>Ga0209571_1000004_pt1 | contig 1001986 bp, 963 predicted proteins | sample EBPBio102011_DNA_FD_185866 | JGI IMG/M metagenome (GOLD analysis project Ga0209571, IMG submission 185866) | Wastewater treatment Type I Accumulibacter community from EBPR Bioreactor in Madison, WI, USA - Reactor 1_1/10/2011_ DNA (SPAdes)... | ecosystem: Engineered > Bioreactor > EBPR >...
GACCGCTTCATGAGCGAGTGCCGCGCCCTGACCAACTTCATCGGCAACGCCGTGGCCACCATCGTGGTGGCCCGCTGGGAGGGCGAACTGGATCGCGACGCCCTGAAGGCCGCCCTGGACGGCGCGCCCGAACCCCTGGCCGCCGCACCCGATCCGGCTGCTGGACCCGGAGATGACCTCGTCCTCGCAGACGACTGAACGGGCCTTCACACCATCAACGAAACGACCGCCAAAAACGGCGGCGACGGGAGGAAACCATGACCTACTCTTCGAAGATCGCCCTGATGGCGACCACGGCTACGGCTGTTCTGTTCGCCGGCGCCGCCACGGCGCAGGAGGCCTTGCCGGCTGAACCCGCGCAGGTGGACGAGATCGTCGTCGTCGGGACCAACATCAAGGGGGCGCGCACCACCGCCGCCCTGCCGGTGGTCGTCGCCGACCGCGAACAGATCGAAGCGACGGGGGCCACGACCGGCGACGAACTGTTGCGCACCATTCCGCAGATGGGCGACGTGCTGTTTGATTCCGCCAATAATCCGCAGACATCGAACTCGGCGCGCGGAGACGTCAATTCGGTGAACCTGCGCTCTCTGGGCGTGGGCAACACCCTCGTGCTGCTGAACGGCCGCCGTCTGGTTCAGCACCCGACCAGCCAGGGCACCTCGGACACGGGCACCGTGCCGGTGCTGAGCTACAACTCCAACGCCATTCCGGTGGCGGGGCTGGAACGGCTGGAAGTCCTGCTGGACGGCGCAGCCGCCATCTATGGCGCGGACGCCGTGGCGGGCGTGGTCAACACCGTTCTTCGCACCGACATCGACGGCCTTTCCCTCAGCGCCCGTTACGGCGGCGCCGAGGGTACCCAGATGCGCGACACCGAGCTGAATCTGTTCGCCGGCAAGACGTTCGATCGGGGCAATGTCTCGCTGTTCGCGAACTATGCCGAGCGCACGGCCCTGTGGGCTTCGGACCAGGACTATACCCGGTCCGACGACTTGCGCCCCCTTTTCGCCGACTATCCCGATTTCGCGAACGTCCAGTCTCTGGACGGCCGGTCCTCGCACACGCCGTGGGCGCGCCTGTCGGTCGGATCGCGGGCGGTGATACGCTCGAACGGCGTCAACGTGACCAACAGCGCCGGCGCCTTCCACTATCAGCCGTCCAGCTATGGGTGTCCGGTGAGCGTCGGCAACGACGTCTGCCTGGCCAGCGGCAATTTGAACTTCAACGGCGCGAACCGAGAGATGCGGTACGACACGCGCTATGAGACCACCGTGCGTCCGTCGGTGCAGCGCGGAAATCTGTTCCTGACCGGACGCTACAATCTGACGCCGGACATCGAGGCGTTCGGGGAGCTGGGCTATTACACCGCGCACAGCCGAGCGGTTCAGCCGCCGGTGGTGAACCTGAACCAGGTCTGGATCCCGGCCAGCAACTATTACAATCCCTTCGGTCCGGTGCGCTTCGCCGACGGATCGCTGAACCCCAACCGACTGCCCGGTCTGACGAATGTGCCCACAGGGGGATTGCCGGTCCTGATGACCAACTATCGCTTCGTCGATGTCGGCTTCCAGGTGGTCAAGGTCGACAACTACCAGGCCCGAGCACTGGGCGGGCTGCGCGGCGAATGGCATGGCTTCAATTGGGAGACGGCCCTGCTGTATTCCGAGGCTGGGGCCAAGGACATCTCGCCCAACGTCAATATGACGGCGCTCCAACGTCAGCTGGCCTTGTCCACGCCTGACGCCTACAACCCGTTCGGCGGCGGGTGCCCGGCCACGCCGTCTTACGGCGACTGCCTGCCCAGCTCTCAGGTCGCCGCCGACGCCGTTCGCTTCGACTTGCGCCGGGTGTCCAAGACCACCCTGACCCTGGCCGATTTCAAACTGTCTCGGAGAGACCTGTTCCACCTGCCCGGCGGGTCGGTCGGCATGGCCTTCGGCCTGGAGGCCCGCCGCGAGACCCAGAAGGACGACCGCGACGCCAATGTTGACGGTACATTCACCTTCACCGACCTGGTGACGGGCGAAACCAACCTCTCCAACGTCTCCGCCGTCAGCCCGAACCCGGACACCTCCGGCAGCCGGGAGGTCTTTTCGACCTATGTCGAGTTCGCCGTGCCCTTGGTGTCGCCAGAGATGAACATTCCGCTGGTTCATAGCGTGGATGTGCAGCTGGCGGGCCGATACGAGCACTATTCGGACTTCGGTTCCGTCGCCAAGCCCAAGATCGCCGTGGCCTGGGACGTCGTCCCCGGCGTGCGGGTGCGCGGTTCCTATTCGGAAGGGTTCCGCGCGCCGAACCTGGAACAGACCAACGCCACTCAATACGGTCGTCTGGCCAGCGGCGTCGACTACACCCGCTGCGAGGCGGATCTGAGGGCCAACCGGATCACGACCTTCGCCGGTTGCGCACAGAACCTTTCAGGCGCCCAGTTGCTGGTGGCCGGCAACCCGGAACTGAAACCCGAGGAAAGCACCAACAGCTCGTATGGTCTGGTGCTGCAGCCGTCGTTCATTCCGGAACGGTTCGGCGACTTCACCTTCACCATCGACCGCTGGCGGATCGAGCAGGAGAAGATCGTGGGCCTGCTGGGCGCCCAGACGGCTCTTGCCCTGGATTATCTGGAGCGGGTCGGAGGCGGCTCCAATCCGCTGGTCAACCGTCGCGCGCCGACGCCCGAGGACATTCTGCTGTTCCAGGGCACGGGCCTGACGCCGGTTGGCGAGGTGGTGTCGATCAACGATCGCTTCATCAATCTGCAGCCTCAGACGGTCGCGGGCCTGGATGTGTCGATGAACTGGTCGCTGCGCCGCACGCGCTACGGCACCTTCATCGTCAATGTGAACGGCTCCAAACTGGAGAAATTCACGCGCGATCCGGGCGATATCGTCAATCAGCTGTACGCCGCGCGTGCGGCCGGGACGATCAACGCCGGGACCACCCTGCCGGACTCCTCGCAACTGATCGGGCAGAACGGGCGGCCGGAATGGCGGGTCAACGCCAGCCTGACCTGGCGAAAGGGCCCCTGGCGCGCCGGGGCGTCCAGTCAGTACGTCAGCGCCTTCGACCAACCCGGCCTGCTGAGCAGCGCCAACACCCCATGGGAGGTGAAGGGCCGCAACACCATCAACGCCTACGTCGACTACAAATTCCCGGATGACACCCGGGTGCGTGTCGGAGGCCGCGACCTGACCGACCAGGGGCCGCCCCTGGCCGACGGCGGTTATCGCGGCTCGGTTTACAGCCCCTGGGGTCGGTACTGGTACGTCAACGTCTCCAAGACGTTCTGACGGGGAGGAGACGGCGATGACGATGCAACACCGTTTGAAGGTCTGGCTGATATCGGGCGCGGCGTGCGTATTCGCGCCCGCTACGGCCCTGGCCCAGGACGCCGCGACGCAGCCTGTCGTGTCGCGGCCCGCTACGGCGGCCGCATCGCCTTCGTCGTCTCCGACACCCGCCGCCTGTCCCGACTATCTGCCGCAGAAGACACGGTGCTGGTCGGGACGCGGCGTGCGCGGCGACTATTATTGGATCGCCGTGCCGGATCAGTGGAACGGGACCCTGGTGGTGCACGCCCATGGCGGCCCGCGCACCAGCGCCCCACGACCCGATGACCCGTTGGAGGACCTGAATCGCTTCTCCATGACGGTGAAGGAGGGCTTCGCCTGGGCGGGCTCCACCTATCGGCGTGGAGGTTATGGCGTGCGGATGGCGGCCGAAGACACCGACACTCTGCGCCAGCTGTTCTGGGACACCTTCGGACGGCCGCGCCGAACCCTTCTGCACGGTCAATCGTGGGGCGGAAACGTCGCAGCCAAGGCGGCCGAACTCTACGCCCGCGACGCCGAGGGCAAGGTGGTTTGGGACGGGGTCGTCCTGACCAGCGGCGTGCTGGCGGGAGGGACCAGGGCCTATGGTTTCCGCGCCGATCTGCGGGCCGTCTATCAGTATGTCTGCCGCAACCATCCCGCCCCGGACGAGCCGCAGTATCCTCTGTGGCAGGGCTTGCCGGAGGGATCGCGCATGACGCGCGCCGATCTGGCCGAACGGGTCAAGACCTGCACCGGCGTCGGCCTGCCCGAGGCCCGACGCACGGCCGTGCAGAAGCGGAACCTGGCCGACATTCTGGCCGTGACGGGCGTACAGGAGGACGAACTGGTCGCCCATCTGGCCTGGGGCACCTTCCTGTTCCGCGATATGGTTCAGCGCCGTCTGGACGGGTTGAATCCCTTCTCGAACATCGACCGCGTCTATGCCGGATCGCACGACGACACGGCCCTGAACGCCGGCGTGCAGCGGTTCGCCGCCGATTCCATGGGCGTGGCGCGGCTGGCCTATGACGCCGACCTGTCGGGCTTGATCGTGGCCCCGACCATCACCATCCACGGCAAGGCCGACCCCACCGCCTTCGTCAGCAACGAGGCCGTCTATCGAGATCGGGTGGCCTCGGCAGGCCGTTCGGATCTCCTCGTCCAGACCTTTACCGACGAAGCGCAACACAGCGCTCTAAGCCCGCCGGAGTACGTCGCCGTGTTCGAGGCCATGATGGCCTGGCTGGACTCAGGGATCAGGCCGGACGCGCATTCAGTATCGACCTTGTGCGAAGCCGCAAGACCGCGATACGGGGCGGCCTGCCTGTTCGATGTGAGTTATGATCCCGAGCGGATACAGGGAGCGACGATCCCGGCGTCACAGTCGGTCGGCGGCTCACCCGATGCGGCTCCTCGCCCCTAACCCAGAACGATACGGGATATTCATGACGCGCCGGGCCTGGAAAAGAACTCGGCGCGTCATGGGTCGCATCATCTCTTTCCAGGGGGCGGCTGGCGGTTCCACAGGGCGGCGAGGACGGGCAGGACGATCAGGGTCAGCAGGGTCGCGGTGCTCAACCCGCCGATAACCACCGTCGCCAGAGGCTTCTGAACCTCGGCGCCGGGACCGCTGGCGAAGGCCATCGGGACGAAGCCCAGAACCGCGACCAAGGCGGTGGTCAGGACCGGGCGCAGACGATCGACCGCGCCCTCCAGCGCGGCCTGCGAGGCCAGGGCGCCCTCGCTCAGTCGCCCTCGGATCGCCTGCATCAGCACCAGTCCGTTCAATGTCGCCACGCCGGAAACGGCGATGAAGCCGACCGCCGCGCTGATCGACAGAGGCATGCCCCGCGCCGCCAACGCGAGGGCGCCGCCGACCAAGGCCAGGGGCACGCCCGCGAACACCAGGGCTGCGTCCTTCCATGATCGCAGCGCCAGGACCAGCAGACCGCCGATCGTCAGGAAGACGATGGGCACGATCAGCCCCAGCCGGGCGGAGGCGCGTTGCAGATTCTCGAACTGACCGCCCCAATCGATCCAGCCCGACGGCGGGGGCTGGACCTGATCGGCGACCTTGGCCTGGGCCTCGGCGACGAAGCCCCCCAGGTCGCGGCCGCGCACATTGGCCTGGACGATCATGCGCCGCTTGCCGTTCGAGCGGCTGATCTGGTTCGGCCCTTCGGAAACATCGAAGCGGGCGACCGACGACAGGGGCACGGTGGGCGCGCCGGCTTCGGCGTTTTCAGGCATGACGGGCAACTGTTCCATGATCGTGGGGTCGTTGCGGAACGGGTCGCCCAGACGGACCACCACGTCGAAGCGGCGGTCGCCCTCGTTGATCTGCCCCGCGCTGCGGCCCGCAAGCGCGATGGACAGAGCATCGGCGGCGTCGGAGGCGTGCACCCCTTGCGCCGCCGCGACCGTGCGATCGACGCTGGCGGTGATGGTCGGTTGGCCCGACACCTGTTCGACGCGCACGTCGGCGGCGCCGTCGACGCCGTTCAGGATCGTGGCGACCTGGCGGGCGATGCGATCCATCGCCGCGAAATCGTCGCCATAGATCATCACCGCCACGTCGGAGCGGACCCCGGCGATCAGTTCGTTGAACCGCATCTCGATGGGCTGGGTGAATTCGTAGGTGTTGCCAAGAAGGGTCGACAGCCGCTGCTCCATGCGGCCGACCAGGTCCGCCTTGGACAGGCGTGGATCGGGCCAGTTCTTGCGATCCTTCAGCATGACGAAGGTGTCGGAGATGGAGGGCGGCATAGGGTCGGAAGCGACCTCGGCCGTGCCGGTCCGGGTGAAGACGCGGGCGACCTCGGGCATGGCCTTCAGGGTCCTCTCGACCCGGAACTGCATGGCCTGGCTCTGCTCCAGCGATGTGGAAGGGACGCGCAGGGCCTGAACCAGGACGTCCCCCTCGTCGAGGCGGGGCACGAACTCGCGACCCAGAGTGGCGAAGGCGACGGCGCCGGCCAGCAGGGCGACCGCTGCGCCGATCAGGACCGCGCGAGGGCGAGCGATGGCGGCGCGAAGCAGGGGGGCGTAGCGGGCCTTTGCGGCGCGGGTCAGCCGGGGATCCGCGTGCTCGGCCTGCGGCTCCCTGACGATAAGGGCGGCCATGGCGGGCACGAAGGTGAAGCTGAGGATGAAGGCCGCCAACAGGGCCAGCATGACGGTGGCGGCCATCGGGCCGAACATCTTGCCCTCGACACCCTCGAACATCAGCAGCGGGGCATAGACCAGAAGGATGATGGCCTGGCCGAAGGCGGCGGGGCGCGCCATCTCGCGCGCCGAGGCGGCGGCGACCGACAGGCGTTCGGCGAGTGTCAGAGGGCGTCCTGTCTCGGCACGGGCGAGGCCGAGACGGCGCAGGGTGTTTTCGATCACCACCACCGCGCCATCGACGATCAGGCCGAAATCCAACGCGCCCAGGCTGAGCAGATTGGCGCTGATGCCGAACCGGTTCATGGCCGAGGCTGCAAACAGGAAGCTGAGCGGGATGACCAGGGCCGTGATCACCGCCGCCCGCACGTCGCCCAGGGCGAAGAAGAGAACGGCGATGACGAGCAGGGCGCCCAGGGCCAGATTGTGTTCGACAGTCCGGATGGTCGCCTCGACCAGATCGGTTCGGTCCAGTTCCGGGCGCAGGACGACGCCGGCCGGAAGGCTGGCCCTCATGGTCTCCAGCTTCTGGCCGACGCGACGGGCGACCTCGCGCGAGTTCTCGCCCTGAAGCATGAGGGCGGTGCCGACGACGGTTTCTCGGCCGTCGGCGCTGGCTGAACCGAGGCGGGGGGCACGGCCGATCTCCACGGTCGCGACGTCGGAGACCCGAATGACCTGGCCGCCCCGGTTCAGGATCGGGGTCTGGGCCAGGTCCTCCAGGCTTTTCAGGCGGGCGTCGGCGCGGACGATATAGGCCTCGCCCGCGCGGTCGACATAGCCGGCGCCGGCGATGCGGTTGGCGTGCTCCAGCGCTTCGACCAACTGGACCAGGCCGACGCCATAGGCGGCGAGACGGCCGGGATCGGGATGGACGGCGTATTCCTTGACATAGCCGCCCAGCGCATCGACGCCGGCGACGCCGGCGACGGTCTTCAACTGCGGCGCGACGATCCAGTCCTGGACGGTGCGGAGATAGGTGGCCTTTTCGGCGTCGGTGGTCAGGCGTTCGCCCTCGGGGGTGACGTAGGGAACGCCGGAACGCGCGGCCGGGCCGGAGAAATCCAGCGTCCAGATGTAGACCTCGCCAAGACCGGTCACGACAGGTCCCATGGACGGGGAAAGGCCTCCGGGCAGGTCCGCGCGCGCGGACTGGAGCCGCTCATTGACCAGGTTGCGGGCGAAATAGATGTCGGTGCTGTCGGTGAAGACGGCGGTGATCTGGCTGAAGCCGTGGCGCGACAGGGAGCGGGTCTCGATCAGTCCCGGCAGGCCGGCCAGCGCCGTCTCCAGCGGGAAGGTGACCTGGCGCTCGACCTCCTCGGGCCCCAAGGCGGGGGCGACGGTGGTGATCTGCACCTGACGGTTGGTGATGTCCGGCACGGCGTCGATGGGCAGGCGCAGAAGCTCGCGTCCGCCGACGACGGCCAGGACGACGGCCAGTCCGACGACCAGCCAGCGAAAACGCACGGAGGCGTCGATGATACGGTCCAGCATGATCAGTGTCCGTGCTCCGCTTCGCCCTTGGCCAGTTCGGCCTTGAGCAGGAAGGCCCCGGCCCCGGCGATCCGCTCGGCGCCGGTCAGGCCGGACAGGATTTCGATGCGGCCGTCGGCGGTGCGGCCGGTGACGACCGGACGGGCGCGAAAGCCCTTCTGCTCGACGACGAAGACCGAGGGAACGCCCTCGACCGTCTGGACGGCGTCAAGCGGAACGACCAGGGCGCCGGTCCCGCCGCCGGCCGAAAGACGGGCCGACAGGACCGATCCGGCGGGCGGCGCCGCGCTGTCGGGGCGGGCGCGGACCACCACCACGCCGTTCGCATTGGCCGGGGCCACGGCGACCACCACGCCGGACACGGCCTCGGCCCCGGCCAGCGTGCTTTCAAGTCGATCACCCGGTCGCAGCAGGGCGGCGGCGGAGGGCGGGGCCTCGAACACCAGTTCGACCCGGCGCGGGTCGGCGACGGCCGCGACCTGCAACGCCTCCTCGTGCAGCACCTGTCCGGGGGCGACGCTGATCCGCGTGACGACGCCGGCGATGGGGCTGCGGACTATGGTCAGGCCGTCGGGACCCGGCGCGCCAAAGGCGCCGACGCGGGCGCGCGCAGCGCGCAGTTCTGCCTCGGCGCGCCTCGCCTCTGCGGCGGTGACGTCCAGCCGGGCCTGCGACACCCAGCCGCGCTCGAACAGGGTCCGGTCGCGGCGTTCGGCCGCGCGCGCGGCGTCGACCGCGGCCTGAGCCGCATCGGCCGACGCGCGCGAGGCGGCGCCGTCGGGACTTCTCATTGTGATCAGCGGCGACCCGGCCGACACATGGTCGCCGATCCCCACATGGACCCGCGCGACGGCGCCGGCCAGCGGCGCATCGACGGCGGCTTCGGCCCCGGGGACGAAGCTGACGCGGCCCGGCAGCTTCAGTTCCGCCCCGCCGCCTCTTTGCAGGGCGACAACGGCGACGCCGGCCTGGGCGGCTTGTTCCAATGTCAGGGCGACGACCGCGCCGTCCCCTTCGCCTTCGGCGTGATCGTTCTCGGCGGGCTTGGCTGCGGGGGTGGAATGGTCGATCCAGCGGGCGGCGCCGAAGCCCACGCCCAGGGCGGCGACGACGGCGGCGCCGGTCGTCAGCCAGTGTCTTTGCAACGGCATCTCAGGTTCCTCGCCCGGTACAAGATCGGGCCCAGAGTTCGGGACGCGCGACGTCGCCGCCGCGCGAGGCTCTAGAACGGCCGGTTCGAACTCCGGCCGGAGGTCAGAAGCGTGGAGGGCGTTCCGGTCCGCCGGGCGCATCCAGAGCGCGGCCGACGCGATGGGTCCAGGCGACGGGGACCGAGAATGTCAGTGTCGAGACGGTGGACGCGACATCCGGCGCGGTGGCGGCGTGAGGCGCGTGGCAACACCCCCCGGCGCAGGCCGGTCCGCAATCGGGACATTGCTTCTGATCGTCGCCGGCGCCGCCCTGGTCGAACACGGCGGCGGCATACGACGGCTCAGCCGCGCAGGCGTGGCTTTCGAACGCAGGCAGGGCGAAGACAAGCGCCAGCAGCACCCCGCCGACGAGTCCCAACTCTCTGATCATTCGGCGCGCAGCCCTGAGCATGACCGCGCCCATAACACGCCCGATGACGGCTGTCTTGTGCCGGAAAAGGCTTGCGCACGGCGCCGCTGGATTTCGCTTTCGTTGGAACGTATCATGAACATATGGCGCAGATCGATCTTCGACGAAAGCTGGCGGTTCTGGCGGATGCGGCGAAGTACGACGCATCCTGCGCCTCGTCCGGGACGGCCAAACGCGACTCGATGGGCGGGCGCGGCGTGGGGTCGACCGAGGGGATGGGCATCTGTCACGCCTATACGCCGGACGGGCGGTGCGTCAGTTTGCTGAAGATATTGCTGACCAACTTCTGCATCTACGACTGCGCCTATTGCATCAACCGGGTGTCGTCGAACGTCGAACGGGCGCGGTTCACCGTCGACGAGGTGGTGGATCTGACGCTGGCCTTCTATCGGCGGAACTATATCGAGGGCCTGTTCCTGTCGTCGGGGGTGATCCGCAACGGCGACTACACGATGGAGCAACTGGTCGAGGTTGCGCGACGGTTGCGCGAGGATCACGACTTTCGCGGCTACATCCATCTGAAGCTGATCCCCGAGGCCGACGCGCGCCTGGTGGAACTGGCGGGGCTGTATGCCGACCGCCTGTCAGCCAATATAGAACTGCCCCGTGACGAGGCTCTGGGGCGGCTGGCGCCCGAGAAGGACGTGCGGACGATCCGCAAAACGATGGGCCAGGTCCGGTTGAAGATGGAGGAGGCCAGGCCCGAACGGCGCGACCGCAAGCGCCCGCCGGCCTTCGCCCCAGCCGGACAATCGACCCAGCTGATCGTCGGGGCGGATGGCGCGCCCGACACCGAGATCATGGCGCGCAGCGCGTCGCTTTACGGCGGCTATGGCCTGCGCCGGGTCTATTATTCCGCCTTCAGCCCCATTCCCGACGGCTCCAGCCTGCTGCCGCCGATCAAGCCGCCGCTGATGCGCGAACATCGGCTGTATCAGGCCGATTGGCTGATGCGCTTCTATGGATTCAGCGCGCCCGAGATCGGGGAGGGAACCGACGACGGCATGCTGGATATGGCGGTCGATCCCAAGCTGGCCTGGGCGCTGCGGCGGCGAGACGCCTTTCCGGTGGACGTCAACAAGGCCGCGCGCGAGACGCTGCTGCGGGTGCCGGGCCTGGGCGTGAAGGCGGTGGATCGCATCCTGTCGGTCAGGCGATATCGGACGCTGAGGTTGCAGGACGTGGGACGTCTGACGCGGTCGATCGAGGCGGTGCGGCCCTGGATCACGGCGCTGGACTGGACGCCGGGCGGGTTGACGGACGCCTCCGATCTGCGGGCGCGGCTGACCCCGCGCGCCAAGGTCGAACAATTGAGCCTGTTCTGATGCGCACGGCGATCCTGACCAATCCTCTGGATTTCGACGGTTGGCGGACGGCGGCGCGGGCCTTTCGTCTGGCGGGGGTGGAGCCGGCCCAGGCGCGGTTTGTGGTCGGGCCGGGGCAGGCCGCCTTGTTCGAAAACGGCTGGCCTTCATTTGAAACCGACGGCGCCTTCACCGCGCCGCGCGCCTTTCTCGAGGCGGCGCAAGACCTGATCCAGCATCGGTCCGAGGATCGGTTCGACCTGATGTATCGCCTGCTGTGGCGACTGAGGGACCAGCCGGACCTCATGGCGGTTCTCTCCGATCCCGACGTGGCCGAGGCCGCCGACCGGATGAAGGCGGTGCGTCGGGCGGCCCACAAGATGAAGGCCTTCGTCCGCTTTCGTCAGACCGAGGACGCGCAAGGAGAGCATTGGGTCGCCTGGTTCGAGCCGGCGCACCGGGTGCTTCGGACCACGGCGCCCTTTTTCGCACGGCGCTTCAGCACCATGCGCTGGACGATCCTGACGCCGGACGGGACGGCGGCCTGGGACGGCGGCCTGATGCGCTTCGGTCCCGCCGCTGACCGCAGCCAGGCGCCGGCCGAGGACGAGATGGAGGCGTTCTGGCGCACCTATTACGCCTCCACCTTCAATCCGGCGCGGCTGAAGCTGAAGGCGATGCGGTCGGAGATGCCGAAGCGATACTGGAAGAACCTTCCCGAGGCGGCGCTGATCCCGGAACTGACGGCGGCGGCGGCGGTTCGCACCGATGCCATGGTGTCCCAGCCCACGCCCCAGCCCAATGCGCGGTTTCAGCGCGCGCGTGCCCCCATGGTGGATCGTGCCGCCACCGACGACCTGGTTCCGGAATCCCTGGCGGACCTGACGCGCGGGGTGCAGGGGTGTCGCCGTTGTCCGTTGTGGCGCGATGCGACCCAGGGCGTCTGCGGCGCAGGGTCCAAGGCGGCGGAACTGATGGTCGTGGGCGAACAGCCGGGTGATCGGGAGGATCTGGCCGGTCAGCCTTTCGTCGGCCCGGCGGGCCAGCTTCTGGACCAGGCGCTGGCGGAGGCGGGCCTTGATCGCGACGCGCTGTACCTGACCAATGCGGTCAAACACTTCAAGCATGAGCCGCGGGGCAAGCGCCGCCTGCACAAAACGCCGAACGCGGGCGAGGTTCAGGCCTGCCGCTGGTGGCTGGACCATGAACGGCGGCTGGTGAAGCCGCGGCTGATCCTGGCCCTGGGCGCGACGGCGGGCCTGGCGGTGCTGGGACGAAAGGTTGCTGTCCAGACCGAGCGCGGCGCGGTCATGACCCAGGCCGACGGGACGCGCGTGCTGCTGACCGTCCATCCGTCCTATCTGCTGCGGTTGCCGGATGCGGAGGTGAGGACGCGGGAACGGGCATTGTTCGTGCGCGACTTAAGGGCTGCGATTCACGCGGTCTGAAGGCCGGGTCGGATCGTCCGATTTGCGCCGGGGGCGATGCAGGCTATCGTGGCGCCGATGTTGGAACTCCGCTCTCTTCCGGTCGAATGCGCGCAGCGGCGACGCGATTCCGCCTGCGCCACCTGCGGGGCGCGGGCCTTCAGCGTGTGCGACAGCCTGCCGCCCGAAGACCTGGACCAGCTAGACGCCATCGCCGAACAGACCCGTTTCGCCACCGGCGAGGTGCTGGTGCGCGAGGGAGAGCGCGCCGATCACCTGTTCAACGTCACCTCGGGGGCCTTGCGAATCTACAAGCTGATGCCGGACGGTCGGCGCCAAATCACGGGCTTTCTGTTCGCCGGGGACTTCGTGGGTCTGGCCACGGGGCCGACCTACGCCTTCTCGGCCGAGGCCATAGAGGACACGACCGTCTGCCGCTTCCGCAAGGCCGACTATCTGGCGTTGTTGCAAGAGACGCCGGCCCTGGGATCGGCCTTGCTGGAGCGCGCGCGGCACGAACTGGCGGCGGCGCAGAACCAGATGCTGCTCTTGGGGCGCAAGTCGGCGCAGGAACGGATCGCCTCCTTCCTGCTGGACCTGCCCGGCCTGGACCCGGCGCGTCCCCTGGAGGACGGCCACGTCCATCTGCCGATGACCCGGGCCGAAATGGCCGACTATCTGGGCCTGACCATAGAGACGGTCAGTCGCGGCCTGACCAAGCTGAAGACGGCGGGGGTCATCCGGCTGCTGTCCCTGCACGAACTGCGGGTGGAACAGCCCGAGCGTCTGCGCGCCATCGCCGAGGGCGAAGCCTGAGCGCTCAGGCGTCGGCCGGCGCCGGTTCGACCTGTCGCGTCATGCGGACCCGCCCGTCGGCGTCGACGCCCTCGATCCGCAGGCGGATGTGGCAGGCGGCCATGGGCGCCAGGCGGTGGCTGATCAGGATCAGGCCCTGACCGCGCTCGGACAGACGACGGGTCAGGGCGGCCAGAACCTGCGCCTCGGTCGCGGCGTCCAGTCCCTCGGTCGGTTCGTCCAGCACCAGCCAGGGCGCGTCCCGCAGATAGGCGCGCGCCAGACCCAGTCGCCGCCGCTCGCCCCCCGACAGCCGCTCGCCGTTGACGCCGACGGGCGCGTCCAACCCCAGGGGATCGGCGCGCACCCGTTGGGCCAGGGCGGCGTCGTCCAGGGCGCGCCATATCGCGGCCTCGTCCGCGGGACCCGCCAGGGCCAGATTCTGACGGATTGTGCCATCCATCAGCCGCACGTCCTGGGCGGCGTAGGCGAACAGGGCGCGGCGCGCATCCGGCGCCAGATCCGCAATGTCGACGCCGCCCAGCCGCGCCTCGCCTTCGGGGGCGGTGCGCAGGCCGATCAACCGTTCGATCAGGGTGGTCTTGCCCGCGCCCGACGCGCCGAACAGCCCCAGTCGCGCGGGGGGCGACAGGTCCGTCGCCAGCGCGGCCAGACGCACCGTTTCGTCGTGCGGCGCGGCGCGGACGCGCGGCGCTTCATCGGGCAGAAGGTCGTCCAGCCGGTCCTGGGCCTCGGCCGCCGCGCCGTTCTGATGCAGGGCGCCGATCAGGCCGGCGAGGGACTCCAGGCCCATGATGGCCGCAAGGGCCGCCAGCGCCGTCAGGGGCAGGGGCGCGCCGTGGGTCGCGGGCACGACGGCGGCGACCGCCAGGCCCGTGACGCCCGCCTGCCAAGCCGCCATCCAGCCGCCGGCCTGGGCCTGGTCGATCAGGGCGCGGTCGCGGACGGCGGCGGCTTCCGCCACCTGTTGCGCCGCCCAGCCATCCAGGGCGTAGGCCTTGAGTTCGGGCGCGACGGCCTCGAGCGCCGATAGGCTGTCCTTCAACCGGGCGACAGCCGCCTGGGCCGCGCGACCGGCGGGTTCGGCCCGACGATGGGCGATCACGGCCGCCCCGCCCCAGGTCAGGCCCATGGCGCCCAGCAACACAAGGGCGGCCAGGGGCGTCGCCATGGCGGCCAGGAGGACGGAAGCCGCCACGCCGGCGCCCAACGCCCAGGGCGCCGACAGCCTGACGAACACGGTCTGGACGGCATCCACGTCCTGCACCAGCCGGGCCGAGGCGTCGCCCGAGGACAGGGCCAGGGCGCATTCGGGCGGGGCCGAGGCCAGGGCATGGAACAGTTGGGGTCGCAGGCGGGCCAGAGCCTTCAGCGCCGCCTCATGGCCGGCGACCCGCTCGACATAGCGGGCGCCGGTGCGCAGGATGGCCAGAAGGCGGATGATCGCGCTGGGCGTCAGATAGTTGAAGCTCTGGACCGCCAGGCCGCCCGCCGCCCCGGCGAACGCCGCGCCGGTGATGAACCAGCCTGACAGGCCCAGAAGGCCCACGGCGGCGACCGAAACGACGGCGCCAGCGGCGGCGGCCAGGCGCAGGCGTCGACGTTGGGCCTGGCGCTGGGTCGCGATCAGGGCGGCGACGCGGCCTGTGGAACGGCGGCTCACAGCCGCACCACGCGATCGGCCAGGGCGGCGACGGCGGCGGAATGGGTGGCGATCAAGGTCGTGCGTCCGCGCGCCGCCTCCCGGATCGTCTCCAGCATGGCCTGTTCGGAGGCGGGGTCCAGATTGGCGGTCGGCTCGTCCAGCAACAGGATGGGCGCGCGTTTCAGCATGGCGCGGGCCAGACCCAGACGGCGGCGCTCGCCGCCGGACAGACCGCCGCCGCGCTCGTCGATCAGGCGTTCGAGGTCGCCCGTCAGGCCAGCCGTCTGGGCGGCGGCCTTGACGCGGCCTGGGCAGGCGGTCGGATCGGCCAGAGCCACATTGCGGGCCAGGGAGCCGGGCACCACGACCGGCGCCTGACTGGCCCAGGCGATCTGGCCCGAAAGATCGACGCCGTCGCCCAGCCGGACCCCGCCGATTTCGACAGCGCCGGCTGTCAGGGGCGACAGGCCCAACAGCAGGTGCAGCAGGCTGGACTTGCCCGCCCCGCTGGCGCCGACCAGGGCGACGACCTGGCCGGGCCGGACATCCAGATCGAGCCCGTCGATCACCGGGGCCGCGCCGTCATAGGCGATGGAGACGGCGAGGAACCGGATCGACGGCGCCGTGTCCCCCAGCGTCAGGCGCACCGGCTTGGTCTCGTCGGGCGTGGTCAGGGCGGGGGCGGCGCCCTCGGCGGCCTGGCGGTCGTGATAGGCGGCGGCGAGGCGGCGCAGCGGTTGATAGACCTCGGGCGCCAGGGCCAGGACGAAGAAGGCGCGACCAAGGTCCAGCGTCTCGGGAACCGGGAAGGGCAGCAGCCGCAGGAGGTTGAATCCGCAATAGACCGCGATCAGGGCGACCGACAGGGCCGAGAAGAACTCCAGCACGGCCGAGGAGGCGAAGGCGATCCGCATGACGCGGGCCGTGCGATGTTCCAGTTCGTTGGAAGCCGTGGCGATTTCTGCGGTCACGCGGTCCGTGGCGCCGAAGGCCAGGACGGCGGGCAGGGCGCGGACCCGGTCGACGAACAGGCCAGAGAGCCGCTCCAACGCCTGAAACTGACGTCGGCTCTCGCCGGCGGCGGCCGTGCCGGCCAGGATCATGCCCAGGACGAAGGGCAGGAGGGTGAACAGCAGAATGGCCGCCGCAACCGGGCTGGCCACGGCGGCGGCGGCGATGATCAGCAGGGGCGACAGGCCGGCGGCCAGGCGCAGGGGCGTGAACCGGGCGTAATAGCCGTCCAGCGACTCCACCCCTTCGACCACGGCGGCCAGGCGGCCGCCAGAGCGTCGGCCGCGTCCGAACAGGTCGGTCAGAAGCCGTTCGCGCACGTCCCGTTTCACCGCACGGCCCTGACGGGCGCCGACCGCGACGCCGGCCTGGTTCAACAGGCCGCGCGCAATCAGGCTGGCGGCCGCCAGGGCCAGCCAGGGCGCGGCGGCGATCGGAGAGCGGCCGAACTGGTCGATGCCCAAGGCCAGGCCAGCGGCGAAACCGATGGCGGGCAGGACGTCGGCGACGGTCAGGGCGGCGGCCAGCATCGCCGGCCGGCGCCACGCGCGGCCGGTCTGTTTCAACCAGGCGGCGGGGGCGAACGGGGCAGGCGAGACGGCGGTCATCGTCGGACTCCAGCGCTCGACAACCGCCGTGCGCCATGGGACAAAACACCGTTGGACGAAATGTCCAAGGACGAAACGTCCAGTAGAACGGACGATAGGCGCCCGCTTTGATCGAGATCAAGGCGACCGTCCCGCCGGACTTCTAGGGCGTGTGAAACGTCGGCGCCTGGTCCGGCGTGACGGAGCAACGCCATGATCGACCTAGCGGTCGTCGACCTGTCCCGGCTGCAGTTCGCGCTGACGGCCCTCTATCACTTTCTGTTCGTGCCTCTGACGCTGGGGCTCAGTTTCATGCTGGTCATCATGGAGTCGATCTATGTGATGACCCGCCGCCCGATCTGGCGGACCATCACCCGTTTCTGGGGCGTTCTGTTCGGCATCAACTTCGCCCTGGGCGTGGCCACCGGCATCACCATGGAGTTCCAGTTCGGCATGAACTGGAGCTATTACAGCCACTATGTCGGCGACATCTTCGGCGCGCCGCTGGCGATCGAGGGTCTGATGGCCTTCTTCCTGGAGGCGACCTTCGTCGGGCTGATGTTCTTCGGCTGGGACAAGTTGAAGCCGTCGGCGCACTTGTTTGTCACCTTCATGGTGGCGCTGGGCACCAATCTGTCGGCCCTGTGGATCCTGATCGCCAACGGCTGGATGCAGAACCCGGTCGGCGCCGCCTTCAATCCCGACACCATGCGGATGGAGGTCACGGACTTCATGGCCGTGCTGTTCAACCCGGTGGCCCAGGCCAAGTTCGTGCACACCGTCTCGGCCGGCTATGTCTGCGCCTCTGTCTTCGTGCTGGGCGTCTCGGCCTTCTATCTGCTGCGGGGCAAGCACGTCGGTTTCGCCAAGCGGTCGATGACGGTGGCCTCGGCCTTCGGCCTGGCGGCCTCCCTTTCGGTTGTGGTTCTGGGCGACCAGTCCGGCTACGCCCTGACCGACAACCAGAAGATGAAGCTCGCCGCGCTCGAAGCCATGTGGCACACCGAGCCCGCGCCGGCCGGCCTGACCCTGATCGGCATCCCCTCCATGAAAGACCGCGAGACTCACTTCGGCGTCCACATTCCGTGGGTCATGGGCCTGATCGCCACGCGCACCATCGACAAGCCGGTCGAAGGCATCTTCGAACTGGTCGCCACGGCGCAGGACCGTATCGAATCCGGCGTCGTCGCCTATGACGCGCTGGAGAAGGTCAAGGCCGATCCGACGGACATGGCCGCCCGCGCCGTGTTCGAGACCCACCGCCGCGACCTGGGCTACGCCCTCTTGCTGAAGCGCCACGTAGCCGACCCGCGCCAGGCTTCGCCCGAGCAGATCCAGAAGGCCGCCTGGGAGACCGTGCCGAACGTGCCGGCCCTGTTCTGGAGCTTCCGCATCATGGCCGGGATCGGGATGTTCCTGATCGCCTTCTTCGCCACCGCCTTCGTCCTGTGTTCGGTGCGGATGCATGAGACGAAATGGTTCCTGCGGATCGCCGTCTTGGCCATTCCGCTGCCGTGGATCGCCATCGAGTTCGGCTGGATCCTGGCCGAGTTCGGACGTCAGCCCTGGGCGGTGGACGGGGTGCTGCCGACTTTCCTGGGCGCCTCGTCCCTGACCGTGCCGCAGCTGTGGGCCACCATTGTCGGCTTCACCCTGCTGTATGGCGCCCTCGCGGTTGTCGAGGTGCGGCTGATGCTGTTCGCCATCAAGAAGGGTCCATTCCACGAACAGGAGACCTTCGGCGAATCCGACCCGCAGCAGCCCGACCCGCGCCCGCTCGCGCCCGCCGTCGCCTGACCCCTTAGCCTTCAGGACATCCGACCATGGATCTTCCCCTCGACTTCGCCACGCTTCGCCTGATCTGGTGGGGGCTGCTGGGCGTGCTTCTGATCGCCTTCGCCCTGACCGACGGTTTCGACCTGGGCGTCGGCGCCCTTTTGCCCTTCGTCGCCAAGACCGACGAGGAGCGCCGTATGGTGATCAACACCGTCGGCGCCACCTGGGAAGGCAACCAGGTGTGGTTCATCCTGGGCGGCGGCGCGATCTTCGCCGCCTGGCCCTTCGTCTATGCGGTCAGTTTCTCGGGCTTCTACCTGGCCATGTTCCTGGTGCTGTCGGCCCTGATCCTGCGGCCCGTGTCGTTCAAATACCGCTCCAAGCGCGCATCGGCCGGCTGGCGGTCGTTCTGGGACTGGTGCCTGTTCATCGGCGGCTTCGTGCCCGCCCTGGTGTTCGGCGTGGCGGTCGGCAACGTCCTTCTGGGCGCCCCCTTCCACCTGGATGGAGACCTGCGCGCCTTCTATGACGGCAGTCTGCTGGGCCTGTTCACGCCCTTCAGCCTGATCGCCGGCCTGCTGTCGGTGGCCATGCTGGTGCTGCACGGCGCGGCTTGGCTGTCGGTCAAGGCCGAGCCGGGTCCGGTGATGGAGCGCGCCCGTCTGTTCGGTACGGTCGCGGGCGTTCTGGCGCTGATCCTGTTCGCGGTCGGCGGCCTGTATGTCGCCTATGGCGGCCTGGGCTATCGGATCACCGGAGCGCTGGACGTCAACGGCTTCTCCAACCCGCTGCGCACGACGGTCCAGGCCGCGCCCGGCGCCTGGCTGGACAACTACGGCCGCTATCCCTGGATGCTGATCGCCCCGGCGCTGGGCTTCCTGGGGGCGTTGGCCGGCCTGGTCGGCATGTGGCGGCGTTCGGCGCCCCTGGCGTTCGGCGGATCGTCCCTGTCGGCGGTCGGGATCATCTCCACCGCCGGCCTGTCGATGTTCCCGTTCATCCTGCCCAGCTCGATCAATCCGCAGTCCAGCCTGACGGTTTGGAACGCTTCGTCCAGCCATCTGACCCTGTTCATCATGCTGATCTGCACGGCGGTCTTCCTGCCGTTGATCCTGATCTACACGGCCTGGGTCTATCGGGTCCTGTGGGGCCGGACCTCGACCGCCGCCCTCAAGACCAACCCCGACCTGTACTGAGCCCGAAGGAACCCCTGCAATGTGGTATTTTTCCTGGATCCTGGGTCTGGGCCTGGCGGTCGCCTTCGGCGTCCTGAACGGTCTGTGGCACGAGTTCCGTCTGTTCGACGAAGGCGATGTCGGCCTGTCACGGCCAGACGCTTCGAAAGAGGAAGATGTCCCTCTTTGACGCCGAAAGGCTGGCGACGCGGGACCTGATCGACCGCTACGACGCCCATGCGCCGCGTTACACCTCCTATCCGACGGCCGTGCAGTTCACGCCGGCCGTCGGGGCCGAGACCTGGGGCGAGTGGCTGGCGACCGCTCCGCGCGACCAGGCCGTGTCGCTGTATCTGCACATCCCCTTCTGCAAGCGGCTGTGCTGGTACTGCGGCTGCAACACCCGGGCCGTGAACCGGGCCGGGGTGATCGCCAGCTACGTCGATCTGCTGTTGCAGGAGGCCGACCTGGTGCTGGCGCGCATGAAGGGGCCGGTGCGGGTCGGGTCGATCCATCTGGGCGGGGGCACGCCGAACATGCTGCCGCCTGCCGAGCTGGAGCGGCTGTACGCCGGCCTGGCCGCACGGTTCGACCTGGGCGACTGTTTCGAGGTCGCCGCCGAGCTGGACCCCGAGGTCCTGACGCCCGAATGGATGGAGGCCGCCGGCCGCATCGGCCTGAGCCGCGCCAGCCTGGGGGTGCAGGACCTGTCGCCGCGCGTCCAGGCGGCGGTCAACCGCCCCGAGACCTTCGACAGCATCCAGGCGGCGGTCGAGGGGCTGCGGACCCAGGGCGTGACCTCGGTCAATCTGGACCTGATGTACGGCCTGCCGCTGCAGACCGTGGAAAACCTGATCAACACCCTGGGGAGGGTGACGACCCTGTCGCCCGAACGGATCGCCCTGTTCGGCTATGCCCATGTGCCGTGGATGAAGCCGCATCAGAAGCTGATCGACGCGGCCGATCTGCCGGACGCCGAGGCCCGCTTCGCCCAGAGCCAGGCGGCGTCGCGTTACCTGGCCGCCAAGGGCTGGCAGGCGATCGGTCTGGATCATTTCGCCCTGCCGCACGATTCCATGGCGGCGGCCGCGCGGAGTGGCCGGCTGCATCGCAACTTCCAGGGCTATACGACCGATGCGGCCCCGGTGCTGATCGGGCTGGGCGCTTCGTCCATCAGCCGCACGCCGATGGGCTTTGTCCAGAACCACGCGCAGGAGCGGGATTGGCGCGCGGCGGTCGGCGCGGGCGACCTGCCCGTGGCGCGAGGCGTGGCCCTGAACCCGCGCGACGCCTTCATCGGCGCGATCATCGAACGGCTGATGTGCGACTTTCAGGTCGATGTGCCCGCCCTGACCCATGCTCATGGACGGGAACCGGCCGACACGGCCCTGGCCTGGCCGCGTCTGGCGCGGTTCCAGGACGACGGGCTGATCACGATCGAAGCGGGACGGGTGAGCGTATCGCCGCGCGGCCGGCCCTTCGTTCGCGCCGTCTGCGCCGCCTTCGATCCGCACACGGTCGGGGAGGGGCGCCACGCGCGGGTGGTCTGAGCGCCGGATCCTGCGGCGATGGGTGATCGACAATCGCCGCCGGGCCGCATAGGCAGGCGCGGTTCGCTGATTGAGAAAGACGCCGCCCGATGCCCTCCGGATTGATCGCCCTGCTCGACGACGTGGCCGGGATCGCGCGTCTGGCCGCGGCCTCCATCGACGATGTCGGGGCGGCGGCGGGCAAGGCCTCTGCCAAGGCGGCCGGGGTGGTGGTCGACGATGCCGCGGTGACGCCCCGGTATGTGACCGGCCTGTCGCCCAGCCGCGAACTGCCCATCATCGGCAAGATCGCGGTCGGATCCTTGCGCAACAAGCTGTTGCTGATCCTGCCGGTGGCCCTGGTGCTGACGGCCTTCGCGCCCTGGGCGATCACGCCCCTGTTGATGTGCGGCGGGACCTATCTGTGTTTCGAAGGGGCCGAGAAGCTGCTGGAGGCCTTCGGTCACGGCGGCCATGAAGAGGCTGCGCCGACCGAGACCGATCCCAAACTGCTGGAGAAGGCCACCGTGTCCGGCGCCATCCGCACCGATCTGATCCTGTCGGCGGAGATCATGGCCATCGCCCTGGCCGACGTGGCGGCCCAGCCGGTCCTGACCCAGGCCGTCGTTCTGCTGGTGGTCGGGGTGGCGATGACCGTCGCCGTCTATGGAGTGGTCGGGCTGATCGTGAAGATGGACGACATCGGCCTGCATCTGGCGCAGCGCCCGAACAGCGGCGTGCGAACCGTGGGGCGCGGCCTGGTCAAGGGGATGCCGGTGGTGATGAACGCCCTGGGCGCCATCGGCACGGCCGCCATGCTGTGGGTCGGCGGCGGTATTCTGGTGCACGGAACGCACCGGTTGGGCCTGGCGTGGCCGGCCCAGCCGCTCGAGCATCTGGCCCATGGCGTCGGCCATGTGTTCGGGCCTCTGGGCGGCTTGGTCGCCTGGCTTGTGACGGCGTTGGGCTCTGCCCTGATCGGCCTGGTCGTGGGCGGGATCATCGTCCTGATCGTGCAGCAGATCGGGCGGATGCGCGGTGCGTCCGCGCACTGAATCAAGCCGTCGTCATGCGTCTGCAACGCGGCTGGGCTAAGGCCCTCAGGATTGTTTTGGAGTGAAGAGATGTCTCTGTCGCGTGTCGCTGTTCTAGCCGCTGTCGCTGTCACGCTTGGCCTGACGGCGGCGCCTGCCGTCGCCTGGCAGGCGCCGCCTCAGACCGTCGCCGCCGTCGCGCCGCCGAAGCTGATCGTGACCATCGTGGTCGATCAGTTCAGCGCCAATCTGTTCAACCAGTACCGCAGCCGGTACACGGGCGGCCTGCGACGCTTGGCCGATCAGGGGCTGGTGTCGACCAACGGCTATCAGACCCACGGCCTGACCGAGACCTGCCCCGGCCATTCCACCGTCCTGACCGGGATGCATCCGGTCGAAACCGGCATCCCCGCCAACGACTGGATCGACGCCACGACGGGCAAGGAGGTCTATTGCCTGGCCGCGCCGCAGAACCATCTGGCGCACGGCCGTGACGACACCGACAACGGCCCCGTCGGCCCAGACCAACTGCGGGCCACCACCGTCGGCGACTGGCTGAAGGCCGTCAGCCCGAACAGCAGGGTCATGGCCGTCTCGGGCAAGGATCGCGGCGCCATCAATCTGGCGGGGCATCAGGGCCAGGCCTTCTGGTTCACCGACGGCTTCGGCCTGACCACCTATGTCGAGCCGGGCCAGACGGCCGAGGCCAGGCTGGCGCCGGTGGCGGCTTTCAACACCGGCTTCAAGGCCTGGATGGCGGCCAATCCCCTGACCTGGGATTATCAGCACGACGACTGCCGCGCGCGGGCGGGCGACTGGACCATTCGCGGCCAGACCTTCCATTCGGTCCTGCCGCCGGCGGGGCTGAAGTTCGACACCTCGCCCCTGCTGGACGAACAGACGCTGAAGGCCGCTGAATATCTGCTGGACAGCCAGCGCCTGGGCCAGGGCGTGACGACCGACATGCTGGGCGTCAGCCTGTCCGCCACCGACCGCATCGGCCACGCCTTCGGCACCCAGGGGCCGGAGATGTGCGAACAGATGTACCGGCTGGACGCGGCCCTGGGCGCCTTCCTGGACAAGCTGGCTCAGGTTCCGGGCGGCGCGCTGGTGGTTCTGACGGCGGACCACGGCGGCTCGGACTTTGTCGAACGCCTGCATCAGCACGGCTATCCGAACGCGCACCGCGTCGACTTGGCGCCGATCGCGGCGATCAACGCCACGCTGCGCCAGCGCTTCAATCTGGACGCCAACCCGTTGCAGATGGGCGGCAGCGGCCTGATGGTGGCGGACAAGGAACTGCGCTCTCTGCCCGATCCGTTGCGGACCCAGGTGGCGGAAGCCGCCGTCGAAATGCTGCGCGCCGTGCCCGACGTCGCCTTTGTCGAGACGCGCGACCGACTGCTGACCGATCCGCTGCCCGACACGCGCCTGCCCGAGATGATGACGGTGCGCGAGCGGATGCGCCTGTCGACCGTGCCGGAGCGTTCGCCCGACATCATGATCGCCTTCGCCCAGGCCGCCAATCTGGGCGGGCGTGTCGGCGGCACCCTGGCGGGACACGGCACCCCGTGGGAGTTCGATCGCCGCGTGCCCATCATCTTCTGGTGGCCCGGCGCCCATGGCGAGGAGCGGTTCCTGCCGATCCGCACCGTCGACATCGCCCCGACCTTGGCTCACGTGATGGGCGTGCCCGCGCCGAAGGTCGAGGGCCGCTGCATGGACCTGAACGGGTTCGCGGTTTCGGACTGTCCGGCGACGGAATCGACGCCTGCGCGATAAACTCCTGTTTCGGCGCCATAAACTCGTGTTTCCCGGTAGGGCGGTGGTCTTACGCTAAGGAAGTTTCAAAGGCACAAGGGGGCAAATCGCCCGTGTCGTCCGCAAGGGTGACATCTGAGAGCTGACAGGAAACGTCCATGAACAGAGCCCGCCGCGCCCGCATCGTCGCGACACTGGGGCCCGCAAGCCGTGCGCCAGGCACGGTCAAGGCCCTGGCCCAGGCCGGGGTGGACGTCTTCCGCCTGAACTTCAGCCACGGTTCGCACGACGACCACGCCGCCGCCCTGAAGGCGGTGCGCGGCGCCGAGATGGCCTTGCAGCGGCCGCTGGGCGTGCTGGCCGACCTGCAGGGGCCAAAGCTGCGACTGGGTCGGTTCAAGGACGTCGAGATTTCGGTCAAGCCGGGTCACCGGATGCGTTTCGACCTGAATCCCGAACTGGGCGACGAGACGCGGGTGCAGATGCCGCACCCCGAAATCTTCAAGGCGCTGCGCACCGGAATGCTGCTGCTGCTGGACGACGGGCGGGTGCGCCTGCGCGTCGGCGAACGCACCGACGACTGGGCCGATGTGACGGTCGAGAGCGGCTCCAAACTGTCGGACCGCAAGGGTGTCGCCGTGCCGGAGGCCGTGATTCCCGTGTCGGCCCTGACGCCCAAGGACCGCGAAGACCTGGCCTTCGCCCTGCGCCTAGGCGTCGACTGGGTGGCCCTCAGCTTCGTGCAGAAGCCCGAGGACATGGCCGAGCTGAAGCGGATCGTGAACGGTCAGGCCGCCTGTCTGGCCAAGATCGAGAAGCCTGCGGCCCTGGCCGATCTGGAGGCCATTCTGGACTATTGCGACGGGGTCATGGTCGCGCGCGGCGACCTGGGCGTGGAACTGGACCCCGAGGACGTGCCCGTGGCGCAGAAGCAGATCGTCCGCGCGGCCCGCAATCGCGGCGTGCCGGTGATCGTGGCCACCCAGATGCTGGAATCCATGACCAGCGCCCCGGCCCCGACCCGCGCCGAGGCGACCGACGTGGCCAATGCGGTCTATGAGGGCGCCGACGCCCTGATGCTGTCGGCCGAGACGGCGTCCGGCGACTATCCGCTGGAATCGGTCGGCATCATGAGCCGGATCATCGAACGGGTCGAACGCGATCCGATGTGGCCCAGCCTGATGCGGGCCGAACAGCCCGGCATGGACGAACAGGACGTGGACGCTCTGGTCGGGGCGGCGGCCATGGCGGCCAGCGCCCCGTCGACCGGCTGTCTGGTGGTGTTCACCACCCTGGGCGGGACGGCGCGGCGCATGGCGCGCGAACGGCCGCTGAAGCCGATCCTGGTTTTGACGCCCAATCCGAACACGGCGCGGCGTCTGGCCCTGGTCTGGGGGCTGGAGACACGGCTGGGCGACCAGCCGGACTCGCTGGAGGCCGTAACGGACGACGCCGTCAACGGGGCGGTCAAATATGGTCTGACCGAGCCGGGGCAGAGGGTGCTGATCCTCGCGGGCACGCCGTTCGGCGCGCCGGGGGCGGCGAACCTGCTGCGTCTGGCCCATGCGCCCAGCGTCAAGGGCGGGGTGCGGCGAAAAGGTTGACGTATAGGTTTTTTATCTTGGAACAGTATTCAAAAACGTTCGTCCTGATCCAGTGATCTGGATGCCATTTCCAGTATATATTGCATACCCCTTTGAAAACATACTTGTTGGGGTGTTTCGATTGCTGACCAAATTTCTAACGATTTGATCGAATAGCGTGTCATGCCCGTTGGCAATTGGCACTGCATCTTCAGCGGTGGGCTTGAATTTATCCTCCAAGAATTTTTTGAGGGCCGTTGTTGATATGGTCCCGTTTGCCCGATTTGCTGCTAATTCGAGGGCAAGCACGGCGATATCGCCTTGTTGAATGCGATTTCTAATGATCCTACGCGGCGCCATTAACCTTCCCTCCATTTCTCTTAACCATGATTGATAATCGCAGGTTGTGAGAGTCAATGGCAATGATCAAATATATTGGCTCTAAGCGTGCTTTGCTGCACCACATAATCGCTGCGGTTGATCACGCCCTTCCAGACGGCGGCGAGGTTTGCGATCTTTTCTCCGGCACTTCGAGAGTTGGGCACGCCCTCAAAGGGGAGGGGTTTCGGGTCTGGTCAAACGATTTGAACGCATACGCTCACGTGCTTGCCACAGCTTACGTCCAGGCCGACCGGGAACTGTGGATTGACAGGGCGGAGGCGGTGTTGACCGAATTGCGGTCCGTTAAGCCGGAAGCCGGTTGGTTCACTCAGACTTTCTGCCGCGACGCCCGATACTTTCATCCTGACAACGGGGCGCGGATCGACGCAGCGCGCGACCGGATCGAGGCGATGGATCTTGAGCCCGAACTGAAGGCGATTGTTCTAGTCAGTCTGATGGAGGCGGCCGACCGGGTCGACAGCACTGCGGGTGTGCAGATGGCTTATATGAAGCAGTGGGCGCCGCGCGCGTTGAAGCCACTGGAATTGCGCTTGCCGGACATACTTCCGGGTGTCGGGGCACCATGCCGGGCGACACAAGGGGACGCGGTCGAGATGGCAGATCAGGTAGAGGTGGATTTGGTCTATCTGGACCCGCCCTATAATCAGCACTCTTACCTAGGCAACTACCACTGCTGGGAAAGCCTGGTGCTGTGGGACAAGCCCGAGACCTATGGGGTAGCGAACAAGCGGGTGGACGTGAAGACGCGCAAGAGCCCCTTCAACAGCCGCCCCGGAATCGGCCCGGCGCTGCGGTCCGTGATCGAACGGGTAAAGGCGCCGAATCTGATCGTCAGCTTCAACGACGAAGGCTATCTGAACCGGGCCGAGCTGGAGGCCATGCTGGCGGCGCGCGGACATGTGCAGGTGGTGGAGATCGGCCACCCCCGCTACGTCGGAGCGCGCATCGGCATCCACAATCCGAAGGGCGAAAAGGTCGGCCAGGTCGGACGGCTGAGGAACGTCGAATATCTGTTCGTGGCGACGGATCGGCCCGTGACCCTGGCTGTCGCGGCCTGATTCTTTTCAGTTTTCGGGCTTGGCCTTAGGAACCGTGGGCTGGGTCCGCCGTTTCCGAGGCATGATGTCGTCGCCGCCCACGACCGGATCGTCCGCCCGTCAGGCGAACCCCGCCATGATGCGATCACGCGATACGGGAGGCGTCCAGACCTTCGGCCGGCGCGAAACGGTGGATGAGATCGACGCCGAGCCCCAGCTGCGCCCGCCGCCGCGCTGGCTCATCATCCTGGCCGGCGTCGCCATTGCGGCCCTGATGGGCGCGATGCTGGGCGCCTTCATGCACGTCTGACGTCGGCTTTCAGTCCTGGGCCAGCAGGGCGCGGATCGGGGCCCAGGTGCGGCGATGCGCGGGGCAGGGACCAAGGCTCTGCAAGGCCGCCTGATGGATGGGCGCATTATAGCCCTTGTGCCGGGCGAAGCCGTAGCCGGGATGGCGGTCGTCCAGTTCGATCATCAGACGGTCCCGCGCCGTCTTGGCCAGAATGGAGGCGGCGGCGATGGACAGCGACAGGCTGTCGCCCTTGACCACCGTCTGAACCTCGCACGGCAGGGCGAAGCGATAGTTGCCGTCCACCAGCGCCGCGACCGGCGTGACCGCCAGCTGTTCGATGGCGCGACACATGGCCAGGCCCGTGGCTTTCAGGATGTTCATTTCGTCGATTTCCTCGACCGAGGCGAAACCGACGCCCCAGGCGACGGCTCGCGCCTTGATCTGGATCGCCAGTTCGTCGCGGCGTTTCTCGGTCAGGGCCTTGGAGTCGTCGATGCCGGGCGGCAGGTCGTCCGGGTTCAGGATCACCGCTCCCGCCGACACCGGCCCCGCCCACGGCCCGCGCCCCGCCTCGTCCACACCGCAGACAGGGCCGTTGACCCTCTGGGCCAGCAGGGTCTCGAACGTCAGGGTCGGGGAGGCGCGGGAAGGCGCGGGCGACTTAGCCATGTGCGCCCATCGCACGAACCTGGGCGTGACGGAAGCAGGTCGTCTGGTGATCATTGACCATGCCGACAGCCTGCATGAAAGCATAGACGATGACGGGGCCGCAGAAGTTGAAGCCGCGCTTCTTCAGCGCCTTGGCCATGGCGACCGATTCCGCCGTTTGGGTCGGCGCCTGGCGATAATCGGCAAAGGAGGTGTGGATCGGTTCGCCGCCGACGAAGGACCACAGCCATTCGGAGAAGTCTTCGCCCTTGTCGCGCATCTCCAGCCAGATCTGCGCGCCCCGGATGGCGGCGTTGATCTTGGCGCGCGAGCGGATGATGCGGGCGTCGCCCAGCAGACGCTGGATATCCTCTTCGCCATAACGGGCGACGATCTCGGGGTCGAAGCCGCCGAAGGCGTCGCGGATGCCCTCGCGCTTTCTCAGGATGGTGATCCAGGCCAGACCGGCCTGAAACCCGTCCAGGGTCAGCTTTTCCCACAGGGCGCGGGGATCGTGCTCGGGCACGCCCCATTCGGTGTCGTGATAGGCGATGTAGAGCGGGTCCGTGGTCCCGCACCAGCCGCAGCGGCCCTCGGCGTTCGAATCGATCATGCGCCGATGTTGCCATTGTGTTCTGGTCGAGGAAAGGCGCGATCAGTCCCTGACTAACCCGCCGTCGACCACCAGGTTCTGCCCCGTCACCGCGCGGCTCCACGGCGAGGCGAAGAACAGGACGGCGTCGGCGAACTCCTCCGGCGTCGTGACTGATCGCAGAGGCGTCATGCCGGCGATCAGGTCGAACACGGCACCGGGCGTGGCGGCGCTGGCGTCGGTGGTGCGCAGCAGGCCGCCCGAGACCATGTTGACGGTGATCCCGTCTGGACCCAGGTCCGCCGAGGCCGTGCGGGTCAAGGACAGCAGGGCGGCCTTGGCGGCGGTGTAGTCGTGATAGGGCACGACCGGATTCTGGAACAGGTTCGTCCCGATGTTGACCACGCGCCCGAACCGGCCCGCCGCCATGCCGGGCGCCGTCGCCTGAATCAGGTTCAGGGCGCCGCGCACGACGGTCGAGAACTGGCGGTCCATCTCGTCCCAGCCGATATCGGTCATCTGGGACCGGGCGTCGCCGTTGAAGCTGTAGTCCAGGGCGTTGTTGACCAGGGTGGTGACAGTCGCGCCGAAATGGGCCTGAGACTGGGCGACCATGGCGTCCACGGCCGCGCGGTCGGTCACGTCGGCCTGAAGGGCGATGGCGCGGTCGCCGATCTCGGCGGCTAAAGCGTTCGCCGCCTCTCCGCTGTTCCTCCAGTTGATGACGACGCGGGCGCCTTCACGGGCGAAGGCGCGGACGCTGGCGGCGCCGACGCCGCGCGCGCCGCCGGTGACGAGGACGATCTGGTCGGCGAGCTTCATGGGGTCAGACTCAGGCATTGGGGAAAGGAATGACGTCCTCGCCCATCCAGGCGGGTTTGCGCAAGCGCACGGGGCGTCCGTCCACCGTCAGATCGCCGTCGAGCCGGTCGACCCGAAGCAGGGCCATGACCGAACCGTCCTGGCCCGACAACACCTCGCCCGCGCGCAGCTCGCCCTTCAGCACCTCGGCGCCGAAGGCGGGGGCCAGGCCGTCGAAGTCCAGCGGCAGCATCCGGTTCTTGATCGCGCCCCGCCGCTTCATGCGCGAGGTCGTCTCCTGACCGACGAAACAGCCCTTGTGGAAGTCGATGCCGTTCAACAGGTCGAAGTCCGCCTCGATCGGATAGGTCTTGTCGTCCGGGGCGTCGCGGGCCGGATCGGGCGCGCCGACCATCAGACGGTGGCGGTCGTAGTCGTCCTCGTTGGCATCCGCCGCCGCCTCGCCGTACCGGCGCCCGCCCAGCAGCGGGGTGCGGGGATCGTCGATGAAGCCTTCCTGAGGCACAGGCCAGGCGGCGTGAACCGGCCGGTCGTCGGCGGCGATCTCGACCCTGGCGCGCAGTTTATACATCGACAAGCGCTGGATCAGGGCGTCGCGGCGGTCGGCGGTGACATCCAGCACAACACCGTTCTCGGCCCCCAGGATGAACAGGTCGAACAACAGGCGGCCGGGCGGCGACAGAAGGGCGCCGAAACGCAGCTCTCCCGGCGCGATGGTCTCGACATCCTGCGTCAGCAGATTGTGCAGGAAGGGCCGGGCGTCGGGGCCGGTGACGGCGATCAGGGCGCGGCTGGACAGAAGAGCGACGGGCATGACGGCTAGATAGGGGGTTGAGAGCGTTTCTCAAACCACCGCGTAGCGCGCCACGACGCCGTCGGGCTGGAAGTCGTGTTCGGCCAGGGTGTCGAGCGAGCGGATCACGCGGGTCACGAAATCCTGCGGGTCGCCGTCCTCGATGGCGGGACGCAGCCAGTCGGTGACGACGGCGCGGGCCGGATAGGTGCCGACCGGGCCGGGAATGCTGAGCGCGACCTCGATCCCCTCGGCGATCCAGCCGGCGACGGTGACGAACAGGTCGGTCGAGGCCAGGAAGTCCGAGCGGCGCAGGACATAGAGGGTGATGATCCCGTCCTCGATCCCGTCCGGGCGCACGATGACGCCGCTGCGATCCGGCCGCCACGCCTCGTCCAGTTCGATCACCCGCCACAGGCAGAACCAGATGCGGCAGGTGTTCGGACGGACCTCGTGAACCGAACAGCCCGCCCCGTCGACGCAATAGGCGCACAGTTCGCCGGTCGGCTTGGCCAGTTCCGGCAAGTCCAGCGGAATGACCCGGCAGCATTCGACGCAGCCGCCGCAGGTCCGGTCGGGGAGAAGGGGAAGGCTCACCCCAGGGTTCGTTCAAGCTGGGCGATGCGGCGGTCCATGTCGGCGACCATCTGTTCCAGCCGCGCCTTTTCGGACGCCATGTGGACCGGCGTGCCGTCCTCGTAGGAAATCACGGCCCCCTGGGCGATCAGGTCCAGCCGATAGATGGCCGTGACGCGCTGGGCCTTGAAGCGCTCAAGGGCGGCGACGGCGGCGGGATCGGGCGTGGAGGGCGGCTGGCTCATCCGCGTCGCTGTAACGCAGGACGTCCGCCTGTGGAAACAGTCGTTTGGCGCTGAACCTGCGATAGAATCCCTGTATTCCACACGTCATGATCGGGCGGTTTCCCATCCTGTACATCGCCGAGGCGGACGCGGAGGACGCGATCCTGTCGTCCGGCGTGCTGGCGCATCTGGTCGACAGCCTGCCGCAGGCGGTCTTCACCATCGTCGGATCGGCCGCCTCCGCGCCCCTGTTCGCCGACACGCCGCGCCTGATCAGGACCATCGTTCTAGAGCGCGAGGGCCATTTCGAATGGATCGCCCTGTGGAACCAGGTGCGCGGGACCAAATGGGGCCTGATCGTGGACATGCGCGGCTCGGACCTTTCGGGCAAGCTGCGGCGCGAACGGCGGGCGGTGCGCGGCAAGACGCCGGCCGGCCTGCACGCGGTCGAGGCGGCGGCGGCGGTGCTGAAGCTGGAGCCGGAGGAGACGCCGGCCCCGCGCCTGTTCTTCTCCGACCAGACGCTGGACGAGGCGAAGGCGTTGTTCCCGACCACGGGCGGCGACGGGCCGATCCTGGCGGTCGGGCCGGGCGTGGAATGGATGGGCAAGCGCTGGCCGGCCGAACGCTACGCCAAGGTGGCGACCAAGCTTCTGGCCGACGACGGGCCGCTGGCGGGCGGGCGGTTGATGATCGTGGGCGAGGAGGTGGACCGCGAGGCGGCCCACACCATCCGCTACGCCGTGCCGCGCGCGCGGGTGATCGAGCTGCAGGGCAGGCTGACGCGGCTGCAGACGGCGGCGGCGATCTCTCAGTCGGCGCTCTATGTCGGGGCGGATTCGATCTGGACGCATTTGGCCGTGGCGGCGGGCGTCCCGACCATCGCCGTCTTCGGCCCCTCGGACGAGACGACGCGCGGGCCGTGGAAAGGCCAGGCCGTGCGCGGACCGCGCACCTATCAGGAGTTCAAGACCCTGGACCCGCGACTGAACCAGGCGATCCAGCACATGATGGACCTGCCGTGGGAACGGGTGCTGAAGACGGCGATGAAGGTGCTGGCGGCGCGGGCTCACTGACCGTCTTGCTGCGTCATCCTCGGGCTTGACCCGAGGATCGGGGGTTCCGCAAGCAGGCTGGATTCCGGTACAAGCGGCTTGCTAACGCGTCGATTTCTGCGATGCGGACGTTCCGATCCTCGGGTCAAGCCCGAGGATGACGATGAATGGATATTGAGGACGTGCGGCGATGACCCAGACCTATGACCTGATCGTCCGCGGAGGCGAGGTGGCCAATCATGCGGGGCGCGGGCGGGCCGACGTGGGCGTGATCGACGGCAAGATCGCCTTCATCGGCGACCTGAGCCAGGCCTCGGCGGGCGAGACGTTCGACGCGACCGGCCTGACCGTCCTGCCCGGCGTGATCGACACCCAGGTCCATTTCCGCGAGCCGGGGCTGGAATGGAAAGAGGATCTGGAGACGGGCAGCCGCGCGGCGGCCCTGGGCGGCGTCGTCGCCGTGTTCGAGATGCCCAACACCAATCCCAACACCACCGACCCCAACACCATGGCGGACAAGCTGGCGCGGGCGAAGGACCGGATGTGGACGGACCACGCCTTCTATATCGGCGGCACGCACGAGAATGCGGACTATCTGGGCGAACTGGAGCGGCTGCCCGGCTGTTGCGGGGTCAAGGTCTTCATGGGCGCCTCGACTGGCGACCTGCTGATCGCCGACGACGAGGGGGTGCGTAAGGTCCTGTCCAACGTGCGCCGCCGCGCCACCTTCCATTCCGAGGACGAATACCGGCTGGTCGAGCGGCGGGGTCTGGCCCGCACCGGCGACTGGACCAGCCACCCCGAGGTCCGCGACGCCGAAAGCGCCATCCGCTCGACCCGCCGTCTGGTCGGTCTGGCCAAGGAGACGGGCGCGCGCATCCATGTGCTGCACGTCACGACCCGGGACGAGATGGAGTTCCTGCGCTTCCACAAGGATGTCGCCACGGTCGAGATCACGCCCCAGCACCTGACCCTGGTCGGGCCGGAAGCCTATGAACGGCTGGGTTCCTACGCCCAGATGAACCCGCCGATCCGGTCGCAGGAACATGTGGACGCCCTGTGGCTGTGGGGGATGCAGCAGGGCGTGGCCGATGTGCTGGGCTCCGACCACGCGCCGCACACCAAGGAGGAGAAGGCCAAACCCTATCCGGCCTCGCCGTCCGGGATGCCGGGGGTGCAGACGCTGGTGCCGTTGATGCTGACGCATGTGGCCAATGGGCGGTTAAGCCTGGAGCGGTTCATCGACCTGACCTCGGCGGGGGCGCAGCGGGTGTTCGGCACGGCCAACAAGGGGCGGATGGCCGTCAGCTATGACGCCGACCTGACCATCGTGGACCTGAAGGCGAAGCGCACGATCACCCATGACCAGCAGGCCACGCGCTGCGGCTGGACCCCCTTCGACGGGGTGGAGGCGACCGGCTGGCCGATGGCGACCCTCGTGCGCGGCCGGGTGGTGATGCAGGACGGCGAACTGATCGGATCGGCGTACGGACGGCCGGTGCGGTTCATGGAGACGCTGTGAGTTCGCTTCGCTCCGCCTTCCACCTCCACGCCGTCATCCTCGGGCTTGACCCGAGGACCGGGCGTGGATCGGGCTGTGCGCCTGCGGTTGATGCAATGCGGCGGACCCTCCGGTCCTCGGGTCAAGCCCGAGGATGACGGCGTGGAGGTGGCGGTGGTGAGGGAAAAGCTCGGCCTGATCGGCTATGGCGCGTTCGGGCGTTTGACCGCGCAACATCTGTCTGCGTGGTTCGAGGTCGCGGCCTATGACCCGGCTGTGTCAGAGGGCGACGCCCATGCGACCCTGACCGATCTGGCGACTGCCGCCGCCTGTCTGACGGTGGTGCTGGCCGTGCCGGTCGAGGCGCTGGAGACGACGCTGACCGCCATCCGCCCGCATCTGAGGCCCGACGCCCTGGTCATCGACGTGGGGTCGGTGAAGGTGAAGCCCGCGCAGGCGATGGACCAGATCCTGCCGCCCGGCGTGCGGATCGTCGGCAGCCACCCCCTGTTCGGCCCCCAGAGCGGCAAGGATGGCATCGCGGGCCTGCGGATCGCCGTCTGCCCGGTGCGACAGGGCGCGGACGCCCGCCGCGTCGCCGCCTTCTGCCGCCGCGCCCTGAGGCTGAAGGTGTTTCTGGTCAGCCCCGAGGATCACGACCGGGAGGCGGCCGTCGTTCAGGGCCTGACCCATCTGATCGCCCGCGTCCTGATCGCCATGGAGCCTTTGCCGACGCGGATGACCACCGCCAGCTTCGACCGCCTGATGCAGGCCGTCGACATGGTCCGCCACGACAGCCCCGCCGTCTTCCGCGCCATTGAACGCGACAATCCCTTTGCGGCGGAGGCACGGGAGCGGTTCTTCGCCCTGGCGGATGAGGCGCGGAGGACGGCGGCGGAGGGGTAGGCGAACGTCCGATTGAGGAGCCTGTGTCGAGTGCAGAATTTGACCCATTGCAGACTTTGGGATTGTCCGCTTCACGCAGGCCTGACGCCCTAGTTAATCATCTCTCGTTGACGCCGCTAAACACGGATAGGCTGACAACGGGAGGCGATTATGAATCCACAGTTGGCCGACTTCATAAGCCGAATTCAATCCGGCGAATCTTTCAACGCATCGGCGGTGCAGAAGGAGATGTCTCGTCTGTGGGGCGAGATGATCACCGAACCGGACCGGGTCATGTTTTTGGGGGTTCATCGAGCCGTCATGGACTTAGTCGAACGGACGGGAGGCCTGACCGGCGATGCACTTCGGCGGTTCCAAGACATTCGCGAGAGCGAATATCGCCTGTTCCTCATGCAGGAGGCGATGCTGGACGGCGACAACGTCGATCCGGGCGAGCTAGATCGCGTTACAGCGCGTGAGGTGGTCGATGGCCGCATGGCGCCCGACAATGATTATTGGGAATTCGCGAGGTCGGCAGTAGCCGTGATGGGATCACCGAAACCCCGTGAGACGGGCTGGCTTGGAAAGCTGTTCAAATGAGCGTCGCCACTATCTCCCTACTTATCAATGTCGTCCTCGCCATCGCGCTCGTATTCGTGATCCTGAAAGCCAAGGCTCGGATTATCGAAGAGAAGCTTGCGACGTTCGCCGGAGCGCTCAATGCGTTCTTCTATGGCCTAGCGGCGGGCGACGCAGAAACTCGGTGGAAGCGGCTGGCCTTCGGTCTTCAGGGTATGCTCGGGAAGGACGTAGAGGTTCGCGAGCTGGAATGGCGACTGATCCAGGCGTCCACGATCCGGTTCCTGCGACATGAGGCTGTCGCCGCCGATCTCGGAGAACACATCCACGCTCTGGTCCTCGAATCGATCCGAGGTGACGACGAGGCGATCCGAGTATGGGACTACATTGACGGCGCACTGGGTAAGGAACCCGGTTTCGAACAAGAGCCGAGCGAGCGGTTCACGGCGGCTGAGCTTGCGAAAGCGCAGTTCCAGATCGAAGGCGATCTCTACCGAATGTACGACAAGCACATCAGCCGTCTCCCGCCAAAAATCCTTGGGGTGTAGCCTTCGGTCTCGCTCGCTTCCCACCCATAAGTGAAGCTGGGGAACGTCCGTTCCGGAAGCCAACCTCAGCGCTTCCCATTCGCCCGAATGAACGCCACCACATCCTCAGCCACGCCCGGCGCGAGCGGCAAGGCCGGGTCGGCGTAGGTCGCCAGATTGGCGGCGCGGTCGGCGGGGGCGGTCTTCAGGACGTGGTTGACGCCGGACCACAGTTTCAAGGTCGCCCTGGGGTCGGCGGCGGCTAAAGCCTCGGCATCCGCGACACCGATCTGGAGGTCGGTGGTCCCCTGGCCGATGAAGACCGGGCCGTCATAGGCGGCGAGCAGGGCGGCGGGGTCCAGCGGCAGCCAGGAGATCAGATAGGGCTGGACAGACGGGCGGAACAGGGCCGCAAGCGCGGGCGGCGTATCGGCGACGGTGCGGCCGGCCTCCAACTCGGTCAGGACGGCGAAGGCCTGGGTCTTCATCGACTCGGGCAGGCCGGCTTCAAGTTGTTCGCGCAGAACCGCGCCCGCCGGACGGCCGGCGCCGGACAGCAGGATCAGGCCGCAGACCTTGCTGGATTCGGGGTCGTCACAGCCCGCGACCGCCTTGAGGGCGACCAGGGCGCCTTCGCTGTGGCCGATCAGCCAGGCGCAGGGCTTGCCGGCGCGCGCGGCGGCCTCGGCGGCCCAGGCGCGGGCGTCGGCGGCATAGGCGTCGAACCGCAGATCGGCCTCGGCCGGGCCGGCGGCGGCGCTGGCGGCGATGCCGCGCTTGTCGATCCGCAGGGTGGCGATCCCTTGATCCGCCAGCCCCTCGGCCAGCAACCGATAGGTTCCCGCCGCGACGCCCATCGGACTGTTCCCATCGCGATCCGTGGGGCCCGAGCCGGGTAGGATGACCGCCACGGCCGAGGCGCCCGGCGGCGTCAGCAGGGTTCCATGCAGCGGCGCCGGCTGGGACGGCAGGACGATCTCGGTCGAGACGGGGGCGGCCAGGGCGGCGAGTGCGACGGCGAGGCTGAGCATGGGGCAGACTCCTTGGCGAGGATCAGAAGTGCTGGCGGTTCGGATCGGCGCGCCACGCGCGCCAGCTTTCGGTGACCGATAGACCGGCGCTGAGCAGCACGCCCCCGACCAGGGCGTTGATCCCGAGGGGCTGGCCGATCCAGGGCGCGGCCATCAGACCGGCCAGGCCCAGCAAGCAGAACAGACGCCCGGCCAGACGGTTGGAGCGGTCCCAGGCGAGGCGGCTCTTGTAGCTCCAGGGCGTGCGGACACCGACCAGCGGATTGGGCGCGACGCGACCGAGGAAGGCGCCTGTGACCAGAAGGATCAGCGACACCCCGCCCATCATGACGACGGGGCCGGTTTCGGTCGTGGCGTGCCCGAGCCCTGCCCAGCTCATCAACAGGCCGATGGCGGTGAAGACGAACAGACCGATGCCTTGGCCGATCCGCATAGAACGGCGACGGGCGTGGTCGCCGGTCGCTTCGGCGCGCAGAGCCGCCAATCCCAAGCCGGCGCTCGCGATGAAGCCGATGACCGTCATGCCGCCCAGGGCGACGGCGAACTCATTGCGGCTTCCCCAGCGGTCGACCTGCCAGTCGCCGTTCCAGTGCAGCGGGATCGGCGTCGTCGGCCCCATCAGCGCGACATAGGCGGCGAACCCCGCCTGCACGACAAAGGCGGCGACGGTCAGATGATCAAGCAGCGACAGGCGGGGCTTCATCTACGAGGCGCCTTTGCAGCGCAGGGCTGGGCGGCGTGGGGCAGGGCGGCTTCGCCCTGGCCGGTTCCGGCGATGTCCATCAGAAAGGCCATGGCCTCTTCCACAGCCGAAATCTCCAGCCTGTAGCGGATGGTTTGACCCTCGCGCTCGGGACTGACCAGGCCGGCGTCCTTCAGGGCGTTCAGGTGCCCCGTGATGGTGGGCCAGCTCATGTCGAAGGCGGCGGCGATATCGCCCGAGGCCAAGGGACCAGAGCGCAGCATGGCGATGATGCGACGGCGCACGGGGTGGGACAGGGCTTTGAACAGAGTGTTCATAGGAGCTTTCCTAATTAGGAACATTGCTAAATGCAAGGCGAATTCAAGCGGTCCGGCCGGGGGCCAGACGCATCCCAATCCGGACTCTATGTCACGCGCTGCAGCGGCAGGATCACGCGGAACAGGCTGCCGACGCCCGGTCGAGCCTCGACCTCGATCCGACCGCCCATCAGACGAGTCAGATCGTGCGCCGAGGTCAGGCCCAGACCCAGCCCGTCCGCCGCGCGGGTGCTGCTGTCATCGCCTTGGGTGAAGGCGTCGAACAGGCGCTCGGCCTCCGCGGGTGTCATGCCGGGACCGGTGTCCTGCACCTCCAGGACCAGACCGGGCTCGGCGTCCAGCGCCCGCAGCACGACCTCTCCCTTGCGCGTAAAGCGCACGGCGTTGTCGGTCAGGGCGGCCATCACCTTCTCGACGTGGACGGGATCGCCCAGCCATTCGCCCTTGGCCGCCTCGACCTTCAGTCCCAACGCCTTGGGCTTGGCGGCGTCGCGGAAATCGAGGGCGATGCGGCGCAGCAGATTGTCCGGCCGGAACGGCCGCGTCTCCAGTTGCACCGCGCCGTCGCGCAGGCGCACAACGTCCAGCAACTCCTCGATCAACCGCAGTTGCTGACGGCCCGACGCCTTCAACACCTCCAGCCGGTCGCGCTGTTGGGGTGTGACCAGGTCTGCGCCGATCACCTCGGCCATGCCCAGAACCCCGTTCAGGGGAGTGCGCAGCTCGTGGCTGACGTTGGCCAAGAACCGCGTCTTGGCGACATTGGCCGCCTCTGCGCGCTCCAGCGCCGCGGACAAGGCCGCTTCCGACGCACGCAGCCGACGCACGTCCGCCGCCGTGTTCCAGGACAGGGCGGCCGTGCCGACGATCAGCACGACGAACAACAAAAGCAAAAGCGGTCCAGCCTGCGTCAGGATCTGATAGCCGGGCCGTTCGGGCGTCCATACCACGCGGCCCAGCAGCCGTCCGTCCAGATCGCGCACATCCGCGCCGACCATGCCGGGGGGCGGTGCTTCGTCGCCGGGCTGGAACCGCACGTTGCCGAGTCCAAGCCGCGTCCGCAGCGGCGTCAGTTCAGCCTGGAACGGCTTGAAGGAGGCGACGACCGGGTCGAACGCCGGCACCGGACCTTGCGGCGTGTGGCGCACGACGGTCGATGCGCCGATCACATAGATATTGCCGTTCACCGGAGCGAAGGCGGCTTTCAGCCTGACCGCCGCATCCGCGTGGGCGCTCCGATCCCGTTGGGCCGCCTCGGCGCGCAACTGGTCGACCACAGGCCGGGCGGCGCGTGCGAATGGATCGTCGTCGCCGGCGTCGGTCGCGCGACCGTCGCGGTTGAGGCGGAACAGGCGGCCCTGTCCGTCGTAGCCCAGGGTCGCGACGTGGCGGTTCTGGGCGGCGTACATCTGGCCCAGGAAACGGTCGTACCAACCCGTGTCACGGGCGTTCATGCGACCGACCGCCTCGTCCCAGATGGAGCCCGCGATCAGGGTCTCGCCCATCGCCTCCTGGGCGCGGTTCAGGTGCATCTCGACCAGCACCTGTTCCTTTTGGGCCTGGTGGGCGTCGATGCCGTGGCTGACGATGGCCAGGACGCCGGCCATGCCGATCATCGATGACAGCGCCAGGATCAGGGCGACCCTGAAAGTGCTCCACGACCGCCAATCCGACTTAATCACCACGCTACTCATGGGTTTCGCATAGGCGAAGACGGCTAAGACGGAATGAACGGCCTCAGCGGTCGTCGTTGACGAAGTCCTGGGCGAACTCGGGCGCGTCGTCTTCCAGCGGCAGGCTGCCGTCCTCGTCATCGGCCTCGGACGCCTTGGTGGGGTCGGGCACCTCGAAGCCGACCGGCAACGACAGGTCCAGCAAACCCGCCGCCTTCATCTCCTGAACCCCCGGCAGGTCGTACAGGGTCGCCAGGCCGAAATGCTCCAGGAACCGATCCGTGGTCGCATAGGTGACGGGCCGCCCCGGCGTCCGCCTGCGCCCACGCAGCCGCACGAACCCCATCTCCAGCAGCAGGTCCAGCGTGCCCTTGGAGATCGACACCCCCCGCACGCTCTCGATCTCGGCGCGGGTGACGGGCTGGTGATAGGCGATGATGGCCAGGGTCTCCAGCGCGGCCTTGGACAGGCGACGCGGCTCCTCGCGCTCCTGCGTCATCATGAAGGCCAGGTCCGGCGCGGTGCGGAACCGCCAGCGGTCGGCGACGCACTCCAGCTCCACCCCCCGCCCCTCGTAGCGGGCGCGAAGCCCCGCGATGGCGCGCGCGACATTGCAGTTCTCGGGCAGGCGGGCGGCGATCTCGGCGGCGGTCAACGGCCCGGCGGCGGCGAACAGCAGGGCCTCCACCCGCCGCTCGATCTCGGCCTCGTCGGGTTGGAAAGACAGGTCGCTCACGGCGTCAGCTCCAGCGGCTGACCCGGCCCGCGCCGTTTCAGATACAGGTCCGCGAACGCCTGGGCCTGACGAATATCCATCGCCCCCTCCTTCACCAGTTCCAGACTGGCCGACAGGGTCGAGGCGGTGAAGCTGGCCTGGCTGGGGCCGTCTTCATCCTCGCGGCGGGGCGCGACCTGCTCCAGCGGGGTCCAGTCGGCCAGTTTGGGCATGATTTCCCGCAGCCAGTCGCGGGCGGCCTCCAGCTGGAAGGCTTCGACCCGCTGGCCCGGCGCATAACGCCGCGCCTCTTCGCGTCGGCGCTGCACCACATAGGCGCTCATCAGCTCGTACAGGCTGGCGTCGATCCGGTCGGACGGCACGATGACCGTCGCCTCCGGGTCGCCGCGCGTGAAGACGTCGCGCTTCAGCTGCGGCCGGGCCATCAGCTGTTCGACGGCCTTTCGCATCGCCTCCAGCTTCTGCAGCCGGAACGCCAGGGCGGCGGCCATCTCCTCGGCGGGCGGCTCCTCGGCCTTGCCCTTGTCGGTGCGCGGCAGCAGCAGGCGCGACTTCAGATAGGCCAGCCATGACGCCATCACCAGATAGTCGGCCGCCAGGGCGAAGTTGCGCCGCCGCGCCTCATGCACGAAGGCCAGATACTGTTCCGCCAGCTGGGTGATCGACAGTTTCAGCAGGTCGACCTTCTGGTTCCGCGCCAGGGCCAGAAGGACGTGCAGCGGCCCTTCATAGCCGTCCAGATCGACGACGAAGGCCTCGCGCGCCTCGACCTCCTCGGCGTTGAAATCCAGATTGGGCTGGAAGGCGTCGGTCATGCGGGATCAGGCCTGCGCCTCTCCCACATCCGGCCCCTTGTCGACATCCAGTCGGCCGCCCATCGCCTGGAAGAAGCGCGCATGGGCCGCCGTGACGTCCAGAGGTTCCGGCGTGCGGACGATGCGCGCCAGGGCCGCCTCGGCCCGCGCCCTGGCCTTGCCTTTCAGCCTGCCGGTCGCCTCGGCCACCGCGCGCATCTCTCGCAGGTCGCCGTTGCAGTGCAGAACGATGTCGCAACCGGCCTTCAACGCCCGATGCGTCCGCTGGCCCAGATCGCCGCTCAGGGCCTGCATAGACAGGTCGTCGGTCAGGATCAGGCCGGAAAAGCCCAGATGCTCCCGCATCAGGCGCACCGCTGCTCTCGACTGGGTCGCCGGCCGTTTCCCGTCGACGGCGGTGAAGACGATGTGGGCCGTCATCGCCAGGGGCATGTCCGACAGGGCCTTGAAGGGCGCAAAATCCCAGGCGTCCAGCGTTTCGAAATCGGCCCGGACCGTCGGCAGGTCCTTGTGGCTGTCGGCGAAGGCCCGGCCATGGCCCGGCATATGTTTGATACAGGGCAGCACCCCGCCCGCCAGCAGCCCTTCCGCCGCCGCCCGGCCCAGCAGGGCGACCGTCTGCGGGTCCTGGCCATAGGCCCGGTCGCCGACGATGTCGTGAGCGCCTGGCACCGGCACGTCCAGCACCGGCAGCAGATCGACCGTGACGCCCACCTCGCGCAGATCGTGGGCCATCAGCCGCGTCCCCAGCCGCGCCAGCGTGCGTGCCCCGTCCATCTCGTTCGTCGCCTTTAGATAGGCGTTTCCCGGCGGATATTTGGGCCAGTGCGGCGGCCCCATGCGCTGGACGCGCCCGCCCTCCTGGTCGATCAGGATCGGCGCATCCGGGTCGCCCAGGACGGCGCGCATCTCTTCGGTCAGGGCGCGCACCTGCTCGGGCGTGTCGATGTTGCGCCGGAACAGGATGAAACCCCACGGCCGCGCCTCGGCGAAGAAGGCCCGTTCGTCCTCGGTCAGCCGATGACCGGCGCAGCCGTAGATCGCGGCCGATGTCACCGAACGATGCAGTCCCGGCCGGCGGCCTTAAGCGCGTTGCAGAAGGCGACGGCCCGTTCCCGCGACAGGCCCGTGAAGGTGGTGCGGTACAGCGTCGATCCGTTGGCCGAGGTCACTTCGGTCACGCGCTTCTGCGCGCCGGAGGCGTACTGGCCGAAGCGCCCGGCGACGGCGGCGTATTCGCGGTCGGCGATCTCGGTGGAGGAAAAGGCGCCGATCTGGACGCCTGAGGATCCGGTCGCGGCGGCGGGCGTCGTCGCCTTGGTCGAAGGCGCGGCGGTCGGCGCCGCCGGCGCCGGGCGCGGGCTGGCGGGAGCCGGAGCCGGCGTCGCGGCAGGCGCGCTCTGGGCGGGCGGCAGACCCTGTCCGGTCGGAGCGATCGGCGCCGGTGCGGCCGGGCGGGCCTGCGGCGCCTCGGGCGGCGGCGTGAAGGTTACGGGCGCGTCGGTGGTCTCGCCCTCGTCGCGATAGACGCGCACGCCCTCGGCCGGGTCGATCGGCTGGGCGTCGATGGGCGGGGCGGACTTCATCTCGCCCACCGGCTGGCCCACGGCGGGCGGCGCGTCGGTCGAGGCGCGCATGCCCGAACGATAGAAGAAGATCACCGCCACGATCAGCAGGAGCAGCACCACCGCGCTGACGATCAGGGTGACGGGCGGCGGCTTTCCAGCGCCCGAGCCGACATTGCGGCCGCTGCGCGGGTCGTAGGAGTTGCGGCGGAACGGCAGGTCGTCGTCCGTCGGCGGCGTATAGGCGCCCCGGCCCGGTCTGTCGTCGTCTTCAAAGGACATGGTCGCGCTCCGCCGTCTGTCCGGCGCCGCGAATCGCGCGCCGAACGCCTAGTCTACGCCCCCGCGTCCATCTTTCGAATCATAGATCGAGCGCCAGGTCGAGGCTGAACAGCTTCTGGTGCACCTCGATGGCGTAACGGTCGGTCATGCCGGCGATATAGTCGCAGACCGCGCGCGCGCGCCGGGTTCGATCCTCGGTCAGGGCGGGCGCGCCCCATTCCGGCGGCATGACCTCGGGCTCGGCCATGAACAGGGCGAACAGTTGCGACAAGACCCGCCGCGCCTGGCTGCGGGTGCGATTGACGCGATAGTGGCGATACATCCGCTCGAACAGGAATCGTCGCAGGATCGCCAGGTCCGCATGCATGGGCCGCGAGAAATCGACCAGGGTGCGCCTGGCGGTCCGCACGTCCTCGGTGGTGACGATCCGGTCGTCCTCCAGCCGCCGTGCGGTCTCGGCCAGGACGTCCTCCACCATCGTCCCGATCATCCGCCGAACCGCCTCGATGCGCAGCATCCGGTCGTCGATGGCGGGCCAGTCTCGCCGCACCTGGGCCAGCATAGGTCCGATCAGCGGCACCTCGGCCAGGTCCGCCAGGGTGAACAGGCCCGCCTGAACCCCGTCGTCCACGTCGTGATTGTTATAGGCGATGTCGTCGGCGATCGCGGCGCATTGGGCCTCCAGAGAGGCGAAGGTGCCCAGCCGCAGGTCCCAGTCCGCCTCTCCCCCCTGACGATAGGGGCGCACGACCGACCAGGCCGGTTCGTCCAGTCGATGAGAGACGGGGCCGTTGTGCTTGATGACGCCCTCGACCGTCTCCCAGCTGAGGTTCAGCCCCTCGAACTGCGGATAGCGGTTCTCCAGCTCGGTCACGACCCGGAAGCTCTGGACGTTGTGGTCGAAGCCGCCGTAGTCGGCCATCTGCACCACCAGTTCGTCCTCGCCCGCATGGGCGAACGGCGGATGGCCCAGGTCGTGGGCCAGGGCGATGGTCTCAGCCAGGTCGTCGTCCAGACGCAGCGCGTGGGCCAGCGACCGCGCGATCTGGGCCACCTCCAGCGAATGGGTTAGGCGGGTGCGGTAGTGGTCGCCCTCGTGCGCCACGAAGACCTGGGTCTTCTCCTTCAGCCGCCGGAACGCCGTCGCATGGATGATGCGGTCGCGGTCGCGCGCGAAGGCGGTGCGGGTCCGGCTGGGCGGCTCGAAGAAGCGGCGACCCTGGGTCTGGCTGGCCCGTTCGGCGTAGGTGGCGAGTTCGATCTGGCTCAAGTCATCAACTTTGAAGCGGCTTTGATGCGGGCGGCCCTTTGCGAACGCCCGCCCGCGCCTCATATAGACAGGCGTGAGCACCGTCCAATCCACAGAACCGTCCACACCCGCCTTCTCCGTCGCCCCCCGCGCGCCGGAGGGTATCGTTCTGGCCGCCAGCGCCGCCAGGCGCCTGACGAAGCTGAGCGCGGCCGAGGGCAAGACGCTGATGCTGCGCGTCGCGGTGGACGGCGGCGGCTGCTCGGGCTTTCAATACCGGTTCGAACTGGTCGAAACGGCAGAGGACGACGATCTGAGAGTACAGACCGACGGCCAGACCGCTCTGATCGACCCGGTCTCCATCCCCTTCCTCAAGGGCTCCGAGATCGCCTATGTCGATGAACTGGCCGGCGCCCAGTTCGTGGTGCGCAATCCGAACGCCGCCTCCAGTTGCGGCTGCGGCGTCAGCTTCTCCATCTGAGCTTCGCCAGCGCCGCCGGATACCCGCCATTACGACCAGCGATCTTGTCAGACGACCGGGCCTTGGCCGTGTCCGTCTAGGACTGCGGATGGGCGCTGCGGAACAGGGCCCATTCCTCGACCGTGCGGCCGTCGGGCAGGATGCAGACACCGTATTGTCCGCCGTCCGCCGCCCTGCGGATCTCGCTACGCCCGCCGCTGTCGACGCAGTATTTGGAGGCCGGGTTCGGCATGCCGATGGGCTTCGGCTGAGGCGCGGGCTGGGCGCAGGCGGCGACCGTCAGGATCGGGGCGGCGATCAGAAGCAGGCGTTTCATCATCGGATCTCGATTGAAGCGGGCTGGGGAACAGGCGCCACCCTGCGCCTTCGTCGTCCCGGCGCCTAGGCCGTCAGCAGGCGCGGCAGTTTGAAGGTCACGGTCTCGCGCGCGCCGCCGTCCTCGGTCACGGTCGCGTCGAAGCGGGTCGCGATGGCGTCGACCAGGGCCTCGATCAACGGTTCGGGCGCCGAGGCGCCGGCGGTGACGCCCACGGTCCGCACCCCCTCGAACCAATCCCATTCGACCTGGGAGGCGTCGTCCACCAGATAGGCGGCGCGGGCGCCGGCGCGCACCGCCACCTCGACCAGCCGCGCCGAGTTGGACGAGTTCTTGGACCCGACCACCAGCACCAGTTCGCAGCCTTCGCCCAGCGCCTTGACCGCCTCCTGCCGGTTGGTGGTGGCGTAGCAGATGTCTTCCTTGTGCGGATCGGGCAGTTCGGGGAACCGGCGCTTGAGGATGCGCAGGATGCCGGCCGTGTCGTCCACGGAAAGGGTCGTCTGGGTGGCGTAGGCGAGGGGGGCGTCGCCCGGTCGCTGGAAGCGCTCCGCATCCGCCTCGGTCTCGACCAGGCTGATGGCGCCCTCGGGCAACTGGCCCATGGTACCGATCACCTCGGGGTGGCCGGCGTGACCGATCAGGACGATGTGACGCCCGGCGGCGTGGTGGCGTTCGGCCTCGACATGGACCTTGGACACCAGGGGGCAGGTGGCGTCCAGGAACAGTAGTTGGCGCGCGCGGGCGCTGGCGGGCACCGACTTGGGCACGCCGTGGGCCGAGAAGACGACCGGCCGGTCGTCCGGGCATTCGTCCAGTTCCTTGACGAAGACCGCGCCCATGGCCTTCAGCCGCTCGACCACATGGCGGTTGTGGACGATCTCGTGGCGGACATAGACGGGCGCGCCGAACTTCTCGATGGCCCGCTCCACGATCTGGATGGCGCGATCGACCCCGGCGCAGAAGCCGCGCGGCGTGGCCAGGCGGACCGAAATCGGGCGGCGCGCGGGCGAGGGGGCAGGAGCGGTCGAACTCATGGCCGGCAACCTAGTGGGTCGTGGACCGGATCGCCATCATCGTGGTGAGGTCGCGGCGGGGGATTCTCACGGATTTGAGAGCGACGCTTCGTCACGGCCAGGGGCGGATTGGTGAAAACTCATTTCCGACAAAGGTTTAGGGGGTGCGAACGACGCCTTGACCTGACCGCCGCTCACGATTAGTTTCCGCGCCGAATTCAGACCCCGTCGCGGCTTGGCCGGGACGCTGAGCAAACACAACCCATGTCCACCCCGACGGAATCGCGCGAAGAGGCGATCAAACGCCTCAACGACCGTGCATCCTCTCTTGAGGCGCGCAATGCTCAGCAGGAGTCGTCTCACCTGGCCGCCCAAAAGGTGACGGGTGAGGCCTACAAGATCATCGCCGACCTGATCGGCGGGGTTCTAGTGGGCTTGGTGCTGGGCTTTCTCGCGGATCGATTCCTCGGAATCACCCCGTGGGGCATCATCGGCGGGGTCCTTCTGGGCTTCGCCCTGTCGATTTACATGGCGCGCCGCACGGCCAACCGGCTGATGGCGCAGGCGAAGGCGGCGGGGGTTGTGGCGAAGTCCGTTCCCTTCGACGACGCCGACGAAGACGAGGACCGATAAGGCCCATGGCCGATCCGATACATCAGTTTACGGTCACGCCCCTGCACGGGCTCGATTTCGGCACGGTCAACCTGCCGATCATCGGCGAGACCAGCCTGGCCTTCACCAATTCGCACCTGGCGATGACCATCGTCTTCGTGGTGGTGGTGGCCCTGCTGACGCTGGTCACCTCCAACGCCAAGATCGTGCCCGGCCGCGTCCAGGCCGCCGGCGAGCAGATGTTCGACCTGATCGACGGTGTGACCGACTCGATCATCGGCCACGAAGGCCGCAAATATTTCCCGTTCGTCCTGACCATCTTCCTGCTGGTCCTAGGCATGAACCTGCTGGGTCTGTTCCTGACTTTCACCGCCACCTCGCAATTGGCCGTCACCGGAACCTTCGCCCTGATTACAATTTTGCTGGTCATCGGCATCGGCTTCGCCAAGCACGGTGTAGGCTTCTTCCTTCTGTTCTGGCCGACCAGCGCGCCGCTTGCGATCCGTCCGGTCGTGGGACTGATCGAGTTCCTGTCCTTCCTGCTGCGTCCTGTCACCCTGGCCCTGCGTCTGTTCGGCAACATGCTGGGCGGTCATATCGCGCTTAAGATCTTTGCCGGCTTCGTCGTGTCGATGGGCGGCCTGGCCGCCGTCGGCGGGCTAGGCCTTCTGGGTCTGCCGGTCGCGGGCCTGTCGCTGGGCATGGTCGTGGGACTGACCGCGCTGGAGTTCCTGGTCGCCTTTCTCCAGGCATTCGTTTTCGCCGTTCTGGCCAGCATCTATCTCAACGATGTGGTCAACCTGGGACATGGTCACTAAGGCCGGGTTCCAGTTCGAATAACCAACCAACCAAGACTGAATAGGACTTCATCATGGACGCCGCCTCCTTCAAGTATTTCGGCATCGGCCTCGCCACCCTGGGCATGCTCGGCTCGGCCATCGGCGTGGGCAACATCTTCGGCAACTTCCTGGCGGGCGCCCTGCGCAACCCGTCGGCCGCCGCCAGCCAAGTCGGCAACCTGTTCGTCGGCGCCGCCCTGGTCGAAGCCCTGGGCATCCTGGCCTTCGTTCTGGGCATCCTGGCCTGGCTGGGCTGATCGCCTGAACCTGCTACCGGCGGCGGCGCGGGCTGACGGTCCGCGCCGCCGCGACTGTTTTCACGACGGATGAACATGGCCGCTCACTCTTCAGCCCCGCCGCCGGTCCTTTCGGTGGAAGACGCCGCCTCTGTCGCGGTCCAGACCGGACATGTGCCCGAGAACACGGCCCATGCCGCCGCCGAACATCAGACGGGCGGCCTGCCGCAATTCGAAGCGCAGCACTGGTTCGGGCAGATTGTCTATCTGCTGATCCTGTTCTTCGTCCTGTATCTTCTGGTCGCCAAGATATTCGCCCCGCGTATGCGCAAGGTGATGGACGAGCGCGCCGACACAATTTCCACCGCCGTGGCCACCGCGCGTCAGGTCCAGGCCGAGGCCGCCGGCCAGGCCGCTGAAGCCCAGGCCGAGGTCGCAAAGGCCCGCGCTGACGCCCGCGGCACCGCCGCCACCGCCAAGGCCCGCGTGACCGAAGAGGCCAACGCCCGTCAGGCCGCCGAAGAGGCCGCCGTCAACGCCCGCATCGCCGAGGCCGAGGCCGCCATCGGCAAGACGCGCGACGCCGCCATGGCGAATGTGGCCACCATCGCCTCGGACGCCGCGACCGCCATGGTCGAACGCCTGACCGGCAAGGCTCCGACCGCCGCCGAAACCGCCGCCGCGGTCAAGGGAGCCGCCTGATATGCCTGCCTTCCTCGAATTCGAACATTTCTACAGCCTGTCGAACCCGGAGCTGTGGGTCGGCGTCGGCCTGCTGATCTTCCTGGCCATTCTGGTCGCCGCCGGCGTGCCCAAGCTGGTCGCCGGCCAACTGGACGCCAAGGCCGCCAAGATTCAGGCCGACCTGGATGAGGCCGCCCGTTTGCGCGCCGAGGCCGAAGCCTTGCTGGCCCAGATCCGTCAGGAGAAGGTCGAGGCCGAGGCCCAGGCCGCCGAAATGATGGCCCAGGCGGAAGCCGACGCCCGCCGCCTGGAAGTCGAGACCAAGGCCAAGCTGGAAGAGACCCTGGCCCGTCGCCAGAAGATGGCCGAGGCCCGCATCGCCCAGGCCGAGGCTCAGGCCTCCGCCGAGGTCAAGGCGGCCGCCGCCGACCTGGCCGCCAGGTCGGCCGAGCAGATCCTGACGGCCCGCGTCGCCGGCCAAGCCAAGGATCCGCTGCTGGACGCCGCCATCGGCCAGATCGGCGATCGCCTGAACTGATCGGCGCTTCGCAATCCCGGAATGCAGAAAGGGCCCCGGCGTCGCCGGGGCCCTTTTTCGTGGGCGGACTCGCCAGCCTCAGTGGGCGTGGGCGCCCCCGACATAGACGGCGCCGCGCTTCTCGCGCGCCACCAGCCGGGCGTAGACATTGCCCAGCACGATGCCGAACACGGCATGGGTGATCAGCAGCCAGGCGATGGTGCCGAAGCCAGAGCCCGCCGTGAAGGTCCGGTAGTTTCCGAAGGCCACCACGCCGATCATCATCAGCACCCAGGCGCCGACGGCGAAGACGATGCCCTTGGTTTCGGGCGTGTCCGTCGGCAGTCGGGGACACAGGATGCCGAACAACGGCCCCAGGATGAAGACCCCGCTGACCACATGGATGGCCCAGCCGACGGCCAGATTGCCCGGCATGCCGACCATGCTGGCGATCACCCCCTGAAAAGGGTCGAACCAGTTCAGGAACAGGTTGGGGATTTCCAGCAGCGATGCGACCAGGGTGGCGGCGGCGCCGGCGACCATGCCTTTTTGTACGCGTGACATCATGACCTTAGCGCCTCCCAACGCTGTTGTGGTTCTCTGATAACGCGACGACAGGATACGCCTGAGTTGGGAGAGCGGCGTTCACGTTCCTGTGGTTAGCGGTTGCGATAACGCAACCGCGAGATCAGCCGTCAGCTAGCGGAAAAACTTGCGGAAATGCCGGCGCAGGCCTTTTCGCGTCCGCATCAGACGGCGGCGCGGGCGTTTCAGCACGACCTTTTCGGCCCGCAGCGCCTGTTGCCAGAACACCGGCGCGATTTCCGGCTTCTTCCGCATCAGGCGGCGGAAGGGATAGACCCAGCGGGGGCGGGCGTACTGGGCGCGGATGAATTGACGTTTGGCCCAGTAGGATCCTTTCAGGATCATCATCAGGCCGACGGCGATGACGGGCACGCCGCCCGGACCCGGCAGCGGGGCGATCAGCACGCCCAGCAACACGACCAGAGCGCCGCCCATCATCAGGGCCCACCGTTTGAGACCCCGCAGGGGCCGACGCGCGCGGGAAGATCGGGGGATGAAGACGGGCAGGGTGGTCAAGGCGGCGCCGGGGAGCGGAGGGGAAGGTGCTTGTGACAACGGCCGCCTCGGCCGCGCGATCCCTCGTCGGGAAAGGAAAGGGCGACCGTGGCGACGTTGTCACAACCCCCTAACAGCCTGCTTCGATGGCGGATCGGTGTCCGGCGAATGAAGCTTTGGTCATCTTCGTCCTCAGCCGAAGGCCACGCCTGTCATCTGCTCCGACAGCGACCACAGACGGCGGGCCGTTTCGGCGTCGCGGGCCTGGGGTCGGATTTCGGCGCGGCCGGGCGGGCCCTTCATCTCCATGAAGCCGGTGGGACCATAGTAGCCGCCGGGCGTCGCCTCGGCCTGGGTCGCGGCCATCAGGATCGGCAGGGCGCCCTGGGCGGCCGAATGGCTGGCCAGGGGCGCAAGGGCGTTAGTGACCCTGGCGAACAGACTGGTCGGGCCGCCGGCATGGCCGTTGGCGATCAGGTCGGTGCGGGCGAAACCGGGGTGCGCCGCCACGCTGGTCAGGCCCCACCCGTGGGCGTCGCTGCGCCGTTGAAGCTCCAGGGCGAACATCAGCATGGCCAGTTTCGACTGCTGATAGACCGGCCAGGGCCGGTATCCGGTCTGATAGTTCAGGTCGTCCAGACGGATGCGGCCGCCCCTGTGGGCGATGCTGGCCAGTTGCACCACCCGCGCCTGCCCGGCGCTCAACAGCGGCAATAGCCGCCCGGTCAGGGCGAAGTGCGAAAGATAGTTGGTGCCGAACTGCATCTCGAATCCGTCGGCCGTGGTCTGGCGCCGCGGCACGGCCATGACGCCGGCGTTGTTGATCAGGATGTCGATGGGCCGACCGTCCGCCAGCTGACGCTCGGCGAAGGCGGCGACGGAGGCGAGGCTGGCCAGATCCAGCGTCTCGAATCGCACCTGGGCGTTCGGGGACCGTGCGCGGATCAGCCGTTCGGCCTCGGCCCCCTTTTGCGGATTGCGGGCGGCCAGGATGACCTCCGCGCCCTTGTCGGCCAGCACCAGCGCGGTTTCCAAGCCCAGGCCGCCGGTCGCGCCGGTCACGATGACCCGCTTGCCGGTCTGATCGAGAATATCGTCTGTGGTCCAGGTCGTCATGGGGCTATCCTGTTCGTGAAAAGAGTCGTCGTGAAGGGCTCCGGTTTGCATATCTGCATCCGGTGCAAATATGCAATAAGTGCAAGATAAGATTTCCGACACGGACCGGGGCCTGCGCGACCGCAAGCGCGCCAACACTCACGCCCGTATCCAGGCCGAGGGCCTGCGTCTGTTCCTGGAGCGCGGTTTCGAGGCGACTACCCTGGACGAGGTGGCCGAGGCCGCGGAGGTGTCGCGTCGCACCCTGCTGAACTATTTCGGCTCCAAGGAGGAGATCGTCCTGTCGGCCAAGGCCGGCTTTCCGCAACAGGTGGCCGACGCCGTCGCCGCGCGGCCGGCGGACGAACCCCTGTTGGACATGGTGGAGAATGCGCTGCTCGATCTGGCGGGGCAGCCCCTGTCCGACGAGATGAAGGCTGTCGCCGTCCTGATCCACGCCACGCCGTCGCTGAAGGCGGGGGATCAGGCGAAATACGCCCAGGTCGAACGGTTGCTGGCTGAGGCGCTGGCGACGCGCAAAGGACTGCCGCCGGACGACATCGCCTGTCGCGTCGTGGCGGGAACGGCGGTCAGCATTCTGAAACTGTCGGTCGACGCCTGGCTGGCCCAGCCCGATGCGCCGCCCGAGACGTTCGGCCGCGCCGCCTTCGCCGCCTTGAGACAGGCGGCGGGATAGGTCCCGGGGACGCGCCCCGGGACCACAATCGTCGTCGGCGGTCAGGCCGCCTGGTTCGAACCTTCCGGCGCGATCCAGCGCAGCACCGGCGAGCGGGCGGCGCGGGTTTCGTCCAGGCGACGCATCGGGGCGTGGAAGGGCGCGCCCTTGAAGCGGTCGACGTCGCCGGCTTTCGCCGCCTGGGCCAGGAGGCGCATGGCCTCGATGAAGCGGTCCAATTCGGCCTTGGACTCCGTCTCCGTCGGCTCGATCAGCATGGCGCCGTGGACGACCAGCGGGAAATACATGGTCATCGGGTGGAAGCCCTCGTCGATCATCGCCTTGGCGAAATCGAGCGTGGTGATGTCCGTGCCCTTCAGCCATTCGTCGTCGAACAGGGCCTCGTGCATGCAGGGGCCGTCGGGGAAGGCGGCGCTCATCAGGTCCGACAGGCGAGCCTTGATGTAGTTGGCGTTCAGCACCGCGTCCTCGGCGACCTGACGCAGGCCGTCCGAGCCGTGGCTCATCATATAGGACAGGGCGCGCACATACATGCCCATCTGGCCCTGGAAGGCGCACAGACGGCCAAAGGCTTGAACGGCCTCGTCTTCCTCGCGCTCGACCAGGCGATAGCCGCTATCGTCGTGCACGACCCACGGCGCGGGGGCGAAGGGGGCCAGGGCTTTGGACAACACCACCGGACCCGCGCCCGGACCGCCGCCGCCGTGGGGCGTCGAGAAGGTCTTGTGCAGGTTGATGTGCATGGCGTCGACGCCCAGGTCGCCGGGACGGACCCGGCCGACGATGGCGTTGAAGTTGGCCCCGTCGCAGTAGAAATAGGCGCCTGCATCGTGCGTCAAGCGGCTGATCTCCAGAATATCGCGCTCGAACAGGCCGCAGGTGTTGGGGTTCGTGACCATGATGGCGGCGACATCGTCACCCAGCTTGGCGGCCAGATCGGCGACGTCCACGCGGCCGTCCTCGGTCTGGGCCACTTCCACCACCGAATAGCCGACGAAGGCGGCGGTCGCCGGGTTGGTGCCGTGGGCGGACGTGGGCACCAGAACCTTGCGGCGCTTCTCATGCTGGCCCGAGGCCTCGTGCGCGGCGCGGATGGTCATCAGGCCGCACAGTTCGCCATGCGCGCCCGCTTTCGGCGAAAGCGCGACGGCGGGCATTCCGGTCAGGGTCTTCAGCCAGTGGGCCAGCGTGTCCATCAGCTCCAGCGCGCCCTGGACCGTCGATTGCGGCTGCAGCGGGTGGATGTCCGAGAAGCCGGCCAGACGCGCCATCTTCTCGTTCAGGCGCGGATTGTGCTTCATCGTGCACGAGCCCAGCGGATAGATGGCCAGGTCGATGGCGTGGTTCTTTTGGCTCAGGCGCACATAGTGGCGCATGGCTTCCGGCTCCGACAGGCCGGGCAGGCCGATCGGATCCTTGCGGACCAGGTCGCCCAGGTCAGAGCCGTCCGTCTTGGGTTCCGGCAGATCGACGCCGGTCTTGCCCCAGCCTTCGCCCTCGAAGATCAGGGCTTCATTCTGCAGCAGGCCGCGGCCGCCGGTCAGGGTGGCGGGCTTGGTCTGGACCTGGTTCGGGGCGGTCGGGCGGCCGACGGTGTTCATGGTGCTCATCGTGGAGCCTTCTCGTCAAAGAAATAGATGCCGTCGCAGACGGTATGTCGAAGGTCGTCCCAGAGGACGAAGTTGAGGTCTTTCCACGCGCTCGCCCCTGGCGGCGGGGTATTCACCGGCGCGCCGGTCAGGTTATTGCCGGGGTACATCTGGCCTTCGATATGCACGGTTCCACCTTCCGCGCACTGATATCTCTGGAGAATCTTTAAGGACCGGAAGCCGACCGCCTCGGCGGTATCGGCGTCGTAGATTTCCCAATGCTGCCAGGCCTCACCGAAGCCGTCGGCCTTAGTCACCGTGCTGCGATCCACCCAGACCACGGCCGACCCCGGAATCATCGTGGCCAGATTGACAATGTTCTCGGACGGCACATTGTCCTTGATCCACTGGGCCAGCACCACCGGCTCGGCGTATGTCCCCTGCTCCGGCCGGATCAGGGGCGGCTGATTGACCTGAGCGTAGGCAGGCGCGGAAGCGACCAAGACAAGAACCAACGCGGCGACGCGCAAAATCATCCCGCCAGCACCTTGTCTAGGCTCTTTGCGAGGATCTGGATGTCGGCGTCCAGTGTCGTCTCGGTCGCGGCGACCAGCAGGACATCATCCATGCCGGCGTCGGGGGCCAGGCGGCTGTAGGGCACGCCGGCCAGGACGTGATGGGCGGCCAGCTGATCCACGACCTCGGCCGCGTTCTTGGGCAGGCGCACCGCGAACTCGTTGAAGAAGCGGTCGGTCAGGATTTCCACGGCCGGAATGGCTGCCAAGGCGTCGCGCGTGGCGACGGCCTTTTCGTGGTTCAGAAGCGCCAGTTTGCGCAGGCCCGTCTCGCCCAGCAGGCTCATGTGGATGGTGAAGGCCAGGGTGCAGAGGCCCGAGTTGGTGCAGATGTTCGACGTCGCCTTGTCACGGCGGATGTGCTGCTCGCGCGTGGACAGGGTCAGGACGAAGCCGCGCTCGCCGTCGGCGTCCACCGTCTCGCCGGTCAGGCGCCCCGGCATCTGGCGGATCAGCTTCTCGCGCGTGGCGAACAGGCCGACATAGGGGCCGCCGAAGTTCAGGGCGTTGCCGATCGACTGGCCCTCGGCCGCGACGATGTCGGCGCCCATTTCGCCGGGCGATTTCAGCAGGCCCATGGACACGGCTTCCGTCACCACGACGATCAGCAGGGCGCCGGCGGCGTGGGCGGCCTCTGCGATCTTGGTGACATCGGTGGCCGTGCCGAAGACGTTGGGGGTCTGGACGACGACGCAGGCGGTGTCGGGACCGATCTGGTCGATCACGGCGGCCTCGGCGTCGAAGGCCGGGGCCAGAACATGCGTCTCAACGCCGACGGCGTGAACCACGGTCTCGGTCGCCTTGACGTAGTGGGGGTGGACGCCGCCCGAGATCACCGCCTTGTTGCGGCGGGTCACGCGCGTCGCCATCAGCACGCCCTCGGCCATCGCAGTTGACCCATCGTAGAGGGAGGCGTTGGCCACCGGCATTCCGGTCAGGTTCGCGACCTGGGTCTGGAACTCGTACAGATACTGCAGCGTGCCCTGCGCGATTTCCGGCTGGTAGGGGGTGTAGCTGGTCAGGAACTCGGACCGCTGGATCACGTGATCCACCGTCGCCGGGACGTGATGCTTATAGGCCCCCGCGCCGCAGAAGAAGGGCACGGCGCCGGCCGTCGCATTCTTGGCGGCCATGGCGGACAGGGCGCGCTCGACCTCCAGTTCGCCCGCCACGCGGGGCAGATCGACGGGACCGGCCAGACGCGCGCTTTCGGGCACGTCCACGAACAGATCGTCGATGGATTTCGCGCCGATGGCGGCGAGCATCGCCGTGCGGTCGTCGGGCGTCAGGGGGAGGTAGCGCATATTCTGTTCCGCTCATCCCGGCGAAAGCCGGGACCCAGTGTTTTGGGCGATCGGTCGCGTCGATCAAAGAGAGCCGCTCATCCCACGCACCCTGCCTCGCGAAAGGACTGGGTCCCGGCTTTCGCCGGGATGAGCGGATGAAATTACAGCGTGGCCAGGAAGGCGTCGTAGGCGGCCTGGTCCATCAGGGCGTCCAGTTCGGCGGCGTCCGAGACCTTGATCCTGGCGAACCAGCCGTCGGCCTCGGCGGCCGAGTTGACGGTCTCCGGGGCGGTGGACAGGGCGTCATTGGCCTCGATCACCTCGCCCGAGACAGGGGCGTAGACGTCCGAGGCGGCCTTGACGCTCTCGACCACGGCGAAGCTGTCGCCCTTGGAGACGGTCTTGCCGACCTCGGGCACTTCCACGAACACCACGTCGCCCAGGGCGTCGGCGGCGTGTTTGGAGATGCCGACGGTGGCGATGTCGCCGTCCAGGCTGACCCACTCGTGATCCTTGGTGAATTTCATGGTCTGATCTCTCAGGCTTTGGGTTTGCGGTAATAGCGTTGCGCCACGAAGGGCATGGCGACGACCTCGGCGTCGGCGGACTTGCCGCGCACGATGACCTTCAGTTCCGTGCCCAGCGACGAAAAGGCGGGCGGGACGAAGCCCATGGCGATGTTCTTGCCCAGGGTGGGGGAGGGGCCGCCCGATGTGACCTTGCCGATGACATCGCCGTCCATGTCGGCGATCTCGGCGCCTTCGCGGGCCGGGGCGCCTTCCTTGACGACCAGGCCGACGCGGACGCGCGTGGGACCGTCGGCCAGTTCCTTCAGGATGCGTTCAGCGCCGTTGAAGTCCGCGCGTTCCTTACGCGACTTGGACAGGGCGAAGGTCAGGGCGCCTTCGACCGCGCTGGTGGTCGGGTCGATGTCGTGGCCGTGCAGCGGCAGACCGGCTTCGAGGCGCAGGCTGTCGCGGGCGCCCAGGCCGATCGGCTTGACGCGGGCGTCTTCCAGAAGCGTGTTCCAGATGCGCTCGGCCTGGTCCGCCGGGACCGAAATCTCATAGCCGTCCTCGCCGGTGTAGCCCGAGCGGGAGACGTAGCAGTCGACGCCGAACAGCATCAGCCGGGCGGTCTCCATGAAGCCCATCTCGGCCAGAACCGGCTCGTGCGCGGCCATGACCTCGGCGGCCTCGGGGCCCTGGATGGCGATCAGGGCGCGGTCCAGCACCGTCAGTTTGGCGTCGCCTTGCAGATTGGCGGTCCAGAAGGCGAAATCCTCGTCCTTGTTGCCCGCATTGACGACGACGAACAGACCGTCATGGTCGGGACGACCGGCCATCAGGTCGTCGATTATGCCGCCGTCCGTGTTCAGCAGAAGGCTGTATTTCTGCTTGCCCGCCTTCAGAATCTCATAGTCGCCGGGCACGAACCGTTCGAACTGGGCGACGGCGTCCGCGCCCGTGATCTTGCACTGGCCCATGTGGGACACGTCGAACAGGCCGGCGTGCTCGCGGGTCCAGCGGTGTTCGGCCAGAACCCCCTCGTACTGGACCGGCATGTCATAGCCGCCGAAGCCGACCATGCGGGCGCCCAGGCGCCGGTGGGCGGCGTTCAGGGGCGTGGTTTTCAAGGTCTGATCGGTCATGGTTCAGGCTTTCACGGTCGCGTCTGGGGGCGGAGCTCCGCCGTCTTCGCGCCCCCGCTGTCCTGAAGCCTGAGAGATTCCGGCGCCGATACCATGGCGCCTTGCTCCGTCGGCGCGCCCCCAGATCCGATGAATCCTAGGCGGCTTTCCAGCGTCCGTGTGCTTCGCGGTCCGTTTGCCTGAGCGTTTCCGGGGCGGTTGCGCCTTCGGCGTCGACCCGCCGAGGCGCGCCGATCTCTCCCGCGAGAGCGAACGACCTAAGCCACCGACTCCGGTCCCAAGTCAAGCGCGGGCGCGGTTTGGCGCGGCCTGGTCACAGTTGACGGCCTCTGCCGCCCGCTCGCCCTTGCTCTCCATGCCTGCGCCCGCCAAGAACAGGGCGACCTCTTCGCTGCACCGGACCGACCGCATGACCGCCGACCGCACCCGCCTTGACGCCCACATCGCCGCTTTGGACGCGCCCCAGGGGCTGAAGTCGGTCCTGACCGTGGTCGCCGCCACCTGCGCCGAGATCAGCCGGGTCGTCGCCGGCGGCGCACTGGCGGGCGTCCTCGGCGCATCGGGCCAGATCAACGTCCAGGACGAGGAGCAGAAGAAGCTCGACGTCATGACCAACGACATGCTGACCGACGCCCTGCTGGCCTGCCCCGCCGTCGCCGGCGTCGCGTCCGAGGAGATGGACGAGGTTCAGCCGGCGACCAATCCGTCCGGTGAATATCTGGTGCTGTTCGACCCCTTGGACGGGTCGTCCAACATCGACATCAACGCCCCGGTCGGAACCATCGTTTCGGTGCTGCGGTCCGTCACCCCGACGCCGACCGAAGCCGATTTTCTGCAACCGGGCCGCCAGCAGGTCGCCGCCCTCTACGCCGTCTATGGGCCGCAGACCATGCTGGTCCTGACCACCGGCGACGGGGTCAAAGGCTTCACCCTGGCGGGCGACGGCGACTGGATCCTGACCCACGACGCCATCGCCATTGCGCCGGACACCAAGGAGTTCGCCATCAACGTGTCGAACCTGCGCCACTGGGCCGAGCCGGTGCAGACCTATGTGGGCGACCTGCTGAAGGGTGTGGACGGTCCGCGCGGCAAGAATTTCAACATGCGCTGGGTCGCGGCCATGGTCGCCGATGTCCACCGCATCCTGATGCGCGGCGGCGTCTTCTTCTATCCGTGGGACAAACGCGAGCCGAACAAGCCCGGCAAGCTGCGCCTGATGTACGAGGGCAATCCGATGGCCTTTCTGATCGAACAGGCGGGCGGCAAGGCCACCACAGACGGCGCTCAGCCGATCCTCGACGTCCAGCCGACCCAGCTGCACCAGCGCATTCCCGTCGCCCTGGGCTCGGCCAACGAGATCGACGCCTTCGCGGGCGCCTGATCTGGAGTCTGAGCCATGATCCTCGGTCCCGCCGACGCCCTTCTGGTCATCGACCCGCAGAACGACTTCTGCGAGGGCGGGGCGCTGGCGGTTCAGGGCGGGGCGCGGATCATGCCCCTTATCAACCAACTGTCGGAAAGGTTCGCCAAGGTCATCGTGACCCAGGACTGGCACACGCCAGACCAGATTTCCTTCGCCTCCAACCACCCCGGCGCGGCCCCCTTCACCGAGATCGAGGTCGCCTATGGCCGCCAGATGCTGTGGCCGGATCATTGTCTGCAAGGTTCAGTCGGCGCGGATTTCCACCCCGATGTGAAGCCGACCCTCGACCGCGCCGTCGCCGTGATCCGCAAGGGGTATAATCCAGCGGTCGATTCCTATTCCGGCTTCTTCGAGAACGACCACCGGACGCCGACGGGTCTGGCGGGCCTGCTGCGCGATCTGGGCGTGACGCGGGTGTTCTTGGCCGGTCTGGCGCTGGATTACTGCGTCCGTTTCACCGCCGAGGATGCGGTGCGCGAAGGCTTCGAGGCGGTCGTCATCGCCGACGCCAGCCGCGCCATCGCCCCGCAAACCGAGGTCGCTGCGCTGGACAGTTTCCGCGCCTTGGGCGTCGTGGAGATCGGGGCGGAGGGACTGGCTTAGAACCTCACCTCCGTCATCCTCGGGCTTGACCCGAGGATCGGATGTTGTGCGGTCCGTGCATCAATGTGGTCGCACCAGCCGCGGAGCGTTCGGCCCTCGGGTCAAGCCCGAGGGTGACGATGAAGGGGGGATCAGGCGGCGGTGGCTGCGTAAGTCTCAACCTCCGCGACCCGCGCGGCCTTTTGCGTCTCCGAAAGGAAGCTGCCCTCGAAACTGTTCTTCGCCAGTTTCGTCACCTGTTCCCGCGTCAGGCCGACTGCCGCCGTCAACTGGCTGTAGTTGGCGTTCACATAGCCGCCGAAATAGGACGGGTCGTCCGAGTTCAGGGTGACGTGCAGGCCCCGGCGCAGCATATCGGGCACGGGATGGTCCTTCAGATCCTTGACCACGCACAGTTTCAGGTTCGACAGCGGGCAGACGGTCAGGGTCATCCGTTCGGCGGCCAGACGTTCGACCAGGGCCTCGTCCTCCATCGAACGATTGCCGTGGTCCATCCGATCGATATGCAGCAGGTCCAGCGCCTCATGCACATAGGCGGGCGGGCCTTCCTCGCCCGCGTGGGCGCACAGTTTTAGGCCTAGGTCGCGGGCGGCCGCGAAGACGCGCTGGAACTTCGACGGCGGATGGCCGACCTCCGACGAATCCAGCCCGACGCCGATGAAATGATGCAGATAGGGCTTGGCCATCTCCAGCGTGGCGAAGGCTTCCTCCTCGGTCAGGTGGCGCAGGAAGCTGAGGATCAGGCCGCTGGTCACGCCCAACTCCGCCCTGGCCCGGTCCATGCCCGCGATCAGCCCCTCGACCACCACGCCGAACGGCACGCCGCGATCCGTGTGGGTCTGAGGGTCGAAGAAGATTTCGGCGTGGCGGACGTTGTCCGCCGCCGCGCGCTGGAAATAGGCGAAGGCCAGATCCTCGAAATCCCGGCGCGTCAGCAGGACGGCGGCGCCCGCGTAATAGATGTCCAGGAAGTCCTGCAGGTTCGAGAAGTCATAGGCCGCCCGCACCGCCTCGACGCTATCGTAGGGGATAGCGACGCCGTTCCGCCGGGCCAGTTCGAACATCAGTTCAGGCTCCAGACTGCCCTCGATATGCAGGTGCAGTTCGGCCTTGGGCAGGCCGGCGATATAGGCGTCGAGGGACATGGGCGATCTCCGGGAGGACATCGCCCAGTCTATACCCTACATCCGCTCCGGCGTGTCGATGCCCAACAGGTTCAGCGCGATTTCTAGCTGGCTGAGCGCCGCCGCCGACAAGGCCAGGCGCGAGCGTTTGGTTGCTTCGTCCGGCGCGACCAGCACCGGGCAGGCGGCGTAGAATTTCGAGAAGCTCTGCGCCACGCGATAGGCGTGTTCGGCGACCAAGTGCGGCATCCGCTTGTCGTAAGCGTCCGAAACGGCCGTCGAGAAGGCGTCCAGCGTCAGGGCCAGGTCGCGTTCGGCCGGTTCGGCGATGACGATGGGGCCGGGGGCGACGCCCTGTTCGGCGGCTTTGCGCAGCAGGGATTTGATCCGCACCGCCTGATACAGCAGATAAGGCCCGGTCTTGCCCTCGAAGCTCATGAAGCGGTCGAGGTCGAAGACGTAGGAGGTGGTGCGCGCGTTCGACAGGTCGGCGAACTTCAGGGCGGCGATGGCCACCTTGTGCGCGATGGCCTCGAACTCGTCCGGCGACAGGTCGTCGCCCAGCTTGGCCTCGTGCAGGCGCTCGCGCGCCTTGTCCGTCGCCTGATCGATCAGGTCGCGCAGCTTCAGAACCCCGCCCGCGCGGGTCTTGAACGGCTTGCCGTCCTGCCCGTTCATGGTGCCGAAGCCCAGATGCTCCAGCGACTTCTCGGGGGCGTATCCGGCCAGATAGGCGGCGCGGAACACCTGTTCGAAATGCTCGGCCTGGCGTTCGTCCACAACGTACAGGATCAGGTCGGGCGACAGGGTCTTCTTGCGGTCCAGAATGGTGGCCAGGTCGGTCGTGCCGTACATGGCCGAGCCTTCGGAGCTGATGACCAGCAGCGGCGGGGGCGAGGGCGCCTCGACCACCGAGCCGTCAGCCAGCTTCTTCTTGCGCGTCTCGCCTTCGCGGGCGACGTGGACCACCTGGGCGCCGTCGTCGGGGACCAGCAGGCCCGTCTCTTTCAGGTGCGCCAGCATTTCCGGCATCAGCGGGTCGGCGTCGCTCTCGCCGTTCCACAGGTCGAAATCGACCGACAGGTCGCCGTATTCCCGCTTTAGCGCCTCGCGGCTGACGGCCACGAAATGCGACCACAGGGCGCGATAGCCGGGGCGGCCGTTCTGCAGTTCCGCCGTCGCCTTGCGGGCGCGGTCGCGGAAAACGGGGTCTTCCTTGGCCTTGCCGGCGGCTAAAGGATACAGCCGGTCCAGATCGGCCAGCGTCACCGGGCTTTCGGCCGGGAAGGGACCGTCGCCCTCGACCATGAAGGCCTCGGCCAGAGCCTCGTCGCCGCAGGCCACGATCAGCAGCCCCATCTGGAAGCCCCAGTCGCCGAAATGGGCGTCGCCGGTGACGTGATCGCCGCGGAAGCGGAACAGGCGTTTCAGGCTCTCGCCGATGATGGCGCTGCGCAGGTGGCCGACGTGCATCGGCTTGGCCACGTTCGGGCCGCCGAAGTCGATGACGACCTTGCGCGGAACGGCGACGACCGCCGCGCCCGCATGATCGGCGTCGGCGGCGACCGCCTCGGCCCGCTCGGCCAGGGCCGCGTCGGCGATCTTCAGATTGATGAAGCCGGGCCCGGCGACCTCGACCGAGGCGAAGCGCGGATCGGCCGACAGGCGTTCGGCGATGCGGCCCGCCAGTTCGCGCGGATTGGCCTTCAGCACCTTGGCGGCGGCCAGGGCGCCATTGGACTGGAAGTCGGCCAGGTCGGGACGGTCGGACGGGGTGACGCGGGCCAGGGCCGCATCCACGCCTTCGGCGGCGAAGGCGGCGCCGACCGCTTCGCTGAGGACGGTCTTCAGATCAGCCATTTATTCGCTCGAAGGACGGGCGGCCGGAGCAGCAGCGGGCGCGGGCGTCGCCGGGGTCGTGCCGGCGTTGACGCGGAAGCGGCTGCCCGACCGGTTGAACTCGGCCATTTCCGGCGTGACGTCGAAACCGATCAGCACTTCGAAGCTGGCGCCGCTGGTGGTGACGGAGGCGCGCGGGATGGTGATGGTGCGCTCTTCGGTGACAGACGCCGTGCGTTCGCCGCCGAAGTTCACCGGCAGGTCGAAATATTCCTTGGTCAGGACAGCGCTGTTCCGTTCGGTGACGGCGATCCAGTAGCGATAGGTCTTCTGCGCACCCGTCGCCTGTGGTCCGCGGCCCAGGCGGAACAACATGGAGATGTCCAGGCGAATCGGTTCGGCCTCGCGATAGGCGCAATCGGCCGAGACGCCTTCCAGTTCGCCGGTGTAGCCGACGTTGGACACGGCGGCCCTTGCGCCGTCCAGTTCCACGTAACGGGCGGCGTCGTAGAGGATCTTCACATAGGGGCAGGGGCCGGCGTTGACGCGGCGGCGCAACGGGGCGAACCGTTGGGGCCTGGGCGCATCGGCGCTGTCGCCCGAGGTGCTCTGACCACTGGGCCGGCTGCCGCCGCGCTGACGGCCGGACTGGGCGTCGGCCGCAGTGGGAACGAGAGAAACGGCGACCGCAACAGCGGCGAGGGCGGACAGAACGCGACGCATCAGCTTATTTTTCCGACAGCGAAAGGGCGCGCGCGACGATCGGCGGCCGATCATGGAACGCTCGCCGCTGATAGCGGCTAAAGCGAGGCGCGGCAAACCTTCGCTTCAGCGCGCCATCACCAGACAGGTCGAAGTGGCGGTGGCGTACAGCTTTCCATCCACGCCCCTCAGGTCGGCCTCGGCGAAGCCGGCGCGACGGCCCATCTGGACGATGCGCCCCTCGGCCCGCACCGGCACGCCGGCCATCAGCGCCTTGTGGAAAACGGTCTTCAGTTCCAGCGTCGTATAGGTCTGGCCCGGCCGCAGCATCGAATGGACCACGCAGCCGCAGGCCGAATCCAGCAGGGTCGCCATCCAGCCGCCATGCACCGTGCCCAGCGGATTGTAGAAGGCGGCCGTCGGCACGCCCTCGAACAAAACACGGCCCTCCTCGATCTCGACCAGTTCGAAACCGACCGAGCGGGCGATGGGCGCGACGAATCCGCCAGTGAGCCCCAAGCGTAGCTGCTCGACCCCGGACAGGGCGGCGATGTCTATGGCGTCGGTCATGCGATCGGCTCCGAAACAGAGGTCCGTTCACAATAAGGACGGACGCCGCCTTGGCAAGCGTCCGTCAGGCCGCAGGCGACTTAGAGGCCCGGCAGCTTGAAGCCGGTGCTGCGGCGCGGCTGGATCGTGATCTGCTGACCGCCGGTCAGGGCCTGCAGACGGGCGGCCTCGGTCGTCGCGTCGATGGTGGTCTGCCCGTCGGCGGTCTGGCGCGTGGTCGGCGCCTGGGTCGAAGGCTCGTTCTTGCGCCAGAACATCAAACGGTCGGCGAAGCTTTCATCCTTGTGGGCGATATCGCCGAACTCGTCGTCGACGACATAGCGGGCCAAGGGGTCGGCCTGTTCAGCGCCGGCCTGGGCGACCAGGACCTGTTCGCCGGCGGTGCGGGTGACGGCCTGGCGCTGACCCAGCAGAATCTGGCGGGCGGCGCTTTCCGGCGCCAGTTCTTGCGGGCGCGGCTGTCCCGGCGCCGGCGGGCGCAGGCCGTATTCGGGCGGCACGGTCAACGGGGCGGTGGAGACGGTTACGAACTCGTCCGGCACGACCTTGGTCAGGCCGATGCCTTGCTTCAGGCTGCCGCAGGCGGACACGGCGAGCGCGGCGGAGGCGGCGAGGGTCAGGACGGCGACGCTGCGGATACGCATGGGTTCAGACTCTGTTCGGCGATGCACGGAAGGCGCCGCAGGCGGGCGCGTTGGCATAGTGAAGACGGGGTGATTACGACTTTTCGGGGGCCGCGCCAACCTTGGCGGCGTTGTCCGACATCAGGCTGTCCAGAATCAGCAGCACGACGCCGATGGTGATGGCGCTGTCGGCGATGTTGAACACCCAGGGAAAGACGCCTGTGCCCGAGAAGTCGATGAAGTCGACCACATAGCCGAATCTCACCCGGTCGATGACATTGCCCAGCGCCCCGCCCATGACGAAGCCGATCGCAGTGATCAGCAGGCGGCGGTTGGTGGTGGTCGCCCACCAGGCCAGGCCGGCCGACACCAGGATGGAGAAGATGGTCAGGCCCCAGCGCGCCTCGCCGCCGCCGAACAGGCCGAAGCTGACGCCGGTGTTCTGAACGAAGGTGAAACGCAGATAGGGCGGCAGGATTTCGGCGAACACATAGCCCATCGGGATCTGATGGATGGACGAAGCGTCCGCCAGGCCCAGCACCCAGGCCTTGGACAACTGGTCCAGCACGATGATCAGCAGGGCGAAAACATAGGCCGTAAGGGCGATGCGGGTGATCTTCATGGGCGGCGGTTAGCAGGAAGGGGCGCCGGGGCGAAGCGCAAAAATGGACGGACGGGTCAGAACAGGTCGCCCTGATCGGCCGCCGGCGGCCTGGGTTTCGGGGCCGGACGAACTGCGGGGCGCGACGCGGCGGGCGTCCCTGCCGGCCGCTCGGTCCCGTCGATGATCGCGCCGCGCGCGCCGTCGTCGAACACCAGCCGCACAGCCTGACCGGGCGCCAGTCCGGCGGCCGAGGCGATCCAGCCGCCGCCCGCATCCTCGACCCGCGCGAACCCCGGCTTGGGTCGCGCGGGGTCCAGGGTGGTCAGGGCCCGCGACAGGGCGGCCAGCCGGTCGGTCTCGCGCTGCATCCGGCGCGGCATGACCCCGTCCAGACGGGCCGAAAGGGCGCTCAGCCGCGCCTCGCGCTGATCCAGCCGGCGATGCAGCGGCTCGGGCGACAGCCGGGCGACGACCTGCAGCAGCCGGCGTTCGCTGCGGGCCGCACCCGCCTGAAGCGCCGCGCCCAGCCGGTCGCTTGCGCCGCGCAGCCGATCTTGTCCGCGTTCGATCCTGCTGCGCAGCAGACCCGGGCTCAGCCGCCCGGCCGCGACCGCCAGATGCCGTTCGTGCAGGGCGATGTTGCGTTGCAGCCCCGAACCGAGGCGGCTGGCGGCGTGATCCAGCCTCTGTTGCGCCAGGGCCAGCAGGTCTTCGGGCCGGGCGGGCAGGCCGCGCGCCACCGCCCGCAGCCGGGTTCGCCGATCCTCGATCAGCCGCCCGCCCGCCAGAACCAGCCGTCGGTCCAGGTCCGCCACCGCGTAGCGCAGGTCCGACAGGACAGGTGTGGCGATCTCGGCCGCGCCGGTCGGGGTCGGGGCGCGACGATCCGATACGAAGTCGATCAGGGTGGTGTCCGTCTCGTGCCCCACGGCCGAGATGATGGGGATGCGGGCGGCGGCGACCGTTCGGGCCAGCCCCTCGTCGTTGAAACACCAAAGGTCCTCGACCGAGCCGCCGCCCCGCGCCACGATCAGCAGGTCGGGCCGAGGGATGGGACCGTCAGCCGTCAGGGCGTCGAAGCCGCGAATGGCGTTCGACACCTGGCCGGACGCCGCCTCGCCCTGAACCACCACGGGCCAGACGATGACGCGGCAGGGCCAGCGTTCGGCGATCCGGTGCAGAACGTCGCGGATCACCGCGCCGGTCGGGCTGGTGATCACGCCGATGGTCGCCGGGAAGGTCGGCAGGGGCTTCTTGCGACCCGGTTCGAACAGGCCTTCCTCGCGCAGCCTTCCTTTCAGCCGCTCCAGCTGCGCCAATAGGGCGCCGGCCCCCGCCGCCTCCATGCTCTCGATCACGATCTGATATGAGGACCGCGCCGGATAGGAGGTGATCTTGCCGGTGACGATGACTTCCAGCCCTGCCTCGGGCTGCACCCCCAGACCGCGCACCGCGCCTTTCCAGATCACGCCGTCGATGGCCGACTTGTCGTCCTTCAGCGTCAGATAGACATGGCCTGAGGCGTGGCGATTGACCTTGGATACCTCGCCGCGCAGCCGCACATGGCCGAACCGGTCCTCCAGCGTCCGTTTCAGGGCGAACGAGAGTTCGGAGATCGACAGCGGAGGATTGTTGTCGCGCGCCGCCGGCGGCTCGGCCGGGCCTTCGAATACATAGGAGTCGTCGCTCATGGCCCCGTCATAGCCTGCGTCGAAGCGTCCGGGAACGGCCGGGACGCCCCGACGTTGGCCCTTCATGGCCGCCGATCCTCCCGGAACAGACCCGCAAGACCGTGACCCGCGCGAACGCGACCTGAGCCGCCGAAGCGGCGAAGGCGGGGCCATGACGCCCTGGCTGATCATCGGCGGCCTGTTGCTTCTGGGCGTCGGGGCCTATGTCGTTTTCGCCCTGATCTGAAGCGAACGGGCCCTTAAGCGCGCCTGACGCTTGACCGGGCGATGGCAGGCGGTCATTGCCCGGTCTCATGAACATTCTTCTCGTCGGATCGGGCGGGCGCGAACACGCCCTGGCCTGGAAGATCGCCCAGTCGCCGCTGGTGAAGCGCCTGGTCGCCGCGCCGGGCAATCCGGGCATCGAGAAACTGTGCGAACTGCGCTCGGTGAAGGCCGACGACGCGGACGGTCTGGCTGCTCTGGCGCGCGAAATCCGCGCAGACCTGGTCGTGGTCGGCCCGGAGGTGGCGTTGGCGGCGGGTCTGGCCGACCGGTTAGCGGCGGCCGGCATTCCCTGTTTCGGTCCCACGGCCAGGGCGGCCCAGTTGGAGACCTCCAAGGCCTTTTCCAAGGCTTTCCTGGAACGCCACGAAATCCCGACCGCCGGCTACGGCGTCTATGACAGCGTCAAGGACGCCAAGGCGGCGCTGGACGTGTTCCGTCCCCCTTATGTCATCAAGGCCGACGGCCTGGCCGCCGGCAAGGGCGTCGCCATCAGCCCCGACCGCCCCGACGCAGAGGCCGAGATCGAGCGGATGCTGGGCGGCCGGTTCGGCGCCGCCGGCGCCCGCGTCGTGATCGAGGAGTTCATGGACGGGGAGGAGGGCTCCCTGTTCGCCCTGTGCGACGGGAAACAGGCCCTGCTGTTCGGCGGCGCCCAGGACCACAAGCGCGCCTTCGACGGCGATCTGGGCCCCAACACCGGCGGCATGGGCGCCTATTCCCCCGCACCCGTCTTCGCCGCCAACCTGGTGCAGCAGGCCGACGAGCAGATCGTCCAGCCGACCATCCGCAAGATGGCCGAGGAGGGCGCACCCTATCGCGGCGTCCTCTACGCCGGCCTGATGGCGACCGAGGACGGGCCGAAGGTGGTGGAATTCAACGCCCGCTTCGGCGACCCGGAATGCCAGGTGCTGATGATGCGCTTCGCCGGCGACATCGTGCCCTATCTGCTGGCTTGCGCGCGCGGAGACGTCTCGGGCCTGCCGGCGCCGGCCTTCAAGCCGCAGACGGTGATCTGCGTGGTCATGGCGGCCAAGGGCTATCCCGACAGTCCGCTGGAAGGCTCGATCATCCGCGGCGCCGATCAGGATTTCGGCCCCCATGTCCAGGTCTTCCACGCCGGGACAAAGCGTCGCGACGACGGGCAACTGGCGGCCGCCGGCGGACGCGTGCTGAACGTCTGCGCCGAGGGCGACGACATCGCTCAGGCCCGCGAGCGCGCCTACGCCGCCATCCGCAAGATCGACTGGCCCGGCGGCTTCAACCGTTCCGACATCGGCTGGCGGGCGCTGGATCGGGACTGACCGCGCCGCGTTATAATTTAGCGGACTGTCATCATCGTGCTATGAGCGCCGCCCCTTATAGGCGGCGGCCATGTCGCCAAACGTTTTCAGACTTCGGGAGAAGCCACACATGAGCAGAGTGCTGGTTATCGGCGCGGGCGGCGTCAGTTCGGTCGCTGTCCACAAGATGGCGATGAATGCGGACATCTTCTCGCACATCACTCTGGCGAGCCGGACGAAGTCCAAGTGCGACGCAATCGCCGAATCCGTGAAGACGCGCTTTGGCGTTTCCATCGACACGGCGGCCATCGACGCCGACGACGTGGCGGCGACCACGGCCCTGATCCAGGCGGTCAAGCCTGCGCTGGTCGTCAACTTGGCCCTGCCCTATCAGGATCTGTCGATCATGGACGCCTGCCTGGCCGCAGGCGTGAACTATCTCGACACCGCCAACTACGAGCCGCGCGACGAGGCCAAGTTCGAATACAAGTGGCAGTGGGCCTATCAGGACCGCTTCAAGGACGCCGGTCTGATGGCCCTGCTGGGTTCGGGCTTCGACCCCGGCGTGACCTCGGTTTTCGCCACCTACACCAAGAAGCACCTGCTGGACCGGATCGACACGCTCGACATCCTGGACTGCAACGGCGGCGACACGGGCCTGCCCTTCGCCACCAACTTCAACCCGGAAATCAACCTGCGCGAAGTGACCGCCAACTCGCGTCACTGGGAAGACGGTCAGTGGGTCGAAGGGCCGGCGCTGAGCCACAAGCAAGCGTTCGACTTCGAAGGCGTCGGCCCCAAGAACATGTACCTCATGTATCATGAGGAGCTGGAATCGCTGGCCAAATTCTACCCTGAGATCAAGCGCATCCGCTTCTGGATGACCTTCGGCGACAGCTACCTCAAGCACCTGGAAGTGCTGGAGAACGTCGGCATGACCTCGATCGAGCCGATGCAGTTCCAGGGCCGCGAGATCATCCCGATCGAGTTCCTGAAGGCCCTGCTGCCCGAACCCGCGTCGCTGGGCCCGATCACCAAGGGCAAGACCAACATCGGCACCATCGCCACCGGCCAGAAGGACGGCGTCCAGAAGACGGTCTACGTCAAGAACATCTGCGATCACGAGGCGGCCTACGCCGAAACCGGCAACCAGGCCGTCAGCTACACCACGGGCGTCCCGGCCATGATCGGCGCGGCCCTGATGCTGACCGGCCAGTGGAAGGGCGAAGGCGTGTTCAACATGGAGCAGCTGGACCCCGATCCGTTCATGGACATGCTGAACAAGCACGGCCTGCCCTGGACGGTCGAGGAACTGGACGCCCCGCTGGACTTCTAAAGGAAACGAACGACCGATGGAGACCAGGGCCGGCGATCCGGGCGCCTTCGCGCATTTCGACCTGAACCGCGTCGCCTCGCCCGCCTTCGTGGTGGACGAGGTCGCGGTGCGGCGCAATCTGGCGGTGCTGAAGGACGTGCGCGACCGAGGGAACGCCCGCGTCCTCTTGGCCTTGAAGGCGTTTTCCATGTGGTCGCTGGCGGACGTGGTCGGCGAATATCTGGACGGCGTCTGCGCCTCGGGCCTGTGGGAGGCGCGGCTGGCGCGCCAGTTCTACAAGGGCGAACTGACCACCTATTCGCCCGCCTACAGGGCCGAGGATCTGCCCGAAATCCTGCGATTGTCGGATCACGTCATCTTCAACTCGCCCGATCAGGTGGCGCGCTTCGCCGACCTGATCGCCCAGGCCCGCGCGGCCGGCGAGGTGTTCGAGATCGGCCTGCGGCTGAACCCCGAACATTCGGAAGGGGAGGTCGCCAAATACGACCCGGCCCAGCCTTGTTCCCGCCTGGGCTTCCCCGTCTCGCAACTGAAGCCCGAGCACATGCAGGGCGTCGACGGCCTGCACATCCACGCCCTGTGCGAACAGGATTTCGAGCCCCTGGCCCGCATCTGGGCGGCGGTGGAGCCGAAGCTGGCCCCCCTGCTGGGCGGGGTGAAGTGGTTGAACCTGGGCGGTGGGCACCACGTCACCCGCGCCGACTACCAGATCGACCGTCTGGTCGATTTCCTGAACCAGATCGGCCAGCGCCACGGGGTTCAGGTCTATCTGGAGCCGGGCGAGGCCGTGGCCTTGGACGCCGGCGTTCTGGTCGGGGAAATCCTGGACGTATTCGACAACGGCATGCCCATCGCCATTACCGACATCTCGGCCACCTGCCATATGCCGGACGTGATCGAGGCGCCGTATCGCCCGGCCATGCTGGAAGAGGCGGAGGAGGGCGTCACCGTGCGTCTGGGCGGACCGTCCTGCCTGGCGGGCGACGTCATCGGCGACTATGTCTTCGCCCAGCGGCCGGCGCCGGGAACACGCATCGCCTTCCTGGACCAGGCCCACTATTCGATGGTGAAGACCAACACCTTCAACGGGGTGCCCCTGCCGGCCATCGTCCTGTGGAACAGCGCCACGGACGACCTGCGCACCGTCAAGACTTTCGACTGGACCGAGTTCCGCGACCGGCTGTCCTGACCGGACGGCGTCTTACGCCCAGGCGAACAGCAGTCGGCCTTCGCCCATGCGCTCGCGCAGGGCTGGCAGGTCGGTGTGGGCCACCGAGAAACAGCCGTAACTGCGGCCCAGCTTGCCCTCGCGGGCCAGGAAGGCCGGGTCGGCGTAGTCCGCGCCGTGGACGATGATCGCCCGCTCGCGCGCCTTGTCGTTGGAGTATTCCAATCCGTCCAGCAGGACGTTCGGCCCCTGCTGCGCGCCCCAGTTGGCGCCAGCGGTCGCATAGGCGCCGACCGACGACATGTTGGAATCGCGCACGTTCGAGAATCGCTGGGCGTAGCCCGTGTGGCTGGGGTCCGAACCCCGGCCGTGGCAGGTGCGCAGGACCTTGACCTCGCCGCCGATCAGATCGACCTCGTACAACCGCTCTTCGCCGGAGTATTTCTTGAAATCGACCAGATACATCCGGTCGCGCAGCGGCAGACGGCGGTGATGGGTGTCCAGCGCCGTCATGGCGCGTTCCATCAATTCCTTGCGGACGTGGCCCCGGGGATCGAGTGGCGGCACTTCTACGTTGGCGGTCTGGATCGTCGGCAGGACCACCGCAGGCGGAACGACCGGCGCGACGGTCGCGGCGGTGGTCAGCGGCGCCGTGGCGCTTGCGCTGGCGCACCCGGCCAGCATGGCCGAACCGCCCAGAATGAGCCCTCGTCTCGATAGCCGCATGCGACGCCCTCGTTGCGGTTTGTTCTTGGGGCGTGTTTGTTTCAAATGGTTACGGGAGAGGCAACCTGAGCCTTGCAAGGCATTTTTGGGGCGGCGACGCCGGGGGACGATATGATGAAGACGCTGGGACTGGCTCTGATGGCGCTGGCGGCGACGACCACGGCGGCGTTCGCGCAGCAAACCCCCACGACCGCTGGGGTTTTCGATCCTGGAAGCACGACGTTCGTCGAGGCGGGACGCCTGCTGGCTGACCCGGCGAACGGCGTTGTGCAACGCGATAAAACTCTCGTGATCAGAGGGAACCAAGTCGTGGAAATCCGCGACGGCTTCGTCGGCGACGCCGCCCAGGGGCGTGTGATCGACCTGCATCAGGCCTTCGTCCTGCCCGGACTGATCGACAGCCACGTCCATCTGACGGGCCAGCAGAACCCCAATTCGCGTCTGGAAGAGGTCACGCTGTCCGACGCCGACCAGGCCATGGTCGGCGCCCGCTATGCGCGCCGCACCCTGATGGCCGGCTTCACCACCGTCGCGGACCTGGGCGCCTCTAACCAAGCCATCTTCGCCCTGCGGAATGCGATCAGGAACGGCGACGTGCCGGGGCCGCGCATCATCGCGGCGGGATCGGCGGTGTCGATCCATGGCGGCCATGGCGACATCAACGGCTATCGCGACGACGTCATGCATCTGCTGTCGTCCGAGAGCATCTGTTCGGGGCCGGAGGACTGCATGCGCGCCGTCCGAACCCAGGTTCGCGCCGGGGCCGACATCATCAAGATCACCGCGACGGGCGGCGTCCTGTCCAACACCGCCGCCGGCCTGAACCAGCAGTTCAGCGACGAGGAACTGGCCGCCATCGTCGGCAGCGCCCACCGCATGGGCCGCCAGGTGACGGCGCACGCCCACGGCGTCGACGGCATCAACGCCTTCCTGCGCGCGGGCGGGGATTCCATCGAACACGGCACCTATCTGGACGATCAGTCTATCCGCCTGTTCAAGGCGAACGGCGCCTGGCTGGTGCCGACGCTGCTGGCCGGCGACTTCGTGGCCCGCATCGCCTCCAGCCCCGACAACTTCTTCACCCCGGCCCAGACGGCCAAGGCGCTGGAGGCCGGGCCGAAGATGCTGGACATGGCCCGCCGCGCGCATCAAGCCGGGGTGAAGATCGCCTTCGGCACCGACACCGGCGTCTCGGCCCACGGCGACAACGCCCAGGAGTTCGCGCTTCTGGTCCGCGCCGGCCTGACGCCGCTTGAGGCCATTCAGGCCGCCACGGTCGGCGCCGCCGAACATCTGCGGATTTCGAACGAGGCCGGAAAGATCGCGCCCGGAATGCCCGCCGACATCGTCGCCGTTTCGGGCGATCCCCTCTCCGACGTGACCGAGTTGGAGCGGATGAAGTTCGTGATGAAGTCCGGCGTGGTCTATCGCGCCGACTGAATCCGGTCGGTCAGAAAGGCGGTGAAAGCCGCCTCGTCCTCGAACCGGGCGACGACCGGCCAGGCGGTCACGTCCGCGCGCTGTTCGGGCGTCAGACGAACCCAGTCCTTCTCCGTCGTCACCAGTCCGGCGTCATAGACGGCGGCGCGATCGGTCAGGAAGCGCATGTTTTCGGCGCTATAGGCCGCATGGTCGGGGAAGGGGACGAAGTCGACCAGGTCGCAGCCCGCCGCCTTCAGCGAGCGTTCGACCTTCCACGGCTTGGCGATGCCGGCGAACCCGACCTGCGGCCCCGACGGCGGCGGTCCCTCAGACGTCAGGCGGGCGACGAAGACGGGCAGGCCCGCGAACGCCGCCAGCAGTTCGGGATCGGCCGCCTCCACATCGGTCGGCAGCATGATCACCACGGCGTCGGCCCGCGCCAGCCCGGCCCTCAGCGGCTCCCGCATCGGGCCGGAGGGGAAAACCGAACCGTCGCCGAACGGCCATTCGTCGCCGCGCGTCTCGCCGTCCACGACGATCAGGCTGACGGTCTTCTTCAGGGCCGGGTTCTGATGGCCGTCGTCCAGCACCAAGGCCTGCGCGCCGCCTTCGACCGCCGCCCTGGCCCCCGCGACCCGGTCGCGCGCGATCCAGACCGGCGAGCCTTGCGCCAGCATCAGGGGTTCGTCGCCGACGTCGTTCGCCGTGTGCGCTGCCGGATCGACCCGGATCGGCCCCTCCAGCCGCCCGCCGTATCCGCGCGACAGGCCGTGCGCCTCCACCCCCGCCGCCCGCAGCAGGCGCAGGATCTCGCGCGCCACCGGCGTCTTGCCCGATCCGCCGACCGTCAGATTGCCGACCGAGACCACGGCGCAGCCCGGATCGACCGGCGCGGCGCGGGCGATGCGTCGCGCGGTGACGCCGGCCCACAGCCAGCCCAGGGGCTTCAGCGCGGTGCGGGTCAGGCGCGCATGGTTGCTGTCGCGCACATACCACCAGCGGGGGGTGTTCAGCTTCATCGTCCGGCCCGCTTCGGCGCCGGGGGCGGCGTCAGCGGCTGCAGCGCGGCCCACAGACGTTCCAGCCCGCCGCCGGCCTCGGCCGCCGCGCGCCGGGCGCGCTCGCCCATCGCCTTGGCCGCCGCCGGGTCCGCCAGCAGGGGCGCGACGGCCGCCGCCAGGTCAGACGGCGCCTGAACCAGCGTCAGGCCGCCCGCGCTGTTCAGCGCCGCCGTCACCGGCGCCCAGTTCGAGGCGTCCGGCCCCGTGATTGCGGGTCGCCCCAGCCGCGCCGGCTCCAGCGGATTGTGCCCGCCCACCGGCGGCAGGCCCAGCGCCGGGGCGAACGATCCGCCCATGATGACCACATCCGCCAGCCGCAGGAACAGACCCATCTCGTTCAGGGTGTCGGCCAGATAGATGTCGGTGTCCGGCCCGATGGTTTCCCCGCGCGACCGCATGGCGAAGGCGTAACCCTCGCGCGCCAGACCTTGCGCGATATGCGGTCCGCGCTCCGGGTGGCGGGGCGTCAGGATCAGGCACACCCGGTCGTCCAGACCATCCAGGGCGCGCACGATGGCGATCTCCTCGCCCTCATGGGTGCTGGCGGCGACGATCACCGGCCGGTCGCCGATGGCGGCGGACAGGCGGCTGAAGGCGGCGGCGTCGTGCGGCAGGGCCTCGCCCGACAGTTTCAGGTTCACCAGACCGTCGATCCGCGCGCCCATCGTCTCCAGCCGCCGGGCCGAGGCCGCATCCTGCGGCAGGACAAGGTCGAACGCCCCCGTCACCGCCCGCGCCGAGGCCGGAAACCGGGCCCAGTTCCCGACCGTCTTTTCCGTCAGCCGCGCGCTGACCAGGGCCAGACGGACGCCGCGCCGATGCGCCTCCAGCAGCAGATTGGGCCACAGTTCGCTCTCGACGAACACCGCCAGCGCCGGTCGCCAGTGATCCAGGAACCGCGCCACGACGCCCGGCGCATCGACCGGCGCATATTGGTGGATAACCCCCGCCGGCAGTCGCTCGGCCAGAATCCGGGCCGAGGTCACGGTACCGGACGTGACCAGCACCGTCAGGTCCGGCCGCGTCTTCACGAACCGTTCGACCACGGGCAGCAACGACAGGCTCTCGCCCACGCTGACGCCATGCAGCCAGACCAGATCGCCGTCGGGGCGTTCGGCGCGGGTGAAGCCCATCCGCTCGTCCACCCGCACCGGGTCTTCCTTGCCCCGTCGTGCGCGCGCGTCCAGCAGGCGCGGGGCCAGCGGCTCCAGCGCGCGGGTCAGCAGGCGATAGGCGATCAGGGGCAGGGGTGTCACGACTTCAGGCCCGTGATCTGATCGGCCCGCGCCTCGACGGCGTTCAGGCGCGGCGTCCAGTCGGCGACCAGCTCGGCGATCTCGGCGCCCTCGGGATAGTCGGCCCGGTCCCAGACGATGGCGCCCTTGCCGAAGGGCAGGGGCAGGACCGCCCTGTCCCAGCTGTTCAGCCGGATCGCCGGACTGCACGACATGCCGATGAACAGCACCGGCGCCTTGGACAGCTTGGCCATCAGCGGCAGCCCCTCGGCCATGACGTTGGCCGGGCCGCGCGGGCCGTCGGGGGTGATGGCCAGGGCGCCGAGCTTCAACTGCTTCAGCCCGTCACGCAGGGCCTGGGTTCCGCCCTTGGCCTTTTCCGCCTTGTCCTTGTTGGCCGACGATCCGCGCACGGCGGGAAAGCCCTGACGCGCCACGGCCTTGGCGATGAACTCTCCGTCGGCGGACAGCGAGATCAGGGCCTTGGCCGGCTGCGCCCGGTCCAGCGGCCAGCACGCCGGCGACAGGCCGATGCGCGAATGCCAGAAGACGCACAGCACGCCCCCGCCCTGCGCCCAGACCGCCTCGGCGGCCTGTTGGTTCTCGTGGGTCCAGCGGATGGTGGAAAAGCAGAACTGCATCCACTTCGCCAGGGTCCAGGCCAGGGCCGACTGGACGACCGGATTGCGAAGCGGCCTCACGCCACCGTCCCCACCTCGACCGGCGCGCCGTCCAGCGACTGCTGCCGCGCCAGACGGGCGTAGAGGCCGCCCCGGGCCACCAGGGCGTCGTGCGATCCCTGTTCGACCACCTTGCCGGCCTCGATCACATAGATGCGGTTGGCGTTCTTCACGGTCGACAGGCGGTGGGCGATCATCAGGGTGGCGCGCCCTTCCATCAGCCGCTCCAGCGCCGCCTGCACCAGGGCCTCGCTTTCGGTGTCCAGGGCGCTGGTCGCCTCGTCCAGCAACAGGATTGGCGCATCCTTCAAAAAGGCGCGCGCGATGGCGATGCGCTGGCGCTGACCGCCCGACAGGCGCAGGCCCGCCTCGCCTGCGCGGGTGTCGTATCCTTGCGGCAGGGCGACGACGAAGTCGTGGGCGGCGGCGGCGCGCGCCGCGTCCTCGATCTGGTCCTGCGTCGCGCCGGGGCGGCCATAGGCGATGTTGGCGGCGATGGTGTCGTCGAACAGGAAGGGTTCCTGCGTCACCAGGGCGATATGGTCGCGCAGGTCGTGGATACGCAGCGCCCGCACGTCGCGCCCGTTGATCGTCACCGCCCCGCCCGTCACGTCATAGAAGCGCGGCAACAGGCTCAGGATCGTGCTTTTCCCCCCGCCCGATGGCCCGACCAACGCCACCGTCTCGCCCGGCGCGACTTTCAGGGACACGTCGTCCAGCGTGGGGGCGTCCGTCCCGGCATAGGCGAACGACACGCGCTCCAACGCCACCTCGACCGCTCCCGGCGGCAGAGGGGCGGCGTCGGGCGCCTCGCGGATTTCCGGCTCTATGTCCAGGGCGGCGAACAGGCGGCGCGCGGCGGTGAAGCCCTCGCTCATCACCGTGGCCAGATTGGTGACTTGCCGCAGCGACTGACCCGCCGCCAGCAACAGGCCGATGAAGGCGGCGAAACCGCCCACCGTCATCTCGCCCGACTGCGCCCGCCATCCGGCATAGGCCATGACGGCGGCGACGACGACATAGGCCACCATGTCGCTGGACGGACCGGCGAAGGCGCGGGCGTTGGCGCCCTTGATGACGTGGCGCTGGCGGCGCGCGATCACCTCGGCGACGCGATCCTGCTCGGCCGCCTCGCGGTTCTCGATCTTGATCAGGCGAACCCCGTCCAGATTCTCCATCAGGGCGGTGGACAGGTTCTCGGTCTCGGCCATGGCCCCGACGGCGGCCTTGCGCGTCTTGCGCCCGAACCGGCGCAGCACCAGCGCCACCAGCGGCACGCCCAGCAGAACGACGACGGTCAGCTGCCAGTCGATCACCCCCATATAGATCAGCACGGCGACCAGGGTCAGCAGGTTCTGGGTGTAGTTGACCACGCCCGAGGTGAAGGCCTCTCGCACCAGATTGGCGTCGAACAGCACAGAGGAAACGAAGCCGCCGGAATGCTGGCTGCGCAGCCGCGCCAGGTCCGCCCGGATCATGGCCCCGAACAGCCGGATCTGGATGTCGCCGACGATGGTGTGGCCCAGACGGTTGACCAGCGCCGCCTGTCCGAGGGCCGCCAGCGTCCGCACGACGGCCACGCCCAGGATTGCCGCGGGAATGACGATCAGGGCCTGATCGGCGGGAAAGCGGAACCGTCCGAACAGTTCGATCGGCTGGTCCCCGCCCAGGAACAGACCGTTCACGGCCGGCTCCAGCAGTTTCAGCAGGGCGGCGGTCAACAGGCCCGTCGTCGCCGCGCACAGGATCGACAGGATCAGCGATCCCTTGTGGCTGCTCAGATAGTCACGCCAGATCCGCGCCAGCAGGGCGCGAAGGGGCATGGAGGGGGCGGGTTCGCTCATCGGCCTTCGGTCGTCCGACCCGCCCTTCAAGTCAAGGCTTGTCGGGCGCCGGGACCAGGGGCCGGCCCGGTTCGTTGACGCGGATCAGGGTTTCGCTCGGCGCGTCCTCACTCCTGACGGCGGGGTAAAATCCAACGCCCGAACACCTGGGTGGTTGAAGAGGTCGCACAGCTTTTCTAACTAGGGGCTGCGGGTTCGCCCGCGTTGTTCTCAGGGCGGGGTGCGATTCCCCACCGGCGGTAAGGCGGCGACGCCAAGCCCGCGAGCGCTCTCCCGCTTGGAGAGGTCAGCAGATCCGGTGTGATTCCGGGGCCGACGGTATAGTCCGGATGAAAGAGAACGGGATCACGCGCCAGTCGGCGTGCGCCGCCTTTCGCCGGGCGGCGTGTCGGCGCGTCGTCGCCCGTAGCCCTTAAGGATGACGGGTTGCGGAAAGGACGACGATTGAAACAGATTTCCTCGCGGATCGCCGCATTGTCCCAGGGTGGTTCTCTGGGCGCCGCCTCGCAGGGCGCGCTGCTGATGATCTGCGCCAGCCTGGCCTTCGCGGCCAGCAACACCCTGCAATCGGTCCTGCCGTGGCGTTATGGCATGAGTTCAACCGGCATGGCCTTCTGGCAATATCTGATCGCCTCGGTGCTGATGGCGCCGATCGTGATGCGGATCGGCCTGAACAGGTTTCGCACCCGTCGCCCGTTGATCCATGAAATCCGCGCCTTCGCCTCGGCCCTGGGCGTCCATGTCTTCGTCTATGGTTTCGCGGCCGGGGCGCCGATCTGGCAGATGGTGACCCTGCTGGCCACCGGGCCGTTGTTCGTCATCATCGGCTCGACCCTGTTCCTGGGCGAGCGGGCGTCCGGCGCGCGTCTGGGCGCGGCCCTGGCCGGGTTCGTGGGGGCGGTGGTCGTCTCGGGCGTGGGGAGCGAACATCTGGACTGGCGCGCCCTGACGCCCATCGCGGCGGCGGCCCTGTGGGCGGCGACCGACGTCCTGACCAAATATCTGGCCCGCGACGAGACGCCCGAGACCCTGACCGTGTCCCTGCTGGTGCTGATCGCGCCCAACCATCTGGCCATCCTGCTGGTGGTCAACGCCCTGGCCTTCATGATGCCGCCCGGCGTGGCCAACGGTCTGCCCTTCGCCCTGCCGCAGGGGCAGGGTCTGATCCTGCTGCTGGCGCTGGGGGCGGTGACGGCGGCGGCGCAGTATCTGCTGGCCTCGGCCTACAAGGCGGCGGACGCGGTCTATCTGCAGCCCTTCGCGGACCTGAAGGCGCCGCTGGCCGGTCTGATCGGCTGGGTCACCCTGGGCCAGACGCCCTCGGTCTGGTTCTGGCCGGGGGCGGCCCTGATCGTGGGGGCGTCGCTGTTCCTCTTCTGGGGCGAGAACCGAGCGGCGGCCCAGGCCCGGATCGCAGCCTCCCAGCCCTGTCCGTGACCGGCGTCGCGCAGGCCGGGATGACGCGGCGGCGGCGGATCGCTATCTGACGCCCAATGGCACGGTTTGATCTCACCACGGCGATGGGCCGCTTCAAGGCGCATTGGCACTATTTCTGGGCCGACCATGCGTTCCTGCGCCTGGCCTTCTCCAACGCCCACTGGCTGGGACCGGACCTGGTGCGCACCAACCAGCCGTCGCCGCGCCAGCTGGCCTATTGGAAGTCAAAGGGCGTCAGGACCGTCATCAACCTGCGCGGCGAACGCGACGAGGGCTATTACTGGCTGGAGAAACAGGCCTGCGAACGTCTGGGCCTGACCCTGATCGACGCCCCGCTGGATTCGCGCGATCCGCCGCAACGCGACCGCATCCACCGCGCCCGCGACCTGTTTGAAACCGTCGAATATCCGGTGCTGATCCACTGCAAGTCAGGCGCGGACCGGGCGGGGATGATGGCGGTCTTCTATCGCCACTTCCATCTGGGCGAGCCGATCTCGGTCGCCATGAAACAGCTGTCCAAGAAATACCTGCACTCGCGCGAGGGGCTGACGGGCGTGCTGGACTATACGCTGGAGAAATATGTCAACGAGGTCGAACCGCTGGGGATCAGCTTCATCGACTGGATCGACAGCCCCGAATACGACCCCAAGGCCATCCGGGCCGAGTTCAAGGCGGGCTGGTGGGGAACCTTGCTGACCGACAAACTGCTGCGGCGGGAGTAGGGGGCAAACCTGTCCGTCATTCCGGGGCTGAGCGTAGCGAAGAACCCGGAAGCCAGGGCCGCATCCACGGCGCCGACGACTTCAACAGAGGAAAATGTCCCCCTGGGTTCCGGGTTCGGCCTGCGGCCGCCCCGGAAGGACGAACGTGGTCGCTCAGCCCCAGGGGCCGGTCCTGTCGCCTTCGCCACGCTCGCGCGCCTCGGCGGCCAGTTCGGCGTCGCGCCGGGCCTTGCGCTCGGCCTCCCAGCGCTTGAACCAGCGCGCATAGTTCATCTTGTCGCGCAGCGAAAAACTGAACAGCGCCAGCACGGCCAGCAGGCTGATCAGTTGAAAGGTCTGTTGCGGTTCAAGATTCATCGTCGTCCTCGCATACAGATTGAAACGTCGGATCGGGGCGCCGGTTCGGACGCCCCGATGTCGCAGGATCAGGCCGCGTCGCCGCGCGGATCGATCAGCTTGTGGGCGTGCAGGATGAAATAGCGCATGTGGGCGTTGTCGACGGTGGCCTGGGCTCGGGCCTTCCACGCCTTCTTAGCCTCGTCATAGCTGCCGAAGGCGCCGACGAATTCGACCTGCGACAGGTCGCGGAAGGTCGGCTCGCCCAGGTGGCGAAGCTCGCCGCCGATCACGAGGTGCAGAAGTTGCGGCGCGGCGGCGTTTTGGTCGGTCATCGAAAATCCTGAGGCTGGGGAGGTCCTTGACGCGCGACTTAGGCCCAGAACGCCTCAGGATCAATCTTTGCGGGGGTTTTCGCCCTCGCCTCAGAGTGAAAGCGGCACGTTTTTACACCGCTGCACGATCAAAGGCTGCAGCGCGGGGGCTGCGCAGACCAGACTGGCCTGGCGCGGGTCGGGTCGGTTGAACCGCCAAAGCCGGCCGTGGTGATCGCTGACCTTGGCGCCGGCCTCTTCGGCGATCAGGCAGCCCGCCGCCACGTCCCAATCCCATTTGGGCGTCAGGGCCAGGGCCGCGTCGAAGGCGCCGGCCGCCACCAGGGCCATGCGATAGGCCAGGGCGTTGCGCTTCTCGAACCGCATCGGCGGCCAGGGTTCGTCGAAATACGGCGCCTCGATCAGCCGCGCGTCGCCCAGGATGGAGGCGTCCTCCAGCGTGTCCAGGTCCGACGCCTGGATGGGCCGGCCGTTGCGTCGCGCTCCGCCGCCGCGCACAGCCACATAGGTCTCCTCGACTTCGGGCGCATGGATGACGGCGGCCGCCACCGCTCCGTCCTCGACCACGGCGATGGGCACGCACCACCAAGGCTTACGCTTCATATAGGCCACGGTGCCATCGATCGGATCGACGATGAAGATGCGCCGCTTGGACAGCCGATCCGGCGAATCCGCCGTCTCTTCCGACAGCCAGCCATAGTCGGGGCGCGCTGTCAGCAGCCGGTCCTTCAACAGGGCGTCGACCTTCAGATCTCCGCTGGTGACGGGCGACCCGCCGACCTTGGATTCGATCTTCAGGCCCCGCTCGCGCTCGGCGACGGCCAGGGCGCCGGCGTCCAGCGCCGCCTGGCGAATCAGCTCAAGATCGGCATCCAGATCGATCATTTGCCCGCGATGGCCACTGCGTCGAACATCAGACTGGGCACGTTGAAGGCGCCCCGGAACTCCAGGTCCGACCCGCGCACCATCCGCAGATAGAGTTCCGTCAGCTTGCCGGCCACCGTCACCTCGTTGACCGGATAGGCGATCACCCCGTTCTCGAACCAGAAGCCGGACACCCCGGCGGACCAGTCGCCGGTGTTTCCGTTCAGCGACGGGCCGAACATCGACGTGATCAGCAAGCCCGTTCCAGCGTCGGCCATCAGACCGGCCAGGTCTCGCTGGCCCGGTTCCATATGCAGATTGTGGGTCGAGACGCCGGGCGGTCCGGCCAGACCGCGCGAGGCGTGGCCGGTGGTCTTCAGGCCCAGCTGCCGGGCTGCTGCGCTATTCAGCAGCCAGGTGGTCAGGACGCCGTCGTCGAACAGGGCGCGGCGTTCGACCGAGACACCCTCGTCGTCGAACGGGGTCGATCCCATGCCGCGCGGGCGGAACGGGTCGTCGATCAGGTTGACGCCCTCGGCGAACACCCGTTGGCCCATCCGGTCTTTCAGGAAGGAGGTGCCGCGCGCGATGGACGGCCCCGAGATCGCGCCGATGGCGGGCGAGACGATCTGCCCGGCCATTCGGTTGTCGAAGATGACCGGCGCGGTGGTCGAGGCGATCTTGCGCGCGCCCACGCGGGCGGCGGCCCGTTCGCCGGCGGTGCGTCCGATGGCTTCCGCGCCCGGCAGATCGGACAGATGACGGGTCGAACGGCTCTCGCCGCCGCGCTCCATCGCGCCGTCTTTTTCGGCGATGACGCCCACGCCCAAAGAGAAGGCCGACCCCTGATAGGCGCCGTCGAACCCGTGCGACGTGACCAACCGCCAGCGGCTGGACGACCAGGCGGCGTGCCCGCCTTCGGATCGCGCCACGCCGGTCACGGCCAGGGCGGCGGCCTCGGCTTCGGCCGACCGGCGCTCCATCGTCTCGGCGCTCGGCTCGCTGGGGTCGTAGAGATCGAGATCGGGCAGGGGGCTGCGCGCCAGTCGGTCGTCCGGCGCCAGATCGGCATAGGGGTCTTCCGGGGCCAGCCGCGCCATCGCCACCGCCCGTTCGACCAGTCGCGCCTGCGTCGCCGCCGACAGGTCCGAGGCCGAGACCGACGCCTGACGCCGCCCCACGAAGACCCGCAGGCCAAGGTCGCGCGATTCCTCGCGTTCCAGATCTTCCAGCCGGCCGTTTCGGACGCCCACGGACAGGGCGCGGCGGTCGGCGCTGACGGCCTCGGCCGCGTCGGCGCCGGCCTTCAGGGCCGCTTGGACGATGTCATGAAGAAGATCGGCGGATAGGCGGGTGTCGGTCATGCCCCGATATGGCGGAGGCCCCGGCCCGCCGCAACCGGGTCCTCCATCGCTCAGTCCTCCCTCGCCACCGGATAGAGCAGGTAGCGGTCGTCGTAGAAGGGCGTACGTTCGTAGAACCAGGCCAGACGCGCCTGCGGATCGGCCGCGAAGGCGGGCTCGGCCGCCAGCTTCGCCTCGAACGCGGCCTTCAGGGCGGGATCGGCGGCCAGCATCCGTTCGGCCAGGGGGGCGATGGCGTAGGGCTCGATATATTCGACCCGGCTCATGACCTCGGGGAACATGCCCCAGGCGAAGAAGCTCTCGTTCGACTGCGGCTCCAGCAGCAGAACGACGATGTCGCCCAGCGGCTGGTCGGTCGGCACGCGGACCGAACCGGAGGGGAAGGTCCAGTCGCGGCGTTCGACCTCGACAGACTCGACCGAGGCCTGCACATGGCCCTCGTTGGCGCGCGTCGCCAGTTTGGGCGAAACCAGACGCAGCATGTCGACCGCGACGGCGCGCGGCGCCGTCAACGTCTCCATCTCTATCCCGTGCGCCTTCAGCCGTTCGATCAGATCGGTGCGGTAGCCGGGGATCCAGTAGGCGGTCGGCCGCTTCAGCGTCAGCGCCGGTTTGGAGCCATAGAAGGGCATCCGCCACAGCTCGGGATCGGGTCGGCCCAGCCAGCGGATCTCCTTCCGGCCCGATGCGGGGCTGTCGTACATTTCGTAAAGCACGCCGCGGAACGGGCGGATGGAGGAGGGCGTCGACTCCTGCTCGAAGTTGGCGGGGATTTCCGCCGGTCTCAGGGCCTTGTCTTGATCGGTCGCCGCCCGCAACGCCGAACCCTTGTCGGCCAGCAGCCGCATCGCCTCCTCGATGAAGACGTATGTGCCCAGGACCCTCTGCTCGTGCGGCTTCAGGCTGTGGTTCTCGATCAGGATGGTCGGCACATGGGCCGCGGCGCCCCAGCCGTTGGAATAGCGTTCGCCCAGGCCGCCGTCGTTCAGCCCGGCCTTGGGATCGTCGTCGTCCTGGCCGAAGACCAGTTCGCCGGGGATATGGCCCTGCCGCTCCAGCGCCGCGTTCATCGCCGGCTTGAACACCGTGTCCAGCCAGCGCGACCCGTTGGGCGACCGGCTGAACGCCCCGTCCTCGCCGTTGAAGCCGAAGGTGACGTCGTACTGATAATCCATGCCGTCGGTGACGTGGACGTCCACATACAGGTCCGGCCGGTATTTCAGGATCAGGCCGCGCACCGCGCGCATCTCAGGCTGGTCCAGCTTCAGATAGTCGCGGTTCAGGTTCTGGTTGGTCGCGGTGTTGCGCCAGCCCTGGATGCGCGGCCCGCGCTGGTTGGGGCGGGAATAGGCGGATGCCCGCTCGTGCCCGTCCACGCTCAGGATCGGGATCAGGATCAGGTTCACCCGGTCCAGCAGGCCGTCCTTGCCATAGAAGGCGATGTCGCGAAGCAGCATCATGCCCGCGTCCTTGCCGTCGATTTCGCCGGGGTGGATGCCGGCCTGGATCATCAGTACGGGCTTGGCCGGATCGAAGCTCGCCCCATCCTTGGACGCGATCACCGCATAGATGGGCCGCCCCTCGGGTGAGACGCCGAACTGTTCGATGCGGATCAGGTCGCTGGCCTGGTCCAGCCGGTCGAACCAGGCGCGGGTGTCGGCATAGTCGGGGCTGAAGTCATGGGCCGGATCGGCTTCGAACGCCGTGACCCATGGATCGCTGGCGCCCCGGAGCAGGGCCTTTGACGCCCCGTCCCACGGCAGGATCGGCGGCAGGAAGGCTTGGTCCCACGGGGTGGCGTTTGGAAGCGACTGTGACATGGCGGAACTCGCGCTACAGGCAAGGGCGGCCATCAGGGCCGTGACCAGGACAGAGGATTTCATGGCTCTTCGTGGGCCGATTGCGTTCGGGTTACAAGATATCACCCGCCGCCGCCCAGCGCCGGCGCCCAGCCGCCGGCCTTGATCAGCATGGCCGCCGAATTGGCGACGCCCCACAGGCTGTAAAGCAGCACCACGATCAGGGCGCCTATCGCTACGCGCCGCCACGGCGCGAAGGCGGCGGTCGTCGTGCCGACGACGAAGATCGCCACACCCGCCCACAGACGCACCGACTTCGCAATCCGGGCGAAGTCGGGATTCAACTGCGCCAGGACGATCACGACGAAGGCGACGATCAGGTTGGCGCCCAGGACGCAGCCGAAAACCAGACGCCGATGGCTCCAGAAATGCTCGTCCAGATCGATCCGCTCGCCTGATCCCTCGGCCGAGACGCGCGGGAAGGTGACGCTGGCCGCCACATAGAAGGTCGCCGCGACCGCCAGCGAGACCAGCAGGACGAAGGTGTAGAAGGGCGCGCCGCGAAATATGACCCAGGCCTGGTTCCAGAAGGTGATGATGTCGATGGCCACGAACAGAGCCAGCAGCGGCGTCAGCCAGCCGACCCGGATGCGCGCCTTCTCATGCAGGACACGCGCGAATCCGCCCACCAACTCCGCCACCGACAGACCCAGCAGCAGCCCATAGAAGCTGAAGAAAAACTCGAATGCGCTCACATCGCCCCCCGGCGTAAATCAGGTCGAACCTATTTCCAAATCGGCTTGCCGTCGCCGGGCAGGCCCAGCCGGTCCCATATGTTGGAAACACGGTCGATAACGGCCTGATCCATGCGGATTTCCTCGCCCCATTCGCGCTTGGTTTCCGGCGGCCATTTGTCGGTGGCGTCCAGACCGATCTTGGAGCCCAGACCGCTCTCGGGGCTGGCGAAGTCCAGATAGTCGATGGGGGTCGATTCGATCACGGTGATGTCGCGCGCCGGGTCCATCTTGGTCGAGATGGCCCACATGACGTCCTTCCAGTCGCGGGCGTCGATGTCGTCGTCCACGACGATGACCCATTTGGTGTACATGAACTGGCGCAGATAGCTCCACACGCCCAGCATCACCCGCTTGGCGTGGCCTGGATAGGCCTTCTTCATCGACACCACCGCGATCCGGTAGGAACACCCCTCGGGCGGCAGCCAGAAGTCGACGATCTCGGGGAACTGCTGGCGCAGCAGGGGGATGAAGACCTCGTTCAGCGCCTCGCCCAGCACGCTCGGCTCGTCCGGCGGCCGCCCGGTGAAGGTGGTCAGATAGATGGGGTCGCGGCGCATGGTGATGGCGCTGACCTGAAACACCGGGAACTTCTCGACCGAGTTGTAATAGCCGGTGTGGTCGCCATAGGGGCCTTCGTCCTCGAACTCGTCCAGCAGGACATGGCCTTCCAGCACGATCTCGGCCTGGGCCGGCACCATCAGGGGCACGGTCTTGCACCGGACCAGTTCGGCCTTGGCGCCCCGCATCAGGCCCGCGAACTGATATTCCGACAGGGTGTCCGGCACCGGCGTCACCGCCGCCAGGATCGTGCCCGGATCGGCTCCCAGAACCACGGCGCAGGGCAGGGGCTCGCGTTTTCCGGCCTTCTTGTGCCGGGCGTAGTGTTGCGCCCCGCCCCGGTGCGCCAGCCAGCGCATGATGGCCTTGTCCTTGCCCAGCACCTGCATCCGATAGATGCCCAGGTTGAAGTCGTCCTCGCGGTCGTCCGACGGGCCTTTCGTCACCACCAGACCCCAGGTGATCAGGGGCGCGGGCTCTCCGGGCCAGCACGACTGGACGGGCAGGGCGGTCAGGTCGACCTGATCCCCTTTCAGCACCACCTCCTGCACCGGCGCCTTCTTCACCGTCTTGGGCCGCATCGACATGACGGTCTGCATAAGCGGCAGCATCTCCATCGCATCGCCCAGACCGCGCGGCGGCGTCGGATTCCTCAGGAAGGCCAGCAGTTCCCCGACCTCGCGCAGTTCCGCCGTCGTGGTGCGCGCCTTGCCCTCCAGCGTCACCCCCATCGCCACCCGCTTCACCGTGCCGAACAGATTGGCCAGGCAGGGAATGGGGCTGATCGACCCGTCCGGCATCACCGGCTTTTCGAACAGCACCGCCGGGCCGCCGTTCCGCAGCAGCCGGGTCTGGATCTCGGTCATCTCCAGCACGGTCGAGACCGGCTCGGACACCCGCACCAGTTCGCCGTCGGCTTCCAGTTGCTGGATGAAGTCACGCAGGGATTTATAGGCCATGAGGCGTGGCTTAGGCGGCTCGCGCCCCGCTGTCACGCCCCGTGCGGCCGAACACCCGATCCAGCCCCACCAGCCCCAGACCGACCATCAGAAAGAAGACCAGCAGCCCGCCGAAGATCGCCACCACCCGGCCCAGCCCCAGCGCATCCACATCCACGAACCCATAGGGCCACCAGTGCGTTGCCAACCCGTGGATCAGGGTCCAGCCGCCGTAGATCAGCGGAAACGCCAGCCATTTCACCGGATCGATCCAGCGCAGCCGGCCCTTGGGCGTGAGCCACAGCCAGTCCAGCACGAAGGCGGCGGGCATGACATAGTGCAGCACCAGATTGACCATCAGGGACCAGCCCGTCGGGTTCCAGTAGGGATGCAGCAGGAAGTGATAAACCACCCCGACCACCACGATATACAGGGCGACGGCGGCGCGCACGCCCTCGCTTGCGCTCCACCGGCCCAGTCTGGAGCCCTCGCCCAGCAGCGGACCGGTGAAGGCCAGGGCGACCAGGATGTTGGTCAGGATGGTGAAGAAGCTGAAGTAGTTGATCGTCCGCTCCAGCACCGTCCAGCCCTGGACCGGCGCGACCATCAGCAGATATTGCAGCGCCAGCGCGGTCCAGCCCACGACGGCGAACGTCGCGCGCCATAGTCTGGGTTGGTCCCGTTTGCGAAACACCGGCGCCTCCGTGGTCGATCAGGCGCCCGTCTTATCCCACTGGAACACCGGATCGATCCAGTCGCCGATACGTTCGCCGCGATCCAGGGCGTTCATCCGCTGCATCTCCTCGGCCGACAGTTCGAAGTCGAAGATGTCGAAATTCTCGCGCGCGCGGCTTTCTTTGGAGGTGCGCGGAATGGCGATGATCCGGTTCTGGATCAGCCAGCGCAGCGTCACCTGGCCATTGGTCTTGCCGTGGGCCTGGCCGATCTGGCTGATCGTGGGGTCGTCGGCGATCTTGCCCTGGGCCAGCGGCGACCAGGCGGTGATCGACGATCCCAGTTCGGCCGCCGTGGCGACCAGTTGATCGACGCCCAGATAGGGGTGGTGCTCGACCTGATCGGTGATCAGCCGCGCCTTCGACAGGGCCTGCGCCTGACGGAACTCCTTGGAGGGGAAGTTGGAGACGCCGATCGACCGGGTAAGTCCCTGATCCTTGGCTTCGTTCAGGGCGCCCAGAGTCTCCTCGAACGACGGCGTCGTCTTGGGCCAGTGCAGCAGCAGCAGGTCGGGAACCGTGCCCAGGCTGTCCGCCGATTCCTGCGCCTGACGCAGCAGGCCGTCATGGTCGAAATGCTCGACCCAGATCTTGGTGGTCAGGAAGAAGTCGTCGCGCGCCAGACCGGAATCGCGAATGCCTTCGCCCACCGCCTGTTCGTTCTTGTAGATCCAGGCCGTGTCGATGTGGCGGTATCCGATCCGCAGCGCCTCGGCGACCATGCGCCGCGCGTCTTTCGGCTCCAACTGCCAGGTGCCGAAGCCAAGCAGGGGAATTTCGACGTCGTCAACGGTGATGGTGGGCTGGTCGCCATAGGCCATGAGGCGCTCCTTGGTCGGTCGCGGGAGCCCTGTAATTAGGCGCTCGACCCTGTTCCAGTAAGGCGTGGGTGCTGTTGCACCAGTCTTTTCGGCGCGACCCTGCGCCAGCGTTTCGCCAGCGCCGCCTTCAGCCAGGCGGGATCGACCGTGGCGATCCGCGCCAGCACGATGGCGTGGTCGCGATAATGGTCGGTGAAGTGAAAGGTGGCGGGGTCCATCTCGATCAACAGGTCGCGTTCGTCGCGATTATCCAGATGGATCACGATGCTGTCGTCCAGGGCGGGCCGCATCCAGGTGAAGAACTTTCCCCTGACCTTGAACGACGGTTCGCCATAGGACACGCCGTCTTCGACGTCCGGAAACGACAGCAGAAGGGCTCGGACCTCCTCGCGGGTCATTGCCGGGCGGCGTCGCCGATGACGATGGTCGCGGCCTTGGCGTTTTCGGCCGTCTGCAGCAGCCGCAGCTGCGCCAGCTCAGGATTGTCCTTCAGCAGGCGCGCCGCATTGGCCAGGGCGCGCAGGGCGGCCTGTTCGCTGCGGGCGCGTTCCAGCGCCGCCAGACCGTCCAGCCGCGCCCGCTCGACATCGCTCATCAGCCGACGAATTTCGGGCGGCAGGGTGACGGCGGCGATCTCGACCCCTTCGATCCTTGCGGCGCCGACCATCTCGCCCACCCGCGCGCCCAAGGCGTCCGCCGTCTCCGGCGTCTGGGCCAGCAGGGTCTCCAGCGGCGTCTCGGCCGCCAGACGGATCAAGGCGGACTGGACCGCCAGATCGAGGCGCGGCTCTACCGGCTCGCGCAGCGAAAGCTCGGCGTTCTCGATGCGGAACAGGACCGATGCGGTCAGGCGCAGGGGCATCCGTTCCGACGACAGGACGTCCGCCCTGATCGAGCGCATCTGCTGGTCCAGGCTGATCGGAACCAGCATCAGGCGTCCGCGACCCTTCCACAGGCGGTGAACCCCCGGTTCCAGCAGCCGGTCGAACACGCCCTCGACATAGACGGCCGTCCGCTCCCAACGGTTGACCCGCACGCGCCGGAAGGCGTTCAGCAGGGCGATCGCGCCAACCAGGATCACGATGGCTGTCAGGATTACGAAGTAGTCCGGCATCTCGCTCATTGTCGTCTCCTGCGCAGACGCCCGGCGCCGTGGCGAAGGGGCGGGGGCGCGAAGCCCGCATGGCCCCTCCACGACTTGCCTTTCGGCCGGCGCCGGGCGTCCTTTGCGTTGTGACCAAACACAGGAGAGACCGCCCCTTTACGGCTGACCGCGCCCGTGGCCGGGCGTCGCGCCGGGACGATCTCAACGGGGGAAAACCCCGCCTGACCTTAGCGCGGGCTGACCCGGCGTCCAGTCTTCAATAGGCCAGGGCGACGCCGTCCTTTCGCATCTCCGTCGCCGCTCCATAGGTCCAGCGGCCGCCGGGGTTCATCTGTTTCATCACGTTCTGATAGCCGCCGAAGCCGCCGTCCGGTTCGCCCAGGGTCCACCCCATGGCCCGCAACTGGGCCTTGGTCGCCTCGGGCACGCCGCTCTCCAGATGCAGCACCCCGGTCCCCTCCTGCGGCTGGCCGGTCGGTTCGGACGAGCCGTAGTGCTGCCAGCGCGGGGCGTCGCCCGCCGCCTGAGGCTCCAGCCCGTAATCGACCATGTTGATGATGATCTGGGCCTGGCCCTGGGGCTGCATGGCGCCGCCCATGACGCCGAACGCCATCCACGGCTCGCCGTCCTTGACCGCGAAACCGGGGATGATCGTCTGGAACGGCCGCTTGCCCGGCGCATAGACGTTCGGATGGCCGTCGGTCAGGGCGAACAGCTCGCCCCGGTCCTGGAACATGAAGCCCAGCGGGTCCGACCCGTCATCCGGCGCCAGACCCGAGCCCATGCCGCGATAGTTGGACTGAATCCAGCTGACCATCATCCCGTCGCTGTCGGCGACGCTGAAATAGGTGGTGTCGCCATGGTGCGGCGCGTCGCCCGGCATGACGCGGTCCATGACCCGGTCGGGCCGGATCAGCCTGGCGCGTTCGGCGGCATAGGCCTTGGAGTTCAGCCATTCGACCGGGGTCTTCGAGAATCGCTCATCGGCGAACCAGCGGGCCCGGTCCTCGAACGCCAGCCGCTTGGCCTCGGCCTGGACGTGCAGCGAGGCGGCGGACTGGAACCCCATGGATTTCAGATCGAACTGTTCGCAGATGTTCAGGATCTGGTTGGTCGATAGTCCCTGCGTGTTCGGCCCCAGGCCGAAGACGTCCACGCCGCGATAGTTGGTCTGGATCGGCTCGACCCATTCGGTGTGGTGGGCGGCCATGTCGGCGCGGGTCATCCAGCCGCCGATCCGCTTGAAATAGGCCTCGATCCGGTCGGCGATGGGCCCGTCATAGAACGCGTCGCGTCCGCCCTCGGCGATCATCCGCAGCGTCTTGCCGAGATAAGGGTTGGCGAACATCTCGCCGACCTTGGGCGCCGCCCCGCCGGCGGCCCAGATGCGTTTGCGGTTATCGTTCTCCTCGATCGGAATCCGGCCCCGGTCGAAGGCGGCCATGTTGCGTTCCAGATAGTAGGCGATGACCTGGGGCACCGGCGCGCCCTGTTCGCACAGCTCCGCGACCGGCAGCAGCACCTCCTTCCACGGCAGTTTTCCATACCGCTGGTGCGCGCTCCACCAGGCGTCCACCGCGCCCGGCACATTGACCGTCACCGCGCCATAGCGGGGCAGATAGCCGTCGACGGCTCTGGACCGTGCGGTCTCCAGGCTCAACCCGCGCGGACTGGCGCCCGAGCCGTTCAGGCCGACGACCTTCCTCTGTTTCGGGTCCCACAACATGCAATAGGCGTCGCCGCCGATGCCGTTGGCGACCGGCTCCAGAAAGCCCAGGGCCGCGTTTATGGCGATGGCCGCGTCGATGGCCGATCCCCCGCGTCTCAGGGTGTCGATGCCGATCAGCGTCGCGGCCGGATGCGCCGTCGCCGCCGCCCCGTTCGCCCCCCAGACGGTCGAGCGGCCCATGAATTTCGGCCCACTGATCCGGTCGCCGATGCCGATCCCAGCGTAAGGATCGGTCGGGCGAGCAGGGGCGGGCGGAACGGGGGCGGCGGTCGGCTGCTGCGCCTGGGCCGCGCTTGTCGCCAGGACCCCGACGGGCAGGGCGGACAGGAAGGTGCGACGACGCATGGGCGAACTCCTCGAACAACCGATGCGCCATCAAGCGGGCGCGGGGTCGATACGGCAAGCCCCAATCCGCCCTCCCGTCGTGCAAAGAAAAAGGCCGCGTCCCTTTCGGAACGCGGCCCAAATCCTGGAAAGGACGATGGTCCTATTCGATGTCTTCGTTCAGCAGGCCGACCTTGAAGAAGCCGTTCTCCTGCATCTTGTTCATGACTTCCATGAACTGCTTGTACTTCACTTCCGGCTGGGCGCGGACGAACACGCGTTCTTCCTTGCAGGCGCCGCCGCCCAGGGCCGTGCAGACGTCGATGGGCAGGTTGTCGATCGAGGTCTGCTTGTCCGAGATGAACAGCTGACCGTTCTCCTGGATGGTGATGTAGACCGGCTCTTTTTCCTTGGTCGGATTCACGGGGGGCTGCGCGGGCGGCAGGTCCAGCTTGATGGACACGGTCGCCATGGGCGCGGCGACCATGAAAATGATCATGAGCACCAGCAGGATGTCGATGAACGGCGTGATGTTGATATCCGCCGTCTGTTCGATCGTGTGCTTGTCCCCGCCGGAACCACCGATCTTCGCAGCCATGCTCGTCTCCGTTACTCGCCGGCCGCCATCCGCGCCGGCATTTCCCTATGGATCGCCCGAAGGCTTGCTCGGTTCTTGGCGTCCCGATGCGCGCTTGTAAAGCGGTTCTAAACGATCGGCCCGGTCGCTACGTCAATTATATGCGACAGAGGGGGCGTCTAACCCCGCGCCAGCTTCAAAAACCGGTCCATCAGGGCAGGATCGTCCTTGAACGCCCCCGTGAAGCGGGTCGTGACGGTCGAAACATGCCGATGATGCACGCCGCGCGTGGTCATGCACTGATGCTCGGCGTCCACCAGAACCGCGACGCCGCGCGGCTGCAGATGCGATTCGATGGCCTCGATGATGTCGTTGGTCAGGGTTTCCTGGTTTTGGAGCCGCCGCGCGAAAATCTCGACCACCCGCGCCAGCTTGGAGATGCCGACCACCTTCTCGCCCGGCAGATAGGCGACATAGGCCTTGCCCAGGAAGGGGGCCATGTGATGCTCGCAGTGGCTCTCCACCTCGATGTCGCGCAGCACGACCATGTCGTCGTATCCGGTCACGTCCTCGAAGGTGCGGCTCAGCTCCTTGCCTGCGTCGGCGTCGTAGCCGTCGAACCATTCGCCATAGGCGTCGACGACTCGCTTGGGCGTGTCGATCAGGCCCGGACGCCCAGGATCGTCGCCGGCCCAGGCGATCAGGGTGCGCACGGCCTCCAGCGCCTGTTCGCGGCTGGGACGCTTGGAGGCTTCCTCGTTGGCGACGAGAACGGGCTTGGCGGGCGTGAGGCTCATGGAACGATCCGACGGGGGAGGGGCGCGGATATCTGATATACCAGATAATTGGGCTTGGGCGGTCAGCGCTGACTGACTATCAGGCCGCTATATGGGACAGACCGTCCGTCCCGCAAGAAAACCCGCTGAAGACTGATCCATGCCGCTGCACATCCACGACACCCTGCGCCGTGAAAAGCGCCTGTTCACGCCCCGGAACAAGGATCGTGTGACCCTCTATGTCTGCGGCCCGACCGTCTATGACTACGCCCATATCGGCAATGCGCGTCCGCCGGTGGTGTTCGACGTCCTGGTGCGGCTGCTGCGCCGGACCTATGGCGCGGACCATGTGATCTACGCCCGCAACGTTACCGACGTGGACGACAAGATCAATCAGAAGGCCGCGCGCGAGGGCGTGCCCATCGGCGAGATCACCGCCCGGTACGAAGCCGCCTATCTGGCCGACATGGGTCTGCTGAACGTGTCGCCCCCCGACATCGCGCCCCACGTCACCGATCATATCCCGGCCATCGTCGCCCAGATCCAGTCCATCGTCGACGCCGGCTGCGCCTATGCCGCCGAGGGGCACGTCCTGTTCGACGTTTCCTCCTACAAGGCCTACGGCGCCCTGTCGGGGCGGAACCTGGACGACATGATCGCCGGCGCTCGCGTCGAGGTCGCCCCCTACAAGAAGAACCCCCACGACTTCGTCCTGTGGAAACCGTCCAAGGCGGACGAGCCGTCCTGGCCCTCGCCCTGGGGCGACGGCCGCCCCGGCTGGCACATCGAATGCTCGGCCATGATCGAGCAGAACCTGGGCCTACCCATCGACATCCATGGCGGCGGCATCGACCTGGTCTTCCCCCACCATGAGAACGAGATCGCACAAGGGGTCTGCGCCCACGGCCATGCCCACGGCGACCACGCCCATGACGAATACGCCCGCTACTGGATGCACAACGGCTTCCTGACCGTGGACGCCGAGAAGATGTCCAAGTCGGTCGGCAACGTCCTGCTGCTGCACGATCTGGTCCAGGCCATGCCGGGCGAGGTCGTCCGCTGGGCCTTGCTGAGCGCCCACTATCGCCAGCCGCTGGACTGGAACCAGGGACTGCTGGATCAAAGCCGCAAGAACCTGGACCGCCTGTACGGCGTGCTGCGCGACGCCGACGCGGCCCTGGCCGACTTCGACACGGCCACGCTGGACGAGGCCGAGATGGAACTGGCCGAGAACGCCCTGGGGCCGGTGCTGGACGCGCTTGAGGACGACCTCAACACCCCGGGCGCCATCGCCCAGCTGTTCGGTCTTGGAAACGCCCTGCGGGACCTGCTGAACGACGCCGAGGCCGACATCAACGACGTCGCCATGGCCCGCTGGAGTCTTAGAGAAGCCGCGGGTCTGGTCGGCGTCCTGTCTCTGACGTCCGAGGCCTGGTTCGAGGGGGGCGATCCGGCCCTCAAGGCCGAGGTCGAGGCCCTGCTGGACCAACGCGCCGCCGCCCGCGCCGCCAAGGACTGGCCTGAGGCCGACCGCATCCGCGACCGCCTGAACGCCCTGAACGTCGTCGTCATGGACGGCCCCGACGGGGCGACCTGGCGGATCAAGGGCTGAGCATATCGTCTCCTCCCCATGAAATGGGGATGAGACGGAAGCCCTTACCCCGCCCGGCGGATTAGCTCGTCCGCCAGGGCCGGCGTCAGATAGCCGTCGGCGATCCGACCCGTGGCGATCTGCCAGCGGCGCAGGGCCGCGCGGGTGTTCGATCCGATCACCCCGTCGACCCCTTGGGTGTCGTAACCCAGCCGCGTCAGCGCCCGTTGCGCGCCGATCCGCTGGTCGCGCGACATCGACGGGTCGTTGGGCCAGGCCTTGGTCAGGGCGGGCTTGCCCATGATCCCGTCCGCCGTCAGGCCGATGGCCAGCGCATAGCTGACCGAGTTGTTGTAGCGGCGGATCACATAATGGTTCGGCAGGGCCAGGAAGGCGGGGCCGTTCGCCCCCTGTGGCAACAGGATAGTCGCCTCTTCCTGCGCCTCGGCGCCGTTCGGCGTTCCGCCTTGCGCCAGACGCACGCCCTTGGCCGCCCAATAGGCCCAGTTGTGCTTGGGCCCTTCCGCCTCGGCGTAGTCGAAGCCGGAGGGCAGCACGACCTCGTATCCCCAGCCCTGACCGCGCTTCCATCCGGCCTGGGCCAGCAGATTGGCGGCCGAGGCTAGGGCGTCGGCGTCGTCGCCCCAGATGTCCACCTTGCCGTCGCCGTCCTGATCGACGCCCAGGCGCAGATAGTTGTCGGGCATGAACTGGGTCTGGCCCATGGCCCCGGCCCAGCTGCCCTTCAGGCCCGCCCGATCGCGGCGGCCGTCCACCACGATGTCCAGGGCGTTCTTCAACTGGTCCTCGGCCCATTCGCGTCGACGCCCGTCATAGGCCAGGGTCGCCAGCGAACGGATCACGTCATAGTCGCCCTGCACCTGGCCGAAGGCGCTCTCCTGGGCCCAGACGCCGACCAGAATCTCGCTGGGCACGCCGAATCGCTGGACCACGGCCCAGGGCACCCGGTCGATGCGTTGCTTGGCTTGGGCGATTCGAACCGGCGTCACCGCGTTCTGAACATAGGCGCCGGCCGGCTTGGAGAATTCGGGCTGGTTCCGGTCCAGCCGGATCACCGTCGGATCGGGCGTCAGATTGGCCAGCTCCCGCTCGTAGGCCTCGCGCCGTGCGCCGCCCTTGCGGGCCAGGAAGCCCTGCCTCCACCCCTCGAACCCCTGCTGGTCGTAGGCGGCCAGGGGCGGGGCGGTCGGCGTCGGCGCCGGCTGGGTCGTCGGCGCGGTTCCGCCCGATCCGCCCGTCGGCGGAGAGGGGCTCGGCGCGGGCAGGGGCGGCTCCGGCAACATGGGCGCGCAGGCCGAAACACAGGCGATCAACAGCAGTCGGTACGAAAAACGCATGGGATTCAGACTATAGGCTCGCAGGGGCGGCGTGAAATGACATCCCCGCGAGACGCGGTGCATCGCCTGAAAACGCTCCAGACGCGAATTCGAACCCCAAGCTTCACCAAATGAGTGCGTTAACCTTGATTATGGTCGACGCCTTAAGACGGTGCGACCTAATATCGCACCGTCCTCTGAACGGCCTGATGGCGGAGTGGCGACGCGACGGGCGTGCAACCCCGTAAACCCTCCGTTCGACTCGGAGGTCAGGCCTCCAGAAATCCAGTGGATGAAATCCTTCCCTTCAAAACGAAGGGCAGGAATAGGCATCTTACTCCGGCTTGATCGCCGTCAGGGCGGTCAGCCCCAACGGTCCCTCGCAATAGGCGCCGTAATGCTGCTGTTCCGCATAATATATGCATTCGTTGAACCAGTTCGGTCCCGTGCCGAAAACGAAGGAACCATAAATGGTGCACCATTCATAAGGCGGAAGAATGCAAATCGGGTCGGACGGATTCGCAGATGCTCCGTTTACAGTGACGAGGGAAGTCGCCGCAGCGACGACTGCCGCCAAAGTCATTCGGACACGGTTTAAACGCAAGGCCTTCATGTCAGTCCTCCGGGGGAGCCGATCTCCCGAGAGCATCGGAACCTTCTTCTTTATTCAAATCAACCTGTGGACGTAGTTTTTGCGATCAAAAGTTGTTAACGACTCGGATAGGGCTCGTGATCATCCAAATCCATCGGATGATCAGGATTTCAGCCGAGGCCCTGTGTGATCCATGTCGCTGCCGCATTCCATCCTTATCGGGTTGACGTTCGCAAGCCGTCTCTCTATACGACCGCCTCCGCCGCGATCCGACCGGGTCAGCGGCTTTCTTATTGGTTTCTCTCAGGACGTCCGACCATGAAGGTCCGCAGCTCGCTCAAGGCCCTGAAGACCCGCCACCGCGACTGCAAGGTCGTGCGTCGCAAGGGCGTCGTCTTCGTCATCAACAAGACCGACCCCCGCTTCAAGGCCAAGCAGGGCTAAGCGGACTGGCCTGCACGCCGCTTTGGCGGCGTGCGCGCAGCGTCTTGCTGACGATCCACAGGCTGCGGATTTTGTCCGCGGCCTTTTTCGTGTTCGCGGTTGTCGCGCGTCGACCGGCATGGTTAGCGTCCGCGCCTGATTTCTGGAGTATTTCCCATGGCTGACGACGCCTCGTTCGACGGTGGTCCCGACGTTCTCACCTCGACGGCCCAAGGCCGCCTGCGCACCATCATCGAGCGGCTGGAGCGCCTCGAAGAGGACAAGCAGGCCGTCATGACCGACATGAAGGAGGTCTTCGCCGAGGCCAAGGGCGAAGGCTACGACGTCAAGGTCCTGCGCAAGGTCATCCGCATCAGGAAGCAGGACAAGGCCAAGCGCCAGGAGGAAGAGGCCATCCTGGATCTCTACCTTTCGGCCCTCGGCGAGGTCTGAGGAGATTAGGGGCTGAAGCGCAAACCGCCTTCCGACAGCCCCTTCGAGGCCCAGCGCAGGGTGGCTCAGCGATCGGCCCTGAACGCCCTGAAGCGCGCCCGCCGCTCGGCCGAGAAGGCGGGCGTTTCCCTGTCCGAATGGGAGGGCGAGTTCATCGACTCGGTCAGCGAACGCGTGAAGACCCATGGCCGCGCATTCGCCGATCCCGAGAAGGGCGCGCCGGGCCAGGCGCTCTCGGCCATGCAGGGCCGCAAGCTGAAGGAGATCACGGCCAAGGCCAAGGGCGAAGCGCCGAAACGGCGGTGGGGGCGCAAGACGCCCAAGGCGGGCGTGTCCGAGGACTGACGCGGTCAGCCCGCTTCCTTCAACTGCTCTTCCAGCCCCTGTTCGCGGACCTTGCGGTACAGGGTCGAGCGACCGATGCCCAGGCGGCGGGCGATCTCGCTCATGTGGCCGGCGTAGACCTCGATGGCGTGCTGGATCAGGTCGCGCTCGATCTCTTCCAGCGTTCGCAGATGACCGCGGTCGTCCAGGATGCGGATCGGTTGGTCCGGCTGGGGGGCATGATCCGAGTGCGTCGAAACCGTCGCCACGGGAGCGACGTCCGGCATCGGGGCGGTGACGCCCGAGATGGCCGGGAAGTCATGCGGTTGCAGGAAGGGCGCGTCGGCCAGGACGATGGCGCGGAACACCGCGTTCTCCAGCTGGCGCACGTTGCCGGGCCAGTCGAAGCTCTGGAGCATGGCCATCGTCTCGGGCGCGCAGCCGGCGATCCGCTTGCCTTCCTCGGCGTTGAAACGGGCGATGAAGTGATCGACCAGGGCCGGGATGTCCTCGCGGCGGTCGCGCAGGGACGGGGCTTCGATGGGGAAGACGTTCAGGCGATAGAACAGGTCTTCGCGGAAGGCCCCGTCGCGCACCTGCTGGGCCGGGTCGCGATTGGTGGCGGACACGATGCGGACGTCGATCTTGACCGGACGCTTGCCGCCCACCGGGTCGATCTCGCCCTCCTGCAGCGCGCGCAGCAGCTTGACCTGCATGTCCAGCGGCAGTTCGCCGATCTCGTCCAGGAACAGGGTGCCGCCGTCCGCCTCGCGGAACTTGCCCAGGGTCTTGTCGACGGCGCCGGTGAAGGCGCCCTTCTCGTGTCCGAACAGGATCGATTCGACCAGATTGGCGGGCAGGGCGCCGCAGTTGACCGCGACGAAGGGCTTTCCGGCCCGGTCGCTGGCGCCGTGCAGGGCGCGGGCGATCACTTCCTTGCCGACGCCGCTTTCGCCGGTGATCAGGACGGGGATCGAGGATTTGGCGGCCCGCGCGCCCAGCGCCTTGACCATCCGCATCGGATTGCTGTCGCCCACGATGTCGTCGAAGCTGGTGCGGCCCTGGACGCGCTTGGTCAGCCGCCCGACCTCGGCCGTCAGCCGGGTCATCTGCATGGCGTTGCGCACCCCGACCAGCAGCCGCTCTGGCCCGACGGGCTTGACGAAGAAGTCCTGGGCGCCGGCCTGCATGGCCTTGACGACCATGTCGATGCCGCCGTTGGCGGTCAGGACGATGACCGGCTCGTTGATTCCCGCGCTGCGCAGTTCGGCCAGGCACTCCAGCCCCGACATCTCGGGCATGATCATGTCCAGCAGGATCAGGTCGGCGCCGCCGCCCCGGGTCATCCGGTCGATGGCCTCGCCGCCGCTGGCGGCGTGGACCACAGCGTTGCCGTCGCGCTCCAGCACGGCCTGGATCAGCCGCCGCTGGGTCGGATCGTCGTCAACGACCAGAATGGTCTTGGCCATGGGAAGCAGCCCTTCGTTCCTTGGTCCATCCATAACGCGGATGGCCCGTTTCGGGACGATTTCTAGGCCGACGAGGTGAAAATCGCGTTGTCCGGCGTGGTGTGCAGGGGGTTAACGCCCGCCTCGCGGTTGCGGCGGCCGCCCTGCGTCGCCAAAACGGGATCATGAACGCTCCCTTCAAGACGCCCGACGCCGAAGCTCCGCTTTGGGACCTGTCCGATCTCTACGCCGCGCGCGACGACGCCCGGGTCGGCGAAGACCTCGCCCGGGCCCGCGCCCTGGTCGACCAGATGAACGGCCTGCAAGGACAGCTTATCGCGCGGCGGGCCGATGCGGGAGGGCTGGGCGAGGTCCTGGACCAGGCGATCACCCTGTACGAACAGGCGTCGGATGTGCTGGGCGCCCTGGGCGCCTACGCCTTCCTGGCGGCCTCGACCGCGCGCGACGATCCGGGCGCCCAAGGGTTCGAAGCCGACGTGCGCGAAAAGATCACCGCCATCGCCACCCCGACCGTCTGGCTGACGCTGGAAATCAACCAGATCGACGACGCCGAGTTGGAAGCCGCGCTGGCCGCTCATCCGGGCGCGGCGCGCTGGCGGCCCTGGCTGCGGCGGGTGCGGGCGATGAAGCCCCACGAGCTGTCGGCCGAGCTGGAGACCTTCATCGCCGAGCGCGGTCCGATCACGGCCCAGTGGCCGCGCCTGTTCGACGAGCAGCTGGCCGCCCTGCGCGCCAGGGTCGGCAAGAAGGGCGCGAACGCCGAGAGCCTGACCCTGGCCGAGGCGCTGAACCGTCTTTCGGACGCCAAGCCCGCACGCCGCAAGGCCGCCGCCGAAGGATTGTCGGAGGCCCTGGCCGCCCGCGCCCCGACCCTGGCCCTGGTGCTGAACACGGTCGCGGCCGACAAGGCGATGGAGGACCGCTGGCGCGGCTTCAAACGCCCGGCGGACAGCCGCCACCTGGGCAACGAGGTGGATGGCGAGGCGGTGGACGCCATGGCCGAAGCGGTCGCCGCAGCCTATCCGCGCCTGTCGCACCGCTATTACGCCCTGAAGGCCAGGGCAATGGGCAAGACCCGGCTGGATCACTGGGACCGCAACGCCCCGATCGAGACGACCGCGCCGCGATCCTTCACCTGGAGCCAGGGGCGCCGGATCGTGCTGGACAGCTTCTCCGACCTGGGCGGCGACTTCGCCGAACGGGCTGGCGGCTTCTTCGACAAACCCTGGATCGACGGTCGGGCGCGACCGGGCAAGCAGTCGGGCGCCTACGCCCATCCGGTGACGGCGGATCGTCACCCCTATGTCTTTCTGAACTGGATGGGCGAGCGGCGCGACGTCCTGACCCTGGCGCACGAACTGGGCCACGGCGTTCACCAGACCCTGGCGGCGGATCAGGGCACGCTTCTGGCCGACACCCCCCTGACCCTGGCGGAAACCGCGTCCATCTTCGCCGAGGGCCTGACCTTCGACCGGCTGCTGGCCACCGCGCCCAAGTCCGAACAGCGCGGGCTTCTGGCGGGTCGGATCGAGGACGGGCTGAACACCGTGGTGCGTCAGATCGCCTTCCATCGCTTCGAGACCCGTTTTCACGACGAGCGCCTGTCCGGAGAGGTGTCGCAACACCGCATCAACGAACTGTGGCTGGAAGAGATGGGGGCCTCTCTGGGGCCGGCAGTGACGCTGAACCCCGGCTATGAGCACTGGTGGAGCTATGTCAGCCACTTCGTGCATTCGCCCTTCTACGTTTACGCCTACGCCTTCGGGGATCTGTTGGTGGCGGCGTTGATGGAGGCGCGGCGGAACGATCCGGCGGGCTTCACGCCCCTGTATCGCGACCTTCTGGCCGGGGGTGGGGCGCGGACCTATGTCGAGGCGCTGAAGCCTTTTGGGCTGAACCCGCGCGACCCGGCTTTCTGGAGCGTGGGGTGCGGGCGGCTGGAACGGCTGATCGACCAGTTCGAGGCCTTGGGCTAGCCGGGCTTGAGTGCGCCGCGCGCCTCGCTATAAATCCGCCTAACAACCGACTGGGGAGTCTCCATGGCCGATCCGCACCACGCCGACGACGCGAACGCCTATGTGCGTGGCGACATGGCCATCAAGGAACAGATCTCGACCTTCCGCCTGTTTCTGGACCTGGCCAAGTGGGGCTCTCTGGCCGTGGCCTGTCTGGTGCTGCTGCTGACCCTGTGGTTCCACCCCGGCGGTAACTTCGTCGTGGCGGTGCTGGGTACGGTGGTCCTGGCCGCAGCCGGCTTCTTCGCCCTGCGGTCCAAGCACGACGTCGTTCACCGAGACTAGCCGGCGTTGCGCCAATCCCGGCCCGGGAGGGGCGGGAATTCCGGCCTGGGCGCCCGTCTTGGCGTAACCGTGCTTTGACGGCTGTCGCCGGAACGGCCTAACCTTCGTTCAAGAACAGAAACGAGGGGATTCGCTTGGCTGTCGCTATCGCCGCAACCCGGGAACGCCGCGAGGGCGAGACGCGCTGCGCCGTCACGCCCGAGACCGTGAAGAAGCTGATCGCCCTGGGCGCGACCGTGACGGTCGAGGCCGGGATCGGCCAAGGCTCTTCTATCCCCGACGCCGATTACGCCGCCGCCGGCGCGACGGTGATGCCCGACACCCACGCGGTTCTGGACGGCGCCGACATCCTGCTGAAGGTGCGCGGTCCCACCGCCCAGGAGACCAGCGCCCTGAAATCGGGCGCCGTCGTCATCGCCATGCTGGACGCCTGGCGCGACAAGGCGACGGTGGAGGCCCTGCGCGGCGCGGGCGCGACCGCCTTCGCCATGGAGTTCGTGCCCCGCATCACCCGCGCCCAGGTCATGGACGTGTTGTCGTCACAGGCCAACCTGGCCGGATACCGCGCGGTGATCGAGGCGGCCTATGCCTATGGCAAGGGTTTCCCGATGATGATGACGGCGGCCGGCACCGTCGCCGCCGCCAAGGCCTTCATCATGGGCGTGGGCGTGGCGGGGCTTCAGGCCATCGCCACCGCGCGGCGCCTGGGCGCGGTCGTCACCGCCACCGATGTACGTCCCGCCACCAAGGAACAGGTGGAATCGCTGGGCGCCAAATTCCTGGCGGTCGAGAACGAAGAGTTCAAGTCCGCCCAGACGGCGGGCGGCTACGCCAAGGAGATGTCGGCCGAATACCGCGCGCTGCAGGCCGAACTGACCGCCAGCCACATCGTCAAACAGGACATAGTGATCACCACGGCCCTGATCCCCGGCCGGGCCGCGCCCATCCTGCTGACCGCCGCCCACGTCGCCTCGATGAAGCCCGGCTCGGTCATCGTCGACCTGGCGGTGGAGGCGGGCGGCAATGTCGAGGGTTCGAAACTGAACGAGGTCGTCGTCACGCCCAACGGCGTCACCATCGTCGGCTGGGCCAATCTGCCGGGCCGCATCGCCGCCGACGCCAGCGCCCTCTACGCCCGCAACCTGACCGCCTTCGTCGGCCTGCTGATCAAGGATGGCGCCCTGGCGGTCGACCTGGAGGACGAAATCCTGAAGGCGGCGGTCGTTACCAACGCCGGCGCCGTGGTGCATGAGGGGGTGGGAGGATGATTGGCCCGAACCTGCGTAAGGTCCTTCGATGGGCGGCCATAATCCTAATGCTGTTTGGGCCGCTTTCCTCGGTTTTCTATATCTATGAGATGATTTCGAAGCCGGAGTTCACGCTGGTTGGGTCATCCGGGCAGTTCTGGATTTCCACGCTCGCAACCTTCGCCAGCACGATCGTCCAAGGGGGCGTTTTGCTGGTGCTGCTGAGCATTGATGAGCGACTACAGGAAGCGAAGGCCTGACCATGGAACACGTCGATCCCACCGTCTTCCGCCTGGCCATCTTCGTGCTTGCGATCTTTGTCGGCTATTACGTCGTCTGGAGCGTGACGCCCGCGCTGCACACGCCGCTGATGGCCGTGACCAACGCCATTTCCAGCGTCATCATCGTCGGCGGCCTGATCGCGGCGGCGGCCGTGTCGGGCGATGCGACGGGGCCCAGCGCCTGGATCGCCAAGGGCGCGGGCGTCGCGGCCGTCACCCTCGCCAGCGTCAACATCTTCGGCGGCTTCATGGTCACGCGGCGGATGCTGGCCATGTACAAGAAGAAGGAACGGCCGGAGTCCAAGGCCGCCAAATGACCGATGTCGCCCAGATCGCCGTCGTCGCATCGTGGGTCGCCACCGGCCTGGGGTTCGGTTTGTGGCTCTATGGCTGGTTCGGCGGCAAGGCGCCGCTGCAGCGCCAGCGGCTGCACGACTGCGGCATCGCCCTGGTGTTTTCGGCCATCCTGGTCCGCGTCGTGACGCAGGAGCGGTCGCTGGGCGTCTTCGAATGGGCGTTGTTCTTCATCGGTCCTTTGTTCATCGCCGCCGCCCTGTGGCGGCTGGTTCGCACGTCTTGAGGGGAGGGGCGTGATGAACGCATCCTTGGCCGCCCTGGCCTATCTGGTTTCCGGGGTTCTGTTCATTCTGTCGCTGCGGGGGTTGTCCAGCCCCGAGACCAGCCGTCAGGGCAACACCTTCGGCATGATCGGCATGGCCTTGGCCATCGGCGTGACCCTGCTGACGCTGGGGACGACCGGGGCGCTGGACCTCGTGACCCTGGCCCTGATCGCGGGCGGCGTCATCGTCGGCGGCGGGGCGGGCGCGCTGATCGCCAGGCGCGTCGCCATGACCGACATGCCGCAACTGGTCGCCGCCTTCCACAGCCTTGTCGGCATGGCCGCCTGTCTGGTCGCCATCGGCGCCATCTATGCGCCCGAAGCCTTTGGAATCCTGTCCGACGACGGCGTGGGCATCAAGACCCTGTCGATCATCGAACTCAGCCTGGGCGTCGCCATCGGCGCCATCACCTTCACCGGCTCGGTCATCGCCTTCGCCAAGCTGAACGGCAATATGTCGGGCGCGCCGATCATCCTGCCCGCGCGCCACCTGATCAATGTCGGCCTGGCGTTGGCGCTGGTCTTCCTGATCGGCATTCTGATCGGCACGGCGGGCGCGGCGACCTGGGCCTTCTGGGGCGTCTTCCTGATCGCCCTGATCCTGGGCGCGACCCTGATCATCCCCATCGGCGGCGCCGACATGCCGGTCGTGGTGTCGATGTTGAACTCCTATTCCGGCTGGGCGGCGGCCGCCCTGGGCTTCACCTTGGAGAACATCGCCCTGATCATCACGGGCGCCCTGGTCGGATCGTCGGGCGCGATCCTATCCTACATCATGTGCAAGGGCATGAACCGCAGCTTCGTCTCGGTCATCCTGGGCGGGTTCGGCGGCGGCGATGCGGCGGCCGGTCCCGGCGGCGCCAAGGAGACGCGCCTCGTCAAACAGGGCTCGGCCGAGGACGCCGCCTTCATCATGAAGAACGCCTCCAAGGTCATCATCGTGCCCGGTTACGGCATGGCGGTGGCCCAGGCCCAACACGCCCTGCGCGAAATGGCCGACAAGCTGAAGGAGGAGGGCGTCGAGGTGAAATACGCCATCCACCCCGTCGCGGGCCGGATGCCGGGCCACATGAACGTCCTGCTGGCCGAGGCCAACGTCCCTTATGACGAGGTGTTCGAGCTTGAGGACATCAACTCCGAATTCTCCAGCGCCGACGTGGCCTTCGTCATCGGCGCCAACGACGTGACCAATCCCTCGGCCAAGACCGACCCCCAGTCGCCCATTTTTGGCATGCCGGTCCTGGACGTGGAAAAGGCCGGGACCGTCCTGTTCATCAAGCGGGGCATGGGTTCGGGCTATGCGGGCGTCGAGAACGAGCTGTTCTTCCGCGACAACACCATGATGCTGTTCGCCGACGCCAAGAAAATGGTCGAGGGGATTGTGAAGGCGCTTTAAACCCCCTGAACGCTCCCCTCTATCGCAAGCCTTTTCGACCCGTTATCACGCGCCCGTGAAGACGGTCGGACATCAACGATTTGAAGCCTTGGACTCCCTGCGCGGGGTCTGCGCCGTGCTGGTCGTCATGTTCCACATGCCCGTCGCCAGCCATTGGCGCGACTGGGGATTCGTCCAGCATTCCTATCTGTTCGTGGATTATTTCTTCGTCCTGTCGGGTTTCGTCATCGCCCACGCCTACGCGGGGCGGCTGAAGACCTTGCGGGACGGCGGGCGGTTCATGGTGCGGCGGTTCGGCCGTATATGGCCGCTGCATGTGCTGATGCTGTCCGCCTTCATCGGACTGGAGCTGGCGCGGCTGATGTTCCACTTCGACGGCGCGCCGCCGTTTGCGCGCGACCGCTCGGTCGAGGCGATCTTCACCAACCTGGCCCTGATCCAGGCCTGGCACGTTCATCCCTATCTGACGTGGAACGGACCGTCCTGGACGCTGAGCGCGGAATGGGCCTGCTATCTGATCTTCGCGGGCCTGGTGTTGATCGCGCCCAGACGGTTCCGCTGGATCGGTCTGATCCTGGCCGTGATCGGCGGGCTGATGGTGCTGGCCTATGCCCGGCGGTGGATGAACACCACCTTCGACTTCGCCGTGCCTCGCGCGGTCTATGGTTTCTTCCTGGGCTGTCTGCTGCAAGGCCTGTGGACCCGAATCCCACGCTTGAAGGGCGCGGCCGCGACAGGGCTGGAGGTTCTGGCCCTGGCGGCGATCTGCGGCTTCGTCGGCTATGCCGAAGGTCCGATCACCGTCGCCGTCACCCTGATCTTCCTGGTCGTGGTCTGGGTGTTCGCGGGCGAGGAGGGGCGGCTGTCGCGTCTGTTGGATCATCCGGCCCTGGTGACGATGGGACGGTGGTCCTTCGCCATCTACATGGTCCACATGTTCATCCTGACCGTGATGATGATCCTGGCCAAGAAGGCGGGCTGGGTGCCGGGCGGCCGCCGCGTGGACTTCGGCTCGGTGTGGCTGAACGACCTGTTCGCTCTGGGCCTGTTCGCCCTGATCGTCGTCGTCGCGGTGATCGCGCACCGGGGGGTGGAGCAGCCGGCCCAGCGGTTGATCGACCGCTGGACCAAGCCAAAGACCGCCTAGCCGCGCGCCGCCTTGCGCAGACGCAGGGACAGAACCACCATGGCGGCGCCGAACAGAATGGCCCAGGCCCCGATCAGCCACAGCAACGCCAGGGCGCCGGGTCCGGGCGCGACCAGCAAGGCCACGCCGAACACGATGCTGACCGCGCCCGCCAGGATCAGCATCCACTCGTTCGGGATCGTCTTGCGAAGACGGATGGCGGCGACGATCTCGAACAGGCCGCGAAAGATCGCCGACCAGCCAATGATCAGCACCAGCACCAGGGCCGTGACGCCAGGCCAGGCCAGGGCCACGCCACCCGCCGCCAGGGCGACAACCCCGATCAGGATCAGCGACCAGCGTCCCTGACCGTGGCTGCGGAAGGCGGCGATCAGGGCGAAAATCCCGTCCACCACCGCATAGGCCCCATAGACCAGGATCAACGACAGCAGGCTGATCGTCGGCCACACGAAGATCAGTACGCCGAAGGCGATGGCCAGGAGGCCGCGCGCCAGAACCGCCCACCAGGCGGCCGTAAGGAATCTATTTGTCAGTGCGTCGAGCGGGGAAGTCATCGGCAAGCTCCTGGATGGAAGGGCGGACTGTCGAACCTTTCCACCAACGGTTGAGCTTGTCGAGTCAGGCGGCCATGCGCCATTCCGGCTGAACCTGATCGGCGCGGCCTTCGTCCCACAGGGCGTCCTCGTCGGAGTAGCGACTGCTGGCGGCGGCCGAGATCACGTCCACCACCTGCTCCTCCAACCGGTCCCAGATGACGGCCAGGTCCGACGATCCGTCGGCCTCGCAAGGGACGATGATGTAGCGTTCGGCGTTGACGGCGGTCTGGGGGTGGAAGCGGGCCATGTGATGATCTCCTGAAGCGGTCGCCTCTTGTCGATGATCGGTTTATGGGACAGCATTACGCCAGAAACGGACGTATCATTCTGGAGGCGCGGTGAGACACGACAAGGCGGCGATGGTGATCGACCTGGCCCGACGCATGGCGGCCAGCGCCGAAGGTCTGACGATCGACGAGATGGCGCAGGAAATGCGCGTCAGCCGCCGCACCGCCGAACGGATGCGCGACGCCGTCCTGATGCTGTTTCCCCAGGCGGAAGAGGTCTCCGACCCGCCGTCCAAACGCTGGCGCATCCGGGGCGGTCTATCGGCCTTCGAACAGGCGCCGACGGCGACCGAAATGCTGGAACTGACCAAGGCGGCGACCGCCCTGCGCGCGGCGGGCGAACCGGCGCGGGCGGCGGCGCTTGAGGGGCTGGAGCGCAAGCTGAAGGCGGCCATGCGATCCACCACCCTGAACCGGATGGCGCCGGATCTGGAGGCGCTGGTGCGTGCCGAAACCATAGCGGTTCAGGCCGGGCCGCGCCCTTCGGCGGACGAATCGATGCTGACCGCCATCCGCGGGGCGGTCCTGGCGCAGCAGCCGCTGGGCTTCACCTATTCCCGGCCGGGGGCGGAGCCGCGTCGGCGTTCGGTCGCGCCCTGCGGCGTGATGTTCGGGCGCGCCAACTATCTGGTCGCCGCCGATCGGGAAACGGGGCGCATCCAGACCTTCCGCCTGGACCGGATGAGCCATGTGGCCCCCCAGGACGGCGTCGCCACGCCGCCCGCCGACTTCGACCTGGGCGCCTTCGCCAGCCAGTCCTTCGGCATCTATCAGGACCAGATCGAGGACGTGGTCCTGCGCATCGCCTCCGAAGGCGCGGACGAGGCCAGGGGCTGGCGCTGGCACCCGACCCAGACGTTCGAGGACCAGGGCGACGGCGGCGTGATCGTCCGCTTCCGCGCCTCGGGCATGCGCGAACTGGCCTGGCACCTGTTCACCTGGGGCGAACAGGTCGCCATCCTGGAACCCATGCGGCTGAAGACCGTGATGGCCGAGGAGATCGCCGCCGCCCGTCGCGCCCTGGATCGGGCGCCAGACTGACGAAACCGTAAGCTGACCTGTGGCGTTTGGAACGGCTAGGCTTTGCGCCTGCCTTTGTGGAGTTCGTCCTTGCGCCCCAACGTCTTCGCCTCATCCGCCCTGGCCGCCGTGTTGCTGGCGGGGGGCGCCTGCGCCGCCGGCCAAACGATGACGCCGCCTCCCGCAGCGATGGAGCCCACGCCCCAGGTGATGGTGACGCGGGACGGCGACCATCTGACGGTGGATTATCGGTTCGACCGCGACGCGCCCGTCTGGGCCTTCATGGATTCGGCGCTGGAGACGGATTCGCGCCAGCCCTGGCGACCGCGTCAGTGGACGGTCGAGACGCCCGGCGTGGTGATGGAACGCCGCGGCTTCTACGACATCGTCCGCAGCCGCGACGGCGGCCCCGTGCCGCGCGAGGTGCGTTTCCGGGTCCAGCCCCAACCGGTGGATCTGGAGGCGGAATACCGCACCCTGGTCTTCTCAAACGGCACGGTCGGTCTGCCGACGCGCCAGTTCGACGTCTTCGCCCTGGGGTCCGTCCAGGCGGCCGAACAGGTGCCGGACGACCTGAACCGCGTGCGCGTGGACGGCGGCCCGGCGCGCGTCACCTGGCGCGACGTCGGCGGCCCGGTGTTGTTCAAGGGCCGCCGCGCCGCCGAACTGACCACCACAGACGAACGCAGCTATGTCCTGCTGGGAGAGGCGACCGTGACGCCGGGCGACGGCCTGTCGACGGTGATCGATCCCAATCTGCCGAGCTGGATCGTCCAGGAAATCCGCAGCTTCGCCCCCGAGGTCGGCCACTACTACCGCAGCCGCCTGGGCGACACCGACGCCGGCGGAGACGCCCCCATCGTCATGGCCGCCTGGAACGGCCCGACCGAGCGTGTGACCAGCATGAGCGGCAGCGTCCTGCCGGGTCTGATCGTCATGTCGTTCGAGGGGCGGGGCGTAACCACGCCTCAGGCCGAGATCCGGGAACGGTCGCGCTGGTTCATCGCCCATGAGGCGGCGCATTTCTGGCTGGGTCAGGCGGTCCGCTATCAGTTCGCGGACGAGGCGTGGATCACCGAGGGCGGGGCCGACATGATGGCCGTGCGCGCCCTGAAACGGTTGGACCCCGCCTATGACGACCGAGCCGAGTTGCAGTCGGAGGTGGACGACTGCGTCACCCTGGCCGGAAAGCCGGTGGCCCAGGCGGGCGAGCGCGGCGAACATCGGGCCTTCTACGCCTGCGGGGCCGTCTTCGCCCTGGCGGCGGAAGGCGCGCAGCGCCAGCGGACGGGCGGCGACTGGTTCGACTTCCTGAAGTCGCTCCTGCGCCAGCCGGACGGGGTGCTCAGCCGCCAGGAATGGCTGACGGCCCTGACGCGGGTGTCGCGCGATCCCACCCTGGCCAACGACATCTCCGGCCTGCTGGACCGGGGCGCGGCTGACCCGTCGGCCGTGATCGCACGCTTGTTCCAGCGCACCGGCGTGGCCTTCCGTATGATCGACGGACGGATCGTCCTGAGCTGATCGACAAAATTGCGGCGGCCGGTCGCCCGGCCGCCGCAGCAGTCGCCCGCGCTGGGGGATAGTCAGCGCGGGGTCGTGGCCTCGGAAATCAGGGTGCGCGCCTGGGCGATGGCGGCGGCTTCGGCGGTCTTGCCGTCCGCCACCTGCTGCGCCAGGTCCATCAGCGGCGTGCCCGTGACGGCGCCGGTGTCTCCGACCTCTTCCAGATGGATGCCGCCGTGGGCGGCGACGGCCGCATCCCAGGCGTCGCGGACCGCCGCCCAGAAGCCTTGCGTCCTGGCCCAATAGTCGTCGCCCGCCCGCGGAGAGTAGCCGGTGGTGCGGTCATAGGTGTTGATGACGTCTTCCTGGACGATGGCGATCGGCTCGCCGCCGGCCCGGCCCGACATCTTCATATTGTCCTGGATGTGCACCCAGCCGTCCGGCTTCAGGATGTGGCGGTTGGTGCCCAGATAGCGGTCATAGACGGGGTTGCGCACCGCATCGCGCCGCGCCAGCGGACGCCAGGTCGGGTTCGACGTCCAGGCCGACAGGCCGTTGTCGTAGGTCCAATGGCCCACGCCGCCGTAGCGGGGCGAATCGTCGGTCTGCCACACCGTCTGGGACCAGGCCCCGGCGCGTTGATCGGCCGGAACCGGCGTCAGCGTCCACTGGTTCGGCCCGGCGTAGGTCAGGACCGTCTCGGGCTGATAGGCCCAGTCCTGACGCCAGTGTTTGACCACGATGGCCTGGCCGTCGTGCTCCATGACCAGGATGTGCTGCAGGCTGATCTTGTCGCCCTTGTCATAGACCACGCGCACGATCTCGCTGCCGCCGGACAGCTTCTCTTCCAGCGGATCGTAGTCGGCGCGGAAACTGACGTTCTCGCGCATGTCGAAATGGACGCGGTACTGGCCCGCCTGGGCCAGGATCGACTGGCGATCCCGTTCGAAGGCGTTGGCGGGCGCAGGGGCCGTCGTCTGGGCCGTCGTCCGGGCGGCCGCCTGTTGGGCCACGGCCGCAGGCGCGGTCGCTGTCAGCAGGGCGGCGGCGATCAGGATGGCGCGCATCGGGCGTTTCCTTGAGATTCGAAGGGTCATGGTCGCTTACAGGCGCAGGGTCAGCGAGACGCCGAAGTTGCGGCCTGGTTGGGTGTAGGCGTCCTTGACCGTGGAGGTGGCGGACAGGCCGCGCACGTCGCTCCACCAGCCATAGGTCTCGTCGAAGACGTTGAAGGCGCCGGCCCGCAGCGTCGCCCGCTCGGTCACGTTCCAATAGGCGGTCAGGTCCAGCAGGGTGAAGCTGTCGCCCAGGTAGCAGGCGTTGGCGCAGGACAGATTATAGGTCGCCTGGTCCTTCTTGCCCGACCAGGTGACGACGGCCGATCCGCCCCATACGCCCGACGGCGCGGCGTAGTTCAGGCCGGCGACGACCTTCACCGGATCGACGCTGCCCAGTTCGGTGCGTCGCCCGTCGGTGGTCTGTTCGCCTTCGGCGTAGGCCGCCGAACCGGTCAGGCTGAAACCGTTGTCCCAATAGATGTCGGCGCGCGCCTCCAGTCCCTTGATATCGACCTCGGTCAGATTGACGTATTGATAGACCAGCGGATCGACGCCCGGAACGCCTGTGCCGGCCACCACCACCTGATCGATGAAATCGTCGTAGTGGGTGGCGAAGGCGGTGGTGTTCAGCCGCATCTTGCCGCCCGCCACGTCGATGTCGCGCAGGCGGAAGCCGGCCTCGAAGCTCTCGCTGGTTTCCGGCGACAGGTTCGGGTTCGGGATCGAACGATAGCCGAAGACCGGGTTCTCGAAATAGTTGTTCACCTGCATCGGCGACGGCGCGCGGAAGCCCAGGCCATAGTTGGCGAAGACGCCCAGATGCGCGCCCGTCCAATAGACGACCCCCAGCTTGGGCGAGATGTGATCGTCGCTCTGGCCCGAGGCGGGGGCGGGGAACTGGGCGTCCACCTTGGGCGACAGGTCGTACCAGTCGTATCGCACGGCGGGAATGATGCTGAGCGCGCCGCCCAGCATTTCGATCTCGTCCTGAACGAACAGACCGGCCAGCTGGAACTCGGTCTTGGGGAAGGCGCGGACGGGGAAGGTTTCGCCGACCGGCGGGGTGACGCCGTCGCGCACGCCCTCTTGCGTGGTCTTGGACCAGTCGCCCCCGAAGGTGACGCGATGCTGGACCGCGCCGCCCGCGCCGAACACTCGCGCGCCCTGGGCTGCCAGGCCATAGACGCTGTTGTCGAAGGTCACGTCGCGGGCGCGGTCCACAGCAGGCGTGCGATCCTCGAAGGTGTATTGGCGGGTCGTGGAGTCCTGCCAGTACAGGCTGACCGAACCGTCGGTCAGGCCGGCGAAGTCGCTGAACCGCCAGTCGCCGCTGACCCTGTCGCGCTGGGTCTCGTCGTGGGCGGTGACGGCCAGAACCGTCGAGGACCGGCTGCTCAGGGCGTCTCCGGTCATGTCGGAATCGAGGTGATCGTAGGTCAGGCGCAGGGTGTGGTTGGGCGCGGCCTGCCAGACCAGCTTGCCCAGATAGGCGTTGGACGCGAAGTCCTGGGGGTTAGGCTGGGAGCGGGTCGGGCCGACGCCGCCGGTCGACCCCTTGTTCTCGGTCTCCTGATAGTCGCGGCGGGTGTAGGCCAGCAGGCCCGAGAGCGAACCGGACCGGCCGGCGAAGGCGACGCCCTCGGTCCAGCCCTCGTCGGCGGAGTTGTAGGCCACACGTCCGCGCGCAGCGAAGTCCTGACCGTCAACCAGGAAGTCGGACGGATCCTTGGTGCGGAAAGCCACCGCCCCGGCGACGCCGTCCGAGCCATAGAGGGCCGAGGCGGGGCCGCGCAGAATCTCCACCGACTTGATCAGATCCAGGTCGTTGTAGCCGCCGCGGCCGACCGCCTGGGCGCCGAAGCTGAAGCCCGCCGGCAGGCGAACCCCGTCGTTGATGATCAGAACGCGGTCGCCGCCCATGCCGCGAATGGTGAAGCCCGAATTCCCGTCGCGGCCCGCGCCCGACAGCGCCAGGCCGAAGCGGGCAGGAGACGTCGGAACGCTGATCCCTGGCTCGTACCGGATCAGATCCTTGATGTCGGTCGCCAGCGTGGCCTCGATCTGGGCGTCGGTGATGACGCTGATCGTGCCGGGGGTCTGGGACGCCAGCCGTTCCGAGCGGGTGCCGATGACGATGACCGGATCGACCTGTGTCGGGGCGACCTGGGGCGCCTCTTCGGCTCGCGCAGGCGCGCTGACGAGGGCGGTCGCCATGGCCGTGGCGGCGACGGTGCAGAGGAGGGTGTGGTTACGCATAAAAAGCCCCGCTTGATGGTGGCGGTCTCATAGTGCGAACGATTATCAGAATCAACCGCACTTGATGCAGGGCTTTGAACCTTGAGCTTGGCCATGGCGTTGCTGTGGGATGAAATCCGCCCTGCTTCCGCTGTGCGCCCTGGCGACCGTCCTGACGGGGTGCGGCGACCACGACGTCAATCCGCCGACCGAACCGGCCCGCCCATTGCAGACGCCCGAATCGCGTCAGGTCGTGGAGGCGCGCGGCCCCTCGTCCCTGGCCTCGCGCGGGCCGCGCAGTTTCGTGGGCTTGTGGTCGTCCAATCCGGCCTGGTGCGCCGCGGAGCCCGGAGCGACACAGGGGCCGGTCCGGATCACCCCGCTACGCTACGAGGGTCCGCAGAAGGCCTGCGATCTGGCTGAGATCCGCGAGAGGCCGGGCGGCTATGTCGCCACCCTGGCCTGCGGCTCGACGGCGCGCGAGCGGGTGCATCTGGCCACGGTGGGCGACGTGTTGACCGTGACCCATATCGATCGGAACATGACCATCGAGAAGCTGGCGCGCTGCCCCGCGTCGCCACGCGCGCCGGACCCCGCCAACCCCCTGGCCAAGCTGATGAAGAAGGAGGGGGCTAGTTGAACAGGAAGTGCATCACGTCGCCGTCCTTGACGACATAGCTCTTGCCTTCCGCCCGCAGTTTTCCAGCTTCGCGCGCGCCTGCTTCGCCCTTCAAGGCGACATAGTCGTCGAAGGCCACGGTCTCGGCGCGGATGAAGCCCTTTTCGAAGTCGGTATGGATGACCCCGGCCGCCTGCGGGCCGGTGGCGCCGACCGGAATGGTCCAGGCGCGCGCCTCCTTCGGTCCGACCGTGAAATAGGTCTGCAGGCCGAGCAGCTTGTAGGCCTCGCGGATCAGGCGGTTCAGGCCCGGTTCTTCCAGACCCAGGGTCTCGAGGAATTCCTTCTGTTCCTCGTCGTCCAGCACGGCGATCTCGGATTCGATCTGGGCCGAGATGACGACCGAATTGGCGTTGTCCTGGGCGGCGCGGGCCGCGACTTTGTCGGACAGGTCGTTGCCCTTGTCGGCCGAGCCTTCCTCGACGTTGGCGACATAGAGGGCGGGAAGCGCCGTCAGCAACTGCAGCATGTCCCAGGCCTTCTTGTCCTCCTTGGACACCTCGGCGGTGCGGGCGGGCTTGCCGGCGTTCAACTGAGCCAGGGCCAGATCGACCAGTTTCAGCGTGAGGCCGGATTCCTTGTCGCCGCCCTTGGCGCGCTTCTCCAACTGGGGCCGACGACGCTCCAGGCTCTCCATGTCGGCCAGCATCAGTTCGGTCTCGATGATGTCCAGATCGGCGATGGGGTCGATGCGGTTCTCGACGTGGGTGATGTCGTCGTCGACGAAGCAGCGCGCGACGAAGGCCACGGCGTCGCAGTCGCGGATATTGGCCAGGAACTGATTGCCCAAACCCTCGCCCTTGGACGCCCCGCGCACCAGTCCGGCGACGTCGACGAAGGTGATACGGGCGGGAATGATCTCCTTGGAGCCGGCGATCTCGGCCAGGGCGTTCAGCCGCGGCTCGGGCACGGCCACGTCGCCGGTGTTCGGCTCGATGGTGCAGAACGGATAGTTGGCCGCCTGGGCCGCCGCCGTCTTGGTCAGGGCGTTGAACAGGGTGGACTTGCCGACGTTGGGCAGGCCGACGATCGCGACTTTAAGAGCCATGAGATTCCTCGTGAGGCGCGAGCCTTTAGCGGGTTCCGACCCGTTTGTCAGGCTCGCGCTTTATAAGGACCTAGTGGCCGCCGTGCGCCATCGCGGCACCGGCCGCTGCGGGCATGCGGATCTGGGCCTGAACCGTCACCTCGGGGGCCGATGCGAACCTCAGCGTCAGGGGCACGGTCTGGCCCGCGGCCAGCGGCTGGGTCAGACCCGTCAGCATCAGGTGTTCGCCGCCGGGCGCCAGGGCCACGGCCTTGCCGGACGGCAGAACCAGGCCGTCCTTCAGCTGGGCCATGCGCATCACGCCGTCGGCCATGGTCATCTCGTGGACCTGCAACTCGCCTGAGGCGGGGCTCGACCCGCCGATCAGACGGTCGTCGGTCGAGGCCAGGAAGGTGGCGTAGCAGCCGCCGGCCTGGGCGCCGTTCGGCGTCGGCCGGCACCAGGCGTCGGTGACGGCGACCGCGGCGACCCTGGGCGTCTCGGCCTTGTGGGCCGGCTGACCGCAGGCGGCGACGGCGAGCGTCAGGGCGGCGATGGGCAGGACAGGTTTCATTTTCGTAGCGCCTTTCAGGAGGGAACGGTGGGTTTGAGCTTTGGCGACCATCAGTAGTTCATCCTGACGCCGACATAGGCCGAACGCCCTTCGCCGGGGAAGAAGACGGCGGTCGAAACGCCGGGTTTGGTCGCATCGGTCACGGCCCCGAAGTTCGAGACATAGGTCTGGTCGAACAGGTTGCGGACATCGGCGAAGACGGTCACGCCTCGCCGCATCGTCCAGCCCATGTTCAGATTGGCGACGGCGTAGGAGGGCGACTTCAGGGTATTGGCATAGTCCACCCAGGCGTCCTTGATCGACCATTCGACGCTGGGTGCGACGAACCAGCCGCCGGCGGCGTCATAGCGCAGTTCCGCCCGATAGAGATGGGGCGGAACGACCGGCAGCCGGCCGTCGCCATAGACCCTGTCGCCGTCGAAACGGAAGTCGGAGAAGGCGTAGGTCTGGCGCAACCGCCATTGCGGTGCGATCCGCCAGTCCAGCCCCGCCTCGATCCCCTGATGGAGAGTCGGACCGGCGTTGAAGGTGGCGGCCGGAATGCCCAGGGCTGCATTCACCGCAAAGTTCACAAGCTCGTGCTTCAGATCGGCCCGGTAGGCTGTCACGTCCCACGTCAGGGCGCTGCGGCGGCCGCGCGAACCGACCTCCCAGGAGACGGCCTCTTGCGGGACGAGAGGCTGATAGCCGTCCGCCGTCGGCGACAAGGCCGAGAAGTTCGGCGGTTCGACCGAGCGGGTGACGTTGGCGAAGACCTGGGCGCCGTCCTCGCTCTCCCACAACAGACCGGCGCGCGGGGCGAACCAGTCGAAGCTCTTGTCGATGTTCAGGTCGAGCGTGCCGTTGACGCCGGGAACGGCATGACTCCGATAGTCTCGATCCGCCCGGCCCCAGGTTCCGCCCGCCACCAGAGCCAGCCGATCGGTGACGAACAGCCGTCCTTCCCCGAAGACGTCCAGCCCCTTGGCGTTCTGGAAACTGCGGGCGCGAAGATCGCCGTGCTGGCCGCCGGTGTTCACCCACTGTTTGGCGTCCAGGTCGCCCTGGCGATACCAGGCGCCGTAGAAGGCGTCGGCGCGCAGCCCTCCGATCCGTCCCTGCCAGTCGAAACGACCAAAGGCGCCGTAGTTGCGGCTCTGCTGGTCGATCACCTGGAAGATGGGGTGGTCCAGATCCTTCCAGGTCCCATAGACCGCCCCTTCGAACACGGTGGCGTCGTCCAGCCGCCAGCGCGTCCGCAACGTGGTCCGCACCGACTGCATGTTGCGCTGATAGTTCAGGGCGACGTTGCCGGGATTGGCCGCGCGCGGGTTGGTCAGGGCGTCGGTCAGGCTGACGCTGCCGGGGATTTCCTGGTGGATGTCTCCGCCCGAGATCAACAGCCGCACTTCGCGGTCCTGACCGAAGCTGCGACCCAGATTGGCCGACAGAGTCAGCGCCTTGCCTTCGCTCTGCGGTCGCCATCCGTCGACGCTCTGACCCGTCACGGCCGCGAAGCCGTCCCAGTCGCCGCGCACGCCCGCGACTTCGGCATGGGCGCGCGCCGCGCCATAGGCGCCGCCGTCCAGACGCAGGTTCAAGTTCGAGGCGGCCGTGCGACCGGTGGGCGTGACCAGATTGACCGCCCCGCCCAGCAGGGCGCCGCCGAAGCGCAGGGCGTTGCCGCCCTTGTAGACCTCGGTGTAGCGGGCGATCAGCGGGTCGATCAGCTGGAAATCGCCGAAGCCGTCGGCCTCGTTGAACGGCACGCCGTCCTGAGCCAGCAGGACGCCGCGATTGTGCACTGAATTGCCGATGCCCGACCCACGGATCGACAGGCGGATGTCGCCGCCCCACTTCTTCTGGGCATAGACGCCGGGGGCGTCGCGCAGCACATCGGCTAGATTTGCAGCGTAACGGTCGGCGTAGGACTCGGCCGAGATCACCGCGACGGCGCCGGGCGTGCGCGACAGGCGCTCACGGGCGTCGGCGACGACCGGCGGGTCTTCGGCGTTGCGACGGGCGGTGACGATGACGCTGTCCAGAAGCGCCGGCTCGGCGGCCTGCTGCTGGACAAGGGCGAAGGCGGGGCTGGCCGTGGCGGCCAGCAGCAGCGCGCACGGCGCCGCAGCGGTCTTGAGAGACATGGATATCCTGAAATCGGAAACGGGAAAGGACGCGCGGGCGTGCGAGGCGCCGGCGCGGGTTTCGGGTCTGGTTTCAGGCGTGGGGCGGGGCGGTGGACGGCGGGCGCGGCGGAGCGCGTGCAGGCGGCGGCGCGCTGACGCGGAAGGGCGTATAGGCGATCCGCTGGGTGGTGCGGATCACCGGCGCGGGTTCGGGCGCGGGCGGGGCGGGCAGAGCGCCGGCCAGGGGCATGACGCAGGCGGCGCACTTGGCCCCCACATGCTTGTTCACCGGCCCGTCCATGCCGCCCGACTGGATCGTCTGCGGTCCTTCGGCCGAACAGATCACCAGGGGCTGACCCGGCTTGACCGCCGCCAGCGCCGCGAACGGCAAGAGCGTTCCAAGCATCAGGGCGAACACCGCCGCCAGGAAGGCGAGCGATGTCGAGATCGACCAATTGTCGGCCTGGGAACGGGTCACGCCCCGGCTCTAAGGCGTTCCCCGCCGCTTGACCAGACGGTCCGCGCCTCGACAGACGGGGGCCCGCATGCGAGCGTGCCACGTCACAACGATCGAGGGATTCATGATCCGCGCCATTGGACCGTTCGCCGTCGCCCTGCTGTTCGCCGCCCCGGCCGCCGCGCAACAGGTCGAGGAGGGGCCGGGCGGTCCCGATCGCGTGTCCCTGACCGTCTATAATCAGAACGTCGCCCTGGTGGAGGATGTGCGCAACCTGACCATCCCCGCCGGTCGGTCGCGGCAGGAGTTCCCCGGCGTTTCGGCCAGCATCCGCCCCGAGACGGTCGGCCTGACGGGACGCGGTCTGTCGGTGGTGGAACAGAATTTCGACTACGACCTGCTGACGCCCGCCAAGCTGATGGAGAGCGCCGTCGGCGGCGAGATCGGCGTCGTGCGCGTCAATCCCGGCTCGGGCGCCGAGACCACCGAACGGGCGCGCGTCCTGGCGGCCAACCAGGGCGTCGTCCTGCAGATCGGCAACCGCATCGAGGTGTTGCGCGACGACGGCGTGCCGACCCGCGTGATCTTCGACCGCGTGCCGCAGAACCTGCGCCCGCGCCCCACGCTCAGCGTCACCCTGGACGCCGAAGGCGCCGGGCGACGCGAGACGACCTTGCGCTATCTGACCAGCGGCCTGCAATGGAAGGCGGACTATGTCGCCCAGTTCGACGAGACGGCGGGCAAGCTGGATCTGACCGGCTGGGTCACGATCACCAACAACTCGGGCGCCACCTTCTCCAACGCCCAGACCCGGGTGGTGGCGGGGGACGTCAATCTGATCACCGCAGGCGGCTACGACCCCTATCGCCGGCCCATGCCGACGTCGCCGCGCGGCGGCGTGCGCGGCAACGGCACGGCGACGGGCGGGCAGGGCGCGCTGGCCGATGTCTATGTCTATCCCTTGGCCGAGGCCGTCACCGTCGCCAACAACCAGACCAAGCAGGTCGGCCTGCTGGACGCCGCCGGCGTGCCGGCGACCAAACGCTATCTTTACGAGGTCCAGGGCTTCGCCACGGCCGAGGAGCCGTCGGCCGCCGACGTGGGCGTCCTCTTCCGCAACGGCTCGGGCGGCGCCGACCGCGCCCTGCCGGCGGGGGTCATGCGGGTCTATGTGAAGGATGCCAACGGCGAGCCGCGCTTCATCGGCGAGAGCCAGATCGACCATTCGCCCGCCGGGTCCGAGATCGTGGTCACGACCGGCGAGGCGTTCGACGTCACCGTCCAGCCGCGCGTGGTGTCGGCCGAGCGGGTGTCCGGGCGCTGGCGAGACTATTTCCGCACCCGCTACGTCATGGAATACACGGTCCGCAACGCCCGCCCCCAGCCGGTCACGGTCGAGGTGCGCCAGCGCGGTCTGGGACGCGACACCGAGGTGGCGGATCAGAGCATCGAGGGCCAGATGCGCGACGCCCGGACCCTGACGTGGTCGGTCCCGGTCCCGGCGAACGGCGAGACCAAGCTGACGGCGACCGTCACGACGGGCGGCTGATCCGATGGCGCGCCGGTTCGCCCTGATCGCGGCGCTCAGCCTCCTGGGCGCGAACGCCGCCTTCGACACGGCCTGGGCCCAGGCGGAAAGCGTTTCCGCGCGCCCGGACGCCGCCGCCGTGGTCATCTATCGCGACCGTCCGGTCGACACCGTCGCGCTGATGGAACGGTCGCGCAACGGCGGGGGCGGCCTGGACCGCGAAGGCCTGGCCCTGATCGTCGAAACCCGCACCGTGGACCTGCCGGCGGGCGAGGGCGTGATCCGCTTGCGGGGACTGGCCACCGGCGTCGTGCCGCAGTCGGCCGTGCTGGAAGGCCTGCCCGCCGAAGTGGTCGAACGGAACGTGGACTTCGACCTGCTGTCGCCCGCCAGCTTGATGGAGAAGTCGGTGGGCGAGACCGTGCGGGTGGTCCGCACCGATCCTGTCACCGGCCGTCAGGTCGAGAAGGGCGCCGTGATCCGCGCGGGCGCGCAGGGCACGGTGCTGGAGATCGACGGCCGGTTCGAGGCCCTGGACTGTTCCGGCCTGACCGAACGGGTGGTGTTCGACCGCGTGCCCGAGGGGTTGGGCGACCAGCCGGTCCTGTCGGTGCGGACGCGCGCGCCGACGGCGGGCCGATACGTCGTCACCCTGGCCTATCTGGCGACCGGGCTTCAGTGGTCGGCGGACTATGTGGCGCGGCTGAATCCGGACGGCCGGACGCTGGACCTGACCGGATGGGTGACGCTGGCCAATTTCGGCGGGACGGGCTTTCCAGACGCACCGGTGCAGGTGGTGGCGGGAACCCTGCGCAAGGACGCGGGCACGGTTCCGGTCGACCCGGTCGTGCGTTACCCGCAGCCGGGATGCTGGCCGCAGGGCACGACGACGGCTGGATCGGGCGAGGGCGGTTTCGGCAACGCCTATATGGCTGCGACCTTCAAGGAGGATCGGGTCGAATATGGCGCGCCGCCCGTGGCGGTCGAGGAAATCGTCGTCACCGGCAGCCGCGTCGCGCGCCGGGTCGCCACTCAGGGCGAACTGGGCGACTACAAGATCTACACCCTGCCAGAGCCGACCACCGTCGCGGCGCGCCAGACGAAACAGGTCCGCTTTCTGGAGACCGAGGGCGTCGCCTATGAGCGGGTCTATCGCGCCGCCCTGCCTTCGGACGACGACGAACGACGCCCCGCCGAGATCGTTCTGAAGCTGCGCAACGAGCGTGGCGCAGGCCTGGGCGTGCCTCTGCCGGGCGGGTCTGTGGCGGTGATGCAGCCCGACGGCTCAGGCGGCGTCCTGCTGGCAGGTCAGGATCGGTTCGAGGACAAGGGAATCGGCCTGCCGGTGAGGCTGAACTTCGGCGAATCGCCGGACGTGGGCGTGACGACGCGGATCGTGAACCGCACGAAGAGCCTGACGAACGGGGTCGAGACGACCCGGTTCGATCTGGAGACCGTCGTCTCCAACGACCGCGCCGAACCCGTGACGGTCGAACTGGTCGCCGACGATGCCGGCGCGCGGGGTTTCAAAATACTGAACCAGTCGGTCCGCAGCCGGATCGACGATACGGGCCAGCCGGTCTGGACCGTCTCCGTGCCGGCCGGACGCGAAACCGTGCTGCGCATGTCCTGGCGGACGACCGACTAAGGTCTATTCGCCGCGCGCCGCCTGGCGGGGGCTGAATTTGGGGGCGGGGGCCAGGCGCATGACTTCGCCCTGATAGCGCTCGTCCTCGCCCGCGACGGCGAAGGGCAGGGCGTCGGCGCAGGCCTGCAGCAGGGCGTTCAGCCAGGGCTGTTCGGCCTTGTGGAAGTCGCCCAGGACATGCGGCATGACCAGATGGCTTTCGCCGGGATGGCCCACGCCCATACGGGCGCGGCGGAAGTCCGCGCCCAGATGGCTGATCAGGCTGCGCACGCCGTTCTGGCCCGCCGCCCCGCCGCCCGTCTTCATGCGGAAGCGGCCGGGCGCCAGGTCGATCTCGTCGTGGAAGACGATGATCTCGCTGGGTTTGATCTTGTAGAAGCGCGCCGCCTCGCCCACCGCGCGGCCGCTTTCGTTCATATAGGTCTGGGGCTTCATCAGCAGGACCCTGGTCCCCTCGACCTCGCCCTCCAACACCACGGACTGGAACTTTGCGCGCTCGGGGCCGAAACGCCAGCGACGGGCGATCTCGTCGGCCGCCATGAAGCCGATGTTGTGGCGGTTCTTCTCATATTTCGCGCCCGGATTGCCGAGCCCAGCGATGATGATCATGGCGTCCTCATGCCGCGTGGATCGCGCAAAGAAAAGCCCCGCCGGGCGAACCGGCGGGGCCTGACCTTCGTCGCAGAGGCGACGTTTACTCTTCGGTGGCGGCTTCGGCCTGGGCGGCCTCGTCGGCGGCTTCCGACAGGGCGGCCGAGGAGATCTTGATCGTGGCGATCACGAAGTCGCGGTCGCTGATGGTCGGCTCGGCGCCCTTGGGCAGCTTGATGTCCGAGATGCGGATGGTGTCGCCCATCTGGGCCTTGGTCAGGTCGACGATCAGTTCTTCCGGGATCTGGTCGGCGCGGACCGAGATCTCGACGGCGTGACGCACGACTTCCAGCGAACCGCCCTGACGGGCGAAGGGGGCTTCGTCGGCGTTCTTGAAGTGGACCGGAACCTCGATCTTGATCGCGGCCTTCTCGTCGACGCGCATCAGGTCGAAGTGCATGGGACGGTCCGACACCGGGTCGAACTGCACGTCCTTGGCGATGACCGGCTGGGTCTCTTCGCCGTACTTCAGCGTCACCAGGTGGCCCAGCAGCTTGCCGGTGTAGAGCGACTTGCGGAAGTCCTTCTCGTTCACCGAAATGGCGACGGGGGCCTTGTCGCCGCCGTACAGGACGCCCGGCACGAAACCGCCGCGACGCGCAGCGCGGGCGCTGCCGGTGCCGACGCCATCGCGGACGTCCACGTTCAGAATGATCTCGGCCATCTGGCTCGCCTCAACAACAACGGAAACACCGCGCCAACCCAGGGCCCGCGCGGCGGGGGTCATGAACCCTCGAATTCAAGAGCGCGGGCTATTACACGCATCGAACCGAAGGCGCAACCGCCTATGGCGCCTTAGGCCGCCTGAACCTCTTCTCGCAGCATGGCGCAGGGGTCGGCCACGATCGCCAGCAGCTCTGACGCATTGAACGGCTTGGCCAGGTGGCGGTCGGCGCCGGCGGCTCGACCGGCTGCGATATGTTCCGGCATGGCGTTGGCGGTCAACATGACGATCGGCGTGCGCGTCGCGCCCATCGCCGTCTCGTGCAGGCGGATCTCCTGCGTCGCGGTCAGGCCGTCCATGACGGGCATCTGCATGTCCATCAGCACCAGATCGAAGGCCTGCGTCCGGAAGGCCTCCAGGGCCTGTGCGCCGTCGTCGACGACCACGACCTGCACCGGCGTCTGGGCCAGAATCAGTTCGATGACGCGCCGATTGGTCGGATGGTCGTCGGCGACCAGCACTCTCAGGGCGCGCTGGTCCTCAGACGCGGACTGCGGCCGGGCGACGGGCTCGTTCCGGGCCGGCGCCTCGCACTGGGCCAGCGGCAGGGTCAGGATGAAGGCCGCGCCGCAGCCCGGCTCGCTCTCGCAATCCAGACGTCCGCCCATCATGTCGGCCAGCTGGCGGCAGATCGACAAGCCCAGGCCCGACCCGCCGAACTTGCGCGTGATGCCGCCATCCGCCTGTTCGAATCGGCTGAACAGCCGATTGCGCGTCGCGGCGTCGAAGCCGATGCCTGTGTCCTCGACGGTGAACTGCAGCCACGGAGATCCGTCTTGGTCCAGGCTGCGCTGGACGGTCAGGCCGACGAAGCCCCGGCTGGTGAATTTCACGGCGTTGGAGATCAGGTTGGTCAGGATCTGCTTCAGCCGGACCACGTCGCCGCGGATCCACATCCCGTCGTCCAGGTCGATGTCGATATGGAATCCCAGGTGTTTGTCGCGGGCGTTCTCGGCGTAAAGCTGGGCGGCCTCGCGGACGGCGCCGGCCAGTTCGAAGGCGTCCTCGGTCAGTTCCAGCTTGCCCGATTCGACCCGCGCCAGATCCAGAATGTCGCTGAGCAGGGTCTGAAGCGTGCGCCCGGACGCCTGCATCAGGTCCAGCATTTCGCGCTGTTCGCCCGACAGGTCCGTCTTCGCCAACGCCTGCGACAGGCCGATCACGCCGTTCAAGGGCGTGCGGATCTCATGGCTCATATTGGCCAGAAACTGGCTCTTGGCGATACTGGCCGCGTGGGCGGCGTCGCGCGCCTCGGCCAGGGCCTGGGCGTCGCGCTTCAGCTCGGTGATGTCGTTGCAGATCGTGACGGTGCCGCCCTCGGTCGTGCGGCGGCTCTGCATGCGAAGCCAGCGGTCGCCGGCGACCGGCTGTTCGCTGTCCGACGACAGCTGACGATGCGCCTCCATGCGCTCGGCCAGCCATTCCTTCTCGCGACCGACGGCGTTCTGATAGCGACCTTGATCCAGACCGATCTTCAGGGCGTCGCGATACGGCATGCCGACTGACAGATGGGCCTCGATCTCCGGGTTCACCTCGGCGTAGCGCGTGTTCCACAGCACCAGCCGGTCGTCGGCGTCGTAGAAGCCCAGCCCGTCCGGCATGGCGTCGACGGCCTCGCGGATGCGGCTCAGGGCGTTGGCGCGCGAGACATAGGCCATGAAGGCCAGCAGTCCCGCCACGCCGCCGATGGTCAGCACCACGGCGGCGATCACCGTCTGCATGGCGTCGTTCGACAAGCCGTCGGCGTAGACCTGAGACGGATCGGGCGTGACGGTGATCGCCGCCATGCCGGTGAAATGCAGAAAGACGACGCAGAGCGCGCCGCCGCCCGCCAGGGCCGTCAGCCGCAGGAGGCCGAACCGCCCGGAGGCGTCGGGACGATACAGAAGCGCAGTCGCGCCGCCGATGACCAGGGCCCCGAGCAGGGAGGTCGCGACCAGCGCCGGATCCCAGCTCAGCCGCGCCGGCGCCTGGATGGCGGCCATGCCCAGATAGTGCATCGCGCCGACGCCCGATACGGCGACGACGGTCCCCATGGCTCGCCAAAGACGGCCGTCGCCCGCCAGCGCGGCGAACACGGCCAGCGCCGCCATCGCCAACGCCGCCGCCATCGACGCCAGGGTCAACGGCAGATCGTAGGTGATGGGCGTATCCGCGACGAAGCCCTGCATGGCGACGTAATGCGTGGACCAGACGGACAGGGCGCCGACCAGCACGCCGACCATGGCCAGCCTGACGCGCAACGCGCCCTTCGTCGCGCGGGCGCGCTCGACGAAGGGCAAGGCGATGACCAGTCCCAGCACGCAGATCGCGGCGGCGACCAGCGTTATCCGCCAGTCGTGGTCGTGCGCGATGCAAACGATGATGCGGTCCACAGCCACCCTTCCTTCGACGACGACCCTGACAGAAACTTCTAAAGAAAAGGTGCGGCGAAGCTTCCGGTGCGGCCGGTTGTCGGCGCGCCGTCACAGAATCCGTGCAAGGATCGCCTTTCGCTCTCGTGCTTTCAGGTCGTCGCCAGGCCATGCCTTATGAAGTTTCGCCATCGCCGGTCGCGCCGATCTCGACGTCGCGCTTCTGGACCGTGGGCGCCAGCGTCGGCGTCGCGATCACCGTCCTGGTGGCGCTGGCCTTCGTCCATCCGGATCTCGCGAACTGGTTGTTGGGCGGCGCCGTCGTGGTCGGCGCGTCCGCCTGGCTGTTGAACGCCCCGGCGCGGTCCGGCGCGGCTTCTGCGCCCGTCGCGGGCGTTCCGGCCGAAGGCGAGCCGGACGGCGAGGCCGTGGATCTATTGGATCGGGTGTTCGAGACCATCGAGGATCCGCTGCTGGTCGTCAGCGGCGGCGAACCCGACGACATCGCGGGACGTCGCATCGTCATGGCCAACGCCGCCGCGCGCGACCTTCTGCGCATCCAGCGCCAGGGCGCCCTGCTGGTCCAGGTCATCCGCGAGCCCGGCGTGCTGGAAGCGGTCGACGAGGCGCTGTTCGGCGGCGTGGCGCGAACCACGGACTATACGACGGGCGGTCAGCGGGACCGGCGGTGGCGGGCCTGGACGCGCCCCTTGCCCAGCGGATCAAGTGAAGGCCCCCAAGGCCAAAACCTGGCTCTGGTCGTCCTGCGCGACGAAACGGACGCCCGCCGAATCGAGATGATGCGCGTCGATTTCCTGGCCAACGCCAGCCATGAACTGCGCACGCCCCTGGCGTCGCTCAGCGGCTTCATCGAGACCTTGAAGGGCCACGCGCGCGAGGACGTGGTGGCCCGCGACCGATTTCTCGACATCATGGCCGCCCAGGCGGACCGGATGGGGCGGCTGGTCGCAGACCTGCTGTCGCTGAGCCGGATCGAGCTGAACGAACACATCCCGCCATCGGGCCGGGTGGACCTGGACCGCGCGGCTTCGGACGTCGTCGACGCCGTCAGCGTCCTGACGCAGGAAAAAGGGGTCGCCGTCGATCTGGATCGGGGCGAGGCGCGGGCTTCGATCAGCGGCGACCGGGACGAAATCCTGCAGGTCGTCCAGAATCTGCTCGACAACGCCGTCAAATATTCCCAGCCGGGCGGGACGGTGGAGATTTCGGTGCGTTCGGACCTGTCGTTCGACGAGGCCTGGGCTCCGCGTCTGACCGGCGCGACCCGTCTGCCCCTGGTGACGCCGGACCGGGCCTCGGACGTCCTCTACGCCGCCGTTACCGTGCGCGACCATGGGCCGGGCATGGCGCGCGAGCATCTGCCGCGGCTGACCGAACGCTTCTATCGTGTCGAAGGCCAGAAGAGCGGAGAACGGCAGGGAACCGGTCTGGGCCTCGCCATCGTCAAACATATCGTCAATCGCCACCAGGGCGGTCTGATCGTCGAAAGCGCGCCCGGCCTGGGCGCCGCCTTCACGGCCTGGTTTCCGATGGTGGTGGAGCGGCGGGAGATGCGTGCGGCCTCGTGAGGCAGCGCGCGCCGGCCGGCCGTCGGCGTCACCGAACTGTCATCCAGTCGTCTTAATCCGCTGACCATTCGCGGGCAGTAGTCGCGCCACGGTGGGAACCCGGTGATCGGGAACCTCCGTCGATTCGCGCTAGCCGCTCTCGGACCCCGGATGATCTGGATTCTTCTGCTGATCCTCGCCGCCCTCGGCGTCGCCGCCTATCTGGGCGGCCGCACCCTGGCGCGCCGGCGTTCGGTCGGCGCCAAGCCGCACTCTCGTCCCGGCCAGCATGGCGCCTACGCCCTGATCTGGGTCGCCGCGCCCGCCTTGCTGGTGCTGGTGCTCGGGTCTGTGTTCTCGGCGCCGCTGGAACGCCGACTGACCGCTGTGGACACGCCGCCGGCGGTGTCCGCTCTTGATCCCTTCCGCCGCGACGCCTTCTTCGCCGACGCCCACCGGGTCGGTCGCGGAGGGCAGGCCTTGCAGATATGGGAACGCCCCCTGGCCGAGCAGTTACCGGTGGAGGCCCGCCGCATGGTGCGGATCGAGCGCACCCTGGAGTGGGGCGGGGCCATCGCCGCTATTCTGGCCGCGATCCTGGGCGGCCTGTTCGCCATGAGTCAGATCAAGCCCAGGACACGCGCCCGCAATCGTGTCGAAGGCTGGATCTACGGCGCCCTGTTCGTCTGTTCGGCCATCGCCGTCCTGACCACCGTCGGCATCATCGCCTCCCTGGCCTTCGACTCCTTCCGGTTCTTCCAGAAGGTGCCGGTCTTCGACTTCCTGTTCGGCACGCAATGGAGCCCTCAGATCGCCATCCGCGCCGACCAGGTCGGTTCGACCGGCGCGTTCGGCGCCGTGCCCCTGTTCGCCGGCACCCTGCTGATCATGGTGATCGCCATGTGCGTGGCGGCGCCCATCGGCCTGCTGTCGGCCATCTATTTGTCTGAGTACGCCGGGCGGGGCATGCGCGCGGTGGTCAAGCCCCTGCTGGAGATTCTGGCCGGGGTGCCGACCGTAGTCTACGGCTTCTTCGCCGCCCTGACCGTGGGACCGTTCCTGCGGGTCTTCTTCAACGAGATCGGCCTGTTCCTGGTCGGCGGCCCGCTGGACGGCCTGGGGCAGTATCTGGCCCTTGTGCAGAACCAGATGGCCCTGACCGCCGGGGCGGTGATGGGCATCATGCTGATCCCGTTCGTGTCTTCCCTGTCGGACGATATTCTCAACGCCGTGCCCCAGTCGCTGCGCGACGGTTCCTCGGCCATGGGCGCCACCAAGTCCGAGACGGTCAAGCGCGTGCTGCTGCCGGCCGCCCTGCCGGGCATCGCCGGGGCGTTGCTGCTGGCCATGTCGCGCGCCATCGGCGAGACCATGATCGTGACCATGGCGGCGGGCCTGGCCGCCAACCTGACCTTCAATCCGCTGGACACGGTCACGACCGTTACGGTCCAGATCGTCACCCTTCTGACCGGTGACCAGGAGTTCAACAGCGCCAAGACCCTGTCGGCCTTCGGACTGGGCCTGACCCTGTTCCTGGTGACGCTGATGCTGAACATCGTCGCCCACCGGATCGTCCAGACCTATCGGGAACAATATGACTGACGCGACCCCCGATCAGATCGCCGGCGGCGTGGACGCCGATCGGCTGGCGCGGCTGCGCGCGGGGCTGAAGCGCCGTCATGCGCGCGAGACCCGGTTCAAATGGTACGGTCGCCTGGCCATCGGCGCGGCCATGGTCTTCCTGGCCATCCTCCTGATCCGCATCGTCGAGCAGGGGCACACCGCCTTCTACGCCCACACCGTGACCATCCCGGTCTATATGGACCCGGCGCGGATCGATCGCGCCTATCCGCAAGGCTCCAACTTCGAGCAGTTGGCCGCCGAGCAGGAGCTGGCGCGCTGGGGAATCATCGACGACGCGGCCGGAACCAAGGCCGCCCAGATGAAGCGGCTGTTTTCGTCCGAGCTGAAGTACACGGCCGCCGAACTCGTGGCCAAACGGTCGGACGTCATCGGCCAGACCGTGCCCATCGCCGTGCCCCTCTCGGACGATGCGGACCTGTTCCTGAAGGGCGAAATCTCCAAGGCGACGCCTGAAGATCAACGCCGCCTGACGGACCAGCAGATCACCTGGCTGGAGCGAATGAAGGCCGAGGGCGTGATCGGCGCCCACTTCAACACCATCCTGTTCACCAAGGGCGATTCGACCCAGCCGGAGATGGCGGGGGTGCTGGGCGCCGTGGTCGGTTCGGCCCTGATGTTGCTGGTGACGGCCCTGATCGCCATACCGCTGGGCGTCGGCGCCGCCATCTGGCTGGAGGAGTTCGCGCCCAAGAACAGGCTGACCGACATCATCGAGGTCAACATCAACAACCTGGCCGCCGTGCCGTCCATCGTCTACGGCCTTCTGGGTCTGGCCCTGTTCATCAACTGGATGCATCTGCCGCGCGCCAGTCCCATCGTCGGCGGCCTGGTTTTGGCGCTGATGGCCCTGCCTACCCTGGTCATCGCCACGCGCTCGTCGCTGAAGGCGGTGCCGCCCTCGATCCGAGAGGCCGCCCTGGCCATGGGCGCGTCCAAGACCCAGACGGTGTTCAGCCATGTCCTGCCGCTGGCCATGCCCGGCGTCATGACGGGCGCCATCATCTCCATGGCTCACGCCCTGGGCGAGACCGCGCCGCTGTTGCTGATCGGCATGGTCAGCTTCGTGCCGGGCGTGCCGCACGCCATCGACCAGCCGGTCAGCGCGCTGCCCTCGCTGATCTACATTTGGGAGAACGCCTCGGAGCGGGCGTTCCACGAACGCACCGCCGCGGCGATCATCGTCCTGCTGGTCTTCATGATCATCATGAACGCGGCGGCCATCATCCTGAGGCGGCGCTTCGAGCGTCGGTGGTAAGAGAATGAAATTCCGTATCTTCCGCTCTGCCGACGAACAGTCCGGCGCCGGTCCCGCCGATCCGAGCGAGGCCCCGCGCATGGGCGGCCAGGTCCTGCCCCAGGCCGCCGGCGCGCCTGCGCGCGAACCCCGTCTGGAAGACGCCGTCCCCGCGAACGGCCCGACGGTGGTGGACACCCCGCCGGTGGGACCGATCAAGATCGCCGCCCGCGACGTCTCGGTCTTCTATGGCGACAAACAGGCGCTCTACGACGTCTCGCTGGACATTCCGGACAAGACGGTCACGGCCTTCATCGGCCCGTCGGGTTGCGGCAAGTCGACCTTCCTGCGGACCATGAACCGCATGAACGACACCATCGCCGGCGCCCGCGTCGCCGGCCGGATCGCCATGGACGGCGAGGACATCAACGACCGTTCCATCGACCCGGTGCTGTTGCGCGCCCGCGTCGGCATGGTCTTCCAGCGTCCGAACCCCTTCCCGAAGTCGATCTACGAGAACGTCGCCTACGGTCCCAAGATCCACGGCCTGGTCTCGGCCAAGTCCGAGATGGACGGCGTGGTCGAAAGCGCCCTGAAGCGCGCCGGCCTGTGGGAAGAGGTCGCCGACCGCCTGGGCCAGTCCGCCATGGGCCTGTCGGGCGGTCAGCAGCAGCGTCTGGTCATCGCCCGCGCCATAGCCGTGAACCCCGAAGTCATCCTGATGGACGAGCCGTGCTCGGCCCTGGACCCCATCGCCACGGCCCGGATCGAGGAACTGATCGACGAACTGCGCGAACGGTTCTGCATCGTCATCGTCACTCACTCCATGGCCCAGGCCGCGCGTGTGTCGCAACGCACCGCCTTCTTCCACATGGGTCGTCTGATCGAGACGGGCGACACCGAGGACATCTTCCAGAACCCGCGTGAGCGGCGCACCCTGGACTACATCACAGGACGCTTCGGCTAATGAACCAGCACACGGTCAAGGCCTATGGCGACGAGCTGAACCAGATCACGGCCGAGGTCGCCCGCATGGGCGGCCTGGCCGAGGCCCAGGTCGCCGACGCCGTCGATTCCGTCGCCCGCCGCGACATCGCCCTGGCGCGCGCGGTGGTGGAGCGCGACCTGAAGCTGGACGCGCTGCATCGCGACATCGAGAAGAAGGCCATTCGCCTGATCGCCCTGCGTCAGCCGGTCGCCAGCGACCTGCGCCGCACCCTGGGCGCCATGAAGATCGCCACCGATCTGGAACGCACGGGCGATCTGGCCAAGAACATCGCCAAGCGCGCCCTGATCCTGGCCGAGAGCGAGCCGATGCAGCCCCTGACCCGCTCCATCGAGCGGATGGGCAAGCTGGTCTCCACCCGTCTGCGGGACGTGCTGGACGCCTACACCGCGTCGGAATTGGATCGCGCCGTGGCCGTCTGGCAGACCGACGACGAGGTGGACGAGCATTACAACGCCCTGTTCCGCGAACTGCTGACCTACATGATGGGCGACCCGCGCATGATCGGCGCCTGCACCCATCTGCTGTTCATGGCCAAGAATCTTGAGCGGATCGGCGATCACGCGACCAACATCGCCGAGACCGTCCACTACGAGATCACGGGCGACGAGATCGTGGGCGAACGCCCGCGCGCCCAGCCTACGGCCGAGGATTCCGATCCGACGCCGAATCTTCAGACGCACTGACCCGAAGCGGAGACCCGACGTGCAGCCCTATATCCTTGTGATGGAAGACGAGGACGCGCTGGCGACCCTTCTTCAGTACAATCTGGAAAAGGAAGGCTACGACGTCGTCGTCGCCGCAGACGGCGAAGAGGGCATGCTTCAGATCGACGAGCGCCAGCCCGATCTGGTCCTGCTGGACTGGATGCTGCCCAAGCTGTCGGGCATCGAGGTCTGCCGCCGCATCCGGGGCAAGGCCGAGACGCGCAACCTCCCGGTCATCATGTTGACCGCGCGCGGCGAAGAAAGCGACCGCGTCCGCGGCCTGGACACCGGCGCCGACGACTATCTGACCAAGCCCTTCTCGATGGTCGAGCTGATCGCCCGAATCCGCGCGGTGCTGCGCCGCATCCGTCCCGGTCTTGCCGACGACCGGCTGAACCACGGCGACATCGTCGTGGACCGCGTCTCTCACCGCGTGAGGCGCAACGGCAAGGAGGTCCATCTGGGGCCGACCGAGTTCCGCCTGCTGGACCACTTCATGCAGCATCCGGGGCGGGTGTTCAGCCGCGAGCAGTTGCTGGACGCCGTCTGGGGCTCGGACGTCTATGTCGAGGCCCGCACCGTGGACGTCCACGTCGGACGCCTGCGCAAGGCCCTGTCCATCGGCGACGACAGCGCCAACCCCATCCGCACCGTCCGCTCGGCAGGCTATTCGCTGGATCTGGAAGGCTGAGGCGCAAGCCAGGGCAAAAGAAAGGGCGGCTCAGGAGAGCCGCCCTTTTCGCATTCAGATTTGCTGCGTCACCACGTCGTCGGGCGTCAGTTCATAGACCTTTGCGCAGTATTCGCAGGTGACGTGGATCTTGCCGTCGTCCTCGACCATGTCCGCGCGTTCGGCCGGATCGAACGAGGCCAGCATGCCGGCGATCCGGTCCTTGGAACAGCGGCAGACGGCGGTCAGGGCCTTGGCGCCTTCCAGCCGCACGCCGTCCTCGTGGAACAGGCGGAACAGCAGGGTCTCGGGGGAGATCATAGGGTCGACCAGTTCGTCGTCGGCCAGGGTGCCGAACAGGGCGCGGGTGCGGTCCCACACCTCCTCGGTCGAACCGCGCGCGGCGTCGCCGGCGATGAGTTGGATCATCGCCCCGCCGGCCCGCCACTGGGCGCCGGCCTCGGTCTGGACCTGGCCTACGGCCAGGCGCACCTTGGTCGGCACCTGTTCGGACTGCTGGAAATAGTGTTCGGCGCACAACGACAGGCTTTCGCCCTCGATCGGGGTGATCCCTTGCGTGCGTTCGAAGTCCGGGCCGCGATCCAGGGTCATCACGAAGACGCCCTTGCCCAGCAGCGTCTGGGCGCCGGGCCGGGCGAAGCCCTTGGACGCCTCGGCCACCTCGGCTTCGTCATAACGGCAATAGCCGCGCAACGTCCCGTCCGTGCCATAGTCGGCCACGACATAGCGCACCGGCCCGTCGCCCTGGGCCTGGACCAACAGGCGGCCGTCGAACTTCAGGCTGGAGCCGATCAGGGCCGCCAGGGCGCAGGCTTCGCCCAGCAGGGCGGCGACTGGTTCGGGATAGGCGTGGGCCGCCAGGATCGTGTCGATGGCGTCGCCCAGTCGTACCAGGCGACCACGCACGGGCCAGCCGTCGATCTGGAAGGCGGCGGCCAGATCGTCGGAAATCGGAGAAGCGGGCGCGTGATCGGTCACGGCGGGGTCCTTGGCGTTCGTCATTTCGGGATCGCGGCTATTTAGGCGCCCGGATCGCGCTTGGTAAGGGGTAGGAAGGGGCAGGGCGAAAGCTTCGCCGCAATGGCGGAACCGATTACGGCGCGGTTCGCTCTTTGTCCGACAAGCGGAGCCGCCGCTCCGCTCCCGACCACGCCTCACGACGAAAAGGTTCAGCCGATGATCCGCGACATCGATCCGATTGAAGAAATCCGCAAACACCCCGGCGTCACGGCGGGCGGCCTGGCGGCGCTGGTCCTCGGCGCGGCGGCCGTGCTGTATCTGAGCCAGCGCACCGGCCCGACCCGCTATCAGCGCATCAAGAGCCGGATGGACCCGCGCGGCTGGGTGGATACGGCCGACCTGCGCGATCGGCTGCATGACGCGGTCGACGCCTTCCGCAGCCGCGCCGAAGATTTCGGCGACCGCGCCGCCGACTTCTCGGACGAAGCCCGCAGCCGCGCCGGCGACTGGGCCGACGATCTGTTCCGCAGCGCCCGCAAGACCACCGGGAAGGCCGCCAAGCGGGGCGGCAAGAGCGCCCGCCGTTACGCCGACGACGCCCTGGACTACGCCCGCGATCACCAGCGCGAGGGCGGCGCACTCCTGGCCGTCGCGGCCCTGGCGGCCGTGGTCGGCGCGGCGGTTCTGGAAAGTCGTCGGCCGGACAGCCAAATCCGCCGCATCGCGCGCTTGTGACAATATTCTTGCCGTCGCTGGGCTGAAAACCTCTGCGGGCGGCAAGGTTCGATCAAGGCAAAGCCGGGTTTGATGAAAACCCGGCTTTGCTGCGTCTGCGAAGGTCGCTAAGACGCAGGCCATGAGCGCGCGCCCGACCCTGATCTTCGACTTCGATTCGACCCTGGTCGATTTCGAGACCCTGGAAGCCTTGGCCGACATCGCCCTGGCCGGAACGCCCGACGCCGAGACCATCCGCGCCCAGATCGCCGCCTTGACCGATCAGGCCATGGGTGGAGAGATCGCCTTTGGCGAGGCGCTGCGTCGCCGTCTGGCACTGCTGCCCCTGACGCGCGAGCATATCGCGAGCTTGGCAGCGACGGCCCCGGACCGGCTGACCCCGTCCTTTCGGCGCAACCTGGCCTTCTTCCAGCAGAACAAGGGACGGGTCTTCATCCTGTCCGGCGGCTTTCGCGAGGTGATCGCGCCGGTCGCCGCGCTTCTGGGCGTCGCCGCCGACCATGTCCTATGCAACGACCTCGCCTATGACGGCGAGGGCCGTGTCGTCGGCGTGGACGACGCCAATCCGCTGTCGGAAGCGGACGGCAAGCCGACGGTGATCCATGGTCTGAACCTGCCGGGCCGGGTCGTCATGGTCGGCGACGGCTGGAACGACGCCGAGGTCAAGCTGGCCGGCGCCGCCGACGTCTTCTACGCCTTCACCGAGGTTGTGCGTCGCGACCGGGTCGTTGAGGTCGCCGACGCCGAGGCGGCGTCCCTGGACGAGGTGCTGCACGCCGAGGGCCTGGCTGGCCGCTGGTCCTTCCCGCGCAGTCGCATGAAGATGCTGCTCCTGGAGAACATCCACCCGGCCGCCGTCGAACGGCTGGAGGAGGCGGGCTATTCGGTCGAGACGCAGAAGGGCGCGCTGGACGAGGACGACCTGATCGCCGCCATCAAGGGCGTCCACGTCCTGGGCATCCGTTCCAAGACCACGGTGTCGCGCCGGGTGCTGGAGGAGGCCGACCGGCTGATGGCCGTCGCCGCCTTCTGCATCGGCACCAATCAGATCGATCTGGAGGCGGCCTCCGACCACGGCGTGGCGGTGTTCAACGCCCCCTATTCCAACACCCGTTCGGTGGTGGAGTTGGCGGTCGGCCTGATGATCGTCCTGATGCGCGACGTGGTCGACAAGTCGGCGGCCATGCACGTCGGTCAATGGAACAAGTCGGCGACCGGCTCCAGGGAGCTGCGCGGCAAGACCCTGGGAATCGTCGGCTATGGCGCGATCGGCAGTCAGCTGTCTGTCCTGGCCGAAAACCTGGGCATGCGTGTGCTGTTCTACGACCTGTCCGAGCGGCTGGCGCTGGGCAACGCCCGACGGATGCGCTCGCTGGACGCCCTGCTGGCGGAAAGCGACGTGGTGACCGTGCATATCGACGGCCGCAAGGAGAACACCGCCATCTTCGGCGCGGCCCAGTTCGCCCGCATGAAGGAAGGGGCGCTGTTCCTGAACCTGTCGCGCGGCCATGTGGTCGATGTCGGCGCCCTGGCCCAGGCTTTGGGCTCGGGCCGCGTCGGCGGCGCCGCCGTCGACGTCTTCCCCGAGGAACCGCGCACCAACGCCGACCCGTTCGAAAGCCCGCTTCAAGGGCTGAAGAACATGATCCTGACCCCCCACGTCGGCGGGTCGACCGAAGAGGCGCAGGAGGCCATCGCCGAGTTCGCGGCCGAACGCCTGCTGGGCTATCTGAACCGGGGCGACACCACCTTCAGCGTCAACCTGCCGAACGTGCAGCTGGCCGAGGTTTCGGGCGCGCACCGCATCCTGCACATCCACAGGAACCAGCCGGGCGTCCTGGCCGAGCTGAACCGCGCCCTGGCGTCGGCCGGCCTTAACATCCTGGGCCAGCACCTGAAGACCGACGAACGCACCGGCTATGTCATCACCGACGTGGACCGCGACTACGACCCCGAGGCCCTTCGCACCCTGCGCACCGTTCCCGGCACGCTGAAGTTCCGCACCCTGCATTAGGGTCACGGTCGCTTTTTTCTTCCGAAGGCTGACGTAAAGGCATCTTGCGCTCTGCGCCAACTGGCGCATCCTCCGCTCAACGGCCGCGATGCACGACGGCCCTGGAGGATTCATGTCACGCTTTCTCACCGGCGGCGCCGTCGCCGCCCTGGCGCTGGCCGCTTGCGCCTTCGCAGGATCGGCCTCGGCCCAGACCTACAATCGCCTGGTCGTTTTCGGCGACAGCCTCAGCGACAACGGCAATCTGTATCTGATCTCGGGCGGAACCCAGCCGCCGTCGCCGCCCTACTATCAGGGCCGCTTCTCCAGCGGACGGGTGTGGACCGAACTGCTGGGCTTCAACGCCGCCAACTTCAACGGTTCCGTCACGGGCAGCATCAACTACGCCTTCGGCGGTTCGCGCACCGACGCCTCGACCGGCGTGCCCTTCGGCATGCTGAACCAGCTGTCGCGCTACACCGCCGCCGGCGGCAAGTTCGGTTCGGGCGACCTGGTCACGGTCCTGGGCGGCGCCAACGACATCTTCCAGGCCCTGCCGGCGGCCGGCGCCTCGGCCAGCCCAGTGGGGGCCATGACCCCCGTCGTCACCGCGGCGGCGACCAACGTCAACGGTCTGGTCAACACCGTGGCGGGCGCAGGCGCGGGGACCATTCTGGTCTCCAACCTGCCAAAGCTCAGCCTGACGCCGCAGTTCCGGGGCACGGCCGCGGCGCCGCTGGCGGACTATTCCGCCTCCACCTTCAACACGGCGCTACAGACCAACCTGGCCGCCACCGCCGCCGCCCGTCCGGGCAGCAACATCATCCTGATGGACCTGTTCAAGGTCGGCGACACCCTGGCCGCCAATCCCGGCGCCTTCGGCATCACCAACATCACCCAGCCCTGCTTCAACGGCGCGACGGTGTGCAGCAATCCTGACAGCTATTTCTACTTCGACGGCGTTCATCCCACGGCGGCCGGTCATCGGATCATCGCCCAACTGGCCAACGACTACCTCTACTACGGCGACCTGGGCGCCCAGACGACGCTGCAGGGCGAGACGGCCTATCGTCACCGGGAGGACGGGCTGGACGCGGCCGCGCAGGCCCTGTCGGGCCGCACGCCGTGGGAGGCCGGCGTGTCCGTGACCACGGCGGCCCTGGTCGACAGCGTCGATACCGACGCGCGGGGTTCCGTGACCTCCTCGTCCAGCGACGGCTGGGGCGCCCGTATCGCGCTGGAGGCCGGCCCCTCGGCCAACTGGCGCTTCGGCCTGGCCGGCACGGCGAGGAAGACCGATGTGCAGAGCCGCAGCCTGAACTTCAACGTCGAGAGCTTCGGCTTGGACGTCTATGGCGGCTGGCGCTCGGGCGATGTCTTCGTCAATGCGGCGGCCGGCGTGGCGCGCGACAATATCGACGACATCGAACGCATCACCAGTCTGGCGCCGATCGTCCACACGGCCGAGACACGCGCTCTCAGCACCGGCGCGCGCCTGCAAGGCGGGATGTGGTTCGACATGGGCGGCTTCGCCCTGTCGCCCCGCGCGGCCCTGGCCTATGTCTCCAGCGACGTGGACGGCTATGTCGAACAGGGCGTCGCCGCCCAGTACCAGTACGGCGACCGCACGGTGAAGGCCCTGACCGGCGAAGTCTCCCTGCGCGCCGAGGCCCAGATGGGCGGTTTCAACCTGTTCGCGGAGGGCGGCTATCGCGACGCCCTGGACGACAGTTCCGACCCGGTCCGCGTCGGCATCTACAACAACACGGCCCAGGTTCAGTCACGCGAAATCGACAATCCGTTCGGCGGCCAGTTCCTGGCCTCGGCCGGGGTCGAGGGCGACGTGGGGCCGGTCAAGATCACCATCGGCTATCGCGGCCGGTTCGGCGACCATGCCGACAGCCATATGGGCGGCGTCCAGCTGCGCCTGCCGCTGTAAGGAAGCCAAGCGGAGAAGGGGCCTTCAGCGCCCCTTCTTTCGCACCCACATGGCGGCGTCCGCCTCGGTCAACCAGACCTCGGGGTCGGTGTGACCCTCCCAGGCGCGCACGCCGAAAGACCCGCCCAACGGCGCGCGTTCGCCCTCCCAGACGAAACCTTCGGAGGTCATGGCCTCGGACAGCTGGCGCGCCTTGGCGCGGCCCTCGTCCAGCCCGGCGTTCAGCATCAACAGGGCGAACTCGTCGCCGCCCATCCGACCCACGGCGTCGGATTCACGAAGATTCGCCAGGAACAGCTTGGCCACCGCCACCAGGGCCGCGTCGCCGGCGGCGTGGCCCAGCCGGTCGTTGACCCCCTTGAACCCGTCCATGTCCAGATACAGCAACACCGCCGGCACGTCGTGCCGCTGGCAATAGGCCATGGTCCGCTGCATGGCGGCGACGAAGCCGCGTCGATTGAGCGCCGGGGTCAGGACGTCATGGTCGGCGGCGGCCTCTGCGACGGCGGCGCGGGCCTTCCAGGCGTCCAGTTCGGCGCGGAGCCGCGCGATTTCGGCGGTCAGGTCGTGTTCGGCCACGTCGGTCACGGCGCAGGCAGGCTCCGATGGCGCGCGACTCACTCGGCGCGCGGTTGACCGATGGTAGAGCGTGAATCTCCGACATAGAAGGGCGGCCGCCGTTGGAAACCGCTGCTCTGCGGCCTGTCCGCGCGCCTGTCCGGTTGCGGGCGCCGCCCCGGTGCTGTAACGGGCGCCTTTCCGCGAGGGGCCTTGCAGACATGGCGACTTCCGAAACCCCGGTGGCGATCATCATGGGCAGCCGTTCGGACTGGCCGACGATGAAACTGGCCGCCGATCGCCTGGACCAGCTGGGCGTGGCCTGGGACGCCAAGGTCGTCAGCGCGCATCGCACGCCCCAGCGTCTGGTCCAGTTCGCCACGGGCGCCAAGGCCGCCGGATACAGGGTCGTCATCGCCGGGGCCGGGGGCGCCGCCCATCTGCCGGGCATGGCCGCCTCCATGACCGACCTGCCCGTTCTGGGGGTGCCGGTTCAGTCCAAGGCGTTGAAGGGGATGGATAGTCTGTTGTCGATCGTCCAGATGCCTGCGGGCGTGCCGGTCGCGACCCTGGCCATAGGCGAGGCGGGCGCCGCAAACGCCGGCATATTGGCCGCCCAGATCCTGGCCTTGTCGGATCAGGCCCTGGCCGAACGGCTCGCCGCCTTCCGCGTCGCCCAGACCGACTCCGTCGCAGAATCCGTCGAGGACTGAGTGCCCAGCCTTCCGCTTCCCCCCGGTTCGACCCTCGGCCTTCTCGGCGGCGGCCAGTTGGGCCGGATGCTCAGCCAGGCGGCCTCGCGCCTGGGCTTCGACGTGGTGATCCTGGACCCCGAGCCCGACAGCCCGGCGGGCCGTGTTTCGGCGGGTCAGATCGTCGCCGCCTATGATGACCCGGACGCCCTGACGGCGCTGGGCCGCGCCGCCGACGTGGTGACGTTCGAGTTCGAGAATGTGCCCGCCGCCTCCATCGAACGGCTGGCCGAGGCCGGCGCCCTGGTCGCGCCGGGGCCGACGGCGCTGCGCGTGTCGCAGGACCGGGTGGACGAAAAGACCTTCCTGAACGCCGTCGGCGCTCCGACGGTCGAGTTTGCGGTGGTGGACACGCTGGACGATCTGGTCGTCGGCCTGACGACCCTGGGTCTTCCCGCCCTGCTGAAAACCCGCCGCGAAGGCTATGACGGCAAGGGCCAGGTCTGGATTCACGCCATCGAGGACGCGCCCGCCGCGCTGCAAAGCCTGGGCGGTCGTCCGGCCATTCTGGAGGCCAGGGCGACCTTCGTGCGCGAACTGTCGGTCATCGCCGCCCGCGACTGGGACGGCCATATGGCGGTCTATCCGCTGGGCGAGAACCGGCACGAGGGCGGCGTCCTGCGCACCACCCTGGCCCCCGCCGCCGTGGACGAGAAGACCCAGGTTCGCGCCCGCGCCATCGCCGAGGCGATTCTGGACGGGCTGGATTATGTCGGCGTCCTGGGCGTCGAGCTGTTCGACCTCGGAAACGGCGTGCTTCTGGTCAACGAGATCGCGCCGCGCGTCCACAACACCGGCCACTGGACCCAGGACGGCTGCGTCTGCGACCAGTTCGAACAGCACATCCGCGCCGTCGCCGGTTGGCCGCTCGGCCCCACGACCGCCCACGCCCGCATCGAAATGACCAACCTGCTGGGCGACGAGATCGACCAGTGGCGCGCCCTGTCCGCCAAATCCGACGAACGGCTGCATCTCTATGGCAAGGCCGAGGCGCGTCCCGGCCGCAAGATGGCCCATGTGAACCGGGTGTTGGGGCTCCTGACCTAGACTCCGTCATCCTCGGGCTTGACCCGAGGATCGGACGTGGATCGGGAGGTGCGTCTGCGCTTGGGTAATGCGGCGGATAACCCGATCCTCGGGTCAAGCCGGAGGATGACGGTAGAGCGGGGAAGCTAAGACGCCGCCTGATCCCGCGCGCCGTATCGCATCCGGCTCAACACATCCGTCATCTTGCGCAGCGGCGCGTCGAAGTCCTTGCCGGCCTTCCACTTCTCGAACGCCATGACGTTCTCGATCCGCCGCGCGACGAAGGCTTCCGCCGCCTCGCGGCCGTCGAACCAGCGCATCGTCAGGGCCGGAATCAGGATGCCGGACAGGATCGTCCGCTTGGAATAGTGGTTCCAGTCGGTCGCCTCGTCCCCGGCCCAGCGCCACAGATGGTCCGCGGTCTCCCAGGCCAGCTTCAGCCCCAGGTCGGCGTTGACGGGCAGGGCCAGGAAGGCGGCGCAGCGGCGCGCGGCCTCCAGGTCCTCGGCGCCGGCCTCCATCCGTTCGGACACGGCGCGGGCGATTCGCTCGCGAATCTTCAGGGACTTGGCGTCGACGACCGACAGGGCCTTCAGCGCGCGCGAATCGTGGCGGCGCGACAGCAGGGCGGCCAGATCGCGCGCGCCGTTGGGCAGCAGCAACTCTTCGTCGCCCAGCGACAGGCCGCTGGCCTCGCACGCCTCGCGCACCAGACGCGCGTTCCAGCCCAGGGCGGGCGCGCGGGCGATAGCGGCGTCCAGAACGGCCTGTTCGGTGCGTTCGGCCCAATCGGAAGTCTGTATCATGGCGACACCTTACGCCGGTCGCGCCGGGGTTTCGAGCCTTCAAGAATGGCGTCGACGATCTGACCGGGCGATCTGGACACAGGGGGGCGGGTCGTGTATCAGCGCGCCTTCATCCGAGAGCCCTGCTTTCGGGAGAGGATTTTATTTGTCTGCCCGTCTCCCTTCGAAAGGACGCGGCGGGCGGCCAAAGGAGAGAGACCCCTGGTTCAGATTTTCGTCCGCGACAACAACGTCGACCAAGCGCTGAAAGCCCTCAAGAAGAAGATGCAACGCGAGGGCAGCTTCCGTGAAATGAAGCGCCACGTTCACTACGAAAAGCCGTCGGAAAAGCGCGCCCGTCAAAAGGCCGAAGCCGTCCGTCGCGCCCGCAAGCTGGCCCGCAAGCGCGCCCAGCGCGAGGGCCTGCTGCCCGCGCCGAAGCCGCGCGTGCCCGGCGGTCGTTAAGACCCGTCCCGCAAGGGATCAGGCGAAAGCCGAAAGATCAAAGGCCGCCTCCGAAAGGAGGCGGCCTTTTTCTTGTTTCCTCACCGCGTCGCGGGAAGGAGATGGGGACAGCGCCTCATCCCCTCCCCGTCACCGCCCGCGCGAACGTCTTCCAACTCAGCTTCACGTCCGACAGGGCGCCGGCGCGGAAGGCGCGCCCGGCGATCCAAACCATCAGGGCGGCGGTGGCGAACATGCCGATCAGGGTCAGGACGACCTCGATCAACGGCGGATCGCTGGGCGCTCGCGCGCTCATCAGGAAGGGGGTGAAGAAGGGAATCCACGACAGGATCCGCACCACCGGCGCGTCGGGACTGGTCAGGGCCATCTGCATGACCAGGATCGGCACGATCAACACCATCATGATCGGCCCCATTAGGGTCTGGGCGTCGCGCGGCGTCTCGCAGAAGGCGTCGATGGCCGCGAACAGCACGGCGTACATCAGGTATCCGCCGACCATATAGGCGATGAAATAGAAGATCAGGCCGCCGTGCAGCAGCACCTGGCCCGCCTGGGCTGCCGCCTGAGGCGCGGCCGACATCAGGCCGAACGCCCCGATCGCGCCCCATACGCCCATCACCGTCAGGGTCAGCAGCGCCACCCCCAGCACCTTGCCCGTCAGCAGTTCGGTCGCCGAAGCCGAGGACAGCAGCACCTCCAGGATGCGGTTCGACTTCTCCTCCATCACGCTGTTCAGCAGGATGGACGCCCCGGTCATGACCAGCGACCACAGCAGGAAACCCGCGCCTAGGCCGATGAAGGTCGGCAGACGGTCGCGCAACGACACCTCGCCGCCGCTGGCCGCATTGGGCGAAAAGGCTTTCACATCGGGGCGGAAGTCCTGAATCTGCGCCACCAGGGCCGGGGCGACGCCGGCGGCCGTCAGGGCCTGGTCGCGATAGCCGTCGCGCAAGGCGCCGCGCACGAAGTCGCGCACCTCGTTGTCGGTGGCCCGGCGGGTCCAGACCTGGGCCTGGGGTTTGCCATCGCTTCGGCTCAGGAAGACCACGGCGTCCAGCCGCTTGTTCTTGGCCGCCTCGCGGTCCAGCACGGCGCGCAGGGCCGCGTCGCGCGCGGCGCCGGGCGCGGCCTCGGCGACCGCCGCCGGGACGGGGACCAGACGGATGCGCGGTGAATCCAGGGCGACGGCGGCGCGCCCCGCGGCGACCTGGCCGGCTCCGGCGGCCTCCTTCAGCCTGGCGCTGCGCTTTTCGGCGTCTTCCTGCAGGGTCTCGCGCACGACGGCCGCCAGGCCGGCGGCCTGAGGTCCTTCCTCGACCAGGGCCACCGTCTTGACCGGCTCGGACGAGCGGACCAGCAGCGGAATGCCCCCGCCCAGCACGGCGAACAGCGGAAAGGCCAGCAGCGACAGCCAGAAACCCACCGTCTTGGCGTAGGCGACATATTCCCGGCGCGCGATCAGAAGGATGCGTTTCATCGAGCCGTCTCCTTGACCACGGGCTGATCCGGTCGGTCGCCGGTCAGGCCGATGAAGGCGTCGTGCAGCGTCGGCTCCTTCAGGGCGAAGCCACGCACGTCCAGCCCGCCCAGGAAGGCCGCCTTCAGCGCCTCCTGTCCGCCGGCGCCCGGCGACAGGGCGATCTTCAGTCGCCGGGGCGCGCCCGGCTCGGCGATCACCTCGACCCCCGCCACGCCGGGCAGTGCCGCCGCCGCCTGGGTCGTGATGTCGCCCTCCAGATCCAGGAAGCGCGGCGCGGTGGCCTTGGCCTGATCCACCGTCCCCTCGAACGCCTTTCGTCCGCGCGCCAACAGCACGACCGTGTCGCACAGCCGCTCGGCGTGCTGCATGACGTGGGTCGAGAACAGCACTGTCGCCCCGTCCGCCGCCAGGCCGCGGATCATAGCCTCCAGCCCCTGCTGGTTGACGGGGTCCAGGCCGGAGAAGGGCTCGTCCAGGATCACGAACTCGGGCCGATGCACGACCGAGGCGATCAACTGCACCTTCTGGGCCATGCCCTTGGACAGCTCCTTCATCTTCTTCTTCTGCGACGCGCCCAGACCCTGCTGCTCCAGCATCTGGCGCGCGCGCGTCCTGCCCTCGGCCGTCGGCAGGCCCTTCAGGGCGCCGAAGAAGGCGATGGCCTCCACCGGCGTCATCTTCTTGTAGAGGCCCCGCTCCTCGGGCAGGAAGCCGATCCGGTCGCGCACCAGCCGTCCGTCGGGCGCGCCCAGGATTTCGATCCGCCCCGACGTCGCCGGCTGTAGCCCCAGGATCATCCGCAGGGTCGAGGTCTTGCCCGCCCCGTTCGGCCCCAGGAAGCCGCAGATCGACCCCTTGCCGACCTGAAAACTCAGATCGCGCACGGCGTCGAAATCGCCGTATCGCTTGCTTACGCTGTCCAGCGTCAACGCCGCCGTCATGCCGCCCCCCGTTGTCTGGCGCTCAGCCTAGCAACAAGGTCGGACGGGACGCCAGCGGCAATGCCCCATCGCACGGGCATGGGTTCCGTCAGACCGCCGACTTCACCGCGATCTGAAAATGGCGGTCCATGACCTTGGCCGGATTGATCTGGCCGCCGTTGCGCCGCACCTCGAAATGCAGGTGCGGACCGGTCGAATAGCCGGTGGAGCCCACCAGGCCGATCCGCTGGCCGGGCGTCACGGCGTCGCCCTGGGCCACGTCCACCCGGCTGAGATGGCCATACAGGGTCGTCATGCCGTTCGGATGCTCCACCTCGATGAAGGCGCCATAGCCTTCGGGATCGAAGCCGGTCCGCAACACGCGCCCCTCGGCGGCGGTGAAGACGGACGTGCCCATCGGCGCGGCGATGTCCACCCCCTTGTGCGCCCGCGCCCTGGTCTCGATCGCCAGTTTGCGCAGGCCGAAGGCCGAGTTGACGGCGTGGCCCTTCACGGGTGCGGTGAAGACGATCTGGCGCATCACCGGCCCGGCGGCCTCGGCCTTGGCCTGAAACGGCGGCGGAACAGGCGCGGCGACCCCCGGTTGGGGCGCGGGCGCGGTCATGCCGGGCGCAAAGGCGGCGACGAACAGGGCCAGGGCGGCCAGGCCGGCTGTCTGGCCCGAGTGGATCAACAGGGTCTTGCAACGCGCCAACGGCGCGTCGATGAGCAGGCGTCGCATTCGGCGGCGTCTCCGGCGTCTCTACGCGGGGGAGAGTAGGGCGGGCGGCGTCCGAACGACGGCCGGCCCCGGCGAGGGCGGGCTTATGTCAGGTCGTTGGGGCGACTTTTGGACCCTGGCGGGGCGCCGATGCGGAGGCTTTCGGGCCGATCAGGCGATGATGTCGGGCAGGATACGGTCCTCGATCTTCACGATCTCGTCCTTCAAGGCCAGCTTCTTGCGCTTCAGCCGGGCGATCAGCAGCTGGTTCGGCACGGCGGCCTGGCCCAGGGCCTCGATGGAGGCGTCCAGGTCGGCGTGTTCCTGACGCAGCAGTTTGACGCGGGCGTGAAGCGCCGCCTCTTCTTCGGTGATGTCCGGAATGTCGTCGTTCATCGTGCGGTCCCCGGCGCGGTTATAGCCACGCCTCTCTCACCCCGGAAGGGCCTCGGCCAGGCGGATCAGCGCCGGACGCGGCGTCACCGGCGCCCAGACCCGCGCCGTGGCGACCAGGGCCTCCAGCGTCGGGCGCGGCGGTCCGGCGGACGGCGGCGCCAGGGTCTCCAGCGCCTCCAGCAGATGGCGTTCGGCCTCCAGTTCCAGCCCCTTGATGCGATTGCGCACGCTCTCGCGCGGGCCGTCGTCGATGTCGGGGACGGGGGCCTTCAGCGTGCGGCGAACGGCTCTCAGCGGCGCGACCACCACGCTGTCCCAGGCGCGGGCGGTGTCGCAGGCGGCCTCCAGGGTCTCCTCGTCCGGTCGTCGCCCGGTCGCCGCGACCCAGGCCGACCACAGCAACAGGGGCACGTTCTGCTCGTGGCTGTCCTGCAGGGCCAGGCAGGCCTCGCCGACCTCGGGCGCGCCATAGGCGGCCACGGCCCAGTCCCACAGCCTCACTTCAGCCCGTCCCAGCGGTTCACCGCGCCCCAGTCCAGGCCGAACAGGTCCAGGGCCCGGCCCACCGACTGATCGACCATCGCCTGGATCGATGCGGGCCGCGCATAGAAGGCGGGCAGGGGCGGGGCGATGGTGGCCCCCATCTCGGCCAGGGCCGTCATGGTCCGCAGATGACCCAGGTGGAACGGCGTCTCGCGCACCATCAGAACCAGCGGTCGGCGTTCCTTCAGCGTGACGTCCGCCGCGCGCGTCAGCAGGGAGGAGGTCACGCCGCTGGCGATCTCGCTCATCGTCCGCACCGAACAGGGGGCCACGATCATGCCCAGGGTGCGGAAAGAGCCCGATGCGATGGTCGCCCCCACATCCGCCAGCCTGTGCGTAACCGACGCCTTGGCCGTCAGCTCGTCGGCCGACAGATCGGTCTCCTGCGACAATGTGAGCAGGGCGGCCTTCGTCACGACCAGATGGCTCTCGACGCCTAGGTCGTTCAGCGCGTCCAGCAAGCGCGCGCCATAGATCGCGCCCGAAGCCCCTGAAATTCCAACCACGATGCGGGCGGGCGGCGGCTGTACGGCTCCGTTCACAGGATTGTCCATTTTTGGGGCCAGCCTCCTCGTCGTCCGGCTTGGCGGTCTGTCACCGGAATGTGATTCCACAGGCCGTCGAACCGGGCGCTCACTCTACTGGTCCCTAACCTGAGGAGGCGCAAGCCATGACCATCGAGGCTCGTATTCGCGAACTGGGTAATCGTCATCGCATCCTGGATCAGACGATCCAGAAGGAGCTTACCCATCCGTCCGTGGACGCGTTGCAGGTCAGGGAACTGAAGCAGAAGAAGCTTCGGCTCAAGGAAGAGATTTCCAGTCTGGAGGCGCGCGCGACCTGATCGGGTCGGCCCCTCCCTGAAAATGACGACGGCCCCGGAGATCGCTCTCCGGGGCCGTTTTCATACGGGTCTGGCGCGCGCGATCAGTCGCGCTTGCCGAATACGGATTCCGCCGTGGGTTCGGCGCCCGGACGCTCGCGCGCTTCGGGGACGAACTCGGGCTCGGCCTCTTCCACGACCGGCTGCAGGGTGCCGCCGCCGTTCTTGGCGTCGTCCTTGGCCTTCTTCTCGGCGGCCTTCTTGACCACTTCGTCCAGCACCAGCTGGCCGACCAGGCCCAGGGTCACGGGATCGACCGGCTTGATGTTGGCCGAGTTCCAGTGGGTGCGGTTGCGTACGCTCTCGATGGTGGACTTGGTCGTGCCCAGCAGCTTGGCGATCTGGGCGTCGGTCACTTCCGGGTGGTTGCGCACGAACCAGGCGATGGCGTCCGGGCGGTCCTGACGGCGCGACACGGGCGTATATTTCGGCGCCGGCTTGGCCGACTTCAGCAGTTCGGCGTGGCGGCTGACGATGGCCTTCATGCGATAGTTTTCGTCGGCCTGGGCCTTGTCCAGTTCCTCGCGCGTCAGCTGGCCGCCGGTCACGGGATCGACGCCGCGGATGTCGCGGGCCACGTCGCCGTCGGCGATGCCGCGCACTTCCAGCGGATGCAGGCCGCAGAAGTCGGCGATCTGCTCGAAGCTGAGGGAGGTGTTGTCGACCAGCCAGACCGCAGTGGCCTTGGGCATCAGAATGTCGCTCATGGGGCGTTCGTCCCGGTGTTGTTGAGCCGCCGAAGGGGCTTCGGCTGGCGTTGAATACGACGGCGCCCGACCTTTCGGCCGGGCGCGTATGATGTCGATATAGGCCTATTCGCCCGAAAAGAAAACGCCGACCGACATTCCCATACAGCAACGGTTCATCCGCCCTGACGCAACCTTCGCGGTAGTGAAGCTTTTTTCTGCTTCGGGAGAGGAGAACCAACATGTCCATTCTGCTGGGAGCGGCCCTGGTCGCCGCCATGGCTTCGGGCCAGGACTATGCGCAACAGCGCGTCGCGCCGCGTGGCGGCTACGCCCAGTCCTGTTCGGAAGCCTATGTGAACCGTGGCCGGCTCTACGCCGACTGCCGCGACATGCGCGGGCAACTGCGCGGCACCTCGATCGAGCTGGCGCGCTGCGGCGGCGAAGAGATCAACAACGACAACGGCCTGCTCGTCTGCGGCCGGGTCCGGGGCGACTACGAGACCGGCGGCCGGCCCGGCGGCGATCGGCCGGGCTGGGGCGGCGACCGCCCCGGCGGCGGGTGGAACGACGGCCGCGCGCCCCAGGGCAGCTATAGTCAAAGCTGCACGGACGCCTCGGTGCGCGGCGGTCGCCTGTTCGCCCGCTGCGAGGGCGGCGGCCGGGATCGTCGCGCCAGTTCGCTGGACTACAGCCGCTGCGGGCGCTTCGACATCGCCAATGAAAACGGCCTGCTGGTCTGCGGTCCTGTGCGCGGCCAATGGGAAGGCGAAGGCGGCGGAAACTGGGGCGGCGGCGGTTGGCGCCAGTCCTCCATCACCGTCTACGACCAACCCAATTTCCGGGGTTCGTCGCGTGAGTTCACCTCGGAGGACCGCAACCTGGGCCGCACCCCCTTCAACGACCGCGTCGTTTCGGTGCGCGTTCAGGGTCGGTGGGAAGTCTGCACCGACGCCGAGTTCCGGGGCCGCTGCCGCGTGATCGACGGCGACGTGCGCCGTCTGGACGGCGCCTTCTCGCGCAGCATTTCGTCGCTGCGCCCCGTCGGCCGCTATTAATCCAGCGTCAGGTCAAACGATCAGTACGATCTTGCCGACGTGATCGCCCGTCTCCAGCGCGCGATGCGCGTCGGCGGCGCGCTCCAGCGGAAAGGTCGCCTGCACCGGCGGCCTGACCGCGCCTGACGCCGCCCAGGACCAGGCGGTCGCCTCAACGGCGGCCGTCAGCCTGGCCTTCTCGTCCGCCGGCCGGCTGCGCAGCGTCGATCCGGTCAGGACCAGCCGCTTCAGCATGATCCGCATCAGGTCGATCTCGGCCCGGCCTCCCGTCAGGCTGGCGATCACGACCCAGCGCCCCCCGACCTTCAGGGCGTTCAGGTTCAACTCGGCGTAATCGCGGCCCACCATGTCCAGAACCATGTCCGCGCCGCCCGCCTTGGCGATTTCGGCCGCCAGATCGTCGGTCTTGGCGTCCAGGCTGACGTCCGCGCCCAGCGCCTTGGCCGCCGCCGCCTTTTCCGCCCCGCGCGAGGTGGCGATGACCCGCGCGCCCGCCGCCTTGGCCATCTGGATGGCCGTCACGCCGATGCCGCTGGTCGCGCCATGGATCAGCAGGGTCTGCCCCGCCTTCAGCCCGCCCGCCTCGAACACATTGGCGAAGACGGTGAAGACCGTCTCGGGCAGGGCCGCCGCCTGGACGTAATCCAGGCCGTCGGGAATGGGCAGGACGTGACGTGCGTCGACCAGGGCTGTCTCGGCGTAGCCGCCCCCGCCCAGCAGGGCGCAGACCCGGTCGCCGACGCGCCAGCGGGTCACGTCCGCGCCCACGGCCGCGATCTCTCCCGCCACTTCCAACCCCATAATGTCCGATGCGCCGGGCGGCGGGGGATAGCCGCCGGTCCTTTGCAGCAGGTCGGGCCGGTTCACGCCCGCCGCCCGCACGCGGATCGTCACCTGTCCCGGACCCGGCGAGGGTTCGGGCCTTTCGACCATCTTCAGCGCCTCCGCCGGGCCGGCGCCGTTCTCGATCTCGATCACCCTCATGGGGGCCTCCGCTTGCAATCGTCCGTGTCCGGGCGTGAAATAGGTACGACGGCCTGTATTGGCACGACTGCGCAGAAAGGCGACGACGATGTTCGAAGATATCGAACCCCGCCCGCAACGTGGCGAACCCCTCCGCGCCCTGTCCCGCGAGGATCTGGACGTCTATTCCATCGAGGATCTGGAGGAACGGATCGCTGCGATGGACGCCGAGATCGGACGCGCCAGGGCCGCCATCGACGCCAAACGTTCCAAGAAAAACGCCGCCGACGCCCTGTTCAACTTCGGCTCATGATCTCGCGCGGGGGCGCTTTCCATGGCATGACGATTGCAGATTTTAGGCGACTGGCGGCTTCGGCGGCCGATTGCGGCACGGACGCGCATAAACTTGATGACCATGTCTGAGATGATCCCGGCCGACGCGACCGCAGCGGACCGCGCCCGCACGGTCAACGACTTCGCCCGTTCGGAACTGTTCGACCGCACCTTCCGCGAGGGCATGGAACTGGTCGAGGAGACGGCCGCCTATCTGGATGGCGAAGGCCGCCGGGATTCCAAACTGCTGTCGCGCGCCGCCGCCCTGGCCTATGCGGCCGAAAGCATGAAGCTGACCACCCGTCTGATGCAGATCGCCTCCTGGCTTCTGGTTCAGCGCGCGGTGCGGGAAGGGGACATGACCGCCGCCACGGCGTGCGAGCCGCGCTACCGGCTGAACGAGCGCAAGATCGAAGGCGAACCCAGCCACGCCGAACTGCCCATCGCCCTGATCGAATATCTGATCCGGTCCGAAAAGCTGTTCGACCGCGCCCTCTATCTGGATCGGCGCATGTATCTGGACGCCCAGGACGAGGTCCCGGTGAATCCGGTCCTCAACCAACTGGGGCTGCTGGAAGCCGCCTTCCGCAACTGACGGACGCCGCCTTTCCAGAGGCGGGGTCGCCAACGTGGCCCGCCAGAACAGGGAAAGGCGAACCGATCCTTACGGCCCGACGTCGTTGGCGTCGCGGCGGCCGTCGTCCACGGGCTTGGGCAGGTTGACGCCGATGCCCAGCGCCTGGGCCAGCTTGTCGTCGCGGCCATAGACGTCCTCGCGGAACGCCACCCGGCCCTGACCGTCCACGAAGGTCGTCCAGTACAGCAGCCGCACATTGATCTCGCGTCCGGTGGTCACGCGGGTCGTCTCGCGCGTGTCCTGGGCCGTGTCGAACTGGGCCAGTTTGGTCGGGTCGGGCGACAGCAGCAGCCGGGCGAAGTCCACCGCGTTCTGCACCCGCACGCAGCCGTGGCTACGCTGGCGCATGGACAGGTTGAAGGCCGCCTTGGACGGGGTGTCGTGCAGGAAGATGGCGTAGCTGTCGCGCAGTTCGAACTTCACATAGCCCAGGGCCGAGCGCGGGCCGGCCCGCTGAATGACCTGGCCATCCTTCACATACATGTCGTTGGCGGCCAGATAGCCCGGCCCCTTGGGCAGGATCTCGCGGCGCGCGATGCCCGCCGGCACATACCAGGGCGGATTGGCCACGACCGAGGCGAAGGGTTTCTCCAGGCTGGGCGTCTGGTTTTCGGCCGAGCCCACGACGACGCGGTTGGAGTGGACCGGCTTGCCGTCCTTCCAATAGACCATGATGGCGGCGGCGGTGTTCACCTCGATCCGCTCGGGCGCAACGTCGCGCTTCAGCCAGCGGCGGCGTTCCAGGTTCAGGGCGATCTGGCGCGCCCGATCCTCGGCCGAGGCCGACAGCGACCTCTGCGTTCCCGTGCCGATCCGCCCGTCCGCGCCCAGCCCGTGACGCGCCTGGAAGCCCTGGACCGCGCGTTGCAGTTCGGCGCCGTAGGTCAGGCCTTGCGCCTTCAACCGCGCGCCGTCGGCGGCGCTCAGGTCGCCTTCCGCCGTCAGCCGGTCGATGATGATCGGGATGCGCCGGTCGCTCATGTTCGGCTCGATCGTCGCGCCGGGGACGAAACGGGGCCAGCCGCCGCTCGCCGCCAGCCGGCGATAGCGGATATAACCGGCCGACAGGTTCTGATAGCCGATATCGGTGGGCGCCAGCCCCTCGAACCAGTCCAGAAGAGTGTTGCGCGTCAGGGCGTCGGTCAGGCCGCGCGGCAGGTCCACGCGGTTCTTCTGCATCTCCCACAGATCTTCGACCGTCTCAGGCCGAACCTTGCCCTCGGCCAGGACACGGGCGTAGGCGATCGCCGCCGCCGTCGTGCGCAGGTCCGAACTGGCCGGATCGGCGGCCAGGCCGACGAAGTCGAAATAGTCGGCGCCCGACAGGCCGTGGCGGTCCGCCCGCGCCGAGACGGCGTTCAGCGCCCGAATGCGGTCGGCGTTCCACACCGGCCGCCAGCCGTTCATCTCGTAGAAGGCGCGGACGTCGGCCTGCTGGGTCGCGGGCAGGCGCGAAATCTGATCGTTGAAGCTGTTGTAGAAGGCGGTCGCCTCTGGGCCGCGCTGCACGAAGACCTGTTGCGCGCGCGCCGTGGAGCCCAGGGCCATGGTCGCCGTGGCGACGCCCAGACCCAATTCCCGTCTATTCATAACTCGTCCGCTTCTCGATCGACTCGATCCGGCCTGGATCGACGCCTTGCTTAGCCATACCCCGAACGCCGCTCATGTTATCGACGTTCCGGGCAAACAAAAAGCGCCGGTCCTTCGACCGACGCTCTTCGTGATCAGAATGCAGCAGTTTGCCGCAGCCGGGCCTCACTTCTTGATGAAGCCGGCGAACTTGTTGTTGAAGCGCGAGACGCGGCCGCCACGGTCCATCAGCTGCGCATTGCCGCCGGTCCAGGCGGGGTGCGTCGTCGGGTCGATGTCCAGCGCCAGCTTGTCGCCTTCCTTCCCGTAGGTGGAACGGGTCTGATAGGTGCTGCCGTCGGTCATCACCACGGTGATGAAGTGATAGTCGGGGTGGGTATCGGGCTTCATTGGTCGTCGTCCGGTCTCTGGCGCGATGACGATGCCGACCGTCGGTGCGCGTGAAATTGAGAATTCCGCTGAAAGGTCCAGCGGAAAAGAGCGCGGCGTTTACACCGGGGGGCGTTCCGGGGCAAGAGGCGGGCGCCATGACCGATCTTCCTCCCGCCGCCGCGACCGCCCCGACCCGCGTGGAGGCTCGGGGCCGACCCAGCGCCGGCGCCCTTCTGGCCGAACAGATGTCGGAAGCCGGCGAAAAGCGAGCCAAACGCCGCGACGTCCGTCCGCTGGCCCGCCTGATCCCCTACGCCCTGCGTCACAAGGGCCATGCCCTGATGGCGGTGTTCTGGCTGCTGCTGTCCACCGCCGCCTCCCTGGGGCTGACGGCCCTGGCGCGCGGCGCCATCGACCACGGGTTCGAGGGCGGCGGCGCGCACCTGAATCTATGGTTCCTCCTGCTGGGCGCCAACGCCCTGTTCCTGGGCCTGGCGACGGCGTTCCGCTATTTCTACGTCACCCGCACGGGCGAGCGCGTGATCGCCGACCTGCGCAAGGGATTGTTCGACCGCATCCTGACCCTGGACCCGGTCTTCTACGCCCATATGCGGACGGGCGAGGTTCTGTCGCGCCTGACGACCGACATCGCCCTGGTCGAAACGCTGATGACCACCTCGGTCTCCTATGCGCTGCGCAACTTCCTGACCCTGATCGGCGGGGTGATCCTGCTGTTCTTCGTCAGTCCCAAGCTGACGGGTTTCGTCCTGCTGATCGTGCCCTTCCTCCTTGGCCCCGTCTTCATCTTCGGCCGCACGGTGCGAAAGCTCACGGTCGCCTCCCAGGATCGCTTCGCCAACGCCGTGGGCTTCGCCGGCGAAAGCGTGGACGCCATAGAGACGGTTCAGGCCTTCGGCCGCGAGGGCAGCACCATCGCCCGCTTCGGCGCGGCGGTGGAGGACGCCTTCTCCGCCTCCCTGACCCGGATGCGCGCCCGCGCCTGGATGACGGCCCTGATCATCGTCGTCATGTTCGGCGGCGTGACCCTGGTGCTGTGGCTGGGCGCTCAGGACGTGGTGGCCGGGGTCATGACGCCCGGCGCCCTGCTGCAATTCGTCCTGCTGTCGGTGTTCGCCGCCGGGGCCGTGGGCGCCTTGGGCGAAAGCTGGGGCGACGTGCAAAAGGCCGCCGGCGCCATGGAGCGGATCGAGGAGCTGATGCGCGCCGTGCCCGGCATCGCACCGCCCGCCCATCCTGTGGCCCTGCCGCAGCCGCCGCGCGGCGAGGTGTCGATGTCGGCGGTCGGCTTCGCCTATCCGGGCCGCCCCGACCTGCCGGCGCTGAAGGGCTTCAGCCTGACCGTGCGTCCTGGCGAGACCGTCGCCCTGGTCGGTCCTTCCGGCGCGGGCAAGTCCACAGTCTTCCGCCTGCTGCTGCGCTTCTACGATCCCCAGACCGGCCTGGTGTCGGTGGATGGCGTCGACGTGCGCCAGGCCGATCCCGTCGCTGTGCGCGACCGCTTCGCCTGGGTCTCGCAGGAGACGCCGCTGTTCTCGGGCTCGGCGCTGGAGAACATCCGTTTCGGCCGTGAGGACGCCACCCTGGAAGAAGCCCGCGCCGTCGCCGAAAAGGCCCAGGCGCTCGGCTTCATCGACGCCCTGCCGGAGGGTTTCGACACCCCCTTGGGCGAACGCGGCAAGAGCCTGTCGGGCGGTCAGCGCCAGCGTCTGGCCATCGCCCGCGCCCTGGTCCGCGACGCTCCCATCCTGCTGCTGGACGAGGCCACCAGCGCGCTCGACGCCGAAAGCGAACGCCTGGTTCAGGCCGCCCTGGATCAGGCGATGGAGGAGCGCACCACCCTGGTCATCGCTCACCGCCTGGCCACCGTGCTCCGCGCCGATCGCATCGTCGTCATGGACGACGGCCGCGTGGTGGAGGAGGGGACGCACGACCAACTGGTCGCCAGGGGCGGCCTCTATGCTCGCCTGGCCGAACTCCAGTTCCGGGGCACTTGAACGGCGCGCTTGTCGGGCGCGTTAGTGCAGACCTGCTCGCGCCAGGGCCGGAAAATCGCTGAAGATCGCATCGACCCCCGCCTGGCCGAAGGCGGCGGCGTAGCCCGCCATGTCGCCGTGGTCCGCGAATCCTTCGCCGCGTCGCCGCTCGACCGGCAGGAAGGCGTTTTCGGCCCGCAGGGTCCACACCACGACTTTCAGGCCCGCCGCATGGGCGTCCGTGACCAGGGCGCTGGGCGCGGTGGTGCGGCCCTCGGCGTCGCGCGGCAGGACCAGGGTCGCCTCAGGCGCGACCCAGGCGGCGTAGGCGGCCATGGCCTTCAACCCCTCGGGCGTGATCATTTCGGCATAGGTCAGGCCGGGCCGGTCCGCCGGCCCGCCTGTCGCCGCGATCAACTGGGCCAGAGGCGTCGCCACCCGTTTCGACAGCCGCTCCAGCGGGCCGACCTCGAAACACTGGACGATGATTGGGGCGTCGGCGCCGGCCAGATCCAGCCGCGTCAACTCCGCCACGAAGGCGTCCTCCATCGGCAGGCCTACGCCGGCGAAGTAGGTCGGGTGTTTCAACTCCGGCGCCACCGCAATGGTGCGCCCCGTCCGGGCCGAGGCCGCGCGGGCGATGGCGACCACCTCGTCGAAGGTCAGGATCGGATCGCGCCCATCGAAGGCTGCGCTGGACGGGCGAAAGGCAGGCAGCCGCTCCCTGGTCCTCAGCGTCTTCAACTCGTCGAGGGTGAAGTCCTCGGTGAACCAGCCCGTCGTCTGGACCCCGTCGATGACCTTGGTGGTCTTGCGCGCGGCGAACTCGGGGCGGCGTTCGACATCGGTCGTGCCGCCGATCTCGTTTTCGTGGCGATCCACGAAGACGCCGTCCCTGGTCATCACCAGATCCGGCTCGATCACGTCCGCGCCCTGTTCGATGGCGAGATCATAGGCCGCGCGCGTGTGTTCGGGTCGCTCGCCCGAGGCCCCGCGGTGCGCGATGATCAGGGGTTGGGCCAAGGCGGGCGTTCCCGTCAAGAGGACGATGGCGATCAGAATGTAGCGGATCATCCCGCCTGGATAGGGCAGGCTGGCGACGGGCCCGTGACGCCTAGGCCCCCTGCAACACCTTGCGCAGGTGCGGATGCAGTTCGGTGTTGGACGCCAGGATGGACACGCCCGTCTTGGGATCGCCGTCCTCGTCGATGGTCGTGACCCGGCCGCCGGCCTCGGTGACGAACAGGATTCCCGCCGCCACGTCCCAGGGCTTCAGGTTGCGTTCGTAATAGGCGTCATAGCGGCCTGCCGCGACCCAGGCGAAGTCCAGGGCGGCGGAACCCAGGCGGCGGATGCCCGCGACGCGCTGGCCCACGGCGTGGATGTCCTTGATGGCTTGGGCATGGCCCGACTTGCCGATGAAGGGCAGGCCGGTCGCAATCAGGCTTTCGGACAGGTCGCGACGGCCTGCGACGCGGATGCGCTGGTCGTTCAGATAGCAGCCCTTGCCCTTTTCGGCCCAGAACAGCTCGTTCATGACGGGGTTGTAGGTCACGCCTGCGACGATCTCGGACGAGCCGTCCGGCGCGCGGCGCTCCAGCCCCACCGTGATGGCGAAGTGGGGCATGGCGTGCATGAAGTTGGTGGTGCCGTCGATCGGATCGACGATCCAGGTGTGGGACTTGTCGGTCCCCTCGACCATGCCGCGCTCCTCGCCCAGAAAGCCGTATCCGGGGCGGGCCTTCATCAGCAGTTCGAACAGGGTGTCTTCCGCCTTCAGGTCGGCGGCGGTGACGAAATCGCCAGGACCCTTGCGCGAGACCTGCAACTGCGACACCTCGCCGAAGTCGCGCAGCATCGGGCGGGCGGTCTTGCGGACCGCGTCGGTCATGACTTGAAGCAGGGCGGAGGCGAGGGCCATGGGGGAATCTCCTGGTCCGTCTGCCCTTCAAGGCCGCAGCCCGGACAGACGGAGAAGTTCAGAAAGGAACGGCCCCCGCAGGGGCCGCTGTGTCGTGGTGGTCTTTTAGTCCGCGCGGCGGACGTATTCGCCGGTGGCCGTGTCGACCACGATCTTCTCGCCAGCCGACATATAGGGCGGGATCATGATGCGCACGCCGTTCGAGGCGGTGGCGGGCTTGTAGGACGACGACGCCGTCTGGCCCTTCACGGTCGGTTCGGTCTCGGCGACTTCCAGAACCACCTGATCGGGCAGTTCCAGGCCGATCGGGCGGCCTTCGTGCGATTCGATGACGACCTTCATGCCTTCCTGCAGATAGGGGATGCGGTCTTCGCCGACCCAGTCCTTCTGCAGTTCGATCTGTTCGTAGGACTGATCGTCCATGAAGACCAGGCTGTCGCCGTTGTCGAACAGATAGGAATAGTCGCGCTGTTCCAGCGTGACGCGTTCGACCTTGTCTTCCGAACGGAAGCGCTCGTTCAGCTTGTTGCCGGTTTCCAGGTTCTTCGCCTCGACGTTGGCGAACGCGCCGCCCTTGCCGGGCTTGACGTGGTTGGCCTTGGTGACGACCCACAGGCCGCCGTTGTGTTGCAGAACCATGCCGGGCTTGATGGTGTTGCCGTTGATCTTCATGGGGTCACATCGGAATTGGGGTTGCGCCCGCGCGACCTGTCCGGAGCGTGGCGAAGGGCGCGATCCCTAGAGGAAGCCCCGCCAAAGGGCAAGGCGGAGCCTAGTGCAGCGTGCGCCCGCGCGTCGCCTGGTCGGCCTTGCGATGCAGGAAGTTGCCCAGACGAACGCCCGATCCGGTCGGGGCGGCCATCTTGCCGGCCCCTTCGTCCAGTTTGCGCGCCTCGTGGGCGAAGGCGGCGGCCAGGCCGGCGGAAGACATCGCGGCCAAGACCTGACGCGCCATCGAGGACGGGCGCAGGCCCAGCCACACGGCGTTCACCGTCTGCGCCGCCAGCCACAGCCCCATGGCGCGGGTCCGTTCCGGCTGGGGCGGGGCGTTCCACACCCGCACCGCCGACAGGGTGGTGGCCGAAAACACCGCCGGCAGGATCAGGCTGAAGGCGCCCTTGGGCTTTTCGGTGATCGGCAGGTCGCGGTCGCGCACCTGCTTCAGGCTACGGCGCGGTCTCAGCGCGCCCGAGGCGATGCCGTGCGCCAGAAGAGCGAAGCCGACCGTCAGGGCGATGCCGGTCACGACGTGAACCGCGCTGCGCCCCTCGCTGTTCAACAGGTCGGTCGCGGCCTCGCGCACGTCGTCGATGGCCTCGTCGATGTCGGTCATGGTCCGCTCCCGCTTGTCCGTGGACTGCAAATGACCGGAACGGACCCTGGGTTCCGCGTCAGCCGCCGGTCGCGGCCCCGTCGGTGACGATCTCCTTCATAGCCGACTGCAGATAGTTCTGCGCGCCCATCAGTTCGATCAGCTTGTGCTGGTTCTCCAAGAAGTCGATGTGCTCTTCCGTATCGGCCAGAATCTTCATCAGCAGGTCGCGGCTGACATAGTCGCGGGCTTCCTCGCACTGGGTCACGGCGGCGGCGGTCGTGGCGCGGCTGTCGATCTCCAGCTGAAGGTCGGCGCCCAGGCATTCGATCGGCTCCTCGCCCACCTTCAGCTTGTGCAGATCCTGCAGATTGGGCAGGCCGTCCAGGAACAGGATGCGTTTGATCAGCATGTCGGCGTGCTTCATCTCGCCGATCGATTCCTCGTAGATGACGTTGCCCAGGTGGGCCAGGCCCCAGCTTTCGAACATGCGCGCATGCAGGAAATACTGGTTCACCGCCGTCAGTTCGTTGGTCAGCACCGCGTTCAGCGTGCGGAGGATTGCGGGGTCGCCCTTCATGGCCATGGTCCTTGCTCTCGCCACGGCGTGTTCGCCGTTCTTCGCGGAGGCCATACCACAGTAAAACCCGCGTTGTTTATTTGCGAGTTTTTATCAATACATTGATAGTGCGAGTGATTTTCGCCCGCGAGAGCCGATGGACTATTCCGCTGCGAGTGCGAACGCTTCGCGGCTGTCCTGGATCATCTGACGCATCTCACAGACGCACTTGGCGCACTGGGCCTGGCATTGATGGCTGGCGAAGATGTCGCGAGGACGACAGGCCCCGGCCTCGATGGCCTGGGCGACGTCACGCTGGCGAAGACCGTTGCAGTTGCAGACGTACACGGGAGGACAGGCGCTCACTGATTGCGACTGGTTCGCTATAGCAGGCCTTAAGGCGATTGCAAGTCGTTCTCAGGCATTGCTGCGGGCCACGCCCGTTGACGGATCGTCGCAGGCGAGGGCACTGAACCGTATGGCCAAAGCTTCGCCCCGAACCCCGACCGTCCCCGACCGCCCGCCCTGCCGGCTGTATCTGATCACGCCGCCGGTCATCCCGGACCTGAACGCCTTCGCCGCCGTGCTCGATCAGGCCCTGGCCGCCGGCGACGTGGCCGCCCTGCAGATTCGGCTGAAGCCGGCGGACGAGGCGACGATCCGCCACGCGGTCGCCGTGCTGGCGCCGGTCGCTCGACGTCATGAAGTCGCGGTCATCCTGAACGACCGGCCGGATCTGGCCCGCGCGACGGGTTGCGACGGCGTCCATATCGGCCAGGAGGACGGCTCCTTGGCCGAGGCGCGGCGTGTCATGGGGCCGGACGCCATGATCGGCGTCACCTGTCACGCCGACCGCGACCTGGCCTGGGACGCGGCCGAGGGCGGGGCCGACTATGTCGCCTTCGGCGCCTTCTATCCGACCGACACCAAGGAAACCGTCCATCGCCCATCGCCCGAGCTGCTGACCGTCTGGCAGGAGACGGTCGAAGTCCCCTGCGTCGCCATCGGCGGGATCACCGTCGACAACTGCGCCGAACTGGCGCGCGCGGGGGCGGATTTCGTGGCGGTCAGCGCCGGGGTCTGGCGCCATGCCGACGGTCCCGCCGCGGCGGTCAGGGCGTTCAATCGAAAGTTGAATTTCTGACTTCAGGGGATATTAGGAACCCCTGTGCTCTGATCGCCGGACAGTATCAGTCCGAGACTCTTCATGATCGTGAGCCGCGCGCTTCACATTGACGCCGAAAGGCAGACGAACCGGGCGCAGCCGTTTGTGGCGAGCGCCGCCGGCGAGGTCGCACCCGGCGGGGGCGCACATCCTGTGATCCCCGTTCTGATGGGGATCGCCGTCGCGATTCTGGTCGCCGTGGCGGTGCTGCATACGCGGAGTTCCGGCACGGTTGCGGGCCTGTGGGGCGCCAGCGGCCTGGCTGTCGCGGTGTGGCTGCGCACCAGCCGGGGCCGTCGCCAGGATGCGATGTACGCACTCGTCCTGAGCATCAGTATCTTGATGGCCGAGTTGATCGTCGGCAACAAGCCCGTGCTTTCGCTGATGTTTACGGCGATGAACATGCTGGAGATCGTCACTGCGGTCGCCCTGGCGCGACGTTTTGCGCCGACGATGAATATTTCGACCCTCAGCGGGGCCGTGCGATTCCTGATCAGCGCCGCCTTGGTCGCGCCTATCCCGGCCGCCCTGATCAGTTCGCTGACCCTGGCCCAGATGGGGTCGCACGATATGGTGGAGGCGTTCCAGACTTGGTGGTTCGGCCACGCCCTGGGCATCGCCGTGATCGGAACCCTGGGCCTGTCGCTGACGCCGTCGACCGTGGCGCGCCTGTGCACGCCGCAAAAGCTGATCGAGTCCGCGATCCTGCTGACGGCCATCGTCGGCTTCTTCTACGTCGGCTTCTCCGGCCAGACCAAGATGGGTTTCGTCCTTCTGCCCTTGCTGCTGACGGTCGCCGTCAGGCTGGGCGTCGCGGCGACGGGCGTGGCGCTTCTGGTCATCACCATCATGACGGTCGGCAGCGCCATAGCCGGCCAGGGACCCTATGTCCGGGGCCTGACCCTGAGCGAACAGGTGCTGATGGCTCAGCTGCTGGTGCTTGTCGGCTATATGCCCACCCTTCTGATGGCGTCGTTGCTGGAAGAGCGCGACCGGCTGGCGGATCGCGCCCGGCTGGGGCGCGAACGGGCGGAAAAGGCGTCTGCGGCCAAGTCGCGGCTGCTGGCCAACGTCGCCCACGAGATCAAGAGCCCGGTCGCCGGCATCATCGGCATCGGCGAACTCTGGTCCAGCGGGGGTCTCGGGCCCACCACGCCCCAGCAGGTCGAGATGGCCGAGATGCTGGTCAAGACGGCCCGTCAGGTGGAGGCCCTCTCGCACGACCTGCTGGACGTCGCGCGCGCCGAGGCCGGCAGCGTGAAGGTGGTGCTGCGTCCGACCGATGTGCCGGGCCTTCTGGAGGACGTGCGGCGGGCGTCGCTGCTTCGCGCGGGTCCGACGTCTGTGCAGATGGATATCGTGTGCGAGAGCGACGGCCTGATCGCCCTGGCGGATTCGCAACGCCTGGCCCAGGTGCTGAACAACCTGACCTCCAACGCGGTCAAATACGGCGCCGCGGGGGGACGGGTGATCCTGCGGGCGTCGCGCGCGGACGACAACGTCAAGGTCGAGGTGATCGACTTCGGTCCGGGCCTGTCGGTCCAGAAGCAGGGCCAGCTGTTCGAGCCTTTCAATCGCCTGGGGCTGGAGCGCTCGACCATCGAAGGCCATGGGGTCGGCCTGGCCTTGGCCAAGCGGCTGATCGAACTGCAGGGCGGCTCCATCGGCGTAACCTCGACGCCGGGGGAAGGCGCCACCTTCTGGATTCTGATTCCAACAGCCTGAGCCGCTGACGACTTCGGGGCGCTCTTGCCGATCGGCCGATGCGGGGCCAAGGTCGGGGGATGTCGATCCTCGTTCTCGCCGCCGCCGTCCTTCTGTCGGGTCAGACCACGGCGCCCGCGCCCCGGTCCGGCTCGGACCTCACCCGCGACCTCAACAGCGCGCCGCCGTCGGCCGCCCAGCCGCAGCGCCCGACGCCGACCCAGACGCCGCCGCCCGCCGCGCAGGCTTCGACGCCGCAGACGCCGCCCGCCGCCCACGCGACAGTCGCGCCAGTTCCAAGAACACAGACCCCCGCGACGCAGGCCCCCGCGCGACAGCCGCCCGCAAGCCAGCCGCCCGCCGCGACTTCGCCCCGCCCATCTGCCCAGAACGCGCCCGGTGCAGCGGCTACCGCCCCGGCGGCACGTCCGCAGACTCCGGCGGCCTCAGCCCAGCCCCAGCCCCAGCCCCAGGCCGCGACTAGCGAGCCGCCCGCCGCGCCGCCCGCCGCGCCCCCGGCCGCCCTGACGCCGGCCGCAGTCGCCGCCTTGCCGTTCCGGCTGGAGATGCCGGCCGATGCGGTCATCACGGCCTCGCGGGCCGGATCCGACGCCAATGTCTATTCGGTGCGGCGCGGCGACCGGGTCCTGCTGATGATCTACGCCGGTCCGGCCTCGCAGTTTCCGATCTTCGACGGCCAGATGGTTCGCGCGGGCGGTCGCTCGTCCGTCGTCGTGACCGAGGGCGGTCGGCGCCTGGCGATGGAGCATCTGTTCCAGCGCGCCACGGCCCCGACCGAAATCCACGTCTGGGTCGCCAGTCCCGGCGGCGCCGACCGCGATCTGGCCGAACGCATCGGCCAGTCGGTCGACGTCCGCTAGGGCTCCGTCAGCTCTCGGACCAGACGGCCAATTCGGTCCCGGCCGGATCGGTGAAATGGAACCGCCGCCCGCCGGGGAAGGCGTAGATCGGCTTCACGATCCGTCCGCCCGCCGCCTCGGCCTTCGCCTGCATGGCCTCCAGGTCGTGGGCGTAGAGGACGGGCAGGGGCGTGCGCGTCCGGTCGGCCGGATCGGCGTCGAACCCGCCGTCCAGCCCCTGATCGAAGGCGGCGTAGGTCGGGCCATAGTCGACGAAGGTCCAGCCGAAGGCCTGGCTGTAGAAGGCCTTGGTCTGCGGCAGCGCGGTCGCGGGCAGTTCGAGATAATCCAGCTTTCCGTCTTCACGCACGGTTGATCTCCCGGATCGAAACGCCACCGCTGCGACCGCTTGCACAAGTCGGAATCCTGCGCAAACCTGCAAACGGTTCGCAATCGCATGGGGACGACGATGATCGTGATGACGACGGGGCTTACGGGCCTGATGGCCCTGATGAAGCAGGACGCCAAATCCCGCGTCCGGCCGAACACGCGCATCCCGGTCGTGGGCCTTCGACCCGGCCGCCCACGTCCGAACTGATCAGCCGACCTGGGCGCGGTGCCTCAGAAAGGCGTCGGCCAGGACGCAGGCGGCCATCGCCTCAACCACCGGCACGGCCCGCAGGGCCACGCAGGGATCGTGGCGCCCCTTGGTTCTCAGATCGGTCTCGGCGCCGTCGCGCGTGATGGTCTGGCGCGGCGTCAGGATGGAGGAGGTGGGCTTGAACGCCACCCGCGCCGTCACCGGCTGGCCCGTCGAAATCCCGCCTAGGACCCCGCCCGCCTGGTTCGACAGAAAGACCGGCTGCTTGTTCAGGTCCAGCCGCATCTGGTCGGCGTTCTCCTCGCCGGTCAGTTCTGCGGCGGCGAAGCCCGCGCCGATCTCCACCCCCTTGGCCGCGTTGATCGACATCAGGGCCGCCGCCAGTTCGGAATCCAGCTTGCCGTACAGCGGCGCGCCCCAGCCGGCGGGAACCCCTGTCGCCTCCAGCGCCACCACCGCCCCGATGGAGGAGCCGGCCTTCCTTACGCCGTCCAGATAGGCTTCCCAGTCTGGAACCACGGCGGCCGAGGCGGCGAACAGCGGATTGTCGTGAACGGCGTCGAAGTCCACGGCCTCGGGCGCGATCCGGTGCGGCCCGATCTGGACCACGCCGGCCCTGATCTTCACCCCGTCGCCCAGCACCTTGCGCGCCACGGCCCCGGCGGCGACGCGGCAGGCCGTCTCGCGCGCCGAGGACCGGCCGCCGCCCCGGTGGTCGCGCACCCCGTATTTGGTCTGATAGGCGAAGTCGGCGTGGCCGGGCCGATAGGCGCGGGCGATCTCGCCATAGTCCTTGGACCGCTGGTCCTCGTTCTGGATCAGGATGGAGATCGGCGTCCCCGTCGTCACCGGCCCGTCGCCGTCGTCGAACACGCCCGACAGGATGCGTGCGGTGTCGCTTTCCTGGCGCTGGGTAACGAAGCGGCTGCCGCCCGGCTTCCTCTGGTCCAGCCACGGCTGCAGGTCGGCCTCGGTTAGCGCAATACGCGGCGGGCAGCCGTCCACCACGCAGCCGATGGCCGGGCCGTGGCTCTCGCCCCAAGTGGTCACGCGAAACAGATGGCCGAAGGTGTTGTGCGACATGGGGCCGACTTAGAGCATGATCGTTTCGGACGGAACCGCTGTTCGCGGTCTGCGGGGGCAAGAAACGTGCGCGTCAGGCCGCCAGCCGCTCGGGTGTCCAGACGCGGGTGAAGCGCAGCAGCAGGTCTTCCGCCGACGACGGCGTATCGTGGGTGGGGATCAGGCTGACGAACAGATGCCCCGACCCGCGCGACCCGCGCGCGGGCAGGCCCAGCCCCTTCAGCCGCACCCGCACCGGCGCGGTCATGTCGGGGACGATCCACGCCGATCGCGGCCCGGCGTGGGTTTCGATCTCCACCCGCCCGCCGTCGGCCATCACCCGCCGCTCCACCGGCCAGGACATGAACAGGTCGTCGCCCAGCACCGACAGTCCGTCTTCGGCGCGGATCAGCACGGGCAGATACAGGTCGCCCCCGTCAGCGGCCCCGCCTTTCAGCCGCAGATGATCCCCGGTTCTCAGGCCCGGCGGGACCGCGACCCGCACCGTCCGGCCGCCCAGTCGCAGCTGGATCCGCGCGCCCGTCACCGCCTGCATCGGGCTGATGGCCAGCACCGGCGACGGCGGGGGCGGAACCGGGGGCGCCGCCAGGGCCGGACGCGCCGGCTGATGCGCCTGGATCAGGCGATAGGCGGCGATCACCTGTCGGAACCGTCCGGCGTCGCCGTGGACCTGGTCGGGCCGCGCCGCCTTGACCGCCGTGCGGAAGGCGGCCTTCAGCGCGGCCGCGTCCGCGCCCTCGCTCAGACCCAGCACGGCCAGGGCGTCGCGGACTCCGGAGACGTCGGCGGAAGTGGGACGAGCGTTCATCCCCCCGACCTTCGTCCGATCAGGGTCAACGCACGGTTAACCGTGTCCCTGTTTGGCCTGTCGCGCGCGGCGCGGCTTCGGCCCCTGGGCGTCGCCCCGTTTGACACGGATCATTTTCACCGCGCGTCCAAGCCGCTAGACCCGTCTCATGACCGCACCCGTGATCCCGCCCAGCCCGTCGCGTGAGGAGTACGCCCGCGACTACGCCGCCGCCCTGGCCGCCAATGGCGACGAGACCCTCTTCGACAGGCCCGAACCCATCGGTCTGTTCACCCAGTGGCTGGCCGAGGCCGCGGCGCATGAGATCAACGATCCCAACGCCATGACCCTGTCCACCCTGGACGCCGAGGGCCTGCCCGATGCGCGCATCGTCCTGCTGAAGGACGTGGATGCGCGCGGCTTCACCTTCTATTCCAACCGCGAAAGCGCCAAGGGGCGGGAACTGGCCGCCCATCCCGTCGCGGCCCTGACCTTTCACTGGAAGACCCTGCGACGCCAGGTCCGGGTGCGCGGAACGGTCCAGCCCGTCACGGCCCAGGAGGCGGACGCCTATTTCGCCAGCCGCGCGCGCGAAAGCCGCATCGGCGCTTGGGCCTCGGATCAGTCGCGGCCGCTGGCCTCGCGCCAGGCGCTGGAAACCGCCGTGGCGCGCGAGACCGCCCGGTTCGAAGGCCAGGACGTGCCCCGCCCCGAACGCTGGAGCGGCTGGCGCGTCACGCCGACGACGGTGGAGTTCTGGCGTGACCGGCCCTTCCGCCTGCACGACCGGCTGCGCTTCACCCGCGACGGCGACGCCTGGATCCCCGAACGCCTCTGGCCATGACTACAGCCAATCGACCGTCCGGTTGCGGCCGTCATTCCGGGACGTCCGAAGGACGGACCCGGAACCCAGGAGGCTCGCATTCGGCCTTGAATGGTTCCAGCAGCGCGCCTGGGGCCCTGGGTTCCGGGTTCTTCGCTGCCCTCAGCCCCGGAAGACGGAAGTGGGAGGCCCACCTGTGTCTCACGCCCGAAACAGCAGCGATCCGTCACCATAGGAATAGAACCGATACTGCTCGGCCACCGCATGAGCATAGGCTGCCTTCATCGTCGCCTGACCGGCGAAGGCGCTGACCAGCATGAACAGCGTCGATCTGGGCAGGTGGAAGTTGGTCATCAGCACATCGACCGCCCGGAACCGATAGCCGGGTGTGATGAAGATGGCCGTGTCTCCATGGAAGGGTCGGATCTCGCCGTCCTCGCGCGTCGCGCTTTCCAGCAGACGCAGGGAGGTGGTGCCGACGCAGATGATGCGGCCGCCTGTCGCATGGACGGCGTTCAGCGCGGCGGCCGTCTCGGGCGAGACCTCCCCCCATTCGCTATGCATCCTGTGATCGGCCAGATCGTCGACCTTGACCGGCAGGAAGGTGCCGGCCCCCACATGCAGGGTCACGGCGTGGGTCGAGACGCCGCGCGCGCGGATGGCGTCCAGCAGGGCGGGGGTGAAGTGCAGGCCCGCCGTGGGGGCGGCGACCGATCCGTCGTGTTCGGCGAAGACGGTCTGATAATCGCTGCGGTCGCGGTCGTCCTCGGGCCGTTTGGCGGCGATATAGGGCGGCAAGGGCATGACCCCGACATCGCGGATGGCGTCGTCCAGCACGGGGCCCGACAGGTCGAACTTCAGGGTGATCAGGCCGTCGTCGCCCTTGGCCGTGACGGTGGCGTCCAGACGGCCCAGGTCGCAGGCGGCGTCGCCATGGGCGCCGAACCTTATCCGGTCGCCCGCCTTGATCCGTTTGCCCGGCTTCATGAAGGCGGACCAGACATCGGGCGCGTCGCGGTGGTGCAGGGTCGCTTCCACCTCGACCGTCAGGGTTTCGCTCTCTGGTCCGATTCGTTGGCGCACGCCCGAAAGACGCGCCGGGATCACCCGCGTATCGTTGAACACCAGGGCGTCGCCGGGCCGCAGAAAGTCCGGCAGATCGCGCACGATCCGGTCTTCCAGTGCGTCGCTCCTGACTACCAGCAGCCGGGCGGAATCGCGCGGATCGGCGGGCCGCAGGGCGATGCGGTCCTCAGGCAGGTCGAAATCGAAATCGGCGGTCTTCATCGCGCGCTCTATAGGGATGTCCGGAGGCGCGCGCCACGTCGCCGCGGTCTGCGCGCCTGTCGCCGACGCCTCGCACTTTGTTTTCTCTGCGGATTTTCCACTCAGCCCGCCGTTTTCCGATCACGCCCCGTCGCCGTGGTAAGCTGACGCACGGTCTTTGACAGCGTGATTTCGGACTGATCGGACTGTTCGGACTCCGTTTTCCGGAGTCCGGACTTCAGTCGTAACCCGGCGCGAACGCCCCGGCCCAGGAGCCGTAGCGGTTCAGGGACAGGTCGTGCGCCTCGATCTCGGGCGTCTTGCCGTCGATCAGGTCGGCCAGTACCCGCGCGGAGCCGCAGGCCATGGTCCAGCCCAGGGTGCCGTGGCCGGTGTTCAGATAGAGGCCGGGAATATTGGCGGCGCCGATCACCGGCGTGCCGTCGGGCGTCATGGGCCGCAGGCCCGACCAATAGCTGGCGCCCTTCAGGTCGCCGCCGCCGGGGAACAGGCTGCCGACCGACTGCTCCAGCGTCTCGCGGCGCAGGTGAGGCAGGCTGTTGTTGTAGCCGGACAGTTCGGCCATGCCGCCGACGCGGATGCGGTCGCCCAGGCGGGTGATCGCCACCTTGTAGCTTTCGTCCATGACGGTGGAGACGGGCGCGCGGTCGGCGTCCACGATCCGCGCCGTGATCGAATAGCCCTTCACCGGATAGACCGGCAGCTTCAGCCCCACCGGCGCCACCATGCGCGGCGAATAGGAGCCCAGGGCCACCACCACCGCGTCGGCCGTCAGGACGCCTTGGCTGGTCCGCGCGCCCACGACCCGCCCGTCGGCGGTCTCCAGCGCCTGGATGTCCACGCCCTGGTGGAAGACCACGCCGCGCTCGGCCGCCATGCGGGCCAGGGCGTTGGTGAACAGGAAACAGTCGCCCGTCTCGTCGTTGGGCAGACGCAGGCCGCCAACGAAGGGGACGTCCGACGCCGCCAGTCCCGGTTCGGCCGCGATGCAGCCGGCAGGATCCAGCACCTCGCACGGCACGCCCTGCGCCTTCAGCACGTCTACGTCCTTGTGCACGTCGGCCAGCTGTTTCTCGGTGCGGAACAACTGAAGCGTCCCCTGTTGGCGGCCGTCGTAGGCGATGCCTGTCTCGCGGCGCAGCAGGTCCAGCTGATCGCGGCTGTATTCGGCCAGGCGCACCATCCGCCCCTTGTTCAGCGCATAGCGTTCGTGGGTGCAGTTCCGCAGCATGGCCAGGGTCCAGCGGATCATGGCCATGTCCAGCCGGGGGCGGATGATCAGGGGGGCGTGGCGCATCAGCAGCCACTTCATCGCCTTGACCGGAATGGAAGGCGCGGCCCACGGCGCGGAATAACCGGGCGACACCTGGCCGGCGTTGGCGAAGCTGGTCTCCAGCGCCGGACCCGCCTCGCGGTCGACCACCACGACCTCATGGCCGGCCTGGCTCAGATACCAGGCGGTGGTGACGCCGATGACGCCAGAACCCAGAACCAGAACCCGCATATCGACCTGCAATTCGCCGTTTGAAACGTCAGGATAGACGCGCTTTGCATCGACGATCCTGCCTGTTTGCGCAACGGACAGCGGCTGATAGGCTGGTAACGCAATAATATGCGATAAAACGACGGATAATTGCGATGCTGCTCGACCCAATCGATCACCGCCTGCTGCAACGTCTCCGTGCCGACGGGCGGATCAGCAACGCAGACCTGGCGTCTGCGGTCGGCCTGTCGCCCTCGGCCTGCCTGCGCCGCGTCCGCCGGCTGGAGGAGCGGGGCGTCATCAGGGGCTACGCCGCCATCCTGGCCAACGACGCCGACGACGGGGTCGTCGCCTATGTCGAGATCACGCTGGAGAAGCAGACTGACGACCACATGCGCCGGTTCGAGGCGGCGGTCAGGAACCACCCCGAAATCCGTGACTGCTATCTGATGGCAGGCGAGGCGGACTATATCGTGCGGGCCGTGGCCCCCGACATCGCCGCCTATGAGGTGATCCACAAGGACGTGCTGTCGCGTCTGCCGGGGGTGTCGCGCATCCACTCCAGCCTGGCGATCCGCAACGTCCTGGCGGCGCGCGGCTGAACCTGGGCGGAGGCTGACCGTGGCTCGCTTCGACCGGCGCTAAACGCTCGACAGCCATGCCCTGGCGGCGATAGGTGAGGGGCGTTTTCAAAGGACCTTCGCCATGATCACCCGCATCCAGCCCGGCGCCCGCATGAGCGAAGCCGTCGTCCACGGCGACACCGTCTATCTGGCGGGCCAGGTGGGCGAGCCGGGCGACGACGTGATCGCCCAGACCCGGACGGCGCTGGCCGAGGTGGACGCCCTTCTGGCCCAGGCAGGCAGCGACAAGTCCAAGATCCTGATGGCCCAGATCTGGCTGGCCGACATGGCTGACTTCGAGGCGATGAACAGCGTCTGGGACGCCTGGGTCGATACCGCCAATCCGCCCGCCCGTGCGACAGGTGAAAGCCGGCTCGCATCGCCGGATTACAAGGTCGAGGTCATCGTAATCGCCGCCAGGCCCTGATCACGGTTGACCGGGCGGTATGCAGCCTGCAAACCGCCGCCCATGCTGCAGAACCTCGAAACCCTCGCCCGCGAGGCCAAGTCCTGGCCGTTTGAGCAAGCCCGCAACCTTCTGAACCACGTTCTGAAGAAGCGCCTGAGCGACGCCGAGCGGGACGCGGCCAAACTGCTGATCGACGCGGGCAAGACCGACGAGGCGCTGGGGACGTTTCCGGCGTTGCAACGGCCCGTGATCCTGGAGACCGGCTACGGTCCCTCGGGTCTGCCGCACATGGGCACCTTCGGCGAGGTGGCGCGCACGACCATGGTGCGCAACGCTTTTCGCGCCCTGACCGGCGACCGCTGGCCCACGCGCCTGATCGCCTTCAGCGACGACATGGATGGTCTGCGCAAGGTGCCCGAGGGCGTGCCGAACCCGCAGATGCTGACCGAGGACCTGCACAAGCCCCTGACCCAGGTGCGCGATCCCTTCGGCACGCATGACAGCTTCGGCGCGCACAACAACGCCCGCTTGCGGGCCTTCCTCGACAGCTTCGGTTTCGACTATGAGTTCATGTCCTCGACCGAGACCTATCGGTCCGGGCGGTTCGACGCGACCCTGCTGATCCTGCTGGAGCGGTTCGATGCGGTTCAGGCGATCATGCTGCCGACCCTGGGCGAAGAGCGCCGCGCGACCTATTCGCCCTTCCTGCCGATCAGCCCGATCACCGGCCATGTGCTTCAGGTCCCGACCCTGGCGCGCAACGTCGAAAAGGGCACCATCACCTTCGAGGACCCCGCAGGCGAGCCGGGCAATCGCACCGAGGTTCCCGTCACCGGCGGCCATGTGAAGCTGCAGTGGAAGCCCGACTGGGCCATGCGCTGGACCGCGCTGGATGTCGACTACGAAATGTCGGGCAAGGACCTGATCGAAAGCGTGCGCGAAAGCTCCAAGGTCTGTCGCGCCCTGGGCGGCACGCCGCCGGAAGGCTTCAACTACGAACTGTTCCTGGACATCGAAGGCAAGAAGATCTCCAAGTCCAAGGGCAACGGCCTGACGATGGACGAGTGGCTGCGTTACGGCACGCCCGAGAGCCTGTCCTGGTACATGTTCCAGTCGCCGAAGTCGGCCAAGAGCCTGCACTTCAACGTCATTCCGCGGGCGATCGACGACTATCTGTCTTTCATCGACCAGTTCCAGACCCAGGAGCCCGCCAAACGGATCGACAACGCCGTCTGGTCGATCCATGCGGGCGATCCGCCGAAGGTCGCCAGCCCGGTCTCGTTCAGCCTGCTGCTGAACCTCGTCGGCGTGGCCAACGCCTCGTCGAAGGAACAGCTGTGGGCCTATTTCGCCAAATATCTGCCCGACGCCACGCCCGAGACCGAGCCGACGCTCGACCGACTGATGGGCCATGCGCTGAACTATTACGAGGACTTCGTGAAGCCGACGAAGTCGTATCGCCTGCCCACGGAGCAGGAGAAGGCGGCGCTGCTGGACCTGGCTGAGCGGTTGAAGGCGCTGCCTGCGGGCACGACCGACGGCGAGACGATCCAGAACGAAGTCTATGCTGTGGGCAAGGCACACGCCTTCGAGCCGCTTCGGGCCTGGTTCGGGGCGCTGTACGAGGTGCTGTTGGGCGCGTCGCAAGGGCCGCGCTTCGGCTCCTTCGCCGCCATCTACGGCCTGCCGCAGACGATCGCGCTGATCGAAAGGGGCGCCAACGGCGAACTGGCGAAATAGGGTCTGCGGCGGCTGAAACGAAGATGAACGGAAAATAACGGCCACGCTCCGGGAGCCTTCAGGTTCGGCTGTGCATTGTCCCCTCCATCGACAACGCGATGACAGGAGAACAGCCATGTCGAAGAAGATCATGACCACGGGTCTGGCCACCGCCGCCGCCCTTGCCGCCCTCGTCACCGCCGCCCCCATGGCGGCTCAGGCTCAAGCCAACGGCGTAACCAACTGCGACGCCCCCGGCGGCCGCCAGGCGGCCGGCGCCCTGATTGGCGCCGTCATCGGCGGCGTTGTGGGTTCCAACGTGGCCCGTAACGAACGCACCGCAGGCACGGTGGTCGGCGCAGGCGCCGGCGCAGCGGCCGGTTCCTACATCGGTTGCAACCAGCAGCGGACGCGCGCTGCAGCCAACGCCAACGCCTCGCGCGGTCAATATCGCGCCACGTCGAACCTGCGTATCCGTTCGGGCCCCGGCGCCAACTATCGCCAGGCGGGCAGCCTATCGGCGGGCCAGCCCTTCACGGCGGTCGGTTCGCAAGGCGAATGGATTCAGATCGCCGGCGGCGGCTGGGTGAACGCCCACTACGTCACGACCAACTAGGGCCCGACCAGGGTTCAAGGTGGCGGCCGACTGATCGGGCGGGTCTTATCGCCCCGTCCTGTCTCGCCCGACAGTCGGCTGAAGGCTCTCGGCTTCGCCGTTAGAGCCGTCAAGGCCCCGCCCGGCAAACCGGGCGGGGCCTTCTATTGGCTGACCCACAGGATTCGCGCCATCCATTCGATGTCGCGACGCACGACGATGCGCGGCGGATAATCAGGGTTGATGGACGACAGGGTGACGGCGCGGGGGGTCAGACGCGTGACCTCCTTGGCCACGACTTCTCCCGATGTCAGTCGGGCGACCACGCGGTCGCCGCGCCGCACCTGAGCTACGTCCCGGTCCACGATCACCCGGTCCCCCTCTCGGTACAGGGGCGCCATGGAGTCGCCGGTGATCTGCAGGCTGAACAGGGTGTCTTTCGCACGGGGCAGTTCGGTCTGATCCCAGCCGTCGCCGGTCGGCAGCCCCGCATCGTCGAAGAAACCGTCCTGCCCGGCCCGCGCCAGTCCCAGCAGGGGAATCGACATGGGCGTGTCGGATGCGTCCCCCGCCAGGTCGGCGAACGCGCCCAGGGACAGGTCCGCGGTCGCCAGCACCTGCATCAGGCTTTCGGTCGAGGGCCAGCGTGGACGCGGCGGTTGGCCGGGTCCGAAGCGTTTGGAGGGGTTGAAACTGGTGGCGTCCAGACCGGCCCGGCGCGCCAGTCCCGAAGGCGACAGGCCTTCGCGTCGGGCCAGGGCGTCCACTGCGTCCCATAGTCTGGCGTGTGTCAGGGTCATGAAACGTCCGAAATCCGATTCGGGCGATCCTAACCTGATCTATAGGAATTTCTACCTATTCGATCCCGGCCGCCTTGCGGTTCTGCCAGGCCCAGAAGGTGCCGACGATCAGGCAGCCGATGATCAGATACCCATTGAGATTCATCACAGTGTAAAGTGCAGTCGGCGCGATGTGAGCGTTTGTCATGATCAGAATGTGGCTCATGACGGTAACGAGCTGGATCGCGGCGGCCCAAATCGGCCACGACCGGCGCGAACGCCAGGCCAGGGCCGCAAATGCGCCCAACAGGATAACGTCGATGATGAAGACGCCGATCGGCGCGTCTCCGATCCGCGGTCCGCTTTCCTGAACCAGCAAGGAGGCGAACCAAGCGAACAGATAAGCGCCCGCGCCATTCTTCTCGGGTTGATCACCCTTGGTGAAGGCGAACAGCGCCATCGCCAGCATGAAGACGGCGCCGATGACGGCGTATAGCATGTTCACCATGTGAAATCGCCCCCGACGCTGCGGCGTCGAGGGCGACTATGAACGTGTTTCGGCCAGGCTGAAATAAGTTCAGCCGAACCTTACGCCGATTTCACGCAACGGTACGGAGATGGTTCGAGACCTTGGTGTCCTTGGTGTCCCGGGGTTGCGGGTCGAGCCAGTCGTCGGGCTTGCCGATCGGGCCCGCAGCATAGGTTCCGTAACCCACGCGGCGATGATCTTTCTGGAGTTCGGCGTGGCAGGCCACGATCGCTTCGCGCGCAGCGGCCAGAGCGGCGATGGTCTCCATCGCCTTGGACTGCGAAGCCGTGGCCGTGACAGGCGACAGGGAGAGGGCGGCGCGGGCGCCGATGAAGGATTGAACCAGCGTTGTCGCCTGGGTGATCGCGGCGTCAATCGCGTGTTCGGTCGCGTGGAGATCGCCAGCAACGCTAGCGACGACTTCAGTCCGGTCCATAAATAACCCCTCAGTAAGGTTTACAACGTCTGAATGGTTATCACGTCTTAACTGTGTTTGATAGCGGTTTGTTAAGCGTAGGATCAATCCATGGTTGCTGTCGCTTGGAAGGCCCGGCGGCGCGGCGCTGCCGTATCAAAGCCGAGATGGACGGTTCGAGAATATCAGGGGTTGTCCAGGAGGAAATGCGCCGTCAGCGAGGCGATGGGATCGCCGCGTTCCTCCTGCCAGGCGTCCGCCTGGACGTGCGCGATCCGGCGGCCCGCCCGGCTGATGCGGGCGCGGGCGAAAACGTCGATCGGCCGTCCGGTGCGAAGATAGGACACGGTGACGTTGATCGGTCGGGGCAGGCGCGGGCCGGGAAAGCTGAGCGCCACCTGCGTCATGGCCGTCATTTCCAGAAGGGCGGCGGTGGATCCGCCGTGCAGCGCCGGCAACATGGGATTGCCGATCAATCGCTCGGCGAAGGGCATGATCACCGTCGCCTCGTCGCCGCTGATCATGGCCCTGAGGTTCAGAAAGCGCGCATAGGGCATGTGCTCCAGGATGTCGGTCATGCCGCGGCCTCCGGTTGAAGCCCGCGTTCGCGCGGCCTGTTCACCACATAGGCGGATTGGGCGGCGGCGACGGGATCGGAGGCGCTTTCCTCGAAAGCCCAGGCGCGGACGAAGGCGATGGTGGGCGTCATCCGATAGCATTTCGCCTGGGCGAACAGGTCTTGGCGGGGGCGGGCGGCGCGCATGTAGTCGACCCGGAGATCCAGGGTGGCGATCGGCTGGAAACTGTCCATCACAGTCCACACGGCCAGGCCGCCGATATGATCCAGCAACGTCGTCACCAGCCCTCCGGCGAACACGCCCGTCTCGGGATCGCCGACCAGATCTTCGCGCCAGGGCACGCGGATGCGCGGCTCGCCATCGTGCAGGCCGTCAAACGTAAAGCCCAAGGCTCCGGTATGGGCCGCGCCGGCCGCCAGTTGAGGCAGTATGGTGGAGGCGAAGTCATCGTGGTGCATGAGCGGCTTTCGCAGGCGATTTCGAGCGATTCCTGTATGGCGGCGGCGCCCGTCGTCGTCGAGAGCGTTAGAAGGTTCATGATCCGACCCGAAGACCTGCTGCATCCGACGCCCGCCGGCCTCTATTGTCCGCCCGGTGATTTCTACGTCGATCCGGTGCGGCCGGTGGATCGCGCCGTGATCACCCACGGTCATTCCGATCATGCGCGGGCCGGCCATGGTGCGGTCCTGGCGACGCCTCAGACCCTGGCGATCATGGCGGAACGATACGGATCGGATTTCGCCGGTCGCCAGCAGGCGGCGGCATATGGCGAGGCTGTGTCGCTGAACGGCGTCGATTTGCGCCTGTTTCCAGCGGGGCATGTCCTGGGTTCGGCCCAGGTCGAGGTCCGTTGGAGGGGGCTGACGATGGTGGTCTCGGGCGACTACAAGCGGCGGAGGGACCCGACCTGCGCGCCGTTCGAACCCGTGCCCTGCCATGTCTTCATCTCCGAGGCGACCTTCGGCCTGCCGGTCTTCCGCCATCCGCCGGCCGAGGCAGAAGTCGACCGGCTGGTTCGGTCGCTGGGCCAGTTTCCGCATCGCGCGCATCTGGTCGGCGCCTATTCTCTGGGCAAGGCGCAGCGGATCATCCGTCTGTTGCGGGAAGCCGGCTGGGATCGTCCCATCCATGTGCACGGCGCGCTGGAGCGGCTGAACGCCCTCTATGAACGCGAGGGCGTTCCTTTAGGCCCGCTTTCGCCCACGCGCGATCTGCCCAAGGGCGCGTTGGGCGGAGAGGTCGCCATCGCGCCGCCGTCGGCCATACAGGATCGTTGGGCCAGACGGTTCGCCGATCCGGTCACGGCCTTCGCCTCCGGCTGGATGGGGGTCCGCGCGCGCGCGCGCCAACGGGGCGTGGAACTGCCGCTTGTCGTTTCCGATCACGCCGACTGGACGGAACTGACCGAGACGTTTCTGGAACTGAAGCCCGACGAGGTCTGGATCACCCACGGCCGGGAGGAGGGCCTGCTGCGCTGGGCCGAGATCAATGGACAGAAGGCGCGCGCCCTGCGTCTGGTCGGCTATGACGAGGAGGACGAGGAACGCCTGGACGCCCGTCCGGACTGAGCCTCAGCCGCGCGAGCGGCGCAGGACGTCGTCGGCCGCAACAACCGGGTCTTGCGCGACCTCATCCGTTTCGGCGGGCGCCAAGGCTGCATTCATCGCCATGCGCAGGCGTTCAGGCTTGATCGGCTTTTCCACCACGGCCGCCATGCCGATCGACAGATAGTGTTTGGCGTCCTCCGGATCGGCGTTCGCGGTCAGGGCTACGATGGGAACGCGGCCGGCGGGACCTTCGAGGGTGCGGATGGCCTGGGTCGCCTGGACGCCGTCCATGCGCGGCATCTTGATGTCCATGAGGATCAGATCGTAGCGGTTTTCCCGCACGGCCTCGACCGCTTCCTGTCCGTCTTCCGCCAGTTCGGAACTGCAGCCGAACATTTCGCACAGGGCCTGGGCCACCACACGGTTCGTGGCGTTGTCGTCGACGATAAGGATGTGCGGCGCGGACTTCAGGTTCAGTTCCGACAGAGTCGAGACGTTCGACGGCGTCTCGGCTTCGATCAGGGCGCGGCGCGCGCTGACGTCGAAGGCGAAGGTGGCGCCGCGGCCCTTGTTGTTCTCGGCCCAGATGCGGCCGTCCATCCGGTCGATCACCTGGCGGCAGATGGAAAGGCCCAGGCCCGCGCCGTCGAGGCCGGCGCCCTGGCCGAAGGGTTCGAACAGGGCTTCGATCTGATCCTCGTCAACCCCGGGTCCGTCGTCGCGCACCCGCGCTTCCATGCGCGTCTGATCGCCCTCGACCCAGGCTTTGAGGCTGACCTCGACAACCCCGTTGCGGGCGAACTTCAGCGCATTGCCGATCAGGTTGCTGAAGACCTGTTTCAGCCGGGCGCCGTCGATCATCGCGGCCAGTTCGGTGTCGCCCTCATAGCCGACCAGAAGGGTGACACCGTCCTGGGACGCACGCGGCTCCCACAAAGCCTGGACCTCGTCCATAAGGGCGCGCAGCGGCGTGGGCGTGGGCGACAGCTCAAGCTCGCCGGCCTCGGCCTTGGACAGGTCGACCGCGTCCTGAAGGATGCGCAGCAGGGTTTCGGACGAATCGACGATGGTCTGAACATGGGCCTGGGCGGCCGCGTTCAGCGGTTGGCGGCGCAGCAGTTCGGCGACGGCCAGGACGCCGTTCATCGGTGTTCGCAGCTCATGGCTCATGATGGCCAGGAATTGGCTCTTGGCGCGTGCGGCGGCGATGGCCTGAGCACGGGTGTCGTTCAGCGCGGCGGCCTGGTCGGCCAGCAGGGCGTTCTGTTCGCGCTGAAGATCATGGACGACTTGAAGCAGGGTCGCGGCCGTGCCGACGCCCTGATAAAGGCCGTTCCTCGTGACGATAAAGCCCCGCAGCAGAGCGGCTGGTCCGCCCCGCAGCATGATGTCGCACAGGGCGTCCAGGCAGACGTGTCCCTCGACCACGGCGGGTTCGTCATCCATGGCGAAGGTGACGGGCCGGGCGTCATAGAGGGCGTGACCGAAGCGACCGGCGATCTTCTCGAGAAAGGCCGTGCGCTCGATCAGTCCCAAGGGGCGATCGTTCTCGACGACCGGAATGACCAGGGTGTTCGGCTCCTGGCGGAAACGCGTGAGCACATCCTGGCCCAGCGTCGCCGGACCGACCGGTTTCACCCGCTCGCAAAGACTCTCGACTGTCGGCATGCCGCCTGGAACTCCCTACATCGCTCAATCTGACTGACTTCGCTTGAGGAATCGTTAAGCGCCGCAGGACCGGAAAGACGGGGAAGGCGGCCGGGTTTTGCACCCCGGCCAGGGCTGGTGTATGAGGCCCGCCCGACCCATCTAGGGTCTTCATCCCTTTGTGCATGCGCGCGGCCATCCGGCCGACCGCAGGTTTGTCATGAGCGTCATCCTGAAAAAGACCCCCACATCGGCCTTGGTTCTCTTCTCCGGCGGGCAGGACAGCGCGACCTGTCTGGCCTGGGCGCTGGAGCGGTTCGAGCGGGTCGAGACGGTCGGCTTCGACTATGGCCAGCGCCATGCGGTCGAGATGCAGGCGCGCCAGACCGTTCGCGACGGCATGGCGAAGGCCCTGCCGCAGTACGTCGACCGGCTGGGCGACGATCATGTGGTGGACCTGACCGGATACGGCCGGATCGCCGAAAGCGCCCTGACCGCCGACCGCAAGATCGAGATGGACGCGCGCGGCCTGCCCACCACCTTCGTGCCGGGGCGGAACCTGATCTTCCTGGTCGCGGCGGCGGCGCTGGCGGACCGGCGCGGGCTGGAGGTGCTGGTCGGCGGCATGTGCGAGACGGACTATTCCGGTTATCCCGACTGTCGTCACGACACGATGGTGGCGATGGCGCGGGCGCTGTCGCTGGGGCTGGACAAGCCGGTGGTGATCGAGACGCCGCTGATGTGGCTGACGAAGGCTGAGACGTGGGAACTGGCCCGGCAGATCGGCGGGACGGCGCTGGTCCGGATGATCGTCGAGGACAGCCACACCTGTTATCGGGGCGACCGGATGCACCGGCACACCTGGGGCTACGGCTGCGGCGAATGCCCGGCGTGCGAACTGCGCGCAGCGGGCTATGACGAATGGGCGTCTGCCCAGTGACCTATTCGGCCAAGGAAGTCTTTCTGACGGTGCAGGGCGAGGGCGGGCAGGCGGGACGGCCCGCAGTCTTCCTGCGCTTCGCCGGATGCAATCTGTGGAGCGGGCGCGAGCAGGACCGGGCCGGCGCCGTCTGCACCTTCTGCGACACCGATTTCGTCGGCGTGGACGGCGGCGGGGGCGGCAAGTTCGCGACGCCCGATCTGCTGGCCGATCATGTCGCGTCGCTGTGGCGGGGCCGGGCGGGCGATCCGAAACTGGTGGTCTGCACCGGGGGCGAGCCGCTGCTGCAACTGGATGCGCCGCTGATCGCGGCCCTGCATGCGCGCGGCTTTGAAATCGCCATCGAGTCCAACGGCACCCTGGCGGCGCCCGACGGGATCGACTGGATCTGCGTCAGCCCCAAGGCCGATGCGCCGGTGGTGCAAACGCGCGGGCAGGAGCTGAAACTGGTCTTTCCGCAGGACAAGGCCATGCCCGACCGTTTCGAGCATCTGGATTTCGAACGCTTCTGGCTGCAGCCGATGGACGGGCCGGATCAGGCCGCCAACACCGCCGCCGCCATCGAATACTGCCTGACCCACCCCCAATGGCGCCTGAGCGTCCAGACCCACAAATATATCGGCGTCCGCTAATGCCCGTCTTCGAGATCACCAAACAGGCGACGTTCGACGCCGCGCACCACTTCCCCAACGAGCCGGAGGGCAGCATCTATCGCCGTGTTCACGGCCATTCCTTCACGGTCGAGGCGACGGTGCGGTCCGAAGTTTTGGACGACGAACATGGCTGGGTCGCGGATCTGGGCGCGCTGGACCGGGCGCTGAAGGCGGCGGCGGAGGTGCTGGACCACGGGATGCTGAACGAACATCCTGGGCTGGAACTGCCCAGTCTTGAGAACCTGTGCCTGTGGTTCGCCCGGACGCTGAAGCCCGAATGGCCGGGCCTGTGTCGCATTCAGGTGGCCCGCCCGACGATCAACGAGCGGTGCGTGCTGAGCCTTTAGGCATCCAGCCAGTCCAACAGCGCCGCATTGACGGCGTCCGGCTGCTCCAGCGTCGAGGCGTGGCCGCAGTCGGGAACGATGACCAGATTGGCGTCGGGCAAGGCGTCGGCCATTTCGCGCGCGCGGATCGGCGGGGTCAGGGGATCGCGGTCGCCGACCAGAACCAGCGTCGGAACGCGGATGCCGGGCAGGTCGGGGCGTGAATCCGGCCGACCGATGATCGCCCTTTGCTGGCGCACGAAATCGGCGGCGCCGACGTCCAGACCCATGCGGACCTGAACCTCGATCAAGCTTTGATCGGCCTTGTGCCGGGGATGCAGCAGGCGGGACGCGATCTCGCGCATGATGGCCTCAAGCTGACCGTCCTCGGCGCGGGCGATCAGGGCCTGACGCTGGGCGGTCTGTTCGGGCGCATCGGGGCGGGCGGTGGTGTCCAGCAGCGCCAGCCGCTCAACCCGCTCCGGGGCCTGACGCTCGATCTCGAAGGCGATGTAGCCGCCCATCGAAATGCCGCCCAAGGCGAAGCGGGGCGGGGCGTCACGCAGGATGGCGGCGGCCATCCGGGCTATGCTGTCGCCTTCGCGCGTCGAGGCGATGCTGACAGGTCTGTGGGGGCTTAGCGCCGCGACCTGGGGCGCGAACATCTCGGCCGTGCAGGCCAGACCGGGAACGAGGACGACCGGCGTCACCTCAGCAACTCTTGCCCTGACGCTGGCGTTGTTCGCAGCGGCGTTGTTCACGTTCGTACTGCCGCTGTTCCCGCTCGCGGCGGGCGCGGGTCTCCTCGTCCGACGTGGTGACGGCGTCCACGCCCGCGCCGACGACCGCGCCCGTGGCCTTGGCCGCGCCGCCCACGACAGCAGCGGTCCCGCCCACGACCGCGCCGACGACGCAGCCCTGAAGCATCAGACAGCCGCCCAGAACGACGACGCTTTGAGAGACGGCGAAAAGACGATTTCGACGACGCATCTGGACCACTCCGAAGACCGCGGAGAACGGCCCGCGCCTGAGGTTAGACCGAACCGCGCCGCGTCGTCAGCCCTCGCGTTGGGGCAGCAGTCTTCGACGTTGCCGCGCCACGGCCAGCGGCGTGCCGTCGACGCCCCAGGCCGTCGCCTCGTCCACCGTCCAGCCCAGGCCCAGGTCCAGCATGCTGAACTCGAAGAAGGCCCAGCCGTCGGGCGCGTTCTGGGGCGTCGGATCGGCCAGAATGTCGATGCGAAAGTCCACGGTGGTCATGGCGGCGGGCGTGGGGCTGAGCGTCCAGGCCGGTGGGTAAAGCGCGTCCAGCAGATAGCACAGCGTCGTTTCGTCCAGCGGACGGCCGTTCAACATGCGTATCCAGGTGCGTTCGACCGCCGGCCTGCCTGCATTGCCGCCCAGGATGTTGGGGCCGCCGTCGAAACGGTATTCGACATGCTGCGCGAAATGCGGCGCCATGGGGCCGCCGATGGTGGCGGCCGGGTCCAGGCTGTCCAGCGACGGTGGCGGGCGGTGCAGCGGCGTCACAGGCGGCGTCTGGCCGTCGCGCCCATAGACGCCAGTGGCGTGATGGGTCAGTCGACCGTCCTGATCGGCCTCCGCCGCAGCGTAGAGGACGTTGCGTCCGCCCCGCAGCAGACGCGGGCGAAAGGCCAAGGGCGCGTCGAAGACGGCGGCGGATAGATACTGCACCGACAGGGTGCGCAGCGGCGTCTCCAGTCCCAGCCCACGCCGCATCGCCAGGGCGCACAGCGACGCCAGCAGGCCGCCGAAGGGAAAGCCTTTTTCCGGGGGCAGGGCGGCGGGGCCGTTCGAGAAACATCCCGGAACCACGGTCGACAGCGCGCCGTCCTCCGTCGCGCCAAAGGCCAGAACGTCGTCCAGGGAAACCAGCGGGGTCATGAGCGCGATCCTGCGTCAGGCGACAAGGGGACGGAAGGCCCGATTCCAGGAATCGGCCTTCCGCCAGTCAAGGAACAAGGACGACGCGCCGGGGAGAGCGGCTTGTCCGTTGCCAAACGAGACTGACCGACTGCGTTCCGATTGGCAACCCTCTTGCAAACAGGCTGACGCGGGGTCACTTTCTTTCCATGGGACGCACCGCCGACTACAGCCGCCAAAGCTGCTCCATCGCCGCCACGCTGGAGGTGATCGGCGACCCGTGGACGCTTCTGGTCATCCGCGACGCCTTCAACGGGGTGACGCGCTTCGAACAGTGGCAGGACAATCTGGGCGTCGCCCGCAACGTTCTGGCCGCCCGGCTGAAAAGCCTGGTCCAGCACGGGGTTCTGGAACCGCGCCCCTATTCGGAACGGCCGCCGCGCAACGAATATGTCCTGACGGCCAAGGGCAAGGACCTGTACGGCGTTCTGGTGACGCTGCACGGCTGGGGGGCCAAACATGTCTATGGCGACGCGGACAGCGGCATAGACATGATCCATAAGACCTGCGGACAGACCCTGACGCCGCGCATCGCCTGCGGCTGCTGCGGCGAGATCGTGAAGCCGCGCGACATCCTGCTGGTCCGCTCCGAAAATCGACCGACCGTCGGGGATGTGATGCCGCCAAAGGAAGCAGCCTAGCCAATGACCGAGGCGGCGTGAGCAGACTGTTCGTCAAATCGCTGATTGGAACAGTCGTCGCCGTGGCGGCCCTTTCTGGAGCGTGGGCGTACAAGCGTGAGGACCAGTGCAGCCGCTTGCTGGCTTCTCTCGATCCTCAAAGCGATGTCGAGGTGCGCAGGACCAGCGCCGGAGTCTGTTATTCGTGCCGCCTCGACGGCCCTCTCTATGACCTCATGTATCCCTACTGCGGGAAGGCGGACCGCAACTACGTCGGGTTCTGACAGGACGAAAGCCGGCCGCGTCTGCACGCAACCGGCTCCCGTCATCCCTTGACGCACACCACCTGACGCAGGGTGTGCACGACCTCGATCAGGTCGGTCTGGGCCGCGATGACCGCATCGATGTCCTTGTAGGCCATCGGGGTTTCGTCGATCACCTCGGCGTCCTTGCGGCACTCGACGCCAGCGGTGGCGCGGACATGATCCTCGACCGTGAAGCGGCGCTTGGCCTCGGTCCGGCTCATGGCCCGTCCGGCGCCGTGCGAGCAGGTGCAGAAGCTTTCCGCATTGCCCCTGCCGCGCACGATGAAGGATTTCGCCCCCATCGAGCCGGGGATGATGCCCAGTTCGCCGTCCTTGGCCGACACGGCCCCCTTGCGGGTCAGGAAGACGTCCTTGCCGAAGTGCTTCTCCTTCGAGACGTAGTTGTGGTGGCAGTTCACCGCCTCCTGCGTCGTCTCCAGATCCGGCCAGAAGGCCTTCAGCACTCCGAGCACGCTGTCCATCATCACTTCACGGTTGGCGCGTGCGTACTTCTGCGCCCACGACACCGCCCGAACATAGTCGACGAAGCCGTCCGTCCCTTCCGGGAAATAGGCCAGATCCTGGTCGGGCAGGTTGATGTGCCAGCGGCGCATTTCGTGCTTGGCCCGTTCGATGAAATAGGTCCCGAAACGGTTGCCGACCCCGCGTGAACCGGAGTGCAGCATGACCCAGACATCGCCCGCCTCATCGAGACACAACTCAATGAAGTGGTTGCCCGTGCCCAGGGTGCCCAGATGGCCGAAACCGCGCGGATGCCCCGCCTTGGGGTGACGGTCCACCACGGCGTCATAGCCCGCCTTCAGATCGGCCCAGCGAGTGACCGCCGAAGCCGGCGGCTCCGCCGACCAGGCGCCCTTGTCGTTGCGCCCGCCGTTGTCGGTGCGGCCGTGCGGAACGGCCGCCTCGATGGCGGAGCGGATGGCCGACAGGTCGTCCGGCAGGTGCTCGGCGCGGATCGAGGTCCGCACCGCCATCATGCCGCAGCCGATGTCCACGCCCACGGCGGCCGGGATGATGGCCCCCACGGTCGGGATCACCGACCCCACCGTCGCGCCCATGCCCCAGTGCACGTCGGGCATGACCGAGACATGTTTGTGGATGAACGGCAGCGAGGCCACGTTCTTCAGCTGTTTCAGCGCCGCATCCTCGATGGGCACGCCCCGTGTCCAGGCCTTGATGGGCGCATGGTCCGGGGTTTCGATCACGTCATAGCCAGACATGGCCGACGTCTCCTTTTCTGTCTTTGATCCTGCCGGATCGGCGCGAAAAGGAACCCGCAAATGCAAGAAACCCCTCCGGCCGTAAGCAGGAGGGGTTTCTAGAAAACCGAAGTCGATCGACCCGTCTCTCCCTACACGTCCTCCACGCACGCGCCTTCCCCCTGGACCGGCAGTCGGTCCAAGCCCTTGGGCGCATTCATTGTGACGTATCGGGTGGACATGGGTTTCTCGTCTTCGGAGGCGGGCGGATACACCGAGAAGGGCGCGAGACGCAACCCACAGGCCGATAGTGCCTTGTGCTGCCGCATTCTGTCAGCAGGTCTGATAGGGTCCGGACGTGTCCCGGTCCGAACGTCTTTTCGATCTGTTGAATGTCCTGCGTCGGCATCGTCGGCCGGTCAGCGGCAAGGTGCTGGCCCAGGAGATGGGCATTAGCCTGCGCACCCTCTATCGCGACATCGCCAGCCTGCAGGCGCAGGGCGCGACCATCGAGGGCGAGCCGGGCGTCGGCTATGTGTTGCGGCCGGGGTTCCTGTTGCCGCCCTTGATGTTTCCGCCCGAGGAGATCGAAGCTCTGGTCCTGGGATCGCGCTGGGTGGTCGAGCGGGCGGACGTGCGATTGCGGGATGCGGCGCTGAGCGCCCTGGCGCGGATCGGCGCGGTGCTGCCGCCGGATTTGCGCGACGAGATGGACAGTTCGGCCCTCTTCGTGGTTCCGACCGCGACCGCACCGCTGGACACCGTCGATCCGGCCCTGTTGCGCAAGGCCATCCGCACCGAGACGCGGCTGACCCTGTACTATAACGACGAGGCGGGCGTGGCGTCGCGGCGTGTGGTCTGGCCCTTCGCCCTGGCCTTTTTCGACCGGGTGCGGCTGGTGCTGGCCTGGTGCGAACTGCGCCAGGATTTCCGCAGCTTCCGCACAGACCGCATCTCGGCCGTCGAACTGGGCCAGGGCCGGTATCCGCGCCGGCGACAAGCGCTGATGAAGGCTTGGCGAGAGCAGGAGGCGCTGAGGCGCGGATCGGAATCCTGCTGACGGAAGTTGGCAGCAGCGCGGTCTAGCTTTGTTCCTGTCGCAAGGACAGGAGGGCGCGATGGATCAAGGCCAGGACATTCTGTTGGACGTGGCGGACCCGGAGGTCAGCGCGCGCTTCTACGGTCGGCTGTTGCAGGGGCGCGCTGTGCAGGTCGGGCCGGATCGGGCCACGCTGGTCCTGGCGTCAGGTCGTCGGCTGAACCTGTGGCGGCGGAGCGCGGAAGCCACGGAGCCCGCCAGGGCCGTGGGGTTTGCCGTGGACCGCGCCTCGGACGTCGACGACCTTCATGTCGACTGGTGGGACGGCGGGGCGCGCATCCTGACGCCGCCGTGCGATCTGCCGCACGGGCGGGGCTTCGTGGCCAGCGACCCGGACGGGCATCGCCTTTGCGTCTTCGCGGCGGCGTGACGCGCTAAACGGCGACGGCGGTGGTGTCTGCGATGAAGCCGCCGCCCAGCACGCGGTCGGGATCGGCCGGGTCGTAGAGGACGCAGGCCTGACCGGGGGCGACGCCTTCCTCGCCTTGGGCGAAGACGACCGAGACGGCGCCGTCGACGATCGCCAGACGGGCGGACGAGGGCTGACGGGTGGAACGCACGCGCGCCAGGACCGGCGCGCCGTCGCGGGCGGCCTCTTCCATGCTGGCCTGGTCGCCCAGCCAATTGGTCTCTTCCAGCGTCAGGCGCCCCGTCAGCAGGGCCTCGCGCGGGCCGACGAGGACGCGGCGGGTCTCTGGCTCCAGCTTGACGACGAACAGGGGCTCGCCCACCGCCACGTTCAGGCCACGGCGTTGGCCGATGGTGTAGTCGGTGATGCCGGCGTGGGCGCCTAGCACCCGGCCGTCCATATGGACGATCTCGCCCGCCTCGCGGCCCTGGGGGCGCAGCCGGTCGATCAGGGTGCGATAGTCGCCGGACGGCACGAAACAGATGTCCTGGCTGTCCGGCTTGGCGGCGATCTTCAGGCCCAGCTCGGCCGCGACGCCGCGCACCTGGGGCTTCTCCAGATCGGCTAGCGGGAAGCGCAGATAGTCGAGCTGATCCTGCGTCGTGGCGAACAGGAAGTAGGACTGGTCGCGCGAATGATCGACGGCCTTGCGCATCTGCGAGCGGTTGCCGAGCGCGGCGCGTCGGACATAGTGGCCCGTCGCCATGGCCTCGGCGCCCAGGTCGCGGGCGACGTCCAGCAGGTCGCGGAACTTGACCGTCTGATTGCAGCGGATGCAGGGGACCGGCGTCTGGCCCTTCAGATAGGAGTCGGCGAACTGGTCGATCACCGCGTCCTTGAACCGGCTTTCATAATCCAGAACATAATGGGGGATGCCGATCATGTCGGCGGCCAGCCGCGCGTCATGGATGTCCTGGCCCGCGCAGCAGGCGCCCTTCTTCTTCAGGGCCGCCCCATGGTCGTAGAGTTGAAGGGTCACGCCGACGACGTCGTAGCCCGCCTTGTGCAGCAGAGCCGCTACGACCGTGGAATCCACGCCGCCGGACATGGCCGCGACCACGCGCGCGCCGACCGGCAGGCCGACAGCCGCCCGCGCGCTCTCGACCGCCGCATCCATGTCGGTGCGGCGAATGTCGGGAACGGGGCAGATGTCTTCGACCAGGGTCATCGCCGCCATTTAGGCTCGAACCGGTGCGATTTCGAGGCCCGCAAACGAAAAGGGCCGCACCCGTCGCCGGATGCGGCCCTCAAGGTCTTCGGGGAAACCCTTCAGGAGCGGTAGCTCTGGATCCGCGTCGTGCGCAGACCCTGCATGCCCCATTTGTCGATCGCCTTTTGCCAGGCGAGGAATTCTTCCGCCGTCAGCCGATACGTGGCCAGGGCGTCGTCCAGGCTGAGCAGACCGCCACGAACGGCGGCGACAACCTCGGCCTTGCGGCGGATCACCCAGCGGTCCGTGTTGGACGGCGGGAGATCGTTCAGGGTCAGGGGCGTGCCCGTCGGTCCGACCACGTATTGTTCGCCTTTGCTGTTCAGGCGCCGCTCTTGCAACATGGGCTTAGACCTCTCTCACCAACACCGTACTGAGGCGAATGTAGGCGAGCCCGGCTAAGGGCCGTTTAAGCGTCGTGGTGAAGGAACGGATAAAATCCGTCCCTTCCCGAATGACTCTGTAAACCTTGCTTGCGCGACGATTCATTGAAGCTAACGACTGCCTAATCACCGATCAGCGTTTGATGTTGATCAGTTCGGCCAGCATTTCATCGGCCGTGGTGATGATCTTGGACGAGGCGGAATAGGCGCGCTGCGTCGTGATCAGGCCGGTGAATTCGGCCGACAGGTCGACCGTGGAGTTCTCCAGCTGCTGCGCCGCGATGGAGCCGGCGCCACCGGTGCCCGCCGCCTTCAGGTTGAAGGTTCCGGACTGCAGGCTGACGGCGTAGGCGTTGCCGGACACTTCGCGCAGGCTGTCGGGGCTGGGGAAGGTGGCGACCGCGACCTGGGCGATGCGGCGCATGACGCCGTTGTCGAAGATGGCGGTGACGAAGCCGCTCTCGTCGATGGTGATTTCGCTCAGATTGCCGAAGGCCGTGCCGTTCGTGACCGTCGACTGCACGACCGAGGCGGTGTTCAGCTGGCTGAGGCCGCCTGCCGAGGTGTTCAGGTCCAGCGTCACCGACTGGGCGGCGATGCCCAGACCTTCGGCCCAGGCGACCTGGCCGGGCGCCATCGTCAGATTGTTCGGGTCGGACTTGCCGAACTCCAGAGTGGCCTGGGTCGGGTCGTCGAACAGGCCCGTGCCCGCCGGCCAGTTGCGCATGGTCTCGACATCGAGGCGGCCCGACGGGGTGAAGGCGATCTTGCCGGTCTTGATCTGCCCGTTCGTATAGGGTGTGCCGGCGACGACGTCGTCGGCGGGCACGGAGACGATTTCGGCGTTCCAGATGTTCGGCTCGTCGCTCTTGAGGAAGCGGATTTCCAGATTGCGCTGGCCGCCCTTGGAGTCCGAGACCGGGATGTTCATCTTGAAGTCGGGCTTCACGCCGACCGGGTTGTCGGCGTCGGCGTTGTACATGGCCATCGAGTTGACCGTCGGGTCGTACTTGGACTTGGCCGTGACGCTGGTCCCCAGGCCGATATCGGCCAGGTTCAGGGTGTAGGGCGTGCCGCTGGCCGGGGTGAACAGCATCTGGGTGGGCGGCGGGCCGCCCACGGCGGCTGCCGTGCCGGAGTTCTGTCCAGTGACGGTCAGGCCGGTCAGGGCGCCGGTCGTCGGATCGAAGGTCGCGCTTGCGTTTATCTTCTGCGAGCCCGACTTGATGACCACATCATAGGCGTCGGCGCCGGTGCGGGTGTAGCGCACGGTGACGTCGTGAGACGCCGCTGCGGTGTCCGACACGCCCTTGTAGGCCTGGGCGCTGGCGGCCGAGCTGGCTTCCTGGGTCGAACGCAGGTTGGCATTGATCTGTACGCGGGTGGTCGGCTCGGCCGTGCCGCCCACCGAACCGATGTTCACCGAGCGCAGGCGCGACAGGTCAGACGGGTCGATGGAGATGTCGCCGTTGGAATCGACGGGCCAGCCTTGCAGATAGAGGCCCGCGCTGTTCTTCAGATAGCCCTGCTTGTCCACGGTGAAGGCGCCCGCGCGGGTGAACAGGCGCGTGTCGGTGGAGGCCACGCCCTCGGCCTTGTCCGTCACGACGAAGAATCCCTGGCCGGCGATGGCCAGGTCCGTGCTGGAGGTCGTGCGCTGAAGCTGACCTTCCTGGCTGATGTAGGACCGGTTGTTGGTGGTGACGCCGCCGGCGGAATAGCTGCCGCCGGACGAGGTCTGGCTGTTGACCAGAGTCTGGAATTCGGCGGCCGTGCGCTTGTAGCCGACGGTGTTCACATTGGCGATGTTCTGCGAGATCGCCGCCAGGGCGGCGGAGTTGGCGGCGAGGCCGGACACGCCGGCCAGCATGGCGCTGTTGAGGCTCATGAAAGTCGCTCCTTAAGCGAAGACGGTCATCGGGAAGGCGGCGGAGCGCATCATGCGGCCGCCTCCTCGGTCGGGACGTTCGGATTCTCCGTATCGCCTGAGTTGCTTGCCTTCGTGGTGATCTCGTTCAGCGAGATCACGGTCGAAAGCGGAAGTATGGAGTCGCCGATCACCAGATACGGCTCGCCTTTGTACATTTCGACGCCGGTGACGCGGCCCTGGATCAAGGTCTGGGCGCTGACCTTGGCGCCGGCCGCATCGGTGGCCGCGACCTTGAGCGTATAGACGCCGCCGTCTTCGGCGACGTCGCCGCCGCCCTTCAGCTGGCCGTTCCATGTGAAGGAATGGAGACCCGAGGTCTTGTCCGGCCCCGCGCCCTCCCAGACAACCGTGCCCTTGCTGTCCAGCACCTGCAAGGTGACGTTCTCGGCGTTCGACGCCAGTTCGTAGGACCAGGTCGCCTTGCCGCCCTCCAGCTGGGTCGCGGTCCAGGCGGCGGTGACGTTCTTGCCGATGTAGTTCGCCGCATTGTCCAGACCACCCGCCGACTGTGCCTTCAGCAGACTGGTCAGAAGGTCGTTGGTCAGCAACTGCTGCTCGACGCCCGCCATCTGGGTCAGCTGGGCCGTGAACTCGTTGGAGTCGAGCGGCGACAGGGGGTCCTGGTTCTTCATCTGCGTGGTCAGCAGTGTCAGGAAGGTCTCGAAGTTCGAGGCCAGCATCGTGCTGCCGCTGTTGATGCGGGTTGAGGCGTTGTCGGAGGTTACGGCGGCGACCATGGGGTCAGACCTTCAGATCGACGCGGTCAGGCGTCTGGGAAAGGGTGGTCCAGGCGCCAGGCGCCGGGAGGGGGAGGGCGTCGGCTTCCCGGGCGAGACGGGAGCCGCCGCTGAACAGGGCGTTGCGTTGCTGCTGACGCTCGAAGGCGCCGCCGCCCGTGGAAGGATCGCGCTGACTGAAATCCAGGGCGTCGCCAGCCACCTGGAAGCCCGCGTCCTGAAGCTGGCGGCGCAGTTCGTCGGCGCGGCCGCGCAGTTCGGCGGCGGCGGCGGGATTGTCGAAGGCCAGTCTGGCGGCCAGCTGGCCATCGGAACCGATCTCCAGGCTGACGTCGACACGTCCGAGGTCTTCGGGGGTCAGGACCATGTCGAAGCGTGTGGAGCGTCCGTCCAGCTTGCGCGCGATCTGGGCGGCCAGATGGGCGGTGGTCTCGATGGTGGCGCGCGACAGATGCGATGCGAGCGAGCTTCGGTCCGTGGACGGCGCCGCCTGTTGCGTCGGCATGTCCTGCGGCGCGACGGCCTGCGCGACCTCGGATGCGGCGACGGGCGCCGAGGCGGGCGAGCCGGCGGCGTCGGGCGAAGCCGTGGCGGGGGCAGGCGCGGGCGACGCTTCGGTCCCCGTCGGTTTCCGTACGTTCGACGCCTCCGTCACGGCCGGCTTGTCAGTCGTCTCGACCGCGACAGGCGAAACGGACGCATGGTCGCCATGATGCAACGACTTGGCGGGCGCTCCCGACGTCTGGGCGTCCTTGATGACGGCTTCAGAATCCGCAGGCGTTGTTTTCGTCGGCGTTTCGGTCGAAGCCGCCGAGAGACCTTTCGACTCGATCTTGTCCGCCTGTTCGACCTTTGTGATCTGGGCCGCTTGTAGGATGGCGGACTGAGCTTGAGGCGACGATGTTTGGTCGGATGTCGCGGTCTGGGAGACGATGATCTGGATCGCCTGCGACGCGAGCTCGCCTGGAATCCTTGCGGCGACGGCAGCCTGGGCTTTCGCTGCGGTCGCCGCGAAAGCGGAGGAGGGCGAGGCCGGAGCGCCCGACGTCGTTGTGGATTGAGCTCGTTGTTCGTCTGGTGCGGGCGTCGCCTTGTCCTTGGCGGCCTCGAGGATCGGCTCTGGCAATGGCGGAACGGCGGCGTCGGTGGTCGAAGCGGCCAGGATGTCCGCAGGAATGGCCAGACCCGTTCCTTGTGCGATCGGCGTGTCGGAAGGCGTGGCGGCGTCGGTCGAGGTCAGGACGCTCTGCGGAGGCGACGCAGCCTGGGAAAGCGCTTCCCCAGCGACAGTCGAAGGCGGGGCTTCGACGGGCGCGGGCGGCGGAACGACGGCGGATGCGAGGATCGCCGGCGCGACGGGGAAGACGTCGGCGACGGGCGTATCGCCAGGCGCCGCTGCGAGTGCCTGGCCGGTCACGGTCTCGCTGCGATCCGATGCATTCTCTTCGACCGGAGCGGCGATATCGTCATCGACGACAGACGGCGCCGCATCGCCTTCCGCCTGTTCGAACGTAGTGGCGGCGGCGACGGGCGGCAGGCCTTTGGCGCCCGGGCGTGCGTCTGGAGTCGAGCCGGCTTTCAGCAGTTCGCCGATCTTGCGGGAGAAAAGGCCCTTGTCCGCATCCCCTGTCCCGGACGCAGCCGTCATCGTTCCGGCGGAAGCCGGCGCGACAGGCGCGAACAGGAAGGCGGTGGAGGGCATGGGCTGCGGGTTGTCTTCCGAAAACGTGGCGGCGCTTGCTGCGCCTGGTTCTTCGCGACGCGCCTCGCAAGGCTCGGGCCATGATGAAAACGACGGAAAAACAACAGGTAATGACCGTTCCCTGTGGGCCGGTCAGTGGCGTAAGGGCGTTTCTTGCCGCGCAATCGCCCTTTTTTGCCCGGCTGGCGCGGAGGGGTTTCGTCAAGTCTCGTCAGTTGGCGCAGTCTTTGCGGCCCGTGTCGGTCATGACGGCGATCCGTTCAGCGATCTTGTTTGTTTTCAACGTTCTGAACGAACGGCGCGAGCGCGTGGCCGGGCAAGAAGTGCGCGCGGCAGGGCAGGACTTGCCGGGCGGGCAGGGGGAGGATCGTCCATGTCGCTGAATTCGATCATGAACATCGCGACCTCGGGCCTGCAGACGGCCCAGGCGCAGTTGCGCGTCACCTCCGACAATATCGCCAACGTCAACACCGCCGGCTATGTGCGCAAGATCACCGACCAGACGGCGGCGGTGACGACCGGCTTCGGCGCCGGGGTCGAGGTGTCGCGCGTGCGGCTGGCCACCGACCGTTTCCTCCAGGCCGCGAGCCTGAGCGCAGGCGCCGACGCCGCGCGCCAGGGCGTCCGCTACGAACTCTACAACCAGATCCAGAGCCAGTTCGGCGATCCCAGCGGCGACAGCGGCTTCTTCGCCCAGGTGGATAAACTGTTCGCTAGCTATGCGGCCATGGCCGAAAGTCCCACCTCGTCGGCGGCGCGGCAGGACACCATCTACAAGACCCAGGCCCTGTTCAATCAGGCGGCGGGCATCGCCAGCCAGATCCAGTCGGTGCGCCAGGAAGCGGACGGTCGCTTACAGAACGCCATCGAGACGCTCAATCCGCTGCTGGAGCAGATCGACAAGCTGAACAAGACGATCGCGGCGGGATCGGTCACGAACCAGGACGTGACCGGCGCTCAGAACGCACAACTGGGCCTTATCAGCCAGTTGTCGCAATATATGGATGTGAAGGTCGAAGCACGCTCGAACGGCGGCGTCACCTTGCGCACCGGCACGGGCACGACCCTGGTGGGCGAGGGGCACGCGACGCTGTCCTATCAGGCGGCCGGGACGGTGGATGCGACGACCGCCTTTTCGGACATCATGATCACCGAGCCCAGCGGGACGCGCTGGCCGCTGCTGGACGGGGTGTCTTCGGGACAGATCAAGGGGCTGATCGAACTGCGCGACGTCGAGGCGCCGGCGGCGGCCGCGAGGTTGGGCGAACTGACCGCCCGCCTCGCCGACGAACTGAACCGCGCCCATAACGCCAACAGCAGCGTGCCCGCACCGACGGTTCTGACCGGCCGCAACACCGGCCAGGCGCTGGAGACCGCCCTAGCGGGATTCACCGGCAAGACCACCATCACGGCCGTCGACGGCGCGGGCGTGGTCCAGGCTTCTGCCGAGATCGTCTTTTCCGGCGCGACCATGACGGTCAACGGCGTGGCGGCGGACCCGACGACTTTTCTGAGTGTGCTGAACGCCCAACTGGGCGGTGCGGCGACGGCCAGTTTCGCCGACGGGGTTCTGAGATTGGACGGGAATGGCGGGAACGGGGTCGCCATCGCCGACGACGCGACGACGCCCAGCGCCAAGGGCGGGCGCGGCTTCTCCCATTGGTTCGGGTTGAACGACCTGGTCACGACCACGACGCCGACCTTCTACGAAACGGGACTGACGCTGGCCTCGCAGCACGGTTTCGATCCGGGCGAAAGCCTGACGTTCCGCTTCTCGGGCGAATCCGGTTCGCGCATGCGCGACGTCACCGTCGCCGTTCCAGCCGGGACGGGAACGATGGGCGAACTGCTGACGGCCTTGAACGATCCGGTCAGCGGCGTGGGCCGCTACGGCGCCTTCAGCCTGGATGCTGCGGGCAAGCTGAGCTTCAAGGCCTATGACGCCTCGGCCCAGACGATGAGCGTGATCAAGGACGGCACGACCCAGAACCCGTCGGGCCTGTCGATGTCGGAACTGTTCGGTTTGGGAGCGACCGGCGCGACGCGCGCGGGCGCCTATACGGTGCGCGGCGATATCCAGCAGGACCCCGGCAAGCTGGCGCTGGCCCAGTTGAATCTTTCTGCGACGGCGGGGACGCCGGCGCTCAGCAAGAACGACGGACGCGGCGGATTGCTGCTGGGCGATGTGGGCAAGCGCAACGTCGCCTTCGGCGCGGCCGGCGGCAATGCAGGCGGGACCAAGACGCTGTCGGCCTATGCGGCCGACTTCGCGGGCGACATAGGGGGCAAGGCCGCGGCCGCCAAGAGCCGCAGCGAGACCGCCACCGCCCTGGCGCGCGAGGCGGACAGCCGCCGCACATCGGCGGAAGGGGTGAACATGGACGAGGAACTGGTCAACATGACCACCTTCCAGCAGGCCTACAACGCCTCGGCCCGCCTGATCCAGGCCAGCAAGGACATGTACGACGTTCTGATCGGAATGCTGAAATGACGCGCGTCGCCACCTTCGGAAACTACCAGTCCGCCCTGCTGGACCTGATGAGCGCCCAGAGCCGCGCGGAACAGGCGCAGGAGCGTATCGCCAGCGAGAAGATCGCCACCGACATGGCCGGCTATGGCCGGGGCGCCGAATCCCTGACCAGCCTGACGTCCACCCAGGCGCGGCTGGAAGGATTCATCTCCACCGGCGAGACGGCCGCCGCGCGGCTGAGCGCGCAGGATATGGCCCTGACCCGCATCTACGAAGGGGGAACCGGCGCGCGCGAGGCGATCGCCAATTCGCTGGCGGCCGGACGGATCGACAACCTGATGACCGAGCTGGGCCTGCAGTACCAGACGGTGGTGGGCGGACTGAACGCCGAGCATCAGGGCGCCTATCTGTTCGGCGGCGGGCGGGGCGACGCGGCGCCCGCGACGGCCAGGACCCTGGCGGATCTGGCGGCTGCGCCATCGACGGCCTCGACCTTCGCCAACGACAGCCTGAAACAGAAGTCGCGCATCGACGAGAACACCACGCTTGAGACCGGATTCCTGGCCAACGAAGTGGGCGGCCCGCTGACAGAGGTGTTCCGGAACTTGCAGGCCTTCCAGAACGGTTCGCCGGTGACGGTGAACGGCGTCACCTACACGCCGGCGGGGTCGGGTACGCTGACGGGCCAGCCGGACGCGAACGTTACGGCCTTCCTGAAGGCGCAGATGGATCAGTTCGACAAGGTCAACGCGGACCTGACCAATCAGACGGCCAAGAACGGCCTGCTCCAGAACCACGTCGAGACCGCGCTGGACGCCCACGAAGGGCAGAAGACGGCGCTGCAGAAGATGATGAAGGACAAGAGCGGCTACGATCCGGCCAAGGCGATCACCGACCTGCAACTGGCCCAGGTGGCCATCCAGGCGTCGGCGCAGATCGTCAATTCGTTGAAGAGCACCTCGCTGCTGGACCTTCTGCGATAAGGCGACCGGCCAAGGTTCGGCTTCGACAGAACAAAACGTCCTCGGCCGCGTTGGTGTTCGACGCCAGCGTGGCGGTGGAGGGCCCATGAAGCGCATAGTCGCGACACAGTTGCGCTTGAAAGCGCAGCCGCAATGTCATCGTGCGTTGACTACGCCTGCCCGCGTGCGCATGAGGCTGATCGGGCCGTGGCCCGATCCGTCTCACCGTCTGTTGGGGGCGACGATGTCCGTCCAGAATTCAAATTCGACGTCCGAGGCCTGATGAGCCCGGCGCAATACGAGATCGTGGACGCCGTCGATGGAACGGCGAAGCTGCGGCTGACGGGCGACTGGACGACGACGGCGCTTGGACGACTGCCGCGCGAGCTGGGTCGCGACCTCGACGGCCGCGATATCGTCGGAATCGACACCACCGACCTGGGCCGTTTCGACACAGCCGGCGCCCTGGCGCTGGTGCAGGCTTCGAACGGGCGGCTGCCAAGGGGGGCGTGGAAGGAAAGGCCCGAAGCCGGCCGAATCTACCAGATGATCGAGGTGCTGGAACGCAAGAGCGCGCCGGCGCCCAAGCGACCGGACGCCTTCACCCGCACGTTCGCCAAGGTGGGGCGCGGGGTCTATGATTTCTGGGCCGAGGCGGTGTTGTCCCTGGCCTTCCTGGGACGGCTGATGACGGCGGTGGTCGAGGCCGCCAAACACCCCGGCGCGATCCGCTGGCCCGCGTGGTTCAGCCAGGCCGAGCGCGCGGGTCTGGACGCCATTCCCATCGTCATGATGACCAACTTCTTCATCGGGGCGGTCGTGGCCTTCATCGGCGTGGACCTGTTGACGGACTTCGGCGCCCAGGTGTTCGCGGTTCAACTGATCGGCGTGGCCATGTTCCGCGAATTCGCCGTGGTCATCGCCGCCGTGCTGCTGGCGGGCCGGTCCGCTTCCGCCTTCGCCGCCGAGATCGGGTCGATGCGGATGAACCAGGAGGTCGACGCCATGGAGGTGATGGGGGTCAACCCGTTTCAGGCCCTGGTCGTGCCGCGCCTGGCCGCCCTGGTGCTGATGCTGCCCCTGCTGACCTTCCTGGGGATGATCGGCGGCCTGCTGGGCGGCCTGATCGTCTGCTGGTCGTCCCTGAACCTGGGACCGGCCTTCTTCTTCCAGCGGCTGCTCGAGGACGGGAGCATGGCCCAGCACATGATGGTCGGCCTGGTTAAGGCGCCGGTCTTCGCCCTGGTCATCGCCGCCATCGGCTGCCGTCAGGGCATGGCGGTGGCCGGCGATGTCGAGAGCCTGGGCCGTCGGGTGACCGCGGCGGTGGTTCAGGCGATCTTCGCCATCATCCTGCTGGACGCCGTGTTCGCCCTGATCTTCCTGGAGCTGAACATATGACCGACGCCCGGACCGCGCCGGTCGAAGACGGCAAGATGCAGGAAAAGGACGGCCGAGACCTCATGGTCGAGGTGCGCGGCCTGCGCAGTCAGTTCGGCGACCGGGTCATTCACGAGAACCTCGACCTGGACCTGCTGCGTGGCGAGGTGTTGGGCGTCGTCGGGGGATCGGGCGCGGGTAAGACTGTGCTGCTGAACACCATCATCGGCCTGAAACAACCCGAGGGCGGCACGGTGAAGGTGCTGGGCTACGACCGCGGCAATCTGACCGACGCCGAGGCGGCCGATATCGAGCGGCGGACAGGCGTCCTGTTCCAGCAGGGGGCCCTGTTCTCGGCCCTCAGCGTGCTGGAGAACGTGGCCTCGCCCCTGGTCGAACACACCAAGCTGCCGAAATCGACCATCTACGAGCTGGCCGAACTGAAGATCGCCATGGTGGGGCTGAAGCCCGAGCACCATTATCTGAAGCCCGCCGAACTATCGGGCGGGATGAGGAAGCGGGTCGGCCTGGCGCGCGCCCTGGCGCTGGATCCCGAACTGATCTTCCTGGACGAGCCGACGGCGGGCCTGGACCCTATCGGCGCCGCCGCCTTCGACGATCTGATCCGCAAGCTGGCGGACGACCTGGGCCTGACGGTGTTCATGATCACCCACGACCTCGATACGCTGTACGCCATCTGCGACAAGGTGGCGGTGCTGGCGGACAAACGGATGGTGGCCAAGGCCACGGTTCAGGAACTGGAGCGTTCCGATCATCCGTGGATCAAGGAATACTTCCTGGGACCGCGCGGTCGCGCGGCCGCCCGGATCACGGCCTGAGGAGAGCCGAGCATGGAAAGAGACGCACATTACGCCGCGGTCGGCATCGCCACCGTCGCCCTGCTGGCGGCCCTGGCCGTGTTCACCATCTGGTTGGCCCGGTTGCAGTTCAACAGCGACTACGACCTTTACGACATCGTCTTCTACGGGCCGGTCAACGGCCTGTCGGAGGGTGGCGAGGTGCATTTCAACGGCATCCGCGTCGGCGAGGTGACGGACCTGCACATCGACACCAAGCGCGGAGACCAGGTCATCGCGCGGGTGCGGGTGGACGCCACCACTCCGGTCCGCGTGACGTCGCGCGCCCAGTTGGAGCCGCAGGGCATCACGGGCCTCAACTACATCCAGATCACCGCCGGTTCGCCGAACAGCGCCCTGTTGAAGGATCAATACCCCGACAACGTCGTGCCGGTGCTGCAAAGCCAGCCGTCGCCCATCGCCGAACTGCTCAGCGGGTCGGGCACGGTGCTGGCCCAGACGGTGGACGCCCTGAACCGCATCAACCGCGTCATGTCGGACGACAACATTCGCAGCTTCTCGACCAGCGTGAAGAACGTCGAGGCCCTGACCACCGAACTGGAAGCCCGCAAGGCCATCTTCCAGCAGTTGGAAGAGGCCGTGACCAACGCCAACGCGGCGGTCAAGGAATACCAGGGCCTGGCCGTCGACACGCGCCAGATCATCAACACCGATGGCCGCGAGGCTATCGTCAACATCAACCGCGCGACGGTCGAGGCCCGCACGGCCATCGCCTCGGCCAACCGTTCGATCACCGGGCTGGAGCGGCCTCTGGGCGACTTCGCGACGACCAGCCTGCCGCAATTGACGGGCACGATCGAGGAGTTGCAGGACGCCACCCGCTCCCTCCAATCGCTGATCGACGACGTGCGCGCCAGCCCGCGCGACTTCATCGGGCGTCCCCAATCCAAAGAACTCGAGGTGCAGCCGTGATCCTTCGTCCCGTCCTTCATCTGTCGGCCGGTCTGGCGATCGCGGCCGCGCTTAGCGGATGTGCGCTGCTGTCCACGCCCGATCCGGTGCAGAACTATCGTTTCGGACTGCCGATGGCTGCGCCGTCCGCGGTCGGCGACACGCCCGCCCCCCTGACGGTGTCCATCCGCCGCATCGAGTTTCCGCAGGCGGCAGGCGATGACCGCATCTTAGGCGTGACCGGGCTTGAGACCGCCTATATCGCCGGCGCGCGCTGGGTGTCGCCCGCCTCGACCTTGTTTGACGACAGCCTGAAGGCCGCCTTCGCCAATCGCGCCGACCGCATCCGCGTTCTGGGCCGCCGCGAGCCGGGTACGCCGCCGCTGGTGCTGCAGGTGACGGTCACCACCTTCGAGGCCCGTTATGCGGCGCCGGGTGCTACGCCTGAGGTCGTGGTCACGGCGCGCGCCCAACTGCGCTCGACGCCCGAGCGGCAGGCAGGCGGCGGCGCCATCCGGCCTGAGCAGGGTCGTTCGGTCGAGCGGGTCTTCACCGTCACCCAACCGGCGGGTGAGAATCGGGTCTCGGCCATCGTCGCCGCCTTCGACACGGCGACACGGGACATCAATACGCAAATCGCCGACTGGACGATCCAGTCGGCCAACTGATCTGCAAGAGGGGAGGCGGGCGGATGCTGAAGCTTGTCGGACTATCGGCCGTCCTAGCCCTGGCGGCGACGACGGCCCAGGCGCAGGTGGCGACCAAGCCCCTGTCCGAAGGGCGGCCCTGCGCCTATGCCGATGTGGTGGGACTGTGGAAGAGCCAGGTGCTGCGTTCGGACGAGCCGGGCGTGGAGAACCTGGCCGCGATCGCGCCCCAAGACTACATGCGGTTCCGTCCGGATGGCGAGATGATGTATTTCGCTTCCACGCGCGACTATCCGGACGTGGCGGCGATCAACGCCCGTATGGATGAACTGGATCGTGCCGACGGGGACAGCTATCGCGCCGAGATTCCGTCATCCGGCCTGCTGGTCCTGTGGCGAAACGGCCGCCCGTTTCAGGGCTTCACCTGCACCGTCGTCGCGCCGCGCGAAGGCCGGTCCGTGACCATTCTGAGCGAGATCGAGGGCCAGCCGTATCTGCGTCGCGTGCAGACGCGGCTGGATTGATCCCTCGATAGCCCGATCAAACCCGGTGGGGCGTCAGAGACCGGCGGCCACCGAATAGGCCGCCTCGGTCTTGGCGGCGACCTCGTCCAGGGTGACGCCGTCGGCCAGTTCGATCAGTTCCAGACCGCTGCCGTCCGGCTTGACGTCGAAGGTGGCCAGGTCGGTGATGATGCGGCTGACGACGCCCGTGCCGGTCAGGGGCAGGGTGCAGGATTTCAGCACCTTGGACTGGCCGTGCTTGTTGGCGTGCTCCATGACCACGACCACGCGCTTGACGCCCGCGACCAGGTCCATGGCGCCGCCCATGCCCTTCACCAGCTTGCCGGGGATCATCCAGTTGGCGATGTCGCCGTTCTGGGCCACTTCCATCGCGCCCAGGATCGACAGGTTGATGTGTCCGCCCCGGATCATGGCGAAGCTGTCGGCGCTGCTGAAATAGGACGACTCCGGGATCTCGGTGATCGTCTGCTTGCCGGCGTTGATCAGGTCGGGGTCCTCGTCGCCCTCATACGGGAAGGGGCCCATGCCCAGCATGCCGTTTTCCGACTGCAGGGTCACGGTCATGCCGTCGGGAATGTAGTTGGCCACCAGGGTCGGAATGCCGATGCCCAGGTTGACGTAGAAGCCGTCCTGAAGCTCCTGGGCGGCGCGTTCAGCCAGTTGTTCGCGGGTGCGGGGCATGATCAGACCTCCGATCCGGCGGCGGCGCCGGCAGCACGTTGACGGACGGTGCGCTGTTCGATGCGCTTTTCGGACACGGTCTGGATCAGGCGGTCGACATAGACGCCCGGCGTGTGGATGTGATCGGGATCGAGCGAACCGACGGGGACGATCTCTTCGACCTCGACGACCGTGACCTTGCCGGCCGTGGCCATCATCGGGTTGAAGTTGCGGGCGGTCTTGCGGAAGACCAGATTGCCGCGCTCGTCCGCCTTCCAGGCCTTGACGATGGACAGGTCGGCGACCAGGCCGGTCTCCATGACATAGTCGCGGCCGTTGAAGTTCCTGACCTCCTTGCCCTCGGCGACCAGGGTGCCGACGCCGGTGGCGGTGAAGAAGGCGGGGATGCCGGCGCCGCCCGCGCGAATGCGCTCGGCCAGCGTGCCCTGAGGGTTGAACTCCAGCTCCAGTTCGCCGGCCAGATACTGACGTTCGAACTCCTTGTTCTCGCCGACGTAGGACGAGATCATCTTGGCGATTTGGCGCGTCTCCAACAGCTGGCCCAGGCCGAAGCCGTCCACGCCCGCATTGTTGGAGATGACGGTGATGCCTTTGACGCCCGTGTCGCGCAGGCCCGCGATCAGGTTCTCGGGGATGCCGCAAAGGCCGAAGCCGCCGGACATGACGGTCATGCCGTCGAAGGTCAGGCCCTCCAGCGCGGACTTCACGTCAGCGTAGATCTTTCCCATCGGTCTCCCTCTTTTCACTGCCTGATGAATATCGGCGCGTTGGGCCACGCCTAACCCGGCGAAGGCGAAGGAGCAAGCCGCCGATCACGCGACGTTTCAGACGACCGCCGAAAAAACGGAGTCCAGAGAGTCCGAGGAGTCTGAATAGTCCGAATAGTCCGACATCGCCCCGCGTCCGAAGAGGACATCGGGGTCCCATCGGTCGCCGGCAAGGGCGTCGCGAACGAAAAAGGCCCGGACGCGATGTCCGGGCCTGTCCTGTCTTAGTTGACCGTCGCCTTGACGATCTTGCCGGGCGCGCGCGGCGGCTCGCCCTTCGGCAGGGCGTCGATGTGCTCCATGCCGGACTCGACCTGGCCCCAGACCGTGTACTGGCGGTCCAGGAAGGTGGCGTCGTCGAAGCAGATGAAGAACTGCGAATTGGCGCTGTTCGGGTCGGACGTGCGGGCCATCGAGCAGACGCCGCGCACATGCGGTTCGGCCGAGAACTCCTGCTTCAGGTTCGGCTTGGTCGAACCCGAGGTGCCGGTGCCGGTGGGGTCGCCGCCCTGGGCCATGAAGCCCGGGATCACGCGGTGGAAGACCACGCCGTCGTAGAAGCCTTCCTTGGCCAGTTCGGTGATGCGTTCGACATGGCCGGGGGCCAGGTCGGGGCGCAGCTTGATGACCACGTCGCGGGCTTCGCCGTCGCCGGTGTCCAGAGTGAAGGTCAGGGTGTCGGCCATTTCGGTCGTCCTCTTGAGGGTTGATTTGAGGCGGGACATAGCCCGCAACGCGTCTGACGGCTATGTGGGAACGATGAGCGAAGACGAAAAGCCCCAGGAACGTCGACGGATGGTGCGCCCCCCCTCGGGTGGGACCGCCGCCGGACGCGGCATGGGCACCAAGATGAAGACGGCCGACACCAAGTCGATGTCGAGCCAGCAGTGGATCAAGCGGCAGCTGTCGGACAAATGGTCCGAGCGCGCGCGGGCGGAAGGGTGGCGTTCGCGCGCGGCCTTCAAGCTGATCGAGATCGACGACAAGTTTCGCCTGATCAAGCGCGGGTCGCGGGTCATCGACCTGGGCGCCGCGCCGGGCGGCTGGGTGCAGGTGGCGCTGGACCGCGGCGCGGCGGCGGTGGCGGGCGTGGACCTGTTGATGATCGAGCCGATCCCCGGCGCGACCCTGATCCAGGCCGACTTCACCGAACCGGGCGTCGACCAGCAGTTGATCGACGCCATCGGCGGACCGCCCGACCTGGTCCTGTCGGACATGGCGCACAACACCATCGGCCATCGCCAGACCGACCACCTGAAGATCATCGCATTGATCGAGATCGCCGCCGACTTCGCCATTCGCACCCTGCGGCCGGGCGGCAGTTTCGTGTCCAAGAACTTCCAGGGCGGGGACGCCGGCGGGGTCCTGACCCGTCTGCGCGAAGAGTTCGAGACGGTGAAATACGTCAAGCCGTCGTCCAGCCGGAAAGATAGCGCCGAGGTCTTCCTGGTGGCGCTGAACAAGCGCTGAGGATCAGGCGGCGACCATGGACTGCCGGGCGCGGCGGGCCTCGATCCGCGTCCAGATGCGGTCGTGCAGGGTGAAGAAGACCGTCTGTACCAGCGGCTCGATCATGCCGATGGCCAAGGCCGTGCGGATGTCGTGCGTCAGGGCGAAGGCGACCGAGACGGCGACGGTGAAGTGCATGACGCCATAGGTCAGGGTCTTCGTCGCAATCTGCCGGAAAGAGCGGGGCAGGGCGTGGCTGTGGCCGGCGTGGTCGTGGACGCGGGCCTGCTCTTGCGGGGACATGACGTCCAGCCGGGCGGCGACGGCCTCGGTCGCCTCTTCCAGACCCGAGGCCAAGCGGCGGCGTTCGATCCTGTGCCAGACGCGGTCGTGGATGGAATAGGCCAGCGTCTGGAAGATCGGCTCGACCACTCCGACCGCCAGGGCGACGCGCCAGTCACGCGTGATCACGAAGGCCGTCAATATCGCCACCACCAGGTGCATCAGCCCATAGCTGGCGATCTTCATCGCCAGTTTTCGCGCTGTGCCGAAGATCATGCCGACCATGCGATCAGAATGGTGAGGGGCCACGACGGTTGCAAAGCAATAAAATCTATCGCGGCCATAAGCGGCAAGACCCTTGCCCCGGCCCCCCGCATCCCGTTATACGCGGCCCGCAAAACGGAGACTCCCCATGGAGATACGCGAAGGACTGACCTTCGACGATGTTTTGCTGGAACCCGGCCCGTCCGAGTTCATGCCGGCGATGGTCGATGTCTCGACCCAGCTGACGCGCGACATCAAACTGAACATCCCGCTGCTGTCGTCCGCCATGGACACGGTGACGGAAAGCCGCCTGGCCATCGCCATGGCCCAGTCCGGCGGCCTGGGCGTGCTGCACCGCAACATGACCATCGAGGAGCAGGCCGATCAGGTCCGCGCCGTCAAACGCTATGAAAGCGGGATGGTGGTCAATCCGGTCACGGTCGGACCCCGGACCACGCTGGGCGAGGTGCGCCAGATCGTCGAGGCCAGGAAGATCACCGGCTTCCCCGTCGTCGATCCCGACACCGGCAAACTGGTCGGGATGCTGACCCACCGCGACATGCGGTTCGAGAGCGATCCGAACGTCACCGCCGCATCCTTGATGACCACGGGCGACCTGATCACGGTGCGCGAGGGCGCCAGCCGCGAAGAGGCCCGCGAACTGCTGCGCACCCGCAAGATCGAACGGGTCATCGTGGTGGACGAGGATTATCGCGCCGTCGGCCTGATCACCATGAAGGACATCGAGAAGGCCCAGGCCTTCCCGAACGCCGCCAAGGACGAGCAGGGCCGCCTGCTGGTCGGCGCCGCCTCCACCGTCGGGGACGCCGGGTTCGAACGCGCCATGGCCCTGGCCGACGCGGGTTGCGACGTGGTGGTGATCGACACCGCCCACGGCCATTCCGCCTCGGTCGCCCAGGTGGTCGAGCGCATCAAGCGCGAGAACAACCGGCTGCAGATCATCGCCGGCAACGTCGCCACCTATGACGCCACGCGCGCCCTGATCGACGCGGGCGCCGATGCGGTCAAGGTCGGCATCGGTCCGGGCAGCATCTGCACCACCCGCATCGTCGCGGGCGTGGGCGTGCCGCAGTTGACGGCCGTGATGGACTCCGCGCGCGCCGCCAGAGGCACGGGCGCCTCGGTCATCGCCGACGGCGGCATCAAATATTCGGGCGACCTGGCCAAGGCCATCGCGGCCGGAGCGAACGTGGCGATGATGGGCTCGATGTTCGCCGGCACCGACGAAAGCCCCGGCGAAGTCTTCCTGTATCAGGGCCGCAGCTACAAATCCTATCGCGGCATGGGCTCGGTCGGGGCGATGGCGCGCGGATCGGCGGATCGGTATTTCCAGAAGGAAGTCTCGTCCGAGAAGCTGGTGCCCGAGGGCATCGAGGGCCAGACCGCCTACAAGGGGCCGATCGCGCCGGTGCTGCACCAGCTGGTCGGCGGGCTTCGCGCCTCGATGGGCTATGTCGGCGGCGCGACGATCCCCGACTTCCAGGAACGCGCCCGCTTCGTGCGGATCACCGGCGCGGGCCTGCGGGAAAGCCATGTCCACGACGTGATGATCACGCGCGAGGCGCCGAACTACAGACAGGGATAAGGCCATGACGACCGAACTGACCTATCTGGCCCTGACGCTGATCCTGGCGCTGGTCCAGGTCTTCCTGCCCGCAGGGGCGCGCACGCTTGAGTTCGGTTCGAAATGGAATGCGGGGCCGCGCGACGACACGCCGACGTCGACCCATCCGCTGACCGGCCGTCTGGAACGGGCCCAGGCCAATCTGTTCGAGACCCTGCCGCTGTTCATCGGCGCGGTGCTGATCGCCCATGTGATCGGCGCCGCCGGCCCCCTGACCCTGTGGGGGACGGCGCTCTATTTCTGGGCGCGCGTCGTCTATGTGCCGCTCTACGCCTTTGGCGTTCCCTATGTCCGGTCGCTGGTCTGGGTGGTCTCGCTTGCGGGGCTGGTCATGGTGCTGGCCTCCCTGTTTCTTGTCTGAAAGCCTGTCTTGACCCCAGCCGCCCGTCTCGCCGCCGCCGCCTCCGTCCTGGACTCCATCGCCCAGGGCCGCCAACCGGCCGAGGCCGTCCTGAAAGCCTGGGGCGGGGCCAATCGCTACGCCGGGTCCAAGGACCGCCGCGCCATCGCCGACCGCGTCTATAAGGTGCTGCGCGCGCGGGGGCGCCTGTCGTGGATCATGGGCGGACGCGAGGACGGCCGGGCGCTGGTCATCGGCTCGCTGCACGCCATCGACGGCCTGTCGCTGGAAGAGATCGAGGCCCTGCATTCGGGCGACGGCTATGGCCCGCGTCCGCTGTCGAAACAGGAACGCAGCCGCATCACGGCGGGGCAGGGCGAACTGCCCGGCTGGGTCGCCGCGGGCCTGCCCGAGTTCGTGGTCGAGGATTTCAAGGCTGTCTTCGGCGACCGCTGGGCCGAGGAAGCCCACGCCCTGATGGCGCCGCGCGCGCCCATCGACCTGCGCGTCAACGGCGCCGTCGCCACGGTGCAAGAGGTCGAAGCCGAACTGCGTGAAGCCGGTCTGGAGCCTTCGCGCACGCCCTGGTCCGAATGGGGCCTGCGCCTGCCCAGCGAGCCGCCGCCCAACATCCAGGCGCTGGACGGTTTCAAGGCCGGCCGGTTCGAGATTCAGGACGAGGGCAGCCAGGTCGTTTGCTGGCTGGCGGGCGCCGAACCCGGCGCGACGGTGGTGGACTATTGCGCTGGCGGCGGCGGCAAGACCCTGGGTCTGGCGCAGGCGATGGGCGGGCAGGGGAAACTGGTCGCGTCCGATGTCGTGAACAAGCGGCTGGAGAACATCCGGCCCCGCCTGCAACGCGCGGGCGTCGAGGCGGATCTGGTCCTGATCGGTCAGAACGGCGGCGGTCTGGAGGATCTGAACGGGCAGGCCGATCTGGTGCTGGTCGATGCGCCCTGTTCCGGTTCCGGCACCTGGCGTCGCCGCCCCGAGGACGCCTGGCGTCTGACGGCGGAAGAGGTCGAGAAACTGCACGGCCTGCAGGTCCGCATCCTGGGTCAGGCGGCCAAGCTGGTGAAGCCGGGCGGGCGTCTGGCCTATGTCACCTGTTCGATGCTGGCGCGCGAGAACGAGGCCAGCGCCGACGCCTTCGAGGCCGCCCACCCCCAGTTCCGCCCCGTTTCGATCCTCTCCGGCGCGGCAGGGGAGGAGAGAGGATTGCTGACCCCGGCGGCCGGGGCGAAGTTCACCGAACTCGCGTCTGGCGCGCGCTTGCGCCTGTCGCCCGCATCGGCCGACACCGACGGCTTCTTCATCGCCCTGTACGAGCGCACGGCGTGACGGCGGCGCGGCTGGAGCGGCATGGCGAGGTCTCGATCCTCTATGTCATGGCGGCCCCGGCCGAATATGGCGATCACCTGCGCGCCCGCATCCAGCCGCTGATGACCGGCATCGGCCCGGTCGAGGCCGCCGTCGCCCTGACCGCCGCCCTGGCGCGACTTGAGGCGGCGGACAACCTGCCCGACCTGATCGTCTCGCTGGGGTCGTGCGGGTCGCGGGTTCTGGAACACGCCGCCGTCTATCAGGCCGCCTCGGTCGCCTATCGCGACATGGACGCCAGCCCGCTGGGCTTTCCCAAAGGGGTGACGCCGCTGCTGGACCGGCCTGCGGTCCTGTCCCTGCCATGCCCCATTCCCGGCGTGCCGGTCGCGCGCCTGTCGACCGGCGCCAACGTCGTGTCCGGCGTCGCCTATGACGCCATCGACGCCGAGATGGTGGACATGGAGACCTGGGCGTTGGTCCGCGCCGCCCAGACCTTCGGCCTGCCGCTGATTGCGCTTCGCGGCGTGTCGGACGGCCGGGCCGAGTTGAAGGCGCTGGAGGACTGGACCGCCACCCTGCATCACGTCGACCGCAATCTGGCCGTCGCGCTGGATCAGCTGGTCGCGGTGCTGGAGGCCGACGGCCTCGCCGCCCTTGAAATATCGGCCCCGCAAGGCCAAGACCCCGCGCAACTCTCCCCGGATTCGATCACGTCATGACCACGCCGCATCAAAAGGTTCTCATCGTCGATTTCGGCAGTCAGGTGACGCAGCTGATCGCGCGCCGCCTGCGCGAGGCCAGCGTCTATTGCGAGATCCATCCGTTCCAGAAGGCCGAGGCTGCCCTGGCCGCCATGAAGCCGGCGGCCATCATCCTGTCGGGCGGTCCCGAGAGCGTGCACGAGGAAGGCAGCCCCCGCGCGCCCCAAGGCGTGTTCGAGGCGGGCGTGCCGGTTCTGGGCATCTGCTACGGCGAGATGACCATGTGCGAACAGCTGGGCGGCAAGGTCGAGGGCGGCCATACGCGCGAGTTCGGCCGCGCGGAGATCGTCGTGCAGAAGGCCTCGCCCCTGCTGGCCGATCTGGCCCCGGTCGGGGAAGAGGAAACCGTCTGGATGAGCCACGGCGACAAGATCGTCGCCATTCCGCAGGGTTTCGACGTGGTCGCCTCGTCCGACGGGTCGCCCTATGCGGTGATCGCCGACGAGACGCGCCGCTTCTATGGCGTGCAGTTCCACCCGGAGGTGATGCACACCCCGCGCGGCCATCAGATGCTGAAGAACTTCACCCACGGCATCGCGGGCCTGAAGGGCGACTGGACCATGGCCGCCTATCGCGACGAGAAGATCGCCCAGATCCGCGAACAGGTCGGCGACGCCAAGGTGATCTGCGGCCTGTCGGGCGGCGTCGATTCCTCCGTCGCCGCCGTGCTGATCCACGAGGCCATCGGGGATCAGTTGACCTGCGTCTTCGTCGACACCGGACTGCTGAGAAAAGACGAGGCGAAGCAGGTCACGACCCTGTTCAGGGAACACTACAACATTCCTCTGGTGCATGTTGATGCGTCGAGGGAATTCCTGGGCGAGCTGGCCGGTCAGTCGGACCCGGAAACCAAGCGCAAGATCATCGGCCGCGTCTTCATCGAAATCTTCGACCGCGAGTCCGCCAAGATCGAAGGCGCCGAATTCCTGGCCCAGGGCACCCTCTATCCCGATGTGATCGAGAGCGTGTCGTCGTCCAGCGGCAAGGCCCACGTCATCAAGAGCCACCACAATGTCGGCGGCCTGCCCGACTATATGAAGCTGAAACTGGTCGAACCCTTGCGCGAACTGTTCAAGGACGAGGTCCGCGCCCTGGGCCGCGAACTGGGCCTGACCGACGCCTTCGTGGGCCGCCACCCGTTCCCCGGACCGGGCCTGGCCATCCGCATCCCCGGCGAGATCACCCCCGACGCCGTGGCCACGCTCCAGGACGCCGACGCCATCTATCTGGACGAAATCCGCAAGGCGGGCCTCTATGACGACATCTGGCAGGCCTTCGCCGTCCTGCTGCCGGTCAAGACCGTCGGCGTCATGGGCGACGCCCGCACCTACGAAAAAGTCCTGGCCCTGCGCGCCGTCACCTCCACCGACGGCATGACCGCCGACTTCTATCAGTTCCCCTGGGACATCCTGGCCAAGACCGCCACCCGCATCATCAACGAAGTCCGCGGCGTGAACCGCGTGGTCTACGACGTGACGTCCAAGCCGCCGGGGACGATCGAGTGGGAGTGAGGGGAATCGGCGGCAATCGGCGGCCTTGGTGTAGAATTTATCAGAAAATACAATGATTTACGGTTCACGTAAGCTACTGCCTCGGGCGCATTATCAACGGAAACGGTAAGTCTGTTAAGTCATTGAAATATTTAGAGTTATCAGAGCGCGTGGCGCGACTCGTCGCTTGTAGCGGGTCAATTTGACGGTCCTTCTGACGGTGCTTTTTCATACCCGGCAGAACATTCTAAAAAGTACCGCCATGTGTTTTTAGGATCTGACGGTACTTTTTTGTAAGGCAACACGCTGAAGTATATGGCGAAAATTGCCCCATCTTATGACGTTTCCGTGCTGACGGTACTTTAGTTGTCGACATACATAGTTCCGGCGTTGCTGAGGATAGGTCGATGTTCCGGACCCGATCGCATGTCATCGGATAGCACCGTCGCATCGCCGGTCAGATATTGTCCCAACTGCTGCTGGATTTGCGATGGAGAGAAGCGTCGACCGCATCCAGGCGGGAGCTTGAACCGCGGTGTATGCGAGCGCCTTTTTGTCGTCTTCGGAAAGCTGAGGCGCCGCGACCTGCGCGTGCCGGCCCGATATGACGAAGCGCCTGGACGACGGCCCCAGCCAAGCTGCCCGAAGCAATCAGGAGCTTAAGTGGGGCGTGACGTAGATCGATCACGCGCCTGCCGAGTACGACACGGTGGGAGGGGCCGTCGGTCAAATAGATGCTCTTTGCTACTACCTGGGTCGAGAGGCCAAGTTGGTTCGCTGCCCGCGCGCCTGAGATCTGGACGCGGGAGCCACTCTCCCGAGCGAGTGCCTGCGCGACATCATCGGGAGCGGGCAATAGAGGGCCGAGCTTGGGGTGAACGTTGGGGAAGTCGTACAGGCCCTCGCACCAAGCGACGGAGTTTTCCGCTCTTCACGAGCCGGGAAAGAGCTTGATCGATCGCTGACCGGCTGGCCAGGTCGAGGAAGTCGCTGGGAATGAAGACACCTCCGCGCCCAGAGGCCGGACGTGCTTCATGATCCGGTCAGGGATCGACGCATTCGCAGTTTTCATTGTCAGATATTATCGTATCTTTTTCTGACGAAAAGCGAGCAGGAATGGGTGGTCTTGTACCAGCGCCTTGCTTCGGCCGTTCATCGTGCGCTCGGGCCTGCGCCGCAAGAGCGTGCCTTCTTGGGCGGCTGTGACGAGAATGATTTCCACCGAGGAGCGGGTGATGGTCCAATCTCTTGGGGAAGCGTCGATCCTCGCCATCCAAACTGGCCGACTTCGTCATCGAACACTTTTTCAATAAGGCGTGCCGCTCATTAAGTCGGGAGACGCCGCCAGGTTGAAAAAATGTCAGAAAACTGAGCATATTTCTGACAGAGGAATAGACATGCAACGCTTGACCGAACAGATTCTTGCGTACGCTAAGGGGCTGCCTGAGGCACACCTGTCGCGGCCAAGAGCTTGCTCCATCTCGGAAACCGGGCGGCGGTGGACCAGGCTTTGTCGCGCCTTGCCGAGCGGGGGCAACTACTTCGGGCTGGACGGGGTGTGTACCTGCTGCCTGTTACGAGTCGGTTTGGTGTGAGGGCTCCCTCAGTGGAGCTATCAGTAGAAGCGATCGCTGCTCAGCGCGGTGAGGTCATCGTCTCGAGCGGCGCGGCGGCGGCTAACCGTCTTGGGCTTACCGCACAGGTGCCGGCTCGGTTGGTCTATCTGACGTCGGGGCGTTCCAGGAAGATGAGACTTGGAAAGCAGATCGTTGAGCTTCGCCACGCGCCACGATGGCAATTCGCGCTGGCTCAGCGGCCCGGGGGGGGGGCGATACGAGCCTTGGCGTGGTTAGGACCCGACAGGGCCGAGACAGCCCTGCAGACCCTGAAGCGGAAGCTTGCACCCGCTGCATTCAACGAGTTGGTCGCAGCGGCATCGCAGCTTCTGACATGGCTGGCGCGAAGTGTCGGGAAGGTCGCGCATGGCTGATGCTTTCCAACTCCCCGGGTTCGAGGTCGCGGATGTCGTGCCTTTCGGCAACAAGTCGACCGCCGAGCCGATGTCCTGACTCCGGAGCTAAGGCATTGCGACAGGCGGCGAAACGATCCCGAACAAGACGCGCACCGGCGATCGAACCTGCGCTTAGCTGGACCTATCTCTCGCGTGAAGCGCTCGCTCGCGCGAAGGCGCAGATGGACGAAGAGTCCATGGGCGTGCGCGACGAGATCGGCTTCCTGACGATTCACCAGCGATACGCCGACCACTTCTTTCCCGGTACGTCGGTCTTGCATACCCGCGCGCGTTACGCGTTGTTCGTACCCTGGTTGTTCGAGGATCTCGCGGGCATAATCGGACCGGCTGCGCAGCGCGCCTTGCGTGAACGCGAGAGATTGCTCGCAGGACGGCTGAAAGACGCGGGCGAAGCCCAGGTGATCGGCGGCCGTGTCTTTCCAAATCCCTCAAGTCAACCGCCGTCCACCGTCTATTGGAACGCGCTTGCGGTTTGGGGGATCTTGCGTCCGCGACTCGACGGTCGGACGATTTCTCGCGAACAGGCGCATCGTTTACTGAAGACCGTCGGCTCGCCCACCGACGACGATGGTCAGCCTCTTCTGAGCTTCGAGCCGCCTTTCGTGCGACTTCCCGATCGTCCGAAGAATTGGCAGAGCGGAGACATCTCGCTTCGTCTGAAGAAGGCGGAGGCCGGGTTCCTGCGCGAGCGCCTAGCGCAGTTACGCGGCAATGGTGGCCGTGAACTGTCGCTACTGGCGAGGCTGGTCAGAACCGAAGCTGCGGCTCCTGCCGAGATGTGGGCCAACGAAACATACGCCATCGCCGGCGCCGATCATGGCCCGCTCATCCGCGCGCGGCAGGCAGCTAGTCTCGCGGGCATCGGCCGCGCCGTCTACGACGCGCTGCTGGAGCGGATCGTCGAGATCGATGACAAGCGGCAAATCTCGACCCGTCACCGCGAGCATCTCGGAGTTATCCTCGCGGAGCAGGGTCCGATCGCAGCCGGGCTCGATATAGCGGCGCTCGAAGCGGACATTGGGCCTCTGCCGGCGAAATTGCTTGCTGTAGCCACGGCGACGAGAGACTGGATCGCTGCGGGATCAGGGAGTCCTGTCGCGCTTTCCGACGTCTATACCGCAGCCGAGGCGCGCAAGGGACCGCGCGCGCGGCTTGCGCCGACCCCCAATGGGCGGGCGCGGCGACTCGAGTGGTCGAGCGACGAACATGGCTTGGCCGGTCCCCTTCATTACCGGTGGCAGCAGGTCAGTACCCTTCTCAACGATCTGGCGGGTGCCGAATGAGCGGCGCGGTCGACAGTTGGCCAGCTCTTTCGTTTCTGGAAGGCTTGCGTCCCGGCCCTGACGAGAATGTCGAATTGGCGTTGCTGGCGTCTTATTCAGCAGACCTTGGATCGATCGGCGCGGCTTTGCTCGCCCTCGCCGGCAAGGACAATGATGCGGGGCGAGGAAGCCCGTCCGATTTTGCCGATGCCGTTGAGCGTTTGCGCGGGAAGGTGCGGATCATCATCCAGCGCGGCCGGCTTGCGAAGATGCGGCGAACGCCGCGGATCGCGGCCGTGCTAGACCAATTCGTCCGGGAAGTTGATTTCGACGAAGCGATCCATAGCTGGCATCCCAAGGCAGCGCTGATACGGACCCGGAGCGAAAGCGGCGAGACCGGCTGGCGGCTCTGGATTGGAAGCCGAAATCTCACCGAGTGCGTCAACCGCGACATCGGGCTTCTGCTGGTTTCAGGGAAGAATGGCGGGGGCCCGATCTCCGGGGTGGGCGAACTGGCACACGCGTTAGCTGAGCGTGCCGAGCTGAAGGGCGTCCGGCCTTCTTCCCTCGCGACTGCGGTTACGAAGATTCCGTGGCGAGCGCCCGCCGGCGCGCGCGTCGAGCGAATTCGCTGGTCTACGGGGACAGGAGGCCTGCAAGCTCCGATCCCACCGGCAGGGGCCGATGAAATCGTCGTCGTTAGCCCGTTCATCGACAAGAAATTCTTGGCTGGACAAGTGTCGAAAACGCCAGCACGGCGCGTGCTGCTAACGACCATGCGCGAGATCGAGCGGATCGGCCCGTCGCTCTCCTCGTTCGACGATTTGCTGGCGCTGGATGCGCCGGATTATCCCATCGGCGACCCCGAGGCCGAGCAGGCGCACACCTTATCGACATCTGACGCTGATACTGCGGATGACGAGGAGGAAGAGATCGGCCGAGGCCTCCATGCCAAATTGCTATTCGTGCGCGCGGGACGAAAGCGGACCCTATGGCTCGGAAGCGCGAACGCCACCATGCGGGCGTGGACGGGCCGCAACGCAGAGGTCACGGCCGAGTTGCGGATCAACGAGACTCTGGAGAAAGGTCTGAAGGCGTTGCTCGACTCGGCGCGGATCGTCGAGGCGCCGGATACCGAATATCAGCCGGACGCGGCGGCGCTGGAAGAAGAAGCGCTCGAGCGAGCTCGGGCGCAGGTCGCAGCGCGGTGGGCGAGCACGCTCAGCACCAACGGGGATGAGATCCTTCTCGTCAACGGTTCCGATCTCTATCCCGATGGACCGCATCCCGAGGAAGGCGACATCCGGCTCGAAGTCGGCGCCTTGCACGGCGAACTCAAAGCATGGCCGCGGCATCAGAGGACGGTGGCGCTTGGGCCGATGCTTCCTGCCGAACGAAGCGAGTTCGTGCGCTTGCGTGTCAGCCGCGGTGCGAAGGGGCTTTCCTGGCTGCAGCGCGCCCCTGCCGACCCGCCTTTCGGCGAAGAGCGCGATCGTGCGGCCTTCGTGCGATTTCTGGGAGCCAGGGGCTTTCTTCTCTGGCTGGCAGGACTGTTGGCTGACGACGGCCGTGATGGGGAGGATGACTGGACGATAGAGAAGCAACAGGATCGTGCAGCCCCCGGCGTAAATCCAGCGGTTGACCCCGCACTGCCGACGCTGGAGGAGATGCTCGCGGCCTGGTCGCGCGATCGAAACAAGTTTCGCGAAATCGAACGCCGCGTTTCAGAATACCTGCCAGCAGTGCTGGAACAGGCCGGCCAGGAAGACCCGGAAACCGCTGCGATGCTGCGGCGCTTCGAAGAATTGTGGGGCAAGCTGCGGATCGGCCTCGGCGAAGAGCGTAGGGGAAAGCGTCGGTGAGCGCCCCCAAGCCGTTCCAGACAGCGGCCGTTGATGCCGCGCTATCAGCCTTTGCGAATCAAGGCGGGCGCCGACGCTTTCTGGTGGCCGATGAAGTCGGCCTAGGAAAGACTATTGTCGCGAAGGAAGTCGCGCGCCGTATGTCGGAAGACGGGGAGCGGCCTCTCGTTATCTATTACATCGCCAACGGTCATGCGGTCTCCCACCAGAACAAGGGGCGCGTCGTCAGCTTCCTCGACGAGCCGGAACGTAAGGCGGCCGTTGCGACGCCGGATCGCCTTTCCCTCATCGCCGTCTCGAAGCGGCCCGACAAGCCGGTTCTGATCTATGCGCTGACGCCGGCAACGTCCTTCCCCGGCGCGCGTGCTCGTCTGACCGGTGGAAGAAAAGAAGAGCGGGCATTTCTCAAGGTGCTGCTCGACCGGGCTTACCCGGCGTTCGCTCGCGATCTCGATCCGGCCATAATGCGCCTGAGCGTCGGCGATTCCTGGGATTGGCTAGTCGAGGATGCCGAGAGGAAATTCGCCGCGGCGCCACCGCATCTGACACGGCGTTTTCGCGAGGCGCTGGCGGCTGAATTTGGAGAGCCCGTGCGCGAAGGGCTCGAAGAAGCTGTGTATGGTGACGAGGAGCGGAAGATAAAGCCGATCAAACCGACCATCTTCGTCGGTCATCTTCGTCGGGCCCTGGCGTTGGCGACCCTACGTCACCAGCCGCCCGATTTGGTCATTCTGGATGAGTTTCAGCGTTACAGGCAGCTATTGGACGAAAAGGACGCCGACCCGCTCCTCAAGGCCCTGCTGGAGCCGCACGGGTCAGTGGCTCGGCCAGCCATCCTGCTCCTCAGCGCGACACCCTACCGGCTGCTTAGCACGCGATGGGAGGAAGCCCAGGGCGCGCTCGCGCACGCCGAGTTGCTGGAGTTGATCGAGTTCCTCGCCGGCCGCGATGTCCGTGACCGCGCAAAGACTCTGTTTTCTGATTTCGGCGACAAGTTGCGGGACATCGCGGTGCATGCCCAAGCGATCGATCCTAGCCTGGAGATCGAGATCAATGAGGCTGCCGGACTCAGGGATGCTCTTCGCGCACTGCTGACACCGGTCATGTCCAGGACAGAGCGGGACAGCGTCGTCTCAGGCGATCCGTTGGCTGGAACGCAATTCCTTGCGGCGGAGCCGATAGCTGAAGACTTCCAAATCTATCGGCATCTGGCGGACAGCTTTCCTGAGGATGTGCGATACGAAGCGCTGCCCTATTGGTCGTCCGTCCCACTGCCGGCCCAATCCCTGGGGCCTCGGTACGCGGCTTGGAAGCGCGCAACCATCAAGGCCGCGCCGAAGCTCACGAAGATGACACGGGAGCGCCGCAACAAGCTGGATGCGCCAGCGAGGTGGCCTGACGCCAAACTCAGGGCGCTCAGCGCCGCAGCGCCGGCGAAACTTCTATCCCTGCCGTGGGTCGCGCCATCCCTACCATGGTGGCCGCTTGCCGGCGGCTGGAAGGGTATAGTCGCCGATCCGAAACTGCTGATGTTCAGCCGGTTTCGGGCGACTCCGCCAAGCGTGGCGGCGCTCCTGAGTTTCGGCGTCGAAGCGTCATGCCTGCCCCAACAACGCGGCGGCTACGAGAAAGCCTATCGGCGGCGTCGCTTCAAACTGGCGGCCGTTCCCGGACCGGTCATGGCCGCCTTTCATCCGTCAGTATGGCTCATCCGGCATACGGATCCGCTCGCGAAGGCGGGAGAGAAGGTCGGTGCTATCCGCAAGCAGGTTAGACGGCAGATTCTCGCGGCACTTCCCAATGGGATCATCGAGAAGGACACAGCAAAGGCTCGTCGGCGACACCGTTCCATCGGCCGGACCTTGGCTGCGATAGAGCGGGCGGCTGGGCTGTCGGAACAGTCCGCCGCTGCTTGGAGCAGCGCCGTCGGTGAGGATCGCGCCGCCCGGTCCGCTGTCCTTAAATGGCGACAGACGCCGCCGATAGAGCGCCTCTCGCCGACCGAAATCGATGATCTCGTCGATTACGCCATTGGCGCGCCGGGCGTGGTGCTCGGCCGGGCGCTATTGCGGCATGACCCAACAGTCCTTGATCGGGCGCGCTATGGTGAACTCGTTCAACTGAGCTGGCAGGGCTTGCGCGCGTATCTCGACAACCCGGTGATCCTGTCGTCCCTGCCGGGCAAGAACGCGGTCGATCAGGTGATGGGCGCCGTCGTCGATGGCGGTTTCGAAAGTGTACTCGACGAGCATTTCTGGCTTCGCGCGCAGAATCTTCCAGAGGGTGCGGCGGGGCTCGCCAAGGATTTGCAATCTTCGCTCGGCCTGCGGGCGGGTAGTTTCAGCTTTCACAGTGTTGGCGGGCCAGCGCACAAGATACCGGTACGGTCCCATGTCGCTGTTCCGTTCGGTGACGCCGAGGCGGAACCGGCCGGCAAGGTGAATGGAGCAGTCGCGCCATCCGCGCCAGCGCGGCCGGACGAAGTGCGCCGGAGCTTCAACACGCCGTTCTGGCCGCACGTGCTGGCAACGACGTCGGTGGGACAGGAAGGTTTGGATTTCCATCCCTGGTGTTCGCATGTCGTGCATTGGGATCTGTCCTCTAATCCGCTCGACCTTGAGCAGCGCGAGGGCCGCGTACAGCGATACGCCGGGCTAGCAGTGAGGCGGCGACTTTCGACCATGTTGCACAAGGAAGCGCTTGGAGATGCCGCCGTGTCGAGCGGTTCTCCGTGGCGCCATCTGCAGCGCCAGGCTGAGACGCTGGTCGATACGAGTGGCCTTCGACCTTGGTGGGTGCTCGAGAAAGCCGAGATCAGCCGCCACGTCTTCGAACGTCCATTTGGCCGAGACATGAGCCGCTTCGCCCAGCTCCGCGGGCAGCGCATGATCTACCGACTAGCGTTGGGCCAGCCCAACCAGGAGGATTTCATCGAGATTCTTGCGCGAGGCGGGGAGGCGACCCGCGTATTGCTGAGTCCGCTTGTGCTGGATCTCTCCGCTATGGGGTTGCGTCAGGCTCCCGATCTGCCGTCGCCGGAACGTCATGAGATGTCACCGTCGCGTTCATTGCCGGAACGGGTGTAGTGATACAATTCCTCGGATAAAGAACACCAAACTCCGAGCTTCTGTATCTCGCCGGAATCCGTGTACCGGCGCCGTAGCCGCACCGTCAGCCGGGAGGCTGGTCTGTTGAGGTCGCGTCGGCTGCCATTTTGGCCTCGAGGCGTGCGGCCTTTTCTGGCGTATCGATATATTACGATAGCACCGGCCGGGCACCGAAGACATTCCGGCAAATGATCTGAATCTCTTTCTCCCGTTGGCGCACTTCCGTGGTGATGGTGGGGACCAGCGCGACATGAATGCGTATCAGATCGTCGCTCGACCGATCCTGGCCGATTGTCAGGCGATAGGAGAATTGCGCGACGATTCGATTGAGTTGCCGCACCTTCCGACTGTCGGAAATGTCACGGTGGCGCGAGATTGCGTTCGCTGGCCTGCGTTTGCTGGAGCCGCGCACGAGCATGCGCGCTGAAATTGGGAAGATCAGCTCGACCTCGTCGGAATGGTCGTAAGGCGTCCTCACGTGGGGTGGCTGACGTGGATTGTAGGTGCAGACGGGATTGTCTGAGGTGAGGAAGGGGGGCGGTTTTGTTGTGGAGTACCTCGAAGCCGAGGCGGAAGCAGAGATCGCCGAAATCCTTGAACTCCTGCTGCATCGCCAACAACGTCTCGTGTGGCTTGATCCCGACGGGAACGGTATCGAACTGGCCGGCGTAGCGCTTCAGTTCTGGAGGAAGTGCGCCGATCTCTTCAGCGACCTTGTGCTCGGCGCGGAGTTTGGCCTCGAGCATCAAGGCATGACGATCGCGCGTTGCCGGAACGCGGGCGCGCATGATCGTTTGCATGCCCAGGACGTTGAACGAGATCGCGGGTGACAACCGGCGCACCGCGAGTGCTCGAACGGTTTAGGGCCACACAGTCTCGATCGTATTCCATAGATCCTCGAAGCGATGGTTCTCCTGACCGCCCTCCGGCAGCTTGATCTTCGCGATCGCCGCGCGGTCGACGGGAACCGACTGGGGGCTTACCGAAGGGCGCGACGGCACAGCACCACCCGAGAGGCGGTGGATCAGGCCCTGGTAGCGTGTCTCGGCATTGGCGACGGGGTCGGCGCCGCCGGAGCGAGCCAGATACTCGCTGCGATGCTCCCAGAGCGCTTCCAGGGCGCGAATAGCGCGGTTGCGTCATCGCAGGTCTGGAGGAAATAGCGGAGGCGCTTGCCCTTCGATCCGCCGTTGGCCGCGTATTTCGGATCGTCGATGTTCACCTTAAGTTCGGAGGCGAAGAAGTCCGCGAAACTGGTGTCGGAAAAATCGAGCACGAAGCCCGGGCCCCGGACGAAGTCGACGAGGTCGTCAATTTGACGCAGGTCAATGGATCGAATCGAATTGATAGATATTACGTCCCCGACGGACAGCCTTAAGTTAGCTGTTGATCGTTTCTTCAAGCACGGCAATTTCCGCAAGGATGTCGTCGAACGATGGCGGTGTTTGGTCAAACATCATCGGCGCCATCGCCCGATAATCTGCTTTCAGGTCTAGGACGCGCGCGTCGTCCGGCGTCAGCCGGAGCGAGCCCGGCCGAGCGGTATCGTAGCTGGCCCAGCTCGAACGGAAGAAGGTGGCTTTGTGATGCGCGACCTGAGCCAGCAGATCGACGTCGGCAACGGCGGCTCGGCCCTCATCCGTGTCGAGGAGCATGGCGAGGTCGTAGTAGTGTCGAGAGAAGTACTGCGGCGTCGGCGACTCCGCAGGACGATGCGCCTCCGCATGGAGCGCGGTCGCCTTCTCCCAGAAGGTGCGCCGCGCTGACAGCACGGTCACGCTGGTGTCGGGATGGGCGAAGAAATCCGGATAGTCGTCTGCTGCGTAGGGACGGATGACCTTCTCTTCGGTCGGCCAGGGATCACCGCGCGCGCCGAGTTCGAATTTCACTCGCGGGGTGATGTAGGCCATGCCCTCGTATTCGGCGGCAGGTAGCGCGGTCGGATAGTGGAAGTTGACCGTTTGGGCGTCGCCATCGTCTATCTCCAGCGACCACTCGCCGTTGGTCGGCTCGCCGAGGTGCTCGACGATCGCGGCGCGAAGCGCCGGGAGAAGCTTTTCGGCGATGTGTCGCTCGACGTCGCTGACCAGGTCGTCGATAAGCCGGGCCGCGTGCTTCTTGCTGATCCCTTCCTTTTCGGGATCGCGCTCGCCGGTATATCCGAGTTCGGCTCGATCGAACGATAGGTCGATGTCCTCGGAGAACCGGCGGATGGCATTGAACGCCTTGGACAACGACGTGCCGCCCTTGAAGACGAGGGTGGCCGTGGTGCCCTTCGGGAGACCGAACAGGCGTTTTAGGCTCCAGCAGACCCAAAAGTCCTTTTCGATGATCGTGTCGGCGACGCCCCGGCCGGCACCGGTCTCCCCGAAGAGAGCTGCGTGTTCGTCGGCGGGGAGACGGGCGACCTCATCCATCGATATCAGCCACCGCCGCGTTGGCAATCGAGACGAGAGTAGGACGCATCCAGGCGGGCGCCTGAACGGCGGTCGAAGCCAGCGTCTTCTTGTCGGTAGCCGAAAGCCGACGCGACGCGATCTGCGCGACGTCAGCTGCGCGCACAGGGCCGACATGGCGAAGGGCCTGAACGACCGTGCCGGCAGGACTTCCCGGCGCGATGAGGTGCTTGGGTGAAGCATGACGAAGATCAACGACGCGCTTGCCCAGCACGACGCGCCGAGAGGGGCCATCGGTCAGGTACGTGCTTTGGGCAGGAACCTGCGTCGAAAGACCGAGTGCATTCGCCGCGCGCGCACCCGCGATCTGAACCTGCGAGCCGGTCTCCCGGGCGAGCGCCTTGGCGACATCATCGGGTGCAGGCGAGAGGGGGCCGAGCTTCGGATGCAGCTTGGGGAAGTCATAGAGGCCACGCGCGAGACGCCGAAGCTGACCGCCCTTGACCAGCCGGGAGAGTGCCTGATCGACGGACGGGCGAGTGGCGACGGTGAGGAAGTCACTAGGCGTGAAGACACTGCCGCGCCCGCTTGCGCGGACACGCTTCATCACCCGGTCGGGAGCAGAAGCGACGATCGTTTTCATGTGTCAGAAAATAGGGTATCTTTTTCTGACGTGCAAGGGTAGCGTTCGGGAGTGGACTGGCGGGCCGTGTCCGTTCCCGACGGTACAGAGGCTTTGGGGGATCACCAATGGGATTGGCAGTACGCTGAGCGGGGTGCTGTCGAGATAAAGGGGCGCGCGACAGTTGAATGCCGAGATAAAACCGACGAAGCATAGTGCTCCGGGGCAATATCTGGGCTTTGCGCTTCAGCCGGTCCGAGCCTTCTTCTATCTGCTTGCCGCACCCAAAGGTGCCAAGGTTGCACTTGAGCTGCAAGACGACGTTTCTGTCCATTATGCCGACGGAAGCGTTTGTCTTGAGCAGACGAAGAGCGCCCTGAAGCAGAATCCAATTTCGGATTGAGACGAAGATCTTTGGAAGACCTTCGATAACTGGCGGGTCATGCTCGATGCAGGTCAGTGCAAAGCGGCCTCAACGAAATTTAGACTCTATGTAACGCCCGCCAAAAAGGGCGCGTTCGCTGAGACCCTAGCTGCTGCCAAGTCGGTCGAGGAGGTTGATGCTGCGCTCGCCTCCATCAAGACGAAGCTTGGAAAGAAGAAGACCCCGCCAGCCAGCGCGGCCAAGGTGCAGGCGCTTCTCGACGCTCCCGACGACCATCGGCATGGTCTATTTGGGAACTTCGAACTGGAAGCAGATGCTGACGATCCGCTGGAAAGCATCAGGGATCGTCTTCGGCCGTCGATTGCTGAGGCCCATACCATGTTGCGCTGACGCTCGCCCTTCAGATCTTCTTCCTCGACCTTCCGCATCATCCCGTCCCGGGTCTCCTGATTTACGACCAACCGAGTCAGGTCTATTTTCCGCGGCGGACTGCAGGGGATGGCGCTGCCGATCCTGTAGCTTGGCGCGATGAAGATGTCGTCGCCGTGCGGAAGGTCTTCACGCTTTTGGGCGAACAGGTCGCGGCTGCGCGGGATCGGTTGCAGGTCATCGTGCTCGACCACGCCAATGAGGATGTGTGGGGCGACTTACCCAACGTCATTTTGGCCGAGGAATGGCGCGACCGCGCATTGGTGCCGTTCGACTGGCTCGATGCCGAATGATTTCGGAACTGCTTCCGAGAACTGCGCCTGACGAATTCGTCATCGGTGGTCCTAGCCGGTAAGAGCGTGTTCCTCGAGAAGCGCGATGACATTGTGGATCGGACGGTCTAGTTACACAATCGGCACCGCTCGCATGGCAGGTGAAGCTAGCGTTGATGACGGTACTTTCTTCGTGCGTAATGAGACTATGCGCGTCGCCACACATGGAGCCCGAGAGGCGCTTTATCTCGATAGATGCTGAAGCCACAAAAAATTTTCGAAGCGATTTTACCTTTGAAATCAAAATCGTAGGATTTTGACGGCCTCTGAGTCGGCTTTCTGCGCCTTGGGTAACAAATAATATAACTATTTCAGCTCCTTAGGGGTAATTTATATAATCTAGTAGGAATGAGGGGCGACCCCAGTGGGCCGCTGTGAGTGGAAGACGGTTTAGAGCGTAGCGTTCGGCCCTCGCCGATCGATCAGGTGGATGATGCGGTCGGTCAGTGCGGCGGCGCCTTGGGTCGATGCGGCTTGCAGGGCTGGCCTGTTCACCCGATCCGCGCTCTTGACGACGATGCGGAGCCGGCCCGCCGTGGCGCGGATCGAGCCGATATTGTCTGAGCCGCCCAAGGCGTTCAACACGGGGTCTGGCAAGACGACCATTGGTTCCGGGACGCGCGATGACTTGGCAGTCGAAGCTTCGGGTTCGCGGGCGTCAGGCGTCGAACCCGTCAAGCGCGCCCGGATTTCCGAGGCGATGGCGTCGGCGGTGGGGCCCACAATGACCTGAAGCGCGGTGGGCGACGGGCGCACGATCCCCAGGGCGCCCAAAGCCTTCAGCGCGGCGTCGTCTATGGCGTGGTGCGAGACGACGCGAAGGCGCAAGCGCGTCGTGCAGGCGGAGACCTCCGTCAGGTTCGCCGCACCGCCCAGCGCCTGGAGGAAGGCGTCGCCTCGGTCGGTCGATGACCGGGCGGGGATTGTGGACGGGATGTCCTGAGCCGCCTCGCGACCGGGGGTCTTCAGGTCGAACCGCTGGATGAAGAAGCGGAACAGGCCGTAGTAGAGGCCGAAATAGGCCAGACCGACAGGGATCAGCAGCAGGGGGCGGGTCGCCTTGCCGAAGTTCAGGGCGTAGTCGAACAGCCCCGCCGAAAAGGTGAAGCCCAGACGCACGCCCAGCAGGTCCATCACCACCATGGCCACGCCGGTCAGGACGGCGTGAATGGCGTAGAGCGCGGGCGCCAGGAAGATGAAGGTGAACTCGATCGGCTCGGTCACGCCGGTCAGGAAGGCGGTCAGGGCGAGCGAGGCCAGCATGCCGCCCACTGCCTTGCGCCGCTCGGGACGCGCCGTGTGATACATGGCCAGACAGGCGGCGGGCAGGCCGAACATCATCACCGGAAAGAAGCCGCTCATGAAGGCGCCGGCGGTCGGATCGCCGGCGAAGAAGCGGTTCAGGTCGCCGGTCGCGCCGTGATAGTCGCCGACCACGAACCAGGCGACATTGTTCAGGATGTGATGCAGGCCGGTGATGACCAGCAGACGGTTCAGCGCGCCATAGACGAACAGGCCGATTTCGCCTGAGCCCACGACCGTGCGACTGAAGGTCTCGATGGCTTGATCGATCAGGCCGAAGGACAGGCCGATCATTGCAGCAAGGGCAACGGCGGCGCAGCCGGCCACGATGGGCACGAACCGCCGCCCGCCGAAGAAGGCCAGATAATCAGGCAGCTTCAGATCGGAAAAGCGGTTGTAGGCGGCGCCCGCGATCAGCCCGGAAACGATCCCGACCGGCACGCCCAGACGGGTCATGGCGCTGTCGCGAAACGCCTTCACCGCCGTCGCGGCCGCATCGGCGCCCAGGCCGGCCGTGAGATCGTGAGGGGCGGCGATCAGGGGCTTGGCCGCCTCGATCGTGATCAGATAGGCGACCAGACCGGCCAGACCGGCGGCGCCGTGATTGTCTCGCGCCAGACCGACCGCCACGCCCACCGCGAACAGCAGGCCCAGATTGGCGAACACCGCCTGGCCCGCCGCCGAGATGAAGGCGATGTTCAAGAGATCCGGCTGGCCCAGGCGAAGCAGAAGACCGGCGACGGGCAGGACGGCGATGGGCAGCATCAGCGCGCGGCCAAGCGGCTGGAGCCCTGCCAGCAGGTCCAGGCGAACGCGCCGCGCATCGGCGGGCTTTGCACGATGAGAGGGGGCGGATGTCATGGGGCGCGCTCTCGTCGGTCAGTTTTGGCGATGGGCGGCGACGAGGGCGCGCACGGCGTCAGGCCCGTCCTGGGCCAGGGCCTTGCGCGCCAGGTCGATGCAGTCCGGCAAGGTCCAGCGACGCACCTCGGCCTTGATCTCCGCCACGCGGGCGGGCGCGACGGACAGTTCGCGCACGCCCAGGCCGATCAGGATGGCGACTGCTGCGGGATCGGACGCCATGCCGCCGCAGACGCCGATCCATTTCAGCCCGGCCCCCTTGTCCGCCGCCTGACCGATCAGGCGCAGCACCGCAGGGTGCAGGGCGTCGAGCTGGGCCGCCAAGGCCGGATTCTGGCGATCCATGGCCAGGGCGTACTGGGTCAGGTCGTTGCTGCCGATGGAGACGAAGTCGATGTCGGCGTGCAGCAGGTCGACGGTCATCGCCGCCGCCGGGGTTTCGATCATGACCCCAAGCAGGGGGCGCTGTGCGCCGGTTTCGGCCAGCGCCCGGTCGAGCAGGGCGCGCACCTGAAGGATTTCGGCGCGAGAGGCGATCATGGGCAGCATGACGCCGACCGGCCCGGGCGAGCGCACTCGGCAGGCCGCCCTCAACTGCGTCAGCAGGAGGTCGGGGCGGGCAAGGCCGGAGCGCACGCCGCGCAGACCCAGGGCGGGGTTTTCTTCCGGCGGGGCCGGCATATAGGCCAGGGGCTTGTCGCCGCCGGCGTCCAGCGTCCTCAGAATGAAGGGGCGGCCGTGCAAGGCGTCCGCGATGGCCTGATAGCAGGCCAGCTGCTCGTCCTCGTCGGGCGGGGTGGTCCTGTCCAAAAACAGGAATTCGGTGCGTAGCAGGCCGCAACCTTCGGCGCCGCCCGTCACGGCCGGTGCAGCCTCGGCGACATGACCCAGGTTGGCGAAGACCTCGACCCGCACGCCGTCGGCGGTGTGGCAGGGCGTGTCGGCGAGGGCCTGCGCCTCCTTGCGACTGCGGGCGGCGGCGTCGCATCGGCTTTGCGCCTGGGCCTGACGGGCGGCGGTCGGATGCAGGATCAGTTGCCGGTTGTCGGCGTCCAATATGGCCAGGGCGCCGGCCTCGGCCTGTTCCAAGGCCGATCCCACGGCGACCAGGGCCGGGAGGCCCAGGGCCGCCGCGAGGATCGCTACATGGGAGGTTGGGCCGCCCCTGGCGATGCACAGGCCGCCGATCTGTCCAGGTTGCAGGCCGATCAGCTGCGAAGGCAAGAGGTCGTCGGCGATCAGGATGACGCCCGGCCCGAGGTTGGCCGCCGTCGGCGGCGCGGCGCCGGTCAGGACGGCGACGACCTGGTGGTTCAGGTCCATCAGATCATCCGCCCGTTCGGCCATGCGCGGATCGCCCAGGTCGCGGAACAGGGCGGCGGCGGCCTGAAGCGTCTCGCGCCAGCCATAGGCGGCGCTGCGACCTACGCCCATATGGGCGATGGCGTCCTGCGTCAGTGCGGGGTCGTCGAGAAGACCCCGGTGCGCCTGGGCGATGGCGCGCTGTTGCACGGCGCCCTCGGTCGCCGCCTGATCCAGACGATCACGAACGACGCAAAGCGCGTCCTCAAGGGCGGCGCGTTCGATCTCTACGCCCTGGCCGTCCATCGGAACCGAAATCTCGGCGGTCTGCAACCGGACCGTTCGGCCGAGGGCCAGGCCGGGCGAGGCGGTGACGCCGGCCAGAACCCACTCGCCGTCGTCGGTTTTGGTCAGGGAGGGGGGGGGCGTGGCGACTGGTCGATCGATGGGCCGTGCCGCGTCAGGGGCCTCTTCCAGACCCGCTTCGATCAGGCGCACGAGGGCGTCCAACGCCTGATCGGCCTGGGCGCCCGAGGCGGACAGATGCAGGGCGTCGCCGTCGGTCGCGTTCAGCTGCATCAGGGCGGTGACGCTGGCGGCCGAGGCTGTGCGGCCGTCGACGGCGATGACCACATCGGCGTCGAACGGCTTGAGCGCGGCGGCGATCCGGGCGGAGGGTCGGGCGTGAAGGCCGTGGGGCAGTTTGGCGCGCACCGTGCGCGTCACGGTCGGCGTCATTGCTGCATCGGTCGTGGCGACCATGGGGCGGACGGCCAGAACGGGATCGCCGCAGGATACGCGACGACGCGGCTCGAGCACGCGAACCTGATCCGCGCCGCCCGTCACGATCAGGGGGGAGATCAGATCGCGGGCCGTCTCGGCCACGCCGTCCAGATCGACGGTCAGCAACAGATCGCCGGTTTGCACCCGGTCGCCGGCCGTGACGTGCGCGGTGAAGCCTTCGCCCTTCAGCGCCACGGTGTCGATCCCGAGGTGGATCAGCAGTTCGACGCCTTCGTCCGACTTCAGGGTGACGGCGTGCCGGGTGGCGGCGACCGCGACGACGACGCCGGGGAAGGGGGCGCGCACCTCGCCTTCAATGGGGTCGATGGCTCCGCCCGGCCCGACCATGCCCTGGGCGAAGGCGGCGTCGGGCGTATCTTCCAGCGGCGTCAGCCAGCCGGCGAAGGGGGCGTGGATCAGGATTTCGGTCATCGCGGCCGCCTCAGATCACTCGATGCCCGGCCTGCCACACGCCGCAGGGGCGGAGCCCGGCGTTCAGGCAAAGCAGGTCGGCCCGGGCGCCGGGCGACAGCACGCCCCGGTCGTCCAGGCCCAGGAAGGCGGCGGGCGAGGCGGACGCCATCTGCACAGCCTGTTCGACAGAGACGCGCATCATGTCGGCGGCGCCCCGAACGGCCTGATCTAGCGTCAGATCGGCTCCCGCCAAGGCACCGTCCTCGCCCACATAGCGGCCGTCGCGCACCAGGATGCGACGACCGTCGATAGCGAAGGCGTCCATCTCGACGCCGATCGGCGGCATGGAATCGCTGACCAGGATCAGCCGCTCCGCGCCCTTGACCCGAAACGCCAGCCTCAGGGCGACGGGATCGACGTGAACGCCGTCGGCGATCAGGCCGCACCACGTATGGGGATCGTCCAGGGCCGCGCCGACCAGACCCGGCGCGCGGTGATGCAGGGGCGACATGGCGTTGAACAGATGGGTGACGCCGCGTGCGCCGGCCTGAAACGCTTGACGCGCCTGATCGGCGTCGGCGTCGCTGTGGCCCAGGCTGACGATCACCCCCGCCTGGACCAGAGCTTCGATCTGGCCGGGTTCGCACAGTTCGGGGGCCAAGGTGATCATCACCCGACCCCGGCGTGGACGGGTCAGCAGCGCCATTGCGGCTTCGTCCAGCCGCCGCATCCGTTGCGGCGTGTGGATGCCGCGCCGGTCTGGGCTGATGAACGGACCTTCGATATGGACGCCCAACACGCGCTGGTCGCCCGCCGCGATGGCCGCATCGACGGCGTCCAGGGCCCGCGCGATGATGTCGGGCGTCGCGCTGACTAGTGTGGGCATGAAGCCGGTGACGCCGTGCGCCAGATGCGCCCGACCGATGACGGCCAGACCCTCTGGCGTGGGGTCGTCATTGAACAGGACGCCGCCGCCGCCGTTCACCTGAAGGTCGATCAGGCCGGGGGACAGCCAGCCGCCATCCAGATCGACCAGTTCGTCGCCGTCCTCGGGGCCGGCGCCGACTTGCATGGTGGCGATATGGCTGTCGATGATCGTCAGACGGAATGGCGTATCGACTGCGCCCTGGGGCGTCAGCACACGGCCGTTGGTGAAATGAAGGCGTGACGAGGACGATCCGGTCATCGGGTTTCCGTCACCTTCTTCAGGAAGGCCGGCCGATCCGGGTCCAGACCGCGTCGCCGCGCCAGGGTTTCGGCGAAACGATAGAAGCTCTGAATCTGTAGTATCGGCTGGATCGCCGGATGGGCGGTCAGGGCCGGCAGACGCAGGACGGCGGGCGGGGTCTCGGTCGTCTCGGCGATGGCCAGGGCGACGGCGGCGCCGCGTTCGGCGAATTCGGCGCAGGCGGCCGCGACATCGTCCCCGCCGGCGTCGGAGCCGGCGAAGGCCAGGACGGGAAAGCCGTCGCGCACGATGGCCATCGGCCCGTGACGCACCTCGGCGGAACTGAAGGCTTCGGCGTGGAGGGCGCAGGTCTCCTTCAGCTTCAGCGCCGCCTCGCGCGCGACGCCCAGGCCATAGCCGCGTCCCAGAACGAACAGGCTGCGGTCGCCATCCAGCACCGGCAGGGCGTCGGACCAGTCGAGTTCGAAGGCGGCCTCAAGCTGCGCCGGCAATGTCGTCAGGGCGTTCGTCAGATCCGCGTCCTCGCTCCAGGCCGCGACCAGCGCCGCCTGGGCGGACAGGGCGGCGATGAAGGACTTGGTGGCGGCGACCGATTTTTCTGGCCCGGCGGACAGGGGCAGCAGCACGTCCGCCGCCAGCGCCAGGGGCGAGGTTTCGTCATTCACCAGGGCGACCAGACGCGCGCCACGGTCTCGCCAGGCCATTGCGCTGGCCAGCAGGTCGGGGCTGCGGCCCGACTGGGAAATGGCCAGGCACAGCACATTGGCGCCGACCCCGGCGGCGGGAGCGGCGCCATAGACGGAGGCGACCGAGGGGGCGGCGGCAGCGACGGGAACGCCGCACAGGGTCTCGATCAGGTATTTCCCGTAAACGCCCGCGTGATCCGACGACCCCCGCGCGCACACCACGACGCAGGACGGCGGATTCGCCCTGAGATTTTCGGCCAACCGCGTCAGTGCATCGTGATGCGCGGCCGCCTGGCGCCGGACGACCTGGGCCGCCTCGGCGGCTTCCGAAAACATCAACGAGGTCAAACGCCCAACTCCGCAACCATGTCGTAGGCGTCGCCGCGATAGAACGAGCGGGTCAGTTCCACCGCGCGGCCGTCCTCGAGAAAGGCGCGCCGTTCGATCATCAGGCCGGCGTCGCCGGCGTCGATTTCCAGCAGTCGCCCGCGTTCGTCGCCCGCCGTCAGGGCGCGCAGTCTTTGAAGCGCCCGCACCGGGCGGAAACCGGCTGCGTCCAGGGCGTCGTAGAGCGAGGCGCCGACGACCTCGATCGAGGGCAGGGCGAACCCCGCGACGGTCGAAATCTCAAGCGCCATCGGCTGACCGTCCGCCAGCCGCACGCGACGGAAGCGATAGACGGCCGAGCCGGGCGACAGGCCAAGGGCCAGCGCCTCCTCGGGCGTGACCACGCCGGCGCTGCGACCCAGCCAGCGGCTGCCGGGCGCGCGGCCCCGTGAAATCATGTCTTCGGAAAAGGAGGACAGGACGGCGAAGTTCTTTTCGACCCGCTCGGGCCGCGGCGCGGCGTCGGCGACATAGGTGCCCGATCCGCGACGGCGAACCAGAACCCCGTCGCGCACCAGCCCGTCCAGCGCCTTGCGCACCGTGACGCGGGACAGATCGTAGGCGTCGCAGAGTGTGCGTTCGCTGGGCAGGGCCGCGCCCGGCGCCAGCCGATCCTCGTTCACGGCGGCGCGCAGCGCGCGCTCCAGCCGCAGATAAAGCGGGCCGGATCGACCCAGGCCGCCGATCTGCCGGATGTCCGGCGTCGGCAAGGGAACTGTGATCGGCTTTTGCAATGATATGGACAATTCTGACTGTAAATGCACAGTGCCACTTCTGAACCAGTTTGCGATCCAGTCAAGACGGATCGAGAATTGGTCTGAAATTGGTTCGTGTGGAGGCGACGATGGCGGATTGGGACTTTGGGCGGCGGCGCTGGGCAGGCGCGGCGCTGGGCGTGATCCTGCTGACCGGCGGAACGGCGGGCGCGGCCTGGGCTGATCCGGCGGGGTTGATGCCTCTGCCGCGCGAGGTTCGAGAGATCGGCGCGTCACGGGTGGACGAGGGGCTTCGCCTTCAGGCGCCGTTCGCGGTTCGGTTCGATGGCTATCATGACGCGCGTCTGCAGGCGGCGACGGCCCGTTTTCAGGGCGACGTCAACAGACTGGCGGGTTTGAGCGAGGTTTCAGCCGGGACTGCGGGACCGACCCTGGTCATCGCGACCCGGCCCGACGCCAAGGCGAACCGGCTCGGCGCCGCCGAATCCTATCATCTAACCGTCGATGCGCAGGGCGTGCGCCTGACGGCCGATGGTCCCGACGGGGTGTTGAGGGGCCTGGCCACCCTGCGCCAACTGGTGGAACGACGCGGCGAGGGGGCGGTGCTGCCCTACATCGAGATCGACGATGCGCCGCGTTTCGCCTGGCGCGGCCTGATGATCGACACGGCGCGCCACTTCATGACGCTGGAGACGCTGAAGCGCCAGATCGACGCCATGGAGCGAGTCAAGCTGAACGTGCTTCACCTGCATTTCAGCGACAACGAGGGCTTCCGCATCGAGAGTCTGCGCTATCCTCGCCTGACCACCATCGCCAGCCACGGCCAGTATTACACCCAGGACCAGGTGCGCGACCTGGTGGCCTATGCGGCGGCGCGCGGTGTGCGCGTCGTGCCGGAGATCGACCTGCCGGCGCACACGGGCGCGATCATGACCGCCTATCCTGAACTGGCGGCCGGCGCCTTCGATCCGAACAACCGGATCTCGATGTTCGGGGCGGCGATGGACCCGACCAAGCCCGAGACCTACGTCTTCATTCGGGGGCTGCTTGAGGAGATGTCGGGCCTGTTCCCCGACGCCTATTTCCATGTCGGCGGAGACGAGGTCTCGGCGGCGGCCTGGAACAACAATCCGGCCATCCGCGCCTATATGGCCGAGCATGGCTATGCCGACGCCATCGCCCTGCAGGACCATTTCTTCGTCGAGGTGAACAAGATCGTCAAAAGCCTGGGGCGGACCTCCATGGGGTGGGAGGAGGTCGCGCATCAGCCGATCGACGACGATGTGGTTGTCCAGGCGTGGCGCAGTTCTCAGGCCACGGCCCACGCGACGGGTCAGGGCAATCGCGTCGTGGTCTCGGCCGGCTATTATCTGGACCTGTTGTGGTCGGGGGCCGACCACTATGGTCGCGATCCGCTGGATCTGGACGCCACGCCGCCGGACAGTCCCGAAAAGGTTCTGGGTCCGAAGCCCGAAGGGCCGCTGAACGCCGCACAGGCCGCCCTGGTCATCGGCGGCGAGGCGCCGCTGTGGGCCGAGACCGTCACCGACGAAATGCTGGACGGACGGCTGTGGCCGCGCGCGGCCCTGATGGCGGAGCGCTTCTGGTCCCGGCCCGAGGTTCGCGATCCGGTCGACGCCGCACGGCGCGGCGTGGTGGTGCAGGAGGCGTTGCGGACGCAAGGCCTGATGGACGACCAGCATCGCCGCGCCATGGCCGCCCGACTGGCGTCGCAGGATGCGGACGCGGTCGTGACATTGGCTTCGGCGGTGACGCCGGTGCGCAACATGGGGCGGCTGACGGATGTCTTCGCGGCCTTCCGCAGCGGCCGACCGCTGCAGATTCCCAGTCTGACGGCCCTGGTCGATGTGTCGGCGCCCGATAGTGTGGAACTGTATCGCTTGACGCACTGGGCCTCGGCGCTGGCGGCGGGCGACCGGACGGCCGCTGCGCCGTTGGCGGCGGCGCTGGCGGCCTATCGCGACAACCATCCGCGCTTCGTCGCGGCGGCGCAGGGCGTTCCCGCGCTGGAGGCCGCCGTGCCGGCCTCTGAGGAAACGGCGCGTCTGGCGACCGCAGGCATTGCGGCCATCGACGCCATCGTCTCTGGCAAGCCTGCCTCCGCCGAATGGCGAGCCGAAACGGCGGCGCTGCTGGCGAAACAGGCCGAGGCGGAGGCGGCGTCTTCCAATGTTTACAAGATCATGGGCGGCGTGCCTCAGCCGCCGGCCCTCGTGTTGATGGGGCTGGCGCCGGTGGTGAAGATCCTGTTCGAGGCGGCGCCACAATGAGCGGACAAGGACAGCATGTAACGCGCGGCTTGGTGCATCTGGCTCTGTTCGCGGTGATCGGAGCGAGCCAGATCGCGCCGGTCGCGGCTGCGGCTGAGTCCGCGCCAGATTCCACGACGGCGGCCGTCGGCATGGTCGATGATCCCTGTCCCGTCATGCCGGCGGAGCCGCCGTCGGTCCGCGCGCTAGCCGAGGCCATGCTGGGTCCGTCGCCGGCCGATATTCCCGCGCTTCTGGCCCTGACCCGCCAGCCGGACTTTCAGACCTATGACGCCGCCAAGAAGGCGCGAGAAGCCAGGGACTGGGCCGGACTGTGCGTCTATCGCGCCGACAATGCGCGGGTCGTCGCATCGGGTGTTCGTCCCGATGTGGTGATGATGGGCGATTCGATCACCGAGAACTGGGCGCGAGCGGCGCCGGATCTGATCGACGGCGTCCGCATCCTCGGGCGCGGCATCAGCGGTCAGACCAGCGGACAGATGCTGGTGCGGTTCCAGGCGGATGTCCTGTCCCTGCGGCCGCGCCGCGTGCATATCATGGCCGGCACCAACGACATCGCCGGCAACGGCGGCCCGACCAGCCCGGATGCCTATCGCAACAACATCGTGGCCATGACCGAACTGGCCAGGGCGAATGGGGTGGATGTGGTTCTGGCGGCCATACCGCCGGCGAACCGCTTCTTCTGGAACCCGGCGATCCAGCCGGCGGCGCGCATCGCCGAACTCAACGCGTGGCTGAAGGCCTATGCGGCGGAGAAGGGGTATCGCTTCATCGACTACGGCCCCGTCCTGACGGACGACCGCCACGGCCTGCGTGCGGACTACAGCATCGATGGGGTGCATCCGAATCGCGCCGGCTATGCGGCTATGCGCGATCTGATGATCCAGGCGACAGATAAGACCAATTAGGGACATTTGCGGTCGTTCCAGACCAATTTGTTGTCCTGTCGATCACAGATGCGGCGCCGCTTCACGTTTCAATCATGTGACACTTGCGCCGATTTACAGTCAGTGTTGACTATAAAAACAGAACCGGACGACGCAGAACGTGCCGGCGAACTCGGAGGGTTGAGGATGAGCAGGATTAGGATTTCCCGGCGATTGGCGCTTTCGACGGCGACGGCCTTGAGCGCAGTCAGCCTGACGGGGGGCGCGGCCTTGGCGCAGTCGGCGCCAGCCAGTGCGACCCAACTGGACGAGGTGGTGGTCACCGCCACCCGCCGCGAACAACGATTGCAGGACGTTCCCGTCTCCGTCACCGCCGTCTCGGGCGAGGCGCTGGAAAAGACCAACTTCCGCGAGGTCAGCGATCTTCAATATGTCGCGCCGAACGTGACCTTCTCCTCGACCAACCCCGTCTCCAACGGCGGCGGATATCAGGTCCGCGGCGTGGGCACCCAGACCTATGACGGCGGCGTCGAGCAGACGGTGGGCCTGGTGGTCGACGGCGTGGTCATCGGACTGCCGCGCGATCCCGGCGCGACGGGCTTCGCCGACATCGAGCGTGTCGAGGTGCTGCGCGGTCCGCAGGGTACGCTGTTCGGCAAGAACGCGTCGGCCGGCGTAATCCAGATCGTTTCCAAGAACCCCCGCATCGGCGAATTCTCCGGCAATCTGGACGCCGCCTATGGCGAGCGTAATGAGCAGATCGCGCGCGGCGCCGTGAACATCCCGCTGGGATCGACGGCGGCCCTGCGCGTGGCGGGTTTCCACAGTTCTCAGGATGGCGCCATTCCCTATGTCCTGCACGGCGGCCATGTCGGCGACCGGGACAATCAGGGCGTTCGCGGCAAGCTGCTGTGGCAGCCGACCGACGCCCTCAGCCTGATGCTGACCGGAGAATATCAGACCGGTTTCGCGCGGGATTCGGTGATCATTCACCAGCTGGGGACCAACGCCCGTTACAACGCCCTGTTCGACCAGTTCCCGATCAAGCCCGGGCCCGATTCCTATCGCGCCTACGATGACGGCGACTGGACGGCCGACACCACGGTGAAGGGCGTCTCGCTACAGGCCGATTATCGTCTCGGCGACTTCACCTTGACCTCGATCACCGCCTATCGCGCGTCGGAAATGACGCAGCTTTCGGACATCGACCACGCCCCGATCAACATCTTCAATAACAGCGACGGCGGGCTGGACAGCCACCAGTTCACCCAGGAGCTGCGCCTGACCTCGCCGGCGGGTGAGCGGTTGGAGTATGTGGCGGGCCTCTTCTACTACAAGACCGACATCAAGGGTTGGACCACCCAGGGCGGCGACATCCTGAAGTTCGTCTACAATAACGCAGCCTATCCGCCGGCGGTGCTTTATGGCGAGCGCATCCAGAGCAGCGAGACGGAAAGCTACGCCGCCTATGGTCAGGCGACCTACGCCTTGACGGATCAGGTGAAGCTGATCGGCGGCCTGCGCTACACCAACGACAAGGTCGATGGGTCTCTGGTGATCAATCCCGTGCCGGGTCGCCTGGTGCTCGGCGCCGGCGGCATGGTCCCGTATTCAGGGCAGGTTTCGGCGGATAACGTCTCGGGACGTGCTGGCGTACAGTATCAGCCCAGCCGCAATCTGATGTTCTACGGCACATATTCGACCGGCTACAAAGGACCTGCGATCGACAGCCTGAACGGCGTGATCAAGGAAGTGCGCCCGGAAACGGTCGAGAGCTACGAGGCCGGGGTCAAGTCGACGCTGTGGAACGGCCGGTGGATGCTGAACGCCGCCGTCTATTCCTCTGATTTCAAGGACTTCCAGGCCCAGGCTCTGGACATGACGTCGGCGACGCCGCGTCTTGGCCTGACGAACGCCGGTCTGATGCGGGCGCGCGGCGTCGAGCTGGAGACCAATCTGCGTCTGACCCCGCATCTGACCATCGGCGGCAGCGCCAGCTACAACGACGCGGAATACAAGGACTACATCGGCTCCTGCTATACCGGCCAGCCGGTTTCGCCGGTCGCGGGGCAGGGCTGCTACCTGCAGCCGGGAACGGCGGGCGTCTACGTCGCCAATCTGGCGGGCGAGCGTTTGGCCAATGCCCCGAAGTGGAGCTACAACCTCCGTGCGGCCTATGAGCGGCCGGTGGGCGGCGGGCTGAAGATCGACGCCTCCACCAACTGGTCGTGGCGCGACGACGCCTATTCGCTGACGGCGGACAAGGCCTCGATCGTCGGCGCCTACGGCATGTTGAACGCCAATCTCGGCATCGGCGCCGAGAACGGGTCGTGGCGTCTGGGCCTGTATGGCCGCAACGTCCTGGACCAGATGTTCTACGCCTCGGTGCCGTCGCTGAACCTGTTGAACGCCTTCAATACGGGCGGCCGCGAACGTGTGATCAGCCCGGACGCTTTCCGCACCATCGGCATGAAGCTGAGCGTGGCGTTCTGACCTCCTGAGCCTGCCCTGTGGCAAGGGCCGGACCTGTCGTCAGGTCCGGCCCTCTTTTTTCGACTAGAGGTCGGCCGACGCCTATTTCAGGGCGGCCAGTTCCGCCTGAAGGGCGGCCAGCTTCTCGTCGGTGATGGCGCCCTGGCTGTAGGGCTGGATCGCTTTCAGGGTCATGGTCTTGATCATCGCGTAGGCGGAGTGGTCGAAGATCGCCCCGACATGCTTCACGACCAGGGCCTTGGCTGCGGGATCGGCTTCCAAGGTTTCCAGGGGCGTCGTGTCCACCGAATACCGGGCCTGCGTGTTCGGCGCCGCGCTCGGCGTGTTCGCAGGGGCGGGCGTCGGCGCGGTCTGGGCCTGCGCCGCGCCGGTCATGGCGATGAAGGCCATGGCTGCGGTCGAAAGAACGAGTTTCTGCATTAGGGCGGGTCCTTTTGTCACAGCGTCCAAAGCGAACGCATAGTTACAATCAATATTGACTGTTTTTGGTTCGGTCCATACCGTCTTGATCAGACCGAAAGCGCCAGAGTGAGCAGGACCCCATGAATCGCCGGCATCTTCTTCTCTCGGGTTTGGGCGCGAGCGCCGCTCTTGCGGGGCAGGGGCAGGCTGCGACCGGGGATGGACGGTCGGTTCACTCGGCGCCTGTCGCCGGTTTCCTGTGGGGATCAGCCGGCGCGGCCTATCAGATCGAAGGCGGCAATGTCGCCAGCGATCTGTGGGTCATGGAGCACGTCCAGCCGACTATCTTTCGCGAACGGTCGGGCGACGCGGCGGACACCTATAACCGTGTCGAGGAAGACGTCGCCTTGGCGGCGTCTCTAGGTTTCAACGCCCACAGATTCTCGATCGAATGGGCCCGCATCGAGCCCGAGCCGGGCCAGATTTCACTAGCTGCCATCGCCTACTATCGAAAGATATTCGAGTCCATCCGGCGCCATGGCATGACGCCCGTCGTCACCTTGCATCATTTCACCTCGCCTCGCTGGTTCGCGGCGGCAGGCGGGTTCGAGGTCCGCGAAGGAATCGATCCCTTCGTCCGCTATGTCGAGATCGTCAGCAAGCATCTGGGCGATCTGTTCGGGCCGGTGGTGACGTTCAACGAGCCGAACCTGGGTGGTCTGTTGTCTTGGGGCGCGCTGACTACGCAACTGCGGCCGATCATTCAGGCTTCGCGCCAGGCGGCGGCCCGGGCGGTCAACGCCGAGCATTTCGCGCCCCTCGTCCTCGGCGATTTCCGTCTTCAGACGCCGATCATCATCGAAGCGCATGAACGCGCGCGCGAGGTCATCCGCCGTGAGACGGGCGGGCGCGTCCCGGTCGGCTTGAGCCTGGCGGTCAACGACGAACGCGCCGGCGGCCCCGATGCGCGCATCGAAGCGAAGCTGGAAGACGCTCTCCTGCCGTGGCTGAGGGCCGAAGGGGACTTCGTCGGCGTCCAGAACTACACCTACAGTCTGGTCGGCGCGGACAAGGATCTACCCAATCCCGACGGTGTCGAGCTGACGCAGATGAACTATCCCTTCGCGCCCGAGGCGCTGGAAGGGGCGATCCGCCTTGTGGCGAAATACTGGAACAAGCCGATCTACGTCACGGAAAACGGCGTCGCGACCGAGGATGACGCCCGGCGCGTGGCCTTCATCGACAGGGCGGTTCCGGGCGTCTTCGCCTGTATGCGCGACGGAATCGACGTTCGCGGCTATATCCATTGGTCCCTGCTGGACAATTGGGAGTGGTTCGCGGGTTTCGGACCTAAATTCGGTCTGGTCTCGGTGGATCGCACCACCTTCCAGCGTACGCCCAAGCCGAGCGCCGCCCACCTGGGCCGGATCGCACGTGCGGGCTTGCCGAGAGACCTGCGATCGTGACTTCCAAAACCCCGACCGTCGCCAAACCGCCTCGTCGTACCCAGGAAAGCCGCAGCGCCGAAACCCGCGCCAAGCTTCTGGCGGCCGCCATTCAGTCGCTGCATGCGCGCGGCTATGCGGCCACCACCACCATGGTCGTCGCCGCCGACGCGGGCGTCAGCCGGGGCGCGATGCTGCATCAGTTCCCGACCAAGGTGGATCTGATGCTGTTCGTGGTGGAGACCGTCTATCAGCAGGAACTGGTGCTCTACCGCGAGAGGCTGGGGGCCATCGAGGACCCGCGCGAACGGCTGTTGTCGCTGCCCGAGGTCGCCTGGGAGGTGCTGTCGCGCCCCGAAGGCGTGGCGGTGCTGGAGGTTCTGCAGGGCGCGCGCAGCGATGTGGAACTGGCCCGTCGGCTGAAGCCGCTCCAGATCGCCATCGAGAAAGACTCGTTCCAGGCCGTGGACCGTGTCGCCGAGGCTGCCGGGATTGTGGTGCCGCCCGTCGTCAAGCGGTTGATGGTGTGGTCCGTGCGCGGCCTGTCGATCGCCGAGCTTCTGACCGAGGAACCGGGCGAAATGATCAAGTCCGTCAGGCTGCTGCGGCGTCTGATGGCGCTTGGAATCGAGATGGGCGGCGACGCCCCCCTTGCGGCGGGCGCGGGTTTTCGCGTGCGCGGCCGCGTCAAGACAAAGGAGACGACTTCGTGAAACTGCTTGGACTGCTCATGGCCTCCACCCTGTTGACGGCGCCGGCCGGTCTGGCTGCGGCCGCCGGGACGGACAGCGGCGTCGTCGCCGCCGCGACGTCGCAGGCGGATCGCCCGTGGATGAACACCGCCTTGTCGCCTGACGAACGCGCCCGGCTGGCGGTCGAGGCGATGACGCTGGACGAACAGATTTCGCTGATGCGGACCCAGATCGGCTTCGGCCTGCTCTCGCTGGGCATTCCACTGCCGGACAGCGTGCCGGAGACGATGCGTAAACATACGCCCGAGGGCGCCCTGGGGTCGGCCGGCTTCATTCCCGCTGTGCCTCGTCTTGGCCTGCCCGCGATCCAGATGACCGACGCCAGCCTGGGTGTCGGCAACCTGGGCGGGTTCCTGCGACGCGGCGACGAGGCGACGGCCCTGCCGTCCAGCCTGGCCCTGGCGGGCAGTTTCAACACCGATTTGGCGCGTCAGGCCGGCCGCGTCGTCGGCGCCGAGGCCCACGCCAAGGGCTTCAACGTTCAACTGGCCGGGGGGGTCAATCTGACGCGCGAACCGCGCAACGGCCGGAACTTCGAATATGCGGGCGAAGACCCGCTGCTGGCGGGGCTGATCATCGGCGAGACCATCGCCGGCATTCAGGACGAGCATGTCGTCTCGACCTCCAAACACTATGCGTTGAACAGCCAGGAGACGGGGCGGTTCGTCTATGACGCCCGCATCGACGAGGGGGCGCTGCGCGAATCCGACCTGCTGGCGTTCGAGATCGCCCACGATCGTGGCCAGCCCGGGGCGGTGATGTGCGCCTACAACCGGATCAACGGGGTCTATGGCTGCGAAAGCCCTTTCCTGCTGAACCAGGTCTTGAAGAGCGAATGGAAATATCCGGGCTGGGTCATGTCCGACTGGGGCGCGGTCCACAGCCTGACGCCCGCGCTGGACGCCGGTCTGGATCAGGAATCGCCGCAGGACGATCCGCACTTCTCGACCCTGAAGGCCGAGGTGGAGGCGGGCCGCGTGCCGGCTTCGCGCGTGGCGGAATCGGCCCGACGCATCCTGCGCAGCCTGTTCGAGGTCGGTGCGGTGGACAGCCCGGCGGCGCCGGGCGGGGCGATCGACAAGGACGCCCATGCGGCCGTCGCCGAACAGATCGCGCTTCAGGGCATGGTGCTGCTGAAGAACGAAGGCGGCGTCCTGCCTCTGGCCGCGACGGCCAGGAAGATCGTCGTCATCGGCGGTTTCGCGGACCGTGGCGTGATCGCTGGCGGCGGCGGCTCGTCCCAGGTCATGCCGTATGGCGGCAGCTTCCGCGACACGCGCGGCCGTGAAGGCGTGGCGGCGCTTCTGACGCCGGTTTACGGCCTGGATTCGCCGCTGAAGGCGTTGCAGGCGCGCCGGCCCGACGCCGATATCCAGTTCGACGACGGTTCGGACCCGGCGCGCGCAGCCGCGCTGGCGCGCACGGCCGATGTCGCCATCGTCTTCGCCACCCGCCCGGAAGAAGAAGGGCTGGACGCCGAGAACCTGCTGTTTGATCACGGCCAGGACGATCTGATCGCCGCTGTCGCCGCCGCCAATCCACGCACCGTAGCGGTGCTGGAGACCGGCAACCCGACCGCGATGCCGTGGCTGAACCGCACGGCGGCCGTGCTTCAGGCCTGGTATCCGGGGCAGCGTGGCGGCCAGGCCATCGCGCGCCTGCTGACGGGCGACGCGGCGCCGTCGGGCCGCTTGCCTATGACCTTCCCGGCGTCGGTCCAGCAACTGCCCCGGCCGGAAATCCCCGGTTTCGACCCCTCCATGAGAACGCCTCTGGGCCTGGGCAAGCCGGTCGAACCGTTCAACCTGGACATCAACGAAGGCTCCGACGTCGGCTATCGCTGGTTCGAGCGGACCGACGCCAAGCCGATGTTCGCCTTCGGCTATGGCCTGACCTACACCACCTTCGACTACCGCCGGCCCAGTTTCCGTGGCGGCGACGGTCTGACCGCCGAGGTGACGCTGACCAACACCGGGTCGCGGCCGGGCGTCGAGGTTGCTCAGCTTTATGCGGCGCCTCCCGGACGCACCCACCGCCTGGTGGGCTGGGCGCGGGTCGAGCTTCAACCGGGCGAAAGCCGTCGCGTGACCCTCAGCGCCGATCCGCGCCTGCTGGCGTCGTGGGACGCCGAGGCGAAGGGCTGGCGACGGGCCGGCGGGCGGTTCGACGCCTATATCGGCCGCTCGGCCGAACAGGTCGAGGGTCGCGCCCAGGTTCGGATCGGCGCCACGGCGGACGTGCCGCGCGCCCTTGTTCGGGAGCCGCTAGGATGAGAGCCGGGCTGGCGTTGGCCGTCGCGCTCGTGGCCGCCGTCGCCGGCTCGGCGGCGGCCCAGGACCGGGCGCCCGTCGTTCGGGTCGAGCAGGGCCGACTGATCGGAACCGTGCAGGACGGAATCGCCGCCTGGCGCGGCGTGCCCTACGCCGCCGCCCCGGTCGGGCCGCTGCGCTGGCGCCCGCCCCAGGCGCCGGCGGCATGGAGCGGCCTTCGCGCGGCCGATACGCTCAGTCCCGACTGCGTGCAGGGCCGGATGCCCAATCTGCCCGGCGTGCGCCCGACGCCTCCGGCGCAACTGTCCGAGGATTGCCTCTATCTCAATGTGTGGCGGCCCCAGGGCGTGCTGCGCGGGCGGAAACTGCCGGTCGTCGTCTGGATACACGGCGGGGCCTTCGTCAATGGCGGGTCGTCCGACCCCATGACCTGGGGCGACGCCCTGGCGAGACGGGGATTGGTGGTCGTCACCTTCAACTATCGCCTGGGCCGCCTAGGCTTCTTCGCCCATCCGGAGTTGACGGCGGAACATCCCGAGGACGGGCGCGGCAACTATGGTCTGATGGATCAGGTCGCGGCCCTGGATTGGGTCCGGCGCAACATCGCGGCCTTCGGCGGCGATCGGGCCAATGTCACGGTGATGGGGGAATCGGCGGGCGGCATCGCCATCAACCTGCTGGCAGGCGCCCGCCCGGCCGAAGGGTTGTTCGAAAAGGCGGTGATCCTGTCGGGCGCCGGGCGTGACTTCCTCGGCAGCGGACGCAGCCTGTCGCAGGACGCGCCGGGCGCTCTGTCCGCCGAAAGCCAGGGCAAGGCGCTGGCGGCGCGGCTGGGGGCGACCGATCTGGCGGCCCTGCGCGCCCTGCCGGCGGACCGGATCACCGGCGACCTGAACATGGTGACGCTGGTCATAGGCGGGCCGGCGGCCCTGTTCTCCGGTCCGATCCTGGACGGTCAGATGGTGTCGCGCTCGCTGGAGGCCCAATACCGCGCCAACGGCCAGCGCCCCATGCCCGTCATCGTCGGCGCGACCTCGGCCGACCTCAGCCTTGAACGGGCGTCCAACAAGGACGCGGCCTTCGCCCAGTTCGGAGACCGCGCCGACGAGGCGCGCCGCCTCTATGATCCGACCGGAGACGTCGCTGTCGACGGGATCAATCGCGCCATCGGCGCCGACCGCAACATGATCGAGCCGGCGCGGTTCGTGGCCCGATCCTTCGCCACCCAGGGCGTGCCGGTGTTCGAATACCGTTTCGGCTATGTGGCGAACGAGAAGAGGGCCGCAGCGCCCTGGGGGGCGGACCACGCCTCTGACGTGCCCTACGCCTTCGACCGGCTGCAGGCGGCCCTGGATGCGCCGACGGCGACGGACCAGGCGACGGCGACGCGGTTCGCCGACTATCTGGCCCGCTTCGCCCGCACGGGAAATCCGAATGGGCCCGGCCTGCCGCAATGGCCGACCTATCGGACCGAGACGGATCAGCTGATGTCGATCCGGCCTGACGGCGCCTTCGTCGGAGAGGCGGACTCGTTGAAGGCGCGTCTGGATTTCATTCAGGGGGCGGCGGATCGCCACTGGAGGGAGCAGCCGCAATGAACCGTCGCGCCTTTCTGGCGACGGCAGCGAGCATGGCCCTGGCCGCGCCCGCGCGGGCCGAAAGCCGTTCCGTCGCGCCGCCGCCCGACCTGGGCGTGCAGTTGTGGATGGTGCGTCAATCGATGGCGCGCGATTTCGAGGCGACCTTGTCGGCCTTGGCGGCCCTGGGCGTGCGTCGGGTCGAACTGGCCGGAGCACCACAGCGATCGGCGGCGGAACTCAGGGCTGCAATGAACACCGCCGGTCTGGCCTGCGTCAGCGGCCACCTGCCCCTTCTGCAGATGACCGATGCGGAGGTGGATCGCCAGTTCGCCTTCGCCGGGACGCTAGGGATGAAGACGGTGGTGGCCCCCACGCCGGGTCGGGCGGACCTGCTGGACCTGGCGCCCGAGGCGCGTCTGGCGGCCTTGATCGCTCGGCCGCTGAGGGCGGACGACTGGCGGTGGAACGCCGACCGTTTGAACGCTCTGGGCGAACGCGCCAGGGCCGCCGGACTGGCCGTCGGCTACCACAACCACAATGTCGAGTTCGCGTCGCTGGACGGCGGAGAGAACGGCATGGGGCTCTTGCTGTCGCGCGCCGATCCGGCCCAGGCGCATTTTCAGATCGACGTCGGCAACGCCGTGCTGGGCGGCGCCGATCCCGTCGCCCTGTTGCAGCATTGGCCGGATCGTTTCCGCTCAGCCCATCTGAAGGACTGGCGCGCGCCGTTGACGCCGACCACGGGTCTGGCGTCGCCGCCGTCGGCGCCCTTTGGCGAGGGGGTGATCGACTGGTCGCGTTGGCGGGCCGCGTCGGCCCGCGCGGGGCTGGAGACCTCCTTCATCGAACGCGAGAACCTGCCGGTCGAGGACGAGGTGGCGGGCGCCGCCCAGGCGTTGACCTATTTCGCCGAACTTCAGAGGTCTGCCTGATGCGAAAGTCGCCCTTCATGCCCGACACGTCCCGTCGCCGGTGGCGGTTGACGCGCTGGCTGGCGGGCGGCGTTCTGGCGGCGGCTCTGATCCTCGCTACCGTTCTGGTCGCTCGGACCCTGATGCTGAAGCCTCAGGTCATGCCGGTTGCGACCGCCCCGGCAACGCCCGCCTTGTCGGTTGACGTCGCATCGGCCGCCGCGCGTCTGGGCGAGGCGATCCGTTTTCAGACGGTGTCGCATCAGAACCCTGCCGAGGACGACCGCAGCCAGTGGCTGGCTCTGCACGACTGGATGGCGCGAACATATCCCGCGTTCCACGCGGCGGCCCATCGCGAGGCCGTGGGCGGCGACGGGCTGATGTGGACCTGGCCCGGCCGCAATCCGGCGCTCAAGCCCCTGATCCTGATGGCGCACCAGGATGTGGTGCCGGCCTCGCCTGAGACCCTGTCGGAATGGACCTCGCCCCCGTTCGGCGGTCAGGTTCGTGACGGTTTCGTCTGGGGGCGGGGCGCCATCGACGACAAGGGTTCGCTGATCGCATTGCTTGAGGCGGGCGAGGCCCTGGCCGCGCGCGGCTTCCAGCCCGAGCGCACCGTCATCATCGTCTCCGGTCATGACGAGGAGACGCGCGGGCAGGGGGCGCAGGCGGCGGCGGCCCTGTTGCGTCAACGCGGCGTCCGCGCCTGGATGGTGCTGGACGAAGGGTCCGCCATCATCGAGGACCATCCGGTCATCAAGGGACCGGCCGCGCTGATCGCGGTCGCCGAAAAGGGTTATGTCACCCTGAAGGTCACGGCGCGCGGCGACGCCGGCCATTCCTCGGCGCCGCCGCAAAGCACGGCGGTCTCGGTGCTGGCGCGGGCGATCACCGCCATCGAGGGACAGGCCTGGCCGCTGCGCTACGACGGGCCTTCGCGCGAGGGCTTTCGCGCCCTGGCGCCCCACGCGCCGTTCATGACGCGGCTGTTCCTGGCCAATGACTGGCTGTTCGGCGGTCTGCTGGCGAAGCAGATGTCCAAAAACCCAGCCGGCGCGGCGGGTCTTCACACGACAATCGCGCCGACCATGCTGAGCGGTTCGCCCAAGGAGAACGTCCTGCCGCAAACCGCTTCCGTCTGGATCAACTATCGCATCGCGCCGGGGGCGTCGGTTCAGGCGGTTCTGACGCGCACGCGAGAGGCGGTGAACGGCCTGCCGGTCACGGTCGAACTGGAGGGGCTAGGTCGCGAGCCATCGCCTGTTTCATCGACGAAGTCGGACGCCTACGCCTATCTGACGAAGGCGGTGGGCGAGGTCGCCCCGGGCGTTCCCGTGGCTCCGTCCCTCATGATCGCGGCATCCGATTCCCGCTATATGACCGGCGTCGCGGACTCGACCTTTCGCTTCGCCCCCAACCGCTTCGCCATGGCTGACCTGGGTCGCGTTCATGGCGTCAACGAGCGCATCAGCCTGGACAATCTGGAGCGTAACATCCGCTTTTATGGACGTTTGATGGTTGGGGAAGATCAAAACGGGAAGACGTCATGAAGCTCCGACAGGCGTTGGCTGCCTTGATGTCGGCGCTGGTGACGACGTGCTGTTTCGGCCTGTCAGCCGTGTCGCATGCTGAGCCTGCTCCGACTGGAGCATCCGACATCCATCCCCTGACCCCTCGGCCGGTTGAGCGGATTCGTCCGCCCGCATGGGACGCGGCCGAGCAGATTATACTGTGGCCGACCGGTGCGCCGGGCCTTTCGGATTACAAGCCCTTGGCGGATATTCCAGGCTGGCCCGGTTCTTTTCTGAAATCAAATCCTGCCCCGTCGCTGCACATCTGGCGGCCTCAGCGCCCCAACGGCCGAACTTTGCTCGTCATTCCCGGCGGCGGCTATCTGTTCGTCTCCATCGCCAACGAGGGCGTCGAGATCGCTGAACGGTTCGCGGCCCAGGGCTACCTGGTCGCCGTGCTTGATTATCGTTTGCCCGGAGAAGGGTGGGCGGCGCGCGCCGACGTTCCACTTCAGGACGCGCAGAGGGCTATTCGTCTCCTTCGTCTCCATGCGAGCGACTATGGTGTGCGGCCTGACCGGATCACCGTTCTGGGCTTTTCCGCCGGAGGGCATCTGGCGGCTAGCCTGGCCGTTTCGTTCGACGAAATCGTCTATGACCCACAGGACGCCGCGGACGCCCTGATCGCCCGGCCCGACGCCGCCGCCCTGATCTACCCGGTGCTGTCTATGGAGGCGCCGCTGGCGCATGCCGGATCGCGCAACCTGCTGCTGGGTGGGTCGCCGTCCGACGACTTGGCGGCGAAACGCTCGCCGGTCCGTCATGTCGATAATCGGACACCGCCCTCGTTTCTGGTCCACAGCTGGGACGACGACACCGTCAACCCAGGTAACGCTCTGGCCTGGAGCATCGCGGCCCATGCCGCCGGGCGGCCGCTGGAGCTGCATCTGTTTCAAGAAGGAGGGCATGGCTATGGGTTAGGCATACCGGGGTCGCCTGCGACGGTCTGGCCTGATCTGCTGTTGCGTTGGCTTGATCGTCAGTTTCTTTACTAAGCTCAGAGCTCTTAATCTGAAGAGCACGGTGGCAAAGAGGGCTAGGGAAGGCATTGGGACAGAAATCGTAGCGGGTGGCCCACTTTAGCAAGTCGATCATCGCCAGTTCAGGGCTGTCAGGATCCGCCATGTCCAAGCCTCCTCAGACGCTTGAATCACAGCCGTCAATCAACTCAATTGGGTGCAGACCCTAGGTTCAATCGACATTCGAGCTACAGCCGTCATTCCGTGGCGTCCGAAGGATGAACTCGGAACCCAGGGCGCGCATCCCACGTCGGATGCGCGCAACGGGGCGAGCGTAGCCCTGGGTTCCGAGTTCTTCGCTTCGCTCAGCCCCGGTAGATCGAATGTCGATTGGTCTTAAGACCTCAGACGGCGCGCCAGGTCTGAAGCGGGCGCACGGTGGCGCAGGCCGGGCCGTCGTCCTTGGCGCGACCGGGCAGGACGACTTCCAGGACATGACCCTGACGCGCCTGGGCCAGAAGGTCGGCGGAAATGTCGTGGATGTCGATTTTAGCGCGGCGGCTCCAGGCGCTGTCGTGCTGGCCAGCCGAGGTTCCGATGGCGATATAGACGAACCGCCGCGTCCGCCCCTCGCGCCGCACGAAAGGACCCGTCGGACGCCCATCATCGGACAGGGTGATCGGGACATCGAACTGGATCGGACCGTCGCCGGCGATGCGCGGATCGACGGGCGTGTTCGCCTTGTCCTGCAGGCTGTAGGCGACGCCCGCGACCGGATCGGCGATGGTCAGGCGCAGGGTGATGGCGGCGCCGGTCATGATGTCAGTCCCTGTGATCGACCAGATGCCGCCCGTGCACCATGCGCACGAAGGGCAGGGGGCGGTTCGGCTGGGCCAGCCGCTCGGCCAGTTCCCCCAGCACGAACCGCGTGATGGCGGGCAGATCCAGCGCCCGCGCCCGATCCAGAGGAAGCCAGGCGATCTCGTCCAGTTCGCCCGATCCGGCCGTCGGTTCGGGCGTCAGCAGCGCCTCGGCCGGCGCCATGAAGAACCGGGCGTCGAACCGCCGCGTACGGCCGGGCGGCGTGATGGCGCGGGCCACATAGGTCAGGACCGACAGATCGGGCAGGGCGCCTGCCTGGCGATACTCGCGCCATGGCCCGGCGACAGATGTGCTTGGCGCGGACCGGCCCAGGATCAGCCCCGTCTCCTCGAACGTTTCGCGCACCGCCGTCAGGGCCAGGGCGCGGGCGCGCCGCGCCGGCAGTTCGTTCTCCAGCCGCCGGGCGACGTCCGACGACAGATCGCCCGTTGCGGCGGCGGTGAAGTCGCTGCGGTCGATCCGCCCGCCCGGAAACACCCATTTCGAAGCCATGAACACATGCCCCGGCGCGCGGCGCCCCATCAGCACCTCGGGCTGGTCGCCGCCCCGCGTCAGGATCAGGGTAGCGGCGTCCTTGGGCCTCTGACGCGCTCCTGGGGCGCGCGGGGCGTCGCGCAGATCCTGAGCGGCGTCGAAGGGTTGATCGCTCATTTCGCCGGGATGAGCGGATGTTCGGGTCACTTCCGCTTTCCCTTCCTTACGCCCTTCAGGCCGCCGGAGGGTTTGGCGCCGTTGCGGGGCTTGGGGCCGCCGGGACGGTTCTTGCCACGCATCGCCGGGCCGTCGCCGCCCCGTCCACGGATGCCATAGCGGGGCGCCGGAGCGTTAGGGTCGCGGGGTTCGGGCTCGCTCAGCATTTCGAACACCAGTCCGCCTGTGACGGGGGTGGCTTCGCGCAGCTTGACCTCGACCATCCGGCCCAGGGTGAAGCGTTTGCCGGTGCGTTCGCCGACCAGGGCGTGGGCGCGGTCGTCGTGGGTGAAATATTCGCTGCCCAGCGTCGAGACGGGGACCAGGCCGTCGGCGCCCGTGTCCTCCAGACGGATGAACAGGCCGAACCGGGTGACGCCGGTGATCCGGCCCCTGAACGTGGCGCCGACGTGCTCCTCCAGATAGGCGGCGATGTAGCGGTCCATCGCGTCTCGCTCGGCGGCCATGGAGCGGCGCTCGGTCGTCGTCACCTGTTCGGCGATGGCGGGCAGTTCGGCGATCTCGCGATCCGTCAGCCCGTCCTTGCCAAGGCCCAGCGCGCGGATCAGGCCGCGATGCACGATGAGGTCAGAATAGCGCCGGATCGGCGAGGTGAAGTGGGCGTAGCGGTCCAGGTTCAGTCCGAAGTGGCCGACGTTCTCAGGGCTGTAGATGGCCTGCATCTGGGTGCGCAGGACGACCTCGTTGACGACGTCGGCGTGTTCGGTGTCGCGCGTCTCGTCCAGCAGCTTGTTGAACCGCTTGGTCGTGCCCGGCTCGCCCTTGTTCCACGGCTTGCCGATGGTGGACAGGAAGTCGGCCAGGTTGAAGATCTTCTCCTGACTGGGCGCGTCGTGGATGCGATAGATCAGCGGCGTCTTCTTCTGCTCCAGCGTCTCGGCGGCGCAGACGTTGGCCTGGATCATCATTTCCTCGATCAGCCGGTGCGCCTCCAGCGACGTGCGCTTCTCGATGGAGAAGATGCCGCCGTCCGGCGCCATGCGGATGCGGCGTTCGGCCGATTCGATCTGCAGCGGGCTGCGCTTCAGCCGGCCCTTCAGCATGGCGTGATAGGCGTTCCACAGCGGATAGAGGATGGCCTCCATGATCGGGCCGGTCGTGTCGTCAGGTTCCCCGTCTATGGCCGCCTGCGCCTGTTCGTAGGACAGTTTGGCGTGCGACCGCATCAGGCCGCGCACGAACCTGTGGCCGGTCTTGCGCCCCTCCTTGTCGAAGACCATCCGCACGGCCAGACAGGCGCGGTTCTCGCCCTCCTTCAAGCTGCACAAGCCGTTCGACAGCACCTCCGGCAGCATCGGCTCGACGCGGTCGGGGAAATAGGTCGAGTTGCCCTTGTCGCGCGCTTCGCGGTCCAGTTGAGACCCGGGGCGGACATAGGCGGCGACGTCGGCGATGGCGACCCAGACGATCCAGCCGCCGGGATTCTTGGGGTCTTCGTCGCGGGCGGCATAGACGGCGTCGTCGTGGTCGCGCGCATCGGCGGGGTCGATGGTGACGAAGGGAACCTCGCGCAGGTCCTCTCGGCCCTTCAGCGTCGGCAGGGCCTGATCCTCGGCCTCGCGCTCGACAGCCTCGGAGAAGCCGGTGGGGATGCTGTGGGCGTAGATGGCGATCAGGGAGGCGGCGCGGGGATCGTCCTCCTTGCCGATATGCTCCAGAATCTTGCCGCGCTTGGGACCATAGCGGTGGTCGCCCTTTTCGATGGCGGCCAGGACCAGATCGCCGTCGCGCAGGTCGCCGGACTGGGCCTGGGGCACCAGCAGCACGTCCTTTGAGCGGCGGTCGACGGGCTCGACGCGGGTCTCGCGCGCCGACTTGCGGATCACGCCCAGGACGCGGTTGGTCCCCACGTCCAGCTTCTTGATCAGCCGGGCCTCCCAGCCGTCGTCGGTGCGGAAGAATTTCACCAGCAGGCGGTCGCCAAGACCCGGCGCGGGGCCGGATCGTCCGCGGTCGGGCATCAGCAGGGCGCGCGGGGCATCGTCGCCGGCCTCGACCAGACGCACATAGTATTCGCCGTCGACGTCGCGTTCGACGACATCCGCGACGCCCACGGGGGGCAGGGCGCCGGCTTCGGTGAAGCCCTTGCGGCCGCGCTTGCCCAGTCGGCCCTCGACCTCCAGTTCGCGGATCATTTCGCGCAGGGCCCGGCGGTCGCCGCCCTTCAGCCCGAAATGGCGGGCGATATCGGTCTTCTCGGCCGATCCGGCTTCGCGCAGGAAGGCGACGAGCGTGTCTTTGTCGGGGAGACCGGCGGGCGGCCTCTTGGGTGATTTGGTCATTAGGTCTTTACGTAGCGCGGAACCGCGCGTTTGGGTCAAATCTTGCATGATTTGACCGGGTGAATGTGGGGCTTCAGCTTTCGCCGATCCCGAATGGAGTTTTCGATGTCCCTCAACGCCCCCGCCCTGAGCGCGCCCGTGAAGTCGCCTCTGGATCTGATCGGCAAGACGCCGATGGTGGAGGTGACGAAGATCGACACCGGCCCGTGCCGCCTGCTGCTCAAGCTGGAGTCCCAGAACCCCGGCGGCTCGATCAAGGACCGGATCGCGGTGGAGATGCTGGACGCGGCCGAGCGGGAGGGCTGGCTGAAGGAGGGCGGCACGATCGTCGAGGCGACGGCCGGCAACACGGGCCTGGCGCTGACGCTGGTGGGCCGTGCGCGGGGTTATAAGGTGCTTCTGGTCATCCCGGACAAGATGTCCAAGGAAAAAATCCAGCATCTCAGGGCCATGGGCGCCGATGTTCGCCTGACGCGTTCGGACGTGCCGCACGGCCATCCGGAATACTACACCGACATGGCCGAGCGCCTGGCCCAGGCCATTCCCGGCGCCTATTACGTCAATCAGTTCGCCAACCAGTCGAACGCCGACGCCCATGTGAAGACGACGGGGCCGGAAATCTGGGAGCAGGCGGGTGGCGACATCGACGCCTTCGTCGCCGGCATCGGCTCGGGCGGCACAATCACCGGCGTCGCCCGCTATCTGAAGAGCGTGGGATCGAAGGCTGAGATCATCCTGGCCGATCCCGTCGGCTCGACCCTGGCGGGCATCGTCAACGAAGGCGTGCCGGGGCCGGAGGGCGGCTATACGGTCGAGGGCATCGGTCAGAACTTCGTGCCGGACACGGCGGACATGAGCCTGATCGACAAGGCCTATTCCATCCCGGATGCCGAGGCCATCGCCACCGCGCGCGAACTGCTGCTGAAGGAAGGCATTCTGGCGGGCTCGTCGTCCGGCACATTGATCGCCACGGCCCTGCGCTGGTGCCGCGAGCAGACGCAAGCCAGAACCTGCGTCACCTTCGTCTGCGACACCGGCGCCAAATACCTGTCCAAGGTCTATAACGACGCTTGGCTGGCCGATCAGGGGCTGGGCGAGCGCGAAATCCACGGCGACCTGTCGGACCTGATCAACCGCAAATACGAGAAAGGCGACGTGATCGTCGCAGGCCCCGGTGACACCCTAGACACGGCCTTCAAGCGGATGAAGGGCGCCGACGTGTCCCAACTGCCGATCATCGAGGACGGCCGCTTGGTCGGCATCCTGGACGAAAGCGACCTGATCCAGGTGATGAACACTGATGAGATCACGCGCCAGGAACGGTTCGCCAAGCCGGTGTCCTCGGCCATGACGCGCGATCTGGACACGGTCCAGGTCAACGAGCCGTTGGACGCCCTGATCCCCGTCTTCGACCGCGACCGCGTGGCCATCGTGCTGGACGGCGAGAAGTTCGTCGGCCTGATCACCCGCACCGACCTGATCAACCACCTGAGCCTGAATCGCTGACATGTCTTGGCTCAAGAAGATTTTCGGCAAGGTCGAGGATGTCGTGCCGCCGTCGGACGGCGAGTTCGACACCAGCTTCGTCTATGTTCGGATGCCGGGGGACGTGCAGCCGGTCGAGCGTCACTACCTGTTCGAAGATCCGATCGAGGAGCAGTTGAAGCTGCGTGATCTCGGCTATGTCAGCGGCGGCGGCACAATGCAGTCCGAACCGGATGAGAACGGGGCTAGGTCCATCATTCTGACGGGTATTGATATCGAAGCGCACAATCTCGACGCCGTTCGAGATTTGCTGAGAACGCTGCTGCCGGGATTGGGCGCGCCGCTGGAAACCCAGATCGAATATACCGTCGTCGAGACGAGGCTGCAGGATCGGCTGACTGCCGAGGGGTGGGTCGAGAACGAACCCCGCACGGACCTCCATCCGGGCTTTGATTTTTAAGGACGACCGATGACGGACAAGAAGAACAGCCAGGGTTTCTCGACCCGCGCCATCCATGCCGGACAACGTCCCGATCCGACGACGGGGGCGGTGATGACGCCGATCTACGCCACCTCGACCTACGCCCAGGAAAGCCCCGGCGTGAACAAGGGCTATGAGTATGCGCGGGGCAAGAATCCGACGCGCGAGGCGTTCGAGGCCTGTGTCGCCGATCTGGAGGGCGGCACGCACGGGTTCGGCTTCGGCTCGGGCATGGCGGCGACCTCGACGGCGCTGGAGCTGCTGGACGCCGGCGATCATGTCGTAACCGGCGACGACCTGTACGGCGGGTCGTGGCGGCTGTTCGAGCGGGTGCGACGGCGCTCGATGGGGCTGGACTTCGCCTATGTGGACCTGAGCGACATCGCGGCGGTCGAGGCGGCGATCACGCCGAAAACCAGGATGCTGTGGGTCGAGACGCCGACCAATCCGCTGATGAAGCTGGCCGACATCGCCGCCCTGTCGAAGGTGGCCAAGGCGCACGGCCTGCTGCTGATCGTCGACAACACCTTCGCCACCCCCTTCTGCCAGCAGCCGCTGAGCCTGGGCGCGGACGTGGTCATGCACTCGGCGACCAAATATCTGAACGGCCATTCCGACATCATCGGCGGGGTGCTGGTCACGGGCGACGCCGATCTGGCGACGCGCATCAAGTTCCTGCAGAACTCGGTCGGCGGGGTCATGGGGCCGTTCGACGCCTTTCTGGCCAATCGCGGGCTGAAGACCCTGGCGCTGCGGATGAAGGCGCACTGCGAGAACGCCTTGACCATCGCCCGCTGGCTGGAGACGCGGGCGGGGATCGCCAGGGTGGTCTATCCCGGCCTGATCGCCCACCCGCAGCATGAACTGGCCGCACGCCAGATGCACGGCGGCTTCGGCGGCATGGTGACGGTGATCCTGGACGGCGATCTGGAGCGCACCAGGCGCGTGCTGGAGCGGGTGCAGGTCTTCACCCTGGCGGAATCGCTGGGGGGCGTCGAAAGCCTGGTCAACCACCCGGCCATCATGACCCACGCCTCGGTGCCCAAAGAACTGCGCGAGGCGGGCGGCGTGACCGACAATCTGATCCGGCTGTCGGTCGGCGTGGAGAACGTCGAGGACCTGATCGCCGATCTCGATCAGGCGCTGGACTGACCGCCGAAGGGGTCAGAAGCCGAAGCTGACCTTGGCCACCAGGGCGTCTTCATACTGTTCGCCGAAGGTATGGGCGTCGGTGTCGTAATAGCGCAGATCAAGGTCCAGCGCGTCGGTCAGGGCGTAGGTCACGCCGGCGTTCCAGCCGGTATAGTCCGGCGCATTGTTCTGCTCGCGGCGGCCGAGGGCGACCGAACCCCTGAGCTTCGGATCGAAAGTCCAGCCAAGCCGGCCTTCGACCCAGGTGAAGGCCTTGGCGGCGCCCACCTGATCCGGCGAGTACTGGACCTGAAGGCGCGCCTTGGCCGGGCCGATGGCGCGGCTGACGTTGCCGGTCACTTCCCAAGTGTCGTCGTCATAGCCGGGGTTGGCGTCGATCCGGTATTTGTAGGCCAGATTGACGTCGAACTGATAGCCGAAGGCCTCGGGCTGATAGCCGGCGGTCAGGATGGTCTCGAGGTTCGAGCCGCCGCCCTGGATGGTCTGGACGCTGGGCATGACGTAGAACAGGCCGTCGCCGCTCTCCCAGGTCGCCGAGCCGTAGGCGTAGCCGTCATTGCCCGATTTGGACGCGTCCTTGGAGCGGTTGTCCGTTCCGGCGCCGACCTCGAACGACCAGGAACCACCCGATTGGGCGAATGCGGCGGCGGGGGCGGCGGCGACCAGCACGGTGGCGATCGTCAGGGAACGGAACATTGGAAACCTCGGAAATGATTTCCTCCGTCTAGGGACGCTTTCTGTCGAAATCCTTACAGGCGGCTGAAAATTCGTCCGAGAGCCGACGAACCAGCTCTGCGGTCGGCAATACGTCGTGGATGGCGCCCGCGCCTTGTCCTGCGGACCAGACGGTCTTCCAGGCCTTGGCCTCGTCGCCCATGTCCAGCTTGTGATCGGGCAGGTGTTTGGGGTCGATGCCGTTGTCGATCAGCGACTTGCTCATGAAGTTGGCCGGGATGCCCGATACGGCCGGCGTATGGACGATGTCGGTCGCGCCGCTGTCCATGATCATCTGCTTGTAGGCCGGGACGGCCATCGCCTCGGTCGTGTTGATGAAGCGGGTGCCCATATAGGCGAAGTCGGCGCCCAGCATCAGGGCGGCGGCCACGTCCTGACCGGTCGAGATCGCGCCCGACAGGATGATGGTCCCGTCGAAGAAGCTGCGCACCTCATTGACCAAAGCAAACGGGTTGATGATCCCCGCATGGCCGCCCGCACCGTTGGCGACCAGGATCAGCCCGTCCACGCCCGCCTCGGCCGCCTTTCGCGCATGTCGGATGTTGGCGATGTCGTGAAAGACCTGACCGCCATAGCCATGCACGGCGTCCACCACGTCGCGCACCGCGCCCAGGGAGGTGATGATCAGCGGCACCTTCTCCTCGACCGACACCGTCAGGTCGGCCATCAGGCGGGGATTGGTCGGGTGGACGATGTGATTGACGCCGAAGGCGGCGGCCTCGGGCTTCAAGCGGCTGCGAATCTCATGAATCCATTCCCGATAGCCCTCGGTCGTGCGCTGGTTCAGGGACGGGAAGGTGCCGATGACGCCGGCGTTGCACGCCTCGACCACCAGGTCCGGGCCGGACACGAGGAACATCGGCGCCGAAATGACCGGCAGGGTCAGGCCCTTTTGCAGCGAAGCGGGAATGGCCACGAGCGTCTCCTTGGTTTTCTTTCGCTACGGATAACCGGCTGTCGCGGGGGAAGGCAATCGCCTGTATTATCGACCAGTTGAGAAGGGCACCGTAACCACAATGGTCGTTCCGACATCTTCAGGGCGAATAGAGGCCGTGTCGAACCGTGCGCGTTCGACGATATTCAGGGCCGCTTGTCCGAAGCCGTGGTTTTCGGGGTTTTCGGCCTGGACCACACAGTCTTTTGGTTCGGGCGTATTCGCTACACGACAACGTATCTCCACGCGCCCGGAAATGGCGTCATGCATAGCCTTTTTTGGATAATCGGCCGTCGTGGCGAGCGGCGCTTTCGCCCATCTGACGCCCCCGGTTTCTATTGACTGAGGGGCGCATGCTCCTGTTGCGGCGAACAGCGCCAAAGCGACTGATAGGGGCTGTTTCGCTGGCTGTGAAATGATCATTCTAATGCCTTGGGTTTTGCTGTTTGGAGATCGTCGAAATCGGATAGCTCATTGATAATACTGCCGACTGCAAGGGCGAGCCTCGAGGTATGCTGAGGTTATTGGATATGACTTTCGCCGCCCCCTGACTTTCGCGGTCCAGCTTGCTGCGTGTGGGATTTTCTTCGCGACTTCGAACGCCTAAATCCCCTGCATGACCCATTACACCGACAACCTCAGCCAACTCGGCGCCCAGACCGCCGCCCCGACCAGTCCGGAAGAGGCGGTGCTGGAACGGGTGCCCAATCCCCAGGCCGACACCCTGTATCTGGCGCGCTTCACGGCACCCGAGTTCACCAGCCTGTGCCCTGTGACGAGCCAGCCCGACTTCGCCCATCTGGTCATCGACTATGCACCGGGCGAATGGCTGGTCGAGAGCAAGAGTCTGAAGCTGTACCTGACCAGCTTCCGCAACCACGGCGCCTTCCACGAGGACTGCACGGTCGCCATCGGCCGCAAGCTAGCCGACCTGCTGGCCCCGAAGTGGCTGCGGATCGGCGGCTACTGGTATCCGCGCGGAGGCATCCCCATCGACGTCTTCTGGCAGACGGGCGTGCCGCCGGAAGGCCTGTGGCTGCCGGATCAAGGCGTGCCGACCTATCGCGGGCGGGGGTGACGGCGGTCAGGGAAAGCTGGCGCCTTCAAGACGGCCGTGTTCGGTCAGGCGGTCGTATTCCGCACTCGCCGCGGAGACGTCGGCGTTGACCTGAGTCGCCGCAGCCCGCGCGGCCTGACAGTCGGGGGCGGAGCGTAAGGCGGCCTGATACCGCTCTGCGCCCAATTGGGCGATCCGCGCATGATTGACCTCGTGGGCCTGAAGCGCCGCGAAGTAGCGATCCCACGCCGCTTTATCAGCGCGACGGAGACGGTCGCGGTTTTGCAGATCGGGCATCACGATGGTGATGGCGTGACTGACGACAGCAGTCGCAGGATCGCACTGTCCGTTGGAGGCAGGCAGCGAATAGGTGTAGCGCCACGTGGTGGTCGCGTCGTGACGGCGGCCATTCACCCCAGGGCGCACGCGGTTCATCTCTGCGCGAATGGCGCGAGGCGCGGTGGCCTCGACCCCATAGCCCTGCAAGGTGGTGTTCGGAAAGGCGGCGGCTGTGGGCGCCGCGAGCCGGAGACGCTCCGATGCGTCGGCTACAGTTGCGGGGTCCCCGGCCTGCATGGCCAGAACCGCCATTGCGCTCAAAAGCATTGATCCGTCCCCCTAATCCCCGATTACAGGTAGCAGACCTCTGCGTGGACGTCAGGACGCGCATTTTCAATGGACTTGACGCCTTGGCGGCCGCTTCTCGGCAGGCGTCGCTTGAGACAAAGAGATGAAGACGTTGGAGCCCCGCTGTCGCGCCCACGAGACGATGACGAAATGACCCGCCGCCTCCCGCTCGAAACCTGGGGCCGCCGTCTGATGACGCGCGCCGAGGTCTGGGCCGACGAATCCCGGCCACGCCGTTACGCCTACGAATTCCTCTGGTTCGGGCTGAAGCAGGGGTGGGCGTGTCTGTTCGGAGGGCTGATGCTGGCCCTGATCGTGGGGACGTGGCTGGTGTGGCCCGAAGGGGCGGCGGTGTCGCGTTACGACTTTCTGGTCGTGGGGGCGGTTCTGATCCAGGCGGCGATGCTGGTCTTCCGGCTGGAGAGCTGGGAGGAGGCGCGGGTCATCTTCCTGTTCCACGTCGCCGGCACGATCATGGAGCTGTTCAAGACGGCGCACGGATCGTGGGTCTATCCTGAGGACAGTCTGCTGCGGATCGGGGCGGTGCCGCTGTTCTCGGGCTTCATGTACGCGGCGGTCGGCAGCTATATCGCGCGGGTGCAGCGTATCTTCCACATCCGGGTGCGGCACTATCCGCCGCTTTGGACGACCTGGGTGCTGGCGGCGGCCATCTACGTCAACTTCTTCGCCCATCACTGGCTGCCGGACGTGCGGATCGCGCTGTTCGCGGGGACGGCGCTGCTGTTCGGGCGGGGCTGGTTCTATTTCACGGCGGATCGGACGCGGCGGTCGATGCCGCTGCTGTTGGGGTATTTCCTGGTGGCCCTGTTCATCTGGTTCGCCGAAAACCTGGGCACGCTGGGGCGGGCCTGGGTCTACCCGGGACAGGCGGCCGGCTGGGAGATGGTGTCTCTGGCCAAGCTGGGCAGCTGGTTCCTGCTGATGATCATCTCGGTGGTGCTGGTGTCGATCGTCCACCGTCCCGAGCCGGAGGTCAGCGCCCCTGAAGCGCGCCGCGCATGACGGCCGAACGGCGCACCAGCCGCGCCTTCACCAGCCGATAGACCACCGCCACGACCAGGATGGCCAGGGCCACGCCGCCCAGCAGCAGGGTCGTGCCGTGCGCCTCGGTCAGCAACTCCATCCGCGCCAATCCCTGCGCGGCCAGATAGCCGGGCGCCAGCATGGCCAGGACCCAGACGATCCCGGACGCGACATTGCCGAACTGGAACGCCCGCTGGCGCATCCTGAGCATGCCCAGCGTCAGGGGCACGAAGGCGCGCAATGGCCCGAAGAAGCGGCCGACGAAGATCGACAGCACCCCGTAGCGACGGCAGTACAGCCGGGTCCAGGCGATGCGGCGGCGGTGCGGCTTGAACATCGGGCGTTGAAGAAAGCGCACGCCCAGCCGACGCCCGGCCCAGAAGCTGATGGCGTCGCCCAGGACGGCCCCGATCAGACAGCCGACGATGACGTTGACCGGGTCCAGCACCCCCGCCGCCATCAGGCCGCCGGCCGCGATCAGCAAGCCGGTGGCGGGCACGAAGGCGCCGATGACCGCCAGGGATTCGACGAAGACGACCAGGCCCAGAAGGACGCCGGCCCACATATGATGACGGGCGATGAAGTCGCCAGCAGCTTGCAACGCGGATTCCATACGGATGGCCTTGGGGAGAAAGGCGGCGCCGGTCGAGGGTGAACCGACGGGAAGCGACCTTATGCCGCCGTCTTACGGCAGGCGTGTGACCTTGGCCGACATTTCCGGGCGGGGTCGCTCCAGCGGCGGTTCGGCCATGGTGCCGATGTGGATGAAGCCGGCGATCCGTTCGTCTTCGCCCACGCCGAACAGTGCGGCGCCTTGAGGATCGTAGCTGTACCAGTCGGTGATCCAACTGGCGGAATAGCCGAAGCCGCCGGCGGCGTGCTCCAGGTTCATGCAGACGGCGCCGGCTGACAATTCCTGCTCCCAGATCGGCTTGGAGGCGGGGACGGGCGCAGAGACGACCAGGACGGTGACGGGGGCGGCGGTCAGTTTGGCCAGGACGGCCTGGTCCTTGGCTGGCTTGTCGCGCAGCTCGGCCAGGACGGCCAGTTGTTCGGCGATCCGGGCGCGGCTTTGCGGGCCGAGCACGACGAACCGCCAGGGAAACAGCTTGCCATGGTCGGGGGTGCGGGCGCCCAGCGTCAGGATCCGATCCAGTTCGGCCTCGGACGGGCCGGGGGCGATCAGGGCCTGGGCCGGGGCCGAACGGCGGGTCGCCAGCCGCTTCAGAAACGCGGGCGAGGGGACGGGCAGGGGCAGGGCGTCGGTCAGATCGGTCATGGGCCGTAGCTAGGCTTTCGTCCCCGCATCCGCCATACCCGCAGCATGAGCAAATCCGATCCAGAGCCGCGCTGGGCCCAGGGCCTGTCCAAGCCGCCCGCCTGGCGTAGCGACGGGACCGAGACGGTGTTCGAAAACCCGTGGATGGCGGTGACGCGCCACCCCTCCACCGCGCCGACGGGGATGAAGGCCGACTACGCGGTGGTGCGGTTCAAGAACGTGGGGACCGGCGTCCTGCCGGTCCATGACGACGGGACCGTGACCCTGGTCGGCCAGCAGCGGTTCGCCCTGGCCGACTATTCCTGGGAAATGCCCGAGGGCGGGGCGCCGCTGGACGAAGACCCGTTCGACGGCGTGCGGCGCGAACTAGCCGAAGAGGCGGGGCTGGTCGCCGAACACTGGCTTGCAGCCCTGAGCGTGCAGATGTCCAACTCCATCACCGACGAAATCGGCATGACCTGGATCGCCTGGGGGCTGAGCGATACGGCGACCGCGCCGGACCCAAGCGAGGTCATCACGGTCGTGCGCGTGCCGTTCCTGGCCCTGCTGGACGAGATCGGGCGCGGGACGGTGCGCGATATGCTGACGGTGGCGACGGCCTATCGCGCCTACCATATGGCGATGACCGGCGCCTTGCCCGAGGCGCTGGCGCGGGCCTTGCTGGGCCGGCTATGATGGGGGCGAAGGAGCCAGGCATGGCCAAGCTGGAAATCGTCGCGCAGGTCGAACCGGACGCCGTCTGGAGCCGTCTGCGCGCCTCGGCCGAGGCGGCGGCGCGCGAGGAGCCGCAGCTGGGCTCTCAGATGAACGCCGTGATCCTGTCCCATGACGACCTGGCGGGCGCCCTCAGCTTCCAGATCGCGCGCAAGCTGGCCGACGGGGAAATGAGCGCCATGTCGGTGCGCGAGGTCTGTCTGTCGGCCTTCGGCGCCGATCCGACCATGGTCGAGGCGGCCGAGGCGGACCTTGAGGCCGTGGCCGAACGCGATCCCGCGATCCGCAATCTGTTGCAGCCGTTTCTGTATTTCAAAGGCTTCCAGGCGCTGCAGGGCTGGCGCGTGGCGCACTGGCTGTGGGGACAAGGGCGCGAAACCCTGGCCTTCCATTTCCAGAGCCGGATTTCAGAGCTGTTCCAGCTGGACATCCACCCGGCCGCGCGGCTGGGCAAGGGGCTGTTCCTGGATCACGGCACGGGCATCGTCATCGGCGAGACGGCGGTGGTCGGGGACGACGTCTCCATGCTGCACAACGTCACCCTGGGCGGCACGGGCGCCGAGTGCGGCGACCGCCACCCCAAGATCGGCAAGGGCGTGCTGCTGGGCGCGGGCGCCAAGGTTCTGGGCAACATCCACATCGGCGACTACGCCAAGGTGGCCTCGGGGTCGGTGGTGCTGAAGGACGTGCCGTCCGGCTGCACCGTGGCGGGGGTTCCCGCGCGCCTGGTCAACTGCCCCACCGGCGCCGAACCGGCCCGGACCATGGACCACACCCTGGCCGACGTGGTGTACGACTTCGTGATCTGACGGGTTTCCCTGACGCCGTGATGTCTCTAGGGTCCGCGGCCAACACAAGACCATGAGGCCCCCCGTGAAAGACACCGACCTGAAGCGTATCGAGGCGCACCTCAAGCGCACGTTCAACACCGGCGGCATCATCGTGAAGGCCCGCCCCAAGCAGAACGATTCGGCCGAGGTCTATGTCGGCGACGAGTTCATCGGCATCGTCTTCGAGGACGAGGACGAGGAAGGCTCGTTCATGTTCGAAATGGCGATCCTGGCCGAAGACCTGCCGGCCTGACGCCTGATCCTTCCCGACCGTCCCGCCTGCGCGGGGCGGTCGGACGCCGGCCGCGCCCGCGTGTCGTGACGCGGAAAGCTCAGGGTGCGCGTTCCAGGCCGTAGAGCGCTTCCACGATGTCCTCGGCCTTCTGTCGCACCAGTTGCTGGGCGTCCGTGACGCTCCGATTGTAGAAGGCGGCGCCCAGTTCGCGGCCGATGAAGTCCAGCAGCATCTCGGCGGGAAGCTGGCCCAGGTCCTGATCCAGTTCGTCGCGGAAATAGGCGCACAGCTTCGCCGTGGCGACGGCGCGCTCCTCCTTCGAAAATTCGATCTGCTTCATGCGACCTCCGCCAGCGCTTCCTCGGCGGCGATCCAGGCTTCTTCGGCGGCGTCCAGGTCGGCTTGGGCCTTGGCGCGGGCGCGGGTCAGACCTTCCAGCGCCTTGGGATCGTTGACGGCGGCGTTGGCCAGGTCGTCGTCCAGGCGGGCGACGTCCGCGGTCAGGCGGGCCATGGTCTCTTCGGCCTTCTTCACCGCATGGCGAAGGGTCGAGGGCGAGGGGCCGGACTTTTTCTGGCCCCTATCGCTCGCGCCGCGGGCGCTTGCTGCTTGAGGGGCATCAGTGTTGGCTTCGGGCGTCTTCGCCGGTTCGTGTTTCACCTGCGACGGCTTCATCCCGGCCTGTTTGGCGCGATCCAGGACGAATTTGGCGTAGTCGTCCATGTCGCCTTCGAAGGGCTTCACCGTGCCGTCGGCGGCCAGCCACAGCCGGTCGGCGACCAGCTCCATCAGCGACCGGTCGTGGGTGATCAGGATGACCGCGCCCGTATATTCGTTCAGGGCGTCCAGCAGGGCGCGGCGGCTGTCGATGTCCAGGTGGTTGGTCGGTTCGTCCAGGATCAGGATGTGGGGGGCGTCCATCGCCACCAGGTTCAGCAGCAGGCGCGCGCGTTCTCCGCCCGACAGAGCCGCGACCTTGGTGTCCTGCTTCTGGAAGGGCAGGCCGAACTGGGCCAGGCGGCTGCGGCGGCTGCTCTCCGAAGCCTCGGGCATGGCGCGCAGGATGATCTGCAGCGGCGTGTCCTCGGGGTCCATCGCCTCGATCTGATGCTGGTGGAACCAGCCGACCCGCATCTTGCCGTCGCGGTGGAACTCGCCCGACTGGACCGACAGGGCCTTGGCGATCAGCTTGGCGAAGGTAGACTTGCCCGCGCCGTTGACGCCCAGGAGGCCGATGCGGTCGTCCAGGTCCATGCGCAGATTCAGGTTCTTCAGGATCGGCTTGCCGTCCTCGTAGCCGACCGAGGCCTTCTCCAGCCGGATCAGAGGCGGGGGCAGGGGGCGGTCGGGCGAAGGCAGGACGAAGGGGGCGACCCGCTCTTCGGGGGGAAGCTCGATCCGCTCCATCTTCTCCAGTTTCTTGACGCGCGACTGGGCCTGGGCGGCCTTGGAGGCCTTGGCCTTGAAGCGATCGACGAACTTCTGAAGGTGGGCGCGCTCGGCGTCCTGCTTGGCCTTGGTGGCCTCCAACAGGCGCAGTTTCTCGGCGCGGGTGCGCTCGAAGGTGTCGTAGTTGCCGGTGTAGAGTTCCAGCTTGCGGTTCGAGAGCTGCAGAATGTGCGTGCAGACCGCGTTCAAAAGATCGCGGTCGTGGGAGATGATCAGGGCCGTGTGCGGGTATTTCTTCAGCCGCGCCTCCAGCCACAGGGCGCCTTCCAGGTCCAGATAGTTGGTCGGTTCGTCCAGCAGCAGCATGTCCGGCTCGGCGAACAGGGCGGCGGCCAGGGCGACCCGCATTCGCCAGCCGCCCGAGAAGTGCGACATCGGGCGCTCAAGGTCCTCCTGGCTGAAGCCCAGGCCGACCAGGATTTCGGAGGCGCGGGCGGGCGCGCTCTCGGCGTCGATCTCGATCAGACGGCCCCAGATCTCGCCCATCTCCTCGGGATCGGCGGTTTCAAGCCGGGTCATCAGGTCGTGGCGTTCGAGGTCGGCCTCCAGAATCGTGTCCAGGACGCTGACGGGGGTGGCCGGATGCTCCTGATCGACCGAGGCGATGCGGGCGGTCTTGGGCAGGGTGATCTCGTCGCCATTGGCGGCCAACTCGCCCAGAATGACCTTGAACAGGGTCGACTTTCCGATGCCGTTGCGGCCGACCAGACCGACCTTGGCGCCCGGTGGCAGGCTGACCGAGGCGTCGTCCAGAAACTGGCGGCCCCAGGCGTTGAGGGTCAGGCTGTTGATCTGGAGCATGAACGGATCGAAATCTGAGATCGTCCGAGGGCCGCCTATCGCCGGGCGACGGGCCGTCAGACATGAAAAAAGGGACAGTTGGAAACTCGGGAGGTCGTCGCTATAAGCCCGCGACACTCAAACTCCCAAACAAGAAGTCACCCTCCATGACCGAACGCACCTTCTCGATCATCAAGCCCGACGCCACGCGCCGCAATCTGACCGGCGCGATCAACGCCGTGATCGAAGGCGCCGGCCTGCGCATCGTGGCCCAACGCCGCGTCAAGCTGACGACCGAGCAAGCCAAGAAATTCTACGAAGTCCACGCCGAACGTCCGTTCTACGGCGAACTGGTCGAGCAGATGACCGCCGAGCCGGTCGTGGTTCAGGTGCTGGAAGGCGACAACGCCGTCGCCGCCTATCGCGAAGTCATGGGCGCCACCAACCCGGAACAGGCCGCCGAAGGCACCATCCGCAAGCAGTTCGCCCTGTCGATCGGCGAGAACTCGGTCCACGGCTCGGACAGCCAAGACAACGCCAAGATCGAGATCGCCCAGTTCTTCACGGACGACCAGATCGTCGGCTAAGCGCTGAAGCCGCGCTCGGGACCGCGTCCCGAGCTTAGCGATATCAATGAAGCCCCGCGTCCGGAACCGGACGCGGGGCTTTCTTGTTATGGCCTGGAGACCTTTCCTCAACGGAAGATGAGAAACGCCATGAAGACCCTTGTGAAAGTGACCCCGGTCGTCGGCCTGCTGGCCCTGTTGGCTGCCTGTGGCACCACCATGGAACAACGCGCCGCGACCGGCGCCATCGGCGGCGCCGTCGTGGGGCAGGCGGTCGGCGGCAACACGGGCTCGACCGTGGCGGGCGCCGCCATCGGCGCGGTGGCCGGTGCGGCGACCAAGCCCCGCTAAGACCGCCGTTTCCCCGAAACGAAAAAAGGCCCGGAGCATCGCTCCGGGCCTTTTCTGCGTCCGGCTTTCGCCCCCTTACCAGATGCGCGCGCGGGCGTCGGGCGCGATATATTCCCTCTGGTCGGGCGACACGCCGAAGGCGGCGTACCAGGCGTCGATATTGCGCGGCGAGGTGGCGGCGCGCACCGGGCCGGGCGAGTGGGGATCGGTGGTCAGCTGTTCCTTCAGCGCCGCCTCGCGCGACTTCTCGCGCCAGACCTGCGCCCAGCCCAGGAAGACGCGCTGATCGCCGGTCAGGCCGTCGATGACCGGCGCCGGCTGGCCGTTCAGCGACTTGTGATAGGCGTCCAGCGCCAGCAGCAGGCCGCCCAGGTCGGCGATGTTCTCGCCCATGGTCAGCTCGCCGTTCACGTGCATGCCGGGGATCGGCTCCAGCTTGTCGTAGATGGCGCCCAGCACCTTGGCGCGTTCCTCGAAGCGGGCGGCGTCTTCCGGCGTCCACCAGTCGCGCAGCACGCCGTCGCCGTCCGACTTCCTGCCCTGATCGTCGAAGCCGTGGGTGATCTCATGCCCGATCACCGCGCCGATGCCGCCATAGTTGACGGCCGGGTCCGCGTTGGGATCGAAGAAGGGCGCCTGCAGGATGGCGGCCGGGAAGACGATCTCGTTGCGCGGCGGGTTGTAATAGGCGTTCACCGTCTGGGGCGTCATACCCCATTCCAGCGGATCGACGGGCTTGCCGATCTTGCCGCGCTTGTAATCCCACTCGAAGGCGGCCGAGCGTTCGACGTTGCCGTACAGGTCGTCGGGCTTCAGCTCCAGTCCGTCATAGGACCGCCACTTGTCCGGATAGCCGATCTTCACCCCGAACCTGGACATCTTGTACAAGGCCTGTTCGCGCGTCGGTTCGCTCATCCAGTCCACATGCTTCAGCCGCTCGGTCATGGCGTCGCGGATGTTGCCGACCAGGGTCTCCATCTGGGCCTTGGACGAGGCGGGGAAGTGCAGGCGGACGTATTCCTGGGCCAGAACCTCGCCCAGCTGGCCGTCGACCAGGGCCACGCCCCGGTTCCAGCGCGGACGGTTCTCGGGCTGGCCGCGCAGGGTCTTGCCCCGGAACTCGAAGCGGCTGTCGACGAAGGCCTGCGACAGATAGGGGCTGGCCTGATCGACCACGTTGAACGCCTGCCAGGCCTTCAGCGTCTCGATGGGGGTGTCGGCGAACACCTGGGCGATGCCGGGGATGGCGGTGTTCTCCATCAGCACCAGAGTTTCGACGTCCGACACCTTGGCGCCGGACAGGAAGGCGGCCCAGTCGACGCCGGGAGCCAGGGTCGGCAGGTCCGCCGCCTTGGCCGGATTGTACAGCTTGTCGATCTGGCGGCGTTCGACCGTGGTCCATTGTTTCTCGGCCACCTTGGTTTCGAAAGCCAGGATGTCGGCGGCGGACTTGGCGGGATCGGTCCAGCCGATGGCCGTCAGGGTGCGGGTCAGATAGGCCAGATAGGCCTCGCGCTGGGCGGCGAAGTCAGGCTTCAGATAATAGTCGCGATCCGGCAGGCCCAGCCCGCCCTGACCCAGATAGGCCGAGTTCATGTCCGGCTTCTGCAGGTCCTCGAACACGTCGATGCCGAACAGGGAGGCGCCGAAGCCTTCATGGCTCTGGCCCATCAGCCGCGCCATGCCGGCGTGGTCAGTCACAGCCTTGACCGCCGCCAGATCGGCGGCCAGCGGGGTGGCGGCCAGTTGGTTGACGCGGGCCTCGTCCATGAAGCTGGCGTACAGGGCGCCGACCTTCTGGGCGTTGGCGTTGACGGGGTTGGCGGCGCTGGCCTCGATGATCGACTTCAACTGAGCCTGGGCGTTTTCATACAGGACGTCGAACGGGCCGAAGCGCGACTTGTCGGCCGGGATCTCGGTCGTGCGCAGATATGTGCCGTTGGCGTATTCGTTGAAGTCGTCGCCCGGCTTCACCGCCGTATCGCGCCCGGCCAGATCGAAGCCCCAGGTTCCGAAAGGATGCGCAGCGGCGGCGCCGTGCGAATGGTCCTGAGCCGAGGCCGCGCCGCCGGTCAGGGCGACGACGATGCAGGCCGAGCAGGCGGCCATCAGACGAATGCGTGTCATGAAAGATTTGGTCCCGATTTTGGTCGGCGGCACCATCGCGCCGGTGCGGCGGTCTGTCGCATGACGTTTTTGTAATGTTCGGACGGCTTAGCCCCGCTCCAAATCCCGGCAGAACGCGCTGAGCACCTGTGGATACAGTTCATGTTCCACCGTCTTGACCCGTTCGGCCAGAGCCTCCGGCGTGTCGCCTGAGACGATGGGCACGCGCGCCTGGCCCAGGATGGGGCCTTCGTCGACGCCTTCCGTCACCAGATGCACGGTGCAGCCCGCCTCGGCGTCGCCGGCGGCGATGGCGCGGGCGTGGGTGTCCAGACCCGGATAGAGGGGCAGCAGGCTGGGATGGATGTTCAGCATCCGCCCGCGCCAGCCACCAACCAGCCAGGGGGTCAGCACGCGCATATATCCGGCCAGGGCCACGACCTCGATCCCGGCGTCCCGCAGCACGGCGTCCACGGCCCGCTCATGCGCCTCGCGGTCCTTGCCGAACGGCCTGTGCGGCACTGTCGCCGTCGCCACGCCCTTCGTCGCCGCAACGGCCAGCCCCCCCGCGCCCTCGATGTTGGACACCACCAGCGCGACCTCATAGCCGCTGTGGGCCGCCTGACCGGCGTCGATCAACGCCGCCATATTCGACCCGGCCCCGGAGATCAGGACGGCGACGCGGACGGGCGGCAAGGCATGGAGTGACATCGCCTCGCATTGGCCGGGCTGGCGGCGCTTGGCAAGGTGAAACGCGAATGGCCCTTGTCGTCGTCTTCGCCAAGACGTTAGCGTGTAACGCCGGCCGCGCGGCGAGGGGTTGCGGGTCGGCGCGTACAGGGGACTATCGCATGAACAGACTGATCTGCCTCGCGGCCATCGCCGCGATGCTGGGGGCGCCCGTGGCGGCGTCGGCTCAGGACAGCGGCGCCAACAGCAGCAGCAACAACGGCGGGGGCGCGTCCATGCGCTCGGCGACCGACCGGTTCCGCAACGCCAACGCCGAGGCCATCGAGAAGGACTGGGCCCGCGCCCCGGTGCAGGAAACCGAGGTCGTCACCGCCCATTCGGTCAACGCCCACGGCAAGACGCTGCGTTACCATGCGACGGCGGGCACCCTGACCATCCGCGACGACGCGGGAATGCCGACCGCCAGCCTGTTCTACACCGCTTACACCCTGGACGGTCAGCCCGTCGGGACGCGGCCTGTGACCTATTTGTACAACGGCGGGCCGGGCTCTCCGACCGTGTGGCTGCACATGGGGTCGTTCGGGCCGATGCGGGTCCAGACCGACGAGCCCACCGTGGTGCGCCCCGCGCCCTTCGCCTTCGGTCCCAACGACCAGACCCTGCTGGATCAGACCGATCTGGTCTTCATCGACATGGTGGGAGCGGGCTTCTCGCGGCCGCTGGGCGAGACGTCCGGCTCGACCTTCTGGGGCGTGGACGGCGACGCCGACGCCTTCGCCCGCGCCATCATGCGCTACACGACCAAGTTCAGCCGCTGGTCCAGCCCGAAATACATCATCGGCGAATCCTACGGCACCCTGCGGACCGGCGCGGTGGCCTTCCAGCTGGAAGACCGGGGAATGTCGCTGAACGGGGTGGTGCTGCTGTCCTCGATCATGAACTACGGCGTGCGCCAGCCGGGCTATCCGCAGAATTTCGTGACCCTGCTGCCGACCTATGCGGCGACGGCCTGGTATCACCGCAAACTGGCCAATCCCGCCGCGACGGTGGAGGAACAGGTCCGGCGGGCGCGCGACTTCGCCCTAGGCCCCTACGCCTCGGCCCTGGCCAAGGGGCATATGATCTCGGAGGCCGAACGCGCCCAGATCGTGCGCCAGATGAGCGAACTGACCGGCCTGTCGACCACCTTCATCGACAACGCCAATATGCGGGTGGATCTGAGCAGCTTCCGCAAGGAGCTGTTGCGTGATCGACGCCAGACCATCGGCCGGCTGGACACCCGTTATCTGGGCCTGGACGAGGATGCGGTCGGCGGCGAGCCGGAGGACGATCCGTCCAGCTCGGCGGTTACGGGGGCCTATTTCGGCATCTTCCGCGACTATGTGGCCAATCAGCTGAACTACAAGACCGACGTGGAATACCGGATGTCGGCGCGGGGCCTGCCCGGTTTCAACTGGAACTGGAACCACCGTCCGCCGGTCGGCGGGCCGCAGACTACGCCCAACACCGCTGTCGATCTGGCCACGGCGATGCGGCGCAACCCGTATCTGAAGGTGATGTCGCTGAACGGCTATTACGACGCCGCCACGCCCTTCTTCTCGACCGAGTTCGACCTGGCGCAGATGATGCTGGAACCCAGCATCCGGCCGAACCTGGAGTTCACCTATTACGAGGGCGGGCACATGATGTACCTGAGCCACGACGCCCTGGTGAAGCTGCACACCGACCTGTCGCGCTTTTACGCCGAGACGGCGAACGGCGGCGCGCGATAGGCCTGGAAGGCTGGAAGCGGCTCAGGCCGCTTCCAGCTGGCCGCAGACGAAGGCGACTTCGCCGGCGTTCAGCAGGGCGGCCAGGACCGGCTCGGCGTTTTCGGGCGCGACGATCAGGATGAAGCCGACGCCGCAGTTGAAGGTGCGGCGCATTTCGTGGTCGCTGATGCCGCCGGTTTCGGCCAGCCACTGGAAGACGGCGGGCATGGGCCAGGCGTTCCAGTCGAAGCGGGCCTGAAGACCCTGGGAGATGCAGCGGGGCGGGTTCTCGATCAGGCCGCCGCCGGTGATGTGGGCCGCGCCCTTGACCAGGCCCGCCTTCATGATCGGCAGGACCGGCTTCACATAGATGCGGGTCGGCTCCATCAGGGCCTGGGCCAGCGAACGGTCCTTGGCGAAGGGGGCGTCGTCGCCCCAGGCCAGGCCGGACTTCTCGACCACCTTGCGGACCAGCGAATAGCCGTTGGAGTGCGGGCCGGTGGAGGCCAGGCCGATGATGACGTCGCCCGCCGCCTGGCGATCCAGATAGGGCAGGGCGTGGCCCCGCTCGACCGCGCCCAGGCTGAAGCCGGCCAGATCATAGTCGCCTTCGGTGTACATGCCCGGCATTTCGGCCGTCTCGCCGCCGACCAGGGCGCAGCCGGCCTGACGGCAGCCCTCGGCGATGCCGGCGACCACGCGGCGAGCGGCGTCGATCTCAAGACGGCCGGTGGCGTAATAGTCCAGGAACAGCAGCGGCTCGGCGCCCTGGGCCAGCAGGTCGTTGACGCACATGGCGACCAGATCGACGCCGACGCCGTCGTGACGGCCGGTCTCGATCGCGATTTTCAGCTTGGTGCCGACGCCGTCGGTGGTGGTGACGATCAGCGGGTCCTCGAACCCGGCGGCCTTCAGATCGAACAGGGCGCCGAAACCGCCCAGCGACGGCTCCGATCCCGGACGCGCCGTGGACCTGGCCAGCGGCTTGATGTGTTCGACCAGCATTTCGCCGGCGTCGATGTCCACGCCCGCATCGGCGTAGGTCAGGCCGTTTTCGAGAGGCTTTTGGGTGTCGCTCATGAGATCTCGGGCCTGAATCGGGGCGGAAATGCAGCGCGGCTCTTGCCACAGGTGGGATGCGGGGGGCTATAGCACCGGAATGACGCCGATCACCACCAATGAGGCGCTGGCCGAGTTCTGCGCCCGCGTAGCCAACGCTCCCTTCATCACGGTCGATACCGAATTCATGCGGGAAACGACCTATTGGCCCAAGCTGTGCCTGATCCAGGCCGCCTCGGCCGAGCACGCCGCCATCATCGATCCGATGGCCGAAGGGCTGGACCTGACGCCTTTCCTGGACCTGCTGCGCGACGAGAGGATCATCAAGGTCTTCCACGCCTGTCGCCAGGACGTGGAGATTTTCGTGCGGCTGGGCGCCATGCCCAAACCCCTGTTCGACACCCAGGTCGCGGCCATGGCGGCAGGCTTCGGCGAGCAGGTGGCCTATGATTCGCTGGTCCGGCAGACGCTGCGGATCGAGGTGGACAAGGGCAGCCGCTTCACCGACTGGGCGCGCCGGCCGTTGTCGGAGAACCAGCTGGTCTATGCGCTAGGCGACGTGACCCATCTGGCGGCGCTGTATCCCAAGCTGCGCGACCGGCTGCAGAAGGAAGGCCGGCTGGACTGGGTGATGTCGGAAATGGAGGGGCTGACCGACCCGGCCCTCTACGACACCAATCCCGAAAACGCCTGGAAGCGACTGAAACCCAAGAAGTTCTCGGCCAAATACCTGGCCGCCTTCAAGGCCGTGGCCGTGTGGCGCGAACGCGCGGCGCAGGAGCGGGACCAGCCGCGCGGCCGCATCCTGAAGGACGAGGGCGTGGACGAGATCGCCCAGCAGACCCCGACCGACCCGGACGCCTTCAACCGGCTGCGTTCGGTGCCAAAAGGCTTCGGCGGTTCGCGCCTGGGGCTGGAACTGGCCGATGAGCTGAAGCGCGTTCTGGCCGACCCGGAAGCCCATGCGCCCGAGATGGAACGCCCCGCGCACCGCCAGCCCGCGCCGCCCTCGGTGGTGGAGTTGCTGAAGGTGCTGCTGAAGGCCAAGAGCGACAACGCCGGCGTGGCCTCCAAACTGATCGCCACCTCGGCCGACCTGGAGAAGATCGCCATCAGCGACGAGGCGGACGTGGAGGCCATGAAGGGCTGGCGTCGCCAGCTGTTCGGCGAGGACGCGCTGAAGCTGAAACGCGGCGAGATCGCCCTGGTCCTGAACGGCGCGCGCGTCGAGGTGGTCGAGATCGAGGGCTAGATCTTCAGCCCCAAATCCATCGCCTCGGCCAGGGCCTTGGCGCGCTTCTTCGTCTGTTCGCCCAGAAGCACGTCGGCGTAGCCTTCGGCGGCGGTCAGGCGCAGGTCGCCCCCCTTCACCTTCACCGTCGCATTGGCCAGCAGTTGGGGCGACCGGCCCGACAGGTCGCAGGCCAGACGGATGGCCAGGCCCAGGGCGCGGGCGCGTCGGGCCGCGTCGCCGTCGAGCAGCCGGTCGACGACCTCGGGCTGGGGCGTGGCGAGGCCGCCGCCGTAGCGGGCGTTCATCGCGCTGGCCAGGAAGGCGCGCTCCACATGGCTGATGCCGGCGACGGGCGCGCGCAGCACCTGGTCGAACACCAGCTCTAGCCGGTGGTCGGGATGCAGTCGGGCGCCCAGGTCCGCCAGGCGGCAGGCGGCGGACGTCAGGACCGCGTCACGCTCCTCGCCAAAGGCCGTCGGCAGGGCCGCGACGATGTCGGAGATCCAGCCGTTCAGCGCGCCGGGCAGGGCGGGGGCGACGCCTTGACGTCCGCCCAGTGCGGTGCAGCCCGCCAGCAGGGGATCGGCCGTGCGCGTCGCCTCGTCCAGGGTCTCGAACAACAGACCTTCGCGCACCCCCCAGGCGGACATCTCGATCTGTTTCAGACCCAGGCGCTTGATCAGCCCCTCCAGCACCAGGCCGGCGTAGGGCAGGGTCTCGGCGCGCTTCCTGGACACGCCGGGCAGTTTGGCCAGGCCCGCGACCGACTGCTGGGCGACCAGCCGAGCGGCCTCCAGGGCGTCGTCGGCGGACATCTGATACTGATGAACCACCTTCAGCGGATAGGATTTCAGCGCCATCTGCACCTGGGCCAGGGTGCGCCAGGCGCCGCCGACGGCGTAGAGGCGCTCGCTCCTGAACTGATCCGCGACGGGCTTCAGCACCCGGTCGATGCGGGCCTTGATGCGGTCGGCGTCGAATCCCTTGCCGTCGGCCAAGGCGAACGGCCCCAGCGGCAGGGTCAGACCGTGTTCCACGCCTTCTCCGTTCAGACGCGTCAGCTCCAGACTGGCGCCGCCCATGTCGGCCGAGACGCCGTGGGCCAGAGGGGCGCCGGCCAGGACGCCCATGGCGGCGTATTTGGCCTCTTCCTCGCCCGACAGGACGCGGATGTTCAGCCCGGTCTCGGCGGCGACCCGCTGGCAGAACTCGGGGCCGTCCTGAGCCTCGCGCACGGCGGCTGTGGCGGCGATCAGGGTCGCGTCGGGCCGCACGCCCTCCAGCACGGCGGCGAAGCGGCGCAGGGCCGTCATGGCCATGACCACGCCCTCGGCCGATAGACGGCCGGTCGTCGGCAGGTCGCGGCCCAGGCCCGCCAGCACCTTTTCGTTGAATACGGTCCAGACGGCGCGACCTTCCAGCCGATAGAGGACCAGTCGGACCGAGTTGGAGCCGATGTCGATGGCCGCGACGTCGCGGCCCGGGAGCGTCGGATCGGGCATCAGCGACCGGGCCGCTCGTAGCGCAGGGCGGCGGGCAGGGTCTTCACCTTGCGGCCGCGTCCGGAAAGGCTGGGGTTGGTCATGAAGTATTTGTGCGCCGAGAAGGGCCGCTCGGGATCGGCCGGGGTGACGCGGGTATAGCGCCCTTCGGAATCCAGCACCCAGCTCTGGGCGTCGTCCTTCAGATTGGCGACCATGATCTGGTCCAGCACCTGATCGTGGACGGTGGCGTTGCGGATCGGGGTCATGACCTCGACGCGGCGGTCCAGGTTGCGGGTCATCCAGTCAGCCGAGGAGATGAAGACCTTGGCCTTGTCGTGGGGCAGGTCCTTGCCGTTGGCGAAACAGACGATGCGGCTGTGCTCCAGGAACCGACCGACGATCGACTTGACCCGGATGTTTTCCGACAGGCCGACGACGCCGGGACGCAGGCAGCAGATGCCGCGCACCACCAGGTCGATCCGCACGCCCCACTGGCTGGCGCGATACAGGGCGTCGATGATCTCCGGGTCGACCAGAGAGTTCAGCTTGACCCATATGGCGGCGGGCTTGCCCATGGCGGCGGCCGACATCTCCTTGCCGATCAGCTCGATCAGGGTCGATTTCATGTTCAGGGGCGAGACGACCAGGGCCTCCAGCACCTCGGGCGTCGCATAGCCGGTGATGTAGTTGAACACCCGGCTGGCGTCGCGACCCAGCACAGGGTCGCAACTGAACAGCGACAGATCGGTGTAGATCTTGGCCGTGACCGGGTGATAGTTGCCGGTGCCGAAGTGGCAGTAGGTGCGCAGACCCTCGCCCTCGCGCCGCACGACGACGCTCAGCTTGGCGTGGGTCTTGTATTCGACGAAGCCGAAGACGACGTGGACGCCGGCCCGTTCCATCGCCCGCGCCCAGCGCAGATTGGCCTCCTCGTCGAAGCGCGCTTTCAACTCCACCAGGGCGGTGACGTTCTTGCCGTTCTCGGCCGCCTCGATCAGGGCGGCGACGATGGGGCTGTCCTTGGAGGTGCGATAGAGCGTCTGTTTGATCGCCAGGACATTGGGGTCGCGCGCCGCCTGACGCAGGAACTGCACCACCACGTCGAAGCTCTCGAACGGGTGATGGATCAGCATGTCCTTCTCGCGCACGGCCGCGAAGATGTCGCCGCCGAAATCGCGGACCCGCTCCGGGTAGCGGGGTTCGTAGGCGCGGAACTTCAGGTCCGGATGACCGCCGGGGATCAGGTCCGACAGCTGCGCCAGGCCCAGCATGCCGTCCACCAGGACCACGTCCTGCGGCGCGGCCTCCAGTTCGCCCACGATGAAGTCGCGCAGGTCGGCGGGCATGGAGGCCTCGATCTTGACCCGCACGACCGAGCCCAGGCGACGCTGCTTCAAAGCCTCCTCGAACTCCAGAACCAGGTCCTCGGCCTCTTCCTCGATTTCGATGTCCGAGTCGCGGATCAGGCGCAGCACGCCCTTCTCCTGGACCTCGCAGCCGGGAAACAGGTGGTCGATGAACAGCAGCAGCAGGTTTTCCAGCGTGATGAACCGCTTGCGTCCCGGCGTGGAGCGACCGTCGGTCGGCAGTTCCCAGAAGCGGCGCACCTGGGTCGGCACCGGCACCAGGGCGTAGAAGGTCTTGGCCTCGCCCTTTCTCTTCAGTTTCAGCGCCAGGGAGAAGCCCAGGTTCGGCAGGAAGGGGAAGGGGTGGGCCGGGTCGATGGCCAGGGGCGTCAAGACGGCGAACAACTGGTTCAGGAACTCGGGTTCCAGCCGTTCCCGCTCGGTCTTGGTGATCTTGGGGCGATCCACGACCTCGATGCCGGCGGTCGTCAGCTCCTTCTGAAGCTGGCGCCAGCGCAGCTGCTGCTCGGCCATCAACTCGCCGGCGGCGATGTTTATCCGCTCCAACTGTTCGGCCGGCGTCAGGCCGTCGGCCGACAGAACCCGCACCCGTTCGCGCAACTGGCCCTTCAGGCCGGCGACGCGGGTCATGAAGAACTCGTCCAGATTATTGGCCGAGATGGACAGGAAGCGCAGCCGCTCCAGCAGGGGGTGGTTGGGGTTGGCCGCCTCTTCCAGCACCCGCTCGTTGAAGGCCAACCACGAGGTCTCGCGGTTGAAGAAGCGGGTCGGGGAGGTGATCAGGTCTTCGTCCAGCGCCAGTTGCGGGGCGCGCGAGGCGGGAACTTCCTCGCCTCGGGTGGTGTCATGGATCGCGGCGTCGGTCATGAACCGGTTCTCGCGCGCGACCATGACAGCCGCAAGTCGCCGGCTCGATTTTCGTGGGGCGACGGACGATTGTCGCCCAACCGATAGCGCCGGGACGGCCTTTCGACCGTCCCGACAGCGTGCTTATTGCACCACGGAGCCCGGAGCGGCGCCGGCGGGGCAGTCGCCCAGGCGCGTCGCGTCGACGGTCATCTTCATTTCGGCCATCTGCGGCGGGACGTTGGCGCCGGTGGTCTTGGTCGTGATGTCGACCTTGTAGGCACTGTCCATATTGCCAGAGACCTTGCCGTCCGAGGTGACGGTCATGCCCTGGCTGGCGCAGACCGAATGGAATTCGGCCCCGCCTGGGGCGGACTTCACGCTGTTCTCGCTACAGGTGACGCCTTGTTGCGGCGCGCTGAAGGGGTTTTCGCCGGCGACGGTCGGACCCACGCACATCTTGACCGTGGTGGGGGCCGGCATCATGCCGCCAGAGACGGTCTGCTGCCACAGGCCCGGCTTGGGCGCGGGCATGGAGGCGTTTTCAGCCGCTGGAGCAGGCGTGGCCGCACCGTCCTTTTCGGCGGCGGTCTTGTTGTCGGCGTTCGAACAGGCCGCCAGCATGGCGACGGCGGAAATCATGGCGAGTTGAGCGCGCATTGGACGTTTCCCTATCCGGAGCGATCAGCCGCTCCTGGCGATCCAACGACCGAACGAAGCGTTGCGTTCAAATTTTCGCCGAAATCGCGCCCGGATCGACGGGGTCCGCCATCGCCTCCAGCACCTCGCGGGCCAGGACCCGGGTGACGGGGCGGTGCAGCGCATCCAGCCGCGCGACCACGACGGCCGCTGCCTGGGCCGACCGGTCCAGTCGACGAACCAGATAGTCGATCAGGTCGTCGGAAGGCGTGATGCTGCGTTCGGCGAAACGGGCGCGCAGGATCGCGGACAGGACAGCATCGTCCGGCGCCTCCAGAGCCACGGCGCGCACGGCGTTCAGCCGCGACCGCAGGTCGGGCAAGGCCACGGACCAATCGCGCGGCGCGGCGCGCGCCGCCAGCAGCAGGGCGCCGCCCGCATGGGCCAGGTTGATCAGGTGGAACAGGGTCTCGTCGTCCGCCTCGTCGGCGCAGTCCAGCAGGACGGGGCGGCCCTCCAGCTCCAGCGGGTCGATCAGTGCGGCCTCTGCGCCCTGAAGGGGCAGGGCGCCGACCCGTTCGGCCCACAGGGCGGCCAGGCGGCTCTTGCCCGTGCCAGCGGGTCCATGGAGGGCCATGACGGAGCCCGCCCCGTCAGGCCAGGCGGCGAGGATCCGCACCGCCTCGGCGTTGCTGTCGGACACGACGAAAGCCGCGTCCGCGACGGGACGTTCCAACGGCAGTCGGAGCTGCTCCCTGATCCTGACCTCGGGCGCGGACATGGGGCCTGTCTAGCAGACGGCGAGGTCGACCGCGTCGGTCGCGCGCTGTTGGTTGCGGGGAGCGACGGCGCGCCCTGTGGATGAAATCAGACGAAGGGTTCCAGAGCCGCGTTGCGCTTGCCGGCGTTGAACTCGGTCACGACATAGTCGGCCAGGCCGTGAACCAGGAACGGGTCGGCCTGCAGCAGTGCCTCCAGCTCCGCCTTCGTCACCCCGCTGCGGACGATCAGTATGCCGCCCGTGCGCGGGACCATCGGCCCGGCGGCGATGATCAGGCCGTCGGCCACCTGCTGATCCACCCAGGCGCGATGCTCGGCCGTTCGGGCCTCGATCGCCTCGATCGGCTGGGTGTAGGTGATGGTGACGACGAACATGGGCGCGACCTTTTCAGCGAAGGAGCCTTGGCTATCGCGCGCCGAGGCAGGCTTTGCAACGGCGGAAACCTTGACTTTCGAGGGGGATGATGCGCCCTACGCCGCTTCCGATTTTCGCCGCGCACGCGGCACAGTCCAGACGATTCTCATGCACGCCTATCGCACCCATACCTGCGGCGCCCTCCGTTCGACGGACGCGGGCGCGAACGTCCGGCTGTCGGGCTGGGTCCACCGTAAGCGCGACCACGGCGGGCTGCTGTTCATCGACCTGCGCGACCACTACGGCCTGACGCAGCTGGTGCTGCACCCCGAGACGCCCGGTTTCGCCGCCGTCGAACGCCTGCGCGCCGAGAGCGTGATCAAGGTGGACGGCGAGGTGGTCGCCCGCGACGCTTCGGTCGTGAACCCCAACCTGCCGACCGGCGAGATCGAAGTGCGGGTGCGGGGCGTCGAAGTCCTGTCGGAAGCCGCCGAACTGCCGCTGCCGGTGTTCGGAGAGCCGGAATATCCCGAGGAAATCCGCCTGAAGAACCGCTTTCTGGATTTGCGCCGCGAGACCCTGCACAAGAACATCGTGCTGCGCTCGCGCGTGATCCAGTCGATCCGCAACCGCATGGTTCAGCAGGGCTTCCTGGAATATCAGACGCCGATCCTGACGGCGTCCTCGCCGGAGGGCGCTCGCGACTTCCTGGTGCCGTCGCGCCTGCATCCCGAGAAATTCTACGCCCTGCCGCAGGCGCCCCAGCAGTTCAAGCAACTGCTGATGGTCTCGGGCTTCGACCGCTATTTCCAGATCGCGCCCTGCTTCCGCGACGAAGACCTGCGCGCCGACCGTTCGCTGGAATTCTATCAGCTCGATGTCGAGATGAGCTTCGTGACACAGGAAGACGTCTTCGCCGCCATCGAGCCGGTCATGCACGGCGTGTTCGAGGAGTTCGGCGAGGGCAAGCCGGTGTCGCCCATCGACGGCGTCCACACCTTCACCAACGATTTCGGCGAGCCGTTCGAGCACAAGGGCTTCGAACGGCTGACCTACGCCCAGTCGATGGCCTGGTACGGGTCTGACAAGCCGGACCTGCGCAACCCCATCAAGATGCAGGTCGTGTCCGACCACTTCCGCGACGGCGGCTTCGGCCTGTTCGCCAAGATTTTGGGCGCGGACGAGAAGAACGCGGTCTGGGCCATTCCGGCGCCGACCGGCGGCAGCCGCGCCTTCTGCGACCGTATGAACAGCTGGGCGCAGGGCGAGGGCCAGCCGGGCCTCGGCTATATCTTCTGGTCCGAGGATCAGGGCGCATGGGGCGGTCCCATCGCCAAGAATCTGGGTCAGGAGCCGACCGAGGCCCTGATGTCGTCGCTGGGCCTGGGCCAGGGCGATGCGGCCTTCTTCGTCGCCGGCGACCCGGCCGCCTTCGCCAAGTTCGCCGGCCTGGCGCGCACCCGCGTCGGCACGGAGCTGAAGCTGATCGACGAGGACCAGTTCAAATTCTGCTGGATCGTCGACTTCCCCATGTTCGAATGGTCGGAGGAAGAGAAGAAGGTCGATTTCAGCCACAACCCCTTCTCCATGCCGCAGGGCGGGCTGGAAGCGCTGGAGACCCAGGACCCCCTGACCATCCGAGCCTATCAGTACGACATCGTCTGCAACGGCTATGAGCTGTGCTCGGGCGCGATCCGGAACCACAAGGCCGAGATCATGCTGAAGGCCTTCGACATCGCCGGCTACGACGCCTCGGTGGTCGAGGAGCAGTTCGGCGGCATGTTGAACGCCTTCCGCTATGGCGCGCCGCCGCACGGCGGCCTGGCCCCCGGCATCGACCGGATCGTCATGCTGCTGGCCGGCCAGCAGGCCATCCGCGAGGTGATCGCCTTCCCGCTGAACCAGCAGGGCGAGGACCTGTTGATGAGCGCCCCGTCGCCGGTGCAGGACAGGCAGTTGAAGGAACTGCACATCCGCACCGCCCCGCCGATCAAGGTCTGATCGGCGTTCGCAGGGCCGGAAACGATGAAGGGGACGCCGCAGCGTCCCCTTTTTCGTATCAGCGATTGGACGTGATGACGAAGTTCCGCACGTTGGGCGGCACAGGCGGAACCGGCGGCGTGGGCGAGACCCGGATGATGCGGGTGCTGCGGCAGGCCTGAGCGGTCAGGCGGCCGGGCAGGCGGGTCGAGCCGTCGCCGCAGGCCTCCTGAATCTGGTCCTGGGTCAGGTTGCGGGCGCCCGACAGATCCGCCCCGCGAATGTCCGTGCGACGCAGGGAGGCCTCCATGAAGTCTGCGCGGGCGAAGTTTCCCCCGCTCAGCCGCGCGCCGTCCAGGCTGGCGCCGACGAAGATGGCCCCGGTGAAGTCGCCATTCGACAGATTGGCCGCATTCATCTCCGAACCGGCGAAGCTGGCGCCGCTGGCACGCACATTGGCCAGGGTCGCCCCGAACAGTTCGCCGCCCGACAGATTGGTGCGGGTCAGAACCGCGCCGTTGAAGTTGGCCCCGTGCAGTTCGCCGCCCGACAGGTCCGCGCCGTTCATATTGCTGCGGACGAAGACGGCGCCCTGGGCCTCGACGCCGCTCATCGAGGCGCCGGTGAAGTTGGTGGAAGTGAAGTTTGCGCCGACGATCTGAACCCCGGTCAGATTGGCGCGGGAGAAGTCGCTGCCGGTGAAGTTGGAGCCGACCATCTCTGCGCCGCGCAGATTGGCGCCGACCAGGGTGGCGTTGGCGAAGCTGGCGCCGGTGAAGGTGGCGCCGGACAGATTGCGGCCGGACAGTTCACAGCGATTGCATGATCCGCCCAGCGAGACCGAGCGGGCGACATCGCGGTCCTGAAGGCTGAGCTCCACACCCGCGAAGGCGGGCGCGACCCCCAGCGTCAAGCCCAACCCCAGGCCCAACGCCATCAGGGCGGGGAAGGGGCGGCGGATATGTGCAGCGATCTGTTTCACGCGATCTGAATGCCCCGAAAGGCCCGCGACACCTACTTAAATCGAGGTAACTTCGTTAAATCGCGGCAACCCCCGTGTTCCTCAGCAGGCGCGAATGCGCAGGGAACCGGGCAGAACCGTGGAGGCGTCGCCGCAGGCCTGATTCAGCTGGCTCTGTGTCAGGCCCGTGGCTCGGGCCAACTGGGCGCCGGACAGGTTGGTCCCCGACAGGGTCGCGCCCGAGAAGTTCGCCCCTTCCAGATAGGCGCCGACGAAACTGGCGTTGGTCAGGTTGGCGCCGGCGAAGCTGGAGCTCGAGAAGACGCCGCCGTAGCCTTCCACGTCGCGCAGATCGGCGCCGTTGAAGCGGGTGCGGTTCATGACGCTGAGGCTGAGGTCCGCCTGACGCAGGCGCGAGCGCGACAGGTTCAGGCCGCGCGCCTCCAGGCCCGAGAAATCGCCCTGGAACAGGTTGCAACCGCTGCAGGAGGCACCGCGACGGACGCTGGCGATCTGGCCCGCGTTCTGGGCGAAGGCGGGGGCGGCGAAGGCCAGGACAGCGGCTGCGGCCAGACCGAGGCGGATTGTGTGTTTCATGGACCGGGCTCCGACGTTTGGTCGTCTCCAGCAAGCCTTAGGCCATATCCCTTAACTTAAGCCTGATCGCCGCCCTGCATCGCCGGTGCGGCGCCGCAGGTGTCGCAAACCCAGGTTCCGCCCCGGCGCTGAAGGCTGAAATCGCCGCAGGCGGTACAGGCGACGGCCTCGGTGGCGGCGACGGAGAGGGTCTCGGGCTCGGCCTTCTTGCCGAAGGGCAGGACGACCAGATTGTCGGGGGCCGAGCCGCGAGCGAAGCCCTTGGAGATGAAACGGGCGGCGGGCACGGCCTCGCCTTCCGGCTTTTCGTCCAGGCCGTCGGCGCCATTGTCAGGGGCGGCGTTGGCCAGTTCGTGCCGGTCCAGATAGGAGACGCCCAGCTCGCGGAAGATGTAGTCCAGGATCGAGGTGGCCGAGCGGATGGAGTCGTTGCCGGTGACGCGGCCCGCCGGCTCGAACCGGGTGAAGACGAAGGCGTCCACGAATTCATCCAGCGGCACGCCGTATTGCAGGCCGATGGAGATGGCGATGGCGAAGTTGTTCATCAGACTTCGGAAGGCGGCGCCTTCCTTGTGCATGTCGATGAAGATCTCGCCCAGTTCGCCGTCTTCGTACTCGCCGGTGTGGATATAGACCTTGTGGCCGCCGACGGAGGCCTTCTGGATATAGCCCTTGCGGCGATCGGGCAGTTTGCGGCGGGCGGGGGCGCGTTCCACGACGCGTTCCACCACGCGTTCCGGCCGCGAGACGGGGGCGGGGCGCGCGACCTCGGCGCGGGGCTGAGCCTCGGCGGACGGCAGGTCCAGAAGGGGCGTCGCCGGCGGGGCGGCGCGCGCCAGGCGGACGGCGCGACGTCCGTCCAGGGCCGCCTGGCTGAGCAGACGCGCCGCCTGGGTCGGCCCCGCGCGCCAGTCCATGATCTGAACCGCCAGGTCCGGGGCGTCGCTGAACGGCTCGACGGCGGCGCGCAGGCTGGCCGCCGCCTGCGCCGGATGGGCCAGAAGCGCGGCCACCGCGGCGGGCGCGTCCGTCCAGTCCGACAGGTGGCCGGCCCCGAAGACCCAGCGCGCGGCCTCGGTCTCGGCTTCATCGGAGACGCCCAGCAGGGTCAGCAGCGGGCCGTCGCCGTCCTCGACGCCAAGGACGTCGCGGATGAAGCCGGGGTCCAGAACCGGGGCGGTGAAGACGGCGTCGAAGCTGTCGGCATCGGCCAGGGCGGCTTCGACGGCGGCCAGTTCGATGTCGGTGAAGCCCAGGGCGCGAAGGGCGGCGTGGTCCAGACCCGGCGCCTCGACCAGGGTGCGGCGTCCGAACAGATGGCGCTCGGCCGCCTGCACGTCGCCGCCGGCCGATTTCAGGGCCGCGGCCAGAGCCGGGTTCAGGCGGCGACCGATGGCGCCGTCCGCCGTCTGGAAAACGTCGACGGCCGCAGGTTCGCCCAGACCCAGGCGCAGTCGCGCCTCGGCGTCGTCCACGAACAGGCCGATGGTGGCATGACGGCGGGGAGCGCCGGGTTTGGGCAGCCGGTTGGCGGCGGCATGAGACAGCGGGTCCGGATTGGCTTTCAACCGCGCCTGACGCGACCGCGCCGTGTCGGCCTCCGCGCCCTTGAGGTCGTCCCAGTCGGGGCAGGGGCCACGCAGGCCCGCCAGTTCGACGGACGCCTGCGCGGCCGAGGCCGCGACGATGGCGGCCAGGGCTTCCGCGCGCGCGGTCAGGTCCCCGCCGGCCGGGACGACGGCCTGCATCACCCCCTCCAGCCCCAGGGCGATGGGGGCGGCCTGGTCCGAGGTCAGGTCCAGAGCGACGGTCCACAGGCGGGCCAGGGCGGGCAGGGCGTCGGCGCCCAGCGCCAGGGCGTCGGCCAGGTTCAGAACGACGCGGGCCGGCGAAGGGGCGGCGGCCGCCTCGGCGTCGCGCGGGCTGAACGCCAGGATCAGGCCGCCGTCCAGCGCCGCCTCGGCCGCTGTCAGGGTTTCGGGCGCGCCTGCCGCGATCTGGGTGCGGTCGGCCAGGGCGACCAGGGGCGGGATGTCGACGCGGGGCTGGGGCGCCAGGGTCGGCCGCTCGCCGTCGATGGCGCGCAGGATGTCGGCGTCCGAAGCGCCGCAGCGCCGGGCGGTCGCCGCCACGCGCGCCAGGGCGGGGTTGCGCGCCGGGTCGCCGCAGTCGCCGCGCGGCCCCTCGCACCGATCCACCGCATCGGCGACCGCCGACAGGGCCTCGGCCAGGGCCTGGCCCGCCTGGGCGCCCAGACGTACCGCGATCTGTTCGCCATGCCGGGCTTGAAGACGGGCGGGCGCGGCCGGGTCGGACAGGTCGATGATGTCGAGGGGGCTGCTGGCAAGCGTCGCCGGCGTCGCCAGTCCGAGTTTGAGCGTGGCGACCAGTTCGTCGCGGAACAGGTCCGCCTGCGTCCGGTCGGGAAAGACGCCCAGGGTCAGGCCGCGCGCCGCCAGGGCCCCGCACCAGGCGTCGGGCGCGCCGTTCAGCCAGTCGCCGGTCGGGTCGGCGTCGACGCCCCCGGCTTCCAGCCAGTCCAGCCACGACTCCGCCTGGGCGTCGGACCAGCCAGCGGGCGCCAGGATTTCCTGAACCGTCCCCGCGCGTTCGACAGGGCGCGTCTCCATCGCGACTCGATCCGCAAGGGCGGCGAAGCCGGATTGAAAGCGCATGGGCGGCGTCTCCCGAAGGTTCGGGACCAACCTAGGGCCAGGATGCGAGCGATCCAATAGATATGGTGGGCTGGCGCAGGGTTTCCCACAAGATATCGATTTACGCGCGCACGCCTCCGCGCTGGACGAAGACGATGCGGGTTTCTATGATCGCGCGCAGCCGACGAGCCTCCCCTCGCGGCGGATTTCGTGTGGGTGAAGACGTGCTGAACAAGATTTTCGCTTGGTGGAACGGGGCCACGATCGGCACCCTCTTCACGATCGCCAAGCGTGGCCGCTACGTCGGGACCGACGAGATCGGCAACAAATATTACGAGGCCCGGGATAACACGAGCTACGACGGTCGCCGCCGCCGCTGGGTGATCTACGAGGGTTACGCCGACGCCTCCAAGGTGCCGCCGGATTGGCACGGCTGGCTGCGCTACACCTTCGACCTGCCGCCGACCGAGGCGCCGTTGCCGCGCCGCGCATGGGAAAAGGACCATCTGCCGAACTTCACCGGCACGCCGATGGCGTGGCGGCCGCAGGGCTCTCTGGCCGCCGAGGCCAAACGCCCCGCCGCGACCGGCGACTATCAGGCCTGGACGCCCGAGTGAGGCGCGCGCGCCTGCTGACGGGCGTGGCGGCGGCGCTGGGCGTGCTCAGCGCCGGGGCCGTGACCGCCAGCGTGTTGCAGGACGCCCCGCGAGACGCCCGTCCGGTCCAGTCCAGTCCGGATCCCATCGGCGACATCCTGCGCACCAAGAAGGCGTCCGGCGCCAATGTGCCGACGGAATCGCCGCCGGCCGGCGCGCCTGCGCCCAAGAGCCCTGTCGCCGTGACGCCGCCGGCCACCGTGGTGATCGCCGAGGACGAGGCGGTCGAGGAAAAGGCCGCTGCGGAGGTCAAGGCGGAGACCCCCGTGGTCGAAAAGGCCATCGACCAGCCCGCGACGCCCGCCCGTCGCCAACGCCGCAAGTTCGCGATCATCCAGGCCATCGACAAGACCACCGCCGAGACGATGAAGTTCGAGGTCGAGGTGGGCGGGCGCCCGGTGCGCTTCAACCGCAATCTGATCTTCGCCGTGCGGGCTTGCGAGGTGTCGACGCCCGACGAGTTGACGGAAGACTCCATCGCCTATGTGGACGTCACCCTGCAGTCGTCGCGGGTGAACGGCCCGGCCGATCCGCGCCAGATCTTCCGCGGATGGATGTTCGCCTCTTCCCCGGCCGTCAGCGGCCTGCAGAATCCCAACTACGACGCCTGGGTGGTCGGTTGTAAGAACTGACCGCCGCGCCGAAAGGACGCCGCGATGAGCCGTCAAAGAGCGCCGAAGAAGAGCGAAACGGTCGAGATCCGACTGTCGCATCCGGTCAAGACCGCCTTCATGGACCGATGTCGCGCCGAAGGGCGCACGGCCAGCGACGCCATCCGTCAATTCATCGAGGCCGAGCTGGCCGGCGGCGCTCGTTATCGGGCCAAGACCCTCAGCGGCTGGCGGGCCTTGGTCGTCGCCGCCGTGGCCGGACTGGCGCTGGGGGCGGTGGCGGCCCCGTCGCTGGCCCAGTCGAACGCGGGCGGAGCCGAACGGTTCGATCGGCTGGACCGTAATCACGACGGCGTTCTGAGCCGCGCCGAATATCTGGCCCGCTAACGGATACGGATCAGGAAGCGGTCGGGCCGCAGATTCAGCCAGGTCCAGGGCTTGAACAGGCTGGCGCCGGGGTTCCATGAGGCCAGAACCCATTCGGCGCGGCCCACGATGTTCCCGGCCGGCAGAAAGCCGACGCCCAGGTTTCCCGGCCAGCGGCTGTCCAGCGAATTGTCGCGGTTGTCGCCCATCATGAAATATTGGCCCTGCGGAACACGATAGACGGGGGTGTCGTCTCCGGGCAGGCCGGCTCCGCCGTCATAGGTGAGGTAGGTGCGGCCGTCGGGCAGGGTTTCGCCCGTCTCCAGCACCCGCCGTTGGGGCGCGTCCTTGTCATGGGTCAGGCGCAGGGGCGTGCGGGGGATGGGCCGTCCATTGACATGGACCACGCCCTGGCGGACCTGAATCGCATCGCCCGGCAGGCCGATGACGCGTTTGATCCAGACCTGCCCTGGATCGTGCGGACGGCGAAAGACCACGACGTCGCCGCGCGCCGGGCCGTGGCCGAACAGCCGGCCTCTCGACATATGAGTGTTCAGCGGAAGGGAGGCCGCACTCCAGCCATAGGAAAACTGCGACACAACGATGTAGTCGCCAGTGACCAGGCCAGGCTCCATCGAGGAGGAGGGGATGGTGAAGGGCTGGAACAGGACGATCCGCAGCAGGACGGCGACGATCAGGGCGATAGCCAGGGTGGCGACGATCTCCAGGATTTCACGCCACAGGGATGGACGGGGCGAGGCTTGGGCTTGGGTCATGCGCCCTGATGCGATCCCCGCCTGGCGGCCCGCCAGCGAAACCCTGTCCGGACAGGCCTCCGATCGTGTCCGGACAGGTCGTCAGGGGGCGGCCAGGGCCCGTGCGACGGCTTCGACGCCGGTCAGGGGGGCGGTAAGGGCGGAGAGGTCGGGCCTGACCGTCAGGGCGGGCTTCAAGCGGCGGAGATAGGCCGCCTGAGGCGTTTCCAGGGCGCCGAACTGGCTGAGATGCTCGGTCAGGAACTGGGCGTCCAGCAGGGTCCAGCCGCCGGTTCTGAGGCGCGCGACCAGATGGACCAGGGCGACCTTGGAGGCGTCGCGTTCGCGGCTGAACATGCTCTCGCCGAAGAAGGCGCCGCCCAGGGACACGCCGTACAGCCCCCCGACCAGGCGCTCGTCCCGCCAACATTCGATGGAATGGACATGGCCCATGGCGAACAGGGCCGAGTACAGTCGCCGGATCGGGCCGTTGATCCACGTGTCCTGGCGATCCTTCCCTTGAGCCGCCGCGCAGCCGTCCAAGACCGCTTCGAACGCCGTGTCGATGCGGATGTCGAAGGGTTCGGCCCGCACGGTCCGGCGCAGGCGGCTGGGGATGTGGAAGGCGTCCAGCGGTATGACGCCCCGCTGGTCCGGCTCGACGATGAAGACGCGCGGATCGTCGCGCGTCTCGGCCATCGGAAACACGCCCCGGGCGTAACAGGCCAGCAGGTCCTCGGGGCCGAAACCGCCGAAAGGCCCGCTGGCGCTGAAATCGGGGTCGGTCAGGCGTCGCCCTTCTGACGGGCCGCCCACTTCTCCAGCCAGTGGATGTCGTAGTCGCCCGACAGGATGTCCGGCTCGGCCAGCAGCTTCTGGAACAGGGGGATGGTGGTGTCGACGCCGCCGATGACCATCTCGTTCAGCGACCGCTTCAGGCGCGCGATGGCCTCTTCGCGGTCGCGGCCGTGGACGATCAGCTTGCCGATCAGGCTGTCGTAATAGGGCGGGATCGAATAGCCGGCGTAGATGGCGCTATCCAGACGCACGCCCAGGCCGCCCGGCGCGTGGAAGTCTGTGATCTTGCCTGGCGACGGGGTGAAGGTCTCCGGGTTCTCGGCGTTGATCCGCACCTCGATGGCGTGGCCCTTGAAGGCGATGTCGTCTTGCGTGAACGACAGCGGCAGACCGGCGGCGATCCGCACCTGTTCGCGCACCAGATCGACGCCCGTGATCATTTCCGTGACTGGGTGTTCGACCTGCAGGCGGGTGTTCATCTCGATGAAGAAGAACTCGCCGTCCTCCCACAGGAACTCGATGGTGCCGACGCCCAGATAGCCGATGGCGGCGATGGCCTTGTTGACCGTCTCGCCGATCTTCTTGCGACCCTCGGCCGACAGGGCGGGCGAGGGGGCTTCTTCCAGCACCTTCTGGTGACGACGTTGCAGCGAACAGTCGCGTTCGCCCAGGTGGACGACATTGCCGTGGCTGTCGGCAATGACCTGGATCTCGATGTGGCGCGGCTTCTGGAGATAGCGCTCCATATAGACGGCGCCGTTGCCGAAAGCGGCCTTGGCCTCGGACTGGGCGGTCTGCACCGCCTCGACGAGATCGTCAGGCGTCATCGCCACCTTCATGCCGCGTCCGCCGCCGCCCGCCGCCGCCTTGACGATCAGGGGGAAGCCGATGGATTTGGACGCCTCGATGGCGGCCTCGACCGTCTCGACTTCGCCGTCCGAACCGGGAACGACGGGAATGCCCGCATCCTTGACCGTCTGTTTGGCGCTGATCTTGTCGCCCATGACCCGGATGTGTTCAGGCTTGGGGCCGATGAAGGTCATGCCGTGGGCTTCGACGATCTCGGCAAAACGCGCGTTCTCGGACAGGAAGCCGTAGCCGGGGTGGATCGCCTGGGCGCCGGTGATCTCGGCCGCCGCGATTATCGAGGGGATGTTCAGATACGACTTGGCGGCCGAGGCCGGGCCGATGCAGACGCTCTCGTCGGCCAGCCGCACCCACATGGCGCCGCGGTCGGCCTCGGAGTGAACGGCGACGGTGGAGATGCCCATCTCCTTGCACGCGCGGTGGATGCGCAGCGCGATCTCGCCCCGGTTGGCGATCAGGACCTTGGTGAACATCAGGGCGCCTTAGGCTTCCAGCAGGACGAGCGGTTCGCCGAATTCGACCGGCTGGCCGTCGCCGACCAGAATGTCCGCCACCACGCCGTCGCGCGGCGCCTGGATCGGGTTCATGGTCTTCATGGCTTCCACGATCAGAAGGGTCTGGCCCTTCTTGACCTTGTCGCCCGGCTGGACGAACGGCGCGGCTTCCGGCGAGGGCTGCAGATAGGCGGTACCGACCATCGGCGACTTCACCTCTTCGCCGGCGCGGGCGACGATGGTGGCGGGATCGGACGGCATCGAAACCGGGGCGGCGGCGGCAGCGGGCGCGGCGACCGGAGCGGGGGCGTACTGTACCGGGGCGGCGTTGACGGTGACTTCGCGGGCGACGCGGATTCGCAGTTCGCCGCGCTCGACCTCGACTTCGGTCAGATCGGTCTCGTTCAAGATTTCGGCCAGCTGGCGGACCAGGGCGGCGTCGATCTCGGCGTGTTTCTTGTCATCGGCCATTGGAATGCGCCTTGTCTTTCGTGTGTGTAAGCGAACGGGCGGCCTTCAGGGCCGTTCCCGGATCAGGTTGAGGGCCGCCTGGACGGCCAGTTCATAGCCGTTCGCGCCGAAACCGGCGATGACGCCGGTCGCCGCGGACGACACGTAGGAGTGATGGCGAAACGCCTCGCGCGCCGCCGGATTGGACAGATGCAGCTCGATCACCGGGATCGGCAGCGTCTTCAGCGCATCGTGAAGCGCCACCGACGTATGACCATAGGCGGCGGGATTCAGGATCAGGGCATGGGCGCTTTCACGGGCTTCCTGAATCCAGTCCACTAGAACGCCCTCGTGGTTGGTCTGGCGGAACACGATCTCGGCCCCCCCAGCCGCCTTGACGCACCGCTGCTCGATGTCCGCCAGCGTCTCGCGGCCATAGATGTGCGGCTCCCGAACCCCGAGCAGGTTCAGGTTGGGGCCGTTCAGCACGTGGATGACAGGCGTTTCGGCCATGGGCTCCGGAATCGGCGGCGTTTGCAGCACAAGAGGGGCCTTTTAGCCGACGCGCGGCGCGGGTCAAACGGTCCAGGTGAGTGAAGTTTCCCCAGGGGCATGGTCGGCCAAGGCGGTTGGCCCGGATTTCGCAAGGCGCGCCGCATCCCTCCCTCGCGGGGACGGGGCCAAGGAGGGCGCAATGCTCCAGAACGGCAAATTGCTTCTTCGCGCGGCGATGGCCGCCTGCGCCGCCCTGGCGGTCGCGGTCGGCGCCTTCGTGCTGGAGATCGGCTGACGGCTGACGGCTGGCGCGCAGGCGTCGCAGCCTCTATGTCCCGGCGGCGCATGCGTCCGGGAGCTCTTTCATGCCTCAGATCCAGTTGAACGGCGAACCGCGCCAAGTCCAGGCGCAGACCATCCTGGCCCTGGTCGAGGAGGTGTCGCTCGATCCTCGCAAGGTGGCGGTGGAGCGCAATCTGGAAATCGTGCCCAAGTCGCTGCATGGCGCGACACCTGTGGCGGAAGGCGACCGCATCGAACTGGTGCAGTTCGTCGGGGGCGGTTGACCGCGATCAAATCCCGCAACGACGCCTTTCCCTGACGCGCCGGGGTGTTTAGGTCAGGTCCATGACCGATACAGCCTCCGAAACTTGGTCCGTCGCCGGCCGCACCTTCACCTCGCGCCTGATCGTGGGCACCGGCAAATACGCCGACTACGCCCAGAACGCCGCCGCCGCCGAGGCTGCGGGGGCCGAGATCGTGACCGTGGCCGTGCGTCGCGTGAACCTGTCGGACCCGAGCCAGCCGATGCTGGTGGACTATGTGAAGCCCGATCGTTTCACCTTCCTGCCCAACACCGCCGGCTGTTTCACCGGCGAGGACGCGGTGCGGACCCTGCGTCTGGCGCGCGAGGCGGGGGGCTGGAACCTGGTCAAGCTGGAGGTGCTGTCCAACACCGCCCATCTCTATCCCGACATGATCGAGACGCTGCGGGCGCTGGACCTGCTGATCAAGGACGGGTTCGACGTCATGGTCTATTGCACCGACGACGTGGTCATGGCCAAGCGGCTGGAGGAGGCCGGCGCCGCCGCCATCATGCCCGCCGCCGCCCCCATCGGCTCGGGCCTGGGGCTTCAGAATCCCATCAACGTCCGTCTGATCGTCGAACAGGCCAAGGTGCCGGTTCTGGTGGACGCGGGCGTCGGCACGGCCTCGGACGCGACCCTGGCGATGGAGCTGGGCTGCGACGCCGTCCTGATGAACACCGCCATCGCCGGGGCGAAAGACCCCATCCGCATGGCCGGCGCCATGAAACACGCCGTCATCGCCGGCCGCGACGCCTATCTGGCTGGACGCATGCCGAAACGGATGTACGCCGACCCGTCCTCGCCCCTGGCTGGCCTGATCTGATTTCATCGCTGTCCGGCGGAGCGTTCCGTCGCTAGAAGGCGCGGTTTCCTTCGCGTCAGGGCGGCCATGTCGATCATTCCGGAAAAGCGGCTGAAGGCGGCCATCGGCTTCATCTTCGTGACGGCCGTGCTCGACATCGTCGCCATGGGGATCATCATTCCCGTCCTGCCGCAGTTGATCGAGGACTTCGTCGGCTCCAACGCACGCGCGGGGATCATCAACGGCGTGTTCGTGGCCCTGTGGGCCGGGATGCAGTTCGTCGCCTCGCCGATCATCGGGTCGCTGTCGGACCAGTACGGGCGACGCCCGGTCATACTGCTGAGCTGTGCGGGCCTGGCCATCGACTATGTGCTGATGGCCTTGGCGCCGAACCTGTGGTGGCTGGCGCTGGGGCGGATCGTCGCCGGCGTCACCTCGTCCAGCTTCACCACCATCTACGCCTATATGGCCGATGTGACGCCGCCGGAGGGGCGGGCCAAGGCCTATGGGCTGATCGGAGCGGCCTTCTCGGGCGGGTTCGTCCTGGGGCCGGTGATCGGCGGATTCCTGGGAGAGATCGGGCCGCGCGCGCCGTTCTGGGCCGCCGCCGCCATGTCGGGTCTGGCCTTCCTGTATGGCTTGATCATCCTGCCCGAGAGTCTGGCGGTGGAGAAGCGGATGAGGTTCAGCTGGCGGCGCGCCAATCCGGTCGGGGCCATGGTGCTGCTGGGCCGCCATCCCGAACTGACGGGCCTGGCGGGCGTGACCTTCCTGCTGCATTTCGCCCACCATGTCTTTTCGGCGGTCTTCGTGCTGTACGCCCAGTATCGCTATGGCTGGGGCCCGCGCGAGGTCGGGATGCTGCTGGCCATGGTCGGCCTTCTGGACATGGGGATGCAGGGACTGGTGGTCGGGCCCGTCACGAAGGCGCTGGGCGACCGCAAGACCATGCTGCTGGGACTGGTCGGCGGCACTATCGGGATCGCCCTGATGGGCTGGGCGCCGACGGGCTGGGCCTTCGTGGCGGCCATGCTGCCCAACGCCCTGTGGGGTTTGGCCATGCCGACGCTGCAGTCCCTGATGACGCGCCAGGTGTCCGAAAGCGAGCAGGGCCAGCTGCAGGGCGCGACCATGAGCGTGGCCTCCATCGCCGGGGTCGCATCGCCCCTGTTCTTCGGCTGGGTCTATTCGTTGTCCGTGGGCGGCGGGTTCGAGCCGTTGACCGATTGGCTGGATCGGCAGGGCCTGGGTCTGATCGATGCGGTCGTCCATTCACCGGGTCTCAGCTTCTACATCTCGGCCCTGGTGCTGTTGTTGGCGGGCGTCATCGGCTGGATCACGGCCCGGCGGGCGGAACGCGCCGAAACCCTGGCCGTTGATGACGCGCCCACGCCTTGATCCGGCCCGAAACCGGGTGCGGTATGGCGAGGCTTGAAGCCTGTTCTCCTCGGATGACCATGAAGACCCGATCGATCGTGCTCGCCGCCGCCCTGGCCCTGTCGGCCTGCGGCAATCCGCAAAGCTCCAAGGCGCAGGAGGGCGAGTTCGCCCAGCCCACGCGAAGCCCCCCGTCGGACGCGGCGGGGATGAAGTCCAGCTTCGCGCCCGTGGTGCGCTCGGCGGCGCCGGCGGTGGTCAATATCTCGGCGCGCAGCGTGCAGCGGGTGCAGGCCGATCCCTTCTTCCAGTTCTTCGGCGGCGGCATTCCCCAGGCGCGGGTGGCGGAATCGGTCGGATCGGGCGTGATCGTGCGTTCCGACGGGATCGTGGTGACGAACAACCACGTCATCGACGGCGCCCAGCAGATCAAGGTGGTGCTGAACGACCGGCGCGAGTTCCCCGCCACCGTCATCCTGGCCGACGAGCGCAGCGACATCGCCGTGCTGCGGCTGGAGAACGTCAGCGACCGTCTGCCGGTGCTGGCCATCGACGATCAGGAGCAGCAGCAGGTCGGCGATCTGGTCCTGGCCATCGGCAATCCGTTCGGCGTGGGCCAGACGGTGACGAACGGCATCATCTCGGCCCTGAACCGGACAGAGACGGGGATTTCGGACAGCGGCTCCTTCATCCAGACCGACGCGGCCATCAACCCCGGCAATTCGGGCGGGGCGTTGGTGGACATGGACGGCGACCTGATCGGCATCAACACCGCCATCTTCTCGCGATCCGGTTCCTCGGCCGGGGTCGGGTTCGCGGTGCCGGCGGCCATGGTCAAGCGGGTGGTGGACTCGGCCCTGGGCGGCGCCCGCGCTGTGGTGCGCCCGTGGTTGGGCGTGAAGGGCGACACCGTCACCAGCGACATCGCCGGCAGCCTGGGCCTGAGCCGGCCGCAGGGGCTGGTCGTGACGGATGTTTACGCCAACGGCCCCGCCGCCCGCGCCGGTCTTCGCCAGGGCGATGTGATCACGGCCGTCGACGGCCAGGAGATCAACGACCAGGGTGGGCTGAACTATCGCGTCGGCTCTCGCAATCCGAACGATCAGGTGCAGATCGCCATCCTGCGCGACGGCCGGCCTCAGACCCTGACGGCGCGGGTGCAGACCCTGCCGGGCGAGGCCGATCCGAAACAGGGAACGGTGATCCAGCAGGGGCCGTTTCAGGGCGCGAGCGTCGCGGCGCTGAGCCCGGCGCTTGCGGACCGATTGGGCGGCGATCCCTTCGCCACGGGCGTTGTGGTGCTGGGCGTGTCCGGACGCGGCTACGCCGCCAGCGTCTTCCGCCAGAACGATCTGGTCCTGGCCGTCAATGGCCAACGCATCAACAGCGTCCGAGAGTTGGAAGCCGCCAGCGCCAGTCGCGGCCCATGGCAGGTGACGATCAACCGCGGCGGCCGTCAGATCACCGGCGTCCTGCGCTAGAAATCAGACGTCAGGCGGGCTTCGGCCCGCCGATGGACCAGGTGTGGCCGAAGGGGTCGCGCAGGATGCCGTAGCGGTCGCCCCAGAACTGGTCGGCCATGTCCATGACGGGTTCGGCGCCGCCGACGACCAGGGCGCGGGTCCACCAGGCGTCGGGGTCGGCGACCTGAAGATGCAGGGTCACGCCGGCGGGGCGCACGTCCTGAACGCCGCTGTATTCGGGAAACTCGTCGTTCAGCATGACGCTGGCGCCATTGATCCGCAGATGGGCGTGCATCAGGCGCTCGCCGTCGTCGGCCAGGCGGCGATCCAGAACCTCGGCCCCGAAGGCGATGATGTAGAAGTCCACCGCCGCCGAGGCGCCGCGCGACGGGATGGTCAGATGGGGCGTCACGCCGCAGGTCGGGCCTTGGTCGGGGCGGGCGTCGGTCATGAAGGCGGTCTCCGTATCGGGATGCGATACTAGCGCGTGAAAAGCCGAGTGCGAACGCTTACATAGGTCGCACCCATGAGCGATCTGTTCGAAGCCTCCGGCATTCTGCCCCCCGACGCCCCCTTGGCCGACCGTCTGCGCCCGCGCACGCTGGACGAGGTGGTGGGGCAGGATCACCTTCTGGGACCCGGCGGGCCGATCCGGCGCATGATCGAGGCCGGGCGACTGGGCTCGATGATCCTGTGGGGACCGCCCGGCACCGGCAAGACCACCATCGCCCGGCTGCTGGCCCAGGCGGCGGGTTATGAATACCAGGCGATCAGCGCCGTCTTCTCGGGCGTCGCGGACCTGAAGAAGGCGTTCGAGGCGGCGCGGCTGCGGCGCGCGGCGGGGCAGTCGACCCTGCTGTTCGTCGACGAGATCCACCGGTTCAACCGCGCCCAGCAGGACGGTTTCCTGCCGTTCGTGGAGGCGGGGGTGGTCACGCTGGTCGGGGCCACGACCGAGAACCCCAGTTTCGAGCTGAACGGCGCCCTGCTGTCGCGCAGCCAGGTCTATGTGCTGAAGCGGCTGGACGACGCGGCGCTGGATCAGCTTCTGGGCCGGGCCGAGGCGCATATGGAGCGGGCCCTGCCGCTGACGCCCGAGGCGCGACAGGCGATGCTGGCCCTGGCGGACGGGGACGGGCGCTATCTGCTGACCATGTCGGAGGTGCTGTTCGACCTGCCCGAGGACGAGCGGCTGGACGTGCAGGGGCTGGCGGGCGTGCTGCAGCGCCGGGCGCCCGCTTACGACAAGAGTAGAGAAGAACACTATAACCTCATATCCGCCCTGCATAAATCGGTGCGGGGATCGGACCCGGACGCGGCGCTGTATTGGTTGGCGCGGATGCTGAACGGGGGCGAGGACCCGCTGTATCTGGCGCGGCGGATCGTGCGGATGGCGGTCGAGGACATCGGCGAGGCGGACCCGCTGTCGATCCTGGTCGCCAATGCGGCGAAGGATACCTATGACTTCCTGGGCAGCCCCGAGGGCGAACTGGCGCTGGCTCAGGCGGTGGTGCATCTGGCCACCGCGCCCAAGTCGGTCGGGGTCTATGAGGCGTTCAAGGCGGCCAAGAAGGCGGCCTATGAGACCGGATCGCTGATGCCGCCCGCCCATATCCGCAACGCCCCGACCAAGCTGATGAAGTCGCTGGGCTACGGCAAGGGCTATCAATACGATCCCTCGACGCCCGAAGGGTTCTCGGGCGCCAACTTCTTCCCCGACGAGATGGAACGCCGCACCTTCTATCAGCCCAAGGGCGAGGGGCACGAGGAGAAAGTCAAGGCGCGGCTGGAACGCTGGGCCGCGATGCGGGCGCGGATGGCGGTGGACGGCCCTGTGGACGCGGTGGGCGACTGACCTCTAGAAGCGCCCGATGTCCGAACGCCAGCCCGTCGCCCTGTCCGAAGATGAGATCGCCGCCGTCCGGTCGTGGGTGATCCACGAGGACGCCCATATTATAGCCTTTTCCAAGCCCAGCGGCCTGTCCAGCCAGGGCGGGCGGATCAAGGCGCATACGCTGGACGACCTGTTGTGGGCGTTCGCGCGGTCGAACGGCAAGCGGCCGGAATTGGTGCATCGGCTGGACCGCGACACCTCGGGCGTGATCCTGGCGGCCAAGACCAAGCCGGCAGCGGGCTTTCTGGGCAAGGCGATGCAGATGCGGCGGTTCAGGAAACAATATCTGGCCCTGCTGTCGGCGGCGCCGGACCCGCGATCCGGCACGGTCGATGCTCCCCTGCGTCGCGAGGAGATCGGGCGCGAATCCTATATGCGGGTCGTGGCCTTCGACGCGCCGGGGGCGCAAGGGTCGCAGAGCCGATACCGCACGCTGGCCGCCAGCGATCACGGGGCGGTGGTGGAGCTGGAGCCGCTGACCGGGCGGATGCATCAGTTGCGGGTGCATATGGCGCATCTGGGGCGGCCGCTGATCGGGGACGTGCGCTATGGCGGCGCCCTGACCACGCCGGTCGGGGCCGCGCCGCGCCTGATGCTGCACGCGATGAAACTGAGCTTTCCGCATCCCGAAGGCGGGACCACGACGGTCGAGGCCCCGCCGCCGGACGATTTCCAGACGCTACGGAACGCGCTGGGTCTATAAGATCGGTCGAACCTAAAGGAGCCGCCCGTGGTCGCGACCGTTCTGATCGTCATCGTGGCGCTGATCCACGCCTATATCGTGGTGCTGGAGATGGCGCTGTGGACCACGCCGCGTGGGCGGAAGGCCTTCGGCATGAGCGTCGAAATGGCCGAAACGACCAAGGTGCTGGCCGCCAATCAGGGCCTCTATAACGGCTTTCTGGTCGCGGGCCTGGCCTGGGGGCTGTGGCTGGGCGCGGGCGGGTTTCAGATCAAGGTCTTCTTCCTGGCCTGCGTGGTGGTCGCGGGACTTTACGGCGCGGCGACGGTCAGCCGGAAGATTCTGCTGGTCCAGGCGGTTCCGGCCGGTCTGGCCCTGATCGCCCTGACCTTGCATCTGTGAGGGAACGGCCGTCTGATTGCGACGCTATGTCGTCGAAAGGATTTATCCGATGAAGCGTCTCGCCATCGCCCTGACCGGCCTGTCCGTCCTGGCCCTGACCGCCTGCGCCAGCCTGGCGCCCTATGGCCAGCAGCGGGGGAGCGGCGGGCAGGGGTATTCCGAGCAGCGGATCGAGAGCAACCGATACCGGGTGACCTATAACGGCGTGGGCGCGGCCGGTCGCGTCGCCGACTGGGCGCTGGTGCGGGCGGCGGACCTGACCACCGAACAGGGATACGACTGGTTCGAGGTGACGCAAAGCTGGACCGACGGTCGTCCCGGCGGGGCGGGCGGGGTCCGCCCCAGCGTGTCCATCGGCGGCGGCAGCAGCCGGTACGGCGGCTATTCTGCATCGGGGGTCGGCGTGGGCGTGGGCCTGAACTTCACCGGGCCGCAGCCGACCTCGACCACGCTGGAGGTCGTCATGGGCCGGGGCGCCAAGCCGAACAGCCCGAACGCCTATGATGCGCGCTCTGTGCAGGGCTCCATACCGCGCTGACCATCGCTTTCGTCGCGGTCCGCGTATAGAAGGCCGCACGATGACACGTTTTCTTCTCGTCGCGATCGGCGGCGCCATCGGTTCGGTGGCGCGCTATGGGCTGGGCGTCGCGGCCGGTCGGTGGGCGCCGAACGCCGGATGGCCGGTCGGCACCTTTGCGGCAAATGTCATAGGCGGCCTGCTGATGGGCCTTCTGGTCGGCTGGCTGGCCTTTCGCGGCGGGGCGCAGCAGGAGGCGGTCAGGCTGTTCGCCGCCGTCGGCGTGCTGGGCGGGTTCACGACCTTTTCTTCCTATTCGCTTGAGGCGGCGCAGATGATCGAGCGCCGTCAGTTGGGGCTGGCGGCCTGTTATGTCGTCGGTTCTGTGGTTCTGGCCATCGGCGCGCTGTTTGTCGGTCTGATGATCGCCCGCCGGGCCTTTGGAGTTTCCGTTTGACCGACCAGCCGCCCGCAGCCGACGCCCCCAAGCGCGAAGTCCTGACGATCTATGTCGCCGAGGACGAGGACGGCATCCGCCTGGACCGCTGGTTCCGCCGACGCTGGCCGCATCTGTCGAACATTCAGGTGCAGAAGATGGCCCGCAGCGGCCAGATCCGCGTGGACGGCGCCCGCATCAAGCCCGAAGGCCGCCTGACCGCCGGGGCCGCCGTGCGCGTGCCGCCGATCCCCGACGACACCTCGCGCCAGGCCGGGGACGCCCACACCCTGACCGAAAAGGACATCGCCTTCGCCAAGTCGCTGGTCCTGTACGAGGACGACATGGTCATCGCCCTGAACAAGCCGCACGGGCTGGCGGTGCAGGGCGGCACCAAGACCAGCCGCCACGTCGACCGTCTGCTGTCGGCCTGGGGCGAGGGGCTGGAGCGGCCCCGTCTGGTCCACCGGCTGGACCGCGACACGTCCGGCGTCCTGCTGCTGGGCAAGGGGCCGGAGGCCGCCAAACGGCTGGCGGGCGCCTTCGCGCGGCGTCAGGCCAAGAAGACCTATTGGGCCATCGTGATCGGCAATCCGAAACCCTATTCGGGCCAGATCGACATGCCGCTGAAGAAGACCGGCATCAACGACTTCGAGATGATGCGCCCGGCCGAGCGCAAGGACCCGCGCGCCGAACCGGCCGAGACGGCGTTTTCGACCATCAGCCGCGCCTCGCACCGGGCGGCGTGGATGGCGCTGCGGCCCTTCACCGGGCGGACGCACCAGCTGCGCGCCCATATGGCCGGGATCGGCCACCCGATCCTGGGCGATCCGAAATACGGCGACGAGAAATCGCGCGAACTGTCGGGACCGCTGAAGCTGCAGCTGCACGCCCGCAGCATCGAACTGGACCACCCGCGCGGCGGCGTCCTGAAGGTCACGGCGCCCCTGAGCCCCGAAATGAAGGCCGGCTTCGCCCACTTCGGCTTCACCGAGGACGAGGCCGAGGACGACCCGTTCCTAGGCGTGAAGCGAATCCGGTGACGGTCGGCGTCCAGGTCGAACAGGCCAAGGCTCTGGCCGCCGCAGGGCGGCTGGACGAAGCATTGGCGCTGTTGAGCCCGCTGGCCGCACGGGAGGACGCGCCCTGGCAGGCGCTGTCGGTCCAGGCGGATTTGTTGAAGCGGGCGGGGCGGCTGGAAGACAGTATTGAAACCTCGCGCCGGCTGGTCGCCGTGCGTCCCCAGAGCGTGCCCGCGCGGCACAATCTGGCCTCGACCCTGGGCGACCTGGGACGGGCGGTGGAGGCGGAACGTGTCTGTCGCGAAGCCATGGCCATAGGCGGCGACGCCCCCGAGACCTGGCTGGTCCTGGCCCGCGCGTTGCAGGCGCAGGGACGGTTCGATGCGGCCGAGGACGCCTATCGCCAGACCTTGGCGCGCCGACCGGGTTATGGCGACGCGCTGGACGACCTGAGCCAGCTGATCTGGATGCGGACCGCCGACGCGGAGGCGGCCTGCGCGCCGCTGGACGCGGCCATCGCCGCGACGCCCAAGGATCCGTCGCCCCGGCGGACCAAGGCGCGTCTTCTGGCCTATGCGGGCCAGCCGCGCGAGGGATACGAGGCCCTGACGTCCGGACCGCTGGACGCTCCTGGGGAACTGGCTGCGGCGCAGGCCGTCCTGCCGCTGGACCCGCGCCGCGCCCTGGAGCATGCCGACCGTGCCGCCGTTCTGGCGGGACGACCGATCCCCGCCATCATGGTGACGCAGGCCGAGTGCAGGCTGGCGCTGGGGGAGGCCGAGGCGGCGCTGGCGCTGATCGAGCCGCTGCGGCGCGCCGAACCGTTGGATCAGCATGTCCTGGCCTTCCAGGCGACGGCCTGGCGCATGACGGGCGACGCCCGCTATCGCACCCTCTATGACTATGAGGCCTTCGTGCGCCCCTATCGGCTGGAGACGCCCGAAGGCTGGGAGACGCTGGACGCCTATCTGGGGGATCTGGCGCGCGCTCTGAACGATCTGCACCAGTTGAAGACCCATCCGGTCGGCCAATCGTTGCGCGGCGGATCGCAAACGCCTGCACCGCTCAGCGAAAGCGATCATCCCGCGATCCGGGCCTTTTTCCGCGCCGTCGATGCGCCGATCCGGGCCTATATGGCGGCGGTCGGGCACGGGGATGATCCGCTGAGATCGCGCAACACCGGCCGCTATCGCATGATGGGCAGCTGGTCCGTGCGGCTGCAGCCGCACGGTTTTCACGCCGACCATATTCACTCGCGCGGCTGGCTGTCCTCGGCCTGCCATATCGAACTGCCGCCTGCGGTGGCGGGGCAGGGGCGCGAGGGCTGGTTGCGGTTCGGCGCGCCGCCGGGACGGGCGGACCTGCCGCCGGAGTACTATGTTCAGCCCCAGGCGGGGACCCTGGTGTTGTTCCCCTCCTATATGTGGCACGGCACGGAACCGTTCGGCGGCGAGGCGACGCGTCTGACGCTGGCCTTCGACATCGTGCCCGCCTGACACGCCAAAGGACCGCTGATGACCGACCCTTCCGCTCCCCGCCGTCCGCGTTTTGTCGAACTGTCTCCGGACCGCGTCACCCGCTTCTGGAAGGACGTCGGCGTGTCCCCTGCGGACGGGGGCGGTTGGGCTGTGACGTTGGACGGCCGCACGCCGAAGACGCCGGCCAAGGCGCCGCTGGTGCTGCCGACAGAGGCGGCGGCGCGGCTGGTCGCCGACGAATGGGCGGCGCAGGGCGAGTTTCTGGACCCGCACTCGATGTCGGCGACCCGCCTGGCCTCAACCGCCATCGACCGGGTCGGCCAGGCGCGCGACGCGGTGGCCGGGGAGATCGCCGCCTATGCCGGGTCCGACGCGATCTGCTATCTGGCCGAACATCCGACGCCGCTGGTCGAACGGCAACGGCGCGAATGGACGCCATGGCGCGATTGGGCTGCGCGCGAGCTGGGCGTGAGGCTGGAGCCAGTCGAGGGCGTCGTCCATCGCGCCCAGTCGCCGGAAGCCATCGGGCGGGTGAAGGCCCTGGCGCTGCAACTGGACGATTTCCGTCTGACCGGGCTGGCGACGGCGACGCCCTTGCTGGGCTCTGCGGTGCTGGGCCTGGCCCTGGAGCGCGGGGCGTTGGCCGGGGAGGCGGCGTTCGACCTGTCGCGGATCGAGGAAGACTTCCAGGAAGGTCAGTGGGGCGTGGACGCCGAGGCCGAAGAACGCACGGCCGCCCGCCGGTCGGAAGCGAACCTGCTAGACCGCTGGTTCAGGGCCTTGCGCTGACGATCAGGGCTTCGCGCTCGGAGGGCGTGAGGTGACGCCAGCGGCCCTCGGGCAGGTCGCCTAGTTCCAGCGGGCCGATGCGGATGCGGTGCAGGTCCACGACCTCCAGCCCGACCAGTTCGCACATGCGACGGATCTGGCGATACTTGCCCTCGGTCAGGATGAACCGCAGGCGTTGCGGTTCGATCTGGGTGACGCGGGCGGGTTTCAGCGGCTTGTCGTTCAGGGACAGGCCGTGGCGCAGCTTGCTGAGCTTGCCTTCGGTGATCCGGCCTTCGACGACGACCAGATATTCCTTGTCCAGTTCAGACGCCGGGCCGATCACCGCCTTGGCCACCACGCCGTCGGACGACAGCAGCAGAAGACCGCGCGAATCCTCGTCCAGCCGGCCGATGGGGGGCAGGGAAGCGTCGCGGGCGGGCGTTTCGCCTTCACCCACGCGATTGGGGGTCTTCAACAGGCGCACGGCGGGAACCTTGCCGGGATCGGGCTGGCCCGAGACGTAGCCGACCGGCTTGTGAAGAACGAGGGTCATGCCCGACGCCAGAGCGGCCTGGGCCGTGTCGTTCAGGGTCAGGGTCTGGCCGGGTTCGATCTTGCGGCCCGCGTCGCGCACGACCTCGCCGTCTATGGCGACCAGGCCGTCGGCGATCAGGCTTTCCGCCTCACGGCGCGAGCAGACGCCAGCCTGGCCCAGCCATTTGTTGATGCGCACGGGCGCGTCGCCGTCATAGGTGCGTGTGAAGGCCATGGCGGCTGTCTAGGGCCGGGGGCGGCCTGGAGCAAGGCGGGCTCAGACGTCGCGGCGGAACAGCAGCATCAGATTGTTGGCGGGCATTGCGACGCGACGCGTCAGGGCCAGTCCGCACGCGCGAGCCAGGGTCGAGACCATGTCGCGGTCGCGCAGACCCCAGGCGGGATCGCGGCCCTTCAGGCTGGTGTCGAAGGCGGCGTTGGACGGCGCCAGAGGCTGGTCAGCCTCGATGAACGGGCCGTAGAGCGCCAGAAGACCGCCGGGCCGGCGCAAGGTGCTGCCCGCCAGACGCATCAGGCCTTCGGTCGCGGCCCAGGGACTGATGTGGATCATGTTGGCGCAGAAGACGGCGTCGAAGCTGGCGTCGGGCCAGGTCGTCTCATCCGTCGCGTCCAGCGCCGACGGCGGCCGGAGATTGGGCGATCCCAGGCGTCGGGCCCAGGCGGCGATGCTGGCGCGCGCCTCGGCGCTGGGGTCGCTGGGCGTCCAGCGGATGTCGGGCAGGGCGGATGCGAAGGCGACGGCGTGCTGGCCTGATCCGGCGGCGATCTCCAGCACCGCGCCGCGCGCCGGCAGATGGGCGCGCAGCACCTCCAGTATGGCCGCGCTGTTGCGCGCAGCCGCAGGGGACGACAGGGCGCCGTCGGGCAAGGGGGCGATGGAATCCAGAGTCTGCATGGACCGTGTTTCTAGCGGGCGAGGCGGACGCAGGCACCCGCAATCTTTTGCCGTCCTGGCCCGTCCGTGCGGCGCCGTCATGCACGGTTTGACGCCGGTGGACGACAGGCGCATGACCCGTCGTAACAGTGCGTGATCGCTTTTGTCGGGCCACGACGGCGTCAGATCGTCGGGCCTTGGTTGCTCAGGAGACGTCCTTGTCCATTTCCACCACGCCCGGATTGCGCCCGGCGCCCACCGCCCATGCCGGTCTGATCGCCTGGGTCGAGCAGATCGCCGCCCTGACCCGGCCCGCCCGCGTCCACTGGTGCGACGGATCTGAGGCCGAGAAACAGGCCATCGTCGCCGACCTGTTGGCCCAGGGCACGCTGAAGGCGCTGGATCAGGACAGGCGGCCGGGCTGCTACTACGCCGCGTCCGATCCGCGCGACGTGGCGCGGGTCGAAAGCCGGACCTTTATCTGTTCGGAAGACGAGGCCGACGCCGGGCCGACCAACAACTGGGCCGATCCGATCGAGATGCGCGACCGTCTGGCAGGCCTGTTCGACGGCTGCATGGCCGGGCGGACCATGTATGTCGCGCCCTTCTGCATGGGGCCGCTGGGCTCGGAGATCAGCGCCCTGGGCGTCGAGATCACCGACAGCGGCTATGTCGCCCTGTCGATGGGGGTGATGACCCGGATGGGCAAGCCCGCGCTGGATCAGCTGGGCGACAAGGGGGTGTTCGTGCCCGCCGTCCATACGCTGGGCGCGCCGCTGGCCGAGGGGCAGGCGGACGTGGCCTGGCCCTGCAACGACGACAAATGGATCGTCCATTTCCCCGAGACGCGGGAAATCTGGTCCTATGGCTCCGGCTATGGCGGCAACGCCCTGTTGGGCAAGAAATGCTATGCGTTGCGGATCGCCTCGGTCATGGCCCGCGACGAGGGCTGGCTGGCCGAACATATGCTGATCCTGAAGCTGACCGATCCGAAGGGACGGGCGAAATATGTCGCCGCCGCCTTCCCCTCGGCCTGCGGCAAGACCAATCTGGCCATGCTTCAGCCCAGCCTGCCGGGCTGGAAGGCGGAAACCATCGGCGACGACATCGCCTGGATGCGGTTCGGGGACGACGGGCGGCTGTACGCCGTGAACCCGGAGGCGGGCTTCTTCGGCGTGGCGCCCGGCACGGGGCGCGACACCAACCACAATGCGCTGGAGACGCTGGCCACCAACACCATCTTCACCAACACCGCCCTGACCGCCGACGGCGACGTGTGGTGGGAGGGGATGACAAAGACCGCGCCCGAGGGTCTGACCAACTGGAAGGGGCAGCCGCACGATCCGGCGTCGGGCGAACCGGCCGCCCATCCGAACGCGCGCTTCGCCTCGCCCGCCAGCCAGTGCCCGGCCATCGCGCCGGAGTGGGAAGACCCGAAGGGCGTGCCCATCGACGCCATCCTGTTCGGCGGGCGCCGGGCCAGCGCGGTGCCGCTGGTGACGGAGGCGTTCGACTGGGAGCATGGGGTCTTCATGGGCTCGACCGTGGCGTCGGAAGGCACGGCGGCGGCCGAGAACAAGGTCGGGGAGCTGCGTCGCGACCCGTTCGCCATGCTGCCCTTCTGCGGCTACAACATGGGGGACTATTTCGCCCACTGGCTGAAGATGGGGCAGGGGCGCGAGGCGTCGAAACTGCCGCGCATCTTCTTCGTCAACTGGTTCAGGAAGGATCAGGACGGGCGGTTCGTCTGGCCGGGGTTCGGCGACAACGTTCGTGTGTTGAAGTGGATCGCCGAGCGGATCGACGGCGAGGCCAAGGCGGTGGACACGCCAGTCGGCCGGACGCCGTCGCCCGAGGCGCTGGACCTGTCGGGTCTGGACCTGACCGAGGCGCAACTGTCGATCCTGCTGGACGTGGACGATGCGGTCTGGCGCGAGGAGGCTGCGTTGATTCCCGCGTTCTACGCCCGTTTCGGAGATCGTCTGCCCCAGGCGCTTTGGGACCAGCACGCGGCCCTGGACGAACGTCTGGACCGCCGTAGGGCCGAGGTCATCGCCGCTGAATAGGTCCGTTTCGGGCGTTTCAACGCCTTGCATTCCCGGCGTCACGGGTCGATCAGACAGCCCGTGACGTCTTCTTCTCCTATCGTGATCGTCGGCGCCGGCGTGCTGGGCCTTTGCACGGCCTTTGCGCTGAAACAGCGAGGCCATGCGGTGCGGGTGGTCGATGCCGGCGGGCCGAACGCCTCGGCTGTCGCGGCGGGCATGATCGCCCCGGCGATGGAATCCGCCATTGACGACCTGTCGACGGACCAGGCGCGGCTGTTGAAGGCCGGGCGCGATCTGTGGCCGGCGTTCGCCCAGGCGGCGGGGATCGTCTTGACGCAGAGGCCGGCGGAATGGCGCGGCGGGCAGGCTGATCGGATCGCGGCGCGTCTAGTGGCTCTCGGTTTCGATGTGGCGCGGGATGGCGACCGCGTGATCACGACGGACGACTGGCAGGTCCAGCCTCATCAGGCGATGACCGCCTTGAAGGTAGCCTTGGGCAAGGCGGTGGTCGTGGGTGAAGTCGCCGAGGTTCAGGCGATGGCCGGTGGCTGGCGTATTGCGGTGGACGGACGCTGGATTGTGGCGTGTGGTCTGGTGGTGGCGACGGGGGCGGCCCCTGCGCTGACGGGGCTGCCGGCGGCGACGTGCGCCTTGATCGACGCCATCCAGCCGATCCGGGGACAGATCGGGGTGACGCGCGCACTGCTGGCGGATCGGGTGACACGCGGTCCCGGCGCCTATGTGGCGCCCATGGGCGACAGGGTCGTGGTCGGGGCGACAATGGAGCCGGGACGCCGTGACACGACGCCGGACGACCAAACCGGCCAGCGTATGCTGGAGGCGGCCTGGCGCGTCCTGGGGCGTTCGCCACAGTCGCTCGATATCGACTGGCGGGCGGGCGTGCGGGGCGCGACGGCCGACGGCCTGCCGCTGGCCGGTCCGGCGCCGGACGGCGAACGTCTGTTTATGGCCTTGGCGCCGCGCCGCAACGGCTGGCTGCTGGGGCCGTTGGCGGGATCGGCGGTCGCCGACTGGATCGAGGGGCGGGCGCCGTCGCCGGACGCCCGCGCCCTCGATCCGCGACGTTTCTAGTTCTCCATCGCGAAGCGGACGGTGAAGTTTACCGTCGCCCCGTCCACGGGGCGGCCGTCGACCGTGCGCGGGTTCATGCGGAAGTCGCGCGACAGACCTTGCGCCGCGCGGCCGAAGCCCTGGCCGTTCGGCGTCTCGCCGGTGACGCGGCAGCCGGTCAGGCCGCCATCGACCCGCACGATGCACGACAGGCTGGCCGAACCCGATACGCCGTTTTCGGCCGCCCGTGTCGGATAGGCGCGGGCCATCTGCGCCGCCGAGGGCCGACTGGCCCAGGTCGGGTTGTTGATGACCGAGACGGGGCGGGGCGGAGCCTCTGTCGTCGCCTTGCCGCCCTCGACGCCGACGGGCGCGGTGCTGACCACGATCTGGCCGGGCGGGGCGGTGACGACGCCCTCGTCCGGCGGCGCGAGCGGCACGGGCGGCAGGGTGGTCGGCACGGTCAGGAGGGGCTTGTGAATGGGCGTCGGCGGCGCCGGCGTTACGGTCGGCGGAAGCGGTTTGGGCTCAGGCAGCTTGAACATCGTCACATCGACCGGCGGGGTGTCCGGCTGCGTCGCGTCAGGCGCGTTCAGTTCGAACCGCTGATTATAGAGCACCACGCCCGCGGCCACATGGGCCAAGGCCGAGACGCCGATGGCGGCCCACAGCCAGCGGGGGATCGGCTTCCTGCGTTCCCCGAAATCGATGGGATTGACGGCGCCTGGGCCGCCGGCGGCACGGATCATCATGTCTGCACTTCCCTCGTTCACCGCCCCCCGGCAGCGCCCGTAAGGGAAGTGAGCGCGCAGGTTGTGGCGGCTTTACGGCAGCGCTTGCGCGATCTTCCACAGCAAGCCGTTAATGGTCGCGTTAAGAATTAGGAATTGATTAACCACGTTCGGCGACCCTCGAGTCGTCATGAGCGTGGGTGCGATTCCATCGTCGGGCGGGGTTGAGGCGGCCATTCGGCGCGCCTCCAACGCCGTGGGCGTCGATTTCGACTTCCTGATGAAGACCGCGCGCCGTGAAAGCGCGCTGAATCCCTCGGCCAAGGCGCCCACCTCTTCGGCGGCCGGCCTGTTCCAGTTCATCGAGCAAACCTGGCTGGGGACAGTCAAGAAACATGGCGCCCAACATGGCTATGGCCAGTACGCCGACCTGATCCGTCGGGGTTCGGACGGGCGCTGGCGCGTGGACGGTTCGGCGCGCAATGTGGTTCTGGATCTGCGTTTCGATCCCCAGGCGGCCTCCACCATGGCGGCGGAACTGACGGCGTCGAACGCGGCCTATCTGCGGGGCCGAACGGGCAAGGAGCCGGGCGCCGGCGACCTGTACGCCGCGCATTTCCTGGGGCCTGCGGGCGCGGCCAGCCTGATGGAGGCGATGGATCGCTATCCCGGCGCCAGCGCGGCGTCCCTGTTTCCGGACGCGGCGCGCGCGAACCGCACCATCTTCTATCGCGACGGACGCGCCGCCACGGTGGCCGAGGTGCACGCCAATCTGCAGCGCACGGCGGGCGAGGGCGCGCCGGCCTCCGGCGTGATCGACAACCGTCTGGCGCCGCCTTCGCTGAGCGAACGCGATCAGATGCTGGCGGCGCGGATGGATCGGCTGAAGCAGGACCAGGGCCTGCTGGCCCTTCTGCTGGGGCAGGACGGTTCGTCCGGCGGCGGTTTCGGCGGCGCCTTCTCTCCGGCCGGAAAAGAATCGGTCTGAGACGCATCTGCGTCGATGGTAAACCGGACATTAAGCATGGCAGGCTCATCGTCAGGGTCACGACCGATTCCCTGACGAGCCGTCCATGACCGCCTATCGCGCACGCCTTACCGAGATGGATATCCGACGCCTGGTCAAGGCGACGGACGACGACGAGCGCGCCGAGGCGACGCACAAGCTGTGCCGCAACATGGACCGGATCGTACTGGACGACATCGAGCGGGACGCGGCTCAGAAAATCCTGCGCATGCTGGCCGATGATTCCGCCGAACTGGTTCGCCGCGCCATGGCCGTCACATTGAAGGCCTCGACGCTGATCCCCAACGATGTCGCGCGCAAGCTGGCCGCCGACCTGGACAGCATCGCCCTGCCGATCATCACGTCCTCGCCCGCCTTCAGCGACGAGGATCTGATCGAGATCGTGCGCGCGGGATCGGCCGTGCGTCAGGTCGCCGTCGCCACCCGTCCGCGGGTTCCCAGAGATGTCGCCGCCGTCCTGGCCGAGGAAGGGTGCGAGCAGTCCGTCCGCGCCCTGGCCGCCAACGACAACGCCGACATCTCCGAAGCCGCTCTGAGCGTCGTCGTCGATCGTTTCGCGCAGTCCCAGGAGGTGCTGACGGCGGTGGCCTATCGCCAGGTCCTGCCTTTGCACGTCACGGAGCGCCTGATCGCCCTGGCCAGCGAGACGGTGCGCGAGCATCTGGTCAGCCGCCACGCCGTCGCGCCGGAAACGGCGATCCGCCTGGCCCAGTATGCACGCGAGCGCGCCACGGTGGACCTGGTCGACCAGGCCGCCGCCAGCGCCGACCTGTCTGTCTTCATGGCCCAGTTGAACAGCCGCAAGGCGTTGAACGCCTCGTTGCTGCTACGCGGTCTGGCACGAGGACATATGGCGATGTTCGAGCACGGTCTGGCGGAACTGGCCCAGACGCCGCATCAGCGCGCCTGGCTGATGGTGCACGATGCGGGGCCGCTGGGACTGAAGGCCATCTATGATCGCGCGGGTTTGCCGCCACGTCTGTTTCAGGCCTTCCGGGTCGGCGTGGACACCTGGCGCGCCCTGACGGCCGAGGGCGGCGCTGTCTCGACCGAGGAATTTCGTCAGCGGATGCTGGAACGCTTCCTGACCCAGCGGCCGAACGTGCAGCGCGACGATCTGGCCTATCTGATGGAGCGGCTGGATCAGCCGACGCTGCCCGCGGTCGCCGTCAACGCGGCCTGAAACGGCAAAGGCCCGCCATCGGCGGGCCTCCTCATTCGCCTCAACCTGGCGGTCAGGCCTTCCGGTGCTCCGAGACCCGGGCTTCCAGCGTTTCGGCCAGGGCGCGGCCGGTCGGATGTTCGTCCGTCTTGATCTGGTCGCGCACGACGGCGCGGATGGCGTCGATATGGGCGTCCAGTATCACCGCCGGCGCATTCATGCGTGTGGCGGGGTCGTCCAGCATTCGGCACAGGGAGCCGGCGATCCGCGTCACCAGCGGATATTCGTAGGTCGTGCCCAGCCCCTTGAGATCGTGCGCGCGGAAATAGAGGGCTTCCGCCGTGGCCGGGGTGTAACCCTGCTGGCGGATGTCGGCCTGGGCCTTGTCCAGCTTGGCGATCTCCTCGGCCAGCCATTGGCTGAACTGGGCCGACATGGCCTTCAGGGCCTCTTCCGCCTTGGCGATCGCGTCGGCGTTGATGCCGAATCCGCCGCCCACCTTGGTGCGAAGGGTGTTGGGGGGACGAAAGACTTGCGCCGGATCGCTCATCGCGGGCTCCACTGGAATTCGGCGCCAAGGTAGCCGGTCGCTGTTAAGAAGCGGTGACTCGCTCAGTTGGCGAATTGTTCCGCCATGACGCGTTCCCCGAACGAGCGGCCGGCGTCGAACAGCATGGTGAGATGGACGTCGCGGCGCTCGCGCACTTCGACCGAGGCCACGCGACGGACCTCGAAGTTGTCGGCGGTGGCCGAGACGGGCCGCTTGTCCGCTTCCAGCACGTCGAAACGCACCTTGGCTTCGTGCGACAGCAAGGCCCCGCGCCAGCGGCGAGGACGGAAGGCGCTGATCGGCGTCAGCGCCAGGATGTGGGCGTCCAGGGGAATGATCGGGCCATGGGCCGACAGATTGTAGGCGGTCGAACCCGCCGGCGTCGCCAACAGGCAGCCGTCGCAGGACAGTTCGTCCAGCCGCACGCGGCCGTCGACCGTGATCCGCAGCTTGGCGCTCTGTCGCGTCTGGCGCAGCAGGGAGACTTCGTTGATGGCCAGACCGGTGTGGACCTCGCCGCTCTCGGTCCAGGCGTCCATCTGCAGCGGGTGGATGACGGTGCGCTCGGCTGCGGCGATGCGCTCGATCAGGTCGTCCTCGTCGTAGTCGTTCATCAGGAAGCCGACGGAGCCGCGGTTCATGCCGTAAACCGGCGTGCGGCGGCGCAGATTGGCGTGCAGGGTCTCCAGCATCTGTCCGTCGCCGCCCAAGGCGACGATGACATCGGCGTCCGCTTCGGAAACGGCGCCGTATCGCTGGATCAGCGCCCGGCGGGCGGCCTGGGCTTCCGGACGGTCGCTGGCGACGAAGGCCAGGGAAAGGGGCGCGCTTGGCTGGGTCACGGATCGACGTGAACCGAGGTTCGCACCGAAGTCAAACCGAGCCCGGCTTTTCCACCATCTGAAGGAAGGCGCGCGAGGCGGAGGCGGCGTTCAGAGCGGTCGCCGTCCAGCCGCCGTCGGCGGGAAATCCGCCGGTCAGCTTGCGGACCTCGACCAGCAGGGACGGGAACACCGCCCGGTCGACGCCGACTGCAATACAGGCCAGATAAAGCGGTTCGGCCGTCGGCGCGCGAATGGCGGCGTGAACCTGGGGAGAGGTGAATCCGCCGAGGGCCGCCAGGGTCTGTTCGAAGAGGACTAGGCGGTGTTCGCGCAGGGCGCGGACAAGCAGGCCGGGACGCAGCTGACCGGCGGCCTGAAGCTTGTCGACCAGCCTTCGTTCCATCTCGTGTCGATCGCCGCCGTCCTCCTTTCGGCCGGAGATCGGCACGGCGCGCCAGCCGCCATTGCGGGCCAGGGCGGCGCTGGCGTCCTGAACGGCGCCGTTCAACAATCGGTCGTCGATGCGGAAACGCTCGCCGATCGATTGGCGTAGGGCCTGTCCGACCCATTGGTAGAGTTCCTGGGCCAACGCCTCGTTAAGGCGCGGATGGCGGCTGAGGGGCGCGCGCAGCCCGGCGAGGCGGCGCGATTCTTCGACCAGGCGATGCAAGGCCGCCTCGCTGATGTCGGCTGTGCGGTTCGACGCCAGGGCCGTCATGGTCACGGCCTCGCCGCGTTCGACGATGACGTCCGTGACGCTGCGGGACAGACCCGGACGCCGGGCGACCGCGATCTGGTGTTCCAGGGTCGCCTCGACCAGAAGCCGGATCAGGTCCGCGTCCTTCAGCAACGGGCTGGAGGTGATGACGGGGCGGGCGATCTCGATCTCGTCCAGCGCCAGCATGTTGATCAGGGCGGGCGGCGCCCAGTCGGCGTCGGCCAGGCGCTCGGCCAGAACCAGCCTGATCTCGCGCTCGGCCTGGGCCGTGAGAGCCAGGAAGATGTCGCCCAGAACCGGCGCCGCCCGCGCGGTCGGCGTCGATTCGCACAGGGCGGCGACGCCGAGCAGCAACCGCTGGCGATCGTCGGGCGAGCGGCTGCGGGCGAGATTCAGAAGGGTGGACGCGTCGAAATCGTCACGAGGAGCGGCGGGCGACCTCATCTGAACGACAGCGGACACGGCGGCTCCTCGATGGGCGATCCAACGTCTGGATATTGCTCCATGGAGGTGAAGGCGCGGTTAACCAAGTCCGGTCCGCGTCACGATTGACGTAACGTCAGGTTCGAATCATCTGTCTTGACGAGGCTCCGGCCAGGGGAGACGTTCTCGCTCAAGCCCGTCAGAGGCAGGAGGAAATCATGGCCGATGGAACAAGCCCGTCACTGAAGTCTCGGGTCTCGGAAGCCGAATGGGCTGTGCGTGTGGAACTGGCCGCCCTCTATCGGCTGGTGGCGCTGCACGGGTGGGACGACATGATCTTCACCCACATTTCGGCCCGCGTTCCGGGACCGGAACATCACTTCCTGATCAATCCCTACGGCTTCTACTTCGACGAGATCACGGCGTCGTCGCTGGTGAAGGTCGATCTGGAGGGAAACATCGTCCAGGAGACGACGAATTTCATCAATCCGGCGGGCTTCACCATCCATTCGGCGGTCCATGCGGCGCGTGAGGACGCCAAATTCGTCATCCACCTGCACACGGTGAACGGCGTAGGCGTGGCGGCCCAGAGGGAAGGCCTGCTGCCGATCAGCCAGAACGCGTGTTTACTACAGTATCAGGTTGCGTATCATGGGTACGAGGGGTTGGCCTTGAACCATGACGAGCGCGAACGTCTGGTCGCCGACCTGGGGGACAAGCCGCTCATGCTGCTGAGAAATCACGGCACGCTGGCGGTAGGGGAGACGGCGGCGCAGGCATGGATCGGGATATTCTTCCTGGAGCGGGCCTGCGCCCAGCAGGTGGCGGCCCTGTCGGGTGGGTTGGAGAACGTCCTGACAGCGCCGGACGCAGCCCAGGCCGAGACCAAGGAACAGGGCCGCGGCATCGGCTTCATCTCGGCCCTGGCCTGGCCTGGCGCGCTCAGGCAGCTGGATCGCAAGTCGCCCGGCTACGACGCCTGACGCTATTCGGAGCGGCCGCCGCCATGGCGGCGGCTGTTCCAGGCGGGGACGCGACGGCCGGAGCCTGGACCCAGCCCAAGGGGCGGACCCAGGCGATCCTGAAATACGAACATATGGTCGCGGAAGAGGGGTTCAATCCGCAGGGCGACACCCAGCCCCTTCCAGCCGAACGACGGGATTCGGCGCTGGGCCTGTTCGCCGAATACGGCGTGACCGACAGGCTGACGCTGCAGTTGAAGGCCGACTGGCAGGATGGAGAGGACGCCTTCGTCGACTATGAGGGGCGCGGCCCGATCGAGATCGGCGCGACCTGGCAAGTCTGGCGCGACGACCGTAACGCCGTCAGCCTGTACGGCGGCTATGCGAACGGCGGGGAGGGGCGAAACGCCGGCTACGCCCCGCCCGGTGTCGGCAAGCACGATTGGGAGGCGCGCCTGTCCGCCGGCCGTTCGCTGGGAGGGGCGGCGTCGCGTCTGGGCGTGGATCAACCCTTCGTCGAAATCCAGGCCGCGCGGCGTTTCCGGGACGGACTTCTGGACGAGACGCGACTGGACGCCACGGTCGGCGGGCGGTTGGGCCGCGATTGGCTGGTGCTGGGCCAGGCGTTCGGCGGAGCGGCGGACGGCGGGGCGAGATGGTTGTCGCTGGAAGGGTCGGCCGTGCGCGATCTGGGCCGCTGGAGCTTGCAGGTGGGGTGGCGACATACGGTGGCGGGCCGCGAGACGCCCATCGCGCGGGGACCGGTTTTCGCCCTCTGGCGTCGTTTTTAGCGTCGCTTTGAGCGACGGAGCCGCCGATCCGGCGCGTTACAAAGAGATAAGGTTGCGCGCGCGGCGTTAGTCGCTATGCGTGCGGCGTCCCCCTGAACGAGAGACTCCGCGTGATCAAACGCCACTTCTTCATCATCGCTGCGGCCGTGCTCTTGGCGCTGATGGTGATAGCCGCTGTTCTGAAGATCGCGTTCAAGGACGAGAAGACGGCCGGTCCGCCCGGCGGCGGCCGACGCGGCGGACAGGAGGTGTCCCAGGTCGTGGTGGGCCAGCGTCAGTTTTCGGACCAGATCAGGGTGCTGGGCGTGGCGCGCGGGCTGAAGTCGGTGAATCTGACATCGCCGACGACCCAGTTGGTCACGCGGGTGATGTTCTCCGACGGTCAGACGGTGACGGCGGGCACGCCCCTGGTGGAACTGCAGGCGCGCGAGGAAGAAGCCGACATCATCCAGGCGCGCGCCAATGTGGCTCAGGCGCAGCGCGAGTATGAACGATACAAGGCTCTGGCGGATCGGGGCGTGGCGCCTCGCGTGCTGCTGGAACAGGCCGAGACCAGCCTGGAGACGGCTCGGGCGGGTCTGCTGGCGGCCCAGGCGCGCCGCGGCGACCGGGTGATCCGTGCGCCCTTCACCGGAACACTGGGTCTGACCACGATCACGCCCGGCACGCTGATCAACCCAGGTGCGGTGATCGCGACGCTGGACGACGTGTCTTCGGTGCGTGTCGATTTCCCTCTGCCCGAACGGTATCTCAACGTACTGCGTCCGGGCGCGTCCATCACGGCCACGGCCGACGCCTATGGCGATGAGCCGTTCCAGGGACGGATCGCGCGAATCGACACCCGCGTGAACGAGGCGACGCGCGCCGCCACCGCCCGCGCCGAATTCCCCAACCCCGGCGGCCGCATCCGCCCCGGCATGTTGCTGAGGGTCGCGGTGCAGCAGGGTCAGCGCCAGGCCCCAGCCGCGCCGGAAGCTGCGGTTCAGTACCAAGGCTCGGGCGCCTTCGTCTATCGCATCGCACCGGGACAGAACGGCTCGACGGCCCAGCGGGTCGAGGTTCGGACCGGCGCCGTCGAAAACGGTTTCGTCGAAATCCTGTCGGGCGTCGAGGTGGGCGACCACATCGTCGGCTCGGGTCTGAATCGCATCCAGCCCGGCGCGCCCGTCAGCGTCGCGGGCGCCGGCGGCCGCCAGGGTCGCGCGGATTCGGCCAAATGATGCTTTCCGACGTCTCGGTCCGGCGGCCGGTCTTTGCGGCGGTCGGGGCCATCGTGTTGTGCGTGATCGGCGCCGCCGCCTTCTTCTTCCTGCCGGTGCGGGAGTTGCCGGACGTCGATCCGCCCATCGTCTCGGTCAACACCTCCTACGCCGGCGCCTCGGCCGAGGTGATCGAAAGCCGGATCACCGAACCCATCGAGCAGCAGATCGCCGGCATCCAGGGCGTCCAGCGGATCAATTCGACCAGCCGCGACGGTCGGTCGAACGTGAACATCGAGTTCTCGCTGGATCGCGACATCGACGACGCCGCCAACGACGTGCGCGACCGGGTCAGCCGCGTGGTCGGCCGCCTGCCGGATCAGGCCGATCCGCCGGAAGTGGCGAAGGCCGATTCCGACAGCCAGCCGATCATGATCGTCTTCCTGCGTTCGACCACCATGAACCGGCTGCAACTGACGGACTACGCCGACCGGTATCTGGTGGACCGGCTGGCGACCGTGCCGGGCGTCGCCCAGGTCAACATCTTCGGCGAGCAACGCTATGCGATGCGCATCTGGCTGGATGCCGCGGCCATGGCGGCGCGCGGGCTGACGGTCAACGACGTCGAGACCGCCCTGACCAGCCAGAACGTCGAATTGCCCGCCGGTGCGCTGGAATCCACGGACAAGGACTACACCGTCCGCGTGGCCCGCACCTATGCGCGGCCTGACGACTTCCGCCAGCTGCCCATCGGCACGCGCGGCGCGGCCTCGACTACGGCTGCGGTGGCGACCGGGGCGGGCAGCAGCTCATCGGCCATCATCCAGGGGCAGCCGACCTACGTCACACGCCTGGGCGACATCGCGCGGGTAGAAGAGGCGCCGGCTGAGGCGCGGCGTCTGTTCCGCGGCAACGGCATGGACCAGATCGGTCTGGCGGTGACGCGTCAGGCGCAGTCCAACGACCTGGCCATCTCCGACGGCGTCCGGAAGATGATCGAGGAAATCCGGCCCAGCCTTCCGCCTGGCGTGACGCTGGAGGTTGGATCGGACAATTCGGTCTTCACCTCCCACGCCATCGACGAGGTCTGGATCACCATCGGCATCTCGATGGCGCTGGTGGCCCTGGTCAACTTCATCTTCCTGGGCAGCTTGCGGGCGGCGCTGATCCCGTCGATCGTCGCGCCGATCTGCATCCTGGCGACCTTCATCGTCCTGGCGCCGCTGGGCTTCTCGCTGAACCTTCTGACCCTGCTGGCCCTGGTTCTGGCCATCGGTCTGGTCGTGGACGACGCCATCGTCGTGGTCGAGAACATTCAGCGCCGGCTGGACCACGGCGAGCCGCCTCTGGTCGCGGCCGAGCGCGGTGCGCGTCAGGTCTTCTTCGCGGTCGTGGCCACGACCATCGTTCTGTTGTCGGTGTTCGCGCCCCTGTTGTTCCTGCCCGGCTATGTCGGGCGGCTGTTTGTGGAACTGGCGGCCGCCATCGCGGCGGCCGTGGCCTTCTCGGCCTTTCTGGCGCTGAGTCTTTCGCCCATGCTGGCCTCCAAGATCCTGCGCCGGGCCGAGGGCGGCGGCTGGGTGGCCCGCCGGGTCGACTGGGCCATGGACCGGCTGAAGACCTCCTACGCCCGGTCGTTGGACATGCTGCTGGGGCGGCGCATCGCCGTGATCGGCGTCGGCGCCCTGATCGCCCTGGTGGCTGCTGGGGCGGGCGGCATCTTTCTGGTCCTGCCCAACGAACTGGTGCCGGACGAAGACCGTGGCCGGGTCCAGATCCGTGTTGCGGGCCCCGAGGGCGCGGGCTTCGACTATACCCGCAAGATCATGATGGGGCTGGAGCCCCTGTTGGCCGAATACAAGGCGAACGGCGAGGCCGACAGCTATCTGGTGTCGTCGCCCGGTTTCGGGGGCGGCAGCTACAATTCCGGAAACGCGGTGCTGGTGCTGGCCGACTGGTCCAAGCGAGAACGTTCGGCCGCCGACATCGCCCAGGAAGTGAACCGCAAGCTGCGCGGCCAGACCGGCGCCCAGGTGAACGCCTCCACCCCCGGCGCCTTCCAGCGCGGCGGCGGCAACTCCAACTCGGTCGAGCTGATCGCCACCGGCACGGATTATCAGCAGATCTACAACTGGCTTCAGCCCCTGCTGGCGGCGGCCCAGTCCAATCCCGGATTTTCGCGGCCGCGTCTGAACTATGAACCGAACTCGCCGCGCCTGCTGGTCGATGTCGATCCGCAGAAGGCGGCGGCGCTGGGCGTGTCGTCACAGTCCATCGGCCGCACGCTGGAGACCATGTTCGGCTCTCGCCGCGCCACGACCTATATCAAGGGCGGGCAGGAGTACGATGTCATCCTGCAGACGGATCGTCAGAACCGGCGCGAGGTCGCCGATCTGGAGGCGCTGTACGTCGCCACCGGCTCGGGCCAGCTGGTGCCTCTGTCGGCGGTCGTCACGACCAAGACCAGCGGCGACACGCCCGACCGGCGGCGTCTGGATCGCCAGCGCGCCATCTCGCTGCAGGCCGACCTGAACCCCGGCATGCCCATCGACGACGCGGTGCAGTTCCTGCGCGCCGAGGCCGCCAAACAGCCGCAGGGCGGGGTGATCGTCCAGTGGGGCGGCGCCGCGCGCGATCAGCAGGAGGCGGGCGGCGCGGTGTTCGCGGCCTTCGGTCTGGCGCTGCTGCTGGTCTTCCTGGTGCTGGCGGCCCAGTTCGAAAGCTGGATCACGCCGGCGGTCATCATGCTGACTGTGCCCCTGGCGGCGGCGGGCGGCCTGTTCGGCCTTTTGATGGCGGGGTCCAGCCTGAACATCTACAGCCAGATCGGTCTGATCATCCTGATCGGGGTGGCGGCGAAGAACGGCATTCTGATCGTGGAGTTCGCCAACCAGCTACGCGACCAGGGCCGTTCGATCCGCGAGGCGATCATCGAATCGTCTTCGCTGCGTCTGCGGCCGATCATCATGACCTCCATCGCCACGGCGTTCGGCGCCCTGCCGCTGGTGCTGTGGCACGGGGCGGGGGCGGGCAGCCGTCAGACCATCGGCGTGGTCATCTTCACCGGCGCCATCTTCGCCACCGTACTGACCCTGTTCGTGGTGCCGGTGATCTATGGAGTCCTGGCGCGCTTCACCAAGTCGCCGGAATGGACGGCCCGCAAGATCGAGGAATGGGAAGCCCAGGAAATCCGCGACGGCGGCGAAAAGCCGATCCCCGAAGGCTGATTGAGGATCAGGAGGCGGGCGTCGCCGGCGGCTGATAGCCCGTCTCCACCTTCAGGAAGGCGATGACGTCGCGGCGGTCCTTGGCGTCCGGCAGGCCGGGGAAGGTCATCTTGTTGCCGGGCAGGAAGGTGCGCGGATTCTGGAGCCAGTGATCCAGCCGCTCGGCGTCCCATGTGAAGTCGGCGGAGCGCAGGGCGTTGGAATAGGCGTAGCGCGGCCGCGAGCCTGCCTTGCGGCCGAAGACCCCGTGCAGGTTCGGACCGGTCATGTCGGCCCCGCCCTCGCCGATGGTGTGGCACGAGCGGCAGCGGGCGAAGGCGCGGCGTCCGTTCTCCAGATCGCCCTGGTCGTAGGGGGCGGGCAGGGCGGCCAGCAGACTGGCCTTCTCCGCGTCCGTCAGCACATGCGTGGGCTTGGCCGGGGCGGCGGGCGCGCTCGACCCATCCGGCCCACAGGCGCTCAACAGGACAAGCGGCGCGGCGACGGCGAGCAGGGCGATGCGGGTCATGGCGGATCCTCTTTCGGCCCTGATAGCCTAATCGCGGATGGCGGCAATTGGTCATCCTGTCCTGCTGGACGAAGCCGCCTCGCGCCTGATAATCACTGTCAAAGAAATGCGGGCCGCCGGGGAGTGGGCGCCCCGCCTATGCGAGCGTGGAATTGACCGACACCCTGAAACTGAGCCAGGCCCGACGCGGCGATCGCGGCGTCATCGTCCAGGTCGGCGCCCATTCTCACCATCAGGACGATGCGGTCGAACTGGAGCGTCGGTTGCTGGAGTTGGGCTTTGTCGAGGGCGCTCGCGTCGAACTGCTGCACGAAGGCCTGTTCGGACACGATCCCATCGCCCTGAAGGTGGACGACATGCGCGTGGCCCTGCGTCGGCACGAGGCTGAAAGTCTGGTCTTCCGCCGGGACGCCGCCTGATGGACGTCGCGCTGAAAACCGCCCGCGTCGCCCTGGTCGGCAATCCCAACAGCGGCAAGACCGCCCTGTTCAACGCCCTGACCGGCGCGCACCAGAAGGTCGCCAACTACGCCGGGGTCACGGTGGAGCGGAAGGAGGGGCTGATCCGTTCTGCTTCCGGCCGCACGATGTCGGTGCTGGACCTGCCCGGCACCTATTCGCTGCGCGCGCGCAGCCCGGACGAGGAGGTCACGCGCGACGCCGTCTTGGGCCGTCTGGCGGGCGAGACGCCGCCGGACGTGGTGGTGTGCGTCGCGGACGCCACCAACCTGCGCCTGGTGCTGCGGCTGATCCTGGAGCTGAAGGCCGTTGGACGGCCGATGGTCCTGGCCCTGAACATGTTCGACATCGCCCAGCGCCAGGGGCTGCGCATCGATCTGGAGAAACTGCGCGCCGAACTGGGCGTGCCGATCATCACCACGGTCGCGACGCGCAAGCGCGGGATCGACGAACTGATCGCCGCCGTCGAGACCCAGGCCGACGTCGCCGCTCTGGGCGAGAATAGCTGGCATTCGCCCGACGCCGCCGAACTGCGCGCCGCCGCGCGCGAGGCCGAGCGCATCATGAAGGCCTGCGTGCGACCGCCGGAACGGCCCGACACCCTGACCGGCAAGATCGATTCCGTCCTGCTGCATCCCGTCGGCGGTTTGCTGATCCTGTTCGCCCTGCTTTTCGTGATGTTCCAGGCCGTCTTCACCTGGGCCAAGCCCTTGATGGACGGTATCGAGGCGAGCATCGCCTGGCTCGGGACCTTCGTCGCCATGGTTCTGCCCGACGGTCTGCTGCGAAGTCTGATCGTGGACGGGGTCATCTCCGGCGTCGGCAGCGTGCTGGTCTTCCTGCCGCAGATTTTGATCCTGTTCCTTTTCATCATCGCGCTGGAAGACTTCGGCTATATGGCGCGGGCGGCCTTCCTGATGGACCGGATCATGGGTGGAGCGGGGCTGCACGGCCGCGCCTTCATTCCCCTCTTGTCCAGCTTCGCTTGCGCCATTCCGGGCGTGATGGCGGCGCGGGTGATCGATTCCAAGCGCGACCGCCTGACCACCATACTGGTCGCGCCGCTGATGACCTGCTCGGCGCGCATCCCGGTCTATACGCTGATCATCGCCGCCTTCATTCCGAACGAGAAGGTGTGGGGCTTCGCCAATCTGCAGGGCGTGGTCATGTTCGGCCTCTACGCCGCCGGCATTCTCAGCGCGCTTCTGGTGTCGCTGGTGATCCGCAAGGTGTTCTGGCGCGGCGCGGTCGAGCCCTTCATGATGGAGCTGCCGACCTACAAGGTTCCCGATCCCAAGAGCGTCGGCTTCAACCTGTGGCTCCGGGCCAAAATCTTCCTGAATCGGGCAGGGCGGATCATCCTGCCCGCCGTGGTCATCCTGTGGGTTCTGGCGACCTTCCCCTATCCGCCCGACAACGCGACCCTGCCCGCCATCGACTATTCGTTCGCCGGCATGATCGGCCGCGCGCTGGAGCCGATCTTCGCGCCTATCGGCTTCAACTGGCAGATGGTCATCGCCCTGATCCCCGGCATGGCGGCGCGCGAGGTGGCGGTGGCGGCGCTGGGCACCACCTACGCCATCGCGGATGCGGAGAACGCGACAGGCCTGCTGGCCTCGACCCTGGCGCAGCACTGGTCGCTGGCGACGGCCCTGTCCTTCCTGGCCTGGTACATTTTCGCGCCTCAGTGCGTGGCGACCCTGGGCGTGGTGCGGCGTGAAACGAACTCGCTGAAATGGACCTGGACCATGATCGGCTACATGTTCGGCCTGGCCTATCTGGCGTCCTTCGTGACCTATCATGTAGCCGTGGCGATGGGCGGAGGCTAAGCCAGACGTCTTCGCCGTCGGGCTGGACGTCTTCATGAATTCTCTGATCGCTTCGGTCGTCCTTGGCGGGCTGGGTCTGATCGTCGGCAGTGTCTTGGCGATGGTCAGCGTGCGCCTGCCGTTGGAAGAGGACGTCGTGGCGGCCCCCTCGCATTGTCGGGGATGCGGACAACACCTGCGACCTTGGGAACGGGTCCCAGTCGTCAGCTGGCTGGTGCTGAAGGCGCGATGCGTCCGCTGCGGCTCGCGGATATCGCCGCGCTATCCGTTGATCGAACTGGGGGCCGCTGCGCTGGGCGTCTGGGCGGCGCTTTGGGCGGGCTGGAGCGGCGCGTCGGTGTTCGTTACGGCGGCGACGGCGCTGTTGGGCTGGCAACTGTTGCTCATCGCCCTTGTCGACGGCGAAAACTTCTGGCTGCCCGACCGTCTGACCCTGCCGCTGATCGGCACGGGCCTGGCGGTCGCGGTCGCCCAGGGTTGGCATGTCGCCGCGTCGAACCTGATCGGGGCCGTGGTCGGTTTCGTCGGGCTTTGGCTGGTCGGGCGGCTCTATCAGGCGGTGCGCAAACGTCGGGGTCTGGGGGGCGGCGATCCGATCTTGTTCGCTGGGGCAGGGGCCTGGGTCGGCTGGGCCGGCCTGCCCAGCGTGATGCTTTGGGCCTGTGCGGCGGCGCTTGGATTGGTGTTCGGTCTGCTGGTGGCGCGCCGGTCGATCCAGGCGACGACCAAACTGCCGTTCGGGGTCTTTCTGGCCGTCGGCGTCTGGCTGACCTGGCTTTACGGCCCGCTGGGCTTCTAGCGTCCGGTCGTCAGCTTCACGATGATCAGGGCGGCGGTGTCCAGAATGGCCTCGGGCGTGTCGGCCCGCCGCAGAAGCTCGAAGCTGGCGGCCGTCGATTCGGCGATCGAGGCGATCTGGTAGGAGGCCAGGCGCGGATTGTAGTCCTTGGGGTGCAGGCCGCTGGCGTGGGCCTGGGCCACGCGGCGCTCGATGGCCAGGTGCAGGCGGCGCAGACGGCGAACGCGGCTTTCGACGAAGGCGGATTCGCCATTGTCGGCCAGCATGTGCTCGACCCGCAGGACCTGCCCGTGGTCGCGCCAGATGGACATGACGTCCAGGATGAAGGCGCGCGCGACGCTAAAGGCCCGGTCGCCGGGCCAGTCAGCCTGAAAATGGGCGGCCAGGGGCTGGAAATCCTCGGCGGCGCTTTCGCACAGGGCCAGGACAGGTTCCTCCACCGTCTTGAAATAGGTGTAGAAGTTCGAGGGCGAGACGCCGGCCGCCGACGCCAGGTCGGACACGCGGATGTCGCCATAGTGGCGCGCGTTCAGCAGATTGCGCGTCGCGTCCAGGATGGCCTGGCGCGTGCGGCCGCCGCGTGCGCCGATGCGGTGTCCCAGCTTGTTGGTGCTTTCGACCATGACCCTCGTTCGCCGTCTGGCGGGACGGCGTGAACGCAGATGTCCGGCGCCATTCAGACCGATCGGTCGCCCGGATCGCTCGGCGGAAATCCTAGCGAAACGGCGGCGGCTTGGGAAGCTTGAGCGTTTCGTCTCGTGTTTATCCAATTCGTGACGGTGTGTGGAGATTTCTTGGATTTCAACTGTATGTCAGCTGTAGGTTTTCACCACCCTCCGACATCAATATTGCACCTGTCCGTCGTCGGACTGTGAATTGCCGGACGCATAACTGCCGTATCCCCCGGAACCTCAAACCAGGGGATAATAATGCGCTCTCGCACCAAACTTCGTCTTCAGCTTCTGCTCGGCACCGCACTGGTCGCTGCGCCGCTGTCGGCCATGGCCCAGCCTGTCGCGGACGTCTCCGCCGGCGCGCCCGCGGCCCAGCCCGCCGCCGAAACCGCCGACCCGCAGCCCACCGGCCTGGCCGACATCGTCGTCACCGCCACCAAGCGCGAGACCAATCTGCAGGACACGCCGATCTCGATCTCGGTCGTGAACGCCCAGGCCCTGGAAGACCGCCACGTTCAGTCGCTGATGGATCTGGCCGACGGCGCCGTGCCCTCCCTGCGCGTCGCGACCTTCGAAGCCCGCCAGTCGGCCCTGACCATCGGCATCCGCGGCATCGTGCCCAACGACGCCAATCAACCCGCCCGTGAACAGGGCGTGGGCGTCTATGTCGACGGCGTCTATCTGGCCCGCCAGCACGGTCTGGCCGCCGCCCTGCTGGACATCGAACGCGTCGAAGTCCTCAAGGGGCCGCAAGGCACCCTGTTCGGCCGCAATACCGAAGGTGGAGCCTTGTCGCTTGTGACCAAGAAGCCCACGGGCGAGTTCGGCATGCGTGCCGTCGCCGGTATCGGCAATCTGGACTCCTACAACTCCGAACTGCACGTCAACTTCCCGGCCCTGGGCGATTTCGCGTTCAAGGTCGACGGCGTGATCTCGGTGCAAGGTCCGGTGACGGAGAACATCCTGCCGGGTGAAGAAGGTTTCGGCGCCTATGACCGTCGCGGCCTGCGTTTCCAGACACGCTGGACCCCGACTGACAATTTCACCGCCGACCTGGCCGCCGATATCGGCAAGGACAAGAACACACCCTTCTACAGCCAGCTGCTGAACTTCAACCCGAACGGCCTGACGGTCGTGCCGTGGAACTCGGCTTCGGTTCCCGGCGGTTCGATCCGTGGCTTGTCGCCTCTGGTTCAGGTCGAGGGTTCCAAGCGGATGACCCGGGCCGACATCGGCGTGCCGCAACAGTGGAGCGTCGACGACACGCGCGGCGTCGATCTGCACCTGTCGTACCGTCCGAACGACAGCCTGGAACTGCGTTCGATCACGGCCTACCGCGACCTTGACGTCGAACAGTACGACAACATCGCCGGCGCGCACCGTCCGCCGGTGACCGGCCCGAACGGCAAGTTCTCGCGCTATTCGTTGGCCGGCTTCTGGCAGCACCAGTTCAGCCAGGAATTCCAGGCGGTCGGCTCTCTGGGCGACAGTATCGACTACGTGGGCGGCCTGTTCTACTTCAAGGAAACCGTGTCGGACGATGCGGCCACGCCTTCGACCAACCAGTGGAACAGCGACGGCACCGGCTACACCATCCTGGACCCGACGCCGACCATCCGCGGCTTCCGCTCCATCGACCGCGCCTCGATCGCTCATGCGGAATCGAAGGCCGTCTATGGTCAGGGCACCTGGACGCCGGCGAGCATGGACGCCCTGCATCTGACGCTGGGCGGTCGCTATACCTGGGATGACAAGGACGGCCTCCTCTATACGGTCAACAACCAGGCGACGAACTACACCTTCAAGAGCTCGGTCAACCGTTTCGATCCGCTGGTCACGGTGGCCTACGACCTGACCGACAAGGTCAACGTCTACGCCAAATACTCGACCGGCTATCGCGCCGGCGGCGCCTCCTCGCGCTCGCTGACCTACCGCTCTTTCAATCCGGAAGAGGTCAAGGCGTATGAGCTGGGTCTGAAGAGCGACTGGTTCGACAACCGCGTTCGCCTGAACGCGGCAGTCTACGCCATGGATCGCACCGACAGCCAGATCGACTTCAGCCTGGTCACCGTCATCGGCGCCTCGACGCGCAACACGCTGGAAACGATCAACGCCCCCGGCACGACCAAAATCCGTGGTCTGGAGCTGGAAGGTCAGTTCCAGGTCAACGAGAACCTGCGCCTGTCGGCGTCCTACGCCTATACCGACGCCAAGATCCCCGACACGGTGAACCCGTTCAACAACCAGGTGCAGAAGGTGTTCATCGCCTTCACGCCGCCCAACGCCGCCAGCGTCGCCGCCGACTGGAACTCGCCCTTCATGGGCGCGACCTTCAAGGCGCACGTCGACGCCAACTACGCCGACGCCACTCAAGCGTTCGACCAGTTCGAGCTGAAGAACGACTCCTCCTTCATCGTGAACGCCCGCCTTTCGGTCGCCGATATCCAGACCACCCCCGGTGGTCCTGAACTGGAACTGGCTCTGTGGTCGCGCAACCTGTTCGATGAAGCCTATGTCTATCGTCGTGATCCGTCGAACCGGGGCGCCTTGGGCGACTACGGCAACTTCAACGCCCCGCGCACCTTCGGCATCGAACTGCGCGCCAACTACTGATCGACCCCCTGGGGTCGCGTGTGACGCCCCTTCCGCCTCTGGCGGTAGGGGCGTTCGCCGTTTCGGCCGGGTTTTGTGGCGGACTTGTGCAGCTTGTGTGAATTTTCGTCGGTGGCGGCGGATTCCGCTGGATTAAGCGGCGCGAGGCAGGAATTGGCGCGGACATGAGCCAGTTGATCCTGATCGCGGACGGCGACGCCGAGGCCGGCGAAAGGCTCGATGTTCATTTGCGCCGAGAGGGGTTTCGCACGGTCGGCGCCATGGACGGGCAGGCGGCCCTGGACCTGCATGGCCGGGTGCGGCCGGATCTGATTCTGCTCGACGCGGGTCTGCCGGGGCGTGACGGTTGGGACGTGCTGGGCGAAATCCGTCGTCGCGGCCCGACCCCCGTCGTCATGACCGCCGCGGTCGACGACGGCGTCAGCCGCGTGCAGGCTCTGCGGATCGGCGCCGACGACTATCTGGCCCGTCCCGTCGACGCCCTTGAGGCCGCGACCCGCGCGCACGCCATCCTGCGGCGCCTGGCAGGCGCGTCGGGTGCAGGTCTGCTCAAGGTCGGTGCGCTGGAGGTCGATCCGGCTGGATATCAGGCCGCCGTGGTGACGCCCGAGGGGCGTCGGAAACTGGCTCTGACCCTCACGGAATTCCGCATCCTGGCCCAGCTTGCGCAAGCGCCCTCGCGTGTCTTCTCCCGCGCCGAACTGTTGGAGGCGTGTCGGCCCAGCCGCGCCTCGGACACGCGCACGCTGGACAGCCACGTCAGCCACCTGCGCCGCAAGCTGTCGGAATCAGGGGCGACGGAGGTGGTCGTCAACGTGCGCGGCGTCGGCTACCGCCTGGACCCGGCCTTCTGAGCAGAACGCGCCAAATGGTCTCGCCAATCGGCGTGGTCGAGGCTGATAAGGCGCCTATGTTTGTACAATAATATCGCGCGTAAACAGCCACTTGGCGGGATTGCCCATCATTTTACGGCGACCGGCGCCAGCGTCGCAATCCAAACACAGTTCTGACGTTCTCCCCTGGCGGGGCTTGCGGGCCCCTCTGATGCTGTGCCATGTAACCGATTACATGAGCCGTCGACGGACCCTTGCTGAAGAGGGCTGGCACGACGCTCTGCAGGAGAGGAAGCCGTTGGACATCGCGTCGTCGTCCGCCGCCAATGACCGATCGCGCGCCGCAAAGGCCGCGACGATTCGGGACGTGGCCGAGCATGCACGGGTCTCGGTGGCCTCGGTATCTCGGGTGCTGAACGGCTCGGACGCCATCACCGAATCGACGCGCCAGCGGGTGCTCGACGCCGTCGCCCAGCTTCGCTACGTCCCCCATGTCGGCGCCCGCAGCCTGTCGACCAGCCGCACCGACACCATCGGCGTGATCCTGCCGGACCTGTTCGGCGAGTTCTTTTCGGAACTGATCCGGGGCATGGACCTGGCGGCCCGCGCCCACGGCAAACATCTGATCGTCTCCAGCTCGCACGACGACGCCGAGGACACGCTGACGGCGGTGCGGTCCATGCGCGGCCGGGTGGACGGCATGATCGTGCTGTCGCCGCATGTCCGCGCGGCCAATCTGGCGGCGGACGTCGCGGGTCGGATGCCGGTCCTGCTGATGAACGGCGGCATGGAGGAGGCGGGGCGTCCGTCCATCGTCATCGACAACCACGGCGGGGCAGTGACGGCGGTCCAGCATCTGATCGCGACCGGCCGGCGCCGCATCGCCCATATCCGCGGCCCCGAAGGCAACGTCGAGGCCGATCAACGGGCCGCCGGCTACGCCTCGGCCCTGGACGGTCAGGCGCCCATCGTGGTCGAGGGCGAGTTTTCCCAGGCCTCGGGCCACCGGGCCGCGACGACCCTCCTGGCCATGGAGCAGCGCCCCGACGCCGTCTTCGCCGCCAACGACATGATGGCGGTCGGCGCCCTTCTGGCCTTTCAGGAGGCGGGCGTCCGCTGCCCCGAGGACATCGCCGTCGTCGGCTTCGACGACGTGCCCATCGCCAGTCTGATGCGCCCGGCGCTGACGACCATGCGCGTCAACATTGCGGAGATCGGCCGTCGGGGCGTCGAGCGCCTGATCGGCCTGGTCAGAGCCGACGCTGCCGGAGAGCCGTCGGACGCCGCCTGCGAAACCGTTCGGCCGGTTCTGGTCGAACGCCAATCCACCGCGGCGGCTTCGTCCGCCAGGTTCAACAACGGGTGACGCGCCGCATGCCGCGGAAGACCGATCCCATCAGGAGGGGAGACATCAGGATGAAACCGTTCAACACACGCAAGGCCGCGACACGCCAGGTTGCTTTGGCCGCCGCCTCGGCCCTGGCCATCGGCATGAGCTTCGCCGGCGCCGCGTCGGCGCAGAGCGCGACTTCCACCCTCCGGGGCGTTGTCTATGACGGTGCGACTGCCGAGACCGGCGGCACGGTGACGGCGACCGACACGGCGACCGGCTATGTCACGCGCGGCCGCATCGCCGCCAATGGCCAATACGTCATTCCGGGCCTGCGCCCCGGCTCTTATCGCATCCAGGTCACGACCAGCGACGGCCAGACGACCGAGGACACCGTCACCCTGGCTCTGGGTCAGGTCGGCACGTTGAATCTGGACGTCGCCTCTCCGACGACGACGGCCTCGACCGCAGGCGCGACCGACCTGGGCGACATCGTCGTCACCGGCCGTCGCATCTTCGACGTTCGCACCTCGGAAGTCGGAACCAGCGTCAGCCAGCAGCAGATCAACAATCTGCCCCAGATCAGCCGGAACTTCCTGAACTTCGCCGCCTTGGCGCCCGGCGTGCGCGTGACCGAAGGCGACACCGAGCGGACCATCAGCGCCGGGGGTCAGCCTTCCAGCGCCATCAACGTCTTCATCGACGGGCAGAACCAGAAGTCGCTGATCAACGACGGGGGTATCGCCGGCCAGGACGACAGCCGAGGCAACCCTTTCCCGCAAGCCGCTGTGCAGGAATTCCGGGTTCTAACTCAGAACTTCAAGGCCGAGTATGAACAGGCTTCTTCGGCCATCATCACCTCGGTCACGCGCTCTGGCACCAATCAACTGAGCGGCGACCTGTTCGTCACGTATCAGGACACGGACTGGATCGCGCAGAACGTGTTCTCGAAGGCAAGAGGCGAAGCTCGCCCTCGTCTGGATCGCCTACAGTATGGCGGCTCGGTCGGCGGCCCGATCATCGAGGACAAATTGCATTACTTCCTTTCCTATGAACGGAAGGAAGAGACGCGCGCCAATTCGGTTTACCTGAACCGTACCGAATATGCGCCCTTGTTCCAGAACGAGTTGGGGACCTACGAAGGACCTTTCGAACAGGATCTGATCTTTGGCAAATTGTCCTGGGCCATCAACGACCAACAGCGTCTGGATCTGAGCGCAACCTACCGCAAGGAGCAGGACGTTCGTGATTTCGGGGGCACCAACGCATTTTCGCGGGCCAACGCCATCAACGGCGAAACTCAGTCGATCCAGTTGCGCCACCAGTTCCAGGGCAACGGTTTCCTAAACGAAGCGTCGGTCGATTATCTGAAGTCGCAGTACAATCCGCAGGCTGTGAATTTCGATCTGACCGGCCAGCGATACGTGTCCTACCGCGACGCCAGCACCACCACGCCCGGCTTCCAATTCGACTATGGTCAGAGCGATGGCATTTTCAATGGTGGCGGCGGCACCAACAATCAGGACCTTACGCAGGAAGGCCTGACCTTCAAGAACGACCTGACGTTCAACGACATCGAAGCCTTCGGCGTTCACACCATCAAGTTGGGTGTGAAGTATTCGATGCAAACATTGAGCGTTTACAAGCAATTCAACCGAAATCCGCAGTTCACCTATGATGTCGATGCGCGACCCGAAGTCGTGGGATCGCGCACGATCCCGACGGTCGTGAGCCTGAATCTGCCGGTCACGCCGACCTCGGTCGATAACAATGTTCTGGGTCTTTATATCCAGGACGACTGGCAGATCACCGACAAGCTGGAGCTGAATCTCGGTTTGCGTTGGGACTACGAGGACAACGCCGTCAATAATGACTGGCGTACGCCTGACGACATTCGTCGCCTGCTGACAGCCATCGGAAACGTACCCAGCTTCAGCTATCCGTCTTACATCAACATCGACGACTATATCTCGGACGGCGACCGCAAGGCGTTCAAGGGCGCCTACCAGCCCCGCATCGGTTTTTCGTACGACTTCTTCGGCGACGAGCGGACGGTCCTGTTCGGCGGCGCCGGACGTTACTACGACCGGATTGGCTTCAACTTCGCCTTCGATGAACGGTTCAAGCCCTACCAGTTGTCGCGGACAGTCTATTTCTCGCCGTCGGGCGGAACCTATGGCGGCCGCACGGACACGGTCGCTTGGAATCCGATCTACGCCACCCCGGCGGGTCTCGATTCCCTGCTGGGCGGCACCGTGGGTCGTGGCGAAGTCTTCCTGATCAAGGACGACGCGCCGCCGCCGATGACCGACCAGTTCAACCTGGGCCTTCGTCAGAAGTTCGGCGACTGGCAGACCGCGCTGACCTTCTCCTACGCCAAGACCAAGAACGAGTTCGCCTGGTATCGGGCCAATCTCGATCCGGCGACCAACAGCGTTCCCGCCGCTGTCCAACCGGCCAATCTGATCGACCCGGTCACGGGCAAGCCCTTCCCCTACAATGGGAGTGTGTTCGTCTCGAACCATGATCGCGAAAGGGAAATGCGCGCGATCTATTTCACGGCGGACAAGCCGTTCAGCGCCCAGAGCGGTTGGGGTGTGAACATCGCCTATACCTTCATGGACGCGACCCAGAACGGCAGCCGGGATCAGGGCCTCGGGAATTTCGACTTCGATTATCCGTGGACCAGTTATTCGCCGACGTTCCGGACGCCGGGTGTCGAGCGTCACCGCCTGATCATGTCGGGAACGGTCGCCCTGCCGATGGACTTCCAGCTATCGTCCATCATCACCCTGGGGTCGGGGCTGCCGTTCACGCGGAACAATGTCGGCAACGGCGCCAAGCCGGACTGGTTCTCGGCCTATCCGGAGAAGCACGCCTTCATCATCCCGGCTTGGGAATGGGCTTATCGTCAGGTCGATCTGCGATTGTCGAAGTCGTTTAAGGTCTTCGGTGGTCAAGAAGTCGAGCTGACGGCGGACGCCATCAATGTGTTCAACTTCAAGAACTACTCCAGCTTCAACCAGACGTACCGCACGTCGAACACTGGATTGGCGCCGCTGAACCCGACCTTCGGTCAGCCCACGGCGCAGTTCCTGCCGACGCGCAGTTTCCAGGTCGGTCTGCGCTACAAGTGGTGATCTTCTGAGCCTGTGGCCGCTTTGACGCCTCGTCGTCGAAGCGGCCTTCTTTTTGTCTTCAGTTCATTTTGCGTGAGAAGAACCGCCATGCATCGCCGCCGATTTCTGTTGGGTTCGACGCTGCTTGGCGCCATGTCCTGGGCGGGGTCGGCATTGGCGCAACAGGCGGTGACAGGGGCAGTCAATGGGACGCAGCGGCGGCCCTTGCGGCTGGACTCCGACATCGAGGAGCTTCAGGAACGGACCTTCCGCTGGTTCGAGAAGGTGACGGATCGGCGCACGGGTCTGACGCCGGATCGCTGGCCCACGCCGTCCTTCTGTTCAGTGGCGGCGGTCGGGTTCGCCCTGACCTGCTGGCCCGTGGGCGTCGAGCGCGGCTGGATGAGCCGGGCCGAGGCGCGCGAGCGGACGCTGACCACCATCCGCTTCTTCTCCGATCTGCCGCAGGGGCCGGACCCCACGAGCACGGCGGGTCACAAGGGGTTCTTCTATCACTTTCTGGATATGGAAACGGGCCTTCGTTACCGAACCAACGAACTGTCGACGGTCGATACGGCCCTGCTGATCGGCGGCATGCTGTTCGCCGCGCGCTACTTCGATGGACGCCACCCGGACGAGGCGGAAATTCGTCAGAAGGCCCAGGCGCTTTACGAACGGATCGAATGGCCGTGGGCGGTGATCCGCGACAACCGCATCACCATGGGCTGGCATCCCGAGAGCGGCTTCATTCCCTCGGACTGGCACGTCTATAACGAGGGGATGCTGGTGCTGCTGCTGGCCATCGGCAGCCCGACCCATCCGGTGTCGGTCAATGTCTGGCACGAATGGGCGGCCAGCTACGACGAGAGCTGGACGGATCGCTGGGGCAGCTGGCACCTGAATTTCGCGCCCATCTTCGGGCATCAGTACAGCCATATGTTCATCGACTTCCGCGGCATTCAGGACGCCTGGATGCGGGGGCAGTCGGCCCAACTGGGCGAATACCTCGACTATTTCGAGAACAGCCGCCGCGCCGTCTATGCCCAGCAGAAATACGCCCACGACAATCCGGGCGGCTGGGCCGGATACACGTCCGAGGTCTGGGGCCTGACGGCCTGCGACGGGCCGGGCGATTTCAAACAGGTGATCGACGGCAAGGAACGCGAGTTCTTCAGCTATTCCGCGCGCGGACCGGGCGAACGCGACGACGGCACCATCGCGCCCACGGCGGCGGCCAGCTCCATCGCCTTCGCCCCCGAGATCGTCGTGCCCTGCGTCAAGGCGATGAAGCAGAAATACGGCGCGGGCCTCTATACCGAGTGGGGCTTCCTGGACAGCTTCAACCCGACGCTGACGGTGCGCGACGGGCCGCTGCAGCACGGCAAGATCGTGGACGGCGTCGGCTGGGTGGACGGCGACTATCTAGGCATCGACCAGGGGCCGATCGTCATCATGGCCGAAAACCACAGGTCCGAGTTCGTCTGGCGCCATATGCGCGGCGAGCCCAATATCCGCCGGGCGCTCGACATCGCGGGCTTCACCGGCGGCTGGATGAACGGATGAGTCTGACGGCCCACAGACGCGGCGCATTGGCCCTGATGGCGGGAGGGGCGGCTGCGGCCTGCACCCCGCGCCGGTCGGGTGAGACCGTGCTGCGCTTCTGGGCCATGGGCAATGAGGGCGGGACGGTCGGCCAATTGATGCCCGAGTTCGAACGGCGAAATCCGGGCGTCCGCGTCTCGGTGCAACCCCTGCCGTGGACGGCGGCGCATGAGAAGCTGCTGACCGCATACGCCGGGGCGTCGCTGCCGGACGTCAGCCAGATCGGCAATACCTGGGTGGCGGAACTGACGGCCATCGGCGCCCTGTCGCCGACCCCGCCCCAGGCGGCGAACCTGCTGACCGATCAGTTTCCGGCGGTGCTGGAGACGAACCAGATCGCCGGTCGGGCCATGACCACGCCCTGGTATGTCGATACGCGGCTGCTGTTCTATCGCAAGGACCTGCTGGCGCGCGCCGGGTTCGATGCGCCGCCGCAGTACTGGGCCGAATGGAAGCGGGCCATGCATGCGATCAAGCGGGTGGCGGGCGGCGACAACTACGCCATCCTGCTGCCGCTGAACGAGTTCGAGCAACTGCTGACCTTCGGGCTTCAGATCGACGAACCACTGCTGCGCGACCGGGACACGCGGGGGAATTTCTCCAGCGCCGGCTTCGTCGCGGCCCTGGCCTTCTATCGCAGCCTGTTCGCCGAGGGTCTGGCGCCGCTGGCGTCGTCCACGCAGATTTCCAACGTCTGGACTGAGTTCGCCAAGGGCTATTTCAGCTTCTACTTCTCCGGCCCGTGGAGCGTCGGCGACTTCCGCAGCAAACTGCCGGCGTCGTTCCAGCCGAACTGGGCCACCGCGGGCGTGCCGGGACCGAAGGGCCTGGGGGCCTCGGCGCCGGGCGGGTCGAGTCTTGCGGTGTTCAAGTCGTCCCCGCATCAGGAGGCGGCCTGGGCCCTGGTCCGTTATCTGTCCGAACCGGTGGTGCAGGCCCGGTTCAACACCATCGTCGGGGATTTGCCCGCGCGCCAGAGCGCCTGGGACATCGCGGGCGTCGAGCGCGATCCGATGCTAGCGCCGTTCCGGGGCCAGCTGGCGCGGGCCAAGGCCGTGCCCAAGGTGCCGGAATGGGAGCGGATCGTGACGGAGATGCAGATCGTCGCCGAACGGATGGTGCGTGGCGAATATACGCCTGAGAGCGCCGCCGCCGAGATCGACCGCCGCGCCGACCGGCTGCTGGAGAAGCGCCGCTGGATGATGGAACAGGGCAGGGCCGTATGACCGTCGCCGATCCGACATTGACCAAAGCGGGGACAAGAGATCGCCCCTCGCGGGGACGCGGCGCGCGCGAGCGGGCGGCCTGGGCCTTCGTCGCCCCGGCCATGCTGGCCATCGGTCTGTTCTTCGCCATTCCGGTGATCGCGGCCCTGCTGCTCAGCCTGACCGACTTCGACATCTACGCCCTGGCGAACCTGGACAATCTGCGTTTCGTCGGCCTGCAGAACTATGAGCGACTGCTGACCAATCCCCTGTTCTGGGGGGCGATGAAGAACACCCTGACCTTCGCCGTCCTGGGCGTGCCACTGTCCATCGCGGCGTCCTTGGCGGCGGCGGTGATCCTGAACGCGCGGGTGGTGAAGTGGCGGCCGATCTGGCGGGTCATGTTCTTCGCCCCCTACGTCACCACCCTGGTAGCGACGGCGGTGGTGTGGCGCTATCTGCTCCACACCCGATATGGCGTCATCAACTGGGGTCTAACGAGCCTGGGCCTGCCGGCCGTGGACTGGCTGGGCGATCCCTCGACCTCCATTCCGGCCATCCTGATGTTCGTGGTCTGGAAGATTTTCGGCTACAATATGCTGATCTTCCTGGCGGTGCTTCAGACCGTACCGGACGACCTGTACGAGGCCGCGCGCATCGACGGCGCCGGGCCGTGGAAGCAGTTCCGCCATGTGACCCTGCCGGCCATCGCGCCGACCATGCTGCTGGTCTCGATCATCTCGGTGGCCAGCTTCTTCCAGCTGTTCGCCGAACCCTATGTAATGACGCAGGGCGGGCCGGCTCAAAGCACGGTGACGGTGCTGTATTTCATGTACGAGGAAGGCTTCAAATGGTGGAACCTGGGGTCCGCCAGCGCCGTGGCCTTCGTCCTGTTCCTGTGCATCCTGGCCATCACCCTGGTTCAGCTGGCGGTGGCGAAGCGGGTGGGGGCGTATCAGTGAAAATCCGCGCGATCCTGCTGAACCTGGCCGTGGCCCTGATCGCCCTGGTCGTCCTGTTCCCGCTGGTCTGGATGGTTTCGGTCAGCTTCATGGCGACCGGCGAGGCGGCGACCTTTCCCCCGCCGCTGTGGCCCAAGGTCTGGACGCTGGAGCACTATCGCGACCTGTTCCTGAACCAGGGGATGGGGCGGTATCTGTGGAACAGTTTCGCCCTGGCGACCCTGGCGACGATCCTGGCGCTGGGGTTCACGGTCCCGGCCGGCTACGCCTTCGCCAAGCTGAAGTTCAAGGGGCGCGAGCGGCTGTTTCAGTTCCTGGTCGCCGCCCTGGTGGTGCCGGCCCAGATCGGCACCCTGCCGCTGTTTCTGATGCTGAAGGGGATGGGGCTGGTGAACACCTATGCCGGGGCGTTGGTGCCGTGGCTGGCGTCGATCTTCGGCCTGTTCCTGGTGCGTCAGTATGCGCTGAGCATTCCCGATGAGATGCTGGAGGCCGCCCGTATCGACGGCGCCGGCGAGGGGCAGATCTTCCGCCGCGTGGTGCTGCCGACGCTGCAGCCGATCATCGTGACCCTGGGCCTGTTCGTCTTCCTGGGCAGCTGGAACGACTTCCTGTGGCCGTTGATCATCCTGACGGACCAGTCGAACTACACCCTGCCGGTGGCGCTGGCGTCCCTGTCGCGCGAGCATGTGCAGGATGTCGAAATGATGATGGCCGGAGCCGTCGTCACGGTCGCGCCGGTGCTGATCCTCTTCCTGGCCCTGCAACGCTACTATATCCGCGGGATGCTCGCGGGCAGCGTGAAGGGCTGAGCTTTTCCCTGTCCCTCCAGGACGACGACAAGGAACAGGCCTCCTATGCGCCTTGCCGCCTCTCTGTTCGCTATCGCCGTGGCGATCTCGACCCCCGCCCTCGCCCAGACGACGCGGGTGCTGGACCCGATGGAGGACGCCGCCGCGTGGAAGGCCGACGCCTCCACCGACGTCTCCTCGACCGTGTCGTCGGTCGTGGGGCATGACGGGCGGGCGGTGCGTCTGACCTATGACTTCAACGGCAAGGCGGGTTACGCCTTCGCGGCGCGCGACCTGCCGTTCGACCTGCCCGACAATTACGAGATCAGCTTCTGGGTGCGGGGCGAGGGGCCGACCAACACCTTCGAGGTCAAGTTCACCGACGCCTCGGCCGAGAACGTCTGGTGGAAGCAGACGGCCCGCTACGACTTCCCCGACGGATGGACCCGCTTCGTCATCAAGCGCCGTCAGGTCTCCAAGGCCTGGGGACCCAGTGCCGAGACCGAACTGCGCCGCGCGGAGCGGGTCGAGTTCGTGGTGGTGGCCGCCGAGGGCGGGCGCGGCTTCGTGGACATCGACCAATTGTCGATCCGCGAACTGCCCGTCGATCCGGCCGTGCCGCCCCAGCCGATCGCCAGCGACGGACCGTCGCCCTCCACCGCCGCGCGCGCCGTGGATCGCGACATCAAGACCGCCTGGACCCCGCCGGTCGAGGGCGCGCCGGTTCTGACGCTGGACCTGGGGTACGAGCGGGAGTTCGGCGGCCTGACCCTGCGCTGGGGCGAACGCGGCGCGGCGAGCGACTATCGCGTCTCGGCCTCGCTGGACGGACGCGACTGGCGGCCGCTGGCGACGGTGACAGGCGGCAACGGCGGCGTCGACTGGCTGAGGACGCCCGAGGCGACGGCGCGGTGGCTGAGGCTCGAACCGTTGAAGCCGCTGGCGGCGTCGGACGTGGTCGGTTCGTCCGGCGCGGGACAGAGGCTGGGCGCGGCGCAGGCGACGACCTATGGGCTGAACGAGATCGAGGTCGAACCCCTGGCCTTCGGCGCGGACGCCACGGCCTTCGTCGAGGCTGTGGCCAAGGAGAACCGGCGCGGCCTCTATCCGCGCGGCTTCTCGGGCGAGCAATCCTACTGGACCCTGGTCGGGGTCGACGGGGGCGGGGAGAGCGGCCTGATCGGCGAGGACGGCGCCATCGAACTGCGCCGCGCGGGGCCGAGCATCGAACCCTTCGTGGTCGACAACGGGCGGCTGATCACCTGGGCCGATGTCAATATCGAACAGGGGTTGAAGGACGGCGACCTGCCGATCCCGTCGGTGACGTGGCGCGCCGATGACTGGACGCTGAAGATCACCACCTTCGCCGACGGTCCGCCCGATCAGGCGCAGTTGTGGGGGCGTTACGACCTGACCAACACCTCAAACCGGCCGCGCACCCTGACCCTGGCCCTGGCCGCGCGGCCGATGCAGGTGAATGCGCCGCGTCAGTTCCTGGCCATTCCCGGCGGGATCAGCCCGGTCGAGCGCCTCGCCTGGGACGGCGCCCAACTGACGCTGAACGACGCGGCTCGCGTCCAGCCGCTGGCGACGCCCGATCAAGTGGCGCTGGCGACTTTCGATGCGGGCGCCGACCCGCAGTCCCTGATCCTGCCGTCGATTCAGCGACCGGCGGGCGAGGCGACGACCACCACGGACGCCACGGGTCTGGCCGCCGGCGCCCTGACCTATCAGGTGACGCTGCGACCCGGCGAGACGCGCACGGTCGGCTGGGTGTCGCAACTGTCCGGCGACGCCTTGGCGCCCGAGCCGGCGGGGCAGGCGGCGGCGGTGCTGGACACGGTCGAGGCCCGGCTGGCGGGCGAATGGCGCGAGAAGCTGGACCGGGTCGAACTGACCCTGCCGCCCGTCGCCCAGCGGATCGAGGACGCGCTGAAATCCTCCCTGGCCCATATGCTGATGTCGCGTCAGGGGCCGATCCTTCAGCCCGGCACCCGCAGCTACAACCGCTCCTGGATTCGCGACGGGGCGATGATGGCCGAGGGGCTGAACCGGCTGGGCATGGCCGAGCATTCGGCCGACTATCTGCGCTGGTACGCCCCCTATGTGTTCGACAACGGCAAGGTTCCCTGCTGCGTCGATGCGCGCGGCGCCGATCCGGTGCCCGAGAACGACAGCCACGGGGAGTTCGTCTTCCTGGCCGCCGAAACCTATCGCTACACCCGGGACGAGGCCCTGCTCCGTCAGGTCTGGCCCCAGGTGCAGAAGGCCGTCGCCTATATGGACGGCCTGCGCGCCTCGACCCGGACGGCGGCGTTCCAGACGCCGGATCAACGGCATCTGTTCGGCCTCTTGCCGCCGACGATCAGCCATGAGGGTTATTCGGACAAAGCGGCCTATTCCTACTGGGACGATTTCTGGGGTCTGCTGGGCTACAAGGACGCGGTCTTCATCGCCGAGACGCTAGGCGATACGGAGGCCGCCGCCCGCTATGCGGCGGCGCGCGATCAGTTCGCCGCCGACATCCGCGCTTCGATCACGGCGACGGCGGCCCATCACGACATCGGCTGGATCGCGGGGGCGGCGGATCGGGGGGATTTCGACGCCACCTCGACCACCATCGCCCTGTCGCCGGCGGGCGAGAAGGATGATCTGCCGCCCGAACTGCTGGCGCGAACCTTCGACCGCTATTGGGAAAACTTCCAGAACCGGCTGACCAATCGTACGGCGTGGAAGGACTATACTCCCTATGAATGGCGTCTGGTCGGGGCCTACGTTCGGTTGGGGCAAAAGGACCGTGCGCTGGCGGTGCTGGACTTCCTGATGGCCGACCGGCGGCCCGAGGCCTGGAACGGCTGGGCCGAGGTGGTGGGGCGCGAGAAGCGCGAGCCGCGTTTCATCGGCGACATGCCGCACGCCTGGATCAGCTCGGACTATATCCGTTCGGCTCTTGACCTGTTCGCCTATGAACGGGACCGCGATCATGCCCTCGTTCTGGCCGCCGGCGTGCCCGAGGCGTGGCTGGACACGCCGCGGGGCGTGGGGGTGCGAAACCTGCGGACGGCGTATGGGCCGTTGACCTATGCCTATCGCAAGCTGGGGCGAGATTATGTGCTGACAATCCAGCCCGGCGCTGAGCCGCCCGGAGGTTTCGTCCTGCAATGGCCGGCGGGCGACGGACGGCCTCGCGGCGTGACGATCGACGGTAGCGCGGCCGTCTGGGCGGGCGACGATCTGAAGATTCCCGTCGGCGCGCGGCGGGTGGTGCTGCGCTAGGGTCTATTTGGCCGGGGTGTCGATCAGTATGGCGGGCGTGACGGGCGCGCCCGTGGCTTCGGCGATCAATTCGGCCGTGCGCGCCTCGATCACGGCTTCCAGTCGCGTCATGAAAGAGTCCTTGTCCAAGCCTAGCGGGATCGGGTCCAGGAACTCCAGCGTCGCCGTGCCGGGATGTTTCTCGTACTTCTCCTCGGGCCAGAACAGGCCCAGGTTGGTGGCCAGGGGAACGACCGGCATCTGGAAGTCCCGGTACATGTGCCACACGCCGGTGCGATAACGGTATTTGCTTCCGACCGGCGCCAGATGGCCTTCGGGATAGATCAGGATCTTGCGATTTTCGGCGCGAGCTTCGGCCGCCCGCATGGCCAGAGCCTTTCGCGCCTCGTGCCCGCCGCAGGAGTTGACGACGATCGCGCCCAGCTTCTTCAGCACCCCGCCCAACAGGGGAAACTTCTCCAGATGGTCGCCGGTGACGAAGGCCAGGTCGTCGAACTGGTCGTAGGTGGCGAAGCCGTCGCCCCAGCTCTGGTGCTTGGAGGCGATGATGAAGGCGCCTTCGGGCAGGCGATCCTTGCCGCGCACCTGAAGCCGGATGCCCGCGAAGACCGCCATGGCCTGCACCATCCGCTTCACATAGCGGCGGATGACCCAACTGGCCGGGCCCCGACCGGGCGCCAGGGCGGCGAAGGCGGCGGTCAGGCCATAGCCGACCGACAGTATCCAATAGGCGATGTTGAAGGCGAAGCTGCGCATCGGCCGACTATGGGTGGAAAGCGTCGCCGTGTCAGGCCCGGTCAGGCCGCCTTTTCCAGCGTGGAGGCGCCGGTGATGCGATTTCGGCCCGCGCGTTTGGAGGCGTAGAGGGCGGCGTCGGCGCGTTCCAGAAGAGCGGCGGCGGCTTCGCTCGGCAGGCGCTGGGCGAAGCCGGCGGATATCGTCACCGTGCCGAGGTCGTCATTGGTGGAGCGGCGACGCAGCGAGCGCGACGCGACTTCGTGACGGATGGTTTCCAACACCGCCGTCACCGAGCCGGCCTTTTCGCCGGGGAAGATGATGGCGAACTCCTCGCCTCCGAAACGGGCGGCGAACCGGTCGCCTGGGCAAACGCGAGACATGACCGTGGCGACGTAGCGCAGGACCTGGTCGCCGGTCTGATGACCCCAGGTATCGTTGAATCGCTTGAAATGGTCGATGTCGAGGATGGCCAGGGTCAGAGGCGACGCGTCCTCGGCGGCGCACAGTTCCTCGAGGCGCTCGTCGAAGGCCTTGCGGTTGGCCAGGTTGGTCAGGGCGTCGGTCATGGCCTCGCGCCGCACCTGTTCCAGGTGCGTCTGCAGGCGGGCGATTTCCTTGTTGGAGCTTTCCAGACGCTTTTCGAGGATGGCGGTCTCGCGGCGAACGCGTCTCGTGGCGTGGGACAGGCCGCCGACGAGGTCCTTCAGGGAGGAGGGATCCTGGGCGCCGTCCATCGTTTCGGAAGCGTCGGCCAGGGTGACGCCGTAGTCCGCCTGGGTCTTGTGCGCCTTGGCGATGGCGGTGGCGATGCTGGTCAGTTCGCGGTCCAGCACGGCTCCCGCGTCGCGAATCTCTTCGGACAGACGGCCGCGCGGCAGGAATTCCGCCGCCAGCATTTCCGAAGTGTCGTCCGATATGACGACGTTGTCGTTCAGCAGGCGGCGAATCTCGCGCCCCAGCGGCCCATCGGGATCGCCCAGATAGTGGAGCCAGAGTTCGAAATTGAGCGGAGTCGGCCAGACGCCGACCGATTCCATCTCGGCGATGACGTTGCGCGCAAGGGAATAGGCTTCGGGTCCCCGAACAGCCACCTCGACCTTAACCGTCATCCGAATCTCCCCGCAGCTTCGATTCTGAAGCTCTCGGGGGAGACTAGGGGGTGAACCGTAATGTCCGGTAAACGGCCGGACGATCAGGCGGGAATGACGACCGGCCGACGCAGGAAGGCGGGGATGTCGTCGCCAAAACCCTTCACGCCCGACCGTTCGCGTTCTTCCGGCCGGCGCTCGCCGCGACGCTCGGACTGGCGCGGTTGAGGCTCGCGTTCGGCGCGCGGCGGACGAGCCGCCTCCACGGCTTCGGCCGCGACCATCGGCGGCGTTTCCAGCGGGGCGTCCACGGCGGCTTCCGGCCTGGCCTTGCGACGGCTGCGCGACCGGGCGGGGGCTTCGGCGACCGGGGCTTCGGCTTCGGTGAAGGCGACGGGAGCGGCAGGCTCCACCGCCTCGGCGGCGCGCGAACGGCCGCGGCCGCCGGAACGGTCGCGATCACGGCCGCCACGCTTGTCGTCGTGACGCGGCGCGTCCTTGATGGCGGTGAAGTCGATGTCCAGAACCAGTTCTTCCGGGTCCTTCTTGATCAGCTTCAGCACCTTATCCAGCGACTTGTCGTCGGCCGGGGTGACGATCATGAAGGCCTGGCCCAGTTTACCGGCGCGACCCGTGCGGCCGATGCGGTGCACATAGTCGTCGGCGTGGTGCGAGACGTCGTAGTTGAAGACGTGGCTGACGTCCGGAATGTCCAGGCCGCGCGCGGCGACGTCCGAGGCGACCAGAATCTTCAGATTGCCGGCGCGGAAGTCGGCCAGGGTCTTCATCCGGTGCGACTGGTCCAGGTCGCCGTGGATAGCGGCGGCGTCGATCCCGTGCTTTTGCAGCGACTTGGCGACGATATCGACCTCGGATTTGCGATTGCAGAAGACGATGCCGTTCTTGACGTCCGCCCGTTCGATCAGGGCGCGCAGGGCGGTGCGCTTGGCCTTGGGATCGCTGGTCGGGATGCGCACCAGATATTGGGTGATGGTGTCTGCGGTCTGGGCCGGACGCGAGACCTCGATCCGGGTCGGATCCTTTAGGAACTGGGTCGTGAGGCGCGTGATTTCCGGCGGCATGGTGGCCGAGAAGAACAGGGTCTGGCGGCGCGGCGGCGTCAGTTTGAAGATACGCTCGATGTCGGGGATGAAGCCCATGTCCAGCATCCGGTCGGCTTCGTCGACGACCATGATCTCCACGCCCGTCAGCAGCATCTTGCCGCGTTCGAACAGGTCCAGAAGGCGGCCGGGGGTGGCGATCAGCACGTCCACGCCCTTGTTCAGGGCCGCGACCTGATCGCCCATGGACACGCCGCCGATCAGCAGCACCCAGCTCAGCTTGGCGCCCTTGGCGTATTTGGCGAAGCTTTCGGCGACCTGATCGGCCAGTTCGCGGGTGGGCGCCAGGACGATGGCGCGCGGCATCCGGGCGCGGGCGCGGCCGGTCGACAGCCGCTCGATCAGAGGCAGGGTGAAGGCGGCGGTCTTGCCGGTGCCGGTCTGGGCGATTCCCAAGACGTCACGGCCGACGAGGGCGACGGGAATGGCCTGGGCCTGGATCGGCGTGGCGGTGGTGTAGCCCGTCTCGGCGACGGCCTGAAGAAGCGTGGGCGACAGGCCCAGTTGAGAAAATTCGGTCATGAATCCTAGGGAAAGAATGCGTCTGCGTGCGTCTAAGCGACGGAACCGCCCCTCTTGGGCGAGCGGGCGGCGCGGATCGCAGACCTGTCCCGAGGCTGGGGGCGATATAGAAGCCCCTGCGCCAAAGTCAAGTATTCCCGGTTTTCGGACCGGGACACCGGGCTTCGGAACAAGGGCTCCGAAGCCCGGTCTTGCGGTCAACAGGCTGCGGACGCGCTCCTGGGCGCATCGCGGCGCGTCAGGATCAGGACCAGCACGAGGCCAAGTCCCGCGGCGACGGCTCCCGCCAGGGAGACGGCCGGATAGCCCAGCCCCCCGGCGATGACCATTCCGCCCACCGCGGCGCCGATGGCGTTACCCAGGTTGAAGGCGCCGATATTCATCGACGAGGCGAGGTTGGGCGCGTCCGAGGCCGCAGTCATCACCCTGACCTGCAGCGGCGGCACCAGAGCGAAGCTGGCGATCCCCCACAGGAAGACCAGGATCGAGGTCGGAACGGCGAACGGCATGGCGACGGCGAAGGCGATCAGCAGGACCGAAAGCGCGGCCAGGGTGACGATCAAGGTGCGGTCCACGGACTTGTCGGCGAACTTGCCGCCCAACCAGTTGCCTACGGTCAGCCCCAATCCGTATGTCACCAGCATGGCCGTGACGAAGCCCAGGGAGGCATGGGTCTGTTCCCGCAGAATCGGGGCGATATAGGTGAAGACGGTGAACATGGCGCTGGAGCCGATCACCGTCAGGGCCAGGGCCGCCAGCACCGGACCGCGCCCCAAGACGCGGAGTTCGGCGGCCATGTCGCCGCCGGTCGGGGCCGGCAGTTGCGGCAGGGTCAAACGCAGCGCCGCCATGACCAGAATCCCGATGGCGGCTATGCCCCAGAAGCTGGCGCGCCAGCCCAGCACGTCTCCGGCCCAGGTGGCCAGGGGCACGCCGACGACATTGGCGATGGTCAGGCCCATGAACATGGCGGCGACGGCGCCCGCCTGACGGTTCGGCGGCACAAGGCCTGCGGCGACAATCGAGCCGACGCCGAAGAAGGCTCCGTGGTTCAGCGAGGTGACGACGCGGGCCGCCAACAGCAGGCCATAGCTGTCCGCCACGGCCGACAGCAGATTGCCGATGGTGAAAATAGCGACGAGACCGATCAGCAAGGCCCGTCGCGGGACGCGCCCCGTGGTCAGCGTCATCAGCGGCGCGCCCAGCATGACGCCCAGGGCGTAGGCGCTGATCAGCAGTCCGGCCGTGGGAATGGTGACGCCCAGATCGGCGGCGATGACGGGCAGCAGGCCCATGGGGGCGAACTCGGTCACGCCGATGCCGAAGGCGCCGGCGGCGAGGGCGAGAAGGGGAGGATTGAGTTTCATGAGAGACGACTTTGGCTCAAACCAGCGGCGGGTTCAGACGCGCGAACCCTTCCTGCTGCCGATAGGGGGTATGGGGATAGGGCGGCATGACATTGCTGGTCGCATCTAGGGCGGCGATCTGGTCCGGCGTCAGACGCCAGCCGACCGCGCCCAGGTTCTGGCGCAACTGCTCTTCGTTGCGGGCCCCGACGATGACCGAGGCGACGGTCGGGCGCTGCAACAGCCAGTTCAGGGCGATCTGGGGCACGGTTCTGCCGGTCTCGGCCGCGACGGCGTCCAGGGCGTCGATGACGCCATAGAGGTGCTCGTCTTCGACCGGAGGGGCGAACTGGGCCGTCTCATGCAGGCGGCTGCCGTCGGGGATAGGCGCGTTGCGGCGAATCTTGCCGGTCAGCCGGCCCCAGCCCAGCGGGCTCCAGACAAGCGCGCCGACGCCCTGGTCGGCGGCGAGGGGCATGAGGTCGGCCTCATAGGCGCGGCCGATCAGGGAGTAATAGACCTGATGAGCGACGAAACGGGGGAGGGAGGCGCGATCAGCTAGGCCTTGCGCCTTCATCAGCGCCCAGCCCGGATAGTTGGAGACGCCGGTGTAGCGAACCTTGCCCGAGGTCACGAGCATGTCGAGCGTGGCCAGAAGCTCCTCGACCGGGGTCGTGGCGTCGTAGGCGTGCAGTTGCAGCAGGTCGATGTGGTCCGTGTCGAGGCGGCGCAGCGCCTCCTCGACCGAGCGGATCAGGCGGCTGCGCGACACGCCCCAGTCGCCCGGACCGTCGCCGGTCGGCAGGCCGGTCTTGGTCGAAATCAGCACCTGGTCGCGGCGCCCCTTGATCGCCTGACCCAGAACCTTTTCCGAGGCCCCGTCCGAATAGACGTCGGCCGTGTCGAACAGGTTGACGCCGGCCTCCAGGCAGATGTCGACCAGACGGCTAGCTTCCTCTACGTCGCTGTTGCCCCAGGCCCCGAACAGCGGTCCCGACCCGCCGAAGGTTCCGGCGCCGAAGCTGAGAACGGGAACGCGGAGGCCGGAGCCTCCCAACTGACGATATTCCATGACTTGGCCTTTCGATCCTGCGAACGAACGCACAAATGGACGGGCGTATCTGCTGGCGGTAGAGCGCATTCAGGCCAAGGATTTTTGAAATGAACGCAAAGGTGCAGGTCGCTGGTCTGGATCGCGCCCGCGAGATGGAAGTCTTCGCGGCGGTGGCGGACGAGGGCAGTTTTTCAGCCGCCGGGCGGTTGCTGGGCCTGACGCCCTCGGCGGTCAGCCGGACCTTGGACCGGATCGAGGCGCGGCTGGGCGTGCGGCTGATGCTGCGGACGACGCGCGTGCTGACCCTGACCGCCGAGGGGCATGCCTATCTGTCGGCGGCGCGGCGGATACTGGCCGATCTGGACGAGGCCGAGCAGGGGATCGCCGACCAGGGGGCGCCGCGCGGCCATCTGCGGGTCAGCGCATCCCTGGCGCATGGGCGGCAACAGGTGGTGCCTCTGCTGGGCGAGTTCGTGCGCCTGTATCCGCACATCCTGATCGACATAAGTCTGACCGATGTCGTGGTGGATGTGGCGGCGGGCCAGGCGGATGTGGCGATCCGGTTCGGGCCTCTGACCGACAGCCCGCTGACGGCGCGGCGGTTGGGCGAGACGGGGCGCACCATCGTCGCCTCGCCCGACTATCTGACGCGTCGGGGCGTGCCGCGGTCGCCGGAGGATCTGCACGATCACGACTGTCTGAATTTCAACTTCCGCCGCGCCGAACCGGTCTGGCCCTTTCGCAAGGATGGGCGGGACTATTCCCTGATGGTGCGGGGGCCGGTCGAGGCGAACAACGGCGAGACCCTGACGCAACTGGCTCTGGCCGGCGTGGGGGTGACGCGGGTCGGGCGCTTCAGCGTCGAGGACGCCATAGCGGAGGGACGGCTGGTTCCGCTGCTTGAAGAGTTCAATCCCGGCGATCGGGAGCCGATCCACGCCGTATTCGTCGGAGGGACGAATCTGCCGGCGCGGGTGCGGGTGTTCGTCGATTTTCTGGCTGAACGTCTGCGCTGAAGGCACGCAAAAGAAAATCGCCGGACGCAAGTCGTCCGGCGATCTCTCCGTTTTCAGATTGAAGCGCGGATCAGCGCTTGCCGAAGATCAGATCGCCCAGCTTGGCGAAGAAGCCCTTGTTTTCCTCGGCCTTGGGCGCGGCGGCCGCTGCTGGCGCCGGCTTGGCCGCCTCGGCGGGCTTGGGTGAAGGCGCGGGCGCAACAGCCGGAGCCGCTGTCGCCACGGCTGGCTTCGACGTCTCGACGGGTTTGGCGGGCGCAGGCTTGGGCGCTTCGACTGGCGCGGCGGCGGCTGGCGCGGCCTTGGGCTTGGCGGCAGCCTTGGGCGCGGCGGACTTCGCGGCAGGCGCAGCCTTGGGCGTCTTTGGCGCAGCGGCCTTCGCGGCCGGTTTGGCCGCCGCCTTGGTCACGGCGGGTTTGGCGACCGGCGTCTTCACAGCCGCCGGCTTGGCGGCAGGCGCGGCCTTCTTGGCGGGAGCCTTGGTCGCGGCCGCCTTGGGGGCTGCGGGCTTCCCAGCGGCGGTCTTGGCCGGCGCAGCCTTTGCCGGGGATGCGGCCTTCACCGTCTTGGGCGCAGCGGCCTTGGCGGTCTTCGGTTCGACGGTTTTCGCCGTCGCGGCCTTCGCGGCGCTCGACTTCGGCGCGGCTTTAGGCTTGGAAGCGGCAGGCGCCGCCTTCGGCGACGCAGGTTTAGACGTAGTTGGTGACTTGGCCATGTATTCCCCGACCCCTCGGTTTGATCAAAAACGCGGCGGCGACGGGCAAAGGGTGCGCCGGATCGCTCCGATTCGTCATATTAGCGGTGTTTGAGAAATGTCCGAGTCTGCTGTTCAGATAATCGCACGCGGCCTGCGCGTCCCGGCCGAGACCGCCGCCGCCGCCATAGATGCGGATCCGATGCTGGAAGGCGCGACCTACTCCATTCTGGAGGAGGACGAGGACAAGGGCGTGTGGCGCATCGACGCCTTTCCCACCACCGATGAAGAGGCCCAGGGTATCGCCGCGACCCTTCGAGCGCACGACGGGCTGGAGGTCGTGGTCGAGAAGCTGGCCGACGCCGACTGGCTGGCCATGTCGCTGTCGGGCCTGCCGCCGGTCGAGGCCGGGCGGTTCTTCGTCTATGGCGCACACGATCAGGGCAAGGTGCCCGAAGGGCGGGTGAATCTGAAGATCGACGCGGGCGCCGCCTTCGGCACCGGCCACCACGGCACGACGGTCGGATGCCTGGAGGCGTTCGACACTCTGCTGAAGACCGAGACCTTCGAGAAGGTGCTGGACGTCGGCTGCGGCACGGGCGTCCTGGCCATAGCGGCGGCCAAGACGGGCACGCCCATCGCCGTCGGCACCGACATCGACGAGCCGTCTGCCCGGATCGCCAACGAGAACGCCGAGATCAACGACGCCAAATGCGACTTCTATTTCGCTGACGGCCTGAGCGATCCGCGCATCGCCCAGCATCTGCCGTATGATCTGGTGTTCGCCAACATCCTGGCCGCGCCGCTGGTGCATCTGGCGCCCGAGATCGGCGCAGCGCTGAAATCGGGCGGGGTCGCCATCCTGTCGGGCCTGCTACGGACGCAGGAGGAGCGGGTGCTGGAGGCCTATCTGCCGCTGGGCTTTGCGGTCGAGCAGACCATCCATCACGACGCCTGGAGCGCCCTGCAACTGCGCAAGGCCTGAGGAACAACAATGCGTCAGACCTTCGACGAAACCACCGATCCGTCCTTCGGGGCGAAGCACCTGCCGCTGCTGCGCGCTGAGATGGCGAAACAGGGGCTGGACGGCTTTCTGATCCCGCATGAGGACGAGCATCAGAACGAGTATCTGCCGGACGCCAACGAGCGGCTGGCCTGGGCGACCGGCTTCACCGGCTCGGCCGGGGCGGCGGTGGTGTTCCAGGACCGGGCCAGCATGTTCACCGACGGCCGCTACACCGTGCAGGTGAAGGCCCAGACCGATCCGGCCCTGTTCGAACAGCGCGACCTGAACGATGTCGCCGCCTATCTGGAGACGGCGGCCAAGGGGGCGGTGATCGGTTACGATCCGCGTCTGCACAGCCCCGACGCCCTGGTCGGCTTTAAGGCGGCGGCCGAGAAGGCGGGAGCGACGCTGAAGCCCGTGGACGCCAATCCGCTGGACCTGGCTTGGGGCGTGGATCGTCCGGCCCAGCCCGCTGCGCCTGTCGTGCCGCATGAGGATGTCTATTCCGGCGAGGCCCATGCGTCCAAGCGGGCGCGGATCGGCGCGGCTGTGGCGGATGCAGGCGCGGATATGGTTCTGCTGACGGCGCCGTCTTCCATCGCCTGGCTGTTCAATGTGCGCGGCGGGGACGTGATCCGTTCGCCTCTGCCCATCGGTCAGGCCTTGCTGGCGACGGATGGGACGGCGCGCCTGTTCCTTGATCCGGTCAAGGTGACGAATGAACTGCCTGAATGGCTAGGCGACGCGGTCCAGTTATTGGCGACCGAGCGTCTGGCCGAGGCGCTGGATGGTCTGAGCGGTCAGAAGGTTCTGGTTGATCCGGCCCTGTCTTCGGCCTGGTATTTCGACCGCCTGGAACAGGCCGGGGCGACAGTGGTGCGCGGGGCTGATCCCTGCGCCGTGCCGCGCGCGACCAAGAACGCTGTCGAGATCGAAGGCAGCCGACAGGCTCATATCCGCGACGGCGCGGCCCTGACGCGGTTCCTGCACTGGGTCGACACGGTGGCGCAGGAGACGCTGCCGGACGAGCGCACGGTGGTTGAGGCGCTGGAGCGTTTCCGCGAGGCGACCGGCGCGCTGAAAGACCTGAGCTTCGACACCATCGCCGGGGCCGGGCCGAACGGCGCCCTGCCGCATTACAAGCCGGTCGGCGCCACGATCCGCAAGGTCGAGAAGGGATCGCTGCTGCTGGTGGACGGCGGCGGCCAATATCTGGACGGCACGACCGACGTGACCCGCACCATGGCCATCGGCGAGCCGACCGAGGACCAGAAGCGCAAGTTCACCCTGGTCCTGAAGTCGCACGTCGCCATGGCCACCATCCGCTTCCCTGCGGGGACCAGCGGCATGGCGCTGGACGCCATCGCTCGGGCGCCGATGTGGGCGGCGGGGCTGGATTACGATCACGGCACCGGCCACGGCGTCGGCAGCTATCTGGGCGTCCACGAGGGACCACAGCGGATCGCCAAATGGGGCACCAGCCAGCCGTTGCTGGAGGGGATGATCCTGTCGAACGAGCCGGGCTATTACCGCGAAGGCCATTGGGGCATCCGCATCGAGACGCTGCAGGTGGTGACGCCGGCCGTGGTCCCGGAGGGCGGCGAGCGGCCGATGCACGGGTTCGAGCAACTGACCTTCGCCCCCATCGACCGCAGGCTGATCGCCGTCGATCTGCTGACGCCGGACGAGCGGGCCTATGTCGACGCCTATCACGCCGAGACCCTGGCCAAGGTCGGGCCGCTGCTGGACGGCCCGGCGCGGGACTGGCTGGAGACGGCCTGCGCGCCGCTGTGATCCGGGGCTGATCCGATGACCATGATCGGGGCCATCGCCCTGCTGCTGTTCTGCCAGCTGGCCGGGGAGGTGATCCATCGGCTGACGGGCCTGCCGCTGCCGGGCGCGGTGATCGGGCTGATGCTGCTTCTGACCTGGCTGACGCTGGTTCCGAAGGAGCGGCCGACGCTGAAGGCGGTGACGGGCTGGCTGACGGCGCATCTGTCGATCATGTTCGTGCCGGCGGCGGTGGGGCTGATCGACGAGGGTGGGCCGCTGTCGCGATACGGCGTCGGCATTCTGGCGGCGACGGCCGTTTCAACGCTGCTGACCATGGTGGTGACGGCCCTGGTGTTCCGCTGGGCGGTCAAGCGGTTCGGACCGCCCGAGCCGCAGCCGGACGCGGTCGAGGAGGCGGCGTCGTGAAGGGTCTGCTGACCACGCCGCTGTTCTGGCTGGCCCTGACGCTGGTGGTGTTCGAGGGCGCCGACCAGATTTCGCGCCGCAGCGGGCGACATCCGCTGTGCCATCCGGTTCTGCTGGCGACGCCGGTGCTGATCGGTCTGCTGCTGCTGACCCGCACGAGCTATGCGACCTATTGGTCGGGGACGCAGGCGCTGAGCTTCCTTCTGGGACCAGCGGTGGTGGGGCTGGCGGTTCCGGTCTGGGCCCAGCGCGATCTGATCCGGCGGCTGGCCTTGCCGATCGGTCTGGCTTTGATGGCGGGCGCGATCACGGCGGTGGTCAGCGCGGTCGGGGTGCTGGCGCTGTTCGGCGCGCCGCACGAAATCCTGGCCTCCATCGCGCCACGGGCGACGACGACGCCGGTGGCCATGGCCGTGGCCCAGCAGTTGGGCGGGGTTCCGGCCCTGGCGGCGGTGATCGTGCTGATCGCCGGGGTGATCGGGGCGATGACGGCGACGCCTTTGTTCAACGCCATGAAGATGACCGATTACCGGGCGCGGGGCCTGGCGGTCGGCGTCTCGGCGCACGGGTTCGGGGCGGCGCGGGCGTTCCAGGTCGATTCGACCGCCGGGGCCTTCGCCAGCCTGGGGATGGCGCTCAACGCCGTTGCGACGGCGACGCTGCTGTCGGTTCTGGCGCTTCTTCTGTAGCGGGCGGGCATCGGCGGATGTGCTGCACCGGGCAGGGCAGGCCCTCCAGCGCTTCGGTCATGGCCGCATAGCCCGAAGCCACGGGCTCGTCGTAGGCTTTCCAGTCGCGGATGTCGGTGCGGTCGGTCCGAGGCAGGACCAGTACATCGGCTTCGGCGCGGGACTGATCCATCTCGGCGTCGGTGGTGATGGTCGCCGACCGCATCAGGATGGAGACGATGGGCGGGCCGTTTTTCCAGGCGCCGCTGGCGATCCAGCGCCACCAGGAGGGTGGATTTTCCAGAGAGGCGGGATCGACGCCGCGCGTCTGGGACATGTCGACGCCGATGATGGGGCCGCCGTTCAATTGACGCATGACGCTCGTGGGGAAGTTCTTCAGCACCGCCCCGTCGACCAGAACCTGGCCGTCGATGACGGCGGGCGGCAGGACGCCCGGAATGGCTATGGAGGCTCGCAGCGCCCGTCGCATCAGGCCGGCGCGATGCACCTCGATGTCGCCGGACGTCAGATTGGCCGAGACGGCGAAGAAGGGCAGGGCCAGGTCGGCCAGGTCGATCTCGCCATAGGCGCGCTGCATCAAGCCGGCGACCTTGCGCCCCCGCGACATGGCGATCAGAGGAAAGGCCAGATCCGACAACGGATCGGATTCGACGAAGGCGCGCCGAATCTCGAAATCCAGCCGCTCGAACGACCAGCCCAGGGCTGGGCCGGCGGCGATTACGGCGCCCATGGACGAGCCGCCTAGGAAGTCCAGCGGCACCTTGGCCTGTTCCAACGCCTTGATCGCGCCGATGTGGCAATAGGCGCGCGCGCCGCCGCCCGACAACACCAGGCCAATGGCCGTGCCGGTGATGACACGGGCCATGCGTTCGGCGTCGGCGGCGAGCCCTTCGACACAGTGGAACCAGCGGTCGGGGCCAAGGGCGTTCAGCCAGACGCGGGTATTGGCCGGATGGCGCATACGCGGATCGCGAAGCAGGATCAGATCGGTCAGCCGGCGGCCGTCGCCGAAGCCCGCGCGCCGCGGCAGGTTCGAGGGCGGCGCCATGACGCCGCTGCCGACGATGAACAACCGGTCCACCTGGCGTGCGCACAGATTGGCCCAGGCGGGCTGGTCCTGTTCGGCGACATAGAGGACGTAGTCGTGGGTGTCCTCAACCCGGCTGAACCATTCGGCGGCGGAACTGAGGGCGGACTGGTCGATCACCTGGCAGGTGAATCCCATGGCCTGGACTGCGGCGGCGATGCGTTCGACGAAGGCGCGGATCGGGCGCGGGCGGGCGGCGATGAAGCCGAAGACGCTGGGCTCTGACGCGCCGCCGGCGCGTTCGCGGGCGCGGTGGATCATCAGGCGCGACAGTTCCACCATCAGGTCGGGTTCGGTGCGGGCGGCCTCGAAGAAGGCTTCGCGCGGCAGGGCCAGGATTTCGGTGTCGCGCAGGGCCACGACAGCGGCTGTGTGGGGGGTGCCGGCCAGCATGGCCATTTCGCCGACGGGCTCGCCGGGTCGGATCACGCCCAGCAACTGGGCCGGCTGATTCTCCTCGATGCGGAAAACGCCCAGACGGCCCGAGCGCACCAGATAGAGGGTGTCGGCGGGATCGCCGGCGGCGAACAGTTGCTCGCCGCCGGTCAGGGCGAACCAGCTGGCGCGGTCGATCATCCGCCCTTCGAAGATGCGCGCCAGTGCGGTGGCCAGGGTGTCGGGTCTAGGCGTCGCCATACGCCGGTTGTAGGCGAGATTGTCGGGCCGGTGAATGGTGTTGTCCCAAGCGTGCGGCCTTCGCGCGTTGCCCGACTCCGTTCCTGCGGATAAAGCGTTCGCTTCTCCCGCCCACCGAAGTTTCCAGAGCCATGCACGACATCAGAGCCATTCGCGAGAACCCGCAGGTCTATGTGGCGGGCTGGTCGTCGCGCGGGGTGGACGAGGCCGACGGGCTGGTGGCGGACATCCTGCGGCTGGACGGCGAACTGCGCCACGCCCAGACGACGGGGCAGGACGCCCTGGCCAAGCGCAATGCGGCCTCCAAGCTGATCGGCGCCGCCATGGGGCGCAAGGACATGGCCGAGGCGGATCGCCTCAAGGCGGAGGTCGAGGAGCTGAAAGGCGATATCGCGGCGGCGGCCGAGGTCGAGGCGCGGGTGGGCAAGGAGTTGCGCGACCTCTTGGCGGCGCAGAAGAACCTGGCGGCCGAGGACGTGCCGGACGGCGAGGACGAGGCGGGCAATGTCGAGGTCTCGCGCTGGGGAACCCCCCGTGAGGGCGGCCCGGCCAAGGATCACGCCGACCTGGGCGAGGCCTTGGGGATGCTGGACTTCGAGGCGGCGGCGAAGATGTCGGGCGCGCGGTTCGCGGTGCTGAGGGGGCAGCTGGCTAGGCTGGAACGGGCCGTGGGCCAGTTCATGCTGGATCTGCAGACGGACCAGCACGGCTATCTGGAAGTGAACCCGCCGCTGCTGGTGCGGGACGAGGCGATGTTCGGCACCGGGCAGTTGCCGAAGTTCGAGGAAGACCTTTTCAAGACGGGGGATTTCGCTGCTGTCGTGGAGAAGATGGTGGAGCTTCATCAGGCCGGAGCCGGGCTCAGCTATGATATCCGTGAAGACTTGGACGCCCGCTACCTCATCCCCACCGCCGAAGTCTCCCTGACCAATCTCGTGCGCGAGACCATCCTGTCCGAGGACGAGCTGGCGACGCCGATGCGGATGACGGCGTTGACGCCGTGCTTCCGGGCCGAGGCGGGGTCGGCGGGACGCGATACGCGCGGGCTGATCCGCCAGCACCAGTTCTCCAAGGTCGAGATGGTGTCGATCGCGCGGCCGGAGGACAGCGACGCCGAGCATGAGCGGATGACGGCCTGTGCGGAGGCGGTGCTGAAGGCGCTGGAGCTGCCGTTCCGGCGGATGCTGCTGTGCAAGGGCGACATGGGCTTTTCAGCGCAGAAGACCTTCGACCTGGAGGTCTGGCTGCCCAGCCAGGGGACCTATCGCGAGATCAGCAGCTGCTCGAACTGCGGCGACTTCCAGGCGCGGCGCATGGACGCCCGGTTCAAGCGCGCCGGCGAGAAGAAGACCGAGTTCGTCCACACCCTGAACGGCTCGGGCCTGGCGGTCGGCCGGACGCTGGTGGCGATCATGGAGAACTATCAGCAGGAGGACGGCCGCATCGCCGTGCCCGCCGTGCTGCGACCCTATATGGGCGGGCTGGAATTCGTGGGTGCGGCTTAAATGCGGATTCTTCTGACCAACGACGACGGGATCGAGGCCGAGGGGCTGGCCTGTCTGGAGCGGATCGCGCGGACGATCAGCGACGACGTCTGGGTGTGCGCGCCCGCCGTCGAACAGTCGGGCAAGGGGCGGGGGATCACCCTGACCGAGCCTCTGCGCGTGCTGAACCTGGGTGAAAAGCGGTTCGCGGTGACGGGGACGCCGACCGACTGCGTCGTTCTGGCCGTCAACGACCTGATGCCCGAGAGGCCGGACCTGGTGCTGTCGGGCGTCAATCGCGGGCACAACATCGGCGAGGACGTCAGCTATTCCGGCACGGTGGCGGGCGCGTTGCAGGGGATGGCGTTCGGCATCCGCTCCATCGCCCTGAGCCAAAGCCTTGAACGGTTCCACGACGAGGTGGTCGCCCATTGGGAGACGGCCGAGGCCTTCGCCCCCGCCATCATCGCCCGACTGCTGGAGCAGAAATGGGCGTCGGGCGTGGTGATGAACCTGAACTTCCCCAACCGCCGGCCGGAACAGGTCGAGCAGGTCGAGGTGACGACGCAAGGGTTCCGCGACGTGGGCGAAATGCACGCCGTGCGGCGCACCGACCTGCGCGGGCGCGACTATTACTGGATGAGCTTCCGGGGCGAGAAGCAGGAGCACGCCGAGGGCACGGACCTGAGGGCCATCGACGAGGGCCGCATCTCGGTCACGCCGCTGCACATCGACCTGACGCACATGTCCAGCGTCCACGACCTGAAGAAGGTGCTGGGCGGGGCGCCGCCGAAGAAGACGGACCGCGCCGCTTGAACCTGCACGACGACCGCGCCGGCCGTTTGATCCTGTCGCTGAGACGGCAGGGCGTGACCGACGCGCGCGTTCTGGGAGCCATGGAGAGCGTGGACCGCTCTGTCTTCGTGCACGAGAAATTCCTGGACCAGGCCTGGGAAGATCAGGCCCTGCCCATCGACTGCGCCCAGACGATCAGCCAGCCCTATATCGTCGGCCTGATGACCCAGGCTCTGGAGGTGCAGCCGCGCCACCGGGTGCTGGAGATCGGGACGGGCAGCGGATACCAGTGCGCCGTCCTGTCGAAGCTGGCGCGCTATGTCTATTCGGTGGAACGCTATCGCAGCCTGCTGGCCGAGGCGGAGGGGCGGCTGAAGCTGCTGGGCGTGGACAATGTCATTACCCGGCATGGCGACGGCGGCCTGGGCTGGCCCGAACAGGCGCCGTTCGACCGGATCATGGTCACGGCGGCTTCTCCCACCGAGCCGACCGAACTGCTGAAACAGCTGAAGCCGAACGGGGTGCTGGTCGCGCCGGTCGGACGGACCTCGGTCCAGATGCTGCACCGCTACGTCGGCCAGGGCGACGGCGCCTTCCGCCGCGAAAGCCTGACCGAAGTTCGTTTCGTGCCCCTGGTCGAGGGGACGGCGAAGGAGGGATAGTCCCTCATTTGCAGGCTGCCCGCTCGCGACACGGTCGCTCGCTGTCTGGGCCGTTAACCTTCGCGCCCCAATTCCGTGCGGTTTGCGGGGTTGGATTTCTGGGCGCGAGCGGGCAAACCGGGCGGGCGAGGATTAACCCTGAGAGGAGCGGCCGGTGGCGAGAATGTCGGGCTGGATGAGAGCGGTGCTGATCGCGGGGGCGACGCTGACCACGGCGGCCTGCATGAGCTATCCGTCCGAGCCGCGTTATTCCACGCGAGCCACGCCCGCGCCGGGCCAGACGGGCGGGGCCTATCCCGCGCCGCAGGGCCAAGGTCAGATGCAGGGCGGCTATCCCGCTCCGGCGCAAACCCAGCCCTATTCGCCCCCGTCGCCGATGGCGACCGCGCCCGTGGGTCAGATCGACGGCGGCGCCCTGCCGCCGCCGGCCGCCACGCCCTATACGTCCAACCCGCCCGCCTATACGCCTGCGCCCAGCGTCACGACGCCGGCGCCGCCCCGCTCGGGATCGACGGCGCCGGGCGCCGCCTATGTGATTCAGGCGGGCGACACGATTTCGGGCGTTGGGCGTCGGTTCCAGACGCCGGTTCAGGTTCTGATCGACCTGAACGGCCTAGGCCCCCGCGGCGCGATCACGACGGGCCAGCGAATCATCCTGCCCGAATCGGCGGTGGACACCGGGCGTGATCCCTATGCGACCGGCCCGTCGCCGACGGGAGTCTATGTCCCGAACACGGGCGCCGTGCCGCCGCCCCCGCCGCCGCCTTCGGGCAATGCGGCCCTGCCGGCCCAGACCCGGCCGACCGCTACGGCGCCTGTCGCTGCCGCGCCCGCCGCATCCAGCGCTTCGGCAGGCCTGGCCTGGCCCGTGCGCGGCGACATCCTGCGTCGGTTCGGCCCGGTCGGAATGGGCGAGCGGAACAACGGGATCAACATCGGCGCGCCGGCCGGAACCGCCGTCACGGCCTCGGCCGCCGGCCGCGTGGCCTATGTCGGCGACGACCTGGTGGGGCAGGGGCTGACGGTCCTGGTGGTCCATGCCGGGGGCTGGCGCACGGTCTATGGCCATCTGGGTTCGGCGACGGTGCGCGACGGCGACGACGTGCGCGCGGGGCAGCAGATCGGGACGGTCGGCATGACCGCCGGCGACGGGCGCCCCTCGATCCACTTCGAGACGCGCCAGATGCGCGGCGACGACCCGGTCGCGGTCGATCCTTTGAGCGTATTGCCGCGCTGACGGCCGGTCTCGCAGCCGGATTCACGGCTCGGCCGCACCGCTGCGCGGTTTCGTCCGATCCGATCAGGCTTCAGCCGCGTTGCAATCCGCGAGGCGTGGCCCTAGGTTCCGCGCCTCGTTTTAATGGGACGCCGACGAGGGCTGTCCCCCTCGTGTTTCGGAGACTTCCCATGGGCGCCCCAGCTGACGGCGGCATGATGGCCGTGATCATGCAGTTCCTGCCGATCGTCGCCATCTTCATCCTGTTCTACTTCCTGCTGATCCGTCCGCAGCAGAAGCGCGCCAAGGATCACGCGGCGGCCATCAATGCGGTCAAGCGCGGCGACACCGTCGTGCTGGGCAGCGGCATGATCGGCAAGGTCACGCGCGTGGAAGAGGCCGAGGTGAACGTCGAGATCGCGCCCAGCGTGAACGTGCGCGTGGTCAAGGCGATGATCGCCGAGGTGCGCAACCGCGCCGCCATCGCCGCCAACGATTCCAAGGCCTGACACCGCGTATCGCTGACCGGGGACCGCCCACATGATTCAGCTTTCGCGCTGGAAAGTCATTCTCGTCGTCGCTTCGGCGATCATCGGCTGCCTGTTGGCCTATCCCAACCTGCTGAGCCCGGCTCAGCGGGCGGCGCTGCCCGGCTGGTTGCCGAAAAATGCGCTGAACCTAGGCCTCGACCTGCAGGGCGGATCGTATCTGCTGCTGGAAGTCGACGTGCCGAAGATGCGCGAAAAGCGCGTCACCAACCTGATCGAGGACGTGCGGGTCACGCTGAACGGCGCAGGCATCGCCACCAACGGCTTCCAGCGCGAGGCCGGCGGCGTGGTCGTGACCCTGGCCAACCCGGCCCAGAGCGACGCGGCGTTCAAGGCGCTTCAGCAACTGGGCGGCGCGGCCGGTCCGGGCGCGCAGGTCGAGCGGACCGCGACCCGGCTGGGCGATAACCGTATCCGTTTCGCCTATACCGACGCCGCGCTGAACAGCATGGGCGCGACGGCGGTGGATCAGTCGATCGAGGTGGTGCGCCGCCGGATCGACAGCCTGGGCACGCGCGAACCCTCCATCACCCGCCAGGGCGCCGACCGGATCGTGGTCCAGGCGCCGGGCGAGAGCGATCCGTCCAAGCTGGAGGAGGTCATCGGCCAGACGGCGCAACTGACCTTCCAGATGGTGGACGTCGAAAACTCGGTGAACGACGCCTTGGCCGGCCGCGTGCCGCCCGATTCCGAACTGCTGCAAGGCGAGGACGGCACCCCCTATCTGGTCAAGAAGCGCGTCTTGGTGTCGGGCGAGAACCTGACCCGCGCGGGCGTCGGCTCCGACCAGAACGGCCGTCCGGCCATCGATTTCCGCTTCGACGGCGCTGGCGCGCGCCGCTTCGGCGAGGCGACCGCCGCCAACCTGCAGAAGCCCTTCGCCATCATCCTGGACGGCAAAGTCATCTCGGCCCCGACGATCCAGAGCGCGATTACAACGGGTTCCGGTCAGATCACCGGCAACTTCTCGATCCAGGAAGCCTCGACCCTGGTGAACCTGCTGAACGGGGGCGCCCTGCCGGCGCCGCTGAACGTGGAGGAGCGCCGCACCGTCACCGCCGAGCTGGGCGCGGACGCGGTCGCCGCCGGCGCCCTGTCCACGGCGGTCGGTTTCGCCATCATCGTGGTGTTCATGATCCTGGCCTATGGCTTCCTGTTCGGCGGCGTGTCCGTGGTCGGCCTGGTGCTGAACGGCGTGCTGATCGTGGCGGCCATGTCGCTGACGCAGGCGACGCTGACGCTGCCGGGCATCGCGGGTCTGATCCTGACCTTCGCCGTGGCCGTGGACGCCAATGTGCTGATCTATGAGCGGATGCGCGACGAGGCCCGGTCGGGCCGCAGCGTGATCGCCTCGATGGACGCCGGCTTCAACAAGGCCATGGGCACCATCATCGACGCCAACCTGACCACCCTGGTCGCCGCCGGCATCATGTTTGTGTTCGGGGAGGGGCCGGTGCGCGGCTTCGCCTGGACCCTGACCATCGGCGTCTTCACCTCGGTCTTCTCCTCGGTCCTGGTCGCCCAGGTCCTGCTCGGCTACTGGCTCAAGACGGCCAAGCCCAAAAAACTGCCGATCGCGGAGTGATGGCGATGCGTGGATGGCCCCTTATCAAGCTGCTGCCGCAGAAGACGAATTTCCATTTCGTCAAATATTCGCGCGCGGCCGGCGTTGTCTCAATCATCCTGTGCGTGGCCTCGATCGTGGCCTGTTTCGTGCCGGGCCTGAACATGGGCATCGACTTCCGGGGCGGCGCCTCGATGGAAGTGTCCAAGCCCGCCGGTCAGGAAGTCCAGCTGGATCGCGTGCGCGAGGCCGTGAACGGCCTGAACCTGGGCGACGTGCAGGTGCAGGGCATCGCCCGGCGCGACACCAATGTCGATGACGGATCGACCGCCATTCTGCGCTTCCAGGTGCCGGAAGGCCGCGACCAGACCCAGGTGGTCCAGCAGGTCGAGGGCGCGATCAGCAAGGCCGTGGGTCAGGTCAACTATTCGGGCGTCAGCGTCGTCGGCTCCAAGGTGTCGGGCGAACTGTTCACCTCGGGTCTGTTGGCGCTGGGCGTCGCGATCGGCCTGATGTTCCTGTACATCTGGTTCCGGTTCGAGCCGCAGTTCGGCTTCGGCGCCGTGGTCGGCCTGCTGCACGACGTGATCCTGACGTTCGGCCTGATCGTGCTGTTCAAGCTGGAGTTCAGCCTGAACATGGTCGCCGCCGTCCTGACCGTGATCGGCTACTCGATGAACGACACCGTCGTCGTGTTCGACCGCCTTCGCGAGAACCTGCGGAAATACAAGACCATGCCGCTGCGCGACGTGATCGACCTGTCGCTGAACGAGACCCTGTCGCGGACCATCATCACCGGCGTCACCGCCGTCATGGTGCTGGCGGCCCTGGCCATCTTCGGCGGCGAGGCCCTGTTCGGCTTCTCGGTCGCCCTGATGTTCGGCATCATCATCGGCACCTATTCGTCGATCTACGTCGGCGCGCCGATCATCCTGCTGTGGGGCGTGAAGCGTGGCGGCGGGGCGTCGGACGACGCCAAGCCGGTCAAGCTGGGCATGGCCAGTCGGCCCTGACGCTTGGTCTGAAGGCTAAAAAGAAAACGGCGGCTCGAACGAGCCGCCGTTTTTTGTTCGCGGTGACGGTGGCGATCAGCGCAGCGAGGCGGTGAAGCGCTGGATGCGGGTGCAGGCCTCTTCCAGCACCGCGTCCGAGGTGGCGTAGCTGATGCGGAAATAGGGGCTGAGGCCGAAGGCCTCGCCTTGGACCACGGCCACGCCCTCGGCGTTCAGCAGTTCGGCGGCGAAGGTGGAATCGCCGTCGATGACCACGCCGCCCTCGGTCGTCTTGCCGATCAGGCCGGCGATGGACGGATAGACGTAGAAGGCGCCCTCCGGCGTGGCGCAGGTGACGCCCGACGCCTGGTTCAGCATCGACACGACCAGATCGCGACGCTTCTCGAAGGCCGCCTTGCGTTCGGCCATGAAGTCCTGCGGCCCGTTCAGCGCCTCGACCGCCGCCCATTGGCTGATGCTGGCGGGGTTGGAGGTGGTCTGGCTGGCGACCTTGCGCATCAGGTCGATCAGCGGCTTGGGGCCGCCGGCGTAGCCGATGCGCCAGCCGGTCATGGCGTAGGCCTTGGACACGCCGTTAACCGTCAGGGTGCGGTCGATCAGGTCCGGCGCGACCTGGGCGATGGTGGTGTATTGGAAGTCGCCATAGACCAGATGCTCGTACATGTCGTCGGTCAGCACCCAGACGTGCGGGTGACGACGCAGCACCTCGGCCAGGGCCTCCAACTCGGCGCGGGTGTAGGCGGCGCCGGTCGGGTTGGACGGGCTGTTCAGGATCAGCCAGCGGGTCTTGGGCGTGATCGCCGCCTCGAGCACGGCGGGCAGCAGCTTGAAGCCGTCCTTCTCCTCGCCGACCACGGTGACGGGCTCGCCGCCCGCCAGCAGCACCATGTCGGGATAGCTGACCCAATAAGGGGCGGGCACGATGACCTCGTCGCCGGGGTTCAGGGTGGCGATCAGGGCGTTGAAGATGACCGGCTTGCCGCCCGGCGCGACGTGGATGTTGGCCGTCGTATAGTCCAGGCCGTTCTCGCGCTTGAACTTGGCGACGATGGCGGCCTTCAGTTCGGGCATGCCGTCGGCGTCGGTGTACTTGGTCTCGCCGCGATTGATCGCGTCGATGGCGGCCTGTTTGATGTTTTCGGGCGTGTCGAAGTCCGGTTCGCCCGCGCCCAGGCCGATCACGTCGCGACCTTCCGCTTTCAGCTTCCGCGCCTGGGCGGTCACGGCGATGGTGGCCGAAGGCTTGACGCGGGCGAGGGCGGAAGATTGCAGGCTGGACATCATATTCCCGTCGATTTGAAAGATTCATGCCGGGGAGGCGGGGTTGTTTACGCGCCGTCGCCGCCCGGGACAATGCGCTGACGCTCGCTAATGCCGACGACGGGTGATAAGCGGCGGCTCTGATGCGCTGGATCGTCGATTTTCTGTCGAACATGGAGGCGCGTCGCTGGCGGGCGGTGCTGGCGACGGCCTTGCTGCTGGGCGCGATGGCGGCCCTGTTCGCCGTGGGCAAGAGCCAGCTGGGGCTGGAGGCCGAGGATCAGCTCGAAGCGTGGCTGGCCGGGTTCCGGCATGGACCGTGGGGGCTGGTCGCCGCCATCGTGGTCTTCACCCTCTCGGCCTTCTTCGGCGCACCGCAGTTCATCCTGATCGCCGCCTGCGTCGTGGCGTTCGGGCCGTGGTTCGGCTTCCTCTACAGCTGGATCGCGACCGTGGTTTCGGCGGGCGTCACCTATTGGCTGGGTCGCGGGCCGACGGCGCGGCTGCTGGAGCGGCACGGCGGCAAGACGGTCGGGCGGCTGACGCGGTTCGTGGGCAAAAACGCCTTCTACGCCAGTTTCATGATCCGCAACGTGCCGTCCGCGCCCTTCATCGTCGTGAACATGGCGTTCGGCGCGGCGCGGGCGTCGTTTTCGGGCTTTCTGGCCGGCTGCGCCTTGGGGGTTTTGCCAAAGACCGCCCTGGTGGCCTTCTTCGGCGGATCGTTCATGACGGCGGTCAGTGGCGACGGGATCTGGACGTCGGCCATATTGGCGGGCGTGGCCCTGGCCTGGCTGGCGCTGATGCTGGTGGTGCGGGAAGTGGTCAAGCGGCGCGAAGCCGCCAAGGGAGACTGAATATGCTGAAACTCTATTATTCGCCCGGCGCCTGCGCCATGGCCTCCCATATCGCCCTGGAAGAGGCGGCCGCCGACTATGAGATCGTCAAGATCGACCTGAGAGCCCGCCAGCAGAAGACGCCGGAGTATCTGGCGATCAATCCGGCGGGCGTGACGCCCGCCTTGGCAACGGACCAGGGCGTCCTGACCGAAAACGCCGCCATCCTGACCTTCGTCGCCCAGACGCACCCCGAAGCGAAGTTGGCCGATACAAGTTCGGCCTTCGCCTTCGCGCGGATGCTGGCCTTCAACAGCTTTCTGGGGGCGTCGCTCCATCCGGCGGTCGGACGCGCCCTGTTCGCCAAGCCGCCGCTGGAAAGCGGGGCCAGGGAGGCGGCGCTTGAAGCGGCCCTGGTCAAGTACCGGCTGGTCGAGGAGCATCTGTTCCAGGGGCCGTGGGCGATGGGAGAGGCCTATACGGTGTCGGACAGCTATCTCAGCGTCTTCACGCGCTGGGGGCGTCAGGCCGGATTTCTGGACAAGGAACGGTTCCCCAAGCTGAACGATCATCTGGATCGCATGCAGGCGCGCCCGGCGGTGCAGGCTGTTCTCGCGGCCGAAGGACTGTCCGCCGTCTGACGGTTCGAGCCGGTCGGCGGGGCGCCATTCGGGGCGCATCCGCCCGTAAGGCGTCATACAGCGACGTTCCGGTATGACGAGACCGTCATCGGGGCTTGTAATCCCGTTTCCATACAGGCAAACCCGCCGCTGGTAGGCATGGCGAAGACGATCAGGACCTGTCCGGCGTGGGGATGTCGGGCAGCGGGGCGTCGCCAGGTCGACTGCGAACAGAAGACGCCCTTGGCCAGCAAGCAACGGTATCCATTCCCATGAGTTTTTCCCTTTTCGGCGCGATCTCGAACGACATCGCGATGGACCTGGGCACCGCCAACACCCTGATCTACATGAAGGGAAAGGGCATCGTTCTGAACGAGCCTTCCGTGGTGGCGCTGCGTAACGTCGGCGGACGCAAGATCGTCCACGCCGTCGGCATCGAGGCCAAGCAGATGCTGGGCCGCACCCCTGGCCACATGGAAGCCATCCGCCCGATGCGCGACGGCGTGATCGCCGACTTCGAAGTCGCCGAAGAGATGATCAAGCACTTCATCCGCAAGGTGCATAACCGCAAGGGTTTCGTGAATCCCAAGATCATCGTCTGCGTGCCCTCGGGCGCCACGGCGGTCGAGCGCCGCGCGATCAACGACAGCTGCCTGAACGCCTCGGCCCGCCGCGTGGGCCTGATCGACGAGCCGATGGCCGCCGCGATCGGCGCCGGCCTGCCGATCCACGAGCCGACCGGCTCGATGGTCGTCGACATCGGCGGCGGCACGACGGAAGTCGCCGTCCTGTCGCTGTCGGGCATCGTCTATTCGCGTTCGGTCCGCGTCGGCGGCGACAAGATGGACGACAGCATCATCAGCTACATGCGCCGCAACCATAATCTGCTGATCGGCGAAACGACCGCCGAACGCATCAAGAAGGATATCGGCACAGCCCGCATCCCGGCCGACGGCGAAGGCCTGTCCATCGAGGTCAAGGGCCGCGACCTGATGCAGGGCGTGCCGCGCGAAGTCCGCATCTCGGAACGTCAGGCGGCGGAAGCCCTGGCCGAGCCGGTGACGCAGATCATCGAGGCCGTGAAGGTCGCGCTGGAGGCCACGCCGCCGGAACTGGCGGCCGACATCGCCGACAAGGGCATCATGCTGACGGGCGGCGGCGCCCTGCTGCGTGGCCTGGACGTCGAGATCCGCGACCACACCGGCCTGCCGGTCTCGGTGGCGGACGATCCGCTGTCGTGCGTGGCGATCGGTTGCGGCCGCGTGCTGGAACATCCGCGCTGGATGAAGGGCGTGCTCGACTCCGCGCTCTGATCCGCCGGCGGCCGGTGTTCGTCCAGGCCGCCACCACGATCAGTCTGTCGTGATCGGGTTTCTTTCGCCGCCCGATTTTGCGATAGGCAGGCAGAACGGCGGGCGGCGTCCCGCCGATTCCCAACCCCTTTGCTGGAAGGTCGCCCGTGGCGTTTCGCGACGGCCCCTTTGAAAACCTGAAGGTGCCGCTGGCCTGGACCGCCGCGGTGGTCGCCGTCGTGGGCGTCGTCGGGGCCGGGGTGCTGCTGATGACCGACCGCAAGACGCCCGAAGGCGGTTCCAGCGTTCAGGGTGTGCGCGGCGGTGTGGAAGCGGTCGCCGGGCCGGTCGGCGGCGTCCTGTCTGCGCCCGTGCGCTGGGCCGGATCGGTCGGCGACGCGGTGGGCGGCTACTTCTTCGCCGTGTCCGAGAATCGCAAGCTGAAGGCGGAAGTCGCCGAGCTCAAGGCGTGGAAGGCCGAGGCCGTTGCGCTGAAGAACGTCAATGCGCGCTACGAGGCCCTGCTGGGGCTGCGGCTGGATCCGCCGGTTCCGACCGTCGCCGCGCGCGCCGTGCTGGAATCGCGCGGACCCTTCAGCCGATCCAAGCTGCTGGACGTCGGTGCGGCCAGGGGCGTGCATGTCGGCAATCCCGTCGTGGACGAGAACGGTCTGGTCGGGCGTGTCACGGGTGTGACCGGCGGGGTCAGCCGTATGGTGCTGCTGACGGACGTGGCGTCACGCACCCCGGTGTTGATCGAACGGACCGACGCGCGGGCGGTGTTGACCGGAGACGGCAGCAACAGTCCGCGTCTGGACTTCATCCGTGGCGTCGGGGCGCTGAAGGCCGGTGATCGGGTGTTGAGCTCGGGCGACGGCGGCGGTCTGCCGCGCGGTCTGCCGGTCGGCGTGGTGGCCAAGGGGATGGACGGAGCCTGGCGGGTCAAGCTGTTCAGCGACCGGGGCGCCGTCGACTATGTCCGGGTGCTGCTGTTCCAGAACTTCGCCCAACTGGTCGATCCCAACGCGCTGAACGCGCCACCTCTTGCTGGGCTGAACACAGCGCCGGAACCGACGGCGCAACAGGCCGCCGCCATCGGCGATGCCGCCGCGCGTCGCCAGGCTCAAGCCCAGGCGCAGGCCGAGCGCGCGCGCGCCGCCGCTGCCGCTGCCGCGGCGACCGCTGCGCCCAATCCGACATCCAGCCCGGCTGCGGGGGGCGCTACGCCCGCCGCAACCCAGCGACCGACGACGGCGCGGCCCGCGTCGCCGCGACCTTCGTCGACCCAGGCTGCGCCGTCGGGCCAGACCCCGCCGCCACAGGCCGCCGCTCCCCAGGCCACGGCGCCCGGGCCGACGACGGAGGGCCAGCGGTGAGACGCCCGGTCGCGGTCCGCGTCGTCGGACCTCTGCAATGGGTCGTCTATCCGTCTCTGGCCGCCGTCGCCGCGACCGTGATCCTGGGCACGCCGATCCAGCTATTCGGTCTGAGATTGCCCGAGCCGGTCGTGCCGATGGTGCTGGCCTTTTCCTGGCCGCTGATCCGTCCGTCGATGGTCGCGGCGGTCGTACTGTTCGCCCTGGGTCTTTTTCTGGACCTGTTCTGGAACGCGCCGCTGGGACTTTGGCCGCTGTGTCTGATGGCGGTCTATGGCGTGCTGCTGCTGTCAAGAAACCTGCTGGCCGGCCATGAGGGGCTGATCCGGCTGGGATGGTACGTGGCCTGCACTCTGGGGGCGTTCGGCTTGGCCTATGTCATCGTCACGGTTCGGGCCGGCAATGCGCCGTCGCTGTATGCGGTGTTCGGTCAGATTGCGCCCACATTGCTGCTGTATCCGCTGGCCAACTGGATGATCGAACGGTTCGACGACGGAGATATTCGGTTCCGATGAGCGGCGAACCCTCCATCTTCTTCTCGGACGTCAACGAGCGTCAGGGGTCGTTCCTGCGCCGTACCTTCGTGCTGGGCGGGGCCACGACGCTGGGCGTGGCGGCCCTGATCGGGCGGCTGGGCCAGTTGCAGGTCGTCCAGGCTCAGGAATATGCGACCCTGTCGTCGCAGAACCAGTTCAACTTTCGCCTGGTGCCGCCGCCGCGCGGCCTGATCAAGGACCGCAACGGCGTCGTTATCGCCGGCAACCGCCCCAGTTTCCGAGTGCTGGTGATCCGCGACGAGACCAAGGATCTGGACGAGACCCTGGACCTGCTGGGCCAGTTGCTGCCCGACACCCTGGAACGCCGCCGGGCCATCATCCGCGACGTCAACGCCTCGCCCAAGTTCAACCCCGTGCCGGTCAAGAGCGACCTGACCTGGGAAGAGTTCGCCAAGGTCAATCAGTACGCCAACGAGTTGCCCGGCGTGATGGTCGACATGAACGAGGCCCGCTACTATCCCTTCGGCGGATCTTTCGCCCACGTCATCGGCTATGTGGCCAAGGTCAACGACCGCGATATTCAGGCGATCCGCGCCAAGGGCGAGCAGGTGCCGCCGCTGCTGTTCAATCCCAGCTTCCGCGTCGGCCGCCAGGGGGTGGAGAAGGCGCTGGACGTGCCCCTGCGCGGCCAGCCGGGCGGCAACCGGGTCGAGGTGGACGCCCGTGGTCGCGTGGTGGCCGAGGACATCGGCGGCTCGCGCCCCGCCGTGCCGGGCAAGGAGGTCGTGCTGACGCTGGACGCCGACGTCCAGAACCGAGCGCTGGAGGTGTTCGGCGACGAATCGGGGGCCTGCGTCGTCATGGACGTCCGCAACGGCGACATCCTGTGCATGATGTCGGCGCCGTCCTTCGATCCCAACCTGTTCGTCGGGGGGGTGCCGTCCAAGGTTTATCGCGCCCTGGCCGACTATGAACGCAAGCCGCTGCTGGACAAGACGATCAACGGCACCTTCGCGCCGGGTTCGACCTTCAAGCCCACGACGGCGCTCGCCTTGCTGGAGGCGGGGGTTGATCCGAAACAGACGGTGGTCTGCACCGGGGCGTTCCGGAACGGCAACCGCATCCAGCGGTGCTGGGGCCGGCACGGCGTGCAGAACATGCACGACGCCATCAAGAATTCCTGCGACGTCTATTTCTACACCATGTGCAACCGTGCGGGTGTGGACAATATCCGCAAGGCCGGCCTGGCCCTGGGGTTCGAGCACATCTTCGACATCGGCGTGGACAATCAGAAGAAGGGGCTTCTGCCGTCCACCGAGTGGAAGGCCCGCACCTTCCCGCGCGATCCGGTCTGGCACCCGGGAGAGACGACCTCTGTGGCGATCGGGCAGGGGGCCATCACGGTCAACGCCCTGCAGCTGGCGGTCATGACCTCACGCCTGGCCAACGGCAAGAAGGCCCTGATGCCGCGGCTGATCAAGTCGATCGGCGGGGTCGAGCAGCCTCGCGGCGACGAGGCGCCGGACCTGCCTTTCGATCCGGCCCATATCGAATATGTGCGCCAGGGCATGATCGCCGTGGCCAACGACCGATCCGGCACCGCCTATCGCCAGAGCCAGCTGGGGCTGGGCGATATCCAGATGGCCGGCAAGACCGGCACGGCCCAGGTCCGCAACTATGGATCCGGCTCGCGCAAGAGCAACGTCTGGGCCTTGAAGGATCACAACCTGTTCGTCGCCTTCGCGCCTATCGACGCGCCACGCTACGCCGTGGCGGTGATCATCGAGCATGGCGGCAAGGGCGGCGCCACCGCAGGGGCGCCGCGTGCACGCGAGGTGATGCGCACCGTTCTGCTGAAGGACCCCGACATGCGCGCCCGTATCGAACGGCCGCCACCGCCTGAAGCGACCGGCCCCCAGATCGACGAGGGTCTGGTCGGCGCAGCGCCCGAGCCGGACGCCGTCGCGCCCTCCACGGCGGCCCCCAGCCCTGCCGCGCCGGCCGCCGATGGGCCGCAACCCTATCTGTCCGAGCCCCGCGTATGACGGCCTCCGCCCTGTCGCGCCCTGGCGAGCGCGAGCGTTTCTCGACCAAGCTGGGCCAGATCGATTGGCGACTGACCGCGCTCCTGTGCATCGTCGCAGGCACTGGCGGCCTGATGCTTTACTCGGTCGCGGGCGGGTCGTGGTCGCCATGGGCGGCCAAACACATGATCCGGTTCGGCGTCTGTCTGGCGCTGATGCTGACCTTGTCGATGATCAACATCCGCTACTGGTTCGCCCTGGCCTATCCGATCTATGGGGTGGCTCTGGTGCTGCTGGCGCTGGTGGAGACGCCGTTGGGCTATCACGCGCTGGGGGCCACGCGCTGGCTGGACCTGGGCTTCACCCGCATCCAGCCGTCCGAGATCATGAAGATCGGCGTCGTGCTGGCGCTGGCCCGCTGGTACCACGGCGCCACCGCCAAGGAGGCCAGCTTTCACTGGAAGCTGATCGTGCCGGTGGCGATCATCGGCCTGCCGTTCCTGCTGGTCGCGCACCAGCCGGACCTGGGCTCCGCCATGCTGATCGGCCTGACGGGGGCGGCGGTGATGTTTGCCGCCGGGCTGAGCTGGCGCATCATCCTGCCGCTCGTGATCGCGGCGGCGGTGCTGGTTCCGCCCTATGTCATGTTCGGCATGCACGACTATCAGCGCCACCGGGTCCTGACCTTCCTGAACCCCGAGGCCGACATGGCCGACAAGGGCTATCAGATCGTGCAGTCCAAGATCGCCATGGGGTCGGGCGGCCTGTTGGGGCGCGGCTTCGGCCTGGGCAGCCAGAGCCAGTTGGAGTTCCTGCCCGAACGGCAGACCGACTTCATCTTCGCGGCCTTCGCCGAGGAATTCGGCTTTGTGGGCACCTTCACCCTTTTGGCCTGCTATGCCGCCATCATTCTGATCTCGCTCAGGATCGCGTCTTTGTCGCACAGCCATTTCGGCCGATTGGGCACACTGGGCGTGACGGCGACCTTCGCCCTTTATGTCCTGATCAATGGGGCGATGGTGATGGGCCTGGCGCCGGTGGTGGGCGTGCCCATGCCGCTATTGTCGAACGGCGGCACGGTCATGCTGACGGTGATGATCGGCTTCGGCCTGGTCATGGCGACCCGCGTCCACCGTTACGCCGAACTGCCCAAGGGGCACGGCCTGATCTAGGCCGGGGGAATGCTTGCATCAGCCAGTGCGGGAGGTCCTGGGCCGGTCGTCCGCTAGATGCGGGCGTAGATGAAGCGCGGAATGTGGAACCGGCGCATGTTCAGAACGACGCCCGCGACCTTGCCGCCCGAGGCGGCGACGCGTTCGATGAGGTTGGCGGCGACGGCAGCGCGCGTCTCCTCGGCCTCGATCACGATGACGGACAGGTCGGCCAGCGGCGCCAGCAGAAGGGCCGCCGACGAGCGCTGCAGCGAGGGGGCGTCGATGACGACGACCGGGAACATCGCCTTCACCCCGTCGACGAAAGTCTTCCAGCGCGCCTCTGAAATGTTGGAGCCGGCGCGGGCCATCGGCGTGGTGACATAGAGATTGCTGTCCTCGATGCGCTGGACATAGGGATTGTCCGCGGTCTCGCCCATGCGCGCGCCGGCGGACCGAAGCGCCATGAACAGGCCGCCCGCATCGGCCGGCTCCGCATCGATCAAGAGAGTCGGAACCCCCGACCGGAAAGCCGCCGCGATGGCCAGGTCCAGCGCAATGCTGGTGACGCCGACACCGTCCTCCGGGCCGATGACGACCAGGGCGCCGGACCGGCCGTTCGCGGCCTGAAGCCGCCGCAGGATCAAGGCCGCCTCGTCCGCCGTCAGACGTTCGGGCAGGGGACGCCAACGCGGAATGACGGGACGGTCGTCGTGATCGGCCAGCGGCACGGCGGCCAGGACGGGGACGTGCAGCCGCGTCTCGACGTCGCGCGGGGTCAGCATGACCGGCGTCGTCGCGGCCGAGACGACGATGACCGCCAACGCGCCCAACACGCCGACCAGCAGTCCGGCCGCCAGGATCAGCAGTCGTCCTGTGTGGGCCTTGGTCGGGGGGCGGGCGGACTCGATGACGCGGACGTTGGCGTTGGCGCCGGCGATGGTGTTCTGAAGGCGCGTGTCCTCTGCATTTTCGGCGACGCTGCGATAGGCGGTTTCCGTCAGGGCGCGCTGCCGCGTCAGTTCGCGATAGCGCGGGCCGATCTCGACCAGTTGGGTCAGCCGCCCGCGTGCGGCCTGCAGCGCCTGTCCGATCTCGGCGCGGCCGGAGCGCAGGCCCGCCAGTTCGCCGCGCGTCGTGGCCAGCTGGGTCTCGATCTGCTGACTGACCGGATTGGGGCCGCTGCGGACAAGGTCGGTCTGGGACTGGGGCGCGGCGGCGATCTGGGCCTCCAGGTCGGCGATCTGGTGGTTCAGTTCGACGACGAGCGGATAGTCGTCCGTGTAACGCGCGGCGGCGATGCGCTGGCGCTCGCGTAGCAGCATCAGGTTCTGGGTCAGGGTGGACACCTGCTGAGACCGGGCCTGGTCGGTGTTCAGCGCAATGACTGAGGGCGAGGCGCGCAACTGCGACGCCAGCAGGTCGGCGCGGGCGGCGGCGTTGGCGATGGCCTGGTCCTGGGCCGCCAACTGCGCCGTCAGCGAGGTCTGCTGCTGTTGCACCGCCTGGACCTCCTGATCGAAGTCGCCGATGGCGTAGCGGTTCGACAGGTCGGCGATCTGCGTCTCGGTCGCCGCCAACTGATCGGACAGTTCGCGTTGCTGGTCCGAGACGGCGGCGCTGTCGGAACGCTGGAAGATGTCGCGGCGCGTGGCGATGTAGTTGCGCACCAGCAGATTGACGAAATCGGCGGCGACCTTCGGATCTCGGTTCCGCAACTGGATTTCGATGGTGTTGGACTGGGGCACGTTCTCGATCTTCAGATCGCGACCCAGCTGTTCCAGCGCCATGTTCATGCCGGCGTCGCCGCCGCGCGTCTTCGGATAGACCCGCGACAGGCCGATCTCGTTCAGCGTCTTTTCACGCAGTTCACGCGAGCCCAGAATCTCCATTTCGGCATGGACGATCTGGGCGCGGTCGAAGGTCTGGGGATTGCCGGTCGTGTCGTCGCCGACGGCGCGGCGGAACACATATTCATCGCCCAGCAGGATCAGCAGCCGCGATTGGGCGGTGTAGATCGGCTTGGCCAGGGACGCGGCCGCCAACGCAAGGACGACCGGGATCAGAAAGGCGATCAGCGCCTTGCGCCAGTGATAGAAGACCGGCGTCGCAAGTTCGCGGATCGTGACCGCCAGGCCGGGGTGGGGCGGCGGGCCGTCGTCCAAATCTGTCAGCGGTTGATCGGTCAATACGCGGGCTCTGAACAGGGCGATCCCGCCAAGGAGGGCGGCTGGCGTCCCAGCAGCCTTCATAAAGCCCTGAGTCGCGTCCGAAACGCCAGTCCGCCCTTGGCTTTGCGCCGGAAAGTCAGAAAGATGCGGTATGCGGCCGAACCCGAGTCGGCCCGCGACTTGGAGAGCCGATGTCCGCCTGGCGCCGATGCGTGATCGCCCTGGTCCTGCTGACCGCCGCCTGCGCCTCGGGCGGAAGGCCGGTTCAGCCTGCGCAACCCTATGATTTCGCGCCCTGGGGTCAGGACGACTATCAATACCGGCTGGGCGCCGGCGACGCGCTGCGGTTGGGCTTTGTGGTCGAGACGGACCTGAACGCGGACGTCGTCCTTGGGCCTGACGGCCAGGGCGCCTTTCCCACCATCGGGCCGGTTCCGGTCGGCGGCCTGACGGTGCGCGACGCCAGCCAGCGCCTGACCGAGGCCTATGCCCATGTGCTGCGAAATCCGCAGGTCCAGATCACCGTCACCACCTATGGCGCGTCGCAGATCTACGTCGGGGGCGAGGTCAGGACGCCGGGCGTGGTGCAGATTCGGGGCGAGATGAACACGGCCCAGGCCATACTGGCGGCGGGCGGTTTCGCGGAGACGGCGGGAACCGGCAAGGTGATCGTCCTGCGCCGGGCCTTCGATGGACGACTGGCCGCCAAGACGGTCGATGCGCGCGCCCTGATCAACGCGGATCAGAGGCAGGACTTCCTGCTGCATCCCGGCGACCTGATCTTCGTGCCGCGCAGCCGGATCGCCGAGGTCAATCTGTTCGTGCGCCAATATCTGAACGGCGTCCTGCCGTTCAACTTCGGCTTCAGCTACGACCTGAACCGCTTCAGATGAGGGCCCCGGTCGGGCTGGGCGCTCGGTTGGGCGGCGCCTCGCGCTATCTGACGGCGGTGGTCGAGCAGGGGCTGTTCTCGCTGCTGAACCTGGGCGTGGTGCTGGCCTTGGGACGTCTGATGTCGCCCGAGCAGTTCGGCGCCTGCGTCCTGTGGTTCTCGGTCGCCTATGTCCTGGCCAGCGTCCAGAACGCGGTCAGCGTGGCGCACCTGCAGGTGCTGCCGGCCGCGCGGGGGCATGATCCGGCGCGGTTCGAGACCGAGCGGGTCATGTTGGCCGCGACCGGCGTTTTCCTGCTGCTGACGGCGGGCGGGACGGCCCTGGCGGCGGGGATTCTAGGGCAGGCCGGGGCGTTCGGGGTCTGGACGGCGGTGCTGTTCGTCCCGGCCTATCTGCTGCAGCAATATGTGCGTCTGGTCTGTTTCAGCCGGGGCGAGGGCCGGACGGCGGCGCTCCAGACCGGGGCGGTCCTGCTGGTCGCGGTCGGGCTGCTGGCCGTCGGCGCGGCGGTCCTTCGCCCCCTGACGGCCGAGCATGTGCTGGGTCTGATGGGAACGGCGTACGCGCTTGTAGGCATGGCGGGCCTGTGGCGCGCCAGCGATGGGCTGAGGCACGGCCTGTCGGGCGCGCTGTCGGGCTATATGGCCTATGCGCGGTCTTCGGGATGGCTGTTCCTGGGCGTGTCGAGCACCGAGATTCTGGCGCGCTTCTATGTGTTCGCGGTTGGGGCCGCCTATGGGCCGGGGGTGTTGGCCGCCTTGTCGTTCAGCCAGACGTTCCTACGGCCCGCGCCGCTGCTGGCCTCTTCGTGGAGCATGGCGGCCCGTAACGATCTGGCTGCGCGACGCGACGCGGGCGACTGGCGCGGCTATGTCGGCCTGCTGGTCGTGTCGGCGGCGGCGGGTGTCGTCTTCGCCGTCCTGTGGGCCAGCGTGGTCTGGGCGGCGTGGTCGACGATCACCACGACCTTGTTCGCTGGAAAATACGCCGAGGCGCGGTGGATGCTGCCGCTATGGGGGCTGAGCGCCGCATTCGGCTTTGTGCAGGTGGTGGTATCTACGGGGTTGCAGATTCTGAAGGCGTTCAAGGCCCTGGCCCTGTCGAACGCGGCCGCTTCGGCTGTGGCGGCCCTGGGGGTGCTGTGGGGCATGAGCCGCATGGGGCCGGGCGGCGCCATTCTGGGGACGGCGGCCGGGCAGGCCCTGGAGGCGGCGGCCATGCTGGCGGTCCTGATCGTCCTGCTGCGGCGGTTCAGGCGCGGATAAGACGCCGCTCGATCTCTATCCCCAACAGCAGCAGCACCGTGCCGAAGATGGAGTTGGCGGTGAAATAGCTGCTCTCCATGAAGTTGTGCCCGAACACCATCAGGGGAAAGATGCCCAACACCAGGGCGGCGCCCAACGATCGGCGATGACCTTCGCCCAGAGAGGCGCGGATCAGCGACAGGCCGCCGCCGATCCAGCGCAGAAAGATGACGATCGCGCCGACCAGGCCGACCAGACCGGTGGTTACGGCCAAATCTAGGAAACCATTGTGCGCCTCGTTGGTGAAGGCGTCGGGGCGGGCGAACCAGGCGTCGGTCTGGAGGCTGGGCTGGACCGCCGGATCGATGTCCCAGAAGGATCCGAAGCCCCAGCCGCGCAGAGGCCGCTTCAGGAACTCGTCCCAGACGAAGGCCCAGACATCGGTGCGCTGGGTGAAGGTGACGCCCGCGAACGGCGCCCAGGGATCGGTCCCGTTCACGGCGTTGAACGCCAGCCAGCCGAAGAGGGCGCAGGCGAGGACCAGGCCGGCGACGGTCAGCAGGCCCGCGCGGACCAGGCGGCGCTGAGCCACGATCAGGACGATGACGGGCGTCGCACAGGCCAGGGCGGCGAACAGCGCCAGGCTGGTCTTGGACAGGCTGGCGATCAGCAGGACGACCGAAAGCGCGGTGACGATCCACCAGAAGAGCTGTTCGCGCCAGGTCTCGCGCGACCAGGCGCAGGTTCCGCATACGAAGGCCGACAGCAGCATGACGGCGCCCATGGTGTTCTTGTGCGAATGGATGGCGGCCAGGCCCAGCGGCGTCATCGATACGCCCGGCGCGACCGCCCAGGACCCCAGGTCGATCGCCACCAGCATAGCGCAGCCGACGGCCAGGCCCAGGTGCAGGCGGCGGCTGTCCTTGAGTCCCAGGACGATGGCGACGCATATCACCAGATTGACGACATAGAGGATCAGCCGCCGCGACGAGACCGCCGGGTCCAGCGCCCAGCGCGTCGTCAGAGCGAACCAAACGAACAACGCCATCAGCGGCGCCAGGCGCAGGCCCATCGCCGGGATATCGGCGCGTCGAAACCACAGGATCGGCGCCGCCAATCCCAGCAATCCCAGCCATACCAGGCGATTGACCGGCGAAGTCTCGGCGCCGCCGGTCAAGGGGTCCAGAGTGATTTCGTGCTGGTAGGGATTGGGGCCGATACAGATGTACAACAGCATCAGAACCAGGACGGCCCCGGCCCACAACGACAGGATACGGTCTGACTGGCGATCTCGCGCGCGTCGATCCGCATCCAGGCGATCGCGCCAGGCTTCTGTTGCTGAAGCGTCAGCCATGTCCCGGCGTCTTTAGCCGCAAGCGAAAACGAACGGCGTCTCGCAGCCCCAGACCCAATCCATAGAATCCACGCACCAGATAGCGTTTCCACAGCCGCCCCGGTTCACGCGTCAAGCGGTACAGCCAGACCAGGCCCCGATCCTCCATCCACTGCGGCGCGCGGGGCAGGCGGCCGGTGATCATGTTGATCGAACTGCCGATGCACAGGCCCAGGCCCGTCGCCCGCCCGTCGTCGATCAGACGCTGGCAAAACTTCTCCGACTGGGGCGGCCCCATGGCGACGAAGACGAAGCGCGCGGGATGGGCGACGACGAAGTCCACGGCCGCCGCGACGGCGTCCGGATCGTGTATGAAACCCATCGGCGGATTGTGATGGGCGATGTTGGTCAGGCCGAATTGGGCGGCGAGGGCTGCGATAACCGCATCCTCTCCGCCGATGATGGTGACGGCCTCGTCAGGTGCGATGATGCGCTGAAACAGGATATCGACGATATGGGCGCCGGGTGCGAATCCCAGTTCGACACCGCCGAGCCTGGCGGCCTGACGCAGGACGCGGCTGTCGTTGGTGCTGAGCCAGGCGTTCGCGCTGACCCGGTCGAACTCGCGGTCCTGACGACGCAGCCAGGCGTGTTCGGCGTTGGGCGTGATCAGAAGATCGAACCGCAGGTCCGCTGGACGTGCGGCGACGGCGGAGACGGCGGCGTCCAGGGTCAGGGCGTGAAAACGCAGACCGGCGAAGCGGATTTCCGCCTGAGGTTCGAAGCTGTGACGGGGCGCGAGACTGTTCATGAACCTGATCGCTGTGCTCTACGCGCCCGGTGAATGCAATTCGCTTGCCGGAAATGACCGCCGATCCGGCGTGACAGCCCGCGCGTCATGGCGCGGTTCTTGATAGAGAGAGGCCATGATCGACGCCGCTCTTCCCTTGCCGAAACGAGACGTGGGCGGCCCGCGACTGGCGGGAGGCCGCGACGTGCGCGCCGGGTTGGCGGTCAAGCGGGCGATGGATGTCGTCATTTCCGCCGTGATGCTGGTCGTCCTGTCTCCGCTGCTGGCGGTCGTGGCGCTGGCGGTGAAGGCGACGTCGCGGGGACCGGCGCTGTACGGACTGGACTGGGTCGGGCAGGGCGGGCGGCGGTTCAGGGGCTACAAGTTCCGCACGATGGTCGTGGACGCCGACCGTCAGGAAGCGGCCTTGCAGGCGCAAAACGAGATGAACGGTCCCGCCTTCAAGATGGAGAACGATCCACGTATCACGCCGCTGGGCCGGTTCCTGCGGCGCTACAGCCTGGACGAACTGCCGCAGTTGTGGAGCGTGCTTAAGGGCGACCTTAGCCTGGTCGGCCCGCGCCCGCCGCGCACCCATGAATATGCCCGTTTCACGCCTTTCCAGATGGGCAAGATGGCGGTCAAGCCGGGCATCACCTGTCTGTGGCAGGTCGAGGGCCGCCACCGGATCAGCGACTTCGACGACTGGGTGCGTCTGGACGTGCGCTATATCGAGACCTGGTCCCTGTGGCTGGACGTGAAGATCCTGGTCCGCACGGCGGGCGTGGTGCTGCGGGGAACGGGCGTATGAGCGTGGACATCAGCGTCGTTATCCTGAGCTACGACCGGGTTCACCTGCTGGAACGGACCTTGCGCGGCTGCGCGCGTCAGAGCGGCGACTGGGGCCGGTTCGAGATCATCGTCGTCGACAACCATCCCGAGGAACTGGCGCGTCCGCTGGTCGGGGGTCTGGCGGCCGAGACGGGCGTGGCCATGACCTATCTGGCCGATCCGCGCCGCAACATCTCCATCGTCCGCAACAAGGGGATCGCCGCCGCGACAGGGCGATACGTCGCCTTCATCGACGATGACGAGGAACCGCAGCCGAACTGGCTAGCCGAACTGACCGCCTGTCTGGACCGCACCGGCGCCGACGCGGCGTTCGGCCCCAAACTGCCCGAGTTCGAGGGCGGCCGCGCGCCCGACTGGGACCCGCAAGGGTGGCGCTACACCCTGGATTTCCAGATGCCGGCGGACGAGGAGATCCATATGTTCGGCCGTCTGCGCAAACGCGGCAAGGGACTGGGCAGCGGCAATGCGGCGTTCCGCGTCGCCACCTGCCTGTCAGGCCCAGAGCCGTTCAGCGTCGCCTTCGGGAACGCCAACGGCGAGGACACCCAACTGCTGTTCAGACTGGCCATGGCGGGGCGGCGCTTCGTCTGGTGTCCCGGCGCGGTGGTGCATGAGTTCATCGAACAGAGCCGCGCGCGGCCCGACTATATGATCACGAGGATGAAACGCGGATCGCAGCACTATGCCGTGTGCCGCATCGACACCAGCGCCAACAAGCCTCTGACCACGGCCAAGGTGGCCTTGCTCGGACTGGCGCAGATGGCGGTACACGCCGGTCTCTATGTCGCCAGCGGCGAGTTCCTGGATCGGAAGCACCGCTACGACCACCGCATCGGCATGGCCAAGGGGCTGGGCAAGCTGACCTGGACGGCGCCGATCGGCTTCATCGAGGAGAAGGCGGCGTGAGCGGGGAGGGACCCGACCTGACGCTGGCTATTCTGACCTACGACCGGCCTGAGGGGCTGGCGGCGACGCTGCGGTCGTGCCTGGAGCAGCGGAACCGGCTGGGGCTGAGCATCGAGATCGTGGTGGTGGACAACCATCCCAGCGCCAGCGGACGGCCGGTGGTCGAGGCTATGGCGGTGGGCTCGGCCTGGCCGATCCGCTACGTCCAGGACTTGACGCGCAACATGGCGACGCTGCGCAACCGGGGTTTTTCGGAGGCGAGGGGGCGCTGGCTGGCGGTCATCGACGACGACGAGACGGCGGCGGACGACTGGACCGACGCCCTGGTCGGCGCCTTGCAGGCGACCGTCGCCGACATCGCCGTGGGGCCGCGCTTCGCCCTGTTCGAGGCAGGCGCGCCCCCGCCCTACGACCCCGAGGGCCTCCAGTTCGTGCGCGACCTTCACCTCCCCGATCTGGCCGAGATCGACCTGACGACGGCTTCGGGACGACCGCGCTACGGCCTCGGCACCGGCAACTCCGTCTTCGACATGGGGCGGTGCTTTCCTGAAGGCGAAGGGGTGATGCGCGAGGCGTTCGGCGACGCGGGCGGGGAGGACGCCGAACTGTTTGTGCGACTGCACCGTGAAGGGCGCCGCATTGTCTGGGCAGCCCAGGCGAAGGTGACGGAAACCGTGTCCCGCAACAGGACGGAAATCCCGTATCGCCTGATCCGCACCCGTCGCGAAACGCAACACTATGTCTCGATCTATGTCGACGGCGCGCGTTGGCCGGTACTGGCGCGGATCGAACTTTTCTTGAAGGGGTTAATGCAGGCGGCGGTCGGCGGCATGCTGACCCTCGTCACCCTGGAGGGACGGTCGGACAGCCGGCTTCGCTGGAGGCTCCTTTTGGAACATGGACTTGGCAAGCTGAGCTGGCGGCGTCCTGTCGGCTATATCGACGAAACTCCGACGCCGGTCTGAGCCGGTCGAATTAACCCTGATGCAGGAAAAGCGCGAATGGGCGCTCGCATGGCATGCATCTTGGACTTATGACGCCGCACGTTGATACCGAGGACACGTCATGCTTACCCAGGTCGATCCATCCGCTCCCATCAAGACAGCCGGCGCTTCGTCGCTTGGCGGCCTGAAGGTGTTCGGCGACGGCGCCAGCCTGGCGGACTTCTCGCGTCTGTACGATCAGGGCCGCGTGACCGGCTTCACCACCAATCCGACGCTGATGTTCAAGGCGGGGATCACCGACTACGCCGATTTCGCGCGCCAGCTGATCACCCTGATCCCGGACATGCCCCTGTCGTTCGAGGTCTTTTCCGACGACTTCGACGAGATGGAGCGCCAGGCGCGGCTGATCGCGGGCTGGGGCGACAACGTCTATGTGAAAATCCCGATCACCAACACGCGGGGCCAGTCCAGCCTGCCGATGATCAAGACCCTGGCCGCCGACGGGGTGAAGCTGAACATCACCGCCATGCTGACGCTGGAACAGGTCGCCGGCGCCATCGAGGTGCTGTCGGACGACGTTCCCGCCATCCTGTCGGTCTTCGCCGGGCGCATCGCCGACACCGGCGTCGATCCCGTGCCGGTCATGCGCGCGGCGGTCGCCATGGCGGCGCGCAAGCCGCTGGCCGAGGTGCTGTGGGCCTCGACCCGCGAGGTGCTGAACGTCTTTCAGGCGGCCGAGTGCGGCTGCCACATCATCACCGCCACGCCCGACATCCTGAAGAAGCTGGACATGGCGGGCCGGGACCTGGAGGCCCTGTCGCTGGACACCGTCGCAATGTTCCGCGCCGACGCGGTGGCGGCCGGTTTCAGTCTCTGATCGTGGCGAAACGACCGGCCATTTTCCTGGATCGCGACGGTGTGCTGAACGACGTCGTCTGGCGCGACGGCAAGCCGGCTTCGCCGCGAACGCCCGACGAATTGGTCGTCGCCGATGGGGCGGCCGCAGCAGTCGCGGCGTTCCGGGCGGCGGGCTATCTGACCTTCGTCGTCACCAACCAGCCCGACGTGCGGCGCGGCAAGATGACGGCCGAGGCGCTGGACGCCATCCACGCGGCGCTGGTCGCCCAGGTTCCCGTCGACGAGGTGCGGGCCTGTCTGCACGACACCGCCGACGGCTGCGCCTGCCGCAAGCCCCGGGCCGGAATGCTGCTGGACCTTTCGGCGCGCTGGAACATCGACCTCGGCGCCAGCTGGATGATCGGCGACATGGATCGCGACGTGGAATGCGGTCGGACGGCGGGCGTGAGCACCGTGCTGCTGGGCCGCCCCTACAACAGCCGCGCCGGGGCGGACGTCGTCCTGCCCGATCTGGCTCAGGCTGCGGCCTGGATACTCGAAACCCAGTCGGCGTCGCGCGCGCCGGCGCTTCAGGACTGACCTAGAATGTTCGCCGACCATTTCTTCGCCGCCGCCGAAAAGGCGATGGCCGCCATCGACCGCAACGCTGTCGAGGCCATGGCTCAGCGTCTGGCCGAGGTGCGCGAGCGCGGCGGCCGCCTGTTCCTGATCGGCGTCGGCGGCAGCGCCGGCCACGCCAGCCACGCCACCAACGACTTCCGCAAGATCTGCGGTTTTGAGGCCTATTGCCCGACCGACAACGTCTCGGAACTGACCGCCCGGGTCAATGACGAGGGCTGGGAGGGCACCTTCTCGACCTGGCTGGAGACCAGCCGCCTGAAGGCCGAAGACGGCCTGCTGATCTTCTCGGTTGGCGGCGGCAGCGTCGAACCGCCCGTCAGCGCCAACATCGTGCGCGCGGTCCAACTGGCCAAGTCTCGCGGCGCCACCGTGACCGGCATCGTCGGCCGCAACGGCGGCTATACGGCCGAGGCGGCGGACGCCTGCGTCATCGTGCCGACGGTCGATCCGCAACTGATCACGCCGCTGGTCGAGGGGCTGGCCGCCGTGGTCTGGCACCTGCTGGTGTCCCACCCGGCCCTGGCCCTGCACAAGGGCCACTGGGAGCAGATCGCCCCCGTTGCGACCCCGGCCGTCTGAGGCCTGCATTATGATCACCACACGCACGCCGCTGCGCGTCACCCTGGGCGGCGGCGGAACGGACCTGGAAAGCTATTACCGGCACGACGGCGGCTTCATCTTCGCCATGGCGCTGGACAAATACATCCGCGTCGTCGCCCACCGCCCGGCCTTCGACGACCGCGTGGTGGTCTATGGGCCCCAGCCCGAGGTGTCGTCGCGCGCCACCGAGGTTCAGCACGAACTGGTGCGCGCCGCTCTGATCGCCCACGGCTTCGACGACCGGGTGGAGACGGCGTCCCTGGCCGACATCGCCGGCGGCACGGGGCTGGGCTCGTCGTCCAGCTTCATGGTCGGTTTTTTGAACGCCCTGCATGGCCTGAAGGGCGACAGGCCGTCGCCCCAGGCCCTGGCCGAAGAGGCCTGCGACCTGGAGATCCGCGTCCTGAACAAGGGCATCGGCAAGCAGGATCAGTATATGGCGGCCTATGGCGGCCTGACGACGCTGGACATCGCGTCGGATGGACAGGTCACGGTCAAGCGCGTTGATCTGGACGCCGAGGTCGAGGCGGCCTTCATCGAACACACCCACATCTATTACACCGGCCTGCGCCGTGACGCCGCCGTGGTTCTGGCTGACCAGCACACGGCCATGCTGTCCGAGGCGGCTCCGCGCCGTGAGACGGTCAGCGACAGCCTGGGCTTCATCAAGGACCTGGGCTACCGCATCCGCGACGCCTGGACGGCGGGTGATCTGGACGGCTGGGGCCGGATGCTGGACGAGCATTGGACCCAGAAGAAGAGGCTGTCGGGCAAGATCAGCTGGTCCGCCGTCGACGACCTCTATGACCATGTCAAGCGCAACATGGGCGTGACGGGCGGCAAGGTGATCGGCGCGGGCGGCGGCGGGTTCCTGATGCTGTTCCAGCCTGGCGACGGCGCTGAGCTTGAGGCCTATATGGCCGCCCGGAACATGCCGCGCCTGCGCTACGGTATCGACCGGACCGGTTCCTGCCAGATGGTGGAAACACCCCGATGATGGTGCGGGCGGGCCAGACGCCTAACTGGGGCGTGCGCGCGCGGGCGCCGCTGCGGCTCGGTCTGGCGGGCGGCGGCACGGACCTGTCGCCCTATTGCGATCAATTCGGCGGCGCGGTTCTGAACGCCACCATCGACCGTTTCGCCTTCGCCCATATCGACCTCAATCCTGAAGGACGCCTGGCCTTCCGCGCCCGCGACATCGGTGTGGAGGAGGTGATGGACCCCGTCCTGCCTGCGCCCGGTCACGGCGAACTGGGGCTGCACCGGGCCGTCTATCGCCATGTAGTCCAGACCTGGCTGGACGGGGAGACCCCGGCCCTGACCGTATCGACCACGTCGGATGCGCCTGCCGGGTCAGGGCTTGGTTCGTCATCGGCGATCGTCGTCGCCCTGGTCGAGGCGTTCCGGGTCGCGCTGGACCTGCCGCTTGGCCCCTATGATGTTGCGCGGCTGGCCTATCAGATCGAACGGGTGGAGTTGGGCCTGTCCGGCGGACGTCAGGATCAGTATGCGGCCGCTTTCGGCGGAGTGAACTATATCGAGTTTCTGGCCGACGACCGTGTGGTGGTGAACCCGCTGCGCGTGCGCCGGGCCTATCTGGCCGAGCTGGAATCCTCGCTGGTCATCTGTTTCACCGGCCAGTCGCGGCAGTCGGAGACCATCATCAACGAACAGGTGAAAGGTCTGACCGATCTGGACCCTTCCGTCCTTGATGGCATGCACCGCTTGAAACAGGACGCGGCGGCGATGAAGGATGCGGTGTTGGAGGGCGACATGCGCCGCATAGCCCGTGTTCTGATGCGTTCGTGGGAGGCCAAGAAGATGACCGCCTCAGGCATCGCCACGCCTCTGGTGGACCAGTTGTTCAATGTGGCGATGCGCGAAGGCGCCTGGGGCGGCAAGGTGTCGGGGGCGGGGGGCGGCGGCTTCCTGATGTTCTGCACCGATCCCGAAAACCGCTACCGCCTGACCGCCGCCCTGAACGAAGCGGGCGGCGCGGCCAGCGCGGTCAAGTTCACCCTGGACGGCGCCGAGGCGTGGAGCGTGCCGCGATGAGTGGGGGACAGGCGCTGTTCCTGGTCGGGGGGCTGGGCTCGCGCTTGGGCGACCTGACGGCGCGGACGCCCAAGCCGCTGCTGCCGGTGGCGGGGCGGCCGTTCGTCGAGCATCTGCTGGACAAGGCCGTGCGCGAAGGGTTCGACGATCTGGTCCTGCTGGCCGGCCATCGCCACGAAGCCGTCGAAGCCTATGCCGGCGAATGGCGGGGCGCCCGCCTGCGGGTCTCGGTGGAGCCCGAACCGCTGGATACGGCGGGGGCGGTGGCCCATGCGCGGGACCTGCTGGAAGATCAATTCCTGGTGGTGAACGGCGACACCTGGTTCGATTTCGACTGGTCCGGCCTGACGCTGGCGAACGGGATCGACGGGCAGATCGCGGTGCGAAGGGTCGCGCCCGCTGAGCGCTACGAGACGCTGGAGATCGCGGACGGCCGCGTGCGCACCATCCGGCCCCGCGCCGACCTGGACGAAGGGCTGATCAACGGCGGGGTCTATCGCCTGCGCCGCGCGGTGTTCGAGGGAGGCGCCGGACGCCGATCGCTGGAGCGGGACGTCTTTCCCCGACTGTGCGCGGACGGACGGCTGGGCGCGGCCGTGATGGACGGCCCCTTCATCGACATCGGCGTGCCTGCCAGCCTGGCGCAGGCGGACGACCTGCTGCGCCAGGCGGTCTGAGGGCCGGTCAGGTCGAGGGCAGCAGGGTCCCGGCAAAGGGTCGATAGCGCCCCGCACGGACGCCGTCGGTGGCGCGGGCGATGTCCGGGGCGAAATAGTGATCGGACGCATAGGGGGCGGCGGCTTCGCGGACGATGGCGAAGACCTGTTTCAGCGCGGGCGACGTGGCCAGGGGGCGGTGGAACTCGATGCCTTGAGCGGCGGCCAGAAGCTCGATGCCCACGACCGTCGCTGTGTTCTCGGCCATGTCCAGCAGGCGTCGCGCGCCATGGGTGGCCATCGAGACATGATCTTCCTGATTGGCGCTGGTGGGGACGGTATCGACGCTGCACGGATGGGCGACCATGCGGTTTTCCGCTACCAGAGCCGCCGCCGTCACCTGGGCGATCATGAAGCCGGAGTTCAGCCCGCTTTCCTTGACCAGGAAGGCGGGCAGTTCGCTCATCTTCGGATCGACCAGGATCGATGTGCGGCGTTCGGAGATGTTGCCAATCTCGCATAGGGCCATGGCGATCTGATCCGCTGCGAAAGCAACGGGTTCGGCGTGGAAGTTTCCTCCCGAAATAACATCGCCGTCTTCGATGAAGACCAGCGGATTGTCGGTCACGGCGTTGGCCTCGCGCTCCAGCGTCGCGGCGGCGGTCTTCAGGACGTCGAGGACTGCGCCCATGACCTGGGGCTGACAGCGCAGGGAGTAGGGATCCTGCACCTTGGCGCAGTCGTCGCGGTGGCTGTCGCGGATGGCCGAACCGCCGATCAGGTCGCGCAGGCTGGCGGCGACGGCGATCTGGCCCGGCTGGCCGCGCAGGGCGTGGATGCGGGCGTCGAACGGGGCGTCGGACCCCTTCAGCGCATCGACCGACAGGGCGCCGGCGGCGATCCCGGCGGCGAACACGGCCTCGGCCGCGAACAGGCCGGCCAGGGCCAGGGCGGTCGAACACTGGGTGCCATTCAGCAGGGCCAGCCCTTCCTTGGGCCCCAGGGTCAGCGGCGTCAGTCCGGCCTGGGCCAGGGCCGTCTCGGCGTCCAGCGTCCGGCCGTTCCGACGCGCCTCGCCCACGCCGATCAGGACGCAGGACATATGGGCCAAGGGCGCCAGGTCGCCCGAGGCGCCGACCGATCCCTTGGACGGAATACAGGGCAGGACGTCAGCGTTGACCAGGGCGATCAGGACCTCCAGCGTTTCCCGCCGCACGCCGGAGGCGCCCTTGGACAGGCTGGCGATCTTCAAGACCATCAGCAGACGCGTCACCGCGTCCGGCAACAGGTCGCCGACGCCGCAGGCGTGACTGAGCACCAGGTTCTTCTGAAGGGTTTCAAGATCTTCCGGCGCGATGCTGGTGTTGGCCAGCAGGCCGAATCCGGTGTTGACGCCATAGACGGTGCGGCCCTCGGCGACGATGGCGGCGACGGTCGCCGCGCCCTTTTCGACATCGGCCCAGGCGGCGGGATCAAGGGCCACCGTCGCCGGCCCGTCCAGGACAGCGCGCAACTGGTCGAGGGTCAGGGGCGCGCGGCCGAGGGTCAGGGTGGTCATGGCTCAGGCCTTGAGGCTTGGAAGGTTCAGGTCGTGTTCGCGTGCGGCGGCGCGGGCGATGTCGTAGCCGGCGTCGGCGTGGCGCATGACGCCGGTGGCCGGGTCGTTCCACAGGACGCGCTCCAGCCGACGCGCCGCCTCGGGCGTGCCGTCGGCGACCACGACGACGCCCGAATGCTGGGAATAGCCCATGCCGACGCCGCCGCCGTGGTGCAGCGACACCCAACTGGCGCCCGACGCGGTGTTCAGAAGGGCGTTCAGCAGCGGCCAGTCGCTGACGGCGTCGGAGCCGTCCATCATGGCCTCGGTCTCGCGGTTCGGACTGGCGACGGAGCCTGAGTCCAGATGGTCGCGGCCGATGACGATGGGGCCGGACAGTTCGCCCGAGGCCACCATGTCGTTGAACATCAGGCCCGCGCGGTGGCGGTCGCCCAGGCCGATCCAGCAGATGCGCGCCGGAAGCCCCTGGAACGCAATGCGGTCGCCCGCCATGTCCAGCCAGCGGTGCAGGCCCGCGTTGTCAGGAAACAGGCGCTTCATCGCCGCGTCTGTCTTTCTGATGTCCTCCGGATCGCCGGTCAGTGCGGCCCAGCGGAAGGGGCCGATCCCCCGGCAGAACAGCGGGCGGATATAGGCGGGCACGAAGCCGGGGAAGTCGAACGCGTTTTCGACGCCCTGATCGAAGGCGACCTGGCGGATGTTGTTGCCGTAGTCAGTGGTCGGCACGCCCTGGGCATGGAAGTCCAGCATGGCCTGGACGTGGACGGCCATGGAGGCACGGGCGGCGGCCTCGACGGCGGCGGGGTCGGATGCACGCCGATCCTCCCATTCGGCGACGGTCCATCCGGCGGGCAGATAGCCGTTGACGGGATCGTGGGCGCTGGTCTGGTCCGTCACCAGATCGGGGCGGACGCCGCGCCGGACCAGTTCAGGCAGAACCTCCGCCGCATTGCCCAACAGGCCGATAGAGATCGGTTTTTTCTCTTCCAGCGAACGGTTCAGAAGAGCCAGGGCCTCGTCCACCGTCTCGGCCATGACGTCGAGATAGCGGGTTCGGATGCGGAACTCGATGCGGCTGCGCTGGCATTCCACGGCGATGCAAGAGGCGCCAGCCATGGTCGCGGCCAGCGGCTGGGCGCCGCCCATGCCGCCCAGGCCCGCCGTGAGAATCCATTTGCCCGACCAGTCGCCGCCGTGATGCTGGCGGCCCGCCTCCATGAAGGTCTCGTAGGTGCCCTGAACGATGCCCTGGGTGCCGATGTAGATCCACGATCCGGCGGTCATCTGGCCGTACATGGCCAGGCCCTTCCTATCCAGTTCGTTGAAATGCTCCCAGGTCGCCCATTTCGGGACCAGGTTGGAGTTGGCGATCAGGACGCGTGGCGCGTCGGTATGGGTGCGAAAGACGCCGACCGGTTTGCCCGACTGGACCAGCAGGGTCTCGTCCGCCTCCAGCGTCTGCAGCGTCTCGACGATGCGGTCGAAGGCCGCCCAGTCGCGCGCCGCCTTGCCGATGCCGCCATAGACGACCAGGTCCTGGGGGCGTTCGGCGACGTCCGGGTCCAGATTGTTCATCAGCATGCGCAGGGCGGCCTCGGCGGCCCAGGTCTTGGCGGTCTTCTCCGGGCCGCGCGGGCTGCGGACGATGCGGCTGTTGGGCGTGTTCATCTGTGGCTCTCGGCGAAGGCGATGCAGGCGGTCAGGACCCGGCGCAGATGGTCGCGCATCGGCGCGGCGCGGTCCGGCTCGTAAGGACTGGGCCAGTTGTCGGGCGTGACCGGTCCCGTGGGGTCGAGGATGTAGCCGCGATCCGCCAACTCCATCTGGATGGCGTGGACGCCCATCTCGGGACGGCCGTAATGACGCGTGGTCCAACCGCCCTTGAAGCGGCCGTTGACGACCAGGCTGTCGCCGCTGACGGCGCAGGCGGTCTCGACGGCGCGGGTCAGTTCGGGCGCGCAGGTCGTCCCGTCGTTGTCGCCGATGTTGAACTGCGGCAGTTCCCCCTCGAACAGGCGCGGAACGACCGAACGGATCGAATGGGCGTCGTAGAGAACGACCAGACCCTTGGTGCGCAGACGGTCGATCTGGGCCTGGAGCGCGGCGTGATAGGGGACGAACCAGGTTTCGCGCCGTTCGGCGATCTCGTCCGCATCCGGCGCCTGGCCGTCGCGATACAGCGGCTCGCCGTCGAAGGTTTCGGTCGGGCACAGGCCCGTGGTTGTCATGCCGGGATAGAGCGAGGCGCCGGACGGATCGCGGTTCACATCGATCACGCTGCGCGACACGCCCGTGCGCACCGTCGTCGCGCCGATCTCCGTCGCGAAATCGTAGAGCCGGTCCACCCACCAGTCGGCGTCCTTGCGCGCTAGCCAGGACGACGTCATCCGCGCCTCGATGGCGGCCGGAATGTCGGTCCCGGTGTGGGGCAGGCCGATGACCAGCGGCGCCGAACCCTCGTGCACGCTCAGCCAGTCGCGCGTCATGTCAGCCTCCCTCGCCAAATCGTTCCGTCGTGGTATGTCTAGACATATTGATCGCAACGAGACGGACCTGTCCAGTGACCCTTCAGCCACAGCCTGTGGATCGCACCCTCTGGTTCGAGGCGGCCCTGACACCGGACGGCTGGGCGCGCGACGTGCGCCTGACCGTCGCGGGCGGGCGGATCGCAGGGCTGGAAACGGGCGTGGCGCGGGGCGCGGGCGACGAGGGCGGGGGCGTGGCTCTGCCGGGTGTGGCCAACGTTCACAGCCACGCCTTTCAGCGCGCCATGGCGGGCCTGACCGAGGCGCGCGGACCGTCCGAAGACGACTTCTGGACGTGGCGCGAGCTGATGTATCGCTTCCTGGACCGGGGCGGCCCGGAGGAGATTGAGGCCATCACCGCCCTGGCCTTCATGGAGATGCTGGAGGGTGGATTCACCCGCGTCGCCGAGTTCCACTATCTGCACAACGATCCGGCCGGCGCCGCCTATGCCGACCGGGACGAACTGGCCGCGCGGATCGTGGCGGCGGCCGAGGCGACGGGGATCGCCCTGACGCTGTTGCCGGTGTTTTACGCTCATGCAGGGTTCGGCGGACAACCGCCGTCGCATGGCCAGCGGCGGTTCATCAACGATCTGGACGGGTTCGCAGACCTGGTCGCCCGCTGCCGGGCCCTGACCGCCGAAATGGACGGCGCGGTCGTGGGCGTCGCGCCCCACAGCCTGCGCGCCGTCAGTCCTGAGGCGCTGGCCGTCCTGCCCGCTCTGGCCGGCGACGGGCCGATCCACATCCACGTTGCGGAACAGACCAGGGAGGTCGAGGACTGCCTGGCCTGGTCCGGCGCACGGCCGGTCGAGTGGTTGCTGGCCAACGCCCCGGTCGATCCGCGCTGGTGCCTGATCCACTCGACCCATGTGACCGAGGCCGAATGGCGCGGCGTGGTCGAACGCGGCGCCGTTGTCGGTCTGTGTCCGATCACCGAGGCCAATCTGGGCGACGGGGTGTTTCCGGCCGTTGATTATCTGAACGCAGGCGGGCGGTTCGGCGTCGGAACCGATTCCAACGTCCAGATCGGCGTCGCCGAGGAGTTGCGGATGCTGGAATATAGCCAGCGGCTAGCGCGGCGCGGACGGGCGGTGACGGCCGATCCCGACCGTTCCACCGGACGCGCCCTTTTCGAGCAAGCAGTCGCGGGGGGCGCGCAGGCGACCGGCGCCGCGTCGGGCCTGGTCGTCGGCGCAGCGGCGGATGTGGTGTCGCTGGATACGCGCGGGATCGCCTTCGCCGGGCGGTCGGGCGATGCGGTGCTGGACAGCTGGATCTTCGGCGCGCCCGCCGGGTCGATCGGCTCGGTGTGGTGCGCGGGCCTCGAGGTGGTCAAGGACGGGCGGCATGTCGCGCGCGAGGCGATCCAGGCCCGCTATCGCCGCGCCCTGGCGACGGTTCTGGGATGAGCGCGCCGCTGCACCGGCGCATCTACGCCGAGTTGGAAGGCCGTATCCTGTCCGGCGAACTGGCGCCCGGAGACCGTATTCCGTTCGAGCACGAATTGACGGCGCGTTACGGCTGTTCGCGGATGACGGTGTCCAAGGCGATTTCGGAACTGGCGGGTCGGGGGTTGGTCACGCGTCGGCGACGCGCAGGCACCTTCGTCGCCCAGCCCAAGGCCCATGCCGCCGTGCTGGCCATCCCTGACCTGCGGGCCGAGGTTCGGGAGCGGGGTCAGACCTATGGCTACGCCCTGCTGGAGCGGATCGAGCGTGGGCCGTCCGATGCCGATGAGGTCGAACTGGCCTCGGGGGGGCGGCTGTTGGACCTGACCTGCCTGCACCGGGCGGACGGCGCGCCGCTGGCGCTGGAGCGCCGCCTGATCGCCCTGGGCGCGGCGCCCCATGCCGTCGACGTGGATTTTCAGACGGTTCCGCCCGGAAGCTGGCTTCTGGACTCGGCGCCCTGGACCGAGGCGGAAAACCGCATCTCGGCTGTCGAGGCCGACGCGGCAACGGCGCGCCTGCTGCAGCTTCGGCCCGGCGCAGCCTGCCTTTGCGTCGAACGTCGAACGTGGCGGGACGGGCAGGGGGTGACGCGGGTCTGGCAGACCTTCCCCGGCGACCGCTACGATCTGGTCGCCCGCTTCTCGTCCGCCCACGCCAAGGATCAAAGCCGATGAAGGCCGACCGCCTGCTGATCGACTGTCACGTTGCGACCATGACCGAGGGCGGCGTCCCCTATGGCGCCATCAAGGACGCGGCCGTGGCCGTCGCGGACGGGCGGATCGCCTGGGTCGGCTCGCGCGCGGCGATGCCGGACATCGACGCTGCGGAGACCGAGCGGCTGGACGGCCGCTGGATCACGCCGGGCCTGATCGACTGCCATACCCATCTGGTCTTTGGCGGAGACCGGTCGGGCGAGTTCGAACAAAGGCTGCAAGGCGCCACCTACGAGGAGATCGCGCGCGCAGGGGGCGGCATCGTCTCCTCGGTCAGGGCCACGCGCGCCGCCTCGGAGGACGAATTGTTCACCTCTGCCATGAGCCGGCTGGAGGGGTTGAAGGCCACCGGCGTCACCACGGTCGAGATCAAGTCCGGCTATGGGCTGGACTGGGACAGCGAGCTGAAGATGCTGCGTGTCGCCCGCCGGATCGGGCGCGAGGGCGGGGTCCGTGTCCGCACCAGCTACCTTGGCCTGCACGCCGTGCCGCCCGAATATCGCGACGACCGCGCCGCCTATGTGGACAAGGCTGTGGATGAAATCCTGCCGGCCGCCTGCGCCGAGGGACTGGTCGACGCGGTTGACGCCTATTGCGAACCCATCGCCTTTTCGACCGAGGAGGTGTCGCGGCTGTTCGACCAGGCGCGAACCTTGGGCCTGCCCGTCAAGCTGCACGCCGATCAGCTGTCGGACGGCGGCGGCGCGGCGCTGGCGGCGCGCTATCGGGCGCTGTCCGCCGATCATATCGAGCATTCGACCGAAGCGGGCGTCGCCGCCATGGCCGCCGCGGGCGTGACGGCGGTGCTGTTGCCCGGCGCCTATCTGATGCTGCGTGAGACCAAGACGCCGCCCATCGACCTGCTGCGCCGCCACGGCGTCAGGATGGCGGTCGCTACCGACTGCAATCCCGGCACCTCGCCCGTCGCCTCCATGACGGCGGCGCTGAACCTGGCCTGCGTCCAGTTCCGTCTGACGCCGGAGGAGGCCCTGGCCGGCGCGACGCGCGAGGCGGCGCGCGCGCTGGGCCTGTCGGATCGGATCGGCACGCTGGAAGTCGGCAAGGTCGCCGACCTGGCGATCTGGGCCATCACCCGCCCGGCCGAACTGGCCTATTGGCTGGGCAAGCCGCAATGCGACGGCCGTTCTCTTGAGGGCTCGCTCTTATAGGTTGCGTCTTTATAATAGGTAACTTTAGATTGTTTCCATGTCGGGGAAGCAATCAGACGATGTCGAATCGTTCATCGCCCAATGGTCAGCCGCGCCGATCAGCGAACGCGCCCACTACCAGACCTTCATCATCCAGCTTTGCCGCCTGATCGGCGTTGCGGCCCCGGATGACGAGCGTGTCGGCGATCTGGACTATTGCTTCGAACGACCGATCCGATTTCGGCACGAGGACGGCTCCGGCCAGCCGGGCTATATCGATTGCTCCAAACGCGGCTGTTTCGTGCTGGAGGCCAAACAGTCCCGCAAGCGTCGCACAGGGGGGGCGCTGGACCCGGAGGCGCAGCTGTCGCTGTTCACGCGATTGAAGCCCCGGGCGTCGGTAGGGGCGGCGACCTCCGACGGCTTCATGCGGGTCGCCAAGCGGCAGGCGGAAAACTACGCCAAGGCGCTGGATGAATGGCCGCCCTTCCTGGTGCTGGTCGATGTCGGCCGCTCAATCGAGCTCTGGTCCGATTTCGCGCGGCAGGGAAAGATTTATGCGCCCTTCCCGGACAGGGCCAGCTATCGCATTTCCCTGGATCATCTGCGCGACCCCGAGGTTCGGGAGCGTCTGCGCCGGGTCTGGACCGACCCGATGTCGCTGGATCCGGCGGCCAAGGCCATCGAGGTCACGACAGCGATCTCGGCGCGGCTGGCCTGGACGGTGCGTTCGATCAACGATCGGCGTCAGGTCGGCATGGACCGGGTGGAAGCGGCCGCCCAATCCGAGAAGACCGCTCTGTTCGTGATGCAATGCATCTTCGCCATGTTCGCCGACAGCGTCGGTCTGATCGAACGGCACAGCTTCCTGGCCCTGCTGGAAAGCTATCGCGGTCAGGCGGACCGCTTTCACGAAGCCGCCCGGACCTTGTTCACGAATATGGACCGGGGCGGCTATTGCGTGGCGACGCAACAGCTGGTTCGGCGGTTCAACGGCGGTCTCTATCGCCGAATGGAGCCGGTTCCGATCACCGGGGACGAATTGTCGGCCTTGATCGCGGCGGCGCGGTGCGACTGGGCCAATGTCGAGCCGGCGATTTTCGGCGCTCTTTTGGAACAGGCGCTGGATCCCGCGCAGCGGGCCGAATTGGGCGCGCACTATACGCCGCGCGCCTATGTGGAGCGACTGATCGAACCGACCATCATGGAGCCCTTGCGGACGGAATGGGAGGCTGTGGAGGTCGAGGCGATAGGCCTGTACCTGACCGGCGAGGGCGTCAGGGCGCGCGGCGTGATCCACGAGTTTCACGAGCGGCTGTGCAAGATCCGCGTGCTCGATCCCGCCTGCGGAACCGGCAACTTCCTGTACGTCGCCATGAGGATGATGAAGGAGCTGGAGGAAGAGGTTCTCGGCACCCTGACCGAAATGGGCGAACAGCAGGGCGTGCTGGCGCTGGAGGGTCACGTCATCAGTCCAGAGCAATTCTATGGGCTGGAAAAGAACGCCAACGCCGCCTGGATCGCCGAGATGGTCATGTGGATCGGCTACCTTCAATGGCATTTCCGCACCTTCAAGGACGCCATGCCCAGCGAGCCGATCCTGAAGGACTTCAAGACTGTCCAGCATACGGACGCCCTGATCGAATGCGCCCGTGTGGAGATCGGGCCCAAGGGCGAAGCGACCGCCGACGACAGGCTGTTCAGCACGACGCCGAAGGAGAGCGTGCGGTATGTCGATCCTCGACCCAAACCTTGGCCGTCCGCTCATTTCATCGTCGGCAATCCGCCGTTCATCGGCGGGAAGGATTTGCGGAGCGAACTGGGCGACGGCTATGTCGACGCCTTGTCGGCGACACGCGGCGGCCGGTTTCGGTCGGCGGATTTCGTCACGGCGTGGTGGGATCGCGCGGCCGAGATCCTGACCGCCGAAGGTTCGATCCTTCGACGGTTCGGCTTCATCACGACGAATTCGATCACCCAGACGTTTTCGAGGCGCGTCCTCGAGCATCACCTGCAAAAGTCGCCGGCCATGCGGTTGGTGTTCGCCATACCCGATCACCCGTGGGTAAGGGGCGCGGGCTGCGCTGATGTCAGGATCGCCATGTCCGTCGCCGAACGCGGCGAACCGGACGGGCAGGGACGCTGGCTGAAGGCTCTCGATGACGAGGCGCTGACGTTCGAAGAACGGCACGGCGACATCGGCGCCGATCTGATGCTGGACAGCCGCCTGACCCGCGTCGCCGCCTTGAAGGCCAACGCCGGCCTGGCCTATCGCGGCGTGCAACTGATGGGCGGCGGCTTCCTGACGCCGCCGGCCAGGGCCCAGGCGCTGCTGTCGGGATCGGAACCGGACGCTCCGTCTCCGTTTCGCGAGTATCGCAACGGTCGGGACCTGGCGGATCGGCCGCGCGGTCTGAAGGTCATCGACCTGTTCGGATGGGACGAGGCGGATGCGCGACGGCGTCATCCGTTGGTCTATCAGCATCTTCTGGAAACGGTGAAGCCGGAGCGGGATCGCAACAACCGCGCCGCCTATCGCGACAATTGGTGGATTTTCGGCGAGCCGCGCCGCGATCTTCGCGCGGCGCTGGAGGGCCTGAACCGCTATATCGTGACGGTCGAAACGGCCAAGCATCGCTGGTTCCGTTTCATGGACGCCGACACGCTGCCGGACAACAAGTTGGTGGTCGTGGCCAGCGACGACCCGATCGTCCTGGGCGTCCTGTCGTCGCGCCAACATCGGGCCTGGTTCGGCGCGAACGCCGGGCGGATCGGGGAATACGAACGCGAAGCGGTCTATGTGAAGGGCGCGTGTTTCGACGCCTTTCCCTTTCCCGCGCTCAGCGGCGACCTCGCCGCCGAAGTCGGGGCGGTGGCCGAGGAGATCGACGCGCTGAGGGCCAGGGTCCTGTCACGCCATGCGTTCCTGACGATGACGGGCCTCTACAACGCGCGTGCCCGTATCGGCGCGAATTGTGCGCTGACCGAAGCCGAACAGACCGTGCATGAGGAAGGCTGCGTCGGCGTGTTGGATCATCTGCATCAGCGGCTGGACCGGCTGGTGGCCCAGGCCTACGGCTGGCCGGATGACCTGAGCGACGCCCAGATCGTCGATCGGCTGATCGATCTGAACCAAACGCGCGCCGAAGAAGAAGCGCTGGGGCATGTTCGATTCCTGCGGCCAGTCTATCAGGCCGGTCGGGTCAAGACGGGAACGTCGGTCAAGCAGGCGCCGCTCAGTTTGCCGCAACCGCGCGAGAAGCCACCCTTGCCCGATGAGCAGGCCGTGCTGGCGTCCACTCTGTTGTCGCTGCTCCGCAAGGCTGGGAAGCCGTTGCCGCCGGCCGCGTTGATCGACGAATTCGACGGCAGTCGGCCCCGTGCACGCCGTATGATCGACCGCACCCTTGCGGTCCTGGCGGTGGCGGGCTCGGTTCAGCACACCGATGCGGGCTGGTTCGCGCCGCGGCGTATGCCGGGCTGAGTTTTTTAGACGTCGGCGACGCCCAGGGCCTGCATCAGGGCGTCGCGCACGGCGGCTTCGGTGAACGGTTTCTGGATGGTCGGATTGCCGCGCCATTCGTCGGGCAGGCCGCTTTCGCCGTAGCCGGTCGAAAAGACGAAGGGGACGCCGCGCGCCTTAAGGACGGCGGCGACAGGGAAGACCTGACGGCCGGCGAGATTGACGTCCAGCAAGGCGGCGTCCAGATCGACCGTGTCGCGCGCTATGGCCTCTCCCTCGTCCACGTTCGACGCCGGGCCGACGGGGGTGCAGCCCATGTCTTCCAGGATCGTCTCCAGAAGCATGGCGACCAGGGATTCGTCCTCGACCACAAGCACGCGGCGGCCGGAAAGAGGCTGGGTCATGATGCGGCGTCCTGGAATCCGGCGCGGGTGTTCTCCGCAAAGGTTGATGACGCCCTAGACCAGATCGAACGCGGTCGCCAGCGATGAATTCTACGCTCAAACAAGTCGATACCGGCTGTTTTGTGTTCGGTTTCGTACATTTGCGTCGCAAGCGGATCGGACGATGTCGCAGAGTGTGATCCCATCGCCATTGGCGGCCGCGCAGGATTTGGTAATCAGCGAGCATGACAATCGCAGGCGTTTTCGCCACCCTTTCGCTCATGATGGCGCCCACAGTCGACCAACCCACCGTCGAGATCGATCAGGGCGTCCTGATCGGGCGCGCCGAAGCCGATGTGTCGGCGTTCAAGAACATCCCCTACGCCGCACCGCCGACGGGCGAGCGGCGCTGGCGACCGCCTGGGGCCGCGCCGCGCTGGCGCGGGCAGCGCGACGCCGGAACCGTGGGACCGATCTGCATCCAGGCCCCGCCCGGCGGCGATCCCGGCGTCGGCCCCCTGCCGATGAGCGAGGATTGCCTGAACCTGAACGTCTGGCGGCCGACCGGCACGACCCAGCCGTCGCCCGTGATGGTCTGGATCCATGGCGGCGGCCTGGTCAACGGATCGGGCACGGCGCCGCTGTACGACGGGTCGGACCTAGCGCGGCGTGGCATGGTGGTGGTGACGCTGAACTACCGCCTGGGACGGCTGGGCTTCTTCGATCATCCCGCGCTGGCCGCCGAACGCCCGGCGAACGAGCCGGCCGGCAACTATGGCCTGATGGACGTGATCGCCGCGCTGAAGTGGGTGAAGGCCAATATCTCGGCCTTCGGCGGCGACCCGGAGAACGTCACTGTCTTCGGCGAATCGGCCGGCGGCGCCATCGTCACCAAGCTGATGATCTCGCCGCCCGCGCGCGGACTGTTCGAGCATGCGGTGGTGCAGTCGGGCCTGGGGCGCGAGTTGCAGACGCCGTTGGACGCCAAGGGGCCGGGCGGGGCGCCGTCGGCGCGCGACCGTGGCGCCGTCTGGGCCTATGCGGCTGGTCTGCGGACAGCAGCGGACCTCCGCGCCGCGCCGCCCGAGATGTTCCTGACGCCGGCGCCGGTGTTCGCCAACGGCGACCTGACCTTGATCGACGGCAAGATCGTGCCGACCACGGTGGAGGCGGCCTTTCGCGCCGGTCGGCAGGCCCGTGTGCCGCTGATCATCGGCTCCAACAGCGCCGAGTTCTGGTGGATGCGCCCCACGGACCGCAACGGCTATGGCCTGATCGACGACGACATGACCTGGCTGGAGCGAGCCGACATCGTTCAGGCCTATGGCGGGCTGGAGGCGTTCGACAAGAATGTGATCACCGACCTGGTCTTCTCGGAGCCGGCGCGGCGACTGGCGCGGCTGCATAATGCGGCGGGGAACCGGGCCTGGCTTTACCGCTTCGACGTCACTTCGCCTGAGAACCCCGAGCCGCACGGCGGGGCGACCCATGCGATCGAGCGTCCCTATGTCTTCGGCACCTTGAACACCCTGCCGTATCCGGTGGAGGAGCGGGACCGAAAGGCGTCGGACGTCATGATGAGCTATTGGACGGCCTTTGCGCGGTCGGGCGATCCCAACGGCGTCGGGCGGCCGCAATGGCCGAGGGCGCGGGGCGGAGACACCCAGTTGCTGAACTTCGGAAACGGCGGGCCCACGGTGACGCCCGTGCCGTTCAGCGCGCGACTGGACCTGCTGGAACGGTTCCGCGAGCGGGCCCGGCCTTAAGGCCGCGTCAGGCGGCCAGGTTGGCGGCGTTCTGCTTATCCTTCAGCGTCACCAGTTCCTCGGCCATGGTGGGGTGGACCGCGCAGGTGGCGTCCCACTGAGGCTTGGTCAGGCCAGCCTTTACGGCGATGGCGGCCAGCTGGATCATCTCGGGGCTGTCGGGGCCGACGATGTGGACGCCGACCACGCGCTGGCTTTCGGCGTCGACGACCAGCTTCATCAGCACCCGCTCGTCCGAGCCGGTGAAGGCGTATTTCATCGGGCGGAATCGGGTGACATAGACGTCCACCCCCTTGGCGCAGGACCGGCGCGCCTCGGCCTCGGTCAGACCCACGACGCCGACTGGCGGCTGGCTAAAGACGGCGGTGGCGACGGCCTCGTAGTCGAAGTGCTGGGGATTGTCGCGATAGACGGTCTGATGGAAGGCGACCGCCTCGCGGATGGCCACGGGGGTCAGGTTCATCCGGTCTGTCACGTCGCCGATGGCCCAGATGTTGTCGGCCGTGGTCCGGGAATAGGGATCGACCTTGATCGCGCCCTCGTCGTTCAGTTCGACGCCCGCCGTTTCCAGACCCAGATCCTTGACGTAGGGGATGCGGCCGGTGGCGAACATGACCACGTCCGTCTCCAGGCTCATGCCGTTTTCCAGGTGGTTGACCAGGCCGGTCGCGGTCTTCTCGATCGACTTGTGCTGGCAGCCCAGAATGACCTTGATCCCGCGTTTCTCGATCTCGCCGGCCAGATGCGCGCGCACGTCGTCGTCGAAGCCGCGCAGGATGTTGGGGCCGCGATAGATCAGGGTCGTCTCGACGCCCAGGCCGGCGAAGATGCCGGCGAACTCCACCGCGATGTAGCCGCCGCCCGCGATCAGGATGCGTTTGGGCAGTTGGGGCAGGTGGAAGGCTTCTTCCGACGTAATGGCGTGTTCGATGCCGGGAAGCTCTTCCGGCTTCCATGGTCGGCCGCCGGTGGCGATCAGGACCTTCTCGGCGGTGATGGTGCGGTTCTTGCCGAGGATCTCGACCGTATGGGCGTCTTTCAGCACCGCCCGGCCGTGGACCAGCTCGACGCCGGCCTTGCCCAGGTTGGCGGCGTAGAGGCCCGACAGACGGGCGATCTCGACGTCCTTGGCTTCCAGGAAGGTCGGCCAGTCGAACGTCGCATTGTCGAACGACCAGCCGTAGCCCTGGGCGATCTCCAGCGCATGGCTGACCTCGGAGGCCATGACCATGAACTTCTTGGGCACGCAGCCGCGAATGACGCAGGTGCCGCCGACGCGGAATTCCTCGGCGACCGCGACCTTCTTTCCGTCCAGCGCGGTCAGGCGCGCCGCGCGAACCCCGCCGGACCCGGCGCCGATGACGAAGAGGTCGTAGTCGTAGTCCGCCATCTGGGGTCTCCGGCGCGCGCGAAAAAACAGAGTCCAAAGAGTCCGATCAGTCCGAATTGTCCGAATTCGGCGCCGGAGGTCAGGCCTCGGGGTCGCTCCGACTTAGGCGCCCCGGCCAGGACGGACAAGCGCAAGCCCCGCCTCAGACGGCCTTTTCGCTCCACAGGTCCAGTTGGGGTTCAAGACCGATCAGGGCCAGGCCGGCGGCGATGGATTCGAACTCGCCGCCTGTTTCGATCTTCTCCGGACCGAACCGCTGGTGGAACAGGTCGCGCACGGCGGGGACGAAGGAGGTGCCGCCGGTCAGGAAGACGCGGTCGACGCCTTCGGGCGGCAGGCCGGCCTGATCCATGGCCCGATCCACGGCCTGTGCGATCGCGGACAGTTCGGGCGCGATCCAGCCCTCGAACTCGGCGCGCGCCACCTCACGCACGATCCGGACGTCGCCGGCGGCGAAGTCGAAGGTCGCCGTTTCCTGGGACGACAGTGCGGTCTTCAGGGCCGAGACCGCGCGATAGAGGGCGTGGCCGTGGTTGTCGTCCAGAATCTCGATCAGCCGCTCGATCTTCTCCGGCTCCAGGGCGGTGCGCGCCAGGGCGCGGATATCGCGCATGTCGCGCGAGGCGCGCAGCAGGGCCAACTGGTCCCAGCGAGCGAAGGCGGAATAGTAGCGCTGGGGGATCGGCAACTGCTTGTCCAGGGCGCGATAGAGGCCGCCCTTGCCCAGGGCGGGCGAGACCAGATTGTCGATGATGCGATAATCGAAGGCGTCGCCGGCTACGCCCACGCCCGACCGCGCCAGCGGGGTGGAGCGCAGGACGCCGTCGTCCTGTTCGAAGCGAATGATGGAGAAGTCGCTGGTGCCCCCGCCGAAGTCGGCGACGAGGACGGTGGCGTCCTCCTTGAGCTGACGCGCGAAATAGAAGGCGGCGCCGACCGGTTCATGGGCGTAGCGAATGTCGGTGAAGCCCAGACGGCCGAAGGCGGTCTGATAGCGGGACAGCGCCAGGGCCTCGTCCGGATTGTTCCCGGCGAAGGTGACAGGGCGGCCGACGACGACACGGGGCGGCAGGTCCGAAAGATGATCTCCGGCGTGGTGGCGCAGGCGCAGAAGGAAGGCCGACAGCAGGTCCTCGAACCGATATCGGCGGTCGTCGATGCGGGTTTCGGTGAAGGCGGCGCTGGCGGCGAAGGTCTTGAAGGACTGGATGAAGCGGGTTTCCAGCGGGTCCTCGACATAGGTCTCGACGGCCCAGGGACCGGCCTCGACCACGCGTTCGGGGGGCTGCCCGTCCTGGCTGGGGTGGAACTGGAAGGCCAGGGCCGAGCGGAAGGTGGCGCCCGCCGCTCCGAAGGTCGTCAGTTGCGCGCGACCCTGGGCGTCGGTGACGGCGACGACCGTGTTGGTCGTGCCGAAGTCGATGCCGATGGTGATCGGCGACGGGGTGGTCATGGCGAATCTCGACGGGTGGGGGAGCCCCGGCGCGCGGGCGCGGCCGTTCGTGGCGGTCGCCTTTACAGGTTTTCGTCCGGTTCAGCAGGCCGAAAACGCGCTGACGGCCCCGTCAGAGACGGTGAAGGGTGTCATAGACATGGGTGACGGCGTCGAAGCGCACGCGCGGCGGCTGGCCGGCGAAGGGCGCAGGTCTGTAGGCGGCGGCGGCCGGGACGGCCAGAGGGTCGTCGATCTTGTCGGTGTTCCAGCCCAGCAGCAGCAGGCCCCCGGGACGAAGGATGCGGCCCATGGCGGCCAGGGCCTGATCCTGCATCTTGGGCGTATCCGCCCCGAAGCCCAGGACGCCGTTGCAGACGACGGCGTCGAAGGTCTGTTCGGCGAAAACCTGGTCGATGGCGCAGACATCGCCCGTGCGATGCCGCCCAGGCTGTCCCCAGCGGACGGCCTTGGGGTCGATGTCGGTGGTCCAGACCTCGGCGCCATGACGGGCCAGGGCCGGGTAGTCCTGGCGCGTATAGGCGCGGCATCCGATCCACAGGACCCGGCCGCCGATCCGGGCCAGGGCCGGGATATAGGTTTCGATCAGTACACGCCGGTCGGGCAAGGCCCGGATGTCGTCGATGCGGTCACGCCCGGCCAGGCGACGGAACAGGCGGGAAAGGGCGGTTTTGCCGGTCATGAAAACTCGGGAAGGCGCGTATCGATCCGGGTCGTCATGCGGTCAGACGCGCGGCGGGGCCAGATTCGCTTGCGCCCGTCACTTCGATCCGAAGGCGATCCAGTTCGGCCGCGCGCGACTGGGGCGCGTGGGTGCGGGCGACGAAGGCCTGGGCGTCACGGGCCATGGCGATGCGGCCGGCGTCGTCCTCGATCAGACGCAGCATCGCCTGGATCAGACCGTCCGTCTCCGGCTCGGTATAGAGGGCGTGAAGGCCGCTGGCCTCGCGCAATCCGCCGCGTCCGGAGGAGATCAGGGCGGCGCCGGCGGCGTGCGCTTCCAGCGCCGTCAGGCCCATGGCCTCGGCGACGCGGGAGGGAACGGCGGCGATCGCGGCGCGACGGGCGACGTCGCGCACCTCGGCCAGGGGCGCGGACTTGCGGATCTCGACGCGGTCGCCGAAGCGGGACAGGGCCTGGATGTGCGGCTTTGCCCATTCGCGGTGCTGGTCCCAGTCGCCCAGCATCAGGGCGCCGCGCCATTCCGGTTTGCGGTCCAGCACGACGGCCAAGGCTTCGCAGAAGGCGTCCAGACCCTTTTCCGCCATGGCGCGGCCCGAGAACAGGATCAGCTTTTCACGATCTTCCGGGTCCGCGCGCCAGCAGTCCATGTCGATCGGGTTGCACACCACCGACGCCCGGGCGTCGAAGGCCGGATAGTCGGCCAGGAACTCGGTCCGCGCGGCCCGGCTGACGAAGATCAGGCGATCGAAAGCACTAAGGCGCGCCCGATAGCGCAGCCGGTCGATCAGATGGCGGGGCGGACGGATGCGGGTGTGGCGGTAGAGGATGTGCTTCACGCCCGGCAGGCGTTTGGCGAACTCGGCCGCGCAGCCCAGCTGTTGGTGGTATTCCACCAGATCGGGCGCGAAATCCTGAAGCGCCTTCAGCACGGCCCGTGAATGGGCGGCCTTGTTCAATCCGGCCGGGACGGTGATCGTCATGTCGGGCGCCGCCGGTGTGTTGGCGCCGGCCTCGCAGATGAAGCGGGTCTCGGCCTTGAACTGACTGCGCCGGTTCAGAGCCAGGGCGACGTTTTCCATGGAGTTGAGGCGGTCACGGTCCATGACGCCGCCTCGGGGCATGACGACGGCGATACGCATGTCAGGCCGCCAGCGGTGCGACGGGACGGCGCGGGCCGTTCAGACCCAGCAGCCGCCGCATCTTGTAGAGAGTGCGCACGCCGCCCTCGGCCGGTGAGCGGCGCAGGCCCTTCACGTCGATGAAGGTCAGCCTGTCGTCGCCGGACAGGGTGTGCAGGCCGTCCGAATAGCCGGTCAGCAAGCCGTCCGGCGTGAAACGGCGCACCTCCACGGCCGAGAAATCGTCGGGCGTCAGTTCGTCGATGCGCAATAGCCGCACGGCGGCGCCATAGATCGGACGGCATTCTTGCACCGGCAGATGCACGGCGCCGTCGTGGACGAAGGCCGTGCCGCCGGGACGCGAGCTCAGGAAGTCCGCGCGGACCGGATTGGCTGCATGCGGGGTCCAGGGACCGTCCAGACGCGGCGCCCAGGCCACATGCAGTTCGCGCATGGCCCGGTCGTCGGGACCGGGCAGGGCGTAGAACATCCACCACAGGCCGTCATGCTGGACGACGGTCGCGTCGATGGCGGGGACGTCCAGCAGACGTCGCACCGGCGTCCAGTGGTCGGGAAAACGCTCGCACCGATAAAGGGTCAGGGCGCCGCTCTTGTGACCTTCCGGCAGCATGTAGAGTTCGCCGTCGTTTTCGATCAGGCCTGGGTAGGACAGGTGGAACGGCTCGATCAGGGCCTCGCCCTCGCGCACCAGCCGGTCGCCGTCATACTGAGCGTAATGAATCTCGCCGCGCCGGACGCGATAGTCGAAATGCTCGAAGAAGACGGTGGTCAGGCCGTCGCGCTCGACGCCGAAGGGGTCGGCGATGAATTGGAAGGACCGGGGGCGAGGCGGCAGCCACACGATCGAATCGGCGCCAAGACCTGTTTCGTTCAGCACATGCGAAAGCGGACGCCGAATGAAGCCCACGCGCCAGTCGTCAAACATGCGGCGATCCCGTGCCGAAAATACCGCTGGCCAGCACGCAGCCGTGCATGATCTTTCCTCGATGGACGGGCGCCCTTTTCGACGCCTCGAAGGAAAGACGGCGCCGGAGGGCGCTTGCCTCATCTTTTTCATGAAGGCATGAGGGGGTGGCGGGCTGCGGATCGGTCGCCTGCCGCGACCGCCTCCGCGCGGGCGCCGTCCCTTTCGACACCGCTGCGGCGCCCATGCTTGTTGAAGCCTATTTTGCGTATCGGGAGGACCTGCAGAGGTTCATCGCCGCGCGCCTGGGCCGCAGCGGTCAGGATGTCGACGACGTGCTTCAGGACCTCTATCTGAAGGCCTCGGTTGTGGGGCCGGAGACGCAGGTGCGGGATCCGCGCGCCTATCTCTATCGTCTGGCGTCCAATCTGATGATGGATCGGTGGCGCTCCGGCCGGCGCGCCGCGGCCCGAGACGGCGCCTGGCGCCAGATCTCGGCGGGGGAGGGGGCCGACGGCGGCCTGGACGACGCGCCCTCGGCCGAGGCGGTGGTCGCCGCTCGTCAGCGGCTGGAACGGCTGAGGGTCGATGTCGAAAACCTGCCGGAAAAGACGCGGCGGGTGTTCAAGCTGCACAAGTTCGATGGTCTCAGCTATGCCGAGACGGCCTCCATGCTGGGCATTTCGCGCAGTTCGGTGGAGAAGCATATGATGGACGCGCTGCGCCGGCTGACGACCGGAGCAGGACGATGAGCGAGCCGGTGGTTGGAGGCGGGGGGCTGTCCGTGACGTCTTGGAAATGGGCGCCGCGTTTCGCGCCGGGCATGCGGTCGTGCAGATGACGGATCAGCGACGGATCGAGGAGGAGGCGCTGGGGTGGTTCGTCCGCCTGCAGGACGCCGACGCCGATGTCGCCGACTGGGAGGGGTTCTCTCGGTGGGCCGCCCTCTCACAGGCTCACGCCGAGGCCTATGACAGGCTGGAGCAATTGTGGATCGACCTGGACGACATCGCGCCGGGCCAACTAGGACATCTCGAGGCCCCGGCCGTGACGCCGCTCCGCGCGGCGGCCAACGACAACGCCTCGACCCGACGCCGGGTCTGGGCCTCGCTGGCGACGGTCGCGGCGGCGGCCGTGATCGGCGTCTTGGTCTGGCCGATGTACGAGGGGCGCGAGCGCCACTTCGCCACCACGACGGAACCGCAACGGATCGAACTGGCCGACGGATCGGTGATCCAACTGAATCGCCGGTCCGACATGACCGTGCGCCTGACCCGAGGCGAGCGCCGCGTGTCCTTGCGCGAAGGCGAGGCTGCGTTCGACGTGGCGCACGACCCGGCCCGTCCCTTCACGGTCGCAGCCGGCGACAGCAGCGTGCAGGTGCTGGGAACCGCCTTCGACATCGTCAATCATGATCGCCGGTTCTCGGTGGGCGTCGAACGCGGCGTGGTGGCGGTCAGGGCCTCCGGTCATCCGGCGCCGATCCGACTAAAAGCCGGAGGCCGCCTGGACCAGGATGCCCGCGGGAAGGTCGTTCTTTCGCAGGTCGATCCCAGGCGGGTTTCGTCCTGGCGGGACGGGGTGTTGCTGTATCGCGACGCGCCGTTGTCTGAGGTCGGGGCCGACCTCTCGCGCTATCTGGACAAGTCGGTTAAGGTTTCCGCTTCGGCGCAAGAGTTGCACTTCACAGGCGCTCTGCGTCTGGGAGACGAAACGACGATGCTGAACCAACTTCAGGCGTTCGCGCCGATCGCCGTCGAACGGACGGGCTCCGAAGTGCGCGTGACCGCGCGTGGCGGACACTGACCGCCGAAATGGCGGTCTGGCGGGTCATGCCTCTCTTGCCCTGATCGTCGCCTTGGCCGGCGTCGCCTCGCCCCTGGCGGCGAGGGCCTCGGCGCCTGTCTTGAGGCTGGACGTGCCGCGTCAGGCCGTGCGCGAGGCGCTGCTGGACCTGGCGGTTCAGGCGCGGGTCTCGCTAGGCGGCGACCTGGGAAGTTGTCGCGGCCTGACAGCGGGCGTTTCCGGCGTCATGACGGTGGACGCCGCCTTGTCGCGCCTTCTGGCCGGCAGCGGCTGCGTTCATGCGATCCGACCGGACGGCGCGGTGATGATCCGTCGTGCGCCGCCGCCGGAAGCTTCGACAGGCGCAAGGCCCGCGCCGCCGCGCACGCCCCAGCCGCCTTCGCGCCCGGTTGCCGGCCCGTCTTCGCCGATCGAGACGACGATGGTCAGCGACGTCATCGTCACGGCGCAACGCCAACCTCAATCGCCGCAGGAGACCGCCGCCGCGCTGACGGCGATGTCCGGGGGGCAGATCGTCGCGGCGGGCGCCGCCGACGCCAACGATCTCAGTGCTCTGGTCGCAGGAATGACGGTCACCAACCTGGGATCCGGGCGAAACAAGATCCTGCTGCGCGGCATGTCTGACGGGGCTTTCACGGGCCTGACCCAATCGACCGTCGGCGTCTATCTGAACCGGGTGCCCCTGACCTATAGCGCGCCGGACCCGGACCTGAAGTTGGTCGATATCGATCGGGTTGAGATTCTGCGGGGGCCGCAGGGCACCCTTTACGGCACAGGTCCCATCGGAGGCGTGTTGCGCATCGTGCCGCGCGCGCCCGATCCCGACGACGAGACGCTGGAGCTGTTCGGCTCGATCTCCAACACCCGTTCCGGCGGCGAGAACTCCGAGTACGGCGTGATCGTCAACGCCCCCTTGCCGGGTGAACGCGGCGCGGTGCGGGCTGTCGCCTATCGCGAAGCGGCGGATGGCTACATCAACGACGCCAATCTGAACCTTCGGCGGGTGAACGCCGGCGAACGACGTGGCCAGCGATTGTCGGCCCTGTACCGTCTGAGCCCGGAGTGGACGATCACGGCCGGTGCGGTCCGGCAACGGATCGACACCCAGGACACGCACTACATCTATAGGACGTCGCAGGGGCTGACGCGCGCCAATCTGGTGCGCGAACCGCACGCCAACGCCTTCGTCCAGACCTATGCGACTCTGGAAGGGCATGGCGCGTGGGGGCGGGTCGAGGCGACCTTGGCCAAGGTCAGCCACGATTTCTCCAGCCGCTATGACGCGTCGTCAGCCTTGCGGTTGTTCGGATCGAGCGGCCGGATCGGAGCGCTGGACGAAGCCCGGGACACCGACCTGTGGGTCGCCGACGTCGCTTTCGTATCGCCGCGCGAACAGCGTTTCCGATGGTTGGCGGGAGGGTTCTGGTCGGACAGTCGGTCGAACACCGACACCCGCCTTCAGGAGCTGTGGCCGCAATACGGGCGCGTCTATTCGGAGGATCGCGACGACCGCCGCTCGGAAGCGGCGGTGTTCGGGGAGGCGGCCTATGACCTGACCTCCCGGCTGTCGGTGATCGTCGGCGCGCGATATTATCGGATCGACTACGAGGTCGACTCCCTAGTCGAACAAGGCGACGCCGCACGCGAATTCCAGGGCGCGGGGCGAACCAGCGGGATTTCGCCCAAGGCGGTCGTGGACTTCACCCTGAACGACCGTTGGTCTGTCTACGTCCTGGCCAGCCAGGGGCACCGGGTCGGCGGTTTCAATACGGGCGGCCCGATCGGCCAGTCGTTTTCGGGCGCCGTCGGCAAGCCCGCGCGTCGCTACGAGGGCGATTCCCTGTGGAATTTCGAGACCGGCGCCAAGGGACGCCTGTTCGACGGTCGGCTTCAGGCGCGTGTCGCCCTGTTTCACGCGGAATGGGACTCTCTGCAGAGCGATCAGTTCCTGCGCAGCGGGCTGGTCTATGCGGTCAATGTCGGCGACGGGGCGAACACGGGGCTGGAGTTGGAAGCGAACTGGCGTGCGACGGCTGAACTGGAAATGCGCGCCAACGCCCTGTTGGCGGACCCGAAGATCGTTCGTCCAGGCGACGCCTTCAACTCTCGCGGGGATGCGGGCCTCCCGGGGGTGCCGGCCGTCTCGGCCAATGTGAACGTCGCCTGGCGGCGCGGAACCCCGTGGGGGGCGGACGTGGTCGCCGAGGGGCGACTTGCCTATGTCGGCCCGTCGCGTTTGACGTTCGACGCCGCGCGGGGCTACCGCATGGGCGACTATGTCACCGGGCGTCTGTCCGTCGGCCTGGAGCGCAGCGATTGGAGCGCGAGCGTCTTCATAGACAATCCGCTGGATACGCGCGCCAACACCTTTTCGTTCGGTGACCCCTTCCGACTGCCCGAAGCTTTGGCCACCACACCGCTACGTCCCCGGACCGTGGGGCTGTCGCTACGCTGGACGCCGTTGGGCGGCTGAAGCGCGGGGCGGCCTCGCGCGACCGATTTATTGATCAAAATACTGATCGAACGGCCGGAAAGCCGTGCGCGGTCAGCGCCTTACGCAAGGTAAGAAACAGGCTTGTCGTGCAACGCCATTCCAACCCTACTGGTCTCGGAGAGGTTTGAACGGGGGGTGAGGGGAAACTCGGCGATCGACTGAGCAATATTTTACCGCAGAAAACGTCGAACTTCTCCACGAGAGGGTAAGCGGCGGATTGATGGTCGAGATGCGTGCGGAAATGTTTATTCGCAAATCGGGCTGAAATTTTGGTGAAAATCTTTTCCGGCGTCACGTCTCTGTCGTCATAATTGTATATCGAGCTTGAATAGATCTATTGTAGATCTTATATCTTAAGTAAAAAGAATTCTTACATTAAAATAATGTAGATGCAGGGGGAAGTGGGATGAAAAAGTATCTGTTGGCGTCGTCTGTCAGTTTGGTGGCGATTTCAGTGTTCTCTAATGCTTCTGCGCAGTCGACGGCGCGCTCCGGGGAACCTCAGGCCGCTCAAGTCGATGACATCATCGTCACGGCCCAGCGCCGGGAGCAGGCTAGCCAGGACGTCGGCGTCTCGCTGAGCGTCGTCGGCGGCGAGCAATTGGACGAAAAGGGCATCTCGGTCGTCAACGACCTGGAGAACGCCGTCCCCAATATGGAGGTCGACAGCCAGTTCGGGGGCGGCCAGCCGCAGTTCCGCATCCGGGGCATCGGCGCCCGTGAATATTCCTCGAACAACGCCTCGACCGTCGGCATCTATGTCGATGAAGTCGCCCACCCCTATACGGTCACGACCCAAGGCGCCCTGTTCGACATCGCCCGGATGGAGGTCCTGCGCGGGCCGCAGGGCACCCTGTATGGCCGCAACACCACCGGCGGTGCGGTCAACATCATCACCAACGCGCCCACGGCCGATTTTCGCGCCGGCTTCAACGCCGAATACGGCACGTTCGACCGTTTCAAGGTCGAGGGCTATGTCTCGGGTCGGATCGCGCCGAACCTCCTGGGCCGCCTGGCCGCCGTCACCGAACAGGGCGGCGCCTGGCAGTACAACCGCGACACCGGCGAGAAACTGGGCGATCTGGACAAGACCGCTGTCCGCGGCCGCCTGACCTGGGACGTCAGCGAGGACGTCAGCGTCGAACTGGCGGCGACCTATTCGGTCGACAAGTCGGACGGTAGGGGTTTTCGCCTGCTTGGCCCCTACGCCGTATCCGGCAGCAGCATCGTCTATCCCAAGGACACCGCCTGGCGCATAACCGGCTGGGGAATTTCGCCCGCCATGGCGGCCGTCGCCGGCGTTGGCTTGAACGCCAAGCCGTTCCGGGACAACGACGGCTTCGACGTCAGCGCCCGCATCAAGGCGAACCTGGGCTGGGCCGATCTGACGTCGATCACCGCCTACCAGACCTTCTCGCGCAATGAGTTCAACGACTGGGACAGCACTCGTTTCAACGAGTCGAACGTCTTCTTCTACAACAGCATCGACGTCTTCGAGCAGGAACTGCGCCTGAGCTCCAACGGCGAAGGCCCGTTCAGCTGGATGGTCGGCGCCTACTACGCCGACGAAAGCAACGACGGCGGCTTCTATACGAACTTCCGCGGCAATGCGAACCTGATCAACACCGGCTATGGCCAGTCCGTGTCGGCCTTCGGCCTTTTCACCCACAACTCCTATCAGGTGAACGAGCGCCTGAACCTGATCGCCGGCCTGCGTTGGGAGACGGAAACGCGCACCCTGGACAGCGGGGGCACCTTCGTCGCGCCGAATCCGCCGCCGCCCACCGTCCGCTACGACACCGACCTGAACGAGGTCTCGGGCCGGCTGGGACTGGAATACAAGCTGACGGACGACGCCCTGTTCTACGCCAGCCTGGCGCGCGGGGTGAAGTCGGGCGGTTTCACCACCTACAATGCGACCTCGGCCACGCCGTTCAAGCCGGAAATCGTCATCGCCTATGAGGCGGGTATCAAGTCGGACCTGTTCGATCGCCGCATGCGGGTGAACGGCGCCCTGTTCTATTACGACTACAAGGACCAGCAGGTTCAGGGCCTCGAGTACGACCGCCTGACCGGGCGGCTGGGCAAGATCACCAATGTGCCCAAGTCGCATATCTGGGGCGGCGAGATCGAACTGACCTGGGTTCCGGTCGACGGCCTGACCATCAGCCAGAACGTCGGCTACAAGACCGGCAAGTACGACGAATACTTCGCCATCGACGGAACCAAGACCGATGCGGCCAACCCGGTGAACGGCCCATGGGACGTCATCATCGCCAACGACCGCTCGGGCGAGCAGCTGTCCTTCCCCAAGATGAACTACGGCGGCGCCGTGTCCTATGACTGGGAAATGGCGGGGTGGGACCTGCGGGCCGAGACCAACTACAACTATCGAGACGAGCTGTATTCGGTCAATTCGTCGTCGATCATCGACGCCTACTGGCTGTGGAACGCCAACTTCAGCATCGCGCCGACCGGCGCCAACTGGCGGGCTGGGCTGTGGGTGCGCAACATGTTCAACACCTATTACGAAGAGACCCGCAACGGCTTCAACGGTTCGGCGCGCCCGACCACCTCGCCCAGCCAGGGCCGCACCTACGGGGTGCGCCTGTCGATGGACTTCTGAGACTTCCCACCCAAAGGCGGGCCGGCGTCGGCCGGTCCGCCGATTGCGTAAAGAGCGTGCCATGAGCGGTTTCATTTCCCGCGTCGATCGCCGCGCCGTGCTGACAGGCCTGGTCGCGGCGCCCGCCGTTCTGAACTTCGGCCGCGCCTGGGCCGGCGGCGCCTATCTGTTTCCGCTGGGGGTCGCCAGCGGCGATCCCGCGCCCGACGGCTTCGTCATCTGGACCAGGCTCGCGGCCGATCCGCTGGCCGCCGACGGCCTGGGCGGCCTTTCCGACGCGATCCCGGTGCGTTGGGAAGTCGCCGCCGACGAAGGCTTTCGTCATATCGCCGCGGCGGGAGACGTAACCGCCGCGCGGGACGCAGCCCACAGCGTTCACGTCGAGGTCGCGGGACTGCGGCCGAACCGGCCCTACTGGTATCGCTTCACCGCCCAGGGCCAGCAGAGCCCGGCGGGACGGGCGATCACCACGCCGGCGCCGAACGCCCAGCCCGATCGGCTGCGCCTGGCCGTCGCCTCCTGTTCCCATTGGGAGCGCGGCTATTTCAGCGCCTATGGCCATATGGCCGACGAGGCGCCGGACATGACCCTGTTCCTCGGCGATTACATCTATGAATACAGCCTGGGGCCGGACCGCGCCGATCAGGTGGTGCGCCCGTATAATCTGGAAGAGGCGACGACGCTGGCGGGCTATCGCAATCGTTACGCCCTGCACCGCACCGATGCGAACCTGCAACGCCTGCATGCCGTCGCCCCGTGCGTCGCCGTCTGGGACGACCACGAGATCCAGGACGACTATTCCGGCATATGGTCCAAGGTGCGCGGCGTGGCGCCGAACGATTTCCTGCAACGGCGCGCCGCCGGCTATCAGGCCTTCTACGAGGCCATGCCGATCCGTCGCACGCGGCTGGACGCCGCCTTGCAGATGCCGATCTATCGCCGCATCCGATATGGGAAACTGGCCGAGTTCTTCATGCTGGACGGGCGGCAATATCGCTCGAAACAGCCGTGCAGCGACGGCGAGAACGGCGGCAAGGGCCAGATCGTCGCCGACGCCACCTGCTGGGATAGGCGGGACCCGTCGCGCACCTTCCTGGGCTTCGACCAGGAACGCTGGCTCTATGACGGCCTGGCGCGCGCCGACGCGCGCTGGAACATCCTGGGCCAGGACCTGGTGATGGCGGGCCTGCGTCTGTCACGCACGCCCGAGGAAGAGCCGCGATACTGGACCGACACCTGGGATGGCTTCCCCGCCGCGCGCGACCGCCTGACCCAGGCGCTGTCGACGCTGAAGCCGTCAAATCCGGTGGTGTTGAGCGGGGACTACCATTCCTACTGGACCAATGACGTGAAACTGGACAGCCGCGACCCCGGCTCGCTCACCGTGGCGACCGAGTTCGTCGGCACCTCCATCACTTCGACCGGCCCGGCCTATGAGGGGCTGATGGCGGTCATGCCCAATAATCCGCAGGTGAAGTTCTTCGACAGTCGCCAGCGCGGCTATATGTCGATCGACGTGCGGCCGGATCGAATGGATACGCGCTATCGCGTCATCAGCGACGTCCGCGATCCGCAGGCCTCGATCTCGACGCTGAAATCCTGGACGGTGGAGTCGGGTCGTCCCGGCGCCGTCGCCGCATGATCCTCGCCAGCCGGAGTTTGCCCATGATCCCCTCGCGTTTGTCCGTTTCTTCGTTGGTTCTGGCGCTGGTCCTGACGACGGCCGGCTGCGCCAGCGCAGTGCCGACACGGACGGCCGAGGTCGCTGCGGTCCCCGCATCGGCCGCCGCACCGGCGTTCTGGCAAGGTTTCCGCGACCATCCGCACGGCTATCTGACGGCTGACAACGCCCCGAACGCCGCGAACTTCTTGCCCCCGCCCCCGGCCGAGGGCTCGCCGAGGGAACAGGCCGACATCGTCGCCTATCGTGCTTTGCGGTCGTTGGAGGGCGGCGAACGCTGGGCCATCGCCCGCGCCGACAACGAGATCGAGACGCCGGGCGCCCCGCGCGCCTTCGACTGCGCCCTGGGCTTCAAGTTCGAGCCCGAAAAGACGCCGACCCTGACGATGCTGCTGGGGCGGATGCTGGGCGATCTGGAGACGATCCAGACGCCGGCCAAGCGAGGGTGGTTCCGCAAGCGGCCCTTTGTGGTCGAACCCTTGCCGACCTGCATCGCGCCGGAAACCTGGCTGGCGGCCAGCGGTTCCTATCCGTCCGGCCATTCGGCGCTGGGCTGGGCCTGGGCCCTGGTGCTAGCCGAGATGGCGCCGGACCGGGCCGACCCGATCCTGCGACGCGGACTGGCCTATGGCGAGAGCCGGGCGGTCTGCGGCGTGCATTACGTCAGCGACGTCGAGGCGGGCCGCATCGTCGGCGCCGCGATGGTGGCCCGCCTGAAGGCCGACCCCGGTTTCCAGGCCGACTTCGCCCGCGCCAAGGAAGAGTTCGACGCCGCCCGCGCCGCGTCCAAAGAGGCGACCTCCGCCTGTCCCGCCGCCCTGATGCAGCCGCTCATGTAATAGGATGCCGTGGGTCGCAAGGCTGCGGCTCGTATTTGATCGTCCAGCAGTGGATGGTTTCGTAACTCACCTCAATCCATCGCGTGCCATAAACTGGTCGACATCGCGCAGGCTCAGGCTGGGGCATAAATGGAGCCACACGGCCTCACGAATCACTGCGACTGGGAAGCGGTGGCGCTTGAACGAAAGAGGCGTCTCGAAATGCGATCTCCGATCAGGGCCTTTGGAGAGCCGAAGTGGAGACAAGTTGAGCGTTAGACGGACAGCACCCAGTTGGACGACCTGAAGTGGCGAAAGGCCAGTGCTAGACCTCTTGTGCTCCCAAAGCTCGTAAAAACATAAGTTTAATAGTTGCTTACAATCTGTCTGGATGAGGCAGTGGGTTTGGCGATGATCCATCGCGCGGGCAACATCATCGATTGTGGCAATAAAATTGTACATTTGTGGCGCAAATGCGTCTTGCTGTATCTGTTAGCGCGTGCGAGCCTTTCGTTCGCTGATTGCTGGAGCGAATCGGCTCAATCGAGGGGAACTACTTATGAATATCCAAGGATGTGCGCGGATCGGCCGTGGCGTGTCTCGCGCGTTGCTGAGCGGCGCTTGCGCCTACGCGGCCCTGATGGCGGGTGCGGCCCACGCTCAGGAAGACCAACACTCCCAAGAAGGTCAATCTGAAGCGGCGACACAAGTGTCCGACATCATCGTCACGGGCTCCCGCATCGCGCGCCCGGACTATGTGGCCAACAGCCCGATCGTGTCGGTCACGACCGAGGATATCGAGGACACGGGCCAGGTCTCGGTCGAACGCGCCCTGACGCAACTGCCGCAATTCACCGGCGCCTTCGGGCAGGCCAGCACCGGCAGCAGCACCACAACCCTGAACGCCGGTCAGGCCAACGCCAGCCTGCGGGGGCTGGGGCCGAAGCGCACCCTGATCCTGCTCGACGGTCGCCGAATGCAGCCCTCCTCCCCGGATGGTTCGATCGACCTGAACACCCTTCCCGAAGCCCTCATCGGCAACGTCGAGGTCATCACAGGCGGCGCGTCCACCGCCTATGGCTCCGACGCCACGGCGGGCGTTGTCAACTTTCGTCTCCGCGACGTCACCGGGCTGATCCTCAGCAGTCAGTACGGGATCAGCGATTATGGCGACGGCGAGCAATTCCGCGCGACCATCACCGCCGGAGAGCGGTTCGCCGAAGGTCGCGGCCGCGCCATGGTGTCGGTCGACTATTCGATGCGCGACCCCGCGCGCCAGAACGATCGGCCGTTCAATATCGCGCGAACGCCCCAGAACGGCACCGCCACCCTGGATTCCGGCGCGATGCTGTTTCCGGGCAACGCCCCCAGCGCGGCGGTGGTCAACAATCTGTTCCGCAACGTCTACGGTACGAACCCGGTCACGGGCTCCTCGACCTATACAGGCCAGCTGGGCTTCAATCTGGACGGCACCCTGTTCAGCCACGTCACCCCGGTCGGCAACTATTTCGTCGAGAATTTCCGCGACCCGGAAACGGACACCCAATATATCGCCGGCAGCCGCAAACAGCTCAACTTCGGCTGGCCGAACAGCCAGGTCGTGAACACCAACGAACGCATCACGGTGTTCACAAAGCTCACCTACGACGTCACCGAAGACACCTCGTTCTTCGCCCAGGCGACCTTCACCACCTATGACGCGCTGACCTACTTCAACCCCACCCTGGCGTCAGGCGCGGCCTATGCGTTGAGCGCGCCCGTCACCAACCCCTTCCTGTCGCCTGACGCCCGGCTGGTGTTGGCTTCACGGCCAAACCCGACCGCCGACTTCACCTTCCAGAAGGCGTTCACCGCTGCCGGGGACCGACTGCAGACCAACACCTATGACGTCTATCAGATCGTCATGGGCGCCGACGGCGTCCTTCCGTATCGCGACTGGACCTGGGATGTCTTCGCCAGCGTGGGGCAGACCAAGACCGACAACATCCAGCACGGCGCCCTCAGCAAATCCGCCGTCATGCAACTGCTGTACGATCCGTTCGGCGGCGCCGGCGGTTCGCGGATGGAATACGACCGCGTCAGCGGTCTTCCGGTGGGAATGGTCGCCTATCCCGTGCTTTGCGCTGGCGGCGCCAACTTCTTCGGCAACCATCCGATTTCCGACGCCTGTATGAACTTCATCAGCCGCCGGACCTCCAACACCAACGACATGAAGCAGCGGGTGGCCGAACTGAACCTGCAGGGCGGATTGTTCAACCTTCCGGCCGGCGAGGTGCGGTTGGCGACGGGGATCGGCTATCGTTACAACGCCTTCCAGTACAACTCGGACGAACTCTACAATATTCCGGGCGTCGGCAGCGACATCCTCGGCTACAGCGTGCTGCGGCCTTCCGGCGGCGACACCAGCGTCAAGGAAATCTACGTCGAGGCGCTGCTGCCTCTGCTGAAGGACATGCCGCTGGCCCGAGAGGTCAACATGAACGTCGGCTACCGGTACTCCGACTACAGCAGCGTCGGCGGCGTGAGCGCCTATAAGGTCGACGTCGACTGGACTGTCGTCGATGCGCTGCGCCTGCGCGGCGGCTATAATCGGTCGGTGCGCGCGCCCAGCGTCGGCGAGTTGTACGCCCCGGAATCGTCGGGCAGCACGGGCATCGGCAGCCCCAGTTCGTCCACGCCGTACGGCGGCGACCCGTGCGACGTTCGCTCCGGCTATCGCGGCGGTTTCGGTCAGAGCGCGGCCAACGCCGCCCGTGTCGAGGCCCTGTGCCTGGCCATGGGCGTGCCGGCGGGCGTGCTCCCCACCTATCAGTTCGGCTCCAACCAGGTGTTCGCCCTGACGGGCGGAAATCCCGATCTGCAGGAAGAGACCACCGACACCTATTCCATCGGGGCGGTCATCCAGTCGCCGTTCAAATCGCCGCTCCTCGAGCGGATTTCGACATCGATCGACTGGTATTCGATCGAAGTCGCCGGGGCGGTCGGAAACCTGCCGATCATCCAGACCATCGAGAACTGCTTCAATCTCAATGGCGGCAATCCGACCTACGACGTGAACAACTACTATTGCCAGGTCATGGGGAAACGTAACCCGACCACGGGCTTCCTGTTCGAGCCGGGCCAGCCCGCTTTGAACCTCGGGGCGTTCAAGGTCAGCGGCGTGGACATGCAGATCGACTGGTCGTTCGATCTGGCCGACATCGGCCTGCCCGCATCGGCCGGCAGCCTGTCGATCGGCACCGTGATCAGCTACGTTGACAAGTTCGAGATTCAGAACCTGCCGGGCGGGGCTTCCTACAACTACGCCGGCAGCCGAGGCACCGCCGTCGAAGACGGCGCCGGCCTGGCTCACCCGGACTGGAAAGCCAATACGACCGTCACCTATTCGAGGGACTGGATGAGCGTGGGCCTGCGGTGGCGCCATACCGCCGCGATGATCAGCGCCGAACAGGTGCGCAACGCGGCCAGCACGACGCGGGGCGTCGATTCCTACGACGTCTTCGACCTGAACGCGCGCTTCACGTTGCCGAAGGACCTGAGCTTGCGGGCGGGGGTCTCGAACCTGTTCAACGAAGCCCCGCCGCAGGTGGGCAACTTCGCTGGTACCTATGACGGCCAGAACTACGACACGCTCGGCCGTTATTATTCGATCGCCGTGACGAAGAAGTTCTAAAGCCGTGCGCCGACGGGGGAGCAGGCCTTCCTCGTCGGCAGCCACGATGATCAGGACGATATTCGGTCCATCTCCTGGCTCGCGCCGGTCATCGACTTCGCGCGCCGAAACAGGCGCAGGCCAATCAGTCGGACGATGGGCCGGTCGGCGCGTCGACCCTTGGTCGCCATCACAGCTTCAACACAATCCATAGCGGATCCAGATCATGAAATTCACAAGCCTGACGGCCATCGCTCTTGCTTTGTCGTGTTGTGCGGGCGCGTCCGCCTGGGCGGCGGAACTGCCGGCGGCGCAGCAGTCCGCCCTCATCGGAACCGTCGAACGCGATCAGGAGAAACTGGGGGCGACCGCCCTGGCCATATGGGGTTTCGCCGAGGTCGGCTATCAGGAGACCCAGAGTTCGGCCCGCCTGCAACAGGATCTGACGGCCGCCGGTTTCACCGTCACGCCGGGAATCGCCGGTCAGCCCACCGCCTTCGTCGCCAGTTTCAAGAACGGGGACGGCCCGGTGGTCGCCCTTCTGGCCGAGTTCGACGCCTTGCCCGGCCTGTCCCAGGCCGTATCGCCCGTAGAACAGTCGCTGCATGGGATCGCCGGTCACGGCTGCGGCCATAACCTGTTCGGCGCCGCCTCCAGCTATGCCGCCATCGCGGTCAGGCAATGGATGATCGACAACAACATCAAGGGCGAATTGCGCGTCTACGGCACGCCCGCCGAAGAAGGCGGCTCGGCCAAGGCCTTCATGGTCCGCGACGGCCTGTTCAACGACGTGGATGTCGCGCTCCATTGGCACCCCGCGACGGTCAACAGCGCCAGCCAGGGCACGACCAAGGCCAATGTCAGCGGTAAATTCCGCTTCTACGGCACGTCGTCCCACGCGTCCGGCGCGCCGGATCGCGGGCGTTCGGCCCTGGACGCCGTCGAGGCGATGAACGCCATGGCCAACATGATGCGCGAGCACATCCCCGACGGAACCCGCATCCACTATGTCATCACCAATGGCGGCGAGGCGCCCAACGTCGTGCCCAACTATGCGGAATCCTACTATTACGTCCGTCACGGCGATCCGCAGGTCGTTCTGTCCGTCATCGAACGGCTGAAGAAGGCCGCCGAAGGCGCCGCGCTCGGCACCGAAACCCGATACGAGTTCCAGCAGATCGGCGGTGTCTACAGCATGATGCCCAACGGCGCGCTGATGAGCGTCATGGACCGTAATCTGCATCGCGTCGGCGGCATCGCCTGGACGCCGGAGGAAACGGCTTTCGCGGCCGAGCTCCAGAAGACCCTGGCCAGTCGTCCGCCGCTGTCGAGCGTCGGTGAAATCCAGCCAGCTCAACTGAGCTTCGACGGCGCGGGCGGTTCGACCGACGTCTCGGACGTCAGCTGGGTCGTGCCCACCGTCGGTCTGGCGACCGCGACCTTCGTACCCGGATCGGCAGGGCACAGCTGGCAGAACACCGCCGCCGCGGGCTCCAGCATCGGGGTCAAGGGCGCGGTCGTGGCGGCCAAGACCCTGGCCCTGACGGCTGCCGAACTGTTCGCCAGCCCTGACACCATCGCCGCAGCGACAGCCGAGCTTCATCAACGTCGTGGCGCGGACTTCGTTTATCGCCCCCTGGTCGGGGACGGTCCGCCTCAACTTGACTACCGCGGCGCCGGCAAGTGAGGTCGACAACGTTGCTACACGAACGGCCGACGCTGCGGCCTCGATGAATCAGTTCGGCCTGCACGGGGAGGGCGCTGACGCGTACCGGATTCGAGCAGGTCGACATCCCTCAAGAGAGGGGAGTCAGCGTTAGGCCGGCAGAACCGACCGAGACGCTCGTTGCGCCGGCCCCGCGGCGTTCAAGTCATTTGATTGCAATGAAGGGACGATGGTGGGTGATCACAGGTTCGAACTGTGGACCCGCTGATTAAGAGTCAGCTGCTCTACCGACTGAGCTAATCACCCACACCGATCGTCATGTCTTCGGCGGGGCGAGCGCCCTTACCGAAGGGCGCTCCTACTACCCAGCGGAGGCGGGGTTGGCAAGCGCCTTTCGCAAACTTTCTTGGGCGGGCTATGGTCCTCGCGGAATCAGCCGCGTGTCAGCGGCGGGGGAGTGAACGCCATGGCCTTCTGGAACCGACGTCGATCCATCGACGCCATGCTGGCGCCGCACGACGGGCCGCGACTGAAGCCGACGTTGAGCTGGCCGCATCTGTTGGCCCTGGGGGTAGGGGCCATCGTCGGCACCGGCATCCTGACCCTGATCGGCGTGGGCGCGGGTCTGGCGGGACCGGCGGTTCTGATCAGCTTCGGCCTGGCGGGGCTGGTGTGCGCCTGCGCGGCCCTGGCCTATGCCGAGCTGTCGACCATGATGCCGACGGCTGGCAGCGCCTATACCTATTCCTATGCGGTGCTGGGCGAGATGATCGCCTGGATCGTGGGGTGGAGCCTGATCCTGGAGTATTCGCTGGTGGTCAGCGCCGTGGCGGTGGGGTGGTCCGGCTATGCGGTCGGCTTCCTGACGGGTCTGGGGATCGACCTGCCGACGGCCCTGACGGCGGGGCCGCACGCGGGCGGGATCGTCAATCTGCCGGCCGTGGCGATCATCGGCGTGATCACGGGTCTGCTGCTCCTGGGCACCAAGGAGAGCGCGACGCTGAACGCCGTGCTGGTGCTGATCAAGATCGCGGCGCTGGCGGTGTTCGTCGCCATCGCCCTGCCGGCGTTCAAGCCCGAGCATTTCACCCCCTTCATGCCCAACGGCTTCGGCGCGCCCTTCGTCCAGACGGGCGTGATGGCGGCGGCGGCGATCATCTTCTTCGCCTTCTATGGGTTCGACGCCATCTCGACGGCGGCGGAGGAGACCAAGAAGCCCGAGCGCGATCTGGCCATCGGCATCGTGGGCTCCATGCTGATCTGCACGGCCTTGTATCTGGTCGTGGCGGCGGCGGCGATCGGCGCGCGGCCGGTCGCGACCTTCGCCAGCAGCCCCGAGCCCCTGGCCCTGATCCTGCGCCAGATGGGGCAGGGGACGGCGGCCCAGTGGATCGCGGCGGCGGCGGTGGTGGCCCTGCCGACCGTGCTGCTGGCCTTCCTGTTCGGACAGAGCCGCATCTTCCTGGGCATGGCGCGCGACGGCCTGTTGCCGCGTCGCCTGGCCAAGGTGTCCAGCCGGGGCGTGCCGGCTGTGGTGACGGTGTTCACCGCCGTGGTGGTGGCGATCCTGGCGGGCTTGCTGCCGCTGGACGAACTGGCGTCGCTGGCCAACGCCGGAACGCTGGCGGCCTTCTGCTCGGTCGGCGTCAGCCTGGTCGTGCTGCGGATGCGTGAGCCGGGACGCAAACGGGTGTTCAAGGCGCCGCTGTGGCCGCTGGTCGGAGCGATCACTGTGATCGGCTGCATCGTCTTCTTCCTGAGCCTGAAGCCGGTGACGCAGATCGGTTTCCTGATCTGGAACGTGATCGGGGTGGCGATCTACCTGCTGTGGTCGTCGCGGAATTCGCGCCTGGCCAGGGGCGAGGAGACGGCGGCCTGATGGCGCGGCGAGACCTGAGCGGGGCGGTCGATTTCGCCGTGCTGGAGAACATGACGGGCGGAGACGACGCCATCAACGAGGAGGTGCTGGGTCTGTTCGTGCAGCAGGCCGGGCTATGGTCCGCGATGCTGGACCCCAGGGCCGAAGGCTGGCGCGACGCGGTCCACACCATTCGGGGGGCGTCGGCGGGCATCGGCGCGGGCGAACTGGCGGCGGTCTGCGCCGAGGCGGAGAAGATCGACCAGCCTCTGGCTCCCGCCGCCCTGGACCGGGTGCGGACGGCGATGGACGCCGCCCTGGCTGATGTCGCCGCCTATCGCCACGAACTGATGTTGCGGGGCCTGAAAGGCTAGGCGGACTTATACCGCTTCGGGGCTGGACTGCGGGGCCAGGAAAAAACAGAGTCCGAAGAGTCCGAAGAGTCCGAAGAGTCCGAAGAGTCCGAAGAGTCCGAAGAGTCCGAAGAGTCCGAAGAGTCCGAAGAGTCCGAAGAGTCCGAAGAGTCCGAAGAGTCCGAAGAGTCCGGTTCTCTTTCGTTGGGTGGGCGCCTCAAGGGACGTCGGCGATGTCAAAGACCGGGCGCCGATTATAGTTCGCAATGGGAGGCCCGGGAGGTCGATTGACGCTGCGGTGAGGCAAGGCGTTGTTTTCGAATTGGATTCTTTACGCAGATTGGATGGCTGGCGGTCGTATGCGACCGATCTTCTGAGCGTCGTTCGAGTTTTTCCTCCCGCTCATCCCGGCGAAAGCCGGGATCCCATACTTTCGCATAGGTGGCGCCTGGGATGATCACCGAGCCTCAATCTCATGCGATTTTCGCCCAAAGGTCTGGGTCCCGGCTTTCGCCGGGATGAGCGGACATAATTAGCCTAAGGCTAGTCGCGTGTCCGGTCCCAGGTCGCGAACTCGTGGGCGATGCAGCGGTCGATCAACAGTCGCCAGACGGGTTCGGCGATGTCGGGCGACAGGTGGTGGGCCTCGGCGGCGACCAGCACCTTGGCCACCACGTCGTCGATGCGGGCCTGGTCGAAGACGGCGTCGCGGTGGGGTTTGATGCGGGCGGCGGCGTCCATGTAGCGCTGACGTTCGGCCAGCAGGGCGACCAGGGCGCGGTCCAGGGCGTCGACGCCCTGGCGCACCTCGGCCATCGACTGGCATTCGGCGGGATCGACGCGGGGATCGACGGCGACAGGAGCAGGCTTCGACATGGCGGTGGGGTTAGCCGGTCAGACGGTTCAAGCCAAGACGTTCAGCCGACGAAGGCGCGTTCCAGGACGTAGTCGGCGGGTTCGGCGTTGGAGCCTTCCTTCAGGCCGTAGGTCTCCAGCAGTTCGCCGGCTTCCTTGATCATGGCCATGGAGCCGCACAGCATGGCGCGGTCGCGGGCGGGGTCGAAGCCTTCGGGCAGGCCCAGGTCGCGGAAGAAGTCGCCGGACTTGATCCGGTCGGTGATTCTGCCCGGCGTTTCGAAAGCCTCGCGGGTGACGGTCGGATAGTAGGTCAGTTGCGCCCTGGCTTCGTCGCCGATCAGGGGATCGTCGTGGATCTCGCGGGTGAAGAAGTCGCGGTAGGCCAGGTCGGCGACCTCGCGCACCGTGTGGATCACATAGACGTGGCCGAAGCGGGAATAGGTCTCCGGGTCGCGCGCCACGCTGAGCCAGGGGGCCAGGCCCGTGCCGGTGCCGATCAGAAACAGTCGCTCGCCGCCGGTCAGGGCGTCCAGGACCAGGGTGCCGGTCGGCTTCTTGCCCATCAGCACCGTGTCGCCCGGCTGAATCTTTTGCAGGCGCGAGGTCAGGGGGCCGTCGGCGACCTTGATGGAGAAGAACTCCAGCTCCTCGGCCCAGCCGGGGCTGGCGATGGAATACGCGCGCAGCACCGGCTTGCCGCCGTCTTCGCCCGGCAGGCCGATCATGACGAACTCGCCCGAGCGGAAACGGAAGTCGTCGGGCCGTTTGACGCCGAAGCTGAACAGGCTGTCGGTCCAGTGGCGGACCCACAGAACCTCCAGTTCGTTGAACGGGCTGGCCTTGACGGGGGCAGGGGAGAGGGAGGCGTCGGTCATTGCGCGCTATCTAATGTGAGAACCCTTCGCAGGGAAGGACAAGCAGCATCGTGGCGCGCGACTTTCCGCGTGACGGGTCGATCAAGCGCGATTAGCGTTCGGCGCCATGCGCACCGTTCTCCTTGCTTCGACCATTCTCCTGTCCGCCACCTCGGCCCAAATAGGCCAAGCATGGGCCCAGGAGACGCCCTCCAACATCCTGACGCCCGAACGGGTGTTCTCCAGCCCCAGCCTGAACGGGCCGGTGGCCAAGGGCGTGACCCTGTCGCCCGACGGTCAACTGGTCGCCTTCCTGCGCTCGCGCGAGGACAATGTGGATGTACAGGACCTGTGGGCCGCGCCCACGGGGCCGGGCGAACCCTATAAGCTGATCGACGCGCGGGCGCTGGTTCCCGACGCCGGCGAACTGTCGGAGGCCGAAAAGGCCCGGCGTGAGCGGATGCGGATCAGCGCGCGCGGCGTGGTGGAATATTCGTGGGACCAGCAGGGGCGCTATATCCTGGCGCCGCTGGAAGGCGACATCTTCCTGGCCAATCGGGCCGACGGCAAGGTGCGCCGCCTGACCCAGACCCCCGCCGACGAGATCGACGCCAAGGTGTCGCCCAAGGGCAGCTATGTCTCCTATGTCCGCGACCAGAACCTGCTCGTCTATGACCTGGCCAGCGGCAAGGAGACGCCGATCACGGACGACGGTGCCGGCCTGATCAGCTGGGGGACGGCCGAGTTCATCGCCCAGGAGGAGATGGACCGCGACACCGGATACTGGTGGAGCCCCGACGAACGCTACATCGCCCTGACCCGCGTGGACGAAAGCCCGGTGGACGTGGTGCCGCGCTTCGAGATCACCGGCGGCGGCGCCACCATGGTGGAGCAGCGCTATCCCCGCGCGGGCCGGCCCAATGCGGTGGTGGAACTGTATGTGCGCGACCTGAACAGCGGGGCGCGGGTCAAGGTGGACCTGGGGGCCAACACCGACATCTATCTGGCGCGGGTCAACTGGTCCGGCGACGGCAAGACCCTGTACGTGCAGCGCCAGTCGCGCGACCAGAAGACGCTGGACCTGTTGAGCGTCGATCCGGCCACCGGCGCCTCGCGCGTGATCCTGAGCCAGAAGGCGACGGCCTGGGTCGATCTGAACGACGATTTCCGCGTCCTGGCCGACGGCCGCTTCATCTGGTCGAACGAGGATTCGGGCTGGCGGCACCTGTATCTGTACGACCGCAATGGGCGGCGCCTGCGGGCGATCACGCGCGGCGACTATCCGGTCAAACATCTGGACGGCGTGAACGAACAGACCGGCGACGTCTATTTCACCGCCTCGATGCGCGACGGCAAGGAACTGCCGATCGAGCAGCAGATGTTCCGCGCCAATCTGAACCGCACGGTCGATCCGGTCGCGGTGACGCCGGGCGGCGGCTGGTGGACGGTATCGGTCAACGGGCCGGCGACGGCCTATGTCGGCAACTATTCCGACCCTCAGACCCCGCCGCAATCGGCGCTGTACCGGATCGACGGGACGCGGGTGCGCTGGATCGAGGAGAACAGGCTGGACGCCAGCCATCCGTTCGCGCCCTATGTCTCGCGCCTGCGCACGCCCGAGTTCGGCACGATGCAGAGCCACGGCCAGACGCTGGTGTGGCGCATGACCACGCCGCCCGGCTTCGATCCGTCGAAGAAATATCCGGTGGTGATGCAGGTCTATGGCGGCCCCGGCACCGGCGCGGGGGTGCAGAAGAGCTGGCAGCCCCTGACCAACCAACTGTTGACCGAGGCGGGCTATATCGTCTTCCGCGTCGACAATCGCGGCGAGGGCGATCGGTCGCAGGCGTTCGAGACCAGCATCTATCGCCGCCTCGGCATCCCCGCTGTCGAGGACCAGGCCCAGGCCGCGCAATGGCTGAAGACGCTGCCCTATGTCGATCCCGACCATATCGCGGTGATGGGCTGGAGCTTCGGCGGCTTCCTCAGCCTGCTGACCCTGACGGACAAGGACGCAAACCTGGCGGCGGCCCTGGCGGGCGCGGCGCCGACGCAGTGGAGCCTGTACGACACCCACTATACCGAACGCTATATGTCGACGCCGCAGGACAACCCGGAGGGCTACGCCGCCACCGACATCCTGCCGCGCCTGAACGACATGACCGGCCGTCTTCTGATCCTGCACGGCATGGCCGACGACAACGTCATCTTCGGCAACGCCACGCGCGTCATCGACGCGCTGCAGGCCAAGAGCGTGCCGTTCGAGATGATGCTCTATCCGGGCCAGCGCCACGGCGTGCGCGGCGATCCGCGTCAGCTGCAGCAATGGCGCACCTATCTGGACTTCCTGGACCGCACCATCGGCAAGCGGGCGCCGTAAGAATTGATCGGCGTCAAGGCGTGGCGCGGCGATAGGGCGCAGCAAGGGGCGAAGGAGATTTCCAATGCCCCAAGCCGCCGTGCCTTTCGTCGCCGCCATCGTCGCGGCCTTCGCCTTCTTCATGATCGCGGTGGGGGCGGCCAGCCTCTACAGCGGTTCGTCCGACGAGAAGTGACGCCAGCTTTACCCGACGTGATCTTGGCGCCCCGGCAAGGGCGGGGTAGGGCTGGGGTTCAACCGTCCTATGGGAGACGCCCCTATGCCTGATCTGGCTCAAGTTACCGAACACATCCGCAGCGCCGTCGGCGACAATTCCGGTCTGGGCAAGACCGTGAAGCTGGACCTGGGCGACGAAGGCAAGATCTTCATCGACGGCGCCTCCACGCCGAACACGGTGACGAACGAGGACAAGCCCGCCGACGCCACCGTCTCGATCAAGTGGGACGACTTCCTGGCCCTGTCGGAAGGCAAGCTGGACCCGATGATGGCTTTCATGCAGGGCAAGCTGAAGATCGCCGGCGACATGATGATCGCGCAGAAGCTGGCGCCGCTGCTGAAGCGCTGATGCGGGTCTGATGTGACCAGAGCCGACGGCGCGGCGCTCGAAAGGGCTCGCGCCGTCTTCGTATCGGGCCCGCAAGAGGCGCGAAGAGGAAGAGGAAACACCATGGATTTCAAACATTCCGACCGCGCTCTTGAATGGCAGGATCGGGTTCGCCGCTTCCTGGACGCCGAGGTCGTGCCGAACGAACGCGCGTATTTCGCCCAGGTGCGCGAAGACTCCACGCGCCAACCTCCGGTCATGGAGGCGATGAAGGCCAAGGCGCGCGAGGCCGGGCTGTGGAACCTGTTCCTGCCCGGAGAACACGGCGCCGGACTGACGAATCTGGAATATGCGCCGCTCGCCGAGATGATGGGCCGGCATCTGTGGTCGGCCGAGGTGTTCAACTGCAACGCCCCCGACACCGGCAATATGGAAGTGCTGCACATGTACGGCGACGCGGCCCAGCAGGACCGCTGGCTGAAGCCGCTGATGGCCGGTGAAATCCGCTCGGCCTTCCTGATGACCGAGCCGGAGGTCGCCTCGTCGGACGCCACCAACATCCAGACCCGGATCGAGCGCGACGGCGATCACTATGTCATCAACGGCCGCAAATGGTGGTCGACCAATATGGGCCATCCGAACGTCGCCATGACCATCGTCATGGGCAAGACCGACCCGGACGCCGCCACCCACGCCCAGCAGTCCCAGATCATCGTGCCGGTGGACGCGCCCGGCTTCCGCGTCGAGCGGATGCTGTCGGTGTTCGGCTATGACGAGAAGCCCATCGGCCATGCCGAGGTGGTGCTGGAGAACGTCCGTGTGCCGGTCGAGAACCTGATCGCGGGTGAGGGCCGGGGCTTCGAGATCGCGCAAGGGCGCCTCGGGCCGGGCCGCATCCACCACTGTATGCGCACCATCGGCGCGGCCGAGCGGGCCCTGGACCTGATGGTCGAACGCCTGCTGAGCCGCACGGCCTTCAGGAAGCAACTGTCCGAACATTCGGTGTGGGAGCAACGCGTCGCCGAAGCCCGCACCAATATCGAGATGTGTCGCCTGCTGGTGCTGAAGGCCGCCTGGATGATGGACGAGGTCGGGGCCAAGAACGCCCGCTCCGAGATCGCCCAGATCAAGGTGGCGGCGCCGAAGATGGCGCTGAAGGTCATCGACGACGCGATCCAGGCGTTCGGCGGAGCCGGCGTCTCGGGCGACACGCCCCTGGCCGAAATCTACGCCGGGGTCCGGACCCTGCGGATCGCCGACGGCCCGGACGAGGTCCACAACCGCACTATCGCGCGGCTGGAATACGCCAAGCATGGGGGCGCCGCCGTCCGATAGAGGGTAGGAGCGGCGCCCAAGTCTTTGGGAACCTTGAGCTTGTCGCGACGTTTTTCGCCTGCAAACAAGGAATTGGCGATGGCGCGTGACGGGCTGCCGGACAGGGACGCGCCTGGCCGGGCGATCTCTTCCAACCTGACGAAGGCCGACCGCTACAGGCAGGTGCGGGCCGTCATGCCGCGTCTGGCTCAGGGCCTGTCGCCAGAAGACCTGGCGGCGCAGTCCATGCCCGATTGCAGCCCTGGGAAATGGCATCTGGCGCACACGAGCTGGTTCTTCGAAGCCATGATTCTGGCGACCGAGCCGGGCTACCAACCCGTCGATGCGCAGTTCCAGCAGATCTTCAACTCCTACTATGAGGCGCTGGGCGAACGGGTGGCCCGGCACGAACGCGGCCTGATGACCCGCCCGTCCCTGAGCGAAGTGCTGACCTATCGGCGAGAGATCGACCGACGCATGGTCGACTGGCTTGGGCGCGAGCCGACGGATGCACGCCTGCTCTATCTGTTCGAACTGGGTCTGCATCACGACCAGCAGCACCAGGAACTGTTCCTGATGGATATGCTGAACCTGATGGCCCGTTCGCCGCTCGATCCCGCCGCCTATGCCGAGGAGCCGCGCGCGACACCGCGCCAGGCCGCGCATGGCGGGATGCTGTCGTTCGACGGCGGTTTGACGACCATAGGCCATGACGGGCCGGCGTTCGGCTTCGACAACGAGGGGCCGACGCACAAGGTATGGCTGGAGCCCTTCGCCCTGGCGGCGGATTTGACCACGAACGGCGAATGGATCGCCTTCGTCGAAAATGGCGGCTACGCCCGGGCCGAGTTCTGGCTGTCGGACGGTTGGGCCGTCGTGAAGTCGGAAGGCTGGACCGCGCCTCTCTATTGGCGCCGGGACGAGGACGGCTGGACGACGATGGGCCTGACGGGCCGGATCGCCGTCGATCCCGCGGAACCCGTTCGTCATGTCAGCTTCTATGAAGCGGACGCCTTTGCGCGATGGGCGGGGAAGCGTCTGCCCAGCGAGGCGGAATGGGAACACGCGGCGCGCGCGAAACCTGAAGCCTTCTCCAACCTGAGCGGCGAAGCCTGGCAGTGGACGGCCAGCGCCTACGCCCCCTATCCCGGTTTTCGACCCACGCCGGGCACGGCCGCCGAATACAATGGGAAATTCATGGCCAATCAGATGGTTCTGCGCGGTGGTTCATTCGCCACGCCGGAAGGCCATCCGCGCGTGACCTATCGCAACTTCTTCTATCCGGACCAGCGCTGGGCGTTTGCGGGTGTAAGGCTGGCGGCCGACGCCACGGAAGGACGCACCGTCACGGACGAGGATCACACGGCCGCCTTCCGCCAAGACCTGATCGAGGGCCTGTCGCGGGCACACAAGGCCGTGCCGCCCAAGTGGTTCTATGACGCCGAAGGCTCGCGCCTGTTCGAGAACATCACGGAGCTGCACGAATACTATCCGACCCGCCAGGAGACGGCGCTGTTGCGGACCCAGGCGGCGGCCCTGACGGCCGAGTTCGGCCCGGACGCCGTTCTGGTGGAATTCGGTTCCGGCGCCAGCGAGAAGACGCGCCTTCTGCTGGACGCTGCACCGGACCTGGGCGCCTATGTGCCGCTGGACATCAGCGAGACGGCCCTGTCGGAAGCGGCTGATCGCCTTCGGGCCGCCTATCCGGCGCTGCGCGTGCAGCCGGTGCTCGGCGACTTCGAGGATTTGGCGCCCTTGCCCGATGATCTGCCCAAGGGCCGCAGGATCGGCTTCTTTCCCGGATCGACCATCGGCAATCTGGAGCCGGCGGAGGCCGTGCGGTTCCTGACTTCCGCCAAGGGTCTGCTAGGGGAGGGCGCCCTGTTCATCCTGGGCGTGGACCTGGTCAAGGCGCCCGAGATTCTGGTGGCCGCCTATGACGACTTCAGTGGCGTGACGGCGGCGTTCAACCGCAACCTTCTGGTTCGCGCCAACGCCGAACTGGGCGCCGACTTCGACCTGGACGCCTTCCGGCACCGGGCGGTGTGGAACGCCGAGAAGGCGCGGATGGAGATGCATCTGGAAGTGGTGCGTCCGACCGTGGCGCACATCCAAGGGCGTCGGTTCGAGTTCGCTGCGGGCGAAACCCTGCACACCGAAAACTCGCGCAAATTCACCGAGGCCGCCGTCGCGGACATGGCCGAGGCGGCCGGTTGGCGGGTGGTTCGATTCGACGTCTCGCCAGCGCCGTCCGTGGCCCTGGTGCTGATGTCGGCCTGACGAGAGGGACACATGAAAAGGGCGGCGAACCGAAGTTCGCCGCCCTGATCGTTTAGCCGGCGGATCGCCGACGGTTCAGGTCGTCGGATTGCTGGTCTCGTCCTTGCGAGAACCGTGCGACGCCTCGCCGCCCTTTCGGCCGGCCTGTGCGGCCAGGCTTCGGTCCTGAGAGAAGCTTCTCTTCTCGCTGGGAACGCTGGCGCCGCCCTTGCGGGCGATCTCACGTTGACGTTCGGGGTCCATGGAGGCGAATCCTCTCTTGGAGACGCCGGAACCGCGGGTGGGCTGACCTTCCGCCATGGGGTTCGTCCTTTCCGATTTGCCGTTTCGCTTGCGTGATCAACACGATGAATCCCGCAGGGTTCCGCGCCAACCGCTGCTTTTTACCGTCCGAACGGCGCCCATTTGTCGCGGCCTTGTCAGCGGTCGTTTTCCGGCGGCGACGGCTCCTCCGGAGACCAGGGCGGCATCTCGCTCGGTGCGTTTGAAGGGTCCAGTTCCGGACCGGGCGCGGGCTCGGTCGGAATCTCGGGCGGCGGTGTTTGCGGTGTAGGCTGGGGATCGACGTGGGACATGAAGTTTCTCCTTGTGGAGGACCAACGCGTCGCTCGTGTCGTCGTTCAGAGGAACCGGTCTCCGGCCCAGAGGTTGATGGCGCAAGTTCATCACCTTGCAGAGAGTCCGCCGAAATGACCTCGTCGCCCATCGCACCGCCTTCGCCCGACGACATTGTTCTGGAAGACGAAGGCCTGACCCAGCGCCTCGACCGAGAGGCCGACGCCTTGCTGGCCAAGGGAGATCGCGCCTCCGCCCGCGTGTCGTCGGTTCGCCAGGCCGTGCGCGAGGATGCGGCGCAGGTTCGCGAAAGGGTGAACCAGCGCGTCGCCCAGGCGCGTGACGGCATCCGCGAGGAGCCGATGCGCACCACGCTTTACGCCCTGGGCCTCGGAGTCCTTATCGGAATGCTGCTGCGTCGCTGATCTTCAGGCGGGGCCGACCGGCTCGCGCTGGATCGGCGCCTGCCTGAGCGCCGCATCGGACACGAACGGATTGGTGCGGCGTTCCTCGCCGAAGGTCGAGATCGGTCCGTGGCCCGGCACGAAGGTCACGTCGTCGCCCAGCGGCCAGAGCTTTTCCACCACCGAACGGATCAGGGCGGGCGGATCGCTCATCGGAAAATCGGTGCGTCCGACCGAGCCCTTGAACAGCACGTCGCCGACCTGGGCGAATCGCGCCGCCCGATTGAAGAAGATGACATGGCCGGGCGTATGGCCGGGACAGTGGCGCACCTCCCATTCGGTTTCGCCCAGGCTGACCGTGTCGCCGTCCTCCAGCCAACGGTCGGGCGTGAAGGGGCGGGCGTCGGGCAGACCGTACATCCGGCCGCTCTCGACGATGCGGTCGATCCAGAACTGATCCGCCTTCTGCGGCCCGATGATCTGGACGCCCGTCTTCTCCTGCATCTCGGCGGCGCCGCCCGCGTGATCCAGATGTCCATGGGTGATCCAGATCTGATCCAGCTTCAGGCCGCGCCGTTGGACCTCGCCCAAAACCGCATCGACCGATCCGCCGGGATCGATCACGGCGGCCTTGTTCGTCGCCGTGCACCAGACGGTCGTGCAGTTCTGCTGAAGCGGGGTGACGGGCGTGACGAAGACGCCGATGGGGGAGGCGGGCTGGCTCATCGGGCCAACATAGGGCCGGTCGATGCGCGAAACCACCGGCTGAGATCACGCTCGCGTTGACCTTTGGGGCCCTTCTCGACATAAGGGCGGGCTTCGAGGCGCCGCTCCACACGGGGCGGCCTTCTTGCTTTATCCATTCCGCGCCGGCCGTCTCGACGGCTCATGCGCCCCAGAGCGTCAGAATCCCGACCATGCAAGTCGTCGAAAAGTCGAACGAAGGCCTCAGCCGCGTGATCGCGGTCACTATTCCCGTCGCGGAGCTGAACGAGAAGCTCGACGCCCGCGTCAAGGAAGTCGCCCCGCAGGTGAAGCTGAAGGGCTTCCGTCCGGGCAAGGTGCCGGTCGCCCACGTCAAGAAGACCTTCGGCCGTGATTTCATGGGCGAGATCATCAACGCCGAGCTGAACGAAACCAGCCAGAAGGCCTTGGACGAAGCCAAGATCCGTCCCGCCGCCCCGGCCGAGATGAAGCTGACCTCCGACATGGACAAGGTCATCGCCGGTCAGGAAGACCTGGCCTATGAAATGTCGCTGGAGATCATGCCGGACTTCACCCCGGTCGATCCCAAGACCCTGAAGCTGGAACGCCCGACCTATGAGGCGTCGGACGCCGATCTGGACGAGGCTCTGACGGAACTGGCCGGTCAGGCCAAGACCTACGAGGACAAGAAGGGCAAGACCGTCAAGGCCGCCGAGGGCGACCAGCTGACCATCGACTTCCTGGGCAAGCTGGACGGCGAACCCTTCGAAGGCGGCGCCGCCGAGGACGCGGACCTGGTGATCGGCTCGGGCCGCTTCATCCCCGGCTTCGAAGAGCAGCTGACGGGCGCCAAGGTCGGCGAAGAGAAGACGATCGAAGTCACCTTCCCGGAAAACTATCAGGCCGCCCATCTGGCCGGCAAACTGGCCACCTTCGATATCAAGGTAAAGGCCATCAAGGCCGAGGCCGAAGCCAAGATCGATGACGAGTTCGCCACCCGCATCGGCCTGGAATCGCTGGACAAGCTGAAGGAACTGCTGAAGTCCAACCTGGACCAGCAGTACGCCGGCGCCGCCCGCTTCAAGCTGAAGCGCGCCCTGCTGGATCAGTTGGACGAAGCCCACGACTTCCCGCTGCCGCCCAAGATGGTGGACGCCGAGTTCGACGGCATCTGGCAACAGGTCGAGGCCGACAAGGCCGCCGGCCGTCTGCCGGAAGACGACGCCAAGAAGTCCGACGACGAACTGAAGACCGAATACCGCAAGATCGCCGAGCGCCGCGTGCGCCTGGGTCTGGTGCTGGCCGAGATCGGCCGCGCCAACAACGTTCAGGTCACGGACCAGGAGCTGAACGCCGCCCTGCTGCAGGAAGCCCGCAACTATCCGGGCCAGGAACAGGCCGTCCTGAACTTCTATCGCCAGAACCCGAACGCCGCCGCCCAGATGCGCGCGCCGATCTACGAAGAGAAGGTCGTCGACCTGATCGTCGGCGTCGCCGACGTCACCGACAAACCGATCACCAAGGAAGAGCTGCTGAAGGAAGAGGACGAGGCGTAATTCACGACATGGTCGTGTGATCGTCCAATTTGCCCTTGTGGGTCAGATATCGAAGGGGGGTCGCATCGCGACCCCCCTTTTTGCCTTTTTAGGGGCCGGCTAAAGCTCGTTTGAAACCCGTCTCGCTCGCCGAAATCAGCCAACGGGAAAGGACTATTTGACGGCTATCGAGTGCGTTCCCTCAGCTCGTGCGAACGGTGTCGTCAGGGATGCATCACCATTCGCAGCCTGATCCTGCAGTCGGGTGCTAAGCGAGGAGCCTCCTGTCGAGGCTCTCCGCAATGGCGATCCTTTTGGGGAGGTCGATCAAAGGGGGGCGACGAACCTCACTGTTCATTCGTCGCAAAATGTGTGTAGCCTGAATGTGGCGTTGAGGGAGTGTTTTCACTTCCCGCTGGTTGTGCGGACAAGTTTATGAATATCGTCGCAATAGTTTTCGCCGCCTTGTTGGCGTCCAATGGGCCTCAGTCCGTGGCGCCGGCGCCGGACGAACTTTCTGCGACCGAACTCGAATCGATCGTTGTCGATGGACGACGGTTCGAGGAGGCGGCACGCGCCTATATAGAGCAGGTCGGCGCCCCGCCGCGAGGAACTCGGCTGGCGCGCTGGAACCGTCCTGTCTGCGTCAGCATGACCAATATGCAACCTAGGTACGCCCAGTTCGTCATCGACCGGATCGCCGTCAATGCTTTGGAGGCCGGCGCCGATGTCGGCGAGCCCGGGTGTCGTCCCAACGTGATCATCCTTGCGACCACCGACGGATCCGCTCTGGCCAAGAAGCTGGTCAAGGAAGTCGGCTTGGGCTTCCGGCCGGCGATCAACCATACGAACTTGACGCGTGATGCCCTGGCGGACTTCCAGAACTCCGATGCGCCTGTCAGATGGTGGAACGTCGTTATGCCGGTCATGACCGATACCGGCGATGTCGCCATCGCCCTGCGTGGCGATAGTATCGTCGACGGTGATAAATTCGCCATGACACGCGTCCGCGACGGATCGCACATCCGCTCGAACATCCGTTACGACATGGCCTGGACCATCGTCATTGTGGACATGAGCAAGACTGACGGCGTCCCGTTCGGTACGTTGGCCGATTATATCTCCATGGTTTCTCTGGCGCAGATCGATGCGGATGCGGATCTTACTGGTCAGTCGACGGTGATGAATCTTTTCGAGGCGCCGGGGCAGGTCAGAGGACTCAGCCAATGGGATAAGGACTACCTGGCCGGCCTCTATGCGGCGCCGAACGATCGCGCGTCTGCGGGGCAGCAGGTGAATGGCGTAATCCGCGCCATGGCTAGGCGGCAACATGCTGGGTCCGAAGAGATTTCGACCGGCAATCAACCCGCGACCGACGCGCCGCGATAGGAGCGCCTGCGGTGCGCCTTGCGTCCTGGGCTTGCCGACGCGATATGCTAGAGACGAAGGGCGCGGCCTGAATCGCGCCCACGGCATTCCGAGAAGGCCCTAATGCGCGATCCGATCGACTATCTGCAATCCAACCTCGTTCCGATGGTGGTGGAGCAATCCAGCCGCGGCGAACGTTCCTTCGACATCTTTTCGCGTCTGCTGCGCGAACGGATCATCTTCCTGACGGGGCCGTTCGAGGACGGGATGGCGTCGCTGATCTGCGCCCAGCTGCTGTTCCTGGAATCGGAAAACCCGAAGAAGGAAATCAGCATGTACATCAACAGCCCTGGCGGTCAGGTGACCTCGGCGCTCGCGATCTACGACACCATGCAATACATCAAGAGCCCGGTGTCGACCGTGGTCATGGGCATGGCGGCCTCGGCCGGTTCTCTGATCCTGACGGCGGGCGCGGCGGGCCAGCGGATCGCCCTGCCGAACGCGCGGGTCATGGTGCACCAGCCGTCGGGCGGGTTCCGGGGCCAGGCGTCGGACATCGAACTGCACGCCGCCGACATCCGCTACACCAAGCGTCGCCTGAACGAGATCTATGTCCACCACACCGGCCGGACCTACGAGGAGGTCGAGAAGACGCTGGATCGCGACCATTTCATGTCGGCCGAGGAAGCCAAGGCCTGGGGCATCGTGGACCACGTCTATGACCGCCGCGAACAGGCCGACGCGGACGGCGTCAAGACGCCGGGCAACTGATCCAGGGCTGTTCGGTCCAGAGAAGAGAGGCGCATCGGAAACGGTGCGCCTCTTTTATTTTGTGCTAACAGGCCGGTCATGCAGCACACGAGAGATCAGCGCGGCGTCGTCGAGGTCGATGGCGAGACCTACGAATGGGAGTTGCGCCGACAGCCCCAGCCGAAGGGCGGCGGACAGTGGGACGGCATCGCCGTCTCGCTGCGTCATCAGGACTTCAAGCGCGAGGCCATTGTCCAGTTCCCCATGCCCATGCGCGCGAACGGACGGCCGGACCTGGAAAAGCAGCGGGTCAATGTGGACGCCGTGCGCAACGCCGTCGCCGCCGCCATCGAGGCCGGGTGGAATCCGACATCGCGCGGCAAGCCGGTCGTCTTCGACGTGGACGCCGACGGCCGCTGAGCCTTACGGCTTGCGGCGAAATACCCGAAAGCCCGCCTCCCTAGCCATGGCCAGCATCTCGGCGTCGCCCGAGGTGTCGCCATAGGCGGCGGTCAGGACCATGTCCTGGCCATAGGCGGCCTTCAGCCGGCGCACCTTCTCCTCGCCGCGGCAGTTCGGTCCGACGAAGGCGCCGGTGACGCGGTCCTGGTTGTCGAAGGCCATTTCGGTGCCAAGCAGGCCTTCGGCGCCCAATCGGCGGGCGAAGGGAGCGACGGTGACGGTGGGGGAGGCGGTCACGATCACCCGGTGCGCGCCCCGGACGCCCCAGTCGTTCCAGACCGCCAGCGCGTCTGGCCGCATGAAACGGGGCCAGATTTCGTCAGCGAAGCGCGCGGCGTCGGCTTTCAGCGTCGCCCGGTCCACGCCCAGCAGGAATTCGCGCACCGAGGCCGCCTTGATTCGCCCCCGGTCGCGGTCGCGCGCATAGGCCGCCACCGCCGGCGCCAGTTTGACCAGGCCCAGGGCCCAGCCGCCGGGTCCGGCCCGCCAACGCAGGAATTCGGTGAAACTGTCGCGAATCGTCAGGGTGCCGTCGAAGTCGAAGGCGACGATGGGGCGGCCGGCGGCGTCGGACTGGCGCAAATCGTGCAGGCTTCCCATGTCAGACATTCGCCGCGATCCCCTGGGATGCTGAACCATCCACGCGCTGCGACAATCCCCTTCCGCCTTCGGGGTTGTCGTGGAACGTGCGATGGGTGATTGTCATTTTTTGAAGACCTTTGCGTCCACGATAGTGGAATCAGCGTGAAGGAAGCGCGTTTCGGGCCATTTCGGTCCGCACCGCGGGAGTGAGATAAGGGTCCATGACCAAAGCCGCCGGCTCAGACGCCAAAAGCACTCTGTACTGCTCGTTCTGCGGAAAGAGCCAGCACGAGGTGCGCAAACTCATCGCGGGCCCGACCGTGTTCATCTGCGATGAATGCGTCGAACTGTGCATGGACATCATCCGCGAAGAGCACAAGATCGGCTTCAAGAAGACGTCCGATGGCGTGCCGACGCCCAAGGAAATCCGCGACGTTCTGGACGACTATGTCATCGGCCAGGCCCACGCCAAGAAGGTGCTGTCGGTCGCGGTGCACAACCACTACAAGCGCCTGAATCACGCGACGAAGAACAACGACGTCGAACTGGCCAAGTCGAACATCATGCTGATCGGGCCGACCGGCTCGGGCAAGACGCTCTTGGCCCAGACGCTGGCGCGCATCATCGACGTGCCCTTCACCATGGCCGACGCCACGACCCTGACCGAAGCCGGTTATGTGGGCGAGGACGTCGAGAACATCATCCTGAAACTGCTTCAGGCGTCCGACTACAACGTCGAGCGGGCGCAACGCGGCATCGTCTATATCGACGAGATCGACAAGATTTCGCGCAAGTCCGACAACCCCTCGATCACCCGCGACGTCTCGGGCGAGGGCGTCCAGCAGGCCCTGCTGAAGATCATGGAAGGCACCGTCGCCTCCGTGCCGCCGCAGGGCGGGCGCAAGCATCCGCAGCAGGAGTTTCTGCAGGTCGACACCGCCAACATCCTGTTCATCGTCGGCGGCGCCTTCGCCGGCCTTGAGAAGGTGATCTCGGCGCGCGGCGCGGGGGCCTCAATCGGCTTCGGCGCCCAGGTCAAGGAGATCGACGAGCGCCGCACCGGCGACATCCTGAAGGGCGTCGAGCCGGACGACCTGATGCGTTTTGGCCTGATCCCCGAGTTCATCGGCCGTCTACCGGTTCTGGCGACGCTGGAGGATCTGGACGAGGCGGCCCTGGTCACCATCCTGACCGAGCCGAAGAACGCCCTGGTCAAACAGTACAAGCGCCTGTTCGAGATGGAGAATGTCGAACTGACCTTCACCGACGACGCCCTGACCGCCGTCGCCAAGAAGGCCATCACCCGCAAGACCGGCGCGCGCGGCCTGCGTTCTATCCTGGAAGGCATCCTGCTGGAGACCATGTTCGAACTGCCGACGTTCGAGGGTGTCGAGGAAGTGGTGGTCAACGCCGAGGTCATCGACGGCAAGGCCCAGCCCCTGCTGATCTATTCGGAAGCCTCCAAGAAGAAGGCCGACGGCGCCGCCTGACCGGGGCGACTTTTCGAGGCGAGGGCCGGGCGGGCGACCGTTCCGGCCCTTTTGCTTGAGGCGTCCATCGACGCCCCCGAAACCACGCAGATGTGGGTGGTTCTGCGGTTACGCTTGAACCGCGTCATCCGTAAACCACATACTCATCCGAACGCCGTCGGAATCGACGGGTCGTCACGCGCTGGCCGGGCCTGTTGTCCGGACGACCGTGACGGCGGGCCGGAGATACGCAATGGCCCGGGAGTATGTGCATCATGACTGAAACCAAGATTCTGCCCGTCCTGCCGCTGCGGGACATCGTCGTCTTCCCGCACATGGTCGTGCCGCTGTTCGTCGGCCGCGAGAAGTCGGTGAAGGCGCTCGACGAGATCATGAAGGGCGAGAAGCAGATTCTTCTGGCGACCCAGAAGAACAGCGTGGACGACGATCCGTCGCCGGACGCCATCTATCCCATCGGCGTGCTGGCGAGCGTACTTCAACTGCTGAAGCTGCCCGACGGCACGGTGAAGGTGCTGGTCGAGGGCAAGGGCCGCGCGCGCCTGACCCGCTTCACCGACCGCGAGGACTATTTTGAGGCCGAGGCGGTCGAGATCGCCGACGAGCCGGGCGAGGCCTCGCAGGCCGAGGCCATGCTGCGCGCCGTGGTCGAGCAGTTCGAAAACTATGTGAAGCTGAACAAGAAGGTGCCGCCCGAGGCCCTCAGCTCCATCCCCCAGATCACCGACGCCTCCAAGCTGGCGGACTCGGTCGCCGCCCATTTGTCGGTCAAGATCACCGACAAGCAGGGTCTGCTGGAAACCTTCGACGTGCCCAAGCGGCTGGAGAAGGTCTATGGGCTGATGGAGGGCGAAATCTCGGTCCTGCAGGTCGAGAAGAAGATCCGCTCGCGCGTGAAGCGCCAGATGGAGAAGACCCAGCGCGAATATTATCTGAACGAGCAGATGAAGGCGATCCAGCGCGAGTTGGGCGAGACCGACGACGCGCGCGACGAGATCATGGACCTGGAGAAGCGCATCCGTAAGACGCGCCTGTCCAAGGAGGCCCGGACCAAGGCCGAGGCCGAGGTCAAGAAGCTGCGCAACATGTCGCCGATGTCGGCGGAATCGACGGTCGTGCGCAACTACCTCGACTGGCTGCTGTCCGTGCCGTGGGGCAAGGCCAAGCAGAAGCCGATCGACCTGCAGAAGGCCGAGGACATCCTGGAAGAGGATCACTTCGGTCTTGAGAAGGTCAAGGAACGGATCATCGAATATCTGGCGGTCCAGGCCCGCACCGGCAGTCTGAAGGGGCCGATCCTGTGCCTCGTCGGCCCTCCCGGCGTCGGCAAGACCTCGCTGGCCAAGTCCATCGCCAAGGCGACCGGGCGTGAATACGTCCGCATGTCGCTGGGCGGCGTGCGCGACGAGAGCGAGATTCGTGGCCACCGTCGGACCTATATCGGCTCCATGCCGGGCAAGATCATCCAGTCGATGAAGAAGGCCAAGACCACCAACGCCTTCGTCCTGCTGGACGAGATCGACAAGCTGGGCTCCGACTGGCGCGGCGATCCGTCCTCGGCCCTGCTGGAGGTGCTGGACCCGGCCCAGAACTCGACCTTCGGCGACCACTATCTGGAGGTGGACTACGACCTGTCGCAGGTCATGTTCGTGACAACCGCGAACAGCCTGAACATGCCGCAGCCGCTGATGGACCGGATGGAGATCATCCGGGTGTCGGGCTACACCGAGGACGAGAAGGTCGAGATCGCCAAACGCCACGTCCTGCCCAAGCAGCTTCAGGACCACGGGCTGAAGGACGGCGAACTGATCGTGCCCGACGATACGATCCGCGACCTGATCCGTTACTACACCCGCGAGGCCGGGGTGCGTTCGCTGGAGCGCGCCCTGGGCGGACTGGCGCGCAAGGCCGTCCGCGAAATGGCCAAGACGGGCGCCAAGTCGATCACCGTCGACGAGGCCAAGCTGGCCGACTATGCGGGCGTCAAGAAGTTCCGCTATGGCGAGACGGACGAGGAGGATCAGGTCGGCATCGTCACCGGCCTGGCCTGGACCGAGTTCGGCGGCGACATCCTGACCATCGAGGCGATCAAGATGCCGGGGCGCGGCCGTATGACCGTGACCGGCAATCTGAAGGACGTGATGAAGGAGTCGATCTCGGCGGCGGCCTCCTACGTCCGCTCGCGGGCCCTGGCCTTCGGCGTCAAGCCGCCGGTGTTCGAAAAGACCGACATCCACGTCCACGTGCCGGACGGCGCCACGCCCAAGGATGGCCCCTCCGCCGGCGTCGCCATGACGGTGGCCATGGTGTCGGTCCTGACCGGCATCCCGATCAGGAAGGACATCGCCATGACCGGCGAGATCACCCTGCGCGGCCGCGTCACCGCCATCGGCGGCCTGAAGGAGAAGCTGCTCGCGGCCCTGCGCTCCGGCGTCAAGACCGTGCTGATCCCGCAGGAGAACGAGAAGGACCTGGCCGATGTGCCCGACAATGTGAAGTCGGCGCTGGAGATCGTGCCGATCTCGACGGCGGACGAGGCGCTGAAATGGGCGCTGGTCGGCACCCTGACCCCGGTGGAGTGGGACGAGGCGGCCGAACCGTTGCCGACACCCGCGCCGCCCGTCGACGGTACGACGCCGACCGTCAGCCACTGACACTGATCACCTGAGAAACGCCGCCGGCCGTTGGCCGGCGGCGTCTTCTTTTTGACGTTGTGGCGCTTTCGCTCTTAAGTGGGGGTAGCGAGGGACGCCATGACCAAGACAGAACTGATCGGGCGCATGGCGCGACAGGCCAACATCAGCCGCGATCAAGCCAAGGCGGCTCTGGACGCCTTCACCGATGGCGTGGCCGAGGCCCTGGCGCAGGGCAGGGACGTGAAGCTGATCGGTTTCGGCAGTTTTGTTTCGGTGGACCGCAAGGCCGGCGTCGCCCGCAATCCCCAGACGGGCGAGGCGGTCGCAAGGCCCGCGTCGCGCACCGCGCGCTTTCGCCCTGGCGAAGGCTTGAAAAGCGCCTTGAACGCCTGACGCCGCGCGGGCATAAGCGCGGCTCGCCTTGGGGCGGCTAGCTCAGCTGGAAGAGCATCTCGTTTACACCGAGAGGGTCGGCGGTTCGAACCCGTCGCCGCCTACCAAAACAAAAGGCCGCCGGAGCGATCCGGCGGCCTTTGTCTGTTTCGATCCCGGGCGGATCAGAAGCGGAAGCTGGCCCGCAGCAGCAGCGAATAGCGGACATAGTCCTCGAGCAGTTCCGCGTCGCCGGTCAGCGACAACATGCCCAGTTCGTTGCCGAAGTTCAGGCGGAAGCCCAGGATCGGGCCGCCGCCCTCGATGGCGTCCGGCGTCAGGGTGAAGGCCTGGCCGCCGCTGGCGAAGCGGGCGATGGTTTCGCCGGCGTCGACCGAGATGTTCTGGCGATAACCGATGCGCAACTCGGGCCGCAGCCAGCCGTTGCGGCCGAAGCCATAGCCGATGTTCATCGCCGCGACCGCCGAGAAGATGTGGCTGTCGCGCGAATCGATGTCGAGGTCGAAGCCGTCGCCGCCGCCCTTTTCGGAGCGCGCGCCTTCCGACAGGCGGAAGTACTCGGCGTAAACCTCGGGCCGGACGTTCAGACGGCCGAAATTGCGCTCATACGACGCGCCGCCCGCGGCGGCGGCTGTCCAGCCGTGCCAGTCGGACTTGTTGTTCAGATAGACGCCGTCGGCGACCAGGGACCTGTCGGCGCTGAAGCTGGCGTACCCGCCCGCCGCGCGGGCCCAGGTCGTCCAGTACTGGCCTTGGGCCCGCCAGTAGAGGCCCAACTCCAGCAGATTGGCCGACAGCACCTCTTCGGCTTCGGCCTCGGGATCCTTGATGTCGGACGAGGTGAAGGCGGCCGAGACGCCGATGGCGCCCAGGCTCGTGCCCTTTTCGACGCCGCCGGCCACGCCGAAGCCTTCGGAGCGGAAACCGTAGGAATCCGTCTTGTCCTTGTCGGCGTAGAAGTTGATTTCCTGAACCCAGGCGCTGGTCTCGCCCGGCGCGGCCGTGGCGTTACGTCCCGTCAAGGCGCGGGTCACGGCGTCGACGCCTGCGGACAGAGACATCAGCGGGCCGCCCGAATGGTCGGGCAGCATCTGCTCATAGGCGTTCATAAAGTCGTCGCGGTCGGTTTGACGCAGGAAAAGGTTGCGAACTGTCTCGTTGGCGCCCAGCGCGGCGTAGACGGCGTCGAAGGCGGAGGCTTCGACCTTGATCATGCCGGCTTCGGAGGCGGTGCGGCGTCGCGCGTCGACGTAAACCGTCCCCGCGGCCTGATCGACGCCGCTTTGAACGACGTAGAGATAGGGCGAATTCTTCGAGAGCAGCGATTGATCGATCTGGCCGGCGTTCAACGTGCCGGCGGTTATGACATTGAACCGTTCGGGACCGTCAAGCAGCGAAGCGAAGCGGACGCCCAGGTTCGCGCCCGTCGCCAGGGTCGCCGTGCCGCTGACGTTGAAACCACCTGCACTGTTGGCGTTCGGATCTACGGTGACCACCAGCGTACCATCTGCGCCGACATTCAGGTTCGAGATGTTAGTCGTGGTGGTCTGGGTGGCGTTCAGCGTGCCCTTCGACAGATTGATGTCCAGCAGGCCGTCGTTGTTCTTGATCGCACCGGTGACGGATGCGCCGCCCGAAATATTCAGGTGGTCGGCTCCAGCGCCGAAATCGATATCACCCAGAACGACCCCGTTCTCAATGTTAACGGTGTCTGCGCCTGAACCGAGCAGGATCGAGCCTACGATCGCCGGCTCCTTCGTATCAGGCACGCCATCTCCGTCCGTATCCGTTTCGGTGCTGCCGGAAGGCGCGACAATACCGTACTGGCGCAGGGTGACACCGGTCGTATTGGCCGACAAATCGATCGCCGCAACCTTACCGTCGACAGCCGTCTTGTCGCTGTTGTCGGCAGTCAGCGATGCGATGATTGATCCCGCGTTGGACAGCTGGCTCAGCGTACCGGATTGGTCGCGGATCGCAGCGGCCGAACCATGGTTGCCTCCAAAGGAGGCGACTATGTTCCCGGTGTTGGACATGCTTTGCACATTGGCGCCAACGCCGATCAGAATGGCGGTTGAGGACTGGGTTCCGCTGCCGGAAGCGACGGATTGAATGTTTCCTGTGTTGACGATGGCGGGAGCGTTGACGCCCGATCCGACCCAGACGGCGGTGGCGTTTGCGCCAAGCGCGGTCGAGGTGACGCCGCCTTCGTTGCGAACTCCGCCGACAACTGTGACGGCTTGGCCGCCATCCACACCAAGCTGAAGCGCGCGAGACTCGACCCCTGAGTACACACCCGAGCCGGTGATCGTGCCACGATTGATGAGGCCATAGGCCGCGTCGCCCGTTCCGACCGCGCCCAGCGTCACGCTGTTGGTCGTCGAGCCGATCAGCAGGGCGGGCGCGCCGCCGAGGGAGGTGATGGAGGCTGTCGATTCGCTGGCGTCGGGAATGCCGTCGCCGTCGCGATCGGGATCGTCGCGGTTCTTGATGCCGTCGCCGTCGTCGTCTTCGTCGCCGTTCTTGACGCCGTTGTTGTCGTCGTCGCCATCGATGCCGGCCGCCGAATAGGCGGGGCCGGTGTCCAGCAGGACGCCGCCTGCGACATTGGCGGCGATCCGGACGGCCGGCCCGCCCTGAAGCAGATCGTCGGCGTCCAGTTCGTCGAGGAACAGGGTCGTCGCGTTGTCGTATGTTCCAGTGGCGGGGCGAGCCGGCGGCGGGGTCGTATAACGGTATCCCGTGGCGACGACGTTGGAATGAATCTTCACCGCGCCGCCGACGTCGCCCTCGATGGATACGCCGGTTGCGTTGGCGCCCAGGGCCGAGATCGTGCCGGCGAGATCGACGTTGCCGGAAATCGGGCCCGTCGTGCGGATGGCGGCGCTGTTGTCGCCGGTGACGCGCACGGTCCCAAGGCTCTGAAGCTTGCCGTTTAGCGCGGATTCTACGGACAGGCCGTAGGAGTTGTTGCCCTCGACCGTGATCGATCCGGTGGGTTCGATCAACACATTGCCCGTAAAGGGCGAGCCGCCGACCAGACGGACGCCGTAGCGGTTCGTCCCCGTGGCGAAGGGACCGTCCAGATCGCCGTCGCCGTCCGTGTCCTTGATGTCGGCGGTCTCTTGCAGGTCGGTGACGGTGATGGAGCCCCCGACCGTGACCGAGCCGGTATTGCCGCCGTTCACCAGGATGCCGGTGGAGCCGTCGGCCGACTTCTCCATCGTGATCGAACTGCCGGAATCCAGGTCGATCGAATGGCTGGAATCCACGGTCACGGCAGTTCCCGACGTGACGGCGATGCTGCCGCCGCTGGCCAGGCGGATGTTGTCGGGACCGGCGCCGGTCGCGTTGGACGTCTGGATGGGCGTGGTCCGGGCGTTCGAGATGACGATCTCGGCCTGGGCTCCAGTCGCGACCAGCATGGGGGCGATCGCAACGGCGGTCGCAAGCAGTTTACGCATTCGGAAAGAACCCCTGGGTGGCCACGCGATCATAGTACGGCGGACCCATAGCAGGGTCCGCGCCAGCGTTCCCCAAGTTTATCGAATTTGAGGCGAATGCAAGGCCATATGGCCGCCACGCCGGCCCGATGTCTGGACCGGCGTTCGCTGGAGGTCGGGACGATACGTGGGTTCCAGCCGCCCACGGACGGATTTGAGCGGGACGCTATTGAGCTTTGCCATCGTCGGGTTTAGGGGGCGGGCGACGGCCAGGCGCGCTCCGACGCGACGCATCCAAACGGCGCCATTCGGCGTTCGTCAGCTCCGACCCGGCGAGACCTTACCGCATGAGCATGACCGACCTCGATGTCCAGGAAAGCGAACTTCGGCTGATTCCGGGGCTGGATATCGAGGTGGCGGAAACGTTGCGAGCGCTGAAGACGGCGTCGCTGGACGAACGGCCACGGCTGGTCGACACCACCATGTTGTATGCGCCGCGTTCAGGCGGGGTGAAGCGGTATCTGCTGTCGAAGAAGGCTTGGATCGAGGCCAACCGCCCTGGCATCAGCCATTCGCTGATCGTTCCCGGCGCACGGCACAAGGCCAGGCCCGACGGCATCGTCCAGCTGAGGGCGACCAAGCTGCCGTTCGGCGATGGCTATCGTTGGCCCACCTCGGTCAAGCGCTGGAGCGCCTGGGTGGCGGCCATGAAGCCGTCGATCATCGAGGCGGGCGATCCCTATACGCCGGGGCAGGGCGCGCTGGAGGCCGGTCAGCGCGTCGGATGCCCCGTCGTCGGCTTCTGCCATTCCGATCCCGCGGGATTGGCGGCGCTGCATTTCGGCGAATGGGCCAAGAAGCCGGTCGAGAAGCGCTGGGCGCGTTTGTTCTCCCAGTTCGACCGCGTGGTGTCGCCCAGCCGTTTCATCGCCCGCCGCCTGGAAGAGGCGGGCGTGGACAATATCGTCATCCGCCCGCTGGGCGTGGAGATCGACACCTTCCGTCCGGACCGGCGTGATCGGAAATGGCTGTTGAACGAGCTGGGTCTGGAGGCGGATGCCCGCCTGCTGTGCTTCGCGGGGCGACCGGCCAAGGAAAAGAACGTCGATGTGCTGATCGAAGCGGTCCAGAAGCTGGGCGCGCCCTATTATCTGGTGTTGGTCGGGGCGGGGGCCGGCATGCCGGCCGAGGATCGCGTGATCTCCATGCCCTATGAGAAGGACCCCAGGGCGGTGGCGAAGATCATCGCCAGCTGCGACGCCTTCGTCCACGCCAACGACAAGGAGCCGTTCGGCCTGATCGTGCTGGAGGCCATGGCCTGCGGACGGCCGGTCGTGGGCGTCAACGCCGGCGGCGTGGCCGAGACCGTCGACAACAGCGTGGGCCGGCTGGCCGCGCGCGCCGAGGCGGCGGACTACGCCGAGGCGGTCGAGGCCCTGTTCGCTCGCGATATCGAAGCCGTCGGTCGTGCGGCGCGTGAAAAGGCGGTCAGTCAGTTCGCCTGGAACCGCGTGTTCGCAGACCTGTGCCACCTGTATGGCGACCTGACGGGTGAGGCGGCCTTCATGGCCGCCGATGCGGAACTGCATCTGCACTGAGCGCGAGGCGATCTGCCCACCCGGGCGGAGCGCGCCACTTCTTTATATTGATGTCTGGAAAAGAAGTGGCGCGAGTGACGGGGCTCGAACCCGCGACCTCCGGCGTGACAGGCCGGCACTCTAACCAACTGAGCTACACCCGCGTACCTGGGTCGAAACTTTGAAGCTGTCTCGAAAGCCTTGGGAAGGGCGGTTGCGCCACTCTTTCTATCTCTAGAGAGAGTGGCGCGAGTGACGGGGCTCGAACCCGCGACCTCCGGCGTGACAGGCCGGCACTCTAACCAACTGAGCTACACCCGCGTTTCCCGGCCGAAGCGGCTGTGCGCCCCGGCGAGGGGCGTCGTTTAGGCGGCCCGACCCAGCGCGTCAAGCGACCTTTTCCCAGAAACGTCGCCGTCAGCGCGACGGGGCTGTGGACGGGACGACCACGGCCGCCTGAGGCGGGCTGTGCGGGCCGGCCACGCCGCCGCTGACGGGCTCCTGAGCGGCGATGGCGGGGGCCGGCGGCTGGTAGTGGACGCCGACGCCCGGCCCCAGGGGCAGGTCGAACGCGACCCAGGCCGCCACCATGCAAAGCCCCGCGATCAGGAAGGCCCCGGCGTAGGGCAGCATGGTGGCCATCAGCGACCCCAGGCCGAATCGCGGATCCCAGCGCTGGGCGAAGGTCAGGATCAGCGGGAAATAGCTCATCAGCGGCGTGGCGATGTTCGTCACCGAATCGCCCATGCGATAGGCGGCGGTCGTCATCTCGGGCGAAATGCCCAGCAGCATGAACATGGGCACCACGATGGGCGCCAGGGCCGACCACTTGGCCGAGGCTGAGCCGATGAACAGGTCGAAGAAGCAGGAAATGAAGACGACGCAGATCAGCAGCAGCGGGGCGGGCAGGGCCAGGCTCTTCAGTCCGGCCGCCGCATTGACGGCCAGGATCGGTCCAAGGCCTGACCAGTTGAACATGGCCACGAAATGGGCGGCGAAGAAGGCCAGGACGATATAGGGCGCCAACTGGGCGATGCCGTCGCGCATCATGACGACCAGGTCGCGGTGCGAGCGAACGGACCGCGATCCCACGCCATAGGCCGCCCCGGTCACGAAGAAGGTCACGGCGAAGAAGGCGACCAGCGACCTGTAGAGCGGATTGAACTTCTGCTCGGGTTCGGCTGCCGGATCGACGAAGGGAGAGCCGGGCAGGAAGGCGATCAGAGCCCAGAGCGCGATCATGGCCAGAAGCGACAGACCGGCGAAGGCCAGGCCGCGCTTCTCGTCGGCGGTCAGAGGTTCCTTCTCGGACGTCTTGGGCGGCGCCACGCCCGCGATCGGCGTCCAGGACCCCAGGCGGGGCTCGATCACCCGGTCGGTCAGGAACCAGACGATGGGGGTGAAGACGATCACCACCCCGACGATGAAGAACCAGTTGCCCGCGATGTTCACCGAATAGGACGGGTCGATCAGATGGGCGGCGGGCTCGGTGATGCCCAGGATCAGGGCGTCGCTGGCGCCCGGAAACAGATTGCCGGCGTAACCGCCCGACACGGCCGCGAATCCGGCCGCCAGCCCCGCCAGCGGATGACGGCCCGCCGCCGCGAAGATGACCGCAGCCAGCGGGATGACCACGACATAGGAGGCGTCCGACGCATGGTGGGACACCATGCCGGTGATCACCACGACCGGCGTCAGAATGGCGCGCGGCGCGTTCAGCAGGGCGCCGCGAATGGCCGTCGAGAACAAGCCGGCGCGTTCCGCGACCGAGGCGCCGTAGATGATGGTGATGACGATACCCAGCGGTGGAAAGTCGGCGAGCGTCCGCGGCATGCCGATGATCAGCCGCTCCAGGTTCTCTGGCGACAACAGGCTTTGCGCCTCCAGCCGGTCGCCGGTTACGGGATTGACTGCAGACCATCCCAGCCCGGCGCCGACCAGGCTGAGGACGATCAGGCCGCCGATCAGCCAGAGGAACAGGAAGACGGGATCGGGCAGGCGGTTGCCCACGCGTTCCACGGCGTTCAGGGCGCGGCTGGCGACGCTCATGCAGATGACTTTCGGTTACAGTCGAGGGCCGCAATAGGGCGTTCGGCGTCGGCTGCGCGCAAGCGCCTGGCCTGCGACATATGGCGCGTAGAGTTGCGATCCGTTCGCAACAAAAATCCAATGACCGCAGGGGTTTGAACCCCGGCGTCTATGGGTCTAAGAAGCGCCGAATCCGCCTCTCCCCGGCGGACGAGGTTCTACGAATGAACGCATTCCTGCTCCAATATCTGCCGGTTCTGATCTTCGCCGGCCTCGCCGCCGTGATCGGCGTCCTCTTCATCGTGCTGCCGCTCGTGCTGGCGCCGAAGAGCCCCGACGCCGAGAAGCTGTCGGCCTACGAATGCGGGTTCAACGCCTTTGACGACGCGCGCATGAAGTTCGACGTGCGCTTCTATCTGGTGTCGATCCTGTTCATCATCTTCGATCTGGAAGTGGCCTTCCTGTTCCCGTGGGCGGTGTCGATGTTCGATCTGTCGCACGCCGGCATGGTCTTCGCCTTCTGGTCGATGATGGTCTTCCTGGGCGTCCTGACCATCGGCTTCATCTACGAATGGAAGAAGGGAGCCCTGGAATGGGAGTGATCGCGCCTTCGTCGCCGCTGCCCGTTGGATCGGCTGGCGTGCTTGTGCCCGCCGGATCGGCCGCCCGCTCGACCGTCGAGGGGTACGACCCCAAGATTCACGACAAGTTCTTCGAGGCGGTGAACACCGAACTGGGCGAGCGTGGCTTCCTGACCGCCTCGCTGGACGACGTCATCACCTGGGCCCGCACCGGCTCGCTGATGTGGATGACCTTCGGCCTGGCCTGTTGCGCCGTCGAAATGATCCAGATGTCGATGCCGCGCTTCGACGTCGAGCGTTTCGGCATGGCCCCGCGCGGCAGCCCGCGTCACTCGGACCTGATGATCGTCGCCGGCACCCTGACCAACAAGATGGCCCCGGCCATCCGCAAGGTTTACGACCAGATGCCCGATCCGCGCTATGTCGTGTCGATGGGCAGCTGCGCCAACGGCGGCGGCTACTACCATTATAGTTACAGCGTCGTGCGCGGCTGCGACCGCGTGGTGCCGGTGGACGTCTATGTGCCCGGCTGCCCGCCGACGGCCGAGGCCCTGCTGTACGGCCTGCTGCAGCTGCAGAAGAAGATTCGCCGCACGGGGACCATCGACCGATGAGCTCTCTCGCCGTTCAGGCTCGATACGAGGCGGCGCTGACGCCGCTGGGCACGGAGATGGTCGCGGCGCTGGGCGTCGAGGCCCAGGTCGCCTTTGGCGAACTGACGCTGGTCGCGCCGCGCGAGCGCATCGTCGAGGTGATGACGGCGCTTCGCGACCAATTCGGTTTTCAGCAACTGCTGGACCTCTGCGGCGCCGACTATCCGGACCGCGTCGAGCGCTTCGAGGTGGTCTATCATCTGCTGTCGCTGACCCGGAACGCGCGGGTGCGGGTCAAGGTCTCGACCGACGAGGTCAAGCCCGTCGACACCGTCACGGGCGTCTATCCGTCCGCCGGCTGGTTCGAGCGGGAGGCCTACGACATGTACGGCGTCGTCTTCGCCGGCCATCCGGACATGCGCCGCCTGCTGACCGACTATGGGTTCGAGGGACATCCGCTGCGCAAGGACTTCCCCATGACGGGCTATGTCGAGGTCCGTTACGACGAAGAGCAGAAGCGTGTCGTCTATGAACCGGTCAAGCTGACCCAGGAATTCCGGACGTTCGACTTCCTGTCGCCGTGGGAGGGCGCCGAGTATCCGGCGCCGGTTCTGCCGGGCGACGAAAAGGCTGGAGTGAAGGGCTGATGGCTGACGGAGCGCACACCCCCGCGACCGTGAACGGCGCCGTCGATCCGTTCGCGGACATGCCGGTCGATCACCGCACCGACCACGCCAAGGCGATGGACGACCGCAAGTTCACCATCAACTTCGGTCCGCAACACCCGGCCGCGCACGGCGTCTTGCGCCTGGTGCTGGAGCTGGACGGCGAGATCGTGGAACGCGTCGATCCGCACATCGGCCTGCTGCACCGCGGCACCGAAAAGCTGATGGAGGCCCGCACCTATCTTCAGAACGTGCCGTATCTGGATCGCCTCGACTATGTCGCGCCGATGAACCAGGAGCACGCCTTCTGCCTGGCCATCGAGAAGCTGCTGGGGATCGAGGTTCCGTACCGCGCCCAGCTGATCCGGGTGCTGTATTCGGAAATCGGCCGCATCGGGAACCACCTGCTGAACGCGACCATGCAGGCCATGGACGTCGGCGCCCTGACCCCCCCGCTGTGGGGCCACGAAGAGCGCGAAAAGCTGATGGTGTTCTACGAGCGCGCCTGCGGCGCCCGTCTGCACGCCAACTATTTCCGTCCCGGCGGCGTCCACCAGGACCTGCCGATGGACCTGATCGACGACATCGGCCGCTGGTGCGAGGCCTTCCCCAAGGCCCTGGCCGACATCGAGAGCCTGGTCACGGAAAACCGCATCTTCAAGCAGCGCAACGTCGACATCGGCGTGGTGTCCAAGGAGAACGCCCTGGCCTGGGCCTTCACAGGCGTCATGCTGCGCGGGTCGGACATCGCCTGGGACCTGCGCAAGGCCCAGCCGTACGAATGCTACGCCGAGCTGGAGTTCGACGTGCCGGTCGGCAAGAACGGCGACTGCTGGGACCGCTACCTGTGCCGCGTCGAGGAGATGAAGCAGTCGGTGCGGATCATGGAGCAGTGCATCCACAAGCTGCGCAACTGCCCCGGCGAACCGGTGATGATCGAGGACAACAAGATCGTGCCGCCGCGTCGCGGCGAGATGAAGCGGTCGATGGAATCCCTGATCCATCACTTCAAACTGTACACCGAAGGCTTCAAGACCCCCGAGGGCGAGGTCTATGCCGCCGTCGAGGCGCCCAAGGGCGAGTTCGGCATCTATCTGGTGTCGGACGGAACCAACAAACCGTATCGCGTGAAGATCTCGGCGCCGGGCTTCCGTCACCTGCAGGCGATGGACTGGATGAACCGCGGCCATCAGCTGGCCGACGTGTCCGCCATCCTGGGCTCGCTCGACATCGTTTTCGGAGAAGTGGACCGATGAGCGTTCGTCGTCTCGCCAAGGACCAGCCGGCCTCCTTCGCCTTCTCGAAGGACACCATGGCCAAGGCCGAATGGTGGATCAGGAAATACCCGGAAAACCGTCGCCAGTCGGCGGTGATCCCGGTCCTGTGGCTGGTGCAGAAGCAGGAGGGCTGGGTCTCCGAGCCCGCCATCCGCGCGGTCGCCGACCTGCTGGGGATGCCCGTCATCCGGGTGCTGGAGGTCGCGACCTTCTATACCATGTTCATGCTGGAGCCGGTCGGCACGACGGCGCTGATCCAGGTTTGCGGCACCACGCCCTGCATGCTGCGCGGCGCCAACGATCTGATGCGCGTCTGCAAGGAGAAGATCGGTCCCAAGGACCATCTGTCCGCCGACGGCCGCTTCACCTGGCAGGAAGTCGAATGCCTGGGCGCCTGTTCCAACGCGCCGATGGCCCAGATCAACGACTACTATTACGAAGACCTGACGCCGGAGACGATGGCTCAGATCATCGACGACTTCGCCGCCGGCAAGACGCCCAAGCCGGGCTCCTACATCGGTCGCACCAATGCGGCGCCGGCCGGCGGGGCCAAGACCCTGCTGGACCCGAAGCTGTATGACGGCTCGGCCGCCAAGCCGATCAAGAAACTGCCCAACAGCGATCCGGCCCCGGCCGAGAAGGCGCCGGCCTGATGCCCGCGCCGGACCTGAACACCGAAGAAGGGCGCGCCGCCTATCGCAAGGAACTGCGCGCCGTGGGGCGTCCGCTGCGGGCGGGCGGCCTGGCCCTGGTCGTGGGCGCGGCCGTCGTGATCCTGATGACGCGTCAGGGCGCGCTGGGCGCCTGGGCGGTCAACGCCTCCTACTTCATGCTGGCGGCCGGCTGGGTGATGGTCCTGGCGGCCATCTGGATGCGCACCCGTCACCACAAGCGCCGTCTGGCGGAAGGACTCTGAGGGCCATGGTCGGAATCCTCGAAGACAAGGACCGCATCTTCACCAACCTGTACGGCTTCCACGACTGGACGCTGGACGGGGCGAAGGCGCGCGGCGCCTGGAACGCCACCAAGGACATGCTGGACCTTGGCCGCGACTGGATCATCAACAACGTCAAGGCCTCGGGTCTGCGCGGCCGTGGCGGCGCGGGCTTCTCGACCGGCCTGAAGTGGTCCTTCATGCCCAAGGAAGTGAAGGATCGCCCTCACTATCTGGTGGTCAACGCCGACGAATCCGAACCCGCGACCTGCAAGGATCGCGAGATCATGCGCAACGATCCGCAGCTTCTGATCGAAGGCTGCCTGATCGCCAGCTTCGCCATGCAGGCCCACGCCTGCTACATCTATCTGCGCGGCGAATATGTGCTGGAACGCGAGCGCATGGAGGCGGCAGTCAAGCAGGCCTATGAGGCCCGGCTGATCGGCAAGGACAATGTCCACGGCTGGGACTTCGACGTCTATATCCACCATGGCGGCGGCGCCTACATCTGCGGCGAAGAGACAGCCCTGCTGGAATCGCTGGAAGGCAAGAAGGGCCAGCCGCGCCTGAAGCCCCCGTTCCCGGCCGGGGCCGGCCTGTACGGCTGCCCGACCACGGTGAACAACGTCGAGTCGATCGCCGTCGTCGGCACCATCCTGCGGCGCGGCGCCGACTGGTTCGCCAGCTTCGGCCGTCCGAACAACACCGGCACCAAGCTGATGTCCCTGTCGGGCCATGTGAACACGCCCTGCGTGGTCGAGGAGGCCATGTCGATCCCGCTGCGCCAGTTGATCGAGGATCACGGCGGCGGCGTTCGCGGCGGCTGGGAAAACCTGAAGGCCATCATCCCCGGCGGCGCGTCCTGCCCCGTCATCACGCGCGAACAGGCCGAGACGGTGCTGATGGACTTCGATTCCATGCGCGAGGTTCGGTCGTCGCTGGGCACCGCCGGTGTGACCGTGATGGATCAGTCCACCGATGTCGTGAAGGCGATCGCCCGCATCAGCTACTTCTTCAAGCACGAGAGCTGCGGTCAGTGCACGCCGTGCCGCGAAGGCACAGGCTGGATGTGGCGCGTGCTGGAGCGGATGGCGGTGGGCGAGGCCGATCCGTCGGAAATCGACCTGCTGCTGGACGTCGCCAGTCAGGTCGAGGGCCACACCATCTGCGCCCTGGGCGACGCGGCCGCCTGGCCGGTCCAAGGCCTGATCCGTCATTTCCGTCACGAGATCGAGGAACGGATCGCCAACTATCGCAGCCGCCGCGCGAACTTCGCCGGCCACGCCATCGCGGCGGAGTAGGGATGCGCCGTTTTCCGATCCTGATGCTGGTCCTGCCCGTTCTCGCCGCCTGCGGCGAGGCGGACAAGGCTGCGCCACAGGCGGCGGAAGCCCCCAAGGCCGTTGCGCCGGCTGCACCTGTCGCGGCGGCCCCTGCCGATCTGGAGGCCGCGTGCCGCCAGGAGGTCGAGACCCTGTTCGGCCAGTCGGGCGGCGTGATCAGCTACAGGCCCGCCGGTGACGGCAAGGCCGTGGTGTCGTGGCCCGCGCCGGTGGACGGCGGGGTGATGAGTTTCGAATGCCGGACGGACGGCGACCGCGTGGGACTGTTCCGCGACGGTCGCAAGATGTCCGTCGATGTCCAGATGGCGGCTCCCGCCGCCAAACAAGAGGCCCGCTGATGCCCGTCGCCAAGGTCAACGGCGTAGAAACCGAATTCGAGCCCGGCATGACCGTGCTCCAGGTCGCCGAACTCGCCGGGCAGGAAATCCCGCGCTTCTGCTACCATGAGCGCCTGTCCATCGCCGGCAACTGCCGCATGTGCCTGGTCGAGGTGAAGCCCGGACCGCCCAAGCCCCAGGCTTCGTGCGCGCTTCCGGCCGCCGACGGCCAGGAAATTTTCACCGACACGCCGATGGTCAAGAAGGCCCGCGAAGGGGTGATGGAGTTCCTGCTCATCAACCACCCGCTCGACTGCCCGATCTGCGACCAGGGCGGCGAGTGCGATCTGCAGGACCAGTCGGTCGGCTATGGTCGTGACGGCTCTCGCTACGCCGAGAACAAGCGCGCGGTCGAAGAAAAGCACATGGGGCCGACGATCAAGACCTTCATGACGCGCTGCATCCAGTGCACGCGTTGCGTCCGCTTCATCACCGAGGTCGCAGGCGTGCCCGACATCGGCATGATCTCGCGCGGCGAAGATGCTGAAATCACGACCTATCTGGAAAAGTCGGTCGCCTCGGAACTGTCGGGCAACGTCAATGACCTGTGCCCGGTCGGCGCGCTGACGCACCGTCCGTGGCAGTACCACTATCGTCCGTGGGAACTGAAGAAGACCGAGACCATCGACGTCATGGACGCCCTGGGATCGAACATCCGTGCGGACTATCGCGGGTCCGAGGTGATGCGGGTGCTGCCCCGCGTCAACGAGGGCGTCAACGAGGAGTGGCTGTCGGACAAGAGCCGCTATGTCGTCGACGGCCTGACCGCGCGTCGTCTGGACCGCCCGTGGATTCGCGAGAATGGCAAGTTGCGTCCCGCCACCTGGAACGAGGCGCTGGACGCTGTCGCCGCCAGGATCAAGGCGGCTTCGGCCGACCGCATCGGCGTGATCGCCGGCGACCTGCAGGACGCCGAGTCGATGAAGGCGACGCTGGACCTGTTCCGCGCCCTGGGATCGAAAAACACCGACTGCCGCCAGGACGGCGCCGCCCTGGGCTATGGCCCGCGCGAGGGATGGCTGTTCAACTCCGGGCTGGAAGGCCTTGAAAAGGCTGACGCCGTTCTGATCGTCGGCGCCAATCCGCGCACCGAGGCGCCGCTGCTGAACGCCCGCCTGCGCAAGGCCTGGCTGAAGGGCGACATGGAGATCGGCCTGATCGGCGAACAGGCCGACCTGACTTTCGACTACGCCTATCTGGGCGCCGGATCGAAGACCCTGGCCAAGCTGCCGAAGTCGGCGATGGACTTCCTGACCAAGGCCGAGCGGCCGGCGATCATCGTCGGAGCGGGCGCGCTGGGCGGGGAGGGCGGTTCGGCCGTCCTGAACGCCCTGGGCGCCCTGGCCAAGAAGGTCGGAGTCGTGACCGAGGGCTGGAACGGCTTCAATGTCCTGCACCACGCCGCCGCGCGCGTCGCTGGTCTGGACATGGGCTTCGTCCCGGCTGACGGCGGCCTGACGGCGGCAGAGATGCTGAAGCCGGGCGCGCTGGACGTTCTGTTCCTGCTGGGCGCCGACGAAGTCGATCCGACCGGCTCGAACGCCTTCCGCGTCTATCTGGGCAGCCATGGCGACCGGGGCGCTCACGGGGCCGACGTCATCCTGCCGGGCGCGGCCTATACCGAGAAGTCGGGCCTGTACGTCAACACCGAGGGCCGGGTGCAGATGGCCGAGCGCGTCGTGTTCCCGAAGGGCGAGGCCAAGGAAGACTGGGCCATCGTCCGCGCCCTGTCGGCCCGCGTCGACCAGACGCTGCCCTATGACACGCTGGAGCAGCTGCGCGACAAGTTGATGGGCGACCATCCGACCTTCGGCCGCATCGACTACCTGCCGGCGCCGGTTTCGTTCGACGTGGCGTCGCTGGGCGCCAAGGGCGATCTGGGCGACCGCGCCTTCGTCTCGGCCGTCGCCGACCCCTATCTTTCCAATCCGATCGCGCGCGCCAGCGCGACCATGGCCGAGCTGTCCGCCCTGCGGATCGCCCCGGTCGCGATGGCGGCGGAGTAAGTCATGGACGCTGCTGCAAACTTCTCTCCGCTGGGATGGACGGTGATCACCGTCGGTCAGATTCTGCTGATCACCGTGGGCGTGCTGTTCGGCGTGGCCTTCCTGCTGCTGGCGGACCGCAAGGTCTGGGCCTCGGTGCAGATGCGAAAAGGTCCGAACGTGGTGGGGCCCTTCGGCCTGCTGCAATCGTTCGCCGACATGCTGAAATTCGTGCTGAAGGAGGTGGTCGTTCCCTCCGGCGCGGACAAGGCGGTCTTCCTGCTCGCGCCGATCATCACCGTGATCCTGGCCTTCATGGCCTGGGCCGTGATCCCGTTCGCGCCGGGCTGGGTCGTCTCCAACCTGAACGTCGGCATCCTGTACATCTTCGCGGTCTCGTCGCTGGGCGTGTACGGCATCATCATGGGCGGCTGGGCTTCGAATTCGAAGTATCCGTTCCTGGGATCGCTGCGTTCGGCCGCGCAGATGGTCTCCTACGAAGTCTCGCTGGGCCTGATCATCATCAATGTCATCCTGCTGGCCGGGACGATGAACCTGTCGGACATCGTCAGCAGCCAGAGCGGCTATGCCTGGAACTGGTACGCCTTCGGCGGAGGCAAGGACACCTGGCCCCTGATCGTCGTCATGTTCCCGATGATGATCGTCTTCTTCATCTCGGCCCTGGCCGAGACCAACCGCCCGCCCTTCGACCTGCCGGAGGCCGAGTCGGAACTGGTGGCCGGCTATCAGGTCGAATACAGTTCCACGACCTATCTGCTGTTCATGATGGGCGAGTACGTCAACATCGTCTTCATGTCGGCGTTCATCAGCATCCTGTTCTTCGGCGGATGGAACCCCGGCTTCCTGTCGCAGTCCTTCCTGGACAGCCTGCCGACGTGGGTCGCCTATACGATCTATCTGCTGACCTTCGTGACGAAGACGGTGATCTGGTTCCTGGCGTTCGCCCTGGTGAAGGCCTTCGTGCCGCGCTACCGCTACGACCAACTGATGCGCCTGGGCTGGAAGGTCTTCCTGCCGGCCTCGCTGATCGCCGTGGTCGTCACTTCGGCCTGGCGCGTGTTCGTGGTGGGGGCGTGATGAAGGTTCGTTCGCTGGCCCTTCTGATGGTCGCTGCGCCGGTCGTGATGGCCTGCGCGCCCGACACCCGCATGCCGGAATCCAGCTATCAATGGGAGCGTCGACAGGCGCGGATCGAAGCCGACTGGCGCGCCGGTCAGGCCGCCCAAACGCCCGCACCGACGCCCGCCGCGAAGGATAAGCCCTGATGTTCACCCGTATCGCCCAGGCCGCGAAGGGCGCGATGATGCTCGACGCCATCGGCGCCATCGGCCTGACCCTGAAGTACATGGCGCGCCCCAAGGCGACCGTGAACTATCCGTTCGAGCGGAACCCCCAGTCGCCGCGCTTCCGGGGCGAGCACGCCCTGCGCCGCTATCCCAACGGCGAGGAACGCTGCATCGCCTGCAAGCTGTGCGAGGCCATCTGTCCGGCCCAGGCCATCACCATCGAGGCCGAACCGCGCGCCGACGGCAGCCGCCGCACCACCCGCTACGACATCGACATGGTCAAATGCATCTATTGCGGCCTGTGCCAGGAGGCCTGCCCGGTGGACGCCATCGTCGAGGGACCGAACTCGGAGTACGCCGTCGAAACGCGCGAGGAGCTGCTGTTCGACAAGGCCCGCCTGCTCGACAACGGTGATCGCTGGGAACGAGAGATCGCCAAGAATCTGGAACTCGACGCGCCTTACCGCTAAGGCGCTTCTCGCTAAACGGGCCGACGATTCCGAAAGGGGCGCGGCCGAGACGAAAGGGGCTTCGTCCCGACATGCTGCAAAGCATAGCCTTCTTCCTGCTGGCGACGGTCGCCACGGTTTCCGGCCTTCTGGTCGTCACCGCGCGCAACCCCGTGCACAGCGTGCTGTGGTTGATCCTGACCTTCTTCTCGGCGGCGGGCCTGTTCGTCCTGATGGGGGCGGAGTTCCTGGCGATGCTGTTGGTCGTCGTCTATGTCGGCGCGGTCGCGGTGCTGTTCCTGTTCGTCGTCATGATGCTGGACGTCGACTTCCTGAAACTGCGCGAGGGCTATGCGCGGTATCTGCCGATCGGAGCGATCATCGCCGCGATCCTGCTGGCCGAAATGATCATGGTCTCCTTCGCCGTGGTCCGGGGCGGCGCGGCCGCTGACGGAACCGACCTGGCGGCGCCCAGCGCCAGCATGACCAATGTCGAGGCCATCGGCCGGGTGCTCTACACCGACTACATCTACTTCTTCCAGGCGGCCGGGATCGTGCTGCTGATCGCCATGATCGGCGCCATCACCCTGACGCTGCGCCACAAGCCGCATATCAAACGCCAGAACATCGCCGACCAGGTCAATCGCCCGGCCGCCAAGGCGATGGAAGTCAAGTCGGTCCAAACCGGGCAGGGCGTCTCGCCCGAGGAGCTTCTCTGATGGCTATCGGTCTAACCCACTATCTGACGGTCGCCGCCATCCTGTTCACCATCGGGGTGTTCGGCATCTTCGTGAACCGCAAGAACGTCATCATCATCCTGATGTCGATCGAGCTGATCCTGCTGGCCGTGAACATCAACTTCGTGGCTTTCTCGTCCTATCTGCACGACATCAGCGGGCAGATCATGGCCATGTTCGTCCTGACCGTCGCCGCGGCCGAGGCCGCCGTCGGCCTGGCGATCCTCGTGACCTTCTTCCGTAACCGCGGTGACATCGCGGTCGACGACGCTTCCGTGATGAAGGGCTAAGCGTGAACCTCCATACCCTCGTCATTCTGGGCGTCTTCGCCCCGCTGCTGGGCGCCGCGATCGCGGGCTTCTTCGGCCGCCGGATCGGCAATATCCCGTCGCAGGCGGTCACGACCGGCCTGCTGTTCTTCTCGTGCGCCGTCGCCTGGACGGTGTTCGGCCAGTGGACCTGGGGCCATCTTGAGCCCTTCGCCATCCGTCTGGCGCCCTTCATCAACGTGGGCGACTTCCACTCGGCCTGGTCGATCCGCATCGACGCCCTGTCGGCGACCATGCTGATCGTCGTGACCAGCGTGTCGTCGCTGGTCCACCTGTATTCCTGGGGCTACATGGCCGAAGACGACAGCCGGCCGCGCTTCTTCGCCTATCTGTCGCTGTTCACCTTCATGATGCTGGCGCTGGTGACGGCCGCCGACTTCATGCAGATCTTCTTCGGCTGGGAAGGCGTGGGCCTGGCGTCCTATCTGCTGATCGGCTTCTGGTACAAGAAGCCGACGGCCAGCGCCGCCGCCATCAAGGCCTTCGTCGTCAACCGGGTGGGCGACTTCGGCTTCGTCCTGGGGATCATGACGATCTTCTGGATGTACGGCACCATCAACTTCGCCGAACTGTTCCCCATGATCGGGACCAAGGCCGGCACGACCTGGGAGTTCCTGGGCGTCCACTGGTCCGCGCTGGATCTGGCCGGCTTCCTGCTGTTCATCGGCGCCATGGGCAAGTCGGCCCAGTTCTTCCTGCACACCTGGCTGCCCGACGCCATGGAGGGCCCGACGCCCGTCTCGGCCCTGATCCACGCCGCGACCATGGTGACGGCGGGCGTCTATATGGTCTGCCTGCTGAGCCCCATCTATGAGCATGCGCCGGGCGCGGCCCAGATCATCGCCATCATCGGCGCGATCACGGCCCTGTTCGCCGCCACGGTCGGTCTGACCCAGAACGACATCAAGCGGGTGATCGCCTATTCGACCTGTTCGCAGCTGGGCTACATGTTCTTCGCGGCGGGCGTCGGCGCCTATCAGGCCGCCATGTTCCACCTGTTCACCCACGCCTTCTTCAAGGCCCTGCTGTTCCTGGGCGCGGGTTCGGTGATCCACGGCATGCACCACGAGCAGGACATGCGGAAGATGGGCGGTCTGTGGAAGCTGCTGCCCGTCACCTATGCGGTCATGACCATCGGCACCATCGCCATTACCGGCCTGGGCATTCCCGGCGTCGGCGGCTTCGCTGGCTTCTATTCCAAGGATTCGATCATCGAGAGCGCCTACGCCTCGGCGGCCTCGGGCCATAGCGCGGTCGGTCTGTTCGCCTTCTTCGTCGGCATCATCGCCGCCGGTCTGACGGCCTATTATTCCTGGCGTCTGATCTTCATGACCTTCCACAACAAGCCGGTGTGGAAGGAAGAGGGCGACGCGCACCATGCCGCCCATCACGCGGATGATCACGCCTCGCACGCCCAGCTGGAAACCCATTCCGAGCCGGTCACGGACGCCCATGCCCACGACGATCACGCGCATGACGATCATGGCCACCACGGCCCGCTGAAGCCGCACGAAAGCCCGCCGGTCATGCTGATCCCGCTGATCCTGTTGTCGGTCGGGGCGGTCGCCGCAGGTTTCGTCTTCGCGCCGCACTTCATCGGCCATCACGAGGGCGAGTTCTGGCGGGGAGCGATCTTCACCGGGGCGCACAATCACGTCCTGCACGAAAGCCATGAGGTGCCGACCTGGGTGAAGTGGTCGCCGCTGATCCTGACCCTGCTGGGCACCGCCGTCGCCTACTGGATCTATGTGGTCCATCAGGGCATGGCGCGCCGCATGGCCGAGCGCGACGGCGTCGTGTACCGCTTCCTCTACAACAAGTGGTATTTCGACGAGCTGTACGACTTCGTCTTCGTGCGCGGCTTGCGCGCCATCGGGAACTTCTTCTGGAAGGTCTGCGACGTGAAGATCATCGACGGCCTCGGCCCGAACGGCGCCGCCTGGGCGTCGCTGAAATCCGCCGCGCGGCTGGGCAAGCTCCAGTCCGGCTATGTCTATCACTATGCCTTCGTGATGCTGCTCGGGGTGGCTGGATTGCTCACCTTCGCCATCCTCGCGTGGGGAGCCTGAGCCCGTGCCCTACATCCTGAGCCTCGTCACCTTCCTGCCGCTGGCCGGCGCCCTGGCGATCCTGATCGCCCGGTTGTCGTCCAAGTCGCAGGACGCCGCCGCGCCCGCCGCGCGCTGGATCGCCCTGATCACCACCCTGGTCGTGCTGGCCGTGTCCGTCGTGCTGGTCGCCGGCTTCGATCCGAAGAACCCGGCCTATCAGTTCGTGGAGTTCGCGCCCTGGTTCGCCGGCGCCAGCTATCACCTGGGCGTCGACGGGATTTCGATCCTGTTCGTGCTGCTGACGGCCTTCCTGATGCCGATCTGCATCCTGGCCAGCTGGAAGTCGGTCGAGAAGCGCGTCGTCGAATATATGATCGCCTTCCTGATCCTGGAGACGCTGGTCATCGGCGTGTTCACGGCGCTGGACCTGTTTCTGTTCTACATCTTCTTCGAAGGCACCCTGGTTCCGATGTTCCTGATCATCGGCATCTGGGGTGGTCAGAACCGGATCTACGCGGCCTACAAGTTCTTCCTCTATACGCTGCTGGGGTCCGTCCTGATGCTGCTGGCCATGTTGTGGATGGCGCACACGGCGGGCACGACCAGCATCCCTGAACTGAAGCGGTTCGCCTTCGACCCAGCGGTGCAGCCGATCCTGTGGCTGGCCTTCTTCGCCTCGTTCGCGGTGAAGATGCCGATGTGGCCGGTCCACACCTGGCTGCCCGACGCCCACGTCCAGGCCCCGACGGCCGGTTCGGTCATCCTGGCCGGCATCCTGCTGAAGCTGGGCGGGTATGGCTTCATCCTGTTCAACGTGCCGATGTTCCCGCAGGCGTCGGAGATGTTCCGACCGCTGGTCTTCACCCTGTCGGTGATCGCCATCGTCTATACGTCGCTGGTCGCCTGGCGTCAGACGGACATGAAGAAGCTGATCGCCTATTCGTCGGTCGCGCACATGGGCTTCGTCACCCTGGGCATCTTTTCGGGCAACGACATCGGCATGCAGGGCGCCATCTTCCAGATGATCAGCCACGGCCTGATCTCGGGTGCGCTGTTCCTGTGCGTGGGCGTGGTCTACGACCGTATGCACACCCGCGAGATCGCCCTTTACGGCGGCCTGACGTCCAAGATGCCCTGGTATGCGGCCATCTTCCTGATGTTCACCATGGCCAACGTCGGCCTGCCGGGTACCTCGGGCTTCATCGGCGAAGTGCTGACGATGACGGGCGCCTATCGGGCTTCGACCTGGGCGGCGCTGGTCGCGGCCTCGGGCGTCATCTTCTCGGCGGTTTACGCCCTGACCCTGTACCGGGCGATGATGTTCGGCGAGATCACCAATCCCAAGCTTGAAACGATCAAGGACATCGACAAGCGCGAACTGCTGCTGTTCGTGCCGCTGATCCTCGGCACCCTGTGGCTGGGCGTCCAGCCGGGCGTCGTCCTCGATTACACCGGGCCCGCCGTCGAGGCCCTGACCAGCGCCTATCGCGCCGCGATCGGCGGGTGAGACCAACAATGCCTGATCTTTCCTCCGCCCTGCATCTCGCCGCTTCGGAACTGACCCTCGCGGTCGGCGCCCTGGTCCTGCTGATGGTCGGCGCCTTCATGGGCGACAAGAGCGCCCGCCTGGTGTCGATCCTGTCCGTGCTGCTGCTGATCGCCGCCGCGGTGATCGCCGTCACCGGCCCTTGGGGCGTCGCCTTCAACGGCGCCTATGTGGCCGATCCGCTGGCCATCTACGCCAAGAGCCTGATCTATCTGTCGGCGGCGGTCGCCATCATCCTGGGCGACGGCTGGATGAAGCGGACGCGGATCGCCAAGTTCGAGTATCCGGTCCTGATCGTGCTGGCTTCGGTCGGCATGGGCATGATGGCGTCCTCTGGCGATCTGATCTCCATGTATGTGGGCATCGAGCTGCATTCGCTGGCGCTGTATGTCCTGGCCGCCTTCCACCGCGACGACGTCAAGGCGTCGGAAGCGGGGCTGAAGTATTTCGTCCTGGGAGCCCTGTCGTCCGGCCTGCTGCTGTACGGCGCCAGCCTGATCTACGGTTTCGCCGGTTCGATGCGGTTCCAGGACATCGCCGCCTTCGCGGTCGATCATCCCTCGACCGGCCTGCTGTTCGGCCTGGTCTTCCTGATCTGCGGCCTGGCGTTCAAGGTTTCGGCCGCGCCGTTCCACATGTGGACGCCCGACGTCTATGAGGGCGCGCCGACGCCGGTCGTGGCCCTGTTCGCCACGGCCCCGAAGGTCGCGGCCATGGTGTTGATCGCGCGCGCGCTGGAAGCCGGTTTCGGCGACGCCCACGCCCAGTGGTCGCAGGTGCTGATCGCCATCTCCCTGATCAGCTTCGTCGTCGGCGCCTTCGGCGGTCTGGTGCAAAAGGACATCCAGCGCCTCCTGGCCTATTCGTCGATCGCCAACATCGGTTATGCGCTGTTGGGCATTGCGGCGGGCACGTCGGCGGGGCTTCAGGCCATGCTGATGTTCATGACCCTGTATGTCATCGACCAGTTGGGCTTCTTCGCCATCCTGCTGTCGCTGTCGCGTTCGGGACGTCCCATCCGCCGCATCCAGGATCTGGCGGGGCTGAAGAGGGACAAGCCGGTGACGGCCGTGGCCCTGACCATCCTGTCGCTGTCGGTCCTGGGGATGCCGCCGTTCTCGGGCTTCTGGGGCAAGTACTATGTGTTCGGCGCCGCCGCCAATGCGGGCCTGTGGCCGGTCGCGGCCGTCGGTCTGGTCGCCTCGGTCGTGGCCGCCTTCTACTATCTGCGGATCATCAAGCTGATGTGGTTCGATGCGCCCGTGGACGAAGTGGTCGCCGACAAGGCTCCGGTCGAGGCTCAGTGGATCGGCTGGGCCTGCGCGGCCTTCGCCTTCCCGCTGGTGATCGTCGGTCTGACCTGGCTGGAGCCGCTGACCAAGGCCGCGAGCGCCGGCTTCGGGAACGGTTAGGGCGTTGACGCCCGCCCCCCTGGTCATTCTGGACGAGATCGACTCGACCAACGCCGAGGCGCGGCGTCTGGCCGAGGCCGGCGAGCTGGGGCCCAGATGGATCGTGGCCCGTCGCCAGACGGCCGGGCGCGGACGGCGCGGACGGGCCTGGATCGACAAGCCGGGCAATCTGGCCGCAACGCTGCTGATCAGGGTGCAGGAGACGGCCCGCGAGGCCGCCCAGACGACCTTCATCGCCGCCCTGGCCGTCGCGGACCTGATGGACGTGTTCGTGTCGCCGGTCTTGGTCTCGATAAAGTGGCCCAACGACGTGCTGCTGGATGGGCGAAAGGCGTCGGGCATCCTGGTCGAAAGCGGGCCGCACCCGGCCGGAGGGCTGTGGCTGGCGGTCGGGATCGGCGTCAATCTGACCCATGCGCCCGAGGGCACGGAATCCGTCTCTGGCGCCATCGCCGACAGTCTTCGCGCCGACCTGACCTTCGCGCCGCCGGTCGAGGCCGCCGCCGAAATCCTGGCGGAGACCTTCGCTGTCTGGTGGGGGCGTTGGCAGACCCTGGGGTTCGAGCCGGTTCTGGACGCCTGGACCAGCCGTCTGACGGGATTGAACGGTCCCTGCACGGTGCGGCTGGATCATGAGACGATCGAGGGCTTGGCCGAAGGGGTGGAGCCCGACGGGGCGCTTCGTCTGCGTCTGGCCGATGGCTCTGCGCGCCTGATTTCCGCCGGCGATGTGTTCTTCGGCGCCGCGCCCCGGAGCGGGGGGGGCTGATGCTGCTGGCGATCGAACAGGGCAATACGAACACGCTGTTTGCGGTTCACGACGGCGTGGAGTGGATCGCCCAGTGGCGCGCCGCGACCGAGGCCAGTCGCACCGCCGACGAATACGCCGTCTGGCTGCAACAACTGCTGGCCATGAAGGATCTGAAGTTCGGGCAACTGACGGGCTGCATCATCTCCAGCGTGGTGCCGCAGTCGATCTTCAACCTGCGCAATCTGGCGCGGCGTTATCTGAACCTTGAGCCCCTGGTGATCGGCGAGAACGTCGAACTGGGCATCGAGGTGCGGATCGCAAAGCCCAGCGAGGCCGGGGCGGACCGTCTGGTCAACGCCATCGGGGCCAAGCTGCTCTATCCCGGCGATTTGATCGTGATCGACAGCGGCACGGCGACCACATTCGACATCGTCGCGGCGGACGGCGCCTTCGAGGGCGGGTTGATCGCGCCGGGCATCAATCTGTCGCTGCAGGCCCTGCACGAGGCGGCGGCCAAGCTTCCGCGCATCGCCATCCAACGCCCCGACAAGGTCATCGGCAAGGGCACGGTCGAGGCCATGCAGTCCGGCGTCTTCTGGGGCTATGTCTCGCTGATCGAAGGTCTGGTCAGCCGCATCAAGACGGAGTGGGGCGCCCCCATGACTGTCATCGGCACCGGCGGCGTCGCCAGCCTGTTCGAAGGCGCGACCGACAGCATCGACCATTTCGATTCGGATCTGACGATCCGCGGCCTCCTCGCAATCTGGCGTCGCAACGCCCATTTGACTGACTGAATGAAAAAGCAAACCCAAGACGAACTCGTTTTCCTGCCGCTGGGCGGCTCGGACGAGGTCGGTATGAACCTGAACGCCTATGGCTATGGCCCCGAGACGAACCGCGAATGGCTGGTCGTCGATGTGGGCGTGACCTTCGGCGACCTGTCCACGCCCGGCGTGGACGTGATCGTGCCCGATCCCGCCTTCCTGCAAGGCGAGAACATTCGCGGCATCGTTCTGACCCACGCCCACGAGGACCATATCGGCGCCCTGGGCTGGCTGTGGCCGCAGTTGAAGGCGCCGGTCTATGCGACGCCGTTCACCGCCTATCTGATCCGCGACAAGCTGCGCGAACGCAATCTGCTGGATCAGGTCGAACTGATCGAGGTGCCGTTGGGCGGATCGGTCCAACTGGGGCCGTTCGGCGTGACCTTCGTCACCATGACCCACTCCATCGCCGAGCCGAACGGCCTGGCCATCGACACGCCTCTGGGCCTGGTGTTCCACACCGGCGACTGGAAGATCGACGATCAGCCGGTGATCGGCAGCCAGACCGACGCGCCCGCCATCCGCGCCCTGGGCGACAAGGGCGTTCTGGCGATGGTGTGCGATTCCACCAATGTCTTCGTCCCGGGAGTCGCCGGGTCCGAGGGCGATGTGGCGGTTGCGCTGGCCGATCTGATCTCGACCCTGAAGGGCAGGGTGGCGGTCGGCTGTTTCGCCTCCAACGTCGCGCGGATGGACAGCGTGATCCGCGCAGCCGAAGCCTGCGGGCGCCGCGTCGCCCTTGCCGGTCGGTCGATGCACCGCATCACGGCGGCGGCCAAGCACGTCGGCATGTTGCAAGGGGTGAAACCCTTCCTGTCCGACGAGGAAGCCCGCGTCTGGCCGGCCGATCAGATCCTGTATCTGTGCACCGGCAGCCAGGGCGAGGCGCGCGCGGCCCTGTCGCGCGTCGCCGACGGCACCCATCCCACCGTCAAGCTGGGCCTGGGCGACCACTGCATCTTCTCTTCGCGCCAGATTCCGGGCAACGAACTGGCCATCGGCCGGTTGCAGGACCGGTTGGCGGATCGGGGCGTGCGCCTCTACACCGAGAAGGACCATCCCGGCATTCACGTCTCCGGCCACCCATGCCGCGAGGAACTGAAGCAGATGTACCAGTGGGCGCGGCCCCAGATCGCCGTGCCGACCCACGGGGTGCGCCGCTTCCTGTTGGAACACGCCAATCTGGCCCAGGAGATGGGCGTTGCGGAGACCGTGACGCCGCGCAACGGCGACATGGTGCGCCTGGCGCCTGGCCCGGCCGCCATCGTGGACGAGGTGCCGAACGGCCGCCTCTACGTCGACGGCGGCATGCTGGTGACGGAACAGGGGGAGGCGCTGAAGGAGCGTCGCCACGCCTCGACCAACGGGGTGCTGATCGTCAGCTTCTGCCTGGACAAGCGCGGGCGGATCGTCAGCGACATCGACATCCGCAGCGTCGGCCTGCCGGGCGACCTGAAGACGCCGCTGGGCGACGCTCTGGACGATCTGGCCGAGCGGGTCGAACAGGTGGTCAAGAGCCTGAAGGGCGAGGCGCTGGACGACGAGATGGTCATCGAACAGGCGGTCGCGCGCGTGTTGAAGAAGGCCAGCCAGCAGATATGGGATCGGCGACCGATCGTCGAAACCATCGTCCTGAGGCTGTAAGAGGCAGGGATGGCCGAACGTCTCTTCCTGCTGAACCCGGACTGGCGCGACGAACTGGGCGGGCCCTGGTTCTGTCCGCCCGGCGCGCTGATCGAAGGGGTGCTGGGTCTGTATCCACGACTGCGCGCGCAGTTGGACGTAACCCATCTGGACCACGCGCGTCCGCGCCAACCGGTCATCGACCAGGTGGGCGAAGATCATCAGAGCTGCCCGATCCTGGTGCTGGACGGCGAACTGGACTGGCCGGAGGCGCAGACCAGCCAGACGACCGGCCGTCGCTTCCTGCAGGATGCGGCCATCATTCCCTATCTGGCCGCCCGCTACGGGATCGGCCTGCCGCATCCCTAGAGGTCCGTCATGCCCATCGGCGTCTTCACCATGGTCGGCATCTACATCATCGTCTGGTGGACGGTGCTGTTCGCGGTCCTGCCGTTGGGCATGGCCGGGGAGACCAAGGAGCCGCCGACCGACGGGGCGCAGTGGGGCGCGCCGCGCACGCCCAATCTGAAGAAAAAGTTCCTGACCACCACCTGGGTGTCGGCGCTGGTCTGGGTGTTCATCATGGTGCTGATTTTCACCGGTTGGCTGCCGCTGCCGGACTTCTCCAGCGCGCCGGCGGTCTAAACGTGACGGCGGCCTAGCTTTCGCCCCGCTGCACCGGCTAAAGCCTAGGTCTGTCTCTACGCCTAGGATTCCCCGACCATGCGCCTGTCGCGCTTTTTCCTGCCCACGCTGAAGGAAGCCCCTTCTGACGCACAGATTGTTTCGCACCAGCTGATGCTGCGCGCGGGCATGATCAAGCAGGAGGCCGCCGGCATCTACGCCTGGCTGCCGCTGGGCCTGAAGGTGCTGCGCAAGATCGAGCAGATCGTGCGCGAGGAGCAGATGCGGGCAGGGGCGGTCGAACTGCTGATGCCGACGCTGCAACTGGCCGACCTGTGGCGCGAGAGCGGCCGTTACGACGCCTATGGCCCCGAGATGCTGCGCATCACCGACCGGCACGAGCGCGAACTGCTGTACGGCCCCACCAACGAGGAGATGATCACCGACATCTTCCGGGCCTATGTGAAGTCCTACAAATCGCTGCCGCTGAACCTGTTTCATATCCAGTGGAAGTTCCGCGACGAGCGCCGTCCGCGCTTTGGCGTGATGCGCGGACGCGAGTTCCTGATGAAGGACGCCTATTCGTTTGACGTGGACGAGGCGGCGGCGCGCGTCGCCTATAACCGCATGTTCACCGCCTATCTGAACACCTTCGCCCGTCTTGGGCTGAAGGCCGTGCCGATGCGCGCCGACACCGGCCCCATCGGCGGCGATCTGAGCCATGAGTTCATCGTCCTGGCCGAGACGGGTGAGAGCGAAGTCTTCTGCGACCGCAAGCTGGTGGAGATGCCCGCGCCGGGCGACGACTTCAGCCCCGAGGCGGTGCAGGCCGTGTTTGACGCGCGCACCGCCCTCTACGCCGCCACCGAAGAGATGCACGATCAGGCGCAGTTCGAGGCGCAGACCGCCGAGGGCGACCGCCTGTCCGCGCGCGGCATCGAGGTCGGCCATATCTTCTATTTCGGCACCAAATATTCGGCGCCGATGAAGGCCAAGGTCGCCGGACCCGACGGTCAGGACGCCGAGGTCCATATGGGCAGCTATGGCGTCGGCGTGTCACGCCTGCTGGGCGCCATCATCGAGGCCAGCCACGACGACGGCGGCATCATCTGGCCCGACTCGGTCGCGCCGTTCGACGTGGTCGTCATCAATCTGCGCGTCAATGACGAGGCCGTCTCGGCCGCCTGCGAAGACGCGGTGGCCCAGTTGGAGGCGCTTGGCAAGGACGTGCTGTACGACGACACCGACGAGCGTCCGGGCGGCAAGTTCGCCACCGCGGATTTGATCGGCGTGCCTTGGCAACTGACCATCGGTCCCAAGGGTTTGGCCGACGGCGTGGTCGAGTTGAAGCGCCGGGCCACCGGCGAGAAGGTTTCCGTCGCCCTGGCCGAAGCAATTGAAAGGTTGACGGCTTGAGCCTGCCCGCCCGTTCTTCCGGCGCCTTCTCCTCCTGGGAGATCGGCCTGGCCCTTCGTTATCTGCGTGCCAAGCGCAAGGAGGGCGGCGTCGCCCTGATCGCCATCATCAGCTTCATCGGCATCCTGCTGGCGGTGATGGCGCTGATCGTGGTGCTGAGCATCATGTCCGGCTTCCGCACCGAACTGCTGGGGCGGATGCTGTCGTTCAACGGGCATATGTATGTGCAGGGACCGGTGCTGACCTCGCCGGATCGGGACGCCGCGCTGAAGCGGATCGCGGCCGTGCCGGGCGTGGTCAGCGCGAGCCCTCTGAACGAGGCGCAAAGCCTGGTGCGCGTCGGCAGCTATACGACAGGCGCGGTCGTGCGCGGCGTGCGGCCGCAGGATCTGGCCGACACCAAATTCGTGTTCGACAGCCTGACGCCAGCCGAGCGCGAAAGCTTCGGCAAGGGCGCCTATGGCGGCGACCGCATCCTGATCGGCGCGGCCCTGGCCAACAGCCTGGGCGTTCGGGTCGGCGATCCGATCACCCTCTATTCCCCGACGGGCGCCGACAGCGCCTTCGGCAATCTGGGCGGGCTGGAGAAGACCTATTTCGTGGGCGGGCTGTTCCGTTCGGGCGCCGCAGACTACGACCGGGCCTTCATGTTCATGCCGCTGGAGCAGCAGCAGCTGTTCTTCGGCAAGGAGGGCGTCTGGGACGTGATCGAGATCAAGGTCGCCGACGCCGACAAGGTGGGCGCCATGACCGATGCGATCCGCAAGGCCGCCGGACCCGGTGCGGTCGTGACCGACTGGCGCGAACGCCAGGCCGCCTTCTATGGCGCCCTGAGGGTCGAGCGGGTGGCCATGAGCATCATTCTGGGCATGGTGGTGGCCATCGCCGCCCTGAACATCATTTCCGGCATTGTCATGCTGGTGAAGAACAAGACCAAGGACATCGCCATTCTGCGCACCATCGGCGCCAGCCCGTCGGCGATCCTGCGCGTCTTCTTCATGGCGGGGTCGATGATCGGGGTCGCGGGCACCGTCGCGGGTCTGGTGCTGGGGCTTCTGTTCTGCCTGAACATCGGCTCCATCCAGCATTTCCTGGAGTGGGTGTTTCAGACCAAGCTGTTCAACTCGGACGTCTATATGCTGGATTCCATCCCGGCCCTGGTCGATCCGGTGGACGTGATCTGGATCACCGTCTGGGCGACCTTCATGTCATGCGTCGCCAGCCTGATCCCGTCGTGGCTGGCCACCCGGATCGATCCGATCGAGGCGCTGCGTTATGAGTAAGTCCGCCGCCATCCTGTCCGTGCGCGGCCTGACGCGCACCTACGACACCGCCCAGGGCGGCCTGACGGTGCTGAGAGGCGTGGACCTGGATGTCTATCCGGGAGAGATCGTCGGCCTGATCGGGCCTTCGGGTTCGGGCAAGTCGTCGCTGCTGCACGCCGCAGGCCTGCTGGAGCGCCCCACGGCCGGGGTCGTGACCATCGACGGCGAGGCCGTCGGCGACCTGGACGAGCGCGCGCGCACGCGCCTGCGCCTCAGCCGGATCGGTTTCGTCTATCAGTTCCACCATCTGCTGCCCGAGTTCGACGCCCGCGACAACGTCGCTCTGCCGATGCGGATCGCCGGCGTGTCGCAGGCCGAGGCCCGTCGTCGCGCGGAAGAGACGCTGAAGACCCTGGGCCTGGGCGACCGACTGACGCACCAGCCGGCCCAACTGTCGGGCGGCGAGCAGCAACGGGTCGCCATCGGCCGGGCCCTGGCCAACGGACCGCGGCTGCTGCTGGCCGACGAGCCGACCGGCAACCTGGATCCGACGACCAGCCAGTCCGTGTTCGAATCCCTGCGGTCTCTGGCCAAGACGACGGGCGTCGGCGCCCTCATCGCCACGCACAACATGGAACTGGCCGGCCATATGGACCGCGTCTTCGCCCTGAAGGACGGACTTCTGGAAGAGCGGGCGGCCGAGAGCCACGCCTACTGAAGCGGCCGGAGGCTCGAATCGCGACCCGGGTGGCAAGTGCGTGGGAATACGAGGTGTCGCTGCGCGTGGCGGCCCTATATCCTGGGTCGATGAAGAGGCGTGGGCTCGCCGCGAATGGTATTGCGGCGTGAGGAATATGAATCAGAAGGCCGAGGCTGCAGTCTCCGACGCCGGGCGGGCGCGGAGCCGGACAGAAACCCGAAGCGGTCAGGAAATCGTGGTGGTGGACGACGACGCCGCCATCCTGTCCATGACCCTGCTCACCTTCCGCGAGGCCGGTTACGACGCCGTCGGATTCAGCGATCCGCTGGACGCCCTGATGTGGGTGTCGGACGCCGATCCGACCTGCATCGTCGTCGACCTGAAGCTGCCGGGCGTGGAAGGGTTGGACCTGGTCAGCGCCTTCTGCGCCTTCGGCCGGCACGCCGTCATCCTGGTCAGCGCCTATGTCGATGTCATCACGACGGTCGACGCGATGCGGATGGGGGTCGACAACGTCCTGACCAAGCCGACGTCGCCCGAGACCCTGCTGGGCGCGGCGCGCCACGCCTTGGACGTGCTGGTCTCCATGCCGCGGCAGGACGTTTTGACCTTCACCCGGCGCGAGCGGCAGGTGGCCGAGTTCATCGTGGCGGGCAAGACCACCAAACAGATCGCCCAGGCTCTGGCCCTGAGCCCGCGCACGGTCGAGTTCTTCCGCGCCAGCCTGTTGCGCAAGACCCAGTCGCCGAACTCGGCGGCCCTGGCCTCGGCCCTGACCCGCATCGGATTTCACGCGCCCGACGCTTGACGGGAACAAATATGGAACATAGAACATTCCCGGAACACACAAGGTGATCTGGGGATAAGGCCATGCCGCGTTTGATGAGGGATATGCTGTCGCTTGCGTCGTGCGGCGGCTTCGTCTGGATGGTCTGGCAGGCGGCGCTGATGGCCACGAGCGTTTGACGCGGCAGCTCGGCCGTTGGCAGGCGCGCCGAGTCGGCGTCTGATCGGCGGTCGAGGTAAAGGAGCGAAGGATGAGCGCAGCAGGGGCCATGGGGTTCGTCCATCTGCGGGTGCGCTCGGCCTATTCGCTGCTGGAAGGCGCCATAAAGGCGGGCAAGATCGGCAAGATGGCGGCCGACGCCGGCATGCCGGCCGTGGCCGTCGCCGACCGGGCCAATCTGTTCGGCGCCTTGGAGTTCAGCCAGACGGCCAAGGACGCGGGGGTTCAGCCTATCGTGGCCTGCGCCCTGCCGGTGCGGGGTATCGGCGGCCAGATCAACGCGCGCTGGGCCAAGACGCCGACCGTGGTTTTGCTGGCGCAGAACGAGGCCGGGTGGCTGAACCTTTGCGCCCTGTCGTCCGCCGCCTATCTGGAAGCCGGCGAGATGGCCGAGCCGGGCGTGGAGTGGGCTCAGGTCGCCGCGCGCGCCGAGGGGCTTATCCTGCTGTCGGGTGGACCGGACGGACCGGTGGATCCTCTATTCGTTCAGGGCAAGGGCGCCGAAGCTGCGGAAGCCTTGCAGGCGATGAAGGCGGCGTTCGGCGACCGCTTTTATGTCGAACTGCAACGCCACAATCTGAACGACGAGCGCTTGGCCGAGGCGGGCCTGGTTCGCTGGGCCTATGACAATGACGCGCCGCTGGTGGCGACCAACGACGTCTATTACGCCAAGGCCGCCCAGGCGAAGTCGCACGATGCGCTGCTGTGCATCGCCGACGGTGCCTTTACCGGCCAGGAGGACCGCCGTCGGATCACCGGCGAACACTGGTTCAAGTCGGCCGAGACGATGCGGACTTTGTTCGCCGACCTGCCCGAGGCCTGTGACAACACCATCGACATCGCCCGGCGTTGCGCCTTCCTGGTCAAGACCCATGCGCCGATCCTTCCGCGGTTCGACACGGGCGCCGGACGGTCCGAGGCCGACGAACTGGCGCACCAGGCGCGCGAGGGGCTGAAGGTTCGTCTGACCCAAGTGGCGCCGGCGGTGCCCGAGGCGGAATACTGGGCCCGCCTGGAATGGGAGGTCGGGATCATCCAGCAGATGGGGTTCCCCGGCTACTTCCTGATCGTGTCGGACTTCATCAAATGGGCCAAGGAGCACGGCATTCCCGTGGGGCCGGGGCGGGGCTCGGGCGCCGGGTCGCTAGTCGCCTGGTCCCTGACCATCACCGATCTGGACCCCTTGCGGTTCGGTCTGCTGTTCGAGCGGTTCCTGAACCCCGAGCGGGTCTCCATGCCCGATTTCGACATCGACTTCTGCCAGGAGCGACGGGAAGAGGTGATCGACTACGTCCAGGCCCACTACGGCAAGGACCGGGTCGCCCAGATCATCACCTTCGGTACGCTCCAGGCGCGGGCGGTGCTGCGCGACGTGGGGCGGGTGCTGCAGATGCCGCTGGGGCAGGTGGACCGGCTCTGCAAGATGGTGCCCAACAATCCGGCCAACCCCGTCACCCTGGCTCAGGCCATCGAGCTGGAACCGCGTCTGAAGGAGGCGCGCGATGCCGAGCCGGCGGTCCAGACCCTGCTGGAGACGGCGCTGGAGCTGGAGGGGCTGTATCGCAACGCCTCGACCCACGCGGCCGGTATCGTCATCGGCGACCGGCCGCTGACCGAACTGGTGCCTCTGTATCAGGATCCCCGCTCCACCATCCCCGCTTCCCAGTTCAACATGAAGTGGGTCGAGCCGGCGGGTCTGGTGAAGTTCGACTTCCTGGGCCTGAAGACCCTGACCACCCTGGACCGGGCGCACGGCTATCTCTCGCGGCGGGGCGCCGCGCCGGTGTGGAACCAACTGCCGCTGGACGACGCCAAGACCTATGAGCTGATGGCCTCGGGCCAGACGGTCGGGGTGTTCCAGCTAGAATCCCAGGGGATGCGCGACACCCTGCGCAAGATGCGCTGCGGCTCCATCGAGGAAGTGACCGCCCTGATCTCTCTTTATCGGCCGGGGCCGATGGAGATGATCGACACCTATATCGACCGCAAATTCGGCCGCGCCGAGGTCGATTATCTGCACCCCAGCCTGAAGGAGGTGCTGACCGAGACCTATGGGGTCATCATCTACCAGGAACAGGTGATGAAGATCGCCCAGATCCTGGCGGGCTACAGCCTGGGCGAGGCCGACCTGCTGCGTCGCGCCATGGGCAAGAAGAAGAAGGAGGAGATGGATTTCCAGCGGGCGCGCTTCATCAAGGGCGCGCTGGAAAAGGATGTGTCCGAGACCCAGTCCGGCTCCATCTTCGATCTGGTGGCCAAGTTCGCCGGCTATGGCTTCAACAAGTCGCACGCGGCCGCCTATGCGCTGATCTCGTTCCAGACCGGCTGGCTGAAGGCCAATCATCCGGTCGAATTCTTCGCCGCCTCCATGAGCCTGGACCTGTCCAACACCGACAAGCTGGCGGTCTTCTATCAAGATGCACGGCGGTTCGAGGTGCCGGTTCTGGCGCCCGACATCAACCGCTCATCGGCCGACTTCGACGTGGCGTGGGACGAGGGGCAGGGGGCGGTGCTCTACGCCTTGGGCGCCATTCGCAACGTGGGCCTGGAAGCCATGCGGCACGTCATCGAGGTGCGCGAGACGGGTGGACGGTTCGCCGACATCTTCGACTTCCTGGAGCGGGTCGATCCGCGCAGCGTCAACAAGCGGGCGCTTGAGGGCTTGGCCAAGGCCGGGGCGTTCGACAGTATTCATCCGAACCGGCGTCAGCTGGTCGAACAGGCCGACGTGCTGATGGCCTATTGCCAGAGCGTGGCGGCCGAGCGGGCGTCGTCCCAGGTCAGCCTGTTCGGCGGCGATCAGGCGCATGCGGCGCGTCCCCGGCTGAAGGCGGTCGATCCCTGGGTCGGGCCGGAGCGTCTGGACCACGAACTGGCGGCGGTGGGCTTCTATCTGTCGGGGCATCCGCTGGACGAGATGACCACGGCGTTGAAGCGCAAGCGCGTCACCTTCGTCGCGGAGGCCATTCCTCTTGCCGAGGGAGGACACGAAGCTTTCCAGATGGCCGGCGTGGTGCGGCGCAGGCAGGAGAGGGCCAGCGCGCGGACGGGCGAGAAGTTCGCCTTCGTCACCTTCTCGGATCCGACCGGGGAGTTCGAGTGCCTTTTCCCGCCCGAACAGCTGCGCAAATGCCGCGAGGTGCTGGAGCCGGGCGCGTCGGTCATGGTGCGGGTGCGCGCCAAGGCTGCGGACGGCGAGGTGCGCTTCTTCGGCGACGACGCCGCGCAGATGGACAATCTGCTGGATGACGCCAATCTGGGCCTGCGTGTTCATGTCTCCGCCCGCACCGCCGACGCCGAGGCCCTGAAGGCGCGGCTGGACCGAGCGCGGTCGGGCGCGATCGGCAAGGGGGGCGAGATTTTGCTGATGATCGCCGGTCTGGAGCAGGGACGGGAGGTCGAGGTCAAACTGCCCGGCCGCTATCGCCTGGACGGCGCCTTGCGCGGCGCGCTGAAGTCGGCGCCCGGCGTGGTGATGCTGGAAGACGCCTGACGGGCTACAGCCGCTGATGTATGGCTAAGCTTTTGATATTTCGGAACCTCACGGCCGCGTGATGGGTTTGGGCAGTCCATAGGGAGACTGATCCAATGAAAACTCTGACCCTTGCCGGCGTCGCGTCGCTCGCGCTTCTGGCGGCCTGCAACAACAACGGCGACAGCGCCCGCCAGAACGCCAACGAGGCGGTCAACGCCACCCAGGATGCGGCGTCGGGCGTCGTAGGCCAGACCTCGGCGGCCACAATGGGCGCCAATACGGTCGATGGCTTCGTCACCGGTCTGGCGGCCGGCAATATGTACGAATTGGAAGCCGCCAAGGTCGCCGAGGCGAAGTCCAAGAACGCGGACGTCAGGGCGCTGGCCGCCATGATCACCAAGGACCACACCGCCGCCGGTGAGAAACTGGCCGCTCTTGCGCCGACGGCTGCGCCGAACGTCGCCATCCCCACGACGCTGGACGAGCGTCGCAAGGGCCTGATCGACAATCTGAACGCCGCCACCCCAGGCGACTTCGACAAGGTCTATCTGGAACAGCAGGTCGCAGCGCACAACGAGACCCTGACCTTGCTGAACGGCTTCTCGGACAAGACCGACGCTCCGGCCTTGGCCGGTCTGGCGCGCGAACTGATCCCAACCGTCACGACGCACCGTGATCGCGCCCAGGCCCTGCTGGACGCCATGAAGTAGGCTTGATCGTCGTCACATCCGAAAGGCGGTCTCGAAAGAGGCCGCCTTTTTGGCGCGGGCGATGCAAGGCTTGCTATTTGGGGCCATCCCGCCTACATGGCCCCCGCATTTCGCAACGCGGGTGAGGCGCGATTCGGGGAGAAATCCCGATACGCACCATTCCGAGGGTCATTCGACCTTTAATCCCCCGCGCCACGTTGATCGGAAAAAGGACTGAACGATCATGGCTCTGCCTGAATTCTCGATGCGCACCCTGCTGGAAGCGGGCGCCCACTTCGGCCACCAGACGCACCGCTGGAACCCGAAGATGGACCGCTACATCTTTGGTTCGCGCTCGAACATCCACATCATCGACCTGTCGCAGACGATGCCGCTGTTCCACCAGGCTCTGGTGGCGGTGCGCGACGTCGCCGCCAAGGGCGGCCGCGTCCTGTTCGTCGGCACCAAGCGCCAGGCCGCCGAGCCGGTCGCCGAAGCCGCCAAGCGCTGCGCCCAATACTATATGAACAACCGTTGGCTGGGCGGCACCTTGACCAACTGGCGCACCGTTTCGGGTTCGATCGCCCGCCTGCGCGAACTGGAAGGCATTCTGGAAAACGGCGGTGAAGGCCGGAACAAGAAAGAACTGCTGACGCTGCAGCGCGAGAAGGACAAGCTGGAGCTGTCGCTGGGCGGCATCAAGGACATGGGTTCGATCCCGGACATCATGTTCGTGATCGACACCAACAAGGAAGCGATCGCGATCCAGGAAGCCCGCAAGCTGAACATCCCGATCATCGCCATCCTGGACACCAACTCCGACCCGGACGGCATCACCTATCCGGTCCCCGGCAACGACGACGCCGCCCGCGCCATCCAGACCTACTGCGATCTGATCGCCGACGCGGTTCTGGACGGTCTGGCTGCCGGCGCCTCGGCCTCGGGCGTGGATCTGGGCGCTTCGGAAGCTCCGGTCGAGCCGATGCTGCGTGAAGCCCCGGTCGTCGTCGAAGCCGAGGTCGAAGTCGTTCCGGCCGGCGCCGAAGGCGTCGCCGCCGAGCTGGAAGCTGTCGAAGCCGAGAAGACCGAAGGCTGATCGCCTGACGGTCTTCAGGTCGAGGGCCGTGCGTTGAACTGACACACGGCCGGGCTAAATCAGCCCGGCCGTTCCCACATACGAATCCCCCAAGGAGAAGAACATGGCCGAGATCACTGCCGCCCTCGTGAAGGAACTTCGCGAGCGTTCGGGCGTCGGCATGATGGACTGCAAGAAGGCGCTGGTTGAGAACAACGGCGACATCGACGCCGCCATCGACTGGCTGCGCGCCAAGGGCCTGTCCAAGGCCGCCAAGAAGGCCGACCGCGTCGCCGCCGAAGGCCTGGTCGCCGTGGCGTCCAAGGAAGACGGCAAGGGCGAAGTCGCCGCCGCCATCGAGTTCAACGCGGAAACCGACTTTGTCGCCCGTAACGAGCTGTTCCAGAACGCCGCCAAGTCGTTCGCCCAACTGGGCCTGGAGCACCACACGGTCGAGGCTCTGCACGGCGCCGAACTGGAATCCGGCAAGACGGTCCAGGACGAAGTGACCAACATGATCGCCACCATCGGCGAGAACATGCAGCTGCGCCGCGCCGCCCGCCTGTCGGTGTCGGAAGGCGTCGTTTCGACCTACGTCCACAACGCGGTTTCGCCGGGCGTGGGCCGCATCGGCGTGCTGGTGGCCCTGGAAGGCGAAGGCGACAAGACCGCGCTTCGCGAACTGGGTCGCAAGATCGCCATGCACGTCGCAGCCACCGCTCCGCTGTCGCTGAACACCGACGATCTGGACCCTGCCGCCATCGAGAAGGAACGCACCGTTCTGACCGAAAAGGCCAAGGAAGAGGGTCGTCCGGAAAACATGATCGCCAAGATCGTGGAAGGTCAGATCAACAAGTTCCAGAAGGACGTGGTGCTGTCCAAGCAGCCTTTCGTCATGGACCCGGACGTGACCATCGAACAACTGGTCGCCAACTCGGCCAAGGAACTGGGCTCCTCCAACCTGCACCTGGCCGGCTTCGTCCGCCTGGCGCTGGGTGAAGGCGTCGAGAAGGTCGAAGGCCCTGACTTCGCGTCGGAAGTCGCCTCCATGATGGGCGGCGCCTAACCCGTCTATCCCCTCATTCGTGAGGGTTTTGTATCAGAAGGGCGCGTTCGGCTTTGAAGGCCGGCGCGCCCTTCGTCTATAAGAAGCCGCCTGATTCAAGGGCGCAGCAGCCAACGGACCCTCCGCCCATGCCCGACGCCCCCTCGAACTTCCGCTACAAACGCGTGCTGCTCAAGGTTTCCGGCGAGGTGCTGATGGGCGATCAGGCCTTCGGCGTGGACATGAAGACCGTGGACACCGTCGCCAAGGCGGTCGCGGACGTGGCGGCCGAGGGCGTCGAGATCTGCCTGGTGATCGGCGGCGGCAACATCTTCCGCGGCCTTTCGAAGGCGGCGGCGGGCATGGAGCGCGCCCAGGCCGACTATATGGGCATGCTGGCTACCATCATGAACGCCCTGGCCATGCAGTCGGCGCTGGAAAAGATCGGCGTCTCGACCCGGGTGCAGAGCGCCATTCCGATGGCCGCCATCGCCGAACCCTACATCCGGCGTCGCGCGCTGCGTCATCTGGAAAAGGGGCGGGTGGTGATCTTCGCCGCCGGCGTGGGCGCGCCCTTCTTCACGACGGACTCGGGCGCCGCCCTGCGCGCCGCCGAAATGGGCTGCGACGCCCTGCTGAAGGGCACCAGCGTCGACGGCGTCTATACCGCCGACCCCAAGAAGGACCCGACCGCGACCCGCTACGAGACCCTGACCTATCAGGACGTTCTGGCCAAGGATCTGCGCGTCATGGACGCCTCGGCCATCGCCATGATGCGCGACACGGGCATACCGATCGTGGTCTTCTCCATCCGGGAAGACAATTCACTGCGCCGGACCCTGACGGGCGAAGGCACCTTCACGGTCATCAAGGACGCCTGAGCGCGTTCATGTGATCCGAAAGACAAGAGAGACGAGACCATGGCGAAACCTGACGTGACCACCTATCGCGACCGCATGGACAAGGCGGTCGGCGCCTTGAAGGAAGAGTTCAGCGGCCTGCGCACCGGGCGCGCCAACGCCGGCCTCCTGGAGCCCGTGCGTGTCGAGGCCTATGGCTCGACCTCGCCCCTGACGGCGGTGGCGGCCATCAGCGTGCCCGAGCCGCGCATGATCACGGTCAATGTCTGGGACAAGGGCATGGTCGTCTCGGTCGAGAAGGCCATTCGCAACGCCAATCTGGGCCTGAACCCCATCGTCGACGGCCAGACGTTGCGCATTCCCATCCCGCCGCTGACGGAAGAGCGCCGCAAGGATCTGGTCAAGCTGGCCGGCAAATACGCCGAGCAGCAGAAGATCGCCGTGCGCAACGTGCGTCGTGACGCCAACGACGACTTCAAGAAGGCCGAAAAGGCCGGCGACATCAGCCAGGACGAACAGAAGAAGCTGGAGACCGACGTCCAGAAGGAAACGGACGCCGCCATCAAGCGTATCGATGAGACCTTGAAGACCAAGGAACAAGAAATCATGCAGGTCTGAGGCGGAACGGCTTGGCGCTGAACGGACATTCCAGATGACGGCCGCGGCCCCAAGCCCGGACATCCCCGCTTCGGGCGTCGCGGGGCCGCGCCATGTCGCCATCATCATGGACGGCAACGGCCGCTGGGCGAAGGCGAGGGGACTGCCGCGCGCCCTGGGCCACCGTGAAGGCGTCCAGGCTCTGAAACGCACCATCCAGGCTGCGCCGGACCTGGGAATCGACTGCCTGACGGTGTTCGGCTTCTCCACCGAGAACTGGAGCCGGCCCGAGGACGAAGTCTCGGACCTGATGGGCCTGGTCCGAACCTATGTCGCCAGCGATCTGGCGCGGCTGGAGAAGGCCGGCGTCCGCCTGCGCATCCTGGGCCGCCGCGAAGGCCTGCCCGCCGACATAGCCAGGATCATCGACAAGGCCGAGGCGCAAACGGCCCACAATGACCGGTTTCTGCTTCAGGTCGCCTTCAACTACGGCGGTCGGGCCGATCTGGTGGACGCTGCGCAGCGCCACATGGCCCGGATGCTGGCGGGCGAGACCGACGCCCCTCTGACGGAGGCCGCGCTGGAGGCGGGTCTGGCCACGGCGGGATCGCCGCCTCTGGACCTGATCGTGCGCACCTCGGGAGAGCAACGGCTTTCCAATTTCCTGCTGTGGGAGGCCGCCTACGCCGAACTGGTGTTCCAGGACATCCTGTGGCCCGACTATGGCCCCAGGGCGCTGGCCGAGGCGGTCGAGACGTTCCGCCAGCGCGAGCGGCGTTATGGCGGCCGTCAACCGACGGCCACGGCGGTGTCGGCCTGATGCCCGTCAAGCCGCGCGACATCGCTCTGCGAGCCGCTTCCGCGGTCGTGCTGGCGCCGGCGGCGGTCGCCGCGACCTGGGTCGGGGGCGTCTGGTTTCTGGCCCTGATGACGGTCGCCAGCGTGGTCCTGGCCTTCGAATGGGCGGCGATGAGCGCGCCCCACGCCCGGCGCGTCATGGGCGGGGCCGTCACCTTCGGCATCGTTGCGGCCGTGTTCAGCGCCTATTTCGGCGCCATGTCTGTGGCCTTCGTCATGCTGGTGTTCGGGGCCGCAGCCGCCGGCGTTTACGCCCGAAGCCGGGGGCAGGAGGCGTTGGACGCCGCCTATGGGGTGCTCTACCTGGGCTGGCCGTCGGTGCTGCTGATCTGGCTGCGCGACGGTGTCGATCCGGTCGGCCTGCACTGGACGGTGCTGGTGTTCGCGGTGGCCTGGTCGGCGGACATCCTGGCCTATCTGGTCGGATCGACGTTGGGCGGACCCAAGCTGTGGCCGCGCTTTTCGCCGAACAAGACCTGGTCGGGTTTCATTGGCGGGATTCTGGCCGGCGCGGTCGCCGGCGCGGTCATGACCGTCTTGGTGGACATGGGGCGGCTGACCGTATTCTGGGGCGCGGTCATGGGCCTGGCCGGGGCGCTGGCGACCATGGGCGGCGACCTGTGGGAATCGGGCCTGAAGCGCCGTTTCGGCGTCAAGGACGCGGGCAACACCATTCCGGGCCACGGCGGCCTTCTGGACCGGGTGGACGGACTGATGTTCGCCGTGGTCGTCGTGGCGGCCGGCCGCCTGGTCGTTCTGATTCTGGAGCGGGCGGCTTGATCCGTCGGCGTGTCACGGTTCTGGGATCGACCGGCTCGGTCGGCTCCTCGACGCTGGACCTGATGGCGCAGGCCGAGGCCACGGGCACGGGGGTGTTCGAGGTCGAGGCCCTGACAGGCGGCGCCAACATCGCCAAACTGGCCGAGCAGGCGCGGCGCTGGAAACCTCGACTGGCGGTGACGGCCGATCCGGCGCGTCTGGACGATCTGCGCGACGCCCTGGCGGGAACCGACATCGCCGTGGCGGCGGGAGAGGACGCCGTGGTCGAGGCCGCGCTGCGCCCGGCGGACTGGATCATGGCCTCCATCGTCGGCGCCGCCGGACTGAAATCGGCCTGGGCGGCGGCCGGAACCGGCGCGATCCTGGCCCTGGCGAACAAGGAAAGCCTGGTGTGCTGCGGCGCGGCCCTGATCGACCGGGTGTCGCAGGCGGGCGGGCGGCTGATCCCCGTCGATTCCGAACATTCCGCCATTTTCCAGGTGTTTCCGGCCGAGGCCCCCGAGCGCGTGGCCAAACTGGTGCTGACGGCCTCGGGCGGGCCGTTCCGGCGGACGCCCCGCGATCAGATGACCGCCATCACGCCCGAACAGGCCGTGGCCCACCCGAACTGGAGCATGGGGGCCAAGATTTCCGTCGACAGCGCCACCATGGCCAACAAGGGCCTCGAGATGATCGAGGCGGCCTATCTGTTCGCCATGCCGGCCGAGCGGATCGATGTCGTGGTGCATCCGGAATCGATCATCCACAGCCTTGTGGAATATGTGGATGGATCGACCCTGGCCCAGATGGGGCCGCCGGACATGCGTACGCCCATCGCCTGCGCCCTGGCCTGGCCCGATCGTATCGCCTGGCCTGCGCCCAAGTTGGACCTGGCGGCTCTGGGGCGACTGACGTTCGAGGCGCCGGACGCGCGCCGCTTTCCCGCGCTGGATCTGGCCCGTCAGGCCCTGACGGCGGGCGGGGCGGCGCCGGCGGTGTTCAACGCCGCCAACGAGACGGCGGCCTTCGCCTTCCTTGACCGCAAGCTGGCGTTTCTCAATATTGCCGCAGTCGTCGCCGAAACCCTTGAGCGTGCGACGAAAGCGGGGACGGCTTTCGGCTCCGGAGACGCCTGCAACGCGGCCCTGTCGGTCGATGCGGAGGCCCGCCGGATGGCCCGGGCCGTCATCGCCAATCTCGCAAACGCGGCCTGATCGGCCAGGGGAGACGACTTTCGAATGCTGGGCGTCCTGGGTCAGGTCCTGATCTACATCGTGCCGTTCCTGCTGGTGTTGACCTTCATCGTCACCATCCATGAACTGGGCCACTTCCTGGTCGCGCGCGCCTTCGGGGTGAAGGTCGATCGTTTCGCCGTAGGCTTCGGCAGGGCGCTGTTCAGCCGCACGGACCGGCACGGCATCGAATGGCGGCTGGGCTGGTTGCCTTTGGGCGGCTACGTCAAATTCTCGGGCGACCTGGACGCGTCCAGCGTGCCGGATCAGGCGGGTTTGGCCGAACTGCGACAGCGCGTCGTCGCCGAACATGGGCCGGGCGCCGAGCGCGATTATTTCCATTTCAAACCGGTATGGCAGCGCGCCCTGATCGTGGTCGCGGGGCCGGCGGCGAACTTCATCCTGGCCGTCGCCATCTTCTCGATCAGCCTGATGGCCCTGGGCAAGGTGGTCCTGCCCGCGCGGGTGTTCGAGGTTCAGCCCAATACCCCGGCGGCGGCGGCGGGCTTTCGACCCGGCGACCTGATCACCGCCATAGACGGCCGCATGATCGAGGATGGGTCCGAGGTCAGCCGCGCCGTGATGCTGAGCGCGGGCGATCCCCTGCATTTCACGGTCGAGCGCGGGGCCGAGACCGTGGTGCTGACGGCCACGCCCCAGCGGCGAATCCAGGACGACCCCATCGCGGGTCGGATCAAGGTGGCGCAGATCGGCCTTATGATGCGTCCCGCCGCCAGCGATATTCGCCATGTCCGCTACGGGCCCGTCGATGCGGTGGGCGGCGCGGTCGTGCAGGTGAAGGACACGATCGGCGCGACCCTGACCTATCTGGGCCGTATGATCACGGGCCGGGAGTCGGGCGATCAGCTCAGCGGTCCCCTGGGCATCGCCAAGGTCAGCGGCTCCCTGACCAATGCGGTGGCCGAGGCCAGTCCGGACGCCGGTGCGTTCGCACTGAACCTGTCGGTGACAATGATCCGCCTTGCCGCCATACTTTCGATCGGAATCGGCTTTCTAAACCTGTTGCCCATTCCGGTGCTGGACGGCGGCCATCTGCTTTTCTACGGCTTCGAGGCCGTGGCGAGACGACCCGTGTCGGCCCGGTATCAGGAGATGGGCTATCGCGCAGGTCTTGCGCTTCTGGCGGGATTTATGTTGTTCGCGACGTGGAACGACCTACAGAAGCTCAACCTCTTCCAATTCCTCGGCGGGCTCGTCTCGTGAGCCGACGCCAGCCCCCGATGGTTTTCAGAATGAACGACATGACCTCTCGCGCCGCCGTCCGACTGGGCGCCCGTTCCAGCCTGCTCGCCCTCGCCGTCGCGGCGGGCTTCACCGCCCCGGCCCTGGCGCAGAGCGCGCCCGCGCAGCCGACCGCCGCGCCTGCGGCCCCGGCCGAGGCGACGCCTCATGTTCAGATGGCCGCGCCGCAGCCCATCACGATCAATCGCATCATCGTGCAGGGCGCACAGCGTATCGACCAGACGACGGTCCTGTCCTACCTGCCGATCCGGCCGGGCGACGCCGTGGACGCCTCTGTTCTGGACGTCGCCGTCCGCACCCTGTCGCGCACGGGCCTGTTCGCCGACGTGCAACTGGGCGTGCAGAACGGCGACCTGGTCGTCCAGATCGTGGAAAATCCGATCATCAACCAGGTGGTGTTCGAAGGTAATCACGCCCTGTCGCAGGACAAGCTGAACAAGGAAGTGACGCTGAAGCCGCGCGGCATCTACACACGCGCCAAGGTTCAGGAAGACGTCGGCTCCATCATCGAACTGTATCGTCTCCAGGGCCGCATCTCGGCCACGGTCACTCCCAAGCTGGTCCAGTTGGAACAGAACCGCGTGGACGTGGTCTTCGAGATCAACGAAGGCCCGCAGACCGGCATCAGCGCCATCAATGTGCTGGGCAACAAGGCTTTCTCGGATCGCGACGTGCGCGGCGTGATGGTCACGGAGAAGTCCCAGTGGTGGAAGTTCTTCTCGAACAACGACAACTACGACCCCAACCGGCTGGAATACGATCAGGAACAGCTGCGGAAGTTCTACACCAACCGCGGCTATTACGATTTCCGCATCATTTCGTCGGTGGCCGAGCTTCAACCCGATAATCAGGCGTTCGAGATCACCCTGACGTTGAACGAGGGCGACAAGTACAACTTCGGCAAGATCAACGTCGTCACCCAGAACGACCGGCTGAACGCCGATTTCCTGAAGGCGCTGGTGCCGATCCGCGAAGGTCAGTTGTACGAGAGCGACAAGATCGAGCAGGCGGTCGACGCCCTGACGTTCGCGGCCGGTTCGGCCGGCTATGCTTTCGTCGAGATCAATCCGACCTATCGCGCCAATCCTGAAACGGACACGGTCGATGTGACCTTCAACGTGTCGGAAGGCCAGCGCGTCTACATCGACCGCATCAATGTGGTCGGCAACACCCGCACTATCGACCCGGTCATCCGCCGCGAACTGCTGCTGACGGAAGGCGACGCCTATAACCGCGCCCTGATGGAGCGGTCGCGCAACAACCTCCGGGCGCTGGGCTTCTTCAAGGATGTGAAGGTGGAAGAGGAGCGCGGCAGCGCGCCCGACCGTTCGGTCATCAACGTCAATGTCCAGGAACAGCCGACCGGCGAACTGTCCGTCGGCGCAGGCTTCAGCTCGGTCGACTCCTTCACGGTGAACCTGGGCATTTCGGAACGGAACTTCCGCGGTCGTGGCCAGAACGTCGTCGCGCGCCTGGAATGGGGTTCGCTGCGTCAGCAGGTCGATTTCCGCTTCACCGAACCGAAGTTCCTGGGCCGCGACCTGCGCGCGGGCTTCGACCTGTTCCACTCGCGCTACGATCTCAGCAAATATTCGTCCTACGATTACCGTTCGACCGGCGGCGGCCTGCGTCTGTCCTATCCGCTGAACGGAAACATGCTGCTCAGCACCCGCTACTTCCTGAAGTCGGACGAGATCATCGTGCCGTACGGCTACTGCGGCGGCGTGGGCGCCGGGTCGTCGGCCCTGTGCGATCAGATCGGCAGCTATATCAACTCGTCCATCGGCTATACGCTGCAGATGAACTATACCAACGACCCGATCCGCCCGACACGCGGCTGGGCCGGGTCGATACGTCAGGACCTGGCCGGTCTGGGCGGCGACGTGCACTATGTGAAGACCGAGGCGGACGCCAGCTGGTACTATGGCATCACGCCGGCCTGGGTCGTCAGCCTGCAGGGCTCGACCGGCTATGTCAGCGGCTGGAACGGCGATCCGATCCGCATCAACGACCGCTTCTTCAAGGGTGGCAACAGCTTCCGTGGCTTCGAGACCGCCGGCATGGGGCCACGCGACCTGACCACGACCGACGCCCTCGGCGGCAACTTCTATGCCATCGGCACGGTGGAGTTGACGGTGCCGAACTATCTGCCGGAGCAGTACGGCATCAAGACCTCGCTCTTCGCCGACGTGGGCACCCTGGGCGTGCTGGACGACCGCTACAAGCTGACGGCGACCGGCACTCCCAACGCCAATATCGCCGACGAATTGTCGCTGCGCGCCTCGGCCGGCGTCAGCATCCACTGGAAGTCGCCGATGGGGCCGATCCGTTTCGACATCTCCAAGGTTCTGTCCAAGGAAGACTACGACAAGACGGAATCCTTCCGTTTCTCCACGTCGACCCAATTCTAACCGCGGCCATGTCGTCGCAAGAGGGTAAAATGAAAGCTCTGATCATCGCGGCTGCGGCCGCCGCTTCGCTTCTGGCCACGGGCGCCAACGCCCAACAGGCCGCCGCCGCCCCGACCAATCCCGGTCCGGTCATTCCTGGCGTCTGCGTCTATTACAACGCCCGCCTTCTGGCCCAATCTTCGGCCGGCCAGGCCGTCGAAACGCGTATGCAACAACTGGCCCAGGAAGTTCAGGGCGAGCTGCAGCCCTACGCCACCGCCATCCAGACCGAGGCTCAGCAACTGCAATCGGCCGGCGCCAGCCTGCCCGCCGACCAGGCGAACCAACGCCGTCAGGCGCTGCAGCAGCGTGTGCAGGAGGCCCAGCAACTGGAAGCCACGCGCGAGAACGAACTGCGGTACACCTTGGCCATGCAGCGTCAGGCCATCACCGAAGCCGTCTCGCCGATCCTGACCACCATCTATCAGGAAAAGGGCTGCGGCCTGCTGCTGGACCGCGAAAGCGTCTTCATGATGAACCCCGCCATGGACGTGACCGACCTGGCCATCCAGCGCCTGAACACGGCCCTGCCGACCTTGAGCTTCAACCGCATGCCGGTTCCGGCCCAGCAAGGTCAGCAGCCGGCGGCCGCCAACTAAGGCCGCCATGCCCGACGCCCGCTTCTTCGAAACCCTGTCGCCCCTGACCGTCGCCGCCTTGGCGGCCGAGATCGGCGGCGAGGTCGAGAGGGGCGGGGATCGGCTGATCGCATCGGTCGCGCCCCTGTCCTCTGCGGACGGGGGCGCGATCGCGTTTCTGGGCGACCGCAAGTTCGCCGCCGGCCTGGCCGCGACCCAGGCCGGCTGCGTGATCGTGCCGCCGGAAGCGGTCCAGGCGGCGCCCGCCGCCGCCGCCGTCATCGTGTCGCGCACGCCCCAGGCCGCCTGGGCCAGGGCTTCGTTGCGCCTGCACCGGCCGTTGACGCTGGATAAGGCGGTTGATCGGGCTCTGGTCGCGGAAGACGAAAGCGTGGTGGTCGAACCCGGCGTGGTTCTGGGCGAAGGCGTCCGCATCGGGCGCGGGACCCGTATCTGCGCCAATGCCGTGATCGGGCCGGGGGTCCAGATCGGCCGGGACTGCGTGATCGGCCCCAATGTCACCGTCGGTTTCGCCCTGATCGGCGACCGGGTGAAGCTATACGCCGGCGCGCGGATCGGAGAGGCCGGTTTCGGCGCCACTGGAACCGCAGCGGGCGTCATGGACATTCCGCAGCTGGGCCGCGTCATTCTGCAGGACGGGGTGACGGTAGGGGCCAACAGCTGCGTCGACCGCGGCGCCTATGACGACACCGTCATCGGCGAGAACACCAAGATCGATAATCTGGTCATGGTGGGCCATAACTGCGTCATCGGGCGCAACTGCCTTCTCGCCGCCAATACGGGCATTTCTGGCTCGGTCACGGTGGGCGACAACGTCATCTTCGGCGGCAAGGCGGGGATCGGCGATCACATCACGATAGGCGAGGGCGCGCGCGTTGCGGCCGGCGCCGGTGTTCTGGCGGACATTCCGGCCGGCGAGACCTGGTCGGGTTATCCGGCCCGTCCCATCCGACAGTTCTTGCGCGAGACGGTCTGGCTCGCCAAACAGGCCTCTTCGAAGAAGGCTCCGAAGGAATCATAGGGATGAGCGACACGACGGCCGTCGAGGACAAGATCGATTACGCCGAGGTGATGCGGCGGTTGCCGCACCGCTATCCCTTCCTTCTGGTGGACAAGGCCGAGGCCTTCGTGCCGGCGACGTCCATCGTGGGCGTCAAGAACGTCACCCACAACGAGCCCTTCTTCCCGGGCCATTTTCCCATCGATCCGGTCATGCCGGGCGTGCTGATCGTCGAGGCCATGGCCCAGACGGGCGCCCTGCTGATGTCCAAGACCCTGGACGTGGCGGTGGCCGACAAGGTCATCATGTTCATGTCCATCGACGGCGTGCGCTTCAGAAAGCCGGCCCGGCCTGGCGACCAACTGCGCATGGAGGTCAAGGTGATCCGGGCGCGCGGCGACGCCTACAAGTTCCGGGGCGAGACCTTCATCGACGGCAAGCTGGCGGCCGAGGCGGAGTTCATGGCCATGGTCGTCACCGTGCCGGACCCGGCCGCCTGATGGCTGTTCACCCCACAGCCGTCGTCGATCCGACCGCCGTTCTGGACGCGGACGTCGAGGTCGGGCCGTGGTGCGTGGTCGGGCCGAACGTCGTTCTGGGCCAGAGCGTTCGCCTGGTCAGCCACGTCGTCGTCCAACAGGACACCACGGTCGGCGCCGGCACGATCATCCACCCTTTCGCGGTCATCGGCGGCGACCCTCAGCACAACGGCTACAAGGGCGAGCCCGTGCGGCTGGAGATCGGGTCGAACAACGTGATCCGCGAACACTGCACCTTCAACAGAGGCACGCCGCAGGGCGCAGGCGTCACCGTCGTAGGCTCGAACAGCCTTTTCATGACCGGCGCGCACATCGGCCATGACTGCGTGGTCGGCGATCAGGTGGTGATGGCCAACAACGCCACCCTGGGCGGCCATGCCCGGATCGGCGACAAGGTCTTTCTGGGCGGGCTGTGCGCCGTGCACCAGAACGGCCGCGTGGGGCAGGGGGCCATCATCGGCGGTCTGGCCGCGGTGACGCGCGACGTCATCCCCTACGGCTCGGCCTGGGGCAATCATGCGCGACTGCGCGGGCTGAACCTGATCGGGCTGAAGCGCAAGGGTTGCGGCAAGGATCAGGTGCGTCGCCTGCTGGCCGCCTATCGCGAACTGTTCGAGGGTGGAGGTGAGTTCGCAGGGCGTGTCGATGGCGTGGCCGAACGGTACGCCGACCTGCCCGAAATCGTGGAAATCATCGCCTTCATCCGCGACGGCGGGCGGCGGCCCCTGTGCCTTCCGAACGCGGAATGAGCCCGGTCGCCAAGCTGGGCCTGATCGCCGGAGGCGGCGATCTGCCGGCGGCGGTGGCCAGCCGGTGCGACGCCGAGGGGCGACCTGTCTATGTCGTGCGGCTGAATGGGTTCGCCGATCCGCATCTGACGCGGTGGCCCGGCGACGACTTCGGCATGGCCCAGATCGGCGCCATACTGAAGGCGTTGAAGGCGAACGGGTGCCGGGCGGTCTGTCTGGCTGGCATCGTCAACCGCCCCGATTTCAAGACGTTGAAACCCGATTTCAAGGGTGCGACCCTGCTGCCGGGCATCGTCGCGGCCGCGTCCAAGGGCGACGATGCCCTTCTGCGGAAAATTCTGTCGGTGTTCGAGGGGGAGGGGTTCGCGGTCGAAGGCGCGGACGACATCCTGGGCGGAGAGACCTTGCCGGCGGGAGCGTTGGGGGCGGTCGAGCCGACGGCGGAGCAGCTGATCGACCTGAAGAAGGCGCTGCATGTGGCGGAAAAGTCTGGTGAACTGGACATAGGTCAGGGCGCCGTCGTCTGCGACGGACTGGTCCTGGCGGTCGAGGCGCAGGAGGGCACCGACGCCATGCTGCGGCGCGCGGCGGCTCTGCCTGGCGATCTCAGGGGCGAACCGGGGGCGCCCAAGGGCGCGCTGGGCAAGGCGCCCAAGCCGATCCAGGACCTGAGGGTCGACATGCCCGTGATCGGGCCACGCACGGTGGAACTGGCGGCCGAGGCGGGCCTGGCGGGCGTCGGCGGCGTGGCCGGCCGGCTGATCCTGATCGACCGGCCCGCGATCATCGCGGCGGCGGACCGACTGGGGCTGTTCGTCTGGGGTGAAGCGACCGCATGAGCCGCCCGTTGAAGATCATGCTGGTTGCGGCCGAAGCATCGGGCGACGCCCTGGGCGCCGGCCTGGCTCGCGCGCTAAAGAGCCGTCTGGGCGATCAGGTCGTTTTCGTCGGCGTGGGCGGCCCGCGCATGGCGGCCGAGGGCGTGGTCAGCCCCTTCGACATCGCCGAACTGTCGATCCTGGGTTGGATCGAGGGTCTGAAGGCCTATGGCAAGGTCAAGCGGCGGGTGCAGGAAACGGCCGCCCTGGCCGAGCGCGAGCAACCGGACGCCGTAGTCCTGATCGACAGCTGGGGCTTCACCATTCGTGTGGCCAAGGCCATTCGCGCGGCCCGTCCGAACGTCCCGCTGATCAAATATGTGGGACCCCAGGTCTGGGCCTCTCGCCCTGGACGGGCGCGGACGCTGGCGGGCGCGGTCGATCACCTGCTGGCCCTCTACGCCTTCGACGCGCCTTGGTTCGAAAAGGAAGGCCTGGCGACGACCGTGGTCGGGTCCTCGGCCCTGCATGTGGACATGGATCATGCGGACGGTGCAGCCTTTCGGGCGCGGCGCGGCATCGCGCAGGACGCCCGGCTGCTCCTGGTTCTGCCCGGCAGCCGACCCAGTGAAATCCGCCGGATGACGCCCGTTTACGAGGCGGCGATCCGCAAGCTGAAGGCCGTCGATCCCACGTTGGAGGTCGCCGTGGTCGCCGCCGGCACGGTCGCACAGGACGTGGCGGGCCGGGTCGCCGCCTGGCCATTTCGCGTTCATCTGGTGGAGGAAGCCGAGAAGTACGACGCCATGCGCGCGGCGACCGCCGCCCTGGCGACCAGCGGCACGGTTTCGACCGAACTGGCCCTAGCCGGCGCGCCCATGGTCATCGCCTACAAGATCGACGGCCTGTCGTATCAGTTGATGAAGCGGATGGTCACGGCCAAGCACATCACCCTGTTCAACGTCGCCGCCGACGATCGTATTGCGCCCGAGTTCATTCAGAATGAGGCGACGCCCGCCCTGCTGGCGGCGGCGGTCGGGCGGTTGCTGAACGACCCGGCGGCGGCGGCGGACCAGGCGCATCGACAGACGACGGCGCTGGATCTGATGGGACGCGCAGGACCCGATCCGTCGGAACTGGCGGCGGATGCGGTGCTGCGCGTCATCGCCGAAACGTCCGGACAGTGAGCCGATGGCGCGCGCCCTGAGCCCCAGACGCGCGGCTGAGGTTCGCGCAGCCCTGCAGATGGCGGCCGGTGCGACGGCGGCGCTTTATCTTGCGACCTGGTTGCGGCTGCCCCATCCCTATTGGAGCGTGATCTCGGCCATCGTGGTCATTCAGACCAGCGTCGGCGGCGGAGTTCTGACAGTGGCGCGGGATCGGGCCATCGGCACCGCCACGGGCGCCCTTGTCGGAGCGCTGGTCGCCTTCGTCCGGCCGCCGGGGCTGGAAAGCCTGGCGCTGGCCGTGGCGGTGGCGACGGCGACGCTGGCGTTTCTGGGCGCCGGTCGTCCCTGGTTGAAGATCGCGCCTGTGACGGCGACCATCGTCATCGCCGGCGGATCGGGCGCCGACGGGCCGGCGTCCCTAGCGATCGACCGCCTGATGGAAATCCTGGTCGGAAGCGGCGTGGGGGTTATCGCCATCCTGGCGCTGTTTCCCCGCCATGCGCGTCAGGCGTTTCGTCTTCAGGCGCGCGATGCTGCGGGGGAGGCGGCGGCGCTGCTGGCCCTTGTCTGCCAGGGTGATCCAGCCAATGCGGCGGAGATTTCCCGTCGCCATACCGACCTGAAGCGACGGCTCGACGACCTGGGAAAGGCGGCGAAGAACGTCATCGATCTGCCGGGGCCGCAACGCGAGACAGCCGATCGACAGGCGTTGACGCGCGCCTTCTGGCGGGTTCGCAGCGACATCGTCATTCTGGGGCGCGGCTTTCAGGCCGAAGGCGCCTCCGCGCGGCTGACGCCCTGGGCCGAGGATGCGTCGCGCGCGGTTCAGCGGCTAGAGGCCCTGTCGCGTGGGAAACCGGTCGAACCTCTGGGCCCCATCGACGCGACCCTGGCGCTTTCGCGGGCCGTGGAGGGCGACGACATGGCCCTGGGGGCGGCGGCCATCGGTCTGGCGCACATGCACCGCGATCTGGACGACCTGGCCGGTCGGTTCCAGGATCTGCGTCTGGTTTGATCATCCAAACGAAAACGCCGGGGATCGCTCCCCGGCGTTTGGTGTCTCGTCGTCGTGTGAACGATCAGCCGCGCTGATCGATCCCGACATAGTCGCGCTCGGTCGGGCCGGTGTACAGCTGCCGCGGGCGGCCGATCTTCTGCGACGGATCGGCCATCATTTCCTGCCACTGAGCGATCCAGCCCACGGTGCGGGCCAGGGCGAACAGGACGGTGAACATGGTGGTGGGGAAGCCCATGGCCGACAGGGTGATGCCCGAATAGAAGTCGACGTTCGGGAACAGCTTGCGCGAGGTGAAGTATTCGTCCGACAGGGCGACCTTCTCCAGCTCCTTGGCGACCTGGAACAGCGGATCGTTCTCGCGGCCCGTGGCGGCCAGCACCTCATAGGCGGACTGCTGCATGACCTTCGCGCGCGGATCGTAGTTCTTGTACACGCGGTGGCCGAAGCCCATCAGCTTGTACTTGCGGTCCTTCACGCCCTGAATGAACTCGGGAATCTTGTCGGGCGTGCCGATTTCCTTGAGCATGTTCAGCGCCTCTTCGTTGGCGCCGCCGTGCGACGGGCCCCACAGGCAGGCGATGCCGGCGGCGATGCAGGCGAACGGATTGGCGCCCGACGAACCGGCCAGACGCACGGTCGAGGTCGAGGCGTTCTGCTCGTGGTCGGCGTGCAGGATGAAGATGCGGTCCATGGCGCGCACCAGCGCCGGATCGACGTGATAATCCTCGGCCGGCACGGCGAAGCACATCCGCAGGAAGTTCTCGGCGTAGGACAGGTCGTTGCGCGGCGAGATGAAGGGCTGGCCGATGTGGTACTTGTAGGCGCGCGCCGCGATGGTCGGCATCTTGGCGATCAGGCGGATGGCCGAGATGTCGCGCTGCACCGGATCATGGATGTCCAGGCTGTCGTGATAGAAGGCCGACAGGGCGCCGACGGTGCCGACCATGATCGACATGGGGTGAGCGTCGCGGCGGAAGCCTTCGAAGAAGCGGTCGAACTGAGCGTGCAGCATCGTGTGCCGCGTGATGCTCTCCTCGAACTTTTCGTACTGGGCCGCAGTCGGCAGTTCGCCGTGCAGCAGGAGATAGCAGACCTCGACGAAGTTGGACTTTGAGGCCAACTGGTCGATCGGATAGCCGCGGTGCAGCAAGACGCCGGCGTCGCCGTCGATATAGGTCAGGGCCGACTCGCAGGCGGCGGTCGAGGTGAAGCCGGGGTCGAAGGTGAAGGCGCCGGTGGCGCCGTAAAGCTTGCGGATGTCGATCACGTCAGGACCGGTAGAGCCCGACAGGACGGGCAGATCGACGGTCTTGCCCTCGAAGGACAGGCTCGCCGAGCCGGCGGGTTTGGGTTGTTCAGTCATGAATGCCCCTTCGCATGTTACGTCCGGTCGCGGAGAGGCGTCGGGCGCTTTTGGGTGTGTGGGTGATCACTTAGTCTGTTGCAGCGCATCATCCAAGCGCCCCAAGCTTTCCTCGCGACCCAAGGCCGACAAAATTCGTGCGATATCGGGCGAAGTTGACCCTGCGGTAAGGGCGGCGCGGGCGGCGGGCCCGATTTTTCCGAAACCGACGCCTTCGTCTTCGGCGAAGGTTTTCAGCTCCGCTTCCAGGGCGAAGACGTCCCAGGATTGGAACAGGGCCAGACGATCGCGCAGACGGCCCAGTCGTTCCAGGGTTTCACCGGACAGCAGGGCGCGCGCCTTGTCGTCCAGGGCCAGCGGACGCGCCTTCAGCACGAACTGCGTCTGATCCGCCAGTTCCAGGATGGTCTTGGCGCGATCCTTCACAAAGGGCATGGCGCGACGCAGCCGGTCTTCATCGTCCGGCTGGAGCAGGCGGCCGCGCTGAAGGTGCGCGTCCAGCGCCATCTTGGCCAGGCGATCGTCGTCGGCCAGGCGCAGCCAGTGGGCGTTGACGTGGGCCAGTTTGTCGAAATCCAACCGTGCCGGCGCCTTGCCGATGCCGGCCAGATCGAACCATTCGATGGCCTGGGCGTCGCTGAACAGTTCGTCGTCGCCGTGCGCCCAGCCCAGGCGGGTCAGATAGTTGCGCATGGCTTCGGGCAGATAGCCCATCTCGGCGTATTCGTGCACCGCCTGGGCGCCGTGACGCTTGGACAGCTTGGCGCCGTCGGGGCCGTGGATCAGCGGGATATGGGCGAAGGTCGGCCGCGTCCAACCCAGGGCGTCGTAGATCAGGCTCTGGCGCGCGGCGTTGTTCAGGTGGTCGTCGCCGCGAATGACGTGGGTGACGCCCATGTCGTGATCGTCCACGACGACGGCCAGATTGTAGGTCGGCGCGCCGTCCGAGCGCAGCAGGACCAGATCGTCCAGATCGTCGGTCGACCAGCTGACGGCGCCCTGCACTTCGTCAGGCACGGTGACGGTCGTTCCTTGCGGCCGCCGGAAGCGAACGACGTGCGGCAGAGCCAGATCGTCCACCGTCGGCTCCCGGTCACGCCAAGGCGATTCGAACGGACGCCTCTCGGCCTTGGCCGCGTCCCTCAGGCGGCCGGTTTCCTCGGCCGTGGTGAAGTCGCGGTAGGCGTGGCCGCTCTCCAGCAGTTGATCGACGACCTCGCGGTGTCGGTCGGCGCGGCTGAACTGGAAGATCGGTTCCTCGTCGGCGAACAGCTCCAGCCAGCTCAGGCCGTCGAAGATCGCCTTGACGGCCTCGTCCGTGGATCTCTCGCGGTCGGTGTCCTCGATCCGGATCAGGAAACGTCCTGCGTGTCTTCTGGCGTACAGCCAGTTGAACAAGGCGGTTCTCGCACCGCCGATATGCAGATAGCCTGTAGGCGAGGGGGCGAAGCGGGTGACGACGGTCGAGGAAGGCAAGGTCATGGGGGAAGGGTCCGTAAGGCAGGCCCTTATACCCCCCGAGGCGGCAAAACCTACCCCCGCCACGCGTTTGCATGCCTGGTGGCGGGACGAGGTCGCGGCCCAGTCGTCGCGCTGGCGGCTGTGGGCGCCGGTGGCCTTCGGCGGCGGGGCGGCGATCTATTTCGGACTGCGGGCAGAGCCGCCGTTGTGGCCGCTGCTGGCCCTGGCCCTCGCGACCGTCGTCGCGTGGTTATGGGTGCGGCGACGGGGCGTGGCGCGGGTCTGGACCTGGTCGCTCTTGATCGCCGCCTGTCTGACGGGCGGTCTGGCGGCGGCCAAGATCAGGACGGAGATGGTCGCCGCCCCGATCGCCCCGGCGCTGAGCCGTCCCGTCGTCATCGAGGCCTGGGTCGTGGACGTGGACGGTCCGGGTCGACGTGGGGCGCGGGTCGTGATCGCGCCGGTGAGAATCCGCGGATTGGCGCCCGATCAGACGCCGGTCAGGCTGAGGGCCACGGTGCGCGGCCAGCCCCCGCGTCCGGGCGAGGCGATCCGACTGTTCGCCATTCTGAACCCGCCGCCCGCGCCTGCCAGCCCTGGCGCCTACGATTTCGGCCGCAACGCCTTCTTCCAGGGCATGGGCGGAGTAGCTTTCGCCCTGGGGGAAACTCGGCGCACCGAACTGTCGCCGCCGCCCTGGCGACTACGGCTGACAATGGCTGTGAACGGCGCGCGCTATGCCCTGGCCCAGCGGATCGTGGCTCGGTTGGGGCCGCGCAACGGCGGGATCGCCGCCGCCATGACCACCAGTCACGAAACCTGGATCAGCCAGAGGGATTTGGACCTGATGCGCGATTCCGGACTGGCGCATATCCTGTCGGTATCGGGCCTGCACATGGCGATTGTCGGCGGCTTCGTCTTCTTCGTCGTGCGGTTGGGCGTTGCCGCCTGGCCCTGGCTGGCCCTGAGGGTGTCGGGCAAGAAGATCGCGGCGACGGCGGGACTGGCGGCGCTGGGGGTCTATCTGGTCGTATCGGGCGCGCCGCCGCCGGCGGAACGGGCGGCCATCACCGCCGCCATCGCCTTCTTGGCCATCCTTCTGGATCGGCAGGCGGTGACGATGCACGGTCTGGCGGTCGCGGCCTTTGTGGTCCTGGCCTTGCAGCCGGAGGCCGTTGTGACGCCAGGGTTTCAGATGTCGTTCGCGGCTACCGCCGCTCTTGTGGCGCTGGTCGAGGCCTGGCCGAAACGGACGCGAGAGATTTCCGTGCCCTGGCCGGTCGCGGCCGTTCAGCGTTTCGGCGGCTGGCTGACCGCGGCGGTGACGGCCAGCCTGGTCGCCGGACTGGCGACAGGTCCTTTCGCCATGCAGCATTTCAACCGGACCGCCATGTACGGTCTGCTGGCCAATCTGGGCACGGCGCCGGTGGCGGACTTCATCCTGATGCCGGCCCTGGCCCTCGGCGCGGCGTTGGAGCCCTTGGGTCTCGGCGCGCCCTTTCTGACCGTAGCGGGATGGGGCGTGGAGGTGATGTTGAGGATCGGCGGCTGGGCGGCCGGTCTGCCCGGCGCGGTCCGCACCATCGCCAGTGCGCCAGACTATGTTCTGCCCATCGCCTTTCTGGGCGTGCTGTTCATCTGTCTGTGGCGCGGTCGACTCCGATGGCTGGGAGCGCCGTTCGCGGCGGCGGTTCTGCTGTGGCCCCGGCCCGCCCCGCCAGATCTCTGGATCGGAGACGGCGGGACCAATGCGGCCTTCCGTCGGGCGGATCAGGCCGTCGTGGTGCGGCCCGGCGTACGCGAATTCGCGGTCGATCTCTGGTCGCGCCGAAGGGGTCTGGCGATGACGGGTCGGCCGCAAGACGGCTGGACCTGCAAGCGCTTCTCCTGCCTGCCGGACACGCCTGTGTCAGGGCCTGTGGCGTTGTGGTGGGGCAAACGCAGCCCGGACGCCGATCAGATGGAAACCCTGTGCCGTTCGGCGCCGGTCGTCAGCGTGCGGGCGGCGGTTCCGGTTCTACCGCCGGCCTGCGAGGGACGGCTGGTGCTGGACGGCGTCGATTATGCACGGGGCGGGGCAGTTGAACTGTGGCAGGAGGGGCAGGGCTGGCGCGCTGTCTGGACGATCCAGGTCCGGGGGCGGCGTCCCTGGACCCGACAACCCGACCCCGACGTCAGTGATAGCGCCGCATGAGGCCGACCAGACGGCCCTGGACCTGGACCTGATCCGGTCCGAAAATGCGCGTTTCATACAGCCGATTGGCGGGCTCCAGCGCGATGGAGGCGCCCTTCCGGCGCAGACGCTTCAGCGTGGCTTCCTCGCCCTCGACCAAGGCTACGACGATCTCGCCGTTGTTGGCCGTGTCGCCGCGTCGGATGACCACCAGGTCGCCGTTGAGAATGCCCGCTTCGATCATGGAGTCGCCTTCGATCTCGAGCAGATAATGGTCGCCCTTGCCCAGCAGGGATTCCGGCACGGGCAAACGGTCCTGCTCGTGCTGGATGGCTGCGATGGGGGTGCCGGCGGCGATCTTGCCCAGAAGCGGCAGTTCGCGGGTGTCGTTGGCGGGGGCGGAAACGGACGCCGACAGGCCGCCGCCGCCTTCGATCACATCGGGTTTGAAGCCAGCCCGGCCGCGCGGGGCGCCGGCGGTGGCCTGCTCAGGCAATTTGGTGACTTCCAGCGCGCGGGCGCGGTGGGCGAGGCGACGGATGAAGCCGCGCTCCTCCAGCGCCGTGATCAGCCGGTGAATACCCGACTTGGACGCCAGGTCCAGCGCCTCCTTCATCTCGTCGAACGACGGGGAAACACCCGTTTCCTGAATTCGTTCGTGGATGAACATCAGCAGTTCATGCTGCTTGCGCGTGAGCATCGCCGGCCCCTCATGCGCCCGACCGACGAATCGGAACGAGCCGTGAACATTGACGATGTTCTGTAAGTGTTCCTTCCTAATGTCAACTTAACGGCGGCCCTGATCTCCGCAGGGGCGGATGTCAGGCGGCCAGCAGTCGGCGCGTCGCCGCCTCCACGTCGTCCTGGCGCATCAGGCTTTCGCCGACCAGGATGGCCTGGGCATGGGCGGCCGAGACGCGTTCCACGTCCTCAGACGTGAAGATGCCGCTTTCGGCCACCAGCAAGGCGCGCACGGGGCTGAGCATCGACAGGCGTTCGGTGACTTCCAGATCCACTTCGAAGGTGCGCAGCGAACGGTTGTTCACCCCGACCAGATCGCCCCCCAGGGCGCAGGCGCGGGCCATTTCGCCTTCGTCGTGCGTCTCGATCAGGGCGTCCATGCCGAACCTTTCGGCCTCGGACAGCAGTTCAGCCGCCAAGGCGTCATCGACCATGGCCAGGATGATCAGGATGCAGTCGGCGCCCAGAGCCCGGCTCTCGGCGACCTGCCAGGGATCGACCAGAAAGTCCTTGCGCAGGCAGGGCAGGGCGACGGCTGAGCGGGCCTGGCCCAGATAGGCGTCGTCGCCCTGGAAGCTGGGGCCGTCGGTCAGAACCGACAGGCAGGCCGCGCCGCCGGCTTCATACGCCAGGGCCAGGGCGGCCGGGTCGAAATCGGCCCGGATCAGGCCCTTGGACGGACTGGCCTTCTTGATTTCGGCGATCAGGGCGGGGCGGCCGGTTTCCTCGACGGTCCGATCCAGGGCGTCGCGAAAGCCGCGAGGGGCGGAGGCGGCGTGCGCCAGGGCTTCGATCGCATCCTGAGAGGCGGCGGCCTTGCGGGCGGCGACGTCCTCGCGCTTGTAGGCGGCGATCCGTTCCAACACGTCGGTCATGCGTCCCCTTCCGTTTCCAAGGGCGTGGAGGTGATCCGCGCCAGGCGTTCCAGGGCCTGTGCGGCGCGGCCGTCGTCGATGGCGGCGGCGGCCAGGGCGGCCCCTTCGGCCAGGTCGGCCGCGCGATCGGATACCACGAAGGCTGCGGCGGCGTTCAGCAACACAATGTCGCGGTAGGCGCCGGCCTGACCCTGCAACAGCGCGCGCAGGGCGGCGGCGTTCTCCTCGGCGTCGCCGCCGCGAATGGCGTCGACCGGCGCGCGGGGCAGGCCAGCGTCCTCGGGCGTCACAGCGAACCGCCGCACCGCGCCGTCCTTCCACTCGGCCACCTCGGTCGGGCCCGAAATCGCCAGTTCGTCCAGCCCCTGGCCATGGACAGTCCAGGCGCGCACGGCGCCCAGGCGGCCCAGAACCTCGGCCAGGGGCTCCAGCAGCCGAGGATCATAGACGCCCATCACTTGGCGTCGCGCAGACGCGGGGTTCGAAAGTGGTCCCAACAGATTGAAAACTGTCCGAAAACCAATTTCGGCGCGCACCGGGCCGACGTGCCGCATGGCGCCGTGATAGGCTGGGGCGAACAGGAAACAGATGCCCGCCTCGTCTAGCGCCAACCGCTGCTGGGCCGGTGAAGCCATCAGATTGACGCCCAGGATCGACAGCACATCCGACGATCCCGACCTGGACGACATGGCGCGGTTGCCGTGTTTGGCGACCTTCAGTCCGCCGCCCGCCAGAACCAGAGCCGCAGCGGTGGAGATGTTATAGGTGTGCTGGCCGTCGCCGCCCGTGCCGCAGGTGTCGATCACCTCATAGGGATGATCCAGCGTCAGGGCGGCCTCGCGCATGGCGCCGGCGAAGGCGGCGATCTCGTCCACCGTTTCGCCGCGCAGGCGCAGGGCGGTCACGGCGGCGGCGACCTGGGCCGGGGTCGGTTCGCCACGCAGGCAGGCGGCGAAGAAGTCGTGCGCCTGCTGCGGGGTCAGGGGTTGGCCCTCGACCAGACGGGCGAGGATCGGCTTGAACCCGTCCGCCACGATCAGGCGGCCGCGAGGCGCTTCACGCCGGCCAGGGTCAGGAAGTTGGCCAGCATGTCATGACCGTGTTCGGTGGCGATGGACTCGGGGTGGAACTGGACGCCGTGAATGGGCCGCGTGCGATGCTGCAGGCCCATGATCTCGTCGTCGGCGGTCCAGGCGGTGACTTCCAGACAATCCGGCAGGGTCTCTCGCTTGACCGCCAGCGAGTGATAGCGCGTCGCCGTGAAGGGCGAAGGCAGGCCGGCGAAGACGCTTCTGCCCTCATGCAGGATGGGCGAGGTCTTGCCGTGCATCAGGGTCTTGGCGCGAATGACGTCCCCGCCGAAGGCCTGACCGATGGCCTGGTGCCCCAGGCAGACGCCCAGGATCGGCATGGACGCGGGCGCGCTGGCGATCAGGGGCAGGCAGATGCCGGCCTGGTCGGGTGCGCAGGGGCCGGGCGACAGCAGCACGGCGGCGGGGTTCAGCGCCCAGGCCTGGTCCGTCGTCAGGTCGTCGTTGCGCACCACATGGGTCGGCGCGCCCAACTCCGCGAGGTAGTGGACGAGGTTGTAGGTGAAGCTGTCGTAGTTATCGACGACGAGGATCATGGCGCGGTTCTAGGCGCGAGCGTCGCCGCCGCCAAGCATCGGGACGCGCTAAAGCGCATCTTAACCGTTGCCGGCGTCAAATGAGCGCGTGAAACTGACCGCCGAACAAGACATCGCCGACAAGATCGCCGCCGCCAAGGCGCGGCTGGTCGTGGTCGAACCCCATGCCAGCAGCCTATCGGCCCTTGGCGCGGCCGCCTTGGCGGCGACGGCGGCGGTTCTGATGGCGTGCGTCATGGTGATCGGGCCGGGCGTCCACTTCGAAGACGCCACGTCGACCTATCAGCCCTGAAACCCAGGGGGCTGAGCCCTAGCGGTTGCCCGAGCGAAAGCGCCAGGCGTCTTCGGCCGCCCGCATCGGGGCGCGCGCCTTGTGCTGGGTCTCGGCGTACTCCGCGACAGGATCGCTGTCGGCCACGACGCCGGCTCCGGCCTGAACGAAGATGCGGTCATCCGCGAACAGGGCCGTGCGCAGCGTGATGCAGATATCCGCCTCGCCCCCCGCAGAGATGTAGCCGACCCCGCCGCCATAGCCGACGCCGCGTTTTTCGGATTCCAGCTCGTCGATGATCTCCATCGCCCGCACCTTGGGCGCGCCCGACAGGGTGCCGGCGGGCAGGGCGGCCAGCAGGGTGTCCACCGCGTCCAACTTCTGATCGGCCTTGCCGCGCACATTGGAGACGATGTGCATGACCTGGCTGTAGCGTTCGACGACGAAGCTTTCCGTCACCTCGACCGTGCCGGGAGCGGCGACGCGGCCCACGTCGTTGCGCCCCAGGTCCAGCAGCATCAGGTGCTCGGCCAGTTCCTTGGGGTCGGCCAGGAGTTCGGCTTCCAGGGCCTTGTCCGCCTCTGGCGTGGCGCCCCGCGCGCGGGTGCCGGCCAGGGGCCGGATCGTGACCGTGCCGTCCTTCAGCCGGACCAGGATTTCGGGGCTGGACCCCGCCAGCTGGAAACCGTCGAAGTTCAGATAGAACAGATAAGGCGACGGATTCTGGCGGCGCAGGGACCGATAGAAGGCGAAGGGGTCGTCTGACCACGGGGCCGAGAAGCGGTGGCTGAGCACGACCTGGAAGATGTCGCCGGCGGTGATGTAGTCCTTGGCGTGGGCCACCATCCGGCCGAAACCGGCCTGATCGACTGGCGAGGTGAAGACCGGCGCCGGCGTTTCCTGCGGCGCGGCCCGAAGGGGCAGGGGCTGACGCAGGGCGGCCTCGAAAGCGTTCAACCGCTCCAAAGCGGCGTCGAAGGCCGCCTGGGGGGCGATCTCCGCGTCGGGATAGGCGGCGGCGACCAGGACGATCTCATGCCGGACCGAATCGAAGATGGCGACCAGGGACGGTCGGGTCAGAACGGCGTCGGGCAGGTTCAGCGGATCGGGATTGGGCGCGCCCAGGGGTTCCAGCAATCGAACCATGTCGTAGCCGAAAACCCCGAACAGGCCCGCCGCCATCGGCGGCAGGTCGTCGGGCAGATCGAAGCGCGAGGCGGCGATCAGGGCGCGCAGCGACTGAAGGGTCGGGAGGGGCTCGGCGATGAACCGGCCGTCCCCGATCTGCGCGCCGCGTGCGATCTCGGCCTTGTCGGATCGACAGCGCCAGACGATGTCGGGGTCCAGCGTCAGGATGGAGTAGCGTCCTTTGACCGCCCCGCCTTCCACCGATTCCAGCAGACAGGCGTAGGGGCGATCACGACCCAGCTTCAGGAAGGCCGAAACCGGCGTTTCCAGGTCGTCGATCACGCGGCGAACGACGACCTGGGGGCGACCGGCGGAAAGGCCGGAGGCAAAGGCGTCGAAATCGCCTTCGCCGAAGGCGGCCTGGCTCATTGCGGCGGGGCGGCCGGGGCGTCGCCCGACAGGCCCAGGGCCTGACGCGCCATCGCCGGGTCGTTCTTGGCCTTGGACGTCTTCGCGCCGGCGGTCATTTCGGCCTGAACCAGGGCCTGCACCAGTTCCTGCGTCAGGCGCGGACGGACCTGTTCGGCCAGGGGGCCTGCGACGGCCGGATTGGCGGCGTGGACATTGTCCACGCGCCCGATAACGAAGCCCTGTTCGCCCGGTTGCGAGAAGACTTGGCCCTTGCCCTGGCCGAACAGGCCCTGGAGCACGGCCTGGCCCAGCGCCTGCTGGGTGGCCTGGTCACGCATCACGCCGGTGCGGACCGTCAGGGGCGCGTTGACCGAGCGGGCCACGGCGGCGATGTCCTCGCCGTTACGGACGCGGCCGGCCAGTTCCTCGGCCTTGGCCGACACCTTGCGCAGGGTCTCGCGCTGGATCCACTGCTGCGCGAGGGGTTCGCGCACTTCGGCCAGGGTAGGCAGGGCGGACGGGCGGATGTCGTTCACGCGGACGGCGAAATACTGGCCCTGGCCGGCGTCGATGACGTCGCTTTCGCCGCCCTTGGTCAGGCTCCAGGCCGCTTCGAATATCTGGGGGGGGGCGTTCAGGGCCTGGCCGTTCGGTAGTTTGCCGTCCTTGGTGAAGGGCGGCAGTTCGACCAGGCGGGCGCCGACCGACTGGGCGGCGTCGGCCAGATTCTTGCCGGCCTGACGGGCGGCTTCGTATTTTTCGACCTTGGCGTAGGTCTGGGTTTTCACGTCCTCTTCGCGCAGTTCCTGCACGATCTGCTCGCGGCTGTTCTCCAGCGTTGCAGGCTGTCCGGGCTGGATCGCCGTGACCTTGGCGACCGCGAAGCCGACGCCGGCCTGGACCGGATCGGACACCTGGTTGGGCTGAAGGCCGAAGACGGCGCCGGCCGTGGCGGCGTCGCCGATGGCGGTGCGCGGCGTCGCGTCGAAGACGGCCGGGGTGATGTTGTTGGCGCGCCCCGCCTCGGCCGGCGACTGACCGGCGCGCAAGGCGGCGGCGACCTTCTGGGCCGTTTCGCGATTCGGCGCCGTCAGGGTGACGAAGCTGCGGGTCTCGGGCTTGCCCAGGCTGTCTTTCTTGAACTGGAAGCGCTCGCGGATGCGATCCTCGGAAATCGCAGGCGCGGCGTTGCGTTCAGGCGTGAACAGGACGACCGAGACCATGCGGAACTCCGGCGCGCGCAGGCGCTCGGCGTTTTCCTGAATGAAGGCGTTCAACTGGGCGTCGGTGGGAGCGGCGACCTGACCGGCCATGGCGCGCGTCACCTCGAACCAGCGACCGTCGCGGGCCTCATAGGCCGAACCCGCCAGAAGGGCGCCGTAGATACGCGGCACACGAGCGCCGGCGAAGACGGCCGAACCGAAATGCTCCATGGCGTATTGGTCGCGCAGATCCTGCTCCAACATGGCCGGGGTCAGATTCTGCTGGGCCAGGGCGGTCTGATAGGCCTGCTGGTCGAACTGGCCGGTGACGGAGTTGAAGAAGGCCGGGATCTGACGGATCTGCTTGACGATCAGTTCCTGGCCCGGCCGGATGCCGGCCTTCCAGGCCCAGTTCAGGAAGCCCAGCTGTTCTGTCTGGCTGTCCAGGAAGCGGATGTGGATGTTCTCCGCCACCAGGTCCTGATTGGTCAGTGGGCGACCCGCCTGTTCCTGCAGCCGGGTGCGGACCTGATCGAAGGCGGTGCGGAACTCGGCCTCGTTCATGGTGCGCGATCCGGCGTCGATCACATGTTTCGGACCCAGGTTGGCGAACACGTCCATGCGCGCGCCGACGATCACGAAACTGACGGCTATCAGGACCAGCAGGGCGGCGGCCCACTTGGAGCGGGAAAAGGCGCGGAAAGCGGTGATCATTCGAAAGCTCGAGGACGTGCCGAGATTGGCGTCATGGTGGCGTATAGTCGGGCCGGACGCGCCCCTGCAAGGACGGCTTCGTGTCCGGATTGCGGCGAAAGGCCTTGGCTTCGCGTTTTGCGGCGCCTAGAGAAGCGCCCATGAAACAATCCGTGAAGTTGATCGCCGGCAATTGGAAGATGCACGGCTTGTCCGCCGATCTGGCCCAGGCCGACGCGCTGCGCGAAGCGCTTGAGGGGCAGGGCGCCCGCTGCCGGGTCGCCCTGTGCCCGCCCGCGACCCTGCTGGATCGCATGAACGCCGTCCTGACTGGCGGCGGCGTCGAGCTGGGGGGGCAGGATTGCCACGAGAAGCCGGCGGGCGCCTTCACCGGTTCGGTCTCGGCTGAAATGCTGGCGGATGCGGGCGCGACCCTGGTAATCCTGGGGCATTCCGAACGCCGAGCCTCATTCAATGAGAGCGACGCCGACGTGGCGGCCAAGGTCGAGGCGGCCGTCGCTGCGGGGCTGGAGCCGATCGTCTGCGTCGGCGAAACCTTGGCCCAGCGCGAAGATGGCGAGGCTGTCGCCGTGGTCAGCGCCCAGGTGGAGAGGTCGCTGCCGGACAGTCTGGCCGAACGCCCGTTCGCCGTCGCCTATGAGCCGGTTTGGGCCATCGGCACGGGCCTGACGCCGACGCTGGAGCAAATCGCCGAGGTGCACGCCGCCATCCGCACGGCCCTGGTGCAGCGGCTGGGCCAGGCGGCGACGCGGACCCCGATCCTCTACGGCGGTTCGGTGAAGCCCGAAAACGCCGCCGAGATTCTGGCGACCGCAGAGGTGGGCGGGGCCCTGGTCGGCGGCGCGTCCCTGAAGGCCGAGGATTTTCTGAAGATCATCCGCGCCGCGTGACGTTTGCCCCCGGCGGGCTTCGATGATAGAGGCCGCCGCTTGATCGGCGCACCTTCGCGCCCACATGAATGACGCCATGCTCCAGACCATCCTGCTCGTCGCCATCATCATCGTCGCCATTTCCCTGACGGGCGTGGTGCTGCTGCAGCGCTCGGAGGGCGGCGCCCTGGGCATGGGCGGCGGACCTTCGGGCTTCATGACGGCGCGGGGCGCCGGCAATCTGCTGACCAAGGTGACGTGGGTCCTGGCGGCCCTGCTGTTCGGCCTGACCATCGTGCTGACCGTCGTCGGCAACATGGACCGCGCCGCCGTGTCCGGGATCGACGCCGACGCCGTCGGATCGCTGGCCACCAAGCCGGCGTCCAGCCAGCCTCAACAACAACCGGCCCAGCCGCAGCCCGCCCAACCGGCCAAGCCGGCGGCGCCGTCGCTGGACGACCTGGAAGCCAGCGTCTCGGCCCCTGCCCAGGCGCCGACGCAACAGCCCGCCCGGTAACGCACGGGCCTTCGACGACCTCTTCGAAAGCGCGCCGCAGGGCGCGCTTTCTTCTTTTGATCAACAGTTCGATTCGCTTCGGGCCATGCCGCCTTTGCGAATCATGGAGTAAGGTGTTCGCCCATGGCTCGCTATGTGTTCATCACCGGCGGCGTGGTTTCCTCGCTTGGAAAAGGCCTCGCCTCCGCCGCCCTCGGCGCCCTTCTTCAGGCCCGCGGCTACAAGGTCCGCCTGCGCAAGCTGGACCCCTATCTGAACGTCGATCCGGGCACGATGAGCCCCTATCAGCACGGCGAGGTCTTCGTGACCGACGACGGCGCCGAGACCGACCTGGACCTGGGCCACTACGAGCGGTTCACCGGCGTGTCGGCGGCCAGGTCCGACAATGTCACCACCGGCCGCATCTATTCGACCATCCTGGAGAAGGAACGGCGCGGCGACTATCTGGGCGCGACCGTGCAGGTGATCCCGCATGTCACCGACCAGATCAAATCTTTCTGCCTGACGCCGGCCTTGACCGATGCGGGCGAAGACGTGGATTTCGTTCTGGTCGAGATCGGCGGCACGGTCGGCGACATCGAGGGCCTGCCCTTCTTCGAGGCCATCCGCCAGCTGGGGCAGGACCTGCCCCGCGGTCAGTCGTGTTTCGTGCACCTGACGCTGCTGCCCTTCATCAAGACCGCCGGCGAGATGAAGACCAAGCCGACGCAGCATTCGGTCAAGGAACTGCGCTCGATCGGCATCCAGCCCGACATCCTTCTGTGCCGCTGCGAACAGCCGATCCCTGCCGACGAGAAGCGCAAGATCGGCCTGTTTTGCAATGTGCGTGAGAGCGGCGTGATCCAGGCGATGGATTCGGCCGACATCTACGCCGTGCCTCTGGATTATCACCGCGAGGGCCTGGATCGCGAAGTTCTGGCCCATTTCGGCATCGCCGATGCGCCGGAACCTGACCTGACGGGTTGGGAAGAGATCGTACGCCGCCGTCTGCATCCGGATGGCGAAGTCACCATCGCCGTGGTGGGCAAATACACCGTGCTGAAGGACGCCTATAAGTCTCTGATCGAGGCTCTGCACCACGGGGGCGTCGCCAACAACGTCAAGGTCAACATCGATTGGGTCGAGGCCGACACCTTCGAAGGCGACCCGGAGGCCTGCGCCGAACGGCTGGAGGGCGCCCACGCCATCCTGGTGCCCGGCGGCTTCGGCGAGCGCGGGGCGGAAGGCAAGATCGAGGCGGCGCGCTTCGCCCGTGAACGCAACATCCCGTATTTCGGCATCTGCTTCGGCATGCAGATGGCGGTGATCGAGGCGGCGCGAAACCTGGCGGGCTATCCCAAGGCGTCCTCGACCGAGTTCGGCCCGACGTCCGAGCCGGTCGTGGGCCTGATGACCGAATGGACGCAGGGCAACCAGCGCGTCCTGCGTCAGCAGGGCGGGGACCTGGGCGGCACCATGCGCTTGGGCGCCTATGAATCGACGTTGAAGGCCGGATCGCGGATCGCCGACATTTATGGGACGACCGACATCAGCGAGCGTCACCGCCACCGCTACGAGGTCAACATCAACTATCGCGAGGCGATCGAGGAGAAGGCCGGCTTGGTCTTCGCCGGCCTGTCGCCGGACGGCGTCCTGCCCGAGACCGTGGAACGGCCGGACCATCCCTGGTTCATCGGCGTCCAGTATCACCCCGAGCTCAAGAGCCGTCCGTTCGCGCCGCATCCGCTGTTCGCCAGCTTCATCGGCGCGGCGCTGGAGCAAAGCCGCCTGGTCTGAAAGAACGCCGTTCACGCATCTGCGATTCTGTCGGGCGCGGCTTTTGCTGTAATTCCGGCTGAGTGGACCGTATTGGCACAGTCCAGGATCGCGGGAGCGGTCGATGATCGGCGAGTTGCTCTATCATCTGCACAAACACGTCCGCCTGGCTCTGATCGCCGGCGGGCTGATGCTGTTTCTTGGCCTGGCCGCGGCGGGATACGGCCTGACGCGCCACGCGCCAGAGGCGTCGGCCCGCCCGGCGACCGCCGAACGGGCCTGACCCGTCAATCGATCTTCAGCCGGACAAAGACCATGCCCCCGTCCGGATCGCCGCCATAGAGGGGCTCAAGCGCCTGGGGCACGCGATTGACGGCGTAGAGGGCGCCCAGGCCGAACCGGACGTTCGGCGCGACCCGCCAGTCGCGAACGGCGCCGACCGAGGCCTTGCCGACGACGTAGAGCGGGCCGTGGCCGCCGCCGACGCCGGGGACCAGTTCATCCGTTTCGATCCGCTCGGCTCGCCCGAAGACGGTCCAACGGTCGTTGGGATGGACGGCCGATTCCAGCAGCCAGCCGTCCTTGGACTCGCCATGGTCGTTAGTCTTGCGTCCCCAGGCCAGGGTCGAAGACCACCAGCCGGCCTCGCCCAGGCGTCGGGTATGGATGGCGCTGGCGGACCATTTGGTCTCGTCCTCGTCCGGCTCCAGCTGCTCGGGCGCGGAAACCGTGGCGTAGGACGCCTGGAGCGACCATTCATCCGTCGGATTCCAGCTGCCGCGCACCGACCAACTGTCCAGCCGGGGGGCGTCGATGTCCCATCGGTGCTGGTCGGGCTCACGTCCCTTGAAGGCGGATGTCTCCAGCTTGAACCGGTCGTGCGCCCAGCCCAGGGTGGTTACGCCGAAAACGATATGGGTCGAATCAAGCCAATGGTGGGTGATCGGCGCTTCGGGGCTGTCCATTGCGCTCATGCGATGCATGAAGGCAGGGGGACCGAAGGCAGGCTCGCCCGGCAGACCAATGTAGCCATAGAGGCTGTCCTTGTCGGACAGGCGTTTCGAATAGCTGGCCGACAACTCCATGAAGGCGTCATGGGGGTGTTGGCGATCGACCAGGGGCGTGACCCCGTCCGCCGTTTCTCCGGCCGCCAGCAGCAGCGGATAACCGGACTTGCCCATCAGCGGGTCGGGGCTGAGCATGGCGCGCAGATTCAGGGTCGAGCCGTCGTCGAAGTCGCGCCGCGCCGAGGTCATCAGCATGCCGGCGACGAAGGTCTTGTCGCCGCCGCGCGGCCCGGATTGACGGTCGTAGACGACATTCAGCAGGGCGTGGGTCATCAGCATCCAGTCGCCACGCATGGCGTGGACGCCGCCGTGGTCGCCGGCGTCAGGTTGCCAGCTTGTGCCCGAGGCGTCGCGGCTCATGGGCCAGTCGCCATAGGGGCTGGTCATGGGCATGGCATGGGCCGCATCGGACGCCATGGCGTCGTGGCTGCTCATGTCATGGGGCGCGGGGCTCGCCGCAGCTGGGGCGGGCATGTGATGCGCGTGGTCTTGAGCAGTCGCCGCCTGGGAGAGGGCCAAGAGGGACGCGCCGGCGCAGACGCCGACGAGGGTTCGGGTGGCCATCAGGGCCTCCTTTGATGTGATCGTGACTGAGGGCGCCGAAACGACGCGTGGACTTCAGGCGATCAGGAGGCGCGGCGGGCCGGGCTCGGGCGACAGGCGGCGGCCCATGGGCAGGCTGGCTGAAACCGACGCGATCCGGATGGTCGTCAGCGACGATGGGGGCAGGGCGGCCGGCGCGGAAGCGGACGCCGCCACGCAGGCCACGCAGCAGGCCATGGCCTTCAGCGTCCTGGGCGCATGATCGGATGGACGGCCGGTCTCCGTCTGACCCACCGTCTGCGTCGTCTCATGACAGGGCGCTGCATGGGCGGCGGGCGCGGCGAAGGCGCCGCTGACGCCCAGCGACAGCACCGCCAGGGCGCCGAACAGCAAGAGGATTGAGGAGACGATCCGCACCTGCTCAGGATAGGCCGCGCGCTTGTCCGTCGCAACGCCTTCAGGCTGAGGGCCTTTTGTCGATCAGAGGAAGCCCGGGGGCGTCGGGGGGCGTGTCTCCTCCCTGACTCAGGGCGCGCTGCATGAAGACGACATCGCGCCAATCCCCGTGTTTCCAGCCCGCCGCCTTGAACACGCCCGCATGCGAAAAGCCGCGCGCGTGGTGGAGGGCGATGGAGGCCAGATTGTCGGAATCGCCGATGACGGCGACCATCTGCCTCAGGCCCATCGCCTCGCAGCGCTGGATCAGGGCGTCCAGAAGCGCGCCGGCGACGCCGCTTCCGCGCGCCACCGGTGCGACGTAGATCGAATCCTCGACCATGTAGCGATAGGCCTGCCTGGTGCGGAACGGCCCGGCGTAGGCGTAGCCGACCACGCGCCCGTCGATCTCGGCGACCAGACGCGGCAAGCCCAAGTCCGCCACGGCGGCGAAACGAGCCGTCATCTCCGTCTCGCCCGGCGCTTCCAACTCGAAGGTGCCGCGTCCGTTCACCACGCTTTCGGCGTAGATGGCCGTGATCGCGGCCATATCGCCGGGGCGGACATCGCGAACGACGGGCGAGGTCACGCCGTCTGCCAGCCCTTGTCGACGGCCCAGACGGCGAAGGCGTAGTCGTGGGCGACCTCCTTCAGATAGTCGAACCGGCCGGCCGCCCCGCCGTGCCCCGCCTCCATATTGATCTTCAACAGCACCGGCTTGCCCGAGGTGGTGGCGGGCCGCAACTTGGCGACCCATTTCTCCGGCTCCCAATAGGTGACGCGCGGATCGGACAGGCCGCCGGTCGCCAGCACGGCCGGATAGGCCTGGGGCTTCACCTGGTCGTAGGGGCTGTAGCTCATCATATAGTCGTAGGCGGCAGGGTCCTCGATGGGATTGCCCCACTCGGGCCATTCCGGCGGCGTCAGCGGCAACGAGGTGTCGCTCATGGTGTTGACGACGTCGACGAACGGCACCTGGCCTATGATCCCGGCCCACAGGTCGGGCCGCATGTTGTTGACCGCGCCCATCAGCATGCCGCCCGCCGATCCGCCTTGGGCCACGATGTTTCCGGCCTTGGCGTAGTTGCGGTCGATCAGGTGCTCGGCGGCGGCGATGAAGTCGGTGAAGGTGTTCTTCTTCGTCATCTTCCTCGCATCGAGGAACCAGCTCCAGCCCTTGTCCGATCCGCCCCTGATATGGGCGATGGCGTAGATCCAGCCGCGGTCGACCAGCGACAGACGATTGGTCGAGAAGCTGGCCGGCATGGGAATGCCATAGGAACCGTAGCCATAGAGGAGCAGGGGCGCGGAACCGTCTATGGGCGTGGTTCGTCGACGCAGAACCGTCACCGGCACCAACTGACCGTCAGCAGCCGGGGCGTTCAGCCGCTCGACCACATAGTTCGCGATGTCGTGTCCCGAGGGAATCTGCTGGGTCTTGCGCAGCGTCCGTTCCCGCGTCGCCATGTCGTAGTCGAACGTCTGCGTCGGGGTGGAGGGCGAGTTGTAGGTGTAGCGGGTCGTGGTGGTGTCGAACTCCGAGGCGCCCGCCAAGGACAGGGCATAGGCGGGTTCATCCACCGCGATCTGGTGCTCGGCCCCCTGCCGGTCGCGGATGATGATGCGGGTGTTGGCGTCCGCCCGCTCCTGCCGGGCCAGATGATCCCTCGTCAGGTCCATGCCTTCGATGAAGCGACCCGGCGTATGGGGAACCAGGTCCGTCCAGTGCGCCTTGCCTGGAGTCTCGGTCGGGGTCTGGACGATCTTGAAGTCGATGGCGTCGTCGGCGTTGGTGCGGATCACCCAGCGGTCGCCCCAGTGATCGACGTCGTAGCGGACGGCGACCTGTCGCGGCTCCAGGATCACGGGTTCCGCTGTCGGCGCGGCGGCGGGGATATAGCGCGCCTCGGAGGTCTCCTGGTTCTGGATGCCGATAACGATGAACTTGTCGTCGGCGGTGCGTCCCACGCCAATGAACATGCCGTCGTCCGGCTCGTCATAGACCAGGGAGGTTTCGCCGCCGCGCGCCGGCCGGCGGAAGATCTTGTCCGGCCGTCCGTTGTCGTCGCGGTTGGTCCAGAAGATCCACTGGCTGTCGGGCGAGAAGGTGAAGTCGCCGGTGGCGCTCTCGATCACCTCGGGGAGGACTTCGCCGGTCGCCAGATCCTTGATGTAGATCTTGTGGACTTCCGAGCCCTGGGCGTCCTCGGCATAGGCGAACAGGCTATGGTCGGGGCTGTGAGAGGCGGCCGAGACTTCCGAATAGGCCTTGCCCTTGGCCAGTTCATTGGCGTCCAGCAACAGTTGGGGCGTGGGGGCCATGACGAAGGTCTTCGTCACCGGTTGACCATCGACGCTCCATGAGCCCTGGCGTTCGACGCGCATGTAGCGGGGATGCTGGTCGCCCGTCTGGTACTCGACATAATAAGTCCAGGCGCCGTCGGGCGCGGGAACCGAGGAGTCGTCCTCCTTGATGCGGCCGCGCATCTCCTGGAACATCGTCTCCTGCAGGGGCAGGGTCGAGGCCATCATGGCTTCGCGATAGGCGTTCTCGGCCGTCAGATGGTCCTTCACCTCGGTCTTGATCAGGGTCGGATCGCGCAGAACCGCCTGCCAATTGTCGTCCTTCATCCACTGATAGTCGTCGGTGCGGGTACGGCCCAGTTGTTCGATGACGACGGGGATCTTCTTGGCGACGGGGGGCTGGGGCATCGAGGGTCCGGAAGGCTGGCGGGCGAAGGTGGGGGAGGCCGATGCAGCCAGGGCCGACGCGGCGGTGGACAAGAGAATTTGGCGTCGGTTCATGGTCGGCTCCCCAGGGCGTGCGAACGCGACCTTGGGCGTTCGGGCCGCCCAAGGTCAAATGAGAAGATCGCGCCGCGCCTTCAGCCTGCCAGGGCTTCGACGGTCATGCGCTTCAACAGATCGCCGCCCTGGCCCACGGCCGCCAGCCGGCTGGAGACGTGGCCCAACACATTGGCGGCGTAGAGTTCGTAGAGGTCCAGCTTGCCCCGAAGCCAGGCCGGATCACCGTCGGCCGCGTCCAGCCGCGACTTGGCCGCCAGCGCCCCCTTGGCCAGCATCCATCCGCCGACGACATCGCCCAGCAGTTTCAGATAGGCGTCGGCGGCGGCCAGGACATCGGCGGCCGCTTCGGGATCGGCCTTCTGGTCCAGCAGCCACAGGGTAGCGTCCTCGACCGCCTCGATAGCCGTGGCGAAGCGTTCGACAGGCTTGCCGCTGTAGAGGCGCCCCAGATCGGCCAGGGTCGCCTTCATGTCGGCGATCAGCGTCCTGGCCGAGGCGCCGCCGTCCATCGACAGTTTCCGCCCGACCAGATCCATCGCCTGAATGCCGTTGGTGCCTTCATAGATTGGGGCGATGCGCGCGTCGCGATAGTACTGAGCCGCGCCCGTCTCCTCGATGAACCCCATGCCGCCGTGGACCTGGACGCCCATCGAGGCGACCTCGCAGCCGACGTCGGTGGACCAGGCCTTGGCGATGGGGGTGAACAGATCTTCGCGCCCTTTCCAGCGGAGACGCTCTTCTTCGGTCGCGGCGTGTTTGGCCAGGTCGGCGGCGACGCCAGTGGACAGGCAGATGGCGCGGGCGGCCGAAATCTTGGCCTTCATCACCCCCAGCATCCGGCGCACGTCCGGATGGTCGAAGATCGGGGCGGAGGCTTCGCCCGTCCAGACGGAGCGGCCTTGTCGACGTTCCAGCGCATAGGCCAGGGCGTGTTGATAGGCGCGTTCGGCAATGCCCACGCCCTCGACCCCGACCGCCAGGCGAGCGGCGTTCATCATCACGAACATATGGGCCAGGCCCTGGTTGGGTTGTCCGACCAATTCGGCGGTCGCGCCCTCGTAGCTCATGACGCAGGTAGGCGAGGCGTGGATGCCCAGCTTGTGTTCGACGCCGACGGGGCGGAAGGCGTTGCGGTCGCCGAGGCTTCCGTCTTTGTTCACCGCGAACTTGGACGCCAGGAACAGGCTGATGCCTTTGGGGCCCTTGGGCGCATCGGGCAGGCGGGCCAGCACCAGGTGGACGATGTTGTCCGTGGCGTCGTGGTCGCCCCAGGTGATGAAGATCTTCTGGCCGTTCAGGGCATAGGTTCCGTCGCCGTTCGGCGTGGCGGTGGCGGTCAGTGCGCCCAGGTCCGAACCAGCGCCAGGCTCTGTCAGGACCATGGCGCCCGTCCATTCGCCGCTGACCAGTTTGGTCAGATATTTCGCCTTCTGCTCTTCCGTTCCGACCTGCTCCAGCGCCTCGATGGCGGCCAACGACAGCATGGGACACAGGCCGAAGGCCATGTTGGCGGCGTGGACGGTCTCATAGGCGGCTAGCTCCAGCGCCTTGGGCAGGGCCTGCCCGCCGGCCTCGGCCGAGGCCGTCAGGCCGGTCCAGCCGCCCGCCGCGAACTGCCGGTAAGCGTCGGCGAAACCCGGCGCGGCCGTCACCGCCCCATTGGCGTAGGTCGAGCCCTTCTGGTCGCCGATGCGATTCAGCGGCGCCAGCACCTCTTCGGAGAACTGGCCGGCGGCTTCCAGAACAGCCTGGGCCACCTCGGCGTCGTAGTCGGCGAAGACGCCGGTTGCCGCGAGGTCGGCCATGCCGGAGACGGCCTCCAGAGTGAAGGTCAGGTCCCGAACGGGCGCGCGATAGGTCATGGGCTTTCCTCAATCGTCTTTGCGGCCTAAGTGCCGCGATGGGGCCCGACGCTGCAAGCGTCTTGGCGACGCGCCCCTTCTGAGCGCAGAGTGACGCCATGCCGTGACGGAAAGGAAGACATGGGCGAGCCCCGCAACCGATATTCGACCGTGTCGCTGCTGATGCATTGGGGCATCGCCCTGGCGGTGCTGATCCAGATTCTGCTGATCACCGCACATGAGAACACCGAGGGGCCGATTTCTGGCCAGTTCGTCATGCTGCACAAGTCGCTGGGTCTGACCATTCTGGTCCTGACCCTGGCGCGGATCGGCTGGCGCATGGCCCACCCCGCCATTCCGCTGCCGCCGGACTTGCCACGCTGGCAAAGGATCGCGGCGCGTGCGACCCACGTGCTGTTCTATCTGGCGCTGATCGCCATTCCGATGACCGGATGGCTGGCCTCCTCGGCGGCGGGACGAGAGATCGCCTGGTTCAACCTGTTCTCCTGGCCTCTGCTGCCCGTAGGGGGCGGAAGGGAGACGGCGCGCAGCCTGATGGGGCTTCATGAGCTGGCGGTCAAAGGACTGTATGTTCTGATCGTCCTCCACGTTCTGGCGGCGCTGAAGCATCAGTTCATCGACCGGGACAATGTGCTGCATCGGATGATCCCGATCATCCCGCGACGACCGTGAGCGCGACGCCTGGACAGGCGGCCGAGGCTCTGCGCAGGGGACAGTTGATTCTTCTGCCGACCGAGACGGTTTACGGACTGGGGGCGGATGCGGGCGATCCCAAGGCCGTGGCATCCGTCTTCGCCGCCAAGGGTCGGCCGCAGTTCAACCCCTTGATCGCCCATGTCGCCAGCCTGGAGGCGGCGCGGGTAATCGGCCAGTTCAATGAGGCGGCGGAGGCGTTGGCGAAGGCCTTCTGGCCCGGCCCGCTGACCCTGGTCCTGCCGGTCGCGGATCGGAGCCGCGTCTGTGATCTGGCGCGCGCCGGCCTGGACAGCGTGGCGGTGCGTGTGCCGTCGCATCCTCTGGCGCAGCAGGTTCTGGCGGCGTTCGGCGGTCCCGTGGTGGCGCCGTCGGCGAATCGATCCGGCCGGCCCAGCCCCACGACCTTTGCAGATGCGGTGGAAGAGACGGGCGCCGCCGTGGGCGCCGCCGTCGATGGCGGCCCTTGCGACGTGGGCCTGGAAAGCACGGTCGTGTCCGTTCTGGACGATCGGGTCGCCCTGCTGCGGCCGGGCGCCGTGACGCGCAGACAGATCGAGGCGGTCGTCGGTCCGCTTCACGAGAGCGGAGAGGGGCATCGTTCGCCCGGCCGTCTGACCCTTCACTATGCGCCCGACGCGCCGGTCCGCGTCGAGGCGACCGAGGCGCGGCCGGGCGAAATCCTCCTGGGCTTCGGACCCGGCGTGGGCGATCCGAGGTGGAGCCTCAGCCCCAGCGGCGATCCGCAGGAGGCGGCGGCCAATCTGTTTCGGCTGTTGCGGGCGGCGGATCGCGAGAAACCGGCCGGAATCGCCGTTTCTCCCGTTCCGTCAGAGGGTTTGGGCGAGGCGATCAATGATCGGTTGAGGCGGGCGGCCGGCTACGTCGGCTGACCGAATCGGGCCTGAAGGTCCACGCTGGACTGTCGGCCCACGCTGGCGAGGCAGGTGTTCAGCCAATCCTCGGCGGCGGCGCGGCCCCGCGCCTTGAGATCGTTAAGGAAGCCCCATTCGGTGTTGAATTTGGACCGCAGCGACAGGTCCGACAGCCAGCCGTCGGCCTCTATGGCGTGCAGACGGACGGGACGGAACGCCCCCTTGCCGCCCAACTGCCCCTTGTCGATCAGATCGTCGGCGATGGCGATGGCGCGCAGTTCGGCCAGCAGGGGCGCGTTGAACACGATCTCGTTCAACCGATCCATGATGTCGGCGGCCGTTCTGGGCGTCTCGTCACGCACCAAGGGGTTCAGGGTGATCAGCAGCACGTCGTCCGGGGTGTCCTCGCCGGTCAGGGGCCACAGCGCCGGATTGGTCAGATAGCCGCCGTCCCAATAGGGCTCGCCGTCGATCTCCACAGCGTGGAACAGGTGCGGCAAGCAAGCCGACGCCAGAAGGATGTCGGCCGACATTTCGGACGAGCCGAATATGCGCGCTCGCGCCTGGCGCACGGCGGTCGCCGCCACGAAGAAGCGGATGGGCGAATCCCTGACGGCCTGAAAGTCCACGGCGGCGTTCAGGACGCGCTTCAGCGGATTGTGGTTCAGGGGATTGAACTCATAGGGGCTCATGGACAGGGCCAGGGTTTCCCCCGCACGCCAGAACGGCGTGTCCTTGATCCAGTCGGGCGGCTGGGCGGCGTTCCAAAGACTGCTGTCGCCGAACACATTGCGTCCGCCGGACTGGTTCACCTCGCGCCATAGCTTGTCCAGCGCCGCGCGAGGGTCGTCCTTGGCCAGGCCGGATATCAGGGCGGCGCCGTTCATCGCCCCCGCCGAGACGCCCGAGACAGCCCGGACGTCCAGTCGGTCGTCTTCCAGCAACCGATCCAGCACGCCCCACTGAAAGCCGCCGTGCGCCCCGCCGCCCTGAAGCGCCAGACAGACGGGGATTCGACCCTTCGGGGGCGGTTCGGAGGGCGCCGCGACGGCGGCCTTGCGTTTGAAGATCGCCATGCCGCCCCCTGAAATCTTCGTCTATTGCGCGGTCCAGCCGCCGTCGATGGAGAAGCTGGCCCCGTTGGCGGAAGCGCCGAGATCCGACACCAGATAAAGGAAGATGCCCGTCAATTCCTGCGTCGTGACGAACCGCTTCGTCGGTTGGGAGCCCAGGATGACGGTCTTCAGCACGTCCTCCTCGCTCATGTTGCGGGTGCGGGCCTGGTCGGCGATCTGTTTCGCCACGATGGGCGTCTCGACGAAGCCGGGGCAGATAGCGTTGCAGGTGATGTTGTCCTGCGCGACTTCCAGCGCCACGGTCTTGGTGAAGCCGATGATCCCATGCTTGGCGGCGACATAGGCGGATTTGAACGGGCTGGCGACCAGGCCGTGGGCCGAGGCCATGTTGACGATCCGCCCGCGTCCTTGCGCCTTCATCAGCGGGATCGCCGCACGCGTGGCGTAGAAGGCCGACGACAGATTGATGGCGATGATCTGCTCCCACTTGTCGGTGGGGAAGTTCTCTACGGCTTCGACATATTGAATGCCGGCGTTGTTGACCAGGATGTCCAGCCGGCCCAGCTCGCGTTCGGCGAAGGCGACCATGTCGGCGATCTCTTCGCCCTTGGTCATGTCCGCCGGGTGATACAGAACGCGGGCGCCGGACGAGGATTCCAACTCGGCGCGGGTCCGTTCGATCTCGGCGGCGTCGCCCAGGCCGTTCAGGACCACGTCGCCGCCGTGGGATGCGACCGCACGGGCCAGCGCCAGACCGATGCCGGACGTGGAGCCGGTTATGACCGCAGTCTGGCCCTTCAGGTCGCCGATGTCGCGGAACGACGATGCTTCGTCCGGCTTCGATGACTGGTCCATTGTTTCGCCCCTCTTATCTTTATGCGGCGCTAGATTAGCGGCAGGCGCGGGTAGGGATCAAGAATTTCCCGATCTGATGAATATCCATTCGCCCTCGGTCGAGGCGGCCTTGTCGAACCGATAGCCGTCTCGGTCGAAGGCCTTCAAATCATCGGCTTTTTCGACACGCTCATCGATGGCGAACCGCGCCATGGCGCCGCGCGCCTTCTTGGCGAAGAAGGAGATGATGCGACTTTCGCCGTTCTTTTCTTCGCGGAACTGCGGTGTGACGACGGGCAGTTTCAGCGCCTTGGCGTCCACGGCCCCGAAATATTCCTGGCTGGCCAGGTTCACCAGGGTCGGGTCGGCCTGTCCCTCGGCGTCCGCGTTCAACTGTTTCGACAGACGGTCGCCCCAGAAGTCGTAAAGACTGGCGCCACGCCGCGTCTTCAACCGCGTGCCCATCTCCAACCGATAGGGCTGGATTCGGTCCAGCGGTCGCAGCAGGCCGTACAAGCCCGAGAGAATCCGCAGGTGATCCTGGGCCCAGGCCAGGGCCTCCGCGTTCAGTTCGCGCGCCTTCAGGCCTTCATAGACGTCTCCGGCGAAGGCGAAGGCGGCCTGGACGCCGTCCAGCGATTCGGGATCGAAAGCCTTGAACCGCGCGACGTTTAGGGTCGCCAGATCGTCGGATATACCCATCAGCCGACGCAGGTCGGCCTTGCTCTGACGCTTGGCGGTCTTGGCCAGGCTGGTCGTGTCTTCGAGGAAACGACGTTCCGAGGCGGGCAGGGCGACATCGGCCTCGGTGAAATCCAGCCGTTTGGCGGGCGAAAGAACGATCAGCAAGGCGCGGCTCCATGACGAAGCCGTTCAGATAGGCCGCTTCGATGACGATTTGAACCGGTGCGGCCTCACCATTCCAGCGACGCTTCGCCTCTCAAAAGGGCCTCGGCCTCCTGGGTATGCTTGCCGCCGCTTCGGTCATGAAGGATCAACGGCGGCAGAAGACGCAGCGGCGCGCGCCCTGTTTTGACGGCGTGAACCAGCACGCGTTTGGCCGGTTCGTCGTGAAAGGGATGGACAGGGCGGACGGCGAAAGACCCCGCCTTTTCGCCCAACAGCCGCAGAATGTCGGCCAGACGATCCGCTCGATGGATCATCACGATCCGCCCGCCTTCGCGCACGGCCTTCAGCAAGAACCGCGTCCAGGCCTCCAGCCCGTCGTCCGCCATCCAGGCCCCGCGCTTGCCTTCGGCCGGGGCGCGCAGGGCCGTGGCGTCATCGAAGAAGGGCGGATTGGACACCGCCCAGTCGAACGGTGCGAGGTCCAGCGCGCGAAACCCTTCGGCCACATCGCCGGTTCGCACCGAGAGACGGTCCTGAAACCCGTTCAACGCCGCGTTCGAACTCGCCAAATCGGCCATGGCGGGATCGCGTTCCAGACCCGTCAGCCGCGCCTGCGGACAGCGCGCCGCAACCTGCATCAGCACGCCCCCGGCGCCGCAGCCCGCCTCGATCAGTCGTTCGCCCGGACGAACCGGCGTCGCCGCCGCCAGGAGGGCGGCGTCCATCCCGGCGCGATAGCCCTTGGCCGGTTGCCGCAACCGCACGCGGCCGTTCAACAGACCGTTCTCGACGATGTCCGGCGTCGCCGTTTCGACCGCGCTCACGCCTCAATCTCCTTGACCCTAAAAGGGGCGAACATCATTGTGCGCCGCGAAGCGCCGGGGCAAGCCAGCCCGACCACAGAAACACCCACGCGACCGTCCGTGCGTCGCGAAGCCCTTGTGAAAGAGTATCTCTTGGATCTTGCCATTGCAGCCGCTCCCCGCCCGAAGGGGGACGTCAACGCCCTCGTTCGGCTGGCCGAGGCCGACATGGCCGCCGTCGACGCCCTGATCCTGGATCGGATGCAGTCGGACGTGCCGATCATCCCCAAACTGGCCGAACATCTGGTGTCGGCGGGCGGAAAGCGTCTGCGCCCGCTGCTGACCGTAGCCGCCGCCCGCGCCACGGGCACGACGGATGATATTCTGTCGCCCAAGAAACTGGCTGCGGCGGTGGAGTTCATTCACACCGCCACCCTGCTGCACGACGACATCGTCGATGCGTCAGAACTGCGTCGGGGCAAGGTCGCGGCACATCTGATCTGGGGCGCGCCCACCAGCGTCCTGGTCGGCGACTTCTTGTTCGCCCGCGCCTTCGAACTGATGGTCGAGACGGATTCGATGCGCGCCCTGGGCATTCTGGCCGAGGCGTCGCGGGTGATATCGGAGGGCGAGGTGCTGCAACTGACCCGCGCCCACGACCTGAACCTGGATCAGGCCACCTATCTGCAGATCATCTCGGCCAAGACCGCCGAACTGTTCGCCGCCGCCGCCGAGGCGGGCGCGGTCGGGGCGGCGGCGTCGGCCGAGGCGGTCAAGGCGTTGCGCGACTATGGCATGGCGCTGGGCGTCGCCTTTCAGCTGGCCGACGACGCCCTGGATTACGGCGCTACGGCCGAGGCCCTGGGCAAGAACGCCGGCGACGACTTCAACGAGGGCAAGGCCACCCTGCCGCTTCTGCTTGCGGTTGCTCGGACTAAGGGCCGCGAGGACGCCTTCTGGGAGCGCACCGTGACCAAGGGCGAACGCACGCCCGAGGATTTCGCCCGCGCCCGCGAACTGGTGATCGGCTCCGGCGCCATTGGCGCGACCCTGGATCTGGCAGGCGACTACGCCGACCAGGCCAAGGCCGCGCTGGCGGTTCTGCCTACCTCCGACTGGCGCGTTGCGCTCGAGAATCTGGCCGATTTCGCGGTGTCGCGCGCCGCCTGATGGCCGGTTCGGACGCCCTGGATGCGCAGGTCCGCGCCGCCGATCTGGACCGCTGGCTGTCCAGCCGACTGGTGTCGGACCCGCAGGCGCGCGCCGATCTGATCGCGCTCTACGCCTTCGAGTCCGAGCTGATGGCCATTCCGACGCGCGTCACCCAGCCCCTGCTGGCCGAGATGCGCTACACCTGGTGGGCCGAACAGATGGACGGGGTGTTCGCCGGCGTGGCGCGCAAAGGTCATCCGGTGCTGGAAGCCCTGACCGACGTGGTCGCCCGCCACAGCCTTGATCGCGCCCCGTTCGACGCGCTGATCGAGGCTCATATCGGCCGCGTCCACGGCCAGCCTCACGATCTGGAGGCCTTCTACGTCGGCCCCATGCAGGCGGCGGTCCAGGTTCTGGCCGGGCCGGGCCACGCAGACGCGGTGGTCGAAACCGGCCGGGTCTGGGGGCTGACGCAGGTCGGACGCATGGATGAAGCCAGGGCGGCACGCAAAGGCGCAAACGCGGGGCTGAAGCGTTTGCCCATCTCCGGTTTTCCCGCTGTGGCCCATGCCGCCCTTTCGGGGCGAGACCGGCCTGAAGCCTATCGGCGGCTGCAGTTGATCCGGGCGGCCTTCATGGGACGGATCTGATCCCTCGGGTCCGGTAGATTTGGCTTGCGCTGACGGCTCCCAAGGTCTGCTGTGTTTGTTAGCCACCCAGGAGGTCCGACATGCCGCGCAGCCATTCCGAACGCCATTTGATGGCGCGCGTCGGCTGGCTGAGAGCCGCCGTGCTGGGTGCAAACGACGGCCTATTGTCGACGGCCAGCCTGATCGTCGGCGTGGCGGCGGCCGAAGCCTCAAAGGGAGCCGTCCTTGTTTCGGGTGTCGCAGGCCTGGTGGCCGGCGCCATGTCCATGGCGGCGGGTGAATATGTCTCCGTCAGTTCCCAGTCCGACACCGAGAAGGCCGATCTGGCCCGAGAGGCGGCGGAGCTGGCCGCCGCGCCGGCCGCAGAGTTGGATGAACTCGCCGGCATCTATGTCGCACGGGGCGTTCAGCCAGACACGGCGCGGGCTGTAGCCCAGCAACTGATGGCGCACGACTCCTTGGGCGCTCATGCCCGAGACGAGTTGGGTATCTCCAGCTTCACGACTGCTCGCCCCGTTCAGGCGGCCCTGACTTCCGCTGCAACGTTTGCGACGGGCGCGGCCTTGCCTTTGGCGACGGTGGCGATCGCGCCGGACAACGTCTTGTTGGCCGCCGTCGCCGCAAGCGCCTTCGTCGGATTGGGCGCCTTAGGGGCGATGGGCGCCAGGGCAGGAGGGGCGAACGTGGCCCGTTCGATGATTCGCGTAGTGTTCTGGGGCGTTCTCGCCATGGCGGTCACGGCAGGGATCGGCCGTCTGTTCGGGACCGTCGTCTAGGGACGAGCAGCGGCGTCCCGCCAGGCCTTCAGGCTCTCCATGGCGCGGAGGCTCTGCAGGCGTTTCTTGGCGCGGCCACGTTCCTTGGGATGGATGCGCTTGCCGTCCTCGTCGATCTTGGGCGCCTCAAGCGGGGGCAGAAGGCCGTAATTGATGTTCATCGGCTGGAACTTCGCGCCTTCCAGATGGCCGCCGGTGATGTGTTCGACCAGGGCGCCCATGGCCGTCTCGGGCGGCGGGGCGGACAGGTCGCGGCCCAGCGCCTGGGCGGCGGCGAGACGGCCGGTCAGCAGGCCCATGGCGGCGCTTTCGACATAGCCTTCGACACCCGTCACCTGGCCGGCGAAGCGCAGGCGCGGCATGGCCTTCATGCGCAACTGCTTGTCCAGCAGCTGGGGGCTGTTCAGATAGGTGTTGCGATGCAGGCCGCCCAGACGCGCGAACTGGGCGTTCTGAAGGCCGGGAATCATGCGGAAGGTCTCGGCCTGGGCGCCGTGCTTCAGCTTGGTTTGGAAACCGACCATGTTGAACAACGTGCCCAACGCATTGTCCTGACGCAGTTGAACGATGGCGTGAGGCTTGACCGTCGGGTTGCGCGGATTGGTCAGGCCGACCGGCTTCATCGGACCGTGACGCAGGGTCTCGCGACCGCGTTCGGCCATCACTTCGATGGGCAGGCAGCCGTCGAAATAAGGGACGTTCTCCCACTCCTTGAACTCGGCCTTGGGCCCGTCCAGCAGGGCGTCGATGAAGGCGTCGTACTGGGCCTTGTCCATCGGGCAGTTGACGTAGGCGGCCGCGTCTCCGCCAGGGCCTTCCTTGTCATAGCGCGACTGACGCCAGGCGATGTCGAAGTCGATCGAGTCGGCGTGGACGATGGGGGCGATGGCGTCGAAGAAGCTGAGGCTTTCCTCGCCCGTCATCTTCAGGATGGCGTCGGCCAGGGCAGGGGAGGTCAGCGGACCGGTGGCGACGATGACATTGTCCCAGTCCTGCGGCGGCAGGCCGGCGATCTCCTCGCGCACGATAGTCACGAGGGGGTGGGCTTCCAGCCTGGCCGTGACGGCCTGGGAAAAGCCTTCACGGTCGACGGCCAGGGCGCCGCCGGCGGGCACCTGATGGGCGTCGCCGCAGGCCATGATGACCGAATCCAGCGCCCGCATCTCGGCGTGCAGCAGGCCCACCGCATTGTATTCCCAGTCGTCCGACCGGAAGGAGTTGGAGCAGACCAGTTCGGCCAGACCATCGGTCTGGTGCGCGTCGGTCTTGACGCCGGGGACGCCGCGCATCTCGTGCAGGATGACGGGCACGCCCGCCTGGGCGATCTGCCAGGCGGCTTCGGAGCCGGCGAGGCCGCCGCCGATGACGTGAACGGGGCCTGGGACGGTCGAGGAGGGGGCAGGGGAAACGGTCATCGCGGCCTTCTAGCGGGCGTCTGGCGCGGTGTCATGGTCCACTGCTATATCCGCCGCCAGTCTTGGGGAGCGGACGGTTTGACGGAGCGGCGAAAACGGTTGGGCCTGAGCGAGGCCTTGCGGATGACGGCGGTCGGACTTCGACGGAGCTGGAGCGAGGCCTGGGGTGCGATTGTGCTGGGCGTCCTGGTTTGGGGCGCGCGGCCGTTCGTCGTGCACGGCGTTTCCGCCTGGATTTGGACCGGCGCCGCCATCGTCGCGACACTGGTCCTGATCGGCGCCCTGGCGCGCGTGGCGGCCAGCGCCGACGCCGCCCATGCGAGACGCCTAGGCCTGGGGCGGACGGGTCTGCAACTGACCAAGGTCGAGGCCCGCCTGTTCGGAGCCGGCCTGCTGTGTTCGGTGTTTTTGGCCATGGTCCTGTCGGTCGCCGCCCTTCTGCTGCTGGCGCTTTTCGGCGGCGCGGGGCTGGACGCCGAGGCCATTCGACTGGGGGACTGGAGCCGGGTCGGCCCAGCCTGGAAACTTGGTCTTCTGGCCGTCATGACGGCCTTTTGCATCTTCGCCATCGTCGCCCTGACCGCACGGCTTTTGCTGTTCGCGCCGGCCACCGTGGCGCGCGGTCATATGATTTCGCTGAACAGCATGGCGCTGACGCGCGGGATCTTCTGGCCCTTTCTGGCCGGCCTGATCGTGACCGCCGCGCCCAAGGTCGGGCTGCTGATCCTGACGGGTGCAGGCCTTTTGCCGGGAGCGGCGGGGTGGATGGTCTGGGTCGTGGTGTTGATCGGTCTGCAGGGGCCGCTGACGATGGCCTACCTCGGCGCCGTCTATCGGCGTATCGAACCTGGAACGCTTCAAGGATTCCCGCATGGTTGAGACTTTTTCGATCGCCGAGGCTTTGCGTGCACCCCTGCGCGTGATCCGGCGCCATCCGCTGGCGATCTTCGTCTGGGGACTCCTGATCGTCGGATTCGTGATGGCGATGATGATGCTGGTCTTCGGCGCCTTGGCCGACATTCCACTGTCGCCGGACGCCGAGCCTTCGCCCCAGGTCATGGGACGGGTGGTGGCGATGCAGGGCGTCTCCATGCTGCTGAACATCGGTCAGGTCGTATTGGGCGTGATGGTCTGGGCCGCCACCATGCGCGCCACCTTCCGCATCGGCCGGCCAGAGCGCTATTTCTTTCTGCGCGCCGGGATGGATGAGGTCCGCCTGGCGGTCGTGGGACTGGCCCTGTTCGCCGGCGCCTATGTCGCCGTCATGGCCTTCGTCATCGTCGCGGCCATCGTCTCAGCCCTGATCTGGCAGGCCAGCCCGACGGCGGCCCTGGCCGTCGGGGGCGTGTTGTTCGTGGTTATGATTGCGGGCGTCGCCCTGGCCATGGCGCGTGTGTCGATGATCGCGCCGGCGACTGTCCTGCTGCAACGGTTCGCCTTCCGTGAGGGCTGGGACCTGGGCAAGGGGCGCTTGATGCGGCTGTTCGGTCTGCTGGCCTGCACCTGGCTGATCTATATGCTGGTCTATTTCGTCCTGGCCTTCGTGGTGATCGCCGCCCTGTTCTTCAGCGGCGCCTTCGCGGTGCTGGCGGACGCTCAGGACGCCACGACCCTGGGCGAGTTGTTTCCTTCGCCCGCGGTTCTTTGGGGCGTGGCGGCCTTTGTCCTGCTTCCTGGCTCATTCGTCTACGGCGCCGTCATCACCTTGCTCAGCGCGCCCTTCGCGGCGGCCTGCCGCGAACTGCTGGACGGCGCGCCGCGCGACGCGGCCCCGGCGGTCCTCTAGGATGAGCGCGAATCTGAACGGGAGCACGTCATGAGTTTTTCCGCCACCGAAGCGGCGTTCGAGGGGTTTCGCGTCACGCGTCAGAACCCGCTGTCGGTTCTCGTCTGGGCGGGACTTTGGCTGGTCGGCCTGATCGTCGCAGTGATGATCCTGGGGCCGATGACCATGCCCTATGCGTCGGAGATCGAGGCCGCTCAGGGCGATGTCGCGGCTCTGTCGCCCAGCGCGGTAAGCGCCCTGTCCTTGGGGATGCTCGCGGTTCTGCCGGTCTTGCTGGCGCTTCAGGCCATTCTGGCCCCGGCCGTCTATCGTGCGGTCTATGCGCCTCAGGCGAAGCGGATCGGCTATCTTCAGCTCGGCAAGTTTGAACTGAGGACGCTGGCCGTCGTCGCTGTCCTCGGCGTTCTTTCGATCGTGCTGAATCTCGGCGGCGAGGCGGCTGTCACCTTTTCGAAACAGGTCGGCGGCGTCCCTGCGGCCTTCGTGGTCAATACGGCGGTGTTCGTGTTCACGACCTGGATTTCGGTTCGGCTGATGCTGACCGCGCCGCTGGTCTTACGACGCAAGGGCCTGCCGTTCCGCGATAGCTGGCGAATGACGGCCAAGGTCTTCTGGCCCGTGCTGGGGGTCTTCCTGCTCAGCCTCGCCATGACCCTGCTGGTGCTGCTCCTGCTGGTTCTGGTCGGATGGCCGCTTTACGCCGCCCTGACGATGGGTGGGGGGATGGCGGCGATTCCGGGCGTGTTGCTGCTGCTTCTGATGGGGTTGGGCATGGCTCTGGTCTCGGTGCTGATGTGGGCGCCGTTCGCCTCGATCGTGCAGCAGTTGGACACACGCGCCTAGGCGCGCCGCAAAGGACAGGACATTGGCCGGAATCGAACTCTACGCGCCGCGGACGCCACGGCATCGGCGGACCTGGACCGCCGCCGCCCTGGTCCTTGCCGTGGTGTTCATCATTCTGGGCCAGACGTTCACCGTCGTGCCTGGGTTGATGCTGGGCTTCCTGACCATGAACGGTCGGTCTGTCGGTTGGGCCGGCACGGCCTTCAGCCTGTTCGGCTTCGCAGCGACCGCCTTGATCGTCGTCGGCTGGGTGACGCTGTTCGAACGTCGCAACCTTCGGACCGTCGGTTTCAATGGCCACGCGCTCAAACGCTTTGCGCGGGGTTATGGCGTCGGTCTGGCGTTCCTCCTGGTCGTGGTGGGAGGGATCGCCGCTCTCGGCGGCTACAGGATCGAGGCGGGCGGGGCGTTTTCGACGCCAGCCCCTCTGGTCGCCTTGTGGCCGATCCTGGTTCTCCTGCTGGGCTTCGTCATCCAGGGTTCGACGGAGGAAATCCTGACGCGTGGGTGGCTCATGCAGGTCATCGCGTCACGACACGGCCTGGCCTGGGGAATTGGGCTTAGCTCGGCCCTGTTCGGCCTGCTGCACGCCGCGAACATCAAGCCGTCGCCGGAACTGGCGGTGGGCGTCGCCAATGTGGCGCTGTTCGGCGTCATGATCGGCCTCTACGCCGCGCGCGAGGGCTCGCTCTGGGGTGTTTGCGGCTGGCACGCCGCCTGGAACTGGCTGCTGGGCCTGGGTTTCGGCCTGGAGGTGTCTGGCCAGGTGGTCGAGACCAAGCCCCTGATCGTCGACTTGGCCACGCGAACCGAAGTCCCCTGGTGGATCACCGGCGCCGCCTTCGGTCCCGAGGGCAGCGTGGTGACGACCGTCGTCCTGCTGGTCGCCTCGGCTGTTCTGGCCTTGCGTTGGCGGAGCAAGGACTACGGCGTGACGAAGCCCGCCGCTTTGGAAACGGCCCCAGCCTAAGCCGGGGCCTTCGCCTTTTTCCGAGGCGGGTTGGTCGCAACGCCTTCACCCAAGGCTGCGACGCGGGCCCTGCGGCGTTCCTCGTGGCGGTCCAGCACTTCTTTCAGGTATTTGCCGGTCCAACTTGCGGTGTTGGCGGCGACCTGTTCGGGCGTGCCGACCGCGACGATCTCGCCGCCGCCGTCGCCGCCTTCGGGGCCGAAGTCCAGCAGATAGTCGGCGACCTTGATGACATCGAGATTATGCTCGATCACCACGATGGTGTTGCCCGCCTCGACCAGTTCCTGAAGCACCTCAAGCAGTTTGCGGGTGTCCTCGAAATGCAGGCCGGTGGTCGGCTCGTCGAGGATGTAGAGGGTGCGGCCCGTGGCGCGTTTCGACAGCTCCTTGGACAGTTTGACCCGCTGGGCCTCGCCGCCCGACAGGGTGGTGGCGGGCTGGCCGACCTTGACGTAGCCCAGACCCACCCGCTCCAGCGTCAGCATCTTGTCGCGGATCGGCGGCACGGCCTTGAAGAAGCTGGCGGCCTCTTCGACCGTCATGTCCAGCACGTCACTGATGGACTTGCCCTTGAACACGATCTCCAGCGTCTCGCGGTTATAGCGTTTGCCCTTGCAGACGTCGCAGGTGACATAGACGTCGGGCAGGAAGTGCATCTCGATCTTGATGACGCCGTCGCCCTGACACGCCTCGCAGCGCCCGCCCTTGACGTTGAAGCTGAACCGGCCGGGGCCATAGCCGCGCGCCTTGGATTCCGGCAGGCCCGCATACCAGTCGCGGATCGGCCCAAAGGCGCCGGTGTAGGTGGCGGGGTTCGAACGCGGGGTGCGGCCGATGGGCGACTGGTCGATGTCGATGACCTTGTCGAAATGCTCCAGCCCCTCGATCCGGTCGAAGGGGGCGGGGGCCTCGGATGCATTGTTCAGGCGGCGCGCGGCGGCCTTGTACAGGGTCTCGATGGTGAAGGTCGACTTGCCGCCGCCCGACACGCCGGTGATGCAGGTGAAGACGCCGACCGGGATTTCGCCCGTCACGCTCTTCAGATTATTGCCGCTGGCGCCCGAAATCTTCAGCATCCGCTTGCGGTTGATCGGACGGCGGCCCTCGGGCGGAATCTCGATCTCGCGCGCGCCGGTCAGATATTTGCCGGTCAGGGAGTTGGGGTTGGCCATGACCTGTTCCGGCGTGCCCTCGGCGCAGACCGTGCCGCCGTGAACGCCCGCCGCCGGCCCCATGTCGATGACATAGTCGGCGGTCAGAATGGCCTCTTCGTCATGCTCGACCACCAGGACCGAGTTGCCCAGGTCGCGCAGTCCCTTCAGGCTTTCCAGCAGACGGGTGTTGTCGCGCTGGTGCAGGCCGATGGAGGGTTCGTCCAGCACATAGAGGACGCCGGTCAGGCCCGAGCCGATCTGCGACGCCAGACGGATGCGCTGGCTCTCGCCGCCCGACAGGGTGCCGGACGACCGCGACAGGTTCAGATAGTCCAGCCCGACATTGTTCAGGAAGCGCAGCCGGTCGCAGATTTCCTTCAGGATGCGCCGGGCGATCTCCATCTGCTTTTCGCTCAGGCTCTCCTCCAGGGTCGAGAACCACAGATAGGCCTTGGAGATCGACAGGGTGGAGATGTCGGCGATGTCCTCGCCCCCGACCTTGACCGCCAGGGCCTCGGGCTTCAGCCGCTTGCCGTGGCAGGCGTCGCACGGGGTTTCTGACTGATAGCGGCCCAACTCCTCGCGCACCCAGGCGCTGTCGGTCTCGCGCCAGCGGCGTTCAAGGTTCGGCAGCACGCCCTCGAACGGCTTGGACACCTCGTATTTGCGGGCGTTGTCGTCATAGACGAATTTGATCTTCTCGGAACCCGTCCCCTGCAGGATGACCTTGTGCGCCTGGGCCGGAAGCTCGCGCCACGGCTTGTCCATCGAGAAGCCGTAGTGGGTCGAAAGCGATTGAAGCGTCTGGGTGTAGAGCGGCGACGGGCCGCGCGCCCAGGGCGCGACCGCCCCGCCATGCAGGGTCTTGTCCCGGTCGGGGATCACCAGATCGGCGTCGAAGGCCAGTTTGACCCCCAGACCGTCGCACACCGGACAGGCGCCGAACGGATTGTTGAACGAGAACAGCCGCGGCTCGATCTCGGCGATGGTGAAGCCGGACACCGGACAGGCGAAACGCTCTGAAAAGACCAGGGTGCGCGGCGCGGTCTCGCCCTCGTTCGTGGACGCCCATTCCGCCGTCGCCAGACCATCGGCCAGACCCAGAGCGGTCTGAAGACTGTCGGCGTAGCGGCCTTCCTGATCCGGCTTGGTGACGATCCGGTCCACCACGATGTCGATGTCGTGCTTGAACTTCTTGTCCAGCGTCGGGGCTTCGTCGATCGGATAGAACTGGCCGTCGATCTTCAGGCGCTGGAAGCCCTGACGCTGCCATTCGGCGATCTCTTTCCGGTATTCGCCCTTGCGACCGCGCACGACGGGGGCCAGCAGCAGGATGCGCTCGCCGTCGGGCAGGGCGGTCAGCTTGTCGACCATCTGGCTGATGGTCTGGCTCTCGATGGGCAGGCCGGTCGCGGGCGAATAGGGCACGCCAACCCGCGCCCACAACAGGCGCATATAGTCGTGAATCTCCGTCACCGTGCCGACGGTCGAGCGCGGGTTCTTGGACGTGGTCTTCTGCTCGATGGAGATGGCCGGGGACAGACCCTCGATCAGGTCCACGTCCGGCTTGCCCATCAGCTCCAGGAACTGGCGCGCATAGGCCGACAGGCTCTCGACATAGCGGCGCTGGCCCTCGGCGTAGATGGTGTCGAAGGCCAGGGACGACTTGCCCGACCCCGACAGGCCGGTCATCACCACCAGCTGCTCGCGCGGTATATCCAGGTCCACGCCCTTGAGATTGTGCTCGCGGGCCCCGCGAACGCGGATGAAGTTGTGCTTTTCGGTCATGCTTTCCGGCAACGCGGGGAGGGGCCGGACGGCTCCGGCGCGACGACGCTATATGGGGATCAATTCGTGCGATTCAGCAAGAACAATATGCGAACATTGCGGCCGAGGCCCGCTGTTGCGCAAAGCTATGCGGCTGGTACCCTGTCGGCGACCGGGGAGGAGACGACTGGATGAACCTTAGAGGCTTGTTGGCGCTGGCGGTCGTTTGGGCTTTGGCGGCGTGCACCTTCAATGCGAACCTTCCCAAATCGAACCCGGCGCTGAACGCGGAGGCGCAGGCCTTGTATCGGGATTTGGCCACATCGAACGACGCTGCCGTGATCGGGCGTATGTCGGCAAAGAACCAGCCTGACACGGTCCGGGCTCAACTTCCCATGCTGCGCAACCTGATTGGAAATGCGCCGGTTCCTGAACCCAAGGTCGTGGGCTTTCAAAGCGTCGCCAGCACTGAAGGACGCTTCTACGTCGTGCAGCAGGACTACGCCTATTCCGATCGCGTGGCGCATGTGCAGACCAATTTCGTCAAGGAAGGCGACGGCTGGAAGGTCTTCGGCTTCAATGTCAACGTCACGATTACTGGCGCGCCGCCTGCCGCTCAGGGCCCGGCGGGCTCTTCCGCATCGGGCGCCCAACCCTCGAACACGCCGCAGTAACGTTCGCCCTTGCCCAGCAGCACGCCGTTGGCGTTGGCGACGCCCAGTTCCAGGCTTTCGGCGATGCGACGCGCGCGTTCAATGAAATGGTCGGCCGCCAGAGGCGGGCACAGATCGCGCGTCGTCGCCTCGAAGATCTCCAGCCAGCGGTCGAAGTGGCGCGCGTCGATGGGCAGGGGCAGGTGTTTGGGCATGGGCCGGCCCTGATAGACGCCGGTCGACAGAGCGACTGACGACCAGAACAGCTTCATCTGGGCCAGATGCGGTCCCCAGTCTTTGATGCGGGCCGCAAAGATAGGACCGATCAGGCCGTCTTCGCGCACTCGGGCGTAGAAGCCTTCGACCAGGGCGTCGATCATCGCCTCGTCGATGCCCGTTTCCCGCCGTATGTGTTCCACGGCGGCCTGACGCCGCGTCGCTGCGTCGGTCGATCGGGCAAGATGAAACCGGCTTTCCATTCTCCGTACGTAGTCTTGGAAGCCGACAAACGCCATTGGACGGATCGCCCACGTCACGCGGCCGTGTTCGTCAATGTTTGGGTTCGGGGTTGCGCGGATCAGGGTTAAGACCCATCATTCACGCTAGGACCACGCTTCAACTTGGAGGCTAGACGATCATGATCAGCGCGCTGGGAACCGGTTTCGCCCTTTCCGCCATGCTGCTTGCGATCCTCCATGCCAATCAACCCAAGCCCAAGCGCGTCCGTATCCGCGTTCGTGACGCTGACCGGCGTCGCCGCCCGGACGCCTGACGGCTCCACGCTTTTCGACAATCTGACTCTCGCCTTCGGCGCCGAAAGAACCGGCGTCGTCGGCCGAAACGGCGTGGGCAAAAGCACCCTGCTGCGCCTCATCTCGGGCGCATCGTCGCCGTCCGAAGGGACGGTGGCGCGTGTCGGGCGCATCGGCGTGTTGGAACAGCGGTACGATCCTGCCCCCGACGAGACCGTGGCCGCCGCGCTCGGGGTCGAGCGGGCCCTGGAGGTCGTCGATCGTGTGGTCTCCGGGCGGGGCAACGTCGAGGACATGGATGTCGTCGATTGGACCCTTGAAGCCCGTGTCGCCGACGTTCTGGAGGCGGTCAAGCTTGCCGGCGTCGACCTGAAACGACCGATGATCGACCTCAGCGGGGGCGAGCAGACGCGGGTGCGGCTGGGGCGGCTGTTGCTCGACGGGTCGGACATGATCCTTCTGGACGAACCCACCAATCATCTGGACGGTGAGGCGCGCACATTGGTCGCCGAGATCCTGGGTCGATGGCGCGGCGGGGCCGTCGTTGTCAGCCATGATCGCGAACTGCTGCGCCGCATGGACCGGATCGCCGAAATCTCGAGCCTCGGCGTCGAGGTCTACGGCGGAAACTACGATCTCTACGCCGAAAGGAAGGCTGTTCAGCGCGAGGCGGCCGAGCGAGGGCTGATCGAGGCGGAAAAGGACGTTGCACGCGCCGGCGCGGACGCCCAGCGGCGGCTGGAGAGCAAGGTGCGACGCGACGCGGCTGGGCGGCGCAAGGCTGCGAAAGGCGACATGCCAAAAATCCTGCTGGGCGCTCGAGCCGAACGCGCCGAAAACACCGGAGCCGCCAACAGCCTGTTGGCCGGGCGCAAGACGCAGGCCGCCGCGGCTGCCCTATCCGTCGCGCGGGAACGGGTGGAGCGTACACGATCCATGTCCTTTCAGACGCCGTCCAGCAGGCTCGTTTCGGGGCGCACGGTTCTGGCGCTGGACGCCGTGTCCTGGCGCACGTCGCAAGGGCGCACCCTCGTCGGCCCGCTGACGCTCCGTATCGTCGGCCCGGAACGGCTGGCCGTCACGGGGGCCAATGGGACGGGCAAAACCACCCTGCTGCGTCTGATCGCTGGCGAACTGGAACCGACTGCGGGACGGATAGAACGACCGGTTCCGGCGGCCTATCTGGACCAGGAAACGACGTTGCTGAGAGCCAACGAGACGGTGGCGGAGGCCTGGTTACGACTCAACCCGGCTGGCACCGAGCATGACGCCCAGGCGGCCTTGGCGCGTTTCCTGTTCCGCAACAGTGCGGCGCATCGACGGGTCGGCGCCTTATCCGGCGGAGAACGGTTGCGTGCGGCCCTGGCCTGCGTGATGACCGGAGCGACCCCGCCGATGCTCATGGTCCTGGACGAACCCACCAACCATCTGGATCTCGATGCGGTTGCGGCGCTGGAGACGGCGCTGCGGGACTACGACGGGGCGTTGGTCCTCGTCAGCCATGACCCGGACTTTTTGCGGGCCGTCGGCGTGACGCGCACGATCGCGCTGTAGCCGTCAGCCCCAGGCCTCGACCGTCCCGCGCCTGCGAGTGGGGGAGAAGGTGGCGAGTTGCGTTCGCGGCTCGGCCTCGGCCTTGCCGAACAGCCAGCCCTGGCCATAGTCCACGCCGAGGCCCTTCAGCGTGTTGGCGACGCCGTCGGTCTCGATCATCTCGGCGATCGTCTCCAACTTCATCGAGCGGCACAGTTCGACGATGCTGCGAAGCATTGCTGTGGCGCGCTCGTCGGTTTCGACGTCCTTGACGATGGCGCCGTCGATCTTGACCGCATCGACCGACAGCTTGCGCAGATAGTCGAAAGAGGCCGCCCCCGCGCCGAAGTCGTCGATACAGACCTTGATGCCGGTCTCGCGCAGGCCGGCCAGGCGGCGGTCGGCGGCCTCGATGTCGGCCAGCGCCGAGGTTTCGGTCACTTCGACAATCAACCGTCGCCGCTCTTCCGGGGCGCCTGCCGTCATCCGCAGCAGGTTCTCCACATAGGCGTCGTCGCCTAGCGAGGACCCGGAGACGTTGATCGCCATCTTGAGAAGACCGGCGCCCGGCTGGCGCATGCGTTTCAGCACCTTCTCCGCCACGGCGAGGTCGAAGGATTCGATCAGGTCCAATTCTTCGGCCATGCGGATGGCGCCTGCGGGACCGCCGTTGGACCCGAACCGGGCCAGGGCTTCAAAATGGTGCACGGCGCGCGACGAGAGCTGCACGATCGGCTGGTAGTGAACCTGGAATTCGCGGGTCTTCACCACGTTTCGGAAAGTCTCGGCATCCCGGAGCGTGCGGTTCAGCGAATCCGAGAAGGCGATCTGCGGATTGGCCAGTCCATCGTCCTTAAGGCAACCTTCGATGGCGAAACGCATGGCGCGCAGGATGCAGAGTTTGTCGGAGCCCTGCGGCACCGGCGACTCGAACGATTGGGCCGCCAGGGTCAGGCCTTCGGCGCGGGCGGCCTCGATGATTTCGGCGGCGATGTCACGACCGTCGTCGGCGGCGCGCAGGATTGCGAAACGCTCCTGCGTCAGTTGGGCGGCGGCCGAGCCGGATACGGAAGTCGACTGCAGCGTCGCCTCGATACGACGGTTCATGCGCGCCGAAACGTCTCCGGACAGATCGCCAAGGCCGCGCACGTCCACGAAGGCGAGCGAGATCGCCGGGTCGGTCTCCAGTACGCGCGCCGCGTCGGCCATGAAGGTGTCGGCGTCGACCAGAGGAGCCGCCTCCAGATCAGCCGCCTGGAAGGCCGGACCTTCGTAAGACAGAGCGCAGGACAGGGCGGGCGCCAACTGCGGAAGGGCGAAGGCCCGGACGGAAGCGCGCCGAACCCGGTCCGGTCCGGCCTTCACCAGCACCGCGATGGCCTCTGTGCGGACGCCCGATCCGGTCTTCCGGATCGTCGCGAGGGTTGACGCCCCTTCGTGGAAAATATCGGCGAAGGGCTTTCCGGTCCAAAGCGCGCCAGCGTCCTGACCGCCGACCGCGCCGGCGCCCATGGCGAACGCCACCACGCCCTGGGCGTCGATCTCGATGAGGGCGTCGGCCGAAGCAAAAGCCAGACCCAGGAGGCGGACGGTTAGCGACATCCCGTCACCTTGCACCACAGCGCTTAAAAAACAGGCAACGTCCTAGGCCATGCGATTCAGGGCCACGGCGCGTCCGTCGCCTTGCGCGGCCCGGCCATCGGAAGCGTAGGCCGAGGCGGGCGTCCGGGTCGCTGTGACTTCCTGGGCGATGGTGCGGACCAAACCTTCGGAAATCGTCCGGGCGGCTTCGACGGCCAGCGCATGACGCGCCAGAACGCCGTCGAATATCTCCGTCGCCTCCATCAGATCCCTGCGATCCTCGATGGGCGCGGCCGCGAGCAGCGTCGGATTGGCCTTCACATGCGCAGTGTCGCGGCGATACAGATTGGCCATCTCCTGCGTCGCCGCCAGGCCGTGGGCGACGTCCTGCGGACGGCCTTCCTGAAAGGCTGTCATCTCCGACGACAGGCGCTGGGTCAGCGTCCTGGTCAGAGCGGTCAATTGACGGACGCGCGCCTGGGCCAGATCGGCGTCGCTCATTGCCCGTGCTCCTGCATCTTCAACATTTCGCCCATGACGGTGCTGGACAGGCCGACGCCGCCGGCGGCCACCGTCTTCTTGGCGATTTCGTCCAGAAGAAAGCTGCGCCAGGTCGCCTCGCCCTGGCCGCCGCCGAACAGGCCGTCGGTCGACAGCCCTTCGAACATCGGCTTCAGCATCTGCGACAGGAAGGAGGCCTCGAAGGCGTCCGCGGTCTCCTTGATCTTCTGAGACGAGGCGCCGGGCGCGGCGACCGCGAGCCCCGGCGTCGGACGAAGCAGGTCGGGGGAAGTCGTCAGGTCGGTCATGCTCACATCACCTCGATGTCGGCCTGCAGGGCGCCGGCGGCCTTGATGGCTTGCAGGATGCTGATCATGTCGCGGGGGCTGACCCCCAGGGTGTTCAGACCGTTGACCAGGGTCGACAGGCTGTTGCCACCGCCTACGATCCGCATCTGGGTGCCGAGATCTTCCTCGACATTGACCTGACTGCTGGGAACGACCGCCGTCTGACCACGGCTGAACGGGGCGGGTTGGCTGACCAGCGGCTGTTCATCGACCGATATGGTCAGATTGCCCTGGGCGATGGCGACCCGAGAGACGCGGACGGCGTCGCCCATGACGATCACGCCGTTGACCTCGTCGATGATGACCTTGGCGGGGGTATCGACGGTGACTGGCAGGTTCTCGACGCGGCTGATGAAGCCGGCCATGCCCAGTTGGGCGGGCGCACGCAGCGCAACCACCGTGCCGTTCTCGGCCAGGGCCGAGCCGGGATAGGCCGAGTTGACGGCGGCGGCGACGCGCTGGGCCGTGGTGAAATCCGGATTGCGCAGGTTCAGGCGCACTTCGTTCATGTTCGCCATCTCGAACCCGGTTTCACGCTCGACCAGGGCGCCCGAGGCGATACGGCCCGCGGTCGGCACGCCGCGCGTGACGGAAGACCCGGACCCGCCCGAAGCCGAGACCGCGCCGGTCTGGATGGAGCCTTGCGCCACGGCATAGACCTGTCCGTCGGCGCCCTGCAGGCTGGTGACGACCAGCGAACCGCCCAGCAGGCTCTTGGCGTCGCACATGGACGAGACGTTGACGTCGATCTTGGACCCCGAGGTGGCGAATGCAGGCAACTCGGCCGTCACCATGACCGCAGCCATGTTCTTCGTGTTGGCGTTGGTCCCGCGAATATTGACTCCCAGCCGCTCGGTCATGCCTTCCAGCGATTGACGGGTGAAGGGGCAGTTGCGCAGGCTGTCGCCGGTGCCGTTCAGGCCCATGACCATGCCGTAGCCGACCAACTGGTTGCCGCGCACGCCCTCGACCGAGGCGATGTCCTTGATGCGCGATTGCGCCGACGCGGGGGAGGCGGCGGCGCTCAAGGCGCCGATCACGGCGATCGGAGCCATCAGGCGGGCAAGCAAATTCTGCATCGGTCGGTCGTCCTCGCGGCGTTGCGCCATACGCGGTGCGAGGATCGTGCCGCGCGCTAACCGATTGAATTCGGGCATTCCGACGCTGCGCTGCCGATTGCTGACCGGCACTTTCTGCCCAGCCGTTAACCAAAACGTCACCGCCGTCGCCCATTCATCGACCCATGAGCTGGAGCATTCGGCAATGAAGGTCACAGGGACAGGCGCCCCCAGCGCGCCTTCGGCCGGCAAATCGGCCCGCAGCGCGTCCGGCTTCTCGTTGAACCAGACGGCGGCGGCGCCCGGATCGACTGCCGCAGCGGCGACATCGGCTAGCGCCGGCTTGGCCGACGTTTCGGCCCTGATGGCGCTGCAGGGCGTGGAGGGCCCGTTGGAGCGCCGTCGACGGGCGATCAAGCGTGGCGGCGGACTTTTGGATCGACTGGACGAATTGAAACTGGCCCTGTTGTCCGGTGAACCGGACGAGGGCGTGATGGATCGGCTCGGACGCGTCATGCGCGAGGAACGCCCGCAGAATGATGATCCGGGGTTGAGCGCCTTGCTGGACCAGATCGATCTCCGAGCGGCGGTCGAAATGGCCAAGGCCGAGTTGCGCCGCAGCGAACGCTGACGCAAAAAATCCATATGAATCAGTAGAGCTAAGCCGTTCGACTGAGGGCGAAATGTCACGCCTTGTCGCGGCTTTTGCGGCGCCCGATCACGGAATCGAGAACCACGTTGCCGCGACTCGTCCCGGTGACTATACGGCCTCTACGCCAGAGGGGGCGTGCTTAGAGAGCGTGAGTGCGATGAACGCTTTGGCGTCCGTTGTGTCCGACGAAACCGGTCCTTATCGGCCGTCCGACGATGAGCCGTTCATGAATGAACGGCAGCTTGCCTATTTCAAGAAGAAGCTGCTGGACTGGAAGGACGATATCCTTCGTGAGTCCAAGGGGACGGTCGTCAATCTGAAGGCTGAAACCGAAAACCATCCCGACCTGGTCGATCGCGCCACGTCGGAATCGGATCGGGCGCTGGAACTTCGCACCCGCGACCGCCAGCGCAAGCTGATCTCCAAGATCGACGACGCCCTGCGACGGATCGAGGACGGCTCCTACGGCTACTGCGAAGACACCGGCGAACCCATCAGCCTGGGTCGTCTGGAAGCTCGCCCGACTGCGACCCTGTCGGTCGAGGCGCAGGAACGCCATGAGCGGCGTGAGCGCGTCCACCGCGACGACTGAGGTTTGGCGGCCGGACGTCTTGACTTCGTGGGGTTGCGGCGCGACCTAGCCGCCTCGCTTTCAAGGTCCTGATCCCCATGTCCGTCAAGGTTCGTTTCGCCCCGTCGCCGACGGGTAGGCTGCACGTCGGCAATGTCCGCACCGCGCTGGTGAACTGGCTGTTCGCGAAAGGGCAGGGCGGATCTTTCGTGCTGCGCATCGACGACACCGACGTGGCGCGCTCCACCCCCGAGTTCGAACAGGGGATCGAGGACGACCTGACCTGGTTGGGCCTGACCTGGGACGAACGCTACAACCAGTCCAAACGCTTCGACAGGTATGAAGAGGCCGCCGAGCGGCTGAAGGCGTCGGGCCGGCTCTACCCCGCCTATGAAACCGCCGACGAACTGGATCGTCGCCGCAAGGTGCAGCTGTCGCGCGGCCTGCCGCCGATCTACGACCGCGCCGCGCTGGACCTGACCGACGAACAGAAGGCCGCCTATGAGGCCGAAGGCCGCCGTCCGCACTGGCGTTTCAAGCTGGAAGGCAAGCGCGTCGCCTGGGAAGATCTGGCGCGCGGCCATGCCGAGGTCGACACCGCCTCCATGTCCGACCCGGTCCTGATCCGCGAGGACGGCCTGTTCCTCTACACCTTGCCGTCGGTCGTGGACGACATCGACATGGCCATCACCCACATCATCCGGGGCGAGGACCACGTCACCAACACCGGCGCCCAGATCGAGATTTTCGAGGCGCTGGGCGCGGCGGTTCCCGGCTTCGCCCACATGCCCCTGCTGGTCGGCGCCGACGGCGCCGCCCTATCCAAGCGTCTGGGGTCGCTGTCGATCAGCGATATGCGCGATCAGGGGTATGAGCCCATCGCCATCACCAGCCACCTGGGCAAGATCGGCACCTCGGACAATCTGGAGGTCGCGCCGTCGATCCAGGCCCTGGGGGACAGCTTCGCCTTTTCCAAGATGGGCCGTTCGCCAGCGCGTTATGACACCGCCGACCTGGATCGTCTGAACGCCCAGGCGCTTCATGAGATGGACTATGCGACGGCCCAGTCGCGCCTACAGGCGTTGGACGCCGATCTGGGAGCGGGCTTCTGGACGGCGGTGCGGGGCAATCTGAACACCTTCGCCGACGTGGCTGACATGGCCCGCATCGTGAAGGGGCCGATCCAGCCGGTGATCGAGGACGCGACCTTCGCCGAGGCGGCGTTGCGCCTGTTGCCGGACGTGATCGACGAGAACGCCTGGTCGGCCTGGACCAACGCCGTGAAGGCTGAGACCGGCGCAAAGGGCAAGGCGCTGTTCATGCCGTTGCGCCTGGCTTTGACCGGACAGCCGCATGGGCCGGACATGGCGGCCTTGGCGCCGCTGATCGGACGCGACGCGATCCAGCGACGGCTCCGAGGGGAGGCGGCCTGACGGACCGCAGGCCGGCCGCCTCGTCCTATCAGGCGTTGCAGACCGCCAGGTCTTCGGCGCTCAGCTGCACGCCCTTGTAGGAAAAGGCGGTCACGGCGCCGAACTTGGCCACGACCCGACGGCAGGCGCGCGTCGCGGGTTGTTCCGTGCCGCCCGAGGCGGTGCAGGTCGCGCCCTCGCACGACCAGCGCGCGCCATCGATAATGGTGGGACGGCTCGGCGCCTTGGCGGCGTCCGCCAGCGTCAGGCTGGTGGCGGCAGGGGTCTGGGCGACGGCGGGAGCGGCGGCGAACAGGGCCGCGGCGATGAGCAGGGCGCGCATTGAAAGTCTCCGAAATTGAAGAACGGCGTCACGCCGTCGCTCCAATGTCAGTTTCCTATAAAAACTGTCAATACGCCGACGTGCTATTTGTTAGCAGCGATCACTTACCGCAGATCATGTTGCAACTGAGGCATATCGTCCGCCTCTTGCATCAAGGCGATGGCCTCTTCGACCGTGTTCACGACGCTGTAGGCTTCGCGGAAGGTCTCGGGAGTCATCTTCTGTTCAATGCCGGTTTCGATCGCCGCCAGAAGAGTATCCCAGAACCCATTGATATTGAGGAAGATCACCGGCTTGTGGTGCAAGTCCAGCCTTTTCCACGACAGCACCTCGATGACCTCTTCCAAGGTGCCGACGCCGCCGGGCGCGACCACGAAGGCGTCCGATTCGTCATACATGATGGTCTTTCGTTCATGCATGGACGTGACCACCAGGGTCTCCACATCGTCGAACAGGCGTTCGCGGCTGCGCAGAAAGCCGGGCATGACGCCCAGCACCCGACCGCCGGCCGCGTGGGCGGCCCGTGCCGAGGCGCCCATCAGTCCCACGCCGCCGCCGCCATAGACCAGCCGCCACCCCGCCGCCGCCGTCTGCGCGCCGAACGCCTGGGCTGCTGCTGTATAGGCCGGATCGGACCGGTCGGACGAACCGCAGAACAGGCAGACGGACTTGCCGTCGAAAGGCTGGATGGCAAGGGGGGACAGGGACATGGGGCCTCGAACCTAAGCGATCGCACGATCCGACATGGTCAAACCGGCGGCGGTCGGGTTAACAGATTCCCGAACGCTGGGTCGCCAGTCCTATATCGTCGAGGCGCAGGATGAAACGCCAGATCATCGTCGTGATGGCCGTGGGCCTGACCATCGCCGCCTGCTCGAATGATCGACGGCGCGCGACGAGCAGCGACGATGCTCCCAAACCCTCCGCCTGGGTCCAACCGCCGCACATCGACGGCCTGAGGCGCGACGGCGGCGCCATCCTGGTGCGCGGCGCGGCGGGTCCCGGCGCGCGCGTGGTTCTGCGCGGCGCAGACGGCGCAGCGGTCGCCGCGACGGCGGATGCTGCGGGACGATTCGAATTGCGCCTGCCTCCGCTGGATGGCGACGTCCTGTTGCGGCCAGAAGTGCAGGTCGGCGAGGACGCCGCGGTCTCACCAGAAACTCTTGTGGTGATCCGGGGCGGCGCGGGGCCGGTCGCGCTGGTCGCGGCTGGGCAGCCGACGGTGCGGCTCGACGCGCATGGCGTGTTGGACGCCGTCGATTTCGACGGCAAGGCCCTGGCGGCGTCGGGGCATGCCCCCAATGGGCCGCCGACGGTCTCTATCGACGGCGCAAAGGCGCGTGTGTCGTCGGTCGGCGGCGAGCAGTGGCGTGCCCTGTCCGCCGATTCGGGGACGCAGAATGTCGACGTCGGAGGTCGTGTCTTCACCCTCCCGGACATGGGCGGCGGCGCAAGCTTTTCAGTGGAGCGGGCTGGCGCGGGTTGGAAACTGACCTTGCCGATTGCTCCCCAAGGTCGTCAAACGACGTGGTTGCCGGACATTCAGCCCTAGACGGGTCCGGCAAGGGGCGTGTCGGTTTCCCACGGCGGCCTTGGCGCCTTCATACCCGTCATTCAGCCGCGCTCGGCCCATTTCAGCAGCGGGATGAGCGGCAGGCCCCAGGCCGTGCCGCCGATGCCGAAAAACAGAAAGTCGATCCAGCCTGAGGCGGGCAGGGCGCCGCGTAGGGCGATCAGCCCCCAGACCCAAAGGACCAGAAAGGCCAGAACCCCGAGGGCGGCCACGAACCGCCGTGCGCGGGGCGGCATCAACGCTTGCTTCGGAACAGGAAGAAGGCGACCAGACAGATCGCCGAGCCGGCCAGGGCCCACACAGTCCACAACCAGTCGGTCATGGCGCTGACTGCAAACACGCGTACCGCCAGGAACCAGCCGCAGACCAGGCCGACGCCGGACACCAGGGCCGTACCCCCGAATCCGCGCCGTCCGGTCGCCAGGTCCGCGATCCAGGCCAGCAGAACGCCGCCTGCGACGGCGACGACGATTTCGGCGTATTGCACCCTGATCTCCCTGTCCTGCGTCAACGACGGCGTGACGCTGTTCGCTCAATCCGACTCGATCTCGACCGCAGAGGCGGGCATACCGCCGGGGTCGCGATTTGGTCATGGTCAAGCGCGACAGCATATCCGGGTCAATGTCGGGCGTCGAATGAACCGTTTCGGAAATCCTGATCGCAACCGTGCGGTCGCCGCGTGGCTGTTCGCTACGGCGGCGCTGGTATTGCTGATGGTGGTGGTGGGCGGCGTGACGCGCCTGACTGGCTCGGGCCTGTCGATCACCGAATGGAAGCCCATCATGGGGGCGATCCCGCCGCTGAACGACGCCCAGTGGGCCGAGGCTTTCGACAAATACAAACAGATTCCCCAGTACGCCCAGGTCAACGTCGGCATGACCCTGGGCGAGTTCCAGGGAATCTTCTGGTGGGAATGGCTGCACCGCCTGATCGGTCGTCTGGTCGGCCTGGTCTTCGGCCTGCCTCTGGTCGTCTTTCTACTGTGTCGGGCCGCCCCGCCCAGATCGATCTTTCGTCAGTGGGCCATGCCGGATCGTCTGATCTGGCGCTGCGTCCTTCTGCTGGCGCTGGGCGGTCTGCAGGGCTTGATCGGCTGGTGGATGGTGTCCAGCGGCCTGTCCGAGCGGGTCAGCGTCGCGCCCGAACGGCTGGCCACGCACCTGGGCCTGGCCTTCGTGCTTTTCGCCGCCCTGATCTGGACCGGGCTAGAGGCGTGGAATGGCGAGGATCATGGCCGGCCGCCGTCCGGTTGGGCGCGGGGCGCGGCGCTCCTGGTCGGCCTGGTCTTCGTGCAATGCCTGCTGGGCGCCCTGGTCGCCGGCGGCCATGCCGGGCTGGTCTATACCGACTGGCCGCTGATGAACGGCGACGTCCTGCCTCCGGCGGATTGGAGCCTGGGCGCCAGCGCCCTGCTGCACGATCAGGCCCTGACCCAGTTCAATCATCGACTGGTCGCCTATGGGCTTCTGATCGCCGTCAGCATCTACGCCTTCCAGGCCTGGCGCTGGCGCGTGGCCGAGGGCATGGGTCTGGGCGCCTTCACCCTGGCGGGCGTGGTGTGGATTCAGGCCCTGCTGGGCGTCGTCACCCTGATCAACGCCGTGCCGGTGTGGCTGGGCGTCTTGCATCAGGCGGGCGCCGCCGTGGTCCTGGCGGTCGCGACGATCAATCTGTGGCTGGTGCTGCGGGCTCAGCCCCGCATCTTCATGTCCGGACCGCGTTCCATGGGCCGGTGACGGCGAAGGTCGCGCCCGGATCCACGGCCGATGATCGGGTATTTTAATACCGTTATTATAAAATCTATTATAATCAATGCAGTATGGGATATTGGGGCATCTTTCTCGCATTGACGACACGGCGGTCGTCCTGTATCAGCGCGCCTTCCTTCGGTTCCCTCGGGAGCCGGAACCGATTTTCGTCTCCAGGAACCCCCTCATGCTGAAGAGCACTACGGCTTCGTTGAAGCCGGCCGAGGTCGAGAAGAAGTGGATCCACATCGACGCCGAGGGCGTCGTCGTGGGCCGTCTCGCGACCTTCATCGCCAACCGTCTGCGCGGCAAGCATCGCGGCGACTACACCCCGCACGTCGATTGCGGCGACTATGTCGTTGTCACCAACGTCGACAAGGTGGTGTTCACCGGCAAGAAGAACACCGACAAGATCTACTATCGCCACACCGGCCACCCGGGCGGTGTCAAGGAAACCACTCCCGAGAAGGTCTTGGGCGGTCGCTTCCCCGAGCGCGTGCTCGAAAAGGCCGTCGAACGCATGCTGCCCAAGGAAAGCCCCTTGGCCCGCAAGCAGATGACGCATCTGCGCCTGTTCTCAGGCAGCCAGCACGACCACGAAGCCCAGCAACCGGAAACGATCGACTTCAAGTCGGCGTCGCCCAAGAACACCCGGAGCGTCTGAGCATGACCGACGTGACCAACGAAACCGCCACCGGCTTCGACGCCCTGAAGGGCCTGACCGCCTCGGCCGAGAACGACGCCCCCGTCTATGTCCAGAAGCTGGACGCCCAGGGCCGCGCCTATTCGACCGGCAAGCGCAAGAACGCCATCGCCCGCGTCTGGGTGAAGGCCGGCTCGGGCAAGATCACCGTCAACGGCAAGGACGTGGCCGCCTATTTCGCCCGTCCGGTCCTGCAGATGATGGTGGCCCAGCCGCTGAACGTCGCCGACCGCGCCACCCAGTATGACGTCGTCTGCACCGTCGAGGGTTCGGGCCTGTCGGGCCAGGCCGGCGCCATCCGCCACGGGCTGTCGCACGCCCTGACGCACTATGAGCCGGAACTGCGCAAGGTCCTGAAGCCGCATGGCTTCCTGACCCGCGACAGCCGCGTCGTCGAACGCAAGAAGTACGGCCGCGCCAAGGCTCGCCGCAGCTTCCAGTTCTCGAAGCGCTAACTCGCGACCGCGAGTGGGATACAAGGGCGCTTCGGGGAAACCCGGAGCGCCTTTTTCTTTGGCTGACATCCTGACGGATCGATCGCATGACCCACACCATCTTCATCGACGGCGAGGCCGGGACCACGGGTCTGGAGATCCGCGAGCGGCTGGAAGCGCGCGGCGATCTGGAACTGATGCTGCTGGGCGACCGGCGGCGGGACGTAGAGGCCAGGCGACAGGCGCTGAACGCGGCCGACGCGGTGATCCTGTGCCTGCCCGACGACGCCTCGCGCGAGGCGGTGGCGATGATCGACAATCCAGCGGTGCGGGTGATCGACGCCTCTACGGCCTATCGGGTCGATCCGCACTGGACCTATGGGTTCGCCGAGATGGACGCTGACCAGCGCGCGGCGATCGCCGCATCGACGCGGGTGTCCAATCCCGGCTGCTATCCGACCGGCTTCATCGCCCTGATGCGGCCGCTGGTGAAGGCCGGGCTGGTGCCGGCCGACTGGCCCGTCTCGGTCAATGCGGTGTCGGGCTATTCCGGTGGCGGAAAGGCGATGATCGCCGAGTTCGAAACGCCCGGAGCATCCACCGCCTATCGCGCCTATGGCCTGTCGCTGAAGCACAAACATGTGCCGGAGATGACGAAACACGCAGGCTTGGCGCGCCCCGTCCTGTTCGCGCCGGCCGTCGGAAACTATCGCCAGGGCATGCTGGTCGAAGTTCCGCTGCATCTGTCCGCCCTGCCCGAGACGCCCTCGGTCGAGCGGCTGCACGGCGCCCTGGTCGAAGCCTATGAGGGCCAGCGGTTCGTCGAGGTCGCGGACCTGGAAGCGACCGAGGCGATGACGGGCATCGAACCCGAAGCCCTGAACGGCACCAACCGCCTGCGCCTGCACGTTTTCGGCGACCGAGGCGGGGATCAGGCGCGTCTGGTCGCCCTGCTGGACAATCTGGGCAAGGGCGCCTCGGGCGCGGCCGTGCAGAACCTGAACATCATGCTGGGTCTGGACGAAGCGACCGGCCTGACCTGAGCCGCCGCGCTTGTCGTCCGACTCAGGCCCGGCGCGCCCGGATCGCCGAATCGACGGTCAGGCCGAAGATCACGGCCGCGATGATCACCAGCAGCCCATAGTCGTGGCCGGCAAAAAAGACCGGCGCGCAGCCCATGCCGATCACGATCAGCGGGAACAGCCCGGCCCAGACGGCGGTGCCCGGCGCGTCGCGCCGGACCATCGGCTCGACCGCCGGCCGTTTCATCATCTGCGCCACACGGCCGTTCAACAGGATGAAACCGCCGGCGCAGATCACGGCCGAAATCAGATATTTCGCCGTATTGCCCGGCTCGCCGAACAGGCTGGCGGTCATCAGCAGCAGCACCAGGGCGACGCCGGTGCTGAGGGCAAGAAGGGCGTTCGGTTCCAGACGACTCAAGACTTCACTTTCACATAGCTGCCGGGCGCCGGCTCGATGGGCTTTAGCGGGCCCTTGGCGGGATCGCGAGCGGGAACAGCCTTGCCGGAACGCTCGCTCAGCCACGCCGCCCAATGCGGCCACCAGCTGCCCTTGTGTTCGACCGCCCCGGCCTGCCATTCGGCCAGGGTCTCGGGCAGGGCGGCATTGGTCCAGTGCTGGTACTTGTTGGCCGCCGGGGCGTTGATCACGCCCGCGATATGGCCCGACCCCGCCAGGGTGTAGGTCACGTCGCCCCCGAACAGCCGGGCCGATCGATAGACCGAGTTCATCGGGGCGATATGGTCTTCGCGGCTGGCCTGGAAATACAGCGGGATCGTCACCTTCGACAGATCGGCGGTCACGCCGCCGATCTCGAACTCGCCCTCGGCCAGGGCGTTCGCCCCATACATCTGGCGCAGATAGGCCAGGTGCAGGGCCTTGGGCATCCGCGTCTGGTCGGCGTTCCAGAACAGCAGGTCGAAGGCCGGCGGATCCTTGCCCAGAAGATAGTTGCTGACGAAGAAGGACCAGATCAGGTCGTTGGACCGCAGGGCGTTGAAGGTCTCGGCCATCGCCGCGCCAGGCAGGACGCCGCCGGCCGCATCCATCTGACGTTCGATCTCGGCGATCCAGTGTTCGTCAGTGAACAGCAGAAGATCGCCGGCCTCTGCGAAGTCATGCTGGGCGGCGAAGAAGGTGGCTGCGGCGATGCGCGTGTCGCCCTTGGCCGCCATATGGGCCAGGGCGGCTCCTAAAAGCGTGCCGCCGATGCAGTAGCCGACGGCGTTCAGTTGCTTTGTCCCGGCCTGTTCCAGCGTCTTTTCGACGGCGCGATAGATGCCCTTTTCCAGATAGTCGTCGAAGCCGAAATCGGCCTTGTCGCGGTCCGGGTTCACCCAGGAACAGACGAAAACGGTGAACCCCTGCGCCGACAGCCAGCGGATCAGCGAATTCGCCGGTTGCAGGTCCATGATGTAGAATTTGTTGATCCACGGCGGGAAGATCAGCAGTGGAATCTGATGTTGGGTCTCGGTCGCGGGGGCGTACTGGATCAGTTCGAACAGTTCGTCGCGCCACACCACCTGGCCCGGCGCCGTCGCCACGTTTTCGCCGACCGTGAACTTGCCGTAGTCGGCCTGGCTGATCCTCAGGGCGCCGCCTCCGCGCTCCATGTCGGCGGCGAAGTTCTGCATGCCCTTGACCAGGGACTCCCCGCTGGTCTCGGCCAACGCCTTCAGCGCCACGGGATTGGAGGCCAGGAAATTGGCGGGGGAAAAGGCGTCGGTCAGCAGGCGGGTGAAGAACTGGGCGCGGCGCTTGACCGCCGGATCGACGCCTTCAACACCCGCGACCAGACCGTTCATCCAGTCCGACGTCAGCAGATAGGACCGACGCATCATGTCGAACATCGGATTCTCGGACCACGCAGGGTCCTTGAACCGCTTGTCGGCGGGGGCGGGCGGCGCGTCCGCCTGGGTCGCGGCGGAGGACCACAGGCCCATATAGCGATTGAACAGATCGGCCTGGGCCTGGAACAGCTTTTCGGGGCGCGCGGCTAGGCTGGTCATGACCGAGGTCATGGCGGGCGCGACATTGAAGGGGTCGGCCGAAAGCGCGGCGGGGCGGTCGGCCTGGTTGAGCGCCGCTTCCGCGATGGCGCTCTGGGCCAGCATCGCGGCCTTGGCCAGGTTCATCGACAGGGTTTCGATCATCTGCCCCTGTTCGGCGCCCAGGACACCCTGATCGACGGACTCTTCAGCCGACGGTTCGACGACAGGATCGACGGGCGACGCCTCCACCTTGCCCCCCTTGTTCTTCTTCGCCTTTGCGCCGGCGGATTTGGCCGAGGTCGGGCGGCCGGCCTTGCGCGGCGTCTTGTCGGGCTGGGGAGCATCCGTCTTGGACTTGGCCATGGTGTTCGCCTCCGTATCCGGTCAGCCGGTTCATCCGCCCTTCCGCCGAAGGTGATGATGGCATAAGACCAGCCCTGAAATGAACGCGCAGTTTTGCAAAAAGATGGGTCTGGTCGCCGCAGTCGCCCTGTTGCCGTCCTTGACGGCCTGCGCGGCGGCCTTTGCGCCCAAGGTCGACCAGACTTCGCCCCTGGCCCCGCGCATCGAAGCCCTGGTCGCGGCGAACCGCCATTATCCCAGCTGGAGCGACTTCCCGGCCGCGCCCGAGGCTCTGCCGCCGGCCAACCGGATCGCCGCCAGTGTGGCCGGTCTGGAAGGGCAGGGGACGGCTCTGTCGGGACAGGTCGCCGGAATCGACTGGACCCTGGGCGATCCAGAAGCCCTGGCGGCGGAAACCCGCGCACGGGTCGGCGCCGTCCCTGTCTCGCCGGACGCCATCCAGAGCCAGGCCGATATCGACGCCTTCGCCCAATCCCTGCGCGACCGGGCCAAGGCGCCGCCGCCGATCGACCGCCGCCCCCCGCAATGAAACTCGCCGGGAAGCGAGAATCCCGGGACAATGCTCTGATGGCGGACGATGGCGGCGCAAAGACCCTGAACGCATTCCTGGGCGTGGCCCGCTCGCTGTCCGGTCGTGCCTGGGCGCAGCGCCCGGCCGACCCCGCGACGATCCGCGCCCATATGCAGACGCTGGGTCTGGAAGAACCGCTGGCGCGGGCGCTGGCCGCGCGCGGGGTTCGGGCGGACCAGGGGGCGGATTTCTTGAGGCCGACCCTGCGCGCCCTGTTCCCCGACCCGTCCAGCTTCATGGACATGGACCGCGCCGCCGAGGCCATTCTGGACGCGCTGCAGGCCGGGGCGTCGATCCATGTCTTCGCCGACTATGACGTTGACGGGGCTTCCAGCGCGGCGCTGCTGGTGCGCTGGTTCCGCGCCATGGGGGCCGAACTGCCCATCTATGTCCCCGACCGACTGACCGAAGGCTATGGCCCCAGCGCCAGGGCCTTCGATACGCTGAAAGCAAGCGGCGCCGATCTGGTCGTGACGGTCGATTGCGGCGCGGCGGCCAACGAAGCCCTGGCCCACGCCGCCGCCATCGATCTGAACGTGGTCGTGATCGACCACCACCTGATGCGCGCCGAGCCGCCCAAGGCCCTGGCCGTCGTCAATCCGAACAGACCCGGCTGCAATTCCGGTCAGGGCAATCTGGCGGCGGCGGGCGTGGTGTTCGTGCTTCTGGCGGCCCTGAACCGCGAAGGGCGTCGGCGCGGCCTGTTCGCGGATCGGCCGGAGCCTGACATTCGCCAATGGCTGGATCTGGCGGCCCTGGGCTCCATCTGCGACGTGACGGGACTGACCGGCTTCAACCGCGCCCTGACCGGCCTGGGCCTCAAGGTCATGAGCGACTGGAACAACCCCGGCCTGCGGGCGCTTCTGGCTGCAGCCGGGGGCGAGGTCGGTCCGGCCAAGAGCCATCACGCGGGCTTTATCCTGGGACCGCGCATCAACGCGGGCGGGCGCATCGGCCGCTCGGACCTGGGCGCGCGCCTTCTGTCCACCGACGACCCGGCCGATGCCGAGGCTCTGGCGCTTGAACTGGACGGTCTGAACCTGTCGCGCCGCGAGGTCGAACGCGCCGTCGCCGAATCCGCTGTCCGCAAGGTCGAGGCGACGGGCGCTCATGCCGACGATTCGGCCGTCGTGGTGGTCGCCGGCGAGGACTGGCATCCGGGCGTCGTCGGCATCGTGGCCGGACGTCTGCGCGAACGCTGGCGCAAGCCTGTCGTGGTCATCGGCGTCGATCCCGTGACGAGTCTGGGCAAGGGTTCGGGGCGGTCTCAACCCGGCATGAACCTGGGCCGTGCGGTCCAGTCCGCCTGGGAGGCCGAAGTGCTTCTGGCCGGTGGCGGCCATGCCATGGCGGCGGGCCTGACGGTGGAGGCGAAGCGGATTCCCGAACTGGCCGCCTTCCTGAACGCCCGCCTGGCCGACGAGCGGGCGCAGGCCGTAGCCCTGGACGCGTTGGAGATCGACGCCCTGATCGACCCAGCAGCGGCGACCCGCGCCCTTTTCGATGCGTTCGAACAGTTGGCCCCCTTCGGCCCGGCCAATCCCGAACCGGTCTTCGCCCTGTCCGGCGTCCAGGCGAGAGAGCCTGTGCAGATGAACGGCGGTCATGTCCGCTGTCGTTTGGTCGGCCCGAACGGCGCTTCGGTGCGGGCCATCGCCTGGCGTTGCGCGGACCTGCCTGGCGGTCAGGCCCTGCTGTCGGGGCAGGGCGGGCTAAACGTCGCCGGCCGACTGAAGGCCGACGACTGGAACGGCCGGCGCGGCGTCCAGTTCGAGATCGATGACGTCGCCGATCCGCGCATGGTCTGAGGACCCGCGCCGCGATCCGTTCCCGGTCGAAAAAACTCCAAATCGCAGCTTGCGCCCCCGAAAGGGCGCGGCTATATCGCCGGCTCTCCCGCGCAGCGGTCCCTTCGTCTATCGGTTAGGACGTCAGGTTTTCAACCTGAAAAGAGGGGTTCGATTCCCCTAGGGACTGCCAGCGCCGGAGGGTTTCAGGTCGCGCCACCCGGCCCCTGACCCTTTTCCTTGCATTCCTGCCATATCGCCAGTCTGGTTGTCCCGGCGTCGCGTTTTGCGCGATCTGTCCCGATTTGGCGCAATTCTCCTTTCCATAATTTCGCGGAACAGTGTTAAACATACCTGCGAGTCCGTGGAGGAGCGGGCGGGGGTGCTTGTGTTGTCAGACTATTCGATAGAGGCGGTCGAAACCGTCCACGTCGTCGGACGAGTGAAGTGGTTCGATCCGACAAAGGGCTATGGCTTCATCGTCCCGGACGATCCGACCTTGACCGAACTGCGCGACGTGCTTCTGCACATTTCCAGCCTGCGTGACACCGGCCGCGAGACGGCGGACGAGGGCGCGCCCATCACCTGCCGCTGTGTCAAGCGCCCGAAGGGATGGCAGGCCATCGAGATTCTGGATCTGGGGCAGGGGGAGGGCGCCGGTCCCTCCAGTCGGTCGGAAGCCGTGTCCGCCCGACCGGTGTTCGACGACGACGTCCTGTTGGAACCGGCCATGGTCAAATGGTTCAATCGCGCCAAGGGCTACGGATTCGTCGTGCGTGACGGCCAAGCCGGGGATATCTTCGTCCATATCGAAACCCTGCGGCGCTGCGGTCTGGACGATCTCCTGCCCGGCGACCCGGTCCGGGTTCGGTTCGCCAGCGGTCCCAAGGGGCTGGTGGTGGCGGATATCAGAACGGGCGGCTGAAGGGCGCGCCCCAGGGAGGGGCGCATGACCCGCGCGACACGACGTTTTGTTCTGGCCTGTATGACCGCATTGACCTTGGCGGGCTGTGCGGCCAAGGCGCCCGTGGGCTCCGATGGCCAACCGCTGGAACGTCTGGCCATCGTCACCGCCTCTGGCGAGCACGCCTTCTGGGTCGAGATCGCGGACGAGGAGCCCGAGCGTCAGCGCGGCCTGATGTTCAGACCGCCCCTGGCCGACGACCGGGGCATGCTGTTCCAGTGGCCCGGGGAACCCGCCAGCGAAAAGAGCTTCTGGATGCGCAATACGCCCAGTTCGCTCGACATTCTCTATATCGATCCTCAAGGCCGGATCGTTTCCATCGCCAGCCACGCCACGCCTTTTTCGGAAACGCCCATTCCCTCCAACGGGGCGGCGAACGGCGTGTTGGAACTGCGCGCAGGAATGGCGGATCAGATCGGCGCCAAGCCGGGCGACCGGGTTCTGCATCATTATTTCAAGCCTTGATTGCGGATCGCGGCTCGAAGTGGCAAGAGAGCGCTCCGTTCGGTCCGGGGTGTAGCGCAGCCTGGTAGCGCATCTGGTTTGGGACCAGAGGGTCGGAGGTTCGAATCCTCTCGCCCCGACCAATGGACGGCCGCTGGATTCCGTGTCCCGCGCGCGTTATGGCAGGTCCGCAGACCTGAGGATTGCTAAGGATTTCGCCATGCTCGCCCGCATCTACCGCCCGGCCAAGACCGCGATGCAGTCAGGCAAGGCCAAGAGCCGCGACTGGCGCCTGGAGTTCGAACCGGCCTCGGCCCGGACCCTCGATCCCCTGATGGGCTGGACCAGTTCCACGGACATGAACGGCCAGGTCCGCCTGTCCTTCGAAACCAAGGAAGAGGCGGTCGTCTACGCCGAACGCCACGGCATTCCTTTCCGCCTGCATGAGCCGAACGAGCCGCCGCTCATCATCAAGGCCTACGCCGACAACTTCGCCACCAACCGTAAGCAACCCTGGACGCACTGACCGGCGATCACGGCGCCCTTAGCTCAACCGGATAGAGCACCCGCCTTCTAAGCGGGATGTTGCAGGTTCGAGTCCTGCAGGGCGCGCCAGATTTCATGACGCTCGGCCCCGGAGGTTCGATGTCATCCCCCCACGGCCCCTACAGGATCGCCGCCCTCTATCGGTTCGCCGCCGTGGCGGATTGCGAGGCGGTCAGGGCGCGGCTTCAGGCGCTGTGCGAGGCGGGAGAGGTGAGGGGCACCCTGCTGGTGGCGCGCGAGGGCCTGAACGGCACCATCGCAGGTCCGCAGGGCGGCGTCGACGCGGTCGTAGCCGCCATCCGAGTCATGCCGGGCTTCGATGCGCTTGAGGTCAAATACGCCTGGGCGGACGCGCCGCCGTTCCTGAGGCTCAAGGTCCGCGTCAAGGCGGAGATCGTCACCATGGGCCAGCCGAATCTGGACCCGGCGACCAACGCCGGCGCCTATGTCTCGCCGGCCGATTGGAACGCCCTGATCGCCGATCCCGAAACCCTGGTGATCGATACGCGCAACACCTACGAGGGCCGGATCGGCGCTTTCGAGGGGGCGGTGCAGCCCGACACCGACAGTTTCCGCGACTTTCCCGACTGGTTCCGCACCGAAGGCCAGGCTCTGTTGGACGCTCGCCGACCGAAACGCGTCGCCATGTACTGCACGGGCGGCATCCGCTGCGAAAAATCGACGGCCTTTCTGAAAGCCGAGGGGATCGAGGCCGTTTACCATCTTCAGGGCGGCATCTTGAACTATCTTGAGACGGTGGATGAAGCCGACAGCCTATGGCGCGGCGAATGTTTCGTTTTTGATGAGCGTGTGGCGGTCGGCCATGGCCTGAAACAAGGCGATCATAGCCTGTGCCGGGCCTGTCGCATGCCGACCGACGCCGCAGGCCGTGCGTCGCCGCATTACGTCGAAGGCGTCAGCTGCGATCACTGCTGGTCGGCGCGCGACGCCGAACAACGCGAACGCTACGCCGAGCGTCAGCGCCAGGTCGAAATCGCGCACCAACGCGGTCTCACTCACATCGGGGTACGGCAGGGCGACGAAAGCTAGGGCTACAGCGGCCTCAACATTTATCGCCTAAGATATATTATGCGAAGGCCGCACATATTCGTTTCTGTTGCAGACTGTAGCACGAAGCCCCGGCGCGGAGCTCCAAACCACGCAGCGACGGGGCTTCGAGCGGGCCACAGCACGATTTTTCTGGGCTTGATCTGGATAGTTCGAAGCTGAGATAGCAGCCATAGCTACGCTTGTAGGCAGCTGTCTGAGTTCGAGTATGCAAGATTGTTCCGCGGCTCTGCTCGGGCCGTACTGCGCCGATTCTTTTGGAGTACCGCGCTACAGCGCCACCATCTGGATCGACTTTCTCAACGGCCAGTTGGCGTCATCGACCCGAGCAAAGTACGCCGCAGCAGCGAATGCGCTCTACCACCAAGCCGAACGCATGACTCCGCCGATTGATTTGGACGCTGCTTTGATTTCTGCGGATCTTTCGTCCTTGGAAGCGGTGCTTTCGGCAAATTTGCTCTCAGGTGCCGACAGTTCGAATGGGCAAAGCCGTTGGCGGCTGTCGAAAAATTTCGTGTTCAGCATCCTGGAAAACGTGGTCGGGTCCGACACGGCCGAGCTTGGGCGAGAGTTGCGGCGGATCAAGCGCTTGTATGCGCAACTACGGCCGCCTGGCCGTCAGCCCAACGTCCGGCTCCGGGCCATTCCGGCAGTTGCACTTGAAGAACTCTATGAGGTCTTTCGACCCGATAGTGTCCGAAATCCCTTCCGAACCGATGCCCTCAAATGGCGCAACTTTGTCATCCTCCTGGTGCTAACACAGCTCGGCCTTCGCAAAGGCGAAGTGCTGTCGTTAAGCGTTTCAGCCCTCCAAACGGAGTTCGACGAGAAAGCCGCTGGCTTACGGCACTGGCTCTCGATCGACGGCAGCCTATTGCGACAGGACACTCGCGCGCGGCAGGCCAGCCTGAAGAACGGCCCTGCCGTGCGGCAACTGCCGATCTCTCTCGCATTGCTCACGGCTCTTGACACCTACGTCGGCCAATTCCGAGGTGACCCGCCCCACGCATTTCTCTTCAGTTCGTCGCAAGGCGGTCCGCTCGCCGCCAGCACTTTGGACCAAATTATAGCTACGGCTGTTGATTGTCTTTCCGTCGACGCCGCCGATGCTCTTCGGCGGCATGCGGCTGGGAAACTCTCAGCGCACTCGTTTCGTCACACTGCCGCTGTCATTCGTCTACAGCGGTTCATGTCCTCGGGCATGGAACATGACGAGGCCATCCGGCGTCTCCGGCCCTTCTTTGGCTGGTCACGAGATTCGGAGATGCCATTTCACTACGCACGGGCATATTTCGATCCGCGTTATGCAAAGCTGTGGGACGAAGACTTTGAGACGTCGCTGAAGGCGCTCCGGGAAGGTATCCTCGGATGAGCCAGCTTGAGCTTGCCTTCCATGCCGTCGGCACTACCCCCCTACCCTCACTTCCGGCTCTTCCGCCCTTGCTGCGCTACTATGACGATTTCGCTCGGCAGGATCGCACTTTAAGAGACTTGGCCCATGACGAATGGGCCATTTGGACCAACGGATCTGAGGCAAAGGTTCGCTTTGATTTTCGTCTTCCCGGAGTAGCTGGCTTCGTAAAGTGCGCTTTGGTGGAGGCTCTTTCCAAGCTCTCGCCGACGACGACGCTAAACTACTATGACGTCTACAAAACCCTTCCCGAGGATCTTCTCGGCGCGATTGTACAGCTAACGCTCACTGGTTCGCCGAACGAGTTTCAGCGGCATTGGATCGTGGACTTCCGAGACGCCTTGGACAGGCACGAGGCCATCGCCGTTCGGCATCTTCTACGGACAGCTTGCCGATTGGAATTGGGCCAGTGGCGTAAGTCCGATTTGACTTTGGTGCGTGCCCTCCCCGGCCATTACTTGGATAAGTACGCTGGCATTCGAGATGGCTCTGCATTCCTGTCGATGGGCGCCCGATCCAGAATCGTCGAGTTCGTGGATTGCGTTGCTCGCGACGTACAGGAAGGTCTGAAAAATCCGACCAGAATCCGTAATGCAGCAATCTTGGCAGTTGCGTTTCAGTACGGCCTGCGCACCAAACAGATCGCATCTCTAGAGCCCCACGATCTGAAATTCTTCAGCGATGGCGCACTGCATGTCCGCATTGAGCTGATCAAGCAAAGGGGGGCGAAGACCGGCCGGACCGTAACCCGTCGCATTCAACAAGGTTGGGTCGGTGTGTTCGCTGCCTGGCTGGAGATCAGGCCCGCCAGCTGGACTAAACTGTTCGGTCTGAAGCCCGAGCAACTCGGGGGCGAAATCCAGAAGCTCACGAAGTCCTTGACCGGACAGCCGTATGGAGCGCGAGATTTACGGCATACAGCGGCACAGCGCTTGGTTGACGGTGGCGCCTCCAGGGAGAGCGTGTCTGACTTCCTCGGCCACACGGACACAACCGCCGCGGAGGTCTATTTCACGAGCTCGCCCACCCAAGCCACGTTGGTCAACGCCGCCTTGGGATATTCGCCGACCTATCAGGCGGTGGCTGCCGCCGGCAGGGGCGATTTAATCACAGCGATCCAGCTCCTGAAACGGCCTTTGGATGAGCAGGTCTCCGGCATGCCTCACGGCATTCCGGTGTCGGGAATTGGAGCCTGCACCTCCGGTCAGTCGCAGTGCCGGCGGAACCCGGTTCTCGCCTGCTACACCTGCCACAAGTTCTTGCCGGTTTCCGACGCGGCTCTGCATCGCGGCGTGCTCGAGGAGCTGCGAGGCGTCGTTCGAGATTTTGATCAGCCAGCGAAGCTTGATCGCGTTTCAGGGGCAATGATGCAGCTCCGCGCAACCTTGGAGGCCATCGAAGCAGTGGTTGGCGAAACGGAGAAATCCTCGTGACCCCTGAACTCCAAGCCTTCATTCGCCTCGGACGGGAGCTCGCGGAGTCCAAGCATCTCAGCTGGGACCTCCCCTACGACCAGACGACCGGTTCCATTCCCCGGGACCGCTGGTGGGACCTGTCCGCCCTCGTAAACGCCAACACGGGAGTGCGGGTCAAGCTTTCAACGTTTGCCACTCACGATGCCAGCCTAGACGCGATCGCTCGGTTTGGGGGCGGTAAGGCCGCGCCTGTAATGACCGGCGAGTGGATCGAACTCTATAAGGCGGTAGCGCTGCAGGACATCCTCGTTCTGGGCAACAAACCCTCCAACTTCGGTGCGAATGTCGGTCCCTCTTTTCGCATTCTGGCCGCGGCCGCAGGCTCGCTGGCGCCGCACGAGCTAGGCAGCGACCAAGTCCAGCTCGGCTTCAATGCAGCTCTGGTCGCCAGCGACTCCGCCAAGCGTGCGTCTACGCTCAAGGCGTTGGTCACACGCTGGTTCGATGCGACAGGTATTTGCGAGCACCGGCCGCTTGCCCCGTATTGCACAGCTTATCAGGGCCGATCGGAATGCCTCGGACAAGTTCAGAAGCTAGCCGTCACGTCACGCCGGCAAACCGACACCAAGCGGCCAGTTGCGCTCAGGTCGGAACTCAGCCAGCGGCACTTTGCCGAGAAACTGCCCAGCGAGGAGGCCCTTCTTGAACTGGTACGGATCGTCTTCGGCGAACGACCTCGTACGGTGTCTGACATGGTCAGATTTCACCAGGTGCGCATTCTCCTCACGACGGGTTTCCGCGCTGGCGAACTCGTGACCTTGCCTGCCGCGACCCTCGTTTCCCGCGAGCAAGAGACCTCGCACGCTCGTCTCTACGGGCCCCCCGCCCCCGCTTTTGCGCTCAGGCACTTTGCTGAAAAGCAGTTCGCGAAGGGTCGTGGAGCTGACCTGATCGAAGGTCTTCACCATGTCCCTCCCCTCTTTGCGCCGATCGTCAAGGAAAGCGTCACAGAAGTGCTCCGACTCACCGCGCCCATGCGAGAGAGGTTGAAAGCTCAGCGAACGGCCGGACGACTCTTCCCTGAGATCGCGCTAGACGCTCTCGTTCCGTGGACTGAGGCCTACTCGCGTTTGTCTGGCATGATGCAGTTCTCAAGCGAGCCTATCCCCGATGATCTGAAGATCCGATACCGGGCAAACTATGACGCGAGCGTGCTCACTGAGATGCGGAATCACCAGCGCGCTTGGGCTTCCCGCCGACCGCACAAGCAGGTTCGGGAATACTTTCTGCGTGCTAACACCGCGCTGCGGCGCCCAATGGTTCGCGACAGCAGCGGCGAATTACTTCACCTCGGTAACCGGGTTCGTACAGGTGATATCGGTTTGTACGTGCTCGGCGCGGACATGGAGTCGTATGCAGCCACCCACCTTCCGACCAAAACGCCGGACATGCGGGTCAACCAGGCCGGAAGCAGCGCTCTAGGCATTGAAGATTTCTTGTTTCTCTACCCGGCTCGGGCGCTAGCTGAGGAGAAGCACGACGCCATCGTGGATCTCGACCGGTACTTCGCCGTGCAACGGATGGAGCGGCAAGATCTGGAGCTGCAGCTCGGCGGATCGGCCCGCGAAGGAAAGCTATTTCAGAAGTACGGCACGGACGACAAGTCACGCTTGTTGGCTGTCAATCCGCACGCCATCCGGCACCTGCAGAACACCGAACTTTTTCGCCTTGGGGTCGCGGACACCATCATCTCCAAGCGGTTCAACAGAAAGTCCCCCGTCCAGAGTTACGCCTACGACCATCGGACGCTGGCGGAACATCTGGACGAGATGGATCCAGCCACGGCCAAAGCTTTGGCGGATGCCGATCTTGGCCCTCAGGCGCGCAAGGCGTTCGACCTGATCAGGGGCGGTAAAATCCAGGGCCCCATTGTGAAGCAGTTCCGCGAGGTTCAGGCCGCAGAGGGGGACGAGGCGGCGTTTGCCTACTTGAACGCCGAGGCTGGAGCGCTGCACGTGACGCCTTATGGATTCTGCCTCAACAGCTTCGCGGCCAGTCCTTGCCTCAAACATCTGGAGTGCTTCAACGCCTGCTCCCATCTGGTCCGAACCGATTCACCTAAGGAGCAGGCCAATCTGGAGCAGCTTCGGGATCGGTATGAACTGCACATCGGAAGGCTCAAAGAGCGCCCCAGCGCAGCTCCGATGTTCGAGCTTCAGCTTCGCCATGCTGAGGCTCGGCTCGAAGGGGTGCGGGTAGCCCTTCGGCAGGCCCCCGGGAGTGCTGTGTTCCCTGATGGTTATGACCGATCGCAAGTGCTCGGGGAGAACGTCGGTGTCGGATGAAGCCTATCTAGAGCAGGTGCTCGAAACGATGCTTCTCGCTGACGAGGACATCACCTTCCGGAACGTTTCGCGCCACTCTGAGGGACGCTTCCCCTTCCCTACTTCGTTGACCCGCCGGTCAAACCTTCGCAGTCGCGTGGAGCGACACGTTGCGCGCCAAGCCGAGGCCCGCCGCTTGGCCGGCAAACTTGCGAAGTCGACCCCGGCTCAGACTGCCGCTCGCCTGGCCGCGGCAGAAGCTCGCATCACTGAGCTCAGTCGCCAAAACGCGCTTCTGGTCGCTGGTCTACGCGGGGCGATTCTGGCTATCGGTCGGATGGGTGGCATTCGCGCGTGGAAGGAATACTTCCCGGCTTACAGCGCAGCGTTTGCGGAGCTTCGCAGCCTTGGGGCGGTTCCTGAGGACGAGGTGGTCCAGCTCTCAAGCGGTGAGAGCCCTCGTCAGGATTCTTCGCCTGGGTAAAGCAGCCGCCACGCTTCGACAGAGAGGCCGGCCGCTAAGGCAGTTAGGCTGTCCAGTGAAACGTTCCGCTCTGCTCGCTCGACGGATCCGACGTACGTGCGATGGAGGCCGGCCGCAGCTCCAAGCTCCTCCTGGCTCAGGCCCCGCTCCCGACGTAACCGCCTGAGGTTCCCGGCAACCACCCGTCGCAATGCATCGCTGCGGCCCTCGACCATGGTTGAAGGGTCGAGAAATGATGACTTTACGTCGACAGACGTTAAGTAGCATTTATGCCTTGCCGACCTGCTCAGACGACCGCTGACCCGGTCAACCCAATCACTATCCTAGTGGGGCGTTCCGTATTCCAAGAATTGAGCGCAGCTGCTCATGCCGCGGGAACTTCTCTGCCAAACTACGTGAGCGACTTGATCTCGACGAGGGTGGCTCAGGAGCTGTTGGCTCCGTCACCGACATGGCTGGCAATCCCCGTGGTGGCCCAACCAATTCGCCTCGTACTGCCGGAGGAAGCCTGCACAGCCATCGAGCGGCTTTGCGGGCTTTGTGGTCACCGGCGCGACATTGTTCTCAGCAATCTTGCAGCGGGGACTCCCCGAATGCCGGAGCCCGAGCTGACTCTTGGCTTCCTTCGAACGGATCCCGGCAAAGGACGCATCTTTGGAATGTATTTCGAAGTTGCTGGCTTTCAGTACGCCTTGTTGAGGCTCCTCGCTGGAGACACGTTTTCGATAGGTCGAGTTCTCGACGCAGCCTTCCTCGCGTTGGCTAGGCAGGCAGCGAGTACTGGTTTGCTGCACGAACAACCGATCTCCCAAGAGGCGAAGCAGTTTGCATCCAGAATGGTAATGATTGAGAACCGTCGGCGTGCAAGGCGGCTTGGTTGAGGGCCGCGTTAAGCGAACGCGGCAGTTTGCACGAGTGCGCCCTCACTGCGGAGGCAGAGTCGCTACACCGATACTGTTCTTGGTCGATGAAGTCGATGCAATCGCCCAGACTCGGAGGTCTGGCGCAAATGCACCATGATGATGAACGCGTTCAGACGTGACGAAGCATCCGAACCACTTCTGGAGCAGCAACCTTGCTGGCCCAAACGCCTGAGCAGCCAATAGCCCCATGATAAGTTTAATCTACTAGCCGAGCTGGTCCGTCAAAACACTCGTATCAGGTCCACTTCGACACCTATGTTCGACGTGGTTCGGAGGTTCCGTCGTTCGATGAAATTGACGCGGGTGCCTAAAGCATCAACGAGGTCGAGGTAGAGGCCGCCCTGATCGAAAGCGTCGAAGTCAGAACCGGGCGCGATGTCGAAAGCCACTCCCACCGTAGAGCCTGGTGCTGGCTCATCGCGAGCAACCGATCCAAACAGGTAGATTTGCGACACTCCACGGCCTCTTAAGACTGTCTCGAGGCTACGCAGGCTCGCCAAGGCATCATCACGGCGCATCTGGTTCAACCTTAAGCCACGGGCCGGTCACCGCTAGTGGGAGGCTAAGCAGTTCCCTCCGGGCGGACAATGGCGAGATCCAGTCGGGACAGAAGCTCTGCCCTCGCCTAACCTTGATCCATGACCGATCCTTATCTGCCCGACGGCCCACCGCCGCTGCTTTACAAATTCCTGGGCGTGGGATCGGACTTGTCACCGCCGTGGACAGAGAGGCTCAACGCCTTGTTGGAAGGGAAGTGTTTCCATCCGGGCGCGGCGGCTTTCAACGACCCCTTCGATTGCTGGCCTTACGGGGTCCTGCCGGATTCCAAGGCCGGGTTCGAAGCCGCGCAGGCTCCATTCATCGCCACCTTAGCGGAGAACGAGCGCCGAGACATTCCGGCCAACTATGCGATCCAGTGGATGACGAAGAAGTTCGCCAGCAAGTCGATCGAGGATATCCACGATGGTGTTCAGAGGGGCCTTCGCATGGCGGCCGACGCTACTGGCGTCTTTTGTTTGGCAGCCTGTCTCGAGAGCACGTTGATGTGGAGCCACTACGCCTCCAGCCACGCAGGCGTCGCGTTACGCTTCGACTTTCGCCGTCAGCGCCGCGGCGGATTGAGCCCGCTCTGGAAGGTTCGGTACGAGAAAGAGCGTCCTGTGCTGGACACGCTTCAAATGGGTAAGCTTGGCGACGTCGTGCCCCGGGCATTGGCGACCAAATCAGACGCTTGGGCTTATGAGCAGGAGTGGAGGTCCATGAAGTCCGAGGGGGCGGGGCAAGTCTTTAGGTTCGATCCGGAGGTGATCACCGGTGTGATCTTCGGTGCCAATTGCAGACCCGAGGATGAGGCCTGGGTGCGCGACCGGGTTCGACTTCGCGGACTTTCTCTGGAGCGGATGCGACCAGACCCCAAGAGCTTCGCGCTGATCCGCGGTCCGGCCTGAAGGCTTCAGGTTCCGCTGCAGGGGCGGCGATCGCCTGAAGCCCGACAAAGAAATGTCTGCGACCTGCTCCGCGACGGTGCCGGCTGCTTCCGGGGCCACACCTGCCAACAGTGCTGGCGGTTTTCGCGCGGTAACCAGTGACCCAGCCCCCCACTTTGACGCATTCGATATGGTGGGAGTGATAATGGATTTGAAAGATGCGTTTGGGGGCGGATGTTGATTTGATAGAGCGCTGAGCAATGTCCGCTGAATTTGCACGACAGGTTGCTGCGATCTAGTTCAAATATTCTGAAGCTGATGTGGGGCTAGGTTGCCGGTCCTTCCAAGCACCATTGGACTTCACGACTTGGCGCTTCCTGTCGAAAAGGCCATCCATCCTGACGACCCATATGATCCTCATCGACCCGGAACTTTGGGCTAAAACACGGGCCGGTGCCCGTTCCGGGCGGGGCTTCCGCTACCAGGACGCTCTTTGCGCGGCCTTGGCGGTTCAAGCTTGGGCGGGCGAAGCCGCGTGGACGGCAGTCGTTCCTGAAGGGCTGGAGGACGCGACACTGCATGGCGCGAACCTAGAGATCCGCGCCCAGATCAAGTCTCGGCACGATCCCCGCAATCTCTTCAGCCTGACCGAAATCGCCGGGCACGTCGCCGAGATGACGCTCAAGCTACCGGAACTCGCCGAGAACGACACCCGCCTCGCCCTGATCCTCGAGACGGACATTGCAGGCCTCCATGGCTGCGGGTTTTCAACGCCGATCAGCCGGTCGGGACAGAACCTGGACGACCTCACAAGAGCCCTCGAAAGAGCGTACGGCGCGCGAACGCTCGATGCGCCGTCTCTGCTTGAGCGCCTCCATCTGATCGTGGAGCCGGATCCCCTCGGCGCATTGCCGGATACTCTCGAAAGGAAAGGTGGACTTACGCCTGCAGCAGGCAGGCTGGTCGGCCACCAGCTCAGGGCTGCGGCGGGCAAGGCTGCCGATGACAACTTCACCAACCGTCCGGAACAGCCCGCCACCTTGGGCGCGACGGACGTCCAGGCCCTCATCGACGGCGTCCAACGCGTCATCGATCCCTTGGGCAAACTGGAGCTCTCGGACGGCCTTTGTGAAGCGGCCGACTTTCACGCCCCCCTGAACACGTCGGACTTCTACAGCGGCGTAAATGTCATGCCGGGGCATGTCGGTGCGGGTCTGGTGTTTGATCGACCGCTCGAGACCGCCGATATTCTTCAGGCGCTCGAGACCAGCAGACGATGCTTGGTCGCCGGACCATCCGGAGCAGGCAAATCCGCGCTGACCTGGCTGGCGGCGCATCACACCCGCCATGCCGTCCGTTGGTATCGGGTAAGGCGTCTTTCCGACGTTGATGCGCCGAGGCTGGCCCAACTGGCCCGCGTACTGGACGCCAGTCCGACCCGCCCCGTGGGTTTCGTCGTTGATGACATCGGCCGCCTCGGCACCGCTGGTTGGGATGCGATGGTCACGGAAGTCGAAGCGATACCCGGCTTGCTGCTGATGGGTTCGATCCGGGAAGAAGACGTGTTTCTTCTCGGGACCGCTTCGACAACGCCCGTCATCCGCCCTCACCTGGACGAAGCACTGGCCCAGCGCCTCTGGTCGGCTCTATCCGCCGAAGGCGACGTCGCCTTCGCGCACTGGGTCGAGCCGTTCGAGGAGAGTCGGGGCCTGCTGCTGGAATACACGCACCTGCTGACCAAAGGCCGACGCCTCGAGCAGACGCTGGCGGAGCAGGTTCGCCGCCGGCTGGCGGAGAACCGCATGGATGAGCTTGAGCTGATGCGAGCCATCGTCTTCCCCGGACGCTACGGCGCGGCCGTCAACGGGCGCGCCGTCCAGATCGGCCTCAGCTGGGAGGATTTCCGCATGTCGCGGGCTCTGGCCCGTCTGATCGAGGAGCACGCCGTTCGGGAAATGCCTGACGGAACCTTGGGGGGACTTCACGAGATTCGCTCGGCCTATCTGGATGACGCCGTGCAGGCCTGCACGACTGCGCCGTTGGCCGAAAAGGTCGCGCGAGCCGCCGCCTTCGTAACCACCACAAACCTGCCTGCCTTCATCACCCGTGTTCTGCGCGCCCATCCGGAGATGCAGAAGGACGTCATCGCAGCTCTGGCGAGTCGCATCACCGTCGGTGGGCTGGCGGACCTCACGGCGGCCGTTCACGGGCTCGGTTTGGCGACGGCGGATCTGGTTGCAGAGGGCTGGCTGGAGATCTCCCGGCGCTTCGAAGTCGACGACCGCTTCTCGTCGCTGCTGTTCACCTTGACCCTGTCGGACCCGCTGGACGGCGATTTGCCGTTGTTCGTGAAGCAGCGCCAGACCAAGGCGGCGTTCTCAGAAATGCAGATCGAGGACCTCCGTATCGCTCTCTTCGAAGCGCTCGACGACTTGGGCAACATCGAGATGAGGCAGTTCGGGGTCGAGGACGTCCATCGCCTGCAGGCCGCCTTGATGCCTCTAAGGGGGTGTCGCGCTGCGCCCCAATTTGATCTCACGATCGACCAGGACCTCTCTGAGGTGCCCGTCATTCCCCTGCTGGAGTTTGTCCGGACGACCGAAGAGGTGTCGCCGCCACAGGCGGCGCGCCTCATCGAACTCGCCGGAGGATCCGAGTCCGTTCTGGCGCGACTGCGGGATGAGCTTCCCTGGATCACGACGCCCCGGCTGACGCAGTTCGAGGATGAGGAGACGGGCGTTTCCGAGCTCGCCGTCGAGGGCTACGTCCGGATCATTTCCGAAACTGTCCAGACCGATCTGCACGGCGATGTCGTTCGGCTTTGCGAGTTGATGCTGGCCGCAGCGCCCGAAGCTCGACGCGCCGTCTCCGACGCGCTGACGCCCACCGGCGACCCGTTGATGGTGCAGGGACGGAGCTTCAACCGGAAACGTATCCCTCGCGGAAATCTGCCCGGTCCGGCCCGCATCGCGTGGACCCGCGCGCAGGCGCGCGCCGTGGACCGTCTTGTCGGCGCGCCGCAGCAGACCGGGCGCACCGCCTCCCTCGCCGGCCTCATCGAGGAGTTGGCGCGTCGTCTCGACGAGGCGGCGACCTTCTACCTGCGGATGGAGCAGCCCGGAAACCGCTGGAGACTGCTGCTGGATATCGGAGCGATGTTGAGGGACTTCGTGCCCCCGCCGCAGGTCAGCGAAGCCATGTCGGACACTCTGGACGCCGGCGCGTTTTCCGGCTCCGACACCATGCATGCCTTCGCTGCCGACCTGCAGCGACTGGCGACCGAACTCGCGAATGGCGACGATACGGATGTTGCGGTCCGCGCCATGCGTGTGATCAATCTGGTCGAAACCGCCCGGAAGCTCGCCGATCCCGAACTCTGGCGGATGATCTCGTCTCCGCCGACACAGGTGATGTCCGAGCTCCACACACGTCTTCAGGATATCCGGGCGGTGTGCGGCCATATCGCCAATGACCCGCTCCGCCGCGGACGGTGGGCTGCACACTTCAGCAAGACGAGCCGACGTCATTCGCCCTTGCCTGCCGCCGCCGCCCAATCCCGGGCTCAGGCTGACGCGGACCTCGCTTCACGCTGTAAAACCTACAAGGACACCTTCGCCGAGGCAGGATTGACGGTGCAGGTCTACGCCCGCGCGCCGGAGAAGGACGAAGGGTACGCCTGGCCGCATGTTTACTTTGCCGGCCTGATGGTGTCCGCCTCCATCCAGGAGTGGCTGGAAATCATGCCCCGGTTCATCGAGGTCTGCGCAGGCTTTGCGGACACGCCCCGCATGAGCTGGGCTCCCCTAGTCGGGGATCAGATACCGCCCATCGCCGTGGCTCGGATCGGAGAGACCCTCCTTCCGGATCTCGGCTTCGCAACGGAATGGGCGGAGCATCTCCCCTACCCCATCATCAGCACGCCTCTGTTGGACAAGGTGACCCACACCCTGAACGACATCTCGGCGCTATCGGCGATGATTTTGGACAAGGGCGTCGATTTGAACCCTGCGGAGACCGAACATGCAGAAGCCCACCTTGAGCGGATCAACGACGCGATCACCTGGTTCAACGATGCGGTTGAGGACACCCCGTCCGTCGCGGTCGCGTACGCCGGTCAGCTCGTTCTGACATGCTTCCAGCGCACCCAGGCTGAACTAGATGGCGATTTCGAAGGCGAGACACTTGCCTCCGAGTTCACACGAATGCTGAGCAATGACCTCACCGACCTGACATCTCAGGTCGCCAGCCTGCGCATCGGCCTTATGGAGCATGCCCTCGGCCTCGAAGCATGGTCGGAATTGTCCGCGCCGTTGGACAGCGATCGATCCGAAACCTGATGTCTACGGATTCCGCGCTACGACATGCTGGTCTGATCCGGACAGGCGGCCATCCGGTCTTCGTCAGACAGTCTTTCTGCTGTCGCCGCCGCTCTTTTCAAGATCCCCGAACACAGCGCTGCTCCTCGTGAACGAGGCGCGTTCCTAAATCTGAATATGCGCGGAGGTTTGTGGCAGGGGCGCACATCAGCTTTCTCAATATCGGATGCGCTCCTCCTCCATGCCCACCGCCTACCCGGAGGCATCGGGTTCGAGTGACCGTGGGTCAGCGAGCGCCAGTCTCGCATGGCGACGCCCACCTCGCACCTGCTAAGAGAGCGCATGGATCTCGCCCGGCTTGCATTCGTTGCGATCAACGTTCCCGGCTTCGGCCCCGTCGTCATCGACGCGGCCTCCGGGGCGTTCGAGACTTGGCGGCATGCGGGCATACAGTCCAAGCGGTGGGCTACCGGCGACGCCTTGGTCCGCGACATGATCGTGGAACGGGGGCGACTGCCGGTGGCGGAGGACGCCGACCCACAGAGCGGCGCGCCGGCTTTCTCGCACGAGCAGGCAAGCGCCCTAACGCGGGAGCAGATCGAAGGGTTTGCCGAGGCCTTCATCGCAAAGTCACGGTACGCAGTTCGGCCACGCTTCAAGAAAACGCCGAGCGGAAAGGTCGTCGATCGAGATGACGATGAGATCGTCGAACTGCTGGCACCCCGGACGGGCGAGGCTCAATCCGACCGCCTTCTTCGCCTGTCCCGTCTTCGGGATGAGGACCGGCGGCTGTCGAACGAGCGGATGATGGCGCGGATCAAGCCGGCCTGGAACGAAATGAGCCGGACGGCCCAGATCATCAAGGCGGCGACCGAGTCGCCCTTGGCGGAGTTGATGAGGGCCCGGGATCTGGCCAATCCGATCATGGCGGCGACAGCGGGCATCAGTCACCAGAGCCGGGTCATCGACGCCGCGATGGGGAACCTCGCCTTGGGCGGGCAGCTCGGCGCGTTGGCTGGCGACTGGAGCGGCTTAGGCCGCGTCGCGCAATTGATAGGGGCGGAACAATCCGCTTGGACGGCGGTGGCGAACGCCTTCGCCTCCCCCGACTATCTTTCCGCCTTCAAGATCGCGGCGGGCGTGGAACAGCAAACGCGCTGGGCGCGAGATCTCAGCCGTACCCTGGATCTGGATCGCAGCACCCTCATGGGACTGTCCGGTCTCACCGAACTCGGCGCTCTGGCGCGCGAAGTCTCCGACCTGAAGACAAGCTGGGCCCTCGGGCGTCCCGGCGCGGTGCTGACGGGCGATGCCGTTCTCGCCGGCCTTGCCGGCTTCGGGGCCGGTGCCGCGGTGCTCGGTCACTACGACGAGCCGCTATCTGGCGAATGGGCGCTAGGCCGGGTGTTGGACGGTCTCCGCCACCTCGATGATGGCGAGATAACACCCGAAGACTTCGCCCATCGAGTCCATGGCGCGATTGATGCCATCGCCCCGCTACTGCAGACCCTCGATCGCCTGGGATCCCATGGTGCCATGACCTTGCTAGCTCTGCTGGTCGCGGTCATGGCGCTTTTTGTAGGTCCGGCGGATGGCCCGGCGCAGGTCGATCCCGCTGTGATCGCGGCGGAGCAGGCTGCTGTCGCGCGCCTCAACGAGCTAATTGCGCTCCAAGAGCGGTCGCTTGAAGTCGCGCGTGAGGCGCATGACTACCGTCATGTGCTGGGCAAGACGACATTGCGGCTCGAGCCGATCGCCGGAGCGCAAGCCATCCGAGTTGTCTTCCCTGATGAACTCATTCGCGTTGTTGACACGGACGGTCATTGGGCCAAGGTCGCGGTGACCGATTATGCCTCGGATCAGCTCACAGTCGGCTGGATCGCACGCTCCCGTATCGCACCGCCAGACTGACATATACGACGATGTCTGGCTTGAAGCAGCACTATATTCCACAACTCATTCTCCAGCGTTTCGGGATCGCGCGGCGGCCGCTTCAATGGACCTTTTTGTGGCTCGAAAGCGGAACATAGCGCTTTCCGTTGGCTCTGCTCATTCGGGCCGGGGGTAGTGGTTGTGCTGAACCGGGAGCTCGGATCTGTATTCGCGCGGCACCCAACTGTGTTCTGGGATCGCTATTCAGAACTGACGTTTTCCGACTGAGGCGTCCTGCGTGCGGTGCCACTGCCACTTGGCAGAGTGGCTCGTGACGGCGACTCTCTCCGTGGGAATTATTGAGGCCTAGGGCGCAAAGGGTAATGGAGGCGTTGTAAGGCGGATGCTGTCAAATCATGCAGATGCGCGTCGATTGAGGACGACTGAATCAGCGGCCAGGGCTTGCCTGAGCGCACATCGGGATGTCGAGGCTCGTCGGCCGGCAGCCCATAGTCGTCCCTGAGACGATCGATCTCCTCGAGACACCGGGCGGCGAAATCGCCGACGTCGCCCGACCCCGTCAGACCGAGTAGATCGCGACGAAGGTCTCCGACCGCGACGGGGACGATGTCATAGGCGTTCGCCCAGTGCGCGTCGGCCACATGACGCGTGACGACTTTCTCAATCATCATGTCGTCAAAGAGCGGCCGGCCGGTCTCGATGGAGAGATGAACCAGCAATAGCAGCGCGTGGGTTTCGGAAAGCTCGGCGACGGCCCGCGCCAAAAGATCAAAGCCCGTCGGAACCGGTCGGCTCCACAGCAGGTCATAGACGTGGTTTCTGAGATCGGTGTCTTCCCGAAGTATTTCGCCGAGGATTTCGGCGAGGCGCCAGTGATCGACTTCGCGCGACGTCAACACTCCGCTCGCCGCCAGATCGACTAGCCTTCGCCGGGACGTCGGCGTGTTCCGTTCCCGCACGGCCAACAGCCACTCGTGATCGTCGTAAAGTCCCGGCCAGGCCTCGGCGAGATCGAAAAGGAGTGCCTCGCTTTCGGATCCGGTCGTGGCGGCAAAGCCTTGGATCAGGGAGGGGTGGCGGCCGGGATCGCTCACGGTCGTCGGGAGCGATTGGAGGATGCCGAACATTCCCTTGGGCTGATCCGAAAACGGGATCAGCTCGATCCACTCCTTGAGTTCCTGGCTGTCATGCAGGCCGCCGCCGTGCCCGCCGGCGGCCGCGACGAGCGCCTCGACGCCTTGCCGGAGCTGCTCGGTGGGGACGCGATCTCCCGCGAGGGTGAGACCCTGAAGAACCGCCAGACGGGCGCGGCGGTCCATGCGGCCGGCCAGATCCTCAGGGACGGCGGGCCGGGCGGTCTGAGGCAGACGCGCCGCGGCGGCGGCCAGCCGCCCCGCCAAAGCCAGAGCGCGATCCGTGACCGGCTCCTGCAGGAGCTCGTCGATCGCGCGCAGGATCGGTGCGGCACTGGCCTCCCCGGTGACCGCGCGACCTGCACGTTCGATCTGCGCCTGGACCACCCGCGCGGGCTCAAACCCGCCGAAGATGCGGTTCGGGCGCTCGGGCTCATACTGACGGATCCACGCCCAGACGATGACCCAGGCGGCCTCGGCGCCGAAGTCCGGATCGAGGAGATAGTCCTTCATCGCTTCAGCGACGGCGGCCCCCGGAAGCTTCTGCAAGGCCTGACGGTAGCTCCAGACCCAGGACGCGCGCGCCTCGTTCAGGGCTTCGCTCGGCTGCCAGCGCAAGGCTTCGGCCTGTACACGGGCCGCGCGATAGCGGCGCAGCTCGTCGTCCAGCAATCTAAGGGTCAAGGCCAGAAGCCCGGGGTCCGGAACCGAGCGGATCAGGTCCGCGATCGACGCGAGCTGGGATCGCGTCGAAGTCTGCGAGGCCAGGAGACGGTCTCCGCCTGATACGGCGAGGCCCCGGATCACGACCTGGGTTTGCGGTGGATAGGGCTTGCCCCGTTCGTTCTCGGTCTGGGGGTGGCTGGCGAGCGTTCCGGCCAGGAAGGCGAGTTCCTGGTCGCCGGCGGCGTCCCAGCGGGCGGCCGCGGCCGTGGCGAGACTGGCGCCCGGCGTTCGCTGCAGTCGGCTTCTGAGGCGTTGCGATTGTTCCGACAGGGATCGGTCGTAGAGCCCGTCCTGCCGGCGGATCCTCTGCGCGATCTCCCAGGCGTCCGCCAGCAGCCGGCCCGTCCCCGTGGGACCGAGCACCGCGGCCGCGGCTTCCGCGCGTGTCCCCTGATCCTCGGCCGAGCCGAGGGCGATATCGGCCAGATCGGCGTCATCGACGACCACGCCGCACTCCGCCAGCACGAACGGGGTTCCATAGGGCAGCGAGCGACCCTGCCGGATTCGGTCGATCAGGCCGGCCGCGAGGTCCGCGGGGTACCGTTCCTGGGCCATCCCGATCAGCGTCCTCGCGAGTTCGGTCAGGGGCTCCATCCGCCCGATCAGGGCAGTCACCTGCGCGCCGGCGCCGGGCGCGTCGCGCCGCATCAAGGTCCTCAGTCCTTCCGCGTCATCGACGGCGGCCGCCAGTCGCGCCCGGGCCGATTCGATCCGCCGGCGCTGCGTCGGATCGGAGACCTCGTCGATCAGGTCGCGCCGAACGACCTGCTCCAGAAGGGTGTCGTCGCTGCCGGCGAGCACGATCGCGAGGTGGCGGTCCGCGCGGCGGAAGGCGAGGGCCTCGATGACCGCCCGCTTCACCTCGGGATCGGGATCCCCAGCCGCGACCGCCGCGGCCAGGTCCAGGCCGTCGACGCCGCCTTTCGAAGCGATCTCCGCCAAGACGTCGAGCCTCACGGGGGTTTCGAGCGCCGCGATGCGGGGCCGCGGATCGGGCCCCAGCTGCGCGATTTGGAAGGCCCCACCCGCCCTCAGGGCGCCAAGACGCGTCTGCTGGTTTTCATGGGTGATCAACGGCCAGAGCTGATCAAAAAACTCCGGGCGACCGGTGAGGATCATAGCCCTTACGGCGCGATCTACCTGACCCTCCGTGTGCCAGTTGCGCAACCGGCTCTGGAGCGGCTCAGCCACGCGCTGCCAGACAGGTTCGGCAGAGCGCCGCACCATGTCGGCCGCGAGCATGGGATCGATTAAAAGGGCCGCCAAGATAGCCTCAGCGCAAGCACCCCGCGCGTCCTCCCCGGCGCGCGACAGGCGTTCGCAGGCGAACAGGACCGCTTCTGTCCAAGCGGGCCGGTCAAGGATGTCCGTTCGCAGCCGCTCTCGGACGCTTGGGTCCGATCCCGCGTTCAGGATGAGACGTTCGGCGCTTTGGGACGCGTACCATTCCTGGAACTGCTGATGCTGGAAGGAGTATCTCAGCTTGTCACCCGCCCGCATCAGGACGTGGCGGTCCACCAGCGTCGCCAGCACCTTGTCCGGCAGAGGCGCCTGGCCGATCTGACCCTCCTCAAGAAGCTGCGCTGACGTCGCCGAGACCGCGGCGCGCGCTTCAGCGTCCGCCAGGGAGGATCGGGCCGTCCGGGTCGCCTTGTCCGCCAGACCTTCGAGATAACGGGCATGGCCGGCAGGAATTTCGGCGAGCGCTTCCGCCTGGGCATGATCCAGGTCGTGGGCGTCGACAAAGAGCCGCAGCACCGCCTCCTTGGTTGTCGGAAAGGGCGCACCCTCCGGCAGGGCGAGCAAGGACGTCAGATAGAGCGGTATCGAGACCAGCTCGCGCACGCCGGGCGTCCGCCAGGCTCGGTCAAGCCGGACCACGCCGGCCTCCCCGAGCAGGCTACGGGCGATATCCCGTTGCTGGCCTTCATCCAGGGACCGTAGACGGACCTTGGCCGCCTTCAACGGCACGTCCAGCATCTGCCGCCGGGTCGAGATCAGCAGGCCGAGGTGGGGCATTTCGCGCTGCAGCGTCGCGAGCTCGACCCGGGCGATCCGCCTCGCCGCCTCGTCCAGCTCGTTCCACCCATCCAACAGGAGGACGGCGCCCGGTTTGGCCGCAAGGGTTTTGAGGTCAGTTTCCGTCAAGCCGGCGTAGGCGGAGCGGCTCAAGACCGCGTTGAGCAGGGAGACTCCGGGCGCGACGCCCCAGTCTCCGAGCGGGACGATTAGCGGAATGGCCAGATGATCCCGCAACGCCGCGTCGGCGATCTGGAAAATGGTGGTGGTTTTGCCAAGGCCGGGTTCGGCGACGAGAACCAGATCATCGAGCTCAACTAAGGCCCCGGCGAGTGTCGTCGTCGTTACGAGCCGATCGAGCCCTTCGACCTCCAAGGTCAGGGCGATCGTCGTCGCGGGCCATTTCGGAGATCGCCGGAAGGCATCGAGATCGACGGCCGCTGCATCCCGGAATCTTTTTGCGAGGCCTGATGGTTGAGCCGACGTTCCCGAGCTGGGATCCCCGTCAGGCAAGTCGACCAGGCGCCGCCAAGACGTCGCCCAAGCCTCGTCCCGCCATTGTCGGAGGCGTTCAACGGTGAAGGCCGGTTCTTTGGCGTCAATGAGGACGCTGTGCTGCTGGCAGAGCCAGAGTCCGTTATCGACCCCGCTCCGCGCAACGGCATCCATCTCCGGGTCGTAGCGCGGCCCGCCCGGCGCAGCGGCGCAGATATGGGCGGCGACGCCGAGATTGATCTCGCCGTCACCGCTGGAATTGGCTCCGACCGTCGCCCGACCGCAGCCGGGATAGGAGCAGGTCCAGCCCGCACGTTTGGCGATCTGGATCTTCGTCCTGGCCGTGAAATTGTCCCGAGCGGTCAAAGCGGGCTCAGGTTACGAAGCGCGCACGGTCGAGCGGCCCGAGCTTGCCGTTGCGCCGACGCGCGAGCTTGAGGCGGTCGCCCACCACATCGCCCAACCAAACGCGATCTCGCTCGATCTCGCCCGCTTCAGCGACGGCGGAGAGTTCGCAAATGCGATCCGGTCGACAGCCGCCGGCGACCATGCGAGCGGCGGCATCCGTTAGAGTGCGGCTCCATTCCTCCTCGAGGGGAGCGAAAATCCGCCGAAACGCCGCCATCAGCCTGCTCCAGCTGGCCATATAGCTGCGCATGAAGACCGTTAGATTCACCCCGTCGTTGGCCGCGGCATGGGCCTTGAGTTCCTCAACCATCGCCACACTCCATCCCTGGGTGCCAGCCAGACGGTCGGGCTGCAGACTCCAGGACGAGGTTCGGATCATCGGACCGTTGGTCCGCCACTCCTCATTCGACAGTCCATGGGTGACGCCGCCGACCGCAAAGCCGTGGTGCTGGCTGTGGTTGCGGAGCTTCTCCATGGCTCGGAAGGCGAGGTTCGCATCATACTCCGCGCTCTTCAGGCTGAGGAATTCGTCCCGTTCGGCCGGCTTCAGGTGGGCCGACGCTTTGTGTTCCGTCATATGGGTTAGGAAACGGACGCTGTTCAGAACATTGGCGAACCGGCGATGCGCTTCCCGACGCTGCTCGGCGATGGCGTCAATCATCTCCCCGGCGCCACGGACCGCACCGGTCAATACGCCGTCGAACAGCTGCCGTTCCAGGTCAAGATAGTTGCCGATCACCACCTCATAGGCGTCCTCGACGTCATAGAGATCTTCGAGGCCTTCGGCGGCCCCGGCCAAAGCCCTGAACTCGGTCCCGCTTAACCGCAGCCGTGGCTCTTCAGAGGTAGTGAGCCAGTATGTCACGTCGTTGTCGGCTTCGTCGGTCGCTTCGGGTTTCGTCACATCGGCAGGTTAGGAGCGCTGGCGTCAACAATACAAGGCCAAGCTCGCCCGGCCTCCGTCAGCAAACTACGTGGGCCGGTCCAATGACGCTGGCGCGAATGGCAGCGAGACACCTCGGATGGGGGCACCCCTGCTCCGTCCTAGACTCGGTGAGGAGCGCCTATTTTAATCAGTCCAACGGATCGTAGAGTGGGGATGCTGCGCCCTGCCATCGCCCGCCCGCGAACGAGGGCGAGCCATTCATCCATCCGGAGGCTAGCCAGAGCCGGTCCAGTGCTGACTTCAGGACCTCCGCCGCCCCCGTAGGTTCGTCCCAACACACCGGGTCGAAGACTAGGCTAGGTTTGTGGATCGGTCGACCGCCAGACCGAGATTGGGCGATCTCAAGATCCTCAACACCGTCGGCTTCGATCGCGAGCCATCCATCGACGCCGAGACCCAGTTGGTCCGCCAATGCTCTCAGCCGGGTTGCCTCGCTCACGAGACGCGCTTCCAAACGACGACCATCGACCAAGATAACCGAGTCGTCGTCGATCTTCGTCCCAGCGGTGAATCGGTGCTCTAGCACGCCAGGCCGCACGAGCCGGGTGAGCCATCGGCCCTCAGGATTGGGATAGCCGGTCCTCGGCGTCGGCTTGGCCCGCACCCACCATTGGGTCTCGTCGACGCCCTGATCGATCCGGTCGGTCAAGTTTGGGGGGAATAATGGGAGAAGACTAGTGACCGCGGCCGGGTCGAGCTGCTTGCTGAGATCGAAGGACGCGAACCGGATGGTGAACACAGGCGACCGGACCACGCCAGGGCGAGGCATCCTCGAAACCATCTCCAAGGCCTCGCGCGCCCGAGGTCTGGCGTCATTACGCCGGGTCTCGCGCGCCTTCGTACCGGCGTCCTGCACGATCGTCTTGATGGCGGTCGTCAGCGTGCGGGAAAGCTCCTCGCGCGCCGCGCGCCGAACCTGGTCATCCGCCCCGACGGGACAGTCGAAGGTGATCGGCCAGCGGGCATGCCGCAGGTCGAAGGGCAGCGGTGCCGTCTGCGGATCTCCATGAGCTGTGTTCATCACCGACAGGATACGGCCCCATCCCTTCGATCGAAGCGCCCAGCCGTGCTCGATCAGTACATTGGGGTTCGGACACCCATTACCGTTCGGTCTGCGGGAGACATACGTTAGGTCCGACACGAAGACCCCGCACTCATCGATCTTGCGAAAGACCGCGTCGGCGATGGGCGGACTTCCCGGAAGGCCGGCCGTGTCCCGGTCGAGCCCTTGAGGTCTGTCCGCTGGCTCGACTTCCAGGTCAGCGGCAAGCGCCCGGATCGCACGCGTCAGGGCCTGCTCAATGAGATTGCGGTTCTCTCGTGCGGAAGTGTCGGACTGCCAAGAGTAGAAGATTTTCACGCGTGCAATGATCCTTCTGGAGACCGCCGCCCGCAGACGCGACGATCATGGCCTTCTTGCTGATCTTTGAACGCTCTCGCCAGCTAGCTTTTGAACGTCAGCTGACTGTCATTTGCAGACATTGAGCCTGCGCCTCAAAGTGGCCATTTACAGACGTCGCGGGTGCGCGACGTGTCGACCTACACCTGTTCCCCACCAATATTGAGCTTATCGAGGTAAGCCTTCAGCTCCGTGGGCGTCATTTGATGCATGGCTCTGCGGGTTTCGTGGTCGATCTCTGAGACGAGCATCGGAATCGCCGTCACTATAGGAATCTTCTTGCCGAAGCCGTCAGGCTGCGTTGGCACTCGATAGGCCCAGACGGCCAACCCGTGTCGATCGCGAATACCCAACGCGCCCAAGAGTCGAACTTCATTCGTCTTGAGCGCTTCATTTGAGATGGAAATCACGACGGGGTCACGACCGCCGATCCGATCGCCGAGCCAGTAAAGCGTCTCTCGCATGAGCAGTTCCATGTCGAGATTGGCTTCTGCCTCCAACAGGGAGAGGAATTGAGCCTTTGAGGCCAAGCGCCGGCTCATTCCCGATTTGAGCATCTCTACATAGGTTGACCGGATTATCTGGATTTCGTCGGTATCGTAGTCGCCAAGATGGGGCACATCCCAGACGAGACCGAACTCTGCATCTTCCACAACTCGATGGTTCAAAGTCGCGTTCCGCATCAGCTTAACGCTGTCAGCGCGCCAAGCATCGCTAATGCGGCGCTTTCGTCGCATCGGCTTCTGAAGGATACCTCGGGCAGACCAATCCCTTGCGCCCTCCATGGGTTCGCTCAGAGGCGATAGACCGAGGTCGCTGAGATCCATGGACAGAATCTCTTTCGCGCGAGCGACACCCTCGTACCCAACTTCGCTGTTGCCCCAGCTCACGAAGAGCTCGCGCATGAAATCCGACCAAAAAATCTTGAAGCATCTCGGATCGCCGTCGATCGCCGCGAGTACGAAGTAGAATTCCATGATCGAGCGGTGCGAAAACTTGACGTTCCCGTCGCTATCCCGGTTCAGCAGCGAACGAGCTGACAGGTGTTTCCAGTGGTCTTCAGGAATGTTGAGAGATTGCGCGATCTTGTGCAGATCGGCCAGTGCAACGCGATCGGTCGTCCGGTGCTTGCGCGACGTGTAGATAAAGACCGCTAGCTTCTTGGACACTGCGGTCAACACTTCAGCGTCGATCCAAGAGGCCTCTCGCTGAAGCCATTTCGACGTCATAAACCGATAAAGATCGAACAACTCCTGGATCTGCCGGCCTTCTCGGACGAGGTCGGGAAGCAGGGCCAACAGCATGGGCCGAACGCTAAGTTCGGGAATGTCAGCGACCAGTTTTTTGGCCTGAGCCGCGCGACCCAGCCCGCCCCATGTCCACCAGCGAAACTGCCGTCCGATGTAACGGTGGATCTGCTCAGGTGTGAACGGGAGGAGATACAGAGTCTCGAGCAAATACTCGCTCGCTGAGCCGGCCCGACGGGGACGCACGACCGCCACGCCGGTTCGCGTAGGTATAGAAAGGTCGTTCTTGAAGAACTGAGAACGACAAGTGACGATGACCGTCCCAAACTCGGAGGCGGCCGTTAGCAACTCCGCGAGTCGTGCGTCACTGTTGTCGATCGCCTTCGCGTCTTCATCGAAGGCGTCTAGCAGAAGCACTGTATCGGCTGGGTTCGCGATCTTGCGGATTTTCTGGATCGCGTCCGGTCGGCCGAGTGGAATTATGGCGCAGTTTGGTGGCTGATCGCTTCCGCGGTGGCGGTTTCGATGCGCTAGGTAATTCAGGCAGAACGAGGTTTTGCCCATACCAGTGTCAGCCAGGACCAGAAGATGGCGGTTTTCGCTGTCAGCGATGAATCGGTCGACAACAGTCACGACTTGCTCGCGGATGCCGGCTGCCTTGCGGATATCCGCACTGTTGGCAGGGTCGGTCTGCGAGCAATCTGGCGTCACGTAGTCCCGAAGGGCGCGTGTGACATCGTCTTTGGTGAAATCAGAGACAGATCCAGACCATAAAGTCTGATCCTGAATCAGTTTGGCTTGTTTTTGCCGATTGAGGTTGATGATGCCCGCACGGAGACTGAAGCCTGCGGCGGCTAGTCCGATTGAGGCTCCCAACAGCCCCAATGCAATCTTGACCGCGCCAGCCAGCGGCCAGCTTCCGAACCACGAAATAGCCGCTTCCATCATCTCTCCCCCACACCACTATAGCTCGAACACTGCTAGGCGTCGTCGGCAATGGATCCGAAAGTCATCGCTCAATCGAGATTGGCCCGACTCGCGGATAGGTAGTCGCTTCTCACATCACCGCGAAGGCATAGTCAGGTCCGATGTTTGCAGCCGGGGAGGAGCTTAGGCCGGTTTCGGACGTTCGGAGCGGCCCCTATGAGTCAGGAGGGGTGGCCAGCACGGACGGCAGCGATGCGCCAGGAACAGTCATTCGCTCCGTGCCAAAAACGCGACCTTCGTGCGAACCATCTTGCGGCGATCCACCGCCGCCTAGCGCAGAATATCCTCCAGCCGAAGAGGCGGGTCGGCAGCGTCGGTGATCCAGGTCTTGGACCAGAGAATCCCGGTTTTGTAGTGCGAACGGCACACCCGTTCGCCGTCTTGGTCGAACCAATGTGTCGCCTCGGGCAGAAGGTCGAAGGGCACGGGGTAGGCGGCGAACGGATTGTGGAAGACCTCCATCTCGGCCGACCAGGGCTCATAGCCCTGTGGCCAGAGCCCGCGATATTCCGTGTTGGTGACGTCGAGGCAGAAATCCGTCCCCGCTAGGGCTCCGGGCGTCCGGTCGAACAGCTTCCCGATCCGGGTATAGCGCAGCCCCTTCGCATCAGCCCCGGCCGAGACCATCACCCGGCTCATTTTCGAGATCGTGCAGGCGTTCGAGAAGATGACCGCGGACAGCTCGGCATGGTCAGCATTGGCGAACAGCCCCGCCGGAAACCGGGACGGCCCGTGGAGGTGGGTCGTCGTCGTGGCTCGGGCGACTGACATTCCTTGCTCGCTGACGACTTCCGCCCCTTCCCCATAGAGATAGCCGGCAAGGCCCTCGCGGCTCCACAGCATGGAGCCCGGCGCCTGGAAGTCCGCGATGGCCAGCATGAAGGGCTTGCCCTGAACGTGGGGGAGTCGGTCGTACCGGCGCTGGAGCTTGTTGCCGATCGTCTTGGCGAAGCGCAGGGCGGCCGGGCCGAAGAAGAGCGCCTCGCGCTCGCTCGGCGGCGCGACCGTCGGCGCATTGACGTGGTTGTAGGGCTTGTCCGGGTTTGCGGTGGCCGCCTCAACCCAGGCCTCCCCTCCCCGACGGTTCCGGATGTGGAAGTCTGGCGACTCAAACGGCTGGGTGACCAGAAGCCCCTGTTCCCGAAAGGCGGCCAACAGCTGGGCTTCCCACATTCGCGTGTGGAAATTCCCGGTCTGGCAATCGCCCGCCCAGTTCCGGTCGGGTTTGGGAAGGGCGAGATACAGCTGGTTGAGAGCCCAGGCGGCCAGATGGTGCGACGGGGACCTCAGGGAATCGAAGATGTCGCTGGGCGTGCGGCCCCGCAGGTCATGGAGGGCGTGACGCGGGGCGGTGTTGGGCGGCAATGGCTCGGGCGCCTGCCCGATCTTCAGAAGGGTCTCCAGCCGTGCCTTGGCGTCGTCCAGCGTCCTGAACCCCAGTTCCCCCGCAGCCTCCGCCCAGACGTCGTCCGCCCGACGGCGCATCGCGATGACGCCGAGCTCTCCGGTGTCCACGTGGCGAGTGACGATGCCGCAGGTCCTTCCCTTGGGATCCCCCCACGCCCCTACCGGCGTCCGGTCTCCGAAGCCGTGACCGGCCGGCAGGGCCAAAGCAATAACATCGAACAGGGTCTGCGGAATGAGGTCCATGTCGTAGAATATGACGCGATCACGCACGCGGAGGACAGGATGGCGTTCGAAGATCTGCTCAATCAGCCCTTCCGCTGGCCCAAGGCTGGAGATCAGCTCTTCACGGTTTTACCCCACTGGGACGGGAACGCCACCCTGGCGGAGCCGCCTCAAAGCCGCATGGTTCTGATGATGTCGGGCTACAAGCGCGCCGCGGACCTGATGGTCGCCCACGCCACGGCCGACCGCGCGGACCGGGACACCCTCGTCTTCCCTATCCTGTTCAACTACCGCCAGTACATCGAGCTATCGCTCAAATACCTGATCGCGACCTACGGTCGGTCCGTCGAGGTCGAGGCGATCTGGAAGTCCCATAACCTTTCCGTCCTGTGGAGGAGGTTTCAAGCCGTGGTGGAGGGCTTCGGGATCACCGATGACGACGGCGCCGATGCGGCGGTCGGACGGATCATCACCGAGTTCGCGGCGGTCGATCCCGGCTCCTTCTCCCACCGCTATCCCGTCGACACCCAAGGGCGTCCGATCCAGCTCGCGTTTGAACACCTCGACCTTGCCGCGCTTGCCGATGTGATGAACGCTGTCGACGGTTATTTCACGGGCTGCGACGGCTATCTCGACGCCCTCGAAGCCGCCGCACCCTAGGTATGCCCCTTGCACGGAGGAGCCCTGCCCGCTGATCGGAGATTCTCGTCATGGCGTCGGCATCCGCACTCGACACGCGCGGGGATTGTGGGGATTAGTCGGACACCGGACACGTGCGGCGGGGGCCCATGGACTATCCTGATCAGCTTGGACTCTGGCCGCACCAAAGCCAAGCCGTGGATATGGTCGCGACCTATCTCAATCGTCAGGTGCGCGGCCCTCGCGGCTCCGGACCGGCCTCGCTCGTCAATGTGCCCACCGGCGGCGGCAAAACCGCGATCATCGCCACGGTTGCGCATTGGCATCGACGAATGCGTCGGGTTCTGGTTCTCGCGCCCCGCACGGCGATCCGGAAGCAGCTGGCGGTGGAGCTCGCGGCGAAACGGGGCTTCCTGCAGCGAAAGGGCTATGCGCCGGAGACCCTCCCCAAGACCGTTATCCATCTCCGCAGCAGCGCCGACATCCCCGAGGTCCTTCCGGAAGGGATCTATGTGGCGACGATCCAGCTGATCGACGACCTCAAGCGCGTTCCCGGGCAGGCGCTTTTCAATCGTCTCGCCGACGCCTGCGACGCTGTTTTCGTGGATGAGGGCCACTACGAACCCGCCGCTTCGTGGAGCGAGACGATCCGCGACATCGGCCGCCCGCTGATCCTCGTGACAGCGACGCCGTACCGCAATGACCTGAAGACCTTCCAGCTGGAACAGCGCTCCATCCATGTGAGCCGGTACGCCGAGTTGGCGGAGCGTCGTTTCCTTCGCAGAGTGGAGGTCGTCGATATCGATCCGGATACCCAGAATGATCCGGACCGCTTCGTGCGCGCCGTTCTCGACGCATTCGAAGACGCCTACGGGCAGCCCCCGTCCGCGGACAAAAAGCTGATCATCCGGTGCAGGACCGAAGAAGACATCATCCATATCGGCGAGGCGGTTCGCCAAGCCTTGGGCAGCCGGGACGCCGCCGTGGGACTGCACGAGAACTTCAAGGCCGACCCGGTGCGGCCTTTTGAGCGTCGCCAGCCTGAGGATCCCGAGGCGGCGGACGCAGCGCCTGTCTGGATTCACCAGCACAAGCTTCTGGAGGGGGTCGACGGCCCCAGTTTCCGGGCGGTCGCCTTCTATGGCGTGCTCGGTTCTGACCGCGCTCTGGTGCAGCAGATCGGACGGGTGGTCCGCAACCCCGCGCGCGAAGCGGATCAGGTCGCTCTGCTGATCGACCACACGGGCGGCTATATCCGAAATAGCTGGGAGAACTATCTCGCCTACGATGAACTCCTAACGCCCGGGGGCGTGCTGCAGGGGATCAACGAGATCGTCGCCCTGCTCGAGGAGGAGGCACCGCCCGTCTACTACGTCGAGAAGAAATTCCGCCGCCGGTTCAGGATCAGCCATCCGGCTGAGTATGAGCTCCGACGTTCGCTGCGGTTGCCGTTGCGGTGTCACATCGTGCGCGCCGGCGCCCGGACGAACATGGTCGACCTCCTCCGCAGCTTCGAGAAGCGATTCAAGGCGGAAGGCTGGCTATTCAATATCATCACCCGCACTGAGGAGGAATTGATCCTCCTGTATGTCACGGTCGCCGCCTCGCCCCTGTTGCGGGACCACTATTTCATGCAGCGAACCCTGCAGACCGTGATCGCCCGAAGACAGGGCGGCTATCTGGTCTTTCTCGACACGGGGCGGCCAAACATGGGCGAGGCCCTGCAGCTGACGGCCGGCCCCCTTCCCCGCGAAGCCCTGGCGCGGGCGCTGTCCCAGTCGGAAGAGCTCAGGGTGGTGGCGGTGAACGCCCAGAACGCCGCGCTCGGTCCCTCCGCCGTGCGCGGACGCAGCCTGACGGCGGCGACGCTCGAAGAGACGCCGCCTCTGCTGGACGAGTTTCAGTTCGTCGCCTCGACGGTCAAGATGGCCGGACGTCCGGCCTTCATCGAGCGGGCTCCCGACGACGATCCGCGTCCCGATCAGTTCAGCGTCCGCGAGGTCGGCTTCCGCCGGGGACGGGTCAGCGACGGTGGGGCCCGCCGCCGGCTGGCGGGCTGGACGGCCTGGACCCAGGCTCTGGTCGAGGCGATCGCCGACCCGGCGCAGTCCACGCCTGACTATCTGGGCCGATACGCCAAGCCCCTCGCCGCGCCGCCGCCGGCGTCGGCGGCCGAGAGCCTTCTGATCGACATGGATGAGCTGGCCGAGGAATGGGTCGTCGCACCCAACGCCCTCGGAGCCGCGCAGGGCGATCCGCTCGTGATCGCCGACGCCCTGGTGTCCTGCATCGCCCCGGCCAATGGTCCGGCGAACCAACGCGATTTCGTTCTCAACGCCAACGGCGTGCAGGTCCAGGGTAACGTGACCTTCGACCCCGCGCAGGAGTGCTACACCCTCCACGCTCCGAACCTGAACCGGCTCTACCGACGGGAGGGCGCGCACAGCCTTGGCGGCATCGTAGATGATCTCAATCAGCGTCAGGGGTTTATCATCCTCCCTGAGACACCGGGCGTCATCTATGCGGGCGGCGCCTTCTACGATCCCGACCTCGGGCTCGGCCCGGGCTTCGACCCCGCGCGCCTGGGTCTCGACCGCTTGCTCGTCGATCGGCCGGCGCTTCGCCAATGCGCGACGGAGAAGGGCGTCGGGCAGGACCCCGCCGGCTGGGCTCCGGGCTCGGTCTTCCACTGGATCGACACCAACCGAGACGAGATTCTGCCCAACGCTGATCTTGTGCTTTGCGACGACGGCAATCGGGAGAGTTGCGACTTCCTCATGGTCGGCCGTCGGGCCGGGCGTGATGTGGTGGTTCTCGTCCACGCCAAGGCGTCGTCGACCGGAGGATGGGTTTCGGCGTCCGCCCTGTACGATGTTTGCGGCCAAGCGGTGAAACAGGTTGGAACGCTGAGCCCCTTCTCGCCACAGAAACCGCATCAGGTGGGGCTCTGGGGCGGGTCCTGGAGCGACCCTTCCGGGCGGGCGGCGGACGTCACCCATCGCGTACGAGTCGCCAGAGGCGAGTTCGCGGGTCTCAGCCCGAACGAAATATGGGCCAGGATCGTCGAGAAGCTGGGCCGACATGACTGCGAGCGTGAAGTCGCCCTGGTGCTGGGGGCCAGCCTTTCGCCCGAACACCTGTTCGACGAAGCCAGCCGCATGCCGACACCGGGCTCGGCAGTCCATGTCGTCCATCAGCTTCGGTCGACGCTGGCGGGCGTCGTCGGCGGAGGCGCGCGCTTGAGGGTCATCTGCGGTTAGGCGATCAAGGATCACGGAGCGGAACAAGCAGATCAAATCTGCAGATCAGACGTTCCTCAACGCATCGTCAGGTCACGTGAAGCCTCTGCTCGAGCATTATGTCTGCCCATCGCCTGTCAGAACCCGTCAAGCCCTCCCCACCCCGAGTTCCGACAACGGAGCCAACGTCCATCACGAACCACCCTATGCTCAATGGGCATTCCGGGAAGCGGACATTCCGATAGTCCGAGTTGAGTCGAAGCGGTCGAGCTCGCTTCCTCCTGGCGTTTATCCACAGCTCTCAGAAGGGGCGCTGTCTGCTAGGTCGGAGGCAGGGAAGAACGGCTGTGTCCGCCACAGCCTGCAACACTCGACATCATAGCGGCTGCAACAGGCTGCCGAATCCGAACTGCAACTTTCTGAAGTTTTTTACAGCCGATTAGATCGGCAACACCGACCGAACCTGTGCGATCTGCGAAATAATATGCTGTCCTCATTGAGGCGGATACTGAATCCATAACTCTCTCAATGCCTTCGGCAGGATTTCTGGCAGGTCTTCCGAGATCAAACCTGGGCTGAACCCCGATGCGGCGGCGCTGTGCAGCCATACGGCGGCGCTGGCGGCGTCGAAGCTGGACATGCGTTGGGCGATCAGCCCGCCGATCATGCCGGCCAGGACGTCGCCGGTTCCGGCGGTGGCCAGCCATGGCGAACCGTTGATGTTGCGTCGCGCGCGACCGTCCGGCGATGCGACGATGGTCTGGGCGCCTTTCAGCACGACCACGGCCTGGGCGCGTCGTGCGGCCTCCATGGCGGCCTTCTCGCGGCCCTGGTGCAGCAGTCCGGGAAACAGCCGCTCGAACTCGCCTTCATGAGGCGTCAGGACGTCGTCGCGGTCCAACAGAGCGAACAGCTCAGCGGTGCGACCCTTGAACATCGTCAGGGCGTCGGCGTCGATCACCAGCACGGCGCCGCTCATAGCCACGGCCTGAAGATTGGCGACCGTGGCGTCGTCTAGCCCCGCCGCCGGTCCGATGACGACGGCGTCCGCCGCCTCGACCTCGCGGCCCAGTGCGTCGGCCGAGACGAACGGCGTCAGCATGACGGCCTCGATCGCCGGCGCGATGACCGAGACCGCATCCGGCGGACACAGAATGCGCACAACGCCCGCGCCGATCCGCAGGCCTGCGCGCGCCGCCAGCCGCGCCGCGCCCGTCTGGTGCGCCTTGCCCGACACGACCACCAACCGACCACGCGCATGCTTGTGCGTGTCAGGCCCCGGCCAGGGCAGAAAATTGCGCCACAGCGCCGGATCGTTGGTTTCAATCATCAGAGCCCCGACAATCCGTGCTTCTTCTGCGAAAACTGCTTGCTTTCAGCGGCCTTGCCGTGTCCCATTCCCGCCCGAGCGCCGCTATTTTCCGTGCGCCGCTCAGGGGTCGCCATGAAGAAAATCGAAGCCATCATCAAGCCTTTCAAGCTGGATGACGTCAAGGAAGCGCTCCAGGACGTGGGCGTGCAAGGCATGACGGTGCTGGAAGCCAAGGGATATGGCCGCCAGAAAGGTCATTCGGAACTGTATCGCGGCGCCGAATACGTCATCGACTTCCTGCCCAAGATCAAGATCGAGGTCGTCGTCGCCAACGACCTCGCGCCCGCCGTCGTCGAGGCCATCCAGACCTCGGCGCGCACCGGCAAGATCGGCGACGGCAAGATCTTCGTCTCCGACGTGGCCGATGTGATCCGCATCCGCACCGGCGAGACCGGAGCCCAGGCCGTCTGATCGCGACTACCCCTCCCCTGGCCCTCGGCCCCCGGGTCGTCGGTCGGGTTCCTCCCCAAAACGACCAAGAACAGGACCCACGAGAATGAGCGCCAGCAAGATCCTTAAAGAGATCAAGGAGAACGATGTCGAATACGTCGACATCCGCTTCACCGACACGCGCGGCAAGCTGCAGCATGTCACCTTCGACATCGACCTGGTCGACGAAGACTTCCTGAACGAAGGCACGATGTTCGACGGTTCGTCGATCGCCGGCTGGAAGGCCATCAACGAGTCCGACATGCTGCTGAAGCCGGACCTGACCACGGCCTACATCGACCCCTTCTATCAGCAGAAGACGATGTTCCTGTTCTGCGACGTGCTGAACCCCGACACCAACGAACCCTACAACCGCGACAGCCGCTCTATGGCCAAGAAGGCCTTGGCCTATGTCCAGTCGTCGGGCGTGGGCGATCAGGTCTATTTCGGCCCTGAAGCCGAGTTCTTCATCTTCGACGATGTGCGCTGGTCGACCCAACCGCATGACACCGGCTACGCCTTCGATTCGACGGAACTGCCCGCCAACACGGGCTCGGAATACTCCGAAGGCAATATGGGCCACCGCCCTGGACCGAAGGGCGGCTATTTCCCGGTCAATCCGGTCGACAGCGGCCAGGACCTGCGCGGCGAGATGCTGGGGGTCATGCGCGACCTGGGCCTGCAGCCCGAAAAGCACCACCACGAGGTGGCGCCGGCCCAGCACGAACTGGGCCTGAAGTTCTCGGACCTGCTGACTATGGCCGACCGGCTTCAGCTCTACAAATACGTCATCCACAACGTCGCCGCCGCCTATGGCAAGACCGCGACCTTCATGGCCAAGCCCATGCTCGGCGACAACGGCTCGGGCATGCACGTGCACCAGTCGATCTGGCGCGACGGCAAGCCCCTGTTCGCCGGCGACAAATACGCCGGCCTGTCGCAGGAATGTCTGTGGTACATCGGCGGCATCATCAAACACGCCAAGGCCATCAACGCCTTCTCCAACTCGACCACCAACAGCTACAAGCGTCTGGTGCCGGGCTATGAGGCGCCGGTGAAACTGGCCTATTCGGCCCGCAACCGTTCGGCCTCGATCCGCATCCCGCACGTGTCGTCGCCCAAGGCCAAGCGTCTGGAAGCCCGCTTCCCCGATCCGATGGGCAACCCCTATCTGACGTTCGTGGCCCTGCTGATGGCGGGTCTGGACGGCATCGAGAACCGCATCGATCCGGGCGCACCGGCCGACAAGAACCTCTACGACCTGCCGCCGGAAGAGCGCGGTTCCATCCCCGAGGTCTGCGGCTCGCTGAAGGAAGCGCTGGAGAGCCTCGACAAGGACCGCGCCTTCCTCAAGAAGGGCGGCGTCATGGACGACGACTTCATCGACGCCTACATCGCGCTGAAGGAAGAAGAAGTCGCCCGCCTGCAACTGCATCCGCACCCGGTCGAGTTCGACATGTACTATAGCTGCTGATCCTCGGATCAGGCTGAAAGCGAAAGGCCGGACGATCGCTCGTCCGGCCTTTTTGCTGCGTTATGGAATGTCGAAACCCGTCAGGCACAGGCTTCGGCAGTCGTTTCAGGCGACTTCGGCTTCCAGGGCGTCGGCCTTCTTGCGGCGCAGTTCGATGATGCGGACGCACCAGATCGAGACCTCGTAGAGCAGCACCATGGGCAGGGCCAGCATCAACTGGCTGATGGGATCGGGCGGGGTCACGACGGCGGCGACCACGACCACGGCGACGATGGCGTAGCGCCGGCTCTGAGCCATCAGTTTGGAATTGATCAGCCCGGCCAGACCCAGGAGCGTCATAACGACCGGCAGTTGGAAACACAGGCCGAAGGCCAGAATCAGCGCCGTCACCAGGTTCAGATAGTCCGACACCTTGGGCAGCAGTTCGGCCGCGACCCCCTCCCCGATAATCTGCTGGCTCAGTGAGAACCACATCACGAAGGGCAGCATGACGTAATAGACCAGGGCCGCGCCCAGAACGAACAGCACCGGCGCGGCGATCAGGAACGGCAGGAAGGCGCCGCGCTCGTTGCGATACAGGCCGGGCGCGACGAAGCGGTACAGCTGCCAGGCCAGGACCGGAAAGGCCACGATCACGGCGCCCAGCCCCGCCAGCTTCATCTTGGTGAACAGGATTTCCAGCGGCGCGGTATAGATGAGCTTGACCGTATTATGGTCGACGTCCGGCACAGGGATCAGCCCCGCCGTCCCCAGGATCAGGTTGAACGGGGACACATGGCCGTGCGGCCCCACCGTCTGGTGGAAGGCGGCGGACACCACATAGGGCTTCACCAGAAACAGATACAGCGTCTCGGAAAAGGCGAAACAGCCGATGAAGGCGATGATGAAGGCGATCACGCAGATCAGCAGCCGCGACCGCAGCTCGATCAGATGATCCATCAAGGGCGCGCGCGACGCCTCGATCTCGGCCTCGTCACGATCAAAGGAGGTCAAAGCTCGGCGGCCTTCTTGCGCGTGACCTTGGGCTTGGCGGCCGGGGTCGTCTTAACGGCGGGTTTAGCCGCCGAGGTCTTGGCCTTTGCGGGCGTCTTGCGGGCCGCGGGCTTGGCGTCTGTGGTCTTGGGCGACGCCCGTTTCGCCTTGGGCTTGGCGACCGCCGCCGGCTCAGGCGTCGCGGTATCGGGCCATTCCGGCGCCGCTGGCGTCATGACCGGCTCGGGCAAGGCGGCCGGATCGACCGATGAGGTCGTGGGTCCGGTCAGACCGGCGTTGATCTCCTTGAAGGCCGCGTCGGCCTGGGGCCCGAGAGGGTACATCCCCTGCCCCGTCCGCAGCGCTTCAACCTCCTTGCGCAGTTCGTCCAGTTCGGACTGACGCGCCATTTCGTCGAAACTGGTGCGGAACTCATTGGCCATGGCGCGCGCCTTGCCGACCATCTGGCCGACGCGACGCATCAGGATCGGCAAATCCTTTGGCCCCACCACAAGCAGGGCCACCAGGCCGATCACCAGAATTTCGAATCCCCCGACTCCGGGGCCGAGCCCGCCCATGCGGCAGCCCTTTCAGACGGCGGTCAGCGCTTCAGTTCTTCTTTTTCCGTGTCCGTGCGCGGCAGGGAGCTGACGCCGTCCTGCGGGCCGTCCTTCTTGCCATCGTCCGACAGGCCGTCCTTGAAGGCGCGAATGCCCTTGGCCGCATCGCCCATGATGCTGGACAGCTTGCCACGTCCGCCGAACAGGACGGCGACCACGACAATGACGATGGCCCAGTGCCAGATGCTCATGGAGCCCATGGCGTAATCTCCTCACGGGGATCGGTCATCGATCCCACCTGTTCTTCTTCGCACCGCATATAGGCCGAGTGATGGCCTCGCGCCAAGGGAGGCTGTAGGTCTCGCGACCATGAGTCTCTCCGATCACGTCATCATCCACACCGACGGCGCCTGCAAGGGCAATCCCGGCCCCGGCGGCTGGGGCGCCGTGCTTCAGGCGGGCGGCGGTCATGAAAAGGAACTGTGGGGCGGCGAGGCCAACACCACCAACAACCGCATGGAACTGATGGCCGCCATCATGGCGCTGGAGGCCCTGAAACGTCCCTGCAAGGTCGAACTGCATACCGACAGCAAATACGTCATGCAGGGAATCACAGAATGGATGCGCGGCTGGAAGGCGCGCGGCTGGCTGACCGCCGACAAGAAGCCCGTGAAGAACGCCGACCTGTGGCAAAGGCTGGACGCCGCTCGCGCCCGCCACGAGGTCAGATGGCGCTGGGTGAAGGGTCACGCCGGCCATGAACTGAATGAACGCGCGGACCAACTGGCCAATCGCGGGGTGGCGGAGCTGAAGGCGCGCTAGACCGCCTCGACCTGCTTTTCCGGCTCGGCAGGCGGGCGACGAACCCTGGCGCTGCTCATCACCGCGCCGAACAGGGCGACGACGGCGGCGATCTGGAAGCCGTGCGCCACGCCGTTCGCGGGCGCGGCCGACAGCAGAAAGGCCACGACCACAGCGCCCAGCGCCTGGCCCACGACCCGCGCCATACCCAGCGCTCCTCCGGCCGCCCCGGCCCGTTCGCGTGGCGCTTCGGACAGCATGGCGCGATTGTTGGGCGACTGGAAGAAACCGAATCCGGCGCCGCACACGGCCATGCGCCAGGCGATGTCGAAATGGCTGGCCCCGACGTCCAGGAAACTCAGCGCCATCAGACCGCAGGCGAAGACCGTCAGCCCCATCGCCCCCAGAACCCCGGCCGAATAACGATCCGACAGATAGCCCGCCAATGGCGCGGCGATCATGGTCGCCAGCGGCCAGGGCGTCATCAGGAGGCCGGTCTCAACCGCCGTCAGGCCGAGGCTGTTCTGCAGGAAGAACGGCAGGCCGACGAAGGCCATCATCTGGGCGGTGAAGGAGATCACCGAGGTCGCCACCGACAGGCTGAACATCGGGCGCTGCATCAGATCCAGCGGAAACAGGGGGGCGACACGCGCGCGCTCGTGCCGAACCATAAGGACGCCGGCGACCAGGCCCGCGCCTGTCAGGCCAAAGCCCAGGACCGCCGCCTCGCCGTGCGCCAGCGATTGCAGACCGGTGATCACCAGGCCGAAGGCGGCGGCGTTCAACGCCGCCCCGCTCCAGTTCAGCTTGCGGCCTTGCAGTGGATTGCGCGGCAGGGTGAAGCCGGCCAGGGCTACGGCCAGCAGACCCAGCGGCACGTTCAGCGCGAACAGCCAACGCCAGTGGCCGACCGCCAGGATTGCGCTGGCGATGGTCGGTCCGGCTGCCGCCGCCAGGGACACGATCACCGCATTGATTCCGACCGCCCGGCCCAGCATGTGCTGCGGATAGGTGAAACGCACCAGGGCGCCGTTCACGCTCATGATCCCGGCCGCACCGAACCCCTGCAGCACCCGCGCCAGACTGAGCGTCTGAATCGAATCGGCGGAGGCGCAGGCCAGGGACGCGAGGGTGAAGACCACCAGGCCAGCCTGGGAGACGCGCCTATAGCCGATGATTTCGCCCAGCGACGCCAGCGGCAAAAGGGCCACGGCGATGGCGATCTGATAGGCGTTGACCACCCAGATCGAGGCGGCGGACGACGCCTGCAGGTCCTTGGCGATCGACGGCAGGGCGACATTGGCGATAGCCCCGTCCAGCACCGACAGGGTGATCCCCAGACCGATGGACACGATGGCCCAGTAGCGACGGGGAACGGGAAGGCCGTCTTCGGTCAGCGCAGGACTGGAGATCATGCGCGTCGAACGCGCGCGGCGGCGCCTATGTTCAACCGGCGCCCCGTACCGTCAGCAGAGACCCGTCCACGGCCGTCACCACGACGTCCTGCCCTAGTTCCGGGGCGGCGTCCTCCATCTGGGCGGGCCACTCTGCGCCCGAGACGAAGACACGCCCGCGCCCGCCCACAAAGGCCTGCACCACCCGCGCCTTCTGGCCGATCAACCGGCTGTCCCGATCGTTGATATCCGGGCCGGTCGGATTGGCTTTCTGGATAAGCCGGCGCGACAAAAGAGTGGCGATCACCGTCAACACGGCGAAGACCGCCACCTCGCCCGGCAATCCCAACCGCAGCCCTGCGGCCGTCATGACGGCGACGACGCCGGCCGAAACCGCCGGCCACAGCAGCCATTCGGTGGAAAACATCGCCTCCACCGCCAGCAGAAGCACGCCCACGGCCAGCCAGATCCAAAAGGGCTGAGCCGCATAGAGATCGGCGATCACGGACATCGCGTGTGTCTCCTCACGCCGAAGGCGGGACAGCCGGACGACGTGGCGCCGACGGACGCGCCGGGGCCTCGCGCTGCTGTCCCTGAGCAAGACCGACCAGTTCGCCGATGCCGGCGATGGAGCCGACCAGGGCGCCCATTTCAGAGGGCACGATCACCGTGCGCTGTTGCGGGCTGCGCGCCAGTTCGGCGAAGGCCTCGACATATTTCTGTGCGACGAAATAGTTGATGGCGTTCACGTCGCCGCGCGCGATGGCTTCGGACACCATGGCGGTGGCGCGCGCCTCCGCCTCGGCCTCGCGCTCGCGGGCTTCGGCGTCGCGGAAGGCGGCTTCCTTGCGCCCCTCGGCCTGGAGAATGGCGGCCTGTTTGGCGCCCTCGGCGCGGGCGATGGCGGCCTGCTTCTCACCGTCCGCCTCGGTGACGACGGCGCGGCGTTCCCGCTCGGCCTTCATCTGGCGGGCCATGGCGTTGGTTACGTCGGCCGGGGGTGTCAGATCCTTGATCTCGATCCGGTTGACCTTGACGCCCCACGGCTCGGTCGCCGCGTCGATGACGTGCAGCAGGCGGGTGTTGATGCTGTCACGCTGGCTCAGCACCTCGTCCAGCTCCATCGAGCCGACGACTGTCCGCAGATTGGTCATGCACAGCTGGGAGATGGCGTAGGTCAGGTCGTCGACGCGATAGGCGGCCCTGGCGGCGTCCATCACCTGAATAAAGACGATGCCGTCGACCCGGACCATGGCGTTGTCCTTGGTGATGACCTCCTGGGTCGGGACGTCCAGCACCTGCTCCATCATGTTCATGCGCTTGCCGACCCGTTCCACGAACGGCGTCAGAAAGCCGATGCCCGGGCTCAGCGTCTTTGTGTACTTGCCGAACCGCTCGACGGTGAACTCGCGGCCCTGCGGCACGATCTTGATGACGCTGAACAGCAGCGCGATCGCCAGCAACAGCACGACGCCGGCGAAAATGGTGGTGACATCCATGGGAACCCTCCGTCTGAGGCGAGGTTAGCCGTCACAACCCTGAAGCGCCACCGAAACCGGACGCCGTTCGGCCGAATTATCCGCGCGCCTTGGCGGCGTAGATAGCTAGGCGCTCCGCCACGTCGGCTTCAAGGTCGCCATAGAACAGATTGTAAGGTCGAACCTTTCTCTGGTCGGCCCAGCTGCCGCCCGCCCGGATGGAGTCCAGGTTCGGCCAACTGTGTCGCAACAGGCCCTCGCGGCATTCGGTCCGGACCTCGCGCGCGATCAGGGCTGGACGGGCGCCCCATTCCAGACCCGTGGCGTTTGTGGCGCCGCGGCTCTGGCGGGCCGGCGTCACCGCCTCGCTGGTTCCGCCCAGGACGGGATTGACGCAGACCGGGCGGCGTCCGCCCAGATCCACCAGATCCCCTCGCGCGTCCCAGACCACGGCGCGGCGGAAACGTCGGTGCGCCGGCGCCTCGTCGTTGTCTCCAACCTGCGCCCAGGCCACGACGCATTGGGTCTGCTCGCGGTTGGCGCAGGCCGGGATGCGCGCCGGCAGGTTCTCGACCGCCACGATGGTGTCCATCAGATACGCCGCCACCAGCCGGTCGCGCACGGCCTTGTCAGGCGCGATCCGTTCGCGGATCAGTCGGTCCAGCAACTCGGCGCCCTGCTCCACTCCCGCCAGCACGATGGGCCCCTGCGGATGGCGCGCCAGCCAGGCGTCGAACGCCGCCAGGACGTCGTCATAGGCGAAGGCCCGCGCCTCGCGTGCGTCGTCTCTCAGGGTCAGGCGCGTATAGAGGCTGGCCTGGCGATAGCGTGGCGCACTGACCGCGCCTGCCCGGGCGAACGGTCCGGCGTAGTTGGGCAGGATCACCCGCCGCAGATAGGCGTCGGACTTGGCGTCGCCGATCGGGCCGTTCCATTCCGATCCACCATCGAAGGTCGTGGAATGGACGAAGAAGACCTGGGCCGTCCCCGCGCCCGGCGCCCGCGCATCCAGGAGCGCCCAGGCCCTGGGATCGGCATAGTTCGGCGCCGGCGGGGGCCGATAGGTCTGGAACGGTACCTGCGGGTCCAGGGCGGCGCGCAGGATGTCCCCCCGCCACACCGCGACCGCGGCGGCGAGGAGCAAGACCAGGGCCAGCCCGATCCAGCCGATCCACTGCCGGGTCGTCAGCCGCCTCATCGATAGGGGTCGCCTGTCGCCAGGAAATCCTGGACGTAGCGGCGCACGCCCTCTTCCAGCGGCGTCGACTGACCCTCGAAGCCGGCGGCGCGGATACGGTCCATGCGCGCCTCGGTGAAATACTGATACCGGTCGCGGATCGCCTCGGGCATGTCGACATACTGGATCGACGAGGGCTTGCCGGCGGCGGCGAAGGTGGCCTGGGCCAGATCGGCGAAGGACCGCGCTTGGCCGGAACCGACGTTGAATACGCCCGAAACTTCCGGCGACTGCAGGAGGAACTCGATGATATCGACCACATCGTCCACATAGACGAAGTCGCGCAATTGCCCGCCGTCGGCGTAGTTCGGGTTATGGGACTTGAACAGGCTGACCGTTTCGCCCGCCGCCACCTTGGGCCATATCTGGGCCACGACCGACTTCATGCCGCCCTTGTGCCCCTCGTTGGGGCCATAGACGTTGAAGAATTTCAGCCCCGCCCACTGACGCGGCGCCTGGCCGCGTTCCGCCTGGCGCACCGCATACTGATCGAACAGCATTTTCGAATAGCCATAAGCGTTTAACGGGCGAAGCTGAGACAGAGATTCGGGGTCGTCATCGTCGTTGAAACCCGTCTCGCCATCGCCGTAGGTCGCTGCCGAAGAGGCGTAGATCAGCCGTGCGTCGCGGATTGTGCACCAGTCCCACAGGTCGCGCGACAGGGTGAAGTTGGTGCGCAGGATCAGATCGGCGTCCGGCTCGGTCGTCGAGGAGATGGCGCCCATATGGATCACGGTCTCGATCCGGTCGGCGTGGCGCTCCAACTGCTCGAACAGTTCCTCTGGCGACCAGAAGTCGGCGACAGGGTGTTTGGCCAGGTTCTTCCACTTGGCCAGATCGGCGGTCTCCAGCCGGTCGCACACCACCACGTCATACGCCGTCTCGTCCGTCAGGCGCGCCACGATGTTGGAGCCGATGAAGCCGGCGCCGCCGGTCACGACGATCATTCTGGGCGTCATTGCGCCTCTCCCGTCATTTTCGCGATGGTCTGCGTGGTCGAAAATCCGTCCTTGAAATCGGCCAGCCGCACCACGCCGCCCCAGCTTTCGACCAGGTCGCCGCCGACCACGCCCTCGCGCGTATAGTCGGAGCCCTTGATCAACACATCGGGCCGCAGCCGTTCGATCAGGGCGATGGGCGTCGGGTCGTCGAAACTGGTCACGCGATCCAAGCTGCTCAAGGCCCCGATCACGACGGCCCGGCTATCCAGATCATTGACCGGCCGTCCCTCCCCCTTCAGCCGGCGCACCGAGGCGTCGGTATTCAGCGCCACCACCAGCCGGTCGCACCAGCCGCGCGCCTGAGCCAGATAGGCGACATGCCCGCGGTGCAGGATATCGAAACAGCCGTTGGTGAAACCGACCTTCAGCCCCTGACGTCGCCAGGCCTCGACCTCGGCGGCCAGTTCGTCCAGCGGCGTCACCTTGGCCTGGGCGGCGACGGCGTGCTGGCTCAATTCCGCCTCGATCAGTTCGCCAGGCGTCACGACCGCCGTGCCGGCCTTTCCGACCACCACGCCCGAGGCCAGGATGGCGAATTGCACCGCCGTCTCCAGCGAAGCCCCGGCCCCCAGAGCCAGCCCCAGGGCCGCAAGGCCGGTATCGCCTGCGCCCGACACGTCGAACACCTCGCGCGCGCGACCGGGGAAATGACGCACCGGTTCGTCCCGCCGCGCCAGGCTCATGCCCTTTCCGGCACGGGTGACGATGATGGCTCTGGCCGTCGTCGCCGCCAACAGGGCCGCCAACGCCGCCTCGACCTCGGCGTCCGTCTCGACCGGCAGGCCCGTCGCACCCGCCAGTTCCGAAGCGTTGGGTTTGATGACGTCGACCGCGCCATAGCGGGCGAAGTCCCGTCCCTTGGGGTCCACGATCACCGGCGCGCCCGTTTCCTGCGCCGCCGTCAGCGCTGCATCGATCAAGACGTCGCCAACCACACCCTTTGCGTAGTCAGACAGGAGAATAGCTGAAACATCAGAAAGGGCGTCGGATTTCACCAACGCGGGCGCCATCGCTTCTTCGTCCAGGCGTAAGAGTTGCTGCCCGCCCGCGACGAAGCGGGTCTTCACGATCGTGGTCGCGCCATCCGGCCGGTCGATGCGGTCGATGATCCGATTCTCGGCCGCGATCAGTTCGGTCAGTTCCGCCCCCGCCGCATCCTGGCCCGCCACGGCGCCGAGTTGGGCCAGACCGCCAAGCGCCGCGACATTGCGCGCCACATTGCCGACGCCGCCCGGCATGGCGATGTTGCGCCGTGTGCGCAACACCGGGATCGGCGCCTCGGGCGAGATGCGGCTGACCTCGCCATAGACATAGCGGTCCAGCATCAGGTCGCCGACGCAGGCGATCTTCAGGTCGCGCACACGCTCCAGCAGCTTCTGCAGGGCGCCCAGGTCCAGAGTGTCAGACATGGGTCCGACCTAGAGGATTCAGGCGGCCTGCGCCACCGGGGCCTTGGCGCCCAGTTTGATGGCCAGGTCGTCGAAGGCGATCAGCTGCGCGGCCAGGGCCTCGAACTGCCCCAGCGGCACCATGTTCGGCCCGTCCGACGGCGCGTGATCGGGATCGGGGTGGGTCTCGATGAAGACGGCGTCCACACCCACGGACACGGCGGCGCGCGCCAGGACCGGCACGAACTCGCGCTGGCCGCCCGACGACGTACCCTGCCCGCCCGGCTGCTGCACGCTGTGCGTCGCATCGAACACGACCGGACAACCGATCTCGCGCAAGATCGGAAGCGCCCGCATGTCGCTGACCAGGGTGTTGTAGCCGAAGCTGGCGCCTCGCTCGCAGGCCATGACGTTGGGATTGCCGGCGCCGACGACCTTGGCGATGACGTTCTTCATGTCCCAGGGGGCCAGGAACTGGCCCTTCTTGATGTTGATCGCCTTGCCCGTGGCGGCGGCGGCCAGCAGCAGGTCGGTCTGACGGCTGAGGAAGGCGGGAATCTGCAGCACGTCCACAACCTCGCCCACCGGCCCGCACTGGGCCTCGGAATGGACGTCCGTCAGGGTCGGCAGGCCCGTGACTTCGCGGATTTCCGCGAAGATGGGCAGGGCGTCCTTCAGGCCTATCCCGCGCGCGGCGCTGGCGCTGGTCCGGTTGGCCTTGTCGAAACTGGTCTTGTAGATGATGCCCGCATTCAACCGCTCGCCGATTTCCTTCAGCTGATGCGCCGTTTCCAGCGCGTGCTGGCGGCTTTCCATCTGGCAGGGACCGGCGATGAAGGCGATTCGCGCGCCGCCGCCGATGACGACAGGCGTCCGAAGACCTTCAGACAACGTAATGACGGCGTTGGGTCGGCTCACGGCAGGCGTCTTTCCGGTTGATTTCGGCGTTCAAGTGGCGCCCGGCCGCAATGATTGCAACCTGTCGGGCGGCCGCATGCCCATGATTGACGCCTAGTGGCTTCGCATGAAAGGTTGAACGTGATGAGCGTCGTCGCCACAGAGATCGAAGCTGTCGCCCGCCGGACGCCGCGCGTCTTCGCCATGTTGATCCGACTGCTGGCCGCCAACTGGACGGTGGGCCGCCTGACCTTGCGCCTGCCGAATGGCGAGGAACACCTGCTGTCGGGGGGCGAACCGGGACCTCAGGCGACTCTGATCGTCAAGGATTATGGCTTCGCCCGGCGTGTGCTGGCCGCAGGCGATATCGGGTTCGCGGAAGGCTATATGGCCGGCGAATGGGACACCCCCCATCTGGCGACCCTGCTGGAGACTCTGGTCGACAACTACGACCACATCCGCCGTCTGTTCGACGGCAACTGGATTTTCATGGCTCTGAACTGGTGGGGCCATCGCCGGAACCGCAACAGCAAGGCTGGCTCGAAAAAGAACATCCACGCCCATTACGATCTGGGCAACGCCTTCTACGCCGCCTGGCTGGATGGCTCGATGACCTACTCCTCCGCCCGTTTCTCACGTCCGGACGAGGCGTTGGAGACAGCCCAGCACGAGAAGTACGCCGCCCTGGCGCGGCTCATGGACCTGCGTCCCGGCCATACGGTGCTGGAAATCGGCTGCGGCTGGGGCGGCTTCGCCGAGTTTGCGGCCAGGGAGGTCGGCGCCGACGTCACCGGCGTGACCATTTCGCGTGAGCAATACGACTTCGCGCGCCAGCGGCTGTTCCAGGCGGGGTTGTCGGACCGCGCGCGCATCGAACTGATCGACTACCGCGACGTGGCCGGCCGATTCGACCGGGTCGCCTCCATCGAAATGTTCGAGGCCGTAGGCAAGGAATACTGGCCCGCCTATTTCGACAAGATCCACGCGGTGTTGAAGCCCGGCGGCAAGGCAGGGCTGCAGATCATCACCATCCAGGACGCGCTGTTCGAGGGATACGACACCCGCACGGATTTCATCCAGAAATACGTCTTCCCGGGCGGCATGCTGCCGTCGGAGGAGCGGCTGAAGCCCGTGATCGCCGCCTCTGGCCTGCAGTGGTCGGCCATCGAACGCTTCGGCCTGGACTACGCCGAGACGCTGAAGCGGTGGGACGAGCGTTTCCGCGCCGCCTGGTCCGACATCCAGCGAATCGCCGGCTTCGACGAGCGGTTCTTCCACCTGTGGCGGTTCTATCTGGCCTATTGCGAAGCGGGCTTCCGGTCACGCCGCACCGATGTGGTTCAACTGGCCCTGAGCCGCGCCTGAGAGCGTTTCCATGACCCGATCGCCCCTGATCTCAACCGACGAATTGGCGGGCCTGATGGCCGACGGCGAGCCTGTGCGCCTGATCGACGCCAGCTGGCATCTGGATGGTCGCGACGGGCGGGCCGAATTCGAGGCCGATCACCTGCCGGGCGCAGTCTTTCTGGATCTTGACGAAGCTTCAGATGCGACTTCCGAATTGCCGCATATGTTGCCGTCTGCACAGATGTTTTCGACCGTGATGGGCGCACTGGGGGTGTCGAACCGCGATCGGATCGTGATCTATGACGCTTCCGGCCTGTTCTCGGCCGCCAGAGCCTGGTGGATGCTGAAGACCATGGGCGCGACGTCGGTTCAGGTGCTGGACGGCGGCTTGCCGAAATGGCGCGCCGAGCGCCGCCCGCTGGAGCATGGACTTGCCGGTTCGCCAGCGCCCGCGGACTTTGCATCCCGGTTCGATGCAGCGGCGGTGGTCGATCTAGAAACCGTGGGCCGGGCCCTGGCCGAGGGCGCCCAGGTCGCCGATGCGCGCGGCCCGAGCCGTTTTCGCGGAGAAGCGGCGGAGCCGCGTCCCGGCGTGCGACCCGGCCATATGCCGGGGGCGATCAACCTGCCCTATTCCGCCCTGTTGAATCCGGACGGGACGATGAAGCGGGACGAAACGCTGGAAGCCGCCTTCCGCGACGGTGGAATCGATTTGAACAGGCCGGTAATCACCACCTGCGGCTCAGGCGTAACGGCGGCGATCCTAAGCCTGGGGTTGGCCGTATTGGGCCGACCGTCGCGGCTCTATGACGGTTCCTGGGCCGAATGGGGTTCGCGGACAGACACGCCCGTGGTCGTCGGCCCCTGACGGCTTAGCGAATGGGCAGGCCGTACATCAGGCCCGCCGGCCGTGCATTCCATTGGGCGTTCAGCCCGCGCTCCAGGTTCAAAGCCGACTGCCCCCCCAGATTCCGATCGAAGATCTGGCCATAATTTCCCACCGCTCCGACGGCGTCCGCAGCCCAGGTCTTAGACAGGCCCAGCATGGCGCCGTAGTCGCCCTCCAACCCGACCAGCCTGCGGACGCGTGGGTCCGTCGCCTTCTTGGCCAACTCGCCGACATTCTCCTTCGTCACGCCCAGTTCCTCGGCCAGGACGAGCGCATTCAGGGTCCAACGCGTCAGATCGGCCCATCGGTCGTCGCCGGAGCGGACGATGGGCCCCAGCGGCTCCTTGGACACGACGTCGGACAGGATGGTGTGGGCGTTGGGATCGGCCAGGACCGTTCGCGCCGCCGCCAGGGCCGAGATGTCAGCGCTGAAGGCGTCGCAGTCCTCGCGGCCATAGGCGTCGCGCGCCGCCTCCTCGGTCGGCAGGACGACGGGACGATAGGCCACGCCGCGCGAACGGAAGAAGTCGTCGGCGTTGACCTGGGCCGTCGAGCCAGCCTGAACGCAGACCCGGGCGCCGTTCAGTTCGGCCGCGCTGCTCAGGTTCAACGACCGCCGCACCAGGAAACCCTGGCCGTCGTAGTAGTTGACCCCGGCGAAGATCAGGCCCTCGCCCGCGTCGCGCGTCATCGTCCAGGACGAATTGCGCCACAGCACGTCGATCCGCCCGTCGTTCAGCGCGGTGAACCGGTCCGCCGCAGACAGGGGCACGAACCGCACCGCATCGCCGTCGCCCAGGATCGCCGCCGCCATGGCGCGGCAGAAGTCGGCGTCGAAACCCCGCCATTGACCGCGATTGTCCGTATAGGCGAAGCCGACAAGCCCTTGATGCACGCCGCAGTTCAGGCGTCCGCGCCGCTTGACGGCCGCCAGGGTCGGGCTGTCCGGCCGATCGGTCGTCGTCACCGGGGTGGAGTGGGTCTCGGCCTTTTCGGGCGGCGGCGCGGCCGGTCGGTCGCCGCAGGCTGCGACGAGGAAGGCCGCCGTCATCGCTCCGATGGTCAAGACCCGCATCGCGTTCGTATCCTCTCCGCCGCTTGCGCCCCTTGAGACTTTAGAGGCCTTTAGGCCGTGATCCGCAACCCATCGGAGCCGCCATGTCGCCCTATTCGGACCGCACCCGACTGATCGCCTCGGCCACACGGCGCGGACATGGCCGCCGACCGGTCAATCCGCCTGTCGAGCGCGCCTCCACCATGCTCAGCGACCGCGCCGAGGCGATGCACGACGACGCGGATGGGCCTACCTACGGGCTGGAAGGAGGCAGCGCCGCGCAACAGCTGCGCGCAGCCCTGGCCGGTCTGGAAAAGGCGACCGACGCCGTGCTGGTGCCCTCTGGCCTCGCGGCTGTGACGGTTCCTCTGCTGGCCCTGACGCGCCCCGGCGACGAGGTGCTGGCGCTTGACGGAGTGTACGGCCCGACCCGGCGCTTCCTCAGCCGCTATCAGGCGTCGCGCGGCGTCGCGACCCGTTATCTGCCGGCCGAAACGGACGCCGAAACCCTGATCGCGGCCATAGGCGAGCGGACGCGCGTCGTGTTGCTGGAATCCCCGGCCTCTCTGACATTCGAGATGATTGATGTCGCCGCCGTCGCCGCCGCCTGCCGGGCGCGGGGCGTGCGCACCGTCATGGACAACACCTGGGCCGCCGGCCTGGCTTTCAAGCCCCTTACGCAGGGCGTGGACGTCAGCGTCCAAGCCCTGACCAAATATGTCGGCGGTCATTCCGACGTGCTGATGGGCGGCATCGCCGCCAATGATCCCGCCTGCCTGCGCGCTGTCCACGAGGTGATCGAGGATCTGGGCTGGCACGTTTCGCCGGACGACGCCTGGCTGGCCCTGCGCGGCCTTCGCACCCTGCCGTTGCGTTACGCCGAACAGGGGCGTTCGGGCCTGCGCGTGGCCGAATGGCTGCAAGGTCGGCCCGAGGTTTCCCGCGTGCTCTATCCGCCCCTGCCCGGCGCGGTCGGGCATGACCTCTGGGCCCGCGACTTCACCGGCGCCGCCTCGCTGATGGGCGTCGTCATGAAGGGCGGCGACACCGCCGCCGGTCGCGCCTTCTTGGACGCTCTGAGTCTGTTTGGCATGGGCTATTCCTGGGGCGGTTTCGAAAGCCTGATCACCCATGAGACACACCAGATGGCCTATCGCAGCCATCCCCCTTCGCTGGAGGGCGAACTGATCCGCCTGCATGTCGGCCTGGAAGACCCCGCCGACCTGATTGCGGACCTGGAGCGGGGCCTTGCCGCCTTCTCCGCCGCGCTCACCCTTCCTTAAGCGGCGACGGCGACTGTTCCGTCGTGCACGCCTCACCCGGACAAATCCTTGATTCGGACAGCCCGCCGCTGTGGGAGCAGTGGGCGGCCGGTTTTGTCGTCTTCATGCTGACGGGCGCCCTGATCGCGCCCGTCATCGCCCCGACCCAGGTCGAGACGCCGATCCTGCGGCTGATCTGGCTGCCGGTCTACGCCGTGACGGCCGGTCTTCTCGTCTTCCGTTTCGACAAGGTGATCCGCGCCTGGCCCGCCTGGCTGATGGTCGGCGCTCTGGTCGCCCTGGCCTATGTCTCCCAATACTGGTCGATCGACCCCGAGGTGACGGACCGTCGCGTCATCGCCATGGCGATCAACAGCGCCTTCGCCGTCTATCTGGGCGCGGTGTTTCGCGGGGCCGCCCTGCCGCGCGTGCTGATGCACACCTGTCTGGTCATGGCGGTGGGCAGTCTGATCATGGTGTTCGCCTATCCCAAGGTCGGAGTCCACCAGCTGGACAACGCCGGCCTGTGGCGCGGTCTGTGGTACGAGAAGAACCAGATGGGTCTGGTCATGGTGGTGGGCGCCGTCTCGGCGGCGGCCTGTCTGGCGGCGGATCAGATCGCCGGCGCCAGCAGGAAACCCTGGGCCGCCCTGTTGACCCTGATCCTGACGACCGTGCTGATCCTGGCCACCCAGTCCAAGACCTCTCTGCTGTGTCTGATGATCGGCGTCGGCATGGTGGGCGGCTGGTGGACGTTGAAACAGGGCGGCGCGGCCGTGACCATCGTGGCCATCTGGGCGGCCGTGGTCGGGATTGTCGGGGGCGCCTGGACCTGGCACATCGCCTCGGCCTCCATCCTCCAGGCCTTGGGCAAGGACCCGTCGCTGACCGGCCGCACCCTGATCTGGGAAGCCCTGATGCGAAAGGTGGCCGAGCGTCCGTGGACCGGCTACGGCTTCAGCGCCTTCTGGGGCGTGGACTCGATCCCGGCGCGCGAGATCCGCATCCAGACCCAATGGCCGGTGCCCTCGGCCCACAACGGCTGGATCGACCTTCTGGTCCAGCTGGGCTGGCCCGGCGCGGTCGCGGTCGGTGCCCTGATCGCCATCGCCGCCATCATGATCCTGGCCCGCACCAACGGCCTGGGCGCGCGCGAAGGCTATTGGAGCATCGGCTATCTGTCGGTCTTCGTCGCGCTCAGCCTGTCGGAAAGCGTGCTGCTGAACCACGCCAGCCTGCCCTGGTCGCTGATGCTGGCCATTCTGACGCGCGCCGTGACCTTCGATCCGGCGCCCGTGCGTTCGCCCATGCGTGCGCCGCTTGCCCGACCGGCCGCACGGGCCTACCAGAACCGGCCCCGAATCGCCTCAGACTATGTGAATGGCCGCCGATCTCTTCGCTTTTGACGACGAACCCGAAGCTCGCAAACCCGAGCCGCCCAAGCCCGCCGCGGTGATCCCGCCCCAGGTCGTGCCTCCTGTCGCGCAACCGGCTGCGCCCAAACCCGTCCAGGCCGCCGCGACCACGGCCGCCGCCACCGGCTATTCCGCCTCATCCATCGAGGTGCTGGAGGGGCTGGAGCCTGTCCGCAAACGCCCCGGCATGTATATCGGCGGCACCGACGAACGCGCCCTGCACCATCTGTTCGCCGAAGTCCTCGACAATGCGATGGACGAGGCCGTGGCCCGCCACGCCAAGCTGATCACCGTCGATCTGGACGCCGAAGGCTATCTGTCCGTCCGCGACGACGGACGCGGCATTCCGGTCGATCCGCACCCGAAACACCCCGGCAAGTCGGCGCTGGAGGTGGTCATGACCGTCCTCCACTCGGGCGGCAAATTCTCGGGCAAGGCCTATGAGACCTCCGGCGGTCTGCACGGCGTGGGCGTCTCGGTCGTCAACGCCCTGTCCGAGCATCTGGACGTCACCGTCTGGCGCGACGGGTTCGAGTGGAAGCAGTCCTTCTCGCGCGGCCACGTCCTCGGCCCCATCCAGCAGGTCCAGCCGTCCAAGAAGCGCGGCACCCTGATCCGGTTCAAGCCGGACGACGAAATCTTCGGCATGGGCGCGGCCTTCAAGCCTGCCCGCCTGTTCCGCATGGCGCGGTCCAAGGCCTATCTGTTCCGCGGCGTCGAGATCAAATGGACCTGCGCGCCCGAGCGGATCACCGACACGACCCCGGCCCAGGCCACCCTGCACTTCCCCGGCGGTCTGGCCGACGCCCTTGCCGACCGCATCGGCCAGTTGGACACCGTCACCCCCACCTTCGCTGGCCGCGCCGAGCGTCAGGGCGAGGCGGGCGCCTTCGAATGGGCCGTCACCTGGTCGCCCATCGGCTTCGGAGAGGCCGACGGCTTCATTCAGTCCTACTGCAACACTGTCTCGACCCCCGACGGCGGCACGCACGAGGCCGGTTTCCGCGCCGCCTTGGTCAAGGGGTTGAAGGCCTATGGCGAACTGACCAACGAGAAGCGCGCCGGCATCATCACGGCGGAAGACGTCATCGCCAACGCCGGCGCCCTGATCAGCGTCTTCATCCGCAATCCCGAGTTCCAGGGCCAGACCAAGGACCGCCTGTCCTCGCCGGAAGGCGCCCGTCTGGTCGAACAGTTGTTGCGCGACCCGCTGGACCACTGGCTGACCGAAAGCCCCAAACAGGCCAACGCTCTGTTGGGCTTCGTCGTCGACCGCGCCGAGGACCGCCTGCGCCGCCGCAAGGACAAGGAAGTCCAGCGCGCCGCCGCCACCCGCAAGCTGCGCCTGCCCGGCAAGCTGTCGGACTGCTCGCGCCAGGCCGCCGAGGGCACCGAACTGTTCATCGTCGAAGGCGATTCGGCCGGCGGTTCGGCCAAACAGGCGCGCGACCGCACGACCCAGGCCATCCTGCCTCTTCGCGGCAAGATCCTGAACGTCGCCTCCGCCACCGCCGACAAGCTGCGCGCCAACGTCGAACTGTCCGACCTGGCCCTGGCCCTGGGCGTCCAGCCCGGCAATCGCTTCAACATCGACGACCTGCGCTACGAGCGGATCGTCATCATGACCGACGCCGACGTGGACGGCGCCCACATCGCGGCCCTGCTGATCACCTTCTTCTACCGCGTCATGCCCGAGACCATCCGTCAGGGCCGGGTCTTCATGGCCCTGCCGCCGCTCTACCGGATTTCGGCCGGCCCCTTGAGCGAATACGCCCGCGACGACGCCCACCGCGACGAACTGCTGGCCACCGTCTTCAAGGGCAAGAAGACCGAAATCGGCCGCTTCAAGGGCCTGGGCGAAATGATGGCGTCCCAGCTGAAGGAAACCACCATGGACCCCAAGAAGCGCACCCTGGCGCGCATCACCGTCCCCGACGCCGAATCCAGCATCGAGGATCTGGTCGAACGCCTGATGGGCAAGCGCGCCGACGCCCGGTTCCAGTTCATTCAGGAAAATGCGCAGTTCGTAAAGGAAGAACTGGACGTCTAACCGCCGTTCTTCCTTCTAGGGCGGCTTCCAAAGGCGCGCCGCGCCTGACAAAAGAGCCCTCATGAGCACGACCGCCCCCTCGCCTGCCTTTCTGGATGAGTTGAAGGCCGCCCTCGGTCCCGGCGGCTGGACTCAGGATCCGGAGGTCGTCGCCCCCTTCCTGACCGAATGGCGCAACCGTTGGACGGGTGACACGCCCATCCTTTTGACCCCGCGCTCCACCGAAGAAGTCGCCCGCATCGTGACCCTGTGCGCCCGCGACGGCGTGGCGATCACGCCCCAGGGTGGCGGCACTGGCCTGGTCGGCGGCCAGATTCCCTTCGGCGAAGTGTTGCTGTCTATGAAGAAGATGCGCGCCATCCGCGACGTCACGCCTCTGGACGACGCCATGACGGTTGAGGCCGGTCTGACCCTGCTGGAGGCGCAACAGGCGGCGACGACGGCGGGCCGCTATTTCCCGCTCAGCCTGGCCGCCGAAGGCTCCGCCACCATCGGCGGCGTCATCTCGACCAACGCCGGCGGCACCCAGGTTCTGCGTTACGGCATGATGCGCGATCTGGTGCTGGGCATAGAGGCTGTCATGCCGAATGGTCAGGTCTTTAACGGCCTGAAACGGCTGCGCAAGGACAACACCGGCTATGACCTGAAGCAGTTGCTGATCGGGGCCGAAGGCACCCTGGGCGTCGTCACCGCCGCCACGCTGAAGCTGTTCCCCATCATGCGCTCACGCGCCGTGGCCATTGTCGGGCTGGAGACGGCTGCCGCCTCGATCGAACTTCTGGCCCGCGCCAAGGCTGAAACCGGCGGCGGTGTCGAGGCCTTCGAGCTGATGAAGCGGCTGGGCATGGAGCTGGTGCTCAAGAACATCCCCGACACGCGCGAGCCGCTGGAGACGACGCCCGACTGGTCCGTGCTGATCGAGATCGCGTCGGGCACGCCCGGCGGCGCTGAGGCGCAGATGGAGGCTCTGCTGGAGGTCGCCTTCGAACAGGGCCTGATCACAGACGCCGCCATCGCCCAGAACGACGCCCAGCGCGCCGCCTTCTGGCGTCTGCGCGAGGAACATTCGGCGGCGCTGAAACCCGAAGGCGGCGGCTGGAAACACGACGTCTCGGTCCCCATCAGCCGTATCGCCGACTTCATCGACGAGGCTTCCGCCGCCGTCGAACGCTTCCATTCCGGCGCCCGCATTTCGGTCTTCGGCCATGTCGGCGACGGTAATCTGCACTACGACATCCTGCCGGGCGTCGGTCAGGACATCCCCGCCTTCATCGGCCGCTGGAAGGAAGGCTCTCAGGTCGTCCACGACGTCGTCGCCCGCTACGACGGCTCCATCTCGGCCGAACATGGTCTGGGTCGTCTGAAGACCGACGAAGCACGCCGCTACAAGTCGCCGCTGGAAATCGAGACCATGGCCGCCATCCGCCAGGCGATCGATCCACAGCGGATCATGAACCCCGCCGTCCTTTTCTAAGCCTGGCCGCATCCAACCGGCGACTTGCGCGCGCAATGCCGCTGGTCCGAGCCAAGCCATTTCAAAGGCTTGACGAGTTCCAGGCCGATCTTCACGCCAGCCCACCTCGACCCATGCCACCATGGCGACAGGCGATCGATCTTGCGCGGGCGACAATGTTCTTGCTTTGTTCGCATAATCGCTCCATCTTCCGACCATGGAAACCGCCAAGGGAAGAGGCGCGCGTTCGAATGCCACCGGCCGGTACGAGCCCTGTCAGCACGAAGCGTTCGACGACGGTTGGACGCACGACGACGCCGAGGTCGCGCCGCTGCGCACCACCCTCACGCCCGAACACGCCCGCACCATCATCGCCCGGAACGACAGTCCGGACGTCGGCTTCGACCGTTCCATCAATCCCTACAAAGGTTGCGAACATGGCTGCATCTACTGCTACGCCCGTCCGGCCCATGCCTGGATGGGCCTATCCCCGGGCCTGGATTTCGAGAGCCGGCTCTTCTTCAAGCCCGAAGGCGCACGTCTGCTGGAACAGGCCTTCCTCGCACCCCGATACCGGTGCAAACGCATCCACATAGGCGGCAACACCGACCCCTATCAGCCGGTGGAACGGGATTTGAAATCCACCCGTTCGATCCTTCAGGTGATGCAGCGGTTCAACCACCCGTTCAGCATCATCACCAAGTCGGTGCTGATCGCGCGCGACGCCGACATCCTGGGCCCCATGGGACAGGCCGGTCTGGCCTCGGCCTTCGTTTCCATCACCACCCTGGACCGCAAGCTGGCCCGCGCGATGGAGCCCCGCGCCTCGACCCCCGCCAAACGGCTTGAGGCCGTCAGTCGTCTGGCGGACGCCGGCTGCCCGGTGGGAGTGGGCTTCGCCCCCGTCATCCCCGGCCTGAACGATCATGAACTGGAATCGGTTCTGGAGGCCGCCGCCAAGGCCGGGGCGACCACGGCCATGTACGTCACCCTGCGGCTGCCGCTGGAGATCAAGGATCTGTTTCGCGAATGGCTGACGGACGCCCGGCCCGACCGCGCCGCCCGCGTCATGTCCCTTATTCGCCAGACCCGCGGCGGTCGCGACTACGATCCCGACTTCTCCCAGCGGATGAAGGGACGCGGCCCGGTCGCCGACCTGATCGCCGTCCGCTTCAAGGCCGCCCTGAAACGTTACGGGCTGGATGCGCCCCGTCCCCTGCTGGACGAAAGTCGTTTCCGCGTTCCGGCCGACGCCCGACCTCAGTTGGAACTGTTCGGCTAGTCGTCGGCTGCGGACGGATCGATGGCGTTCGTGACCAGGTCTCGCCAGGTCGGGTCGTTGTCGTCGACCAGATCGACATCGTCCATCAGGGCCACAACGGCGTCGCCGTCGGGCAGGATCAGGCCCAGAATCTCCATCGCCTCGCCCTCGGCGTTCAGATGGCTCTCGGCCTGGACCACGACCGCCGCCTGTTCCCCGGCGTCATCCCACCAAATGACCGGCTGCGGGAGGTCCATGGCGATGGCGCGCGGATCGTCCGTATCGCCCAGGGCGAAGACCGCGCGCCGCGCCTGCACGTCGTCCAGCGTCGCCACGGCCCCGACGAACGGCTTCAGCCGGGTCCAGTCCTCGACGTCGAAGCCGCCGCCGTCCTCATCCTCGTCCGTCATCGTCCTCGCCTATCGTCTGAAAACGCCGACCAGCTCCACGTGGGCCGACCATAGAAATTGATCCACCGGCGTGACGCGCTCCATTCGAAACCCGGCCTCGATCAGGACCCGCGCATCCCGCGCAAAGGTCTGGGGATTGCACGAAACCCCGACCACGACGCCGGCCTTGGTCCCGGCGATCTGGGCCGTCTGTTCGACGGCGCCGGCGCGCGGCGGATCGAAGACGATGGCCTCGCACCCCTTCAGATCGAAGGGCGTCAGAGGTCGGCGAAACAGGTCGCGCGCCTCGGCGACGATGGCCTTCATCCCCTTGGCCGTGTTGATCCCGGCCTTCAGGGCGTCGATCCCGGCCTTGGAAGCGTCGGCGGCGATTACGGGTGCGACCGTCGCCAGAGGAAAGGTGAAGGTCCCGGCTCCGCAGAACAGGTCGGCGACCCTTCTGGTGCCCTTCACCGCAGCGACGGCCCTTGAAACCATGGCGTCCTCCGCCTGCGGCACGGCCTGGAGGAAGCCGCCGGCCGGCAAGGCCACGGTCGCCGGACCAAAGGCCACCTTCGGCTGGCGCGCCATGACCAGGGTCTCGCCGGCCAGGCTCAGCCGCGCCAGATCGGCCGCCTGGGCCGCCGCGATCGCCCGGCTGCGCGCATCGCCCGACAGGCCGCCGCCGGATCGCCGCTCCACCCCCGTCACATCGACGTCCAGCCCCGTCAGGGTCCAGGTCACATGCAGGGTCGGGGCCGATTTTGGATGTTCCAGAAAAGCCTCGGCCAAACGTCGCAGGGCCGGTATCGCCTGAACGATGCGGGGATCGGCGACGGGACAGGCGACGACCTCGACCAGCCGCCACGACCGACGCGCCTTGAACCCCAGGATCGCCTGCCCGTCCCCGCCGCGCCGCGCATGCAGCGCCACCCGCCGCCTTGTGCCGGCCGGCACGGCCACCGTCGGCTCGATCTCGGTCTCGATCCGTTCGCGCGCCAGGGCCAGCCGAACCTGCTCTCGCTTCCAGTCCAGATAAGGCGTGTGGGCCCAGTGCTGCAGCGCGCAGCCGCCGCAGTCGCCATATTGCGGCGAAACCGGCGCGATCCGGTCGGCGCTGGGCGTGACGATCTCGACCGTTTCCAGCCGCCCGTCGCGCACCTCGCCCCGCACGGTTTCGCCCGGCAGCGTCAGGCTGGCGAAGGCCGGCCCGCTCGGCGTCTCGGCGATCCCGTCGCCCTGTCCGCCGATGCGGTCGATCCTGAAGGTCTCCATCGCCGCGCTTCTAGCCCCGCCTCCTCGGTGCGCCAAGCCAAGACCTCCAGCGACCCAAACACGACGGGAAGCGCGGCAGGCAAAAAAGATGAACGAAGATGAACGGGTCGCTCAAACACCGTTCAGCTTCGGGCGATTAATCATTCTTGCAACAGACACGAGGCTTCGCCGTTATGCGGTTACGGAATTGGTCCGGTCCTCGAAGGGGTTGGAATATGCGTATCTCGAAAACATCGCTGGCCGCTGTCGCCGCCCTGGCGCTGGGCGTCACCGTCGCGCCGCTCGCCGCCTCGGCCCAGACCTATTACAGCTACGGTCAGGCGCGAAATTACGGCACCGGCGCCTATGGCCCCTCCTACGACTATTCAAACCGCGGCTATGGCTACGATCCGTGCGCGCGTGAGCGTCAGGGCCGGACCGGCGCCGGTGCGGTGATCGGCGGCGGCGCGGGCGCCGTCATCGGTTCGCAACTGGCCGCGCGCGGTCGTCGCACCGAAGGCAGCATCCTGGGCGGCGTGCTCGGCGCCGTGGTGGGATCCCAGGTCGGCCGCTCCAGCTCCGACGCCTGCCGCAGCTATCAGAACAACGGCTACAACGGCTATTCTCAAGGCTACGGTTACAGCGAGCCGACCTACAGCTACTACGACAACCGCTATACCGGCGATCAAGGCTATGGCTACGGCTACAGCGATTACGACCGCCGTGAAGACTACGCCTACGATCGTGGCGGCTATTACAACGACCGCCCGGTCGGAAACTATCAGAACACCGATGGATGCCGCCTGGCTGAAAGCCGCATCCGTCTGCCCGATGGTCGCACGGACACCCGCTATGTCCGCACCTGCCCCGACCAGTACGGCCGCTATCGCGTCGTCGATTAATTTTCAGCCCCCCTGTCGATCGACGATGTGACGGGAGCCGCCGGAGGATCAATCCTCCGGCGGTTTCTCTTTGTTGTGGGCCTATCGCGCGGTCGCGCTACTTGAGGCCGTTGTGGTCGCTCGGCTAGGCGCGCCTGGCCCAGAGCAGGAATTCGACATTGCCGTCGCCGCCCGTGATCGGGCTTTCGGTCGTGGCCTGGACGGTCCAGCCGACGCTGTCCAGCCAGTCGGAGACGCGCCGAACCGCCGCCGCATGGGCCTGGGGGTCCTTGACCACGCCCTTCTTGCCGACGCCGCCGGGGCCGTCCGCCTCGAACTGGGGCTTCACCAGCGTCACCAGATCTGCGTCGTCCGCCGCCAGCGCCAGGGCGGCGGGCAGCACCTTCGACAGGCTGATGAAACTGGCGTCGCAGACGATCAGGGACGGCGCCTGCGGGATCAGGTCAGGGTTCAGGTCGCGGGCGTCCGTCCGCTCCAGATTGACCACGCGTGGATCGTCGGCGACCCGGTCGTGCATCTGACCGAAACCGACATCCACGGCGAAGACCCGCGCCGCGCCGCGATCCAGACAGACTTCGGTGAATCCGCCAGTCGAGGCGCCGACGTCCAACGCCACCCGTCCCTCGACCGCAATCGGCCACAGGCCCAGCGCATGGTCCAGCTTCAGCGCGCCGCGTCCGACCCAGCGATGCGCGGGCTGGGCCTCCAGCACCGCGTTCTCGTCGATCTGCTCGGACGACTTCTGCACCGCCACGCCGTCGGCGAGGACCAGACCGGCCTCGATCGCCGCCCTGGCCCGCGCACGGCTGTCGAACAGACCGCGCGCGACCAGAAGCTGATCGATGCGGGACTTCACCCGATCTCGCTGAGACGGGCCAGCGCCGCCTGCAGCTTGACCTTGCCGGCCTCGGCCTCGGCCAATTTGGCGCGCTGTTCGTCCACCACCTCCGGCGCGGCGCGGGCGACGAAGTTGGGGTTGCCCAGCTTCTTGTTCACATGGCCGATGTCGCTGTCGAAGGCGGCGATCTCCTTCTCCAGACGCGCCCGTTCGGCGGTCAGGTCGATAATGCCCGCCAACGACAGGGCGACGGTCGAACCGCCCGAGACGAAGGTCACGGCGCCCGTCGGGGCCGCGTCCGCCGATCCGACCTCAGACACCCGGCCCAAGGTCAGGATCAGGTCGCGGTGGCGGGCGATGCGTTCGGCGGTCCCGGCGTCGGGCGCGACGAAGGCCAGCGGCGGCTTGGCCGACGGCGGCACGTTCATCTCGGCGCGCAGGCCCCGGATTTCACCGACCAGATCGACCAGCCAGCCGATCTCGGCCTCGGCCGAGGCGTCGATGAAGGCATCCGGCAGCACGGGCCACTCTGCGCCGATCAGCAGACCTTCACGGGCCGGGCCTTCCTTGCCCAGTTCGGCCCACAGCTCCTCGGTGATGAAGGGCATGACCGGGTGCAGCAGCTTCAGCGTCTGGTCCAGCGTCCAGGCGGTCATGGCGCGCGTTTCGGCCTTGGCCGCCTCGTCGGCGCCGTTGAACACCGGCTTGGCCAGTTCCAGATACCAGTCGCAGAAGACGTTCCAGACGAAGCGATACAGGGCGCCCGCCGCATCGTCGAACCGCCCGCCCTCAATGGCGTCGGACACGGCGCGTTCGGCCTTGGTCAGTTCGCCTCTGATCCAGCGGTTGATCGTCTGTTCGACGGTCGCCGGATCGAAGCCCTCGACGCGGCGCGCCTCGTTCATCTGGCTGAAGCGGGCGGCGTTCCACAGCTTGGTGCCGAAGTTGCGATAGCCTTCAATACGTTGCTTCGACAACTTGATGTCGCGCGTGCCCGACAGGATGGCCATGGTGAAGCGCAGGGGGTCGGCGCCCAGTTCGTCGATGATGCCCAGGGGGTCGATGACGTTCCCCTTGGACTTGGACATCTTCTGGCCCTTCTCGTCGCGGACCAGACCGTTGATGATGACCCGCTTGAACGGGACTTCGTCCATGAAGTGCAGGCCCATCATCATCATCCGGGCCACCCAGAAGAAGATGATGTCCGCCGCCGTGACCAGGTCGCTGGTCGGATAGAACCGCTCCAGATCCTCGGTCTTCTCGGGCCAGCCCATGGTCGAGAACGGCCACAGAGCCGAGGAGAACCAGGTGTCCAGAACGTCCTCGTCCTGGGTCAGGGCGACCTCGGAATCATAGTCCGCCATCGCCTGTTCGCGGGCGTCCTCTTCGGTCTCTGCGACATAGATTTCGCCGTTCGGGCCGTACCAGGCCGGGATGCGGTGGCCCCACCACAGCTGGCGTGAAATGCACCACGGCTCGATGTTGCGAAGCCATTCGAAGTAGATCTTCTCGTAGGACTTCGGCTCGAACACCGTGTCGCCCTGCTCGACCGCCTTCAGCGCGGGCTGGGCCAGAACCTTTGCATCGACGTACCACTGGTCCGTCAGCCAGGGTTCGATGACCACGCCCGAACGGTCGCCGTGCGGGACGACGTGTTTGGTCTTCTCGATCTGGCGCAGCCAGCCCTCCGCCTCGGCGCGGGCGACGATGGCCTTGCGCGCGGCGAAGCGGTCGAGGCCGCGCAGTTCGGCGGGGATAGCCTCAAGCGCATCAATCTCCACCATATTGACGGACAGGTACGTGAAATCAGACTGCGAGCGGGCCAGCTCTTGGCGGTTTTCCTGCGAGAGATCGTTTGGTTGGCGAATTCGAGCGAACTGATCCATCACATTGATGACGTCCAAGCCCGCGCGCTTGCCCACGCCGAAGTCGTTGAAGTCGTGCGCAGGCGTAATCTTCACCGCACCCGAGCCCTTTGTCGGATCGGCATAGTCGTCGGCGACGATGGGAATGCGACGGCCGGTGATCGGCAGGGTCACGAACTTGCCGACCAGACTCGCGTAACGCTCATCCTCCGGATGAACGGCCACGCCGGTGTCGCCCAGCATGGTCTCAGGCCGGGTCGTGGCGACGACGATGAAGTCGCGCGTCTCCCATTCGGTCGCCTTGCCGTCCTCGTCGAAGCCGACGGGGTGTTCATAGGTCACGCCGTCGGCCAGCGGATAGGCGAAATGCCAATAGGCGCCGTCCACCTCGCGCTGCTCGACCTCCAGATCGGAAATCGCGGTCTGGAAATGCGGGTCCCAGTTCACCAGACGCTTGTCGCGGTAGATCAGACCTTCCTTGTGCAGTTGCACGAAGACCTTGCGGACGGCGGCGTTCAACCCCTCGTCCAGCGTAAACCGCTCGCGCGACCAGTCGCACGACGCGCCGAGGCGGCGCAACTGGCGCACGATGGTTCCGCCGGATTCGGCCTTCCACTCCCAGACCTTCTCGATGAAGGCGTCGCGGCCCATGTCGCGGCGGCCGACATTGCCGACGGCGGCCAGCTGACGCTCGACCACCATCTGGGTGGCGATGCCGGCGTGGTCCGTGCCCGGCAGCCACAGCACCGCCTTGCCCCTCATCCGGTGATAGCGGGCCAGAATGTCCTGCAGCGTATTGTTCAGCGCATGGCCGATGTGCAGGCTGCCCGTCACGTTCGGCGGCGGAATGACGATCGAATAGGCCTCGGCCGTGCCGTCGGTGCGGGGCGCGAACAGGCCGCTCTCCTCCCACTGGGCGTAGAGACGAGGCTCGGCGGCCTGGGGTTCGAAAGTCTTCTCAAGCATCGGGGACTTCTTTGTTGCTAACGCTCCGCGCGCGGCGCGTCGCTCCTTGAGCATATCGAAAATGCAGAAAGGCGGCCCCTTCAGGAGCCGCCCCTCGGATTAGTCTGGGCTGAGGCGAAGGGCTAGGCGCTGCGCGCGATGCGTTCGACTTCCTTCTGTACCGCCGCCTGAACGATGCCGGGCAGATTGGCGTCCAGCCAGTCCTTCAACATGGGGCGCAGCATCTCGGCGACCATGGCCTCGACGGTGTTACCGCTGACGAAGGGCATTTCGTTGGTTGGGGCGGCAGCCGTCGGCTCTGGCTTTTTGAAGCTGGCGGCCAGGCCGGCGAAGGCCGAGGCGGCGCTGGCGGCGGCGCTGTCGCCGACCAAGGAATCATAAGCAGGAGCGGGCGCGGCGGGTTGCTCGACCTGAGGTTGATACGGGTCCTCCGGAAAGGGCTCGTCCGCCGTCTCGAGCACATCCAGATCGCCGATGCTGGCGGGCGCGGTTGTCTCGTACCGGTCCGTCAGTTCCAGGACGTCTTCTTCAACCGCCGCTTCGGCGGGCGAGGCGACCTCGACCGGCGCTTCGACCACGGCTTCCGCCGAAGACGTCTCCACGACAGGCGTGGCCTCTGGTTCCGACGGCGCTGCGGGTGCAGCCGCCGTTTCCGCAGGGGCCTCGTCTTCGGAGATGATCCGGCGAATCGACGCCAGGATCTCTTCCATGGTCGGTTCCTGAGCGGATTGGTCGGTCATGGGTTAGCCTTGGGCGAGACCTTCGGGAAAGATCGACATCGGAACACGCACGTGCGCCCGATGCCGGATTCTTGTCGTCGCATCAACGCTCGCCGGAATCAACGGCGATTTCCGCCGTCGCCGACGGACGTCGGTCAGTTACGGGGCGCGGTGCGGACGACCTCGCTCTTGAGCTGGGCGTCGATCGGTGCGTCCGGCGCATCCACGGCGCCGACGATCGGCGGCGACGCCACGCGATCCAGCGTCTCGACCACCCCGTCCCACGGCAGGCCGCCGCGTCCCTGAACACGGTCGTAATTCGCCTTCGGATCGTAAGTCTCGACCGCAGGATTCAGCGCCGGCCCTTCCAACTGCCCCATGGCGGCCAGCAACGAGGCGCGCGCCACATATTCGGCGGCGCGTGCGGTGGCCAGGCCCGTCTGAGAGGCGCGCAGCGTCACTTCCTGGTTCAGCACGTCCAGGGTGGTGCGCAGGCCCACCTGGGCTTCCTGGCGGACGCCCTCGGCCGCGACCGAAGCGGCGCGAACCGCCTCTTCGCCCGCCGCGACGCCGGCGCGGGCCGACAGAACCTGGGCGTAGGCGGCGCTGACGCTTTGCAGGACTTCGCGGCGTTGAGCTTCGACATTGATCTGGGCGGCGTTGGCCTGCTCCAGCGCCTGGGCGACGCGCGAACGGTTCAGCCCGCCGGTGAACAGCGGCACCGAAAGCGTCGCGCCGGCCGTGAAGCTGCGACGATCAGCCAATTCGCCGAGGTCGCGCAGGTCGTTCGTCGCCCCACCGTAGGAGGCCGTGGCCCGGATGGAGGGTAGATATTCCGCCCGCGCCGCCGCCACGGCGGCCTCGGCGCCCTGCTGACGATAGGTGGCGGCCAGAACGCCCGGGTTGCGTTGCAGCGCGGTCTCCATCGCGGCGTCGAAGTCGGTCGGAACGGCCGGCAGGACCGGAGCCGCCTCCAGTTCGGTCGGCGACTGCCCCACCACGGCGGCGTAGGTCGCGCGCGAGGTCGAAAGCTGGGCCTGGGCGTTGGCCAGATCCGACTGCGACTGGGCCAGAGACGCTTCCGCCTGGGCCACGTCGGTACGGGTGATCTCGCCGACCTCGAAGCGGGCGCTGGTCTCTTCCAACTGGCGCTGAAGGACGCGCAGGTTCTCCTGGCGGATGGCCAGAATCTGCATGTCGCGGTTGACGCTCACATAGGCCTGGATGACGGACAACATCACCGACTGTTCGACATTGCGCAGATTCTCGCGTCCAGCCAGGACGCCGGCCTGGGCCTGGTCGATGGCGCGGGCGACACGCCCGGCGGTCCAGATGTTCTGCGACAGGCTGACGCCCACGTTGCCTGAATTGCTGTCGGACGAACGGGTGGTGATCTGGGTATCCGGTATGCCGTCGTTGTTGGTGTCGACGAACTGCGTCACCGGCGGAAAATCGCTGCGCGTATAGCTGACGCCGGCCGAGGCGCCGAGCGTGGGGCGCAGGCCCGAACGCGCCTGGACGACCGTTTCGTCCAACGCCCGCTGGCTGGCGCGCTGAGCCAACAGATTGGGGTTGGTCTGATAGGCCAGGGCGATGGCGTCCTTCAACGTTTCGGCCCAGGCGGGCGCGCCCAACCCCGTCACAAGAGCGACCACTGCGGCCGAAGCCAGCACACGCGAGCGTTTCAACATCGTTCGTCCTTGACCGACGCCCCCGACGGGACGCCTGAATGTTCACCAGCGTAACTGCGGCTTGATCTCACCACACGCCAGTTAAGTTTTTTTCACGCAGCGGGCCGAAAAGCCCGTCGCGCGATTCGGCGTCGCCCTAGAGCGAGAAAGTGGGCGCCGGCGTCAACTCGGCAAGGACCGCAGGCGAGGAATCGAACAATTCACGACGTGACAGGCCTTGCTCGCCCTTGATGAACAGCGCCGCCTTGCCGATCGGGCCGCGACGTTCGACCAGAACCATCCGGCCGCCGGTCCGCAGGGCGTCGCCCCAGGTCTTGGGCAGATCGGCGATCCCGCCTTCGCTGACGATCAGGTCCAGGCCCTGACCGCTGGGCTGAGCCAGGGGGGCGACGACCGTCTGGACGCCTTCCGCCTCCAGCGCCGCTCCGATCACCTCGAACACGGCCGCGTCCGATTCCTGGGCCGAGACCTTCAAGCCCATGCGGGCCAGGACGGCGGCCGCGTAGGGGGCGGCGATGGCCAGGGCGGTCTCTCCTGCCCGCGGCGCGGCGGCCTGCAACAGCTTGGCCACATCCCGGGCGGGCATCAGGCGACGATCGCCGGCGATCGTCACCGCCTCTTCGGAATAGGCGGCGAAGGCGCGATCGGGCGCGCAGAACGACTCACGCGGCGTCTCCATCATGGCCAGATGGATTTCGTGGTTGGTGACGTCGTTCACCCGCACCTGCGAGTCGACCATGGCCTTGCGCTCGGCGGTGAAATCCATCTGTAAACAGCCTTTGACGATGATCCGGGAGGAATTCTGGCGCGCTTATAGGTCCGTGCGTTGCAGCGGACAATCCGATCTGATAGCGAACGCCCCTCGCGATGACCGCCCCCGGAGATTTCCGGGTCGAAAGCGGCCTGATGGCGGAGTGGTGACGCAGAGGACTGCAAATCCTTGCACCCGGGTTCGATTCCCGGTCAGGCCTCCATCGCAGACCAAGGCAAAGGGCGCGGACCGCAGGGTTCGCGCCCTTTTCGCGTCAGCCGCCGGACAGGACGGGCGTGGTCAGGTGATGCAGGGCCACAGCGCTGGTCGCCGCCACATTCAGCGAATCGAAACCACCCGCCATCGGAATGCCGACGGCGGTGCAGCGCGCTATGACCTCAGGCGGCAATCCCGGCCCTTCGGAGCCCAAAACCACGGCGACGGGTCCGTTGCGGCGATAATCGGCCAGGCGGGTCGTCGCCGACGGCGTCAGGGCCAGAACCTCGACGCCGGCCGCCTCCAACGTCTCGACCACGGTAAGCGCCGAATCGCCCATAGCGAACGGCGTGCGCAGCACTGCGCCAGCCGAGACGCGAATGGCCTTGCGGTAGAACGGGTCGCAGCAGGTCCGATCCAGCAGCACCGCCCGCGCCCCAAATGCGGCGGCGTTGCGGAACAGGCCGCCCATGTTGTCGTGATTGCCGATGCCGGCCGCGACGACGAAGACATCCTGCTGCTGCGGATTGTGGATACTGGCGTCCAACGCCAGAACCTCCGGCTTTTCACCCAGCGCCAGGATGCCGCGATGGAGGGGAAAGCCCGCGATCCGGTCCAGCACGGCTTGGCTCGCGATATAGACCGGCGTCTGGCTCGAAAGGCCGGCGATCACCTCCGCAAGGCCCTGCGCCCGCTTCTCGGCCAGCAACAGGGCGCGCACCCTGCAGCGTGACGCATGCGAGGTCAGCACCCGCACCACCACCTCGCCCTCGGCGATGAACAGACCTTCGCGGCCCGTCAGGTCGCGCTCTCGGATATCGCGAAAGGCGGCGATACGGGGGTCGGCGGGGTCGGAGACGATTATCTGATTCATGACGCGTTTTTCCCGTTGCACGAATCCAAGAGCCGCTGCTATAGGCCCGCCTCCCGAGCAGTTCCGCGGTAGCTCAGTGGTAGAGCAGCCGACTGTTAATCGGCTGGTCGTAGGTTCGAATCCTACCCGCGGAGCCACTCGGGGTATTTCTGGCGCTGAAGTTTCAAACACTCGGCAGCCCATGAAAATCACCCCGACTTCCCCTCGTGACATGAGATCGGCATCAGCCGCACCGTCTACAGACGTCGATCGTCTAGAAGGCGTGCGCCAAGCGGTCGATGACGCTTGATTCCCGGGCCGGTCATCCAGTTCGCTGGCTTTCGATTGAGCGTGAAACGTCTCTCTCACTCCATTTGGACCTGAAGAGAAACACAGAGCGGCCTCAGATGGTCCGGACGCAACGAGCGCCCGAGAGAGTGCCTGCTCCAGGAAGGGGCTATACACGGCCCCAATTGCAAAGGGGTCGCCAACAGGCGACCCCCTTGAGACCATTCCAAATCAAGGATCCAGATGGTCGGAGCGACAGGATTCGAACCTGCGACCCCTTGACCCCCAGGCTAACCTGAGGTTGTTTTCAGTGCTTTTCACCACTGTGCAGGGCTGTGCTAGTGCATTGTTCCAAATCGGATTTTTGACCTCAGCGCTTTTCAGCGCTATTCTTCGAGTTGCTGCAATCTGTGCCCCATATGTGCCCCAGCAAACGGGAGCCATCGGAGATCTGGATGCCGACTTTGAAGCTCACGGACCGATCGGTTGCGTCGGCGAAGGCCGTTGAAAGCGACCGTCTTGAGCTCTGGGATACGGGCCTGAAGGGCCTTTATCTCCGGGTGTCCTCGGACACCAAAATCTGGGGTTATAGATATCGCCGGTCGGACGGAAGTCAACCGCGCATCCGGCTCGGCCATTATGTCCCGCCTGAGCACGCCATCGGGAACACCTCGGCCCTCACAGTCGCCGGAGCCAGGGCGCGAGCCCGCAAGATCCAGTCCGAGGTCGATGACGGCAAGGATCCGGCAACGACGCGCCAGCTGGCCAAGGCCGAGGCCAAGACAGAAGCCATCCGGACGGTCGAGGATCTGGCCGAAGCCTATTTCGCCGTCTGCGAAACCGGCGAGTATCGCCCGAGCCGCCGTCGCAAGCGGCCTCAGACCATCAAGGCCGAGCGCTATCTCTACAAGAAGTACCTGACGCCGCTCGGCCGCATCAGGGTCGAAGCCCTGACCCGCGACGCTGTTCGCAAGCTTCTTCGCGATCTCCTCGCTGCCGGGCGCGGCACGACCTGTAACCGGGTGCGAGGCCTGCTCCGCCAGATCTATGCCTGGGGCGTGCTCGAGGGGCGCGTGACCCGCAACCCCGCCGGAGAACTCGCGGACCTGGCCGAGGAGACGCCCCGCACCCGCATCCTGACGGACGATGAGACACGCGCCCTGTGGAAGGCGCTCATCGATCCGACAGGCCTGCGTCGTCCCCTCCCCCGCGGTCGCGACGAACCGGTGATGGTCAGCCGGCCCGTCCGCATCGCCATCCAGCTCGCCATGCTGACGCTTCAGCGTCGGGGCGAGATCGCGGCCATGCGCATCTCGGAAATCGACTTCGGCTCGGCCGTCTGGACGATCCCTGCCGAAAAGACAAAGGCCGGTCGGGTTACCGCCGTCCCTCTCTGCACCACCGCGATCACCCTCATCCGGGAGGCGATCGCGCTCCGGTCCGAGCCGGCGCCGGGTGACGACCCGTCGCCCTATGTCTTCGTCGGTCGCAGCAAGACAGTCCCCTATCTGTCGCCGGCCGCCATCAGCCATGCGATGCGGGATTTAAGGGAAGGGATCGGGTCGCCGGACCTGACCGCCCACGACCTCAGACGTAGCGGAGCCACCCGCCTGGCGATCGCTGGCGTCAGCCCCTTCATTCTGTCGAAGCTCCTCAATCACGCGGGGGACTTCGGCGGCGGGTCGCCGATCACCATGGCCGTCTATGTCCAGCACAACTACATGGCTGAGAAGCGCGCCGCGATCGCCCAGCTGGAGACACTACTGCTGTCCGTGATCAATCCGCCGGCCAAAAGCGCCCCGGACGCGCCCGACTACGCCACGGCAGCGCGTTCCGCGCTTAGGTTCTTCAATCCCGCCGCCGACGTTGAAACGCCAGGCGCGCTGCTTTGAAAGAACATCCTCGGCCGGCTTCAAGGCTGCGACGCCGGGCGGTGCACGGCGCGCGCGACCTGGGGCGCTCTGGCGGGATCGACGGTCGTCGGAGCCTACCTCACGCGCGGCGGACTGTTGCCGGCGGATGAAGTCCGGACAACCGATGATCACCGCATGCTCACCAAGCTTCAGCTCCGCCCGGCCCTCTGGGAGTCGAGCAGGTCACGCTGAAGGTGGCGATTGCAGGCGATCTGGAGGGCTTGAACTCAAGGCTCTCCACTGCGAGCGACGCCGCCGCTACGGATCGTGCGCCAAGCCTTGACCGATCCGGCGTCTGGATCAGCCGACTGGACGAAGATTTGGTGCGTATCGCAGGCGACTAAAGCGCCGGAGTATGGCGTGCGGCCGCCGAAGATCGAGAACGGTCAGGTCCCGACGGTTCAGCGTTTGCGCCGCCTTGGCGCCGGAGCCATCGCGACGGCATGGAGAGCGTCCCTGAGAGTGTGGCGGTCCACCGTGTAGGTCCAGGGATGTTGCCCGCGGCAGTGGTTGTTCCCCGTGTGGAGGAACAACGATGTCGCATCCCCCAATCGCGCGTCCGCCGCCTTCTCCAGGATCGCACGCATGTCCGCAGCCAAGTCATCCAGCGCCGCCTGCGTCTTCTGCGCCCGCTCGACTGCAGCGAGATCGACGTGCGCTTCGGCCCGCGCAGCCTCCGAGGTCATAAGCGCGTCGCGGCGCGGCGCGACCCACTCCAGACCCTCGTTTCGCCCCATCAGATGGACCGCGTAAGCTTCGATCCTGGCGACGAGCCCCTGGATCCGTGAGCGCTCCGCCTCTAGCCTAGCCTGCTCAGCGGCGGCTTCTCGCGCTAACCGGGCCTCGACGCCCCGTCGGATCGCTCCGTCCAGCGGAAGCCCATAGGTCGACCCGTCCTTCCAGATACCGCGCCAACCCACGGCGGCCTCGATCTGGCCGAGCCCTTCCTCGAACGCCTTATACTTCGGTTCGCGGACGATCGCATCAAGCGTCAGGCCGATGCTTTCAACCGGTTCACGCTCCCACTTTCCGACCTCAAACCCCTCGCGTTCCTGCTCGGTCGCCTGCGCCACCAGGGCCTGCACCCGCCGACGAACGCCTTCGATACGTTCGACCCGGCGTCGCTCATTATCCTGAGCCGTTCGCACAGCGAGGTCGAACTCCGGCCGGCGTTCCCAGCGGTCCTTGTCCAAGGCAACGAGAGGCCCCTGCCGGACCACGCCCTGCAGATACTGCTTCACGAGCATTTGCGGACTGCGGAAATCCGGATCGGCCCGCCTCAAGGCCTTGATGACATCGCTCTCAAGCGGCTCTCGGAAACCGGGATGTACAAGACCGCTCGCTCTCATCCAGCTCGCGGCAGTCGCCAGGGAGAACCCCGGAGCCACATAGCTGTCTCCGTATTCAACGATCACATAGCGCCACGCCAGGGCGGCCTGCCACTCCTGCGGCGGTACGGAGAACACGCCGTCGGAATCCACTTTCACTCGGCACAACCGCCCCTCTCCGATGGCGTCAAGCGCGGCGACCGCTTCCGGCCCTTTCGGATGAGACGTCTGGGCGCCAGTCACCGCACGCGCACGATCAAGAATCAGCTTGGCCGCCGTGTCGGCCCGCGCCTGCGCTTCAGTCTTCAGGGCGACGACCCCGGCCTCGATCTTGTCATTGTAGAGCCAGATGCGCGGCGCATCGCTTAGAACGGCGGCATGAATGTCTTCGACGCTCGCGTGCTTCCAGCGCGCGAGGTCGATCTCGACAGCCGCATGCCTCCCCTCCCGAATGCGAGCGATCTTCTCCGGTCCGCACCCATGGGTGACCTTCACCTCGACCAGCAGCTCATGCACGACGCCATCGACCGACTTGCGCAGCACGACATCAGGCGTGATGCCGTCCATACGGAACTCAACGGAGACATCGTCGAAATCCAGCCTGCCCTCACGACTGACCTCCCGCTTGGTGCCCTGGAACTCGGCGACGCCGGCGGGAAGGATCAGGGTCAGGGCCGCCGCGAGCACCGCCTTCGCCTCATAGTGCGCCGAGGTCTCCTTCCACGTGCAGGGGCGCGTTCCCGGCCGGTGCGCGAAATGCTCCACCCGCCCCAGGGGCCCCTTACGCGCGGTCAGCGGTGATCGGCAGGTCGCCGCGGGACAAAGCAGGTCCGCATCGAAACCGCTGTCGACGTCACGCACATGGACGATCGCCCCGTCGCTCTGCCGATAGGCATAGACCAGGCTCGCGAAGGGCGACCCGTAACCGGCATGACTGCGATCGCGCCGCCCGGACATGGGCCCTCCTTGATCTTGCCCGGATGCTAGGATGATTTGCTCTTCAGTTCGACGACAGCTGGCCGTAGCGCACCGGTAGCACGACCGATCCTGTCGTAAACATCTTCCCCGCAGCCGTCAGCGCGTTGGTAGGCCCTCGAAGCCGGGAACTCGCATCCGGGTTAGATAAAGACGCCACTGCAGCGTGGCCTGATCGAACACCTCTAGGCTCGTCTGAGCGGTCCTGCCCTCGCCGTGGTAGATCAGCACATATTCTCTCGCCGTGCCCGTGAATCCCGGCGTGTGCACCAGTTCGACCGTTCCGCCCAACCAGTTGTCGTCGCGATATTCACCGTGCTTGGCGGTGTTGGCGATGTCGCGAAAGGCGGGTTGCATCGGCACCGCTTCGGCGATGGCCTTGCGGTAGGCGCCCGCGTTCAACCCGTTGCGACGGTCCCGCTGGGTCAGGGCCTTGATTGTCCAGTCCTCCAGCGACTGGGCGGTGATGGCGAAGTTGATCGCGCCGTAGAGCGTCGAGATGAGGTCGAAGGGCGTGGCTTCCCTGGCGGCTTTCAGCCGATTGGCTTCCCACTGCAGCTTGATCCAGATGTGCTGCGCGCCGCCGGACATCACCAAAAGGCGGTCGGGTTCTACTCCCGGCACCCGGCCTGATCGCGAACGATTCGCCATCGCCGCGCTCCTACGAGGGCTCGACGGCCAGCCCCTCTTCCGTTTCGTCCGGCCAGTCGTCCGGAACGAGCGCCGGCGGCTTGGTCCAGGGCTTTTCGACTAGGGCGGACTGGAACCAGTCGTCCCGGAGATTGGCGTGTTCCGTGACGATGATCTGGAAACCCTTGGCGTCGTCCTCACCGAAACGCCGGAGCACCTCGAACAAGCGGCGGACGGCTTCGAGATCCGCATCCTTTTCGGTCTGCTCGATCGATCCGCCGGCCGCCGCATAGAGGGTCTCGGACGGGAAATAGACTTGGGTCGGCTGGTCGATAAGCAGGAAACGCGGCAGGGGCTGGTTGTTGTTGGCGGCGAACCGGTGAAGCGCCAACAAAGCGGCCAGGTGGTAGGCGAGATGGTTTTCACCCCCACCCGTCCTCGGCATGTAGATCGGGCGGCTCGGTCGGTCGATCACCACGGTGAGGTTATGCATGTCGAGGCGCGCCGGATACTGACCGAACTCGCCGCCGAGATCGGTGATGTAGCGCGACATGTGCGTGGAGATATTGTTCAGCGTCGAGGCGAGTCGTTCGCCGGAATCGTCGGCGCCGATCTTCCGGTCGAGATCGTCAGCCTTCGCCTTCAGGCGCTTCTCCTCGGCCTCGAGGCGCGTCATTTCAGCGTCAGGCACGAGATTTTCGAGGAACAGGCTGACCCGCCCGACCACCCGGGAGGCGGCGTTGTTGCGGTTCCCCATCTGGGCGATGACCTCGTTCGAGGCTATGGCCGCCGATAGCTCGACCTCCTTGGAGCGGATCTGATCTCCGACCGACTCCAAAGCCGCGCGCTGATCCACGAGATAGGCGTCCAGGGCGGGTCGCTCGCCCCGAACGGCTGTCATTTCCTGGTCCAGGGATTCGAGCTCCGCGAGAAGCATGCCGGCGATCGGACTCGACAGCGCCAGATTGGCTTCAGCGAAAGGCCACTGCCACTCGCCCGTTTCCTTGCTTTTCGGCAGAGCCTTGATCGAGGCCAGACGGTCGCGCTGTTCCCCGGCCTCGCTCTGAAAGCCCTCTGACCTCTTGGCGAACTGAACGGTCGCGTCGATCCGCCGCTGGATTTCACGACGCTGCTCACGAAGACCAAAGAGTTCGGTCTCGATGGTGGCGACCCTCTGGCCGTCATCTTCGGGCACAGGCGCCGGTGTCCACGACAGGGCGTTTCGAAGGAGGCTGACGACAGGCTCGCCCGCGCCGCGATCGGCGGCGAAGATACCGACGCTCCGCGCTTCCGACACCAGTCCGAGCGCCCGCTCCTCGGAGGTCTCGACCGCGCCCTTGGCCTGCTCGAGCAGCTTGCCGTTCAGGCGACGGTCGCGCTGCACTGTTCGTAACTGGGCCTCCAGCTCGTAGCGGTTCCTCGAGGAGACCCCCAGAAGGATAGGCAGGGTGTCCTTGATGGCCTGAGGCTGGAACGGCTCGTTCTGCCGGTAGAAGAGCTGGTCCTTGTTGGCGATGATCATCTGCTTCTGAAACAGGTAATAGGCCGTGTGCTTTATGTTGGCGTCATAGCTCTGGCGGCTATTCTCCATCGGGACCGCCGTCGTGTTCTCGGGGATGCCGATCATCCGCGACAGGAGGGTTTCGACGCCGCTGTCGTCGTCGTTGACCAGAAGGTCAACGTAGTCGGGAGCGGCGATTTCGGCGCCCCGCCGGACCATGGCGGTGCTGCAACTGCTCCGGCCCGAGCCCGGAGACGGCTTGGCCACCAGCACCTGCTCGCCAGCGAACTGATAGATTACGGCGAACCAGCTCACGCGGTCGCGAATGACCCCCTCGGGAATATTGAAGGTCGAGCGCCCCATGCAGTACTCGATGATGTCAGACAGCGCCGACTTGCCCGTCGAGGAGCGTCCGGTGATGACGTTGAGGCCGTTCAGGTGAAACTGAACATCCCGCCTGCGGCCGTCGTAGCTGTAGAGATGGATCGACTTGATCTTCATGGTCGGACCCCCAGGGTCGTATAGATTGTGACGCGGTCGCCGATATGGGCGAACTCGCGACCAAGGAATTTCGCCACTCGCTGGCAGGAGATCGACTCGGACGTACCATCGATCCCCTTGCGGACGCCCTCCCGAACCGTTTGCAGGCGCCCATCAGGCGCGACGGTGAGGGCGCCGAGCTGCATCAACACGCCGAGGGCCTCGAACGCGAACGGCAGGAGGTCTGTCGTCCGTTTTGGCAGGTCGACGAGCATCTGCGGGTTGGCCGCGACGATTTTCAGAAAGTAGCTGCGATTGGCTCTGGCAAGGGTCTCGCGCGCGTCCCGCTGCAGGCAAAGCGGCAGGATGAGCAGGGCCAGCGAGAACGGCATGCCGCGCGCATCCTCGTCCTCGTAGGCCGCGAGCGCCCTGAACAACACAAGGCCGCAGAACGCGGGGTTGAACAGGTTCCTGATCTCGACGGGGCGAAGATCCCACCGCTTCATGCGGCCACCCCCAGCAATTCACCGAGGCGCTTCATGAAGGCGGGGTTCCAGTGCACTCGCGGGGTGGGGCGCGCGTTGGCCAGTATCTGGAAGGCGCCACGGACGACGTACGGCTCTGTGACACGCTCTCTAATCCGGAGCTCGCCCGTTTCCATTTCCGCCCACTTGTAGAGTTCACGACCGGCGGCCTTTAAGGCCTCCAACTCGCTGGCATCGTGAAGGGTCTCGAAGACGATGTCGCGATAGCGGCTCCACTCCTCGATCAATCGATCCTCGTACTCGTCCATTTCTCCGGAGATCAGAAGGTTCTCCCGCGCCCAGCTCGAGCGCTGCTCGAAGGCGCGGTAGTAATCAACAATCGCGCGCTGGATGCGCGTCGCGGAGATGTCGAGATCGCGGAGCTGCTCGACAAACAGACGCGTGTCGTTGGCTGCATCGATCTGACCGTTGGGCATCCGGCCGCGGAAGGTGATCGGCAGACTGTCGGATCGATACTCTTCAGCGATTGATGAGAGCTTGTCCGACACCTCGTGGCCGTGGACCGGGCCGGTTCGCTCGCCCGCGAGCACTTTGATCATAAGGTCCATCCACCAGCCTTCAAGCCTCTCGAAAAGAGGGCCGCGAACTTCCCGACGAACGGTTCTCAGGTGTTGGTCGAGCACAATCTGCGGGATCGTGTCGATGCGCGGGCTGCCGTCAAGAATGAGGATCCGGCTATAGAAGTCCGCAAGCTCGGCCTCTGACAGCTCAGCCAGCTCGGTCTTGGTCTTGCCGATCGTCACCGACGTGCTTCGATCCAGAAGCGTTCCGGCTGTTTCCGATCGGGTCGTGGGGTCGCTCCCGTCCTGGGCGAACTGGGCCAGCTCCGATCCCGGCGCGACGGTCGCCGTGGTGAACAGGACGAAGTCGGCGTTCGAGCTGATCCTGCCGTTGTCGACATAATAGGCCAGCCACACTCTCACTGACTTCCAGAAATCGACGTCTAGATCCGTCAGCCTGTCGCCGTCGGCCTTGTGTTTCAGCGACGCGAGGGTCTTCCGCCCACCGGTCGTGTCGAACTCCAGGTCATCGCTCTTCTCAATGAGAAGCGAGGTGCTCTCGGGCAAGGAGAGAAGCTTCAGCAGAGCCAGCCTGGGCTGATAGATGAAGCCGAGTCCCGATTCTGCGGCTGAGAATGTCGGTCGGGCCTCAGTCATCTTGCACGGGCGCCGCGCCGCATTGCATCCTGATTGCCATTTCTCACTTTGATCTCCCCCGACCTTTGCCGTGATCATGGATGCGACTTAGGCCCGAAACAACAGCGTCGTTCGAACAGCTCATCATGTTCAGGTCTGATCCAAGCAAGGCTTCCGTCGCCCGCGACGCTCTCTCACCACCTTGGACCTCGACCGTATCTCGCCGTCCGGGGCGATGAGACAGCCTCCGCGGTAGGAACGGCCCGGACCTCACTTAGCTTTCTGCATGGATTTTCAACCAAATACATTGCAAGATTGACCTGACCTCGCTACATCCTAGCCCGGAGGTGACCATGTCGGCCCTGAATGATCTGAAGAAGCGGCTGCGACCCGGGCAGGTCTATCGCCGTCAGGACCTCGAAAAATGGTCCAATGCAGTGGACCGCCATGTGCGCCAGCTGCTTGACGAGGGCCGGCTCGAAAAGGTCTCTGGCGGCGTCTACATGGCGCCGCGCCAGACCCGCTTCGGCAAGGCGCCTGCCAGGCCCGAGAAACTAGTCGAGGCCTTCCTTAAGGACGACCGTTTCCTGATGGTGTCTCCCAGCGCGTTCAACGGACTCGGAGTCGGTTCGACGCAGCTGTACAACGAGCCGGTGGTTTACAATCTCAAGCGTCACGGTCGGTTCAAGCTCGGCGGCCGGACCTACGACTTCCGCAAGAAGTCCTCCGTTCCGGCGCGCCTGACCCAGGAGGTCCTGCTGGTCGATCTCCTGCAGACGATGGACCGACTGGCGGAGGACAAGGCCGAGCTCTTGCCCCGGGCGCTGGAACGGGCGCGATCCATGGATCCGGTCCGCTTGGCAAAGGCCGCGCGCGATTTCGGCTCGGTTCGGGCCGGTCGGCTCGTCTCCCAGGCGTTCCAGGCGGCCTGACGGAGATGCCCCTTCTTCACGACACTGAGGACTTTACCTCTCTCATCGAGGTGGTCGCGGGCGAAATGGCCGTCGATACCGCCTTGGTCGAAAAGGACTACTGGATCATGCACGTCCTCTGGGGCCTGCAGCAGCTCGGCATGGCCTTCGAGCTCAAGGGCGGCACCTCCCTGTCCAAGGGCTACGGCCTAATCGACCGGTTCTCCGAGGACATCGATATCCTCATCCACCCAACCCAGCTGGTGCCGACGGGGCGCAATCACACCAAGCCCGCCCATATCGAACAGAGGCGCGCCTTCTTCGATGGCCTCGTGCCTCAACTCACCATCCCCGGCATCGTCGAGGTTCTTAGGGACCACGCTTTCGACAACGACCGCCTTTTCAGCGCCGGCATTCGTCTGATCTATCCGGAGCTGACGCCCCTGCCGCAGGGCGTGAAGGCGGGCGTGCTTCTCGAAGCCGGCTTCGATCAGGTCTCTCCAAACGCGCCGCGGCTCATCTCGTCATGGGCTTGGGATCGAGCGAGCGCCGCCAGCGTCGAAGACCTGATCGATAACCGCGCCGTCGAGGTCCGCTGCTACGATCCGGGCTATACGCTCGTCGAGAAGCTCCAGACCATCTCGACCAAATATCGCCGACAGCAGGCGTCGGGTGAGATGCCGACCAACTTCATGCGCCACTACTATGATGTCTACTGTCTCCTGGCCGATGAGCAGGTCCTCAGCTTCATTGGCACCGGCGCCTATCTCGACCACAAGCGCGTTCGCTTCCCGGCCGGGGACGAGCCGGTCCTGCGCAACAATCCAGCCTTCGCCCTCGCTGATCCGGCGACCCGTCGGCGCTATTCCGAGGCCTTCGACCTGACCCGGGCCCTCTACTATCGCGAACAGCCGAGCCTCGAGGCGATCCTGGCGCGGATAGACACTCACCTCGACGCGATGTGAATGTCCACGTCCGGAAGCGTCTTCTTCTCGTTCGACCCCCGTTTCCCGTTCAAGGACGTGGCGGCTCTCGGCCGGACGCTTCAAACGTCGGGCCACCTAGTCCCCGGCTTCATTCCGCCATCGGTCGGCTACCTGGACATCGCCGCGCTTCGATACGGTCAGGACCTCGAGAACTGGAATTTCGTGGTCATGGCCGACCGAAACTTCATCTCACGCATGGCCCAGGCCTGTCGTCTGGACGCCGACACGCCACCGGACGAGGCCCAGATATGGGCAGTGCGTCTTATGGCCTTCTGCAAGGCGATGGACCTCGACATCGATCCGTCGGTCTCCTTCCACGAGCTGGCGCATAAACAGGGCGAGGCCGCCGCGCTCGATGAACTCGCTTGGTTCCGCGCCGCCGATCGGGGCGGAAACACGCAGGCCTGGATCGACTTCTCGTTCGGTCGCACGTCATCGCTTACAGTCGCAGGACCCGCGCCGCGAGAAACGGCAGATCTCGCCAAGCCGCTGCGTCGCTGGCGCCGGAACTATGTCGCCGCGCTCAGGATCGCCACCCTCGAACTCGAGCCCCTCAAGCCCGAAGCGCGGTTCGAGCGCCTGATCGACTGGATGTACGATGACTTCCAACTCTGTGGTCCGGCCGCCGTTTTCGCCGCCGTCTATTTCTCGGGGCGGCGACCGCCGAAGATGATGAAGGGGCTCCGAGGCGCGGACAGGGCGAAGGCCGTCGCCGGCGTTCGCAATGCGGCCTGGGACATCACCTATCTCAGCTACTTCACCGACGCCGTTCAGGACAGCGAGACGCGACAGACCAGAACCATCCTGGCGACCCGCGACGACGCCCTCGCAGCCATCGCGCCCCTGGTGCTGCTCGGTCCCGAACCCGATGAGGATTGGCCCAGTCTGAATCAGGCGCTGGAACAGTGGTGGCCCGCAGCTGACGCCAGACGCAACGCAGACCGTCTGATGGCCTGCGCCCAGAAGGTCCAGGCGGAAGGACCGCGCGCCCTCCCCCGCGGCGCCGCGAGCATCGAGACCAGGACCACCGAGCTGGAAGCTCGCATCCTCGCCTGGCCCCCGCCCAAGGGCTGATATCACCAACACCTACAGGGCTTACAGGACGCCTGTCCTCCAATCCGTGATAGACCTGTCGGATGCCCTACCGCGCGCTCACCATCGACACGAATGTCGCCTACGGCGGCGGTTTCGACTTCGAACATGGCCTGTTGCGCCAGTTGCAGCAGTTCCATGGAACAGACGGCCGGTTCATCCTGTCCGTGATCGTGGAGGCGGAGATCCTCAAGCGGCTGCGGGAAATGACGAGCTCCACCCGGGACAAGTTCGTCTCAGTGACTCAAGACGCCTTCGACCGTCGACTGCTTGGTGACGACTTCAGACAGGCGGCCGACACGCTCACAGCCGCCCTCGTCGAGCCCAGGGCCGCCGCCCGCGCCCATCTCGACGACTTCCTGCAGACCACCGGCGCCACCCTGGTCCCGGTAGACCTTGCGCCGATGGCCGATCTGGTCGGGATGTATTTCGATTCAACCGCCCCGTTCGAGGCCAGCGGCGCGAAGAAGGCGGAATTTCCCGACGCCATCGCCCTGCTCTCCCTCGACGCTTGTGCGCGGCGAAACGGGAAGGTGTTGGCGGTGTCCAGAGACAAGGGCTGGCGCGAATTCGCCGAGCAAACCATTCACCTCGACGTCGTGGAGAGCCTGGGCGCCGCACTGGCCGTGTTTCAGGAACAGGCCGCCGCCGAGAAGGCCGCGAAGAGCGTCGGCGCCGTCCTCGGACGGGTCCGGGCCGGCGAGCTTCAGGACCTCGCTGCCGAACTCACCTCTCGCCTCGAGATGCGCACCGAGGAACTGGATCCGGACATTTCGGCGGATTCCCACCACCAGCTCGACTTCGAGCTCACCGGCCTAGCGTTCAACAGCTACGTCCTCGCCGGCGAGCCCGACGATGATTTCGACGTCACTGTCGTTCGGATTGAGGACGGGCTGATCGCCGTCACGGCTCCGGTTCTCATTCGGGCCACGGTCCAGGCGAGTTTTCACCTGCTCCACTGGGATTCCATCGACCGAGAATACATCTCGCTCGGCAATCAGTACGAGGAGCGCGAGGCCGAATTTTCGTTCGACGCCCTGATCAGCTTGGTCGGCGACATCAATGAGCTTGACACGCTTCAGATTGACGATGTCGAGCTCGTCAATGGGTCGGCCGACGTCGATTTCGGGGAGATCGAGATAGACCGTTGCGAGGGATAAATCCACTTACAGTGGCTCCTGCTTACCCAGCGGATTGCCGGTGCCAGGCCGAGCGCGCCATCCTTCGAGGCCCTCAGCCATCACCGCGCCTCGCAACGACCGTGTAAAACGGGTCAGCCTCCTCGAATTCCGGCTGCATCGCCTTCGTTTTATAAAGACCGCAGTTGACGAGCTCCGCGACGTCCGGGTCGAAGAGAGCGATGTTGAATCCGTCAGAGCCGAAATTACTCCGGTAGACGACGCCGTCGAGCCCGGCGTGCTTGAACAACTCCGCGAGGATCTGTGTGGCTGTATAGTCCGCCTGATCATCCGACCGTGTCATGGGCTCGGCGAACGCCCGGTCGATGTGCCTCCAGACTGCGTTGGCGCGCGCTTCCGGCTCCGGCTCCTCAAAGTGGAATGGCACGCCGGTGTGGTGCCGGGAACAGTCGACGACGGTGAGTTCGCGCTGCGTCCTGAACTGGCCGACAGAGACGAGCGATCCAATCCAGGGACGCACCTCCGACATGGCGGTCTCCATTGAGGACGCCATGTAGAGGCAAGGTATGCCGCGTGGGTTCGCCCGACCGTCCCAAGCTCGCCCCGGCAGGGGCTTCATGCGGTCCGCCGGATAGGCGCAGGGAATTTCCTCGTCATGGTCCGAGCCCATCGGCCGCCAAGCGTGACCGAGCTGCGCGCGCCAATACAGCTGGCCAGCAGGGATGGTCACCCGTCGCGATGCGCTCGTTTCAAGCACCGCCGCAAGAAAGGCCTCTGTCTCCGACGTCCGCACGTAGCGGAGTTCGCGACTGACTGACCGCTGGAAATTCCAGTATCCCCGCCAGGTGGCGAATACCCCATGTCTTTCTTCTGTCGCCATTCCCGCCCTCCGCGCGCATAAGGCGTGGTCTCGGACCCCAGAGGACGACATGTCAACGCTCGAAGATTGGCGAAGCCTCTGCGATCGCCTCCACACCAAGGGCGCGGCGATCTTCGACGAGGCCGATCCGGCCGCGCTCGACGCGGATCCGCGTGATCCCCTGTCGTCGCCCTCACGCTGCTCGCGCGAACGCTCGGGCACCTCAGAGCCCACCCTGCACGCCCTCCCTTTTGTAGATGCAGACGAACCCGCCGAGACGATTGAGCTCCTCTGCTCGTCCATACTGAATGTACTAGTCGCCGTGAACGAAATCCTGGGTGGCGTCGACGGTGGGGAGCGCCTCGATGTGTTGGCGGAGACGCTCAAGGACCTTGGATCCCGCATTCAGGCTGGTGCCGACGACACAGGGTCTGCTGCAAGCGCGCCGAACTGCTAGGCTGTTGGCGTTAATCGCCCGGATAGGCCGGCGACCAGAGAGGCGACGATGGCCGATATTCAGTTCTCCGATGACGCGGCCAAACAGGACCCGGATCACGACGACGCGCTCGGCTACGCGCCATTTTCGAAACGTATTGCAGACGCCGTGGTCCGGATGCGGGCGCCAAACGGCTACGTCATCGCCGTTCAAGGCGCCTGGGGTTCCGGCAAATCCACGGTTCTGAACTTCACCCGAACCTACATCGAGCGACACAACCAGGCGCAGGAGACAGGCGGCAAGGTCGAGTTCATCGACTTCCGCCCGTGGCTTATCTCTGGCCACGACGACCTCGTCGCGGCCTTCTTCAAGGTGCTGCGGGAGACGCTCACGCCAGGGGATGCCGGCGAAAGAACGCTCGGAAAACTCTTGCTCAAGATGACCAAGGGGGCGGCGACCCCGTTGGCGGCCCTTGCCTCGACGCTGGCGACCCCTTTCGACCCGACCCTCGGTGCCGGAGCACGGACGGCGGGCGATCTCGGGGCCAAAGGCGTCGGCGCCCTTGTCGATATGTGGGTTTCGGAGCCTTCGCTTCAGTCGACCTACGAAGCCCTCAAGAAGGAGCTGGCGCAGTCAGACCGGCGCTTTCTCGTCCAGATCGACGACATCGATCGTCTCACGCCCGAGGAGATCCGGGTCGTCATGCATCTGGTGAAGAGCGTCGGGAGCCTCCCCAACGTCATCTATCTCCTGGCCTACGATCGACGCATCGTGGTCGAGGCGTTCGAAACCGACAAACGTCAGGGCCCGACCTTCGTGGAAAAGGTGGTGCAGCATGAGGTCGAGTTGCCCCGACCAACCACGGCCAGGCTCGGGCGGCTGCTGGGAAGTGAAATCGGCCACATCATCGGCGACACGCCCAACAGCCATCGCTGGCAGGAAATCCTTCAGCTCGGCGTTCACAGATGGATCCAGCATCCGAGAGACGCCGCGCGTCTCGCCAATGCGCTGAAATTCTCGTGGAGCGCGCTCGAAGGCGAGATCGACGCGCAGGATCTTGTGGCCATGGAGGGGCTCAGGCTGTTCGATCCGGAGCTGTTCGCGATCGTCCGCAATGGCCAGGCTCTCCTGCTCGGCGACGGTCGGGCGGCCTATCTGGCCGAAGACCAGATCGCCGAGATGGTGCGCAAACTGCGGGAGGCGCTGCCTCCGGAGGACCGTGAAGACCGCCTCGAGCTTCTCGGCGTCCTCTTCCCCTCTCGCCGGAAGGCCCTGACGGCCGCCGCCTTCGGCCTGATGGCCGAGAGCCATGCCCAGTTGCGATCCCGTCGGGGGATTGGTGTCGTGCAGGGCTACGACGCCTATTTCTCACTCTCCCCGTCCGAGGACGCCGTTCCCAAGGCGTGGATCGACCAGGCCGTTAAGGCGGTGGACGATCAAGCCGTGCAGGTCGCGATTCTGGACCGCGTCCTGGCCCTGAAGGGCGCTCACTGTCAGTCCTTGATTGGTGAATATCTGCTCGAGCTTCAGCTTCGCCTGCTGGGGCAGGCCGAGTTCGAGCCGGCCGAGCCTCTGCTGTCGGCGCTATTCGAACGCGGGGCCGAAATCCAGGCGGCCGACGGCGACGGCGACGGCTTGGGCCCCGACGGCTACCTTTCCTTCCTGATTCGCGACATCCTTCGCCGTTGGCCGAGAAAGCGGGCGGGCCTCGCCCTGATTGCCGAATTCGAGCGATCATCGGCGGCGGGCCTATGCGCCTCCATCTACATGGATCGGGCCATTGAACTCGGCGTCATCAAGGTCGAGGGCGGGCGCGAGAACCCGCTGATCCGAAAGTCGGACCTTGAGCCGCTGGGCCGTCGCGCTCTCGAGCTGATCCGGGCCGGAGCAGAAGACGGCAGCCTCGCCGATGCCGCCGTCTTCTATCACATCGCTCGCGTCTGGGCCGATCTGGATACTGCAGAGGCTCCGCGGGCGTGGCTGACATCAGGCGCGATCGACGACGCGCGCTTCCTTGCGAAGACGGCGCGAGGATTTCTGGCGTCCTCTGCCTCGGCCGATGGCCGGACCTGGTTCATCCACCGTCGGCCCGATGAAGCCTGGTATGACGTGGACGCCCTCGTCGCCGCAGCGAAGAAACATCTGAACGCTGCGGGTTTGACGCCAGACGAGCGGCGGCGGGTCGCGGCCGTCGCCGAGGGGTTCACCCCGGCTGAGGAGGAAGTCGAGGGCGACCGTGACGAGGCGCACGATCACGATCCCGCGCCGCCGAAGGACACTGAACGGTCGCCCCGCGCAAGAAGCGTGAAACCGCATTTCTAGGGATAGGCCGTGACGATCAAACACCCCGAATGGCATCCGCAGCGCCATCCCGAGTTCGATGCACAGATGACCGTGGAGAGCGCGACGCTTCTGCAGCAGCTCCAAACAGACCCTTCTTACCGACGCGCCTGCCTCGACGATCCGCGCCTTGTGCATCGCCAGCTCTATGCCGTCTTCGCGCCGGCCACCCATCCGGAATACGCCGGCGTCTATCGCGGTGCACCGGGCAGTTCACTTGCTTTTCGGGTCATGGGAGGCCCCAGCGTCATAACGGACGGCGAGACCTTCAACTTCATGGCCCCCGCAGCTGTCCACCCAGCCATGCAAAGGCTTGTGGTCACAGTTCGCGATCGTATCGATACCCTCTCCCAGCCTTGGGACCAACTGGTGACACTGTCCTATCTGTTCAGCCAGTTCGGCTTCATCCACCCATTCCTTGATGGAAATGGCCATGTGCAACGGTCCCTCTTCGCCGCTGCGGCGCTGGAGATGGACCTGCCGCTCTCCAAACGGTTCGCGATCCATCCGCGGTCCTATGACTTCCTGCTCGCCCACGCGCTTGAAAACTACAGCTGTCGCTCGGATCACCGGCCCCAGTGGCTGAGCGCCGTGGCGGAGTACATCGTCCAGTGGGTCGATGGTCCGTTCGACGCGCCCGGCATGGGCATGGCGCCCCTGGAAGGGGAGGATGTCTGACCGGCGCCAGAAGGCCTTCAGTCGACCTCCGGCGACCGCCCGAATATCCGGCGGAGTTTGTTCTGCTGCCAGTCCGGGAGTTGGTAGTCGCCTTCGACCAGCTGAAGATCGCGCAAGTGCCCCACCACGTCTCCGGCAGTGATCCGAACCAGTTGACGCTGAGGCCCGGTACGGCAGCCTCTTCAACGCCATACCGCAAAATCCAACCGGGCGAACTATCCTCATCGCCCTTCTCGCGCCCTAGGCTGACGCGTCCGCCCGGCCACTCCCCATCCGCGAAGCGGGAGTGTTTGGCGGTGTTGGCGATCGCTTCGCACATAGCCTGCGCGGGCACGGCCTTTCTAACATCGCGATCGAAACCCTGCTTATCGAAAGCCCCGCCGAATGCTCGGGCTTTACTGCGAACAGCCGTTTCCGCCCAGTTTCTCAAGGAGATCGCCGCGATGCAGGCATTGATGGCCGCATAGGCCAAGGGCTGTTGCTCGTGTGGGTAGTAGATCTGGATGTCCCGGAAAACGTCCACGTCCCAAGCCAGCTTGACCCACATCCCGGCGACGTCTTCGATAACCGCCATATGTCGGATCGGGTCCTTGCCGGACCGAGGTGTTCTTGGCGCCACCCTCAGACATCCCGATGACGAGTCGCCGTTCGCGGCAGGTGTATGCCCGACCCTCGTATAATCATGTCCGGGTCTTTGGGGTCGCGCTCAAGCGCAGGACGGTGGCGAGGGTCTTCGCTTGGAACCGGGCGTTGAACGCGTCTCGCAGGTTCGGAGCGACCTGAAGCGGCAAGGACTCAACGCCCTGATCCCGCAGCCAGGAAAACCGATGCCGCCCGTCGACGAAGCAGGCGTGACCCTCATCGAAGGTGGCGTCGATCATCTGGCAATGGCGATTGACCGCGAACCAGCGACCGACCTTTGCGTATCGATCATCCTGACCGTTCGCTCCTCCCGGAAGAACATACTGATCTGTCAGCCGCCACGCCTGATCGAAGGCGGCCACGTCGACCCAGACGACGGCATCCGGGGCCTCGTCCTCCCAGCCGTTGGCGAAGGGTTTGTACTCCCAGAGAATGACGTGTTCGCTCATGTCCCGATCCTATCACGTCTCGACCCGGTTCCAGCGACGCCGTGAGCCTTCGGCGGCGAGACGCTTGGACCGCCATGCTCGATCCGGCGCTGAGCAGTATGGAAGGCGCTAATTGATCCGACCGGCCTGCGTCGCCCCCTCCCCCGCGGTCGTGATACGCCGGTGATGTTGAATCGCCCCGTCCGCATCGCCATCCAGCTCGCCATGTTGACGCTTCAACGCCGAGGCGAGATCGCCGCCATCGGCGCGGCCGCGCTTACCCAATCGACGTTCCGAAGATCGTCCAGCTTCGTCCTCTGTGACATCCCGCGGTCAGATACCACCTACCTAACTGGCACCACCCGGAACGCTCGGAGACGAGCTCGATTCTGTTTCGAGTCGTTAACGAGCCCCAGGGCGGTTCTCCGAGCATCTCAGAACCCAAAATCAATCTGATCAACAGAGCCTGTGCGCTTGGCTAGCGCTCGCTTCGGTTGGGCTCTGGCGGCTGGTTCCGGCGAGAGCCGGTCAGGAGCGGGCTGCTCCTGCGGGATGGCCCGCGGCGCTGCGGCCTTGGGGCGGGGCATCGATCTCGCCATGCCTGGCAACCGCGGCGATCTCGTCGGCTTGCGAGACGGAGGCGCAGGGAGTTCACCGGTCCGCGAGCGTTTCCAGTTCGTCAGTTCGCTTTCCCACCAGCCGACGCGGCCAGGAGAGACTCGAACCCGGTGCGGAAAGGCGCCGTCGCGTTCCATCCGCCAGGCCGTGGATCGACTGATGCTGGCGATGTGTTCGACCTGATCCCAGGACAGGAGACGATCCTCATTGCTACCGGTCTCAACCGGCCCGTCACAGAACTGCGGAGTCACGCGCCGCCTCCCAGAACGCGAACGACTTCGCCTTCGAACAGACGGCAAAGAATCCTCGCATCGCGCGCCGCATCGACGGGATCGCGCCTCGCCCAATCCCGGACGACCGCCTTCAGCCTGAAACTCGCGGCAGGATCCTCCAGCACCCTCCTCACGGCCGCCGATGCATGAAGGTCGGCCTCAACCACGACGACGCCCCCGCGCCGCCGGCGGAGCCCCCGTGCGGATGTCCGAGATCTGGGATTGGGCCCAGGCCCGCAGCAGGCCTCGCGGATAGAAGGGCTTTGAGCGGATGTGCCGGCAGGGCGGGCCACCCGCCGCCGTGGACCACAGGCGCGCCAGTGTGGCCGGCTTCAGCCGGACGCCCATGAGCGCCAAAAAGGTCGACGCCTCGGCCCGCGTCAACAAATACTCATCATCGGCGGGCTCAATCGATGGCGCCAAGGTCGGATCGGTCATCACCGCCCTCCCCCATCGACGGCGCATTGTCGTGAACTCGTCACCGACCGACCCGCAGTCAGGGCCAGAAAACACTCGATCACCGTCGCCACATAGGCCTGGGTTTCCGCAAAATCAGGCACGCGCCCGAGACGCGCCACGCGGCCCGGACCCGCATTATAGGCCGCAAGCGCCAGACGCACGTCGCCGAACCGGACCAGTTGGCGCGCCAGATAGTCGGCCCCGCCCCTCAGGTTCTCGTCCGGATCAAAACGATTCCTCACCCCCAGATCCAGCGCCGTTCCGGGCATCAGTTGCGTCAGTCCGCCTGCTCCGGCCGGCGACAGGGCGTCGGGCCTGTAGGCGCTCTCCGTCAGGACAAGCGCATGCAGCAGTTTGGGGTCGAGACCGTGCGCCAGAGCCGCCGCATCCACGGCTTCCTGAAAGGGCTGACTGAGCGGAAGCAGGCGCACAGGCCCGACAGCCAGCTCCCCATCCGACCCCGCGACCGGCGCGGCCGCGGGTCGACCGAACAGGTCGCCGCCCGCCAGCCCCCAGTCGACGGTCTGGGCCAGGACCGGCGCGGCATGCGCCCACAGCACCAGGACGATGAGGGTGTTTCTCACCATGTCAGAACCTCCCGATAGACGCCGGCCACCTCCGACCGGCGCACCGGTCCGAAATAGCGGCTGTCGAAGCTCGAGGCGGTGTCCCCGAGCAGAAAGAGATCGCCCGCCTCCAGGCGCCGGCAACCCGACCAGACCGGCAAGGCGACGCCGCGTCGATCACGCGCCAGCGCAGCGACCGTCCGGTCCGGCGTCGTGACCCGTGCGCCCCATCGGCAGACGATGTCGCCCTCGACCGCCGACACCCGCTTGATCAGCAGCATCCCGGCAGGCGCGCCGAGTGCGCCCAGATAGGCCCTGGCGACAGCCGGTTGAGGCACGGCCACGATCGACGCCCGATCCGGCGATGCTCCGGGGCTCCGCAGATAGAGGCCTTTGGGCAGGCTCGGGCTTTCATTGATGAGTGCCGTGCCTAGCGTCTCCCTGACGATGAGGGCCGTGCATCCGAGCAGGAAGACGGCGACCCCGACCACGGCCCAGCGGTTTCCAGTGTTCAACGGCGAGGTCATGGCCGGTAGGGCTCCAGGATCAGGTCGCGCGTGATCATGACCCTGACGGGCGCGCCGGCGCCCAGACGGATCGACGGCCGCACCGTGAGTTCGCGGTCCACCAGCCGGCCGCCGACCTGCGCCCCCTCGATCGCGGCCGCATCACCCGCATCGCCAAGGAGGCCGCCGGATCCGCCGCGGTCGCCGTCCCGCGCAGCCTGGCCCAGGGTGGTGATCGCCCCGGCGAACAGGGTCCCCACCAGAAGCGGGAACAGTCGACGGTCGACTTGGCCCCGCAGTCCCACCGCCCCCTGGGCGTCGACCCCGGCCTCACCGCCCAGGATCAGGCTCTTGCCGTTGGGCAGGATCAACCGATCCCAGGTGACGAAGGCGCGGCGATCGCCATAGGCGCTCTCCCCTTCGGATCGGCCGATCAGGCGCGTGCCCTGGGGAATGAGCAGATAGCGGCCGCTGACGCTGTCGAACACATTCTGGGTCACTGTTGCGATCACGGGGCCGGACCGGGACGTGTCCACCGCGGTCAGCAGCGCGGCGGGAACGATGGCGCCGGCCTTCAACTCATAGGGCGACAGCGGCGCGACCAGACTGTGCCCATTGTACACGGTGCCATAGTCCGGATTGCCGGGCTCGGCTGCAACTGCGCGCGGCTCTGTCGCAGCGGTTTGGGAGGACGTCTCCGGTCTTGTGTCGGCGAAGAAGAGTCCCGATCGAACGGCCTGCTCCTGCGGACTGGGTCCGGTCGGCCCGGGCGTCGCCGGACGCTCGACATAGACCGGCCCCGGGGACGGCGTGCGGAGTTCCGGGACCGGAGGCTCGGGGGCGGCCTCGGCGGTTGTCCCCGGCAGTAGTGGTTCCGGCAGGCGGTCGTAGCTCGCGGGCTGATCGGTGACGGCCTGCGTGGGTCGCACCACGCCGCGGACCTGCTCCTCGTGCGCCTCGGCCTTGCGGGCCCGTGCGCTGTCGCGAAGTTCGGGCTGGACCACGAAAGCCCAGGCCAGCGAACCGGAGACCAGCACAGCGCCCGTGACCACGACGGCCCGGACCACGGATCTGCGCAGCCGAACCGCCGTCGGCCGGGGTGCGCGGGCGGCGAGCCCGGGCCCGCGCGTCTTGGGCGGCGCGACATCCGCAGTGGCCCCAGGGTCAGACCTGCCCGGCGGTGTGACGTCGGCGGCAGGCGTAGGCCCAGGTTCAGGTTCAGGTCCGGGCTTCCCGGGCGTCGCAGCCTTCTTGACGGAGCCAGGGCGTTTCATGAGCGTCCTCCTGCGAGACGACGAATGCGGACGATCTGCGGCCGGCGGTCACCGAGACGGAGCTCGGCCCTGTCGAAGATCCGGTCCACGACGTAGAGGCCGCCGATCTGGCGGTAGTTGACCATCTCGGCCTGACCATCAGCGGCGATGACGAACAGCACCGGGGCTTCGTCCACCTGCAGGTCGGGATCGAAGGTGATGAAGGTGCGAACGCCGTCGTTGAACACCGACGTCGGGGTCCAGCGGGCCCGCCGCCCCTGGGGCTCGATGCGGTAGCGGCCGTCGAGGTCGCCCTCGGGCAGGACCACGGCCGACGCGGCGGCTCCGGCGGCGGCCCCCGTAGTGTCCACGAACGCAGCCTCGATCGGCCTGTCGTCCTCCAGGGCCTCAGGGCCGTCGCCCCAGGATACTGCGGGATTGAAGGCGTCAGGCGCTCCGCTTTTGAGATCAATGAGATAGACCCGCCTGTTCGTGGTCAGCACGAGGTTGGTCTCGAGGCCGCGCTGGAGCGGCTTGAGCATGATGTGGGTGCGTCGCCCGGCCCCGGCTCCAGACACCGCCTCGCCGATCTGCCAGCGCACGGTGTCGCCGGCGGCCTTGGTGATGAGAATCTCGCCCGGCGCCAGCGAGAGGGTGGTGACGCGCAAGGGCGCGGTCCACACCTCGAACACCCGGCCGGGCGACCAGGCGAAGACCTGGACGCTGCCGACGAAGCCGTCTTCACGGGATGCAGCCCTCGATGCGGCGTTGGCCGCGGCAATGGCCCTGCGTCCCGTCAGGGGTTCAGCCCCGGACTCGACCGGGTCCGACGGCGGCTCGGCCATATACGGGCGCGCGGTGGACGCTGCCGGCTCCACATCGTGAACGGCGACCGGCGCCGGAGCCGCCAGGACGGGAGAGGAATCTGCGGCCGCCTCGTCCCCGGACAACGCCGGCCATGCCGGCGGCGGCTCATGCGGGCGGAACACCGCGCAACCGGTCAGAAGGGCGCCGGCGGCGGCGAGCGTCAGGAGGCGTCGGGGGTCCATGATATGTCCTCGATTCTCAGTCCAAGGGGGTTCTTCATCAGCTCGGCCTCGGTGCGCGGCGGCTGCAGGGTGGTGGTGATCAGGGCGCGCCAGCGCTGCGTCCCGGCGGACTGGCCGTTGACGAACCGGGTCTCGCGCCATTGCAGATCAAACGTCCGCTCCGTGCGCCGGACGACATTGAGGATTTCAACATTGACGGCCTCGCGTCCCACCTCGGCGAACGGGTCGTTGGCGGCGGCCCAGGCGTTCAGGAAGGAGGCCCCCTTCGGCGTCAGCAGGTCATAGGCGCGCAGCCAGTTCTGGCGGATCACGATCGGATCAGTGGATTTGGAGCGAACGTCCCGGATCCAGCCCGCCAGGGCATGGCCGATCTGGGCCTCGCTGGGCTCGTAACGCCCGCCGATGGCGGTGATCCTCTGGGTCTCGCCCCAGTCCGACACCTCGACCACGAAGGGTTTGACCACGGCGCGGTCGGCCTGGACCCACCACCCCGCGCCCAGAAAGGCGGCCAGAGCCAGATTGGCCAGAGCGATGCGGCGCCAGTTCCTGGCATGGGCCAGAGACAGACCCATCCGGTCGTCCCAGACCTGCCCCGCCCGCTGGTACGGCGTGCTTTCGGGCGCCGAGCTCATGGCCCGCCGGGGTCGGAAGAAGGGGTGCATCTCAGGGCTCCTCGGTCTTGAGCTTGGGCGAAAGGACGCCGCTGGTTTCACCGGCGGGCAGCAAGCCGCGCCCGGCGTTGGCGATGAAGAAGGCTTGCAGGGCCGCCGAGCGGCCTTGCGGACGGCGAGCGGATCCCGCGCCCGGCGATCCAGCCGCCGCACGGTGGAAATCGCGTCGCGCGCCCTCCGTCTCGGCGGCGATCGACTCCGGGGAGCGTCCAGGGGTCGTCCCGCGCGACGCCTTCCCTCCCGCCGGAGTCGAACCGGCAGACGATGCGGGAGAAGGGCTTGCAGGAGACTTGTCGGGCGAGGTCATCGGACGGAAGGCGGCTGCTGGTTCGGCGACGCCCGGGCGCGACGCTCCGCTCATCGCCTCTGAAGCGGGGCTCTTGCCCACCCCCTTGCCCGCCCCTTTCCCTGCCCCCCGGCCCGCGCCGCGCGGCGCGGCTGAGCCCGACGGATTGTCATTCGACGCTCTCGGGGCCGCGCCCCCGCCGGTCGGCCCCGCCCCCGGAGACGGCGCAGACCGCTTCGGAGGCGTCGATCCGGCGGGTGGCGTGGACGAGCGACCACTGCCCGCCCCGGCTGCGGCCCGTGCGGAGCCGCCCCGGCCGGCCCCTACAGCAGCACCGGCCCGCGCAACCCCGGCCGCCGCCAGAGCGCTGACGCCGCCGACCGCCAGCGCGCCGGTCACGGCGGCGCCTGCGCCCAGCGCCGGCCCTCCAGTGACCAGGGCGGACGCCAGATTGGGTATGAACAGGGCCAGCATCGCCAGAAGCAGCGACGCCACGAGAATGGACAGCGCTTCATAGATGTCTGGATTGGTCGAGGGCTGGAGCTGATTGAAGATCGTCTGGGCGCCGGACACCACGATGGCGAGGGCCAGGACCTTGAGGCCGGAGGCGACGACATACCCCAGCGGGCGCTCGGCCAGGAAGGCGGACTTGCTCCATATGCCGAAGGGCAACAGCACAAAGCCGCCGAGCGTGACGATCTTGAACTCCAGCAGGGAGACGATGATCTGCAGGGCCAGGACGGCGAACGCCAGCATGATGCCGATCATCGCCACCCCGAGGATCAGGGCGTCGGCGAGGTTGCCGACGACGTCGAGGGGATTGTCGACGGGCGCCGGCGTCTCTCCCAGGGCCTTCACGATCTCCCAGCCCTGGGCGAGGATGGCGCCGGGATTGAGGAACTCCTCCCGCGACAGCGATCCGCCGCCCGCCGTCAGACCCAGCTCCAGAAAACCGGCGTAAATGGTTTCAGACAGTTGCTGCCAATCGTTGATCAACCAGGCGAAGACGCCGATCAGCAGGACCTTGCCGAATCCCGAGGCGAGAACCTCCCGGTTCGGCGACAACGCCCACTGGATCCCGGTCAGGGCCACAACGAGGACGATCAGGAGGCCGAAGACGCTGTTGACCGGGGCCTGCAGTGCATCAAAGCCAGCCGAGACGGTGTCGGAGAACACCACCATCAGGTCGTTGGGGGTTTCCACGCCGGCGGACATCGCCCCTCTCCTCAATCCCGCGCGCGGGACAGCGGATCGAACCGCGGCGCCGCCGGCCGGACCGCCACGCCCGCCCATCGTTGCCGACGCGCCGCATCACCCGAGGCCCGGTCGGCCGCATCGCGGGCGGTCTGTTCCGCCAGCAGCCGGGACTGGGCGAGCATGAGGGTCCGCAAGGCCGCCATGTCCTCGGCCAGAACGGCCAGGAGCTGATTGGTGGACTGAACCGCCGCTGTCTGGCCTGTCGCCGCCTCGCTGGCGGACAGTGCTCCGCGCAAACGCCCGGCGCGCCCCTGTTCCAGCCGTTCGAGTTCTGCAGCGGTGCGGGCCAGATCCTCGGCGGTCCGGCGGGCGTTGGCCGTGCGCGCCTCCCCCTGCTCCAGCAGCCGCATCATGTCGGCGCCGGAGAGATCGTCGGGGTAGAGGGTCCGGAACTGCTGCTCCAGGCCGCTGACCGAACTGGCCAGCCCCCGCGCCGTCCGCGCCAGCTCCGCCATATCCTGCAGGGACTGGCTGGACTGGGTCAAATGGCTATAGGGCGACGCCGCCAGGCTTCGCGCCTCATTGGCGAGGCTTTCCAGCTGCCGCGCCGCCTGCAGGGCATTTTCAACGTGATTGCGCGGGTCGAACACGACCTGCTGGGCCGGGACCGGCGTCGCCGCGAAGAGGCAGGCGGCGGCGAGACCCGCCGCCAGTCCCTGGAGCCGCCTATTCTGCCGCGAGCGGCTGTTCAAAGGCGTCGAAGACGGAATCCACATTCTGCACTCCTTTGGCTTTGAGGAATTCCCGCGCGAAACCGGCGTCTCCGGTCCGCTCGAGCACGGTGTCGATGAGGGTCTGGTCCTCCGGCGAGGAGGCGCCGCACAGCGCCAGAGCCACGCCCGTCAGACGCAGGTCGAAGAGCCGCCGACCGCGCGGCTGGCGCCAGTAGTAGGCGCGCTTGGGGGTGGCGAAGGCGATCAGCTCAAGCTGCCGCCGGTTCAGGCCGAAAGCCCGGTAGAGCGCCGCGGAAGCCGGCTCCAACGCCCGCGCATTAGGTAGAAACACCTGGGTCGGACAGCTCTCGATCAGGCTCGCCGAAATCGAGGAGGCGGCCACATCGTCCAGGCTCTGGGTGGCGAAGACCACGCAGACCCTCTTCTTGCGCAGCGTCTTCAGCCATTCGCGGATGCGGGCGGCGAAGGCCGTCTCGCCGAGAAAGAGCCAGGCCTCGTCCAGCACCAGCAGAGTCGGCCGGCCGTCGAAGCTCTGCTCCAGCACATGGAACAGCGCCGACAGGACGGGCGCCACCGCCGAGGGCGTCGCCATCAGGGTCTCCAGTTCGAAGGTGTCAAACCGGCCGGGGACGTACCCCTCCCCTTCCCCGTCCAGCAGCGCGCCGTGCGGTCCCTTGAGGGTCAACGGCTCCAGAGCTGCCGCCACCGCCTTGTCCTGCACCAGGGCGCAGAACACGGTCAGGGTGCGTTGCGACGCCGGTGCCTCGGCCAAGGCCGACAGGGCGATCCAGATTTCCTCACGCACCCGAGGCGTCGGCTCCAGGCCGGCGAGGCGCACGGTCTCGGCGATCCACTCGGAGGCCCAGGCCCGTTCATCCTCACGATCGATTGACGCCAGCGGCCGCAACGAAAACCGCGCCCCGGGCTCAAGGGCGCGCCAGCAGCCGCCGGCCGCCAGGGTCGCCGCCCGCGCAGACCGGCCCTTATCAAAGAAGACGACCCGGGCCTCCGGATAGCGGAACCACTGGAGCGCCAGGAAGGACAGGAGCGCGCTCTTGCCGGAACCCGTAGGGCCCACGACCATGGCGTGGCCCACGTCGCCGACATGAAGCACCAGGCGAAACGGCGTCGAGCCCGTGGTCCGCGCCGTCGCCAGGGGCGGGCCGTCCAGGTTGGCGTCCCCCGCCGGCCCGGCCCAGACGGCGGAGACCGGCAGCAGGTCGGCGAGATTGAGCGTCGAGACCAGAGGCCGGCGGACATCGGCATAGGGTTCGCCCGGCAGGGAGCCCAGCCAGGCTTCCACCGCATTGAGATCCTCGATCCGGGCGACCAGGCCCCGGGCGTTCAGGGCCGCCTCGATGGCGCGGGCCTTGGCCGCCGCCCCCTCCTCCGACGCGTCCAGGACGGTGACCGTCAGGGTGAGATAGCCGAAGGCGCAGGCTTCGGCGCCCAGCACGGCGAGCGCCTCATCGCATTCCTCGGTCTTGGAGGCCGCGTCGGTGTCGAGGAGCGGCGCCTCCTCCTTGGTGATCGCCTCGCGAAGAAGGACCCCGACGCCCTTGCGCTTGGCGAACCAGCGCTTCCTGAGCTTGACGATCTCGCGTTCGGCTTCGGTCTTGTCCAGGCCGATCCAGCGCGCGGTCCAGCGGTACTCGAACGGCAAGGCCCCCAGGGCGTCGAGCAGTCCCGGCCGCGTCACTGAGGGCAGCCCCCGGACCGACACGACCTTGAGCCACCGGTCTCCCAACCGGGGCGCGACACCGCCGGTCAGGCTGGCGTCGGCCAGCCAGGCGTCGAGGAACATCGGCGTATGGGGCGGATGGACGGCGAAGGATCGGGGCGAGACGCTGTCGTGCAGCCAGGTCAGCAGTTCGGCGTCATCGAGGCGTTCGATCTCGGGAAGGGCGTCCGACAGCAGATCAAGCGTGGTGGCGGTCTCCCTGCCGAAGGCGGCCAGCGACAGACGCCAGTCATGCCCGCCCGTGGCCAGGCCGTCGAACATCCACCGCTCCATGCGCCGGGTCTCGTCGGCCGGCGGCAACCAGGTCATGGCCAGCCGGAAATCGGTTTCAAAGGCGGGGTCGGCGGTCTCGAAGCGGTTGCGGCGTTCCTCGTCCATCAACCACGCCACATCGAGGTCGAACGCGCTCTCCGGATAGGCGCCGGCCGGGCGGCGGCGCGCCTCCACATGCAGGCACCAGCCGGATCCCAGCCGTTTGAGGGCGTTGTTGAGCCGGGCGCGCACCGCCATCAGCTCATCTTCGGTCGAGGACTCCAGATCAGGCCCCCGGAACCGGCAGGCTGTGGTGAAGGAACCGTCCTTGTTCAGCACCACGCCGGGCGCCACGAGGGCCGCCCACGGCAGGTGGTCGGCCAGGCTGGCCGGACGGCGCTGATGTTCGTCGAGGAACCGCATGGCGCCCTCACCCGTCCATATGGCCGGGCGTCTTCAGATGGCGACGCAGCACATCGAAGAACCGACGGTCGGATCGGGCCGCCCAGAGCCCGATCGCGTGGGCCACTGCCCACCACAACAGCCCCAGCCACCAGATGCGCAAGGCCAGACCCAGCACCATGGCGATCGTGCCCATGGCGATGGCGTAGTCCCTCGGCATCCCAGCCATCAGGACCGGTTCGGTCAGGGCCTGGGCCACGGGCAGATCCCACCCTTGCGGCTGCGCGTTCTGGGTCCCGGGCTCCATCACCCGATCTCCGCGCCGCCGGCGAAGCCGAAGAAGTCCAGAAAGAAGGTCGAGGCCGCGAAGGCGATCGACAGACCGAACATGATCCCCAGGCCGCGTCGCATGGATGAGCCGTTCTCGCTCATGGCGATCCCGGCGCCGAACACCACGACCGCCACGACGGCGGCGGCCTGGACTACAGGGCCGGTGATCGACTGGACCACCTGCTGAAGCGGCCCCTCCCACGGCATGCCCGATCCTCCGGCCAGGGCGGGGCCGGCGACCATCAGGCCGCACGTCAGCGCTGCGCCAAACAGGCGGCGCCCAAGTCTGCGTTCCATGTCCCTTGTCCTGCGTGTTCAGCGCGCTTCACTGCGCCGCGACTCAACGCAAGCAAATCCGACGCCCGGCTGTCAACAGTAAATATATAAGAAAATACCACGACTTAACTACAAGTCACGACAAACTCATCATGAGTTACAAGTCACCAAACGTCTCAACCCACAAAACAACTTCACACGACACGATTACGACTTGCAACGACTTGTCATACGCTGCTGTGATCGCTGCATTTTCGGGACATCCATCCAGAATAGTCACGAAACAATCAGGCCCGGCCCGGCGCGACGACCCGCCGTCAAGCTGTCGCAAGTCACGCGCGACAGAGGTTGTGCGGTTCGCCAAAAGGCGCTCACTCCGGCGCAGACATTCCCTGAGGGCGGTTTGATGTGACCCCCAAGACCGTCAGAGCTGCTGAGGATGCCCGCAATTGGGCCGTGATCGCCAGTGATCTAGACGCGCCGGAAACCACCGACGAACATATTGCGTAGGTCAACCCTTCGCCGAGACGTTTGCGGCGTTCCTGAGAATATCAGAAAAGGAGGCACGCTCAGAATCGTCCAAAGCTGGGCCGCATGTAGCTTTGCAAAAAAACTTATATCCGGTCGCCGCTACCAAATGTCGGGCAAGGCCATAGCAACCGCCTCAAATAACGGAGGGGAACGGCGCTGCCAATTGGTTGGGGATGGTGACCCAAAAGGGCGCAGCAGCCGTTCACGCGCCCAAAATGACGCCGTATGCGAAATGCAGTTTGCCGGCCATATGTCAGGGCCTGGCGTCGGGCGCGGGCCTCTCCTCATGGCGCGCGAGGAGAATTCTCCTGCGCACAATTTCGACCTCATGGGCCGCGAGACCGCGCACGTCCTGGACTTCGCTGTGCTGAAGCGCGATCTTGGCCATCGCGAGCGGGCCCTCGTGGTGGACGATCATTCCGCGCAGGAAGTCGGTGTCGACGTCGCCGGTATAGATGATGCTCATGGCCTGGTGCATCTGCGCACTGGCTTCGCGATATGCGCGGGTCAAGGGGCCGTCCGTTGGTTCGCCCGCGTGGTTTGCCTCGGTGTCGATCGGGCGGGCCTCGACGGGCGGCCTCGCCGTAGGGCTTAAAGGAGAAGGCCTTCCACCTCACCGCCATCCGGGACCGCCACCGATGATCCGCCCTTCTCGCCGCCGCCTCATACTCGGCCTGCCTCTGGCCGCGCTGGCCAGCCCGGCCCTCGCCGCGCCGCCGAAGCGCATGATGGCTTACAAGACGCCCTGGTGCGGCTGCTGCGGCGGCTGGATCTCGCATATGCGCCAAACCGGCTGGACCGTCGAGGTTGTCGAACTCGAGGACCTGGCCCCAATCCGCGCGCAGCATGGCATTCCAGACCGGCTGGCCTCCTGCCATACGGCAGTCGTCGGTGCCTACGCCATCGAAGGCCATGTGCCGGCCAGCGACGTTGATTTGCTGCTCAGCGAACGCCCCGCCGCCAAAGCCTTGAGCGCGCCCGGCATGCCGGCGGGCTCGCCAGGCATGGAGGCCGCCGGGCGAGAGCCGTATACGACCGTCCTGATCCTCAACGACGGCTCAACCCGCGTGTTGGGCCGTCACAACGGAGCCTGACGCCTGGGGGGCGGCGTCGCCGGGTCTGCAACAGGCCGGTTGACGCGAGGCGGATTAAGCCAGGTCTGGACCGGACGGTCGAAGCCGTAGCGGAACACGGCGGCGGCCAGGAACGCGCCGACGAAGCCGACGGCCCACAGGACCCAGCGAACGCCGGACGACCAGACCTCCTGTCCCATGGCGTCGAGCAGGCCGAACCAGACGATGCGGCTCACCTCATTGGTGAGGAACATCGAGAACGACATCAGGGCCAGATGCTCGATCAGCCGTGAGGGACTGCGCACCGGCACGGCGCCGGCGGCCCAGATGATTACGGCCATCAGGCCCAGCGACAGCAGGCTGAAGGCGCCGAAGGCCTGGGACAGTATGAGCGTGACGGCGGCGGCGACGCCAATCGCTCCGGCTAGGCGCGGCCCGACATAGACCCGCGAGCCTTGGAAGGCCGCCGCGACCCCGATCAGGAACAGCGGCAGGGCGCGGAGGATGCTGTAGCGCATCGGCAGGCGGTAGATCGGATCGCCGAGCCAGAGCGAGGCGGCGAGGTCGGCGGCGAGGACCAGGACCGTCGCGCCGATCACGACGACGACCGGCGGCCAGCGCCACAGGGCGCGGCAGATCCAGCGCAATAGGAGATAGCAGCCGATCAGGGCCGAGAGGGTCCAGGTCGGGGCGTTCCACCCCTGCCAGCCCGGCACGCCATAGGCCTGGACCAGCAGGACCTGCGCGGGCAGCTGCGACCAGTCGAACCAGCGCGGATTGCTGGGAGCGATCCCCGCCAGGGCGGCGCCACCGACGAGCGCGATCAGGATGACGCTGACGATCAGGTGGGCCGGGACGACCCGCAGCAACCGCTGGCGCGAATAGGCGCGCAGCGACGCCTGGCCGGTCGCCGTAGATGCGGGCCAGGACATAGCCGGAATCTATGATGACGAAGTCGGTGAGCAGATAGCCGCGCTCGAACACCGGATGCAGCTGCGGCAGCGGGACCGGCGAGGCCTCGCGGAAATGGTAAAGGATCCGACGATGAAGCGAAGCGCGTCAAGCCAGCCCCCCGAGCGATCCTCGGGGGACGAGGCGAAGGCTCGGTCAGGGCGGCTTTGGGCATTCAGTCAGCCTTCCGTGACGCAGACCCGGCGGCGGCGCTGTGGTGCTCATGTGGGCGCAGGCCGATCTGGTCTCGCGAAACGTAAAGGCCGGCCGTTCCCAAGACCCAAACGACGACCAGGCCTCCGACGATCATCAGTCCCGCGCGATCGCGGGGGCCGAACATGAACGAGCAGGCGATCACGCCGCCCAGAATAGCGCCGTACCCAAAATGCAGCGGCACCTTGTGCGCGCCTAGCAGAAGAAGCGCCATGCAGAAGACCAGGCCTGCCGCGAACAGGCTGACCCCGACGGCGATGAGCGTATCGAGCACGGGCCGTGACTTCAGCGGGCGTGCCTGGAGCCGCCGCCTCCCTCGTTGGCGATAGCGGCCTTCCCGCCAACGAATGCTCCGGCCGCGCACAGTGAAGCGTTTGCCGGCCATACGTCAGGGCCTTGCGTCGGACCCGGGCGTGTCCTCATGGCGCGCAAGGAGGATCCTCATCCGGACAATTTCGGATTCCTGGGCCGCGATGATCTCATCGGCAAGATTGCGCACGTCGCGGGCTTCGCCATGCTCGACGGCGATCTTGGCCATCGCGAGCGCACCCTCGTGGTGGGCGATCATTCCGCGCAGGAAGTCGATGTCGGCGTCGCCCGTGTAGTTGATGCTCATCGCTTGGTGCATCTGCGCGCTAGCCTCGCGATAGGCGCGGGTCGAGGCGCTGTCTGTGGGCGCGCCGGCGTGGCTTACCTCGGTGTCGATCGGGCGAGAGTCCGGCGGCGGCGGCGCCGCAGGGACGTCGCGGGTTTGCCGCGAGATCATGCCGAAGGCGAAGGCCGACAGGGCGAGAAAGACGGCGATGACGGAGATCCATCCGAAACGCTTCATGACGATGTCCTCGAGAGACCCGGCGAGACGACGGGGGCGGCCGGGATTGCGGTTGGAAGGGTGGGCGCCGTTCGGTCGCGGTAGCCGAGCAGGCGCAGGGCGTTGAACACCACCAGCAGAGTCGACCCCTCGTGGAGCGCCACGGCAGGGCCGATGCCAAGGCCAAGGATCGTCGCCGGCACAAGGAAGGCGACGACGCCGAGGCTGACGTAGAGATTCTGGAGAATGATGCGCCGCGTTTGTCGGCTGAGACCGACGGTGAAGGGCAACTGCGACAGGTCGTCCGACATCAGGGCGACGTCGGCGGTCTCGAGCGCAACATCGGAGCCAGCCGCGCCCATCGCGATGCCGACGGTCGCCGTTGCCATGGCCGGGGCGTCGTTCACCCCGTCGCCGACCATAGCAATTTTGCCGTCCGCGCGGAGGCGTTTGATGGCATCGACCTTGTCCTCCGGCATAAGGTCGCCCCAAGCTTCTGTCAGGCCGACCTGTCCGGCGATCGCCTGGGCGGCCTTCTGGTGATCGCCCGAGATCATGATCATCCGCCCGATGCCGAGGGCGCGAAGAGCCGTCAGCGTCGGCCGCGCCGCCGCGCGAGGCGTATCAAGAAGCCCGATGACGCCGAGATCGCGCGTGCCCCGTCGCACCACCATCAGGGTTCGACCCTGGAGTCGCAGTTGTATGACGACAGCGGTCGTTTCGTCGGCGAGCGGCGCGACGCCGTCGGCGCCGAACATCTCCGGCTTCCCGATCCAGACCGTCTCGCCAGCCAGCAGGGCGGTCACACCCCTGCCCGTCAGGCTCTTCAGGTCAGTCGCGGCCGGGATAACCGCATCGCGCAAGCGTTCGGCGCCGTCGCGCGCGATGGCCTCCGCCAGTGGGTGATCGCTGAGCCGTTCGACCGCCACGGCGACCGCCAGAAGATCGGCCTCCTTCGTGCCGCGCACCGTCATGATTTCGGTGATGCGGGGACGACCCTCGGTCAGGGTGCCGGTCTTGTCGAAGGCGATGGCGTTGAGGGAGCCCAGGTTTTCAAGGGGTGCGCCCCCCTTGATCAGGACGCCTGCACGCGCTGCTCGAGCGACCCCGGACAGGACAGCGCTCGGCGTGGCGATCGCGAGCGCGCAAGGGCTGGCGGCGACGAGAACCGCCATCGCCCGGTAGAAACTGTCGCGGAAGGGTTCCTCGACGACGACCCAGGCGAACAGCAGGACGAAGGCCAGCGCCAGAACAGCGGGCACGAAGATGCGCTCGAACCTGTCCGTAAAGCGCTGGGTCGGCGACTTCTGCGTCTCGGCCTCACTCACCATCCGGACCACCTTGGCCAGGGTCGTGTCGCTCGATGTGCGGGTCGTCTCAATCTCGATGGCGCCTGAGCCATTGATCGTGCCCGCGAAGACGAGGGACGCCGATCCGACCTGGGCCGGCCGCTCGCGCGCCGCGGCGGCGTCCGGGACCGGCTGCTTGTCGACCGGCATGCTTTCGCCAGTGACGGGGGCCTGGTTGATACTTGTGGCCCCGACCACGACAAAGCCATCAGCGGGCAGTCGTTCGTTTGGACGCACCACTACGGTATCGCCGACGACCAGATCTTCGACAGGCAGTTCGACCACCTGTCCGTCGCGTCGCACATGGGCGGTCCGGGGAGCCAACTCGGCGAGGGCCTCGATCGCGCGCTTGGCGCGGCCCATGGCGTAATGTTCGAGCGCATGGCCAATGCTGAACAGGAACAGCAGGAGGGCGCCTTCGGCCCAGGCCCCGAGCGCCGCCGCGCCTGCGGCAGCAACGAGCATCAGGGTGTCGATCTCGAAGCGCTTTTGTCGAAGGTTCTCGAAAGCCTCTCGCACCGTGAAGAAGCCCCCGAAGATGTAGGCGACGACGAAGAGGGCGATGGGGATCCAGCCCGGAAGGCCTGTCGCAAGCTTTTCCAGGGCGAATCCAAAGCCCAGGGCGAGGCCGCTGGCGAGGGCGAAAATCAGCTCGGTATTGGAACCGAGAAGGCCGCCGTGACGGTGGTCGTCGGACTCGCTTTCGGCATGGTCCGGTCGTGTTGTGCTGGTGGTCATGAACATAGTTCCGGCTGGGGGGCGGCCCTTGCGGGTCGGCTATGGCGGCCGCTCTCGGCGACCGACGCGATCGAGAGGGCGGGATCACGACCTGGGTGGCGGCGGCGCATACTGCTGCTTGGCTCTGGCGTCGTCCGCTTGCAGGTCGTCATCCCGCTCCTCCCAACCTCAAGGCAGGGGCAAGACGGCGTTGAAGCCGCTGAGCCGCTGAAGTTGTTCGAGCGCCTCGAAAAGCGGAAGCGCGAGGAGGAAGACGAAGCCGTCGCGCACCGTACGGACGAAGAAGACAGGCCGGATCAGGACTTCCGCCTCGTCCCGCCAGAGGGAGGGCTTGGGCAGGAACCGGGGGGTGCGCTCGCGGTAAGCTTGGTAGTCGTTTCCGAACGTGTCGGAGAGGTAGCGTTCCTCGCGACCGACCACGATCCGGAACACCGCCCAACAGGCAAGAGCGAAAATCAGGCCGACGCTGAGGCTGCCGGATTGGGCGCCGATGCCAAACGCGCCGATGAAGCTGAAAACGTAGAGCGGATTGCGGCTGACTGAATATGGTCCTGCGGAGACGATTTCCTGCTTCTTCCGACCGCCTATGTAGAGGGAACACCAAGCCCGGCCGATGATGCAGACCATGATGGCGATCAGACCCAGATGCTCGACCGGATGCTCGAGCACGGGCCAGGATGTGAAGAGCGCCGCGCAGACAACGAGAACCAGCCCGCCGACGACAATGCCCGCCTTGCGCCACCGTTGGACGGATTGAATGTCGATCGATGATCCGCCGGTGGCTTCAAGGGACGGCGGGCCGGACTGATCGGTGTTGACGGCTTTCGAGACGCCGGAGAGATCATCGGAGGAACGACGCCGCATCATTGCGCCTTCTCCTCACCCGGACCATCACGCGCCGCGTCGCGCAGAATGTCGATGCCACCCTTGAGTGCGATAGCGGCTACGAGCACCCCGACTACGAGATCCGGCCACGCCTGGCCGAGCCAAAGCACCAGTCCTCCTGCGATAAGGATGCCCCCGTTGGAGGCGAAATCGTTGAAGCTGAAAGTCTCGGCGGCCTTCATGTTGACGTCGCCGCTATGCTGGCGGCGGATCAACTGCAGGCAGATGAGGTTGATGATCGCCGCGACGATCGCGAGCCCCATCATGGTCGGCCCGATCGGTTCTGTTCCGACGAGGAATCGGCGGCCGGCGTCCAGAAGGACGCCGGCGCCGAAGATGAGGAGCATGACGCCCGAGAAGCGCGCTGCGCCCCGCTTCCACGAGCCGGCCCGGCCAATCGCGAGGAAGCTGATCAGATAGACGGCGGCGTCCGAGGCGTTGTCGACGGCGTTGGCCAGCAGGGCGCTGGAGTCGGCAGACCATCCGCCGACTCCGAGCGCGACCGCCAGGCCCGCGTTGAGCGCGAGAACCGTCAGCAGGGTGCGCCCCTGCTGACGGTCGTCCTGATTGCGAGCAATCAATCCTCGACCCCCTCGTCCTTGCGGTGACGCACCGCCTTGGCCGCGAAGGTCGGCAGAACCAGCAGGGTCAAGGCAGTCGCAGTAAGAAGGCCGCCGATGACGACGGTCGCCAGAGGCTTTTGAACCTCGGCTCCCGCCCCATGGGCGATCGCCATCGGGATGAAGCCGACGATGGCGACGAAGGCCGTCGTCAACACCGCCCGCAGCCGGCTGGATGCGCCTTCGATCGCCGCATCCCGAGGCGCGAGACCAGCCTGCAACCGCTCGCGTATGGCCTGCATCAGGACAAGCCCGTTCAGGGTCGCCACGCCCGAGACGGCAATGAACCCGACGGCCGCAGACACCGAGAACGGCATCCCCCGCAAGAGCAGCGCCAGGGCGCCGCCGATTAGGGCAAGGGGTACGCAGGCGAAGACAAGTCCGGCCTCCGCAAACGACCCCAGGGCCATGAACAGCAACACCCCGATCAGGACGAAGACGATCGGAATGACGAGGCCCAGCCGCTGTTCGGCCCGCTTGAGGTTCTCGAACTGACCGCCCCAGGTCAGGCGGACGCCCGGCGGGAGCTGGATCTGGTCGACCTTCGCTTGAGCGTCAGTGACGAAGCCGCCCAGATCACGGCCGCGGACATTGGCCTGAACCACCATCCTGCGACTACCGTCGTTGCGGCTGATCTGGTTCGGCCCCTCGGCGCTCTGGATGCGCGCCACAGAGGACAGAGGCACGGTCACGCCCGTCGAGGAGACGATGGGCAGGGCCGCGAGCGCCGCCGGATCGTTCCGTGCACCGTCCGGAAGACGAACAACCACGTCGAAGCGGCGATCGCCCTCGAAAATCCGGCCTGCCTCCGCGCCACCGATTGCGGCCGAGACCGCTTCGGAGACGTCGGCTGCCGACAGGCCGTAGCTGGCCGCCGCGAACCGATCGACGCTGACCGTCAGAGTCGGCAGGCCCGACGCCTGTTCGACGCGCACGTCAGCGGAGCCAGTGGTTTGCCGCAGCGCGCCGGCCACCTCATCGGCGACCCGCTGCATGGTGTCGAAATCATCGCCGTAGACCATCACCGCGAGGTCGGTCCGAACCCCGGAGATGAGCTCGTTGAAGCGGAGTTCGATGGGCTGGCTGAACTCGAAATTATTGCCGATCTGCTGATTGGCAAGCTCTTCGAACCGCTCGAGCAGGGCTTCCTTCTTGAGACCGGAATCAGGCCAGTCCTTACGGTCTTTCAGAACGATGACGCTGTCCGAAATGTTGGGCGGCATCGGATCGACGGCCGCCTCGGCGGTGCCGGTCCTGGAGAACATGGTCTCGACTTCCGGCTGGGCGGTGATGACCCGTTCCAACGCCATCTGCATGGCGAGGGACTGTTCCAGCGACGCCGAGGGAACACGCAACGCCTGCATGGCGATGTCGCCCTCGTCCAGAGTGGGGATGAACTCCCGTCCCAGGGACGAGAAGGCCAGACCACCGACAACGACCGCGCCGAGCGCCGAGATCAGGACGATCTTAGGACGATCGACGGCGGCGCGGATGGCCGGCTGGATCCAACGCCGCGCGTGGCGGAGCAGGAAGGTCTCATGTTCGTGGGCGTGGCCGTGTTCGTCGGTCTCGACCTTCTTGGGTTCCCGCACCAGCAGGGCCGTCATGGCCGGAACGAAGGTGAAGGAGAAAATGAAGGCGCCGACGAGCGCCAACATGACCGTCGCGCCCATGGGGACGAACGTCTTGCCCTCGACGCCCTCGAGCATCAGCAAGGGGGTGAAGACGAGGAGGATAATCAGCTGACCGAAGGCGGCCGGTTTGACCATCTTGCGGGCTGCGGCAACCGCGACATCAAGGCGTTCCCGACGGGTCAGAGCCCGTCCCAGATCGATCCGCCGCTGCGACAGCATCAACAAGGTGCTTTCAACAACGATGACGGCCCCGTCGACCAGAAGGCCGAAGTCCAGAGCGCCCAGGCTCATCAGGTTTCCACTGATGCCGAACCGGTTCATGCCAATGACGGCGAAGAGGAAGCTGATGGGGATCATCAGCGCTGTGATGCTGGCCGCACGAATGTTGCCGAGCAGCAGGAACAGCACGACGATGACTAGCAGGGCACCCTCGGTGAGGTTACGCGCCACGGTCGAGATGGTCGAGTTGACCAGGGCGCTACGGTCCAGAACAGTCACCGCCTCGATGCCTGCGGGCAGGGTCTTGCGAACTTCCTCAAGGCGCTCCCCGGCCGCCTGGGCCACCGTGCGGCTGTTGCCGCCAGCGATCATCAGCGCCGTTCCGAGCACGGCCTCGTGGCCGTCACGGCTGGCGCCGCCCAGGCGCGGAGCCTGGCCGATCTCGACAGTGGCGACATCGGCGACCCGCACGATCAGGCCATTCCGGTTGACGACCGGCGCCTGAGCCAAGTCCTCCACGGTGGAGGCCAGGGCGTCTGTGCGAACCGTCAAAGCTTCGCCGGCGCGCTGGATGTAGCCCGCGCCAGCCTGGGTGTTGGCGCGGTCGAGAGCCTGGATCAGGTCACCCATTCCCAGGCCGTAGGCGGAGAGACGCGCGACGTCGGGACGGACCGCGTACTCCTTCACATAGCCGCCGACGGTGTCGACGCCGGCGAGACCGGGGGCGGTCCGCATTTGCGGCGCGACGATCCAGTCCTGCACGGTGCGAAGATAGGTGGCGCGCTGCTGCGGGGTCGAAAGCAGATCGCCTTCGGGCGTCAGATAGGCTCCGCCCGCCTGCCAGCCCGTCTCACCAGGCTTGGCGAGGTTCTGACTGCTGAACGGCTTGTAGTCGATCGTCCACATCAGCACTTCACCGAGGCCCGTCGTGATCGGGGCCATGGTCGGCTCTACCCCTTCGGGCATGGCCTCCCGCGCGCCGGCAAGGCGTTCAGCGACCTGCTGACGGGCAAAGTAGATGTCCGTCTGGTCAGTGAAGATAACGGTGACCTGGCTGAAGCCGTTTCGGCTCAGGGATCGGGTCGTCGTCAGGCCGGGAATGCCGGCCATGGCGGTTTCAATGGGATAGGTGACCTGCCGTTCGATCTGTTCGGGCGCAAGCGCCGGAGCGACCGTGGTCACCTGGACCTGGCGATTGGTGATGTCCGGCACGGCGTCGATGGGAAGCCGTGTCAGTTCGAGCAGTCCGTAGGCCGCGACAAGCGCCGTGGCGAGGACCACGAACCATCGGAATTTGACCGAGAGTTCGATGATGAATTTGAACATGCGGTGCGCCCCTAGTGACCGTGCTCGGCCTCGCCCTTGGCGAGCTCGGCTTTGAGGAGGAAGGCGTTCGTGCCGGCGACCCGTTCAGCCCCGGTGAGGCCACGCAGGATTTCAGTCCGCCCCCCGGCCTGACGACCGGCGAGCACCGGACGGGCCTGGAAGCCGTTCGGGACCTGAACGAAGACGACGGTGTTGCCGTCGACGGTCTGGACGGACTCGGTCGGCACGGTGAGACCGCCGGTCGTCTCGCCCGTCACGATCGCCCCCGTGACGGCGGAACCGGCCGGCGGGAGGACAGAGCCCGTCGGCCGGGCCCGAATGACCGTGGCGCCGCTTTCACCGCCCGCGCCTGCGGCAACGCCGGTGACGATGGCGTCGAAGTCACCGCTCGGGCTGCTGACCCGCAGAGGGGCCCCGGCCCGCACATTGGCGGCCAGAGCGGGCGGCGCGTTGAAGACGAGCTCGACCCTGGAAGGGTTGGTGACCTCGGCGACGACGCCGCCCTGGGCGACGAACCCTCCTGGTCCGACCTGAACGCTGGTCACGACCCCGGCGATGGGGCTGGTGACGCTGAGGCGGCCCGAAGCGTTGGGCGAGCCCGCCGCGCTGGACCGCGCGCGAGCGGCCCGGGCGCCGGCTTCGGCGCTGAGCAGTAGCGCGCGTGACGCCTCGACCTCCTGTCGGGCGACGACGCCCTGATCAGCCAGATTGCGGTTGCGTTGATAGGCCTGGCGCGCCGCCTCGGTTTCGGCGGCCGCGGCGTCCGCGTCCGCGCGGAAGGTCGCCGCTTCGCCACTGACGACGCTCGCCAGAGGCTGCCCGATCCGGACCGTCTGCCCCGGTGCCACGAGAACCCGCTCGACGCGACCGCCGACGGACGCCGCTACAGCGGCGCGCGCGTCGACCATGGGCTCGACCCGCCCGGAGAGCCGGGTTTCCGCCCCCCCTCCCCGACCGACGCCGACCACGATCAGGTTGGCGGCCTGGGCCTGGGCCGCGCTCAGCGCGACGAAGCCTTCCGGCGCTTCGGCCTCGCCGTCGGCATGGGCTCCTTCTTCTTCAGCGTGACCCGCCTCACCTTCGGCGGCGGCCGGAGCAGCGTCTGGGCCGCGCGTGAGCAGAAAGAGCCCACCTCCGCCGAGAATGACGACCGCGGCGGCGCCGCCGATGAGCAACGTCTTGTTGGATGTGCGCTTACGCATCATTGGGCTCCTTGGAAGGGGGCGCGGCCATCCTGGCGCGCCAGTTCGATCTCGGCCTGGACGCGCGCCAAGCGCGCATCGACGGCCGACGTCCGGGCAGAGATCAGGGCTGTGCGGGTGACCCGCAGTTCGAGTTGGGAGATGCGCCCCGCTTCGGATCCGATCCGCGACAGGCGGTAGGCTTCCTCGGCGGACGCCACCCCGGCATCGGCGGCGGAGACCCGGCTGACGGAGGCGGCGAGCCGCGCCCGCGCCGCAGCGCGATCGGCCTGGGCTTCCTGACGGGCGCCGAGAAGCCGCGCATCCGCCGCCCGGAAGTCCGCTTGCGCCGCGTCGATGTTTCCGCGGTTCCGATCGAACAGCGGCAGCGGCATGCTGAGGCCGAAAGTCAGCGCCGTCGCGTCTTCCATCTCATAGCGACGGATGCCGACGCTGGCGTTGATGTCCGGGCGCGAACGGATCCGCTCCACGTCGATCCGGCGTTCGGCTGCCGCGCGTTGAGCCTCGGCGACGCGAACGGTCGGCGCATCCGCCGGCGCCGCAAAGGTGGCGGCTGGCGCGAGGTCTAGCAGGCTGGCCTCGATCGTCGTCACCGGCGCCGCCAGCATGGCGATTGCGGTCAGCCGCGCGAAGGCCGCGTCGCGCTCCGCGACGGCCTCATCCCGCGTGGCGCGCGCCGCAGCCGCTTCGCTTTCACCCTGAATGCCGCGCAGCAGGGGCTCACGGCCTTCCTCAACGAGAACCAGGGCGGCCCTCGCATCGGCGATGGTCAGGGTTAGGCTTTCCTCGGCGAGGACGGCCCGCCGTTGAGCGGCTTCCGCATCGGCATAGACCTGCGCGAGCCGTCCGGCGGCGTCGATGATGGCGAGGTCCCGTTGCAGGGCCGCGGTTCCGGCCTCGGCGCGGGCGACATTCACCCGAGCGGTCCGGCGGCCCCAGAGCTCGAGGTCCTGACTGATCGACAGGGTGGTTTCGGCATTGGCGTAGCCCGAGAAGGGCCCCGTACCGAAAGCGTTCTCGGCGTCGAGGGCGATTGTTGGATTAGGCCTGACACGGGCCTGGCGGACACGCGCTTCGGCGGCGTCCGACAGGGCGCCGGCTTCCAGGGTGGCCGGGGTTTGATCGAGCTGGGCGAGCAGCTCGGCGAACGACGGAGCGGGGTCAGCCCAAGCGGGACTGGCCAGTACGGCCGCGAATGCGGCCAGCGCGCAGCCGACCGCGAAACGCGGCGGCTTGCAATATGACGGAGGCATGATTCATCTTCCAGAAATTTGACACGAGATCGCGCGCACGGAGGCGCAGACGTCGGGTCAGACTCTGGGAGGGCGCTTCAGGCCGTCGGGCGAGATCGACGACGGAAAATCACTCGAGGGGAAGGCGTGAACCGGCCGCGCGTGGATCTGCATCGCGATGTCGTCGGCGACATCCGCGCGGGCGGTTCCGTTGTGATGGCAGTGACCGTGGCTGCAGATTCCGTGCCCACCGCCAAGGTCGTCCTGGTCGCCATCGCCTGCATCCTGACCGACAACGACGTGAGCCGAGGGCATTTCAGGGGCGCAGGTCGCGGCGTCAGCGATCGGAGCGACGAAAAACACGGCCGCGACCAAGGTCACAGCCAGAATCAGTCTTGCCCATGTCGCCATTGACCAGGTCATCGCGGACTGAATACTTTTATTCGGCCGAAGGGGCAATCTGTTACACAGTCCGGTCGCTGCGACGGTTTGGCCGCCCCGTTTGCTGACCTCACCACGCGAGCGATTGATGCACGCCGGACAGTCCAGCCGCGGCTTCCCGCGCGGCGCTGCAAGCCGGTCCGTCTCGCCCTCTGGACGCGCCGCCTCATACGCGGGCCGCTCGGCTCTCCTGCAGCGCTTGCAGCAGGATGGACAGGGCGGCATGCAAGAAGACGGCTCCGAGCAGCGCGCCGGCCAGCAAATCGGGCCAGCGCGCCCCCGTCAGCCAGACAAGACCGCCGGCGGCGGCCACGCCGAGACTGTGAACGAGATCGTTGCGGGTGCAGAGCCAGACGGAGCGGACATTCGCGTCGCCTTCGCGATAGCGGACCAGCAGCAGGGCGGCCACGAGGTTGGCGGCGAAGCCAAACAGGCCGAGACCGGTGATGACGTATCCCTCGGGCGGCTGGCCCGAGACGGCTCGCCAGACGGCGTAGCCGAAGACGGAGACAGCCATGAGAACCAGGCTCAGGCTCTTGAACATCGCCGCCCCGGACCGCACCCGGACCGACCGGCCGATCACCCACAGACTGATGGCGTAGGTCGCGCTGTCAGCCAGAAAGTCCATAGCGTTGGCGGCCAGGGCCGCGGAACCCTGAACGACACTGCCGGCGACGATGGCGGCGAAGCCGATCAGGTTGATGGCGATGACAGCGACCAGAATGCGACGATAGGCCGGGGAGGCCCCGTCGAATTTGACCACTTGACCGCAACAGCCGGACGGGGCCGTCGAGCAGGAAACCGGGGTGTCGTGTGCGCTCATGCCCGTCTTCTGCACCCTCTAGCCACTAGAGGGTCAAGCGCCTATTTTATCGTCATGCCCACCGTCTCATCGCCCACTCGTTCCATCGGCCGTTTGTCCGCGGCGACTGGCGTGAAGGTCCCGACCATCCGCTTCTACGAGCAGATCGGCTTGCTTCCGCCCGCCGCGCGCAACAAAAGCGACTACAGGGTCTATGACGAACCCGCCTTTCGTCGCCTGTCCTTCATTCGTCATGCCCGCCAGCTCGGGTTCGAGATCGACGACATTCGAGCACTGCTCGATCTCACGGATGAACCGGAACGGCCCTGTGGGGACGTCAACCGGATCGCCGAACGCCAGCTCGCGGCCGTCGATGCCAAGATCGCGGGCCTGCAGGCTCTTCGCACCGAGCTTTCGCGGATGCAGGTCGTGTGCGCCGGCGGACGCGTGTCGGACTGCCGGGTGATCGAGGCGCTCAGCGGGGCTAGCGAGCCTTCCGCCGAAACGTCGATGAACCGGTCGGCCGGCTCCCAGGCCCAGTGAAGGCGGGATAGGATCGCGCGCAAACTCTCGCGCGAACGCGACGTTCGTTTCTTCCGATTGCCGAGGGTTTACAACCGCTCAAGTAAGTCGCGCACTGCCAGTAGCGGCTGTTCTCGCGACGATACATATGAAGCTTGCCGTCCATGAGGGAGTGAGACACCGGCACATGACCCTCCTTGCCGCGTGCGGAAACTGCGTAAGACATGTGCAAGCTCCAAACCCTCTCAACCGTTTGTTTTGGATGCGTAAATCTACAGTATAAGGTTAAGCCTAAACTTCGAAAAGGGATCTCAGGCCAGGCGGTTCAGGAAGTACTCGTCGTCCCGGAGACCTTCGACCGCGAACACGCCGTCGACCCGCCGCCCGTCGGGCGTCCGGCGAATATGGACGATCCGGTCGACGGCCTGGGCGATGGCGCGACGAGACGGCCCGGCGACGACCTCGGCGATCAGGTCCTCAACCCGACGGAGCACGTCCTCGGCCGAGTTGGCGTGCAGGGTCGACAAACCGCCCGGATGACCGGTGTTCCAGCTCTTCAGGGTCTCCAGCGCAGCGGCGCCGTCCCGCATCTCCCCCACGACGATCCGGTCCGGTCGCATGCGCAGGGAATCGCGCACCAGATCGGCGACACCGATCGGGACGGGGGCGCGGCGTGTCAGAACGCTGACGACATCCCAGGCCGAGCACTGGAGTTCGGGCGTGTCCTCGATCAGGAAGACCCTGTCCGAGGCGAAGGCCGGCTCGGCGAGGACGGCGTTCGCCAGGGTCGTCTTGCCCGATCCTGTCCCACCGGAAATGAGGATGTTGCCGCGCTCGACGACGGCGGCCTTCAAGGCCTGGGCTTGGGCCTCTGTCATCACCCCGGTCCGCACATAGTCAGCCAGAGACCAGATCGCCGCCGGGCTTTTGCGGATGGAGAAGGCCGCCGCCCGGACCACGGGCGGCAGCAGACCCTGAAACCGTTCGCCTGTCGTGGGAAGCACGCCGGACAGGCGTGGCGTCTCCCGCGCCACCGTCTCTCCCACGTAGTCAGAGATCAGTTTGATGACGCGCTCGCGCGCCTCAGGCTCCAGCACCACGCCGGTGTCCTCCCGCCCCCTTCCGCTCCGGTCGAGGACGACGCGCCCGTCCGGATTGGCGAGAATCTCCACCACGCCCGGATCAATCAGGGCTTCGAGTATGGCCGGGCCCAGGGCATGCCTCAACGCCTCAAGCTTGCGTTCCGCCACGATGGGATGAACGGCCATCAGTGCGGCGTGTCGAAGGATCGTGGCTCCTCAGCCGTCTCTGTTCCAGCCTCGCGGTCAGCGCGTCCGGCCACAATGCGTGCCGCCGTAGCGTCAAGCAGGCGTTCGATGCGGCGGTCCACCGCCGCCTGAACCGTCGGATCCTGATCCACGACCGCATCCGGCAGTCGCAGGAAGAAGGCGCGGGCGACCTCGATCAGCAACTCCTGGATGATCTGCATGTCGCGCGCCGTGGACCGCATATGGTCGCGCAGGGACCGTTCGAGACGAAGCAGCCGGTCTTCGGGATCCGCCAAGGGTGATTTCAGCAGTCCGCGCGAAATGGCGCGGCCAGCCGCCTGGCTGAGCGGGATCCGGCCGGTGCGGGCCTCCCGGTTGAGCGCCGTCGCGATCCTGGGATCGGTGAGATAGACCTGCACACGGCTGGTCTGGGCATGGGTCCTGGCCATCATTTCGGTCCTTGCAGCTGATCGAGCACCGCCTGCTGGGCGGCCATTTCCTGGGCGACCTTGCCGTAGATGTCCGCCGCCCGGGCCGTCGCCTTCCGGTCATCCATGGCGGCGGCCACCTCCTTGAACAGGGGCAGGCTCGCTCCGGCGTCCTCTCCCAGCCCCCGCCGCCCGGCCCAGGGATGGCGCCGCTGGGGCGGCGCATCCACGCGGCGGCTCTGATCGGGCGGGGAATGGTCCGCCCGACGCCGGAAGGGCTGGCTCCGGTCGTACTGAAGCTTTTGCGTGCGCAACGGGCGATGTCCGGCGATGAACACCAGCTGCTGGTCGTCCGGCAGCGCCCTTATCTCGCCGGGCTCCAGCAGAGGACGCTCGGTTTCGGCGCGGGAGACCGAACTTCGCCCCGCGCCGAACCCGGCCGGCGCGCTGCGGCTGATGCGGACCTCGGTCACCGATCCGGTCAACCGCGAGACCTTGTCCTGGGTCAGGGGATCGAGCGCCGAGAAGGCGGTGTAGACGGCGCAGTTGTCCAGGATGGTGTTGTGCTGACCATAGGTCTCGACGATGTCGTTGAGAGACTGGGCGACGAACATCGCCTTGATCCCGTACCCGCTCATCAGCCGCAGCGACTTTTCAAAGAATGCCAGCCGGCCGAGCAGGGGAAACTCGTCCATCACCATCAGAAGCCGGTGACGCTTGTCCCGACCGGTCGCATCCTGCTTCTCGTTCGCCGTCAGCGACTGTGCGGCGGCGTAGAACAGCAGCCTGACCAGAGGGCGCAAGGCCGCCGAATCGGCCGGCGCTACCTGGACGTAGAGGGACAGGGGCGCCTTGGCGCACATCAGGTCTCCCATGGAGACATCCGACGCCGACAGCACGCGCTCGACATCCTCGCCCACCAGCCATTTAAGGTAGGAGCGCGCCGTGCCCTGGACCGAGGTCCGGAAGCGGTCATGCATGGCCGCATAGCCTCGCACCGCCGTGCGAATGAAGGGATGGGTCTCGGGTTCCCCGCCGGGTCCGGGGCGGTGAAGCGTCCTGAGCATCACCTCCGCCGCGTCATCGAGATCGGCCAGCAGTTCGCGCACCGTCAGCAGCGACTTGTCGTCGTCCGCCGCCGTGTAGAGGACATGCAGGATCACGGCCTCCAGGATTTCGGACGCCGCCTTGTCCCAGATCGCCTCCTCATCACGTGTCCCGCCGGGGTCGGACAGTATGGCGACCAGCCGCTGGACCTGAGCGAGTACGCCGGGGCCAGGCCGGATTTCAGCCAGCGGATTCCACCGGGCCGAGGCCGGATGCCTCGGATTGAAGAACAGGGCATGGGAGAAGGCGGATCGCCAGCCGGCCGTGACCGTCCATAGTTCACCCTTCGGATCATGGACCAGGACGCTTCCGCCCCACGACAGGAGGGTGGGCACGACATGCCCCCTGCCCTTGCCGCTGCGGGTGCCGCCCGTCACCAGGGTGGGCCTGAGATCCGCCGTCGCCAGCCTGCGCCCTTTCAGAATGCCGATGACGGCGCCGTTCCGCGCCAGAAGACCGGCCTCACGCGCCTCCTTCAGACCGCCCCATCCCCGGACCCGCACCGGCGCCCGGTCGCCGGCCAGGACGCCGATCGCGAGACCGCCCACGCCGCCAAGCAGGATGAGCGGCGAGATCCGCACCATCACGGCCTGCACCGCCTCGCCGAATTCGAGCCGCCACAGGATGATCGACCAGGGCGGATAAAGGGCGAAGTCCGCATTGAGGCGAAGCGCCGGTCCCAGGGCGGGCGCCCAGCGGTAGGTCCAGGCGAACGCCTCCGTCGCGACCTGCAGGCCGACCAGAACGCCAAGCGTCAATCCGATGAAGCGCCAGACCATCTCATTCGACACGAGGCGACGGGCCTCGCTCCGCTTCGGCTTCCAGGATCAACAGGGGCGCCGCCTCGATGCGGCGCTGGTGATAGGCGGTCAGAGCCTCGGGCAGATCCGCGCCGGAGGTTTCGAACAGGTGGACGATGGCCACCTGCTCCGCATCAAGGTCCCTGAACAGCCGCCGTTCGGCGGACACCAGCTGGACCAATTGGCGACAGACCCGCTGAAAGGCGTCCGCCAGGGCGGCGTTGCCGGTGCTCTGCACCGCCCGAAGCATGTGATCCGCCAGGTCCCGTTCAGCCTGGTCCGCACCGTTGAGCCCCTGTTCGCGTCCTCGGGTCTGCCCCGCACGGGTCAAGCTGTTGACGACGCACTGCAGCCGGAAGGCGAACCGGTCCCGCACGATCGCCGGATCCAGGCGCGGCGCGAGGAAACCGCCCATCGGCGCCCGTTCGATGAGGCCGTAGCCGCACAGCCAGACCAGCGCTTCGCGCACCGGCGTCGTCGACAGCTTCAGCCTTCGGGCCTCCTCCAGGATGACCACGGGGCTTCCCGGCACATAGACGCCCTGCTCCGCGCGTGTCCGCAGGCTCTCCAGCGCCATCATGAAAGGGTCGCGTCTGCGGGTCACGGTCGTCTCCCCCTGCAAGGGAGACTTTTGGCGACCCTGCTCTTCCCCGCCAGAGCAGAGGGCGGAAATCCGACCCGTGCGCCGCAAATCGACACGGGTCACGACAGAATGCGCGTCGGAGCGCGCCGCTTTCTGTCGCACGATCCGGGTTTCTCGCCGCACGTTCGGGTTGAACGGTTGATCCTGCGCCGCTGTGGCATCACGATGGTTCGCAGACAGGCAGGGATGGGGGCGGATGGCCAGCTTGGCGCCGGAGCAGATGCGTGACAGCCAGTTGCTTTCTGCGGCCGTGAAGCTGGTGCGTCGATCCCGAGGCCTGTCGACCCGTCAGGTGGCCGCCGCCATGCATATGTCCCTGCGGACCTATCAACGGTTCGAAGCCGGCGCCACGCGGGTCAACTTCGACCACATCCACCGCTTCGCCAGGGCGACGTCGAGCGACCCCTACAGCCTGGTGATGTCCGTCATGATCGGCTCTTCCCGATACGCGCGGAACACGGCGGACAACATGCTGTCGACCGTCCTGGTCGTCGGGGTCCAGAACCTCGAGAAGGCGCTCGGCGACCGGATCGCCCAACTGGACACCCGCGCCCTGGTCAGCGGCGTGGCGGCGCTGTTCGACGGCTTTGCCGCGCAGGTTCTCGACGTCGATCCGGCCGAGGAATGGCTGAGCAAGGGACAGGACGAGCTCGCCGCCAGACGGCCGAAGCCGGGCCGCTGATCCCAAATATACTCCAGATATAGCTTCTTTGCCGGTTCCTCCCGGCGCTCACTGGCCTCGCCACATCCGTGGCGATCAAACCAGGAGAGAGTGATGACGACGTTCAAACTTCGCCTCGTCGGCTTCGGCGGCGCCAAGGCGCTGACGCGTGACGGGATGGGCGAGCGGTTCATCGAGACCGACGTCTACGACAGCCTCTATCCGCCCGCCGGTTGAGGAACTGCGGGCGGACGCCGACGGCGCCCGCCCGCAATCCTCACCGCAAGATGCGTCCAATATAAGGGAGGGTTGAGAACGTCATGGAGACGGAACTCTGGTGTGCGCCGAACATCCATCTGGCGGAGGTGGACGACGACATCGTCGTGCTCGACGTGACCGCTGATCGTTACAGTTGCCTTCCGGATGCAGCGTCCGTGATCCACCTGATGGCCGGAGGGGCCATCGTCACCCACGAGTCCATCGCCGAAGACCTGGTGCGGGCCGGCCTCGCAGCGCCCAGGCCCCCGCAGACGCCACGACCTCTGCCGGTCTCCCCACACAAGGAAGCCTCCACATCACCGCGCCCCCGGCGTTCAGACATCATGCGGGCAAGCCTCTGTCTGATCACCGCAACCCTGGCGTTCCGGGGCCGGTCCTTCGCTTCGCTTGTGGAGCCAGGCCGACGTTCATCAATCTTGACCGCCCGGCCAAGCGACGTGCGGCTCGCCTATCTGATCGGGGCGGCCCGCAAGGCCCGTCCCTGGATACCCTTTGAAGGTGAGTGCCTCCAGCGCGCCTTTCTGCTGCGCGCCTTCCTGGCCAATCGGGGCATCGCGGCGAACTGGGTTTTCGGCGTCCGCACCAAACCCTTCGCCGCCCATTGCTGGCTTCAGATCGGCGACGTCGTCGTAGGCGACCGGCTGGAACGCGTGAACCTCTACACCCCGATCATGGTCGCCTGACCATGGGCGACTACCTTCTTGTCTGTTGCACAAGCCGAGCCGAAGCCTCCGGAAGGTTGTCAGCCGAACTGCGGCAGCGGGCGCAAGAAGCAGGCTGCAGTATCCGCGATCTGAACGCCCATGCCTGGCTGGCGGTCCGCGGACCGCATCCGCCGAAGACGCTCCTGGTCGGCGCCTGGATCCTGGTCGGCGATGTTTTCCACCGTCGGTCACCCGATCTGCCCTGGACCTCGCCCGACGATCCCTGGGCCTTCGAGCGTAAGATGACGGCTCGCTTCTGGGGCCGGTTCATCGGCGTTCGGTTCTCGGGCGACCAGCTTTCAGCCCTGTTCCGTGATCCATCCGGAGCGATGGAATGCGTGGCGTGGACCCAGGAGGGCCTCACGCTCGTCTGCTCATCGGCGCCGGACTGGCTTCTCGAGCGCCTTCGGCCGCCCTGGCGCATCAACGTCCGCCGCCTCGCCCAGGCGCTGCATGACCCGGTGGCGACCACCGGGTCGCTCTTCATCGACGGCCCCGTCGCGCTTGAGCCCGGGGCCGTGCAGCCCCTTCCCCTGGACGAACCGCCAGAAGCGGTCTGGCGGCCTGCGGCATTCGCCCGGCGCAGTCTCGACCGCCCCCCTCCGATTGAAGAGGCCGCCTCAGATGTTTGTGCCGCGATTGATGAGGCCGTCTCAGGCCTGGCTGGCGCTTCGGGACCGATCGCCTCCGAGGTGTCCGGAGGTCTGGATTCCAGCGTTGTGGCCGCCAGTCTGGTTCACTGCGCGCCCGGCGCTGTGCATCTATGGCTCAATCTTTACGGAACGACCCCGGAATCGGACGAACGCGTCTATGTCGCGGCCTTGGCGCGGACGTTGAACATCGCCCCGACTTCCGTGCCGCATGCAGCTGGCGTCTTGTCGGAGACGGGGCTGAACGCCATTTCGCGGGGATTCCGGCCTGGCCTCAATGCGCTCGACCGCCCTCACAATATGGACTGGGCGCGTCGCGCGACGGCCGCGGGCGTGACGGCGGTGATGACCGGCAAGGGTGGAGACTCCATTCTACTGCAGAGAGCGACCGCCGACATCTTCGACGACCTCTGGCATGCCCATGGCTGGCGGGCCCTTCTGGCGCCCGATGTGCTCGAACTGGCGGCCGCCAACGAGATCTCGATCTGGTCCATGATCCAGCAAGCGCGGCGGCGGGCCCGCGAACCTTACCATCCGCCCGCGCGCAGCCATCCTCTCCTGTCACCGCTGAGCTCGCCCCCCGCCCGCCATCCCTGGCTGACCGGATGCGAAGCCTTCGGTCCGGCCAAGGCCTTCCAGATCGCCGGCGTGGCCGACAACGTCTCGCGGCACGGGCCTTCTGCACTCACCGACGCCGTGGATGTACGCCACCCCCTGTGCGCCCAGCCCGTGATCGAAGCCTGCCTCGCGCTGCCGACGCCGCTTCTCACGATCGGCGGCCGGGATCGCGGCCTGGTCCGGCACGCCTTCCGTGACCGTCTGCCCGTCGAGATCCTTGAACGCCGTTCAAAAGGCGACATGACCCGGGTCTATGGCCGGATGATCCTTGAAAGCCTCGATGTCCTGAAACCCTGGTTGATCGATGGACGCCTGGCGGCCCTGGGCCTCATCGACCGCAAGGCCGCCGAAACCGAACTCGACCGGGACACCCTTGTCTGGCGTGGAAGATTCTCGACCATCATGGTGGCGGCGGCGTTCGAGGGATGGTTGCGGGCCTGGGAGCGTCGGCTGGGGCCGGCGGGCTGATCTCATCCGGTGCAAGCGTTTCGTCGAGCCAGTCAAAGATCTGATTGTAGCGATCACGTATATTGGCCGGGCTCCAGAAGGTGTGATGTTCGCCCCAGTAGGTGATGAGCCGGACCCGTCCGCCTTGGCGCAGCCGGGCGCTGAACACCCGCTCGGCCTGATTCATGGGTGTGAAATCCATGTCGGCCGTCAACAGCAGGACAGGCGCCGTGATCCGATCTGTCAGCAGATAAGGACTGGCTGCGGCATAGGCGTCAGCCGCGACCCAGGGCGGCGCCCCCATGCCCCCCTGCCCGACCTCGGTCCAGCCCTGGGCCGCCCGGAACAGAGCGCCGTCCTCAGGCTGAATGCGAGTTCCTGGATGAAGCTCGCCCCAGAACCCTGACAGATCGCTGAGCGCCGAGGAGGCGATGTAGGATCGGTAACGCGTCGAACGGGCCGCAATCTGCAGCGCCGCATAGCCGCCGAAGCTGTGCCCGAAGATCGCCATGCGGTCGCCGGGAAGCTCCGGGTGCGCCGCCAAGGCGGCGTCGACGGCGAGATCAACGCTGCGAAGGAAGACCTCGCCCCGCCCTTCCGCCGGCGCGTCTCCCGGGATGGAGGGGCTGAGGACGGCGAAGCCGGCGGCGGCGAGAACCTGAGAGCGGACCCCCGTCATGAGGTTCAAGGGATCATACCAGACCAGGGAATCCGTCGATCCGGGATAGATTCTGACGATCAGCCCCCTGACGTCTCCGGTTCTCGCGCCGGCGGGCAGAAACAGCCAACTCAGGGTCGGACGGCCCTGATGATCCAGATGCGGCACGGGAACCGGCTCGATCAGGGTCACGTCCGTCAGGTCCATGTTCACGCCGTCCAGGCGCTCATCCCCGGCGGCTGTCCGCAGATGCAGGCTTTCCGAAACGCCTGTGCGGTCCACAACGAGGGTGGCGACAGGCGAGGTGGCGAGGACGCGGACATCCGTGCCTGAGCCGGAGCCGAGACGCCGCTCGCCCCCCTCCCCCGTCAGGACGAGGTGTTCGCCTTCTTGGTCCGTCGCCACGGTCCAGGTCTGCCGCGGGGCTTCGTTCGACGCCAGCCGCGTCACCTGCTCCTGGTCACCGACCGTCGCCTGTCGAACGGTCAGGTCGTCTGACGTGACGCGGCGAAGGCCCGCCGCGCTCGCGGACCATAATCCGCCGTCTGCGAAGATTTGGACAGCGTCGGGTCCCGCCATCGCGATCCGGTTCGGAACCACTGTCAGCGAGGCCGTCAGGACCTGTGGCGGCCCACCCGGCGAGAACAGGCGCCAGTCGAACCGTCCGCCGTCTTGCGGACGCGCGTAAAGGACCGGTGCGCCGCCGATCCAGTCGGCCCGGACGCCCGCCACGATCTCCTTGTCTGAACCCGGCGTCAGGCCGGAGATGTCCGTCATCACCACGCCTTCCGCAGTGACCTGCGCCAGACCGCCCCCGGTCCAGGCGGCGCCGTCCGGGCGGGCCCAGACCAGAACCGCACGTGAGTCCGCCGACCACCGCAGCAGATGCGGAGCGATGTCGCGGTCATCCATCGGCCGCGCAACCGATCCGCTGTCCAGACCAACGACGCTCAGCCTCTGCCTGTCAGCATTGTCGCCCTGGATGAGCGGGCCGGCCGACAAAGGCGCTCCTTCGCCGCTCGAGACAATCGCCGCCTGGCGTCCATCTGGTGAGATCGAAAAGTCGGTGATCCGGCCTGACGCCAGCGTGCTTCGCTCACCCGTCGCCAGATCCAGCATCACCAGGGCGCCGGGCGGTGCGGGCGTTTCCGTGCTCACGACGCCGCTGCGCCCGTCGATGATCGTTCGGGAGGCTTCCCGTCCAAGCGCCGTGCGCTCCCAGGCCTCAGCCGTCCGGGGCGGGCCGCCGCCGTCGAGACGCAGGGTCGCCGGAAGGCTGTGATCGGGCCGGACCATCAGGACCACCCTGTCGTCCGACACCCATTGGGCGGCAGCGCCTCGTCTCGGCGTTTCGGGAGTCAGGCCGGTCCATTGCACCGAGCCGTCACTCATGGACACCACCCCGAATTCATAGGTTTCGTCCCGCATCCTCGAAATCAGAAGCCGGGCGCCCGACGGCGAAAACGCCACCCTTTGAAGGCCGGGGCCCTCTCCAGGCAGAAGCCGTCGGGGCGGCGTCGCCGGACGGGCCAGATCAACCAGCCAAAGGTCCATGATGGTCCAGGTCGACCGGTGGGCGAATTGGAAGCGTTCAATGGAGTCGTAGGCCCCCCGTTTTTCGTAAACCGCCCAGCGTCCATCGGGCGAGATGGCGGCTCGTCCGAACGACTCCAGAGAAACAATGTCCTCCACCGTCAGGGCGCGGGGCTCTTCGGGCATCTGCGCCTGCGCGGCAGAAGAAAGAAGGCAAGCGACCGCAATGGCCGCCTGGATGAGGCGGGTGAGCATCTTCGACATGGGCCGCCCTCACCAGCGCCGGGTGAGTTGAAGCGAGACGACCCGACCCAACAGGCTGGCTTGACCCGCGTCGAAACCGTAGCCGGTCGGAGCGTCGTAAAAGGGCGGGTCCTCGTCGAGAAGGTTCTGCACGCCAAGCGTCAGTAGCAACCCGGGTGACGAGCCGGGATCCAGGCTCCAGTTGAGCTGGGCGTCGAGGGGATTCCAGGCGCCGATGCGGGTTCCAAGCCGGTCCTTGTAGCTATCGACATGGGTCCAGTGAAGGCTGACGTCGAGGTCGCCCCGGGACAGGGTCACGCCGGACCGCATGCGCAGCGCCGTGGGATAGCCGATCAGACCCGCCACCTGCCGGACTGGCGCCGTCGGCGTCGGCTGGGTTTCATAATCAAGGATCCAGGAGGCCGAACCGTCCAGGGTCAGGCGACCGTCTCCGATCGCCAGTCCGTAGCGGCCTGACAGATCCAGGCCTCTCACCCGGACGGCGCCGGTGTTGACCCACCGGGAATCCACCACGGCCCCATAGGTGTTCATCGGATACAGCGCTGAGAAACCCGGAAGGCCGGCGTAGCTTTCAATGAGGGCGAGATCCGCCGGGTTGGCCGCCGGATTGATGAAGGTGACGAACGGACTGAGCACAGGGTCCGACAGGGCCGCTCTGGCGTTCTCGCTCACCGGCCGGGCTATCCGGTCTGAGAAGCGGGTGTCGAAATAGTTGAGACTGAACACGGGCCCGTTTCGCGGCCTGTAGTCGAATCCCAGGGTGAAGGTTTCGGACGTTTCAGGCTTCAGATCAGGATTGCCTCCGACCAGCAGCAGGGACAGGACACGCGCGCCGTCGGCCTGAGTCAGGAAGGTCGCCCCGACGCCGGCCTCGTCGAAAAGCTGGGGCAGCGCGCCCGCCCGGAAGGAGGTCCCCCAGGACGCCCGGACGCCGAGGCTGTCGATCGGCGACCAGATCACGCCAATCTTGGGATTGGTGGTCGTGCCGAAGTCATCATACTCCTCAAACCGGCCGGCCACAGAGAGGTCCAGGCTACGAACGCCGCGACGGGCGTTATCCGGGCCGACCAAGGGAATCCTCGCTTCGGCGAAGACGGCCGAGATCGACCTCTCCCGCCTGGGCGTGAAATGAAACGTCGGCGTTACGGTCCCCAGGAAGGTGACGCCCTCGGTTTCGAAGCTCTCCTTGCGCCACTGGGCGCCGACAGCGATATCGATATCGCCGCCCGGCAAGCGCATCACCGGCCCCTGGACCAGAAGATTGGCCGAAACGGCGCGGCTCTGGTTGTGCACTAGGCCATAGCCGACGCCGACGAAATCGAGGACAGCGCGCGAATTCGCGGAACCATCCCCGAACAGGTTGAAATAGCCGTCCGTCGCCGCCCGGAACGGCGTCGCCGGATCGTCCGGAATATTGCCGAGCGCCTCGCTAAGAAAACGGGTGTTCACCCGGTTGGAGTTGCCGAAATCGGCCCGCTCCTCCGCCCCCGCCAGATAGGCGTCCACGGACCAGTCAGCAGAAAGGTCGTAGCGGGCGCCGAGGGTGGCGCCGAGGCTCCTGGAGCCGCCGTGACTTCGGGATGGTCCGAAATCCCGGGCGAAGGAATAGCCTATGGTGTGGGACGCCGCCCCCGTCGGAGAGACGAACCAGGGATTGGCCTGGGTGACCGTGAAGACCCCCGAGGGGGCGGCCACGGCCAAATCGTGGGTTCGGTCGTTGTACCGCAGGTCCGCCGTGATCTCGAGCCGGTCCCCGATCGACTGGCTGAGACGGCCATAGGCGCTGTGCCGTTCGATCGTCGGCAGAAGATCGACCCCGAGCGCGAGCGCCTGAAGATTGGCCTCCCCCGCCGCGAAGTCCGCCGGCCCCTGGGCGCTTCCGCTGGCGTTGGGACGGATCGCATAGAGGGATTCATAGGCCGAGGTCGCGGAATTGAAGGCCAGGATGTTGCCGGGCGCGCTGTAGAAATTGCGGTGGTCGGTTCCTCCGAAAGGGCGCAGGTCTCCATCCGCCGTGTAAGGACGGTCATAAGCGCTGAGACCGTTGCTGGTCTGATATTCATAAGCGACATAGGCCGCACCGGAGGACCAGCTGCGGCCGGCCAGATGCGAAATGATGATGTCCTCGGCCCCGCCCTCGGCCGCCGAAACCCGCACCCGGGTTTCCTGGCCATCGAAGGCGCGCCGCATGATCACATTGACGACGCCGGCCACTGCGTCCGCACCGTACAGGGCGGAAGCCCCGTCGAGCAGCACATCAACCCGCTCGACGGCGGCGGACGGCAAGGCGGAGATGTCCGTGAACTCAGCCCGCGATCCGGTGCCCGCCAGACGCCGGCCGTTGATCAGAACCAGGGTCGAAGCCGGACCCAGGCCGCGCAGGTTCACCCCTGTGGCGTAGACATTGTTCGATGCCCCCAGTTCGGCGTTCGCCGCCTGCACGATGGGCGTCGCCGACCCTGCATAGTTCTGGGGCAGTTCGGTAAGCATCTCCGCCACCGTGCCCCTCCCCCGGCGGTCCATGGCCTCGCGATCGAGAACGATGACCGGAGACGCCAGGTCACCGGACCGCCTCAGCAAGGTCCCGGTGACGATCACCTCCTCGAGCTGCGTCACCGCCTCGGGGCGTCGCGGGCTCTCGGGCCGACGAAGCACGATCACGCCGGGCCGGGTCTGCGACCATGACAGGCCCGACCCCGCCAACAGCCGGTTCAGGGCGTCGGCGGGTGTATATCGGCCATGAAGTCCCGCCGTCCTGAGATCGGCGACGAGCGATCCCGAGAAGAAGATCTGCTGGTCCGACTGGGCGGCGAACTGCTGGAGCGCATCGCCCAGGGCGCCGGCCGGTATGTCGAACTCACGCGCGTCCTGGGCGCAGGCCGGTGTGCCGAAGGCGGCGACGCAGGCGACAAGCGCGCTGCAGGACAGAAGGCTCAAACGATTCATGGTGCGGGCTCCCCCCGACGCGACACAGCGTCAGAGATTAGACCGTTGAGCCCCGGGCCAACCCCGGAGCCCACTCTCGATTATTTTTCCGCGGTCAGACGAACGGCGCCGTCCCGCCCGGGCGACGCCCTGAGGTCCAGGGCGGCGGCTGCGGCCGAGACAAACGCCTCGCGATCCCCTGTCCGGAACACCCCGTTGACCGATTCATTCTCCAGCGCGGGCGCATCCAGTTCGATCTTGTCCGTCAGATAGCGGTTCACCTCGAACACGGCCTGGCGCAGCGGCGTGTCCCGGAACACTACCCGTCCCTCGGCCCAGCTTGTCGCCGAAGCGGTGTCGACCGCCGTCGTGCGCACCTCCGCGCGGGTTACCCGGGCCTGATGACCGGCGGCCATGCGCTCAGCCCCCCTGCCCTCCCCGCCTGTCACATCCACGGCGCCGGACACAAGGGTCACCCTGACCTCGCCCCCTGCTTCCCGGCGCACATCGAACACCGTGCCCACCGCCCTCACCTGGGCCGCGCCAGCGTCCACCACGAATGGCCGGGCCGTGTCATGCGCCACCGTGAACAGCGCCTGGCCCTGCTCCAGCGCAATGAGACGGCGGTCCCCATCGAAACGCACCCGCATGCGTGATCCCGTATCCAGCCGCACCGAGGACCCGTCGGCCAGTTGAACCACCCTCTGCTCACCCACAGCCGTCGCATAGAGATTGCGGCCGTCCGCCCACGACCAGACGCCCAGCGTCAGGGCCAGGCCCGCCCCGACGACGGCGATTCCGATGAAGACCCGTCCGATAGGCCCCGGCCGCCGACGCCCCGCCTTTCTGGACAGGGCGGCCTCCAGCGCGCTCACGATCTCCGGGTCGTTTTTCAAGGTCCCGGTGTCGGCCCACGCCTTTTCCACCCGTCGATAGGCTTCCGCGTTCGCCGCCGTCCGTCGCCAGACAAAAAAGGCTTCTATGGTCTCCGGACTGACGGGAGGCGCGCCAAGGCGGGCGTGCCAGGCGGCCGCTTCGGTCTCGGCGGTTTCAACCCGTGTTTTCGGGCCGGTCATGGCGCCACCATCTCTAGCGCCGAAGCTGGGCCGCGCAGTGAGCCAACGCCTTGGTCATCCGCCATTCCACCGTCTTCGGCCTGATCCCGAGCTGTTCGGCGATCTGACTGTTCGACAGACCCCCGAACCTCGATAGCACAAAAACATCCCGCAGAGGCTGCGGCAAGCCAAGGACCATCTGCCGTGTGAAGACGTCCTCGGTCTGGGCGGCCTGCTGCACCCCCCAGCCGTCCAGACGGGCGCAATGGTCGGCATAGGCCTCGTCCCGCTTCCGACGGGCGTAGCGGTCATTGGCCAGATTGGCGGCGATTTTCAGAAGCAGGGCCTTCGGATAACGGATCGCGCCAACGCCTTCATATGGCGTGAGCCTGAGCCACGTCTCCTGGATGATATCTTCAGCATCTTGCACGCCGTAACGATGCACGAGCCGAGCTCTAAGCCATGCGGAATAACGCTCATACACAGCAGCTACCGCTCGTCGTTCATGTTCCTGTAGGCCTTCAGTTCCGTAAGTCACGGACGATCTCCGTCGTGCATCAAAGCAGGCGAGTCAGGTGAACTCGCCCACTCGACGCTAATCCACGAAGCGAATGGTTACTATAGTGACTGGCACATAACGGCCATTTCCATGCGCCTGTGGCGATGGAGTTGCAGGCAAAATTTGGAAATGCAGTGCGACGGATTCGTCTGGCAAAGGGCCTAACGATCGAAGCGTTGGCGCAAGACGCGGGCGTTTCTTACAGCTACCTTGGTGAGATTGAGCGGGGGTTGAGAAACCCAACCCTAGCTGTCATCGGCGCCCTAGCCGAGGCTCTGTCGATAGACGCTTACCTGCTTCTTCGAGATTAAACGAAACAGGTTAGTTTCCCTGCTACTCGATCACTCTGTGTTGAGCCTGACGGACGACACAGCGCTGATATACACTATAGTAACTGGTTCAATTGCGGAAGTCCGGTGTGTTAGCCTCATGGGGCTCGCTGGCATTTTTGGACAGAATGTACGGACGGCCCGGCTCGCCAGGGGCGTTACGCTAGAAGCGTTCGCCCATGACGTTGGTCTTTCATACAGCTATGTCGGCGAACTTGAGCGAGGGCGTCGGAACCCCACTCTCAAAGTTGTCGAACGAATTGCGAAGACCCTAGGTATCGATCCGGTGACACTACTTATCGAAGGTGCTTAACAGCCCCGCGCTTGGGTTGCCTCTTGTATAAAAACACGTTTGGTGGGCAGCGCTGAGCAGACAGCTCGGACCATTTGGCATGATGGACGTCGTGGCGTTCTTCGGAAAGAATGTGCGGACGCTGCGAGAATTCGCAGACCCCTCGCAGGTAGAGCTTGCCTTCCGGGCGGGGATGAAACGCACCCATTTGAGCGATTTGGAACGCGGCGTCCGAAACCCTTCTGTTCGAGCACTCGGTCGATTGGCTGACGCATTGGGTGTTCCGCCTGCGCGTCTTCTGGCGAACTGATTGTCGGTGCGAGACTTCGTCCGCATTCACTGGCCTCCAGACAAAGCTCCGGTGTGTTAGCCCCACGGGGCTTGCTGGAGTTTTTGGACAGAATGTACGGGCGGCCCGACTGGCTAGGGGCGTCAAACCATCACCCAGCGCAGACATCTTCGTCATCAAACAACGCCTCGATAATGGGGCAGTCGGGCGTCGAGCCTTCGGCGCAGCGGGCCACCATGTCGGAAAGAACGCGCTCCATCGCTCGCAAGCTGATAATCTTGGAGCGAACATCGGTCAGGTGTACGGCGGCCACTTCGCGGGCTTCGGAACAGGGTCGGTCCTGCTCTTCCGCCAAGTTCAGCAAGGTTCGAACCTCGTTGAGCGTAAAACCGAGATCACGAGCGCGCCGAACGAAGTTTAACCGAAGGAGGTGGCCCCCGCCGTAGAGGCGGTGCCCCCCCTCGCTGCGAGCCGGCGCAGGGATCAACCCGATCCGCTCATAGTAGCGGACGGTTTCGATGTTGACGCCGGTGCGGCGCGACAGCACGCCGATCGCGAACTGCGGCGTCGTGTCACGCAGGGCCAATTTGTCCATCGCATTTAAAGCCCTTGTATCTGTAGTTACTACAGACCCTATCTTGCCTTCATCACCAAGTGAAGGAGTGCGCAATGGCCGCCTCAAACGGCATCGAAAACTCCAACGGAAACTCCGTGGCCCCTGTCGACAAGTCGCCCGGCCGTATGTGGCTGGTGGTTGCAGGCCTTGCTGCCGCGATCGGCGCATCGTCCTGTTGCGTTCTGCCGCTGGTGTTGTTCGCGCTCGGCGTCAGCGGGGCCTGGATCGGCAACGTCACGGTCCTCGCGCCCTATCAACCCTACTTCGTCGTTGCAGCGGTCGCATTCCTGGGTGTCGGTTTCTTCCGCGTCTATCGTCGTCCTCGCACCGCCTGCGCTGAAGACGGGACCTGCGCTCGACCGGGCTCCACCCGCCTGGTCAAGATCGCGCTTTGGGCGGCGACCGTGCTCGTCGCCATCGCCGTCGCATTTCCCTATGTTGCGCCGCTACTAATCGGCGCGTGAGTTCCTGGAGACAATGGCCATGACCCTTTCCATCCGCGCCGCCCTCGCAGTCGCAGCGGCTCTTTTCACCGCCGAAGCGGCCCAGGCCGCCGAACGCACGGTGATACTGGATGTCACCAACGTGTCCTGTGTGACGTGCGCCCCTATCGTTCGACGCGCTATTTCACGCGTTCCGGGCGTTACGGCTGTATCCGTGAGCCCTGGAGCCGCCGGACGGGCCGTGGCGACCGTGACCTACGACGACGTGCAAGCGACGCCGACGGTCCTGGCTCAAGCATCGACCAACGCAGGCTATCCCGCTCGCGTTCGGGCTAGTCAGTAACGGAAACCTCGGTTCGTTTTTGTGCGCGTCATCGACACGAACATCGGCGATGCAGTTGTAATTTCCTGACCAACCTCCCCGTTTCGGCCCTCCCGGTCCTCGCTCCGTCTCGGGTCGCCAGATCTGTTGGGCCGCCCAACGGCAGGCGCAAAATTTGAAAGCATCGAGCAGTATGAGTGAATGTTGCCCTCTCTCTCGGAACTCCGCTGAGACCTATGATCTGGTAGTGATCGGTGCTGGCTCAGCCGGTTTCTCGGCCGCTATTACGGCAGCCGAAGAGGGCGCGCGGGTAGCGCTCGTCGGCGCCGGAACGATTGGTGGGACCTGCGTGAACGTAGGCTGCGTGCCGTCGAAAGCGTTGATCCGAGCGGTGGAGCCCCTGCACCAGGCGCGGGCCGCAAGCCGTTTCGACGGCATTGGAGCCACCGCTGAAATTAGCGCCTGGTCCGAGGTGATCCGCCAGAAAGACCAACTGGTGAACGATCTGCGTCAGGCCAAATACGAAAATGTCCTGCAGGGCTACGACGCCATCACCTATTACGAAGGCGTAGCGAGACTCGTCGAGGGCGGCGTGGTGGTCGGCGATGTCCGGTTCACCACCGACAAGGTGATCATCGCGACCGGATCGCGACCGGCGATTCCTGCGATCGCTGGGATCGACTCTGTCCCCTATCTGACCAGCACGACCGCGCTCGAACTGGAGGTGCTACCTCAGTCCATGCTGGTGGTCGGTGGCGGATACATTGGAGCGGAATTGGCTCAGATGTTCAGCCGGGCGGGCGTGAGGGTCACGCTTGTGTGCCGGTCACGTCTGTTGCCGGAAGGTGAACCCGAGATCAGCGAGGCGCTGCAACGCTATCTATCAGACGAGGGCGTCACCGTCGTTGTTGGGGCGACCTACGAAGCTATCGCCCAATCCGAAACGGGGGTGTCGCTCAGCCTTACGCAGGGTGATAGCCGCAGACTGCTCACCGCCGAGCGCGTCCTCATAACGGCTGGCCGGGTCGCCAACTCGGACGACCTCGGTCTTGCCGAGTTGGGAGTCAGCCTCTCCGAAAACGGAGGAATCGTCGTGGACGACCGGATGCGCACAACCCGCCCCGGCACCTACGCCGTCGGTGACGTCACCGGGCGTGACCAGTTCGTCTATATGGCGGCCTACGGCGCCAGGCTGGCCGCCCGAAACGCCCTCAACGGCGACAGTCTGTCATACGACAACGGCGCCATGCCGGCGGTCGTGTTCACTGATCCCCAAGTGGCGACGGTCGGGCTCACGGAAGCCGCCGCTCGGGCGGCCGGGCATGATGTCCAAACCTCGATGATCACCCTAGATCACGTCCCACGCGCGCTCGCGGCCAGGGACACGCGCGGGCTCATCAAGCTGGTGGCGGATCGCGGGACGCGGCGCCTCCTTGGCGCGCACATTCTTGCGCCGGAAGGGGCCGACAGCATCCAGACTGCGGCGGTGGCCATCAAGTGCGGAATGACGGTGGAGCAGTTGGGCGACACGATCTTCCCCTATCTCACGACGGTCGAGGGCCTGAAACTCGCCGCGCTGACGTTTAATAAGGATGTCACCAAACTCTCTTGCTGCGCCGGTTGATATCCATGATGCCTTGCCCTCCTCTGCACCGCGTGTCGGTTGCTGCGTGCGCGATCCAGTGACACTGCGGTTTTGAGGGTCCGCTGCTTGTTAGCCTCAGACAGGTGCGGCCCTTTGGGCGGCCGGCGGGAGCCTGACACAGCGTCACCGGGCAAGATTCGCGTCTCGGCCCACCGCCAGTTGCGCCAAACCATTCGACAGCGGCGTCAACGTCGCTGACCGACCGGCCGTCAACAAGGCCGCGCCTGTCTTCAATCGCGCATAGTGCTCAACGCCGGAGCGGTCCCGGACGATCACCCAGGGCGCGGCGCCCGCCTCGTCATGAAACCCGCTCTTCACCACGACGCCCTTCACGACCTCCGCGCCGAGCGGCCACACGTCCCGCCCGCCTTCCAGACGCCTTTGGTTGAGGGTCCGGATGATGTCGCGCTTCGCCTGCAGGGTTCGAAGCCTGGTCTCCATCTCCCCGTCCAGCCGGTATCGCCGCCCGGACCTCACGGCCAGACCGAGGCCTTCCAGATGACTCAACCGGCCACGGGTCAGCGCCGCCCAGGCGTCATGAGCGCCCACGCCATCGGCGACCAGGCCGTCAGGCTCCACGGCCGCCAGAAGCCGTCGATCGAACCCCGTGAACCGATCAACCCGGGTCTCCTTCCAGATGCGCTTCTCGGCCTCGACCCGCGACAGGTCTCCGAGCCGCTCCTGGGCCGCCTCCTGGGCCCGCGCCCGAAAGCCGTAGCCCATGTAGTCCCGGGGGATCACCAGGTCGCGGCCATCGCCTCGCCGCCCCCGAACCAGAACGTGCGCGTGGGGCTGGTCGGTGTCGTAATGGCAGGTCGCTATCCAGCTCAGATCGGGCTCGCCCAGATCGGCCGCGACCCGGCCCATCACCTCACGGACATAGCCCTTGAGATCATCGATCCTGTCACCATGCTCCGGCGAGATGATGAAGCGGAAATGGTGCCGGTCCTCGTTCCAGCCCTCCGTCACAGCCTGCGGCCGGATCCCCTCTCCCTCGCGATCGAAGAACACCGGGTGCGCCCCGTCAACGCCGGCGCCCGAACGCCCCAGATAGACGACATGCTTGGCCAGGGCCGCCGCGCGATCCGCCCCGTTGCCGACGTGCCGCGAGACCAGCGCCTTGACGATCACGCGCTGCCGGACGTCCAGCCGGAAGGCGCGCCCTGACCGGTTTTGCGCCGCCCTGAGAACGCCCGCGCGATCGCCGAGGGCGAATGACCGGGAGGCCGCCAGCCGCTTGAGCATGCCGTTCCTGACAGTCATCCGCTCGGTCTTGAGCCGAAGCGGAAGGCTCATCCGGATGACGTCCGGGTCCTGGCTGGCGGCGGCCGACATCCGGCTCTGGATTGCTTCGCGGATCAGCATACCAGCCCCTCCTGTCGGCCGCCGATGCGCCCCGGACAAGACAACTCACCGCAAGTCGTCCAACGCCGCAGATCAGACCGCTAACCGATGGACAGAATAGGAGAAACAGGAACACCCCAACACCTCCTTTTATCTTGCCCTCCAGCCCTTTTTGCAGATTTTCAGACATAGCCATCACACTTGCGGACACCGATCACACCTGATCAACAGGCCACTGCTTTCGACGATTGAGGCCCCATTTCTGTTTTCTGGGACCGTCAGACGTCCCTGGATGACAAACAAAAACCCGCCCGGCCGAAGCCGAGCGGGTCGTTGAGGCAGGCGTGATGGCTCAGGCCGCCCGAGCCTTGATCGGCAGGTGCCGCAGTCCGGACTCCATGGCCTTCTGTCCGAGGTTAAGCGCCGGTCCGAACGGCCGCTGATCCTCCCGCGCCCGATCCACCGAATGGACCAGGGTCAGGCAGACCTCGGGCTCAAGTGCGATCAGCTCGTCGTTCGCCCGGAAGGGAGCCGCCTTGCCGTGGGTGTCGAAATCCGCCCGGGCGAGGATCAGCTTCACCCCCTTCTGTCTGGACCATTTGATCGCCAGCTTCTCGGCGCCTTTCGCCCCGGTCGTCGCCAGGGCCATGTCCGGCCACATCTTCAAGGCCCAGTTCAGGGCGTCGAAGATCCGCCCCGCGTCGTCTGGACTGTCCGCCGTCGGCGCGCCCCGGAAGGCGACCACCGGACCGCCCGGATCAGCTTCTCCCGACCGCCGGTTCCTGATCGCCCGGATCGCCTGTTTGGCTTCCAGCTGGGCCGCCGTCAGATGCGTGCCGCGCCGCGAGCCGCGCCAGGCCGTCCAGATCTCCCCGGTGGCGACCGTCCAGGTCTCGGAGGCGGCGTCCCGGACCAGTTCGCAGGACCGCGTCGCCGCGTCGCCTGCGCGCGCTTTCGTCGTCGCCTCCTGAAGCTCGGTGTCAGCCACCTCCGATCCGTCGAAGGTGCGGTCAAGTGATCGCATGGTGTCGCGCGCCCGATCCGCATCGCGTTCGATCCGTCCGGCTGCCGAATGGAAGGCCCCGATCAGGGCTTCTCCCAGGATCGTCTGATAGTCCTCCAGCGCCGTGTCCGAAATCACGTCCAGGAGTTCGGTCATGAGCGCGCGCCCGAGCTGGACCAGGGCCTCCTCGGGCGGATGCGGCCGTTGATCGCCGAGCGAGGCGGTCAGGTCGTCGAAGGCGGAGTCGGACTTGAAGGCGAAAGAGGCGGTGGAAGACGTGCCGGAATAGGTCATTGGAACATTCCTTGAGAATGCCGAGCGCCCCATGCGCAACGACCCCGGTTTTGGCCACATCGGGGTCCCCGGCAGTCACCGGAGCGGGTCGCGGCTTGCGGCCTGCGGAGGGGAACGGCGCAGCCGTTGACTTCCGGGGTGATGTGACAAAATCGGAGGGCGTTGTGTGGGGGCAAGTCGTCGTCGCCCTTCCGCGACGACGACACCACTCGGCGCCGTTGCGCCGATACGGACGAAGAGGCCAGCCCGGAGCCGGACCGTCCGGAGCCGCAAGGCGGCGACGCGGCCCCGGACGCCGATGCAGTCCGCAGACCTGCCTTCGCCTCGTCCATCCACTAGCTCAGAATGGGAAGATGCGCGCCCCCCGACAGGCCGCCTGAACATAAAAAAACGACGGCCTCATCGAGACCGTCGTTCCGGAACTCATGGTCCGTAAAGACGCCGCCGACAGGGCGCCCTGCGTCAGTTCAACCTCGCAAGCCGCTCAAGGCTCCGGGGCGTATCCGGTCGCGGCCGGTAGGCCATGGCGGCGTGCGCACAGCAGAAGGCGCCCCGCTCAACAGGGCGACCGCACAGGCTGAACCCTGCCGCCTGCGGATCTCCGCAAGGCCAGCGGCATTGGTCCCGACGGACCGAGATCAGGGTCGCCAGACCGGGCTCGGGGACCCGCTCCGGCGCGTCCTTGACGGGCTGCGGCGCCGACCGTCGGGGCGGCGCCGCAGCTCTCGGTCGGCGGACCAGCGAACAGGTCGTCTTCTCTCGCGGGGCGCGCCTGGCCGAAAGCCCCATCCTGTAGACCTTGCCGAGGACTGCGCTGCGGGTGACGCCGTGGCCGAGATCACGGGCGATCTGTTCGGCGGTTCGCCCCTCCAGCCAGAGGGCCTTCAAACGACCAATGCGGTCTTCGGTCCAGACGGTGGCGGTCATGGCGGCTCTCCGTGCCAGCAAGCCGGATCGGCTCGCCCGCCTTCGCCCTTCCCCGTCCTTTTCCGCATCAGACGAAAGCGGCCCGCCGCTTGCGCGACGGGCCGCTGCCGGTTTCACTCGCCGGTCAGAACGGGATGTCGTCGTTCAGATCGTAACCGCCGGCCGGCTCCTGGACCTGACGGTTGGCGGCGTCCTCTTCGCCGCCGCCGGACCGTTCGCGCCGGTTTTTCAGCCGGATGTCGCCAACGATGAGACGAAGATCATAGTGCTCGACCCCGTCCTTGCCGGTCCAGGTGTCGTTCTCGACATGGCCCTGGATCACGACGCGGCTGCCCTTCCTGGCGAACGGCTCGATGTATTTTTCAGCCGTCGCCTCGTGGAAACAGAGGCAGTTGAAGCCGGTGGTGCGTTCACCCGGCGTGCCATCGGCGCGCCGGAACCGGGTGGTCTCCAGAACGCGGAAGCTCGCCCGTTTCCGACCGCTCCCTTGGGCGGACAGGATGGAGGGATCAGCGGCCAGATAGCCTTCGATGGTGAGGGTTTGCATGGTCAGTCTCCAAAAATGAGGGGGAATGGATCAGGCGACGGCCCGACCGGGTTCGGACCCGGCAGCGCCGGTGTCCGCGTCACGGTCTTCGGCCCAGTCAAGGACGGTGAGCCGGTTGATCACCAGCTCCTTGGCCGTCCGCTCCGTGCCGTCCCTGGCCGCATAGGCCGTGTCGACGAAGGCGCCGATGACGACGGCTTCGCAGCCCTGGGCCAGGCCGCGGGCGATGACCTTCTCGTTCAGGCCCTTGGACCAGCTGACGCAGTTGACGCCGACGAGCCGGTCCTTGCCAGCGTTGTCCACGCCGCGCTTCTCGAGCAACCGGAACACCGCCTTGGCGAAGTCGGGGCTGATCTGGGGGTCGGCCGCCAGTCGGCCGGTGAACACCATGGTCTGCATGTCAGTCTCCTGTTGATCCGAAGCGCCGGGGAGCCGATCCCCCCAATTCCGCTTCACCCTGAGACCTCCCTTCCTCCCGTCCTCCTCCTCGCCGGACGAGGCCTTCGCTCCGTCCGGCCTGCTCATGCCGCCGCCGCGTCGAGGACGGTCTGCACCGGATGGCGTCGCAGCACCGCCTCCACCACCTCCGGCCGATCCACCGGTGCGAAGAGCCTGGGCGTAAAGGCGATGATCTCGACGAAGCAGCCGAGCGCGACCAGGGCGTCGCGGTCTGTGCGGCCGCCCACCACCTCGATCCGCCAGCGGTCCATGACCCGCGACCGCTTCAGCCAGAGTCCACCTTGCAGCGAGAGCTGGACGCTCCGGTCCAGGAGGGTGGCGGCGGTCTTGGCCCCATCCGCCCAGGCCTCGCCGACGTCGGTCAGGCCGAGGCTCGCCTTCAGCGATCGGGCCTGGACTTCGTCCAGCACCCGGCCCAGCCAACGCCGACCGTCCGGCGCGCGGACGCGACGCACCGAACACCCGCGGGCGGGCAGCCGGCCCCAGATAGGCAACAGCAGGCCGGTGGCGAGGGTCAGCTGACGCGTGCGCCAAGGATCCGTCCCGGCGACCTCCTCGTCCCAGATGCGTCGCCAGTCGGCGATCTCCACCGGCTTCCAGGCCGACTCCTCGAACGCCTTTTCCGGTAGTATCTGGCGCGCGTCCGGCCGCACCAACCGGACGGCCGCGACCAGACGGTCCTCGTCCGTCGTTGTCGTCAATCCCAGCTCGGCGACGGCGGCCCGGCCGGACTTCTCGTTGACGACGGGCTTACAGCCGAGAACCTCGATCCTGGCCAGAGCTTCCTCCGAAGTCAGGATCTCGCGGCGGACCTTGAGCGAGAAGGTCACCAGGGCCGTTTCGGCCCCGGTGGCGACATCGGTCCGGATCGTCTCCTCGTCCAGCACCTCCAGCTCTTCGGCCTCGATATCCTCGAGACCCCGATCCAGGTCGCCCGAGGCGGCCGCCCGTTCGAGGATGCCGGACAGGATGCGGTCGAAGTCCGCAAACAGGGCGTTCTGATCGGCGATGCGCAGCGCCAGCAGCCGGTTCAGGAAGGTGTGGATCGGCGGCAGGTCGTCGGAAGGCTTCAGTCCGCCATCGGCGTCGAGCAGCTTCAGGCTCGTCCTGGCCATGAAGGTCTCCAGCGTCATGGACGTCAGCTCCCCGAAGGCGAGCGCCCCGTAGAAGACCAGCAGCGCCCGGCGCGCCCAGGGGCTCTCCAGATTGTCCTCGGCGCGGAACAGGCCGGCGCCGGCGGTTCGGCGCTCGCCGCGCGTCAGCGCCCCCAGCGAGTCGAGCCGCCGGGCGATCGTCGAGGTGAAGCGTTTCTCACCCTGGATGTCGGTTATCACGGGCCTGAAGAGCGGGGCGGAGGCCTGATGGGTGCGGTGGCTCCGGCCCAGCCCCTGGATGGCGGCGTCCGCCCGCCAACCAGGTTCGACGAGATAGTGGACCCGGCGCTGGCGGTTCTCGACCGACAGGTCGGAATGATAGCTCCGCCCCGTGCCGCCAGCGTCCGAAAAGATCAACACCCGCTTGCGGCCCGACATGAAGGCGTCTGTCTCGGCACGGGCGGCCGAGGCGCCCCGCCGTTCAACGATCCGGCGTCCCCCGCGCAGCACCACCCGGCGCGATCGCCCGGTGATCTCGGCGACAGCGTCGGTTCCGAAGGCTTCGAGGAGGGCGTCGAGCACGCCCGGCACGGCGGGCAGACAGGCCATTTTCTCGATCAGTGCCTCTCGCCGCGCGAGCGCCTCCTGACTGACGGCGGGACGGCCCTCGTCCGTGACCGGAACCATGGCGACATTGCCGTCCCTGTCCTCGACCGCTTGCATCAGATGCACGGGAAAGGCCTCGCGCAGATAGTCGAGGACATATTCGCGCGGGGTCAGGTCGATGGAGAGGTTGTTCCATTCCTCCGGCGGGATGGACGACAGTCGTCGTTCCATGACGGCTTCGTTGGTCGAGACGATCTGGACCACGGCCGACCGCTCGGACGCGAGGTCGGCGCGAATGGAGGCGATCAGGCTGGGAGCCTTCAGTCCCGCCAACAGGTGAGCGAAGAAGCGCAGCTTGGCGCCCTCGAACGCAGAATGGACCGCCGAGGCCGCCTGTCCGCTCTTCGGCTTGCCGTCCTCATCATTGAGCCCCGTGGCCTTGAGCGCCTCGGCCAGGTTGGCGTGGATCAGCTGGAAGGCGTCGGCCCAGGCGTCCCAGATCTCGACGTCGTCGGGGGTCAGCGGATGAACGAGGGGTTCGTACTCGACGCCCTCGAACGACAGGCTGCGCGCCACATAGAGACCGAGCGCCTTGAGCTCACGCGCGACCAGCTCCATCGCCGCTACGCCGCCACGGTCCATGGCGTCGAGGAAGTCGGCCCGCGACATGAAGGGCGCCTCGGGTCCGCCCCACAGGCCCAGACGGGCGGCATAGGCGAGGTTCTCCGCCGTCGTGGCCCCGGTCGCCGAAACATAGAGCACCCGAGCGTCCGGCAGACGGTTTTGCAGCGCCAGGCCGGCCATGCCCTGGAGCGAGGCCTTTTTCGTCCCGCGCGCGCCCTTGCCGCCCCCGGCGGCGTTGGCCATCGCGTGGGCCTCGTCGAAGGCGATGACCCCGTCGAAGTCCTCGCCGAGCCAGGCGACGATCTGGTCGAGCCGAGACTGGCGGGCGCCCCGCGCCGGCTGGCGCAGGGTCGCATAGGTGGTGAACAGGACGCCGCGATCCAGGCGTATCGCGTCGCCCTGCTTCCAGCTCGAGAGCGGCACGATGTCATGGGCGCCGCCGCCGATCGCGGCCCAGTCGCGGCGCGCGTCTTCCAGCAGGGCGTCGTTCCGGGACAGCCAGAGCGCCCGGACCCGGCCCTGGGCCATGTTGTCGGCGACGACGGCCGCGATCTGCCGACCCTTGCCGCAGCCGGTGCCGTCGCCGAGAAAGAAGCCGCGACGCAGTTGGACGGCGGCTTCGTCGTCATCGCAGGCCAGCGTCACTTCATGCGCGGCCTCACCGGACCGCCACCGGCCGGGGAGATGAACGGCGTGGGCCTCACCGGCGTAGATGACCGTCTCGGTCTGGGCGTCGGAAATCCGCCCAGCCTCCCGCATCGCCGCAGGCAGGATCGGGCGATAGGTCGGCGCCGGCGGCGGAACCGAGGCCATCGGCCCGGACTCCACCAGGGGCGACGGATGCGGTCGGGGATCGGACAGATCGATCCGCGCCAGGGCGTGCGCCTGATAGAGGCCCACGTCCCGACCCTCGCCGTTCCACGCCTTGATCCCATAGGCCAGGGACGTCGCGCCGGTCAGGAAGGCCAGCCGTCCGGCGGGCATCGACAAACCCCGGGCCTTCGGATCCACAAGCGCCCCGGCCGTGACGTCGATCCGGATCCGGACCTTGGCGCCGGTCCGCTCAGGCAGAGCCGCGATCAGGCGGATCGCGCCTTCGAGATCATCGGCCACGGCCAGGCAAGCCGGTTCCGCGCTTAGAGCCCGATCCACCACCAGAACGCCCGTCTCCACAGAGGTCCCGTGCTTGGCGAAGGCGCCTTGCGGGAGGGCGATGCGGCCGACGACGGCTCCGACGGCCTCAAGTCGTCGCAGCAGGCGCGTGTCCGTCAGGGCGGCGAGCGGTGCAATGGCGGCCATGCGACCGTTATCAGCGAGGGTCTTCAGGCTTGCCGTCAGATGATCGGCCAGATCGGCGAACGGCGGATTGGTCACCACCACATCGAACCCTCCGGCGTCGGCCGCGAGATCGTGGAGGTGGCGGCCGTCCAGCCGCGTCCGCCCAGCGGTCGAGAACAGACCGTCGAGAAGATCGGCCCGACCCGGGGCGAGCTCGTTCAAGGTCAGGACGCCGCCACAGGCTTCGGCGACGGCGGCGACGAGGCCCGTGCCGGCGGAGGGTTCGAGCACCCGATCCCCGGGCCGCACCCGGGCGGCGAGGATCAGCAGCGCGGCCACCTGGGGCGGTGTCGAAAACTGGTCGAACGCGACCTGATCCTCGCTGCGCCGGGTATGGGTCAGGCCTAGCGCGGAGAGCGAGGCCAGCAAGGCGGCGATCTCGACGGGCGCATCCTCCAGCCGGGCGATCTGCGGAGACAGGCGCCGGATCTGCAACACGGTCGCCGCTTCGATGGCGTCATAGGCGTCCCGCCAGGACCAGGCGCCGTCCGCGTCAGTCGCCCCGAAAGCGATGGTCATCACCCCGGCGACGAGGCGGCGGTCCAGCGGCCGGGATCGCGCCAGATGGGCGGCGAGGGCCCGGGCGGCGGCCAGGACATTGGCGGCGGTGTTCGAGGCCGTCGGTCCGGCGAACAGCGGGAGCGTCACGGCGGAGCAAGAAGGGATCGAGGTCATGGCGGGACATCCGGTCGCCTGGAGCGGAGGGCGCCTCCCTCACGGTCCTCCAGGCTCGCTTCGCCACGCCCTTCCCTCGCCTTTCGTCACACGCAGACGACACGACAACGCCGCCCCGGCGGGACCGGGGCGGCGCAGCCGAGGAGACCTGGTCAGGCCGCGGCGGGATCGAGCGCAGCCTCGCCCGCCGGCGTGACCACAAAGGCTCCCGCGCCGTCCGCGTCCCGGGTTGGATTCGGCGCCTCATCGCCATCCACCGTCGGATCATCCGCGCCCGAAACGGCGCAGCTGTCGCAGGCTTCCGGCACCTCGCTTTCCGGCTCCCCTCGCCAGGACAGGCTGGCCGGCGCCCAGGCGCAGGCCGCGGCCTGTTCGGCCACCCAGTCGACCAGCTCGGTCTTCTTCAGGGTCGCCGCGCGCGGATCGTCCGACCCCATGGCCCCGAGCATGCCCGCGAGAAGACCCTTGGGGTGGGCCTGAAGGAAGGGCGCATCGGGCGTCCAGTGCAGGGTGATCTCCGCGCCGCACAGGGCCGCCAGTTCCGTCGCCTCGGCGCGAGCGCTGCGCCGGATCAGGGTCGTGCGTTCCTCTCGAACGTCGAGGCTGATCGCCGTCAGCTCCGCCAGAAGGCTCATCTTCTCGCCGTGCGGCAGGACGTGGATCCAGCCGATGACAGTCTCGCCAGACGCCTGGAAAGCGGCGCGGCGATCATCGAGCCGACGCCGCACCTCGCCGTCCAGGGGCTCGATCACGCGCCCGCCCGCCGGGTTGAACCCCGTGGCCAGGATCGCCAGGGCCGAGTCCGACCGGGCGGTCCGGGTGCGAAGGACCAGGACCGCAAACAGCCGGGCGGTCAGGGCGGTGAGCGCAGCGCCGGGATCGTCCGCGAGGGCGCGGATCAGACCCCGCGTGGCGACCTCCGTGCGGACCCCGTGCAGGACGTGGTTGACGCCCTCGGTCTCGGGCTCGGGGGCCTCGACCTCCGGCGCGACATAGGCCGGCGGCGCCGGCACGCGGGAGGAGGCGTCGTCTTCGGTCTCGTCCTCGTCGGCCTCCGGCTCCTCCGGTGTATAGCAGCGGACATCGACGCCCGTGCCGCCGGCCGGCCACAGGACCATCGTCGTCACGGCCCGACCGCCGCACCCTGTCTGGTCGGCGGCGATCCGGGCGTGGATCATGTCGACGATGGCCAGATCAACCACATCGGGCCGGCCCGGTTCGGCGAGCTTGTCCCGAACCGCTTCGGCCCGCTCGTTGCAGACCTCGCGCTGGGCGCGGTAGCGGGCCATCTCCTCGGCCGGAAGCGCACCGCCGTAGACATAGCCGAGCGCCTCCAGGTCCTCGGGAAGCTCCGGCTCCGGTCCGGCGGTGACATGAACCGCAATCCCCTCCGCCTCGAAGACAGCGGCAAGACCCCGCACCCGCCTCATCCAGACGTCGGTCAGGATGTCGGGATCGAGAAGGACGGGCGGCAGCTCCCCGAAGAGGTCGGTCTCGGTACGGCCGCCGGCCGCTCCATAGGCGTCGGGATCGACCAGGGCGCAGCGGCGATCGCGGATCGTCACCCGCGTGTCGTCCAGCCGCTCGATGATCCGCCAGTCCTGGAAACCGTGGCCGTCGAGCGCCGCCTCGGCGAGCTCGGCCTGTTCGGCCTTGTCGGGCAGCCGGGCCAGGAGCCGGGCCTGTTTCAAGTTCATCCTGCCCGTCTTCAGGGCGTCCAGGGCGGCCGGCGGCAGGCCGGCGAGGGCTGCGAGCCGCTTGATCTCGATCTCGGCGTAGCCCAGCGCCCGGGCGATCACCGGGATCGTCAGCCTGGATTTCAACATTCGGCCGATGGCCGCGATGATGTCGGCGATGTGAACAGGCACGGCGGTGTTGGTCAGAAGGACCGCCGCCGCCTGGCGCGCGGGATCGGTTTCGACGAAGACCTGGACGGGATAGTCTGCGTCGATCTCGCCCGACTCCACAAGCAGGGTCAGAGCCAGCAGGCGACGACGGCCGTCCAGCGCCATGAAGGCGTCCTCCTTCCTGCCGCGCCCAGGCCGCACTGTCAGGGGCTGGAGTTGGCCCGCGGCGCGCAGGGTGGCTGCGAGGGTCGGGATGTCGTCGTCCGGCGGTTCGCCGTAGCGGAGGTTTTCGCGGGCGACGCCGATATCACCGAGGCGGACGTGGCGGGCGTCGCGCTCGACGACGGCAGCCGGTGTGGTGACGGGAACAATGTCGGTCATGGGATCGGTCTCCGCCGGAGGATACAGGGCCCATCCCCGCCTCTCCGGCGCCCCTCAGCGCCCTCCCTTCACCCTTCGCGATGCGGTCGCGACCTCGTTCCAGTCGCCGTAGGGCGGCTCGGGCCAACGGGCCTCCGCCTGAACCCCGATGCGCAACAGGCGGAGGCGAAGCCGATCCGCAGCCCCCTGCCCCACCGCCCCGCGGTCGGCGGCGATCAAAACACGACGCACGCCTGGGGGCGGCGACCAAACCGCCAGGTTGTTGGCGGCCATCAGGGCCCATCCCGGAAGGCCGAACCGATCCATGGCGGACAGGGTGGTGACCACGCCCTCGCCGACCAGCATCTCCACGCTGGCGGGCGCCAGTCGGACCGCCGCGCCGGACGGAACCAGGCCCACCGTCTTGCGCGTCAGGCGAAGACCTGACGCCGGGTGCCCGCTGGGTTCGAGATAGGTCAGTTCGACTGCCGTGAGTCGGTCGCTTGCGTCGCTGATCCTGGCGACCAGGGCGGCTCGACCGTGCCCGCCAGGCCGATAAACGGAGATCGGCGCCTGCGGATGATGGCGCAGATTGAGCGCGCCGCTACAGCGCACGGCGCGAAGACGCAGATGCCGCTCGCTCGCCGTGCTTTCATCCATGGCGACAGCGTCGTCCCACAAACGAGCCGCCGTAACGCGCCGGGTCCTGTGATCCGGCTTCGACAGACGGGGGCGGGCATGGCCCGTCCCCGTGAGCCGCCCTGCGCTGTCGATGAGGCCGCGCCGTCGAAGATCGTCGCGCAGGGTGCGCCAGTCCACGCCGCCGAAGCCGTGGATGACCACCCGTCCCTCCGACAGCATCAGGGACATGGACCGGTCAGCCGCGCTGTGTCCGGGCGCCGGCACATTGGCGCGGCAACCGCCCTGGTAGAGGTCGCCGCCCAGAGCCGCCACGATGGCTTGCAAAGTCATGACGCCCTCAGATCAGGCCGAGAGCACGAAAGCTCGCCGTGCCTTCCCGACCGACAATGATGTGATCGTGGACCTGGAGCGAGAAGACGCGGGCGGCGTCCATGACCTGACGGGTCATGCTGATGTCCGCCTGGGAGGGGGACGGGTCCCCGGACGGATGGTTATGGACCAGGATCAGCGCCGAAGCCGACAGCTCCAGGGCGCGCCGGATGACCTCTCTTGGATAGACAGGCGCATGATCCACCGATCCATCAGCGACGAGCTCATCGCGCAGAAGGATGTTGCGACGGTCGAGATACAGGGCGCGGAACTGTTCGCGCGGAAGATGCGCCAGGGCGACCCTGACATAGGCCAAAAGGGCGCTCCAGGAGGACAGAACGGGGCGTTCGCAGGCGGTGCTCCGCGTCAGCCGAACGCTCAGTTCACGCACAAGCTTGAAGTCCAGGATGGCCGTCGGCCCCAGTCCCCTGATCCGGACCAGCTCGACGACCTCGGCGGCGACGATGTCTCCAAGACCGCCGAAACGGTCGATCAGCTCATCGGCGACCCGTTCGGCATCCGTGTTTTGCACGGATCGGTCCAGCAGCAGACGCAGCAGGGCCCGGTCCTCCTTCGACGCCAAGGTCGAGGCTTCGGCCTGTTGAACAATCTGCGGGTGGCACGGAATCGGATTCACGGCGACCTCCTAGTCTGCGCTCCCTGATGGAGCGCCACCCGCCGCCCTCACTTTTCCCTTTCGACGGGTGGTGACCTGGCGAAGCCGTAGACGCGCTTCGCCTCGTCGTCATGTGCGGTATCCAGTCCGCCGCGCACTGCCGTTCGCGCGCGCCATCGCATGGGCGGCCCTGCGGGGGTGTCTGCCGGAGCACCCGTGCGAGACCTTCTCGGCATGGTCCCCGGGTCAGCGACAGCCTGTACCTCGGACCGAGCACGGACCCAGCCGCCTGAACCGAGGTGCGGCTGTCGGATTTAAACGCGCCTGAACTCCACAGCCTCACCAGCCGCGCGGATGGGCAGGGCTAGCCGCCATATCCCCGCCCGCCGCCGCCGAAGCCGCCGCGCGAGACGACCGTTGTACGGCTCTGCACCCGGCTCGGAGCCTGACGTGCGACGTCGCCGTGCTCGCGGGCGTTGGTCAGGGTTCGGCCTGTGCGATAGTCGCGGTAGGCGTAGCCGCCGCCACTGCCATTGGAAAAGCGGTTCTCACGATCACGATACATCGCCCCGCCGCCGCGATAACCGCCGCCGTTCAGCATCTGGCCAACGACGAAGCCGGCCAGCAGCGGCGTGAAGAAGGAGCCGCCGCCACTGTTGTTCGGCTGGCATTGCGACGGCCCCCACTGCCCCTCGCATTCGGATTGGGTCGCATAGCGCGGTGCGGTCTCTGCAGCGACCTTCTGCGCCTGAACCTGGGCCGCATCGCATTCGACGTCGGAGATGTCGTTCGCAGCGCGACACTCGTCCAGAGACGTATAAACCTGAGCCGGCTCAGGCTCCGGCGCCAGGCCCTGGGGCGCGCCGCAGGCGGCCAGCGAGAAGCTGGCGGTGGCCATCAGGCTGCTGACGTGCAGGACGCGCGAGCGCTTCAGCCGACGCATGGTCGATGTCCTCGGCAGATCTTTGGGATCAGTCATCGCGCTCACGCCGTCATGCAGGCGGCGTTCAACAGCCCGACGCAGATGGAGATGGAAGCCAGATAGACAGCCGCCGCGATCTCACCCGCCTCGATGCGGACCACCAGATTGCGGAAGGCCAGGCGGCTGGTGATGATGAAGGCGACGATCTGGATCACGCCCGCCAGCACGGCCCAGGCCGCAAACTCGGCCAGACTGACCGTCTGTGACAGCGCGGAGGCCAGCGGCAGGACATAGCCGATCAGAGCCCCGCCCAAGGCGATGGCGGCGGCTGGGTTGCCCTGCCGGATCAGACTGTTCTCATGATAGGGCGTGACCCACTGGTAGATCAGCTTGAACGCCAGGGTGAAGACGCCCGCCGCCGCGAAGGCGATCAGGAAGGCGATCGCCCCCTGCTGAAATCCGAACCAGTCAAACATTCGTTGCGTCTCCCCAAGCGCCGTCAGGCGCGGAACTCGGCCATTTCCAGCGGAATGCCGATCATGGTTTCGTGCGTCGTCTCGCCGCCCTCGGGCTGCTGCTCCAGGGCCATCATCAGTTCGCGCCCGTCCGCCAAGTCACGCCCGTACAGCATGCAGGTCTGGAAGATTTTTGCGTAGGGCGTCGTCGCCGTGCGGTCGTCCCAGATGGTCTCCCACAGCGTCACAGGCGGCTGCACCGCGTCGCTCTCGGCGAACCAAAAGCGCGGATAGTCGGGCAGGTCTTCGGCTGCGCCGTGGAACACCGGCGCCGACAGCCGGTCGCGCCAGATGCGGCGCTCCCGCTCGCCCGGCGGATAGGCCGAGGTCCAGGGGATGAACAGGCTGAAATCGTAGCTCTCGGCCCCCGCCTCGTCGTCGCTCATGGCCTGAAGCATGACATGGTCGTCGGTATAGAAGCGGTGGACATATTGCCCGCCGTCCAGGCTGACCAGCCCTTGGGCGGTGATGTCCAGCACGTCGCGGTCGAGCGTGAAATGGGTCTCGTCGCCCAGCCGGCGCCAGGCCAGCGGGTCCAGCGCCACGGTGCGGCCCACGGTGATGTTGCGCACCATCGCCAGGCGCGACACGCGCGCGGGCTTGTCCGACCGTCCGAAAAGCTTCTTGAACATGGGCGACTATCTAGGCCTGCTGCGGGCGGACTGCGAGCGAACAGCGACGATGCGACCGAATGATGCGGACCATGACCGGAAAATCCGTCCTGTCTTGTTCGATGTCAAGCGTTCATGTAACGCGTTACATGAAACATGACGCCCTCCCCTTCCCCCTCTTCCGCCGCGACCGACCGCATTCGTGCGTGGCGTCAGGCGCGCCGTGAGGCCGGACTGGTCAAGCTGGAGCTCTGGGTGCCGGAGGCCGCGCGCAACGACGTGAAGGCCGCCGTCCGCGCCATCATCACGGATTCGACGCGCGGCCCCCATCTTGCCGGCCGGTCGCGCCGCCCCATTTCCAATTCCATCACTTCTGGAGACGACCACCACATGGACGCCGTGATCGAAACCCCCTGGACCGTGCCCGCCATCAAGGTCGCGCTGGACGCCTCGGCCCTGCTGCGCGAGGGCGAGATGACGCTGCGCGTGCTGGAAGGCGCGGACGCCGTGCTGCTGGCCACCATGCACGAATACGGCGACCTGCCAGTCTATCTCAGCGTCGGCGGCGCCCAGATCGTCTGTTCGGTGCTGCTGTGGCCTGTCGCCGAACAGGCCGACCGCCACGCCTTTAACGAGTTCCTGCTCAAGGCCCAGCGCGTGGTGCCGCTGTCGAACTTCGCCATCACCAACGTCGGCGGCGAAGACGTCTATGAGCTGATGGGCGAGTTGTCGTGCAAGACGACGCTGCAGACCATTCTGATCGAACTGCGCACCCTGGCCGAAAATGCGATCGACGCCACCGAACTGCGTGAAACCTTCGGCGCCGACGCCGCCTGATCCCGGAGACCAGCCCATGTCCATGCTCAGAAAACTCTCCGCCCTGTTTCGCGGCACGGCCCACGACGCGACCCAGGGCATCGTCGACGCCAATGCGCTGAAGATCCTCGACCAGGAAATCCGCGACGCCGACAACGCCCAGGGCAAGGCTAGAGACGACCTGGCCGGCCTGGTGGCGCGCCGCCGCATGGCCGAAAACGAGATGACCAGCTTCCACGACCAGATCGGCAAATACGAAAGCTCGGCCCGCTCGGCTCTGGGCCAGGGCAAGACCGATCTGGCGCGCGAAGTCGCCGTCCGCATCGCCGAACTGGAGGTCGAGATCAACAGCCGCGGCCCGCTGATCGAAGACATGAAGACGGCCGAGACGCGCCTGCGCACCGCCATCGCCTCGACCGACCAGAAGATCGAGACGCTTCGTCGCGAGATCGACATCGTCAAGGTCAACGAGTCCGTCCAGCGCGCCCAGACCTCGGTGGCCCTGAACTCGGCCGGCGCCAATTCACGCATCGGCTCGGCCGCCGACAGCCTGCAACGCATAAAGCAACGTCAGGCCGTGCAGGAAGAGAAGCTGCGCGAGAACCAGGCGCTGGACGACCGTCGTACCGGCGCCGATCTGGACGCTAAGCTGCGCGACGCGGGCATCCTGCCCGGCCATTCCTCGGCCGACGACATCCTGGCCCGCCTGACCCAGAAGGACGTGACCATCGTCACCCCGCGCATCGGCCAATCGACGCCGACGACGGACAAGGACCCCGCCTGATCCATGCAACGTCTGCGCTTCGATCCCCGCCCCGACTGGGACGTCAAGGCCGAAAACCTAGGCTTCACCTGGCGTCACACCGGCGGCGAACTCTATTGGGACGAGACCGCCGCCTATGCCTTTACGATGGCCGAGGTCGAGGACGGGATCGAAGCGCCGACCGAGGAACTGCACGGCTTCTGCCTCGACCTGGTCGCCGAGGCGGTCCAGTCCGAGCGGCTGATGGAGCAGCTCGACATTCCCGAGCCCATGCGGGACTACGTCGCCGACAGCTGGAACCGGGGCGACCCGTCGCTCTATGGCCGCTTCGACTTCGCCTACGACGGCGCCGGTCCGGCCAAGCTCTATGAATACAACGCCGACACCCCGACAAGCATCTATGAGACCGGCGTCTTCCAGTGGCTGTGGCTGGAGGATCAGATCAAGGCGGGCGTGTTGCCCGCCGACGCCGATCAGTTCAACAGCCTGCACGAAAAGCTGGTTGACCGGTTCCGCGCCATCTTCCCCGACGGCGGCTTCGTGCATTTCAGCTCGGACGCCGACTTCGTCGAGGACCGCCAGACCGTGCGCTTCCTCGAGGATCTGGCGCGTCAGGCCGGGCTGGACCCGCAGTTCGTCGCCATCGACCAGATCGGCCTGAATGCGGACGGTCAGTTCGTGGATCACGAGAACTGGATCATCCAGGCCCTGTTCAAGCTCTATCCGTGGGAACAAATGCTGCGCGACGACTACGCCGCCCCGCTGCCGACGGCCGACGTGACGGTGCTGGAACCGGCGTGGAAGAGCCTGCTGTCCAACAAGGGCATCCTGCCCCTGCTGTGGGAACGCCACGCGGGCCACCCCAACCTGCTGGAAGCCTATTTCGAGGATGACCCCGCCCATTCGGTCCTCGGTTCGTCCTATGTCCGCAAACCCCTGTTCTCGCGCGAAGGCGCCAATGTCGAACTGGTCGATCAGGGCGAGAAGGCCGAGGTGCTGGACGGCGGCTATGGCGACGGCCGCTGGATCCGCCAGGCCCTGCACAATCCGCCCTTCTTCGACGGCAACTACGTCATCGTCGGCTCCTGGGTGGTCGGCGACGAAGCCGCCGGCATGAGTCTGCGCGAAGACACCAGCCGCATAACCCGCAACACGTCGCGGTTCCTGTCGCACTTCATACAGGACTGAAGACTGGCCGCTGCATCGGCTGGCCGACATGCGATCCGCTCTCACCAGCAGCCTCCCCAGTCTGACGTCGCTCGCCACGCCAAACGACAGATTTGCTCTCTTGCCGCTGCTCCGAGGTAGGCTGAAGGCATGGGCAGCGATCATGCCGTCGCGGCGGAACCGACCGTTGACGAGATTCTATCGCTTTGCCTGGTCCGGCTTGCCCTCCACTTTAATTCCACTATCTTGGAATTATGGAATCAGAAAACGCCATCCTCGCCTTGGCCGCCTTGGCGCAGCCCACACGTCTTGAGACCTTCCGCCTGCTGGTCCGGCAGGAGCCCGCAGGTCTGCCCGCCGGTGAAATCGCGGACGCCCTCGCAGTGCCGGCCAACACCATGTCGGCGCACCTCGGCGTCCTCTCCCGCGCCGGCCTGCTCAGTTCCGAGCGGCGCAGCCGGTCGATCATCTACCGGGCGGACCTCGATCGCCTCCAGGGGCTGGTCCTGTTCCTGCTGAAGGACTGCTGCCAAGGCCGCGCCGAACTTTGCGAGCCGCTGCTGGCCGAACTCAACCCCTGCCGCGCCTGAGGCCCTCATGGACGTCGCCATCTACCACAACCCCGCCTGCGGGACGTCGCGCAACGCTCTGGCCCTGATCCGCCACGTCGGGATCGAGCCTCATGTCATCGAGTATCTGAAGACCCCGCCCAGCCGTGCAATGATCATGATGCTTATGGAGCGTATGGAGGTTCCGTTGCGCAGCCTCCTGCGGGAGAAGGGGACGCCCTTCGCCGAACTGGATCTCGGCGATCCCGCTTTCACTGATGACAAACTACTCGACGCCATCGAGGCGCATCCCGTGCTGCTCAACCGCCCGATCGTGGTTTCGCGGCTGGGCGTGAAGCTGTGCCGACCGTCGGAGGTGGTTCTGGACCTCCTGCCGTCGGAGGGGCTGAAGCCCTTCACCAAGGAGGACGGCGAGGTTGTCATCGACGCCGAGGGCCGGAGGGTCCGTTGATGGTCGACGCCGTCATCGCCGCTCAACCGAAGCGCCATCTCTCCTTCCTCGACCGCGGGCTGACGCTGTGGATTTTCGCCGCCATGGCGCTGGGCGTCCTATTGGGCACGGTCGTGCCAGGGCTTCCCGGCTGGATCGACAGCCTGTCGGTCGGCTCAACCAACATCCCCATCGCCATCGGCCTGATCCTGATGATGTACCCGCCGCTGGCGCGGGTGAAATACGAGGAACTGCCGCGCGTCTTCGCCGACAAGCGCGTGTTGCTTCTGTCCCTGTTCCAGAACTGGGTGCTGGGACCTGTGCTGATGTTCGCCCTGGCGGTCATCTTCCTGCGCGATCAGCCGGAATACATGACCGGCGTCATCCTGATCGGCCTGGCCCGCTGCATAGCCATGGTGCTGATCTGGAACCAGTTGGCGCGCGGCGACAATCAGTATGTGGCCGGTTTGGTCGCCTTCAACTCAATCTTCCAGATCGCCTTCTTCAGTCTCTACGCCTGGCTATTCCTGGCCGTGCTGCCGCCCCTGTTCGGGCTGGAGAGCAGCGTGGTCGATGTCAGCGTCTGGACCATCGCCGCCGCCGTCCTGGTCTATCTGGGCCTGCCTTTCCTCGGCGGTTTCCTGACTCGGCGGACGCTGGTCGCGAGAAAGGGAAACGACTGGTACGAAACGCGCTTCCTGCCGCGCATCGCGCCGATCACCCTGATCGCCCTGCTCTTCACCATCGTCGCCATGTTCAGCCTGAAGGGCGGCGAGGTGGTCGCCTTGCCGCTGGACGCCCTGCGCATCGCCGTCCCTCTGACGATCTACTTCTTCGTCATGTTTGTGGTCAGCTTCCTGATGGGACAGCTGATCGGAGCGGACTATCCGCGTACTACAGCCCTGGCCTTCACCGCCGCCTCCAATAACTTTGAATTGGCGATCGCCGTCGCCATCGCGGCCTTCGGGCTGGCCTCGCCGGTCGCCTTCGCCGCCATCATCGGCCCACTGGTCGAGGTGCCGGTGCTGATCATGCTGGTGTCCGTCGCCCTGTGGCTGGGCCGCCGCTACTTCCCCGACACCGCCCCGAAGAAAGACGTCTGTTGATGACCCGCCTTCGCGTCCTGCCAGATCCCGACCACATGCCCGCGCTCGACCCGGCCTACCTGTCCAGCCAGCCCGCGTTGGGCCTCGGCCCGAACGACCATCCGCCCCGCATCCTGCTGCTCTATGGTTCGCTGCGGGATCGGTCCTTTTCCCGCCTGTGCGTCGAGGAAGCCGCCCGCCTTCTGCGCTTCATGGGCTGCGAGACGCGCATCTTCGATCCGTCCGATCTGCCTCTGACCGATCAAGTCGACTACGACGACCACCCCGCCGTCCACGAACTGCGCGAACATGCTCTGTGGTCGGAAGGCATGGTCTGGAGCAGCCCCGAGCGCCACGGCCAGATTTCGGGGATCATGAAACTCCAGATCGATCACCTGCCGCTGAACATGGGCGGTATGCGCCCGACCCAGGGCCGGACTCTGGCGATCATGCAGGTCTCCGGCGGCTCGCAGAGTTTCAACGCGGTCAACACCCTGCGCCTGCTGGGCCGCTGGATGCGGATGATCACCATCCCCAACCAGTCCAGCGTGGCCAAGGCCTTCACCGAGTTCGATGACGGCGGCCGCATGAAGCCCTCCAGCTACTACGACCGCATCGTCGATGTGATGGAGGAACTGGTGCGTTTCACTGTTCTGGCCCGCCCGCATGCCGGTCAGTTGATGGACCGTTATTCCGAGCGGAAAGCGTCTGGCCTGCCAATCGACGTAAGCAGCGATCTGTCCGTCATCGCCATCAGGTCAGTATAGCGCCAATTCCAGACATTGCCGCTGCACCCGACAAGCGACCTGAGATTTTAAGTACGGGTCAGTCAGATCCTGGGGTGCTATTCGACTGAGATAACTTTGATCATGCCGCTTGGAACCGACCAAGCCGAACACCTGATGGCGCTCCTGTTTACAGCCGCACGCGGTTGAGGCGCAGTGCATTGGCGACGACGCTGACGGAAGACAGCGCCATCGCCGCCGCCGCGATCATGGGCGAGAGCAGGATGCCGGAGAAGGGATAGAGCAGTCCCGCCGCGATAGGCACTCCGGCGGCGTTGTAGATGAAGGCGAAGAACAGGTTCTGCCGGATATTGGACATCGTCGCCCGGCTGAGTTCACGCGCCCGGACGATGCCGTTGAGATCGCCCTGCAGCAAGGTCACGCCCGCGCTTTCCATGGCGACGTCGGTGCCCGGTCCCATCGCAATGCCGACGTCGGCTGTCGCCAGGGCGGGCGCATCATTGACCCCGTCGCCGGCCATGGCGACGATACGGCCTTCCTGTTTCAGCCGCGCGACGACAGCAGCCTTCTGGTCGGGCAGCACATCAGCCTCGACGGCGTTGATGCCGAGTTGACGCGCGACCGCTTCGGCCGTCGTGCGGTTATCGCCCGTCAGCATCACCACGGTGATGCCATCGGCGCGCAAGGCGGCGAGCGCTTCAGCCGTGGTCGACTTGACCGGATCAGCAATGGCGAACACCCCCGCGACCATGCTGTCGATGCCCATGAAAATCGCGGTCGCCCCATCCGTGCGAAGCTGGTCTGCCTGCGTTGCAAGAGAAGACGTGTCGATCCCGGCCTCTCCCAGAAAGCGGGCATTGCCCAGCGTGATGCGTCTGCCCTCAATCGTTCCCACCGCGCCCTTGCCCGTCGGCGAATCGAAGTCGCTGACAGGGGGAATTTCGATGTTCCGGTCCACCGCCGAGTTGACGATCGCCAACGCGAGGGGATGTTCGGACGCACGTTCGACCCCGGCGGCGATCCGCAGCAGTTCCTCTTCCTCAAAACCCTCGGCGACGATAATTCGGGTGACGGCAGGCTTGCCCTCGGTCAGCGTCCCGGTCTTGTCGACGACCAGGGTGTCGACCTTTTCCATATGCTCCAGGGCTTCGGCGTTCTTGATGAGGACGCCCAGACCGGCGCCTCGGCCGATGCCGACCATGATCGACATCGGCGTCGCCAGCCCCAGCGCACATGGGCAGGCGATGATCAGCACGGCCACCGCTGCGACCAGTCCATGCGCCAGACGCGGCTCCGGCCCCCATAGACCCCAGGCGACAAAGGCGATGACCGCGACCGCCAGAACCGCAGGGACGAACCAGCCCGCGACATGATCCGCCAGGCGCTGGATCGGCGCCCGCGACCGTTGGGCCTCGGCGACCATCTGGACGATGCGGGCGAGCATGGTGTCGCGGCCGATCTTGTCGGTGCGGATCACTAGCGCGCCGCTCTGGTTCATCGTCCCGCCGATCACCGTGTCGGCGACCGTCTTGGTGACCGGCATGGATTCGCCCGTCACCATGGATTCATCTAGCGCCGAGCGCCCTTCCTCGACGACACCATCGACCGGCACCTTTTCACCCGGCCGCACGCGCAGCCGGTCCCCCACCACAACCAGGTCGAGCGCGACTTCCTCTTCGCTGCCGTCATCGGCGATACGCCGCGCGGTTTTCGGCGCCAGGTTGAGCAGGGCCTTGATCGCGCCGGAGGTCCGCTCCCGCGCCCGCAGTTCGAGAACCTGCCCGAGCAGCACCAGGGTGGTGATCACGGCGGCGGCTTCGAAATAGACCGCAACCGACCCGTCCGAAGCCCGGAAGGCCAACGGGAAGATGTTCGGGGTCAATGTCGCAATGACGCTGTAGCCCCAGGCCACGCCTGTCCCCATCGCGATCAGGGTGAACATGTTGAGATTGCGGGTCTTCAGCGAAGCCCATGCGCGTTTGAAGAATGGCCAGCCCGCCCAGAGCACGACCGGCGTCGCCAGGACGAACTGCATCCAGATCGACAGCTTCATGGACACGAGATGATGCAGCGCGGGGAAGAGATGCGCGCCCATTTCAAGGACAAACACCGGAAGACTCAGCGCCAGTGCAACCCAGAACCGGCGCGACATGTCGGTCAGTTCGGCGCTGGGGCCGGCGTCTGCGGTCACCATCTCCGGTTCGAGCGCCATACCGCAGATGGGGCAGGCACCAGGGTGATCCTGTCGGATTTCCGGGTGCATCGGGCAAGTCCAGATCGAACCCGCCGGGGCTTCCACGATCCGATCAACAGACGGACTCAGGTAATGTTCAGGGTCGACGACGAACTTTTCCCGGCAGCGCGCGCTGCAAAAATGGTGATCATGGCCGGCATGGGTGGCGTGGTGGGCCGTCTTCTGCGGATCGACGGTCATCCCGCAAACCGGATCGACGGCCGTGTCGGAGATTTCGTCCGGCCCGTGCTGTGCATGGCTTGCGGACCCATGAGGTCCAGCAGATGCGTTGTGTTTCGACTCGGCCATGAACCGCCTCTTACAATCGCAGATCGATCCGGCGCCCGACCCGATGTCGGGCTAACAGTCGTTGATCCTAGTGAACCATGAAACTGATGGAGCCGGACATCTTGTGCCCGTCCGGGGCTTCAGCGGTCCAGACGGCAGTGTAGGCTCCCGGAGCGAGAGGCGGCAAGGCGACGCTGACGACCGCGACGGCGGGCGCCGGCGGGGCTGCGACCACGATCGGCGTCTGGCTTTCGCCTGTGAGGGTGACGGTCTTGAGAATCATCGGGTGCGGGAAAGTCACGCTGAAGCGTTCCGGTGACCCATGCGTCATCGCGCCGTCGGCGGGCGTGGTGACGATGCCCGATGGAGCCAGGGTCGACTTCTGCATCCCGGCGTGGCCGGCGTGCGGGTCCTGAGCGGCGGCGGCTCCGGCGAACGTCAGAACGGCGGTGAGAACGAAAATACGCATCATGAGTCCAATATCCTCGATTAGAACCAGGCCTTGATCCCGACGATCAGGCGAACATCTTCGGCATCCTCGCCACGCGCCTTGGCGTAGTCGGCGGTGTCGCCCAGCGACCGGCTCCACTCGACCCCGACGTAGGGCGCGAACTCCTTGCGGATTTCGTAGCGCAGGCGCAGGCCCGCCGTGACCGAGGTCAGACCCGAACCGATCTCCAGTTCTGGAATGTCGCTGGTCGACATCGCTACTTCAATGGCCGGCTGAACGATCCACTTCTGGGTGATGCGCTGGTCATATTCGACCTCGGCACGGGCGGTCAGGTCGCCTTCGGTCGACAGGAAGGCGGCGGCGTTCATTTCGAACCAATAGGGGGCGACGCCCTGAACGCCGACGGTCAGATAGGTGGTGTCGTCGCCGTCGGGGCGGAAGTCCTGCCTCACGCCCGCTTGAACGTCCCAGAAGGGGGCGATGGCGCGGCTGTAGAGAGCCTGGACCTCGACTTCGTGCAGTTTGCCGTCGAAATCGCCTTCGCCCTCGGTCTTCCACCAGAAGCGGTTGATGTCGCCGCCGGTCCAGCCCTGAGCGTTCCAGCTATAGCCCTCCTCGCCGTCGCCGAAGCTGGCCTCGATCGAGTCTACAAAGACGGCCGTAGTGCGGACGTCGCCGTTCTCGACCAGCAGTTGCCTACGTGACGCAGCCATGACAGCCGGGTCGAACAGCAGGTCCGCCGCATGGGCAGGCGCGGCGCGGGCCGCAGGGGGCGGCGACGTCTCGACCATCCGTCCGCTGACGCTGTCCACGCTGGTGGGGATGTTCGGCGCGCCGCCCGCCATGCCGCTCATGTCGTGCCCGGCATGCGGGTCGGCGGTGGGCGCAGGAACCTGACTCATGTTGTGACCCGCGTGAGGATCAACGGTGGGCGTCTGGGCCGGGGCCATCTGCATACCGCTCATGTCATGACCTGCATGGGGATCAACGGCAGGCGTCTGCGCCGGCGCCGTCTGCATCCCGTTCATGTCGTGACCCGCATGAGGATCGACGGGGGGCGCCTGGGTCGGAGCGGTCTGCATCCCGCTCATGTCGTGACCAGCCTGGGGGTCTTCCGGCGGCTTGCCGTGCATGGGGCAAGGGCGGCCCTCACGCATCATCGGACAGTCGTGCGCGGGCTCGGCAGCGGCTGGCGTCGCCTGCTGGGCGGGCGCGGACGCGGCTGGGGCATGGCCCGCGTGTCCGACGTGACTTTGAGCGACGGCGGGGCTGGCCGCAAGGATGAGAGGGACGAACGCCAGGGTCAGGTGTTTCACGAAGCGGCTCCTGCCAGCGGGCGAACGGTGACGACGTTGAACATGCCCGCATGCATGTGCATCAGCAGATGGCAGTGGAAGGCCCAGTCGCCCGGCGCATCGGCGGTCAGGTCGAAGGTGACCTTGCCCCCTGGCGCGACGTTGACCGTATGCTTCAGCGGCTGATAGCCGTCGTGGCCATTGACCAGCTCGAAGAAGTGGCCGTGCAGGTGGATGGGGTGGGCCATCATGGTGTCGTTGACCAGGGTGACGCGGACCCGCTCGTTCAGCTCAAACCGGATCGGCTCGACCAGCTCCGAGAACTTGCGACCGTCAAAGCCCCACATGAACCGTTCCATATTGCCGGTCAGATGGATTTCCATGCTGCGTGAAGGCGCGCGGGTGTCAGTGTTCGGCTCCAGAGAGCGCAGGTCCGTATAGACCAGCACCCGATGGTCGACGTCCTGAAGACCTTGCGGACGGTCGCCCAGACGATTGGCGGGCGCAGGCGCGATGGCGTCCACCCCAACGCCGACCGCCATATCGGCCGGGGCGTTGTTCGGGTCGCGCATGCTCATGGCGCCGTGGTCCATCGGCGCTGCGGCTGCGCCGGCAGCGGCCCCGACTGCTGGAGCGTGACCCATGGCGGCGTGGTCCATGCCGGCCATTGAGCCGTGATCCATCCCAGCCATGCCGCCCATGCCCATGTCGGTCATGGTCAGGTTGGGGACTGCGCGCAGCGGCGGAACCTCGGCGATCATACCCATGCGGGGTGCCAGGGTGGCTCGACCCATGCCGGAACGGTCGATGGCCTCGGAGACGATGGTGTAGGCGCGGTCCTCGGTCGGACGGACGATGACGTCATAGGTCTCAGCGACCGAAATCTGGAACTCGTCGACTTCGACCGGGCGGACGTGTTCGCCGTCAGCCTGGACCACGGTCATGGCCAGGCCGGGAATGCGGACGTTGAAGATCGACATGGCCGAGGCGTTGATGATGCGCAGGCGCACCCGTTCGCCGGGCCGGAACAGGCCGGTCCAATTCTCCTCAGGCCCGTGGCCGTTGATCAGATAGGTGTAGGTCGTGCCGTTGACGTCGAGGATGTCGCGCGGGTCCATCCGCATGGCCCCCCACATCCGGCGCTCGTCCACACTCATACGGTCGCTGCCGTCGAGCAACCCCGCGAGCGTCGTCTTCTGCTGGTTGAAATAGCCGGGATTCTTCTTCAGCTTGGCCAGAATTTCGTGCGGGTGCATGAAACTCCAGTCCGACAAGACCAGCACATGCTCCCGGTCGTAGCCAACGGGATCAATCCCCGCCGGGTCGATGACGATGGGACCGTAATGGCCCAAGGCCTCCTGCAATCCCGAGTGGCTGTGATACCAGTAGGTGCCTGACTGTTTGATCGGGAACTCATAGACGAAGGTCTCGCGCGGCCGGATGCCGGGGAAGCTGACGCCTGGCACACCGTCCATCTGGAAGGGCAGCAGCAGGCCATGCCAATGGATCGAGGTGTCCTCGTCCAGGGTGTTGGTGACCGACAGGCGCACGTTCTGGCCTTCGCGCATCCTCAGCAGGGGGGCGGGCAACAGGCCGTTGACGGTGAAGGCGTGGCCGGTGCGGCCGCCGACCGTGAACTCAGAATGACCCACCGTCAGGTCGATGTTCGGTCCCGTCAGCGTCGGCAGATCGGCACGCAGACCAGGGGAACCCGACTGGGCCCAGGCCGGCATCAGGCCGGAGAGACCCAGTAATCCGCCGCTGACGGCGGCGCCCCGCAACAGGGATCTGCGATCGAGAGCCATGCTCGACATATGATGGATCATCCTTCTTAAACCGTAATGCGTCTGACGATTTCAACGCGGGCTTCATTGGGCAATACGCACCGCTGGCCATCCCCCCTTGCGACAGGACGCCACAGAAGCGATCGCCGCAGCATACGCGCTAGCTTTCACGCATTGACCTTCCCATGAGGGGAAGGTTTAGAAGGGGCAGGCTGTAAACGACGAAATGTTCCGCCGATGTCTGACGCCTCCCTGAAATTCCTCGACCTGCCGGTCCTCGGCATGACCTGCGCCAGCTGTGTCGGCCGGGTCGAGAAGGCCATCCGCGCCGTGCCCGGCGTGACCGAGGCCAGCGTCAATCTGGCCGCCGAACGGGCGCAGGTGTCGCTGAACGCCGACGGCTCGCCTGGCGCGGTCGCCGCCGCCATCCGCGCCGCCGGTTATGAACCGCTGGAGGAGGAAGTCGTCTATCCCGTCCGCGACATGAGCTGCGCCAGCTGCGTCGGCCGCGTCGAAAAGGCCCTGGGCGCCGTGCCGGGCGTACTGAGCGCCAGCGTCAATCTGGCGACCGAGCGGGCCACGGTGCGCTTCCTGTCCGGCGCCGTCACCTTCCGCGCCCTGGCCGCCGCCGTACAGCAGGCGGGCTATGTCCTCGAACAACCGGAACAGGGCGACGCCGACGCAGGCGACCGCGAACAGGCCGCCCGCGCCGCCGAGATTCGCAACTTGGGCCGCGCCGTCCTGATCGCCGGGATCGCGACCCTGCCCCTGTTTGTGCTGGAGATGGGCTCGCACTTCATCCCCGGCATGCACCACTGGCTGGAGCAGACCATCGGCGTGCAGACATGGCGGCTGATCAGCTTCGTCCTGGCCAGCTTCGTCCTCTTCGTTCCGGGCCTGATCTTCTTCCGCAAGGGCGTCCCCGCCCTGCTGCGCCGTGCCCCGGACATGAACTCCCTGGTGGTGCTGGGCGCCAGCGCGGCCTGGGCCTTTTCGACGGTGGCGACCTTCGCCCCGCAGTGGTTGCCGGAGGGCACGGCCAACATCTATTTCGAGGCGGCGGCGGTGATCGTCACCCTGATCCTGGTCGGGCGCTGGATCGAGGCCCGCGCCAAGGGCCAGACCAGCCAGGCCATCCGCCGCCTGATGTCGATGCAGGCCAAGACCGCCCGCGTCCTGCGCGACGGCGTCGAACAGGATGTGCCGATCGACAGCGTCAAGGCGGGCGACCTGGTCGCCGTCCGTCCCGGCGAGCGCGTGCCCGTCGACGGCGTCGTCACCGAAGGTGCCTCCTACGTCGACGAATCCATGCTGACCGGCGAACCCATCCCGGTCGAAAAGAGCGCGGGTGCCAAGGTCGTCGGCGGCACGCTGAACACCACCGGCGCCTTCCGCTTCGAGGCGCAACAGGTCGGCGCCGAGACGGTGCTGGCCCAGATCGTCCGCATGGTGGAAACCGCCCAGGGCTCCAAGCTGCCCATTCAGGCCCTGGTCGATCGCGTCACCGGCTGGTTCGTCCCCGCCGTCATGGCCATCGCCGCCCTGACCTTCGCCGTCTGGTATCTGTTCGCGCCCGATCCGGCGCTGGGCATGGCCTTGGTCGCCGCCGTGGCGGTGCTGATCATCGCTTGCCCCTGCGCCATGGGTCTGGCTACCCCGACCTCGATCATGGTCGGCGTGGGCCGCGCCGCCGAACTGGGCGTCCTGTTCCGCAAGGGCGAGGCACTGCAGGCCCTGCAAGGGGTCCAGGTCATCGCCTTCGACAAGACCGGCACGCTGACGGCGGGCCGTCCCGAGCTGACCGACCTGAGCGTGGCCGAGGGCTTTGACGAGGCCGACGTCCTGGCCCTGGTCGCCGCCGTCGAGGGCCAGTCCGAACACCCCGTCGCCCGCGCCCTGGTCGAGGCCGCCGCCGCGCGCGGCCTGACCGTCGCCCGCCCCGAGACCTTCGATTCCGTCCCGGGCAAGGGCGTGGCGGGCGTGGTCGAGGGCCGCCGCATAGAGGTCGGCGCCGACCGCTACATGACCGACGTGGGCCACGACGTCGCCGTCTTCGCCGAGGCCGCCGCCCGTCTGGGTGACGAGGGCAAGACGCCGCTCTACGCCGCCATCGACGGTCGACTGGCCGCCGTCATCGCCGTGGCCGATCCGATCAAGCCCACCACGGCCGCCGCCATCCAGGCCATGCATGCCCTCGGCCTGAAGGTGGCGATGATCACCGGCGACAACCGCCGCACCGCCGCCGCCGTCGCCCGCCTGCTGGGCATCGACGAGGTCCACGCCGAGGTCATGCCCGACGGCAAGGTTGCCGTGATCAACGCGCTGAAGGCCGGCGGTCGCCGCGTCGCCTTCGTCGGCGACGGGGTCAACGACGCCCCGGCTCTGGCCACCGCCGATGTAGGTCTGGCGGTCGGCGGCGGCGCCGATGTCGCCATCGAGAGCGCCGACGTCGTCCTGACCGGCGGCGACCTGCGCGGCGCGGTCAGCGCCATCGGCCTGTCGCGCGCCACCATGAGCAACATCCGCCAGAACCTGGCCTGGGCCTTTGGTTACAATGTCCTGCTGATTCCGGTGGCGGCGGGCGTCCTCTATCCCGCCTTCGGCTATATGCTGTCGCCCATGCTGGCGGCGGGTGCCATGGCCCTGTCCAGCGTCAGCGTGGTGCTGAACGCCCTGCGCCTGCGCGCCTTCAAGCCGCGCTTTGAAGGAGCCGCCCAATGAACATCGGCAAGGCCTCTTTAGCCACCGGCGTCTCGGCCAAGATGATCCGCTACTACGAGTCCGTCGGCCTGATCCGCCCCTCGGAGCGAACCGAGAGCAACTATCGCGACTTCAGCGAGCGCGACCTGAACGATCTGCGCTTCATCCGCCGCGCCCGCAGCCTGGGCTTTTCGGTCGAGGAGATCACCCGCCTGCTGTCGCTGTGGCGCGACCGCAACCGGCCCAGCCGCGAGGTCAAGGGCCTGGCCGAGAAGCACGTCGCCGACCTCGACGCCCGCATCGCTGAAATGCAGGCCATGGCCGACGCCCTGCGCAATCTGTCGCACTGCTGCGCCGGTGACGACCGCCCCGACTGCCCTATCCTGTCAGACTTGGCGGGTTCGCCCGCCGCCCCTTCCCAAGGACTAGCTCAATGATCACCCTGACCATTCCCAAGATCCGTTGCCGCGGCTGCGTCGCCAGCGTCGAGAAGGCCATTCACTCCGTGGACGCCTCGGCCCAGATCACCGTCGACCTCGAGGCCCGCCGCGTCGAGGTGACGACCAGCGCCGACCGTCAAACCCTGCTGACCGCGCTGGACGCCGCCGGCTATCCGGCTGAGGCCGCCTGATCATGAACAAGCTCAAGCTTTCCGCCCTCGCCGCCGGCGTCGCCATCCTGGGCGGCGCGGGCTTCCTGCTGAACGGCCTGCCCACCGTGGCCCAGGCCTCGGACATGACGGTTTACAAGAGCGATTCCTGCGGCTGCTGCGGCGGCTGGGTCGAGCATATGCGCAAGGCCGGCTACGCCATCCGCGTCGTCCCGACAGATGATCTGGCCCCGGTGAAGGTCCGCCTCGGCGTGCCGCAGTCGCTGTGGTCCTGCCACACCGCCGTCGTCGATGGAAAGGTGATCGAGGGCCATGTCCCCGCTGCCGCCGTCAACGCCTTCCTGAAATCGCCCGGCGCATCGCGCGGCATCGGCGTGGGCGGCATGCCGACCGGCTCGCCCGGCATGGAGGCCCCCGGCTACGCCCCCGAACGCTACGACGTTATGCGCTTCGGCGCAGGCCAGCCCGCCCGTTTCATGACCTTCGAAGGCACGAACCCGGTCCGCCGCTAAGACAAAGGCCCCGCCGCTCCGGCGGGGACTTTTTCATCTTCAGACGCGGACAAGCCTGCTGATGACCCAGATTCTGGCACCATACGGGTCACAAGGCGGTGCCCTAGGTTGCGTTAGAGGGAGTCCCGTAGGGCTTTGGCCCTCGGCGCAAGTAGTTCTTCTGACATAGCCCAGTTCACGGCGTGCAGCGGCGTCATTGATGCCGAACTCTCACTCGATTATGTGCTTTCCAACGGCGTATCCCTTGCGTCAGATCGCCGGATCAGTCGAAATCGCGACCTGTGCGCCTTTCCATGGCGGCATGATCAAGCGTCTTGGCCCGGTGTCCAAGCCAAAACCTCCGCCAGCTTCTTGCGGGCGCGGGCGATACGGGTTTCCACGGCCTTGGGCGTGATGCGCAGGATGACGCCGATCTCGGCATGAGACCGCCCTTCGAGCGTGGCGAGCAGGAGCGGCCCCTTCAGGGCACCCGGAAGGTTGGACAAGGCGCGTTGCAGATCCTCGGTGCGGCGTTGGTCGTCCAGCCGGGCCTCGGGCATGGGCGCGTCGTCGCCCACCGCCATCGCCTCGGGCGCATCAAGGCCCATGGCCCCGCGCACGACGCGGCGAACCACGCGCCGACGGCTCCAATCGCGGCATTTGTTCAGGGCGATGGAACGTAGCCAGACATCGAAGGGCCGCGCCGGATCATACCGCCGCATGGCCAGCCAGGCGGACGCATAGGCTTCCTGAAGCACATCATGGGCCTCGTCCGCGTCGCCGACGTAGCGGCGAACGAACCGATAGAGGTCGCCCTTGGTGGCGGTCATCAGGACGGTGAAGGCGGCCCGGTCTCCGCCTGCCGCGCGAACCTCAATGCTCTGCTCGGCTCCCACGCGCGGCGCTTAGCCGGCGTCGTGATGCAGCGCATCGACAACCGCTTTGTCGAACACCTCGGCCTGGGCCGGGGTCAACACGGATCGCATCTCGAAGACATGGGCGATCGTCGCCTTCTGGAGATCGCCCATGGCGGCGTGGAAATGATCCACCGCCGCCTGCACCTGCGGCGTGTCGCCCTGGCTGGCGGCAATGGCGGCGGCCAGTTCACGATTGGCGGCGCGGACCTCGGCCTCCAGCGCAGGTCGCTGAGCGGCGAAGCGGGCTTCGATGACATCGAGCCGACGGTCTTGATCCGGGCTCAGATCGAGTTTTTTATGGACGACGCTGTGAAGGTTGGGAGGCTGCCGCTCTCGCATGATCCAGGTCGCACTCCCCCAGGTCGCCACACCGCTGGCCAGCGCCGCCAGGATCGCCGTGATGACAACGGACTTCCAACGCGCGCTCATCCCCGGACGTCCAGGCTGGCGAGCGGCGACAAGCCTCCCGACACGGTGAAGATTCGCATCTCGGATGGTTCTGGCCGAGACGTCAGGAACATCAAACCTCCATTCGTGACGCCCATCACAAGGGCAATCGCGACGGCGGCGGCCCGGACCCGCCCCGCCTGGGCACCGTCCCTGCCCAACTCGTCGACCCGCGCCCAGACGGTATCTTCCACGCTGGCGAGCAGCGCGGCGTCACCCGGCGCAACCATTCCAATCAGTCTGTCCATATCATCAGTCATTACGCACCTGCCTCACGCCCCATCTGCCATACGCGCCAGCTTCGCGTTCCCCTTACGAGGGGATGAGCTGCCGCCCGCGTAGATACCAGAGAACGGCCGGGACATCCCGTCGTCCGAGGGGGAGCGATGTGAACGACAGATCAGGCCCCACACAGGTTCCTTTTCCTGACGTGCTCGATCCGCTCACCGGCGTGAGGTTCTTTCTCGCGCTCGGCGTCGTTCTGTTTCACTACCAGCTTCAATGGACGCTTCCCGACGAAGCCGCCGGGCTGTTGGATCGCGCGCGGCTAGGCGTGGACGTCTTCTTCATCCTGTCGGGCTTCATCCTCACCCATGTGTATCTGCAAAGGGACGGCGCCCCGGACTACCGAAGGTTCCTCGCGGCGAGGTTCGCGCGGATTTATCCGGCTCACCTGTTCATCCTGCTAGGCATGCTTGGACTTGTGTTGCTCGCGCCTCTGTTCGGCGTCGGATTGGAGCCGGGCCGCTTCAACCCTGCTGACTTCGCCAGCACCCTCTTGCTCGTCCAAGCCTGGTTTCCGCGCGAAACCATGGTCCTGTGGAATGGTCCAGCCTGGTCTCTTTCGGCGGAATGGTTCGCCTACCTTGCGTTCCCCGCCTACGCCGCTCTGGCTCTCCGGCTGCGGGCGAGACCTTGGGTCATCATCGCACTCGCAGCGATACTGTTCGTCGCGCTCGACGCATTCTATCGCGCCCAGTTCGGGCGGGTTTTGCCTCGGGCCGAAGACAGCCTGGGCATCCTGCGCATCATCCCCGAATTCCTCTACGGCATAGGCCTCTACTACCTCGGCCAGCGTTGGGCGCCTTCGCCGCGGCTGTCGGTCATGGGAGCGCTGGCGGGAACGGCAACGCTGCTCGTCCTCATGCAAATTGGCACCGACGACCGCATTATCGTCGCGGCGGCCGGTCCCTTCATCCTGTCGCTCGCGCTGTTGGCCAAGGCGCGCGTGCGGACCTGCCTGTCCCATCCCATCGCCCTGTTCGCGGGCGAGGCTTCGTTCGCCCTCTACCTCGTCCACATCCCGATTCTGATGGTCTGGCGCAACGCGGCGCAAGCGTTCTCCGGCTGGCCCGGTGACTACCGGATGGGCATGGCAGAACTGGCCGCCATGCTGGTGTTGACGCTCGCCGCCGCCGCAGCCATCCATATCTTCGTCGAGCGCCCCGGCCGTCGGCTGCTCCGGGCGTGGATGACGCCGCAACGCGCTGATCCCGTCGAAGCCAGACGATCCTTTCACAGCGATCAAGGAGAACCCTTTTGAACCCCGCCAACCTGAACCGTCGCCTGCTGCTCGGCGTCGGCCTGTTCATCGGCATGACCGGAACCGCCTGCGCCCAGACGCGTCCGTCGAGGAACCTGACGGTCTTCAAGACGCCGACTTGCGCCTGCTGCGACGGATGGATCGCGCACATGCGCGCGGCGGGCTTCAACACGACCATCACGGTTCTTCCAAGCCTCCAGTCGGTCCGGAGCAGTCGTGGAATGCCGGACGCGCTGGCCTCCTGTCACACCGGCCTGATCAATGGCTATCTGGTCGAGGGTCATGTGCCGGCTAAGGATGTCATCCGCCTGCTGGCCGAGCGACCGACAGCAATCGGTATCGCCGTGCCGGCCATGCCGCTCGGTTCGCCCGGCATGGAGACGCCGCAGGGGCACAAGGAGCCCTACGACACACTGCTGGTGCTTCAGTCGGGCGCGACCCGCGTGTTCGCTCGCCACAACCAACCGGCCTGACGCAGATCGCGCTCAGCCCATTCAGATCACCCACAAACCGGAGCCTGCAATGTCCCGCACATCCCTTGCCCTCGCCCTGTCGTTCGCCGTGCTTTCTGCGACGCCCGCCTTCACCCAGGACCACGCTCACGGCCATGATCCCGCCGCAGGGTCGGTCGCTGTGGAAGCAGCGGGCGCCGCCACCGCCGTCGATGCCTTTCACGCCGCGCTCAAGGCCAGCGATACAACTGCCGCGCTGGCTCTATTAGCGCCGGACGTGATGATCTTCGAAGAAGGCGGAGCCGAGCGGTCGCGCGCCGAGTATGGATCCCACCACCTGGGTTCGGACGCCGCTTTCGCCGCCGCGTCGGAGGCGACGGTGACGCGGAGATCGGGCTGGGCCGACGGCGATGTCGCCTGGATCACCAGCGAGGGGCGCACGACGGGTCAGTTCAACGACCGCGCCGTGAACCGGCTCACGACCGAGACGATGGTCCTGAAGAGGCACGCCGACGGCTGGCGCATCCACCACATTCACTGGTCGTCGCGCGCGCCCGGCTAGGCGTGTTCGCTACGTCACATGGCTGACGGTGGAGCGAGCGTGCCCATCACCGCGACGACGGCCAGCAGCACGGCCCCGACCAGCGTCTCCACGACGACGCTGCGTCGGAGCCGCTGGAGCGCCCGCCGTGGGTCTTCGTCGCCCGCCAGGGCCGAGCCCAACGCCGGCGTCAGGCGGAAGCGATTTCCTGCCGCCAGCGCGAGCATCAGGACAAACAACACGAGTTTGGCGATCAGAAGTTGGCCGTAGACGCTGGCTCCCAGGTCTTCAACGCGTGCGGGGCCGACCAGGAACCAACTGTTCACGAGGCCGGTCAGCACCAACAGTCCGACGGCCAAGGTCCCAAGGCCAGCGAAGCCGTGCAGGGCCCTGTGAATCGTCAAATCGTCCGGCGCGGCCCGGCGCAGCAAGAGGATCGTCAAGGCCGCCAGAGCCCCCAGCCACAGAGCGGCGGCCACAGCATGGACGATGTCCGCAACGAGATGGAGTAGTCCACCAGCCCCCTCGGTCGCGGCCCCATGGCCGGTCCACGCGAAACTGGCGACCACGATTAATCCGAACCCCACCATCAGTCCCCAGAGCACTCGTCCCGGCCTCAGAGAGGCAAGTGCGACAAGGCTGAAAATTGCGACGACAGCCCGAGCGACCATGGCCATGCCCAGGGTCGTGCCGGTGACCATGAAAGATAGAGAAGCGGGCTTGACGGCTTCGCTCAACGAACCCGCCATGATGGCTGTCTGCATCACCAAGGCGGCCAGCGAGCCTATCGCCACGACAATCGACGAGACGATCAACGTGGGACGCGGCCAGGTCAGGTTCAGGGCGTCGACGCCCTTGAAGCTGTAGAGCAGGAACAGCGGCGCGCCGAGAAGGACGACCGCACCGCTGTATTGAAGCCAGCGGAGAGCAATGACCGCGAGTTCGAGCACGGCGTCACCGCACCGAGAAGGTGTAGGAACCCGTCATCCGGTGGCCGTCGCTTGACGCGATGCGCCAATCGATGCGGTAGGCGCCGGCAACCAAGGGGCGGGCCAGGGTCCCCGTTACGGTTTTACCGTCCTCAGCGACCGAGGTTCGGACCGTGACCTTATTCCCTGCCGCATCGACTACGTCGAAGCCGGAAAAAGCGGCAACCGTGCGCTCGCTGAAGGTGAGGTTTAATATCTGGGTCGCGGCTACGGTCGAGTTGGGGGCAGGCGTCGCGCTGACCAAACGGGCGTGGGCCGCAGCCGGTCCAGCGACGAACGCCACGGCCGCCGCGACGGCGATGAATGGGGCGCGATTGAAGTTCCGCATACTCAGTCTCCAGAACATTGGCCGTTTGCGGCCCTATGCTTCTCTACGCGCCGAGTTGGCGCTTCCCTCACGAAGGATGATAGCGGCCTATCCAATGACCGGCCGCAATACCTCTCAGGCGATGCATAGCCGGTCTGCTCGATCGCGATCCCGAAGATCATCGACCACCTCATCACGCTGGTCGTCCCCGGCGCGATGGACGCCCATCTGGACTCGCTGGTGTTCTGGGCCGACCTGGGGCAACCCGCGTGATCGCAGGCTCGCCGTATTTCCTGTTCAGGCTGATCTCGCGCGGCAAGGAACACGCGGTCGTGCATGCCCTCCATAAACGCCAGCCACTTAGTGTGTCAGCGGCACTCCACGGTAAGGTGACCGAGTTCGTGGACAGGCGTCAGTCGTTTGCGCACGGTGTCCACATCTACGCCGCCTGTAACGCTAACGATGGCGGCATAGGCCTCCGGCCCTACCCGCCAGACATGCAGATCAGTGATGCAGGCGTCGCCTGGCCCCTCGATCATCTCGCGGACCTCTGCTTCGATTGATTGGTCCGTAGTGTCGAGCAGCACCGAAGCGGTGTCGCGCATCAGGCTCCAGGACCAGCGGCCGATCACGATCGCGCCGACGATGCCCATCACCGGATCGAGCCAGACCCATCCCAGATACCGCCCGGCGATCAAGGCCACTATGGCGAGCACGGAGGTCAGGGCATCGGCCAAGACGTGGAAGTAGGCCGATCGCAGATTGTTGTCCCGATGGCCCTCGTGATGAGCGTGTTCATCGTCATGATCGTGGCTGTGGTGATGGTGGTGGCCGCGCCCCGCCAGAAGCAGGGCGCTGATCAGATTGACCGCCAAGCCGATCACCGCGACGACGGTGGCCTGGCTGAACGCCACCGTCGTGGGTTCGATCAATCGACCGATCGATTCGCCCGCGATGCCCAAGGCCACGATTCCCAACACCAGGGCCGAGGCGAAGCCGGCCAGATCGCCGACCTTGCCGGTGCCGAAGGTGAACCGGCTATTGCCCGCGTGACGTTTCGCGTAGGCATACGCCACCGCCGCGACGCCGAGGGCGCCGGCGTGGGTCGCCATGTGGAAGCCGTCCGCCAGAAGGGCCATCGAACCGTAAATCGTGCCGGCGACGACCTCCCCAACCATCATGATCGTGGTCAAGCCCACCACCCACAGAGTCCGACGGGCGTTCCGGTCGTGATCGCGGCTCAGGAAATTGTGGTCGTGGGTCAAATAGTCCATCTCGGCGGCGGTCATGGGCAAGCCTACTTCGAGTAGCGGCGGATGATGGCGATCAACTCGTCGGCGCCGCTCTGGCGCTCTTCGGCGTTCAGGTCCGGATCGGCGACGTGATGGCGTAGATGGTCTTCGACCAGTTCGTCGAGCAGCCCGTTCATCGCGCCTCGCGCGGCAGCCACTTGTTGCAGAATCTGGGAACAGCCCGTGTCGGCTTCGATCGCGCGTTCGATCGCGGCTAGTTGGCCCGCGATCCGCCGGACGCGTCCGACAAGCTTAGTTTTGTTCACGACGGTATGGGCCATTTTATACTCCCCTAGAGTATAATGCCGAAGGCCGCCAGTCATGGAACGGCCTTGTCAGGCCAAACAGTGCTGACAGGTTAGCCCGGTCAAGCCGGACCACGCCCCACGCTTTCCCGATATCAGGCCGCTCGCGTTGTTGCTTAGTCGCTCACAGTCCCGACATGCAGGTCGGAGCGTTCAATGGTCTTCATGGCCAGCCACGTACTCGAGCGCGACCTGCTATAATCGCAGGTGCCCGGCTGACCTGTCGAAGGATTGTCAACACCAACAAGCCGCGACACCGCCACGATCTGAGGTCGAACCGTGTTTGAACAACACTGAACAGCCATGCAGCGGAATAGCGTTCCAAGTGCTCCGACCAAACGCCGAATCAAACACCGATTTGAGGCTGCTCCCCATATGTGCCCCAACGCCAATTGCTAAGGGGCCGCCCGAGAGCGACCCCTTAAAATCCGCCATGAAACCATGAGGTTAGATGGTCGGAGCGACAGGATTCGAACCTGCGACCCCTTGACCCCCAGTCAAGTGCGCTACCAGGCTGCGCCACGCTCCGAAGGCGCTCCCTATAGACGGGGGTTTCGCGCGCCGCAAACGCTAAAAGCAGGTTTTCCACCTACCGATCGAGAACGGCGTCCAATCGGGCCTTCGCGGCCTCCAGATCGGCCAGGATCAGGCCGAGACGCGCCGGATGGACGGCGGAATTTTCATGAATCGCAGCCGTCGGCGTCGCTTCGCCGTCTTCGATCAGGGCGGCGGCCTCTGCGCCGATCAGCTTCTTCAGACCCTGATCCTTGTGCAGGCGCTGCACGCCGCGAATCGTCAGGCCGTCGTCGTGCAGCAACCGTTTTATCGACTGGAGAACGGCGATGTCCTGCGGGCGATAGAATCGTCGGCCGCCGGCTCGCTTCACCGGTGAAATGAATGTGAACTTGGTTTCCCAGAACCGCAGGACGTGCTGAGGGACGCCGACCTCGTCGGCAGCTTCCGAAATCGTGCGAAAGGCCCCGGCGCTCTTGGCCACCGACCTCAGTCCTCGACGACGGCGTCGTGAACCCGGCTCTTCATGATCTGGGAGGCCCGGAAGCTGATGACCCGGCGTGGATTGATCGCCGCCGGTTCGCCGGTCTTGGGGTTGCGGCCCATACGGGCGCGCTTCTCGCGCACCTGAAAGACGCCGAAGCCCGACAGCTTGACCGTATCCCCGCGTTCCAGGGATTCCACGATCAGCTCCAGCGTGCGCTCGACCAGGGCCGAACACTCCTGGCGAGACAGACCGACCTCTTCATGCACGGCCTCGCAGAGGTCCGCGCGCGTCACCGTCTGTTGGCCTGCCATCCTATCCCCGCTGTGGTGAGACCTGCTCGAAATCATAGGGCCGCAAAGAGCCCGGAAAATCAATGCCCCAAGGGGTCTTAAAGCCGCAGGGCGCAGGCGCCCCAGGTCAGGCCGCCGCCCATGGCCTCCAGAAGGACCATGTCGCCCTTCCTGATCCGACCGTCCTTGATCGCCGCATCCAGCGCCAACGGGATGGAGGCGGCCGAGGTGTTGGCGTGCACGGCCACGGTCGAGATCACCTTGTTCTCGTCCAGGCCCAGCCGGTCGCCGACGCCCTTGATGATGCGTTGATTGGCCTGGTGCGGTACGAACCAGTCGACATCGGCGATCTGGATTCCGGCTGCGGCGCAGGCGGCGGTGATGCCTTCGGCGATGTTGACCACGGCATGACGGAAAACCTGATTGCCCGCCATTCGCAGGTGGCCGACTGTGCCGGTCGTCGCCGGGCCGCCATCGACGTAGAGCAGATCGGTCTTGGACCCGTCGGCGCGCAGGGCGAAGCCCAGCATGCCCTGATCGTCGGCGGTCCCCTGCCCTTCGCGCGGCTCCAGGACCACGGCGCCGGCCCCGTCGCCGAACAGGACGCACGTTGTCCGATCGGTCCAGTCCATCAAGCGGGTCATTTCCTCGGCCCCGATCACCAGGGCGCACTTCGACAGACCGCGCGCGACGAAGCCGTCGGCGACGCTCAGCGCATAGACGAAGCCCGAGCAGACGGCTTGCACGTCGAAGGCCACGCCCACGGGCGCCCCCAGCTTGGCCTGGACGATGGCGGCGACCGCCGGAAAGGTCATGTCCGGCGTCGTCGTGGCGACGATGATCAGATCGACGTCCGCCGCTGCGCGCCCGGCGTCGGCCAGAGCCTTCCTGGCGGCTTCGACGGCCAGGTCGCTGGTCGGCTGGTCGTCGCGCGCCTTGTGACGTTGCTTGATGCCGGTGCGCTCTTGGATCCATTCGTCGGAGGTATCGACGACCTTGGCCAGGTCGGCGTTGGAGACGATCAACTCCGGAAGATAGGAGCCGACGCCGGTGACGACGCTGCGGGTGACGCTCACTGAGGGGATTCTCCGGCGGTGGCGGACGACGTGGAATGGTCGAACAGGGCGTCCAGCTTGCCCAGGTTCGCCCCGACCTTGGTCATATAGTCGCTACGGGCCAGATCGACCGCGATACGGATGGCGTTGCCGAAACCCTTGGCGTCGGCGCCGCCGTGGCTTTTCACCACAATACCGTTCAGCCCCAGCAGAGGCCCGCCGTTGATCGCGCTGGGATCGATCTTCTGGCGCATCTTTTTCAGGGCCGGCATGGCGATGACCGCGCCCAGCTTGGCCTGGAGGTTGGAGGTCAGGGCCTCCTTCAGCAGGCCCGAGATATAGCGGGCCGTGCCCTCGGCCGTTTTCAGAGCGATGTTGCCGGTGAAACCGTCGGTGACGACCACGTCCACCGTGCCCTTGGCGATGTCGTCGCCCTCGACGAAGCCATGATAGTTCAGGTCGAAGGGGCCGTCGCGCAGGATGGCGTGCGCCTCCTTGACCTGTTCGTTGCCTTTCATGTCCTCGGAACCGACGTTCAGCAGGCCGATGCTGGGGCGGGCGACGCCGCGCACCGCCGCCTGGAAGGCCTCGCCCATGATAGCGAACTCGACCAGTTGTTCGGCGTCGCTGCCGATGTTGGCGCCCACGTCCAGCACGGCCGTATGTCCCTTGAACGTCGGCCAGCTGGCGACGATGGCCGGGCGCTCCAGCCCCGGCGCCGACATGCGCAGGATCAGCTTGGCGATGGCCATCAGGGCGCCGGTGTTGCCAGCCGAGACGACACCGCCCGCCTCACCTGTCTTCACCGACTCGATGGCGTTCCACAGGCTGGAGCCCTTGCCCCGCCGCATGGCCTGGGCCGGCTTTTCGTCCATGGCCACGACCTTTTCGGTGTGGCGAATCTCGAACCCCTCGGTCGACAGGCCGCAACGCGTCAGTTCGGCCGCGATCTTCGCTTCGTCGCCATGCAGAAGAAAGCGCACGCCCTCGCCGCCATGGGTGTGGATGTAGCTTTTGACGCCGGGAACGACGACGGACGGCCCGTGATCGCCGCCCATGGCGTCAAGCGAGATCGTAACTGGGGCTGGCAAATGGACCTCGTTTGGCCGCGTCGTCTTGTCGCGCGACGCTCGATAGGGGCGCGGCACGATAGCGCCGACGACGGGGGATGCAACCACCCGAACCTTACGTCAACCTCGGCCTTCGCCGTCGCGCGGCTTCAGCACCTTCAAGGCAGCAAAGGGTGAGATTTCCGCCGGCTCCTCTGGCTGGACAAAGGTCGCGCCGGGCTTGCGCGGGAAAGGGTCCAGCGCCAGCGCCAGTTGCTCGACGGCATATTGGCCGAGGTCGATCTTGCCGTCCTCGATCAGGTCGGCGTCGTCTTCGTCCAGCGTCACCTCGATTTCATCGGTCTGTTCGGGCGCGGCCTCGGCCAGCTGGATCGAGAAGCGTCGATCCACATCGACCGGCAGCGGCTCCAGGGTAATTCCGCAGGTCTGGACCGCGTGGGCACGCACCCGCCCCTTCAAGGTCCACTCGCGGGTCGCGGGCGTGGGCGTCAGGCTCAGTTCCGCAGTGAAACCGTCCAGCGCCTGCAGATCCAGCGCGCGGACGATTCGGCGGATCGCCTCTGCGTCAGGCGTCAGGGTGCGTTCCAGACCGGCGCCGATCTGGTTGATTCGCACCGGATCGCTGAAAGGAAGGGGGGGAGTGCTCATCTGTCTCAAACCTCGGGCCAAGCTGGCGCGGCCTGCATCGCCTTGAATGTCTGCACCGCCAGAGCGGCGCGCGCCGTCAATGCATAGGCCGCCAGGGCCGCCGCGTGTTCCGCCCCGTCCTGCGCATAGACGTTGCGCGTCAAGGCCTGCGTCAGGGTCTCTGCGTCGCCGGCGCGCAGAGGCGGCTCATAGGCGGCCATGCGGCCGTACAGCGCCTCGCCCAGCTTGCGCATCTTCTTGCCGACCGCGACGTCGCCGACGCCTTCCTCGCGCAGGACATGGTCCAGGGCGGAGACATAGACATCGAACAGATCCTGCGCCGCCTCCTGCCCCTGGGCCGTGTTTTCGTCGCGCAGGCGCAGCACCAGCAGCAGGACGTGCAGGGTGTAGAGTTCGAACCGCGCATCGATCCGATCCGCCACGCCCAGACGGGTGTAGAAGGCGACATTGCGCGCCTGGGCTACGGCCTTGGCGTACAGGTCGTCGCCGATACGGGCGCGCAGCCGCGGTTTGAACAGGTTTTTCAACATGGATTTCAGCGGCCCCTTTTCCGCCGCGCCGTTGAACTAGGACGCAGGTCCGTCTAGGTCAAAGACCTTGTTCTCTCGCAGGCGCCCGACATGTCCCGTTTCGCACCGATCTTCGCCGCCGTCTCCCTGGCCGGACTGAGCGCCGCTTGCGCGCCAGTGATTGGTTCCAACGGCTTCCAGGCCATCGACGCCAAGCCGCAGGACGTAGTGGCTGGAACCGACACCAAGGAAACGGTCCTGGCCAAGCTGGGCACGCCGTCCACGACCTCGACCTTCGAGCCCAATCAGGTCTGGTACTACATCAGCCAGACGACCGAGAAATACACCTATAATCTGCCCAAGGTCTCCAGCCGCACCGTGACGGAGATCACCTTCGAACCCACGGGCGACAAGGTGGCGGGCGTCCGCACCCTGGGCCTGGCCGACGGCGAGCAGATCGCGATGAACCGAAACGAGACCCCGACCCGCGGTCGCGCCCTGACGGTGCTGGAGCAGTTGCTGGGCAACGTCGGCCGCGGTCAGCTGCCGCGCACCGACGAGGATGCGCCGGGCCAGCGCCGCCCGGACTGAACATCCAACCCGCGCAAAGAAAAACGCCCCGGAGATCGCTCTCCGGGGCGTCTTCATTCCAGGATGCCGTGTCGATCTAGCCGACGCTTCCGCTGGCCAGCACCGCCAGCAACAACAGGGCTACGATGTTGGTGATCTTGATCATCGGGTTCACCGCCGGGCCGGACGTATCCTTGTAGGGGTCGCCCACCGTGTCGCCGGTGACGGCGGCCTTGTGGGCCTCCGATCCCTTGCCGTGGACGACGCCGTTCTTGTCGGTGAATCCTTCCTCGATCACCTTCTTGGCGTTGTCCCATGCGCCGCCGCCCGAGGTCATCGAGATGGCGACGAACAGGCCGGTGACGATCACGCCCATCAGCATGGCGCCCAGGGCCGCAAAGGCGTTGGCCTTGTCCGAGATCGCCATGACGGCGACGAACAGGACAATGGGCGACAGCACGGGCAGCAGCGACGGCACGATCATCTCGCGAATCGCCGCCTTGGTCAGGATGTCGACCGCCCGACCGTATTCCGGCTTGGCTTGGTAGGTCATGATGCCGGGGTTCTCGCGGAACTGGCGGCGCACTTCCGCCACGACCGATTCGGCCGCGCGTCCGACCGCCATCATGGACATGCCGCCGAACAGGAACGGGAGCAGGCCGCCAAACAGCAGGCCGACGACGACGTAGGGGTTGGTCAGATCGAAGGTGATCGGCCCCATCCCGGCGAAGAAGGGATAGTCCGCCGGATTGGCCGAGAAGTACTGCAGATCCGACGTATAGGCGGCGAACAGCACCAGCGCGCCCAGCCCGGCCGAGCCAATGGCGTAGCCCTTGGTCACGGCCTTGGTGGTGTTGCCGACCGCATCCAGGGCGTCGGTCGAATGACGCACCTCGCTGGGCAGACCCGCCATTTCGGCGATGCCGCCAGCGTTGTCCGTCACAGGTCCGAAGGCGTCCAGCGCCACGATCATCCCCGCCACGCCCAGCATGGTGGTGGTGGCGATGGCGATGCCGAACAGACCGGCCAGTTGGAAGCTGACCACGATGCCGACGATGATGGTCAGGGCCGGCAAGGCCGTGGCCTCAAGCGAAACCGCCAGACCCTGGATCACATTCGTGCCGTGGCCAGAAACGGATGCATTGGCCACCGACCGCACCGGACGGAAGCCCGAGCCCGTATAGTATTCGGTCACGACCACGATAGCCGCCGTCACCGCCAGACCGACCATGCCGGACCAGAACAGGGCCATGGGTTGGATCTCCAGCCCGCCGACGGTCACGACCGGCCCGGTGATCATGGTGTTGATCACCCACCAGACTGCGCCGATCGACAGGACGCCGGTGACGATCAGCCCCTGATACAACGCCCCCATGATGTTGTTGGATTTGCCCAGCCGGACGAAGAAGCTGCCGATAATGGAGGTGACGATGCAGACCGCGCAGATCGCCAGCGGCAGGACCATCATCAGATCGACGTAAGGCTGACCACGGAAGAAGATGGCCGCCAGAACCATGGTCGCCACCGTCGTCACCGCATAGGTCTCGAACAGATCGGCGGCCATGCCGGCGCAATCGCCGACGTTGTCGCCCACGTTATCCGCGATGGTCGCGGCGTTTCTGGGATCGTCCTCCGGAATGCCGGCCTCGACCTTGCCCACCATGTCGCCGCCTACGTCGGCGCCCTTGGTGAAGATGCCGCCGCCCAGTCGCGCGAAGATCGAGATCAGCGAGGCGCCGAAGCCCAGCGCCACCAGACCATCGACCACCTCACGGCTGGTCGCGTCCAGGCCCAGGTGCTGCGTCAGCACGATATAGTAGCCCGACACCCCGATCAGGGCCCCGCCCGCCACGAACATGCCGGTGATCGCGCCCGAGCGGAACGCCAGGTTCAGCCCCTTGGCCAAACCTTCAGAGGCCGCCTGGGCCGTGCGGACATTGGCCCGCACCGAGATCAGCATCCCCGCATAGCCCGCCGCGCCCGACAGGACGGCGCCGATCAGGAAGCCGATGGCCGCATAGGGTCCAATCAGGAAATAGGCGGCGATCAGGATCACGATCCCGACCATGCCGATGGTCATGTATTGCCGCTTCAGGTAGGCGGAGGCGCCTTCCTGGATGGCGGCTGCGATCTCTCGCATCTTGTCGTTGCCGGTGCTCGCCTTCATCAGCGCGGCGGTCTGAACGGCGCCGTAAAGCACCGCCAGAACACCGGCCGCGAAGACCAGCGTCAGTGAGTTCGTCATTGGCGTTTCCATGCCCTTGCAAACAGGCGCGCAGGCCTTGGCGCGGCGGGCGTTGTCGCCTCTTTCCGCCTTCCGGTCCCCCCGCACGCGGCGGACGCGTCATTGCGTCCCTTGGGATTTGCAGGACGACGGTGTCACGGCCTTTCGCGCGATGCAACGCTTGGAGAACGAAGGCCGGCGGAGACTAGGGTCGCGTCCGCATTCCGGTACGACGGCGGGGGTTCTGCGCAACGACTTCGACACGGGCGACCGAACCGCGACCCGATATGGCGCTGGCCGCCGAGACGACGGCGGCCGACAAAGCGCGTTCGTCCAGCCGGGTCCAGTCGCCTGCCACCGTGAAGGGGGTGCGATGCGCCGCCTTGACCAGGGCGTCTCGGAAGAAAGCCTCCTTGGGCCGCATCTGCTCGACGGTCTTGCCGCCGCCCAGCACCAGGCGCAGCGACACGAAGACATAGTTCCGCAGACGGCCGTCCTCGATCACCGGCAGGCCCAGCCCGGCGATGCTCAGGGCCGGCGGCGCAGCGGACGATTCGCTGGACGACGCGGCGGCCGAGGTTGCGGGGCTCGCCAGGGCGACAGCGCCCGCCGAGATCAGAGTTCTGCGATCCATGCCGCCATAGTGCCCCACGCCGGTTAGGATTCCCTTGCCGCCGTCAGTCGTGTGTCCAGCCTTGGCGCGCCGGGACGACTGAGCGCCCGTCGTAGGTCACGGTCAGACCGTCGCCGACAACCACTTCGCCGATCCTGGTCAAACGGAGCAGGCGTCGTTCCGCCTCGTGCCGCAGGTTTTCCTCGTGACGGGGATGGGCGGTGAAGGCGATCTCATAGTCGTCGCCGCCGCTCGCCAGATCCTCCAGCGACAGCTGAGGATCGACTCGATCCGCGAACCAGGCCTGGGCTGCGGTCGACAGAGGCAGGACATTCAGATTTAGCACCACGCCGACGCCGCTGGTGCGGGCGACGTGCGTAAGATCGGCGAAGAGGCCGTCCGACACATCGACCGACGCGCTCGCGAAATCGCGCACGACCTCGGCGAAATCCAGACGCGGCGTGGGCGTGCGGTAATGGGCCGCCAGGGCGTCGAGACGCTCGGGTTCCAACGTCAGTTCCCCCCGCGCGGCTCTGAGACCCAGCAGACCATCGCCGATCGCACCGGTGACGAACACCAGATCGCCGGGCAGGGCGCCCGCGCGGGACACGGCCCGACCCGCCGGCGTCCAGCCCAGGGCCGTGAGGGAGAAGGACACCGGCCCCGGCGTCTTGACCGTATCGCCGCCCAGTAGATGGACGACGAACCGCGCCTGATCCTCGGCCAGACCAGCGGCGAAAGCCTCGCGTTCGGGCCAGCCGCACCGTTCGGACCAGAAGCAGGACAATAGATAGCCGAACGGCTCGGCGCCCTTGGCCGCCAAATCCGACAGGTTCACCCGCAACAGCTTGCGGGCCACCGTATCCAGCGGGTCGTCGGGCAGGAAATGCACCCCCTCGACCATGGCGTCCTTGGTCAGGATCAGGTCATGGCCGGGTCGCGACGGCAACACCGCCACATCGTCCATGAGCCCCCTCGCCCACTCGGGATGGGCCAGGGGCTTCAGCAGCCTCTCGATCGTCTCGAACTCGCCCGCGACGTCGAGCGCCGGCATTATTTGCGCGTGTCTTTGGCCACGCCGTCCAGCGCGGCGTTGACGAAGCGCGCCTCGGCGTCGTCGAAGAAGGCCTTGGCCAGTTCGACATATTCGTCGATCACGACCTCGCGCGGCGTCTCGGGGTGTTTCATCAGCTCCCAGGCGCCCGAACGCAGCAGGGCGCGCAGGGTGGCGTCGATCCGCTCCAGCTTCCAGTTGGAGGCCAGGCGCGCCTTGATGGCGGCGTCGATATCGCGCTGGCTTTCGATCACGCCGCGCACGATGTCGGCGAAATAGGCCTCGTCGGCCTCGGCCAGGGCCTCGCCCTCGATGTCGCCGTCGAAACGGAAGTTGGAGAATTCGGTGATCACCGTCTCCACGCCCTCGCCCGCCAGCTCCATCTGATACAGGGCCTGGACGGCGGCGAGGCGCGACACGGTGCGGGCGCGGCGCTGCTTGGACGTCAGATTGGGCTCGGCGCGCTGCCTTTCGACTTCGGCGAGTTGTTCGAGGACGGCTTTTACGCTGTTCGGTTCAGTCATGCGCCGACGCCTACGCGCAACCGCTTCTTCAATGCAATGAGGTCCAGACAGGCTTTCGCCGCCCCGCCCCCCTTATCCCCTTGCGAAAGCCGCGCCCGATACCAGGCCTGGTCCTCGTCCTCCGTCGTCAGGACGCCGTTGCCGATGGCCAGACCCTTGACGCCCAGCGCCATGATGCCCGCCGCCGATTGATCCGACACGATCTCGAAATGATAGGTCTCGCCGCGGATCACCGTGCCCAGGGCGACATAGCCGTCATAGCGGGGCGCGGTCGGGAACCGGCCGGCCTCCTCGGCCATGGCGATGGCGGGCGGGATCTCCAGCGCGCCCGGCACGGTGACGACGTCGAAGTCCGCGCCGCGCGCCTTCAGCGTCTCCTTGGCGCCTTCCAGCAGGGCGTCGGCCAGGGCGTCGTAGAAACGGGCCTCAACGATCAGAATACGGGGGGCTTCGCTCACGCCTTGGTTTCTCCATCCATGTCGCGCCAGCCGACAATACGCAGGCCATAGCCTTCCAGCGCCGTCGGCTCGGGCCGCGTCGAACTCATCACGATCATGTCCCTGACGCCCAGGTCCAGCAGGATCTGCGCCCCGACGCCATAGGCGCGCAGCGACCGATCGACCGCCGCCGGCCGATCCGCGCCCGACAGCCGCTCGGCCAGAGACGTCAGCGACGGATCGCGCAGGAAGACGACGACGCCGGGGCCGTCGTGATCGGTGATCTGCTTCAGGGCGGTGGGCACATAGTCCTGACGCGCCTCGACATGGCCCAACAGGTCGCAGGCGAAGTCCACCTGGTGCATCCGCACCAGGGTCGGTTTGGCGGGATCGATGCGGCCCTTGACCAGGGCGACGTGTTCCGCGCCCTCGATGGTGTTCTTGTACAGCATCAGGCGGAACGGGCCGCCGTGGACGCTCTCAAACGGGGTGTCCATGATCCGCTCGACAAACCGTTCGGTGCGGCGGCGATAGGCGATCAGGTCGGCGATGGTGCCGATCTTGAGACCATGAAGTTGGGCGAAGGCGACCAGATCGGGCATCCGCGCCATCTCGCCGTCGTCCTTGATGATCTCGCAGATCACCCCGGCGGGCGTCAGGCCGGCCATGCGGCTGATGTCCACGGCCGCCTCGGTGTGGCCGGCGCGAACCAGGACCCCGCCGTCGCGCGCGACCAGGGGGAAGATGTGTCCGGGCGAGACGATGTCGTCCATCCCCTTGGACGCATCGGTCGCGACCTGGATGGTGCGCGAACGGTCGGCGGCGGAGATGCCGGTGGTGACGCCGTCCTTCGCCTCGATGGAGACGGTGAAGGCGGTCTTCATGCTCTCGCGATTGTCGGCGGCCATCGGCGGCAGGCGCAACTGCTGCGCCCGTTCGGCCGTCAGGGCCAGGCAGACCAGGCCCCGCGCCTGGCGGATCATGAAGTTGATCTGGTCCGGCGTGGCGAACTGGGCGGGGATGATGAGGTCCCCCTCGTTCTCGCGATCCTCGGCGTCCACCAGGATGTAGGGACGACCGTTGCGGGCGTCTTCCAGAATGTCCTCGATGGGACTGATCGGGCTATCGTTCATATTGGCGGCCAAGGCTTGCATCATGCTGTCTCCTGCCACCGCGCGAGGTAACGCGCCAGCATATCGATCTCCAGATTGACCGGATCGCCGACTTTCAGCCCGCCCAGCGTCGTCACCTGCCAGGTGTGGGGGATGATGTTCAGGTGGAATATCCGCCCCTCGACCGCATTCACGGTCAGGGATACGCCATCGACGGTGATCGAACCCTTGGCGGCGATATAGCGATGCAGCGGGGCCGGCGCCTCGACCGCGATCCGGTGCGATCCGCCTTCCGGCGTGATGGAGACGATGCGCCCCAGCCCGTCGACATGGCCCGAAACGACATGGCCGCCCATCTCATCGCCCAGCCGGGCCGCACGTTCCAGATTGACGCCGTCGCCGGCGCTCCAGGCCCCCAGGGTCGTTTTGGACAGGGTCTCGTTCGACACCTCGACCGCGAACCAGCCGTCGCCCTTCTCCGTCACCGTCAGGCAGCAGCCCGCGTGGCTGATAGAGGCGCCCAGGTCGATGCCGGCGGTGTCCCAGGCGGTCTCGATCTCGTAGCGGCGGTCGCGTTCGGTAGCCCGAACGTCGCGGACGCGGCCGATGTCTGTGACGATGCCGGTGAACATGGAAAGACTGGTCCCCCTTCGGACCCGAAAAATACAGTCCGAAGAGTCCAGACTGTCCGAAATGTCCGACCTGGACTCAAAAAACGGAGTCCAGAGTGTCCGAATAGTCCGAAATCCGTCAGGCGCGGGCGTAGCGTTCCCACAGATCGTCCCCGACAGGCCGGACCTCCAGGCGACGGAAAGTGGGGGCGTCGGCCAGGTTTGCAAGGGCCAGGGCCGCCACGCAGGGCCGCCCCTCCCCGCCCAGCAGGATGGGCGCGCGGAACCACTCCAGCCGGTCCACCGCCCCGGCGCGCAGGAAGGCGGCCGCGACCTGCCCGCCGCCCTCGATCAACAGGGATCCGACCCCGGCGGTCGTCAGCGCCTTCAATACGGCGGAGACGGCGGGGCGGCCGTTCTCGGATTCGATCCGGACGACACGGGCGGCGCCCAGCGGTCGGGGCTCGGACGTCGTCAGGATCAGGGCCGAGGCGCCGGTCGCCACCTTGGCCGACGGCGGCGTGCGCAGGCTGCTGTCCAGCACGACGCGCAATGGCTGATCGACCTGGCGGCCAGGCAGGCGGGCGGTCAGTTCCGGGTCGTCGTGCAGCACGGTTTCGACGCCGACCAGGATGGCGTCGTGAGCGGCGCGCAGGCGGTGCCCCTGAAGTCGGGCAGCCTCTCCGGTGATCCACCGGCTTTCGCCCGAGGCCGTGGCGATGCGCCCGTCCAGCGATGTCGCCAGTTTCAACGTGACCCGCATCAGACCTTGCCGGTCGGCTCGTCCAGCCCTTCATCGCCCAGGAATTTGGCGAAGTCGCCCGTATGGCGGAAGTCCTTATAGACCGAGGCGTAGCGGACATAGGCGACCTCATCCACGCCCTTCAGCGCCTTCATGATGAAGTCGCCGACCGTGCTGGAGGGGATTTCGGTCTCGCCCAGGCTCTCCAGCTGGCGGACGATGCGGTTGACCATCTGCTCGACCTGATCGGCCTGGACCGGGCGTTTGCGCAGGGCGACGCCCAGCGACCGTTCCAGCTTGTCGCGGTCGAACGGGGTGCGACGGCCGTTGCGCTTCAGGATGACCAGTTCGCGCAGTTGGACGCGCTCGAAGGTGGTGAAGCGCCCGTTGCAGTTGGGGCAGGACCGGCGGCGGCGAATGGCCGAGCCGTCGTCCGACGGCCGGCTATCCTTGACCTGCGTATCCTGATGACCGCAAAAAGGGCACTTCATCAGAGGGTTATCCGTAGATCGGGAAGCGGTGCGTCAATTCGCGCACCTGGGCCGCCACGCCTGCCACCACGGCCGGATCGGCTTCGTCGCCGCCGTTCATCGACGAGACGACGTCGGCGATCCAGTGACCGATCTGCTTGAACTCGTCCTCGCCGAAGCCGCGCGTCGTTCCCGCGGGCGTGCCCAGGCGGACACCAGAGGTGACGGTGAAGGGGGCGGTGTCGAACGGCACCCCGTTCTTGTTGCAGGTCATCAGCGCCTTTTCGAGTTCATGCTCGGTCGCCTTGCCGGTCACGCCCTTGGGCCGCAGATCGACCAGCATGAGGTGGCTGTCGGTGCCGCCCGAAACGATGGCCAGACCGCGTTCGACCAGCACGGCGGCCAGGGCCTGGGCGTTCTTGACGACCTGTTGGGCATAGAGCTTGAACTCGGGCTTCAGCGCCTCGCCGAAGGCCACGGCCTTGCCGGCGATGACGTGTTCCAGCGGACCGCCCTGCAGGCCGGGGAAGACCGCCGAATTGATCTTCTTGCCCAGGTCCACGTCGTTGGACAGGATCATGCCGCCACGCGGGCCGCGCAGCGTCTTGTGCGTCGTCGTGGTGACGACGTGGGCGTGCGGGATCGGGTCGGGATAGACGCCGCCGGCGATCAGGCCGGCGTAGTGGGCCATGTCCACCATCAGATAGGCGCCCACGCTGTCGGCGATCTCGCGGAAGCGTTTGAAGTCGATGTGGCGGCTGTAGGCCGAGGCGCCGGCCAGGATCAGCTTGGGCTTCTCGCGCTCGGCCATTTCCGCGACGTGGTCGTAGTCGATCAGATGGGTGTCTTCGCGCACCTTGTAGGTGACGGGGCGGAACCACTTGCCCGACTGGTTGGCCGGCGAGCCGTGCGTCAGGTGCCCGCCGCAGGCCAGGTCCATGCCCAGGAAGGTGTCGCCGGGCTGCAAGAGCGTAAAGAAAACCGCCTGGTTGGCCTGGGCGCCCGAGTGCGGCTGGACGTTGGCGAAGGCAGCCCCGAACAGCTTCTTGGCCCGCTCGCGCGCCAGATCCTCGGTGATATCGACGAACTCGCAGCCGCCATAATAGCGACGGCCGGGATAGCCTTCGGCGTATTTGTTGGTCAGGACCGAGCCCTGCGCGTCCAGCACCGCCTGGGAGACGATGTTCTCGGAAGCGATCAGTTCGATCTGTTCGCGCTGACGGCCCAGTTCGCCCTGGATGCCCTTGAACACGTCCGGATCGGCGTCGGCGAGCGTCTTGGTGAAATAGGCGTCGTGGGTGAAGGCCGTCACGCTGAAATCCCCGCAAATCAGAAGCTGGCCTATCTATCCTCCGCAGCGACCGACCACAACATCTTGTGGTCTGGCAAGGCACGGTCAGGGTGATGCGTTGAACATCGGTTTTTCGTCCGCCGATTCCCGCACGCCGATTGAGCAGGGCCGACAGCTTCTCTTGTCGATCAGGACTGCCGGGCCTTCGAACAGGCTCGAGGGGTGATCCTTCAAATACTGCTGCACCTGAACGGACGAGCCTTTGTCGATGAACTCGAAGCCCAGAGCCGTTTCGAAACGGCGACCACCCGGATCGCTGGCCAAGGCGCGAGTGGCGACTTCGACAAAGTCGCAACGCTGAACCTGGGGACCTGTGCAGCCGGGAGCCGAATGGTCCGCACCAGCCAACAGGACAAGGCCGCCCAGAACCGCGAAAATCGAGAACGCTCCAAATCCCAGCATCGCTGGCCCGCCGGGTTGCAACATGTCCGCCTCCCTTATGCAGAGGAGATCACCGTTTCACAGATATGTCGATCACCAGCCGCGCGATGAAGTGGACTCTAAAACCCGCCGGAGCTTGGCGATCGCGACCCGCTCGACGGATTTCGGCGCGTTGACGGGTCCCATCGCGCTGACTTCACGGCCGGTGGCGACGTGGACAGCCGAGCATTTGACGTAGGGCCCGTTGCGGGTGAACTCGACGATGACCTCTCCGAGGTCGTCGCCGGTCGTCATGCGGCGACGGGCCGGCGCGCCACGTTGCAGTGGGAGAACAGTGTGTCCATCGCCTGGACCAGGTGATCCATCATCGCATCCGTGTGGTTGGGCGACGGGGTGAAGCGCAGCCGCTCGGTCCCCTTCGGCACGGTCGGATAGTTGATGGGCTGCACATAGACGCCGAAATCTTCCAGCAGCATGTCCGAGATCATCTTGCAGTGGATCGGATCGCCGACCAGGACCGGGACGATATGGCTTTCGGACGGCATGACCGGCAGGCCGGCGGCCTCGAACCGGGACTTCAGAGACGCCGCGCGCTCCTGATGCTGGTCGCGCAGTTCGGGGTGGGTCTTCAGGTGACGCACCGAGGCCAGGGCGCCGGCGGTCAGGGCGGGCGGCAGGCTGGTGGTGAAGATGAAGCCCGAGGCCCAACTGCGCACCGCGTCCACGATCACCGCGTCGGCGGCGATATAGCCGCCCATGACGCCGATGGCCTTGCCCAGGGTGCATTCGACGATGTCGATCTGATCCAGGACGCCGTCGCGTTCGGCGACGCCGGCGCCGGTTTCGCCGTACAGGCCTACGGCGTGAACCTCGTCCAGATAGGTCATCGCGCCGTACTTCTTGGACAGGGCGATGGTGCCGGCCAGATCGGCGATGTCGCCGTCCATCGAATAGACGCTCTCGAAGGCGATCAGCTTGGGCGCGTCGGTGGGCGCGGTAGCCAGCAGGGCCTCAAGATGCGCCAGATCGTTGTGACGGAAGATGTGGCGTTCGCCGCCGCCGTGACGGATGCCCTCGATCATCGAGGCGTGGTTCAGGGCGTCCGAGAAGATGATCAGGCCCGGCAGGATCTTCTGCAGGGTCGACAGGGTCGCCTCGTTGCCGACATAGCCCGAGGTGAACAGAAGGGCGGCTTCCTTGCCGTGCCAGGCGGCCAGTTCGGCTTCCAGGTCCACGGCCGAGCGCGTGGTGCCCGAGATGTTGCGCGTGCCGCCGGCGCCGGCGCCCGTGCGCTCGATCTCTTCCTGCATGGCCGAGACCACGACCGGGTGCTGGCCCATGCCGAGATAGTCATTGGAACACCAGATCACGACGTCCTGCTCGGACCCGTCCGCGCGACGACGCAGCGCCTGCGGGAATTGGCCGCGCACGCGTTTCAGGTCGGCGAAGACGCGATATCGCCCTTCGCTACGGACCTGTTCCACCGAGTTTTGAAAGGCGGCCTTATAGTCGAACAAGAGACGCATTCTTTCGCTTATGGCGATTTATGCGGGATTGTTTGCGCCGGACGGAACGCCTTGTCCATGTCCGCGACGTGGACAAAACGCCCAAACCCTTAATTGATAACGGTTCTCAGAACGACTTGCAGCGACGCCGTCGTCAGCCCGGCTTGCGGAAGCGATAGACGAACTGGTCCGTACGGCCGCGAATCTTCTCGTCGAAGACATTCAGGCTGTGGTCGTCAGCGGGGTTGGCGACAACGGCGCTTTCACCCTCGAAGACGAATCCGGCGGCCTCCACCTCGCGCTTCAGATAGTCGCCCTCGATCCGGTGCAGGGTCTGGACGGCGGAAATACCGGCTCCCGGCGCGGCCTGGTGGTCGATGACGACATAGCGGCCGCCCGGCCTCAGGGCCGCAAAGACCGCCGCATTCATTTTGGCGACGTCGGTGTCGAAGCCGGGAATGTGGAAGTCGTGGTATTCCTGGCTCATGAAGACCATGTCCAGCGGCTCGGGATAGGTCATGGCGTCCAGAAGGCCGTTGACCCGCGTGACGTTGGAATAGGCGGCGACCAGCAGATCGGCGGTCGGGTTCTCACGCGCCATGGTCCGGTTCGGCACGAAGGCGTAGACGCGGCCGTTCGGTCCGACCACATCGGAGAACAGGCGGGTGAAATAGCCGGCGCCCGGCCGGATATCGGCGACCTTGTCGCCCGGCGCGACCTGGGCGAAGGCCAAAATCTCGGCAGGATGACGCAAGGGGTCGCGCGCGACCTCCTCGGCCGGACGTTTCGGATCGGCCACAGCGTCGGCGTAGAGGCCGGCGTAGGACGGAACGCCCATGGCGCCGTCGGCCCCGGCTGAGGCGACCACGGTGCGCGAACCGCCCTCCGAAGAGATTATGATACAGCCCGACAGCCCCGTCGCCAGGGCCAGAACCGCCGCGCCCGCCGCCAAACGTCCGATCATTTCGCCTCTCCCTTGAATTCGGCGGTGATAGGTCCGCATTTCGGGGCGTCGCGCAAGCGCCGATCACGGCCGAAACGATCCGACGCATCTCGCGATTTGCGCCGTCCGGCCTGCGGCGTTAGTCCCACGCCAGATTTCCCAAGGTCACGCCATGCTTCCGTATCAGCCCGCCCCCTTCCCGCTCGCCCGGCCGCGCCGCCTGCGCGCCAGCCCGTGGGTTCGCCGCCTGGTCGCCGAGACGACCCTGACGCCGGCCGATCTGATCTGGCCGCTGATCGTGCATGACGGGGCCGAGGATCGCGTCCCCGTCGCCTCCATGCCCGGCGTGTTCCGCCTGTCGCCCAAGGCCGCAGCGGCGGCCGCCGTCGAGGCCCGCGACCTGGGTATTCCGATGATCGCCCTGTTCCCCAATGTCGACGGCGCGATCAAGGATGCGGTCGGCACGGGCGCGACCGACCCGGACGGCCTGATCCCCGAGGCGATCCGAGCCATCAAGGACGCCGCGCCCGAGATCGGCGTCATGACCGACGTGGCGCTGGACTGCTACACCGACCACGGCCACGACGGGGTGATGGAGGGCGACCGGGTCGTCAACGACGCCTCGCTGGAGCGACTGGCCGAACAGGCCTTCATCCATGCCCATGCCGGGGCCGACGTCGTGGCGCCCTCCGACATGATGGACGGTCGCATCCAGGCCGTGCGTGAGGCGCTGGAGGCCAACGGTTTCCAAGACACGCTGATCCTGTCCTATGCGGCCAAGTTCGCCTCGGCCTTCTATGGTCCCTATCGCGACGCCGTCGGCTCCTCGACCATGCTGCGGGGCGACAAGAAGACCTATCAGATGGACTACGCCAACTCCGACGAAGCGCTGAAGGAAGTGGCGATGGACCTGTCGGAAGGCGCCGACGCCGTCATGGTCAAGCCGGGGATGCCCTATCTGGACATCGTGCGGCGGGTTTCGGAAACCTTCCGCGTGCCGACCTTCGCCTATCAGGTGTCGGGCGAATACGCGATGATGCAGGCCTCCATCGCCAATGGCTGGCTGGACCAGGACCGCGCCATCCTGGAGACCCTGCACGGGTTCAAGCGTGCGGGATGCGCAGGCGTCCTGACCTATTTCGCGCCTCAGGCCGCGCGGTTGCTGGGTTGATTAGGCAAGCCAACGGCGATCAATGTCGGTGAATTCAACACCTGCTTCATTGAACAGCATCAACGCCTTCTCGCCTGTCTCATTCCATTTTGATTCGACTGAAAAATCAGGCTGAACAGCGACAACCCGGGTTATCCTGCTCTGAATAATCAACAATGCGCAGTGGACGCAAACAGGTTTACCTACGACGTAGATGTGGCAATCACGCGCCGCTCGTCCTGCAAAAAGGATCGCATTTTCCTCTGCATGGATAACCATCTTTAGTTTTTCGGGCGTATCGTCCAGCCGCTCTTCGCTGTCTTCGATGTTTATGGGAAAGCCATTGAATCCGACTGAGATGATCCGGCCTAGTTCGGGACTGACGATTACCGCTCCTATCTGAGCGCTGGGGTCCTTGGACCAACCTGCAATGTGTGAAGCTAGTTTCACGTAACGCTCGTCCCATTTGAGACTAACGTTGGGTTTGATTAATCCGGTCATTTGATTGCCCCCTAAAAACAACCAAATTGGTTACTTAGGGTTGCAAGTCAACTCGCTGCAGCCGTGCGGTCAGGCTGGAGGTGTCCCAGCGGGCGCCGCCCATTCCCTGGACCTCGGCGTAGAACTGATCGACCAGGGCGGTCAGGGCCAGTTTGGCGCCGTTCGACCGCGCCTCGTCCAGCACCAGCCCCAGATCCTTGCGCATCCAGTCGACGGCGAAGCCGAAGTCGAACTCGCCCTTGGCCGCCGTCTTCCAGCGATTGTCCATCTGCCAGCTTTGCGCCGCGCCCTTTGACACGGCCTCATAGACGGCGTCGGTGTCCAGGCCCGCGACCTGGGCGAAATGGACAGCCTCGGCCAGGCCCTGAACCACGCCGGCGATGGCGATCTGATTGACCATCTTGGTCAGTTGGCCCGAGCCCGCCGGTCCCATGTGTTTGATCGCCTTGGAATAGGCGTTCAGCGCGGGTTCAGCGCGGGCCAGCGCCCCGGCGTCGCCGCCCGCCATGACGCTGAGTTGGCCGTTTTCGGCGCCGGCCTGTCCGCCCGACACGGGGGCGTCGATGAAATGGCGTCCCTGCCCCGTCGCCAGTTCGGCCATCTCACGCGCCAGCCTGGCCGAGGTCGTCGTGTGATCGACCACCACGGCGCCGGCGGCGAGATGCGGCAGGGCCTCGGTCACGACCGCGCGCACGTCGTCGTCGGCGCCGACGCACAGGATGAACAGTTCAACGCCTTGAGCGGCCTCGGCGACGGTCGCCGCCGCCCGACCGCCGTTCTCGGCGGCCCAGGCCTCGGCCTTAGCCGTCGTGCGGTTGAAGCCGATCACGTCGTGGCCCGCCTGGACCAGGTGACGCGCCATCGGGGCGCCCATGACGCCCAGGCCGGCGAAAGCGATCTTCATGACAGGCTCCTTGGTTCGGCCGTCGGACTAGGCCCCCGCAGCGCCCCGTTCAAGGTCAACGCGCGGTTAACCTTGGTCGGACCAGAATGGGACACCACTCCTCGGGATACGTATCCATGTCCGTGAGCGATCGTCCGATCCTCATCAAAAAGGTCAAGAAGGTCTCCGGCGGGGGGCATCACGGCGGCGCGTGGAAGGTAGCCTATGCGGACTTCGTGACCGCCATGATGGCCTTCTTCCTGCTGATGTGGCTGATCAACACGACCGATCCCGAGCAGAAGAAGGGCATCGCTGAGTATTTCGCCCCGGCCAGCGTGTCCGAAACGACCTCCGGCTCCGGCGGCATTCTGGGCGGCACGGCCCTGGGCGACGACGGTCCCAAGAGTTCGGGCTCTCAATCGGTGATCGAGCAGTTGGCGCCGGAAGCGCCGCCCGACGCCACCAACCCCGGCCCCAGTTCCAACCTGTCGTCGGCCAGCGACGCCGCCCTCCAGGCGGAAATGCAGCGGCGCGAGGCGGCCGAGTTCGCCAGCGCCGCCGAATCGCTGCGTCAGGCCATGCAGTCGATGCCGGAATTGGCGGAACTGTCGAAACAGCTGATCGTGGATCAGACGCCCGAGGGGCTGCGAATCCAGCTGGTCGATCAGGAGGGCCGCTCGATGTTCGAGAGCAACTCGGCCCGACCAAACGCCCGCGCCCAGGTGCTGCTGCGCGCCGTCGCCAAGGTGATCAACCGGCTGCCCAACCGCATCTCCATCACCGGCCACACCAGCGCCCAGGCCGGTTCCAGCCGCGCCAGCCTGCCGGCGGACTGGAGCCTTTCGTCCGAACGCGCCAACGCCTCTCGCCTGGTCCTCCAGGGCGCAGGCGTCGATCCGGACCGGGTCTATTCCGTGGCCGGCAAGGCGGGGTCGGATCCCCTGTATCCCGACGATCCGAGCCTGGCCGGCAACCGCCGCATCGCCATCGTCCTGTTGCGCGAGGCGCCGGTGCTGCCGATGGACACCTCGCTGTGACGCGCCGGGCTGCGACGACGCTTGCAGCCCGGGCGCGAATGACGCCAAATCATGCGATGAGCGGATCGTCGCAAAATCGGCCAGATCGGATGCGGAGCTGAGGCGGTGACGCAGCACGTCCCTACCCGCCAGTTGCGATTCTACATGACGTCGGTGGCGCCCTGTCCCTATCTGCCCGGCAAGACCGAGCGGAAGGTGTTCGCCAACCTGCCCTTCTCGGACGGGGCGCATGTCAATGACGAACTGACCAACGCCGGATTCCGCCGCAGCCAGAACATCGCCTATCGCCCCGCATGCGAGGCGTGCGACGCCTGTGTTTCCGTGCGCCTGCCCGTCCCCGAATTCAACTTCAGCCGGTCGCAGCGCAAGCTGTTGAACCGCAACGCCGACCTGTCGCGCAGCCTGGTCGAGGCCGAGGCGACGACCGAGCAGTTTCAGCTGCTGCGCCGCTATCTGACGACGCGCCACCCGACCGGCGGCATGAGCGACATGGGCTGGCTGGACTATGTGGCGATGGTCGAGGATACGGCCGTCCGCACCCATCTGATCGAATACCGCCTGCCCTCGACCGACGGCGGGCCGGGCGATCTGGTCGCCGTGACCCTGACGGACCTGCTCAGGGACGGGCTGTCGATGGTCTACAGCTTCTATGAGCCGACGATGGAGCGCCGCAGCCTGGGCCGTTTCGCCATTCTGGACCATGTGCGCCAGGCCGCGCAGGTGGGCCTGCCCTATGTCTATCTGGGCTACTGGATCCAGGGATCGGCCAAGATGGACTACAAGGCCGAGTTCAGGCCCATGGAGGCGCTGAGCCCCCTGGGGTGGATGCGGCTGGAGGACTGACCTCCAGCCTTCTCCCTTACCGGAACTTTCTCATACCGCGAGGGCCCTGGCGGCCGGCGCCGGCGCGTTTGCCCAGCCAGTCCTTCCAGTCGGGCCAGTTGCGGCGACGTCCGCCGCCATCGGCCCATTCCGGTCCCTGTTCGGCGTTGAACACCGTCACATCGGCCAGACCGCCCTGTTTGAAGTTCTGCAGTTTGACGCCCTTGCCGCGCCCCATTTCGGGCAGTTCTGCCAGGGGGAAGATCAAGGCCTTGATGTTCTCGCCGATGGTGGCGACGTGGTTGCCGTTGACCCGCAGCATGGCCAGCATCTCGCCGTTCAGCACCTGTTTGCCGCCGCGCTTCTGGGCCAGGGAGTCGTCTTCCGGCGCGATGAAGCCGTAGCCGGCCTTGGACGCGATCAGCAGTTTTCCGCCCGGTTGATGCGCCAAAACGGCGATGATCTCGGCCTTCTCGTCCAGATCGATCATCAAGCGCAGCGGCTCGCCGTGCCCGCGCCCGGACGCCAGCTTGTCGGCGCCGATGGTGAAGATGCGGCCGTCCGACGCCCCGACCAGCAGTTTGTCGGTCGTATAGGCCGGGACCAGATAGGCCAGCTGGTCGCCTTCCTTGAATTTCAGCTCCGACGGATCCTCGACCTTGCCCTTGGCGGCGCGAATCCAGCCGCGTTCCGACAGGATGACGGTGATCGCCTCGCGCGGGATGAAGGCTTCGGGCGCGACGAAGGCCGAGGTGTCCACGGCGTCGGCGATGGTGGTCCGACGCGGCGAGATCAGGGCCTTGCGAACGGCCTCCAGCTCCTTCGAAATCGCCTTCCACTGCTTGGCTTCCGACGACGTCAACGCCTTCAGGTTGGCAAGTTCCTCCGCCAATGCGTTGTATTCTTTATCGATCGCCATTTCCTCGATCCGCGCCAGTTGGCGCAGACGGGTGTCGAGGATGTAGTCGGCCTGAGGCTCAGTCAGGCCGAAGCGTGCGATCAGGACCGCCTTGGGCTGCTCCTCCTCGCGGACGATGCGGATCACCTCGTCCAGGTTCAGGAAGACGATCCGCAGACCTTCCAACAGGTGCAGACGCTTTTCGACCCGTTCAATCCGCCATTGCGAACGCCGGTTCAGCACCTCGCGGCGGTGATCCAGGAAGGCCCGCAGGCAGTCCTTCAGGCCCATGACGCGCGGCGTGCCCGAGGCGTCCAGCACGTTCATGTTGATCGGGAAGCGGACCTCCAGATCGGACAGTTTGAACAGGCTTTCCATCAGCATTTCAGGCTCGATGGTGCGGTTCTTGGGCTCCAGGATCAGGCGGATGTCTTCGGCCGACTCGTCGCGCACATCGCCCAGCAGCGGGGCCTTCTTGTGTTCGATCAGATCGGCCAGAGCCTCGATCAGGCGCGACTTCTGCACCTGATAGGGCATCTCGGTGACGATGATCCGCCACACGCCGCGCCCCAGGTCCTCGGTCTCCCAGCGCGCGCGCAGACGCACCCCGCCCCGGCCCGTCTCATAGGCGTCCAGGATCGAAGCCGCGCCTTCCACCGACACGCCGCCGGTGGGGAAGTCCGGGCCGGGCACCAATTGCACCAGTTCGGCCGTCGTCGCCTCGGGCCGCTCCAGCAACAGCTGGCAGGCGTCGATCAGTTCGCCGACGTTGTGCGGCGGAATCGAGGTGGCCATGCCGACCGCGATGCCGGACGAACCATTGGCCAACAGGTTTGGGAAACCGGCCGGCAGGACGACCGGCTCTTCGTCCTGATCGTCATAGGTCGGGCGGAAATCGACCGCGTCCTGATCGATGCCGTCCAGCAGCAGGACGGCGGCGGGCGTCAGCTTGCACTCGGTGTAGCGCATGGCCGCCGCGCTATCGCCGTCGATATTGCCGAAGTTGCCCTGGCCGTCGACCAGCGGATAGCGCTGGGCGAAATCCTGGGCCAGACGCACCAGGGCCTCATAGATCGAGGCGTCGCCGTGCGGGTGATAGCCGCCCATGACCTCGCCGACGACCTTGGCGCATTTGCGCGCCGCCGCCTGCGGGTTCAGCCGCATCTGGTGCATGGCGTACAGGATGCGGCGATGCACCGGCTTAAAGCCGTCGCGCACGTCCGGCAGGGCGCGGTTGGTGATGGTCGACAGGGCGTAGGCCAGATAGCGACGGCTGAGCGCCGTCTCCATCGGCTCGTCGATGATGCGGCCGCCTTCCGGCGGCGGGGCGTGGATCGTCATGGGCCAGCGAATCGAGGATCGAAGGCCGGAAGTCTAGCCCGAAGCGTCGTCTAAGTCGGGGATAGTTGGCGCGCGGCGTAGCGAAGATGCAGCCAGCAGGCCAGAACGGCCGCGCCGGCGAACGCGATGCGGATCGAAACCCATTCCTGCGGCCACGCCACATCGGCCGGCGCGGCCCATCGGCAGGCGAACACGCCGAGCAGAAGTCCGAAAAAGACCGGGTGGAAAAACACCGCCACGTCGCGCCGGGCACGCCAGGTCGGATTGCCATCCAGGCCCCACTGCATGGGCCAGAGCGCCCGCTCGTCGCTGCGACGACGATACGTCAATGCGAGGGTCAGAATGGCGCACCAGGCGAGGCCGGCGAGGATGTCAGCCAGGATCATGGGCCAGCGGTATCGGCCGCCTTCTTTTGAAGCAAGCGGCCGGGACCTGCGAACAGGCGGCGCCGGCGAGGGGCGTTAGAGCCGCCCCGTCTCGCCCAGCTTGTCCAGCATCCAGACCCTGGCGGGCGGCAGAGGCTTGTTCAGGGGGTGGAAGACGAACTGTTCGAGGAAATGACCGGTCAGGTCGAAACCGGCCTTCACATCCCCCTCCACCAATCCCGCCTGGGCGCCCAGCATGAAGGGCGGAAGGGTCAGCATCTTGTCGGCATAGGGGGCGCCGGCCTGGCGGCTGACGGCGCGGCCGGTTCGGGGGCTGACATAGATCAGATCATCGACCCCGCCCGTCGCGGCGCATCTGGTCAGGTCGAGGCCAAAGCCCAGATCGTCCAGCAGGCCCGCCTCGAACCGCACGAAGATGGCGGGCCAGACCGACGGCAGGGCGAAGGCGGCCATCAGCGCCTCGAACGCCAGGAAGACGCCCGGATGCGGCTCCCGCTCCGGCAATGCGCCCTGGGCCACGGCGGCGGCGGCGGCGAGACCGGTCAGGGCCAGGGCGTCGTCGAAGAGGGCGCTGGGGCCCTCGCCCATCGGCTCCAGCCGCGCGGCGCCCAGATGATCGGACGTGCGGGCGCGATAGTCGGCCACGACGCGCGCGCCGGGCTGGAGGAAAGGCCGCATCTTGCGCGATGCGCCGCCCGCCACATAGGCCGCTCGCCGCCCGTGGCCCTGGGTCAGCAGATCGACCACGGCGCCCGTGTCGCCATGCGCCCGCGCCGACAGGACGAACGCCTCTTCCTGGAAATCCATCGGGCCGAATCCGTCAGGGGGCCGGGGCGGCGATCAGGCCGACGACGGCGCGCGCCTTGTCGTTCGGCACGGCGAAGCTGAGGACATATTGTTCGATCTTCCAGGCGCCGCCCGCCCCCTGTCGCGACAGGACGCCAGAACCGCGCAGCGTGCCGTAGGCGTCGTTGTCCAGCACCTCGTCGAACCAGGCCATGTCGCCCGAAACGGTCAATGACCGCTCACGCGGGCGATAGGTCCAGCCCCTGCCCTGGGCGAAGAAGGGCTCGGCATAGGCGCGGAACTGCGCCAGGCTCCACCGCTCGGTGTTGTCGGTGCCGATGAAACGGGCGTCGGGCGCGAACTGGTCGAAATAGACGGCCCCGTCCGCGCGCGAAGCCGCGGCGTGCATCCGGTCCAGCGTCGCCGCCGCCTCCTGGGCCATCTGGTCCGCCTGGATGGAAGCGGGATCGGGCAGTGCGCCGGGCGGCGAGGAGGACTGAAGGGCCAGGGCGGCCAGAAGAGCGAGGACCATGGCGATGTTCTAATCCTGTTCCGCGTTCGGGGGAACGGGTGTCGACGGGGTGGATCATCGCAGCCCCGGGAGCTAAGCCTGCGGCATCGTTCTGGCCCTCCCCGGCCGCTGCCCCGGCGTTCCGATGTCCCGCGTGAAAAGCGAAGCCCTGCGCTCCAAGATCATGTCCGCCGAGGATGCGGCCGCGCTGATTCCCGCCGGATCGACCGTGGGCATGAGCGGTTTCACCGGCTCGGGCTATCCCAAGGCGGCGCCGCAGGCGCTGGCGGCGCGAATCGAGGCGGCGCACCAGGCGGGCGATCCCTTCCGTCTGAAGGTCTGGACCGGCGCCTCAACGGGGCCGGAACTGGACGGCGCCCTGGCCAAGGCGGACGGGATCGAGTTCCGCCTGCCCTACAACTCCGACCCGATCGCCCGCGACAAGATCAACAAGGGCCAGATGGAATATCTGGACATGCACCTGAGCCAGGTCGCGCCGATGGCGTGGCAGGGTTTCCTGGGACCGCTGGACACGGCCCTGGTCGAGGTGTCGGCCGTCAACGCCGACGGCTCGTTGGTCCCCTCCTCGTCCATCGGCAACAACAAGACCTGGCTGGATCGGGCGAAGCGGATCATCCTGGAGGTCAACCGCTGGCAGAATCCGGCGCTGGAGGGGATGCACGACGTCTATTACGGCACGGCCCTGCCGCCCTCGCGCGTGCCGATTCCCCTGACGCGGCCCGATCAGTTGATCGGCCAGCCCGTGTTCCGCTGCGATCCGGCCAAGATCGTCGCCATCGTCGAAACCGACGCGCCCGACCGCAACCTGCCCTTCGCCGCGCCGGACCAGAACGCCCAGGCCATCGCCGGCCATCTGATCGAATTCCTGAAGCACGAGGTGAAGCTGGGTCGCCTGCCGGCCGCCCTGCTGCCGTTGCAGTCGGGGGTCGGCAATGTGGCCAACGCCGTGCTGGCCGGGCTGCAGGACAGCCCGTTCGAGCGGATGGCCGCCTATACGGAGGTGTTGCAGGACGGGATGCTGGACCTGCTGGACTCGGGCAAGCTGACCGTCGCCTCGGCCACCGCCTTTTCGCTGAGCCCCGAGGCGGCGGCCGACCTGAACCGCCGCATGGATCAGTTCCGAGGCAAGATCATCCTGCGCCCGCAGGAAATCTCGAACCACCCGGAGATCATCCGCCGCCTGGGCTGTATCGCCATGAACGGCCTGATCGAGGCCGACATCTACGGCAACGTCAATTCGACCCACGTCATGGGATCGCGCATCCAGAACGGCATCGGCGGCTCGGGCGACTTTGCGCGCAACGCCTACATCTCCTGTTTCGTGACGCCTTCGACGGCCAAGGGCGGGGCCATCTCGGCCATCGTGCCCATGGCCAGCCATGTCGATCACATCACCCAGGACGTCCAGGTCATCGTCACCGAACAGGGGCTGGCGGATCTGCGCGGCCTGTCGCCCAAGCAGCGGGCCAAGGTCATCATCGCCAACTGCGCCCACCCGACATACCGCGACGCCCTGGCCGACTATCACCAAAGGGCGCTGGCCGGCGCCTATGGGCTACAGACGCCGCATCTGCTGAACGAGGCGCTGTCGTGGCACCAGCGGTTCGTCGAAACGGGGTCTATGGCGCCGAACTGAACCCTAGCGGTTCAGGGTTTAGCGATTCAGGGTCGTCGGGAAGGGGCGGCCCAGAGCCTCGGCCATCGCCTGCTGGCTGATCAGGAAGACCTGGTCGCGCAGGTGATAGTTGTTGGACAGAACGATTACCGTCACGTCGGCGTCGGGCTGATAGAGCATCAGGTTGCGGAACCCGCCCCAACTGCCGGTGTGATAGATCTGGCGGTCGCCAAAGGCCGGTTCGACCTGTTCGCCCAGGCTGTTGACGAACACGCCGTAACCCCAGTCGCGCCGCCTGTGCCCGCGCTCGTTCGGCTTCGTGTCGGCTGGGGCGTGATCGGCCAACATCTGGCGATAGGTGTCGGGTTTCAGCAGTCCCCCGTGGTGCAAGGCCCGCTGCCAGACCAGGAGATCGTCCAGGGTCGAATAGACCGCGCCCGCGCCGGCCACGATGGAGGTGTTGGCGTTCGGCTGGGCCGCCAGCCCGCCCGGATAGTTGGCATAGCCCATGACGACGCCGTGATCGGCGCCGTCCAGGTCCAGACCGCTGTTCGTCATGCCCAAGGGCGTGAAGAAGGTCTGCTGCATATAGGTCTGGAACGGCTGGCCGCTGGCTTTTTCGACGATGGCGGCGGCCAGGTTGAAGGCGGCGTTGTCGTAGCTGACCTTGGTTCCCGGCGCGAATTGCAGGCCGAAACGCTTCGAATCCTCCGTCAGTTCGGCCAGGGTCGCCGGCGTCGTGCGCCGCATCCCCCAGCCGGGGCGCGCCATCAGGTCGGGGATGCCCGAGGTGTGCGACAACAGATGATGGATGCGGATCGGCGCCCAGGCGGACGGGCACGGCTGGATCCATTTGCACACCGGATCATCGACGGTGAGCCTGCCCTCGTCCTGCAGGTGCAGGATGGCGGCGGCCGTGAACTGTTTGGAGATGGAAGCCAGGCGGAACCGAGACTTCAGCGTCAGCGGCCGGTTCTGCTCATAGTCGGCCTTGCCATAGACCTGGCGGAACAGGACCTTGTCGCCCTTGGCCACAAGGACGGCGCCCATGAATCGCCCGGCGGCGGCCTCCCGATCCAGGCGTGCGGCCAGAAGGGGCAGGTCCTGAACCACCTGTACGGGCGGGCGCGACGCAGTCGGCGCACGAAGGGCCGCCGTCGAACCATGGGCCGGCGACTTCCAGCGAACGACACCGACGCCCACGATGATCGCCAGGATCAGACCGCCCAGAAGGGTCAGAAGAAGCCGGGGAACGCCCCCGGCGGTACGCGGTACTTCGAACACAGGAACTCAGACGTCGTAGTCGAGGCCGAATTGGGCGTAGAGGGCGCGGCTGTCCTGCCATTTCGGATCGACCTTGACGGTCAGGAACAGATGGACCGGGCGGCCCAGGATCTCATTCAACTCCTCGCGCGCCTTCTGGCCGATCCATTTCAGCGTCTGACCGCCCTTGCCCAGGACGATCGGGCGCTGGCTTTCGCGTTCGACATAGATGGTCTGTTCGATGCGGGCCGAACCGTCGGCGCGATCCTCGAAACTGGTCGTCTCGACCGCCGCCGAATAGGGCAGTTCCTCGTGGACGCGCAGATAGACCTTCTCGCGCGTGATCTCGGCGGCCAGCACCCGCACCGGCACGTCGGCGGCCTGATCCTCGGGATACAGCCACGGCCCCTTGGGCATGGAACGGGCCAGACGCTGCTTCAGGTCATCCACGCCGTCACCGTTGGCGGCCGAGATCATATAGACCTCGTCATAGACGCCGCTCTCGAACAGCTTTTGCGACAGGGCCAGCAGGGTGTCGCGGCGCATGCCGTCGATCTTGTTCAGGGCCAGGATGACCTTGGTTCCGGTCGCCTGCAGATTGGAAATGATGGTCTCGGTGTCCTCGGCCGAGCGGCGGTCGGCCGCCGTGCCGTCGCGGCCTTCGGCGTCGATGTGGGACTGGGCGTCGATCAGATGGACCACCACATCGGCGTCCTCGGCCCCGCCCCAGGCGGAGGCGACCATGGCCCGGTCCAGCCGCCGGCGCGGGGTGAAGATGCCGGGCGTGTCCACCAGAACGATCTGGGCGTCGCCCTCCATGGCGATGCCCCGCACCGGAAAGCGCGTCGTCTGCACCTTTTGGGTGACGATGGAGACCTTCGATCCCGTCAGCCGGTTGACCAGCGTGGACTTGCCTGCGTTGGGCGCGCCGATGATGGCGGCGAAGCCCGCGCGCTGGTTTTCGATATCGGTCAAATGACGCCTTCTCTTTTCAGCAGCGCCGTGGCGGCGGATTTCTCAGCCTCCTGACGCGAACGGCCCTGTGCGGTCAAGGGTCCGACGCCCTGGACGCTGACCTCGACGGTGAAGGTGGGCGCATGATCCGAACCCGTCCTATCCGCGACGCGATAGGTTGGGAGGGGACGCCCCTGCCCTTGCGCCCATTCCTGCAGGGCGGATTTGGGATTGGTCACGGCCCGCGACGGCGGCGCCTTCAGTTCGTCGGCCCAGGCGCGGTCGAAGACAGCGCGCGCCGCCTCCAGCCCGCCGTCCAGATAGACGGCCGCCAGGATCGCCTCCACCGCATCGGCGATGACGCCCGCCTTGCGACGCCCGCCGGTCTTGGTCTCTCCGGGCGACAGCCTGAGGGCAGCCCCGACGCCCAGGGCGTCGCCCACGCGAGCGCAGGCGCCCTTGTCGACCAGAGCATGCAGGCTGGACGACAGCTCGCCCTCGTCGGCGGTCGGATATTGGCGCGACAGGCGTTCGGCCACCAACAGACCCAGCACCCGGTCGCCCAGGAACTCCAGCCGCTCGTTGTCGCGCGGGCCGTGGACGCCGACGGGCGCCCCCTCCCCCACGCTGGCGTGGGTCAGGGCCCGTTCCAGCAGCGCCTTGTCGCGGAAGGCATGGCCCAGGCGCGCTTCAAGCGCAGCGACCGCTTCGGCGCGCAGATTGGCCATCAGTGCAGGACGTTGAAGAACCGGTTCAGGCGCACGTTGAACCAGCTCGCCGGGTTCCACAGCGACGAGCCGGGCTTCCACGAGAACAGGATGATCTGCGCCTTGCCGACCAGGTTCTCGGCCGGGACCATGCCAACGCCGCTGGACTGTTCGACACGGCTGTCGATGGAGTTGTCGCGGTTGTCACCCATCATGAAGTAATGGCCGGCCGGCACCTCATAGACGGGCGTGTCGTCCAGATCGTTGCCGGGGCCGAAGTCCTGAGTCATGAAGCTCTTGCCCTCGGGCAGGGTCTCGCGGACCTCAGACACCATGCGCGGGCCGAAGATGTCCTCGATCTCGCGGCGGGTGACCAGCACGTCCTGGACGGGCTTGTCGTTGATATACAGCTTGTTGGCGATCATCTGGATGCGGTCGCCGGGCAGGCCGATCACGCGCTTGATGAAATCGGTCTTGTTGTCGCGTGGCAGTTTGAACACCACGATGTCGCCCCGCTTGGGCGCCGAGCCCAGGATGCGGCCATCGAACAGCGGAGGGCTGAACGGGATCGAGTGTTTCGAGAAGCCGTAGGACCATTTGGTCACGACGATATAGTCGCCCTCGTACAGATTGGGCTCCATCGAAGCCGACGGAATGGTGAAGGGCTGGAACAGGAATATCCGCAGCACCATGGCGATCAGCAGGGCGAAGACGATGGTCTTGAAGATTTCGCCCGTCTCGCCGGCGGCCGACTTGGCGGCGCTCTTGGGCGTCTTGGCGTACACCGTCTGATCGGCCGTGGTCGGCTCGCGCACCGCCGAGACCGGCGCGTCGGCTTCGGACGCCGCGAAAACTTCCTCGGGGGTGGCGTCGCGCCGGCCGGCGGGCTGGGCGTCGTCGGACTTGTGGTCTTCGCTCATGCGATCAGGAATCCCTTGCCGCATGTGCGCGGCCAACGCGCACGCCTATAACCTGATTACGACACCGGCAAGGCTTCGATCACCACGAAGGCGAGCGCATAGGGATGTTCGTCGCTCAGAGTCAGGTGAATTCTGGCCTCATGGCCGGGCGGCGTCAGACGCGCCAGATGTTCGGCCGCATGGCCCGTCAGCTTCAGGGTCGGTTGACCGGACGGCAGGTTCACCACCCCCATGTCGCGCCAATAGACATCGGCCCGCATCCCTGTGCCCAAGGCCTTGGCGCAGGCCTCCTTGGCCGCGAACCGCTTGGCGTAGCTCCAGGCCGGATTCGGTTTACGGTCTGATCGCGCGCGCTCCAGATCGGTGAAGCAACGCTGCTTGAACCGTTCGCCGAACCGATCCAGCGACGTCTGGATGCGCCGTATGTCGGACAGGTCCGCGCCGACGCCGACGATCATGCCGCGTCCATCGCCGCGCGCATCCGGCGGATGGCGGCGTCCAGGCCGATGAAGATCGATTCGCCGATCAGGAAATGACCGATGTTCAGTTCGCGGATTTCCGGAATGGTCAGCATCCGCGGCGCGGTGTCGTAGTCCAGACCGTGGCCGGCATGGACCTCCAGCCCCAGGATGTCGGCCTGGGCTGCGGCTGCGGCCAGGCGTTCGAACTCCACCTCCCGCTCGGCCGGGTCGGTCAGGTGGCAGTAGCGGCCGGTATGGAACTCCACCACCTGGGCGCCGACAGCGGCGGCGGCCTCCACCTGGGCTTCGGAGGGTTCGATGAACAGGCTGACCCGGACGCCTGCGTCCGACAGAGCCTCGACGACCGGAGCGATGCGGACCTCATGCCCGGCGACGGCCAGACCACCTTCGGTCGTCACCTCCTCGCGGCGTTCCGGAACCAGGCAGGCGGCGTGGGGACGATGGCGCACGGCGATGGCCAGCATCTCGTCGGTGACGGCCATCTCCAGGTTCAGCGGCTTGCCGGCGCGGCGGCACAGGGCCGTCAGCACGTCGATATCGGCGTCGGTGATGTGGCGGCGATCCTCGCGCAGGTGGGCGGTGATGCCGTCCGCCCCCGCAGCCAGCGCCGCCTCGGCCGCGCGGGCCGGGTCGGGATGGGTTCCGCCGCGCGCGTTCCGAACCGTGGCGACGTGGTCGATATTGACCCCCAGACGGACGCGCTGACGCTTCACCCCTGCCCCCTTCGCTACTTCGCCAACCGCCGGCTGCCGGGATCCTCGACCGGCAGGGCCGCCAGTTCGGGCGGCAGGGCGTCGGCCGGATAGGCGGGCACCGACAGGGACGCCAGGGCGATCAGCGGGACGCCGACGTCCGCCTTGCCGCCCGACCGATCCACGATACAGGCCGCCGCGACCACCTCTCCGCCCGCCGCCTGAATGGCCGCGATGCATTCGCGCGAGGACAGGCCGGTGGTGACGATGTCTTCGACCATCACGACCTTCTCCCCCGGCTCGACCGAGAAGCCGCGCCGCAGCTTGAACTGACCGCCTTCGCGTTCGACGTACATCGAACGGACCTTCAGGTGTTTGGCGGTCTCATAGCCCGGAATGATGCCCCCCACCGCCGGCGATATGGCGACATCGACCGGGCCGACCGTCGCCACAATCTTCTCGGCCAGGGCCTTACACAGACGCTCGCATCGGGCACCGTCCATGAAGACCAGGTTCTTCTGCAGGAAGACCGGGCTGTGCAGGCCTGAGGACAGGACGAAGTGACCTTCGCGCAGGGCGCCAGCGTCACGGAACTCGTTGAGGACGTCTTCGGTGTTCATGAAGGCCGTCCTTAGACCCTGGCTGCGCGGGAATGAACCCTGGGCGCGTCCTTATTCGATGTTTTCATGGGGACGCAGACCACGGGCCAGCAATTCAGCCCAGACGCCCTCGGCGTCTTCGGCGAAGCCGATCAGGTCCAGGTCCGAACGCGCGATCATGCCGTGTTCGACCAGGGCGTCGAAGCCGATCACCGAGGTCCAGTAAGCCTTGTCCACCAGGACGATGGGGACCGGCGGCGCCTTGCCTGTCTGGCGCAGGGTCAGCATCTCGAACATCTCGTCGAAGGTGCCGAAGCCGCCTGGAAAGACCACCAGGGCGTTGGCCCGCATCGCCAGATGCATCTTGCGCATGGCGAAGTAGTGGAAACGGAAGGTCAGTTCAGGCGTCGAATAGGCGTTCGGCTCCTGTTCGTGCGGCAGGGTGATGTTGAAGCCGATCGAGGGCGCGCCCACGTCCACCGCGCCACGATTGGCCGCCTCCATGATCCCCGGACCGCCACCGGTGGCGATGACATTGTCGCGCGGCTCGCCGACGCTGCCGCGCAAAGCCCCGCCCCGCTCCGACGCCAATCGTCCGAAGGCGCGAGCCTGATCGTACCAGGGCTGGCCTTCCCGGATTCGCGCGCTGCCGAACACAACGATCGTGGACCGGACGCCCCAGGCGCGCAGAGCCTCCTCCGGCTTGGCGTACTCCATCAGAAACCGGACGCCGCGCATGGAATCGCCCAGGAGGAAGTCCTGATCCATCGCCGCCATGCGATAGGAGGGTGAGGCCATCTGGGCCGCGTTTCGCTTCGTCTCGTCCCTCATCCGCCGCGCGCGCGCTCCACCGAATCGACCGACGGATTGGCCCTGAGGGCGGCGATGATGCTGGTCGCGTGTTTGGCGTCCTCGACCTCCACGTCCACGTCCACGTCGAAGAAGTCCTGCTGGCGATGGGCCATGGTCATGTTGATGATGTTGCCCCCCGCCTCGCCGATCAGGGTCGTGACCTGACCCAGGACGCCCGGAGCATTGCGGATGGTGGCGCGGATGCGCGCGGCGGCTACGGCGTCCGTCTCGGCCTGGGGCGTCCATTGCAGATCGTGCCAGACCGAATCGTCGTCGGCGAAGTCGGCCAGGGTCTGGCAGTCGATGGTGTGGACGGTCAGTCCCGTTTCCGGCTCCAGGATGCCGACGATGCGATCACCCGGCACGGGCGTACAGCACTGGCCAAAGTGGACCGAAACGCCGGGCGTCAGGCCGCCGCCGCGCACGAACAGACGCGCGGTGCCCCCTTCGATGCGCTGTTTCTCCGGCCCGGCCTTCAGGCGTCCTTTCAGCGCGGGAAACAGGGTTTCGGCGACGGTTGTCGGCGACAGACGCCCCCGCCCCAGTTCTTCGAACACATCGTCGTCGTTGGCGACGGCCAGGGTTTCCAGAACAGGCTTCAGCGACACCTCCGACAGGGTCTTTTCCACCCGCGTCAGGGTCTGCTGCAGGGCGGCGCGGCCCAGTTTGACGAACTCCTCCCGCTCGGACGTGCGGATGTGGCGACGGATGGCCGAGCGGGCGCGGCCGGTGACCGTCAGGCTGCGCCAGTCGGCGGGCACTTCGCGCTTGGCGCCGCGAATGACCTCGACCACGTCGCCGTTCTGCAACGGCGTGCGCATCGGCTTCAGCTCGCCGTTGATCTTGACCCCGACCGCCGTGTCCCCGACCTCGGTATGGACGGCGTAGGCGAAATCCAGCGGCATCCCGCCGCGCGGCAGGGTCACGAGCTTGCCCTTCGGCGTGAAGACGAAGACCTGATCCAGGTACATCTCCAGCTTGGCGTGTTCGACCCAGTCCTCGCCGCCCTCGCCGTGCTCGATGACCTGCACCAGGTGCCGCAGGTTCTGCAGCGGGTCGCGCCCCCCGCCCTTCTCCATCGCCTCGCGGTCGAAACCATAGGACTTGTTCTTGTAGCGCCAGTGGGCGGCCACGCCGTCCTCGGCCACCCGGTCCATCGCCTCGGTGCGGATCTGCATCTCGATGCGCAGGCCGCGCGGGCCGACGACCGTGGTGTGCAGCGAGCGGTAGTTGTTCGACTTGGGCGTCGAGATGAAGTCCTTGAACCGCTCCGGCACCATCGGCCATTCGCGGTGGATGACGCCCAGGGCGCGGTAGCAGTCGTCCTCGGCCTCGACGATCACGCGGAAACCATAGATATCCGACAGGGACGAAAAGCCCACCGACTTTCGCTGCAGCTTGCGCCAGATGGAGTACGGCGTCTTCTGACGACCGAAGACGCGGGCGCGCACGCCGGCTTCCGAGAGAACCCGTTCGATCTCGGCGGCCACGCCTTCGATGGCCTGACCATGCTCCAGCTTCAGCGCCTCCAGCCGCCGCTCTATGGCGGTCTTGGCCGTGGGATTCAGGTGGGTGAAGGCCAGTTCTTCCAGCTCGGAAGCGATGGAGTGGATGCCGATGGACCGGCCCAGCGGCGCATAGACCTCCAAGGTCTCGCGGCTGATACGCTCGCGCTTCTCGGGCTTCACATATTGAAGCGTCCGCATGTTGTGCAGACGGTCGGCCAGCTTGACCAGCAGCACCCGCACGTCGCGGCTGATGGCCAGGATGAATTTGCGCAGATTCTCGGCCTGGCGCGTGTGTTCGGCCTGAAGCTCCAGACGCGACAGCTTGGTGACGCCCTCGACCAGGACGGCGATCTCCTCGCCGAACATCCCGGCGATGTCGTCCCTGGTGGCCGAGGTGTCCTCGACCACGTCGTGCAACAGAGCCGTGACGATGGTTGCGGTGTCGAGCTTGTAGTCGGTCAGTATGCCCGCGACCTGGATCGGGTGGGCGAAATAGGGATCGCCCGAGGCCCGCAACTGCGAGCCGTGCATCTTCATCGCATAGACATAGGCGCGGTTCAGCAGCGCCTCGTCCGCGGTGGGATCGTAGGCCTTGACCGCCTCGATCAGCTCGAACTGACGCAGGATAGGCGCGCGTTTGGGGGCGGCCGCGTCATCGGCCGCCGTCAACGTCAGATCTGACTTTGGTGCAGTTCGGGGGGCCGGCGGAACCGCATCGGTCCGCGCCGGCAGGATAGTGACGCCTGGGGCTCCCTCGGGAGTCAGTAGCGCTCCTCCTGCCCGCCGTCGCGGTCGCTTTGCAGCGCGCGGATCAGCTCGGCCTCGGCCATGTTCATGTGCTGCGGTTCGGCCAGCAGGGCCACGACCTCGGCCTCGTCCTCGGCTTCAGTGCGCTCGTCGACGCGCTGCAGGGTGGTGATGATGGTCTCGCGCAGTTCGTCCGGAACGACCGTGTCCTCGGCGATTTCACGCAGGGCGACGACCGGGTTCTTGTCGTTGTCGCGGTCGAGCGTCAGGGCGGCGCCGTTGGCGATGCTGCGGGCGCGGTGCCCGGCCAGCAGAACCAGGCCGAAGCGGTTCGGAACCTTCTCGATGCAATCTTCGACGGTGACGCGGGCCATGGAAATCCTCGAACGCGGGGGAGAACCGCGTCAAATACAGATGGAGACTGCTTTTTGCAACGCCATAGAGGCGGAACTAGGGCTGGCGCGTTGCACGCCGCTCGGTGGCGATCGTCATGTCCACGCTGACCTCGTCTCCCGGCCTCACCTCGGGGTTATTAGGACCCAATCTAGCCCGTCCCATGGAAAGGAGGGCGGCACGTCCGACACCAGACCGCGAAGGCGTCTCATTGTCTATGCGACAATGTCTGAAAGAGCGTCCGGTCTGATCGACGACGCAGGTCACACGCGCCGAAGCTATCGCAGCGCGAAGCGATGATGGCGGCACAAATCCTCTATGCGGCGGAACCTCCCAATCAGGGACCTCGCTGACATCCCAATGACTGGGCGCAGAAGACGGCCCGTCTGAAAGTGCGAGTGCAAGAACAATGGCCAACATGAAATCGTGATCCTCGTTGATTGGCGATGGGCAATTCAATTCAAATCCGGATGAGCATCGCGCCCGACCGTCGCCATGACGGCCAGGTCTGCGGCGCGCCCGCCGTGGGGATGGCGCCAGCCCGGCAGGATTTCCGCCAGCGGCCCCATGACGAACTTGCGCTCGGCCGCGCGCGGATGCGGCAAAATCAGCCCGTCCAGATCGCCGCTCAGCCGACCATAGGCGATCAGGTCCAGGTCCAGCGTGCGCGGGGCGTTGCGAACGGACCGTTGGCGACCGAAAGCGTCCTCGATCCGACCCAGGGTCGCCATCAGGGCGTGGGGATCGTGATCGGTGCGGACCAGAGCGACGCCGTTCAGAAAGGGCGGATTCTGCGGGTCCGGCCAGGCCAGGGACGACCACCACGACGACCGGGCCAGGATGTCGATCCCTTCACTGCGGAAACGCGCGAGCGCCGCCTCCAGCGCCTCGCGACAGGATGACCAGACCCCCTTGTCATTGCAGCCCAGGGCCACGATGACAGCCTGGTCCAGATCGACAGGCGCATCGATTCCCGGCTGGGAGGCGTCGGCCGTCCGGACGCCATTTCGATCATCCCTTTTTGCGGTCTCGACCATGTTTCATCCCACCGACCGGCTGGCGATCTTCATCGACGGCTCCAACCTCTATTCGGCCGCCCGCGCGTTGCAGCACGACATGGACTTCCGGCGGATGCTGGACTGGTTCCGCAGCCGATCCGTTCTGACGCGGGCCTATTATTACACGGCCATCGTCGAGGGCGAAGAATTCTCGCCGGTGAAGCCGCTGGTGGACTGGCTGGACTACAATGGCTTTTCGGTCGTGACCAAGCCGGTGAAGCGGTTCACCGATGGTGCGGGCCACAGTCGGATCAAGGGCAATATGGACATCGAGATCGCGGTCGACATGCTGGAACTGGCCCCGCACATCGACCACGCCGTCCTGTTTTCCGGCGACGGCGATTTCCGCCGCGTGGTCCAGGCGATTCAGGCCAAGGGGGTGCGGGTCACGGTGATCTCGACCCAGAAGACCCAGCCGCCGCACATCGCCGACGAACTGCGCCGTCAGGCCGACGCCTTCCTGGATCTGAACGACCTGATGGCCGAGTTCGGCCGCCCGAAGGCCGCGCAATGAGCCTGACGCCCGAACCGCCCCGCGACTGCCCGCTGTGCCCGCGCCTGGTCGCCTATCGTCAGGAGAATGCGCGCCAGAACCCCGACTGGTGGAACGGCCCCGCCCCCTCCTTCGGCGATCCAAACGCCCGGCTGCTGATCGCAGGCCTGGCGCCGGGGCGCACCGGGGCCAACCGCACCGGCCGCCCCTTCACTGGCGACCATGCGGGCTGGCTGCTCTACGACACGCTGAAGAAGTCTGGATTCGCCCATGGGACCTATGATCCCAACGGCCACGACGACCTGACGCTGAAGGACTGCATGATCACCAACGCCGTGCGGTGCGCCCCGCCCGGCAACAAACCCCTGCCGGTCGAGGAGACGACCTGCCGCCCCTTTCTGATCGACCGGCTGAAACTGTTGCCGAATCTGAAGGTCATCGTGACCCTGGGCGACGTGTCCCGCCGCAACATCCTGAAGGCGTTCGGACGGCCCGCCTCCGCCATGCCGGCCGGGCATGGAGCGGAAGGCGAAGCCGGGGGCTATGTCATCCTGAACAGCTATCACTGCTCGCGGCTGAACACGAACACCGGGCGGTTGACGCCCGAGATGTTCGAGGCGGTGTTCGCGCGGGTGCGGACGCTGCTCGACGCCTGAGGCGCCAGACCGGCGTCAGCCCTTGTCGCGCAGCAGGCGGGCCTTGTCGCGCTGCCAGTCACGCTCGGCCGATGCTTCGCGCTTGTCGTGCAGCTTCTTGCCCTTGGCCATGGCGATCTCGATCTTCGCCTTGCCCGCCTCGTTCAGATACAACCGCACCGGGATGATGGTCTGGCCGTCGCGCTGGACCGCCCCGATCATGCGGTCGATCTGTTTGCGGTGCAGCAGCAGGCGGCGCGGGCGGCGCGGTTCGTGGTTGAAGCGGTTGGCCTGTTTGTAGGGCGGGATGTCGGCGTTGATCAGGACCAGATCGCGCCCCTCGGGCGAGACATAGCTTTCGGCGATATTGGCCCGACCGTCGCGCAGGGCCTTGATCTCGGTTCCCAGCAACTGGATGCCGGCCTCGACGAAGTCTTCTAGGAAATAGTCGAATCGGGCCCGCCGGTTTTCTGCAATCACCTTGGTCTTGGGCTTTTCGGACGCCATCAGCCGACGCCCGCATCCGCCATGGCGCGGTCGATCAGCGGCTTGACCGCGTCCGACGTCGGCGACAGCGGCAGGCGGGCCTCTTCCTCGCACAGACCCAGGCGGGCCAGGGCGTATTTGGTCGGCGCCGGCGAATTGTCCAGGAACAGCGCCTTGCACAGGCCGATCAGCCGATCCTGCCAGTCGCGGGCGGCGGCGTAGTCGCCGGCCTGGGCCGCATTGTGGAGGGCCACCATCGCCTCGGGCGCGACATTGGAGGCCACCGAGATCAAGCCTACGCCGCCGCAGGCGTGATAGCCCAGATAGCTGGAATCATCGCCCGAGATCAGGTCGAACTGGCCGCCGATATTGGCCCGCATCCAGGCGACCCGGCTCATGTCGCCGGTCGCGTCCTTGATCCCGACGATATTGGGATGGGCGGCCAGGCGAGCCACAGTCTCGTTCGCCAGGTCGGCGCCCGTCCGTCCCGGCACGTTGTAGAGAATGATCGGCAGCTGGACTGCGTCGGCCACGGCCTCGAAATGCGCGGCCATGCCGGCCTGGGACGGACGGATGTAATAGGGCGTCACGATCAGCGCCCCGTCCGCCCCCACCGCCTTGGCGTGGCGCGTCAGGTCGATGGCTTCCTTGGTGTAGGGCGAACCCGTGCCAGCGATGACGCGGGTGCGACCGGCCGTCAGGCGAACGCACAGCTCTATCACATGCTTGTGCTCGTCCAGATCCATGCTGGCGCCTTCGCCCGTCGTGCCCATCGGCACGACGCCGTGAACCCCTGCGGCGATCTGACGCTCGAGCAATTTGGCGAATGCGGCTTCGTCCACGTTTCCGTCACGAAGTGGTGTGATCAGGGCGGTGATCACGCCCTTGAACAAGGGGGCGGTCATGAGACTAACTTGGCCTGCGTGGGAGGGACGAAGGACGAATGTCCATCGCCTTTGCAATGAGCGCGGGACGTTAGGTCGCCGACGGCTCCGCCGCAACTGGATTGAATAGGAACAGGACAGATCATGATAGCGACCAGTTTGGCGGCGGCCCTCGCCGTCCTTGCGCCCAATCCGCAGGACGTGGTTCCCGGCCAACCTGTTCCCTACACCTCGGTCTCCTCCGTTCCCGGCTATGGCGCGACGCCGCAGCCGCGCGTGCTGAGCGATCAGGACACGGCGCTGTTTCGTCAGGGACTGGCCGCCGCCCGCGCACGCAACGTCGGCGCGGCCCAGTCGGCCATGGCCCAGATCGGCGATCCGGCGGCGCGCAAGCTGGTGGAATGGGCCCTGATCGACACCTCGGGCGAGCAGTTGTCCTATGCCGACCTGGCCCGCGCCCATCGCGATCTGGCCGGATGGCCTCGCGCCGATTCGCGTCAGGCGGCGACCGAGAAGGTGCTGGATCGTTCGGGCGCCGCGCCGGACGCCGTTCTGGCCCTGTTCGCCGACGCCAAACCCGCCACGGTCGAGGGGGCGATCGCCTACGCCTCTGCGCTGGAGCAGCGCGGACGACGTGACGAGGCCCGCGCCCTGGTCCGCGACTGGTGGCGCACCCGCTCGTTCGACGAAGCGCCGCAATCGCGCATACTGGCCCGCTGGGGCGGCTGGTTGAGCCCGGCCGACCACGAGGCGCGGCTGAACATGCTGCTTTTGGGCCAGCACGGCCCGGCGACCCGCGCCATGATCGGCCTGGTCTCGCCCGAGCGCGCAGCCGTCGCCAACGCCGTGATGGCCCTGCGAACGGCCTACAGCCCCGACGCCGTGGTCGCCGGCCTGACCCCGGCCCAGGCCAACGATCCAGTCGTGGTGCTGGAACGCGTCCGCATCCTGCGCTCGCAGAATCGCCAATCGGAGGCCTTCCCCCTGCTGGCCGCCCTGCCCGCCGCCCCGGCGCATACTGTCGGCGACAACACCCTGTGGAGCGAGCGTCGCAACTACTATCTGGACGCCCTGCAACAGGGCAATTGGCGCGCGGCCTATGACGCGATGAACGGCCACGGCTTCGCCTCGGGCGACCGGATGGTGGACGCCGAATTCTTCGCCGGCTGGGTCGCCCTGACCAAGCTGAACCAGCCCGAGGTCGCGGCCCGCCATTTCGAGGCGCTGCGCACCGCCTCCTCCACGCCGATCACCCAAGGCCGCGCCTACTACTGGCTGGGCCGTGCGGCGGAGGCGCGCGGCGAGCGCGAGGCGGCGCAGACCTATTATCGCAACGGAGCCCGTCACTGGCAGACCTTCTATGGTCAGCTGGCGGCCGAGAAGGCGGGCATGACGACCCTGCAGCTGCCCGGCGATCCGGCCCCCACGCCGCAGGACGTCGCCCGGTTCGAGGCCAATGAGATGGTCCGCGCCACCCGCATCCTGGGCGAGACCGGCGAAATGACCCTGCTGCGCGTCTTCGCCTATCAGCTGGACAGCGACCTGCCGGGCATCGAGGATCTGGCCCAGCTGATGGACCTGTCGCGCGGCTATGGCGAGGGCTTCACCGCCATGATGGTCGGTCGCGCCGCCAGCCAGCGCGGCTTCGTCATGCCCGAGCGCATGTATCCGGTGCGTGTGCCGCCCCAGGTGGCCGGCGCCGCGCCGCTGGAGTTCACCCAGGCGATCACACGCCAGGAATCCAGCTTCGATCCGCGCGCCCGCTCCGGCGCCGACGCGCGCGGCATGATGCAGTTCCTGCCGTCCACCGCCTCGGGCGTGGCGCGCCGTCTGGGCATGAGCTTCTCGGCCGAGCAACTGTGGGACCCCGACTACAACATGACCCTGGGCAGCTATCACCTGGGCGAGTTGATGGCGGCTAACAACGGCTCCATGTTGCTGACGACGGTGGGCTACAACGCTGGCCCGGCGCGGCCGTCCCAGTGGATCGCACGATGCGGCGACCCGCGCGGCGACGTCAACGCCGCCCTCGATTTCATCGAATGCGCGCCTTTTACCGAGACGCGGAACTATATGATGCGGGTGCTGGAGAATGTCGCCGTCTACAAGGCGCGGCTGAACGGTGGTTCGGCGCCGCTGACACCCTCGGCCGACATCTCGCGAGGAACGGCGACGGGCGCACGGCCCTACGCGGCCTACTGAGCCCGGCGGGCCGCCAGCAACGGCCCGTCCCGCCCCTCGATCCACACCCCCTCCAGGCCGAAGACCTGATGCAGGACTTCGGGCGACAGCGCTTCCAGGGGGCGAGCGTCGGCGACGACCCGTCCTTGGTGCAGGACCACGACCCGGTCGGCGACCGAGGCCGCCAGCGTCAGGTCGTGCAAGCTGACCAACACGCCCGCCCCCGCGTGGGCGCGCGCGCGCAGCCGCTCCAGCACCAGCCGCTGCGCGTCGGGGTCCAGGCCCGCGATGGGTTCGTCCGCAAGCATCAACGGCGCATCGGCGGTCAGCGCCCGCGCCAGCAGCACGCGCGCGCGCTCGCCGCCCGACATGTCCGCCACGCCCCGATCCGCCAGATGGCCGACGCCGACCTCTTCCAGCGCCGCCCGGGCTTTGATCAGGGCCGCCGATCCCGACAGGAACGGCGCGCCGAGCGCCGCAACCTCGACCGCCGGCAGGTTCCAGGCGATGCGGCGTTCCTGGGGCAGATAGGCGAACCGCATGGCCCGTTCGCGATGCGACAGCCGATCCAGCCGTTCGTCGCCTAGACGCACCTCGCCGGCGTGAATGGGCAGGAGACCCGCCGCCACACGGATGGCGCTGCTCTTGCCCGCGCCGTTCGGCCCGCAAAGGACCACAACCTGACCCGAGGCCACCGACAGATCGGCGGATTCCAGTACGGGCTTCGCCCCGAGCCGAGCATGGACAGCTTCCAGCGACAGCAGGCTCATATCCGCCACTCCCGCGCCGCGCGCCAGGCGATCAGGGCGAACAGGGGCGCGCCGATCAGGGCCGTGACAACGCCCAACTTCAACTCCTGATCCGTGGGCGTGACCCGCGCCAGCAGATCGGCCACGATCAGCATCAGTCCGCCGGCCAGCGCCGAGGGCGCCAGGATGCGCCCCGGGTCGCCGCGCACCGCCGCACGAACAAGATGCGGCGCCGCCAGGCCGACGAAGCCGATGACGCCCGCGACCGCCACGGCTGCTCCGGTGGCCACGGCGGCGGCGATCAGGGCCAGGGCGCGCAGCCGCCCCATGGACAGGCCCGAGGTCGCCGCGCTCTCCTCGCCCAGGGTCAGCATGCGCAGACCCCGGGCCGACAAGGCGGCGAATCCGGCGGCTATCGCCACGGCCGGCGCCACCCAGGCCACATCGATCCAGCTGCGGTTCTGCACCGATCCCAACAGCCAGGCCATCACCTCGGCCTGGGCGATGGGGGATGGCGACAGGTTGAAGATCAGGGCCGTCGCCGCCCCCGCAAAGCTGGACAGGGCCACGCCGAACAGGATCAGCGCCTCGGGCGCCCGCACCAGGCTGGAGGCGACGATTAGCAACGCGCCGGCCAGCCCTGCGCCGATCAGCGCCGAAACCTCGACCACGCCAGGCGTTCCCGCCCCGCCCAGGACGATGGCGAGGGCCGCCCCCAGTGCCGCCGTCGCCGATACGCCCAGGACGCCGGGATCGGCCAAAGGATTGCGCAACAGACCCTGCATCACCGCCCCGGCCAGGCCCAGCGCCGCCCCGACGACCAGAGCGCAGACGGCGCGCGGAGCCCGCACCTGCCACAGCACCTCGGCGGGACCGGAGGTCGGATCGTGGAAGGCGGCGGCGTACTGGCCGGGATCGAAAGCCGTCTCGCCGATCAGCACCGCCGCCGTCAGGGCCACAACGATGGCCAGGGTCAGGATCAGCCAAAGCCGAAGTTCACGCCTCATCGCCCACCTTCTTTGCGACCGTCCGCGATCAGCGCCACGCCGTCGGCGGCGAACCAGGCCGGACAGGTCAGGACGGCCGCCGGCAGTCGGGCGGTCGTCCGACCCTGCGCGGCGCGGCGCACCACCGGATGACGACCCGGCCCGCGCCAATCGGACCGGATCTGATCGAAGAAGCCCAGCACGAACCGCATCGGCGACTGAAGGGCGATCCGCTCCACGCTGACGGCGCCGAAGCCCGGCGCCGTGGTCTGGTTCCGGAACCCGGCCGCCCTCAGCATGGCGTCCACCAATGTCCCCGGCCCGGCCGTGAAGCCGCCCGCCGTCAGATAGACCGCTTGAGGGGCAGGACGCGAAGGCGGCTTCACCGCGTCTAGGCGCGCGTCCATCTGCGCGATCAGGCGCCTCCCACGCTCGATCTGGCCCAGGCCCTGCGCCACGATGCGGATATTGGCGCGCACCCCGTCCAGATCGACGGCGTCCTCGATCGTCACGACCCGCGCGCCGCGCTGCTTCAGCGCCTCCAGCAAGCGCGGATCGCCGCCCCAGTATCGCACCACGACCTGAGGCCTGACGCCGACCGCCGCCTCCAGCGTCGGGCGGACGCGACGCCGACCCGCAGCCTCATGCCGCATCCAGGAATCCGAATCGTCGGCGCGCGGCGACAAGGCCAGGTCGGCGTCGGGCGCCAAGGCCAGCACATATTGATCCGCGCACTGGTCCAGGCTCATCACGCGCAGCGGCGCGGCCTGCGCAGCCTCTCCCGCCAGGACCGCGACGACGAGGCCAAGAACGGTCACGCGGATCACGGTGTCCGCAACCCTCGGAACAGGGCGTCCAGCGAGGCGTCGACCAACGCCTGCCGCTCGGCCCAAGGGAAATAGGGTTTGGTGATCATCAGCGAGACGAGGCCATGCGCATTGGCCCAGATCAGTTGGGCGACCGTCGCCGGGTCGCCGCGCATTCGGCCGGCCGCCACCGCCTCGGCCACCGTGGCCTGGAGGCCGACGAACAGGTCCTGGCCCAGTTCCTGCGCCATGCCTTGAGCACCTTCGCGCGCCTCGGTCGGCCGGGTCAGGTAGATCAGCCGGTAAGCGTTCGGGTTGTCGAAACCAAAGGCGATATAGGCCTCCACCATGCGCCGTGCGCGCTGTTCGGGTGGGGAATCCAGGGTCGCCAGTCTTTTGGTCGCCTCGATCAGCCGGGCGAAGGCGTCGCGGCAGATTTCCTGCAGAATCTCGCCCTTGTCGGCGAAATGCATGTAGAGCGCCGTGGACGACAGGCCGACCTCGTCGGCGATCTTGCGGATGGTCGCGCCCTCGTAGCCGCGCTCCACAAAGATGCGTTCGGCGGCGGACAGGATTTCCCCGCGCCGGGAATGGCCTTCGCCCTTGGCCTTGCGACCTGAACGCGACGATGAGGGAACGACGGACAACAGCGACTCCGGATCTGGTTCCTCCTGATAGCGGCTCCGGCGCGCAGACGCCAATCGTCTTGCAGAACACGGTTGTTGGAAATAATGATCACTGGTTGTGCGGTTGGGCGGGGGCGGGTGAATGGTCAAGACGGCGAAGATCGAACGCCCGCGCGGGGCGGCGCGACGTTCGCCGACGCTCGGCCAGGTTCTGTGCTGGTGCCTGGTCCTGGCTGTCCTTGTCGCCGGGTTCGTTCTGTCGGCGGCGCGCACCGTGTTTGTCCTGATCCTGGCGTTGCAGGTCGCCTTCGTCATCGCCGCCCTGTGGCGAGCGATCGTCGCCATCGCCAGCCTGAAACGCGCAGAAACGGCCCCGCCCCCCTTGGAGTGGCCGCGCTATACTGTGCTGGCGGCCCTGCATGACGAAGCGGCCGTAACCCCGCAACTGATCGCCAACCTGACCCGCCTGAACTATCCGCAGCACCGTCTGGAAGGCTTTCTTGTCCTGGAGGCGCACGACCACGCCACCCTGGCCGCCGCCGAGGCGACGCCGAAACCTGCATGGTTGAAGGTGTTGATCGCGCCACCGGGTCATCCGCTGACCAAGCCCCGCGCCCTGAACCACGCCTTGACACGGGCGACCGGCGATCTGGTCACGATCTACGACGCCGAGGATCGACCCGATCCGGAACAGTTGAGAGCGGCCGCAGCCCGGTTCGCCGCCGAGCCCCGGCTGGGCTGTCTGCAGGCGCCGCTGCGGATCAAGCCCCCTAGACGGCGCGTCGGTTTCCTGGATCGCCAATTCGCCTTCGAGTACGCCGCCCTGTTCGAAGTGGTTCTGCCGGGCATGGCGCGGCTGGGCCTGCCCTTTCCGCTGGGCGGCACCAGCAACCATGTGCGGATGGAGGCGCTTCGCGCCGTCGGCGGATGGGACGCCTACAATGTGACCGAGGACGCGGATCTGGGCTTTCGGCTGTGGTCCAAGGGCTGGACCCTGGGCGTCGTCGCTCCGCCGACCGCGGAGACGCCGCCGGGCGCCATCGACCGCTGGCTTCCGCAAAGGACCCGCTGGATCAAGGGCTATATGCAGACCTGGGGCGTCCACACGCGCCGACCGACCGGCCTGGGCCGACGCGGCCTGCTGGCCCTCGTCATGACACTGGGCGCCTCGATCATTTCGGCGGCCGCCCATGCGCCGACCCTGGCCTGGCTGTCCTCGGCGATCCTGATCGGTCTCAGCGCCGGGGTGCGGCCCGAGGCGCCGATCGGCGCCATCGCCGTTCTGACGATGGGGATCGTGGCGTCCTGGACCACCTGCGCCATCGGCGCCCGGCGCGCGGGCCTCCGCTATCGGTGGACAGACATGCTGGCGGCGCCGGCCTATTGGGCCCTGCTCAGCCTGGCCTTCGTCCATGCGCTGTGGCGGCTGGTGATGGAGCCGCACGTCTGGGACAAGACGCCCCATGACCGCGACGAGGACTTGCCCGACCTGACCGCATCCCTCGTCATGACGAAGGCCAAGTCTGGACGCGAGGCCGCCTGAGCGCCTATCAGCGGCCCAATGGCGCCCGTCCTCTCTCCCACTCCCGAAACGCTCGTGACCAGCGGCTGGTCCGACTACGCCCTGCTGGACTCCGGCGGCGGCAAGAAGCTGGAACGCTATGGGCGTTACACGGTCGTGCGGCCCGAGCCCCAGTGTTTCTGGTCGCCGCGCGATCCCGCCGCCTTCGAGGCAGCCAACGCCCTGTTCGACCCGCAGCAGGAAGAAGAGGATTCCGGCCGCTGGCGGTTCGACAAGCACGGCCCCATCGACGCTTTCCCTCTGAAGTGGCGAGACGTGAAGTTCACGGGACGTTTCACCCCGTTCCGGCACCTGGCCTTCTTCCCCGAACAGGCGGCCAACTGGGATTGGCTGGACGCGCGCATCCGCAAGACGGCGGCGGAAACCGGCGCCGCGCCGCGTGTCCTGAACCTGTTCGGCTATACCGGCGTGGCCAGCCTGGCGGCGGCGGCGGCGGGCGCCGAAGTGACCCACGTCGACGCCTCCAAGAAGTCCGTCGCCTACGCCCGAGAGAACGCCGAACAGTCCGGCCTGGGCGAGCACCCCATCCGCTGGATCGTCGAGGACGCGCGCAAATATGTCGCGCGCGAGGTGCGACGCGGCTCGAAATATCAAGGGATCATCCTGGACCCGCCGAAATACGGGCGCGGCCCGACCGGAGAGGTCTGGCGGCTGTTCGAGGACATGCCCGGCCTGTTGAAGGACTGCGCCGCCCTGCTGGCGGACGACGCCGATTTCCTGCTGCTGAACGCCTATGCGGCGCGGATATCCGGCCTGTCCCTGGCGCATCTGATGGCGGAGGCGACGAAGGATCGCGGCGGGCGCATCGACTGGGGCGAACTGGCGTTGTCTGAGGACGGGCCGGACGCGCGGGCCATCGGCCTGTCCTTTTTCGCGCGGTGGAGCCGATGAGCGTCCACGATACTCATCGCGTCATCACCTCCCTGACCAACGACACGGTCAAGGCCGTGCGCGCCCTGCACATGCGCAAGGAGCGCGAGGCGACCGGGACCTTCCTGGCCGAGGGGCTGAAGTTCATCGGCGAGGCCCTGGATCAGGGCCGCGCGCCGCGCATGCTGCTGGTGGGGCAAGACGCCCGCCCCCACCCGCTGCTGGATCGCGCCAAGGCCGAAACGATCCGGGCGGGCGGCGAGATCGTGGTCGTCACCCATCCCATTCTGGAAAAGATCAGCCGCCGGGACAATCCGCAGACGGTGCTGGGCGTGTTCGACCAAGCCTATACCCCGCTGGACAGCCTGGACCCGACCTCGGCGCCCTGCTGGGTCGCGCTGGAGCAGGTGCGTGATCCAGGCAATCTGGGCACCATCATCCGCACGGCCGACGCGGCGGGTTGTGGCGGGGTGATCCTGATCGGCGACTGCGTCGATCCCTATTCGGTCGAGGCGGTGCGGGCCACCATGGGGTCGGTCTTCGCCGTTTCCATCAGCCGGACCAGCCCCGAGGCCTTTCTGACCTGGCGCAAGACCTGGCCCGGCAGCGTCGTCGGCACCCGTTTGGACGCCACCGTCAGCCACCGTTCGGCCCAGATGAAGAAGCCGGCCCTGATCCTGATGGGCAACGAGCAGGCCGGCCTGACCGACGCCCTGGCCGCCGCCTGCGACGTCAATGTGAAGATTCCGATGCGCGGCCGGGCCGACAGCCTGAACCTGGCCATCGCCACGGGGATTATGGTCTATGCGGCGACGGACGACGTCTAGGGACGCTTTTCCGGCGCGACGCGACCCAGGCCCCACAGGGCCAGCACGCTGATCACGGCCGCAGCGGCCAGATAGCCGCCCACGGCCGCCGGGCCATAGGTCTTGGCCAGCTTCATCGCCACAAAGGGCGCCAGGGACGCGCCCAGGATGCCCGCCAAATTAAAGGCCATCGACGCGCCCGTGTAACGCACCGTGGTCGGGAAGGGTCGCGCCATGGCCGTGCCGATGGGGCCATAGGTGCACCCCATCAGACCGAACCCCAGGGCGAAGAAGATCAACAGGCCGGTCAGTCCTAGGCCGAACAGCGGCTGGAACAGGGCGCCGAACAGGCCGATGCCCACGGTGGACCAGATCATCACCCTGATCTGTCCGAAGCGATCCGCCAAAAGGGCCGTTACCGGAATGAAGGCGGCGAAGAACAGCACGCCGATCAATTGGACGGGCAGGACGTCGGCGCGGTCCAACCCCATGCCGGTGGTGGCCCAGCCCAGGGCGAAGACGGTCATCAGATAGAATAGCGTGAAGGTGGTCACGCCGCTGAGCGCGCCCAGGACCAGAGCGGCCTTGTGGTGGGCGAACAGGGCGGCGGCCGGCGCCTTTTCCTGTTCGTGGCGGTCGGCGACCTTCTGAAACTCGGGCGTCTCGGTGATCTTCAGCCGTACCCACAGGCCGACGAAAACCAGCAGTGCGCTGGCGATGAAGGGAATGCGCCAGCCCCAGGCCTCGAAGCTGGTCTCGGGCATGGCCGCGGTCAGGACGATGAAGGAGGCGGTGGACAGGATGAAGCCGATGGGCGCGCCCAGTTGCGGGAACATGCCGAACCAGGCCTTCTTGCCCGCAGGCGCGTTCTCGGTCGCCAGCAGCACCGCCCCGCCCCATTCGCCGCCCAGGCCCAGTCCCTGGCCGAACCGACACAGGGCCAGCAGCAGGGGCGCCAGCAACCCGACCTGATCATGCGTCGGCAGAAGACCGATGGCGACAGTGGACAGTCCCATGGTCATCAGGGCCGCGACCAGGGTCGCCTTGCGCCCTACCCGATCGCCGAAATGGCCGAACGCCAGGGCGCCGATCGGCCGTGCGAAGAAGGCGATGGAGAAGGTGGCGAAGGACGACAGCAGGGCCGTGGTCGGATCGCCGCCCGGAAAGAACAGCTTCGGAAACACCAGGACCGCCGCCGTGGCGTAGATGTAGAAGTCGTAGAATTCGATGGTCGTGCCGATCAGGCTGGCGAACAGAACGCGCCCGTTTCTGGCTTTGGACGAAATATTGCGAGCGTCGGTCACGGCGAAATCCTGTTTTTCAGCAAGGGCAATGCGGTGATCGCCCGCCCCGGTCAAGGGCGCTCAGGTTCCACGGGGTTTGGCGCGGTTGGTGGCCTGAGCCTCGGCCGGGTTTTCAGGCCAGGGGTGACGGGGATAGCGGCCGCGCATCTCGGCGCGCACCGCCGCCCAGGAGCCGGCCCAGAAGCCCGGCAGGTCCTTTGTCACCTGCACCGGCCGCCGCGCGGGCGACAGCAGGGCCAGGGTCAGGGGAACGCGACCGCCGCCCACCGTGGGATGGGTGGTCACGCCGAACAACTCCTGCACCCGGATGTCCACGCGCGGCCCGCCCTCGGCGGCGTAGTCGATGCCGGCCGAACCCAGCGGAGTCGTCAACCGTGCGGGGGCCAGTTCGTCCAGGCGGCGCTGCAGGTCCCACGGAATCAGGCCGCGCAGGCCGTCCGCCAATTTGCCGTCGCCGACCGCTTCCAACGACCGCGCGCCCTCCAGCAAGGGCCACAGCCAAGCGTCCGCGGCCTGGATCAGGGCGGCGTCCGACATGTCGGGCCAGGCCGGATCGAGGGCGTGCAGGAAGGCCAGTCGCGCCCGCAGCGCCGTCGCCTGCTCGCCCCAGTTCAACACGCCCAGCCCCTCCGCCTGGACCTCGGCGCGCAGGGCGGCCGACAGTGCGCCGGCGTCCGGCGCGCCGGTGATCCGTTCGTCCAGCACCACGGCCCCCAGCCTTCGGACACGCCGGATCACCATCCTGCCGGATGGTTCCTTGACCAGCCGGTCCTCCACCGAAATCAGCCGCGCCAGATCGGTTTCGATCCTGGCCGCGTCCAGGGCCGCGGCCAGACGCACCCGATCGCGCGCATCGCCTCCGCCTAGTTCCGCCACCGCCAGCCAAGGTTCGCGCGCCAGGTGATCGGACGGTTCCAGCGCCGCGCCCCGTCCGCTGGCCAGCAGAAATTCTCCCGGCTTGCCGCGCGCCCGAGCGATGCGCTCGGGAAAGGCTTCGGCCAGCAGAAGGCCCGGATCGGCCGCCTGCCCCGCCCCGCCGCCGGCCGCGCGCGCCCAGCGGTCGGCCAGCTTCATCGCATCGCGTGCCCGCTGCGACCGATCGCGCGCCAGACCGGTCAGGCGGTCGGCCAAATCCACGCTGTTTCCGCCCAGGCCAGGCTCGCTCAGGATCGCCGCGATCCGCGCGCCGGTCAGGGCGTCTCCGCCGTCCGAGGCGACAGCGACCATGTGGGCCAGGCGTGGCGAGAGCGGAATGCGCGTCAATCGCCGGCCATGCCGGGACAGGGCGCCGTCCGCCTCCAGCGCGCCCAGTTGGCCCAGCACCTTGCGCGCCTCGGCCATGGCCCCGGCCGGCGGCGGGTCCAAGAAGGCCAGCCCCTCCGTCGAGCGCGCGCCCCAACGCGCCAGGTCCAGCGCCAGACCGGTCAGATCGGCCTCCTGGATTTCTGGCCTTTGATGTGGGACCAGGCCGCGCGTCTGTTCCTCGTCCCACAGGCGATAGCAGACGCCCGGCTCGGTGCGCCCGGCCCGTCCGCGCCGCTGTTCGGCGGACGAGCGGCTGACCCGCACGGTCGCCAAACGGGTCAGACCGCTGGACGGCTCGAAACGCGGCACGCGCGACAGGCCGCCGTCGATCACCACACGCACGCCTTCGATGGTCAGGCTGGTCTCGGCCACCGAGGTCGCCAGCACCAGCTTGCGCCGCCCCGTCTGGGCGGGCTCCACGGCCCGGTCCTGCTCGGCGCGGTCCAGACCGCCGTACAGGGGGACGACATCGACGTTCGGCAGACGCAGCCGCTCGCCGACCAGACGCGCCACCCGGTGGATCTCGCCCTGCCCCGGCAGAAAGGCCAGGACCGAGCCCGCCTCTTCGCCCAGCGCCAGCAGACAGGCGCGGGCCATCGCCTCTTCGAACCGTTCGGTCGGATTGCGGCCCAGATAGCGGGTCTCGACCGGAAAGACCCGACCTTCGGCTTCTATGACCGGCGCCAGGTCGCCTGAATCGGTCGTCAGCAGGCGCGAGACGCCCGCCACGTCCAGGGTCGCCGACATAACCAGCAGCCGCAGATCCTCACGCAACAACGATTGCGTCTCGCGCGCCAGGGCAAGCCCCAGGTCGGCGTCCAGGCTGCGTTCGTGGAATTCGTCGAAAAGGACCGCTCCCACGCCCTCCAGCGCCGGATCGTCCAGGATCATGCGGGTGAAGACGCCTTCGGTGATCACCTCGATCCGCGTGCGGGGGCCGACACGGCTTTGAAGACGGGTGCGATAGCCGACGGTCTCGCCCGTCTCCTGGTTCAGGGTCTTGGCCATTCGGTCGGCGGCGGCGCGCGCGGCCAGGCGTCGCGGCTCCAGCACCAGAATGCGCCCCTCCCCCAGCCAGGGCTGATCCAGCAGAGCCAGAGGCACGACCGTCGTCTTGCCGGCCCCCGGCGGCGCGGCCAGGACCGCCGTATTGCCCTGCGACAAGACGGTCTTCAACGGCTCCAGGACGGCGTGGATCGGCAGCATTTGCGGCCTCTAGCCTGTCCAAGGGCGATCACGAAAGCGTCGTCATGCCTTTACCGGCCCGTCATCCGCGTTGCGCGGCGGGATTTCCCCCGCTAGCGTCCGCCCAAACCAGCCGAGGGGCTGTGGTAAACGTGGGGATATTCAATGTGGCGCGTTAAGTCACTCGACGCGATTCTGGCCACGGCCGAGAAGAAATCGCTTCATCGGTCGCTCGGTCCTATCCAGCTGACGCTTCTGGGGATCGGGGCCATCATCGGCACCGGCATCTTCGTTCTGACGGCCGCAGCCGCGCAGAAGGCCGGCCCCGGCATGATGATCAGCTTCGTCATCGCGGGCGCGGTCTGCGCCGTGGCGGCGCTGTGCTATTCGGAACTGGCGGCCATGGCCCCCGTGTCCGGCTCGGCCTACACCTACACCTATGCCGTCATGGGCGAACTGCTGGCCTGGACGGTCGGCTGGGCTCTGATCCTGGAATACGCCGTGGCGGCCTCGGCCGTGTCGGTGGGCTGGTCAGGCTATGTGCTAGGACTGATCGAGAAGGGGCTAGGGTTCGACTTCCCTGATCTGTTGTCCGCCGGACCGACCTGGGCGATGCACGGCCTCATTCCCGTTCCCGATTTCTCGGCCGGCATCGTCAACATTCCCGCCATCGTTGTGGCTCTGCTGGTCACGGCCCTGCTGATGATCGGCACGACGGAATCGGCGCGCGTCAACGCCGCCCTGGTCGCGATCAAGGTGGTCGCACTGACCGTCTTCATCGTGATCACCCTGCCGGTCGTCCAGTCGGCCAATCTGACGCCCTTCGCGCCGAACGGCCTGTTCGGTCAGTATTCGGGCATGGGGATTGTCGGGGCCGCCGCCTCGATCTTCTTCGCCTATGTCGGCTTCGACGCCGTATCGACCGCCGCCGAAGAAACCAAGAACCCTCAACGCAACGTGCCGATCGGCCTGATCGGCTCGCTGGCCATCTGCACCATCTTCTATCTTTTGGTCGCCCTGGGCGCGGCCGGCGCCATCGGCGCCCAGCCCGTGCTCGGCGCCGCCGGTCAGGCTGTGGAGCCCGGTTCGCCCGCCTTCGTGGCGGCCTGCGCCCTGCCCGCCAACGCCGACCGTCTGGTCTGCTCCAACGAGGCGCTGGCCCATGTCCTGCGCGTCGTCGGCCATCCGCAGATCGGCAACGCCCTGGGCACCGCCGCCTTGCTGGCCCTGCCCTCGGTCATCCTGATGATGATCTACGGCCAGACCCGCATCTTCTTCGTCATGGCGCGCGACGGCCTGCTGCCGGAAGGCCTGACCAAGATCCACTCCAAGTGGAAGACGCCCTATATCGTCACCCTGGCCACCGGCATCGCGGTCGCCATCGCCGGCGCCTTGTTCCCGGTCGGCAAGCTGGCCGATATCTCCAACTCTGGCACCCTGTTCGCCTTCTTCATGGTGTCGATCGCGGTGCTGGTGCTGCGGGTCAAGGATCCGAACCGCAAGCGTCCGTTCCGCACGCCGCTGATCTGGGTCTTCGCGCCCCTGTCGGCGCTGGGCTGCGCCTTCCTGTTCTGGAACCTGCCGCACGACGCCAAGATGGTGCTGCCGATCTGGGGCGGTCTGGGCCTGTTGATCTATTTCGCTTACGGCTATCGCAAGAGCCATCTGGGTCGGGGTCTGATCGAGGTCCACGAGACCGACAGCGACGCCCCGCCGCCGCCCGTCCCGCCGATTCAGTAGGACGGCAGCCTGGGGCCTGTGCGCCAGGCCCACCTCTGGCCTCAAGCAGCCCGAAGGGCGGTAGGCCAAGAAAAGAAGAAAAGGCCCCGGAGCGATCCGGGGCCTTTTTTGCTTTGGTGCGGATGAGAGGACTCGAACCTCCACGCCTTGCGGCGCTGGAACCTAAATCCAGTGCGTCTACCAGTTCCGCCACATCCGCATCGGGCAGGTCGCGGCTTCTAAGGGCGTTTTCGCCCTCCGGCAAGACGGCGCGACCGCCTCAGCGCCGGCCGGCGACGAGTTCGTTTCTAATATTGCGGCCCAGGGGATCGCGTGCGCGCCAGCTGTCGCCGATGTCGGCCTCCACCATCGGGCTGCAGAAACGGGGCAGGAACTGACGCGGGCGGAAGCCGGACAGGCACAGTTTGTCGTTCTCGACGGACCAGCGCGCCTCCAGCCGCCGCCCATCGGAGAACTGGGACGAATAGCGACCGCCGGGCTCGAAATAGTGTTTGACCCACTCGCCGTTGGGATAGTGGGAGATGACGGTGTTTCCGAAAGCGCGGGACATGTCGGCCTGGGCCGATCCCCCGACGCCAAGCGCCGCCAAGGCCAAGGCGATCACGCCGCCCGCTGTTGAAATCCTCATACCCCGCTCCCGCGCTCTCCTATCGAATATCGCCGATAGGAAAGCGCAGGCAAGAGGCGGGTTCCGGCTCAGCCGTTTCCGCGACGACCGGCCTCGAACAGAAACCAGACGCGCTTTTCGGTTTCGTCCACCCAGTTCTCGATCAGGCTGGCGGTGGCGATGTCGTTGTGCTCGTCGCACAGGTCGTGAACTTCGCGCATGCGGTTGACCAGGTCGTGGTTGTCGTCCCGAAGTTCGGCCAGCATGTCCAGGGCATCGACGAAGTCGGCGTCATTGTCGGCGATACGGCTCTCCTTGGCGACCTGGCCGATGGAGCGCAGGGTCGTGCCGCCGATCTTGCGGGCGCGCTCGGCTATCGGATCCGTCATGGCCAGGATTTCGGCCGACTGATCGTCAAGCATCAGGTGATAATCGCGGAAGTGTGGACCCGAGACATGCCAGTGGAAGTTCTTGGTCTTGATGTAGAGGGCGAAAACGTCGGCCAGCAGCCCGGTCAGGGCCGCCGAGATGTCGCGCGTAGCCTCTTCCGACAGGCTGGTGGGAGTTCTGAGCGGCGCCAGGCGCTTTTCACGAGCGGTGACCATGGGGATTCTCCTCGGCTGCGATCCTAACCGTCTAGCTAGGAAACCGGACGATCCTATGAAAGGCCGGCCGGGCCAAGAATGTATCGAGACGCATTTTATTCGTCGCGCCGAAGCGGACGATCAAGGGTGTCATCGCTTGAAGGAGAAGATGGTCGGAGTGAGAGGATTCGAACCTCCGACCCCTGCGTCCCGAACGCAGTGCTCTACCAGGCTGAGCCACACTCCGACCGTGGGAGCGGGCCGGAAAGGCGTCGCTCCGAAGTGAGGACGCGGCTTATAAACACGGGTTTCGGAACCCGCAAGCACCCATTTCGCCCGTAGGGGAAAGCCGAGGAAAATGTCCTGTAAGAGGGTGTTGCATCCGAAAACGGTTTGGCCTATCTGACCGCCTCCGCCGCACAGCGTCGCTGCGGAAACGCCGGACCTGCTGGGGAATGGTGTAATGGTAACACTACGGTTTTTGGTACCGTCATTCTAGGTTCGAGTCCTAGTTCCCCAGCCACCGCCTGATCGAGGCGATCTCCAAACTCCACATTCGCCGCCCTCTAGTGGCGCAGGTCGCGACGGTCGGACCACGCGCCCCCGATGGAAATGGCGCGCGATGTTGGTTAGGCTTCGGCGCATGGCCGTCCTCATCACCCCCGCCTCCGTCGTCGCCTTCTGGAAGGACGCCGGTCCCGAGAAGTGGTTCGCCAAGGATGCGGCCTTTGACACCCTGTTTCGCGACAGCGGGCGCCCGCTTCATTGGGCGGCGGCGCGACGGGAGTTGGACGACTGGATGGCGACAGCCGAGGGCGCTTTGGCCTTGCTGATTCTGTTGGACCAGTACCCACGCAACAGCTTTCGTGGCACGGCGCACCAGTTCGCCACCGACCCCCTGGCCCTGATGTTCGCCAATCAGGCGGTGGATGCGGACTATCACCAGGCCGTAGCGCCGGAACTGAAGAACTTCCTTCTGCTGCCGTTCGAGCACTCGGAAAGGATCGAGGATCAGGACCGCTACATGGCCTTGGTCGAAGGCGAGGCGGAACTGGAGAAGTGGGGCCGAATCCACCGCGACATCATCGTGCGGTTTGGTCGCTTCCCCCATCGCAACGCCGTCCTGGGGCGCGAGACGACGCCAGAGGAACAGCTATTCCTCGACGAGGGCGGTTTCGGCGGCTGATTCGATTTTCTGTGGACGCCCGCCCTGCGACGGCGATTTCCGGGGCCACGAATCACTTTCTGGGGCACCTTCGATCCATGACCGTCCAGATGATCCTCGCTGATGTTCAGTCGCGCGCAGGCGCCGCCCCGGCGGACCATCCGGAATGGCAGTATCTGAACCTGCTGCGTGACATCCTGGACAACGGCGCACGGCGCGACGACCGGACCGGCACCGGGACGCTGGGCGTCTTCGGCCGGCAGATGCGATTCGACCTGTCCAAGGGCTTCCCCGTCCTGACGACCAAGAAGCTGCATCTGCGCTCCATTATCGTCGAACTGCTGTGGTTTCTGCGCGGCGACACCAACATCGGCTGGCTGAAGGACAACGGCGTCCGCATCTGGGACGAATGGGCCGACGCCGACGGCGAACTGGGTCCGGTCTACGGCAAGCAATGGCGGTCGTGGACCGCGCCTGACGGCCGCGTCATCGACCAGATCGAAAAACTGGTTCACGGGCTGAAGACCAATCCCAACAGCCGCCGCCACATCGTCACGGCCTGGAACCCGGCCGACGTGGACGACATGGCCCTGCCGCCCTGCCACTGTCTGTTCCAGTTCTTCGTCGCCGATGGAAAGCTGAGCTGCCAGCTTTACCAGCGCAGCGCCGACGTCTTCCTGGGGGTGCCGTTCAACATCGCCTCCTACGCCCTACTGACGATGATGCTGGCCCAGGTGGTCGGTCTGGAGCCGGGCGATTTCGTGCACAGCTTCGGCGACGCCCACCTGTATCTGAACCATCTGGATCAGGCCGAACTGCAGCTGAGCCGCGAGCCCCTGCCCCTGCCGACGATGACGATCGCGCCGAGGACCGACCTGTTCGGCTTCGAACTGTCGGATTTCACGCTGGAAGGCTACGAGGCCTGGCCGCACATCAAGGCCCAGGTCGCGGTCTGACGCTCCCATTCTGATTTTGGAGGCGCCGATGTCCATTCGACCTGCCCTGGCCGCCCTGACCGGTTTGTTCTTTCTGGTCGCGCCCGTGGCGCCGGCTGCGGCGCTTGAAGCCGCGTCCGTCGCGCAAGCCGCTATCGCCCCGACGCACCTGTCCATTCCTGCACCCGACGGCCGCGCCGTCCTGCTGGACGTATGGACCGCGCCCGACGAACGCGGCGTCGTCGTCTTCAGTCATGGTTTCGGCGGCGCGCCCGAGGCCTATGGGCGGCTGCTGACGGCCTGGGCGGGGCACGGCTTCACCGTCATCGCCCCGCTGCATGTCGATTCGCAGAAACACCCGAATCGCGACGCGACAGGCCAGGTCGCCTTCCTGACCCGGCTGGAGGACCTGGGCGTCGCCCGCGCCGAGGCGGCGCGAACGCATCCGGGCAAGCCCCTGATCGTCGCGGGCCATTCCTTCGGCTCCCTGATGTCGTTGATCGAGGGCGGCGCCGTAACCGTCGCCGGCCCCATGGGCGATCCGGCGGTGAAGGGGGTGATCGCCTTTTCCTCGGCCGGGAACATTCCCAACGTCGTGACGCCCGAGACCTATCGCACCCTTGAAGGGCCGCTTCTGGTGATCACGGGCGACCGGGATCTGGTTCCCGGTTTCGCCGACGACTGGCGCGATCACCGCATCCCGTTCGACGCCAGTCCGGCCGGCGACAAGACCTTGCTGATCTTCGCCGGTGCAGATCATCAGTTGCCGGGAACGGCGGACGGCGCGCGCTTCGACGAGATCGTTGAGGCGACCGAGGATTTTCTCGACGCCTACGCTCTGAATGACGCCTCCGCCCGGGCGCGGCTTCAGGCCTTCGCCGCCGACGGCGTGACGGTCGAGCGGCGGTGACGTCATGGATCTGAACGACCTGACCGCCTCGGTCCTGCGCATCTCCGACATCTATGCGGCCGAGCACGACATCGACCGGGACAGGGATTGGGCCCTGCTGAAACTCCAGGAGGAGTTGGGCGAGCTGACGGCCGAGCATTTGCGCCTGTCCGGGCGCGCGCGCGGCGAACCGGACGCCAGCGCGCTGGGCGACGAAGCGGCGGATGTCCTGGGCATGCTGCTGATCTATTGCGCGCGGGCGGGCGTCGATCTGGACCAGGCCATGCGGCGCAAGTGGCTGAAATGGTTGGAGACCGACGGCTAGATTTCCGGTGCGATCATGACCATCGGCTTCAGCCGCAGGGACAGGGTCTCGTGGCTGTCGATCCGCTCCACCTCGATGCGGTTCTTCAACGCGCCCATGGCCATGGTGGCGCGAAAGGCGACGACCTCTCCCGGCGCGGCGATGAAGCCCTCAACCGTCGGCTTGTTCTGTTTGGCCGCCAGGCCGACAAATCCCATCGACAATTGATGGCCGCCGGGCGCGACAGAGATCGCCGTGAAGCGCGGACTTTTCAGCTGGGCGACGAGGCGGTCGTCCAGCTTGACCTCCATACCCGCAGCCTTGCCGACGAACCCTTCCCGAAAGACGATCAACAGGGCCTGCCCCGGCTCCGGACGGAAATCCAGCGCCGCCTGCTTCTGCTCTGGCGTCGCCGCCTTGCCTAGGCGCGTGCCCGCCAGATTCGCCATGATATAGGCGGTGAACACGCCGACGAAACCGCCGACCCAGGCCGGAAACAGGCCCGTCTCGGCACCCGCCGAACTGAGCATGAAGGCCATAATGCCTCCCGACAGGAGGGCGGCCACAAGGCCGGTGACGATGGCGGGCAGATACTTGCTCATGGGGTCACGCGCGTTCATTGATGAGGCCTCGACAACGCATCGGAATGGTCAAGGTTCGTGCTCCAGCCCGTGATTTCTCTGGTCGTCGCGCGCGGGCGTAACGGCGTGATCGGCCGCGACGGCGATCTGCCCTGGCGTCTGCGCAGCGACCTGCAACGTTTCAAGGCCATCACCATCGGCAAGCCGTGCCTGATGGGGCGCAAGACCTGGGAAAGCCTGCCGTTGCGTCCCCTGCCCGGTCGGCTGAATCTGGTGCTGACCCGCGACCAGTCCTATGAGGCCGAAGGCATGGCCAAGGGCGCCCTGGTCTGCGCGACCCTGGACGAAGCCATCGAAATCGCCCGCGAGACGGCCCAGGAAGACGGCGTGGACGAAATCTGCGTCATCGGCGGCACCGCCCTGTTCGAAGCCGCCCTGCCCCGCGCGCGCCGCCTGTACGTCACCGAGGTCGACGCCGCCCCCGAAGGCGATGCGCGCTTTCCCGACTTCGATCCGGCGGACTGGACCGAGGTGTCGAGCGAACCGCATGAAGCCGGCGAGAAGGATGATCACGCCTTCACCTTCCGCGTGTTAGAACGCCGCTAGATTCGATCAGGCAAGGAGACCGAGATGTACGTCACCACCACCAACGACCTGCCCGGCTTTCGCGTTACACGTCACATCGGTCTGGTGCGCGGCGTGACCGTGCGCTCGCGCAATGTCGTCTCGGACGCCATCGGCGGGGTGCAGTCTATGCTGGGAGGGCGTGTCGGCGCCTATGTCAAACTGGCCGAGGCTGGGCGTCAGGAAGCCTATGACGAACTGGTCAAACACGCCCAGGACCACGGCGCCAACGCCATTCTGGCCGTCCGCTACGACGCCACCGAGATCATGCCCGGCGTGACCGAAGTCCTGGCCTATGGCACGGCCGTGATCGTCGAGGCGGCCTAGGGCTTCAGCCCCTCCACGACCAGGGCTGCGATGGCGGCGAACCGGTCGGCGATCGCGCCGGCCGGATCGGCTGCGACCGGCGGCCGGCCCGCATCCCCGCCTTCCCGCAGCGCAGCGTCCAGCGGCAGATCGCCCAGGAACGGGATAGCCAATCGTTGCGCCTCGGCCTGGGCGCCGCCCTGGCCGAAGACGGGACCGCTCATATTCTCGATCAGGCCTAGGGTCGGCACGCCGACCCGCTGGAACAGGGTATGGGCCCGTCGCGCATCGGCCAGAGCGACCTCCTGCGGCGTCGAGACGATCACCGCCCCGTCCAGCGGCGTCTTCTGGATCAGGGTCAGTTGCACGTCGCCGGTGCCAGGCGGCAGATCGACCACCAGAATGTCCAGCGGCGCCTCGGCCGTGCCCCAGCGCGTCTGGGTCAGCATCTGGGTGATCGCCTGGGACGCCATGGGGCCGCGCCAGATCATGGCGTCGTCCGCCTTGGTCAAAAGGCCGACCGACATGGCCTTCAGCCCATGAGCGAGATGGGGAACGATGGCGCCATCCTCATAGGCCGGCTGACCGCCGATCCCCAGCATGGTCGGCAGCGACGGACCATAGACATCGGCGTCCAGCACGCCCACCGACAGACCCCGCGCCGCCAGGGCCGCCGCCAGATTGACGGCGACGGTCGATTTGCCGACCCCGCCCTTGCCGCTGGCGACCGCCAGGACGCGCCGCACATGGGCCGGCCTATCGGTCGCAACCGGCGCCTTGGGTCGCCCCTGATCGACGGCGGCCCTCGACAGGCTTGCCTTGCGCGGCTGAGGGACCGCCTCGGTCGTCAGGACGACGGAAACGCGCAGGACGCCGGGCATGGCCTTCAACGCCGCCTCCGCCGCATCCCGGACGGGGGCGTAGGTCGCCACGCGGTCGCGCGCGACCTCCAGCGCGAAACCCGCCCGATCCTCCGCCACCACAAGCCCTTGAACCAGGCCGGCCGAAACCAGACCCCGGCCCGAAATCGGGTCGATGACAGCCTCCAGGGCGGCGAGAACGGCGGCGCGATCGACCAAGATAAACTCCACAAGGCTTGCGGGCGACAAGGCGCGCGTTCTATCGCCGTTCACGTCCCGCCGCGAGCCTGCATTTGCCCCGACAGCCCTTCATCACCTTGATCGCCGGCCCGACCGCCTCTGGAAAGTCGGCCCTGGCTCTGAAGGTGGCGCGCGAAAGCGGGGCGGCGATCATCAACGCCGACAGCCAACAGCTCTATGCCGACCTGCGCATCCTGACCGCGCGCCCCTCCGAAACCGATGAAGCCCTGGCCGAGCATCGTCTTTACGGTGTCGCCGACGCCGCCGAGGCCTGGTCTGTCGGCCGCTGGAGCCGCGACGTCTTGAGGATTCTGAACGATCTGCGGGGCGAAGGCCGGCCTGCGATCCTGGTGGGTGGCACGGGTCTTTATTTCATGGCCTTGACCAAGGGACTGGCCGACATTCCCGCCGTGCCGCCGCAGGTCCGGGAGCAGGTCGAGGCGGACTATCTGAAACAGGGCGAGACCGTGTTTCGGGAAAGCCTGGCCTTGCATGATCCCCAGGCCGCCGCCGCCGTCGAACAAGGCGATCGTCAACGACTGGTTCGGGCCATGAGCGTCCTGGTCGCCAGCGGCCGCCCCCTGTCCGCCTGGCGCAACGACACCCAGCCTTTGCTATCGCCCGACCGTTGGACCGGCCTGGTCATCGAGCCGGACCGCGCGGCGCTCTACGCCAACTGCGACCGTCGCGTCGATCTGATGATCCAGGGCGGCGCGGTGGACGAGGTCGGCGTCCTGCTGGCCCGCGACCTGCCGCCGTCACTACCGGCGATGAAGGCCGTGGGCGTGCGCGAGATCGCCGCCTGGCTGAACGGCGGCATGACCGAAGCCGACGCCGTCTCGGCGCTGAAACAGGCCACCCGCAACTACGCCAAACGCCAACTGACCTGGTTCCGCAACCAGACGCCGGACTGGGCGCGTACGGCTTGAGGGGCGCATTGATCCGACGCCTTTTCGATGCCCCAGCTTCGCCTTGAGACTGGAGCGTCGGATCGAACCAAGCGCTGGAAGCGGCGCCGTTTGAAACCGCATCCACCCGAAGCCGTTGGGTCAGGCAGCCAATCAAACCCAAGGAGATCAAGATGGTGGACGTTTCGCTGATCAAGGAACATCTGGAAGTCGTCGGTTCCGACGGCGGTCACGTCGGACGGGTCGATCACGTCAAGGGCGACCAGATCGAACTGGCGAAGCTCGATTTCGCCGGCGGCTTCAAACACCACATGATCCCGGTCAGCTGGGTCGAAAGCGTGAACGAAAACCATGTTCGTCTGAACCTGACAAAGGACGACGCCAAGGCTCGCTGGACCGAAAAGACCCACTGACATCTCACCAAAGCCGATTGTGGAAGGCCCCGCTGCAACAGGCGGGGCCTTTTGCTATGTGGGATTCGCCAAGCGAGGCGATTTGGAGACTGCCGTGATCCGACTGATCCTCAATATCCTGTGGTTCGTTCTCGGGGGATGGCTGTCCGGCCTGCTGTGGTTGCTGGGCGGGGCGCTCCTGGCCCTGACTGTGGTGGGCCTGCCCTGGACCTTCGCGGCCTGGCGCATCGCCAGCTATTCTTTCTGGCCGTTCGGACGTGAGATCGTGTGGCAGGACGCCCACCCTGTCGCGGGCTGTCTGGGTCTGGTGCTGAACGTCGTCTGGTTCGTGGTGGCGGGCTGGTACATCGCCTTGTCGCATTTGGCCGTCGCGGTGGTCGAGTTCGTGTCGATCATCGGCATACCGTTCGCGCTCAAGGATCTGGAACTGGCCAAGCTCGCCTTGGCGCCCGTCGGCCGCACCATTCGCACCAAGGCCTGAGCCGACGAAAAACGCCGGCGTCGTCGGACGCCGGCGTTCTTGGTCTAGAATGGCTTCGCCGCCTCAACCCGGCGAGATCATCTTCTCGGGACGGACGGCCTCGTCGAACTCGGCGTCGGTCAGATAGCCGCCGCCGACCGCTTCTTCGCGCAGGGTGGTGCCGTTCTTGTGCGCGGTCTTGGCGATCTTGGCGCAGATGTCATAGCCCAGCTTGCCGTTCAGCGCCGTGACCAGCATCAGAGAGTTGTTCAGGCCGCGTGCGATATTGTCCTCGCGCGCCTCGATGCCGACGACGCAGTTGTCGGTGAAGCTGATGGCCGCGTCGGCGACCAGACGCACCGACTGCAGGAAGTTGTAAGCCATGACCGGGTTGTAGACGTTCAGCTCGAAATGCCCTTGCGAACCGGCGAAGGTGATGGCGGCGTTGTTGCCGAACACCTGGACGCAGACCTGGGTCAGGGCCTCGCACTGGGTCGGGTTGACCTTGCCCGGCATGATGGACGAGCCCGGCTCGTTCTCCGGCAGGGCCAGTTCGCCCAAGCCCGAACGGGGGCCGGAACCCAGGAAGCGGATGTCGTTGGCGATCTTGAACAGCGAGGCCGCGACCGTGTTGATGGCCCCGTGGCTGAAGACCATGGCGTCGTGGGCGGCCAGAGCCTCGAACTTGTTGGGCGCCGTGGTGAAGGGCAGGCCCGTGATTTCGGCGATGTGGGCGGCCACCTTCTCTGCAAAACCGATGGGGGCGTTCAGGCCGGTGCCGACGGCGGTGCCGCCCTGGGCCAGCTCCATCAGCTTGGGCAGCGTCTGCTCGATCCGCTCGATGCCGTTGGCGACCTGCTGCGCATAGCCGCCGAACTCCTGGCCCAGCGTCAGAGGCGTGGCGTCTTGAGTGTGGGTGCGCCCGATCTTGATGATGTGGGCCCAGGCCTTGGATTTGGTTTCCAGGGCTTCGTGCAGATGCTTCAGCGCCGGGATCAGGTCATTGACCACCTGTTCGGCGCAGGCGACGTGCATGGCCGTGGGATAGGTGTCGTTCGACGACTGGCTCATGTTGACGTGGTCGTTCGGGTGGACCGGCTTCTTGGAGCCCATCTCGCCGCCCAGCATCTCGATGGCGCGGTTCGAGATCACCTCGTTGGCGTTCATGTTCGACTGGGTGCCCGAACCCGTCTGCCACACGACCAGCGGGAAGTGGTCGTTCAGCTTGCCTTCGATGACTTCATTGGCCGCCTTGATGATGACGTCGGCCAGGGCCGGATCCAGCTTGCCCAGCTCACGATTGGTCTCGGCGGCGGCGCGCTTGACGATGCCCAGGGCCCGCACGACCGGCAGGGGCTGCTTCTCCCAGCCGATCTTGAAGTTTCCCAGCGAACGCTGCGCCTGGGCGCCCCAGTAGCGATCGGCGGCGACTTCGATGGGGCCGAAGGTGTCGGTTTCGATGCGGACGTTGCTCATGCGCGGAAATCTCGTCTGTCAGGCGTGGCGATGGATTGCGCGGCGGTGTAGCACGGACGTCATGCAGGACAAGAACGGCGCAGGCGTCCCCCTATCGGCAGGTCCGGCGTGACTACCGGCTGGATCGGCACGGGCAAGGTCCGCGCGCGCGAGCAGGGCGCGGCTGTCGAGATCGTCATCGACGGCCTGACGACCCAGGCCAAATACTACAAGCCGTTGGTCTATGAGTTCATGCGCAAGGAGTGGCGCGCCGGCCGACCGTCGTGGGGCGACCATGTGGTCGAAATCCGCATGGAGCATGTCGGCGATCCCCCCTGGATGGACCTGGACAATCTGGCCAAGGCCCTGCTGGACTCCATCAAGGGCTATCTGTTCCACGACGACAGCCAGGTCGCGCGCCTGTTGGTCGAGCGTCACGAAGGCGAGAAGGAACGGATCACCATCCGCACCTATCCGCGCGTCGACTAGCCGCTATTTCTTGCGGAACTGATCCAGGGACACGACCTTCGGGCCGTCCGACGCCGGGGGAAGCTCCGTCGGTTGAACCGGCGGGTCCTCGTCAGCCTCGACCACGGCCGGCTCCTCGAATTGCAGCATGAACTGGACGCTGGGATCGAAGAACCGCGTGATCGCGGCATAGGGGATGACCAGATTCTTGGGCAGACCGCCGAAACGCAGCTTGACCGAAAAACGCTCGTCCTCGACCCGAAGGTCCTCGTACTGATGCTGCAGCACGACTGTCATCTCTTGCGGATATTTCGCCAGGATGTCGGGCGGCACCACCACCCCGGCGGCGCGAGTGGCGAAGGTGATGTAGAAATGGTGGGCGCCGGGCAGGCCGTCGGCCAACACACGCTCCAGCGCCGCGCGCATCACGCCGCGCAGGGCCTCGTGAGCCAAACGCTCGTACTGCATCTCATCGACCGGAGGGGTCTGATCGGTCATCGTCACCTCGCAACAGAGCGTGACTGATAGCGGCGCCGCCGTCCGGGCGAAAGCCATGATCAGGCGAAAGCGACGGTTTCCCCCATTGGGGCGCCGATCAATCGGGAGGAAAGCGCCAGGATTCCGGCGCCAGGCTACCGATCATTTTGGCGAAAGTGCCGGAGGTTCTGTTGCCAGGCCCTCCGGCGGGCCCCGCCCAGGGATCTGAACCCCTAGGACTTAAGATTCGAAATCACTCGAACCGCATTACGCGGCGAGAGCGACTTCTCCAGCGAAGTTATCGTTCGCAGTTAGAAAATGGCCCGATACGGTGGGCCAGGACGAGCGAAAGCAATCCTCTTTACACGTCCGTCGATGCTAGTCGGCCCCATGGCTGCCTCCGCCGATAACGCGGGGAGAAAGTTGGTGGAGCCGCCGGGAATCGCACCCGGGTCCGGTCCGCTTATTACAGGCGCCTTTATCGCCATAGTCCGGCCGAAGCCGGACGAAGCGAATATAGGTTCACGCTCGCCGCTTTCCAAGCTCTAGTCCCGAAGGCGATCAGCTTCCGCTGCTGCTGACCGCAAGATCCGGATTATAAGGCCGGTCCATGCTGTCACGAAGAGCCAGTCCATTTTGACGGCGGGTGTCGCGCTGCGCAGCCGTCATGCAAACTCGTTGACGGCGATTGGATCCGACAACGGTTTCACTACGGCAAATGAGGCGATCACCAGGTCGGGCCGGTTCCGGCAACGTCCCCGGGGCGGCGGCGGTCGATGGCGCGCCCGGGGCGATTTCCACCGAGCGAGGAGCGGTGGCGGCCTGCTGTAACATGAGAGCCAAAGTCAGTGCGATCATCTTCAAACTCCAGAATAAGGGGGCAACATAGAATTTTGACGGCGGGTTGCAATCAATCCTGACATCCGAAGCGAATTCTACCGTCCATCAACATTAACGATCGAGGTCTCCGGAACGAACATGATCCAGAGAAAGAATTCTAACACATCTGCCAAGTCAGTGCGGCCTCTCGATCCAACGAATCTTGGCGTCGTTCGCTTACCCAGGATGGCGGCGGCGACCAGCGCACGGTAGAGGAAACGCGCGCAATCAGACGAGGCTGAACGGGATGCGGCGGATCGGATGGAGTCTTTTGAGCGTCGCCCTGGCGTTCACTCTGGCCGCCTGCGGGACGCTGGATCGTCCAACCGGCCCTCTTCGTATCGCCGACGGCGCCCTGGTCAGGGCCGCCGATCCGCGTATCCGCGCCAGCGACGGCGCGCGGCTGAAAGCCTTTACCCAGGAGATCGGCGGGCGTCTGCGCGCCGACCATCCGACCTCCATCCTGGCTCTTTCGGGCGGCGGTGCGAACGGGGCCTATGGGGCCGGGTTGCTCGTCGGCTGGACCGAGCATGGGGACCGCCCTCAATTCGACGTGGTCACAGGGGTCAGCACGGGGGCGCTGGCCGCGCCGTTCGCCTTCCTGGGCCCGGACTGGGACGACGAACTGCGCGAGGCCTACACCAGCGGGGCCGCCAGCGGCATCCTGAGCTGGCGCAGCTTCGCCGGCTTTCTGAATCCCAGCCTGTTCTCCTCGCGCGTCCTGCGCGATCTGGTCGACCAGAACGTCACGCCCGAACTGATCCAGGCTGTGGCGCGCGAACACGCCAAGGGACGACGCCTGCTGGTCGCGACAACAAATCTGGACGACGAGGAAACCGTCATCTGGGACATGGGCCTTCTGGCGACCCAAGGCGACGACAACGCCCGAGAGCTGTTCAAGGAAGTCTTGGTCGCCTCGGCCAGCATTCCCGGCGTCTTCCCCCCTACCCTAATCGCGGGCCTGCAGACGGACAATCAGGTCGCGCTGGAGATGCATGTGGACGGCGGCGTGAACACGCCGTTCCTGGCCATTCCCGAAGAGTTGATGCTGTGGACGCGGCCCCACGATGAAGGGCGCGTCGGCGCGCTCTATGTCATCGTCAACGGTCAGACGGGCCGCAACGAGGGGGTCACGCCAGGTCGCCTGTCCGGCATCCTCAGCCGAACCTACGATAGCATGAGCAAGGCTTCGCTGCGGATTCACCTGGCCGTCACAGCCGCCTTCGCCAGACGGAACGGACTGGACATGTCATTGTCGGCCATCCCGGACAACGTATCGGCGTCCAGCCTCAAGTTCGACCAGGCGACCATGACCGCCCTGTTCGATCTGGGACGACAGCGCGGCCGCGGCCCCGACGCGTGGACCCGGCTGGATCGGCAGGCCCCGGACAGCCCCTTGATACCGGCGACGACCATATCGGACTCCCAGGTTCCCGCCGCGCTCGCCCTGCGCGCCACGGCGCCTCCAAAACCGGAAACGCCGAAGGACTAGTCATGGGCGACATCATCAACCTCAACCGCGCCCGGAAAGATCGCGCCAAGGCCGAGGCCAGGGCCCGCGCCGCGACCAACCGGGTCGCGCATGGCCGCACCAAGGCGGAAAAACAGGCTGCGGCCAAGGCACGGGAACGCACGGAAAAGCATTTGGACGGCCAGAAGATGGAGGACTGAGCGCCCGCTTCAGGCCTTGGGTGCGCGGATCAGCAGAACCTGACCCGCCAGCACCAGACCCAGGCCCACCAGAGCGCTCCAGCCGAAACGAGCGTTCTCGAACAGCACCGACACCAGCATGGCGATCGGCGGCGTCAGTGCGGATATATAGCTGGCCAAGGCGTAGCCGCGGCTGCGCGCCAGGCTGAAATACAGGCCGAACGCGATCACCGATCCGAACAGCGAGAGATAGAGCAGCGACAACACATAGGCGGGCGTCGGCTCGATCCGCCAGGTTACGCCGGTCGCGACGCCATAGGCCGCCAGGATGGTCGCGCCATAGGCCATGGCCCAGGCGGTCGCGCCCATAACGGGCGCCCCTGCCCTTTGTCCCCGCCAGGCGAACCAGTTGCCGAACGCCGACGCCAGCACCGCGATCACGGCGAACAGGACGCCCCGTTCCGGATCGAGGCCCGCGTCCGCCGCCGAAAGCGGCCCCGTCGACAGCACGCCGACGCCGACGACGCCAAGCGCAGCCCCCAGCCAAGCAGCCGACGACGCCTTCACCCCGCCCAGCACTCGAAACAGGATCAGATTGACGAAGGCCAGGGCGGCGAAGATCACCGCCACGACCGCCGACGTCACCTGTTCCTCGGCCGCATAGACGAAACCATAACTGACGGCGAAGGCGCAAACCCCCTGCCCCAAGGCCGCCAGATGCTGGGCGCGGTTCAGGCGCAACGGCCGCTTCGTGACCGCGCAGAAGCCGAACAACACCAGCGCGGCCAGCCCGAAACGCCAGACGATGGACACGACCGGGTCGACCGGACCCAGTTGCAGGGTGATGGCGAACCAGGTCGTTCCCCAGATCAGGGCGCAGACGGCGATGGCGGCGAAGGCGAAGGAACGGCTCAAGATGAACTCCGACGAACGTTCCGCAGCGCATAACACGCCGCGACGGGCCATGCCGCTCACGTCGCGGCGCGAGTTGTGGCACAGTGGAGATGAAGGAGACCCGCCATGCGCTACGCCCCGTTCGCCCTACCAATCGCCCTGACCCTGGCCGCCTGCGCTTCGACTGCGCCCGCGCCCAGAGAACCGGCAGAGAATACGGACTCGGCGGTCGTCACGGTCACGGCGCTGTATCGCGAGCGGATCATGCTGCCGCCGGGTCATGTGCTGACGGTGCGGGTCGAGGACGTCAGCTTGGCCGATGCACCCGCGCGCGTCATGGTCGAGGCGCAGGAGCCCATCGCCGGCGCGCCGCCCTATCGGGTCGTGCTGGCCTTCTCCGGCGCCGAAGTCGATCCACGCCATACCTATGCGGTTCGAGCCGATATCCGCGATCCGTCCGGCGCCCTGGTGTTCGTGACCGACACGCGCCACGCCGTCCTGACCCAGGGCGCGCCGTCTTCCGCCGACATCGTGCTGAAGGCGGTGCGTTGAGCGGACTGCGCAAACGTTCCGTTCTGCTGGCGGGCCATGCCACGTCTGTTGCACTGGAGCCCGAGTTCTGGGCCGTTCTGGACCGCATCGCCGAAGTTGGCAGCCTGAGCAAGGCGCAGCTTCTGGCGAACGTGGATGCTCAGCGCGGCCGACGTCCGCTGGCCTCGGCCTGTCGCCTGATGGCGCTGGACTGGGTCGCGGAACACGGACGCATAAGCTAGTCTGACCTCAACAGGAGCATGCGTATGGACACGTCTCGACTGATACCGGCTGCGGCGGCCGGCGGGCTTCTGGCCATCGGCCTGATCGTCGGCGGGGCCTTGATCGGTCAGGGCGTCGTCAACGCCCGCGCCGGCGATCGCTCCGTCACCGTGCGCGGCCTGGCGGAAAAGGACGTGAAGGCGGACCTGGCCGTCCTGCCGATCCGCTTCACCGCCTCGGGCGACGTCCTGTCGGAAGTGCAGACGCATATCGACGGCGACCTGGCCATCGTGCGCCAGTTCCTGAAGGCCCAGGGCTATCCGGACGACGCCGTCGATCTGGGGCAGCTGGGCGTCGCCGACACCCGCTCGCGCGAATACGCCAGCCAGACCGGCGGCCCGCGCTTCATCCTGACCCAGACGGTCAATGTTCGGACCAACGACGTGGATCGGGTCCAGACCACGACCCGCAATCTGAACGACCTGGTGCGTCAGGGCGTGGTGCTGCAGGACTTTCAGGGGCCTTCCTACATCTTCACCCGGTTGAACGATGTGCGCCCCGCCATGATCGCAGAGGCCACGGCCGCAGCCCGCAGCGGGGCCGAACAGTTCGCCAAGGACTCGGGCGCACCGCTGGGGCCGATCAAGTCTGCGGGTCAGGGGTCCTTCGAAATCCTGGCGCGTGACGGCGCCGGCGATGAAGCCTCTTCCCCCAACAAGAAGGTCCGGGTCGTCACCACGATCAGCTATCGCCTGAAGTAGCCAGCCAGTCGGCCAGGACCACGGCGTCGTTGTGGGTTTCGTCCCTCGCGCCGTACACTAGGGTGGCGGGGCCGCGTCGCAGGGCTGCGATCAGTTCGGCGACGGCGTCCGGATTGGCCTCCAACTCGGCGCGATAGCGGCTCTGGAATTCGGCCCAGCGATCCGGGTCATGCCCGAACCATTGGCGCAGTTCGGTGCTGGGCGCGATGGCCTTGAGCCACAGATCGACCCGCGCCTTCGCCTTGGTCAGGCCGCGCGGCCACAGGCGATCGACCAGGATTCGCGTTCCATCCTCGGCCGAGGGCGTTTCATAGACCCGCTTCAGTCCGGGTTTGCGCATCGTCCCTCTCCGGATGTTCGACATCAGGACAGCATGATACCGCGCTCTGGTTTCCGCATCCATTTGCACAAGGGCCTGACTTTGGCCGCTGTGCTGCTTATGTTCTCCTCTCAGATTCCGACGGCCCCGATTCCGACGGCCTAGGCCGTCCGCCCGAGTATGTTCCGCCCGTGACCGACCTGCCCTCCCCCCGTATTTCCGACCTCGCGCGCGCACGTCCGCCCGGCGACGCAGCGGCCGACTATCTGTCCGGCCTAAATCCGGAGCAGCGCGAGGCGGTGGAGACAACCGAAGGGCCGGTTCTGGTTCTGGCCGGCGCCGGCACGGGCAAGACCCGCGTCCTGACTACCCGTCTGGCCCACATTCTGGCCACGGGACGCGCCAGGCCCTGGGAACTGCTGGCCGTCACCTTCACCAACAAGGCCGCGCGCGAGATGCGTGAGCGGATCACCCATTTGATCGGCCCGTCAGCGGAAGGGTTGCGCTGGCTGGGCACCTTCCACTCCATCGCCGCCCAGATCCTGCGTCGCCACGCCGAACTGGTCGGACTGAAATCCAGCTTCACCATTCTGGACACCGACGATCAGGAACGGGTGCTGAAACAGCTGTTGGAAGCGGCCAATATCGACACCAAACGCTGGACGCCCAAGTCGCTGTCCGGCCTGATCGACCACTGGAAGAACCGGGGCTGGACACCCGACAAACTGCCGCCCGGCGAGGATTTCGCCAATGGCAAGGGCCAGGGGCTGTACGCCGCCTATCAGGCGCGGCTGCGGTCGCTGAACGCCTGCGACTTCGGCGACCTTCTTCTGCACAATATCACCATCCTGTCTCAGCACGCGGACCTGGCCGAGGAATATCGTCGCCGGTTCCGCTACATTCTGGTGGACGAATATCAGGACACCAATGTCGCCCAGTATCTGTGGCTGCGGCTGCTGACGGCCTCCACAGGCAACGTCTGCTGCGTCGGGGACGACGATCAGTCGATCTATGGCTGGCGCGGCGCCGAGGTGGACAACATCCTGCGGTTCGAGCGCGACTTCCCCGGCGCCAGGATCGTCAAGCTGGAACGGAACTATCGCTCGACCCGCCACATCCTGGGGGCCGCGTCCGGCCTGATCGCCGCCAACCGCGACCGGCTGGGCAAAACCCTGTGGACCGAGGACGACGGCGGCGACAAGGTGCGGGTGCGCGGCGTCTGGGATGGCGAGGCCGAGGCCCGGCTGATCGGCGACGAGATCGAGACCGCGCGGCGTCCCCATGCGGGCGAGCCGGGTCTGAAATACAAGGACATGGCCATTCTGGTCCGCGCCTCGTTCCAGATGCGGGCGTTCGAGGAACGGCTGGTCATGCTGGCCGTCCCCTATACGGTCATCGGCGGGCCGCGCTTCTTCGAGCGGGCCGAAATCCGCGACGCCCACGCCTATCTGCGGCTGATCCTGTCCGAGGACGACGATCTGGCGTTCGAGCGGATCGTCAACGTGCCCAAACGCGGCATTGGCGACACGTCGGTCCAGAAGATCCTGCAACTGGCCCGTCAGCACGATCTGTCGGCCCTGACCGCCGTGCGCGGTCTGATCAACACCGACGAGCTTCAAGCCCGCACCCGCACGGCCCTGGCCAACTTCGTGCGCGACATCGACCGCTGGCGTCAGCTGTCGGAGACCACCCCGCACTGGCAGGTCATGGAGACCGTGCTGGAAGAGAGCGGCTATACCGACATGCAGAAGGCCGACCGGACCAGCGGCCAGACCCGGCTGGAGAACCTGAAGGAACTGGTTCAATCGATGCAGCAATTCGAGACGCTGCAGGCCTATCTGGAGCACGTCTCTCTGGTCATGGACCTGGATCGCGGCGCAGGCGGCGACCCGAACGGCGACGGCGCGGTGCAGATCATGACCCTGCACGGCGCCAAGGGGCTGGAGTTTCCTCTAGTCTTCCTGCCCGGCTGGGAGGAAGGCGTCTTTCCCAGCCAGCGCAGCATCGACGAAAAGGGCGAAAAGGGCCTCGAGGAGGAACGCCGCCTGGCCTACGTCGGCGTGACCCGGGCCAAGCAGGACGCGCGGATTTCGTTCGCGGCCAACCGTCTGGTCTATGGCCGCTGGACCTCGCAACTGCCCAGCCGCTTCGTCGATGAACTGCCCATCGCCCACGTCGATCCGCAGTCCGACACCGGCTATTACGGCGCCTCCACCGGCATGAAGGAGGCCAAGAGCCGCTGGGACGACGCCCCCTCCTTCGGCAGCGGCTATTCCTCGCCCGGCTGGAAACGCGCCCAGAGCTTCACCGCCGCCCAGACGCCCGCGCGCGTGCCCGCCCGCAAGGCGGTCATCGAGGGCGACGGCCGCCTGATCGCCACCGCCGATCCCAAATCCAGCTCGGGCTGGAAGAAGGGACAGCGGGTCTTCCACCAGAAGTTCGGCTATGGCTCCGTCCGGGTCGTCGAGGGCAACAAGCTGCTGGTCGACTTCGAAAAGGCCGGCGAAAAGCGGGTGATCGACAGTTTCGTGGAAAAGGCGGACTGAGGGCGGGTCAGACGGGCGTGCTGGCGTCGCGAAACCGCACGGTCTCCCACAGGCCCACCGCGATCAGCACGACGGTCGTCGCGATGCTAAGGATCAGCGGCGTGACCCACGGCAGGATCAGCCAGCCCGTGGCCAGGACGGCGCAACCGACCAGTCGCGTCCAGGCCACCGTCCGCCAGATCGCCCAACTGGCCACCGCCGTCCCCAACAGGAACAGGATCGGTCCGCCCAGCAAGGTCAGGGCTGTCGCCGTCGCGACGTGCCCGCCCGGATGGGCCAGCACAAGCTCGTCGCTGACCGCCACCACGATGATGCCCGCAATCACCAGGATCGGCGAATAGGTATAGGCGCGCCGCGCCATCCGCCCCGGATCGTCGGAATGCATGATGGCGTGCGACGCGGATTCGTGCGCCTGACTGAAAAACAACCGCCACATGGCGACCGTGGACAGGACCGCCGAGACGAAAGCCGCCCAGACCGCGCCCGACGACCAGTCCAGACCGCCGAAGGTGGCGCCCGAGATCAGAAGCGTCTCCCCCAGGCAGATGATGACGAACAGGCCGACCCGCTCGGCCATATGCCCGCCTTCGATGTTCCAGTCGTCGGTCCGCGACCGCCCAAGCCCCGGAACGTAGAAATAGAGCGCCGGCGACGCATATTCGACCGCCAGGGCCGCCAGCCAGAACCACAGCCGCTGATCCGGTTCCGCCACACCGCCCGCGATCCAAAGCACAGCCGAGGCGGCCAGCCAGATCAGGATGCGAAGGGCGTTCCGCCGCAGGCTGGGATCGTCGCGCATCGCCCAGGCCATGAAGGCCGTGCGCCCGACCTGAATCCCGGCGAAGGCCAGGGCGAACACCAGGCCCTTTTCCTGAAAGGCGTGCGGCAAGGCCGCCGACATCACCAGGCCGATCCCCATCAGAACGAACAGCGCGATCTGCACCGGCTCGCGTTCGGGGTCCAACCAGTTGGTCGCCCATGAGGTGAATATCCACGCCCACCAGACCGCCGCCAGAAGCATGGCCGCCTGAAGCGCGCCCAGCGGCGTCAGATGCGCCAGCAGACCGTGGCTGACCTGGGTGATGGCGAAGACGAAGACCAGGTCGAAGAACAGTTCGACGAAGCCGACACGGGCATGTTCGCCCTCTACCCGATTTCTCAACAACGACCGCATCGACGCCCCTCCTCGCTCGACTGCGACGCTAGCGCGACAATCCGCCGCTGTCCTGTCCGATCAGCGTGCAGCCAGGCTAGAGGTGCAGAACGCGGCCATAGGCGTCCATCGCCGCCTCGTGCATGGCCTCTGACATAGTCGGGTGCGGATAGACGATGCCCTGAATGTCCTCTTCCGTCGCCTCCATGGTGATGGCGGTGACGAAGCCCTGGATCATCTCGGTGACTTCGTGACCCATCATGTGGGCGCCGATCAGGGCGCCGGTTGCCGCGTCAAAGATCACCTTGACGAAGCCGTCGGTCTCACCCGCCGCCACGGCCTTGCCGTTCACGCGGAACGGGAAGCGGCCGATCTTGACCTCGCGCTTCTCGGCGCGCGCGGCTTGTTCGGTCACGCCGACCGAGGCGACCTGAGGCTGGGCGTAGGTGCAGCCGGCGATGGGCGAGTGGACGTTGGGGGTCTTGTAGCCGGCGATGTGCTCGGCGGCGTGGATGCCTTCGTGCGACGCCTTGTGCGCCAGCCAGGGCGCCCCGGCGCAGTCGCCGATGGCATAGAGACCGGGCAGATTGGTCTGGCAGTGACTGTCAGTCTTGATGTGGCCGCGATCCAACTCGACGCCCAGCGCCTCAAGCCCGATGCCGTCGGTGTTGGCGGTGATGCCAACGGCCGAGATGCAGACCTCGGCCTCCAGCGTTTCGGCCTTGCCGCCGATCTCGACATCGACCTTCACGCCCGACGCGCTCTTGGAGACCTTCGTCACCTTGGCGCCGACCTTGAACTTGATGCCGCGTTTCTCGAACGACTTCTGCGCCGCCTTGGAGACCTCTTCGTCCTCGACCGGCATGATGCGTTCGACCGCCTCGACGACCGTCACCTCGGCGCCCAGAGCGCGATAGAAGCTGGCGAACTCGATGCCGATGGCGCCCGAACCGATGACGACGAACGACTTGGGCAGTTTCTTGGGCGCCAGGGCGTCGCGATAGGCCCAGATCTTGTCGCCGTCGGCTTCCAGTCCGATCTGCGGCAGGGCGCGAGCGCGCGCGCCGACGGCCAGCATGACCGCCTTGGCCTCAACCGTGCGCGACCCGCCAGCCTTCAGGGCGATGACGACCTTGGGCGTCGCCGTCCCCTTCTCCAGCTTGGCCGAACCCTCGATCACCTCGATCTTGTTCTTCTTCATCAGGAAGGCGACGCCCTTGTTCATCGTCGCCGCGACGCCGCGCGAGCGTTGGATGATGGCGTCGAAGTCGAACGACGCGCCGGACGCCGACAGGCCGTATTCCTTCAGATGCGACAGGCTCTCGAACTTCTCGCCCGACTTCAGCAGGGCCTTGGTCGGGATGCAGCCCCAGTTCAGGCAGATGCCGCCCAGATTCTCGCGTTCGACGATGGCGACCTTCTGGCCCAGTTGGCTGGCGCGAATGGCCGCGACGTAACCGCCGGGGCCCGAGCCGATGACGACGAGATCGAATTCAGCAGCCATTAGATCAACTTCTCGATGTCGGCCTTGATGGCCTCGGGTTCAGTCTGGGGGGCGTAGCGGGCGACCACCCTGCCCTCGCGGTCGGTCAGGAACTTGGTGAAGTTCCACTTGATGGCCTGGGAGCCCAGGAAGCCGCGCTTCTGGCTGGTCAGCCAGGCATAGAGCGGATGCCGGTTCGGCCCGTTGACCTCCACCTTGTCGAACAGGGGAAAGGTCACGTCGAAGCTGGTGGCGCAGAAGGCGGCGATTTCCACCGCCCTGCCCGGCTCCTGATTGCCGAACTGGTTGCAGGGGAAGCCCAGCACCTCGAACGGCGCATCCGCGAAATCCCGATGCAGCCTCTCCAGACCCTCATATTGGCCGGTGAAGCCGCATTTGGACGCCGTATTGACGATAAGCAGCGCCTGACCGCGAAAGCGGTCCAGCGATACGTCCGCACCGTCGATGGCGCGGGCGGAGAAGTCATAGACCGAGGTCATGACCCGTCCCATCCCTTACGCCAGCATCGCCACGGGATCTTCGATCAGCGGCTTGAACGCCTGCAGGAAGCGGGCGCCGGTCGCCCCGTCCACCACGCGGTGATCGCAGGTCAGGGTCACGGTCATGACGGTGGCCGCGACGATCTGGCCATCCTTGACGACCGCACGCTGCTCGCCCGCGCCCACGCTCATGATGCAGCCCTGAGGCTCATTGATGATCGAGGTGAACTGCTTGATGCCGAACATGCCCAGGTTGGACACCGAGAAGGTGCCGCCCTGGAACTCGTCAGGCTTCAGCTTGCGCTCGCGGGCGCGCTTGGCCAGGTCCTTGGACTCGGTCGCGATCTGCGCCAGACCCTTGGTCTCGGCCTTCTTGATGATCGGGGTGATCAGGCCGCCGTCGATGGCCACGGCCATGGAGACATCGGCGTTGTGGTGCATGGCGATGCCTTCGGGCGTGTAGGAGGCGTTGGCCTCCGGCACGGTCTTCAGGGCCAGGGCCGCCGCCTTGATGACGAAGTCGTTGACGGAGACCTTGATCCCTTGCGGCTCCAGCATCTTGTTGACCTTGGCGCGCACGGCCATCAGCTGGTCGATCTCGACATCGATGAACAGCGGGAAGTGCGGCACGTTCTGGATGCTGTCGACCATGCGACGCGCGACGGCTTTTCTCATGCCATCCAGCGGGATCAGGTCGTAGCTGCCGTCCGGGATGCCCATCTGCGCCAGCGACTGGGCCTTGCGCGGTTCGGCTGCGGCGCTGGCGGCCGTCGTTGCGGAAGCGGCCGCAGCAGGCTGGGCCGAGCCCTTGCCGGCGGCCTCGACGTCACGCTTGACGATGCGGCCGTGCGGGCCGGTGCCCTTGATCGACTTCAGATCGACGCCGTTCTGGGCGGCGATGCGACGGGCCAGGGGCGAAGAGAAGATGCGCTCGCCGCTGTCGGCTTTCGGCGCGGCGGGCGCAGGGGCAGCGGCCTTCGGGGCCTCCGCCGCAGGCGCAGCCTCGACCTTGGCGGCCTCTTGCGGCTTGGCGGCGGGCGCCTCCGCGGGCTTGGGCGCAGCGGCGCCGCCTTCGTCCTTCAGGCGGGCGATGGGCGTGTTGACCTTCACGCCTTCGGTGCCCTCGGCCACCAGAATGTCGGTGACTTCGCCCTCGTCCACAGCCTCGACTTCCATCGTGGCCTTGTCGGTCTCGATCTCGGCGATCACGTCGCCGGCGGACACGACGTCCCCGACCTTGACGTGCCACTTGGCCAGAACGCCCTCCTCCATGGTCGGAGACAGGGCCGGCATCAGGATATCGGTCATGCCATCACCTGCTTCACGGCGGCGACGATCTTGTCCACGCCCGGCAGCGACAGGACTTCCAGATTGGCGGCGTAGGGCAGTGGCACGTCTTCCTGGTGAACCCGGAGCGGCGGGGCGTCCAGATAATCGAAGGCTTCGGCGATGACGCAGGCCACCACCTCGGCGCCGACGCCCATCCGGCCCCAGCCCTCTTCGGCCGAAACCAGGCGGCTGGTCTTCTTGACGCTATCGACGATGGTGTCGGTGTCCAGCGGGCGCAGGGTGCGGATGTCCACGACCTCGCAGTCGATCCCTTCTTCGGCCAACTTCTCGGCGGCCTGCAGGGCGAAGCCGACCATGCGGCTGTGCGCGGTGATGGTGACGTCCTTGCCTTCGCGACGGACCTTGGCCTTGCCGATCGGGACGATCCAGTCCTCGACCTCGGGTACGTCGAACTCCAGGCCGTACATCATCTCGTGCTCGAGGAAGACGACGGGGTTCGGATCACGGATCGCGGCCTTCAGCAGGCCCTTGGCGTCGGCCGCATCATAGGGGGCGATGACCTTCAGACCCGGAACCTGAGCGTACCAGGCGGAATAGTCCTGGCTGTGCTGGGCGGCGACGCGGCTGGCGGCGCCGTTCGGGCCGCGGAACACCATCGGACAGCGGATCTGGCCGCCCGACATGTACAGGGTCTTGGCCGCCGAGTTGATGATGTGATCGATCGCCTGCATGGCGAAGTTGAAGGTCATGAACTCGACGATGGGCCTCAAACCCGCCATGGCCGCGCCGACGCCGACGCCGGCGAAGCCGTATTCGGTGATCGGGGTGTCGATCACCCGGCGCTCGCCGAACTCCTGCAACAGTTCGCGGCTGACCTTGTAGGCGCCCTGATACTGGGCGACTTCCTCGCCCATCAGGAAGACGTTTTCGTCGCGGCGCATTTCCTCGGCCATGGCGTCGCGCAGGGCGTCGCGGATGGTGGTCTTCACCAGCTTGGCGTCAGCCGGGATTTCCGGGTCGCGCAGTTCGACCTTGGGCGACGCCGTCTGGGTCGGAGCCTTCTCGGGATCGCCGGTCTTGCCTTCGGCCGTCGCCTTGGGCGCGTCCGTCTCGGCCTTGGCAGATTCAGCCTTGGGGGCAGGCGCCGCGGCGCCGTCCTCGCCGGCCAGACGCGCGATCGGCGTGTTGACCTTCACGTTCTCGGAACCCTCGGGAACCAGAATTTCCAGCACTTCGCCTTCGTCCACGGCCTCGACTTCCATCGTGGCCTTGTCGGTTTCGATCTCGGCGATCACCTGGCCGGCCGACACGGTGTCGCCCGCCTTGATGTGCCATTTGGTCAGCGTGCCCTCTTCCATCGTGGGGGACAGCGCCGGCATCAGAATGTCGGTCACGGATCAGGCCTCCACGTAGACGTCGGTATAGAGCTCGGACGGGTCCGGCTCCGGGCTCTCTTGAGCGAATTGCACGGCTTCGGCCACGATCGCCTTGATCTCGGCGTCGATGACCTTCAGCTCTTCATCGGTCGCCTTGGCGGCGGACAGCAGCATCTTCAGATGGTCGATGGGGTCGCGGGTCTTCTTGACCTCGTCCACCTCCTCCTTGGTCCGGTACTTGGCCGGATCGGACATGGAGTGACCGCGATAGCGATAAGTCTTCACTTCCAGGATGTAGGGGCCTTCGCCGGCGCGGGCGCGTTCGACGGCCTTGGCCGTGGCGTCGCGCACCGCCAGGACGTCCATGCCGTCCACCTGCTCGCCCGGAATGCCGAAGCTGGAGCCGCGCATGTAGAGCTCGGTCGTGGAGGACGAGCGTTCGATGCTCGTGCCCATGGCGTACTGGTTGTTCTCGATGATGTAGATGACCGGCAGCTTCCACAGCTGGGCCATGTTGAAGCTCTCGTACACCTGCCCCTGGTTCGAGGCGCCGTCGCCGAAATAGACGAAGGCCACCGAGTCGTCGCCGCGATACTTGCCGGCGAAGGCCAGGCCCGTGCCCAGCGCCACCTGGGCGCCGACGATGCCGTGACCGCCATAGAAGCCGGTCGGCACGTCGAACATGTGCATCGAACCGCCCTTGCCCTTTGACGAGCCGCCGATGCGGCCGGTCAGTTCGGCCATCACTTCCTTCGGATCCATGCCGGCGGCCAGCATGTGGCCGTGATCGCGGTAGCCGGTGATGATCTTGTCGTGGCCCTGTTTGACGCTCTCCTGAACGCCGACCGCCACGGCTTCCTGGCCGATGTACAGGTGGCAGAAGCCGCCGATCAGGCCCATGCCGTACAGCTGGCCCGCGCGCTCCTCGAAGCGGCGGATGAGGACCATCTCGCGATAGAAGCGCAGCAGGTCTTCCTTGGACGCCGTCGGCGCATTTGGCAGTTTGTCAGGCGTGGTCGTCTGAGCAGTCTTGGCTGGGGCTTTCGCCATCCGGCATCTCCCGGCTAGGCGCCGGTGAGCGACGCCTTCTTATCGTTACGGAAGGGGGCTTTAGCAGCCTTCCTTCCGGTAACGCAAAGGGGTGCGTCCCCGCCTGTAACAATAGTTCACCGCTGAGAGCGGCTCAGCTCTGGGCCGTCTGGGCCGGAACGCGGATCACATAGTCGCGCGGGTCGGAAAAGCCGAGGACGGCGCGCGCACGCTCCTCCAGCAGGTCGCGCGACAGGCTGTCGGACCGCAGGTATCGGACCCGGGTCTCAAGGTCGCGGCGTTGTTCGGTCAGATGAGCCAGCTGGTCGGCGCGCTGAGCCAGCAGACTGTCGCGCGAGGCGCCGCTGAGCAGCCCCCTCTCACCCGTAAGCGCTTGAACGCCGAGATAGGCGACCAGCAGCAGCAGGGCGAGGGACAGGCGGTAAGGCTTCATTCGTTCAAGCACTGAACGCTCCTTCTGAGCGTAAAAACACGGTTCAGAAACCGTGCCCCAGAATACCTAACAAAATGTAGCTTGACCGTAGGAAGATCGGCGGAGAACGTCGATTCTCCGCCGAAAATTCAGCGTCCTAGCGCAGCAGCATGCCGTCGCCGAAATAGACGCCCTGGTCGCCCAGCATCTCTTCGATGCGCAGCAGTTGATTGTATTTGGCGACCCGATCCGAACGGGCCAGAGAGCCGGTCTTGATCTGTCCGCAGTTGGTGGCGACGGCCAGGTCGGCGATGGTCGCATCCTCGGTCTCGCCCGAACGGTGGCTCATCACGGCGGTGTAGCCCGCGCGCTGGGCCATATCGACGGCGTCCAGCGTTTCGGACAGGGTGCCGATCTGATTGACCTTGATCAGGATGGAGTTGGCCAGACCTTCGCCGATCCCGGCGGCGAGGCGCGCCGGATTGGTCACGAACAGGTCGTCCCCGACCAGTTGGATGCGGTCGCCCAGGCGTTCGGTCAGCAGACGCCAGCCCTCGAAATCGTCCTCGGCCATGCCGTCTTCGATCGACACGATCGGGAAGCGTTCGCACAGGTCGGCCAGATAGGCGACCATGCCCTCGGCGTCGACGGTCTTGCCTTCGCCCGCCATGACGTATTTGCCGTCCTTGAAGAATTCGGTCGAGGCGACGTCCAGACCCAGGTGGAAGTCCTCGCCCGCCAGGTAGCCGGCGGCCTGGCCTGCCTTGGTGATGAAGCTCAGCGCCTCCTCGGCCGAGGCCAGGTTCGGGGCGAAGCCGCCCTCGTCGCCGACGTTGGTGTTGTGGCCGGCGTCCTTCAGCTGCGTCTTCAGGGCGTGGAAGATTTCCGTGCCCATGCGCAGACCATCCGAGAAGTCGGCCGCGCCGGTCGGCAGGATCATGAATTCCTGAATGTCGATCGGATTGTCGGCATGGGCGCCGCCGTTGATGATGTTCATCATCGGGGTAGGCAGAACGCGGGCCGAGACGCCGCCGATGTAGCGATAAAGCGGCAAGTTGGCCGAAACGGCGCTGGCCTTGGCGACCGCCAGGGACACCCCCAGGATGGCGTTGGCGCCCAGGCGGCCCTTGTTGGGCGTGCCATCCAGAGCGATCATCGCCTCGTCTATCCGGCGCTGATCCTCGGCGTCCATGCCGGACAGGGCGTCGAAGATTTCGCCGTTGACGGCGTCGACCGCCTTTTGCACGCCCTTGCCGCCCCAGACATCCTTGTCGCCGTCGCGCAGTTCGACGGCCTCGTGCGCGCCTGTCGAGGCGCCCGAGGGCACGGCCGCGCGGCCGAATGAACCGTCGTCCAGGGTCACGTCGACTTCCACCGTCGGATTGCCCCGGCTGTCGAGGATCTGGCGGGCGACGATGTCGGCGATGTCGGTCATGGCTCGGCTCTTTGGCTCAAGGCGGGAAGAAGGTCTGATCGTTTAGCCGCCTCCCCGCCAAACGCCAATGGCGCCGTGGCCTTGCGGATCAGGAACAGCCTTCGACCAACTGGATCGACGGATCGCCCGCGTGGATCATGGCGACCTTGCCGTCCTCGCCGATCTCATAGCGGACGCCGCGCGCCGCGGGATCGGTGACATAGGCGGTGGAGCCGCCCCTGGACCAGGCGAACAAATCCTCGGCCGGCGCGGCCTGATACTTGTGCGGCTGAGCGAAGACGGCGCCGCCATAGGCCTGTTTGATCGCCAGGGCCGTATCTCCCAGACCAAAGCCGCGATCCGTCTTGATCGTCGCCCCGCGCGCCAAGGTGATTCGCGTCAGGACGCCGTCCTGGATCATCACCAGCACGCCCTGCGGCGCCTTTGCGGGATGGAAGATGTCGCAGGTTTCAGGGTCGGGTCCGCCGACGGCTGCGGGCTGGGCGTCGTCGCCCCACGCCTTAACCAGATCGGTCCGCGTCATGCCGATCCGGGCCGGTCCAAGGCCGTCCGCGGTTAGGACGTCGGCGGCGACCGGCCGCTGCTCCGGCGCCTCCGGCGACGGAGCAGCGGCCGCAGGGGCCGTCTCCTTGCGCTGATCGCAGGCCGCCAGTGTCAAAAGGCTGAGGGCGGCGACAGCGGCGAAACGAATCATCATCGAGGATCTCCAGGCGGAAGCTTCACCGTCCAGAACGCACGAAAACGGCGCGCGGTGGCACCGCGCGCCGTAAAAATCATCGTCCGGTCGAAACCGGAGGCCGGGAAAGACCTAGTCTTCCTTGGGCGTCAGGACCTGACGGCCGCGATAAGTGCCGGTCTTCAGATCGATGTGGTGCGGGCGCTTCAGCTCGCCGGTGTCCTTGTCCTCGACGTACACGTTCGAGGTCAGGGCGTCGTGGGCGCGGCGCATGTTGCGACGCGAGGGGGATACTTTGCGCTTCGGAACGGCCATGTCCGTCTCAATCTTCTAAGTCGGGCGCCGCCCAGAGCCGAAGCCTGTCTGGCGCGAAAACAATAGCGGCGGCCCGATAGAGCCGCCACGCGAGGCGCGGCTTATGCATGAACCGCGCGACGATTTCAAGGCGTTTAAGCAGGCGTCAGACGACGCACGATCCTGGCCGGATTGCCGACCACCACCACATCGGGTGGCACGTCCTTCGTCACCACGCTGCCGGCGCCGATCACCGAGCGATGGCCGATGGTCACGCCGGCCAAGACGATGGCGCCCCCACCGATCCAGACATCGTCGCCGATGACGATCGGTCGGGCCGTTTCGGTCCCACGGCGCGCCACGGCGTCCAGCGGATGCTCGGGCGTCAGAAGCTGGACGCCCGGACCGGCCTGGAAATTGTCGCCAATACGGATTTCGGCGCAGTCCAGAAAGACGCAGTTGGCGTTGACGAAGGCGCGGGCCCCCAGGTGGATGTTGGCGCCATAATCGCAAAAGAAGCCCGGCATGACGACCGCCCGACCATCGGCGGCGTGCACCAGTTCGTTGACCAGAACGCTGCGACGGTCGCGGTCAGGCTCGGCGTTGATGGCGACGGTCAGGCCGACCGCCCGCGCCCGCCCATCACGCAGGTCCGGATCGCCGGGATCGTAAGGCAGGCCCGACAGCATCTTCTCGCGTTCAGTCATAACGCCTCCGTCAAGGCTTCGGCCACGGCCTCGCCGATGGCCAGGGAACTGGTCAGGCCGGGGCTTTCGATCCCGAACAGGGCCATCAGCCCGTCGATCCCGTGATGTTCGCGCCCATGCAGCTGGAAATCGGGCTGGGGCTCGCCCGGTCCGTGCAGCTTGGGCCGGATGCCGGCGTAGTCGGGCGTCAGCCGATCCGCCTTAACGCCCGGCCAGAAGCGGCGGATGTAGCGCGCGAATTCCTCGGCCTTCGCTGGATCGACCGAATAGTCCTCGCTCTCGACATAGGCCAAGTCCGGCCCGAATATGGCCTGACCGCCTAGGTCCTTGCGGTAGTGGGTGCCCAGCGCGCCCGGGATCGGCGGCGGATAGATCAGCCGGTCGAACGGCGCCTTTCCGACCAGGCGGAAATAGACGCCCTTGCCCAGATGACGCACGGGAATGTCGTCGGCCGGATAGCCGTCGACGGCCGCCGCCACAGTCTGGGCCGACAGGCCGGGCGCCGTGACCAGCAGACGGCTCATCACCATCATCGCCCCCTCCCCGCCGACGCGGACGGAAAAGCCGCCGCCCGGCAGCGACTCCGCGCCTTCGAACGGCGCGGACGTCACCACCGATCCGCCCGCGTCCTCGATCTCGCCCTGCAAGGCCAGCATATAGCCGTGACTGTCGAACAGGCCGCTCTGGGGCGACAGGATGGCGGCGTGGGCGTTCAACTCCGGCTCAAGCGCCCGCGCCTGAGCGCCGGTCAGATGTTCCAGCCCCTCGACGCCGTTCGCCGTCGCCTGCTGAAAGATGGCTTCGATCCGCCCGACCTCGGCCTCTTCGGTCGCCACGACCAGCTTGCCGCACTTCCAGTGGTCGATCTTGTGGCTGGTCAGGAAGTCGTAGAGGGCGCGGCGCCCCTCGACACAGAACTTCGCTTTCAGCGAGCCGGTCGGATAATAGAGTCCGCCGTGGACGACCTCCGAATTGCGCGAGGAGACGCCCTGGCCGATATGGCCTTCCTTCTCCAGCACCAGCACCGTCAGGCCCCGCTTCGACAGCGCCCGGCCGCAGGCCAGACCGACGGCCCCGGCGCCCACGACGACCGCGTCGAAATCGAAGCTCATGATCCGCCGTACCTGCGCTTCGCCTCGGCCTCGAAACAGCCGATCAGCTTTTCCACCGCGCGGTCGAAGTTGGCCTGCAGCATCAGGTCCAGCATGCGCGACTTGAAGGCGAAGTCGATCATGAACTCCAGCCGCGTCCCGTCGGGATGGGGAAAGAACTCCCAGCGGTTCTTCAGATGCTTGAAGGGGCCACGCAGCAGGCCGACCTCGACCTTTGGCGCATTGCGGTCGTGGCGAACCCAGGTCGAGAACCGCTCTTTCAGCACCGCGAACCCCACGCCCGCCTCGGCGTCCACGACCGTCACGCCCTCGGTTTCGACACGGTCGTTCCAGACACGCATCGACGTGACCCACGGCACGAAGTCGGGATAGGCCCGCACATCGGCGACCAGATCGGCCAGTTGCTCGGGCGCATAGGGCAATATGCGCGTGACGCGATGGACCGCCATTCCAGGCTTAGCGCTTCAGCTGCGCCTCGCGCGCCGCCTTCAGCCGGGCGAAGTCGTCGCCGGCGTGGTGCGACGAGCGCGTCAGCGGCGACGAGGACACCATCAGGAAGCCTTTGGCCCGCGCGATCGCCTCATAGGCCTTGAACTCTTCCGGCGTGACGAAACGGTCGATGGCGGCGTGTTTGCGCGTCGGCTGCAGATATTGGCCGATGGTGATGAAGTCGACGCCGGCGGACCGCATGTCGTCCATCACCTGCATGACCTCTTCCTTGGTCTCGCCCAGACCGACCATGATGCCGGACTTGGTGAACTGCTCGGGGTCGCGCTCCTTGACCATCTGCAACAGGCGCAAGGAGTGGAAGTAGCGGGCGCCGGGCCGGATCTTCAGATACAGGCGCGGCACGGTTTCCAGGTTGTGATTGAAGACGTCAGGCTTGGCGTCGATCATCACGGCGGCCGCGCCGTCCTTACGCAGGAAATCGGGCGTCAGGATTTCGATGGTGGTGTTGGGCGCCTGGAGGCGGATCTGGCGCACCACCTCGGCGAAGTGGGCCGCGCCGCCGTCCGACACGTCGTCACGGTCGACGGAGGTGATGACGACGTGGTTCAGACCCATCTGGGACACGGCCAGACCTACCTTGCCCGGCTCTTCCGGGTCCAGCGGCTGGGGCAGGCCCGTCTTGACGTTGCAGAAGGCGCAGGCCCGCGTGCAGGTGTCGCCCATGATCATAAGGGTGGCGTGTTTCTGGCTCCAGCACTCGCCGATGTTCGGGCAGGCCGCCTCCTCGCAGACCGTCACCAGTCCCTTGGAGCGGACGATGTCCTTGGTGGCGTTGTACTGGCCCGAGCCGGGCGCCTTGACCCGCAGCCAGTCAGGCTTTTTCAGCACCGCCGATTCCGGCCGGTTCTGCTTTTCGGGGTGACGCAGCTCCGACGGCTTGCGCTGCAGGGTGTCGATCAGTGTGACCATGGCCGGTATTTCGGACTTTGCGGCCGTTTAGGCAAGGCAAACCCGGTTACAGACCTCCCGCAGGCGTGATCGCGCGCGCACCTCACGGCCCGTAACACATCTTTTCAAGATGACCTGGCGTCATTAATGACTGACGCCCCAATGACAGAGAGGGCCGCAGACGCCCTCCGTAGGAGACGCGCTTGCGCCAGGCCCTGGACCCCTCGCTCTACGACGTATCGCTGGTCGACGCCCTGATCGAGGCTCGGGCGAAGTTCGGCGACAAGGAAATCCTGGAGGATCAGGACCGTCATCCCCTGACCTACACCGGCCTGATCCGCGCGGCCTTCGTGCTGGGCCGCAAGATCGCGCAGATGACGGATAAGGGCGAACGCGTCGCCATCCTGCTGCCGTCCTCCATGGGCGTGGTCGTGACCTTCTTCGGCCTGCACGCCCACGGCCGCGTGCCGGTCATGCTGAACTTCACCGCCGGCGAGGCCAATCTGAAGGCGGCCATCAAGGCGGCAGGCGTCAAAAAGGTGCTGACCGCCAAACGCTTCATCGACCAGGCCAAGCTGGACGATCTGATCGTCGAGTTGAAGACCGTCGCCGAGGTCGTCTGGCTGGATGACGTGCGAAAGACCATCGGCCTGGCCGACAAACTGTATGGTCTGGCCGCCGGCGCAGCGCCCAAGCGGTTCAGGGTCAAGACCGATCCGGATGCGCCGGGCGTGGTCCTGTTCACTTCCGGCAGTTTCGGCACGCCCAAGGGCGTGGTGCTCAGCCAGAGGAACCTGGTCGCCAATGCGCGTCAGGTCGCCGCCCACATCGACCTGAGGCCGGAATGGGTGATGTTCAACCCCCTGCCGACCTTCCACTGTTTCGGCCTGACCGGCGGGGTCATCCTGCCGCTGTTGCAAGGGATGAAGGCGTTCGAATATCCGTCGCCGCTGCACGCCAAACAGATCACCGACCTGTTGCCCCAGGTGAAGGCCTCGATCCTGTTCGCGACCGACACCTTCCTGAGCCAGTACGCCCGCGTGGCGGAACCCGGCGACTTCGCCACGCTTGAGTTCGCCGTCGCCGGCGCCGAGAAGGTGCGCGAGGAGACCCGCGCCCTGTTCAACAGCAAGTTCGGCGGCGTCGAGTTGCTGGAAGGCTATGGCGCGACCGAGGCCTCTCCCGTCGTCGCCGTCAATCATCCCGACCGCAACGCGCCTGGCACCGTCGGCCAGATCCTGCCCGGCATGGACTGGAAGCTGGAGCCGGTCGAAGGCATCGAGGGCGGCGGCCGTCTGTTCCTGCGCGGCCCCAACGTCATGAGCGGCTATGTCACAACCGCCGAGCCTCTGGCGTGGGAGCCCGTTCAGGACGGCTGGCTGGACACCGGCGACATCGTCGACGTGGACGCCGACGGCTATGTCACCATCAAGGGCCGCGCCAAACGCTTCGCCAAGATCGGCGGAGAGATGGTGTCCCTGACGGCCGTCGAGGGCATCGCCGGCGCCGTCTGGCCGGAACAACGCCACGCCGTCGTCTCCATCCCCGACAGCCGCAAGGGCGAGAAGCTGGTGCTCGTCACGGATCACGCCGGGGCCGAGGTCGCGCCCCTGGCTGAATGGGCGCGAACCAACGGCGCGCCCGAACTGGTGGTGCCCAAGAAGATCGTCAAGGTCGCCGAAGTGCCGGTCCTCGGCACCGGCAAGACCGATTATGTCGCCATCCAGAAGATGGTCGAAGCGGCCTGATCAGCCGATCCGCACCCCGGTCATCGAGATCGAGCCGCCGTCGATCACGTCGTTGAAGAAGGATACGGGCTCGCCGGGGGCTTGCTGGGCGGCGACATAAAGCAGCGGCAGATAGTGTTCGTCGGTCGGCACGCTCAGTTGGGTGTCCTCGGCCAGGCCGACCCAGTCGATCAGGGCGTCGTGATCGCCCCGCTCCAGCGCCGCCTTGACGGCCGTGTTGAAGCTGGAGGCCCAGGCGTAGGGTTCAGCCCCGTCCTCTCGTTTCCAGGTCCGCAGATTATGGACGAAGTCGCCCGAGCCGGCGATGACGATCCCCTCGTCCCGCAAGGGCCGCAGCGCCCTGGCCAGATCATAGTGCTGGCGCGCCGTCAATTCGCGGTTCAGCGACAATTGCACCACCGGCACGTCGGCCTCCGGCCAGACGTGGTGAAGCACCGACCAGGTTCCATGATCCAGGCCCCATTGCTCCGTCTGGACGGCGCCTGTCAGGTCCGCCACACGCGCCGCCATTTCCGGCGATCCGGGCGCGGGATATTGCATCGCATGAAGCGCTGGCGGAAAGCCCCCGAAATCGTGGATGGTTTCGGGGTGTTCCTGCGCCGTGACGCCCAGCCCGCGCGTCTCCCAGTGGGCGGAGACCATGACCACGCCCCTGGGCTTGCCGATGGCCTGGCCCAGGTCGCGCCAGGCGGCCCCATAGGGACCGCCCAGGGCGTTCATGGGCGAACCGTGACCGAAGAAGACGGCGGGCTGGCGCATCGGATCAGCCGTGCAGCTTCTTGGCCAGTTCGGCGATGTGCTTGCCCTGGAAGCGGGCGCCGCCCAGGTCGATGTCACTGGGCATGCGCGACCCGTCGCCGCCCGTGATGGTCGTGGCGCCATAGGGCGAGCCGCCATGAACCGCGTCCAGCGTCATCTGCGGCTGATAGGCATAGGGCAGACCCACCACCGGCATGCCGTGGTGCATGAAGAAGTTGTGCAGCCCCTGGAAGGTCGTTTCCTGACCGCCATGCTGGGTCGCCGTGGCGGTGAAGGCCCCGCCGATCTTGCCGATAAGCGCGCCCGAGAACCACAGGCCGCCGGCCTGATCCAGGAAGGCCCGCATCTGCGACGCGGCCGAGCCGAAACGGGTGCCGGCGCCGATGATGATGGCGTCATAGTCTTTCAGGTCGTCGATCTTGGCGATCGGGGCCTTCTGGTCCAGCTTGTAGTGCGAAGCCTTGGCCAACTCTTCCGGCACGGTTTCCGGCACGCGCTTGATGTCGACGACGGCCCCCTCGACCTCGCGGGCGCCCTCCGCGACAGCTTCCGCCATGGCTTCGATATGGCCGTAGGTCGAATGATAGAGGACGAGAATCTTGGGCATGGGGAGGCTCCGAAAATGATGCGGATCGCCATTCGCAACAACGACCGTTGCTAACTTGGCGCGTCATCGGATCGGTTTCAAGCCCCCGTCAGCGGATCCGGCGTGCTGAATGGACAGATGCGGTCATAGAAGGCCCGATCGCCGGGTGTGTGGCTTCCTCTGCACGCGTGGAAGCGATGTTCCATCACCATGGCCTGCTGCTCGATATTCAGGCTGGACCACTGGCAGCCGTCGTCGGCGACATAGGCGTAGGACGCGGCCCGGTCGCCGGCCTTGAGCTTGGCGATCAGCAGGTTGACGCCCTGTTGCGCCTGCCAGACGTGGGTCAACTCATGCACCAGCACGCCCTGAAGTCCGGGTGAGGCGTCGGTGAAGTCGGCGCGCAGGCTTCGGCGGGGCCAGACGATCCAATCACGCCCGAACCAGCGCCCGGCGACGAACGCCCGCGCGAACGGCCAGCCGATCAGCCGGATGCGATCCAGCCGAAGCGCGTCGCCGAACGCTTCTTGCGCCAGGGCCGCTTCGCCGGACGTCAGGGCGCGAACGATGGATCCCACGGTCGAACATACTCCCAGTGCCAGGGTTCGTAGACGTAGGGCACGAAGCCGAACCGCCGGGCGTTGGCCGCCAACCACCTGTAGGTCGCACCGCGCGCCATGACCTGACGGCTGGCTGGAACCGTCGAATCGACGCCCAGGCCGGGCAGGCGTCCGACATAGAGATCGACCGCCGTGCCGGTCCGATGCGCCGAACAGACCGCGCGGCGCAGGCCGTCGCAATTGCCTTGCTGGGCGCATCGCGCCGCGTCCGCCTCGGGGTCGCGGAAGCCGGAGAATATCTGCAGCAGTTCGGGATCGGATGCGATCTCAGGAACCTCGGCGCGTGCGGCGGCGACCATCCGACGATAGGCGTCCAGCACGTCACGCCGCAGCAGCCGGGTCAGCCGGTCGGCGTGTTCCTCCGAGACCACCAGATAGCCCAGTTGATTGATCGGCGGCGGATCGGGACATTCCTGGCGCAGACGCGCCATCACGAACGGCCGCCGTTCCTGCCAGACGCCCTTGAAGACCTGAAAGGTCGCGCTGTCGAACAACCCGGTCGGCGCCAGGCCATGCGTCTGCTGAAACCCGGCCAACTGAGAGGCGAAGACCGGCGTGCCCGGCCCGCACTGGGTGTGAATGTCTTGCTGGATCAGCGGCAGATAGGTTTCCCACCCCCATTCGGCCGCCCCGAACGGCGCCCATTCCAGCGAATAGTAGGAGATGGCGTTGCTGAGCCCCTGATCACGCCACAGGTCGGCGTTGGTGTGGCAGGGCCCGGCCGCGCGCGCCCCGACGGCGCAGGCCGCCACAAGCCAGAAGGACACAAACGCGAGAAGACTCCGCAACATGGAGACAGCAAGCCCCAAGCGGTGGGTTCCGACAAGCGTCAATCGACGGCTTGGCGGTGCAAGCGCGGCCGATCGCTGGCATGGTGCCCATGCGGCCGACTCGCGCCGCCCTTCTCAGGACCAACGATGTCCACCGTGGCCGCCTCGACCGCGCCTCGCCGCTCCAACGCCGTATTGGCCGCCTTTTCCGGCCCTTGCCTGCCTCTGGCGGCCTTCGGCGTCGCCCTGCCCGTCACCCTGCCCGAATTCTACGCCACCTTCGTGGGGCTGGAACTGGGGGTGGTGGCGGCCGTCTTCATGGCCGTGCGGCTGATCGACATCGTCTTCGACCCCTTCATCGGCTGGGGCATGGATCGGACCAAGACGCGGTTCGGGCGATATCGGCCGTGGATGGCCCTGTCGACGCCCATGCTGATGCTGGCGGCCTTCATGATGTTCGTGGTCGTCCAGCCTGGCGCCCCGCCCGTGTATCTGTTCGGCTGGCTGCTGTTCCTTTACCTGGGCTTCTCTATCGGCACCCTGGGCCAGTTGGGCTGGGCCGCCGTTCTGGCGCCGCAATACGATCAGCGCAGCCGCGTCTATGGCTGGTGGCAGGTGTTCAACATCATCGGGGTGGTGCTGATCCTGGTCCTACCGACCATCGTGGTGAAGACCGGCGTCGGGGACTATGCCGCGGGCGTCCGCATCATGGGCTGGGCCATCGTCATCGCCCTGCCCGTCACCATCGGCCTGGCCATGGTCGCCGTGCCCGAACCCGTGACCAAGGGCGACCAGCCGCACGGCAGCCTGAAGGCCTATCTGTCGCTGCTGGGCCAGAAAACGGTGCGCAAACTTCTGATCGCCGACCTGCTGCTGGGCGTTGCGCCGGGCATCACCGGCTCGCTTCTGTTCTTCTTCTTCGGCCAGATCCGGGGCTACGACCACACCCAGGCGGGGCTGTTCATGCTGGTCTATTTCGTCGCCGGCCTGTGCGGCGCCCCCTTCTGGGCCTGGTTCGCCACCCGCGTCGGCAAGGACCGTGGCCTGGCGGTCGCCAGCGTTGTCTCGGCCGCGCTCTACGTCGGCGCCACGCTGGTTCCCGGCGGCAATTTCGCCCTGACCGCCGTGGTCATGTTCATCGCCGGCCTGCCCTATGCGGCCGGCCTGTTCCTGACGCGCGCCATGATGGCCGATGCGGGCGATGAAGAGCGGTTCGAGACAGGCGTGGACCGCACCGGCCTGATGCTGTCCATCCTGTCCGCGACCACCAAGATCGGCCACGTGGTGGCGCTGGTTCCCTATCTGATCCTTCAGTGGGTCGGTTTCCGCGCCCTTCCCGGTCCCGAGGGCAACAGCGACACCGCCCTGCTGACGCTGCAGATCCTGTTCATCGCCGTGCCGGGCGCGCTTCTGGTTCTGGCCGGCGTGGTCCTGAAGAACTATCCGCTGACCGCCGCGCGCCACAATGCGATCCGCAAGGCGCTGGACGAACGCGATGCCGGGGTGCGTGCATGAGGCCGATCGACCGCCTGCTGGGCATCATGGCAAAGCTGCGCGACCCGGACGGCGGCTGTCCCTGGGACGTGGAGCAGACCTTCGCCACCATCGCCCCCTACACCATCGAGGAAGCCTATGAGGTCGCCGACGCCATCGAGCGCAACGACCTGATCGAACTGAAGGGCGAACTGGGCGACCTCTTGTTTCAGGTCGTCTTCCACGCCCGCATGGCCGAGGAACAGGGGCTGTTCGCCTTCGACGATGTCGTCACGGCCATCGCCGACAAGCTGGAACGCCGCCACCCCCACGTCTTCGGCGACGAAGCTCAGCGGTCGTCGAAGGAACAGACCGTCGCCTGGGAGGTCATCAAGGCCGCCGAACGCAAGGACCGCAAAAAGCCCGGCGTTCTGGACGACGTGCCGGTGGGCCTGCCCGCACTGACCCGCGCCGCCAAACTGACCAAACGCGCCGGCCGCGTCGGCTTCGACTGGCCCTCGACCGACGAGGTGTTCGACAAGCTGGCCGAGGAGGTCGAGGAACTGCGCGTCGAGATCGCCGCCGGCGATCAAGCCAAGGCGCGCGAGGAACTGGGCGACTTGCTGTTCGTCGTCGCCAATCTGGCGCGCAAACTGGACGTCGAGCCCGAGGATGCGCTCCGCGCCGCCAACGCCAAGTTCGTGCGCCGCTTCGGCTTCATCGAGGCCGAACTGGCCAGGGACGGACGCACCCCCGATCAATCGACGCTGGAGGAGATGGACCGCCTCTGGGACGCCGCAAAGGCCGCCGAAAAGCGCCCTTCGTGACCTACGATCTGATCATCTTCGACTATGACGGCGTCGTCGCCGACAGCGAGGTGCTGAACAGCACCGTCATGGCCGAACAGTTGACCGCCATCGGCCTGCCGACGAGCCTGGACGATGTGCTGGCCGCCTATACGGGCAAACGCTGGCGCGACAACCGACCTGTGGTCGAGGCGGCGCTGGGCGGTCCCTGTCCCGACGACTTCCATACCAACTGGTTCGCCACCTGCCGCGCCCGCGCCCCTCATCAATTGAAGCCCGTGCCGGGCGTGTTGAGCTTCCTGAACACCCGGAGCGAGCGGCGTTGCATCGCCTCATCCAGCGGCCCCGACTGGATCGGCATCGGCCTGGACCTGTTCGGCCTGACCGACCATTTCGACGGTTCGGTCTTCACCGGTCTGGCGGTCGAACGCGGCAAACCCCACCCCGACCTGTTCCTGCATGCCGCCCATAGCCTGGGCGCCGATCCGGCTCGGACCCTGGTGATCGAGGACAGCGAGGCCGGCGTGACCGCCGGCGTGGCGGCGGGCATGACGGTGGTCGGCCTGACCGCCGGCGGACACGTTCGCGACGGACATGCCGAACGTCTTGTCGCGCGCGGCGCCCACCACATCGCCGACAGCTACGCCGCCGTCGGCGCCTTCATGACGCGCTGATCCGTCAGAGGTAGCGCAGTTCCTGCAGGTCGACCTCGCGGACCAGCCTCCGGGCCGTCTCCTCATCCAGCAGGCGCGCGCGACCCAGGCGGGTGAACTCCGCCCGTTCCGCCGAAAGGCCCGCCAGGCGCAGGTGCCGCTCGATCTGATCCATCTGACGCGCCGTCTCCAGGTCGTCTTCGTTGTGCCGCGTCCGACTCTCGATGCGGCGGCGATAGACCTCCATCAACCGTGTGGCGATCTCGGAATAGAGGTCGGGGTTCGGCTTGCCCTCGGCCATGGCATGGGAAACGTCCTCGATGGCGCGCAGGGCGGCGCTGGCGGCAGCGATCCGGCTACGATCCTCTTCCTGCTGATGCGAGGGCTCGGGCGGCAGTTCGATGTGCTTCATCAGGCGTGGCAGGGCGAAGGTCGCCAGCACCAGCGAGACGATGATCACCCCTGCCGCCAGGAAGATCGCCAGATTGCGTGACGGCATCGGCGATCCGTCGCCCAGCACGAACGGCAGCGTCAGAATACCCGCCAGGGTGATGGCCCCGCGAACCCCGGCCAGAGACATCACCATTGTCAGGCGCAGTCCCACCTTGGGCGGCGGTCCGCGATGACGGCGGCGGAACAGGGTCAGCTTCAGCGAGGTCCACACCCAGACGAACCGCAGCGCCGCCAGGGCCGCGACGATGGCCAGAACATAGACCGCCAGCCACCAGACCTCGGGCCGGCTGGTGCCCGACACGACCTCGGCCGCGCGCGCCATGATCGAGGGCATCTGTTCGCCCAAGATCACGAAGATGAAGCCGTTGGCGACGAACTGCACCGTGTCCCAGACCACCGCGCGACGGATACGCGTCATGGCCAGCGACTGACCTTTCGAACCGCCGCCGCGTTCGGTGAAACTCATGGTCACGCCGGCGGCCACCGCCGCCAGAATGCCCGAGGCGTGAAGCTCTTCCGCCACCAGATAGGCCGCGAACGGGATCAGCAGGCTGACCAAGATCTGGGCGCCGACATCCTCGCCCCAGCGGCGGCTGACGAACCCCTTGGCGTAGCTGATGGCCAAGGTCACCGCGACGCCGACCGCCACCCCGGCCACGGCCAGCCAGGCGAAGGTGCCGACCGCATGACCGATTGAAAAGGCGCCCGTCGTCGCCGCGATGACGGCGATCCGCATGCAGGTCAGGCCTGTCGCATCGTTCAACAGCGACTCGCCTTCCAGAATGTGCATCAGCCGCTTGGGGATCGGGACGCGGGCAGCGATGGCCTGGACCGCGATGGGATCGGTCGGCGACAGGATGGCGGCCAGGGCGAAGGCGACCGCCAGCGGCATCTCGGGGATCATCCACCAGATCATGAAGCCCAGGCCGACCACGGTGAACAGCACCAGGCCCAGCGCCAGCTCCAGGATCACCGCCCGGTCGCGAAACAGGTCTTCCTTGGGAATCCGCCAGCCGTCCAGAAACAACAGCGGCGGCAGGAACAGCAGGAAGAAGATGTCCGGCTTCAGATCCACCGTCGTGCCCGTCGCCATGACGATGGAGGCCCCCAGCGCGATCTGCACCAGAGGCAGGGCGATCCGCGTGATCCGCGCGATCGAACCCGACACCACGACGGCCAGAAGCAGAAGCAGGACGGTTTCGATCAGATGCATGAATCAGCCGGCGAGGTGGGGGTAAAGGCGCTCGAATCGCCCAAGAGCCGCAGGATGCAGCCGCACCGTGACCTCAGTACGGCCAAGCTCGTCCGTTTCGCGTGATGTGACCCGCCCGTGTTCATATAGCCAGGCCAAGGCCTCGCCTTGATCGGGCGACAGCACCAGACGGCTCTCCGGGTCGTCGTCGATTAGGTCGGCGATGGTCTGGCGCAGGGGCTCGATCCCCTCGCCCGTCCAGGCCGACACCGCCACCGCCTCTCCGGCCTTGGCCAGACGCTCGGCCTGACCCAGCACCGCCTCGCGGGTCTCGTCCTGCAGCAGGTCGATCTTGTTCCAGACCTCCAGCACCCGGCGCGTCTTGCCCTCGGGCGTCTCGATCTGCTTCAGCACGGCCTCCACGTCCTTGGCCTGGGCGTCGCTGTCGGGCGAGGCGATATCGCGAACGTGCAGGATCAGATCGGCCTCTCCGACCTCCTCCAGCGTCGCCCGGAAGCTTTCGACCAGTTCGTGCGGCAGGTCTGAGATGAAGCCGACTGTGTCCGCCACAATGGCCGGGCGGCCCTGCGGCAGGCGGATGGTGCGCTGGGTCGTGTCCAGCGTCGCGAACAGCAGGTCCCTGGCGAAGACCTCCGACCCCGTCAGCCGGTTGAACAGCGTCGACTTGCCCGCATTGGTGTATCCGACCAGGGCGATGGTGGGGAACGGCGCCTTCTGACGCTGCTTGCGATGCAGGCCACGCGTGCGGCGCACCTCTTCCAGCTCGGCCTTCAGCTTGACGATCCTGTCGGCGATCAAACGCCGGTCCAGCTCGATCTGGGTTTCGCCCGGCCCACCGGTCGAGCCGGTGCCGCCGCGTTGCCGCTCAAGGTGGGTCCAGGTCCGCACCAGACGGGACCGCTCATAGTCCAGCCGGGCCAGCTCGACCTGAAGCCGGCCTTCCTTTGTTCGCGCCCGACGGCCGAAGATCTCCAGGATCAGGCCGGTGCGGTCGATGACCTTCACCTCCCACGCCTTTTCCAGATTGCGCTGCTGCACGGGGCTCAGGGCGTCGTCGATGATGACCGCCTCCGCATCCGCCGCGCGGACCAGGGCGGCCAGTTCCTCGACCTTGCCGCTTCCGAACAGGGTGGCGGGGGTGGTCCCTCGCAGCCGCACGATCTCTTCGGCGCGCACGTCGAGGTCCAGCGCGCGGGCAAGACCCACGGCCTCCTCAAGCCGTTCGCTGGCCAGCCGAGGACTGTCGGAGCGCCGGTCGGGATGGATGACGACCGCCCGAATCAGAGGGACGGCGTGGTCGATCAGTTTGCTCAAATGGTCTCTACTTTTGGGATCACCACTGCCGTCACCCTCGGGCTTGACCCGAGGGTCGGAGGTTCCGTCGTCGGTGCGGCGATCGTTGTTTCTACGCCTTATATAGGCGCTCGACAGTCTTTCCGAACCACACCCGGCCCTCGGGTCAAGCCCGAGGGTTGACGCGATGCGTCAATCTTCTTCTGCGTCGGGCTCGTACAGTTGCACGGGCGCGGACGGCATGATGGTGGAGATGGCGTGCTTGTACACCAGCTGGGACTGGCCATCGCGGCGCAGCAGCACACAGAAGTTGTCGAACCAGGTCACGATGCCCTGCAACTTGACCCCATTGACCAGGAAGATGGTCAGCGGCGTCTTGGTCTTGCGGACCGAGTTGAGGAAGGTGTCCTGAAGGTTCTGACGTTTGTCTTGCGACATGGCAGGTTTTTCCTGTTCTTGGTTGTTCGTCGCCGGGTGATCGGCGCGGGGCCGATACGGCCGGGAACGACCTTAAACGCGGCCTCCCCGCCGGGGCAACGCCCTAAATGGCCTCTCGACGCGCCTGTTCAAGATAGACTTCGCGCAAACGCGTGGCGACGGGGCCTGGCGTTCCATCGCCGATCCGCGCGCCATCCAGCGAAATCAGCGGCATGACGAAAGCGCTGGCGGCCGTGACGAACAGTTCTCGCGCCCGTTTGGCCTCTTCGACGGAGAAGGCGCGCTCCTCCAGTTCCAGCCCTTCCGCCTCTATCAGTTTCAGCACGGCGGCGCGGGTGACGCCGCGCAGGATGTTGGCCTGGGTGTCGCGGGTCCGGAGCTTGCCATGCTCGTCCACGATCCAGGCGTTGGTCGACGATCCTTCGGTGATCAGGCCCAACTCGTCGACCAGCAGGCACTCATAGGCCCCGCTCTCGCGCGCCGCCTGTTTGGCCAAGACATTGGGCAGCAGGCCGACCGTCTTGATGTCGCAGCGCCCCCAGCGGATGTCGGGCCGGGTTATGGCCGCCACGCCATTCCCCGCCGCTCGACGTCCCTTTGCCGGGTCCAGCCGTTTGGCCGTGACCACCACGGTGGGCGCCACATCGAGCGGAAAGGCGTGATCGCGTGAAGCCGTCCCGCGTGTGACCTGCAGATAGACCAAGCCGTCGCGGACACGGTTGCGCCGCACCGTCTCCTTCAGCACCAGGCCCAGGGCGGCGGCGCTCATCGGAATCTCCATGCCCAGTTCCGTAAGGCTGCGGTGCAGGCGCGCCATATGGCCGTCGAAGTCTGCCAGGCGGCCGTCCATGACGGACCAGACCTCATAGACGCCGTCGGCGAACTGGAAGCCGCGGTCCTCGATATGGACCACGGCCTCGCCGTGCGGACGATAGACGCCGTTCACGTAGGCGATGCGGGACATCAGGCCGACTCTTCGTCATCGCCGCCGCGCGCGGGCGACACGCCCAGCGACTTCAGCTTCCGGTGCAAGGCCGACCGTTCCATGCCGATGAAGGCGGCGGTGCGCGAGATATTGCCGCCGAAGCGCATGATCTGGGCGGCCAGATATTCCCGCTCGAACACCTCGCGCGCTTCGCGCAGCGGCAGGGCGATCGTGCGCTCGGCGCCCAGCGACGGCGTCGCCCCGTTGGACGTCGCCACCTCCTGCGGCAGCATGTCCGCCGTGATCGGCTCGTTCGGATCACCCGTCGCCAGGATCAGCAGCCGCTCGATATTGTTGCGCAGTTGACGGATGTTGCCCGGCCAGGGGTGAACCTGCAGCACGGCCACGGCGTCCTCGCCGATCGCGCGTCGCGGCAGGCCCTGGGCGGCGCTGATGGTCTCTACGAAATATTCGACCAGTTCGGCGATGTCCTCTCTGCGTTCCGACAGGGCCGGCACCCGGATCGGCACGACGTTCAGGCGGTGGAACAGGTCCTCGCGGAACCGGCCCTCGGCGATCTCCGTCTTCAGGTCGCGGGACGTCGAGGTCACGACGCGAACATCCACCTGCACGTCCTGCTCGCCCGCGACGCGGCGGAACCGCTGATCGACCAGAACCCGCAGGATGCGGCTCTGGCTCTCGCGCGGCATGTCGCTGATCTCGTCCAGATACAGTGTGCCGTTATGGGCGCGTTCGAACACGCCGATCTTGCTGGGCCGGCCATCCTGCCCCTCCTCGCCGAACAGTTCCAGGTCCAGCCGCTCGGGCGTCATGCCAGCGGCCGAGATGGCGACGAACTCGGCCCGCGCGCGCGGACTGCCATCGTGAATCTGACGTGCGACCAGCTCCTTGCCGGATCCGGCCGGACCCGAAATCAACACCCGGCTGTTGGCCTGGGCCACCTTGGCGATGGTGCTGCGCAGGACTTGCGCCGCCTGCGACCGGCCGATCAGACCTGAGGGTGTCATGGTCGCCGCCCGCAGACGCCGGTTCTCGCGTCTCAGGGTCGCCGCCTCGATGGCGCGCTCCACCACCACCACCAGCCGGTCCGACTTGAACGGCTTTTCGATGAAGTCATAGGCGCCGCGTTTCAGCGCCGTCACCGCCGTCTCGATATTCCCGTGACCGGAGATCATCACCACCGGCAGGTCGGGGTCGATCTCCTTGACCACTTCCAACAGCTCCAGCCCATCCAGACCGCCGCCCTGCATCCAGATGTCCAGAATGGCCAGGCTGGGCTTGCGCGCCCGGATCGCCGCCAAGGCCTCGTCGGAGTTTGCGGCCACGCGCACGGCGTGACCTTCATCCTCCAGGAGGCCGGAAACCAGGTCGCGGATGTCGGCTTCGTCGTCGACGACCAGAATGTCGGAACCGGTGGGTCGCATCTTGCCTCGCTTATTCGGCGGGAACGCTACGGAGCGGACGCTCCGCAGCCTCGCCGGCCTTGTCGGGGGGAGTCAGTGGGAAAATCAGGCACACGCGCGCGCCGCGCAGGGTTTCCGCATCGGCCAGCCTCAGTTCGCCGCCGTGGTCCTCGCAGATGCGTTTGACGATCGCCAGGCCCAGGCCCGTGCCCTTTTCGCGCGTGGTGACATAGGGTTCAGTCAGACGGTCCCGGTCCTTGTCAGGCAGGCCCACGCCGTCGTCCTCGATGATGAAGACCGCCGCGCCGTTTTCGACGCTCAGGGTCGCGATGATGCCCGTGCCGGCGACATCCGTCGCGCCTTCGGCCGCACGACGCGCAGAAACGGATTCACCGGCGTTCTTCAGGATGTTCAGCAAGGCCTGCCCCACCATCCGCGCGTCGCATCGAAGGGTGGTCTTGGGCAGGGGTTCGCCGATCTCCACCGCGATGTCGGCCGCCGCCACCCGCTGGGCGAAGACCGCCTCGCGCAGCATCTCCGACGGATCGGCCGCGCCGAATCGGGGCGCCGGCATGCGTGCGAAGGCCGAGAATTCGTCCACCATCCGGCCGATGTCGCCGACCTGGCGGATGATGGTGTCGGTGCAGCGGTCGAAGATTTCGACCTCGTCCACCTTGTTGCGATACTTCCGCTTCAGCCGTTCGGCCGACAACTGGATGGGCGTCAGCGGATTCTTGATCTCGTGGGCAATGCGGCGGGCCACGTCGCGCCAGGCGGCGTTCCGCTGGGCCGTCACCAGTCGGGTGATGTCGTCGAAGGTCAGGACCATTTCACCGCCCTGCCCCCCCTCGATGCGGACACGCAGACGCCGCGTCTCGCCGTCGCGGCTCACGTCGATGTCTTCTTCGATATGGGCCTCGACACGGCGCACCAGGTCGCTCAGTTCGGGCGAAAGCGCGGCCAGGGCCTGACCCAGGACCTCGCTCTCCTCGATGTGCAGAAGTTGCAGGGCGCTGTCGTTGATCGCCGAGATGCGGCCGCGCCGATCCAGGCCGATGACCCCGGCGCTGACGCCCGACAAGACAGTCTCGATGAATGTGCTGCGGTCATGCGCCTCGTCGCTGGCGGCCTTCAACGCGGTCTGCTGGGCCTGCAGATCGTGGGTCATGCGGTTGAAGGCGTCGGACAAGGTGGCGATTTCGGCCGGCGCCCCGTCGCTGTCCACCCGCGCGCTGAAGTCCCCGCCCGCCACCTGCCCCGCCGCCTTCACCAGCCGGCCGATAGGGGCGGAAATGCTGCTGGCCGCCGACATGCCCAGCCACACCGCCCCCACCAGCACCAGCAGGGCCGTCTCCAGATAGCTGAGGATGAAGGCCGACTGGATGCGGGCTCGGGACTCCTTGGCCTCGTTGTAGGACTGGATCGACTGAACCGAAGCGTTCATCCGCGCGATCAGCCCGTCCTGCAGGGGGCGAACCAGATACAGATAGGCGTCGCCATAGGCCGGCAGGGCGATGACCGAACGCACGGCGTCGGGATGTTCGGTCACGTCTGTGGGGGGCTGGCCGCCTTGGGCGGCGTCCTCCAGATAGGCGCGCGGCGGCGCCAGATAGGGCGGTGCGTTCGGCGCCTCGGCCCGAGCCAGCACCTCCCCCTGCCCATCGACGATGTAGAGGGCGGGATATCCGAAGATCTCCCCCACCTGGGCCAGGGCGTCGTTGAACTGAATCCTATTGCCGAACAGGCCGCGCGCACTGTTCAGTTGCTCGGAAATCGTGACCAGGTCCGTATCCATGGTCTTGGCGACGTCCTTGATATAAGCCCGCCCCACCACGGCTCCGTTCTCGACGGACGCTTGGACGTTCTGGCTGAACCACTGATCGACCCCACGCGTGACCAGAACGCCGAACACCAGGGCGATGACCACGGACGGGATCAGGGCCACCGCCGAAAAAAGGGTGACAAAGCGCAGGTGCAGCCTTGATCCGGCTTCGCTGGTCCGGCGCGCCAGGGCCAGGACACGCCGCCCGACAATGGCGGCCAGCCCCAGTATAAGAACCAGATTGGCCAGCAGGACATAGAGAACCAGCTGATTGGCCGAGCCGTTCAACCCGTCGGACGCCGCATCGGGCGCCACCGCCACCAGCCAGATGGAGGCCGCCGTGACGGCCACCGCGACGAAATAGGCCACGCCGAACCAGGCCCGAGCCCGCTCTCCGTCGATCCGCTCCCAGAACGACTCTTCGTCCGACGCGAGGTCGGCCTGGGGAGTCACGGCTGAGGGCGTATCCGTCATGCCACAGCACTCTCCGACAGCTGTGGCGCGTTTTCAACACCGAAGTTGTCCGAATGCGGTGTTTTCGGTCTCCATAGCTCCGTCATGGCCGCCTCGACGGCCTCAACCTGGTCCAGCCGGCAAATTCTTGCCTTGGCCGCTCTTCGGTGTTGCGCGTCCGCCGGCCAGGGGGCCTGTTCGATGTACCAGCCCAGGTGTTTTCGAAACATCTTCAACCCCAGCGGCAGGCCGTAGAAGGCGGCCGAGGCGCGAAGATGTTCGATCACGATGGCCAGACGCGCCTCAGGCTCCGGCTCGTCCATCGCCACCCCGTCGATCAGCGCCCGTTCCAGATGCGCCGCCAGCCACGGACGACCATAGACGCCCCGCCCCAGCATCAGGCCGTCTGCGCCGGACGCCGCAAGCGCCTGGCGCGCCTCTTCAGCCGTGACGATGTCGCCGTTGACGATGACCGGAATCCCGACCGCCGCCTTGACGGCGCCCACGGCGTCCCAATCGGCCTGACCGGTGTAGAACTGCTTTCGCGTGCGGCCATGCACGGTGACGGCCTTGACCCCGATCGCCTCGGCGCGTTCCGCCAGTTCGGCGGCGTTTCTGCTGTCGTCGTCCCAGCCCAGGCGCATCTTGACCGTGACCGGACGCGACACGGCCTGCACCGCCGCCTCCATGATCCGGCAGGCCAGGTCCGGCGTCCGCATCAGGGCGGAACCAGCGGCGGCGCCCGTCACCTCCTTGGCCGGACAGCCGAAGTTCAGGTCGATGATGTCGGCGCCTGCCTTTTCGGCCATGCGTGCGCCCTCGGCCATCTGCTCCGGATCACGCCCGACCAGTTGGATCACCGTCAAGGGCAGCCCCTCGCCCACGGCCGCGCGGCGCACCACGTCGGGCCGCGCCCGGGCCAGCTCCTTTGCGGCCACCATCTCGGTCGCCACATAGGCGGCGCCCAGTTTCGAGGCCAGCATCCGGAACGGCAGATCGGTGACGCCGGTCATGGGCGCCATCAAAACCCGTCCCGGCACGGTCACATCGCCGATCTGAAGCGTCTTCGTCATCGGGGCCTTTCGCCCTATCCCTCAGCCTCTCGTCAAGTCCGACCACGGCGTTTAGAAGGCCGCCATGACCTTCTCCGCCCTTATCGTCGCCGCCGGATCGGGCTCTCGCGCAGGCGGCGACAAACAGTGGCGCAGCCTGGGGGGTAAGCCGGTCCTGCGCTGGTCCGCCGAGGCGCTGTTGAGCGCCGGCGCCCAGGAGTTGATCGTCGTGATCTCGCCGGACGCCCAGGATCGCGCCGCCCAGGCTCTGGCCGGCCTGTCCTCCTGGCGCGCCGTAACGGGCGGGGACACTCGCGGCCGATCCGTTCAGGCCGGCCTGGCCGCCCTTACCTGTTCGGCGGATCAGCCCGTCCTGATCCACGACGCCGCCCGCCCCCTGCTGGACCGCGCCGTCATCGCTAGGCTGGTCGCGGCCCTGAAAGACGCCGACGGCGCCCTGCCCGCCCTGCCCGTAGCCGACAGCCTTCGCCAAGGTCAGGACGGCCGCATGGCCGGCGTGGTCGAGCGCGACGGCCTTTGGCGCGCCCAGACGCCCCAGGCGTTTCCGCGTGGCGTGATCGAGGCCGCCTACGCCGCCTGGCCCGTGGACGAGACGCCGACCGACGAAGCCGTGGTCGTGGACCGCCACGGCGGCCGCGTCGTCCTGGTCGAGGGCGACCCGCGCCTTATGAAACTGACCTACCCCGAGGATTTCGCCATGGCCGAGGCCCTGCTGCCGCGACAGACCCGCATCGGCTCCGGCTACGACGTCCATCGCTGGGGACCGGGCGGCTCGGTCTGGCTGTGCGGTATAGAGGTGCCCCACGACCAGACGCTGATCGGCCATTCCGACGCAGACGCCGGCCTGCACGCTCTGACGGACGCCATCCTTGGCGCCATCGCCGAGGGTGACATAGGCGATCACTTCCCGCCTTCGGACCCGAAATGGAAAGGCGCCTCGTCCGATCGTTTCCTGATCCACGCCGCCGATCTGGTGAAGGCGCGCGGCGGCCGGATCGTCAATGTCGACGTCACCCTGATCTGCGAGCAGCCCAAGGTTAAGCCGCACCGTCTGGCCATGCGCGAACGTATCGCGGGCCTGCTGGGGTTGCCGCTGGACACCGTCAGCGTCAAGGCGACGACCAGCGAGGGCCTGGGCTTCACCGGACGGGGCGAGGGCCTGGCCGCCCAGGCGGTCGTGACGGTCGATCTGCCCGCCAGTCTCTAGATCAGGCGTTCAGCGGTGCGAATAGGTCCATTGCCGCAGCAATGAACCGAACAGGTTCACATAGTCGTCCGTCCATGGCCGCACCGCGCTGGGTCGCAGCGTCCGCCAACGCGGATCGGTTCGGAAAGGCGCCAGGGCCGCTTCGCTTTTGCCGATGACCAGGGCCTCTGTCGACGCCTCGGCCATCTCCCCCTGGTTCGGGGCCTCGATATAGACTTGATGCAGATGCGGCGCGCCCAGCGCCCGGGCCGCCGCCTCGGCCGGCTGGGTGATCTCCAGGTTCCGGTTCGACAGGTGCAGCACCACCACCCCGTCCGGCGCCAGCGCCCGAAGATAGCCCTGGATCGCCTCGACCGTCAGCAGATGGGTCGGCACGGCGTCGGAGCTGAAGGCGTCGATGATCAGAAGGTCGTACCCCCCTGCCGGCTCCTTCGCCAAGGTCAGGCGCGCGTCGCCGATCACCGTCCGTACCGGCCCTTCGGCGCAGTCGCTGATGAAGCTGAACCAGCGCCGGTCGCGCGACAGCCGATCCACCATCGGGTCGATCTCGAAGAAGGTCAGTTGATCCTGCTGGCGCTTGTAGGCCGCCATGGCCCCGGCGCCCTGCCCCACCACCCCGATGCGTGCGCCCTCAGGTCGACCTTCCTGAATCTTCAGCGCCGCCTGCCCCAGCGGCGTCGCAGTGGCGTAATAGAGGGTGGGACGACAGCGATAGGCCGGAGCCTGGCCTTGCGCCCCATGCAGGGTCGTGCCGTGCATCAGCACATGGACCGGTCCGCCCAGCGGCGGCTCGTCGATCGTCGCGACCCGCATCACGCCGAAGAAGCTGCGCTCGGTCAGGTCCCAGTCATAACCCCGCGCCAGCGTGTATCCGGACCAGGTCACGGCCGCCAGGATGCAGGCGAACAACACGGCCCGGTCCCGCACCAGAAAGGCCAGGACTGCCGCCACGCCCAGCATCGCCTGGGCGATCCGCAACCACTGGGCGTCGGGAATGGCGGCGCGCACCTGGGGCGCGTAGCGCACCATCTCCATCGCCAAAGGCGCCGACAGCGCGACCACCACCCCTGCGACGGCGCAGACGATCTGCCAGGCTCGCATGTCCTGCCGGCTCCAGGGCCGAAGCAGCGCCACCGCCACCAGCACCAGCGGATATTCCCACACCATCTCGAAAACGGCCGGGGCGATCAGGGCGTTGAACACACCGCCGACCACGCCGCCCAGAGACAGCAGCAGGTAGAATTCGGTCAGCCGATCCGGTGCGGGCCGTCGCGCGGCCAGCCGCTGGTGGCACATCAGGGCCGCAAAGAAGAAGGCCAGCAGATTGACGGCGAAGACAACCAGCCACTCCCCGCTGCGAAACGCCACCATGGCCGCGCAGGCCGCACCCATCCCGGCCTGCAGCACCAGCGTGGTGCGCGGCGCGATGGCGGGTCGGTCCTGGAAGGCGATGACGAAGGTCAGCAGATATAGCGCCAGCGGGATCACCCACAGGAAAGGCGCCGAGGCCACGTCCGTCGACAGATGCGCCGTCACCCCCAGCATCAGGCTGGACGGCGCGGCGGCCAGCAGCACCAGCACCCCCCTCTCGCGCCAGGCGATAGGCGGACTGACGGCCAGACGCGGCGGAGGCGCATGGCCCGAACCGCGTCGCCACGCCGCCAGGGCCAGCCACGCGATCATGACCACGAACAGCCCGTAGCCGAAGCTCCACCCCCAGCGTTGCCCCGACAGGCTGGCCAGGGGTTCGATCACCACCGGATAGGCCAACAGCGCCAGAAAGCTGCCCAGGTTGGAGGCCGCATAGAGGACATAGGGGTTCTTGCCCCCATCCTGGCCCACGCGCGCCCGCGCCCACCAGGCCTGAAGCAGGGGCGCGGTGGCGGACAACACCGCGAACGGCGCGCCGACCGACAGCGCCAGCGTCGCCAAAAGCCAAAGCGCAGGTTGCGTCGGGTCTGGATCGCCCAAAACGCCGCTGATGCTCAACGGCAGAAACAGCGCGGCGAGCAACAGCGCGCCCAGATGAACGCCCATCTGCGCCCGCATCGAACCCAGCCTCTGCAGCAGATGGGCATAAGCGTAGCCGGCCAGAAGCGCGGTCTGGAAGAAGACCATGGCCGCGTTCCACACCGAAGGCGACCCGCCCAGGCTCGGCAGCACCAGCTTCGTCACCATCGGCTGCACCACGAACACCAGACAGGCCGAGGTGAAGACGGCGACGGCGAACAGGATCGGCGTCAGGCGGTCACGCCCGGATGCGGCAGGCAGCGGACGATCCAGGGCGTCGGTCATGCCTCTGGTTAGAGCGGGTCTGGCGGCCTATGAAAAGGCCATGTTCCCCGATGACATACAGCGCCTGGCGCAACAGATCGTCGCGGCCGCCAGCCGGCGCGGCCTGATGCTGGCCACGGCCGAAAGCTGCACGGGCGGCCTGGTCGCCGGCGCCCTGACGGCGATAGCCGGGTCGTCCGCCGCTCTGGATCGGGGCTTCGTCACCTATAGCAACGAGGCAAAGGCCCAGATGCTGGGGGTCGATGAAGGGCTGCTGAAGACGCACGGCGCGGTTTCCGAACCGGTGGCGCGGGCCATGGCGACCGGCGCCGTCGGCCATTCGCGCGCCGTCGTCTCGGTCGCCGTCACGGGCGTCGCCGGGCCCGGCGGTGGATCGGCGGAAAAGCCCGTGGGCCTAGTCCATTTCGCGGCGACCGGCCCGACAGGGCTGGTGCACCGTGAAGAACTGTTCGGCGACCTGGGCCGCGAGGCGGTGCGCCTAGCCGCCCTGCGCGTGGCGCTGGAAATGCTGGCGGATCGTCTGGCATGACGGACGCGGTCGTCATCGATGCGCGCGGTCATCAATGTCCGATCCCCAGCCTCCGGCTGATGAAGGCCCTGCGCACCGCCGCGCCCAGCGATCGCTTGGTCCTTCTGGCCACCGATCCCATGGCCCGAATCGACGTGCCTTACCTCATGACGCAGACGGGCGGTCGCCTGATCGATGTGGAAGAAACCGATGGCGTGATCCGCCTTACGGTCGAGACCGGCGCGCCCGTCGCTCCGACAGATTGACCACGCCCGCGGGCGGCGCGGCCGCCTGGGCCTGAGCCTTGGCCGCCAGTTCCATCTCGGTCGCAAAGGCGCCGCCATAGAAGATGGCGTTGACGTTCCACGACAGCCAGATCAGCAGCACCACCACGGCGCCGACCGAGCCATAGGTGGCCCCCAGAGGCGCGATCTGCTCGACATAGATGGCGCACAGCCAGGACGACACCACCGACATCAGGGTGGCGACCAGTCCGCCTGTCGCCGAGGGCAGCCAGGCCACCGGCGACGTATGGCTCATGGCGTAGCGGTAGAGCAGCGTCAGACCGACCGCCAGACCGACAGCCGGAAGCAGAGCGTCCAGCGGCGCCCATCCGACCGCCTCATTCCCGGCCAAGGACGAGGTGTGCGCCAGAATCCGCACGGTCACGACCGCGCCCGAAACCACGGTGAACAGAGCGAAGGCGAAGACCGCGACGAAGAAGGCCAGGAGATTGAATTTGAAGAAGCCGTGCGGCTCGGTCTCATCGTGAATCAGGTTCAGACCCGCCAGCAAGGCCTTGAATCCCCTGTGCGCGGCATAGGCGCCGACGAACAGGGCGAAGGCGCTCTGGGCGGAAACGGTACGGGCGGAGGCGTTGCTCAGTCGGGTGATTTCGCCCTGGAATATGGCCTGGGCCGCATTGGGCAGCAGGTCCGACAAGGCCGCAGCCTGGGCGCTGACCTCGGTGATCGACAGACCCAGTTTGTAGAAGCCGATCAGGATGGCGATGGCCGGAAACACCGCCAGCAGGGCGAAGAACGACACCCCGCCGGTGTAGAGCATGACGTCCCGTCCCCAGCTACGCGCAAAGGCGCGCACCGCCAGACCAGCCCAGAAACGCGGCGCCCGCAGGACGGACCGGGTCAAATGATCGCTCAAGCCGGTCCCCACAACCGTTGCACAAGCAGCGGAAACTAGCGGATTCCACGACAGGTGTAAGTCCTTTCCTCACGCGTGGATTTCTCCGCGCAAGTCGCATCGGGGGGCTGTTTCCTTAACACCCAGGTCGGTATGGTCCGTCGACTCCCTTCAGGGGCTGCGGGCTGGACGCCCACGGAGACGACCGGCTTGGCTTTCGACGCGCGTGTATTGGTTCTGGCGGCCTCGGACGATCGAATCGGTCTCCTCGCCTCCGGTCTCGACGCCCTGGGCTGGCGGACGGTTACGGCGCGCGACATCGCTGCGGCGGAAGCGACCCTCAACGATTTCCCGCTGCAAGCGGCGGTCGTCGATGTCGATTCGGCCTCGCCGGAGACCCTGTCCCGTCTGCGCGCCGCTGCGGAACCGCGCCGTCTGCCCCTGCTGGTCATCGGGGGCCGTCCCGATCAAGCAGGCGGGGCCGACCTGGTCATGTCGACGCCGCCGCATCCGGCCCAGGCCGCTTTGCGCCTGGAACAGTTGGTCCGCGCCGCCATTGCGGAGGAAGAGTTCCGCCTTCGGGTGGCCACCTTCGCCGCGCGCGGCATCGGCCTTTCCACCGAGAAGGACGACGACACGCCCTTGCGCGTTCTCGCCGCCGGCGTCGCGGATCGGCGCTTCCTGGCCCTATCCAACGCCCTGACCGCCGCTGGCGTGGAGGTGATCGCCGCCCCGACGCCCTATACCGCCTTCGACTACCTGCACGAAAGCACCTTCGACGCCGCGGTTCTGTGGGGCGCCGACGACCATGCCCCGGCCCTGTCGATCGCCTCGGGCATGAAGCGCAACACGCGCCTCTATCACATCCCGCTGATGCTCTATCTGCGCGGCAAGAACGAGATCAGCCTGTCGGAGTTGTTCAATCGCGGGTTCGCCGACGTGGCATCGGCAGACACGCCCGAGATGGAGACGGCCGAGCGCATCCTCAGCCTGGCGCGCGCCCACCGCCGCCATCTGACCATCCGCAAGGCTCTGGATTCGGTGCGCAGCCTGGAGATCATGGACCCGGCGACGGGCCTGTTCACGCCTGAACTCTTCGCCGCCCACCTGGGTCGCGTCGCCGACGCTTCGCGCGCCAGAAAACGCCCCCTGTCGGTCTGCGTCCTGCGGGTGCGGGAAACCGAGGCCGTGACCTGGGCGCGCCAGGGCGGTTGGCTGGACCGCGCCATGCCCCAGATCGGAGCCATGGTGTCGCGTCTGGTGCGGGTGGAAGACACCCCCGTGCGCCTGGCCAAGGAGGTCTTCGCCCTGGCTCTGCCGGCCACCCATGGCGAAGAGGCGCGCCTGGCCGCCGAGCGCATCGCCGCCGTGATCGGCTGCACCGCCTTCGACGCGGGGGCCGACCGTTCGCCTTTCGTGGCCGAGTTCGACGTGGGTTCGGCCGAGATACGGCCGGGCGAGAGCGCGGCCGTCCTTCTGGAACGCGCCTCGACCGACCTCTACGAAAAGACGCGCTGAGGGGCCATTACGCCCCCGCCACCCGCGCCAGATCGGCGGTGATCCGTTCGGCCACCTTCAGACGATCCTCGGCCGTTGGCCAGTCGCCCGACACCACGATCTTCTGATCCGGCCTGATCTTCCAGAAGGCCTGGTTCTTCTGGATCAGTCCCACCAGCCCGACCGGATTGGGGAAGCTGTTGTCCCGCAGCGTCAGCACCGCCCCGCGCGGCCCGATGTCGATCTTCTCGATACAGGCGCGACGACAGTTCGACTTGATGCCGACGATCTTCAGCAGTTGCTGCGCCTCGTCCGGCAACGGCCCGAAACGGTCGATCAGTTCGGCGGCCAGGGCTTCGCGATCCTCGCTCTGCTCGGCGTCGGACAGACGGCGATAGAGGCTCAGACGCACGTTCAGGTCTGGCACGTAATCCTCTGGAATCAGGACCGAAGCGCCGACATTGATCGACGGCGACCAGCCGCGATCCACGGCCACGCCCTCGCCCTTCTCCTTCAGTTCGGCGACCGCGTCCTCCAGCATCTGCTGATACAGTTCGACGCCCACCTCGCGGATATGGCCCGACTGTTCGTCGCCCAGCAGATTGCCGCCGCCGCGCTGGTCCAGGTCGTGGCTGGCCAGCTGGAAACCCGCCCCCAGATTGTCCAGCGACTGCAGCACCTGCAGCCGCCGCTCAGCCGACAGGGTCATGGGCTTGACCGGATCGGTGGTCAGATAGGCGAAGGCCCGCGCCTTGGACCGGCCGACCCGTCCCCGGATCTGATACAGCTGCGCCAGACCGAACATGTCGGCCCGGTGGACGACCAGCGTGTTGGCCGTCGGAATGTCCAGCCCGCTCTCGACGATGGTGGTCGAGACCAGCACGTCGTATTCCCCGTCGTAGAAGGCGCTCATCACCTCCTCCAGCTGGGTCGCGCTCATCTGGCCGTGGCCGACGACGAACTTCACCTCCGGCACCTGTTCGCGCAGGAACTTCTCGATGTCCGGCAGGTCTTTCAGGCGCGGCGCGACATAATAGGCCTGACCCCCGCGGTATTTCTCGCGCAGCAGGGCCTCGCGCACCAGCACCGGGTCCCACGGCGTCACATAGGTCCGCACCGCCAGACGGTCGACCGGCGGCGTGGCGATGATCGACATTTCGCGAATGCCGGTCAGGGCCATCTGTAGCGTGCGCGGGATCGGCGTGGCGGTCAGGGTCAGCAGATGCACGTCGGCCCGCAGCGTCTTCAGCTTCTCCTTGTGCTTGACGCCGAAATGCTGCTCCTCGTCCACGATCACCAGGCCCAGGTCGCGGAAGCCGACCTGTTCGGACAGCACCGCATGGGTGCCGACGACGATCTCGACCGAGCCGTCCTTCAGCCCGGCGCGGGTTTCGGCCGCCTCCTTGGCCCCCACCATCCGCGACAGCTGGCGCACCTTCACCGGCCAGCCGGCGAACCGCTCGGTGAAGGTCTTGTAGTGTTGCCGCGCCAAGAGGGTCGTCGGCGCGACCACCGCCACCTGCTGGCCCGTCATCGCCACCACGAAGGCCGCCCGCAGCGCCACCTCGGTCTTGCCGAAGCCGACGTCGCCGCAGATCAGGCGATCCATCGGCACGCCCTTGCCCAGATCCTCCAGCACATCGCCGATGGCGTTCAGCTGGTCGTCGGTTTCCTCATAGGGGAAGCGCGCGCAGAATTCGGCGAACAGGCCCGGCGGCGGGGTGACGGCTTCCGTCTCGCGCAGCGCCCGCTTGGCGGCCAGGGCGATCAGCCCTTCGGCCATGGCGCGCAGCCGCTCCTTGGCCTTGGCCTTGCGCGCCTGCCAACCCGCCCCGCCCAGCCGATCCAGCTGCGCCCCTTCGGAATCGGAGCCGTAGCGGGTCAGAAGGTCGATGTTCTCGACCGGCAGATAGAGTTTGCTCTCCCCGGCGTACATCAACTCCAGACAGTCGTGGGGCGCCTGCTGGATATCCAACGTCTTCAGCCCCTCGTAGCGGCCGATGCCGTGATCCAGGTGGACCACCAGATCGCCAGTCGTCAGGGCCGAGGCCTCAGCCAGGAAGTTCGAGGCGCGCCGCTTCTTGCGCGGCCGCGCCAGCCGGTCGCCCAGAATGTCGGTCTCGCAGATCACCGCCACGTCGTCGGTGACGAAACCATGCTCGACTGGCAGCACGCCGCGTAGATAAAGGTCCTTGGGCGCGGTCTGGACATCGGCCCAGTCTCGCACGGCGACGATATGATCCAGACCGTGATCCGCCAGCATGGTCGCCAGCCGCTCGGACGAGCCTTCGGTCCAGCTGGCGAACAGCACGCGACGGCCATCCGCCTTCAACGCCTGGGCGTGATCGGCGACGGCCTGGAACAGATTGACGCTGTCATGCGCCCGCTCGGCGGCGAACGTCCGCCCCAGCCGTCCGCCCGCGTCCTCGCCGCCGTTCGAAAAGGGCGTGAACCGTCGCACCGCGCGGCCTGCCAGCGCTTGGTTCCAGTCGCCCGCATCCATATAGAGCTGTTTTGGCGGCAAGGCCCGATTGGCCACCGCCCCGCCCTTCGCCCGCGCCGCCTCGGCCCGCGCCTCATAGGCGTCGGCGATCAGGTCCCACCGCTCTCCGCGCGCCGTCTCGACCTGATTGTCCAGGAAGACCTGCGCCTGATCCGGCAGATAGTCGAACAGGGTGTCCAGCGTCTCGTAAAACAGCGGCAACCACTGCTCCATGCCCTGACGCCGCGCGCCCTCGCTGATCGTCGCATACAGCGGATCGTCGCCCGGCGCCCCGAACAGGTTCAGATAGCCGGTGCGGAACCGCGAAATGGCCTCGGCGTCCAGCAGGGCCTCCGACACCGGCGCCAGCGACACCGCCTTCATCTGCCCCGTCGACCGCTGGGTTTCGGGATCGAAGGTGCGGATCGATTCCAGCTCGGAGCCGAACATGTCCAGCCGCACCGGCTCGGCGAAGCCCGGCGGATAGACGTCCACCAACCCGCCGCGCACCGCGAACTCGCCGCGTTCCGAAACCGTCGAGGCGCGGACATAGCCGTTGGCGGCGAAATACCGCTCCAGCGCCTGAATATCGAGGTCGCGCCCCACCCTGGTTTCGAAGCCGGCCTGCAAGGTCACGGACCGGGGCGGCGTCCGCTGCATGGCCGCCGAAATGGTGGTGACGACCAGCACGGGCGCGTCGCCCGGCTTGCGCTGGGCCAGCCGCGTCAGGGTCGCCATCCGCTGCGCCGCGATCGCCGCCGTCGGGCTCAGCCGGTCATAGGGCAGGCAATCCCAGGCCGGATAATCCAGAACTTCAATATCCTGTGCGAAAAACTGAAACGCCTGCGTAAAGGATCCCGCACGCTGATAATCGCGCGCGACGAACAGGCCGACTCCGCCCTGCTCCCTGATCCGTTCGGCGACGATAAGGGCGTCCAGACCCTCCGGCGCCCCGCCCAGTTCGGCGTCGGTCCGCTGCAAGCGCGCGTCCATCAGCCGATTCCCCGGCCGACTTCGGCGGCGACGTGGGCGCGCATGAAGGCCCGCACCTTGGCCATCACCGGCGTTTCGAACTCCGGCGGCGTTGGATCACGTTCGATGATCCAGCCATACAGCCACTGATCTTCCTCGTTCAGCAGGGCCTCGAACTGGTCCAGTTCGCTGTCATCCAGCCCCGGCGCCACCTGGTCCGCAAACGGTCCCAGCACCATGTCGGCTTCGCGGAAGCCTCGCCGCCAGGCACGGAACTGGATTCGGCCCAGCCGCAGCTTGCGCTCCGGGGACATTTCACTCTCAAGACGCGCGTCGATTTCGGCCACAAGAATCCTTGCCCGGTCCAGACTTAAAACAGGACGGGGGAAATAGCGTTCCTGAGACCGTTTCGCCACCCGTCATGGTCACGCTATGTTCACGGCGATGCGTCCGCCGAGTCTCTTTCCCCTGTTTGCCGAGGTCTCGACCCTGAAAGGGGTGGGCCCACGCGTCCTGCCCCTGGTGCAGAAGGTCGCCGGCCCGCTGGTTCGCGACCTGGTGTTCCTGCCGCCGTCCGGCGTCGTCGTCCGGCGCCCGATGCAGGCGGCGACCGCGGTCGACGGCGAGGTCGGGATCTTCGAGGTGATCATCGACCGCCTGTTCGCACCCAGCCGCCCCGGCGCGCCCCTGAAGGTCCGCGCCAGCGACCCGACCGGCTTCGTCCATCTGGTCTGGTTCGGCGGCTCGCCTCAGCACATCGATCGCCTCCTGCCCCGCGGCGAGACGCGGCTGGTCTCGGGCAAGGTCGAACGCTTCAACGGCGAGGTCCAGATCGTCCACCCGGACATCGTCACGCTGGACAAGGCGGCCGACATCCCCGCCTCCGAGCCCGTCTATCCGGCGACGCAGGGGCTGACCTCGCGCCAGTTGCGCAAACTGGTCCAGGCCGCCCTGCCCGCCGCCCCCGACCTGGCCGAATGGCAAGACGCCGCCTGGCTGAAGAAGCAGGGCTGGCTGTCCTGGCGCGCCGCGCTGGACGCGCTTCACGCGCCCGCCGGCGAGCCGGATCTTTCGCCAGACGCGCCCGCCCGACAGCGTCTGGCCTATGACGAATTCCTGGCCCATCAACTGGCCCTCGCCCGCCGTCGTCGCGCGCGCGAGATCAAGCCCGCGCCCGTCATCGCCCCCGGCGTGGCGTCCGACCGTCTGCTTCAGGCCCTGCCCTTCGAACTGACCAACGCCCAGGCCCAGGCCGTTGCCGAAATCCGTCGCGATCTGGCGGGCGGCAAACAGATGGGCCGGCTGCTGCAGGGCGACGTCGGCTCGGGCAAGACCGCCGTCGCCGCCCTGGCTCTGGCCGACGCGGCCTCCAGCGGTTTCCAGTCCGCCCTGATGGCCCCGACCGAAATCCTGGCGCGCCAGCACTACGAAAAGCTCGGCCCGCTTCTGGAGGCCGCAGGCGTGGCCTCCGTCCTGCTGATCGGCCGCGACACCAACGGTCAGCGGCGCGAGAAGCTGGCCGCACTGGCGTCAGGTCAGGTCCAGGTCGCCATCGGCACCCACGCCCTGTTCCAGGACGCCGTCCGCTTCGACCGGCTGGCTCTGGCCGTCATCGACGAACAGCACCGCTTCGGCGTCAACGAGCGTCAGCGGCTTCAGGCCAAGGGCGATCCGCGCCTGGGCGCCGTCCACCTCTTGACCATGTCGGCCACCCCGATTCCCCGCACGCTGGAACTGACCCAGTATGGCGAGCTGGAGGTCAGCCGCCTGATGGAGAAGCCGCCCGGCCGCACCCCGGTCACGACCGCCGTCCTGCCGCTGGCGCGCATCGGAGAGGTCGCCGCTCGACTGAAGAGGGCCGTCGAGAGCGGCGCCCAGGCCTACTGGATCTGCCCCCTGGTCACCGAATCCGAAGCCATAGACCTGGCTGCCGCCGTCGATCGCGTCGACGACCTGCGCCGCCTGCTGGGCGTCGAGGTCGGCCTCGCCCACGGCCAGATGCCCGGCGCCGAGCGTGAGGCCGTCATGGCCGACTTCGCCGACGGCCGCCTGCCGGTTCTGGTCGCCACCACAGTCGTCGAGGTCGGGGTCGACGTGCCCAACGCCTCGATCATGGTGATCGAACACGCCGACCGTTTCGGACTGGCCCAGCTTCACCAGTTGCGGGGCCGCGTCGGTCGCGGATCGAAGGCCAGTTCCTGCATCCTGCTGTACGGCGGTCAGGACGGCGCCCTCGGTGAAACCGCCAAGGAACGTCTGGAGACCCTGCGCCGCACCGAAGACGGCTTCGTCATCGCCGAAGAGGATTTCCGCCTGCGTGGCGGCGGCGACCCGCTGGGCCTGAAACAGAGCGGCTTTCCCGCCTACCGCTTCGCCGACCCCATTCGCCACCGAAGCCTGATGCTGGCCGCCGCCGACGACGCCCGCCTGATCCTGAACCGCGACCCCGACCTGACCTCCGAACGCGGCCAGGCGGTTCAGGTTTTGGAAGAGCTGTTCGACTGGAAGGGCCACAAGGCGGGAAGCGACTGAGTCCGCCCCTTAGCCGATCACCGCGCTCCAGCCATCGAACCCGACTTCGACATTCGCCGGAACAAGCGCCGACAATGCCTTGTAATCCATATCGATATGCAGGTTCGTCAGCACCGCTCGCTCGACATCGGCGGCGGCGATCCATTCCAGCGCGCGGTCCAGATGGGCATGGGTCGGATGGGGCGCATAACGCAGGGCGTCCACGATCCACACCTGGCAACCCGCCACTGCCTTCAGCGCCGCCTCGTCCAGATCGGACACGTCGCTGGAATAGGCCATGTCGCCCAGCCGGTATCCGACCGAACGGATCGGTCCGTGCGCCTGATCGAAGGTCGTGACCGGGATCGCCCCGCCCGCCCCCTCGACCAACCACTGCACACCGTGCGGCGGAATGGTCCGCGCCTCCAGCAGCGGCGGATAGCCCAGCTTGGTCTCGAAGATATAGTCGAACCGATGCGTCAGCGACGTCCGTGTCGCTTCGTCCATCCAGGCCGGAATTCGTTTGCGCGCCCGCGCAACGAAGGTTCGCAGATCGTCGATGCCGTGGGTCTGATCCGCATGGTCGTGAGTGTAGAGGACAGCATCCACGTGTCTGGTCCCACTCGCCAGCATCTGTTCGCGCAGGTCCGGCGAGGTGTCGATCAGGATGTTGGTCACGCCATCCGGCCCGGCCTTGCGCGCCAGCATCGAACAGCGTGTGCGCCGGTTCTTCGGCTCTGCCGGATCGCAGACGCCCCAGTCGCCGTCGCCGCGCGGCACCCCGCCCGACGACCCGCTGCCCAGGATGACGACCTCGAAGCTCATGCCAGTCTCGGTATCCGGTCAAAAAGGCCGAAGAAGGCTTCGGTCGTTCGCCTGTCCGCCTCCTCGGCGCTCCAGCCCCGGATTTCAGCCAGTTTGTCCAGCACATGGCCGACATAGGCCGGCTCGTTGCGCCGCCCCCGGTGCGGGATGGGCGCCAGATAGGGGCAGTCGGTCTCCACGATGATCCGGTCGCCCGGCATATCACGGATCACGGCCCGCACATCCTCGGCCGCCTTGAAGGTGGCGATGCCGGACACCGAGAACCATGCTCCCATTTCCGCAGTGATCTTCGCCAGTTCCGCCCCGCTTGTGTAGCAGTGCATCAACATCTTGAACGGCCCGGCGGCATATTCCTCGCGCAGGATGTCCCCCATCGTCTGATCCGCCTCGCGCGTGTGGATCACCAGCGGCAGGCCGGTTTCCCGCGCCGCCGCGACATGCTGGCGAAACACCGCCGCCTGAACGTCGCGCGGGCTGAGATCATAGTGGAAGTCCAGCCCGCATTCGCCGATTCCGACGACCTTCGGCCGCTGCGACAAGTCGACCAGCGTCGCAGCCGTCAGATCCGCCGCGTCCTTGGCTTCGTGCGGATGGACCCCGACTGTGCACCAGATGTCGTCATGGGCCATGGCGATCCCATGCGTCGCCTCAAAGGTCGTCAGCCTGTCCGAAATCTCGACCATCAGGCCGACCCCCGCCGCGCGCGCCCGCGCGATCACCGCGTCCCGGTCCTCGTCAAACTGCGGCGCATGCAGATTCACATGGCTGTCGATCAGCATCAACCCATCCGCCCCTGCTGCGTCTGAACTCGCCGGATCTCGGCCAGCGCCCCCGCCAGCACGTCGCCGCGATCCAGGTTCAGACCCGCCGTCCGTTCCGGCAGGGGCTGCAGCCGCTCCCACAGATCGGCCCAGCGAGGACCGCCTCCCGGCGCGCCGTCCAGCGCACGCATTTTTACCGCCGAAATCAGCCGATCCATCAGCACCTCGAACCGTTCCTGCCCCTCGGCGCCCCGGAACTTGTCGGCGACCGCCAGGGCCTCGGCCCGGTCGATGTCGCCCTCGACCCAACGCCGCGCCAGCTGATCCATTTCGAAGGTCGCCCCCGACGCCAGCGCCAGGGCCGCGCCCGGCGATCCCCCCGCCATGGCCGCCGCATGTTCGGCGTCCTCGCGCTCCACGCCCGTCCGGTTGCGCACCAGCGTCTCCAGTCGATCGGGCGTCCAGATCGGAAAGCTCAACCGCCGACAGCGCGAGCGGATGGTGGCCAGCAACCGCCCCGGCGCATGGGTCACCAGGAACAGCACGCCCCGCTCGGGTGGTTCCTCAAGAACCTTCAACAAGGCGTTGGCAGCGTTGATATTCAGGTCGTCGGCGGCGTCGATGATCGCCACCCGATGCTGGGCCTGCGACGGGCTTTTGGAGAAGAACTCGGGCAGTTCGCGCGACTGGTCGACCGAGATCGACTTCTTGATCTTGCCTCCCTCGACCAGCCGTTCCAGCACCAGCAGATCGGGATGGGCCTGGGCCGAGATCAACCGGCTGACCGGATCGTCGCGACGCGCGCCCAAGGGTCCGCGTCCCGGATCGGCCGCCGCCCCCAGCAGCCGCCGCGCCGCGCGATAGGCGAAGGTCGCCTTGCCCACGCCCTCCACGCCGCACAGCAGCCAGGCGTGGTGCAGCCGCCCGCGCTCCCAGGCGTCCAGAAACGCCGTCTCGGCCGCCGCATCGGGGACCAGGTCGAACCGATCGCGCGGATGATCCTCGCTCACAGCAGCCGATCCTGAACCGCCCGCCAAACCCGCGCCTCGACCTCATCCAGCGATCCGACCGCGTCGATCAGCACGCACCGTTCGGGATGGGCCTCTACGATCTTCAGAAACCCCTCGCGCAGGCGCTGATGGAAGGCCAGCCCCTTGGACTCGAACCGCGTCTCGAACAGGCCGCGTCCGAACGCTCGCTCCAGACCCACCTCGACGGGCAGATCGAACACCAGGGTCAGGTCCGGCTGGTCGGCCCCGACCACGCCCGCATCGATCTGTTCGATGAAACTCTGCGCCACACCGCCGCCCGCCCCCTGATAGGCGCGGCTGGAATCGGCGAACCGATCGCACACCACCCAGTCGCCCGCCGCCAGGGCCGGCCGCACCGTATGCTCCAGGTGGTCCGACCGCGCCGCATACATCAGCAGGGTCTCGGTCATGGCCGACCAGGGCTCGGCCTCGTTGGCCACCACCAGATTGCGGATCACCTCGGCGCCCCTGGACCCGCCAGGTTCGCGCGTGCGCACCACCTGCCGGTCGCCAAGCGCCGCCTGCAGCCGCGCGACCAGCCGCCCCACCTGGGTCGACTTGCCGGCGCCCTCGCCGCCCTCGAATGTAATGAAGTTGCCGCGCGTCACGCGCCTTCATGGCGCGCCCACGGCGCCCGACGCAACCCCGCCGGACCTTTCAGCGGCCGGATATCAACAGGGCGCCCGAATAACCGCGCGCCATGACCGACAATCGCGCGGCCTCGGCGGCGTTGGCGCTGTCCCATGGCCCGACGACCACCCGATAGCGCCCGCCCTCGCCATCGGCGCGGACCCAGCCGCTCAGGTTGTCGGCGATTCGCCCGGCCTCGCCCGCATCGGCGAAGACGCCCGCCTGAACCCAGAAGCTCGATGTCTCGACCGCCGCCACGGATGCTGCGACCGGCAAAGGCGGCGCGGCAGGGAATGGCGTTCGCGGCGCGGGCGCGGGGGCCGAAGCTCTCAAAAGAGCGCCGCCGCCTTGCTGCGGCGCCGGCCCGAGATAGCGCACCCTCACCCGACCCACACCCTGTGACAGCAGGTCCAACTCCTTGGCCGCCTCGCGCGACAGATCGATGATGCGGCTGTCCACGAACGGCCCGCGATCATTGATCCGCACCACCAGCCGACGGCCGTTCTCGAGGTTCGTGACCTCAACCAACCCCGGCAGCGGCAGCGTCTTGTGCGCAGCGGTCAGGGCGTTCATGTCGAACCGCTCGCCGCTGGAGGTGGGCCGCCCGTTGAAGGCGTCGCCGTACCAGGACGCCAGGCCGACCTCCTCGTAATCCGGCTGATCCTTGGGCGTGTACCAGCGCCCGCGCACCTGATACGGACGCATGGTCCCGCTGACGACCGGCGCCGGATTCTTCACCACGGGATAGGCCGAAGAACCGCCTCGCCCGCCGCCCACCGTCGAACAGGCCGCCAGAAAGGCGAACAGGCCCAGAATAGCCGCCCTGCCGATCCACCGTCTCGCCGTCATCCGTCCGCCTCGGCTGAAAAGTCGAAAACAGGATGGCCCAAGACATTTCCGCTTTGGTTAACGCCCCCTTCCCCTGCTATGGCGTTCGTCCGCACGGAGGACAGGTGGCCGAGCGGTTTAAGGCAGCGGTCTTGAAAGCTTATGCGGGCTTGGACCTTGAACCGAGGAGCGCGGCTGAATAGGAGTGTGGTTACAGCCGCTTAGCTGGCGGTCTTCGGCAAGGCCCAGGACGACGAAAAGTCACCCATAAGCCCACCGTAAGCGACAGCGCCGAGCCGGTAAGGAAGTGTGTCCGAGTGGTTTAAGGAACCGGTCTTGAAAACCGGCGACGGTGCAAGCCGTCCGTGGGTTCGAATCCCACCGCTTCCGCCGATTACGAGTTGATGCTGGCAGTCTAACGCTAACTTCTCTCCAGTCAGGTGGTTAAGGCTGGAAGCAGGGTGAATCTAATCGATTTCAAGCGTCACCGGTTCCCTCCAGCGGTGATCCTGCGGGCGGTACGCTGGTATTTCCGGTTCACGCTGAGCATCCGCGACGTCGAGGAGTTGATGGCGGAGCGCGGGATCGAGGCCAGCCGCGAAACGGTGCGCTGCTGGGTAATCAACCACGGACCGATCTACAACGCCTTCAACCTTCAACCTCACCTGATCTCCCGGCCCGGCCTCCGCGTCCTGCGGAGTCATGCCGAGGCCGCTTGGGCAGCCGCGACCCAGACGGCCTGAAAGCGGAGGCGGAAAGCAGTCTGCGGCCAAACCGGGTTAAGTTGTCACTTCCTGGCCGATGCGCTGGAGACGATCCGGCGCTGCGAGGCGCGGGATGCGGCGGCGGTGCGACAGATCGAGCGGCCGTGGTGGCGCGGCTGCGGCTGGGCTAGACCGATCAACTTTCAACGGTTCACGACGTGGAGGGCTTGCCAGTCTGAAGAAGCTGTAACGCAATCCTGACGGGAGCATTCTTCCCAAGGAGGACGAAGATGAATTTCAAACTCTTTCTTGCGACAGCGACGTCGGTGGTGGTTGCCGCAGCGGGACTCGGGGCCGCTACGGCGGCGAATTCAAAGGTCGCCGCAGCGCTCAGCGATTCCCCGCCTGAGTACTATCAATGCATGGATGGATGCACGATTGGATGGCTTAACAAGGACAAGCAGTGCGGTCGGATCGGTCAGCGGTACAGCGTTTCCAGCTACGAATATGAAATCTGCACCTGGGAGCGAGAAGACGAATTCGCTTCGTGTGCGCGTAACTGCGATCTCACCTATCCTCCTCGGGATTAGCACGCTTCGGAATCGCCTTGGGCCGCTCCGGGAGACCGGGGCGGCCTTTTGCCGTTAAGGACGATCTCAGGTTGCTACCAGGAAGTATTTGTGACGCAATCCACACGGGAGATTGGCTCCCTTGGAGGATAGGAAATGCGCACTTTACTTCTTGCCGGTCTCGTTGCCGTCTCTGCTGCTGTCGTCACTGTTCCCGCCGCACCGGCGAAGGCAGGAGGCCTCAACTGCTGGTACGAGTTCATCTATGCTGAGGGGACTGATGTGATTATCGACGTCATCGCCCACTGCGAAGTCCAGCAGGAAGAAGTGGAACCGTGATGCAGTGGATGCCCGCCCTCCGAAGAGAGCGGGCATCTGTCGTATCAAGAGCGAGGTTGCAGCCAGTTGCCTCGCTAGAGAGGCACACCTAAGCGAGTGCAACACGCTCTTTTGAGTTGCTTGGACGCCCCGCTCATTCACTAGTGAAAGCGCGGAATGGCTCCGTGGAGGGTTACAAATGGTTCGCAATGTCGCACTGCTATGCGCTGCCGCGCTGCTTGCAGCATCAACTATCTCAGCCAGCACTGATGCTGAAGCGCGCGGACGAACAGGAATATACTATACCTACTTCTTCTACTCCGATGCCGACCACACAAGCGGCGTCATAGGTTACTACAATGAGATATGTGACGGAACTTCGATCCACACCCCTCAATACACTGGCCCTACCTCTCCATACTATACGAGAGAGGCGATTGGCACTTGCCCAGGCCAGGGTGATTGGTAGTTAGCGGTTTCCACAATCAGGCCCGCTATCCTTTCGGTTAGCGGGCCTTTCGTCATTTCAGGCCGTGACCAGATCGCGATACGGCTCTCCGCGCTGGCCCGCCTCAGCTCGCGTCAGCACCTTGGCCTCATTGCTCGCGCCGACCGCGACCTTGATGTCCCGGATGCGGATTCCGTCGACGATGGTCGTGGGCTTCGCGGCCTCGGCATGAAGGCTCTCAATCCAAGCATCTGGGATTGCAGCAGGCGCGTCAATGACGATACCAGATTGCATTGAATACAATCTTGTGACGCACTGCGCGGCGGAAGATCACCTTCCTGGAGAAGCGAAATGATTGCCAAGACACTTCGTTCGACCATAGCGGTCGCTACCTTCGGCGCCGCAGCCCTAGTCACAACCGGCGCGCAAGCTGCGCCTGGCAACTACTGCCCATACGTTGATGGAACAGTGTACTGCGCTAATGAAGAGTTCATTTACGAGAATGATCCACGGCTCGGCGCTTGCCTGCATCGCTGGGAGATTGGCGTGATGGCGTGTCCGCCTGAAGTCGAATAACCTGCCACTTGCTGCTACAGACGCCCTCAGTTCACGCTGGGGGCGTTTTGCTTTCGCCGTCCGGATCAGCGAGCCTCGCTCCTTAGCCTGCCCGTAGTAACCTCAGATCGAGAACCTGACCTGTAGAGCCGCTCCTTTCGATCCGCAGCGCTTGCAGACAGATGGTGCGCGACGAGGAGTTGCGAAATATACATGTCTAGATTGTACATGACTTCGACAGCATCATAGCCGTCCGCCCGCATTGGCAGAACACGTCCGATACAGACCGTCGCCATCGGCGTAGAGGGCCGGGCTCTTTGAGCGCGAGCGCGCCCTTGCTGGTCAATCTGCTTGTCGTGCGCGCCAATCCGGCTTCCGTGAACGAAAGGAGAACGCAGAGCAACGACAAGATCGGTCGCCACCCTAAGCCCGCCCCAAGTCCCGCCCTTATATCGGGCGCTGGCTTGGCGCGGACTGATGTCGACTACGACGGACTAATGGTCCTGATTTCTAGGGCCTGATGGGATTGTCTGTGGATTGCTATGGACCCCTGCGGACGGGGTGCTGGCGGAGACGGTGCCACACAACCCAGCAAATCCGGGCTTTTGGTCATCGGGACCGTGCCAAGCTGGCACGATTACCCGCGACTTCACCTAATGTTGCGTTGACGCACTATGCGGCATCGCGTTCTTGCTTACCTTTCACGAGTCCCTTGAGGTCGTCGGCGATAATATGGCCGTAGCGGTCAGCGGTGATCTTCACGCTGCTATGCCCGGCGAAGCGGCTGACCAGAGTCAGGCTCTCCTTGTTCCGAAGCATGTCCGTGATCGTCGTGTGGCGCAAGGTATGGAACTTCACATCGTCGATGTTCTGCCCGGCCTTCCTCACGCCCTCGCGGACCCGACGCCACTTCCAGTCCATGGTCGAAGTGTGCCACGGGAACAGCCGACCATCTGGCGACAGCATCCGCAGGAACGGAAGCATATCGACGATGGACTGTGACGCCGGGAGCGTCTTGGCCTTGCCGTTCTTAAGCCGCTCGATCTTGTCGAGGCCGGTGCGCGCCAGTTCCGCCGGGGTGGCGTCACGAAAACGGGGCCACGAAATGATCGTGTCGCCGTCTGCATCGACCGTGATCCATTCGTCGCGAAGCATGAGGGCTTCGCCTTTGCGGCAAGCGGTGTCCAACAGGAATCGCACGAAGCAGCCGAACCGTTTCCAATCGTGGGCCGGGTTCTCGATCTCATAGTCCCCGATCACCTTAAAGATGGCGGCGACCTCGGCCTTGGCCAGCGTCCGTTCTTGGATGTTGTTGACCTTGATCGTCGGGAACGGGGGTTTTGCGAACAGGATCGGTTTCTTGTCCGGTCCCTGCATCTTCGTCGCCTTGTCGAGGGCGCCCGACAGGACTTCCAGCTTGCGTTTCACCGTCGCCGGTGCCGCCCGTCCCCCTTTGCGTCCGCCCCGAAGGGCCAGTGTCTCGGCGATTTCTTCAAGCCGGAAGGCATGAAGGTCAGACAGCAGGTCTTCGCCGCAAATCTCACGCAGGATTTTGACGGTCGATTTGAGGGTCGCTTGCGAGCGATGGGTTTTCCAGACGGTCTTCTCGCAGTGGTCGAAGAGGTCGTTGATGGTCATGCCCTTGGGCTTACCCTCTTCGTCCTTCTTCACGGCGGGCTTGGCCATCTGCTGGGCCGTGATGCCGAGCGCGATTTGCGGCGCCATCATGATCGCCACGCGCTTATCGCGGCTCTTTGTCGAGACGCGGTGACGCTGCCCGTCCTCGCCCCTGAACTCCACAATGTAGATGCCGTTAGGACGTTGCTTCACGTCCCATGCAGTGTCTATGTTAGCCTGAAACGCCATGATCTCCGTCCTTGGTGGCAGTTGCTATGGTGCGACGGAGTTGGTTTGCGATGGCTTCTCCCTTTTGAGTGAGGCGCACGATCTTGCGCCGTTGGTCATCTTCGTCGGTTTCGAGTTTGATCCAGCCCAGCCCATCCGGGTCGCGCTTGGTCGGCTCCATAAGCAGTTGATATGATCGGCCGATGGACTGGCCGAAGATCGGCTCGCCGGTCTTGTCTGCGCCCGCGATCTCCTTGAGGTCGCTGACGATAATCGACTTGCCGAGGCTGTTGGCCTCAACGATCAGCGCGAAGGCATAGACCTGACGCAGCGAAGTCCGTGCCGGGATTTCAAAAGCGATGGTCTGGAGAGCCTTGGCGAATGCCATGAACTGCCCAGCCCCCTCCTTGAGGCGGCTTGGCGTGGTCAGGTCTACGCCCTCGACGACAGAGCCTTGAAGTTCTTCGGGGGATTTGCGGCGACGGGCCATCGGCGGGCTTCCTTTAACGGGTTTGCCAAACGATTGCCTTGAGTCACCCATCTCCTCAACGGAAAAGAGCGAAAGGATAGCGGCCTCCTGTGTGTGAGCTACGGGAAAGCCTGTGTGCCACGACCCATTATATGTTGTCAACGCAAAGGGTGGCACTCGATGTTGCTTGGAGTTCTGCCCGACGTTTAGGCCCGCGCCCCGCCAGCTAAATATGGGGTGCGAGAAACCTTCAAAGACAAACTGGCGCGACAGATCGCGCTTGAGGACGAGAGCCGTGCGCTCGGCGCCAGCCGATACCGTGCGCGCCGCCCGCTGCCGTGGCGACATGAACCTTCCAGCACGGACGAGGAAGGCGACCTGCCGCCCGGCCGACAGCTTTTGCGTCTGGCGATCCAACCCACGGCCGAGGCCATCCGGTCGTTCTGCGATGTCGTGAATCACGGCGGCGGAACCCGCATCCCAGAGGCCGCCCTGATCCTGTCCAGTGTCGGCGCCGAAGAGGCCGCCTATCTGACCGGCCGCGTGATCCTGTCTGCCGCCGCCGAGGGCAAGAAGCTGACGGCGACGGCCATCGCCGTCGCCGACGCCATCATTGAACATCAGCAGATGGAGAACCTTCGCCGCGCCCGCGCCGATGTGTTCAAGGGCGTCCTCCGCGTTCAGGCCCATGGCGTCCGCTCGCTCAAGATGAAGCGGAAGATTCAGAACATCATGAGCGACCACGGTTTCGACCAGCCCTTCCCGCTGGCGATGCGGATTCGCACGGGCGTCAAAGCCATCGAACTGTTCTGCGACGCGACCGGCCTGTTCGCCATCGAGAGCCAAGGCCAGCGCACAAAATACGTTCGGCCGACCGAGGCCGTTCACAAGTGGCTGGAGCAACAACACGCCCGCTGCGAACTGCTTGAGCCGATCAGCCTTCCGATGATCGTGCGCCCCCGCCGTTGGTCGTCGCCGTTCAAGGGTGGCTACATCACGAAGCAGCCGGGCAACCGTCTCGTGAAGCAGGCCAACGCCGCCTACCACGATCAGCTTCGCGACCAGATGATGCCCGGCGTCTATGACGCCGTGAACGCGGTTCAGGAGACCGCTTGGAAAATCAACAGTCCCATCCTCGCGATCATGCGCGAAATCTGGGACGGCGGCGGCGAACTCGGCGACCTCCCGGCTCGCAACCCAATGCCGATCCCGCCGCGCCCGGCCGACTACGCCGAGAACGACGAGACCGCCAACCGCTGGAAGCGCGAGGCGTCGGACATCCATGACTTGAACGCCAAGAATGTCAGTAAGCGTCTGGCCCTGTCGCAGCGTCTGTGGGTGGCGACGAAGTTCGCCGACGAAGAGGCGATCTACTTCCCGCACAGCCTCGACTTCCGAGGGCGCGTCTATCCGTTGGCGACCGGCGGACCTCACCCGCAGGGGGATGATGTCGCCAAGGCTCTGCTGACCTTCGCCGATGGTCAGCCGATCACCGACGACGGCGCCCGCTGGCTGGCGATCCACCTCGCGGGCCTGTTCGGCATCGACAAGGTGTCATTCGACGAGCGTGTGCAGTGGGTGTGGGACAATCAGACCGCCATCCTCGACAGCGCGGCCGATCCTCTTGACGGTCAACGGTTCTGGGCGACGGCGGACAGCCCGTTCATGGCCTTGGCCGCGTGTCTGGAATGGGCGGGCTACATCCGCGAGGGCGCCGACTTCATCAGTCACCTTCCGGTCAGCCTTGATGGCAGCAACAGCGGCTTGCAGCACTTCTCGGCCATGCTCCGAGACCCCATCGGAGCCAAGGCCGTCAACCTCGAACCGGGCGACCGGCCGCAGGACATCTACAGCGATGTCGCCGCCGCCGTTCAGGCCCGCGTGAACGAGAGCTACAACCCTGCCGCGACTGCATGGAAGGGCAACAAGGTCACGCGCAAGATCACCAAACGCCCGGTCATGACCTTCACCTACTCGGCCACGAAATACGGCTACTGCGATCAAATCCTCCAGACGCTTCGCGAGATCGACGGCGCCGGTCAGCCCTACCTCGACGCCGACAACTATGTGGCGGCTCGCTACATGGCGGCTGAAATCTGGGACGGCGTTCAGGGCACTGTTGTCGCCGCAGCCGAAGCCATGGCGTGGCTGCGAACGGTCGCGTCGATCATGACCAAGGCCGGTGTGCCGCTCCGATGGACGGCGCCCACGGGTCTGCCTGTGCTTCAGACCTACAAGAGCCGCAAGGCCGACCTGATCCGCGTCGTCTACAAGGGCCAGCGCATCCGGCTACAGGTCAGGAACGAACTGTCGAAACTCGACAGCAAGCGGCAGGCTAACGGCATCAGTCCGAACCTGATCCACAGCATGGACGCCTCTCACCTCATGGGCGTGGCGAACCGTTGCTACGACCACGACATCCGCTCTCTGGCCGTGGTCCATGACAGCTTCGGCGTCCATGCCGCCCGCGTATCGGACCTCCAAAACATCCTCCGCGACACCTTCGCCGATCTCTACGAGACGAACTGGCTTGAGGTGTTCCGACAGGAATTCATCGCGCAGCTTCCGCCGGAGTGGGCCGACAAAATCCCGCCGGTCCCGCCCCTTGGCGCCTTCGACATCGAGCAGGTTCGACGCAGCCCCTACCTGTTCGCGTGATCCATGGGCCAGCTATTGAACACTCGAACCAATCCCATGAACCCATTGCCCTCAATCGGTGATCGCGTCCGCACGGATTCGACGGTCGCCCTCCTACGCGAGCCAGCCTTCGCACTGCTGTCTCGCATCCAAGACGCAAACCCGTCCGATCAGGTCCGCGCCCTGTTTCTGGTTGCAGCCGTGATCTCCGACGCCATCGGCATCGACGGCCACGACGCACTGAACAGCGCGAAGCGAATGCTCTCGACGGCGGAAGGTCCGCACACCGTCCACGTCCAAGCGATCCGCGATTATGCTGACGGCGAGTTGCGCCGCATTGAGTGAAGCCTGACGTAGATGTCTTCGTCGCGCTGGCCGGTCTGATGCAGTCGGACGCCGCGCACTTCCTCATGCCGACCGATTTGGCAGACGAGGCGTCCGCTTGGCTCCTGTCGCAAAGCATCCAGCACGAGTGGAATGATCTCTACATCATGGGGCGCGAACCTACGGGCGGAACCCTGATCTCGATTCCCGATGACCTCGGCGCCCTCGCATTCAGAATGTGGGGGTCCGATGAAGTTGTCGGGCCTGTTTCTTTCTGCTCGCCACCTTCGCCTTGTTCCGACACGTCTCGCTGCACCAGCGACGTTTCATGCCCCGAACATAGGGCCGCTCAAAAGACCCGCCGCACTGGCCGCAGGTGAGCGTTTCCGTGGTCCCGTTCTCAATCGGTCTCCCAAGCTTCCGTCGATAGGATGCTTTCGTAGCGCAGCTATTGTTGCAATAGCGCGAGTTCGACCGGGGGCTTTGATAGCCACATCCGCACGTCGCACACACCCGGTTTTCTCCGAAGAACGCGCGCGGTTTGGAAGGCTCCACCGCATCACTCGGCCCGAGCAGTTCTTCCATCAATGAGGCCCAACGGCCCTCAACTTTGAGCATCCCATATTTAACCCGGATGCCCCTCCCATTTCCATTTTCACGAGGGCTTCTCGCCATGAGCAGACACCAGCCCGCCGCTCACGGCGTCCGCGACACCTTCCCGACCAACATCCCCGACCTCATCAAGTGGCTCGACACGTTTTGTCCAGAGCCTATGCCGCGCCCCGGCCAGACGATTGAGGAAGTGATGTTCGCGGCCGGTCGCCGCGATCTCGCGCGCCAACTTCAACGCCAGTTCGAACGATCTCTTGAGCGGCCGAACGCCCTCTAACGGAGACCGCTCATGTGTTCCCTTTTCAAGAAACCGAAGGTGGTTTCTGCGCCGGTCGCGGCTGACGCCCCGATCCTTCGCAACCCCTATCTCGACGGCCTCGACGCCGTTGTCCGCGCCCGTCAGGGCGGTGTTCGCTCCCTGACGATCCGCAAGGCCACGGGCACACCGACCGTCCCCGGCGCCACGACTACATCGCCCAGCCCGACGCTCCCGGCAACGCCGAACGTCGCCACCGGAAACACTCTCTCCGACCTCGCGCGCCCGTCGCTGGCGATCACGAGCAGAACCCTCTCTTCGAAAGTCTAACCCTACCGCATGAAGACCGCAGCAGCGCGTTTCAGCGCGCTGTCGGTCGCCCGCAACTCCGTTCTGGAGAAGGCGCGTGAGGCATCGCGGCTGACCATTCCCGGCCTGATTCCAGAGATCGGCCAGAATGAACACTACAGCCCGACCCAACCCTATCAGTCGGCGGGCGCACACGGCCTCCGCAGCCTGTCGGCGCGGTTGCTCTCGACCCTGTTTCCGACCTCGGTTCAGTTCTTCCGACTGGAACTCGACGCCTTCGCGGCGGCGCAGCTTCAGGCCGACAAGAACGACGTAGACACCCGCCTGTCGCAGGTAGCAGAGACGACCGCCGCGATGATGGACGACCTCAAGGTTCGTCCCGCGCTGGCAGAGGTCATCAAGCAACTGATCGCAGCGGGCAACGTCGTCGCCTACCTGCCGCAGGACCGCGCCCCTCGCGTGTATCGCATCGACCAGTTCGTGTTGAAGCGGGACAACTACGGCCAGTTCACCGACATCATCATCCAAGAGAAGGTCTGGCCTTCGACGCTCCCCGAGGCCGTTCGCACCGCCCTTGGCGTCAAGCTCGACCCGAACACGGACGAGAAGCAGATCGACGTTTACACCGTTGTCGAACAACGGGACGGCAAGGTCACGCACTGGCAGGAGATCGAGGGCAAGGAAGTCCCCGGCTCCAAGTCCGACCCCATCCCGACCGATCAGGCTGGATGGCTCGCCCCGCGTTGGACCGTCGTTCCCGGTAGCGACTATGGCCGCAGCCACGTCACCGAATATCTCGGCGACCTCCTGTCGATGGACGACAACTACAAGGCCATCACGCAGTTCGCGGCCATCGCCTCTCGCGTCGTTACGGTCGTCAATCCGAACTCGTCGCTCGATGTCGCGGAACTCGCGGCGGCCGAATCCGGCGACTACATCTATGGCGAACCCGATACCATCCAGACGCTCGGTCTGAACAAGTCGCAGGACTTTGCCGTCATCAAGGACGTGACCGCGACCATTGAGGCGCGGGTCAAAGAAGCGTTCCTCGTCGCCAACTATCGCGACGCAGAGCGTGTCACGGCCGAGGAAATCCGCAGCCAATCCGAAGAACTGGAAAACGGTTTGGGCGGCACCTTCTCGGTGCTGGCTTCCGAACTCCAACAGCCGATTGCAGCGCGTTATCTCTATGTCGCGGCACAGCGCAAACTCATCCCCGCCATCCCCGAGGGCATCCGTCCGAAGATCGTGACGGGTCTGGCCGCGCTTGGTCGGGCCGCAGAGGTGAACCGCCTCCGCACGTTCGCCGCCGACGCCATCCAAATCCTGACGCCGCAAGTCTTCGCCAGCCTCGTGAACGCCCCCGCGTTCTTGAGCCGCCTTGGCAATGAACACGGCGTCTCAAGCCTCGAAACCCTCCTGAAGACGGAGGACCAAATGGCCCAAGAGCAGCAGCAAGCCATGGCGCAACAGGCCATGCAAGCCGCGACCCCGGCCATCGCGGAAGCCGCCATCGGCGCGGCGACCCAAGACCCTAACCAAGGAACTTAATGAGCCTCGAAAGCCCGGTCACAGAGACCACCTCGCCCGCACCTGACTATTCCCAGCTTCCGGCGTCGGCCTTTCCAGAGGGCGCAGACCCCTCGACCTACAAAGACTCCCTGTCGGCGCCGGAAACCCCGGCCAAGCCGGAGCGTCCCGCCCACATCTCGGAGAAATTCTGGGATGCGGAAGCGGGCACGATCCGCGTCGATGACATGGCGAAATCGTATGCGGAACTGGAAGCCAAGCTTCGGTCTCCCAAGTCCGAGGACAAGCCCGCAGACCAAGCGGACAAGCCGAACGATCTGACTATCGAACCCGCCAAGCCGGAGGCTCCGGCCGAGGCCGAGGCGAACCCGATCACGACCGCTTTCGAGTCCTTCGCCAAGCACTACGAAGACACCAAGGGCCAGCCCGCCGAGGATCAGATCGCAGAGATTGTGAAGCTGGGCGTCCCGCAGAACATCGTAGAGAACTACCTTGCTGGCCTGTCGGCCCTGTCTCAACTCGCATTCCAACAGGCCCATGCGACAGCGGGCGGCCAAGACATCTTCGACGCGGCATCGGATTGGGCTTCCAAGTCCCTGACCGCCGCCGAGATCGACAGCTACAATACCCTCGTCACGAACTCGAACACCGCCAAACAAGGCGTCGAATGGCTCGTGGCGAAATACAAGGCGGCGCATCCGTCCGAAGGCTCGTTCGTCGAGTCCACGCCGGGCACCGCAGTCGGCGACGTGTTCCGATCCAAGTCGGAAATGGTCGCCGCCATGAAGACCGACCGATACCAGACTGACCGAGCCTATGTGGCCGAGGTCGCTGAAAAGGTCGCCCGCTCGCAAGCAGCCGGAACGCTGCTCTAAAAGCTCCCTTAAGACCACGCCCGCTTGCCTCCATAGAGGCTCGCCAGCGGGGCCGCACAGTTCCCAGCGCAAACCGGGAACTGACCGTCCACGGACGGGCGGCCGGTGAAAGCCCGGCCTAACCCTTTCTCCCAAATCAAAGCGGAAACATCCGGCTGCGAAGAGGCCGGTTTCGACCGCACAACCTCATGCGCCAGCGGACTCCGATTGATCGACGGGAGCCACAAACTCTCTCTCAATCAAGGAGCCTAATGGCTAACTCCACCCCCTCGAATCCCGGCTACAAAGCCGGTGATACTGCTGGCACCAACAACCTGCTGCTCGACATCTTCGGCGGCGAGGTTCAGGCGGCCTACGAACGCATGACCATCATGCGCGACAAGCATCGCGTCTTCGCGCTGACCAACGGCAAGTCGCTGCGCTTCCCCCGCGTCGGCCGCGCAACCGCGTCCTACCACACGCCCGGCACTGAAATCGTCGGCAAGCAAATCGGCCACGACGAGATCATCCTGACCTCGGACGACAAGCTGATCTCCGACGTGTTCGTCGCCGACATCCACGAAATCCTGAACCACTTCGACATTCGCTCGGAATACGTTCGCCAACTGGCTGAAGCTCTGGCCGTCCAGTTCGACCAGAACGCCATGCGCGCTGTCGTCAAAGCGGCTCGCGCCACCGATCTGCTCGGCACCTCGGGCGGCGGCGCACCGACCCCGGTCGTGGACTCCGCTATGGCAACCGACGCCACGAAGCTGTTCGACGCCTTCTCCAAGGCCAAGGAAGCCCTCGACGGCAAGAACGTCCGCGTCGATATGGTCGATGTGTATGGCCTCGTGAAGAACCTTCAATGGTATGCGATGGCGCGCTCGGACAAGAACCTGAACCGCGACTACAACGGCGGCGACGCTTCGCTCCGCAAGCACACTCTCGAAACCATCGACGGCATCAAGATCGTCAAGTCCAACATCGCGCCGTTCGGCAACGATGACTCGGCCAACCTCGACATCCCGGCTCGCTATCGTCTGAAGATGGGCACGACTGTCGGCGCCGTCTGGACCAAGGACGCCATCGGCACCGCCGAAGTTCAGGGCCTGTCGGTTCAGACCGAAGACCAGATCAGCAAGCAAGGCACTCTCATCCTCGCCCGTCAGATGACCGGCACCGATGTCTTCCGTGCCTCGGATGCGGTCGAACTCCGCACCGGCGCCATCCCGGCCTAACGACCGGCAACCGCCACACCAGAAGGGCGCGCTCTCTCACGAGGGCGCGTCCTTTTTTTCACCTCGTTCCGAAGGAGATCGCGCCCATGCTGGCTGCGCCCATGACGGAACTTGAGGCCGTCAACGACATGCTGATCGGCATCGGCCAGCTTCCCGTCAACGCCATCATTCCCGAGATCGTGGACCAGTCCATCGCGCTCGGCGAACTGAACAAGGTCGTTCGCGAAGTCTGCCTCTACGGCTTCAAGTTCAACACCGATGAGGACTTCGTTCTCTCCCCCGACATCGACGGCTTTATCGCCGTCCCCACCGGCGCCCTCGACATCGACCCGATGGATAAGGCGCAGGACATCATTGTTCGAAAGCATCCATCGAAAGGCTTCGGCCTCTGGGACGCCGCGAACCTGACGTGGGTGATGGCCCTGCCGGTCAAGGTCCGCGTCAAGTGGTCGTTCACGTTCGACGCCCTGCCGGAGGCCGCCCGTGGCTACGCCGTCATCGCCGCCGGTCGCAAGTTCACCGCTCGGGTTGTGGGCGACCCAGCCGCCGACCGCTTCGGCGAAGAGGATCAGCGACGCGCTTGGCTGACGCTGCAACGCCAGCAGTCCGCCTCGGCCGACATCAACATCTTCCGCGCCAACAAGGCTCTTTCTGCATCTCTGAACCGGCGCGGCCGGGCTTGGAGGTCCGATAAGTGAGCCTCGTGACCCGCTCGCTGCCGTCCCTTCACGGGGGCGTTTCGCAGCAATCACCGCTGGTCCGCTCGCCCGATCAACTCGAAAGCCTGACCAACGGCTGGCCGTCCATCGCGACGGGCCTGACCAAACGCGCACCTTCCGAGGTCGTCGCTCGGCTTATGCCGACCGCGCCGGAAAACGCACACGTCCACACCATCAACCGCGACACCACAGAGCAGTATGTGGTGATCGTCGCAGACGGCCAGATCAAGGTGTTCGACACCCTCACCGGCCAAGAGAAGCCCGTCACCGCCCCCGGCGGCTGGGCCTACCTCTCGACCGTCGAGGACTACGGCACGGACATCTCGGCGTTCAGCGTCGCGGACTACACCTTCATCACCAATCGTCGGATGAAGTGCGCCATGGGCGCGCTGGGCGCCGACACCCAATCTGATCCCGCCGAGCAAATCTGGCTTAACCGCCGGATTGGCACCGATGCGAACGGCGATCCCTACGCGCCGGGCAGCACCTACACCTATCCGCCGAACCCGACCGCTGGAGTCATCACCGGCACGGTGCAGCGTTTCGACAAACTGCCGCCCGTCAATCAGGGCGACACTCCCCCGCCCGAAGGCGCGATCTACCGCGTCCAAGGCGACGAGACGGGAGGCTTCATGTCCTACTACGTCGTCCGTCGCGGCGGCGTCTGGGAGGAATGCCTCAAACCCGGACTGGTCAACGCCATCGACTACAAGACCATGCCCCACGCCCTCGTTCGCGAGGCCGATGGAAGCTTCGTCTTCGCTCCGTTCTCGTGGGCGCCCCGCCGCGTCGGCGACACGGACATCAACCCGAACCCCGGCTTCATCGGCCGCCCGATCCGCAAGGTGTTCTTCTATCAGAACCGCTTGGCCTTCCTCTACGACGAGAACTGCATCCTCTCGTGCGTCGGCGACTTCGGAAACTTCTGGCGTATGTCGCAAACCGACTATCTGGAAAGCGACGTGCTGGACGCCGGGGCGACCTCGACCAAGGTCTCGCCTCTGCTGGATGCGACCACCCACAATGACGGCATCCTGCTCACGTCCGACCAAACACAGTTCAGCCTCTCGCACGGCGAACTCGGTTTGAACGCCTCGTCGCTCGCGATCCGGCCGACGACGAACTACACCGTCAACACCGTCGCTGGCCTCGCCTCGCTCGGCTCCGAAATCTACTTCGCTGTCGAGAACAGCGGCTTCGCCAAGGTCATGGAATACACCCGGCTCGCCGGGGCTGACACGACCACGGCTTCGGACGTGACGGCGCACTGCGACCGCTACATCCCGGCGGGCGTCCACGCACTGATCCCGGCCGATGACCTGTCGGCTCTGTTCGTCCTGACGAACGGCGCCCCGAGCAAGGTCTACTGCTACAACTTCTATTGGGCCTCGTCCGACGAGAAGCTTCAGTCCGCGTGGCACGAATGGGACTTCGGACCCGGCGCCCGGATCGTCTCTGGCGCCTACCTCAAGGGGACGCTCTACCTCACGGTTCAGCGAAACGATGGCCTGTGGTTGGAGAGGGTCAACCTGACCGCTGGCTCCCGCCCGGTTCAGACGACCCATCAAATCCATCTGGATCGTCGGGCGACCGTGACCGGAACCTATCAGGCCACGCCGAACACAACGCAGTTCATCTTGCCCTACAAGCCGGTGAAAGCCCGGTTCCAGATGGTTCGAGGCAACGCCTTCGCGGGCCGCCCCGAAACGCTGATTGACCCCTCGACCTACATATGGATCACGGACAACATCGTCGAGGTTCCGGCCAGCGAGATCGCCGGACCTGTCGTCGTCGGGGAAGGCTACGAGTTCGCGTTCGAGTTCTCGACCCAATATATGCGGACCCAGCGCGGAGAGGCCATCACGACCGGCCGCACCACGCTTCGCACCTTCACCCTGAACTTCGTGGACACCGCCTATTTCAAGACATCGGTCGCGCCCTACGGCGTCAATCCGAATGTCGAGGAAATCCTGCCGTCCAAACTCTCGCAGTTCACCGGCAAGACCTTGGGCGCCGCCAGCTTCCGTCTGAACACGCCAGCCTGTGCGACCGGCTCACACCGCTTTCAGGTCTACGGCCAGAACACGGCGACCCGCATCCGCATCGTGAACGACACCTACGCCGCCTCGACATTCGTCGCGGCCGAGTGGGAAGCTAACTACTACAACCGTTCCAGAACCTGACCGCCTCCGGGCGGTCAGGCCCTACTGGGGCGGGGTAGTTCTATAGTCTTGCAGAAGGGCCATGGCGGATGTCCACCCAACCGGATCGTCCTGCAAAAACTCATTGAAGCAGACCGCTTTGAGCATGAGCATTTCATTTGAGTCGGGCGCAATCGAGATTGCCGCTCGTGGCTCGTCTGATCGGGCCTGAACTTGCCCGTGTTCATCATACGAGATGACCGACAGGAACCGTGAGGTTTTGGCTCCACATTCATACTCTTGTCGGATCAGGGCGTAATCCATCTCCGAGACCGTCAGCGGCAGGAAGATGGCCGTCCAAGCCACAGCCTTATCGCCAGATCGGCTGACTGTTGAGATATCAACGCCTGTCGCGCCGGTGCGCCCGACACTGATCAATCGCCAATCGCTCGCCGAAGCCGCCCCGGCGATCATCGAAACTGCCATCACGGCGCAAGTCAAAAGCTTCATTACAGCCCCCATCTGATCGCCCTATATCAGCGATCCCTGAAAGCATGATCCTTTTTCAAAACCTCGCCGATGTATCGGGCGAACAGATTCACGACTGGCTCGACGTCATCGCGAACAATCTACGGCCCGCCGATTTCGACGAGATCAGAGCGACCAACCCTCTCCTGACCATCGGTGATCCAGACCCGCTTCTGGTTCTCACCATGTCGGTCATGCAGAGCGAGGACGCTTGGGTCATCACCGACGATGGGGAGCCGATCTCCGTCTACGGCGCCGGGCCGTCCGACGATCCATCGTCGGGGATCGTCTGGATGCTCGGCACACCGGGCATGGAAAGACCGAGGGCGAAGATCGCCATCGGCAAGGAGACCTACGCCGTCTTCAAACGCTGGCATCAACGCTGGCCGCGTCTCTTCAACCACGTCGATGCTCGCAACAGCATGAGCATTTTCTGGCTGTTCCGCGCCGGGTTCGAGATCGAGGAAGTCGATCTCACCCACGGCCGGGAGAGCCGCCCATTCTACCTCATCAGCAGCATTCAGGAGGGACCAATCCATCTGTGATCCCGTGACTATCATGACGACCATCGCCGTCGTCGGGGCCGCGACCGAAACCATCGGTCAAATGCAGTCCGCCAAGGCGCAGCAGAAGGCCATCGACGCCCAGCTTGCCACCACCCAGCAGGAAATCCGGGTCGCCCAGACCGCCGAACTGAACGAGCGTCAGCGCGTCGCCCGCAAGGAACAGGCCCGCATCAAGGTCGCCGCCGGTGAAGCCGGTCTAAATATTGGCGGAAGCGTCGAAGCTCTCCTGAAGGACAGCCTCATGCAGAACCAACTTTCCGCCGAACGCACAAACCTCAACGCAGAGTCCCAGCAGCGCGCAGCCGCAGCCGAAGCCAACTCCATGTCATCCCGCATCCAGTCGCCGACCATTCTCGGCGCGGGCCTCCGCATCGCAAGCGCGGGCGCCCAAGGATACTACGGCGGCAAGAGCATCAAGCTTCAGCAAGCCGCAGCAGCCAAGGGACCGAACTGACCCATGGCTGACCTTTCCAGACAATCCCAGCGTCGCACGACGCAAGACCGCATCACGAACAACCGCGATGCAATCCTCCCCACTCGCCGCGAAGATCGCGTTGACCCGGTTCGCATCAACGCCTCGATGCGCGACGCCCAGCGCGGCAACAACCTCGACGAACTTCGCCGGTTCTTCGGCGGCGTCGAGGACACGGCTCAAGCCTTCTACCGCAACGACATCGCCCAGACCGCCAAGCAAGCCGAAGAGGACTTCGCCATCGGCACGACCGACGCTCTGTCGGGCGTAGAGATGGACCCGGCCAAGGCCGAAGCCACCGCCTATCAGCGCGCCTATTACAGCGTCACGGCGTCCAACCGTCAGACCCGTTTCGAGACCGAAACAGCCCAAGGGCTGGACGATCTCATCAACGATGGGGCGACGGTCGAGGACATTGAAACCTACATGAACGAGCGGTCTACCGCCTTCATCGGTGAAGTCGGCGACCTGTTCGAAAGCCCGGAGGTCCGCCTTCAAGTCGGACAGCGGATGCAGCGTTGGTCGAACGATCTGAACGCTCGCGCCTCTGGCGTTCTGCAAGAACGCACCGACCGCGAAATGCTCGACATGACGACCGGCGAAGTTCAGGCCGCGCTTGGTCGCGGTGAAGGCATCGACCTTCTGGGAACCGTGGGCCGCCTGAAAGAGGCGGGCCTTGATGGCGTCGCCGTCCAAGATGAAGTCGTCAACGCGGTCGTGGCCTACGCCACCCAGACCGGGGATATGAGCGGGCTTTACTCGCTGCTCGACACCCGTCGTCCCGAAGATGTCGCGGCCGAAATCGAAGAAGCTCGCGCCACGGCCAACGCCGCTTCGACCATCGAAGGCGAACCGCTTCCGTCCGTCACGGCTGAACCTGCACCGGCGCCCGCTGCTCCCGCTCCGGCATCGACCTACATCATGCCGCTGGAAGGCCGCGTGACCTCGGGCATGGGCGCGCGTCAGGCTCCGCTTCGCGGTGCTTCGACCGACCATGGCGGCATCGACATCGCGGTTCCCATCGGGACGCCGGTCGTCGCACCGGCGGATGGCGTGGCCGAGTTCGCTGGCCCGCGCGGTCGTGGCGGCAACACCGTCCTGATCCGTCACGCAGACGGACGTGTGACCGGCTACGCCCACCTCGACAGCATCAACGTCAAGGCGGGTGATCGCGTCTCGCAAGGGGCGACCTTCGCCGCATCCGGCAACACCGGAAACTCGACCGGCCCGCACCTTCACTTCTCGGCCCGCGACGCACAGGGGCGACGCATCGACCCCCGCTCCATCGTCGGCCAGCCCGCACAGAACGCGACGCCTGATCCCTCGGCCCCGGCCGTGGAAATGGCGGATGCAGACACCCCGGCTCAACGCCGCGCTCGCGCGCCCGGCGCATCGGTCCTGACCTCGGCCCAGCAAATCCGCGTCCTAAATGCGATTGAGGGCGTCGAGGCCGACACCGAACGTCGCACCGAAAAGGCGCGTGTCGAGGCCAAGGACGATCTGACCATCGACCTCTACAACCGCTCGCTTCGCGGCGAGAACGTGGACGAGGCGATCCAGACCGCAGCGGCCAACGGCGTTCTTGAACCCGGCGAAGCCATGACCATGCGCGGCGCCTTCCGCAGCCTTCGCAACGATGTCGCGGACGGTGAGGCCGACGAGGATTTGACCCTTCGCTACGCCAGCCGCTTCGCGGTTGCCGAACCCAACTACGCCAGCATCGGCGCCCAAGCTGACCGCGACTACAACGCGGGACGTTTTGGCACCGGCCGTAATGCGACCCGCGCCTATCTGGCGATCAAGGAACGTGTGGCGGCTGGCTCGCGTCAGTCCGCCAGCATTCCGCCGGAGGAACGTCGCACCGCGACGGTCGCCCGATCCTATGTCGGTTCGGCCCTCGGTGAACTGGTTGGCGAAGCCCCACCACCTGATCGCCGCCGTCTCGGCGCGGACGCGCTGATCGAATGGGAACGCCGTGTCGCCGGAGGCAAAGCCCCGATGGCGGCGGCCGACGAGATCATTGCCGAATACACACCCCGATTCACACGACGCTCGACGGCTACGGCCGATGGCAACACCCGCGCCCCCGGCGCGACCCGCGCTCCCGGCTCCACCCAGACCGCCCGCGCGGGCGGGGTCACGCGCGTCGATAGGAATGGAAACATCATCCAAGGAGACTAATGGCATCCACCCGTTTCACCGGCCCTGACGGGCACGTTTTCGAATTCGAGGACGGCACCCCCGAACACGTCCGTCGCGCCTTCATTCAACGCCACTACGGCACGTCCGCAGACCAGACCAACAGCCGCCGCTCGGCGGCTGTTTCCCTATCGGCTCCCAAGGATAAGCGCAGTCTCGGCGAACGCCTCGGCGACGTGTTCTCCCACACCGTCAACACCGGCTTCATCGCCGAAGGCTGGCGAGCGGGTCTGGATGACACCGCCGACTACATCGAGGCCGCCCAGCGCGGCGATCACAAAGCGGCGTTGAAGGTCAACGACCGCTTCACGCTCAACCCGATCCGCCTCGTGTCTCGCCTCTACAACTCGGGTGGCGTCCTGACCGACATGACGCAAAACACGCAGGACACTCGCGAGGCCGCTGACGATTGGGTCAGCCGTGAGCGCGCCCGTCGTCAGGAGTTCGCTCAAGCCTCTCGTGACGATCCGTTCTGGGAAGCTGAAGGCGGCATCGTCGGCAAGACGCTTCACGGCGCCGCCGCTCTGCTCGGAACTCTCGGCGGCGCGGGTCTTGACCCGACCACCTACATCACGGGCGGCACATCCATCGGAGCCAAGATCGCGGTTCAGGCCACTGTCGCGGGCGCCGTAGACCTGATCGCCCAGACAGACGCCACGGGCCTGACGCAGGATCGCTACGACGTTCTGCAAACCGTCCTGTCGGCTGGTGCTGGCGCGGTCTTCACGGGCGCCTTTGAAGGCGTCGGAGCCTTGGCGAAGGGGCGTGGAAACGTCCGCGCTCGCATCGACGCCGACCTTCGCTCCGAACCTGTGAACCTGTCGCAGACCTTCCGCGACGAACTGGACACGGCCGATGCGATCTCGCTCCCGGCTTTGACGCGGGATGACTGGACCTTCCGACCGACCCAACAGGGTCCAGTCTCGGCCCTGCCGATGCGCGTCGAGGCGCCCCGTGCTGAACGCATGGACGGACCTCGTGTGGACGGCGCCGACGCTGGCCCGGACATTAAGCCGGAATGGACGAAGGGCATGTCGCCCGAACGGCTCAAGGCCGTGACCGAACACCTCGACCGCCTCAAGGCTTTTATCAAGCCGGATCAGGTCGAACGGTTCGTGCGCTGGGCTGGCAAGGAAGACGTGAACATCACGGACGACCCGTCTCCACATTGGAACCAAGAGATTTTCGACTTCGACAAGCTGGCGAACGAGCCGGAGAAATTCGAGGAAATCGTCGGCGTGATGGCCCAGATTTTCAAGCCGCTCTACGATGCGGCCGGAGACGCCAAGCAGAGTTGGAAATCCGTTCGCGACCGTCAGGCCGCGTTCGGCGTGACCGTTTCTGACGTGGTGAAAGCACACAGCGACATCACCGGCGACAACGGCATCGCGGCCAAGATGCACGCTTTGGAGACAATTTCGATCCAGCACACTGACCATCTTGTGACCAAGATGGCCGCGCTGGAGAAATCGCTGAACGGCGGGGACATCAACTCCGGCCTAATCGGCGACGTTGCCGCCCAACTACAAGCGACAGTGATGTTCGACGCCATGGCGGCGGGCGCCAAATCCGAGATCGGTCGCGCGCTCAACATCATGAAGATGGCAAAGCAGCGGACCCGCATCCTCAACGACATTCAAGGTCAGATGGACCTCATGGCCGATGCGCTCGGCACGGGCGATCTGGACCCGAAGTCGCTGGCCGAAGCTCTCAAGAAACTGCGCGAAGCCTACGGTTCCGGCGGCGAACGCGCCCTCAAAGACGAACTCCGCAAAGGGCGTCACATGGGGTTTGGCGACTACCTATCTTACTACATCGTGGCTGGCTATCTGACGACGCCCGCTACCGCTGTCCGCAACGCAGTCGGCTCCGTCCTTCACGCGAGCATGACAGTCGGCGAACGCTACATCGCGGCGGGCATCACCAGCCCGCTCCGTCGTGGCCTCGGGGGGAAACGCACTTCGGCCGAAGGCGTGACCTTCCGTGAAGCCAACGCCTACCTCTTCGGCATCCACCAGTCATTCGTCGATGCGACGAAGGCCGGGTTCAAAGCCTTCGTCCACGCGGCGCCCCAGACGGACATCGAAACGAGCGTCGGTCGCTACGCCATGGCCCAGCCTTTCGAGTTCAACGCCGAGCGGGCGGCCAAATGGAAGAAGGGCGGCCTCATGGTCATCCCCGACATGGCGATGACCGGGCTGTTCGGAACCCTCCGCACCCTTGGCATTCGACCGTCCCTCGGGATGGACGAGTTCACCAAGGTCATGACGCGCCGGATGCAGATCAACGCACTGGCCGCTCGCGAAGCGTCCTATCGTTCGGCCCGACTGCGCGGCAAGGAAGCGGATCGCGTCTACGCCAAGACCCTCGACGCCGTGACGCAGCGGCCGACCGCAGAAGCTTTCGTGCGGGCGAAGAACGAGTTCGAGGCGGTCGGCGCAGACTATGACCCGGCCAAATCCTACGCTGGCGACACCCGTCTTGAGGACGCCGCCGACGTTCTGGCGTCTGTCGATTTGCATGAAATGGCGAACGACTATGCGCGGCTGATGGCCTTCCAAAAGACCGGCCCTGCCGTCGAGGCTTTTGAGAAGGCGATGAAATACATCCCAATCGTGAAGGCACTCTACGTCCCGTTCCTCCGCACTCCGCTCAATCTGGTGCGCGCTGGCATGGTGGACCGCAACCCGGCTCTGGCATGGATCACGAAAGAGAACCGGGCGGCGTTCAAGACCTACTTTGCCGCGCTCGACGGACAGGAAAAAGCCCTGTCACGCGGAGGCGCAGAAGCCGACATCGTGATGGCTCGTATGGTCAGCGGCATGGCCCTCATGGGGACGGCCGCCATGCTGTTCGCCAACGGCGATCTCGTCGGCAAGCGCAGCCCGGCTGAAGAACAGGACGGCATCAAATCCTATTCGATCCGCCTCGGGGGCCGCTGGTATCAATACAGCACCCTGTCGCCGGTCGCGGAAATGATCGGCATTACGGCCGACCTCTATCAGACCATGCGTGACCGCGATCTCGCCGACGACCAATCGACCGCTCTGGCGGGCGGGGTCATGGGCGCGATCATGAACAACATCGTCAACAAGGCCGCGCTGCAAGGCGTCGGGGATTTCTTCGACCTGCTGGACCCGTCGTTCTCCAACACGGAATCCTCTCGCGGCGAGGCGATCACAAAGGCCGCGTTCAAGAAGCTGGGCGACTCCCTTGTCCCGGCCATCGTCCGCAACACGGCACAGGCTCAAGACCCGGTAATGCGCGAGGCGTCGGAATTCCTCGACTACTTCGCGCGCAACATTCCGATGTTGTCGGACAGTCTGCCCGAACGTCGGGACTGGCTCGGCCTTCCCATCGTCCGCAAGGACAAGGACGGCGGCTTCATCGAAGCTCTGGTCCAACCGCTCCGCGTGTCGGAACGGGAGGACGACATGGTGCGTCTGGAAATCTCGGCTCTCGCCCAAAACGATCCCGACCTGCTGATGGCGACCCGCCCCGCCGCTCGCTTCAACGGCCAGAAGATCACGCCGAAAGAACATGCCCGCGTTCTGGCGATCCAAGGTCAGGAGTGGCGCGATCCGTCCACCGGCCTGAACATGCATGAAGCCTTGGCTGAACTCGTGAACAGCGAGGACTACGCCAGCTACAGCGACCCGCGTCGCGCCCAATCCATCAAGGACACCGTGTCCCGCTACCGCCGACTGGCGACGGCGGCGATCAAGCGCGGCGACTATCCCGACATGGACCCGATGCTCGACCGCACCGGCACCGCACAGGCGCAGGACATGGGCGAGAAGAAGGGTTGGGAGCCATACCGGATCGAGAACAAGGCCCGGTCCTACGGCGTCTCGGATGATGCTCTCGCGAACATCATGAGCTTCGGCGCCGACTAAAACACCCAAGATAATCCACCCGGATCAGCCCGGTCGCTTCCAGCGGCCGGGCCTTTCGGCGTGGCTCAACGAAAGGATCAATGAGCTACCAAACCCGCGTCATCTACAACGTCGGGGAAGGCCAGCGCGAGTTCGACCTCGCCATTCCCTACCTCGACAAGACCCACATCAAGGTCACGCTCAACGGCTCCGCGCCGTTCTTCGAATGGGTCTCCGATAGCCGCATTCGGCTAACCTACCCGGCGATCACGAACAGCATCCTCAAGATCAGCCGAGTCACGCCGATCTCGGCCGCAGCCGTCGAGTTCCAGAACGGCGCCACCCTGACGAAAGAGGAACTGAACCGCGCCGTTCAACAGCTTCTCTACCGGCTCCAAGAGCAAGACGACTTCCTGAACGACAGCCTTGACCGCGCGATGGTCAGGCTTGGGGATCACCTCGGCGTCGTCACTACGCCCGACGCCATCGTGGACGAACTGATCCTGACCTCGGAAATGGGAGACGGTGCGCTCAACCGTTTCCGAGACGCCCTCGCCAGCATCGACCTTTCGGCCGAACGCATTCTCGAACAGTCGTTCCAGCTTACCGATCAGGCATTCCGAACCGACACCCTCGACGGGATCGTGGCGAACACGACGGCCCGCACCGACAGCCTCGAACTTCGCGTCGATACGATCACCGATCTGGTGGACTCGCTCGTCAACTTTGAGGACGGGACAGGGATTGCCACGGTCATCCAGAACGAGGCGCAAGAGCGCGTCGCTGGCGATACCGCTCTGGCATCGACCCTCGCTCTCATCGGGGCAAGGAATGGCGCAAACAACGCCTTCCTGCTGGACCTGAACACCGTCCGGGTCTCCGGCACAGAGAGCCTTGCACAACGCCTGTCGGCGATCACCGCCAAGGCCGACGACAACGCCGCCAAGATCATCACGGAATCGACGACGAGGGCGACCGCGATCTCGGCGGAAGCTGCCAAGATCGATGTTCTCATTGCGCGGGCGAACGGCTTTGATTCAAGCATCACGGCCGAGCAAATCGCACGGTCGAACGCCGATGGCGCGCTGGCTCAAACCCTGTCGCTGCTGGGCGCCAAGAACGCCAACAACACCGCCTTCCTGCTGGACCTCAACAAGGTTCTCGTCGGCCCCACGGAGTCCTTCACCCAACGCCTGAACCAGATGGTGGCGACGGCCGGGACCAATGCACAGGCCCTCGTCACGAGCGAGGCGACCACGCGGGCCAGCCAAGACCAATCTCTGTCCCAACGCATTGATAGCGTCGGAGCGAAGACTGACGACAACTCCGCCGCCATCGCGACCGAAGTCACGGCCCGGACCAATGCGGTGTCCGCAGAAGCGGCGCAGCGAACGGCTTTGGCGACGAAGATCGCCGGTGACATCGCAGCGGCGGTCCTGACCGAAACGAACGCTCGCGTTGCGGCCGATCAGGCGGAAGCTCAAGCTCGTCAATCGCTGGCCGTTCAGGTCGGTCAGAACTCGACGGCCATTCAAAACGAGGCCACGGCTCGGGCAACCGCAGACGGGGCTATCGCCCAACAGTTCGCTGTCCTTGGCGCCTTCCGCAACAATCAGTCCGTCTTCACGCTGGACCTCAATCGGGTTGAAGTCGGGCCGGGCTGGACGCTCGGCACTCGCCTGTCTGGCATCGACACATCCATCGGAAACGTCTCGGCCTCCGTGGTCGATGAACGCACCGCACGGATCAACGCGGACAGCGCGCTCTCGCAGTCCATCCAGAATGTGCAGAACACGGTCGGAGCGCACACGGCGTCGATCACCACGCTTTCGGAGGTTACGAACGGCCTGAACGCCCGATGGAGCATTGCCCTCAACTCGAATGGCCACATCACCGGGATCACAGCGAACAACAACGGTTCGTTTGGATCACTGGCTTTCGTCGCTGACGAGATGTCGTTTGTCGCCCCCGGCGGCGGATCGCCGGTCAAGATCATGTCGCTGGTCAACGGCCGGGTTCGCTTCAACTCGAACGTCGAAATCTACGGCGACCTTCTTGTCACTGGCTCGATCAATCACACGCGACTGGTCAACAACACCGTCAGCAACACCGAAGCCGCCTACAACGCGGCCACGATCACGCTCAACAACACCACGCCGACCCGCATTCACGGCGTCTGGATCGGGGTCGAAAAGGCAGACAGCCCAATCGACATCGACTTCAACGCCTATGGGACATTCACCCACAATGCGAGCGGGTCATTCGTGGCCGTCGTCCAGCTTGTCCGGTCTCGCGGGACCGAAGGCGGGACCGTCATCCAGACCGTTCAACTGAACGGCTCCGGCATGGCGAACGACACATGGCAGGGCGCGCTTCCCATGAAGTATCTCGACCGCCCCGGCGAGGGTGGGAACTGGCACTACTACGTCCAAGTCTACTTCACTTCGAACATGTCTACGCAGGTCGTCACGGCCCGTTACGGCAAGGTGACGGAGATGAAGAACAACACCTCGACCCTCGGCGGCGGAACAGGCTCCGGCGGCGGCGTGGGATCAGGTGGCGGCTCATCCGGTGGCGGTGGCGGCGGTGGGGGTGGCGGGATCGACCCTTACGATCCGGGCGGCGGCGGCTACACCGACCAACCCATCATGACCTGACCAAGAGACCGGCCTTAACGGGCCGGTCTCACGGCTAAATATCACTACCCCTTCAACTTATTCAGGAGACGCATGTCCCAGACCCCAACCGCTGCGGAGCAGTATCAGAACCTCGTCACTCAAGAAGCCGGTCTGCTGACCGCGAAGGCTCGCCTTCTCGAACAACTTGATACGACCAACGCCCAACTGACCGCCGTTCGCGCCGCGCTTCAAGGCGCCCAACTCGGCTTCACCGTCGCACAGGAAGCCGTCGATAAACCGGCTCCGACCGACACCGAAGCGGCTCCTGAAAAGGAGTAAGGTCGAATGAGCGGGCTGACGATCACCACTCTCGCCCAGCAAGTCCAAGTCCTCCTTGATAAGACGAAGCAGCAGAACTCGAATCTCGCTGCTTGGCTGGGCGGGTCCGCCACGGGTGGACCCAACAATGACGGCCGCTATCCCTTCGTGGATTTGAGCGGTCACGAAATCCTCGTTCCATCGCCCGCATCGTTCAGCGACATGACCTCCGGCCCGGCGGCACAAGCCTCCGTCGCCAAGGTCGCGGCCGAACTCGCGCGCGATCTGGCGCAAGGTCACGCCGACCGGGCAGACGCCCAGCGCATCCTTTCGGAAGCGGCTCGCGGCGCGGCGGTGGAAGCACGAAACCTCGCGCAACAACATCGAAGCCACGCGGGCACGAGCGAGGCGAACGCCCGCTATTGGGCCGAACTGGCGCAAGGCTCGGGTCAGTCCACATCGCAGGATCGCGAGATCGTCGAACAGCGTGCCGGAGAGGTAGCCGACAACGCCGCCCTCGTGGCTCAAGACGCTCTGAATGCAGCAGCGTCAGCAGCCTTGGCCGCGACGTTCGATCCGAACCTCTTCGACAAGAAATCAGACACGCTTGCCTCGTCGCGACTGGAAGGCATGATCGACCCGGCTCGCATCCCGGTTCTCGTCGGCCAGACCCCTGTCGTCTCGACGGGCGGGATCGCCAACCTCACGACCACGCAGCAGAACGGCATCCGGCCGGGGACGCTGGTGGCGACCACGGATGGCCGTCGCTGGGTCTATTCCGGCACCGGCGCCAAGAACGCCGAAGCCAACTACATCGAGCAGGGCGACGTGACCCCGGTATGGTCCGTCATTGCGGACAAGCCGTCCTTCTTTCCTTCGAACATCGTCAACGTCGCCGGGTTGCAATCGGCCTTGGACGGCAAGTCCAATGTGGGCCATGGCCATGGCATTGCCGATGTCGCGAACCTGCAAGCGGCTCTCGACGCTCGTTCGCTGGCGGGTCACGTCCATGCGTGGACAACGATCACGGATCGTCCGACGATCTTTCCCTCCGACATCGCCAATGTCAGCGGCCTACAGGCTGCTTTGAATGCCAAGGGCAATCTTGCGGGCGGCAACTCGTGGACTGGCGGTCAGACTTTCAACGGGGGGATCACCGTTAAAGACAGCCTGACGATGACTGGCGCAGACCCATATCTCCGACGCGACAGCAACTCGTCGGCTTGGGTGCTGGCTGGCGGTCAGGGCTGGACAGACACGGGCGCGGTCATCGTTCTGCACGGCAAAAATCATCCGGCTCGGCCGGGTGATATGTTGCTCTACGGCGTCGATGGCAACGCAACATCCAACCTTCTGATGGACGGCTGGAAGGCCATCTACATGAACCGCCGTCCCAGCTTCGCGGGCGCCACGCCGTGGGATACGTCGAACCTCTCCGAACCGGCCTCAAAGACATTCAACGAGTATCGCGAACGTCAGACGATTTCTTCCTCGGGCGGGCGACAACTGACGCTCAAGAACGACCCAAATGGGGCCGCGAACTATGGGCTGATCCACCATGTGGACTCGACCCACTACTACATGCTGCTGACCAATCAGAACGACGCCAACGGCACATTCAACGGTCTTCGTCCGTTCCGAATGCACCTCGCAAACGGCAACATGGAGATGCAGTCCACGCTGACGACCTACAGTCAGTTCCATGCTTACGGTGACACACACCTTCCGAGCTACACTCGACTCTGGGATCGCGCAGAAACGGGCTTCACCGTTCTTGAATATCGCCGACAGGCATCGGGCGGCGTCGTCGGCGCGCACACCTTCACCAGCGGGTCGAATGACAACACGAACTATACCGTGTCGGTCTTCAAGAACGGCAACACCAACGACCGTTCAGACCTGATCCTCGACTACAACGGCGGATTTAGCTGGTGCGGTCAGCCTGTATGGACCGGCCACAACTTCGCGCCATCCAGCAAGGTTAGCTGGACCGACACGAACATGGACGGCGGGGCCTATACGGTCGTCCGCCGCAATGGCGATGGCGGGGGCTTCTTCACCGGCCGTCTCCACGCCTACTCCCAGACCGCGACGAACGACGTCTGGAACGGCGGCATCGAAATCCAAGAGGTCAAGAACGTCGGCAACACGCAGGGCAGTCATGCCTATGCGCCCGCGTTGACCTTCCACTGGAAGAACGTCGCAGCCCGCTCGGTCTACATGAACAGCGGTGGGTGGATTTGCTTCGGTCAGCAGGGGGACAAAGAGGCGTCGCTGGCTGGCATCAAGGCGAGCGCAATCGGCACCACGAGCAACGCCGAACTGCATCTGAAATGGAACGAGGATACCAAGATGCGGACGCACCAACACGGTGTTGCCGTGTCGGGGAATTGCGATGTCGAGAACGGGGGAATCTTCATCCGTTCGAATGCGCCCACGATCACGTTCCAAGACAGTGATGAACGGTCAGGCATGATCCACGTCAACGGAAACTGGATGTATTTCCTCCGGGGCGCAGGGACGAACTCGACGGGATGGGAAGCGGCAAACGGCGCATGGCCGCTACAACTTAACCTCGATAACAACGACGCTCACTTCGGGGGCAGCGTTTATGCCGGGACAAACAGGTGGTTCCGAGTTCGGCAAAACAACGACGGCACCCAAGCAGGCATCTATTGGGAGACGTGGGGAGGCGGCTGGTTCATGCAGGACGCCTCATGGATGCGAGTCTATCAAGACAAGAACATCGTCACCGGCGGTCAGGTCCAGATGGGATCGTTTACGGTCACGTCTGACCGGCGCCTGAAGTCCGACATCGTGCCTATCCCGTTGGCTCAAGCCTCCGAGATCATCGACGCGACCAACGTCTATGAGTTCACCAAGGGCGGTCGTCGCATGTTCGGCATGATCGCGCAGGAAGCTCGCGAGGTCGCTCCGATCCTCGTCAGCGAAGGCGCCGACATCCATGAGGACGGCGACGCGATTCTGTCGCTGGATCAGACGGGCTACATTCCGGTTCTGATTGCAGAGGTCAGGTCGCTCCGGCAGCGCATCGCCCGGCTTGAAGGGGTGGTCCAATGACCATCCCGACATCCGGCGTCTTCACCAGCGAGCAGGTCCGATCAGAATGGAACTTCGGACTGCCCTTCACCTCGACCAACGTCAGCCAGTCCGCCGGGCTGAACACGCCGTGGAACTCGGATCAGCTACGCGGCAAATCCTCCGGCCCGACTGTCACCATCCAGATCACCTCGTATGGAACCGACACCATAGGCGGCGGGCGTCGCCGCGACTATTTCATCGCGACGATCAACTGGACCGGCTCCGCTACTCCATCAAGCTATTCGTGGGGCTGGGGCGGCTACAGCGCGGCATTGACCGGGGCCACGACCCGAACTTGCCGCTTCAATGGACAGGGCTACAGCCCACTAAATGCCAACGGCTGGGATGACGCAGAACCATTCTGCAACGTCGTCATCTCCGGCCAGACCTACACCGTCGTTGGACCTCAAATGTCCCTGACATCAGACGGCAATCTCTAACCCTCACACCCACAATCGAAAGGTCTAATGGACCCCACTCACAACACATCGAACTCCGACCCAGCCTTGGTGCTGATCCTCGGGGAAATCAAAGGCCAGCTTGGCACCTACATGAAGTTCATGGAGACCTTGCAGGGAAAGCACGACAACCTCGAAACCCGGACGCGCGCACTCGAAAACGCGAAGTTCTGGCTCATGGGCGTCGCCGCCGCGCTCGGCGGTCTGGCGGGCTTCCTCGTGGACCTCTTCAAGTCATGAGCAACCGCGCTTCTGAAAAGGCGATGGACCAGCTTCATGCCGTCGTCGCCCTCCTGCTATCGAACGAACTCTCCCGCGCCTCCATCCGCGCCGAAGAGAACCCAAGCGACCCCAGCAAGGCGATCTCGCCTCAACTGATCGCCCAAGCCATCAAGTTCCTCAAGGACAACGGCGTCGCAGCCTCGGCGACATCGCCGCGCCTCGACGATCTCACGGCGAAACTCGCAGACCTCGACCTCGACGACGAGGTGCTGTCGGGGATGACGCCCCAATAACCCAAGCCCCTCGCAGACCGACCGCTCGCCTTCACCGGCGGGCGGTTGGGTCATGCCATGACTGATTGAAACAACGCCCCGAAACGCCCCGCGAAAAGCTCCAGCGATCCTTCATCAACTTCGTCCGCTACGTCTGGCGATACGTCCTCGGCCTCCCCAAGCCGACCCGCATTCAAGAGGACATCGCCCGCTACCTCGAAAGCGGCCCGACCCGCCGCGCCATCGAGGCCCTTCGCGGGATCGGCAAGTCCTTCATCACCTGCGCCTATGTCGTCTGGTGTCTGTGGCGCGATCCGCAGAAAACCGTCCTGATCGTCTCGGCCGGTGAAAGCGGCGCCGCAGACAACGCCAACCTCATCAAGTCGATCATCTTCCACGAGGCGGGCGATCAGCTATGGGCCGAACTGCGACCCGGCCGGGACCAGCGATCCTCGACTCTGGCGTTCGATGTCGGCCCGGCCAAGTCGAACAAGCAGCCCTCGGTCAAATGCCTCGGCATCATCGGCCAACTGGCGGGCAACCGTGCCGACATCCTGATCGGCGACGACGTTGAAAACCAGCGCAACTCCGCGACCGAAGATCAACGCGACAAGCTGCGACACGCCACGTCCGAATTCGGCAAGATCATCAAGCCGCTCGACACCTCCGAGATCATCTACCTCGGGACGCCGCAGACCGAAGAGTCGATCTACAATGACCTTCCCAAACGCGGCTACGACATCCGCGTCTGGCCCGCGCGCTACCCTTTGAAATCCAAGCTTCCGAACTACGGCGACACCCTCGCGCCGCTGCTCCGCGCAGACATCGAGAAATGCGGGACGCTCTGTGATCCCACGGGCCTGTCGCTTCTGGGCGGCGCCCCGACCGACCCTGACCGCTTCACCGACGCCAAGCTGCTCGAAAGCGAGATGGACGGCACGGCGGCCGAGTTCATGTTGCAGATGATGTTGGACACGTCACTGTCCGACGCCGAGCGGTTCCCGCTGAAGACCTCCGACCTGATCGTAATGAACGTCGATAAGAGTCGGGCGCCGGTCGCACTCTCCTACACGTCCGCCGACGATAAGCAGATCAAGGACGTGATGCTCCCGAACGTCGGCTTCACCGGCGACAGGTTCTTCTCACCCTTCAACGTCAGCGAACATTGGGCCGACTACACTGGCAGCGTCATGCACATCGACCCCTCGGGCACGGGTGCGGACGAGACGGCGTTCGTCGTCACCAAGTTCCTCAACGGCAAAGTCTTCGTCACCAAGTGGGGCGGCGTCGCCGGTGACGGCGGCTCGCCCGAAACCCTGTCCAAGCTTGCGACCATCGCGGCCGAACAAGAGGTCCGCGCCGTCATCGTGGAGGACAACTTCTCGGACGGCATGTTCCGCCGACTGCTGACCCCCGTCCTGCTCGCCAAGCACACCTCGAAATGGCGGTGCGGCATCGAGGGCGTGAAGGTCCACGGCATGAAAGAGCGGCGCATCGTCGGCGCCCTTGAGCCGGTGATGAAGCAACACCGTCTGGTCATCGACCGAGAGGTTCTGAAACTGGACCTCGCCGTCGCCGACCGGATCAAATCGGGCGTTTTCCAGATGACCCACATGACCGCCCAGCGCGGCGCCTTGAAGCACGATGACCGGATCGACGTGCTGGCCTTGGCGGTGGACTATTGGAAGCAGCACATGGCTATCGACGCCGCACAGGCCGAGGCCGACCATCGCAAGAAGCTGGATCGCGAGTTCGAAAAACGCTTCTTCGCGGGCACCGCGAGCGGCCAGCTATTGAATAAAACTGGACGACAGCGCGGCGCCGGAAGGCGGATGATTTAGGTAGCGATCACGCGCTCGGAGAAAAACATCTTGAACAGCGTAGCGGCCTCCTTCTTGCGGATGCGGACCACGAAATAAAGCAGGTTCGTGTGGGGATAGGCGAGATTGAAGGTCCGCATGGTCGATGGCGGATCATTCGCGTTCAGCCAGTCAAAAGCCTCTTGGATCAGTTCATCATCATCGGTCACGAACTCGATCAAAGTCGATGGCGACGTGTCCTTCGCAATCTCGGCCATCCATTGGCGGGCGGTCTCGATATTGTCGATCATGAGAGACGGATAGTTTGGACTGGTCGGATCGCTGGAAGTCGTCGCATCGGCAAATGCCAGATTGATGCGGGCCTCCAGCCAGCCCTGCGTGTCGTAGAAGCCGTCCTTCATCACTTTCCTCCCCGCTCAATAAGAGGGTGGTTGCCGTGCAGGACTTTGCTGACCGTCGTGTCGGCCAACCCGAGTTCGGCGGCGACATGCTTATTCTTCCGGCCCTCGTCAGAGAGCATAAAGATTTTCAGGATGATGTCGTCCGTCATCCTTGCGCGATGCGGCCAGTTCTGACGGACCTGACGGGGCGTCAGCGACAGAAGTTCGGCCACCTCACTGATCGTCATTCCCTTGTCACGGGCGTTCTTGATTTCCAGAGTGACGGACGACCGAACCGAACCTTCCTCCGCGCCTTGTCGCGTGGTCGCTTCGATCACGAGTTTCAGGAGTTCGGCTTGGATGGTGTGCGGGCAGTCATGCCGCGTCGCGATCACCGCGATCTTGGCCGCAAGGGCTTGGGCTTCCATCATCGTTCTCCAAAAAGTTTGAGAATGGTTCCGGTGCGCTTGGCCCAATCAAGATAGCGGCGGGTGTCCTTGCCCCTAACGATCTCGATATCAAAGGACCAGTCTTCATCGCCGTAGGGTCCGGTGAATGCGCGAAAGCGTTCGTAGTCCCGTTGGATCACGCGAACTTCGAACCATGGACCTTTGAAGAAGAAATCCGTGAAGTAGCCGTGGTGGACGGTGACGACGCCATTGTTGAACTTCGCACGGGTGACGCCTCGAAACGGTTCTTCGAGGTCGAAGCGGTCGTCGCTGACGATGACCGTCTTCCAAACGCCGTCTCCAATCTCGGGGTAGACGGCTTTCGCCAGCTTCGAGATCGCGGGATCAGGATTGGAAGGGTCGAGCGACCGCAGCGTCTTGATTAGATCAAGCGTCGTGGCGAGAGTCGGGTGAAACGGACTGGTGATCTGGTAGGCTTCCATGTTTCAGCCCTCCGCTTTCGAAGGGTTCACGGTCGTCCACCACCGGGCCATCTTGCCGAAGGCGTCAGCGTCGTCGGCGTTCATGCCGCAGAAGATCGTCACCGCTTGAAGACGGTCGGACAGACGCGGTTCGCCTTCGTCGTCATAGCTCTCGCCGAATTCGACGGCCGAGACGACGACAAGACGGGTCCACCAGCCGTCGCCCTCAACCTTCACGGTGAAGCGCGTGTTGAACTCACAGGCAGGGTTGGGGTCTTTGTAGGCTTCCCATTTGGACACGCTGTATCCGCGCTTACCCTTGAACGCATTGCGGTAGGCGGTGAGAACATCGCCCATCCCGAAGCCGGAGCTTTGATGATAGATCATGGCCTCTTCGGACCAGTCGAACGCGACCGCCGCGATGGCCGCCATACGCTCGAAAATGATCTGGTTGATGATGCCTTGGTGGTAGCTGTTCGGCTTAAAGCCTGAAGCGAACTGATTTTCGGGCACGGGTTCGTAGTAGGTCGTCAAAGTCGGGTCTCCGTTCGAGTGGACGTATGACCAGATTAAAACTCACCCTCCCGAAATTGGCCGGGTTAACGTCGCATTAAGCAAGCAAACTCATGTTATGATTAGTATTTCAGGCGAGCGGTCATGGATTTAGAACAACATTGGAGAGACGCTCGCCGCCTCCGCTCCAAACGAAAACCTGTTCCGAACACGCCGGAAATCAACGCTCAATTTCGCGAAGCCATTTTCGAAAAGCTCGGAAATCCTCGTCGCGACCTGTCCAACGCGGCCTTCGCCAAGCACCTGAACGAACTCGGTCTGATGACCTTCCAAGGACGGTCGTGGGACGCTGACAGCGCGCGCCATTACCGTCAGGCCCTTGAGACCGACATCGCCCGTGCTGGCGCCGAAATGGATGAGGAAGACCAGAAAGAGCCGCGCCGCATCAAGGCGATCCACGACTATGCGCTGGCCGCACTCGCCCGATCAAACACTCCCGGCCAGACGCTTCAAGAATTGGACAACGACATCACACGACTGCGCCTCGACCTTGTTGAGGATCGAAACGCCGGAATGCATGAGGTCGAGAGAGCGGTCTCGATTCTTGAACTGAAGCGCGCCAGCCGGTCAGCCTGATTTCTTCGGAGCCTTGCGGGCCTTCACCTCCGATAGCTTCGCAGCCGTCAGGGCTTCGACCTTGGCGGACAGACCGGCGACGGTGGCGCGCAGGGCCGCGATGTCGCTCGACAGAACCATCGTGCGCGAATGGAACTCTCCATCACGCCGGTCCACCTTCATGCGAAGCGTCTCGACATCTTCGGCGAGGGCGCGGCTGGCGATCAGGTCTTGCAGACCGTTCATGCGAATTTGGCATTGAGCCGTGTTGTCCGATTGAACGCGCTCGATGGTCGCCATGCGAGCGTTGGCCTTCACGATGTGGTCAGCCAAAGCCGCGTTGGTGTCCTCGGAAGCGAGACGCAGCGAGGCGACTTCAGTCGAGAGTTTAGGCAGGTCGATGCCGCCGGTCAGAAGGGAAAAAATTCTCATGCTGATATTTAGTCAGCGGCTCCAAACATTCTCTCCAGCCAAAACCAGCGGAGAGCATGTTTGCGTTGGTTATAATCACCCCGCATGACCACCAGATTGTCAGGATGGTGAACGCCGCCGTTCGCATAGGCGACGATATGATCGACATGATATGGAACGCCGACGACATTCGTTAGCAGGGCGGCGAGTTCATACATCTCTGCGATCTTGGCGCATTCCTCGGGCGTCAGCGTGGGTGACTTCTGTTTTGCGGCACGGCGTCGGCCAGCATACTCGCTGGCTTTGGCGGGGTTTCGAGCAACCCAATCTTGCCGAAGGTGCTTGACCTTCTCCGGGTGCCGATCTCGATACTGGCGCGAAGCCTCGCGGGATCGTTCCGGGTTTCTGTCACGCCAACTCTGTGCGCGGGCGCGGTCTACCTCACGACACCCGTCAAGGTCAGCTTGGCGAAGCCGTGCCCTATAATCACGCAGCGGGCCGCTTACCCGCATATTCGCGCACGGCTTGCACAGCCTGTTCTTCGCTTTCTGGAAACTGGCATACCAGTTGGTCTCATTGAGTGTGCTTCCGCAGCATCGGCAAACATCCGTCATGCTGATATTTAGCCAGCGACGATCCGAGTAATGCTCGGCCAGAACCGCAATCAGAGAGGCAGGATCACAGCCCGCACATAACCCATATGGCCGTCGGTCGTCGGCAGGATGACGAACTCGTCCGTAGGCCGGTTGATGAGATCGCGGACAAGCTCCGTGAACTCTTCCGCATGGTCATTGTCGCGAACGAGAATGAAGCCGCCGTCGCCGGTCGGCTCCACGTTGTAGGCGGTCGAACCCGCCTTAAGGCGTTCCAGCAAGCGTCCCATAACGTCGGTTATTAAAACAGATTGGCTCGATTGTCCAGCTTGACCACCAATCCGAACGTCAGGCTTGAACCTCCATCAAGTCGCTGAACCGGGTTGTGTATCTGGGCGACCGATTGTTCGCCCGCGTTGACCAAGGCGTCTTCGGACGTATGCCGCCGGGCCGCAGCGTTCCCCGACCGAAGCGAGCGTTCACCGCATCAAGCGCGGTCATCAGCTTCTCGGACTTGATCGGATCGACAGTCGGCAGAAGGTCACGCGGGGCGTCCCCCACGGCGTGAAGGTCCAACAGGATGATCCCGCACTTGGCGTAGCTTAAGCCGGGCTTCCACATGGACTGTCCCGCCCGCACGGCCTGACGGATCAGCGAGAAACTGTCGTTCGTCGGCTCGACGTCAAAGGATCGCTGGGCGTTGAAGAAAGGCTCTTTGGCGTGAGGGTTCGTATGAAAGAACACCTGCATCGCCGTCGCCGCCAGCCCGTGCTTCCGACACTTCTCCGCAGCGCGTGAAGCGTGGGCCGCAAGTGCCTCGCGCATGTCCTCCCAAGTCTCGACCGGCCGTCCGAACATCCTCGTCACGCTGACGGTCTGACGCTGGCTGGGCGCCAAGGTCAGGGGCATACACGACACACCGTTGAGTTCAGCATGGGTCCGCTGGCCGGTGACGGTCATGAGTTTTCGAACGCTCGCGCTTGGGAGCGCAGCAAACTGCTCGACCGTGTGGATGCCAAGGTTGTTGAGCTTCAGTTGAGACGCGCCGCCCACGCCCCAGATTTCGTCGATAGGCATTTCCTTGAACGCCTGACGCCGGGCGTCGAGGTCGCTGAAATCCGACACACCGCCAAGGTCTGGTCGGCTCTTGGCGTGCTTGTTCGCCAGCTTCGCCAGCGTCTTCGTCGTGCCAATCCCGATGCAGGTTGGAATCTTGGTGACGCGCCTGACGCGCTCCCGCACCCGGCGGCAGTAGTCCGCCCTCGCGAACTGCGTCAGGTCCAAGAACATCTCATCTATCGAATAGGGTTCGACCCTCGCAAAGCTCTCCGACAGCACCTCGTAAACCCGGCGGCTCATGTCGCCATACAAGGCGTAGTTGCTGCTCTTGGCGATGACGTTCCGATACTCCGGCTTCCGTTTCGATAGGTGCCAGACCTCGCCCATCTTGATCCCGAGGGCCTTGGCTTCGGCCGATCTGGCGATGGCGCAGCCGTCATTGTTCGACAGCACGATCACCGGCTTGCCGATCAGGGTCGGGTCAAAAGCCCGCTCGCACGAGACATAGAAGTTGTTGCCGTCGATCAGGCCGAACATCAGACATCGGTTCGCACGAGGGCCGCGATCATCGCCCAGACTTCTGTCTCGTCGGAGACAGGTGCAGGAGCGTGGTTCGACGGTTCAAGCCACCACTGGCCATCCTTCTCTGTGAGGATCGCGAGGACCACATCACCGTGCAGGAACGCTACGCAGACCTTCCCCGACTGTGGCTCCGCATCGGAGTTCACCACGAGAATGTCGCCGCCGTGAATACCACGGGCGCGCAAGCCGTCGCCCTTCACCCTGACCGCGTAGCGTTGGGGACGCCGTAGCTCCAATAGCTCGGCGAGGTCGGGGACCGCCTCGATGTGATCTTGGGCCGGGCTTTGGAAGCCTGTCGTCTCGTCGCCCTTGTAAGCCCGCGCCGTCATGTTGGGCGATCAGGCTTCTTCATTGCCTCAAGGGCCTCGCGGTAGCGGACCTTCTGGAGCGCGTCGGCGATCTTCGCCTCCGTCCGCTTCTTGGCGGCGGCCCATTGCACGGGAGTGGGTTGGCGATCTTCGGACATTGGGAGACAATGTTCTTGTCTTGTTCTCATTGCAAGATGGAGTCTGGAGCCGATTGAAAATTGGGTCGCGCATCCGAAGTGGGGAATAAGCGTGTGCCGCAACTGACAGCCCCCCGGTGGGGGTATCGTCCGGGGATCGTCTGGCCCGGCGCCGCCCGGCGCGGGACGACATAGGCGATGCGCGCGGACCCTCGTTTCCGATTCCGATGCGATGCCTTGGCACGGTTTCGGGCACGGTCTGCCCTACCCTCTCGCTAACCGCTTGAGATTGCTTGGCCTCGTTCCCGTAAGTCAGGGCACATAGGGTTCTGACGCATCGTCAGACCGGATGCTCCAGCACATCGAGCGACGATCCTCGCGCGTGATCTAAACGCGCGCGCGATGGGCCTCGACCCTGCGCGGGTTAGACCCTGCCTTTTTTTTCGTTGACGACATTTTTTGCGTTGACAGCAACCATTCGTCGATTCACGTTTGGGGTATCGAATGACTCAACGCAAAGGTTGTCCTCAATGCTTACCGAACTGCCCGGCGACTTCACCCGCCTGATCGAACTGACCGGCGGTCACTATGACCTGACTGTCTGGGTCCGCGCCGATGTCGATCTCGACTCCACCTTCGAAGCCATCTGCGACGTGACCGGCGACCGCCTGTCGGTCAACGGCTGGCTCTTCTGCGAAGCCTAATACCCGCGTCAACGCAAACAACGGATTAGATCAATGAAAGCTGACATCTACCAAACCGTCACGGACTCGATCATCAACATGCTTGAGGCGGGCGTGAAGCCTTGGGCGCCGCAATGGGAAGCCGGATCGTGCGGCCTTCCTGCAATCCCGACCCGCGCCAACGGCGAGGCGTATCGGGGAATCAACGTCGCCCTGCTTTGGGGCGCGGCCGAAATGAAGGGCTATCGTCACCACACTTGGATGACCTTCAATCAAGCTAAAGAGCTTGGGGGATGCGTCCGCAAAGGCGAGAAATCATCGCCCGTGATCTATTGGGGTTCGTATTCCAAAGAGGATGAAACCGGCGAGGAAGAAACCCGGCTGTTTGCCAAGGGCTATGCGGTTTTCAACGTCGAGCAAATCGACCATTTGCCGGAACGCTTCTATGAGGCCGCGCCGGTTGCTGCGACGGCCGAACGCATCAAGCTCGCCGATCAATGGGCGGTCGGGACTGGTGCCGAAATCAGACACGGCGGGTCTAAAGCGTTCTTCTCGCCCAAGTCCGATCACGTCCAAATGCCGCCTTTGGAGGCGTTCTATGAACGCGAAGCCTATTACGCGACGCTCGCCCATGAACTCACGCACTGGAGCGGGGCCAAGGCCCGCCTTGATCGCCAGTTCGGGAAGCGGTTCGGCGATAAGGCGTATGCGTTTGAGGAATTGGTGGCCGAAATGGGCGCCGCCTTCGCCATGGCTCGACTTGGGATAGCCGTTGAGCCTCGCGAGGATCACGCCAGCTATCTCGCGTCATGGCTCAAGGTTCTGAAATCCGACAAGCGCGCCATCTTCACGGCGGCGAGCAAGGCTCAAGCCGCTTGTGACTTCCTCTTTGACCTCGCCGACAAGGCCCCAAAACAGGCCGTAGAGCGGCCTTGGATGGCCGATGGCGTCATCTATCTGCCCGACCTGTCGGGAGGCTCCAGCGCGCCGGAAATCGAGTCCCACGGCGACGATGACGACACAGACCCGACGCCGCCCGTCGCGCCGAAACGTCCGCCTGTCTCTACCCATGTCGCGGCCGGGTTCCTGTCCAAGCTGACGGCGGTTGCAGGGGGAGGCATTAGTGCCTCCCGCCCATTCCATCCGCGCCGTGATCCGTCGCTTTGTGAGTTCTTGAGCATCCGGGGCATCTGCGACGACGGCGGCGAGCTACAGGCCCGCGACCTCGACCGCTGGCATAGGGAGGCGCCTTTCCGTCGCAAGCTTGTGCGGGCCGATGGCGTGTCGCTGGAGACCGCTGCACGTCAGGCATGGGAGGCAGGGTATTTCGATGATGTCGCGGTTCCGGCTTGGGATAGCAGCGACAACATGCACCCGGTGACGGAAGCGATGTTGCTGGCGGCTCTGGAGCGGGAGCTACGCGCCGACTATCAGCACCTTTGGGCCGATCATGATGCGGAGTTCTTTGCGTGAGCCTCAAGGTCAATTTCATCCTCGTGGCGACTGATGACGGCTCCGGCCGGTATCGGGCGGCGTATGCTGACAGCATGTCCGAGATCGAGGCCATGCTGACGGGCGTCCTGAACGATGTGACCTTCGAACGCCATCTGGTTGACGAGGAAAATCTGTCCGCTTCCGTCAGCACGATCCGCGATGTGAACATGCTCCGGGTCGCGGCATCCGACTTGATCCGTGCAGAGTCGTGGCAGGTGCAAGGTGCTGATGGCCGTTGGATCAGACATCGCACGGACGGGCCAGCCGTGATCGGCTGCGTCAGCAGCTATCAGAAACCGGAAAGCCGCTACTTCCTATGGGGCATCAACGTCGAGCCGGAATGGCATCGGAAATTGGTCGAGGACGGCACGGCTGAAAGCGAAGAGAAAACGCGGGCGTGGTTCGATGCGAGATACTACGAATGATCGCCCTGACCCTCTTTGACAGGCGATACGGCCATCCGGGCTAAATACGTCTGTTCCGCTTTCGCAGCTTGTTCGCGGAACTCTCCGAGTAGAAGTGACATTGAACCCGCCGAGCTAACCGCTCCGGCGGGTTCTCTCGTGTTGAAGTATCGACTTCACGGGTAAGCTCGCGTCTATGACGCTTCGCAAGACGTGTGTCAGTTATGTGAAGAAATTCCCCCACGAAACGGGACGCCGTATTAAGAACCTAATAGGGCGTCCCGTTTCATGGGGGAATTTTTCGGACCAATTCGACCCAATTCGACCCCTCACTTCTCACACGTCGAAAGAAATGGCGCCCGAATTGGCCTCGCGGTATAAGTAAGGAAGTGGCGGGCACGTCGGGAGTAGCTACCCGATGGAGTCAGTCAGGTCGTTCGGCCCGCCACACATAACCTTGGCCTGACATCCGAACGACAAATGACTGATCCCTACTCGGACCTGTGGTCCACCTACTACGCAAGGCGCCTCTCTGCCCGTGAACTGCGCCAGTTCACCGAAGCCAGCTTGAAGCCGCAGCGCACCTTCCTCGACACCATCATCCGCCCGTCCGCCTACCGGCCTGACCTTGGCGCCTACATGTCCGTCAGCCACACGAAGAACCTGACCGGACGCGATCACAGCATCGTCTGCGATCTTCCAGACGACGAGTGGCAGTATCAGTCCCTGTTCACCAACGTCCTGACCATCGCGACGGTGAACGATCCGAATTACAATCACCCGATGCTCCGCACGGCTCTGGGGCCGCACTACATTTTCACGTTCGAGTTCGATTCCGACCTGACGTTCTTTCGCCAGCAGTTGGGATGGCTCCGCACGCCCAAGCATCCGCTCGACAGTCCAATCGGACAGTTCGTCGCCCACCTTCGCGCGACCTATGCCGATTTCGTCGGCCTGAACGTCACCTACAGCGGCAACAAGAGCCTTCACTATCACTTCGCCTTCTCGACCCACATCGTGGCCCAGCGGGCGCCGGAGCGGCCTTCCCTGCGCTACGGTTTCCAGAAGGCTTGGGACGCTCTGGCCCAAGAGTTCCAAGGCTTCGCCGCTCTGGCCGTCCCAGCGTCGGAAAGCCCTGACAGCACCCTTCGTCAGCCTGAATGGTATCGACGCCTCCCGCTCGGAACCCGCCTGATCGACAAGGCCCACGCCTTCGATGTTCCCGAAGGTCATCCGGTCCCGCAACTTGTGCTTTGGGAGCATGTTCGCAGCCAGTCCGGGCGCGGCGCCGTGGCCAGCATCTTCAACCCGGCCGACTTCACCCGCACCGACATTCCGACGACGGCTCGCCGGGGCAAGGCGGCGTCGCTGGACTTTCTGCCGGGGACGCCGGAGGCGGATCATTGCGCCGACCGTCTGCGCGAGTTCTACCCGGACTATCCGTCGTTCGCGGGCTTCGTGGTGGAACGCGGCGAGCTTCGTGCACAGTTCTACAACGGGCCGGGCGACAAGCGGCCTTCGTCCTACATGGCCGAGGGGTTCGCCTCGATCATGATCCAAGGGTCTTTCCTTGGGCCAAAGCCGCCGCGTCTGCCGAAGCCTCTCGGGGAAATGCTGGCGATCTGGAGCGAGGACTATCGCCAGCGTCACCTTGCGCCGGGCGGGCGCGAGCGCACCGATCTTGAACAACGGTTCGCCGAGGCTGCGACCGACCGTGACGCCGCCATCGCGGCGATGGGGACGGTGCTGGACAGCCTCGTGATGGATGACCGGCCCTGTCATTTCCTGTCGGCGCCGGAGGGGATTTCGAAGTCTCGCACCCTGATCGCCAACACGCCCAGCTACCTCAAGCGTTTTGAGAACGCGGGGGAAACCGGGCTGATGATGTTCGCCTTCTCTACCTACAAGCTGGCGACCGAGAAGGCCGACGAGTTCAACGCCGCGCACCCGTTCCCGCGTTTCGGCAAACGGTTCAGAGCCGTGGTGTTGAAGAGTTGGAGCCGGAACTACGCCGAGGCTTGTGAGGCCCTTGGCGTCGCGGAGATCACCTTGGAGCGGGCCTTGGAGCTTGGCTCGCCTTCGATCCTGCAAGCCGTTCGTGTGCATCAGCCGGAGGTCATGGACAGCATCGCGGCGAGCTTCCGCGCGCTGCGCCGGTCGTATGCCGGGGCCGTGCCGATCCTTTTCACGGTGCACGACGTGGCCCACGAGTGGGTCAAGGACAGTGCGTCGCGTCTGATGTTGTCGCCCGCGTTCTGGGACACGACGCTGGACCCCAAGGCCCAGCGTCAGCGGGCGCGGGAAGAAACCGCTCTGGCCATCCTGATCCACGACGAAGTGTCCAAGGACAACCTCGTCAGGATCGACACGGCCGAGGCGTGTCAGTGGGTGGAAGACCTCGCGGCCATGCCGCACCCGCAGGGCGGGCGAAAGAAGCTCTGGCCCAAGGGGGCGCCGCTGACGCGACTGCTGGAAGGCTATGGCCTGTTCGCCAAGCTGAACCCGGCGCCGGAGGGGATGACGTTTGAGGATGCGGTCGCGATCCGTGATGTTCCGGCGAACGGTTGGGATCGCGTGACCGGCAAGGACAGCGGCGAATACGGCGCCTATTCGGCGGCGAACAATCCCGAATGGCGCGACATCTATGGCGAGGCGGCGGGCCGAGACTGGCGCCTCCACGTCAAGGCGTGGCCGACGACATCGGCCGCCAAGGTTCTGATCCTGACCACGGAGGCCGTGCCGACCGCGATCATCCGCAAGATCGGCAAACCTTGGACGGTGACGGAGTTGGACACGCCGCAGATTGCGCCCGACGTGACCGACGTGCGGCCAAGCCGCGACGTGATCGCCCGCAACCTGCACGGTCTCGTGCGTGAGGCGCGGGCGGATCATTTGCAGGAGACGGGCCGACCGCTGCTCGGGATCGGCAACAAGATGTCCGACCTCGTGCAGACCCAGACGCACCATACGGCCAAAGGTTCGAACGGCTACATCGGCAAGGACATCGTGCAGACCATGGCCCTGTTGCCGCCGGAGGAATACGCGCGGCTGGAAGCCTTGAACGCATGGTGCGAGCGCGACGACCTGATCCGGCTGCATCATCTCGACCAGTTCAACCAGACGGCCGGGCGCAACCTTGGCTTCCGGGCGCCGAGGTCAGGACCGAAGCCCGCGCACATCGTCCTGATTAACCGGCGCCTGTTCGAGGCCCTGACCCCGCTGTTGAAGTTCGCCCGCTACGAGATGCGGGAGCGCGTGAGCCAGCGTGTGCAGAAGGCGGGGAAGATGGGGACCAAAGCCGCCGTGGCGATGCGCCCGGCGATGACAGGAAAAGAAAGGCTGGCTGCTATCCGGCAAGCATTGGCGGCCTAAAGCCGCCAAATCGGGCCTCCGAGCTAAATAAGTTTGTCACAACAACTTACCTCGGAGGCCCATTATGGACCCTACCTCGTTCGACATGGACGCGATGCTCGCGGACATCTTCGAAGAAGCTCTGTCACCACAGAATCTAACCGACGCTGCGCGCGAAGGCGATATTAAAGGTGAAGAGTAATGTTCCACTACGACGGAAAACCAATCACGCCTGAAAAGGCGGCTCGTATCCTCGCGAAGCGTCGCGCTGAATGGGATCGCGAGCGTATGGCTCGCAGCCTGACCGACAGTGACGTGAAGGCGAAAGCTCTCGTCCACATCATGTTCACCTGTCTGGCGATGGGCGCCATTCTTGGCGGCATCGGCATGATCGTCCTTGAGGCGGTGGTGAAATGAACGACCGCTTCAACGACGACCTTGATGACCTCAAGGACCGCTTCAACGCCGACCTCGACGAACTCAATGTCAAGATGGTCCGCATGATCGACGCGGAGATGGACGCTATCAACAAACGCATCGACCGTGACCTCATGTTCTTCGCTGTGATGATCCTCGCCACTTGGATCGTTGCGTTGATCGTCGGAGCGGTGGCGAAATGACCGCCCGCACCATCCGCACGACCATCAATCAGACCTCGCTTCAAATTCCGTTGGACGGCGGCGAGATCGCGAACGCCGTCATCCTCGGCGACTTCATCGACGATCCGACCGGCGAACCATACCGCCTCTGGACCCTGCCGGAGGACGATCAGTGAAACGCATCTACACGGATGCCGAACTGTCGCCCCGGATGCTGGCTCAAAAGCTGCTGCTGTTCAGCCGCGCCGATGCGAACGCCCAGACCACCCGATCCGAAATCAGCAAGACCCGGACCCGGCTGCACGAGCTTGAGAACCTGTTGGTCACGCTGGAAGCCGAGATCGTGGAAGCGGCGGATTATGCCGAAGCTTATTTTCTACGGCGAGGAGACATGGGTTAGACAACCTCGGCGAGCGGGATTAAAGCAACGCTCAACCGGAGGAACACAATGATCGAACTTTCTCACGCTCTGCCCAAGGACAGCATTGAGACCCTCGTGCCGGGCGCGACAACCGAGATTATCGCCACAAACGTCAAAGACTGGAAGGCCAAGAAGCCCTCACAAGTCCCCCCATTGTGCCTCTACATTTGGGACGAAATGGTTCATCGGGGACTGGCGAAAAAGCCCTTCAAGATCGCTCCTTGGACCGAGAACGCTGACCATAAGGATGGCATCTACTCGTTCGTTCAGAAAGAGTTGGGCGCAGCACCCGTCACAAAGGTTTTCACCGCTTCGATGTATCGCCCCGGTGAAACATCGTCGTTTGCGGATGTGTCCCTTGTTCGGTGCTACCCAAATGACATTCACATCTGCGATGTGGAATTCTCTGACTACGACAAGCCCGTTTCGAAAGACGACCCCTCGTCAGAGTATCGCGGCTGGCACGGACTTCATGTTTTTCCCGAGTTCATCGAACGGCTTACCGAGGTCGCCAAATCCCAAGGGGCCAAGCGGATTTCGCTTATGGTAGCCCACCCACCGCTTCGGGCCGTTTTCGAAAAGTATGGGTTCGAAGTCAGCACGACCGAAGTAGCCCAGAGGGCCGCGCAGATTGGAATGGGCTTCCCGATGATCCTCGAACTCTAACCGTCGAGTCACAGCACGGGTCATGGACTAACGCGGTTCGGCCGAGCATCATGCCAGCATGAACATCTTTGACTTCGTGACGCAGGAAGAAATCGACGCCCTACCGGAGGACGCGCGAGCAGCATTCGGCGAGATCGTTCGAATAGCATCGTCGCGTCTGACCGGCGAAGTGTCGCGACACGATGTGGATGACAATAACGGTTGGGAAGCCATCAACGAAGCCCGACACGGCTTTATGAACACCCTGATCGGTGTCGCGAAAAGCTACGATGTAGAGCCGTTTGCGAGCCTTGAAATACCGGACATCAAAGACTTCGGACCTGATGACCATCGCAGGTTCAAGGCTCGCCTCGACCATTACATGGCTCAACTCGTTATCGGCAACTCGCTCCGGGGCCAAAGGGCGTCGGTAAGGATCGCCGACAATGTGAAAGATGACATTCGAGGCTACATCCACGGCTTGAAGGGAGCGATTGACGCCTCCGATTTGTCAGAAGGTAAAAAGGCTTCGCTCCGATCCAAGCTTGCCGCGTTTGAAGCGGAACTCGATAAGCGGCGGGTCAACCTGATGGCCCTGACCTATCTGATAGTCGATTTGCTGGGTCAGCCGGGTGCAGTTTGGGCGTCGTATGAGTTGGTTCAGGCCCTCGCCAACAAGACAATCACAGCCGTCCACGATCAAAAGAGCATTGAGGACGAAGAACGGGCACTGGCTTTGCCCGCACCGATCAAACAGATTACTGATGCCCGGATCGCCACACCGCCCCCGCCGCCGCCTCGCCCAGTAGGCCCGCGTGAAAGCTACGATCTCAACGACGACATTCCATTCTGAATGATCCGTTTCACGGTCGTGGTGCAGTGTCCCGATACATCTGCTCAATCGCTTCGTTGGCAGCCGCTCGCGCTTCCTTTTCAGCCAACTCCAGTTCGGCCCCGACTTCGGCGTAGGCGGTCGCCGCGCACTCTGAAAGCGATCTGATAGGGCACGAGTATACAGCACTCGTTATGTAGCCCTCGGGATAGCCGAAGCCTTCTCCAGCCTTCGATGCGGTCAATACGATTGCGTAGGTCGTGGATGGACCGACCGTGATTGTGCTGGTGTCCATGCTCGTGACGAACAGCTTGAACTGCGGCCCTTCGCTGGTGACTCGGAAGGAAGCCGAGCGTCGGAATTGGTCTCGCAGCAAAAATACGAACTGTTGTCCGCCTCGGTCCTCGCCTTGGTGGACGATCTCGACGGCAAACTTTTCCGTTGGTTCGCCAATGACCTGTGCGCCCGCGAACGTGAGTGCTGACAGTAGCTCGATCACGACTTTCCCTCCCTGAACTCTCGAATCCTATCACCGAAACCGTGCCAGACCGTGCCAAGCCCGGCGGCGCGGGCCTGAAAATCGTGCCAACCGTGCCAAATCATAGGGCATGATATTGATTTCGTTTACGAAAACGGAGAGCGGGGAAACCGTGCCAAGGGCCAGATTTCCCCGCTGAAACCGTGCCAACCGTGCCAAAAGTGGGTCATTTGGCGCGCTTGGCACGGCACGATCCGGCCAGATGGCCGTAAGTTTCTGATTTTACAGGGAATGAATGGCGGAGACGGAGGGATTCGAACCCTCGGTACCCCTTACAGAGTACGACGATTTAGCAAACCGTTGCCTTCAGCCACTCGGCCACGTCTCCAGCGAAGGCGTCGATAGCGGAGGTCGGCGGCGCGTGCAATCCGGTTCGAGAGAAAGTGGCGACGTTAACGCGCCATAGAGGCGAACCGTGCTCCATGAGCGGCGACTGATACGACGGATGCCGATGCTCGATTACGCCTCACCCTTGGCTGCGGCCGCCGCCGGCCCAGGTCGCACCGCGCCTGGCGATGTGGCGCGTGGACCGTTTCGGCCCGAGGTCTGGTTGAATACGCGAGAGCGGTCGGCCGTTCGACTGGCGCCGCACTATTTCCGCACCATCGACGTGCTGTGCGTCCTGGGCGCCTCCCTTCTGGCCCTGTCGGCCGGCGGGGCGGCGACGCTGCTGAATCTGACTATGGCGACGGTCCTGCCGGTCATGTTCGGGGCCGTACTGCTTCTGGCCCTGACCCGCGCGCTGGACCTCTATCGTTTTGGCCGGGATACGACGACGGCGCGGCAACTGGCTCTGGTCCTGTGGGCCGGACTGGCGGCGACAGGCGCGGCAGCGACCCTGGATTGGCTGTGCGCCGGCGGCGGGCTGGAACGCATCGTGGCCTGGGGCGCCGGCGTGACCGCCGCACTGGCGGCCATGCACCTGATCTGGATGGCCATCGTCGGCCATTGGCGGCGCAAGGGCGTGTTGACGCCCAACGTCGTCGTCGTGGGGGCCACCCGGAACGCCGAAGTCCTCATCGCGCGCGCGCTGGAGCGCCGCGACCTGAACGTGCTGGGCGTGTTCGACGACCGCCTGGCCCGATCGCCCAAGGCTGTGACGGGGGTGCCAGTCCTGGGCGACGCAGAGGCCCTGCTGACGCATCGGATGACGCCCTTCATCGACCAGATCGTCCTGGCTATCGACGCCGCCCCGACGCCGCGCATCCGTGAGCTGACCCAGCGGCTGGAGGCCCTGCCCAATCCGCTGACGGTTCTGGTCGACACCGAGGCGGGCGGCGAGCGGATGCTGGACCGCCTGGCCGATATGCCGCTGGCGCCCCTGTCGAACGGCGTGAACAAGGACCGGCGCGCGTTCAACAAGCGGCTGCAGGATCTGTTCGTCGGTGGAATCGCCCTGATCGCCGCCGCCCCGATCATGGCCCTGGTCGCGCTGGCGGTGCGATTGGACAGCCCCGGGCCGGTCTTCTTCCGCCAGCGCCGTCACGGCTTCAACCAGGAAGTCATCGTGGTGTGGAAGTTCCGCTCGATGCGTCACGAAGCCGCCGACGCCACCGCCAGTCGGCAGGTCTCGGTCGACGACGACCGGATCACCCGCGTCGGCCGCTTCATCCGCGCCACCAGCCTGGATGAGTTGCCGCAGATCTTCAACGTCCTGTCGGGCGAGATGTCCCTGGTCGGCCCGCGTCCCCACGCCATCGGCATGAAGACCGGCGAGACGGAATCGGCGCGCCTGGTCGCCGAATACGCCCACCGCCACCGCATCAAGCCGGGCATGACCGGCTGGGCGGCGATCAAGGGCTCGCGCGGACCGGTCGACACGGAAGCCCAGGTGCGCGAACGGGTCCAGTGGGACATCGACTATATCGAGCGCCAGTCCCTGTGGTTGGACCTGTGGATCATGCTGATCACCATCCCCGTGCTTCTGGGCGACCGGGCGGCCGTCAGGTGAGCGAGAAACACATGTTCTGGCGCGGCGTCTGGGGCTATCTGCCGGCCCAGATCGTCCAGGGCGTCGTCGGTTTCCTGACCATAGTCGTCTTCACCCGCCTGCTCAGCCCGGCGGACTTCGGCCACTATGCCCTCGCCTTTTCGGTCACGACCTTGGCCCACACCGCGACCTTCAGTTGGCTGGAGGCGTCGATGGCGCGCTTCTGGGCCGCCGAGCGCACGCCGGAAGGTTTAGCGGCCCATTTCGCCAGCCTCTACCGGACGTCCTTCGCCATCATCGCGGTCTTCGTGCCGGTCGCGGCGCTGACGGTGTGGCTGCTGCCGCTGACGCCGGCGTTCAAGCTGGCGGTCGGCTTCGGGCTTGCGGGGGCGCCGATCCGCAACCTGGCCAAGCTGGCGCAAGAGCGTTATCGCGCGGCGGGCGAAGTGTCCAAGGCCGCCGCCGTAGACATGACCGTCGCGGTTCTCGGCTTTCTGGTCGGGGCCGGCTTCGCCTTCGCCGGCGCCGGCGCGTCTTCGCCCATGCTTGGCCTGATGATCGCGCCCCTGTTCGCCCTGCCCTTCATCCTGCCCGGAGAATTGCGCCGGTCGGCCGGCGGCGCCGTGGATCGGGCCCGGTTGAAGGCCTATGCGGCCTATGGCTATCCCATCGCCGCCTCTTTGACCCTGGCGCTGGTGCTGGCCTCCACCGACCGGTTCCTGCTGGCGGCCTTCATGGATGCGGCGGCGGTCGGAGCCTATCACGCCAGCTACAGCCTGGCGAACCGGACCCTGGACGTGATGTTCATCTGGCTGGGCGCGGCGGGCGCGCCGGCCATGGTGATGGCGCTGGAGCGCGGCGGCCGCGAAGCGCTGCGTCAGACGGCGCTGGAGCAAGGATCGACCCTGATCCTGATCGGCCTGCCGGCGGCGGTCGGTCTGGCCCTGGTGGCGCGACCCATGGCGGAACTGATGATCGGCGAACCCTTGCGCGTCGCCGCAACCCTGGTCACGCCCTGGATCGCCGCCTCGGCCTTCCTGTCCGGCATGATCGCCTACTATTTCGGCTTCGGTTTCACCCTGGGCAAGAAGACCGGGCTTCTTCTGGTGACGATGGCCATCCCCGCCGCGACCAACGTCGTGCTGAACCTGGTCCTGATCCCCCGGCTGGGCGTCATGGGCGCGGCCATGGCCACGGCGCTGAGCTTTGCGATCGGCCTGATCGCCTGCCTGATGCTCAGCCGCCGGGCCATCCCCCTGCCCGTGCCGTGGGACAGCCTCATCCGCTGCGGCCTGGCCTCGGCGATCATGGCCGGGGTGGTGGCGGTGCTGCCGCCTCTGGGCGGGCTGGTCGAACTGATGATGGACGCCTCCGTCGGCGGCCTGGTCTATGCCGCCGCGGCCTTGACGTTGAACGCTGCCGGGGTCCGCGATGTACTGATGCGCCTGATCCGAACGCGCCGAGGAGCGCCGGCGTGAGCGCGCATCTTCACGACAATCCGGCCTGGGTGACGGCCGAACCCGTCCTGTCGGTGCTGATCCCCTTCCTTCGGGACGATCCGGAGGCGCTGATCCGTCAGTTGGACCAGGAGCAGACAGCCCTGGCCGGACGCGTGGAGCTGATCCTGCTGGACGACGGCACGAGCGACGCCGCCCTGACCGACCGGCTTCGGGCCGTGCTGGACGGCCTGGCCCTGCCCGCCCGACTGATCACCCTGGCCGCCAACGAGGGTCGCGCCAGGGGTCGCAATCGTCTGACCCAGGCCGCGCGCGGGCGGGCCTATCTGTTTCTCGACAGCGACATGAAGCCCGACACGCCGCACTTCCTGCGGACCTGGGCCGATCTGGTCATGACCGACGACCCGTCCGTGGCCTTCGGCGGCTTCTCCCTGGACCAGGCGCCGATCGACACGCGGTTCGCCGTGCACCGCGCCCTGTCCGGCGCATCCGAATGCGTTCCTGCGGCGACCCGCGCCCTGACGCCCGAGAAATACGTCTATACGTCCAACCTTCTGATCCGGCGCGACGTCTTCGAGGCCGAGGCTTTCGATCCCGCCTTCGCCGGCTGGGGCTGGGAGGATGTGGAGTGGGCCATGCGGGTCTCGCGCCGATTTCCAGTGCGGCACATCGACAATCCCGCGACCCACATGGGCCTGGACACGGTAAAGGACCTGGTGCGCAAGTTCGACCAGGGCGCCGGCAACTTCGCCCGTGTCGTCGCCCTGCACCCCGACATCGTCCGCACCTATCCCAGCTATCGGGCCGCCCGCGCGTTGAAACGCCTGCCCGGCCTGCCGCTGGTTCGCCCGTTGATACGTCAGGCGGCCCAGGCGGGTATCCTGCCGGTGCGGGTACGGGCCTTCGCCCTGCGCCTCTATCGCGCCGCCGTCTACGCCCAGGCCGTCTGACAATGCGCAACGTCGCCGTCGTCATCCCCACCCTGCGCCGTCCCGACAGTCTGGCGCGCGCGTTGCGGTCGGTTTTCGCCCAGACCGGCGCGCTGGACCGGGTCGCGGCTGTCGTTGTCGCCGACAACGACCCGCAAGGGTCCGCCGCCGACCTGGTCGCGCAACTACGCGCGGAGACCGCCCTGCCCCTGATCTACGCCCCTGCCCCGACGCCGGGCGTGGCCACGGCCCGCAACATTGGCCTGACCCACACCGACGCCGCCCTTGTCGCCTTTCTGGACGACGACGAGGCCGCCTCGCCCCAATGGCTGTCCGGCCTTCTGAACGCCCAGGAATCCACCGGCGCCGACGTCGTCTTCGGCCCCATTCGCGGACGCGTGCCGCCCGACACGGGTTGGACGACCGACTATCTGGAACGGTTCTTCGGCCGTGCCGGCCCGGCTGAAACGGGCCTGACCCACGTCACCCACGGCTGCGGCAACAGCTTGATGGTCCGCGCGACGGCCTTGCCCGGCGACGCGCCCTTCGACATTGCGATGAACGAGACGGGCGGCGAGGACGACAAGCTGTTCACCGCCCTGCAGCTACGCGGCGGCCGCTTCGCCTGGGCGGCAGACGCCTGGGTGGACGAATTCGCGCCTGCCGACCGGGCGACCTTGCGGTACGCTCTGACCCGCGCCTTCGCCTATGGCCAGAGCCCCAGCCAGATGGCGGCGGATCGCGGCGAGGTCTTTGGCGTCGTCAAATGGATGCTGGTCGGCCTGGCCCAGACAGGCGTCTGGGGGATGATCGCCCTGGGTCTGACGATCCTGCGCCGTCCGTCGCGGGCAGAGGCCCTGGATCGCGCGGCGCGGGGACTAGGCAAGGTTCTTTGGATCCGGGGGTTCGAGCCGAAACTCTATGGGGCGGCGATGCTCTCACGCGCGCCGCGCTGATCCCTAGCCCGCCAATCGTTTCAGCAGGGCCGGTGTCCTGTAGGTGGAGCGATTCATCACCACCCCGGCGATCCGCCCGCCCACGGCCTCGATCTCGTCGCGCAGGATGACAGGCTCGTTCGCCGCGGTGCTGCCCGCCGCCACGACCAAAACCGTCATGTCTACGAAGGGCGCCAGGATGATCGCCATGTCGTTGCGATCCGCAGCCGGGCAATCCACCACGATGGTGTCCGCGTGCGGCCTCAGCGCATCCCAATAGCGCGGGTCCCCGACCGCCTCGACCCTGTGGCCGGAGCGCAGGGCCTCCATGTGGAAATGCGTGACCCACAGCCGCCCGCCCAGACACGACCGCGCCGTCGTCAGCCGGGCCGAGGGCACGGGCTTGCCGTCCCGGCCCGTCACACGCGGCGTGACGGCGTAGAAGGCCGAACCGTCGGGCGAGGCCTGGGCCGGCTTGCCCAACTGGCCGAACCGATCCGGTTCCGACGAAATGGCCTCCAGCTGGCCCTGCTGGGCCAGATCGCCGTCGATCAGCCAGACAGGTTTGCGCGCGCGCACAGCGGCAAGGCGCGCAAACTCCCGCGCCACGGTGGAAACGCCCTCCCCCGTCGCGGCCGAGGCGAACTGGATCACGCGCGCGCGATGGGCCGGCGCCGGTCCCAGCGCCGCCCACAGGCCGGCCATTTCAGACGTCAGATCGACCATCGAATCGCTAAGCGCGCTCCCTAACGCCTCAGCTTATCACCTATCGCGCCTTGACGGGCGCAACCGCCAGAACCGGCATATCCAAGGTCCGACTGACCGATGCCGGGGTGGTGAAGCCCTTGCGGGTGAAGACCCGCAGAAGGCCGACGCACAGGGCCGTGAAGGCTGCGAACAGGAAGACCGCCGCCATAAGAGGAATTTTCAGGCTCTTGCCCGCCACGGGCGGCTGGGCCCGCTCGATCACCGTCACGTTGTCTGCGCCGGCCGCGACCAGGGCGTTGTCGGCGCGGCTCTGGGTCTCACGCTGCTGGAACTCGCGGATCGAGGCGCTCAGCACCTCGCGATTGCCGGCCAGGGTGCTGTTTTCCGACTCCAGAGCGGTCAGGCGTCCCTGTCGTGCGCGGATGTCGGCGAGTTGACGATCCAGGACGGCCAGGCGCGCGGCCAGCGAGTCGCGCTCGGCCCGGGTGTTGATGCGCGTGGTCTCCAGTTCGGTCCAGACAGGATTGGGGCCGGTGCGGACCTCCTTGGGTCCAACGGCGGTTCCGGTCGAGACATAGGTCTGAAGCTGGGCGATACGGGCTTCGATATCCCTCACCGGCTGGGCGTCGGGCTGGTAGCGCGACAGCAACTGCTCGCGCTCGGTGCGCAGTTGCAGCACCTGGTCCTGGGCCGAGATGTTCAAATCCTGCTGCAAGGCCACTTCCGGCGGGGTGGCGGCCTGTTGCGCCTCCAGCGTCCGCAGGCGCTGGCTGGTCTGGTTCAACTGGCTCTGGGTCGACATGCGATCGGCGAAGACGGTCTGATAGGTGGCTGCCAGCGTTGTTATGGCGGCGGTGAAGTCGCCGATGTTGTTCGAGGTCAGAAAGTTCTCATAGGCGCGGTCCGCCGCGCTCAGCTCGTCCTCGAAGGCCACGCGCTGGCTGGCGATGGCGGGCGTCTTGTCCTGAAAGACCTCGCGGCGATAGGCCAGATACTGCTCGATCACGGCGTTCAGCACCCGCGCCGCCCGTTCCGGATCGTTGGCCTTGTAGGTCAGATGAATCACCGCGCTGCCCGGCGCGGTCCCGATCCCCAGGCTGGAGCCGATCACCTTGCGCGCCGCCAGCTTGGCGGCGTCGGGCGATCCCTTGGGCTGCTCGCCCAAAATGGCGGCCGGCCCCAGAGCCTCCACGACGCGCTGCGCCACAGCGGCCGAGCCCAGTATGGCGGCTTCGGAGTTGGCGACCTCGTCCCCCTGGGGCGCCTGGCCCCGTTCGGCGGTGCCGACGCGCGGCTGATAGACATATTCCTGACCTACGCCGGCGAACACCGCGCCCGTGGCCGTATAACTCTTCTTCAACGTCATGGCGGCGGCCACGCCCAGCGCCAGGATCACCACGAAGACGACGATCATCAGCAGCAGTTCGCGCAGCAGCAGGCCGACGACGTCCAGCACGCCGTAGCGGGGTCGGGTCGATACATAGGCCGCTGAACGCATGAGGTGGGCCGAATCCGCTGAAGGCTGTCCTGACCAACCCTTCGCTCAGCCACGTTAACCAGTCGTTACCCATAAATAGCGAGGGTCGGTTTCAGCGATCCTTGTACGGGCTGACCGATTCTCATGCATTCAGAACGACGCCTGTTCCTGCTGGCTCTCGGCTCGGCGTCCCTCGCCGCCTCGCTTTCGGCGTGCGGCGGCGGCAACGCCGCGCGAATGCCTCGTCCGGCCGGCGCCGTGCGCCGTGTCGAACAGACCGCGCAGGCCGATTTCCCGACCATTCCCTTCGCCGCCTGGACGGACGAAGAGCCTGAATACCTGCTCTATCCCGGCGACGAGATAGAAGTGGCGACCCCGACGGCGGCCGAACTGACCCGCACGATGAAGGTCGGCCCGGACGGACGTATCGCCCTGCCCCTGATCGGCCAGGTGATGGCCGCCGAACGGACTCTGCCGCAGTTGCAACAAGCCGTGTCGGCCGCCTACGCCCCGCAACTGGTGCGGCCTGTGGTCGAGGTGACGCTGCGCCAGGCCGGACCGATCCGCGTCTGGGTCGACGGCGAGGTGCGCACCCCGGGGGTGTTCGAAATGACCGGCGATCTGGACGCCTATCAGGCGGTGATCCAGGCGGGCGGCTTCTCGCCGACCTCGCGACCGGATCGCGTTGCGCTGATCCGGCGGGGTCCGGGCGGAACCCGGATGATGCGTGTCGTGGACCTTCGGCCGCGTCGCGGCGAGGTCGTGGCCCTGCGGCGCGGCGACATCCTCTTCGTGCCGCGCTCGACGCTGGGCGAACTGGCGGCCTTCTTCACCCAGGTGCGCGCGGCTCTGCCGATCGGCTTCAGCTATTCGATCAACGGCACGCGCGGCAACGGCTTCGCCCAGTTCTAGGGGCGATCAGGCGACCAGCTTGACGACGCCCTGGTCGATGTAGCGACGCGCGGCCTTCTGGGCCTCGGCGATCTCTTCGCGCTCCATCTCCAGGCTCATCTCGCGGCGATAGACCCGCGCCTCGACCGAACCCTTCATGGCCGCCAGATTGAAGATCATATGGGCCGAGACCCGGTCCATCGGGCAACCGCCCGAACCGGCCGAATACATCATGCCCAGCTTGAACAGGTCGTCGCCGGACATGTCCGGAGTGGGCAGGGGCAGGCTCTCGGCCTGCGACTCTTGCGCCAATTCTTGCGCGTTCATCACCGTTATCTCCCGATCGGGGCCGTTCTGGTCCCGCCTCTGACACGCATCAAATACCGGCGGTTTGAAGTTAATGTTAACGGCGCAAGCCTGTTGCGGGACTTTTCCGTAAGCAGAAGGTGAACCTTTCCAGATGCGTTCAGAAGTTTGAAATCTCTTGGAAATCTTTCGTTCACGAACGCTTCGTTCAGACACCTGAGATCGCCTGCCTTCAACCTGACATGACCGTTCAGGAGGCGTTCAGCCGCAGAAATCGATCCTCAGCTCATCACCCGACCCAGGCGTCCTCCGACGTCCGGTCCAGAACGGAGATCGAAGATGAACCGCCTGACCAAGGCCGCTGTCGTCGCCCTCGCCCTTTCGACCTCGGCGGTCCCCCTACTCGCCCAGGCGCAGCCGCGACCGCCCGAACCCCGCCACGAGCGGCACGATCCGCGCTGGGGACCCGGCCCCGGTCCCGACCATCGCGGCCCGGGCTGGGATCGTCATCGCGGCCCGCGTCCCGACTATCGCCCTGCGCCGCCCCGCGATCGCTGGGATCGCAATGATCCCAACTGGTGGCGCGGACGCTCGGACTTCCGCAGCTACAACGGTCCGCGCGCGGGCTACTGGTACGCGCCCAGCTACGGCTACTATCGGGTCGAGCCGCGCTATTCCAACTATCGCTGGCGCACCGGCGGCTACCTGCCGGCCCCGTACCGCACCTATTATGTGCGCGACCCGTATTTGTATGGGCTGAGAGAGGCGCCGCGCGGCTATCGCTACGTTCACGCAGGCAACGACATCCTGCTGATCGCCGTGGCCACGGGCCTGATCGCCAGCGTCCTGTCGAACGTCTACTAAGGCGCGTCGGCGCCTGGAATCCCCGCCCCCGCGATCCTTTCGCGGGGGCTTTTTCTTGCGCATTTCGATCCGAAACGGTGTTCAGCCAGGGTTCATCGAGACGGCGCGATCCTTGCCTCAAGCCGCCGGTTTCCGGCGTGCAGGAACGAACGACCATGAAACGCCTACTGATGGCCTTCACCGCTATCGCCGCCGTCGCCGCCCCCTTGGCTGCGGCGCTGCCCGCCCTCGCGCAAGAAGAGCCGACCCCGCCCTCGCGCGAACGCCCGATGCGCGAGCGCGAGCGCGGTCCACGCCCTGAAATCACCCGCGACGCCGATGCGCCGACGATGATCGAACGCGCCCGCCCTCGTCCAGAACGAACGGATGCCGAAACCCCTCGACGTAATCCACCCGAGCGGCCGCAGGGCGGCTGGAACCGCCCAGACCAACCACGTCCTGAACGGCCTGAACGACCCGAAGGCTGGAACCGTCCCGAACAGCCCCGTCCCGAGCGGCCGGAGGGATGGAACCGGCCTGATCGACCCGACCGCCCAGGCGGCTGGAACAGACCTGATCGGCCACGCCCCGAACAGCCCGGTCCCAACAGGCCGGATAGACCAGGCGCCTCGCGCCCCGACCGGCCGGATCAGGAGTGGAACCGACCGGACCGCCCTGGTCGGCCCGGCAGCGGCTGGAACCGGCCGGATCGGCCCGACCGACCTTCGACCCGCCCCGGCCAGCCCGGCCGTCCCGGCTGGGACCGCGGTCCGGATCGTGATCGCCGTCATGAGGAGTTTCGCCGTCGCTTCGACAGCGATCAGTGGCGGCGTGACTTTTATCGCAACCATCGCTCCGACTGGTGGCGCAACGATCGCCGGTTCCGCGGCTACACCGGCGTTCGGGTGGGCTTCTACTTCGCGCCGGGGTGGGGCTACTACAGCGTCCCGCGCTCGTATTGGGGACGGTCGTGGTCGGTCGGCCAGTATCTGCCGGATGTCTTCTGGCGCTATCAGCTGAACGACTGGCGCACCTATGGCCTGGGTTATCCGCCCCCCGGCACGCGATGGGTTCTGGTCGACAACTCGATCTATCTGATCGACGATTTCGACGGCTACATCATCGAGGTCGTGCGCAACGCCTGGAGCTGGTAGCCTAGACGACAAAGGCCCGGGGATCGCTCTCCGGGCCTTTTTTCCGATGGAATTCCAGCGTCGCGGGAGCGGGTCCTAAAGCCCCAGCTTGGTCTTCAGAATATCGTTGACGGCGGCCGGATTGGCCTTGCCGCCGGTCGCCTTCATCACCTGACCGACGAACCAGCCGATGGCCTGGGGCTTTTCGGCCACCGCCGCCGCCTTGTCGGGATTGGCGGCGATGATCTCATCGACAGCCTTCTCGATTGCGCCGGTGTCAGTGACCTGTTTCAGGCCGTGCTTCTCGACCACCTCGGCGGGCGAGCCTTCGCCGTTCCAGACGTGGTCGAAGACCTCCTTAGCGATCTTGGACGAGATGACGTTCGTCTCGATCAGTTCGACCAGTTGCGCCACATGGGCGGCCGGCAGAGGGTTCTCGCCGAAGTCCTTGCCCTCGGCGGCCAGGCGCGCCGAAACCTCGTTCGTGACCCAGTTGGACACCAGCTTGGCGTCCCGGCCCTTGGCGGCCGCCTCGAAATAGTCCGCCTTGGCCTGCTCCGAGATCAGCACGATGGCGTCGTACTGCGACAGGCCGTAATCGGCCATCAACCGCTTGCGCTTGTCGTCCGGCAGTTCGGGCAGCGACGCCTTGATCTCGGCGATCCAGGCCTCTTCCAGGTCCAATGGCAGCAGGTCGGGATCGGGGAAGTAGCGATAATCCTGCGCCTCTTCCTTGGACCGCATAGAGCGCGTTTCACCGGCCGTCGGATCGTACAGACGCGTCTCTTGAGTGATCGAACCGCCGTCCTCCAGGATCTCGATCTGGCGGCGGGCCTCATACTGGATCGCCTGCGAAATGAAGCGGAAGCTGTTGACGTTCTTGATCTCGCAGCGCGTGCCCAGATAGCTGAGGTCGCCCGTCTGCTTGAACTTGTCGTAGTTGCCGGCCCGGCACACCGACACGTTCACGTCGGCGCGCAGATTGCCCTTCTCCATGTCGCCATCGCAGGTGCCGAGATAGATCAGGATGGTCCTGATCTTCTTCACATAGGCCACCGCCTCTTCAGGCGTGCGCAGATCGGGACGCGAGACGATCTCCATCAGCGCCGTGCCAGCCCGGTTCAGGTCGACATAGCTCTCGGTCGGAGACAGGTCGTGAATCAGCTTGCCGGCGTCCTGTTCAAGATGCAGCCGCTCGATGCCGACGTTGAAGAAGCTGCCGTCCTCGGCCTCCACCTCGACCACGCCTTCGCCCACGATGGGGTAATAGAGTTGGCTGATCTGATAGCCGGTCGGCAGATCGGGATAGAAGTAGTTCTTGCGGTCGAACTGGCTGCGCCTGTTGATCTGCGCGCGCAGGCCCAGGCCCGTCTTCACCGCCTGTTCGACGCAATGCTTGTTCAGCGTCGGCAGCATGCCGGGGAAGCCCGCGTCCACCAGCGACACCTGCTCGTTCGGCCCTGCGCCGAAGCCGACGGCGGCCCCGGAGAACAGCTTGGCCTTGGACGCCACCTGGGCGTGGATTTCCAGCCCCATGACGATTTCCCAATCGCCGGTGCGGCCCTTGATGGTTTTCGCGTTCGAAACAGTGTCGGTCATGCGCCCGTCCTAGCGCCCTCGTCGGCGCCGAGAAAGGGGGCTGTCTTGATGATGTCGCGAAAGGCGCTCAACTTCCGTCTCTCAACGGAGATTTCCATGATCAAGACCCTGTTCGCCGCCGCCGCAGCCTCTCTTCTGGCGGTCGGCGCCGCCTCGGTCCAGACGACGCCCGCCCCCGCGACCGGGCACGAGCATCACGCCGATCAACATGCCGCCCGTCCTACCATCGACAGCACCATCGAGGCGCTGGTGGCCGACCCAGCGACCAAGGCCGTGCTGGACAAGCACCTGCCCGGCATCGACCGCCACCCCGCCTATGCCCAGTTCAAGGGCATGACCCTGCGTCAGGTCGCGCCCTTCTCTCAGGGCCACATCACAGACGAGAAGATCGCGGCCATCGACGCCGATCTGAAGGCCCTCCCGGCCGCCTGATCGCGGCGACCGCGCAAAAATAAGGGGCGGCCGGATCGTCCGGCCGCCCCTTTTTCATGCCTGATCGACGTCGGATCAGTTGATGGTCATCACCACCCGGCCCTCGATCTGACCCTTGTGCATGCGTTGGAAGATGTCGTTGATGTTCTCCAGCGGTTCAACCGAAACAGTGGCCTTGACCTTTTCGTCGGCGGCGAACTGAAGCGCCTCCTGCAGGTCCAGGCGCGTGCCCACGATGGAGCCGCGCACCGTCGTCCCGTTCAGCACCATGTCGAAGATCGACAGGGGGAAATCTCCGGGCGGAAGACCGTTCAGGGCGATGGTCGCCCCGCGCGAGGTCATGTTGACCGCCTGCTCGAACGCCTTGGGCGAGACGGCGGTGACAAGTACGCCCTGCGCGCCGCCGTCCGTCTGGGCCTTGATGTCGGCGGCGGGATCGTTGGAGGTCTTGGCGTTGACCGTCACGGTCGCGCCCAGACGCCGGGCTAGGTCCAGCTTGGCGTCGTCCACGTCCACGGCCGCGACATTCATACCCATGGCCTTGGCGTATTGAACCGCGACATGGCCCAGACCGCCGATGCCCGAAATGACCACCCAGTCGCCCGGTTTGGTGTCCGTCATCTTCAGCCCCTTATAGACCGTGACCCCGGCGCACAGGATCGGGGCGATGTCGGTGAAGCTGACATTGGCCGGCAGGTGTCCGACGTAGTTCGGATCGGCGATGGCGTATTCGGCGAACCCGCCATTGACGGAATAGCCGGTGTTCTCCTGTTCGTGGCACAGGGTCTCCCAGCCGCCCAGACAATGTTTGCAGTGGCCGCAGGCCGAATAGAGCCACGGCACGCCCACCCGGTCGCCTTCCTTGACCAGCTTGACCCCCGCGCCCACGGCCGAGACGTAGCCGACGCCTTCATGGCCGGGAATGAACGGCGGGTTCGGCTTGACGGGCCAGTCGCCTTCGGCGGCGTGCAGGTCGGTGTGGCAGACGCCGGAAGCTTCGATCTTGACCTGGATCTGGCCGGGGCCCGGCTGGGGCACGGCGACTTCCTCGATGGTCAACGGCTTGCCGAACGCGCGCACGACAGCGGCCTTCATGGTCTTGGGCATGGAACGTCTCCTCGATTTCAAAGGGAAGGCGACGGACAGGCCGAAAGCAGGACATCGACCCGTCCGCCGGGGAGTTTCGTACGCCGTGGGAGTGGTTCGGCGCGCAGGGCGAAAGATGGCCGATCCGAAACCGGCCATCCTTGATTCAAATCAGAAGAAGCCCAGTTTGTCGGGGCTGTAGCTGACCAGCAGGTTCTTGGTCTGCTGATAGTGGTCCAGCATCATCCGGTGGTTTTCGCGCCCGATGCCCGACTTCTTGTAGCCGCCGAAGGCCGCGTGCGCCGGATACTGGTGATAGCAGTTGGTCCAGACCCGTCCGGCCTGAATGGCGCGGCCCGCGCGATAGGCGGTGTTCATGTCGCGCGACCACACCCCGGCGCCCAGACCGTATTCCGTGTCGTTGGCGATGGCGATGGCTTCTTCCAGCGTCTTGAAGGTGGTCACGGCCAGGACGGGGCCGAAGATTTCCTCCTGGAAGATCCGCATATTGTTGGTGCCCTTGAACACGGTCGGCTCGACATAGAAGCCGCCCGACAGATCGTCCTTCAGCACCGCCTGCTCGCCGCCGGTCAGGACTTCGGCGCCCTCGGCCTTGCCGATGTCCAGATAGCCCAGGATCTTCTTGAGCTGCTGGTCCGACGCCTGGGCGCCGACCTGGGTTGAGGGATCGAGCGGATCGCCCTGTTTGATCGCCTTCACCCGCGCGATCGCCTTCTCGATGAAGGCTTCATAGATGTCCTCATGCACCAGCGCCCGGCTGGGGCAGGTGCAGACCTCGCCCTGGTTCAGGGCGAACATGGCGAAGCCTTCCAGCGCCTTGTCCAGGAAGGCGTCGTCGTGATCCATCACATCCTTGAAGAAGATGTTCGGCGACTTGCCGCCCAGCTCCAGCGTGACCGGAATGATGTTCTGGGTGGCGTATTCCATGATCTTCTGACCGACGGCGGTGGAGCCGGTGAAGGCGATCTTGGCGATGCGCGGATTGGTGGCCAGCGGTTCGCCGACCTCGACGCCGGTGCCGGACACGATGTTCAACACGCCGGCCGGCAGCAGATCCTGGATCAGCTCGACCACCATAAGGATGGAGGCCGGGGTCTGTTCGGCCGGCTTCAGCACGATGCAGTTGCCCGCCGCCAGGGCCGGGGCGATCTTCCACGCCGCCATCAGGATCGGGAAGTTCCAGGGAATGATCTGACCCACCACGCCCAGCGGCTCATGGAAGTGATAGGCGACGGTGTCGTTATCCAGCTCGGAAATCCCGCCTTCCTGCGCACGGATGCATCCGGCGAAATAGCGGAAGTGGTCGATGGCCAGGGGGATGTCGGCGGCCAGGGTCTCACGCACGGGCTTGCCGTTGTCCCAGGTCTCGGCCTCGGCGACCGCTTGAAGATTGGCTTCGATCCGGTCGGCGATCTTGTTCAGGATCAGGGCGCGCTGGGCGGGGCTGGTCTTGCCCCAGGCGTCCTTTGCGGCGTGGGCGGCGTCCAGCGCCAGCTCGACGTCGGCCGCGTCCGAACGTGCGACTTCGCACAGGACGCGGCCGTTCACCGGGGAGGTGTTCTCAAAATAGCGGCCATTGACGGGGGCGACCCACTGGCCGCCGATGAAGTTGTCATAGCGCGCCTTGTATTTGGGGGTGGCGGCGCGGGTGAATTCGGGCTTGGTCATGATGGCTTCCTGACGTGTTCCTCGGGCGTCGCTTGTCGACGTCGTTGGGACCGGAGGCTCGTCCTCGCAGGGCGCGCGCGCCAGACCGGCGCTTCATGGTGCGCTGCAAACCTGTCGCAGGTTTGCGACAGGTCGGTTCAGTGAGCGGCGCCCACCAAGCCCAGCCGGTGCAGTTTGCGATGCAGGGTCGCCCGGCTGACGCCCAGCCCCCGCGCCGCCGCCGACACATTGCCGTTGTTCAGCGCAAGCGCCCGCCGGACCGCCCCACGCTCGGCCTCCAGCAGGTCCGCCTCGATTGAGCCGCCGCCCAGAACCTCCGACGCCGCCAGTTGACCCGCGATCCGTTCGTCCGTGATCGACAGGGCCAGTCGCGCCGCTCGCGTCGCCCCGACCACCAGATCGTCGCGGTCAACGGCCAGCAGGGCCGCCGTATTGCGCTCGGCCGCATCCCCGGCCAGCACGATCCGCGCCTCGGAAAAGGCCTTGCGGAAAGCTTGAGACTCGATGGCCCGCGCCGCATCGGCCACAGCGGCGGTGATCAGGCCCAGCATGGCCTCGGTCTGGTCCGCCCGGCACGAGGACACGTCCAAGGCCCCGGCCAGCCGCCCCATATGGTCGTAGATCGGATGACTGGAACAGCTCAAACCGATGTTGCGCGCATGGAAATGCTGGTCGCGGTGGATGGTCACCGGCCGCTTTTCGGCCAGGGCCGTGCCGATGCCGTTGGTGCCTTCCACCGCCTCGGACCAGACGGCGCCGGGCCACAGACCCCAGCGATGGAAGGTGTCGTCGTCGCTGGCCATGCCCCGCCGCTCGACCGGCACGCCCGAGGCGTCGCACAGCAGGACGCAACACCCCGCGTCGCCCACGGCCAGGAACAGCCGGTCCAGCACGCCCTGCGCCGCCTGCGTCACCGGCTCCATCGCCTCGCGCGCGGCGCGAAGCTGACCCTCTGTCAGGGTGGCGACCTGCCCCTGGCTTTCAGGGTCCAGCCCATACAGGGTCATCGAGCGTCGCCACGACGCCGCCAGCGCCGACCGGGCCGGCCCGGCCCCGTCGTCCAGCACCTGTTTGATCAGGCTGCGGTGGTCGTTTCCTGCGCGCTCGCCCATGCTCGGCTCCCAAAGGCCTCGTCGTTGGGAGCCATCAGACGCCCGCCGGGCGCGGGCGTCAATGCGACCTTCCTACGCCGGGCGGCCTACCACCAGCGGCCCGGCTTGGCGGTAAAGCCCGCCGCACGTTCAAGCGCCGCCCCGACCTGGAAGACGGTGGCCTCGTCCAACGCCTTGCCGATGACCTGAAGACCCAGCGGCAGACCGCCGGAATCCACGCCCGCCGGCACCGAAATCCCCGGCAGACCGGCCAGATTGGTCGTCACTGTGAAGACGTCGTTCAGATACATGGTCAGCGGGTCGATCTGTTTGTCGCCCAGCGCAAAGGCGGCCGAGGGCGTCGACGGCGTCAGGATGGCGTCCACCTGCCCCCAGACGTTGTCGAAGTCCTCGGCGATGCGGCGACGCACCTTCAGCGCCTTGACGTAATAGGCGTCATAGAAACCGGCCGACAGCACATAGGCGCCGATGGTCAGGCGACGCTGGACCTCCTTGCCGAAGCCTTCCGCGCGCGAAGTGGCGTACAGGTCGTCCAGCGACTTGAAGTCGTCCGCCCGGTGTCCGAACCGCATCCCGTCGTACCGGGCCAGGTTCGACGAGGCCTCGGCCGGCGCCACGATATAATAGGTCGGCAGGGCGTATTTGGTATGCGGCAGGCTGATCTCGACGATCTCGCAACCGGCGTCCTTCAGCCAGGCCACGCCCTGGTCCCAAAGGGCCTGAATCTCGGCAGGCATCCCGTCCACGACATATTCGCGTGGCACGCCGATGCGCAGCCCCTTGACCGACTGGCCGACCGACTGGGTCCAGTCAGGCGTCGGAATGTCCAGGCTGGTCGAATCCTTGGCGTCGAACGAGCACATGGATTGCAGCAGCAGGGCCGCGTCCTCGACCGTCTTGGTGATCGGCCCGGCCTGATCCAGCGACGACGCAAAGGCCACCATGCCGAACCGGCTGGCGCGGCCATAGGTCGGCTTGATCCCGACGGTGCCGGTGAAGGCGGCGGGCTGGCGGATCGAGCCGCCGGTGTCCGACGCGGTTGCGGCCAGGCACAGGTCGGCTGCGACGGCGCAGGCCGAACCGCCCGACGAACCGCCCGGCGTCAGATCGGCATTGGAGCCGTTCGACTTCCACGGGTTCTTCACCGGACCGAAGGCCGAGGTCTCGTTGGACGAGCCCATGGCGAACTCGTCCATGTTCAGCTTGCCCAGCATGACGGCCCCGTCGCGCCACAGATTGGCGGTCACGGTCGATTCATAGGGCGGCACGAAGCCACGCAGCATGTTGGACCCTGCCGTCGTCTGCACGCCCTCGGTGCAGAACAGGTCCTTGATCCCCAGGGGCGCGCCTTCCAGCACGCCGCCCTCGCCCGCCGCCAGACGGGCGTCAGACGCCTTGGCCATCTCCAGCGCCTTGTCCGCCGTGACGGCGACATAGGCGTTCAGCGTCGGATTGGCGGCTTCGATATTGTTCAGGAAGGCCTGGGTGATTTCGGCCGAGGTGAATTCCTTGGCCTTCAGGCCGTCGACGGCGCCCTTCAGGGTCAGTTTGGTCAGGTCGCTCATCTTATTCGACCACCTTGGGCACGACGAAGAAGCCGTCGGCCGACTTCGGAGCGTTGGAAAGGACGGCGTCGCGCTTGTCGCCGTCGGTGACGACATCGTCGCGCAGGCGCAGAGGTTGCGCCACGTTCGAGGTCATCGGCTCCACGCCTTCGACGTCCACCTGATCCAGTTGTTCGATCCAGTTCAGGATGCCGTTCAGCTCCTGCGCCAGCGGCTCCAGCCGGTCCTCGGGGGTCTTGATGCGGGCGAGATACGCAACCTTGCGCACCGTCGCGGCGTCGATGGCCATGCGGCCCTCCAGTCATGCGAGATCAGGAGGCGGTGACTAGCGGTCCGTGTCCGGATTCACAAGGTTTGCTCAGTCGGTCCGCGCCACGGAGACCGTATTCGGCGGCGCCCCGCCGCTCCAGCCGTAGTCGACATGGACATGACCCGTGCGTCTGACGATCTCGTCGCCCGCGCCCGCAACCTCCTCGCGCGTCTCGATCACGATCCGGCCCTGTCTGGCTTCGACGACCTTCCAGGCGGCGAAATCGCCCAGCGGATAGACGCGCCAGCCGTCCGCCGGACCGGCGAACAGACCCAGGTAGGTAACAAGGCCGTTCACCGCCGGATCACCGCCGGAAACGCTGAACACCTTGGCGTTCAAACGCGGCATGGCGTGGAACTGCGAGACGCTGGCCGCCTCCTGCAAATCATCGGGCGCGACGGCGGACACGGGAAGGCCCGGCGCGGTGGGTCGCGTGGGCGCGCGGGTCACGGTCATCGGCGTGGGTGCGCTCGCCTTCGGTCGGCTCGCCGGCGCCTTGTGTTCGCTACAGGCCGAAACCCCCAGGAGGGCCGTCAGGATCAGGATGCCGCGCGTCATGACGCCACCATCGCCTTTGACTTCCCGGCGCGCCAGTCCTAACCGCAGGCCGTGCCCGTTCTCGACCTCCTAGACATGCCCGCCGCCTGCCCGCCCGAGACGCCGTGGATAGGTCTGGATCTGGGTGAAAAAACCATCGGGGTGGCGGTGTCGGACGCCACGCGTCTGATCGCCTCGCCGCTGGAACTGATCCGCAAGTCCAAGTTCACGCAGGAGGCCGAACAGCTGTTCAAGCTGATGAACCACCGCAAGGTGTCGGCCCTGGTCATCGGCCTGCCGGTCAATATGGACGGTACGGAAGGCCCGCGCGCCCAGTCCTGCCGCGCCTTCGCCCGCAATCTGGAGCGGCTGCGCCCCGTCAACATCGCCTTCTGGGACGAGCGGCTGTCGACGAGTGCGGTCGAACGCTTCCTGATCGAGGACCTGGACCTGAACCGCAAGCGTCGCGCCCAGGTCGTGGACCGCACCGCCGCCGCCTGGATTCTGCAAGGCGCGCTGGATCGAGTCCGGGATCAGGCGAGCTGGATTTGAGCGGGCTGCTCGCCGGCGTCGTGCCGGTTTTTCTGATGATTGCCCTGGGCTACGGCCTCAGGAAGTCCGGCTTCCTGCCCGACGAGGCCTGGCGACCGATCGAGAAGCTGTCGATCAACATCTTCTATCCCAGCTTCCTGATCCCCGCGATCTGGCACGCGGATCTGGCGGGCGGCGGAGCGACGGTCGCGGGCACGGCGGCGGTCGGGGCGACCCTGATCGTGGCGGCGGCGACCCTGGCGGCCAAGCCTCTGATCACCCTGGACGGCCCGGCCTATACCAGTGTCTTTCAAGGCGTGATCCGCTGGAACAGCTTCGTCTTCGTGCCGGTGATCCAGTCGATCTACGGTTCGGAAGGAACGGCCCTGGCGGCGGTCGCCATCGCCTTCATCATTCCCGTGACCAACATCGCCTGCGTCGCCGTGCTGGCCAAATGGGGCGCGCTGCACCGCGAGCCGTCCGTCGTCGGCCTGATCAAGTCGATGCTGGCCAATCCCATCCTGTTGGCCTGTCTGATCGGTCTGGCGCTGAATTTCCTGCACGCGCCTTCGATCCCAGGCCTGTCCGACACCATGAGCCTGCTGGGAGCCGCCGCCCTGCCCCTGGGTCTGATCGTCGCCGGCGCGGGTCTGTCCTTCGCGGAGGTCAAGCGCCGCCGCGTCGCCATCGCCGCAGTCACGGTGGTCAAGCTGGGCGTCATGCCGCCCCTGATGTGGTTCATCGCCTGGGCGCTGGGCGGCGACAGCCTGGCGCAAGGCATCGCGCTGATCTGCGGGGCTGCGCCGGGGTCGGCGGCCTCCTATGTCCTGGCGCGCCAGATGGGCGGCGACGCGCCCCTGATCGCGGGCGTCATCGCCCTGACCACAGTCGCCAGCGCCTTCGTCATCCCGCTGCTTCTGGCCGTGTTCCACTTCGCCTGAAGAACCGCGACGACTGGCGTTTCGGACGACTCCCGCCTATAGCCGCGTCTCGATGACCCAGGCCGCCCCCGTCACCGATCAGACCATCCGCGAGCGGCTGGTTCCGTTTCCCAAGGCCCATTTCCTGGCCGCCTCGGACCTGAACCCTTTCGTCACGCCGCAACTGCTGGACCTGGGCGACGCCTTCGTGGATTTCAATCGCCAGTCGTCCAAGGCGCTGGATCTGCTGCATGGCCGAACCGTGGTGAACCTGTTCTTCGAGAACTCCACCCGCACCAGTTCCTCGTTCGAGATCGCTGCCAAACGTCTGGGCGCCGATGTAGTCACCATGCCGGTCGCCTCCTCCTCGGTGAAGAAGGGCGAGACCCTGATCGACACGGCGGTCACGCTGAACGCCATGAAGCCGGATATTCTGGTCATCCGCCATTCGGCGTCGGGCGCGGCGGAACTGCTCAGTCAGAAGGTCGGTTGCGCCGTGGTCAATGCGGGCGACGGCCGCCACGAACACCCGACCCAGGCCCTCTTGGACCTTTTGTCGCTGCACCGCGCCTTCGGCGATGTCACCAGTCTGACAGTCGCCATCTGCGGCGACATCACCCACAGCCGCGTGGCCCGCTCCAACGTCGCCCTGCTTCAGATGATGGGCGCGCGGGTGCGCCTGATCGGCCCGCCGACCCTGGTGCCGGGCGACGCCGACCGCTGGGGCTGCGAGGTCTTTCATGACATGCGCGAGGGGCTGCAAGGCTGTGACGTGGTCATGATGCTGCGCCTCCAGCTTGAGCGGATGGCCGGGGCTTTGGTCCCTTCGACACGCGAATATTTCCGTTTCTGGGGCCTGGATCGCGAGAAGCTGGCCTGGGCCAAGCCCGGCGCCAAGGTCATGCACCCCGGCCCGATGAACCGGGGCGTCGAGATCGATTCCGACGTCGCCGACGACCTGTCGGTCTCCCTGATTCAGGATCAGGTCGAGATGGGCGTCGCCGCCCGAATGGCGGTCCTCGCCTCTCTCTCCGCCCGTTGGGGAGACGCCCGATGACCACCGTCGCCATCCTCAACGCCCGCCTGCTCGATCCCGCCACCGACTACGATGGCCCAGGAAGCCTCCTGATCCAGGATGGTCGGATCAGCCGTGTCATTCACGGCGCCGCGCCGGACCTGGCGGCGGACCGGATCATCGACGCCGACGGCCTGTGCCTCGCCCCCGGCCTGATCGACATACGAGTCAAGACCGGTGAACCGGGGGCCGAGCCCAAGGAGACGCTGAAGTCCGCCAGCCTGGCCGCCGCCGCTGGCGGCGTGACCACCATCGTGGTCCAGCCCGACACCGATCCCGCCGTCGACGACCCGGCCATGGTCGATTTCATCCAGCGGCGCGGCGCCGCCCTGAACCTGGTCAATGTCCGCGCCGCCGGCGCCGCGACCAAGGCCCTGGACGGCCAACGCATGGCCGAGATCGGCCTGATGGACGAGGCGGGAGCCCTCTATTTCACCGACGGCGACAAGGTCGTCGTCAACAGCCGCACCCTGCAACGGGTGATGAGCTACGCCGCCGCCTTCAACGCCCTGATCGCCTGCCGCCCGTCCGACCCCTGGCTGACCGAAGGCGCCGTCGCCGCCTCCGGCGAACTGGCCACGCGCCTGGGTTTATCCGGGAGCCCCGCCATCGCCGAGCGCATCGGGCTGGAGCGCGATCTGGCCCTGGTCGAACAGACCGGCGCTCGTTTCCTGGTCGATCAGATTTCGACCGAGGGCGCGCTGGAGACCCTGGCCCGCGCCCGCGCCAAGGGACTGGAGGTCGCCGTCAGCGTCTCGATCAACCACCTGTGCTTCAACGAGGTGGACATCGGCGACTATCGCACCTTCTACCGGCTGGACCCGCCGCTGCGTTCAGAGGCCGACCGGCAGGCCCTGATCGAGGCCGTTCGCGACGGCCTGATCGACGTCATCACCTCGGCCCACGCCCCTGCGCCCGCCGAGGACAAGCGCCGCCCCTTCGCCGAGGCCGCGCCCGGCGCCATCGGCCTGGAAACCCTGCTGCCCGCCGCCCTGACCCTGCACCACGAGGACGGTCTGGACCTGCTGGACGTGCTGCGCCCCTTGACGCAGGGCCCGGCCGCCCTCTTGGGCCTGGACGCCGGCGTGCTGGCCGAAGGCGCGCCCGCCGACCTCGTCCTGTTCGATCCCGGCGCCCCGATCATCGTCGATGCCGACGCCCTTCACTCCAAATCCAAGAACTCCCCGTTCGACGGCCGCAGGCTTCAGGGCAAGGTCGTCGGGACATGGGTCGCGGGCCGAAAGGTTCACTGAACGCTCCGACTTTTCGCCGATGTCCGAGCGATGGAGCACGCATTGAAATCGCGCCGCTACCGGGCTTGGCGGTCCGCCCCGTCGTCGTGGCCGACGAAGACTGCCTGACCACCGCCTCTGTCGGCTTCACCTGGGCGGCTCAGCGCAACCTAGCCCGACCGCGCGCACGTCGCCGCCCTGGCCACCTCGGCGCCCAGCACCGATTTGACCGCCAGGGGCGTGTCCGTGGCGATCACCGTCACCCCCTGGCGCACCAGATCGCGATATTCCGATACGTCGCCGTCGGCCGCATAGCGGTCGTCGCGCCGCGTTCCATCCGGCCCCAGCGTGCCGAACTGAACTTCGACGCCCCGATCACGCAGGGCGCGCCACAGCCTCGGCCGTTCCTCGCGCGTACCGGTCCAGGCCAGGATCTGGGCGGGGTTCAGGCCGGTAAGGTCGTCCATTCGATTGACGCCGGCCGAGATCATCATCTCCGGCGCCAAGGCCGCCACAGCCTGGGCGTCGGCGTCGTTGTAGGTGATCAGGATGACCCGCCCGCCGGCTCCAGAGCGCCGAACCTCATCGATCACCGCCCGCGCCAGATCGATCGTGCTGCCGCCCTCGGCGGGCTTCAGGTCGATGGCGGCGATGGCGCCGACGCGGCCGGCGGCGTCGAACGCCTCGGCCAGGGTGGGCGGCGCGGCCTGCGTCAGGGCGCCGTTCGAGGCCTTCAGCCGCGTCCGTTTGATCTGCGCCAGCGTGAGATCACCCACGCGGCCATGGCCGGTGGTGGTCCGGTCCATCGTCTCGTCGTGCATCAGGACCAGGCGCCCGTCGCGCGTCAGAACCGCATCCAGTTCCAGAATCGCGCCCGGAATGGCGCGCCCCGTGGCCTCGATGGCGGCGATGGAGTTCTCGGGCTGATCCGGGGCCGATACCGCCCGGTGCGCCGAAATAGCCACGCCGCCCTCGCGCACGCAGTCGAAATAGGCCGCCAGCACCGGCGGCCCAGCGGGCGTCGGCAGATTTGCGGGCGCCGCAACACAGCCTGCGGTGGCGACCAGGGTCGCCACGACGGACAGGAGGGCAACGGGATGGGAAGCGGCGCGCATGGACGGTCTCCGGGTTCGAAGGGGGACATGCGGCGAGCGGCCGCAGCGGGTCAAGAGGTCGGATCGCCCTTGCTCGCGGGCGCGCACCGACGCATTTTGCCCCGACACCACGCGGGGAGCGAATCAAAGTGCAGGATCTTGTCGGCCCCGCGATCGGGACCTTGGCGCTGGTCGCGCTTGGCGGCTACCTGCTCGGCTCCATTCCGTTCGGCGTCGTCATCACCCGCGCAGCGGGCGCCGGCGACGTGCGCGGCATCGGCTCGGGCAACATCGGCGCCACCAATGTGCTGCGGACCGGACGCAAGGACCTGGCCCTGGCCACACTGCTGCTGGACGCCGGCAAGGGCGCTGTCGCCCTGCTGATCGCGCGGCATCTGTTCCACAGCGAACTGGCCGGGGCCATTGCGGGCGCCGCCGCCTTCCTGGGCCATCTGTTTCCGATCTGGCTGGGCTTCAAGGGCGGCAAGGGCGTAGCCACCTTCTACGGCCTTCTGCTGGCGGCGGCTTGGCCGCTGGGTCTGATGGCCGGAGCGGTCTGGCTGATCTGCGCCTTCGTCTTCCGCTATTCGTCGCTGGCGGCCCTGATCTCGGCGGCCGCCGCGCCGCTGCTGGCCCTTGCGCCCGTGGCCGCCGCCGGTCTGCCAGTGGGGCGGCCGATCCTGTTCCTGACGGTCTTCGCGGCCGTTCTGATCTGGGTGCGGCACCATCAGAACATCGCCCGTCTGTTGAAGGGCGAGGAGCCGCGCATCGGGGCCAAGAAGGCGTGACCCTGACCCCGGCCGAGCGGTTCGCCCGTCTGCGGCTGGCCCGCACCGACCGAATAGGCCCCGTCGCCTTCACTCAGCTTCTGACCCGCTATGGATCGGCCGAACGCGCCCTGGCCGCCCTGCCCGATCTGGTCCGCAAGTCCGGCGGCGCATCGGTTCCTCCCCCGGCCGAGGCCGTCGAACGCGAACTGGCGGCCGGCCAGCGGATCGGCGCGCGCCTGCTTGTTCTGGGCGACCCCGATTACCCCGCGATGCTGGAAGCGCTGGACCCGCCGCCCCCGATCCTGTGGACGCGGGGACGGACCGAACTGCTGAACCGGCCGTCCGTCGCCGTCGTCGGCGCCCGCATCGCCTCGGCCGGCGGTCAGCGCATCGCCCGCGGTCTGGCCCAGCAGTTGGGACAGGCGGGCCACGTGGTGGTCTCGGGCCTGGCGCGCGGCATCGACGCCGCCGCCCACGAGGGCGCCATGATGACGGGGACGGTCGCGGTCCTGGGCGGCGGGGTGGACGACATCTATCCGGCCGATCACGCCGATCTCTACGCCCGCATCGCCGACCTGGGCTGCGTGGTGTCGGAAAGCCCCGTCGGCGCCCGCGCCCAGGCGCGCGACTTTCCTCGCCGGAACCGCATCATCTCAGGCCTGTCGCGCGGCGTGGTGGTGGTGGAGGCCGAAATCCGGTCCGGATCGCTGATCACCGCCCGGCTGGCGGCCGAACAGGGACGCGACGTCTTCGCCGTGCCGGGCTCGCCGCTGGATCCCCGTGCGCGCGGGCCGAACGAACTGCTGCGACAAGGCGCCGTCCTGTGCGAGGGGATCGAGGACATCGAACGGGCCTTCGACACCTTGCGCACGCTCCGCGCGCCTGCACCGCCGCCATTGATCTTCGACGAGGGCGCCGCCGACCCCGCCTTCCTGGACCGCGTGGCCGCCCTGCTGTCGCCCACGCCGACGCCGCGCGACGAGATCGCGCGCGCCCTGGACGCCCCGGTGGGACGCGTCGCCGCCGCCCTGCTCGAGCTCAGTCTCACCGGACGCGCCGAACTGCTGCCTGGCGGTCTGGCGTCGTCCTAGCTCCGCTCCTGCGGCCTTGCGGCGATGTCGGCGGCCTGGTCCAGCTTGCCCGCCAGGTCCTCGTCGCCATCGCCTCGCGCCATTCGCGCCAGCTCCAGCGCCATGGCGCCGATATATTCGCGTGTCAGAAACGCGCCCCGGTCCGACGGGGGCGGTTGTTTGGACCTTGGCATGGCCGATCGCATCGCTGAGACTCTCCCTACACACCACAATCTATGCGGGCATAGCAGGGAAATTCAACTACCTTTCCGGGTCCTTTGCAGCCGACGATTGACACGCGGCCCTGCTCCAACCACGTTCGCGCCCCTTCCCGAGACCGGACTGACATGAACCTCGTCATCGTCGAGAGCCCCGCAAAGGCCAAGACCATCAACAAATACCTGGGCTCGGACTACGAGGTCCTGGCCTCGTACGGCCACGTCCGCGACCTGCCGTCCAAGGACGGTTCGGTCCTGCCCGACGACGACTTCGCCATGCACTGGGAGGCCGACGCCAAGGGCGCCAAACGTCTGTCGGAAATCGCCGAGGCCGCCAAGCGCGCCGACCGCGTCATCCTGGCCACCGACCCCGACCGCGAAGGGGAAGCGATCAGCTGGCACGTCCTGGAGGTGCTCAAGAAGAAGCGTGCGCTGAAGGACACGCCCGTCGAACGCGTCACCTTCAACGCCATCACCAAATCCGCCGTGCTGGAGGCCATGGCCAATCCGCGCCAGTTGGATATGGAGCTGGTCGACGCCTATCTGGCCCGTCGCGCGCTGGACTACCTGGTCGGTTTCACCCTGTCGCCGGTGCTGTGGCGCAAGCTGCCGGGCGCACGCTCGGCCGGGCGGGTGCAGTCCGTCGCCCTTCGCATCGTCGTCGATCGCGAAATGGAGATCGAGAAATTCAAGCCTCAGGAATACTGGTCCATCGAGGCCGACCTGAACGCCGACAGCCCGCCCTTCACCGCCCGTCTGGTCAAGCACGCCGGAAAGCGCGTGCAGCGTCTGGACATCAAGGACGAGGCGACCGCCGACGCCGCCCGCGCCGCGATCAAGGCCGGCGACTTCACCATCAACTCGGTCGAGAAGAAGCCGGTTCGGCGTAATCCGGCGCCGCCCTTCACCACCTCGACCCTGCAACAGGAAGCCTCGCGCAAGCTGGGCTTCACCGCCCAACGCACCATGCAGGCGGCCCAGAAACTGTATGAAGGCGTCGATGAGACCGGCGGCCTGATCACCTATATGCGGACCGACGGCGTTTCGGTCAGCCCCGAGGGCCTGGCCCAGGCGCGCGAGGTGATCGGCAAGGAATACGGCCCCGCCTATGTCCCGTCCGAGCCGCGCTTCTACAAGGTCAAGGCCAAGAACGCCCAGGAAGCGCACGAGGCGATCCGCCCGACCAACATCGCGCGCCATCCCGATTCCGTGCGCCTCGATTCCGATCTTCAGCGTCTGTACGAGCTGATCTGGAAGCGGATGGTCGCCTCCCAGATGGAGGCCGCGCGTCTGGATCGCACGACGGTCGAGATCGAGACTTCCGATGGCCTGACCGGACTGCGCGCCACCGGCCAGGTCGTCACCTTCGACGGCTTCCTGGCCGTCTATGAGGAAGGCCGCGACGAGAAGCAGAAAGGCGCGGAAGGCGACGAGGGCGAGGATGACACCAGCCGCCTGCCCGCCCTGAAGGAAGGCGCCAAGGCCAAGGTCGACGCCATCCGCACCGACCAGCATTTCACCGAACCGCCCCCCCGCTATTCGGAAGCCACCCTGGTCAAGAAGCTGGAAGAACTGGGCATCGGCCGCCCGTCGACCTACGCCTCGACCCTGTCGACCCTGCGCGACCGCGAATATGTCCGCGTCGACAAGAACCGCTTCTATCCCGAGGACAAGGGACGGTTGGTCACGGCCTTCCTGGAGCAGTTCTTCCGGAAGTGGGTCGAGTACGATTTCACCGCAGCCCTTGAGACCCAGTTGGACGAGGTCTCGGCCGGCGAACTGAACTGGAAGGTGCTGCTGCGCCAGTTCTGGCAGGACTTCCACGCCGCGACCCAGGCCGCCGGCGAGCTTCGCACCACCGCCATTCTGGACGCCCTGAACGAAAGCCTGGGCGCCCACATCTTCCCGGACAAGGGCGATGGCTCCGACCCGCGCGAATGCCCCCTGTGCCATCAGGGCCAGCTCAGCCTGAAGACCAGCCGTTTCGGCGCCTTCATCGGCTGCTCGCGCTATCCCGACTGCAAATACACGCGCCCCGTCGCCAGCCCCTCGGCCGAGGACGGATCGGCGGAAAGCGGCGACCGCGAACTGGGCGTCGATCCGGCGACCGGCCAGCCGGTGCAGCTGAAGATCGGCCGTTTCGGCCCCTATGTCGAAATGGCGCCGCCAGATGGAGAGAAGCCGAAACGCTCTTCCCTGCCCAAGGGCTGGTCGCCGGCGTCCCTGGACCTGGACCGTGCGCTGAAGCTGCTGTCCCTGCCGCGCCAGGTGGGCGTCCACCCCGAGGACGGCAAGACGATCAGCGCGGGTCTCGGACGCTACGGTCCCTTCATCCTGCACGACGGAACCTACGCCAATGTGTCGGATATCGAAGAGGTGTTCGACATCGGCCTGAACCGCGCCGTCGCCCTGCTGGCTGAAAAGCGCGCCGGCGGCGGTCGTGGACGCGGCGCGGCGACGACTCCGCTGAAGGACCTGGGCGCCCATCCGGAGACGGGCGAACCGATCCACGTCATGGCCGGCCGCTTCGGCCCCTATGTGAAGTCGGGCAAGATCAACGCCACCCTGCCCAAGGGAACGACGCCGGAAGACCTGACGCTGGAAGTCGCCCTGCCCCTGCTGGCCGCCAAGGCTGGCGCCGCGCCCAAGAAGAAGGCCCCCGCCAAAAAGGCGGCTGCGCCCAAGAAGGCCGCCGCCAAATCGACGACCAAGAAGCCCGCTGCGAAGAAGGCGACCGCCAAGAAGACGGCCGCCGAATAGCTCGGAGGCTCAGCCGGCCCAGTTCGGTTTGCGCTTGTCCAGGAAGGCCCGCACGCCTTCCTGGCCCTCGGGCGAGACGCGGGCGCGGGCGATGCGGCGGGCGGTGTCGTCCAGCAGACCGCTGTCGATCTTGTGCTGGGCTATGTCGTTGACCAGGCGTTTGGCGTCGCCCATGGCGCCCGGCGCATTGCCCACCAGACTGTCGGTCAGCATGCCGATAAAGTCGTCAACCGATCCTTCCGGCAGGATCAGGTCGATCAGCCCGATGCGCGCCGCATAGTCGGCGTCGAAGGCGTTGCCGGTCAGGAACAGTTGTCTGGCGCGCCGTGCGCCGATCGCCTCGATCACATAGGGGGCGATGGTCGCCGGTATCAGACCCAGCTTGACCTCGGAGAAGGCGAAGCGCGCGCCCTCGACCGCCACGGCCATGTCGCAGGCGGCGACGATGCCAACCCCTCCCCCCATGGCCGCGCCCTCGACCAGGGCGACCGTCAGGGCCGGCACGTCGTGCAGGGCCTTCAGCATCCGCGCCAGGCCCAGGGCGTCATCACGGTTATCGGACTCCGACCAGTCGGCGGCGTCGCGCATCCAGCCCAGGTCGGCGCCGGCGCTGAACATGCCGCCTGCACCCCGCACGAAGACCGCCCGCACCTTGTCGGCGCCGTGCAGGGTCTCGAACGCTTCATGCAAGGCGCCGATGGTCGCCGCGTCGAAGGCGTTCTTCTTCTGGGGCCGGTTGATGGTGACGAAGACCACCCCGTCCACGGTCGAATCGATCCGCACCAGATCGTCGTTCGCATCCGGCGCCGGATCGGCGACCAGCGGATGGGCGATGCGATTGATCTCCGCCGCCTCGGCGTCGGTGATGTCCAGGGCGTTCAACTCGGCCTCGGTCGGGGTGTCGGTCATCGGCGGGTCCTTTCGAGGGCTCAACGTCTGGAGAAAAAGAAGGCTTCAGCCGTTCCGCTACATCCGGAACACGCCGAAGGTGGTGTCCGGGATCGGGGCGTTCAGGCTGGCGCTGATGGCCAGGCCCAGCACGTCGCGGGTCTGGGCCGGGTCGATCACCCCGTCGTCCCACAGGCGGGCGGTGGCGTAATAGGGGTTGCCCTCGTCCTCATACTTCTGGCGGATCGGCGCCTTGAAGGCCTCGGCCTCTTCCGGGCTCCAGGCGTCCGCATCGCGGTGGACGGTGGCCAGGACGCTGGCCGCCTGTTCGCCGCCCATCACGCTGATCCGGCTGTTCGGCCAGGTGAACAGGAAGCGCGGCGAATAGGCCCGTCCGCACATGCCATAGTTCCCGGCGCCGAAGCTGCCGCCGATCAGGACGGTGAACTTGGGCACCTCGGCCGAGGCCACCGCCGTCACCAGCTTGGCGCCGTCCTTGGCGATGCCGCCCGCCTCATATTTGCCGCCGACCATGAAGCCCGAGATGTTCTGCAGGAAGACCAGCGGAATCCTGCGCTTGCAGGCCAGTTCGATGAAGTGCGCGCCCTTCTGGGCGCTTTCTGAGAACAGCACGCCGTTGTTGGCCAGAATGGCGACCGGATAGCCCCAGATGCGGGCGAAACCGCACACCAGGGTCGTGCCGTACAGGGCCTTGAACTCATCGAACTCGGACCCGTCCACCACGCGGGCGATGACCTCGCGCACATCATAGGGGGCGCGCACGTCGTCGGGGATCAGGCCGTACAGTTCATCGGCGTCGAAGGCGGGCGCCTTTGGCTCGCGCACGTCCAGGGGCATCGGCTTGGTGGTGTTCAGATTGGCGACGATGGCGCGCACGATCTCCAGCGCGTGCTCGTCGTTCTCGGCCACGTGATCGACGACGCCCGACTTGCGGCCGTGGGTCTCGGCCCCGCCCAGTTCCTCGGCCGAGATCACCTCGCCCGTTGCCGCCTTCACCAGCGGCGGCCCGGCCAGGAAGATGGTGCCCTGATTGCGCACGATCACCGTCTCGTCCGACATGGCCGGGACATAGGCGCCGCCCGCCGTGCAGCTTCCCATCACACAGGCGATCTGGGCGATGCCGCGCGCGCTCATCCGCGCCTGATTGAAGAAGATGCGGCCGAAGTGGTCGCGGTCGGGAAACACCTCGGCCTGGTGCGGCAGGTTAGCCCCGCCGGAATCCACCAGATAGACGCAGGGCAGACAGTTCTGCTCGGCGATCTCCTGGGCGCGCAGGTGCTTCTTCACCGTCATGGGGAAGTAGGCGCCGCCCTTCACCGTCGGGTCGTTGGCGACGATCATCACCTCACGGCCCGAGACCCGGCCCACGCCCGCGATGACGCCCGCGCCCGGCGCATCGCCCTCATACATGCCGCCCGCCGCCAGCTGTCCGACCTCAAGGAAGGGCGAGCCGGGGTCCAGCAGCCGTTCGACCCGGTCGCGCGGCAGCAGCTTGCCCCGCGCCACATGCCGCTCACGCGACTTGTCGGACCCGCCGCGCGCCGCCTTGGCCACACGGTCGCGCAGTTCCGCGACCAAGGCGCTGTTGTGCGCGTGCAGGGACTTGAATTGCGGGCTTTGCGGATCGACCGCTGATGTCAGCTTCGGCATGAGATTGGTTTAGGCGGGCTGGCCCAACCTCACAAGCACCTCTCCCTCCCCGGGCCGGGGAGTGAGAAGCGTTGCGCCGCGCGCCCTTTTCGCCTATAGGCCCCGCCTTTCCAGGGCTTCGGTCCTGTCGTGGAACACCAAAGGGTTGGACAGTCGGTCCGGCCGCCGCGCCAGGAGCCATCGTGGAGATCGACTTACCCGGTCGTTTCCGCGCCGACGCCCACAAGGGAGACTACCGCATGGCTCTTTACGAGCACACGGTCATGACGCGCCAGGACATCTCGGCGCAACAGGCCGAAGCGCTGAATGACACCATCAAGGATCTGATCGTCGCCGGCGGCGGCTCGGTCGCCAAGATCGAATACTGGGGTCTGCGCAACCTGACGTACCGCGTGAAGAAGAACCGCAAGGCTCACTATTCGCTGCTGGCCGTCGACGCCCCTCCGGCCGCCATGGCCGAAGTCGAGCGTCAGCTGGGCATCAACGAAGACGTGCTGCGCTGGCTGACCGTCCGCGTCGAGGAACTCGACCTGGAGCTGTCGCCTCTGCTGGCCCGCCGCGAGCGTGAACGCGAGCGTGAGCGTGAGCGCGCCCCGCGCGAAGACGCCCCCGCCGACGCCGAATAAGGAACCCGGATCATGACCGATACAACCGCCCCGACCCCGGGCGCCCCGGCCGGCTCCGGCTCTGCCGGCCGCCGCCCCTTCTATCGCCGCCGCAAGGTCTGCCCGTTCTCGGGCGCCAATGCGCCGAAGATCGACTACAAGGACGTGAAGCTGCTGCAGCGTTACGTCTCCGAACGCGGCAAGATCGTGCCTTCGCGCATCACCGCCGTCTCCCAGAAGAAGCAGCGCGAACTGGCCAAGGCCATCAAGCGCGCCCGCTATCTGGCCCTCCTGCCGTACGTGGTGAAGTAAGATGAAGGTCGTTCTGCTGGAACGCGTCGATAATCTCGGCGCCATCGGCGACGTCGTCACTGTCAAGGACGGCTTCGCCCGCAACTTCCTTCTGCCGCGCGACAAGGCCCGCCGGGCTACCGCCGCCAACCTGAAGGCGTTCGAACTCGACCGCGCCGCCATCGAGCAGCGCAACGAGAAGAACAAGTCCGATGCTCAGAAGGTCGCCGACAAGATCGACGGCCAGACCTACATCATGATCCGTCAGGCTGGCGAAACCGGCCAACTGTACGGATCGGTCGCCGGCCGCGACGTCGCCGAAGCCATCCAGGCTGAAGGCGGCAAGGTCGAGCGTTCGCAGGTCGTGCTGAACACGGCAATCAAGACCCTGGGCGTCCACGAAGTGCCGGTTCGCCTGCACGCCGAGGTCCGCGCCACGGTCAAGATCAACATCGCCCGTTCGATGGATGAGGCCGAGCGTCAAGCCAAGGGCGAAGACGTTATCCGCAGCCAGTTCGACAATGAGCGCCAGGCCGCCGAGCAATCGGCCCAGGAGCTGATCGAAGGCGGCGCCGGTCAACAGGAAGGCTTCGGCGACGAAGCCTGATCCTGACCCGGCCCTCGGGCCGGATCGGTGAAGACATCAAGGGCGCGTTCCGCAAGGGACGCGCCCTTTTTGCTGCACGAAGCTTGACCGCGACGACTGCAGGCGTCTCGCGCAATCTATGACAAGTTTACAACAAATAGAGACCGTTGATCGCCTAGACACCCCAGAGACATCAAGTTTGCTTGACGCCGGCACATTGCGGTAACAGCCTGCGCCAGAGCCCGATTTCGACCTGAATTTCGAAAGAATATTGCACTTCAGGAGAAACCGGACGAGGGGCGACGGCATGGCGGCCTGTCGCGCGCCCAAAAACATGGCCGTCATACATCTGCAATCCGCCAGGGGATTATCAAATGCAAATCGGACATGGCCGTAGGGCCCTGTTGGCCTTCGCCTCCACCAGCGCACTCTTCATCGCCTCGTCGGCGTTCGCCCAGACGACGCCGCCGCAGGAAGATGCGACCGAAGTAGGCGAGATCGTCGTCACCGGCACGCGCACCGCGGGTCGCAGCCGTCTCGACAGCATCGCGCCCATCGATGTCATCACCGGCGAAACCTTGACCCGCAGCGGCACCGGCACCGAGACGGCCACCGCGCTCGCCGCCACGGCGCCTTCGATAAACTTTCCTCGCCCCTCCATTTCCGACGGTTCGGACCACGTTCGTCCGGCGACCTTGCGCGGGCTTGCCCCCGATCAGGCTCTTGTCCTGATCAATGGTCAGCGCGGCCACGTCAGCGCCCTGGTCAATGTCAACGGCAACCTGGGACGCGGCTCGACCGCCTTCGATTTGAACACCATCCCATCCGTGACCCTGGGTTCGGTCGAGGTGCTGCGGGACGGCGCGTCCGCTCAGTACGGCTCGGACGCCATCGCAGGCGTCATCAATCTGCGTCTGCGCGAAGCGCGCGACGGTGGCGGCCTGACCGTCAACTATGGTCGCTACGACACCAGTTTCGACACCGCGCGCGGTTCTCAGGATCGTAAGGACGGAACCCAGAAGTCCGTCGCGGGCTGGGTGGGTCTGCCGTTGGGCGACGACGGCTTCCTGACCGTATCTGGCGAACTGCAAAGCCGTGATCGGACCAACCGCGCCGACTATGCCGACCCGCGTGCTGTATCCAATGGCGCGACGGACAAGGTCATCGGCCACTATGGCGATCCCAGCGTGGAGGCGCAGTCGATCTGGTTCAACGCCGGCAAACCTTTGGGCGGCGACTGGGAAGCCTATGGTTTCGCGGGTATCCAGCACAAGGAAACCGTGTCGGCGGCGACGGCGCGCGCCTTCAACAACCCCAACAACGTCCTCGCCATCTATCCGAACGGCTTCATTCCGAAGATCGGCACCGACATCGTCGACTATAATTTGTACGGCGGCGTGAAAGGCTCTGCGGCGGGCATCGATTGGGACATCTCGACCAGCTATGGGCGAAACACCATAGACTACCGCGTATTCGACAGCATCAACGCCTCCTACGGAAACCAGGGCGACATGACCCAGAAGGAGTTCGACGCGGGCGGTCTGAGGTATGATCAGTTCACCTTCGGCATCGACGGCGTGAAGCCCATTTCACTGGGGCTGTATGAACCGGTCAACCTGGCCTTCGGCTTGGAATATCGCACCGAAAGCTTTGGTCAGTCCGCAGGCGAGCCCAAGTCCTACGACAAGATGGCGGGCAGCACGCAGGGCGGCGGGGCGCAAGGCTTCCCTGGCTTCTCCCCCGCCAACGTCATCGACGTCGATCGCAACAACTGGAGCGCCTACGTCGATCTGGAAGGCAAGCTCACCGAGGCCCTCTCGATCGGACTGGCCGGGCGGTACGAAGATTATTCCGACTTCGGCGACCAACTGACGGGCAAGTTGTCGGCGCGTTATGACTTCTCGCCCAACTTCGCTCTGCGTGGCGCCATTTCGAGCGGCTTCCACGCCCCGGCCCTGCAACAGCAGTATTTCAGCTATGTGGCGACCAACCTGATCACCACCGGCAACCCGCCCGTGACCAACCTGATCCAGTCCGGCACCTTCCGCGTCGACGATCCGGTGTCGCTGGCGTTGGGTTCCAAACCACTGGAGCCGGAAACCTCAACCAACTATTCGCTGGGAGGCGTATTCCGATCCGGCGGGTTCGAGTTGACGGTCGACGCCTATCAAATAGAGATCAAGGATCGGATCATCCTGTCCGAGAACCTCGGCCCGTCACGACCCAGCCAGTCCTCCGCCACGACGAACGCCGTCCTGGCCATCATCCAGCCGCTGGGCGTCTCGTCAGCGCGGTTCTGGACGAACGGTCTGGACACCACGACCAAGGGGATCGACGTGGTCGGTCGCTACCGCATGGCGACCGACAGCATCGGTCGCTTCGACTTCACCCTGGCTGGAAACTACAACGAAACGACCGTGGATAAGGTGCCGGGCATTCCGACCGGACTGGCGATCCCGGTTTCGCCGAACTTCCTCTTCGACACCGCCAATATTCTTTCGTTCGAAAAAGGCACGCCCAAATACAAGGTCGTCGGCAGCGCTGACTGGACGCTGGGCGGATTCGGCGTCACGGCCAAGGCGACCTACTACGACTCTGTCCTGGTGCCGAACAACACGGAATCCAACAACTATTGGACCGGATCGGGCACGTTGTTCGATCTGGAAGGGCGTTACGCTTTCCCCGGCGGCGTCGGTCTGGCGGTCGGCGTCAATAACCTGACTGACGAGTATCCGAACTACACACCGGCGGCCCTCAACGCCCTGACCGGGTCTGTCGGCTTCCCCCAATACTCGCCATATGGCTTCAATGGCCGGTTCTTCTACGGTCGACTAAGCTACAGCTTCTGATCCATCCGGGTCGGCAGCGGAAAGGGCGCTCTTCGGAGCGCCCTTTCTCGTTCGAAGGACGCAACGGGCGCGACGCTCCTGCATGACAGCGTTCATCCAGCATTCATGGCCCCGACTCCAAGCTGGGCCATTCTTCCCTTGGAGATGCACATGAGAACCGTCACAGGCGTCTTGGCTCTCGTCGTGAGCCTTTCCGCATCGGCGGCCAACGCCATGACAGTGCAGGAATTTCTGACCACGGCCGACCATATTCCACGCAATCCGACCGCCTTGCTGCGATCGGACACACGGCGCCTGATGAACGAGATGAAGACAGCCTTCAAGACCGTCGGAGACGAACAGAAGGCCGCTCAGGCGGCGGGCCGCCGTTCCGCGACCTGCGTACCCGAAGGAACACGCATCAGTCTGTCCCCCGAAAACGTCCTGGCCCGCTTCAACACAATCCCTCAGTCGCGGCGCAACATCAGCGTGACCCAGGCTGTGCGGGAATGGATGGCGGAACGCTATCCCTGCGCGTCATAGCGATTGATTGAGGAATTTCCGTTCGCCCACAGGTGGGGCGAACTGTCCACGGCCCATGCGGCGTCCCCGTCTGACGCAGGAGACTGTCAGGGGTAAAGCGTTAATCGATGAACGCCTTCGCCCCCATGCCCTTCTCGTCGTCCCCGATGGATCCGGTCAGCGTCAGCGCCATGCCGCACAATCTGGAGGCCGAACAGGCGCTCCTGGGTTCGCTGATGTTCGACAACGGCGTGTTCGAGCGTCTCAGTGATCGCCTGCGCGGCAGCCATTTCTACGAACCGTTTCACCAGCGCCTGTTCGACGCCATCGAAGACCATATCCGTCAGGGCATGCTGGCCGAGCCGACCATATTGATGGAGCGGTTCAAGCAGGACCCGGCCTTTCAGGAGTTCGGCGGCCTGCGCTATCTCGCCGATCTGGTTGACCGCGCGCCGCCGGCGGCCAACGCACCCGACTATGCCCGCGTCGTCTATGATCTGGCCCTGCGCCGCGACCTGATCCGCATCGGCGGCGAGATCATCAAGGAGGCGCCCAACCCCGAGACGCCTGCCGACGAACAGATCGAACAGGCCGAACAGACCCTGTATTCCCTGGCCGAAACGGGCAAGCCATCGTCGGGCTTCGTCAGCTTTTCGAACGCCCTGTCCGGCGCCGTGCAGATGGCGGCAGAGGCCTATCAGCGCGAAGGCAAGCTGGCCGGTCTGGCCACCGGCCTGAACGACCTGGACCGCAAGCTGGGCGGCCTGCACCCGTCCGACCTTCTGATCCTGGCCGGCCGTCCGTCGATGGGTAAGACCGCGCTGGCCACCAACATGGCCTTCAACGTGGCCCGCGCCTATCAGTGGGAGCCGACACCGGAGGGCCGCAAGACCGTCAACGGCGGCGTGGTCGCCTTCTATTCGCTGGAAATGAGCGCCGAACAGCTGGCCATGCGTATCCTGGCCGACGCCTCGGGCGTGTCGTCGGACAAGCTGCGCAAGGGCGAGATCGACGCCTCGGACTTCGGCAAGCTGCGCGACGCGGCGGTCGAGATCGGCGAAAGCCCCCTCTACATCGACGCCACCGGCGGCCTCTCCATCTCCAAGCTGGCCGCGCGCGCCCGGCGTCTGAAACGGATGGAGCATGGGCTGGACCTGATCATCGTCGACTACCTGCAACTGGTGACGACCGGCGAAGGCGCCAGCCAGAAGAACAGGGTCCAGGAAGTGTCCGAGATCACCGGCGGCCTGAAGGCTCTGGCCAAGGAGCTGAACGTCCCGATCATCGCCCTGTCGCAGCTGTCGCGTCAGGTGGAACAGCGCGACGACAAGCGCCCGCAACTGTCCGACCTGCGCGAATCCGGCTCGATCGAACAGGACGCCGACTGCGTGATGTTCGTCTATCGCGAGAGCTACTACCTGGGCCGGGCCGAGCCGCGCGAAGGCACCGAGGAACATCTTCAGTGGCAGCAGGACATGGATCGACTGCAAGGCCAGGCCGAGGTCGTCATCGGCAAGCAGCGCCACGGCCCCATCGGCATCGTCAAACTGGCCTTCGACGCCGACACCGTCCGCTTCGGCAATCTGGCGCACGGCTATGAGGACGTCAGCTACGAATAGCGGCCACCCCTGTCGTGGTCGATTTTCGCGTGAACCGGCGGTGCACGCCAACTATCGCTTGGCGCCTGATGACATCTCCAGCGGCAGGTCTTCTCTTCCATCGTGCCTGACTTGACGCATAAAAGGCGTATGCAGACCCCCGCCGTCCTTTCCGTCGATCTGAACGCCCTGGCGCGCAACTATCATACCCTGGGCGCCTTGATCGGCGTGCCGGTCCACCCCGTCGTGAAGGCGGATGGTTACGGATTGGGCGCTGGCGCCTGCGCAACGCGGTTGATGGCCGAGGGCGCGCGGACCTTCTTCGTGGCGCGCGCGGCGGAAGGGCTGACGCTACGGGCTGCGCTGGGGCCGACGCCGATCATCTATGTTCTGGACGGCTGCCACGGCGGGATCGCTGGCGAGTTGAAGGCAGCGGACGTGCGGCCGGTCCTGAACCAGCCCGCGCAGATGGCGGCCTGGGCGGCGGCGGGCGGCGGCGCCTGCGGGCTTCAGATCGACACCGGCATGAACCGCATCGGTTTCCGCCCCGAGGACGCGCCCGAGGCGTTCGAGGGCCTGGCGCTGGTCCTGACCCACCTGGCCTGCGCGGACGAACCGGCCAATCCGATGAACCGGCGCCAACGCGACCTGTTCGACGCCGCGACCCAGCGGTATCCGGGCGCGATCCGATCCTTCGCCAACTCCAGCGGCTGTTTCCTGGGGGCCGATTTCGCCTTCGACGCGGCGCGGCCGGGCGTGGCCCTGTTCGGCGGCGGGCCCGAAGGCCGGCCCGACGACCGCATCGCGCCTGTCGCCACCCTGCTGGCCGATGTGCTTCAGGTTCGCGAGGTCCCGGCGGGCGAAAGCGTCGGCTATTCTCGGGGTTTCATCGCCGCACGACCGGTGCGCGTCGCCACCGTGGCGACAGGGTACGCCGATGGTCTGCTGCGGTCCTACAGCCCGCGCGGCGAAGTCTGGGTGGCGGGCCAGACCCGTCCCCTGCTGGGACGGGTCTCCATGGACGTCTGCGCCGTGGATGTGACGGGACTGGACATCGCGGTCGGCGACAAGGTCGAACTGTTCGGCCCGAACCGCCCCCTCGACGCGGCGGCGGCGGCGGCCGGGACCATCAGCTACGAGCTTCTGACCTCGATCACCGCACGCGTGCCGCGCGTCTATCGTCAGTAGCCGCCCGTAAGCGCAGCCATACCGGCGGTCGAGGCCACAAAGGCGACGGCCACTGCACCGACGATGGCCGATGCGATGATGCCCAGCACCAGGCCGGCCACCAGGATCACGATATAATAGACGACCTTCTTGTCTTCCGGGACCTTCATCAGGGTCGGCAGACCGAGGAACAGCAGGACCAGGCTGTAGATCGCGCCGACCAGGGCGATCAGGCCGCCCAAGACCGGAATCAGATTGGCGATCCCCGCCACCCAGGCGGCGGTGTAGGAATAGACAGCCAGCTTCTGCGCCTGCACCGGATTGGGCTGGCCGCCGAAGCTCGACGCCAGGGCGTTGATGATCAGGCCCAGAATGAACACGCCCACCAGGCCCAGCACATAGGACAACACCGCCAGGATCAGAGCGCTGACGATCGACGCATGACCGAAGGCGACGCTTGCGATCAGGGTCGCGATCGGGCCGATGGCGGCCAGGATCAGGGCGTAACGCGTATAGAGGCTGTTGGTGGTGGCGAACTCGCGGTCGATGACCTGCCACTCGGCCTTGGGCTGCATCAAGATTCCGCGCACGCGGGCGATCAGGGCCGGATCGACGGCGGGCTGCGAGGGGGGAGCGGGATCGGTCATTGAGAGGCCTTGTCTGTGCGATGCGGGCTGCATCATGAACGGATACTGACGTTACGTCGCGTCTGTAGGCAAGCCTGATGCGACACGATCTCAAATCCTTCACAATGGCGAAGGTTGCGTCCCGGCGGCTCCACGACCGGGACTGTCGTAGATCGTAAGTAACCGCCTACGAACGCCCGGCCGAATCGCCGGGCCTGCTAAGGAAGCTCATGGCCCGCGAAACCGCCCTCTATGTCTGTCAGTCCTGCGGCACGGTGCACGGCAAGTGGTCCGGCCAGTGCAGCGCGTGCGGCCAGTGGAACACGCTCAGCGAGGAAAGCCGCTCGGCCCCGCCCGGCGCCATCAAGCCAGCGACCGCCGCCTCGGCGCGTGGACGCGGCGTCCAGTTCGAGACGCTTCAGTCCGACACGCCTGAACCACCCCGCATCACGACGGGCGTGGCGGAGTTCGACCGGGTCTGCGGCGGCGGCGTGGTGCCGGGGTCGGCCATACTGCTCAGCGGCGATCCCGGCGTCGGAAAATCCACCCTGTTGCTGGAGGTGGCGGCCAAGGCAGCCCTGCGCGGCGCGCGCGTGGCCTATATCTCGGGCGAAGAGGCTGTGGAGCAGATCAGGGCGCGGGCCAAGCGGATGGGTCTGGCCGATGCACCGGTCAATCTGGCCGCCGCGACGGCGCTGCGCGACATCCTGGGCACGTTGAAACGAGAGAAGTTCGACATCGTCATCGTCGACTCGGTCCAGACTCTTTGGTCCGACGTGCACGACAGCGGACCCGGCTCCATCACACAGGTCCGCGCCTGCGCCGGCGAACTGGTGCGCCTGGCCAAGAACGACGGCCCCGCCATCGTCCTGGTCGGCCATGTCACCAAGGACGGCCAGGTGGCGGGGCCGCGCGTGGTCGAACACCTGGTCGACGCCGTCATGACCTTCGAGGGCGAGCGCGGCTATCCGTTCCGAATCCTGCGCGCCGGCAAGAACCGTTTCGGCGCCACCGACGAGATCGGCGTGTTCGAAATGGGCGACAGCGGCCTGCGTGAGGTCGCCAACCCGTCCGCCCTGTTTCTGGGCGAGGGCAAGGAGCGCGCGCCCGGCGCCGCCGTCTTCGCCGGGATCGAAGGCTCCCGCCCCGTGCTGGTCGAGATGCAGGCCCTGGTCGCCCCATCAGCCTACGGCACGCCGCGCCGGGCCGTGGTCGGCTGGGATTCCGGGCGTCTGGCCATGCTGCTGGCGGTGCTGGAGGCGCGCTGCGGCCTGGGGTTCGGTGACAAGGACGTCTATCTGAACGTGGCGGGGGGACTGCGCATCAACGAGCCGGCGGCGGACCTGGCGGCGGCGGCGGCCCTGATCAGTTCGGCCCTGGACATGCCCCTGCCCCAGGGCTGCGTCGTTTTCGGCGAGATCGGCCTGTCGGGCGAGGTTCGCAGCGTCGGCCGCGCCGAGGCCCGGATGCGCGAGGCGCAGAAGCTGGGCTTCGACCAGGTCCTGTCCCCCGCCCTGCCGGCCCAGAAAGAAGGCCGGACCAAGGGCGTGAAGGTTACATCGGCCGCGCGTCTGACGGATGTTGTCGAACGAATCTCCCAGAACCGGTATTAGGGTCGCGCAGCAACCGCCTGGGCCCTTCGTGACCGGCTACGACGTCTTCATCATCATCGTCCTGCTCTTCTCGGTCGCCGCCGGCTGGCTGCGAGGGGGCGTGCGCGAGATCGTCGCCCTGCTCAGCGCCGTGCTGGCGGCCCTGGTCGCCCTGATCGCCCTGCCGTGGACGGCGGTTCCGGCGCGCGCCGTGGTCGATCCCGACTGGGCCGGAACGATCCTGGCCGCCGTCCTCACCTTCTTCGTGATCTATTTCAGCCTGCGCCTGGCCGGGTCGCTGATTTCCAAGTCGGCCCAGGCCAGCCCGCTGGGGATCGTGGACCGTGTCCTGGGCCTTCTGGTCGGGCTCGGCCGGGCTCTGATCCTGATCGGGGCGATCCATCTGGTCATCGTCGCCGCCCTGCCGGGGCAGCGTATGCCGCGCTGGCTGGCGGAAGCGCGCCTCTACACCGTCAGCGCCGTGGGCGCCCGCACCATCCAGATCATCCTGCCCGGCGTGGCCAAGGGGGCCGACGCCCTTACGCCGGTGATCGATTCCTCCGTGCGCAGCGGGTTTTCGAACGACGAAGCCTTGCCCCCGACGCAATCCGGGCCTAACTCGCCGCGCGACGCCGCCCCTTGAAATCCCCCGGTCATCGGAGCCCGACGATGCGCCATCATATCGCCGATCCCGTCGTTCACCGCCCCCACTGGCGAGAGCCCGAGGACGATCAGCTGCGTCTGGAATGCGGCGTCTGCGGCGTATGGGGCGCCGACGAGGACGAGGGTTCGGCGGTCGTGGCCCTGGGCCTGCACGCCCTGCAACATCGCGGTCAGGAAGCCTGCGGCATCGCCAGCGTCAAGGACGAACGCTTCTACACCGAACGCCATCAAGGCCTTGTGGGCGAGGCCTTCGGCGGCGCCGACCTGTCGCAACGGATGCCCGGGCGGGCGGCCGTGGGGCACACCCGCTATTCCACCGCCGGCGGTTCCTTCCTGCGCAACATCCAGCCCATGTTCGCCGATCTGGACCAGGGCGGCATCGCCATCGCCCACAACGGCAATCTGACCAACTTCAAATTCCTGCACGCCCAACTGGTCAGCGAGGGCGCCATCTTCCAGTCGACGTCTGATTCCGAAGTCATCCTTCACCTGATAGCCCGCAGCCGCAAAGCCAAGATCGTCGACCGCTTCATCGACGCCCTGGCTCGGATCGAGGGCGGCTACGCCCTGGTCGCCCAGACCCGGTTCAAGATGATCGGCGCCCGCGACCCGCTGGGCATCCGTCCGCTGGTGCTGGGTCAGATCGGCGAGGCCTGGGTGCTGGCGTCCGAGACCTGCGCCCTGGACATGATGGGCGCGACCTTCGTGCGCGACGTCGAACACGGCGAGGTCGTGGTCATCGACAAGAACGGCCTGCGGTCGATGAAGCCCTTCCCCGCCCGCGCCGCCCGTCCCTGCCTGTTCGAATACGTCTATTTCTCGCGCCCGGACTCGGTCGTGAACGGCCGCTCGGTCTACGAGGTGCGCAAGGCCATGGGTCGGGGTCTGGCCCAGGAACACGGCGTCGAAGCCGACATCGTCGTGCCTGTGCCCGATTCCGGCGTTCCCGCCGCCCTCGGCTATGCCCAGGAAAGCGGCATCCCTTACGAAATGGGCATCATCCGCAGCCACTATCTGGGCCGCACTTTCATCCAGCCCAGCCAGGGCGCCCGTCAGAAGGGCGTGCGCATGAAGCACAGCCCCAACAAGGCGGCGCTGGAGGGCAAGCGCGTGGTGCTGATCGACGATTCCATCGTGCGCGGCACCACCTCGGTCAAACTGGTCCGCGCTGTGCGTGCGGCGGGCGCGACCGAAGTTCACCTGCGCTCGGCCAGCCCGCAGATACTGTTCCCCGACTTCTACGGCATCGACATGCCCGAACGCGCCCAACTGCTGGCCGCCAACAAGACGCTGGAAGAGATGCGAGAGATGCTGGAGGTCGATTCGCTCGGCTTCCTGTCCATCGACGGCCTGTATCGCGCCATGGGCGAGACCGGCCGCGACAATACGAACCCCCAGTTCACCGACCACTATTTCACCGGCGACTATCCCACCCGCCTTTTGGACCGTGAGATCGAGGAAGGCGGCCGCGAGTTCGGCGCCCGACAACTTTCGCTGCTGGTCAGCGCCTGAAGCGCGTTCGGCTCAGGTTTCGCCCACCCGACCGGCGGGCGCGACCAGCAACCCGACCAGGATGACACCGGCGCACAGGACAGCCGCCACCGCGAACGGCAGGCCCGGCGCGCGCTCGTACAACAGGGTGCTGCCCAAGGGCGCGATGATGGCGGCGACGCCCTGCACCAGGGTGACCAGACCGGCCGCCGCGCCCTGACGGTCCTGATCGACGGCCAGTGAGACGCCCGACATATACCCCGGAATGACCAGCCCCGCCCCTACGCCGAACAGGGCGTAGGCCCCCGCATAGGTCGTGCGCGAGGCCGTGAACAACAGGACCAGCAGAGAAATCAGCAGGAACGGAGCGCCCGCCCGCACCAGCCGCCGCGGCGCCCATTTCAACAGCTTCATCTGGACCGTCTGGGTCGCCACCAGCAGCAGGCCGACCAGGCTCAGCGACAGGGCCAGGAACCGCGCCGTCTCCGGCCCGCTCAGATTCAGGCGGTCCTGAAAATAGAAGCCCGCGCTCACCTGAAGCGTCACGATCGTCAGCATCAACAGCAGGCCGATCAAGAGCCAGCCGCGCACGGCGGGAGCGAACGGGCTGAGCCGATCAGTGGTCGATCGCTCCTTGGGCGGGGTGCGCGGCACCACCAGGGCGACCATGACGAAGGCCAGAACCGGCAGGACCGACGCCAGAACCATCGGCCAGATCAGCCCCCGCAACGCCAAGGCGCCGCCCAGGGCCGGTCCCGCGATCATGCCCAGGCCGCTGGCCGCGCCGATCAAGGCCATGCCCGAGCTGCGGGTCTCGGCCGTGGTGGTGTCGGCCATATAGGCCTGGGCGGCGGCCGGCGCGGCGGGCAAAAAGGCCCCGACAAACGCCCTGCCGGCGAACAAGGCCGCCAGAAGCGGGACGCCGACGAGGACGCCCTTCAGGCCCAGGTCGATCACCACGGCATAGACGGCGTAGCTGACGCACAGGCCGGCGAACCCCGCCAGGATCACGGCCTTGCGCCCCCAATGATCGCTCTTGGCGCCCCACCAGGCTCCTGTGACCGCCATGACGATCGAACCGATGGAAATCATCCAGCCGCCCTGGCTCTCGCTCAATCCCATCGCCCGGATCAGGGGCGCGAGGATCGGCATGATGATCATGACCGCCAGGGTCGAGGCGAAGACGGACAGGAAGATCGCGATACGGGTCATGGCATCGACTCGACATAATAATGATAGTCGTTCGCATATCATGCATCCACTTTCAGCGTCGAGCCTCCCTTGGCGTTCCGGGCGATGCAGCCTATCAGACAGGGATGTCGACCGCCCCCGCCCCTCTCGCCGACCGCATCGCCCTTGTCGTCGGCGCCTCGCGCGGCATCGGCTACGAAAGCGCCCTGGCGCTGGCCAAGGCGGGGGCGCACGTCGTCGCCACGGCCCGCACCCAGGGCGGTCTGGAAGAGCTGGACGACGCCATCTTCGCCGCCACCGGCAAGCACGCGACCCTGGTGCCGTTCGATCTGGTGGACGGCGGGGCCATCGACCGTCTGGGCGGCGCCATCTTCGAACGTTTCAAGAAACTGGACGTCTGGGTCCACGCCGCCGCGACCATGGGGCCGTCCGGCCTGACGCCGGTGTCCCATGCCGACCCTCGCGAGTTCGCCAAGGTCGAGAAGACCAACTTCACCGCCGTCTATCGCCTGATCCGGTCGCTGGAGCCGCTGCTGCGTGCATCCGACGCCGGTCGAGCTATCCATTTCACCACCAGCGTCGCCACCAACCCTCGCGCCTTCTGGGGCATGTACGCCGCCACCAAGGCGGGCGCCGAGGCCCTGGTGAAGGCCTGGGCCGACGAGATCGAAAGCACGCCCGTCCGCGTCAGCATCGTCGACCCCGGCCGGATGCGCACCGCCATGCGCGCCCAGGCCTATCCCGGCGAAGACCCGTCGGTCCTGCCCCATCCGTCCGAGATCGGCCCCCTGGTCGTGGACCTGGCCCGCCCCGATGCGACACCGCCGCTGACGGTGAACTTTCGCGAATGGAAGGCCGGCCCGACGACGGAAGCCCTGGTCTAGGGCAGATAGGCCAGCACCTTCAGCCAGCCCTCGGCCTGGGCCAGATCGATGGCTTCGAACAACGGGATCGCCAGCAGGAAGACCAGCCCATCGCGGATTGTCGTCAGGAAGAAGGACGGACGCACCGACAGTTCGGCTTCGTCGCGCCATAGGGAGAAGCGCGGCAAAAAGCGGGGCGTGCACGCCTTGTAGGCTTCATATTCCGCGCCGAAGGTCGCGCCCAGCCAAGCTTCCTCTCGTTTGACCGTTAGGAAGAAAATTCCGAAGGACGCCAGCATGAACAGGGCGGCGATCGTCAGGCTGCCGCTTTGGGCGCCGACGCCGAACGCGCCGAAGAAGCTGAATACATAAAGCGGATTGCGGGTGATCGAATAGGGGCCGCGAGAGACGATCTCGGCCTTCTTGCGCCCCCCGATATAGAGGGAACACCAGGCCCGCCCGACAATGGCGATGACGATGGCGCCCAGGCCGACGGCCTCAACCCCTTCGTGCATGTGGCTTCCAAGGCCGCTCGCCGACTGTGACACCAGGGTCAGGCCGGTCAGGGCGACCAGAGCTGCCAGTGCTCCGGCCTTTCGCACCCTTTGAACAGCCTGAAGATCGAAAACCTGCGTCTCGAGCATTAACGCCTCCGTCTCATGTGCGACGATCTGACGCGTGATTTGTGATCCAATCAAGACCCAGGCCCAAGACTAGGCCAGGGACGTCAGAATATCGACCAACTCCGCCGGCCAGATCGTTTCGGAGCTGGCGCGGATTTCATCGACGCTCCACCAGCGATGGGCGACCAGAACGCCGCGCTCCTCGGCGGTCCAGCCGGCCGAGGACACGTCAAGCGTCTCGACGCGCAGCATGAAGAAGCGCTGATCCACATCCGCCATGCGACCGTCCGGCAGACGAAAACCGACCCGAACGCGCGCGACCTGGGGACCGGGATCCTCGACGACCTGACCCGTCTCCTCGAACAGTTCCCGGCGAGCGGCGTCCTCGTAGGTTTCGCCAGGATGGCAGCCGCCGCCGGGCGTGGCCCAGAAGGCGGTCCCGGCCAACGGTCCGTCCGAGTAGTCGAAGCGGAACAGCAGAACCCGCCCCTGCCCGTCCAAGATCAGCCATCGTGATGTGGGCCGATCAGGCAGGATGGCGGGATCGGCGTCGCTCATGCGATCAACGCCTCGACCTCAACGCTTTGCGCCGCCCTTCTGGCCGGTGCGGACGCGGCCAGAGCGCGAGACCTGGCGGGCTCCGCCCCGCGCGCCCTTGCCGACGAAGGCGTTGGTGCCGGACTTCTTGGACGCGCTGGCTTTCAACCCGCCCAGAGGTTTGACCTTGGGCTTGATCCCCGCCTTGGCCTTCTGCTCCAGCGCCTTACCGGGCAGGTTCGACAACCGTTCTTCGGCCTTTTCGGCCTTCTGCACTCGGCGCGGGGCGGTCTTGGCCGCGCCCTTGAAGCGTTCGGGCCCGGACTTGGCGCCGCCATCGACATAGGGGTTGGTCCCGCTGGTCTTGACGATCAGACGGATCGGCGTGCCCGGCAGATCGAAGCTCTCGCGCAGGGAGTTGATCAGATAGCGCTTGTAGTGGTCCGGCATCGCCTCGGCGCGGCTGGCCATCAGCACGAAGGTGGGCGGGCGGGCCTTGGTCTGGGCCATGTATTTCGGCTTGATGCGCTTGCCGTCCACGGCGGGCGGCGGGTGCCGCTGGGTCGCCATCGACAGCCAGTTGTTCAGGTCCTTGGTCTTCACCTTGACCGACCAGTTGTCATAGGCCTGAAGCACGGCGGGCATCAACCGGTCCACGCCCCGGCCCGAATGCGCCGACAGGGCGACGAAGGGCGTGCCCTTCAGCTGGGGCAGCTTGTCCTCGGCCATGGCCTTCAACTTGGCCAGGCGCGACTGGGGCTCTTCCTCCAGGTCCCACTTGGACGCCACATAGACCAGGGCCCGGCCTTCGCGCTCGACCAGGTCGGCCAGTTGCAGGTCCTGAGTGTCGAAAGCGTCGTCCTTGTCCATCACCAGGATCACCACCTCGGCGAAGGTGATGGCGCGGATGGTGTCGGCGACCGACAGCTTCTCCAGCTTCTCCTGCACACGGGCCTTGCGGCGCATGCCGGCGGTGTCCACCAGGCGGATGTTCTTGCCTTCCCAGACCCAATCGACCGAGATGGAATCGCGCGTGATCCCCGCCTCCGGTCCGGTCAGCAGCCGATCGTCGCCGATCAACCGGTTGATCAGGGTCGACTTGCCCGCATTCGGCCGGCCGATGACGGCGATGCGGATCGGCTTGTCCGGCTCGTCGATCTCCTCGACGAAGATATCCTGAGAGCCGGCGACCAGGGCGGCGTACAGATCGGCCATCCCCTCGCCGTGTTCGGCCGAAATGGCGACGGGCTCTCCGAAACCCAGGGCATGCGCCTCGCCCACCCCGCCGCCGCTCTCGCGGCTTTCGGACTTGTTGGCCAGCAGGATGACCGGCTTGTGCACCTTGCGCAGGCGGTCGGCGAAGATGCGGTCCAGCGACGTCACGCCTTCGCGGGCGTCCATCATGAAAAGGATCAGTTCGGCGTCCTCGATGGCCGCCTCGGTCTGCTCGCGCATCCGGGCTTCCAGGCTTTCGTCGGTGACGTCCTCATAACCCGCCGTGTCGATCAGCGTCAGGTCCAGATCGCCGATATTGCCGTCGGCATAGCGACGGTCACGGGTCACGCCGGGGCGGTCGTCGACCAGCGCCAGACGCTTGCCGACAAGGCGGTTGAACAGTGTCGATTTGCCCACATTGGGGCGGCCGACGATGGCGACCTTCAGAGCCATGTCGGCCTTCTAACGCAATTTGGCTGAAACGTCAGCGGATGCAGATCAGCTGACCGTTGTCGGTCAGCACGTAAAGCGCGCCGTTGTAGGCCGCCGGGGCGATATAGGCGGGGGCGCCCAGCTTCAGCGTGGTCTGCTGCGCGCCGGTCTTCGGATCGAACGCCGCCGCCTCGCCGAAGGAGTTGACCATCACCAGACGATTCGACGCCAGAAGCGGCCCCGACCACTGCGGCGTAATGGTGCGACGACCGAAGGTCAGGAAGCCGCCTTCCTTGCGCGCGCGACCCTCGTTCAGTTCGCGCGTCCAATAAACCTGGCCCGTGTCGCGGTTGACGGTGATCAGCTGGCCGGACTTGGACACGGCATAGACCACGTCGCCCACCGGCAGCGGCGCATTGACCCCCGTGACCGGCAGTTGCCACTTGGGCTGGCCCGACCGCAGGTCCAGCGCGCCCAACACGCCCGAATGGCTGACGCCATAGACCATGCCGCGGCTGATGACGGGGCGGCCGGCGACGTCGCGAACTTCCGACAGGGCGCTGGTGCGGCTGGTGCGCGACAGGGTCTCTTCCCACACCGCCTGGCCGTTGATGGCCGACAAGGCGACCAGTTGGCCCGATGCGAAGGGCGCGACCACCGTATTGCCCGACACCGCCGGACTGGAGGCCCGCATCACGCGCGCCGGTTCCGCGATGCCGCGATAGGTCCAGTCCTGGGCCCCGGTCGTGGTGTCGAAGGCGAACAGCTGGCTGTCCACGTCCACGACGAAGACGTGGTTGCCCGCCACGGTCGGCGCGCCGTGGATCGGCGAATCGACGGCCTGGGTCCAGACCACGGCGCCGGTGTTGGCGTCCAGCGCGGACATGGAGCGATAGCCCGACGAGACGAAGACCTTGCCGCCGCCGACGGCCACGCCGCCGCCAAAACCGCCGCTACGGTCGCGCTCGGGGTTCTTGACGCTGGTCTTCCACAAAATCTCGCCCGTGTCGGCCGAGACGGCGGACACCGTCGAATCGCCGTCCAGCACGAAGATCTTGCCGTTGTCGGCCACCACCGGCGCCATGACGTTGCCGACACGGGCCGAACCGGCGCCGATGTTGCGCTTCCAGGCGATCTGGAAGTTCGGGGCGGCGATGACGTGTTCGACCAGATTCTCGGTCGTGCCGCCGGGCTGGGTCCAGGCCGTCGCAGCCTGGGGGCCCGGCAGGAAGAAGTCACGGCCCGACAGAGCAGCCGACGGCGCCAGCTGCTGTTCGAACTCCAGCACCGAAATCCGCTGGCCGGCCGAGGCGGTGGCCCCCGGTTGATCCTTCTTGCCGATGAACGGCAGGTTGCGCGTCAGGGTGCCGCAGGAGGCCATGGTGGCCGCGACGCCGCAGATCAGCGCGACTTTCAGAACTCGAGTCATCGGGGGCGTCCTGTTGGGAGGCGTCACTGTTGGGCGGTCGCAGCGGCGGCCGAAGCCGGAGCCGGTGTCGAAGGCGTCGGCGCGTTGCCGGCCCGGGCGGCGGGCGGCGGAGCGTCGGCGGCAGCCTTGACGATGGCCGGCAGGGCCGCCGCCGTCCCGGCGTCGATCGATTCGATGGCGATCTGGGCGCGTTGACGCACCGAATCCGGCACGTCCTGCCCCAGTTGCAGCAGCACGAAGGCCTCGCGCGCTTCCTTGGTCTTGCCGTGTTGCAGCCGCGCCATGGCCAGGGCCTCCTGGGCGAAGGCATGCAGCGGCCGCTTGTCGTCGGCCAGCGGCTGCAGCCGCTTTTCGATCTCGTCCAACGGGGCGGTGTCCATGATCAGGAAGGCGGCCTTCAGGGCGGCCGGATCGCCGAGGATGGGATCGTTCGTGGCCTTGGACGCCTCGTCGAACAGGCGCACGGCGTCGGGAATCTTGTTGGCGGTCACGGCCAGACCGGCCTGTTGCTGCAGGGCCAGGACCTTGTAGGCGCCGCCGGCCTTCACGGCTTCTTCGAAGGCGGCGCGGGCGTCCATCGGCTTTTCGGCGCGCAGGGCCTCCATGCCGCGATCATAGGCCGCCGCCCCCTTGGCCGCCTGGTTGGAGTTATAGGAATCCCAACCCCACCAGCCCAGGGCGCCGATCAACGCGACCACCAGAACGACGCCCACGACAGGCAGCCAGGTGCGGGCCAGACGCTTGTAGCGCTCGGAGCGAAGCTCCTCCTCGACCTGCTCGAAGACATCAACCACGGAAACGTCGCCCCAAAATCGCTAAAAGCAAACCGGCGCGGACCCTAGAAGGTCGGCGCTTCGCCCGCAACGTGATCCGTTACGGCCTAGCCGGCTTTTTCGAGCAGTAGGTCCCGACTTCGGCAGGAAAACGGCGGCCTGTCTTCCGAAGACCGAAAGCCAGGCCGGCGGCGCCGCTTTTCCGTGCACGGTCGATCGCGCATCGACGATTCGACCAGCCCTGCCTTCAGACGTCCTGCGACAGCTTCACCGCGCCCGCCGCCAGCATGGCGACCAGAGCGCCGGCCACAGCCCAGAACATCACCATCCCCGACCCGCTCATCAGGTCCAGCGACCCCAGGCCAAGGCCATCCAGCCCCGTCTGGACCACGCCCTGGGCGGCGGCGCTCGCCGATCTCAGGCCCTGGACCACGGGCGCCCCGCCCTCGTCGGAAAAGTTCACCTTGACCCCCTCGCGCAGAGCCAGACCGCCGCCGATCACGGCCGCCGCCGTCAGGATCAGACTGCGCCAGCGCGAGCGTTTCTCCAGCCTGGCCTGAAACACCGCCAGGAACAGGGCCTCGTCGGCCAATGGGGGCGTGCGGGCGAACAACCGCTCGATCATCGGATCGAATTCGTCAGCCGACATGGCTCGACCTCCCGCCTGCGTCCGTCGCCGGCTGAAGCCGGGCGCGGAGTTTATCCAGACCACGTTTGACATGGGATTTCACCGTTCCGAGCGGCAAATTCATGGCCGCCGCGATCTCGGGGTGGGACATGCCCGCGCCGTGGCACAGGGACACGCACACCCGCTCGGTTTCGTTCAACGCCTTCATCGCCTCGTCCAGGTCCAGGGTCCTGGCGTGATCGACGGGCGTCGCCGCCTCATCGACCTCGCTTTCGGCGACATAGCGGGCCTCGTGCGCCACGCGCTTGAGATACAGGCGCGCGGCGATCTTCTTGATCCAGCCGGCGAAGGTCCCCTGCCCCCTGAACTCGGCGCAACGCTGGAAGCCTTGAAGGAAGGCGTCCTGCGCAACGTCGTCGGCCAAAGAGGGCGCGGCACCCATCCGGCGCAGCAGACCCCGTACCGCAGAGCCGTGTCGCCGCACCAGTTCGCCATACTCGCGCCGCCCCCCGGCCGCCGCCTGGACGGCCAGTTCGACATCGTGAAGCTCTCGAAGTGACTTGGTCATGACGGTTTCCCCCGGGACGCCGTCAGTCCTTGTGCGGATTGAAGAAGCTCAGAACGATATAGGCCAGGCCGATGGTGGCGGGGATGCAGGCCACGCCCAGCAGTCCGTTGCCAATATCGCCGTTCCAGTGACGGCCGCTGAACTGGCTGACCAGGCCGAAGGCGGCCAGGCCGATGCCGGTCGCCAGCCAGATGATTCCCCGGCGGATGTCCTTGGTGCGCGACGGCAGCGACTTCTGCACATCCTTGGTCAGGGCGTCGATCAGTTCGGGCGGCAGGGCCTGGCCCTTGTCCACCGCATGCCGCACCGTCTCCTGGATGTCCCGCTTCTCGCGATACTTCAGGAAGGTAGGCCCGAAGACGATGGCGGTGATGGTGCCGAAGACGGCGAAGATGGCGAAAAGCGGAATGAAGTCTTCCATTATGTATGCCTTATGATCCGTATCGGGCCGCCGTTGCAGCGCCCTTATGACCACAAGAGGCTGCGGCCCGCCCCTACGGATGCGCGCCCGGACGTGAAATCTTCGTAAGGTCCGAATTCAGCCGCGCAGAACCTGCCTGGCGACGACGAGAGCAGCGCCTGTCGCCAGGACTCCCGCCGCCGCCGTAACCTCCGCACCGTTCAAAACCGACAGATTCAGGTCCGCGATCATCGGGCGCAACAACCAGAGAAGGGCCGCGCCCGCCACGACCAGCGGAATGGACGCCGCCGCAGAAGCAACCGCTCGACGCCGCGCGACGCGCAAAGCCGTCTCGGCCTCGAAAACAGGATCGCGCGCGGGAGCGGCGGCGGCGGCGAACAGATGCTGCAGCTTTTCTTCAGGTGTCATCCGGACCTCCCAACGCCGCCAGCAGACGCGCACGTCCCCTGGCGACGTGCGACTTTACCGTTCCGATCGGCAGGCTCAATGCCTGGGCCGCCTCGGCATGAGACCAGCCGTCTGCAACGCACAGGGCGATACAGGCGCGAACAACCGGCGACAGACCCGCCATCGCCTGCGCCAGCGCGATGCGATCTTCCGCGCTTATTCCGAGCGGCGAAACAACCTGTTGCGACCATGCGGTCTCACGCGCCGCCGTCCTCACGCCACGGCGAATGCGGTCCTGGGCCTTGCGCCAGGCGATGCCCAGCAGCCAGGCGCGCAAGCCGGAAAGCTCTCTCAGGCGGCCCAGGTTAGCCCAGGCCGCCAGAAAAACCTCCTGCGCCAGATCGTCCGCATCCTCCCGCCCCCCGGCGCACATTCGCCTGAGGAAAGACCGCACCGCGCCCTGATGTCGCGCAACGATTCTGGCGAAGGCCGCATCCGAACCGTCCCGCGCGGCGCGCGCCAGTTCGGCGTCGGTCATGTCCTGCGCCCTGTCGTCAAGGCGTCGGTTTGCGCCACTGAATCACAATGGCGCAAATCAACGACCACAAGGCGGCCGCCCCCATCACGAAGCCGACGATCATGAACGCACCTGATCCGCCATCCATACGCCCGTCCAGCCCCCCCCATATGAAACCGGCACACAAGGGTCCGAACAGGCCCGCCAACAACCAATAGCGCCCAGCCACGCCGGAAGCGCTATGGCTCCAATCGCCGTTGTTCTCCGTGCGGCTCAAGGCGTCGGTCACGCCTGGCGGCGGCTCTTGTCCTTTTTCGGCATAGACCTTGAGCACGTCGAGCAGCGCCTTCTGACGGCGATACTGAAGCCACTGCACCCACCCCGTGTAGGCGAAGGCCGCCATCGGGAAGAGAATCCACCAGAATTCACGGAAGAGGTCAGCCATCGTTCTTTTCCCCTGCGGCGCGACCGTCGCTCCGCCTTTCATGGTTCAGTCGTCGCAGCCCGATCCCATGGATGCGGAAGCCGAACATTTATTTCGTGGAGAGGACGGGCGCCCGCATGGCATCGAGGTCGGACGCCGTTTCCAACCGCGCGCCGCCGGTCTAGGGTGCCTCGAACATTGCAAGGAACACCCCCATGGCCCACGTCGTCTACCGTATCATCGAACATGACGGAGGCTGGGCCTACAAGGCGGGCGAGACCTTCTCCGAAACCTTCTCCAGTCACGACGCGGCCAAGGCGGCGGCGGTGCGCGCCGCGCGCGAGCAGCGGGTGCCGGACCAGACGGCGGCCATCGAATACGAAACCGCCGAAGGACGCTGGATCACCGAAAGCGCCGACGGTCACGACCGCCCGGAAACCGAGGTCGAGGGTTGAGGTCCGGCGCATGATCGCCAGACGCGCCCTGCTATGCGCGGCGGCCGCCCTGCCGCTGGCCGCCTGCGCGACGACATCTGCGGCCCCGCGGCCCGCGCGGCTGAAGCTGGTCACGTTCAACATCTGGCACAATCAGGGCGACTGGGCCGCGCGACGTCCGCTCCTGGTCGCGGCGCTGAAGGCCCAGGACGCCGACGTCATCGCCCTGGAAGAGGTGCTGGAAGACGCCAATGTCGGTCTGGAAAACCAGGCGTGGATGCTGGCGCGCGAACTGGGCGGCTATTCCGTCGCCTTCGTCTCGACAGATCCGGAAGGGGCGCCGCGCCGTTACGGCAACGCCCTTCTGACCCGTCTGCCGGTTCTGGCCGAGGACAAGGTCAAGCTGGAGCCGCTGGACGACTTCCGCACCGCCCTGCGTGTCCGGGTGTCGGTCGCAGGCCGGCCCGTCGATGTGGTCGTCACCCATCTGGCCTGGCAGGAGGACGCCGGCCCGGTGCGGGCGCGTCAAATCGAACATCTGTTGCGCTGGCTGCCGCAGGACGGCGCACCACTGATCGTCATGGGGGATTTCAACGCGACCCAGGACGATTCCGGCCTGGCGACCCTGACCGGCGTACGCTTCTTCAGCGCCCTGCCCCGCAACTCGGTCGTCACCACCCTGAACCCGGCCAAGGGTCATCCAAACCGCGTCATCGACCATATCTTCGCCGAGCAGGAGTTCTTCGCCCCGGTTGAGGCGCACGTCTTCGGGGACGTTGCGACCGGCGGCGAATACCCGTCCGACCACTTCGGCGTGGCGGCGACGGTCGAACTCAGGTGAAGGCGGCGGCGTAGGCGTCCGGTCTGAAGCCGACCAGGCGCCGGTCGCCCAGGTCCAGCACCGGCCGCTTGATCATCGACGGCTGGGCGATCATCAGGGCGATGGCCTTGTCCTTGTTCAGATCCGCCCTGTCGGCCTCGGGCAGTTTCCTGAACGTCGTGCCTGCGCGGTTCAGCACCGTCTCCCAACCGTGTTCGTCGACCCACAGGCCCAGCCGTTCCGCGTCGATCCCGGCCTTCTTGTAGTCGTGGAAATCATAAGCCACGCCATGCTGGTCCAGCCAGACGCGCGCCTTCTTCACCGTGTCGCAGTTGGGGATGCCGTACATCGAGATCATGACCGCCTCCTAGCCGCTCAGAACCGCTTCGTCAGCCCCACGCTGATCACCCGCCCGCGCGGATCGGCGACGACGGGATCGTAGCCCAGGGCGAACTGGGCCAGGGGCGGCGCCTTGTCCATGAGATTGACCACGCCCAGCGACAGGTCCACATCCGTTCCGACCTGGCGGGTGTAGAGCAGGTCCAGCGTCGTCTGGCTGGCGATGTGCGGATCGGTGATGCCGCTGCGGTCGTTGCGATAGCCGCTGGTGTAGTGAACCAGGGCGGTCACGGCCTGCGCCCCGCCGCTCCAGCCTACGGCGAACTCCCCACGGTCGCGCGGCAGCGACCGGCCGATGTTGTTCAGATTGGTCGAGCCGACGCCCGACGCCGCGGCCGATCCGGCGTCCAACCGGATGTCGTAGCGGTCCACATAGGTCCAGGTCGCCGACGCCGTAGCCCGCCCGCCCCACAGATCGCGTCCATACCGGGCCGACAGGTCGATCCCTTGCGTCTGGATCGACGAGGCGTTGACGAAGGCCAGTTGCACGAAGGTCAGGGCGCCGTTCTGCGCGCGCGTCACCTTGCGCTGGGCCTCCGTTCCGGCCAGGCCCGCCGTCGTATCGGCGCTGGCCCGGTCGATGACGGCCTGGGCCGATTCCTTGACCACCAGATCGGCGTAGTCGAACCGCCAGGCGTCCAGGCCCAGTTCCAGCCCCTCGATCGGTCGCCACTGGGCGCCGAAGGTCAGGCTCTCGGACTTCTCGGGCTTCAGCCCCGGATCGCCCGAGGTCAGGGTATTGACGAAGACGAAGGCGCCCCGGTCGAACACCGACGGCTGCGACGCCTGGGCGCCAGACAGGGCATAGACGGACGGCGCACGGAATCCTTGCCCCCAGGAGGCGCGCAGGGCCAGGGCGTCAGTGACATCCCACCGCACCGCGGCCTTGGGGCTGAACCGGCCCTGATCGCCGTCATAGGTTTCATACCGTCCGGCCAGTTGCGCCTCGATCCGTTCGCCCAGATGCAACCGCGCCTCGGCGAAGGCCGCCAGCGCCTGCTGGTCGCCGTCGAAATCGGGGGAATAGCCGGCGGTCAGCATTTCCCCCGCATTGACCAGATCGCTCCAGTCATGACGGAAGGCGCTGCGGCGATACTGGGCGCCCAGGGCGACATCGACCGATCCGCCGCTCCAGGCCAGGGCCTGGCCGCCTGTCGAGGCTTCGGCGGTGATCAGGCCGGCGGCGCCCCTCAGTCCCACATTGCCGGTCAGGCTGTCGATCAGGGCGGCGCTGTTCGCCGTGCCCGTACCCAGATAGGCGCTGCCGAACGGATTGAAGTAGCGGCACGGCCCCACGCCCGGCGCGCCCGTCGCGACGTCGCAGCCGGCGCCGCCCAGACCGCGCAGGGCGTTCTGAAGCGCGCCGCCGATCACGTCCGGCTTGTCATAGGCGACGTGCTGGCGGCTAGCGGTCGCCGCCAGGGTCCAGGTCCAGCCCCCGTCGAACCGCCCGTCAAGACCGGCGGCCAGACGCCAGGTGCGATAGTCGAACTGGGACCGCATGGCCCCCGCTTCCGCCCCCAGCAGGCGCCCACGAAACAGCACGTCCTCGCCGAACGGATTGTCGGGGTGCGACGCCGGCACGGTCAGCGCCCGCGCCAGGATCGGCAGGGACGGCGTCAGCCGCGCCTCGGTCCAGGTCGAGGACCAGGCCCCTTGAAGCGAAAAGGTCGTCTCTCCGCCCATCGGCCGTCGATAATCGGCGAACAGCTGGGTCCGCGTCTCCTGCGGGACCAGATCGAAGAAGTCGGAATAGTCCAGCCGACAGAAACTGTCGGTCGGCGAATTGAGATAGGCGTCGGCGAAGGCCGGATCGCCGCACGCCGGATCGGGCGAATAGGCCCCACGACTGGGCCGGAAATAGGATCCCGGCTGCCCATAGCTGGTCACGGCCGTCCAGGCCGCACGGCCGTAACGCCGGGCCTGGGTGAAGTCGCGCTCATCCGACCCCAGGGCCGAACGGTGGAAATGCGACGCCGCCAGCGTCAGGTCGCCGCCCAGCAGACCGAAGCCGCCCAGAGCCTCGACCACCGTCTCCTCGGACCCGTCCGCCACGGCGTATTTGGCGCGCGCCTCCGGCGCCGTCACGCCGCGCCGCGTGATGAAGTTCACGACGCCGGCCACCGCGTCCGACCCATAGACGGCCGAGGCGCCGTCCTTGACCACTTCGATCCGCTGGATGGCGATGGTCGGAACCAGTGAATTGACGTCGACGAAGGCAGAGCCGTCGGTCGCCACCACGGCGCTGCTGGTCCAGCGCTGTCCGTCCACCAGCACCAGGGTCGATCCCAGGCCGAGGTTGCGCAGATTGAACTGGGCCGTGCCCGAGCTTTGCGGCTGATTCAGTTGATCGACCTGATTCTCCGAGCCCGAATTGGCCGCCACCAGGCGCGGAGCTTGCGACAGGTCAGACACCCCGGCCGCCGCCAGGACGTCTGCGCCGATGATTTCCACCGGCGCGATGCGGTCGCCGCCCGCGATTCGCGACCCCGTCACCACCACATCGTCCAGCCGATCCACCAGCTTGGCCGCGCCGCCATCCTGCGCCTGGACGGCGACGGCGCCCGTCAACCACGCCACGGCCGCCGTGCTCATCAGGATATTTCGCTGCGCCATTCAACTGCTCCCCGTCGGTAGAGCGCGGCTTCTAGCCAGCGCCGCCATTTTGCGAAAGATCAATTTTACAACTTTGCAAAATTCGACCTAGCGGCCTTCCGAGCACGGCAGAGGATCGTCGCGCGTCCTTGATCCAACGATGTAACCGGTTACGGTGGCCCAAAATACAAAACGGGTTCAGGAAACAGGAAGCATGGCGAACGTCCGTCTGGTCGACGTGAAGAAGGCGTTCGGCGCCGTTCAGGTGCTGAAGGGCGTCGATCTGGAGATCGCCGACGGCGAGTTCATCGTCTTCGTCGGGCCTTCGGGCTGCGGCAAGTCCACCCTGCTGCGCACCATCGCCGGGTTGGAAGAAGCCACGACGGGTCAGGTCTGGATCGGCGACCGTATGGTCAACGACCTGTCCCCGGCGGATCGGGGCATCGCCATGGTGTTCCAGTCCTATGCGCTCTATCCGCACATGACGGCCTATCAGAACATGGCGTTCGGCCTGAGCCTGGCCAAGACCGACAAGGCCGAGATCGACCGTCGCGTCCGGGCCGCCGCCGAGGCGCTCAGCATCACCGACTATCTGGACCGCAAGCCGAAGGCCATGTCGGGCGGTCAGCGCCAGCGCGTCGCCATCGGCCGCGCCATCGTGCGCGAGCCCGATGTCTTCCTGTTCGACGAGCCCCTGTCCAATCTGGACGCCGCCCTGCGGGTGCGGATGCGCTACGAATTCGCACGGCTGCACGCCGAGCTGAAGACCACCATGATCTACGTCACCCACGACCAGGTCGAGGCCATGACCCTGGCCGACCGGATCGTGGTGCTGAACGGCGGGCGGATCGAACAGGTCGGGGCGCCGATGGACCTGTACGAACACCCGGCCAACCTGTTCGTCGCCGGCTTCATCGGCAGCCCCAAGATGAACCTGCTGGACGTCACCATCGTGGAAGCGTCGGCGACCGGCGCGGTGGTGCAGATCGACGGGGGCCAAACGTTGCGGGTCGCCGTGGACGCCGCCTCGGCCCGCCCTGGCGACAAGGCGACACTGGGCGTGCGGCCTGAACACCTGGCCCTGTCGGGCGACGGCGATACGCTGCAGGCGCAGGTCATGTTCGTGGAGACCCTGGGCGCGGCCGCCCTGGCCCACCTGACCCACCCCGCGGCCTCGGACACCCTGACGGTCCAGGCCCCGGCCGACCTGAAGGCCCGGCCAGGCCAGGCGCTGACGCTGCATGTGCCCGCCGCCCAGGCCCATCTGTTCGATGCAGCCGGCCAGGCTTTCCGCCGGCTCTAGCGGCTCCTGGGCTTGCGCGGTTTCTTCTCGGCGGCCTTTTTCAGCGCCACGTCCAGCGACCGCCGCGCCCAGGCCGTCGCCGTCGCCGCATCGTCCAGCGCCGCGTCCGGCAGGGACCAGAAACCCAGGCTGACCGACGCGCCCGCCTTGGTCGAATAGGTGAAGGGATGCGCACCCTCCGCTTCCAGAGCGGCCGCAAGAACCTCATCGGCCTTCAGCCAGATCACGCCGTCATCCAGCACGGCGAACATCACGCCCGAGCCATAGACCCCGGCCCCGCCGAACATCCGCTTGATCTCCAGTCGGCCCAGCGCCTGAAAATGCTCGCGCACCCATTCGCCGAAGTCGGCGTCGTAAGCCATCTCAGGCGCTGGCGGCCGGAACGATGGTCACGCTCTCGCCGCAGCCGCAGGCGTCGGTCTGGTTGGGATTGTTGAACACGAACTTGGAGGCCAGCCGCGTCGTCTCGTAATCGATCTCGGTGCCGATCAGGAACAGCACGGCCTTGGGCTCGATCAGGATTGTAACGCCCTTGTCTTCGACCACCTCGTCCAGCGGCCCGATCTCGTCGGCATAGGCGAAGGTGTATTCCTGCCCCGCGCAGCCGCCGTTCTTGACCCCGATCCGCAGACCGATGTGGGCGTTTTCGGCGTTATCCAGAATCTCGCGGACCCGCTCCGCCGCCGCGTCGGTCAGAGTGACGGCCTTGGGGCGCGGACGACGCGGCCGGGATGGGGCTTGAAGCTCGGCCATCAGAACATGTTCAAGGCCAGCTTGGCCTCGTCGCTCATCTTCGAGGAATCCCACGGCGGGTCGAACACCAGATTGGCCTTGGCGCTGCGGACCCCCTCGACCTTCTCCACCGCCGTCTCGACCCAGCCGGGCATCTCGCCCGCCACAGGACAGCCGGGCGCCGTCAGGGTCATGTCCACCACCACGTCGCGGTCGTCGTTGACGTCCACGCGATAGATCAGGCCCAGTTCATAGATGTCGACCGGGATTTCCGGGTCATAGACGGTCTTCAGCGCCTCGATCAGGTCCTCGGTCAGCTTATCCAGCTCCCCTTGCGACAAGGCGCTTTTCTGCGGCTCGTCCCAGGCGGCCTGGAAGGCGTCGCTGTCCTGAATGGTGTTCTCTGTCATCGGCTTACACGAAGAAGTTTCGCGCCTTGATCAGCGCGTCCACGAAGGCGTCTGCATCCTCCACGGTGTTATATAGGGCGAAGGAGGCGCGAGTGCTCGACGTCACGCCCAATCTTTTCGCCAGCGGTTCGGCGCAGTGCGTCCCGGCCCGAACGGCGACGCCGTAACGGTCCATGATCTGGGCTACGTCATGGGCGTGCGCCCCCTCGACGGCGAAGGTCAGAATGGCGCCCTTGCCGGGCGCCTGCCCCAGGATCCGCAGCCAGTTTTCGCCAGCCAGCCGCTCGACCGCGCGCCGATATAGGGCGTGCTCGTGCGCCTGCACCGCCGCCCGATCGTATTGCGCCAGCCACTCCAGCGCCGCGCCCAGGCCGATGGCCTCCAGGATCGGCGGCGTCCCCGCCTCGAACCGATGCGGCGGCCGGGCGTAGGTGACACGGTGCAGCGTGACCGTCTCGATCATCTCGCCCCCGCCCTGATAGGGCGGCAGGGCCTCCAGCGCCTCGGCCTTGCCGTACAGGGCGCCGATTCCGGTGGGGCCGAACAGCTTATGGCCCGTGATGACGTAGAAGTCGCAGCCGATGGCCTGCACGTCCGGCGTCGCATGAACCGCGCCCTGGCAGCCGTCGACCAGAACCTGCGCCCCCGCCGCATGGGCCAGTCGCGTAATCTCCGCGACCGGATTCACCGTCCCCAGTACGTTCGACATATGGGTGACGGCGACCATCCGCGTCCGGGGCCCCAGCAACTCGGCATAGGCCGCCATGTCCAGCGAGCCGTCACTCCGGATCGGAACCCATTTCAGCACCGCGCCGTGCCGTTCGCGCAGGAAATGCCACGGCACGATGTTGGAGTGATGCTCCATCTCGGTGACGATGATCTCGTCGCCCGGCCGGATACTTTGGCCCAGCCCTGCGGCGACCAGATTGATCGCCTCGGTCCCGCCCTTGGTCCAGACGACCTGTTCCGGCGTCTCGGCGTTCAGGAACCGGGCCACGATCTCGCGCGCCTTTTCGAACGCCTCGGTCGCCTCGTTCGACAGGGTGTGCAGGCCCCGATGAACGTTGGCGTAACCGCCCTCCATCGTCGCGACCAGGGCGTCGATCACCGCGCGCGGCTTCTGCGCCGACGCCGCATTATCTAGATAGACCAGCGGCCTGCCGTTCACCGTCCGCGACAGGATCGGAAACTGCGCCCGCGCGGCATAGGGATCGAAGATGTTCACAGGCGCGCCGTCAGCCATTCCCGCGTCACCTCTCTCGCGCCCTCGTGCTCGATCCGGTCGATGACCTCGATCAGAAAGGCCTGGGTCAACAGGGCGCGGGCCTCCTCGGCCGGCACGCCGCGCTGCTGCATATAGAACAGGGCGCTTTCGTCCAGCGTCCCCACAGTATTGCCGTGCGCGCACTGCACGTCGTCGGCATAGATGATCAGTTCCGGCTTGGCGTCGATCTCGGCCCGCTCGGACGCGATCAGGGCGTGATGACCCATGCGCGCATCCGTGCCGTCGGCCCCGCGCTCGACGACGATCTTGCCCTGGAAGACGCCGCGCGCCGTGTCGCGCGCCACGCCCTTGATCAGTTGGCTGGTCGTTCCGTCATGCTCGACATGGCGCACCACGCTGGTCAGGTCGGCATGGCGCGATCCGTTTAGCAGATACAGCCCGTCTGCCTGGACGTGCGCACCCTGGGCATAGTGGGTGATCCGCGTCTCGATCCGTTGCAGCCTGGCGCCTGTGGCGATGATCGTCTGGCGATAGACCCCGCCCGCCTCGACCTTTACATGGGCCTCGGCGATGGAAATGGCGTCCTCAGGCTCCGCGACCAAGACCACGCGCGTCACCTCCGCGCCCGCCGCCACGTCCAGCTCGAGCCGGTTGTGCGCGACATAGGCCGAGCCTGAGCCCTCGTGCGTTTCCAGCAGCACCAGCCGCGCTCCCGCCCGCGCCGACACACGCGCGCTGGCGGTGTGGCCCGTGCCGACCGCATCCGAGACATATCGCAGACGCAGGGTCTGCTCGCCCGAGGCGATGAAGTCGGTCACGCCCAGCGCCCGCCCATTGGCGAAGACGACAGCCTCGCCGTCCAGGTCGTAGAACGGCCCAGGCGCCCCGACCTCGGCTGTCGGAGACGGCTCGGGTGCGGCACGAAGATACCGCTTCAGATCGCTGTATTTCCATGCCTCGTCTCGCCGAGACGGAAAGGTCTTAGCGTCCGTCAGGTCGAGGGCGAAGGCCGTGCTCAAGCCGCCGCCGGCAGGTATTTGTCGTACCCTTCCGCCTCCAGTTGCAACGCCAGTTCCGGCCCGCCCGAGGCCACGATCCGGCCGCCGGCCAGCACATGCACCCGGTCGGGTTTGATGTAGTCCAGCAGGCGCTGATAGTGGGTGATCACCAACATCGACCGCTCCGGGCTGCGAAGCGCGTTCACTCCCTCCGACACGATGCGCAGGGCGTCGATGTCCAGACCCGAATCCGTCTCGTCCAGGATCAGCAGCGACGGCTCCAGAAGCGCCATCTGCAGGATCTCCATCCGCTTCTTCTCGCCGCCGGAGAAGCCGACGTTCAGCGGCCGCTTCAGCATGTCGAAGTCCATCTTCAGCGCCTTGGACGCCTCCCGGACCAGCTTCAGGAAGGCCGGCGCGGACACCTCTTCCTCGCCCCGTGCGCGCCGCTGCGCGTTCAGCGCCGTCCGCACAAAGGTCAAGGCGGGCACGCCCGGAATCTCGATCGGATACTGGAACGACAGGAAGACGCCCTTGGCCGCCCGCTCGGCGGGGTCCAGTTCCAGCAGGTCCTCGCCCGCCCATTCGACCGAGCCTTCGGTCGCCTCATAGCCGGGCCGTCCCGACAGGGCGTATCCCAGCGTCGATTTCCCCGCCCCGTTCGGCCCCATGATGGCGTGAACCTCGCCCGCCGGAACGTCGAGCGTCAGGCCCTTGAGGATCGGCTTTTCGCCGACGGAGACGTGGAGGTTGGAGATGGAAAGCATATCGTCACGCGATGTCAAAATGCGCATCCTTCGACAGTGCGGCCGCAACTGAGCCACAGCGCGCCAGCGAAGTAAGCAGGAGGAATAATTAGAGCGAGCCCTATAAGCGTCCACGCGCCTCGCCATCCGAACTTGGCGAAAGCTATCACGACGGTGACAAGCCAAACGATATGAGCCGCAACTAACAGGCCGATCGACATGCTCCACGAAAGCAATGCTAAAACTGAAAGCAGAAGAGAAACTCCCACTAACGTTCTAAGTGAGAGGTTGCGTATGGCAGTCACCCCACGCTCCCCTCGAGACTGATCGCCACCAGCTTCTGCGCCTCGACGGCGAACTCCATCGGCAGTTCCTGTAGCACATCGCGGACGAAGCCGTTGACCAGAAGGGCCACCGCCTCTTCCTCCGACAGGCCGCGCTGCTGGGCGTAGAACAGCTGGTCGTCGGACAGGCGCGTCGTCGTCGCCTCATGCTCCAGCTGGGCCGAGCCGTTGCGGGCCTCGATATAGGGGATGGTGTGGGAGCCGCAGTCCTTGCCGATGAGCAAGGAGTCGCACTGGGTGAAGTTGCGCACGCCCGTCGCCTTCGGGTGCACCGAGACCAGGCCGCGATAGGTCGAATCCGACCGGCCCGCCGACACCGCCTTGGCGATGATCCGCGACTTCGAGTTCTTGCCCAGATGGATCATCTTTGTGCCTGTATCGGCCTGCTGATGCCCGTTGGTGATGGCGATGGAATAGAACTCGCCGGACGACTCCTCGCCCTTCAGGATGCAGGACGGATATTTCCAGGTGACGGCCGAACCCGTCTCCACCTGCGTCCACGACACCTTGGACCGATCGCCCCGGCAGTCGGCACGCTTGGTGACGAAGTTGTAGATGCCGCCCTTCCCCTCGGCGTCGCCGGGATACCAGTTCTGGACGGTCGAATACTTCACCTCGGCGTCGTCCAGGGCGACGATCTCGACCACGGCCGCGTGCAGCTGGTTCTCGTCGCGCATGGGGGCCGTGCAGCCTTCGAGGTAGCTGACATAGCTGCCCTTGTCGGCGATGATCAGGGTGCGTTCGAACTGGCCCGTCTGGCTCGCATTGATGCGGAAATAGGTCGACAGCTCCATCGGGCAGCGCACGCCTGGCGGGATGTAGACAAACGATCCGTCCGAAAACACCGCGCTGTTCAGGGCCGCGAAATAGTTGTCAGAGACCGGCACCACCGACCCCAGATATTGCCGCACCAGATCAGGATATTCGCGCAAAGCCTCGGAAATCGGCATGAAAATCACGCCCACCTTGGCCAGTTCCTCCTTGAAGGTCGTGACCACCGACACGCTGTCGAACACGGCGTCCACGGCCACGCGCGGCGCACCCTGCACCCCCGCCAGCACCTCCTGCTCCTTCAGCGGGATGCCCAGCTTCTTATAGACCTCCAGGATTTCGGGATCGACCTCGTCCAGAGACTTCGGCCCCTCCTTCTGCTTGGGGGCCGCATAGTAGAACAGGTCCTGATAATCGACCGGCTCGTATTTCACCGCCGCCCAGGTCGGCTCCTCCATCGCCAGCCAGCGCTCATAGGCGGCGAGACGCCATTCCAGCATCCATTCCGGCTCGCCCTTCTTTTCGGAGATGAAGCGCACGATGTCGGCGTTCAGGCCCTTGGGCGCGAACTCCTGTTCGATGTCTGACGTGAAGCCGTGCGCGTATTTCTCCAGCGCGGCGACGGCGTCGATGGTTTCCTTGACGGCGGCCATCAGGCGACCTCTCTCACGCGCTCGGCGGCGCGTGTCTTATGCTTGTCATAGGCGGCGACCCAGGCGTCGGCGAACCGGACCCAGTCGCCTTCGACCGTGCCCCAGCCGCCGGACACGCGCACGCCCCCGGTCGCCAGGGCGGTCAGGCCCATGGCGCTGATGGTCTTGGACGGCTTGACCTTGCCGGACGAACAGGCCGAGCCCGCCGACACCATGACGCCCGTGAGGTCCAGTGTGATCAGCTGTTGCGGGCTGTCCCAGCCCTCGACCGCCATGAACAGGGTGTTGGGCAGACGTGCGACCGACCCGCCGATGATGACGGCGCCCGCCGCCTTGACCTTGGCCTCGGCCGCGTCGCGCCAGGCGACGTGCGATCCCATCGTCTCCAGATCGCGCGCGGCGCAGTCAGCGGCGACGCCGAAGCCGGCGATGCCCGGCACATTCTCGGTCCCGGCGCGCAGGCCCCGCTCCTGCCCCGCCCCGTGCAGGATGCGAACGCCCGACACGCCCTCCTTCAGGATCAGTGCGCCCACGCCCTGCGATCCGCCCAGCTTGTGCGCCGATAGCGTCAGGCTGTCGGCGTCCAGCGCCCGGATGTCGACGGCGATCTTGCCCGCCGACTGGATGGCGTCGACGTGCAGCCAGCCGCCCGCCGCCCGCACCAGCGTTGCCGCCTCCGCGATCGGCTGGATCACGCCGCTTTCATTATTGGCGTGATGGATGGCCACGACCGCCCGGCCCGGACGCGCCAGCGCCTCGGCCAGCCAATCAAGATCGATCACCCCGTTCGCATCGACCGGCAAAACCTCGACAGGCGCACCCGCGTTCGCCGCCGCCTCGGCCACGCACGGATGCTCGGTCGCCGACACGATCAGCCGTTCGCAACCGGCCGCCAGGGCGCTGGCGATCCCCTGGGCGTTGGCTTCCGTGCCGCCCGAATTGAAGATCACCGCCGTCGGGTCAGCCCCGACCAGTTCGCCGACCTGGGCCCGCGCCGTCTCGACCCGCGCCCGCGCGCGCCGCCCGGCCGCATGGACCGCCGACGGATTGCCGTTGTCAGCCAGCGCCCGCGCCATGACGTCCAGCACTTCCGGCCGCACCAGACCCGAGGCGTTGTAATCCAGATAGACGCCGCTCATGCCGCCACCCCCACGGCTGCGCCATCGACATTGCGACGACGCTGGCCCGTGCGGTTCATCACCACGTCCTCCAGCGACACGCCCGCCAGATAGCGATGGATCTCGTCGCCCAGGTCTTCCCACAGATTATGGGTGATGCAGCGTTCGCCGGCCAACATGCAGCCTTTGGGCGAGCCATGCGCCACGCAACGCGTCGCCCGGATCGGCTCGTCCACCGCCAGCACGATTTCCGCCACCACCGTCTCGTGCGCGCCCTTGGCCAGACGGTATCCGCCGCCGGGGCCGCGCACGCTCCTGACCAGTTCGCTCTTTCTCAGACGGGCGAAAAGTTGCTCCAGATAGCTCAGCGAAATCTCCTGTCGCGCGGCGATTTCGGCCAGCGACACGGCCCGGATCTCGCCGCCCTCGCCGCGCCCGTTCTTGGCCAGATCGGCCATCGCCATCACGGCGTATCGTCCCTTGGTCGACAGACGCATTTCGCACCTTCAAAAATTGCGCGCTTTTCGGGGCTCCTGTGCTAGAACCCGCGCCTTCGCAAAGGCGGCGCGCTTGCGGAGGGACTTATAAAGTCCCACCTCGGCGGTCAAGTATTACGCACTCGCGAAATGACAGTTGAACGGATTCCAGAGCCCAATGCCTGAAGTCATCCTGCCCGGCGCCTCCGGTCGCATCGAAGGCCGCTATTCCCCGGGCAAGCGCCCGAACGCCCCCATCGCCCTGATCCTGCACCCGCACCCCAAGGCGGGCGGGCATATGAACAACCCGGTCGCCGTCACCCTGCACCAGCTGTTCCAGCAGCGGGGCTTTGCGACCCTGCGCTACAATTCGCGCGGCGTGGGCAAGTCGCAGGGCGAGTTCGATTCGGGCATCGGCGAACTGGCCGACGCCGCCACCGCCCTGGACTGGCTTCAGTCCAACAACCCCGGCGCCAGCCAAACCTGGGTCGCCGGCTATCAGTTCGGCGCCTATATCGGCATGCAGCTGCTGATGCGCCGGCCCGAGACGGACGGCTTCATTTCGGTGTCCCCGCCGTCGAATATGTACGATTTCAGCTTCCTGGCCCCCTGCCCGGCGTCCGGCCTGTTCCTGCACGGCACGGCCGACACCATCGTCCCGCCGGTCGAGGTCGAGCGCGTGGTCAACAAGCTGCGGACCCAGAAGGGCATCGTCATCGACTACGAACTGGAAGAGGGCGCCAGCCACTTCTGGCAGGACCATATGAGCGCGGTCGAAACCCGCGTCGGCGCCTATCTGGACAAGCGGCTGGAAGAAAAGCCGGCCTGACGCCGCCTCTTCCGCCCGATTTCCCGACGCCGCTTCAGCCCCGCTGAGGCGGCGTTCGTCGTTTCAGTGCGGCGTTTCCTCGACGGCCTGGGCCACGCGGTGCGCGCGCACGCACCAAACGACGCTGACGATCATCAGGACGATGGCGACGATCTCCACCGCCGCCGGCGCGCGCCGTTCCAGAACATAGCCGTAGAGGAAGGCGAACACCGTCTCGAACACGATCATCTGCCCCAACATGGTCAGGGGCAGACGCCGGCTGGCCTGGTTCCACAGGGCGTTGCCGATGATGGAGGCCAGCAGCGCCACCCCCAGGCACACGCCCGCCAGCCGCGCCCATGCTTCTGCGTCCAGCACGGGCGACATCATGACTGCGGGAACCGCCAGAACCAGGGCCAGGCCGCCCGTGACCACCCCGGTCAGCAGCGACCAGTCGTGCGGCGACACCTGCGTCAGCCGCGCCATCCACCGGCTGTTGCCCACCGCATAGGCCGTCCAGGACGCCAGGGCGCCGAAGGCGCAGGCCAGGCCGATCAGGGCCTGCGTCCCCGTCGGACCGCCCGCCGTCCCCTGCCCCAGCGCGCGCCAGCCGATCAGCCCGACAGCCAGCGCCGCCAGAGCGATGGGCGGCGCGGTCCGCGACAACGGCGGGCCGTTCCGATCCCTCAGCCCCCACAGGGCCACCACCACCGGCACCATGCCGACGATCAGGGCCGAGGCGGCCACGCCCGCCAGATGCACCGCCACGACCAGAAAGGCGAAATAGACCAGATTCCCCGCCAGGCTCAGCCAGACCAGCGCCCTCCACGCCCGCGCGTCGATCAAGGGCGCCAGCCGTCGCCAGCGCGGCGCGATCAGCATCGCCGCTATAAACCCATAGGCCAGATACCGCCCGGCGGTCAGCAACAGCGGCGACGCCTCGGGCGACAGTTTGGGCGCCAGAAAAACCAGCCCCCACAGCGCACCCGCCCCCAATCCGGCCGCCACGCCCCACAGTCGTTCGCGGGATGCCGCCGCCATGCTCGCTCCATCGTTCGAAACCCGATGGGCGCTTACACCGTTCGTCACGCGGCGAACACCGCCGGTTAAGCCGCCGCGCTCATCATGCCGCCGAACTCGCTTCAGGACATTCCATGCGTATCGCCGCCTGCGCCCTCGCCCTTCTACTTTCGGCCGCCGCCGTTCCCGCCGTGGCTTGGGACGGCCGCGACTTCTGCGCCGACCGTCCGGGCAAGGGAACGCCGCCCTGCGTCCTCGACCAGGGCCGGTTGCAGATGGAGCTGGGTCTGTTCGACGTTTCGCGCCAGACCCAGGCCGACACGCGCACCCAGACCTGGGACGCCGGCGATCTGCTGGTCCGCTATGGTCTGGACGGACTGACGGAAGTGCAGTTGGGCCTGCCCGTCTGGAACCGGCAGCAGGTCACGGATCGCGCGACCGGCGCCCGCGAGACAGCTCAGGGTCTTGGCGACCTGACGCTCGGCCTGCGTCGATCCCTGGCCAATCCAGACGGCTCGGGCCTGTCGGTCGCCCTCTCGGGCTTCGTCGTCGCCCCGACCGGCGCGCGTGGCATCCGCGCCGACGGGTTCGAGGGCGGCGTCCTCCTGCCCGTCTCGGTCCCGTTGAACCCGGACTGGAGCCTCAGCCTGACGCCCCGGATCGACTGGGTGTCCGACGCCGACGGCGACGGCCGCCACGCCGCCTATTCGATGGTCGCCGGTCTCGGGCGCGACATCGGCCAGTGGAACCTAGGCGCCGAAATCTGGGTCAGCCGCGACGACGATCCCGATCAGGCGACGACCCAGTCCACCCTCGACCTGACCGCCGTCTGGTCGCCTCCGTCCCTACCCGACGCCCAACTGGACTTCGGCCTGAACCTGGGCCTGAACGACGACAGCCCCGACGTGGCCTTCGGCATCGGCCTCGCGCGTCGGTTCTAGGCCGCCTCGACCGCCGTTTCGTCGGCCGGAACCGTGCGGATCATATAGTCGAAGGCCGACAGCCCCGCCTTGGAGCCTTCGCCCATGGCGATGACGATCTGCTTGTAGGGCACGGTCGTCACGTCGCCGGCCGCGAAGACGCCCGGCTGGCTGGTCTCGCCGCGATGATCGACCTCGATCTCGCCACGCGGGGTCAGGGCGACCGCGCCGTGCAGCCATTCGGTGTTGGGCACCAGACCGATCTGCACGAAAATCCCTTCGAGATCGACGTCATGCAGGGCGTCGGAGTTGCGGTCCTTGTAGGACAGGCCCGTCACCTTCTCGCCGTCGCCGTGAACCTGGGTCGTCAGGGCCGAGGTGACGATCCGCACGTTCGGCAGGGTCGCCAGCTTCCTCTGCAGCACCGCATCGGCTCGCAGTTCGCTGTCGTATTCGATCAGGGTCACATGGGCGACAATGCCCGCCAGGTCGATGGCCGCCTCGACGCCCGAATTGCCGCCGCCGATCACCGCCACCCGCTTGCCCTTGAACAGCGGCCCGTCGCAGTGCGGGCAATAGGCCACGCCCTTGTTGCGATACTGGTCCTCGCCCGGCACGTTCATCTGACGCCAGCGGGCGCCGGTCGACAGGATCACCGTGCGCGACTTCAGCGAGGCGCCGTTCTCCAGCACCACCTCGTGCAGCCCGCCCGGAACCTTGGCCGGGATCAGTTTCGCCGCCTTATTCAGATTCATGATGTCCACTTCGTATTCGCGGACGTGCTGCTCCAGATGAGCAGCCAGTTTCGGCCCTTCGGTATGGGGCACCGAGATGAAGTTCTCGATGGCCATGGTGTCCAGCACCTGACCGCCGAACCGTTCGGCGACGACGCCGGTGCGGATGCCCTTGCGGGCGGTGTAGATGGCGGCCGCCGCGCCGGCCGGGCCGCCGCCGACGACCAGCACGTCGAACGGGTCCTTGGCCTTGATCTTCTCGGCGGCCTTGGCCTCGGCGCCGGTGTCGATCTTGGCGACGATCTGCTCCAGCTCCATCCGGCCCTGACCGAACAGTTCGCCGTTCAGGAAGACGGTCGGCACGGCCATGATCTTGCGCGCGTCCACCTCGTCCTTGAACAGGCCGCCCTCGATGGCGACGTGTTTGATGCGCGGATTGATCACGCTCATCAGGTTCAGGGCCTGCACCACGTCGGGGCAGTTCTGGCAGGACAGCGAGAAATAGGTCTCGAACAGATAGTCGCCGTCCAGGTCCTTGATCTGCTGGATCACATCCTGCGCCGCCTTGGACGGATGGCCGCCGACGTGCAGCAGGGCCAGCACCAGGGACGTGAACTCGTGGCCCAGCGGAATGCCCGCGAACCGCACGCCGATGTCCGTGCCCTTCCTGCGGATCAGGAAGCTGGGCTGACGCTCGTCGTCATAGTCGCGACCCATCTCGACCTTGCCGTGCGAGACCGAAACGATGTCCTCCAGCAGGGCCTTCAGCTCCTGCGATTTCGGCCCGGCTCCCAGCGAGGCGACTAGTTCGACCGGATGGACGATGTTCTTGAGGTAGCCCTCGAGCTGAGTTTTCAGATTGGCGTCCAGCATGGCGGGCTCCTCGAATTCGGTTGGGAAGGCTGCGACGCCTTCGAGCCATCACGGCGAGGCGGTCACGGGATCATACGGCCCGGATCGCGGGCCGGTTGGGTCCGACGCAAGGCCGGACCCAGATAGGCGTAGTGCTTAGATCTTGCCGACGAGGTCGAGCGACGGCGCCAGGGTGGCTTCGCCTTCTTCCCACTTGGCCGGGCAGACTTCGCCAGGGTGGGCGGCGACATATTGCGCGGCCTTGACCTTGCGGAGCAGTTCGGCGGCGTTGCGGCCCACGCCTTCCGACGTGATTTCCATGAACTGGATCACGCCTTCCGGGTCGACCAGGAAGGTCGCGCGGTCTGCCAGGCCCACGCCCGGACGCATGACGTCGAAGTTGTTGGTGATCACGCCCGACTGGTCGCCGACCATGTAGTAGTTGATCTTGCCGATGGCGGGCGAGGTGTCGTGCCAGGCCTTGTGGCTGAAGTGGGTGTCGGTCGAGACCGAGAAGACCTCGACGCCCAGGCCCTGCAGCGTCGCATAGGAGTCAGCCAGATCTTCCAGCTCCGTCGGGCAGACGAAGGTGAAATCGGCCGGATAGAAGAAGAAGATGGCCCATTTGCCCTTTACGTCGGCGTCGGTGATGTCGACGAACTTGCCTTCCTTGTAAGCGGTCGCCGCGAAGGGTTTGATCGTCGTGTTGATGAGGGCCATGTGAAATCCATCGGCTGGGTGGTTAGGAGGACTCACTCCTACCGCACCGCAACACATAAGCCCAATCACTTATTTGCAAGCGCACAATAGATTTTGGTTATAACCTGAGAGTCAGGGCTCCATCCCCGGCACCGCCCCGGCCTTGATCGCTTCCTGAATACAGGCCGAGCGTTCCGAAGCGAACCCGGCGGGGTCCTCGGTTCCGCGTTTCGCCACCGCCGTTTTCACCACCGCTTCCCGGTCGTCCGTGGATTGCGCCTCGTCCAGCTCTTCGCCCCACCAGTCGCGAATGAACCAGCTCGGTCCCGCCACCCGGCCGGTTTCGCGGGCGGCCTCCTCGATCAGCAGCATGACGTGGGCGTAGCAAACCTCGGCCCGCTGCATGTCCGCCGGATAGGGCGTCGCCTGCGCCCCCGACCCCTGTAACGCCGCCGCCGCCAACACTGACGCAATCATGATCCAGCCTCCCTTAGCCTCTGACCTTCAATACAGCAGGAACGGCCTGCGCGTCTCTTCCCACGCCGTCTCGTCGGCCCGTGTCACGGCGTCCAGGTCGACCGGCGCCGCGTCCGCATCGTCCACCCATTGTCTCAGGGCCGGCCCTCCGTTGATCACATCGATGGGCAGTTTGCCGAACGCATATTCATACGGAAAATCGCGCCACAGATCATAGTCGGGATACAGCCGCCGGATCGCCTTGAACCCCAGCGCCTGCACTCGCCACGGCTTGAACGCCGCATGGTCGTAGGCGGGGTCGTCGACGTGGATCTGCACCCCGCTGCACAGTGTCCCGACGTGTTTGTGGAAGGTCGGCTCGAACCACATGGGCCGCAGCACGCAGCCCGCCAGCCAGTCGGGCGCCAGCCGCTGCATCTCGGAGATGACCGCCCTGGCGTCGATGTCGGGCGCTCCGAACAGTTCCAGCGGCCGGGTCGTGCCCCGCCCTTCCGACAGGGTCGCTCCCTCCAGCATCACCGTCCCGGCATAGGCCCGCGCCATCGACAGGTTCGGCGCATTGGGACTGGGGTTGACCCACGACCGTTCGCCCAGCGGCCAGCCGAAGCCCGGCCCCTGTTCCGGCGCCCAGCCCTGCATCCCGATCACCCGATAATCGACGTCCAGCTTGAACTGATCGATGAACCACAAACCCAGCTCACCCATGGTCATCCCGTGCCGCATCGGCATCGGCCCCGCCCCGACGAAGCTCTCGTATCCGGGCCGCAGCGTCAGCCCCTCGACCGGCCGTCCCGCCGGATTGGGCCGGTCCAACACCCACACCGCCTTGCCGTGTTTCGCCGCCGCCTCCAGCACATAGAGCAGCGTCGTGACATAGGTGTAGATGCGGCACCCGAGGTCCTGCAGGTCGATCAGGATGACGTCGAACGTCTCCATCCATTCATCCCGGGGCCGCCGCACCTCGCCGTACAGGCTGAAGACCGGGATGCCATGCACCGGATCGCGGTAATCCGGGCTCTCCATCATATTGTCCTGCAGGTCGCCCTTCATCCCGTGCTGAGGCCCGAAGGCGGCGCTGAGCGTGATCTCCGGACAGGCGGCCAGCGCATCCACCGCATGGGTCAGATCGCGCGTCACCGAGGCCGGATGCGCCAGCAGCGCCACGCGCCGCCCCTTCAACGGCGCCCGCAGCGCGGCGTCGGACAGCAGGCGGTCGAGACCGAAATTCATGGCAGTTCCAGCGCGAAGGAGTCGGGATGATGAAAGTCCGGCTTATCCGACGAATGCCTCAACGCCCAGTATCCCACCGATCCGTTCATCCCCTGGATCACGGCGGTCAGGCCCAGCGCCCCCGTCGCTTCGTCCGGCAGGGTCACGTCCGCCGTCAGCGCGAACTGTCCCGGCGCCCGGCGCGTCACGATGAAGGGCGCCGCCATGTCGAAGACCCGCATCCCCTGCCGATAGCCGTCGAACCGATAGGCCGCCCACGCCCCCGACGGCGACAGATTATATTCGACATAGCCGTCCGGCGTCGCCGCGAACGCCTCGAAACAGGTCGCGCGCCACAGGTCGTCGGTTCGCGCGCGCGCCGCACCTTGCGGCCACAGCACCGTCTCCACCGGCCCCGACAACGCATAGTCCAGACTGAGCCGACCGCCCTGCCGCCGCGCCTCCACCTCCAGGGTCAGACCGTCATGGCGCGATTTCGGATGGGGGATCAGGGGCAGCCGCATCCCGCCTTCGTAGCGGAGGCTTGACGCCGGTCAACGTCGGGTTCTATCGGAGGCCCCATGTTCGCCGCCCGCGCCATCGCTGGCCTGTATTACCGCCCGCTGTAAGCGAGCGGCTCGCGAACACGCGCCGCCTTCGCTGGCGACGCGCTCTTCGGAAATGGAAGACGACCGCCGGCATCCCTGCTAACGGAGCCTCCGCCATGACCGAACCAGCCTTCAAGTCCGACTTCCTCCGCACCCTTCAGGCGCGCGGCTACATCCACCAGATCACCCATCCCGTCGAACTGGACGAGGCGGCGGCGTCGGGGGTGGTTTCCGCCTATATCGGGTTCGACGCCACGGCGCCGTCGCTGCATGTCGGCAGCCTGATCCAGATCATGATGCTGCGCCGCCTTCAGCAGGCCGGGCACAAGCCCATCGTCCTGATGGGCGGCGGCACCACCAAGGTCGGCGACCCGACCGGCAAGGACGCCTCGCGCCCGCAGCTGACGCAGGACACGATCCAGGCCAACATCGACTCGATCCAGACGGTCTTCGCCAAATTCCTGACCTTCGGCGACGGCCCGACCGACGCGGTCATGGTCAATAACGACGATTGGCTGTCGGGCTATGGCTACATCCAGTTCCTGCGCGACTTCGGCACCCATTTCACCGTGAACCGGATGCTGAGCTTCGACTCCGTCAAGCTGCGGCTTGAGCGCGAGCAGCCGATGACCTTCCTCGAATTCAACTACATGCTGATGCAGTCGGTGGACTTCCTGGAACTGAACCGCAGCCTCAAGGTCACGCTTCAGATGGGCGGATCGGACCAGTGGGGCAACATCACCTCGGGCGTCGATCTGGTGCGCCGCGTGGATCAGAAGGCCGCCTTCGGCCTGACCACGCCGCTGCTGACCACCGCCTCGGGCGGAAAGATGGGCAAGACCGCCCAGGGCGCCGTCTGGCTGAACGCCGAACAGCTCAGTCCCTATGACTACTGGCAGTTCTGGCGCAACGCGGAGGACGCGGACGTCGGCCGCTTCATGCGCCTGTTTACCGACCTGTCGCTGGAGCAGATCGGTGAATACGAAGCCCTGGAAGGCGCGGCCATCAATTACGCCAAGAAGGCCCTGGCCGACGCGGCGACCGCCATGCTTCACGGCGCCGACGCCGCCGCCACCGCCCGCGCCGCCGCCGAAACCGCCTTTGAAAAGGGTCAGGTCTCGGCCGACCTGCCGACCGTCGAACTGCCGGCGGTCGAGGTTTACGGCGCCATGATCGCCGCGGTCGTCGCCAAGGCCGGCCTGACCGCCTCCAACGGCGAGGCCCGCCGCCTGGCCCAGGGCGGCGGCCTGCGCCTCAACGACGTCCCCGTCTCCGACGGCGCCCAGCTTCTGACCGAGGCCGACGCCAAGGACGGCGTGATCAAACTGGCGGCCGGCAAGAAGAAGATCGTGCTCGTCAAACCCCTCTAATCCGCTCATCCCCGCGAAGGCGGGGACCCAGAAGGTGTCAAAGCGTGGCTTTCTTCACCTACATCGTGGCCAGCCGTCGAAACGGAACCCTCTACACGGGCTCGACCGACGATCTGCTTCAGCGCGTGGCCCAGCACAGGAACAAGACCTTCGCCGGATTCACGGCCAGGTACGACGTTCATATGCTGGTCTGGTTCGAGGGGCATGACACGCGCGAAGGCGCCTTCCGTCGCGAGCGTCAGATCAAGAAGTGGAACCGGAGTTGGAAACTCCGACTGATCGAGGAACAGAACCCGGACTGGCGCGATCTCTTCGACCCTGTTCGCCTTGGCGGACTGAAGGATGCAAAGGACTGGGTCCCCGCCTTCGCGGGGATGAGCGGAGGACAGGAGACGCACGATGACCAATGAAGGCCAACCCGCCCCCGCCCTGGACCTGCCCGCCGACAACGGCGGCCGCGTCTCGCTCGCCGCCCTGCGCGGCAAGCCTGCCGTGGTCTATTTCTACCCCAAGGACGACACGACCGGCTGCACGCGCGAGGCCCAGGACTTCACCGCCCTGGCCCCCGACTTCGCCGCCCTGGACGCGACCGTCATCGGCGTATCCAGGGACACGGTGAAGAAGCACGACCGCTTCAAGGCCAAATACGATCTCGCCGTCGTCCTGGCCTCCGACGAGGACGGCGCGGCCTGTGAAGCCTGGGGCGTCTGGGTCCAGAAGAAGCTGTACGGCCGCGAATATATGGGCATCGAGCGCGCGACCTTCCTGATCGACGCCGAGGGCCGGGTCGCCCGCGTCTGGCGCAACGTCAAGGTCGCCGACCACGCCGCCGCCGTGCTGGAGGCGGTCAGGAGCCTGTGATCGGCGAGCGCGGTTCGCAAGCCGTGCTTGACCTGCGCCTCCAGCCCAAGCCTAGTGTCGCCTTGGGCTATTAGGGGCTTGGCCGGCCTTGGCTGGCAGATGCGGAGCGCACCATGTTCACCAAGAGCAAATCCCACGACACCGGCTCTCAGGGCCTCGGCATTCCGCCGGCGCCCGAGCCGACGCCGGCTCAACCCCTCGCCGCTGCGCCCGCGCCGCGGCCGCCGGAACCGGCCCGTCCCGCCGTCCGCTCCAGCAACCTGTCCACGCTCGCCGCCGGGGTGAAGTACGAAGGCAACATCTCCGGCGCGGGCGAGCTTCAGATCGACGGCTCGTTGAAGGGCGATGTCCGCGTGGCCCGCGTCACCATTGGCGAAGGCGGCGCGGTCGAGGGCACGGTTCATGCCGACGTCCTGGAGGTGCGCGGCCGTGTCACCGGCGCCATCGTGGCCAAACAGGTCAAGCTCTACGCCACCGCCCGCGTCGAGGGCGACATCACCCAGGAGCAGCTGGCCATCGACCAGGGCGCCTGGTTCCAGGGCCGCTGCAATCAGGCCAAGCGCGACACCCCCGGCGCCGCCATGCTGGAAGCCCCCGCCCCCAAACCCGAAAAGACCGAAGCCAAGTCTCCGGTCTGAAACATTCAGGACAATCGTCATTTCGGGTTCTTCGCTGCGCTCAGCCCCGGAATGACGACCAACACGGGCTCAAGCAGGCCAAAGGCCGATAGCCCAAAAAGAAAGGGGCGGCCCGTGGGACCGCCCCTTTCGCCTATTCGACCGTCGAACCGCGGGTCTGGCCGACGCGAGCCGCCAAGGCTGCGCCCATGAACGGGTCCAGGTCGCCGTCCAGCACGCCTTGGGTGTCCGACGTCTCGACCTCGGTCCGCAGGTCCTTGACCATCTGATAGGGTTGCAGGACGTAGGATCGGATCTGGTGGCCCCAGCCGATGTCGGTCTTGGCGTCGTTCAGGGCCTGAGCCGCCGCCTCGCGCTTCTGCAGTTCAAGCTCATAGAGGCGCGCGCGCAACATCTTCCAGGCCTGGTCGCGGTTCTGGTGCTGCGAACGGCCCGTCTGGCACGACACCACCGTATTGGTCGGAATGTGGGTCAGGCGAACCGCCGAATCAGTCTTGTTGATGTGCTGACCGCCCGCGCCGGACGCGCGATAGGTGTCGGTCCGCACGTCCGAGGGGTTGATGTCGATCTCGATCGTGTCGTCCACCACAGGCGACACCCCGATGGAGGCGAAGCTGGTGTGGCGCTTGGCCGCCGCATCATAGGGACTGATGCGGACCAGGCGGTGCACGCCCGATTCCGACTTCAGCCATCCATAGGCGTTGGGGCCGCTGATCAGGACCGTGGCCGACTTGACCCCCGCCTGCTCGCCCTCTTCCTCGGCCTCGATCGTCACCTCGTAGCCGTGCGCCTTGGCCCAGCGGGTGTACATCCGCAGCAGCATGCCGGCCCAGTCGTTCGACTCCGTGCCTCCGGCGCCCGAGTTCACTTCCAGATAGGCGTCGTTGCCGTCGGCCTCGCCTGACAGCAGGGCCTCCAGCTCGGCGCGGGCGGCGCGGTCCTTGATGCCGCGCAGCGACTCGCGGGCGTCTTCCAGCGCGCCCTCGTCGCCTTCCTCGTCGGCCATTTCAGCCAGCATGACCCCGTCCTCGAGATCCTGCTCCATCTGTTTGACGGTGTTGATCTGGCCTTCCAGCCGTGATCGGTCGCGGCTGACGGCCTGGGCCTCGTCAGGCCTGTCCCATAAAGTCGGGTCCTCGACCCGGGCGTTCAGCTCATCGAGCTTTCTGACAGCGGCGTCCCAGTCAAAGACGCCTCCTGAGCAGAGCGACGCTCTGCTCGATGTCGGCCTTCATGGCCTCGACATCCGGTCTCATCGCAATCTCCAGCGACAGTTAGCCCTCAAGTAGCAAGGCCCGCAGGCCGCGCGATAGGGCAAGGATAATGAAAGAACGGCGCGTCACGAGGACGCGCCGTTCGATCACTCTAACTAGAACGTCAGTAGAGCCCGCTCAAGTCCTCGGCCGGCGCCTTCTTCGGCGGCGGCGGCGCGGTCGGGGCCGGGCCGGCGGCCGGCGCGCTGGACGCGGCCTCCTGCTCGCGGCGGATCACGTCGTAATAGTTCTGGGGTCCGACCGGCGCGGCCGGGGCCTGGACCGGCGGCGGCGCCTGACGTTCGGTGCCGGGGCGGAAGGCTTCCTCGATGCCGTTGACCATGCGGAAGACGGCGTTCTTTGGCCGCACGAAGGGCCGTGCGGGCCTTTCCTTCAGCGCCGACTGCATGAACTGGGTGAAGACCGGCACGGCGGCCGAGGCCCCCGCCTCGCCCGATCCCAGCGAACGGTTGTCGTCGAAGCCGATGAAGACGCCGACCACGATGTCGGTGGTGAAGCCCACGAACCAGGCCGAGCGGTATTCGTTGGTCGTGCCCGTCTTGCCCGCGACCCACGGCCCCAGGCCGCGCGCGCTGGCGGCGGTGCCGCGCTGGACCACACCTTCCAGCATGGAGCTGATCTGATAGGCGGTGATCGGGTCGATGACCTGCGTGCCGCGTGGCTGCAACCGGGGCGATTCCTGGCCCGAGAAGCCGCGCCCGCATTCGCGGCAGTTGCGGTTGTCGGCGCGGAAGATGGTCTCGCCGTTCCGATCCTGGACATAGTCGATCAGATAGGGGGTGACCCGACGGCCGCCGTTGGCGAAGGCGGCGTAGGCGGTGGTGATCTCCAGCGGCGTCACCTCGCCGGCGCCCAGCGACACCGACAGGTTCGGCGACAGGCCGGGAATGCCCATCTTGGCCGACAGGTCGACGATCTTGGGCATGCCGACCGACGAGGCCAGCCGCACCGTCATGACGTTACGCGACAGTTCCAGCCCGCGCCTCAAAGTCTGCGGACCATAGTATTGCCGGCTATAGTTCTCGGGCGTCCAGCGTTGGCCGTTCGGCCCGCCGGCGAAGCTGATCGGCGCATCCAGCACGATCGAGGCCGGAGTGAAGTCGCCTTCCAGCGCCGTCGCATAGACGAAGGGCTTGAACGCCGAACCCGGTTGACGCCGCGCCTGGGTCGCGCGGTTGAAGCTGGACAGGGCGTAGGAATAGCCGCCGACCATGGCCAGCACCCGGCCCGACTGCGGCTCCACCGCCACCAGGGCGCCGTTGACGCGCGGCACCTGCTTCAGGGCGTACTGACCGCCCTTGGGCTCCACGAAGATCAGTTCGCCACGTCGCAGTTGTCGGTTGGCGTTGGCCCAGGCCGCATCGGCCGCCAGCAGGGTGCCGCTCTTGTCGCTCTTGGCCGTGCGGATGCGCACCGTATTGCCGCTGACGCTCTCGATGGCGGCGGCTTCCCAGGTGCGACGTTCCGGCGGCGCCTGTTCCTTCAGGGCCTGGGCCTGCCAGCCGTCGGCGAAATCGGTCGTGCCCCAGCCGCCGCGCCAGCCATGGCGACGATCATAGTTTTCCAACCCCTGCATCAGGGCCTCGCGCGCCGCCGTCTGCAGCGTCGGATCCAGGGTGGTGCGCATATAGAAGCCGCCGGCGCGCAACTGTTCGCCGAACTGCGGATTGGCGGCGGCCTGGCGACGCGCCTCTTCGACGAAGAAGTCGGCGTCCTTGTAGTCGGCGCGTTGCGGCGCGTCGCGCGTGACCAGCGGCCGGGCCCGCGCCTCGGCCAACTGCGCCGGCGTCAGCCAGCCGCTCTGCTCCATCTCGCCCAGCACCCAGTCGCGTCGACCCTTGGCCGCGCCGGGGTGGCGCTTGGGATGATAGTTGTTCGGCCCCTTGGGCAGGGACGCCAGGAAGGCCGCCTCGTCCGGCGTCAGTTGGTTCAGCGACTTGCCGAAATAGTTGTAGGCCGCCGAGGCGATGCCGAACGACCGATAGCCCAGGAAGATTTCGTTCAGATACAGCTCCAGGATCTGCCGCTTGGACAGGGTCGCCTCCAGCCGGTTGGCCAGGATGGCTTCCTTCAGCTTGCGGTTCAGGCTGGATTCATTGGTCAGCAGGACGTTCTTGGCCACCTGCTGGGTGATGGTCGATCCGCCCTCCAGTCGCCGGCCCGCGGCGAAGTTGAAGATGTTCTTCAACGAGGCGCGCCCCAGGCCGCCCACGTCGATGCCGCCGTGCTGAAAGAAGTTGCGATCCTCGGCCGCCAGGAAGGCGTGGATCACCGTCGTCGGAATCTGGTCGTAGGACACATAGATGCGGCGTTCGTCCGAAAACTCGCCGATCAGGGTGCCGTCCCCGGCATAGACGCGCGTGGCGGTCGGCGGGCGATAGTCGGCCAGCTCCGAAGCGTCCGGCAGGTCGTGGAACAGCCACGCCGCATAGACGGCGACCACCAGCCCCGCCAGGGCGATGGCGCCCAGCAGAACCATGCCCGCCCACACGAACCAGCGTTCGGCAATCTTCACTGCGTTCTCCGACGACGCGCCCCGAAAGGGTGCTTTAGCCCGCGTCGCCGGTCGATGGCTAGAGCGACGATGCAACGCCCCCTTGGCCTTCGCCGTTAAACGCCCATCTCTGGTCTTCCAGCCCAAGGAGTCACCATGGAAGTTCTGTATCGCGCCCAGGCCACCGCCTCCGGCGGAGGCCGCGAAGACGGCCGTTCCACCACCGACGACGGAAAAATCGATGTAAGACTGTCCACGCCCAGGGAGATGGGCGGCAAGGGCGGCGACGGCACCAACCCCGAACAGCTTTTCGCCACCGGCTATGCGGCCTGCTATCTGGGCGCCCTGCGTCTGGTCAGCGGCAAGGCGGGCACCCCGGTCGGCCCCGACACCAAGGTCACGGCCGGCGTCGGCTTCGGCAAGAGCACGCATGGCGAAGGCTTCAACCTGGACATCGACCTGACCGTCTCCGACCACGGCCTGGACCAGGCGGTCATCGACGACCTGATCGAAAAGGCCCACCAGGTCTGCCCCTACTCCAACGCCACGCGCAACAACGTCGAGGTCAGGCTGAAGGCGGTCTGACGCGGGGGGCGACGCCATGGCTCCTGTGCTGATCGTCGGCGGCGGTCCGGTCGGACTGGCCGCCGCCCTGTTCCTGACCCGACGCGGCGTGCCCGTCCGCATCGTGGACGCCGAAGCGGCGCCGCACGCCACCTCGCGCGCTCTGGCCGTCAGCCCCCGCACGCTGGACCTGCTGCGCGACAGCGGGGTCGCCGACGCCGTGGTCGCCGAGGGCAATCCGATTCGGGGCCTTCGTCTGCATTGGCGCGGCGCGCCCCTGGCCGAGATCACGCCCGACTGGAATCACATGGGCGCCGCCTATCCGATGACGATCCTGCCCCAGGCGCGAACTGAGGCCCATATGATCGCGGCCCTGGCGGGGCTGGGCGTCGCGGTCGAGCATGGGCGGGTTCTGACCGGCCTGGAGCAGACCGCGGACGGCGTCCGCGCCGCCTTCGAGGATGGCGAGGTCCTGAGCGCGCCGCTGCTGTTCGGCGCCGACGGCGCGCATTCCGCCGTCCGGCACGCCCTGGGCGTGGCGTTTCCCGGCGACCGGTCGCCCGAGATCTGGCGCCTGATGGACGCGGTGGTCGAGGGGCCGCCGCCGGACGCCGGGTGGATCGACCTGGGCCCCGGAAGCGCCCTGGTCTGCCTGCCCTATGCGGGCGACGTCTTTCGTCTGTTCGCCTTCGGTCGCCCTTTGCCGGATAGCCTGCCCGACGGCTGGCGGCTTGGGGCCGTGCGCTGGCGCAGCGATTTCAAGGTGTCCCACCGTCTCGCGGACCGATTCTCGGTCGGTCGGGTCGCCCTCGGCGGCGACGCGGCCCACATCCATTCTCCGATCGGCGGGCGCGGCATGAACCTGGGCATAGAGGACGCCTGGGTCTTTTCGGCCTGCGCCGCCGACTTCCTGAACGGCGAGACGGATCGGATCGCGGCCTATGGCCGCCTGCGACGCCCGGCCGACGCGCGGGTCGTGCGAACCATCCGCGCCCTGACGCGCGTCGTCACCGGCGACGGGCCGGTCGTCGATCTGGCCAAGCGAACCGCGCCGCCCGTGCTGGCCCGCTTTCCCTGGCTGGTCGAGCGCGCGCTTCGCACCGGCATGGGCCTCGACCACCCGATCCGGCTGCGCTAAGCGGGGGCCATGACCTCCCCGCTCGACGCCTCCCCCGATCCGCTGATGACGTTGGAACCCGCCCGCCGCGTGACGCTGCGCGAAGCGTTCGGCGTGGACAGCGACATGACCGTGCCCTGCTTCGCCGAGCGCGACAGCCATGTGCCCGAGATCGACGAGGCCTATCGCTTCGATCCCCAGACGACCCTCGCCATCTGCGCAGGCTTCGCCTTCGACCGCCGCGTCATGGTCCAGGGCTATCACGGCACCGGCAAGTCGACCCATATCGAACAGGTGGCCGCCCGTCTGAACTGGCCCCTGGTGCGCGTGAACCTGGACAGCCACGTCAGCCGCATCGACCTGATCGGCAAGGACGCCATCGTCCTGAAGGACGGCAAACAGATCACCGAGTTCCGCGAGGGCATCCTGCCCTGGTCGCTGCAACGCCCCGTCGCCCTGGTCTTCGACGAATATGATGCGGGCCGCCCGGACGTGATGTTCGTGATCCAGCGCGTGCTGGAGGCGCAAGGCCGCCTGACCCTGCTGGACCAGAACCGCGTCATCCGGCCCAACCGCTATTTCCGCCTGTTCGCCACGACCAACACCATCGGCCTGGGCGACACCACGGGCCTGTATCACGGCGCGCAACAGATCAATCAGGCCCAGTTGGACCGCTGGAACATCGTCACGACGCTGAACTATCTCGACCACGACGTCGAGGCCGAGATCGTCGTCGCCAAGGTGCCCGAGTGGTCGGACGCCGAGGGCCGTCGCCGCATCGCCGCCATGGTCCGCGTCGCCGACATGACCCGCAACGCCTTCATGAACGGCGACATCTCCACCGTCATGTCGCCGCGCACGGTCATCACCTGGGCCCAGAACGCCATCATCTTCGGCGGCGATGTGGCCCTCAGCTTCCGCCTGACCTTCCTGAACAAGTGCGACGAACTGGAACGCCCCACCATCGCCGAGTTCTACCAACGCGCCTTCGGGGAAGACCTGCCCGAGGCAGCGACGCGGGTGAAGGTGGGGTAAGGGCCCGCCGGCCAGTTGATCAGAGAATCCCTGGGCCTTTTCACCAGCTAGGCGCGGCCATCGCCAGGGCGGTGTCCCTTCCCCCCTCGGGCCAGCCTTCCACCGCCGTCTCGAACGCCGTCCGGTCGCCGGCGAACAGCATGCGCGTCGCCTCCTCATAGTTCGGCAGATCGCCGGCCATGGCTGTCATGAACCGATAGGTCGCCTCGCGCGCGCGGCGGCGGCGGTCGGGGCCTTCGGCTTCGCGCATGGTCGTTTCGACCATCTTGCGCAACGTGGCCGAGGCGCCGCCCGGCTGGCCGGACAGCCAGTCCCAGTGCCGGGGCAGCAGCGTCACCTCGCGCGCCGTCACCCCCAGCTTCGGACGGCCCGGCCCCTTCTTCGGTTCAATCTCCGCTTCGGGCACCCGCCCGAGCGCCGTCTCCAGGTCGCCGCGCAGGTCGAACTCAACCGTGCGTCCGGTCGCCAGATCGAAGGCCAGGACGGCCTCGCCCGCCTCACAGGCCGCCTTCATCGCCGGCAGAACGGCGCGCGGCGCGCCCCGGGCGATCAGTCGGTCGCCGGCGAAGACGGCGCAGTCCAGGTCGGGGGTCGGGATCATGTCTCCGAACTAGCGCCGCCTGCTCTACCCGTCAATATTACCCGGATTTTATGTGAGCCTCAGCGACGACCCAACAGCCGGTCGCGCGCAGCGTTGACGCGGGTCGCCAGACCTTCTGTGCCGCCCTGATCGGGATGGGCGCGGGCCATGGCGCGTTTCCAGGCGGCGCGGATTTCGGCTTCCGTGGCCCCGGGGGCGACGCCCAGGACGGCGCGCGCCTCGGTCTCGGTGATCGGCTCGGTTCGGGGCAGGATGCGTGTGCGCGAGGCCCAGGCGACATAGAGCCCCGCTCCCGCCAGTCCCGCAGCCAGCAGCCACGCCCCGCGAAAAGCCGCCAGGGCGCCGCCGGCCAGCATGACCGATCCCAACAGCGTCGCCGTCACCCGCCAATGGCCGCGCCCACGCCGCTCGGTCTGGCGACCCAGCCGAACCAGGGCCCAGACGGCGATCGCCGCCAAGGCCAGGCCGATCAATCCCATGGGTCAGCCTGTCGTCAGTCGGCCGTCAGGCCGCCACGTCCAAAGGGTTCAGCACCTGCTCCAGCCCCATGGCCATCATCAGGTTGCGCATTTCCTGGCGCGCGGCGACGTGCGCCAAGGACACCGCCACCGGCCGCACCTCGTTGGACAGGTCCGCGACCGTCAGGCCGAAGGGAAACAGCTCGCGATAGATGACCCGGTCGCGCAGGCCCGGCCCGACGCGGAAACCGACCCGTTTGGCCAGCTTGGTCATCCGCTCTTCCAGCCGCTTGCGGTTGCGGGCCTCGGCGACGGCCAGACGGTTGGTCACGACCAGCCAGTCGATCGTGGCGTGGCGGCCCTGGCTGATGGCGCGCTGCTTGCGCGCCTCCCAGACGCTCTCGGAATAGATGGAGGGCTTCAACAGCTCCAGCGACACCGGATCCACCTCGCCCAGCAGGTCGAAGTCGACGAAACTGTCGTTCATCGGCGTCACGATCTGGTCGGCGCGGGCGTGGGCGGCGTTGGATACCGCCGTGTCCCCGCCGGGCGTGTCGATCAGGATGCAATCCACCCCGGCCGCCACGGCCTCGTCGAAGGCGCGCTCGAAGGCGGCGATCTGATCTGCGGCCGCCAGCTTGGCCAGGGCCTTGCCGTCGCCCATGTCCGGGATCATCGGCTGCGGCAGGTCGGCGGCGTTCGCCGCCAGCCAGGCCTGCCGGTTCAGGAAGAAGCGCTGCATCGACCGCTGGCGCAGGTCCAGGTCGATGATCGCCACGCTGCGGCCTGCGTGCAGCAGGCCCGTGACGATGTGGATGGCCAGGGTGGACTTGCCCGCCCCGCCCTTTTCGTTGCCGAGGACGATCACATGCGGCTGCGTCATTGAGGCGACCTCTAAAGGCGGCCGACGCGACTCAGGAACTCATGCGCGGCCTTCGATCCCCAGAGTCGGGCGGATCGCGCCAAACGTCAACGCGGCGTTAACGGATGCCTGTGGACTTCATCCTGCGCGTCGGCACCAAGGATCGGACACCTGGGCGGCGCGGCACAGGTCGGCGGCCTGTTCCGCCGGGATCGGCCCGACCTTCAACCGCGTCAGCACCCGACCCTCGACCTGCACGGTTTCATAGACGGGGGACAACTGGCCCAGGTCGGCGCGGACCTTGATGCGGCGCCACGCCTCGCGGGCGCCCGCCTCGTTGGAATAGGCGCCCAGTTGCACCGTGCGACCTTCGGCATGGAGGACGGCGGGACGCAGGGCGGCCTTGGGGCGTTCGACGGTCGTGGTCTCGACGGCGGGAATGGGCTCGGGCGCCGACCCGTTCCGCGGCCGTATCGCCGCCGTCATGGGTTTCAAGGCGTCGCGCAGACCCTGGGCCTGGGCGTCGCGGGCGTCCCACATCTCCGCCGGGCTCATCACGGACACCTTCACGGGCGAGAACGTCGCTGGCCGCAGCCCCGCGTCATGCGCCCTGGTCGGTCTGTCGGGGACGGCGTCGCCACGCCCCGGCGGCTCCAAAGGCACGTCAAGGGCCGCGACCTGATCGCCCAAAGCGCGGAATCGATGAGGATCGGCGTCAACCGCCCCGCAACCGACCAGGCTGAGGGCGACGAGGATCAGGAAAGGACGGGTCGCTTCTGCGGGCGTCATGTCCTTGTCCTTAAGGGTCAGACTTTGAAGTCTGGTTCACCAACAGGCTTAAGCCGCAGGGTTAATCGCTTCACCCTGCGCCCTGAACAGCCGAAGGGCCGCACCCGTTCCCGAATGCGGCCCCTGGTCTTGATAAACGAAGGGATCAGCCGATGGCGCCGACGCAGCCTTCGGCGTCGCCCGGCGCTAGTTCCGCGTCGGTCAGAGCGATAGTCCAGCCGTGGTGGGTGTTCAGACCCCAGCGCCGCGGGCCGCCGCCGTCGCCCGCGTCGCCGCCGGCGGTGACGACCACCCGACGGCCCCTGGGCAGGGCCGGCGGATCGATCTTGCCCACGGCCAGAGACGTCGGCGTCTCGCCGCCATAACCGTCGAAGACGCTCAGCATCGACCATTCGCGGCGAAGGCCCATCCACCAGGCGTCCTCGGTGTTGACGGCCAGGACGGCGACGCCGTGACCCTCGGCGGCGAAAGCCAGAGCCTTTTGCGGATCGCGCACCATCTTGATGTCGGCGGCGGCGCCGAAACGCAGGCGGGCGCCGTCATAGGCGCGGGTCGGCTCGATCGGGGCCCACACCTGGACCTGAAGCCGGCCCTGGCGCGCCAGCCCCCAGCCGACGATCTCGCGCCACAGATGCTCGACCGCCTCGGCGTTCTCGGGTTGGCATTTGGACAGCATCCGCGACAGCACGGTCTGTTCGCGGTCGGGACGCAGCTTGGTATGGGGGCCGCTGGGCGCATCCTTGGCGCGGCCGACCGTGGCGGCGACGGACAGGCGCTGTTCGAACAGTTTCAGGATCTGGTCGTCCAGGCTGTCGATCTCGGCGCGCAGGGCCGCCAGGGCTTGCTGTTCCGGGGTCGGCTCAGCCACGTCGGGCCACACTTGCTGCAGGTTGGATTTGGGCATGGGTTCGGTCTTTCGGCATGGGGGAATTTCGATGTGCGAATGCGGACAGCCGCCCTGGTCCAGGGCGGTCGCCGGCGAGACGGTCAGGGACGGAGTGCGCCCGACGCCTCAGCCGGCGTATCGAAAGCCGTAAAAGCCGTAGCCGAAATAATAGCCGGAAACCGCGCGCGAACGGTCGATGGAAACAGAAAGAACGCGCTGGCGGGACATGGGTCCTGGTCCGGTTATGCGGATCGTCGGCGATCCGTGAGGCTGTTAAGGACGCAAAGACCTTGCGCCGTCAACCCTCGACAGCCGTCAAAAGAACGAAACGCGTCTGATTATCGCTGGAATCCTGCAAATCGTTGCGCAGGATCGACAGACCATACACCTCGGCCGCACCGGCGGGGGCGATGGCGGCCCGCGTCGGGTCGCCGGCCTCGGCCACGTCGCGCGCTGCGCCGGCGGTGTCGTAGTGTTCGACCACCTCGACGGGCAGGTCCGCCAGATTGGCCCGACACTGAGCCAGAGCGATGGGGTGGCTCTCGACCGTGCGGATATCCGAAAGACGGGCGCCGTCGACGGCCATAAGGGCGTGGCGGATCGGTCGCCACACCTCTGCGGCCGGCGTCAGACCCATCTCGCGCACCAGGCTGGCGGCGGGCTCCACAACGCCGATGGTGGAGTTCTCGACCGGGATCAGGGCGCAGCCGCAGTCGCCCGATCGAATCGCCTCCAGCGCCTGGGCGAAGGTCTCGAAGGCGACCGCCTCGTCCCACGGCCTCAGGGCCAGACAGGCCTCATGGCTGAACGAGCCGGGCGCGCCCTGATAGGCCACCCGGCCGGGCTGTTCGTCGATGGGGGCCGTTGCCGTCATAATGCTCTCTCGAGACCTCGGCCCACAGGGCGATGCGTCCATGGCGTCACCGTGGCGGGATTGGTCCCATTTTAGGCGTCGGTGCGGGACCGCGCCCGCCCGTCTTTCCAGATCCGAACTAGGCCGCTTTCGACCGGCTGATCCGCCCCGCCTTGAGCCGCTCGGCCACCAGGAAGGCCAGCTCCAGCGCCTGGTCGGCGTTCAGGCGCGGGTCGCAGTGGGTGTGATAGCGGTTGGACAGGTCGTCCTCGGTCACGGCCTGGGCGCCGCCGATGCATTCGGTGACGTTCTGGCCGGTCATCTCCAGGTGGACCCCGCCAGGGTGCACCCCTTCCGCCTCGGCCACGTCGATGAAGGTGCGCACCTCGCCCAGGATCCGGTCGAAGGGCCGGGTCTTGTAGCCGTTGCCCGCCTTCAGCGTATTGCCGTGCATCGGGTCGATGGACCAAATCACCTTGCGGCCCGAGGCCTTCACTTCGCGCATCAGCTTGGGCAGGCGCTCGCCCACCTTGTCGTGACCGAAGCGGCCGATCAGCGTCAGACGGCCCGAGACATTGTCCGGGTTCAGGGCGTCGATCAGCGGCAGCAGATCGTCGGCCGTCATGGTCGGTCCGCACTTCACGCCGATGGGGTTCTTGATCCCCTTCATGAACTCGACATGGGCGCCGTCCAACTGACGGGTGCGTTCGCCGATCCACAGCATATGGGCCGAGGTGTCGAACCATTCGCCGGAACCGCCGTCCAGGCGCGTCAGGGCGCTTTCGACGTTCAGCAGCAGAGCTTCGTGGCTGGTGAAGACCTCGACCCGGCTCAGATCGGGGTGGGTTTCGGGCGTGACGCCCACAGCCTCCATGAAGGCCAGGGCCTCGGTGATCTTGTCGGCCAGTTCGCGGTACTGGGCGCCCGCCGCATTGTCCCCGGCGAAGCCCAAGGTCCAGCGGTGGATGTTGTAGAGGTCCGCATAGCCGCCGCCGGCGAAGGCCCGCAGCAGGTTCAGCGTCGAGGCCGACTGGTTATAGGCCCGGATCAGACGCTGCGGATCGGGCATACGCTCTTCCGGCGTGAACCCCATGCCGTTGATGATGTCGCCGCGATAGCTGGGCAGCTCGACGCCGTCGATCTCTTCCAGCGGCGAGGAGCGCGGCTTGGCGAACTGTCCGGCGATGCGGCCCACCTTCACCACGGGCTTGCGGCCGGCGAAGGTCAGGACCACCGCCATCTGCAGGATCAGGCGGAAGGTGTCGCGGATGTTGTCGGTCGAGAACTCCTTGAAGCTCTCGGCACAATCGCCGCCCTGGAGCAGGAAGGCGTCGCCCTGCTCAACCTGCGCCAGTTTCGACGTCAGGCGCCGCGCCTCGCCTGCGAAGACGAGCGGCGGCAGGGCGCGCAGTTCGTCCTCGACGGCGGTCAGCGCCTGCGCGTCGGGATAGTCCGCCGGCATATGCAGGGCGGTCTTGGTTCTCCAGCTTTCGGGGGTCCAGCGTGTCATCCGGCAAGAATAGAGCGTCCAGCCCCTTCAAACAACGCAAAGACGGACAGATTTCGCCACGACGCAACGCTTCTTCGATAAACGGCGCCTTTCCTGCCGCAGGCGGATCAGAGCAACCGCTCCTTGCGGGTCAGATATTTGATCAGGCGATGGAGGCCGATCAGGATGTTGGCGAACAGAGACATGGACGCATAACGCCCCTACGGCCCGACCGTTCGCATCGGGGACAACGCGTCGCAGTCCATTCGCATTGCGGGGCTTCGGCGCCATATTCTTGCACGCTGGCCGCCATTCTGCGCCCCGCCCACACGTTTCGGCCGCATCGCGCTTGATCCGCGCCAGGTTTTTGTATCGTAAGGTGGGTTCGCCCGCCCTGGCTGGCGCCCCCTCCCCCTCACCCGCCGTTTGCAAAGCCGATGTCCGAAGAATTCTACCGCATGAAGCGCCTGCCCCCGTATGTGATCGCGGAGGTCAACGCCATGCGCGCCGTAGCCCGTGCGGCCGGCGAGGACGTCATCGACCTGGGCATGGGCAATCCCGACCTGCCGCCGCCGCCGCACGTCATCGCCAAACTGGTCGAGGTGGCCCAGAAGCCGGACGCCCACGGCTATTCGCAGTCCAAGGGCATTCCCGGCCTGCGTCGCGCCCAGGCCAACTATTACGGCCGCCGTTTCGGCGTCGATCTGGACCCCGAGACCGAGGTGATCGTCACCATGGGATCGAAGGAAGGTCTGGCCAGCCTGGCCACCGCCATCACCGAACCGGGCGACGTGGTCCTGGCGCCCAATCCGTCCTATCCGATCCACACCTTCGGCTTCATCATCGCGGGCGCGGCCATCCGCAGCGTGCCCACCACGCCGGACGAACGTTATTTCGAGGCGCTGGAGCGGGCCATGGCCTACACCGTGCCGCGCCCGAAGATCCTGGTCATGAACTATCCGTCCAATCCGACGGCGGAGACGGTGGACCTGGCCTTCTACGAACGCGTCGTCGCCTTCGCCAAGGCCAACGACCTGTGGATCATCAGCGACCTGGCCTATTCGGAACTCTATTACGACGGCAAGCCGACCGTCTCGATCCTGCAGGTGCCCGGCGCCAAGGACGTGGCGGTGGAGTTCACCTCCCTCAGCAAGACCTACAGCATGGCCGGCTGGCGCATCGGCTTCGCCGTCGGCAACAAGACGCTGATCGCGGCCATGGCGCGGGTGAAGTCCTATCTCGACTATGGCGCCTTCACCCCCATTCAGGCGGCGGCTTGCGCGGCGCTGAACGGGCCGCAGGACATCGTGGACCAGAACCGCGAACTCTATCACCGCCGTCGCGACGTGCTGGTGGACAGTTTCGCCCGCGCGGGGTGGGAGGTGCCGAAACCCGCCGCCTCCATGTTCGCCTGGGCGCCCCTGCCCCCGGCCCTGGCGCATCTGGGCAGCCTGGAGTTCTCCAAACAGCTTCTGACCCACGCCAAGGTCGCGGTCGCGGCGGGCGTCGGCTACGGCGAGAACGGCGAGGGCTTCGTCCGCATCGCCCTGGTCGAGAACGAGCAGCGCATCCGCCAGGCCGCCCGCAACATCAAGACCTACCTGAAATCCATGGGCGTCAACGTGCCGCCGGGCCGCGACGACACCGGGATTTAGCACACCCTAAGGCCGGGCGCGGACTTCCCAGTCAAGGGTCCAGCGGTTCGCCCCGGCGCGCTTCAGTTCCGTAACGGAGGCCGGCGCTTGCCGGTCCAGTCCGTCCAGCAGCACAACGCCCTGGGCGACCGAGGCGATGGTCGCATTGGTCTGCCAGAACGGCCCGCTCAGTCCCTTGAGCGAAAACCGAATGTGAACGGTGTCGTTGACCTGCGGCATCGGCTTTCCCGTGGTGCGATCTGAGGGAAAAGGATGGTGGATGCGACAGGGATTGAACCTGTGACCCCCTCGGTGTGAACGAGGTGCTCTCCCGCTGAGCTACGCATCCATGCCTTGCGGAGGCGGCGACATAGCCCGACCGTCCGCGTCGCGCAAGCGTCCGTTTCAGATTCCGGCGGCGCGGACCGCTTCGGGCGTTTCCGCCTCCGGATCGCCGGGCAGCCAGGCGACGTGACCGTCATAGACGTCCTGGTTCAGGATGCCTTCCTCCTTGGCCACCAGGACGGGCACGACCATCTGGCCGGTGACGTTGGTCGCCGTACGCATCATGTCGATGATCCGGTCGATGGCGACGATATAGCCGATGCCCTCCAGCGGCAGGCCCGCCGTGGACAGGGTCAGGGTCAGCATGACGATGCTGGTCCCCGGCACCCCGGCCGTGCCCAGCGACCCCAACACCGCCGTCAGGCCGATCAGCACATATTGGGTCAGCGTCAGGTCGATCTTGAAATACTGGGCGATGAAGATCGAGGCGATGGCCGGATAGATGGCGCCGCAGCCGTCCATCTTCACATTGGCCCCCAGCGGCACAGCGAATGCGGCGTAGGCCTGGGGCACGCCCAACCGCTCGACCGTCTGGCGCAGGGTGATCGGCAGGGTTCCCAAAGACGAAGAGGTCGCGAAGGCCGTCTGCTGGGCCGCGAAGGCGCCGCGGAAGAAGCTGACCACCTTCAGTCGGTGCAGCTTCAGCAGGCCCGAATAGACGATCAGGATGTGGAACAGGCAGGCCGCATAGATGGCCAGGATGAACTTCAGCAGCGGCAGCAGCGCCTCCCACCCATAGCCACCGACGACCGAGCCGATCAGGCCGAACACCCCGATGGGCGTCAGCTGGATCACCCAGCGGGTGATGCGGAAGACGACGGCCGCCCCCTCGTCCACCATCCGCCGCACGCCCTGGGCCCGATCGCCCAGCGCCACCAGCGCCACTCCGACCAGGGCCGAGAAGAAGATGATCTGCAACACCTTGCCTTCGGCCAGGGAGGCGAAGGGATTGACCGGCACGATGCCGATCAGCACCTCCAGCGGCGTCGGGATGACCCGCTCCTTCACCTCGCCCAGCGGCAGGTTGGACAGGCCGACGCCCGGGTTGATGATGTGACCGAAGGCGAAGCCGACCAGCACGGCCAACAGGGAGGTGATCGCGAACCAGACGATGGTGCGCACGCCCAGCCGCACCGCCCCGGCCCCCTCGCCCAGTTTGGCGATGGAGCTGGCGATGGTGAACAGAACCAGCGGCGCGACCACCATGCGGATCAGGTTCAGATAGACGTCGCCGATCGGCTGCAGCCAGACAGCCGCCTTCTCCCGCAGGATCAGGCCCGCCAGAATGCCCAGGGCGAAGCCTGCGGCGGTGCGTTGCCAGAGAGGAATCTTGAAGAAACGGGCGAACATGGGCGGACCTTCGGCTAGGCGGGTCTATGTGTCCGCCGCCGTCATGATCCGCAATCGCCGTAGCGTCCGTTCAGGCGCGAGTTTTTCTGTCGACGCCTGTTAGAATTTCAGCGCCCTCAGCACGTAGAAGTCCGACAGCAGACCGTCGATCGCCTCTTCAACGTCCTCGAAATGGTCGATCAGCACGTCGCCGCCCAGGCTTTCCACCGGCGTCGGGGTGTAGCCGAAGGTGGTCAGGATGCAGGCCATGCCCGCGTCGCGCGCCGCCTCTGCATCCGGGGCGGCGTCGCCGACCATGATCGCCTGTTCGGGATCGCCCCCGGCCTTGATCACCGCCTCCTTCAGATGCGCGCCAGAAGGCTTGCGCGCGCTGACCCGGTCGGGGCCGACCACGGCCTCGAACCGGTCGATCAGATCCAGCTTTCGCAGCAGCAGTTCCGACAGGTCCGAGCGCTTGTTGGTCGCCACCACCAGACGTGCGCCCCGCGCCTTCAGCCGATCCAGCGTCTCGGCCACCCCTTCGAAAGCTCGGCTGCCGTCGGCGATATGGGCGGCGTAGTCGGCCAGGAACCGCTCGAACAACGCATCGGAACGCGCCCGTTCCACGTCGGCCCCCGCCGCCTCGAAGCCATGGACCAGCAGGGCCCGCGCGCCCGACCCGATCAGGGTCGAGGCCGAGGCGGACGCCACCGTCGGCAATCCCTCCTCGACCAGCAGACGGTTCAGCGTGCCGATCAGGTCGGGCGCGGAATCCACCAGCGTGCCGTCCAGATCGAAGGCGATGGTCCAGCCTTCCAGGTCGCGATCCGTCATCCCCATCTCCCGTTGGCCCGCTGAATGGGCTAGATCGCGAGACGACTAGCCTCCGGGACGATTCATGACCAGCCAGACACGCGCCCGCGCCGCCATCATTCTCGCCGCCGGTCAGGGTACGCGGATGAAATCCCCCCTGCCCAAGGTGCTTCACCTCGTCGGCGGCCGGACCATGCTGGACCACGCCATCGACGCGGCCCAGGCCCTGGGCTGCCAGCGTATCGTGGTCGTCGTGGGCGTCCATTCGCCCCAGGTCCGCGCCCATGTCGTCGCGCGCCTGGGCGAAGAGGCTGTCGCCGTTCAGGATCCGCCGCTGGGCACCGGCCACGCCGTTCGCGCCGCCGAACAGGCCCTGGCCGGCTTCGACGGCGAGGTGGTCGTCACCTATGGCGACGTCCCCCTGCTGAAGGCCGCCGACATCGAACCCGTCTTCAACGCCGACGGCGTCACCGTGATCGGGTTCGAGGCCCGCGACCCCGGCGCCTACGGCCGGCTGATCCTGGACGGCGACGCGCTCGTGGCCATCACCGAGGCCAAGGAAGCCTCGCCCGAGGTCTTGGCGATCACCGCCTGCAACTCCGGCGTCATGGCCGCCCCCGCGCCCCTGCTGTTCTCCCTGCTGGGCCAGGTTCGCAACGACAACGCCAAGGGCGAATACTATCTGACAGACGTGGTCGCTCTGGCCCGCCAGGCCGGCCATCCGACCCGTGCCGTCTTCGCGCCCGAAGATTCGGTCATGGGCGTCAACGCCCAGGACGAGCTGGCCCAGGCCGAGGCCCTGTTCCAGAAGGTCCAGCGCGAGACCTTCCTGACCGACGGCGTGACCATGACCGCGCCCGACACCGTCCACTTCGCCTGGGACACCCAGGTCGGCGGCGGAACCGTCATCGAACCCTTCGTCGTCTTCGGCCCCGGCGCCGTGATCGAAGGCGGCGCCCGTATCCGCAGTTTCAGCCATATCGAGGGCGCGCGCGTCGCCTCAGGCGCCGAGGTCGGCCCCTACGCCCGCCTGCGCCCCGGTGCGGACCTGGCCGAAGGGGTCAAGATCGGCAACTTCGTCGAGGTTAAAAATGTCGCCATGGCCAAGGGCGCCAAGGCCAACCACCTGGCCTATCTGGGCGACGGGGATGTCGGCGCGGGCGCCAACATCGGCGCCGGGACCATCTTCTGCAACTACGACGGCTTCAACAAGGCTCGGACGGAGATCGGCGCCGGGGCCTTCGTCGGCTCGAACTCCAGCCTGGTGGCGCCGGTTCGCATCGGCGACGGCGCCCTGATCGCCTCGGGTTCGGTCGTCACCGAAGACGTGCCGGCCGACGCCCTGGCCTTCGGCCGCGCCCGCCAGACCATCAAACCCGGGGCCGCCGCCGCCTTCCGCACGGAAGCCAAGGCCAGGAAGGAGGCGGCGAAAGCCGCCAAATCGCAATGAGCGACCATCAGAAGAAGATCGCCGGCGAAGCCGCCGCCGCCCTGGTCGAGGCCGGAATGGTCGTTGGGCTGGGCACCGGCTCCACGGCCGCCTGGTTCGTCAAGGCCCTGGCGGCGCGCGGCCTGCCCGACCTGCGCTGCGTCCCCACCTCGGAGAAGACGGCCGATCTGGCCCGCGAACTGGGCCTGGTCCTGTCGACCCTGGAAGACACGCCGCGCATCGACCTGACCGTGGACGGCGCCGACGAGGTCGGACCGGGCCTCGCCCTGATCAAGGGCGGCGGCGCGGCCCTGCTGCGCGAGAAGCTGGTGTGGGAGGCCTCGGCCCGCTGCGTCGTCATCGCCGACGCGGCCAAGGTGGTGCCGGTGCTGGGGACCTTCCCCCTGCCGATCGAGGTCGTCGCCTTCGGGCACAAAACCACGGCCAACCGCATCGCCGACGTCCTGGTCGATCACGACATCGCCAACCCCGCCCGCGTGCGCCAGGCGGATCGCGGCCTGATCCGCACCGACGGCGGCAATCTGATCTACGACGCAGCCTGCAAGGCCATCCACGACCCGTCGCGCCTGGCCGACGACCTGAAACTGATCACCGGCGTGGTCGAACATGGCCTGTTCCTGGATCTGGCCGATCTGGCCCTGATCGGCACGGACGACGGGGTCCAGGAACGCCGCCCCTGATTTGAACATCCCCGATTCGTAGCCCGTCTTGCATTGAGATCGAACTACTATCTAAAGTTGTAAAATGGCTAGCCCCGACGATCCCCGATCCGATGACGCCCCCAGGCGCGGCCGACGGCCTTCGACCGCCCTGCTGATCGGCCTGGGGCTTGCGCTGTGGATCGCCGTTGCCCTGGCCGCCTACTTCCTGGCCCGCGCCTCCGTCTGATCAGTCGCCGCCCCAGCGGACCAGGCTGAGCGGAATCCGCTGTCCCACCACCGCCGCTGTCCCCGTGATCACAGGCGTCTGGTCGCCCAGATTGCGCCGGGCCGTGGCCAGCGCGCCCTGATCCAGCCGCGCCTGCACCGTGACCTTCTCTCCATTCGCGGCGCGCCCGCTGAACCTCAAGCTGTCATCCGTCACATCATAGGTGTCGGGCGTGACCCGCGACGTCCCGCTGGGTCCTGTCAGCATCAGGATCAGGGGCGGCGCCGACCGGCCGCCCGCCTCCCAGGCTTGAAACGCCTCCGCCTGGCCGATGAACAGCGAGTCCACACGCCAGACGCCCGCGCCTTCATCGACCGGCCGATACTCGCCCGACACGTCGGCGCTCAGCTGATGATGGAAGGCCGAGGCCGGCGCCGTCCCCGGCCCCTCGCGCCGGTCGCAGCAGGTCAGAACCAGAAGGCCGGCTATGACAGCCACAATAGCCCGCCTCATCGATCCAGCGCCTTGTCCAGCGCGCGAAAGCCCGCCAGCGCCAGATCCGCCGCACTGGCGAACACACCGGGCTTGATCCGCTCGAAATCGTCGGTCGGCCGGTGATAGTCGGGATGGTAGTCCACGCCGAAATACAGGAACGGCACGCCCGCCTCGTGGAAGGCCGCGTGATCGGAGGAATCGACCCAGTTGTCGTCGCCCGTATCCTGCGGCGTGTCCTTGCCGAAGGCGAAACTGACCGGCCCCGGCGCCGTCACCGTCTCCAGAATCGGTCTCAGGGTCGGGTGCTGATAGGTTCCCGTCACCCACAGACGGTTGTCCGTCTCGGCCCGCGCGATCATGTCGAAGTTCAGGTTCAGCGCGATGGCGCTCAGCGGCACGGGCGGCGCCCGCACGAACTCGCGCGCCCCCAGAAGGCCCCGCTCCTCCCCATCCAGGGCGACCAACAGCACGCTGTGTTCGGGTGGTTCGGCCTTCAGCTTCGCCGCCAGCGCCAGCAGCGTCGCCACGCCCGAGGCGTTGTCGTCCGCCCCATTATAGACTTGGCCGTCATTGACCCCGACGTGATCGTAATGGGCCGTCACGACGATATAGCGGTCCGCCACCCGCCGGCCGGGGATCAGACCCACGACGTTGTAGCCCTCGAACGTCTTGACGCCTTCGCGCGTTCGCCCCCGGCTCTCGAACCGCTGCAGCCGCCCGAACGGCGCCGGCCCCACGCCCATGGCCTCCAGCCGCGCGACGATATAGTCCCGCGCCTTCTGTCCGCCGGCCGAGCCGGTGTCGCGCCCCTCCATGTCGTCCGCCGACAGGATGCGAACATCCTCCAGCAGCTGCGGGTCGGCCGCCGGTGCTGGAGCGGCCGGGGTCTCCGGCTTGGGCGCGGGCGTCGAACAGGCCGAAAGGGCCAGAGCGACGGCGCAACTGCTCAACGTCAGGCGAAAGGCGGATCGGATCATGGGCGCTCCTGTTATCTCCCCAGCCTATCGTCCCGCCGCGCCCACGTCAGCCTGCGCTACGTCTTCGGCGGTGATAAACAGGAGCCGTCATGTCCAGCGCGATTCCCCCCTTCCCGCCCGTCGAAGCCCTGACCGCCGAGGCGGCGGCCCAGGAACTGGCCTGGCTGGCCGCCGAAATGGCCCGTCACGACGCCCTCTACAACGAGGCGGCGCCCGAGATTTCCGATGCGGACTACGACGCCCTGCGCGCCCGAAACCTGGCGGTCGAAACCGCCTTCCCCGGCCTGATCCGGCCCGACTCCCCATCCAACAAGGTCGGCGCCGCCGCCTCCAGCCAGTTCGCCGAGGTGCGTCACGGCGTGCCCATGCTCTCGCTGGACAACGCCTTCGACGAGGGCGAGGTGCGCGACTTCGTCGCCCGCATCGCCCGTTTCCTGAAGCTGCCGGCCGACGAGCCCATCGTCTTCGTCGCCGAACCCAAGATCGACGGCCTGTCCGCCAACCTCCTGTATGTCGACGGCGTCCTGACCATCGGCGCCACGCGCGGCGACGGCCGGGCGGGCGAGGACGTGACCGCCAATCTGAACACCATCGCCGACGTGAGACAAACCCTGGCCGGCGACGGCTGGCCCGACCGGATCGAGATCCGAGGCGAAGTCTATGCCCCCAACGCCGCCTTCGCCGCCTTCAACGCGGCGGCCGAGGCGGAGGGGCGGCGCACCTACGCCAATCCCAGGAATTTCGCCGCCGGCTCCCTGCGCCAGAAGGACGCCAAGATCACCGCCCAGCGTCCGCTGAACTTCTTCGCCTATGCCTGGGGCGAACATTCCAGCGACTTCGCCGAGACCCAGTGGGAGGCCCTGCAGAAGCTGAAAACCTGGGGCTTCCCCGTCAACGACCGTTCCCGCCGGGTCGAAGGGGCGGACGGCCTGATCGCCGTCTATCGTGAACTGGAACGCGACCGCGCCACCCTGGGCTACGACATCGACGGGGTGGTTTATAAGGTCGATCGCATCGACTGGCAGCGCCGCCTGGGCTTCGTCGCCCGCAGCCCGCGCTGGGCCATCGCCCACAAATTCCCCGCGCAACAGGCGACCACCCTCCTGGAAGGCATCGATATCCAGGTCGGCCGCACGGGCTCCCTGACCCCCGTCGCCCGCCTGCATCCCGTCACGGTCGGCGGCGTCGTGGTCCGGAACGCCACCCTGCACAATGAAGACGAGATCGAGCGTCTGGATGTGCGCATCGGCGACACCGTGCGCCTGCAACGCGCCGGCGACGTGATCCCCCAGATTCTCGGGATCGTCCCCGACCTGCGCCCCGCCGATACGAAACGCTATGTCTTCCCCGACCACTGTCCCGTCTGCGGCTCCGAAGCGGTGCGCGAGGGCGACGAGGTCAAGCGCCGCTGCACCGGCGGCCTGATCTGCGACGCCCAGATCGTCGAACGGCTCAAACACTTCGTCGGCCGCCGCGCTTTCGATATCGAGGGTCTGGGCGAGAAACAGCTGATCGCCTTCCACGCGCGCGGCTGGATCAAGGAGCCGGCGGACATCTTCCGTCTGGCGCGAGACGAGGCGCGCCTGGCTGAACTGGCGGCGGAGGACGGCTATGGCGAGACCAGCATCCGCAACCTGGTCGCCGGCATCGACGCGCGGCGGACCATCGCCCTGGACCGCTTCCTGTTCGGCCTGGGCATACGCGACATCGGCGAACAGACCTCGATCGTCCTGGCCCGCGCCTTCGAAAGCTGGACCGCGCTGAAGTCCGCCTGCCTCCAGGCCGCCGCAGGAATTCCGTCCGACGCCTGGACCCAGTTGGCCGGCGCCCACGCCATTTCGCCTCGCGTCCTGGCCCTGATGGCCGAGGCGACGCCTCCCGCCGTCGATCCCTGGCCCGAGGCGACGATGGACATGAAGATCGGACAGGCCTTCCCCGGCATGGCCGCGCCGGCCCGCCGCTCCCTGGCGACGATGGCGGACGACTGGTCCGGCCTGGTCGAACTGGCCCGGGTGGCGCGCGAGGAAGGTCCGTCCGAGATGCTGAACCAGATCGCGGGCGTCACCGGCGTCGGCCCCGTCGCCGCCGAAGCCCTGGCCCACTTCTTTCATGAGCCGCACAACCTTCAGGTCGTCGCCGCCCTGGAGGCCGAACTTACTGAAATCCTCGACGCCGAACGACCCAAGTCCGACACCCCCGTGGCCGGCAAGACCGTCGTCTTCACCGGCGCCTTGGAACGCTTCACTCGCGACGAGGCCAAGGCCCGCGCCGAGGGTCTGGGCGCCAAGGTCTCGGGCTCCGTCTCGAAAAAGACCGACTATGTTGTCGCCGGACCCGGCGCGGGGTCCAAGCTGAAGGAGGCCGAAAAGCACGGCGTCCAGGTGCTGACCGAAGACGAATGGCTGGCCTTGATCGAAGGTTGAACGGCGTTCCGACACAAAGGCCAAAGCTTCCCTAAGGTCCGGTTTTCCTTGCGATAAGGTGATCGTGTCGGCCTTGTTTTCAACCGAAAGCCGGATCACCCTGCCGGTCAACGAACGCCCGGACGCGTTCGAACAAAGGAAGCGACCATGAAGATCAAGATCATGCTGGCGGCGGCGGCCCTGGCGGCCGGACTGGCCTCCCCCGCCCTGGCGGGCGACCCGACCGGCCTGTGGCAGACCCCGACCAACGGCGGCCAGGTGCGCATCAGCCGCTGCGGCCAGGCCCTCTGCGGCGTGCTGGTGACGTCGGATCATATCCGCGCCGACGCCAACGCCCGCGACGAGCACAACCGCAACGCCGAACTGCGCGGCCGGACCCTTCGCAATCTGCCCATGCTGACCGGCTTCACCGGCGGCCCGACCGAATGGCGCAATGGCTCGGTCTATAATCCGGCGGACGGCGGCACCTATCGTGGGACCATCACCATGACCAATGACAACAGCCTGCGTCTGCGCGGCTGCATCGTCGCGCCCCTGTGCAAGACCCAGACCTGGACCCGCATCCAGTAGGTCGTCTTCGGCGTCGAAACAGAAAGGCCCGGTCGGATCGCTCCGACCGGGCCTTTTGTCGTTCAGGCGGGACGATCAGCGGTTCAGCGAACTCATGCCGCCGGGCGCATAGCGTTCGCCCGCCGCCGCGCCGCGCGGGAAGACCGCCTCGATCCGCGCCAGGTCCTCCGCTGTCAGAACGATGTCCGCCGCCGCCACGTTCTGCTCCAGGGTGGAGATGCGGCGCGTGCCGGGAATGGGGACCAGATCATCGCCCTGGGCCAGCACCCAGGCCAAGGCCAGTTGCGCCCCCGTCACGCCCTTGTCCTCCGCGATGGCGCCGACCGCATCGACCAGGTCCAGGTTCTTCTGGAAATTGTCGCCGGCGAAGCGCGGATTGGTGCGCCGGAAATCGTCGGGCGCCAGGTCGTCGATCGACTTGATCTCGCCGGACAGGAAGCCCCGGCCCAGCGGACTGTAAGGCACGAAGCCGATCCCCAGTTCGCGCACCACGTCCAGCAGTCCGTCCTCGGGATCGCGGCTCCACAGCGAATATTCCGTCTGCAACGCGGTGATCGGATGGGTCGCCTGGGCCCGGCGCAGCGTTTCGGGCGCCGCCTCGGACAGGCCCAGGAAGCGAACCTTGCCCTCCTTCACCAGTTCGGCCATGGCCCCGACCGTCTCTTCGATCGGCGTATTGGGGTCGATGCGGTGCTGGTAATAGAGGTCGATGTGATCGACGCCCAGGCGGCTCAGGCTGCCCTCCACCGCACGACGCACATTGGCCGGCGAACCGTCGGTGACAGCCGAGCCGTCCGGCTGGCGATTGATGCCGAACTTGGTGGCGATGAAGGCCTGATCGCGCCGATCCTTCAGCGCCTTGCCGACCAGAACCTCGTTTGTGTGGGGGCCGTACATCTCGGCCGTGTCGAACAGGGTGACGCCCAGGTCCAGGGCGCGGTGGATGACGGCGATGGACTGGGCCTCGTCGGCCCCGCCGTAAAAGGCGCTCATGCCCATGCAGCCCAGGCCAATGGCCGAAACCTCGGGACCGTCGCGGCCCAGCTTGCGCGTCTTCATGAGGCGCTCTCCTGTAGATGTGGGGGATCGGCGATCATGCCGACAGTCAGGAGATGGTCGCTGACGCGGGGGACTGCAAGTGCCGCCACGCTTTGCGATGGTACCGCCTCTCAGGCTTGAACTGAGGACCTCCGGTTCCACAAACCGGCGCTCTAACCAACTGAGCTAAGGCGGCCCGCGCATCGCGAGGCGCGTTCTCTACCCAGCCTGACGAGTCCGATCAAGCGGGATTGTCGACTTTGCACTCGCCGCCCAAAGAAAAACGCCCCGGAGATCGCTCTCCGGGGCGTTGATCTTGATTGGCGGTCCTTACCCGAGGGTGAAGGGCACCCGGACGCGGAAAGTGGCGTCCTCTGCTGCGCCATCGACGGTCCGCGGAGACAGTTGTCCACGCTGAACCACGCGAATGGCGGCGTTACCGAAGCCCATGCCCGAAGGCGACTCTTCGATCACCCGGCAACGCGTCGGACGACCGCTGGCCTGAGCCGTACACTCCACTGTGGCGGAGCCGCTGATTTCCCGTTCCAGAGCGCGGGCGGGGAAGTCGTCTGCGGTCGGGCGCGGTTGGCGCGCCCATTGCACGTTGGTGATCACCGAAGGCCGAGGCGGAGCCGGAGGCGCGGGCGGCGGCGGCGGTCCGGGGACGACGACGGGCGGACCCGTATACTCGACCCGATCTTCCTTCTTCGTCGGCGTAATGTTCACCGGCGGTGGCGGAACGATGTTCGGAACCGGAGCCGGCACGCGCACCTGGAGCTTCGGCGGCGGAGGCTGGTCCGTCGGCGGCGGAGGCGGAGGCGGAGGCGGCGGAGGCGGCGGAACCGGCTCGACCAACTCCACATCGACCTTGTCGTCGACGTAGTTGAATTCCTTCAGCTTGAACTTCGATTGCTGGAGGAAGAACAGCAGCAGGGCGAACAGGATCGAAACGACCAGGAGACACACGATCAGCACGGGGTACGAAACCCCCATGAAACCCTTGGCCTTCGGTACGTCGTAACGACTGCGATGATATGCGACGTCTGTCATACTATCTCCGCGTTCTATTGCGTAGCCTGGTCTTCGCCGACCAGTGCAACGCTGTAGAAGCCGCTATCCTGCAGGGCGTTCATGACCTGCATGAAGTCGCCGTAGCGGGTGTTTTGGTCGGCCCGAATGAAAATCCGCTCATCGGCCGGGTTCCGGGTTCCGATCTGTTTGGTCAGATCTTCGCCCAGTCCTCCGACGCTGGTCTGGAAATCGCCCACATAGACGGAACCGTCGTTCTGGATCGAGATATAGACCGGCTTGGGCGGGTTCGGGGCCGCCTTGGCGACGGCGATTGGCAACTCCACCGGCACCGACACGGAAGCGAGCGGGGCCGCGACCATGAAGATGATGAGGAGGACGAGCATGATGTCCACGAACGGGGTGACGTTGATGTCACTGTTCGCTTCTACCGCGTTGCCAGCGCCGCCTGTTTTGATCTTGGCGGCCATCCGTCTTACGCCCCCTTGTCGAGCTGACGCGAGATGCCGTTCAGCAGTTCCGCGGCGAAGCCGTCGGCGCGGGTGCCGTAGCCGGCGATGCGGGTGTTGAAGTAGTTGTAGAACACAACGGCCGGGATAGCGGCGAACAGGCCGATACCGGTGGCCAGCAGGGCTTCAGCGATACCCGGGGCGACGACGGCCAGGTTGGTCGTGTTCGATTCCGCGATGCCGATGAAGGAGTTCATGATGCCGTACACGGTGCCGAACAGACCGACGAACGGGCCGATCGAACCGACCGAGGCGAGGAACTGCTGGCCGCCCGACAGGCGCTTGGCCAGGCCGGATTGAACGGCGGAGACGGCGGCGGTGGCGCGGCCCATGGCCGAGTCCAGATGGTCGCCCGTGACCGACAGGCCCGATTGACGCGACAGTTCGATTTCCTCGGTGGCCGCGGCGGCCATGTCGGCCAGCGGGTTGCCGTCGAACTCTTCCTGCGTCGCCACGGCGCGCATGTCGGCGATGGTGCGGGCGCCGCGGAAGTTTTCCAGGAAGGTGTCGGTCTTGCGGTTCAGCGAGCCGAACTCGAACAGCTTGATGAGCAGCAGGGTCCAGGAGAAGATCGAGGCGAGCAGCAGGCCGGCCATGACGACCTTAACGACCACGGTCGCTTCCATGAACATGGAGATCGGCGTGATGCCGTTGCTGTGATGGCCGCCAACGGCTTCGTTGACGCTTTCGGGCTTGGCGTCCGGCGTGACCGGAGCAGCAGCGGCCGGAGCCGAAGCCGGGGTAGGCTCGGCCGGCGCCTGCGCCAGAACCGGCGAGCTCGCCATCAGGACGGCGGCGCCGGCCATGGCGAGAAGGATGTTCGTCTTTTTGCTGTTCAGCATAGTTCGCCAGTTCCTGCTTGGTCTGACTCGTGGAACCAAAGGTGCGACCGTGTCAAAGGGCCGCCCCCCAACCTGAAATGTTTCCTTCGACACGCCGCGTCCGTTCAGGATCACGCCCCGTCGAATTCTTGGTGGAGACGCGCCCGGTCGCCCGAACCGCCTCCGATGGTGAAATGGTCGAAGGGAGATCCTTCGCCGCTCACGTTAACTCCCTCGGGAGAGGGCGTCCCAAACCCTTTGACGAACCCTTACCGGAGCGTCAAGGGCGTAAGGCCCGATTTCACCCAACCAGGACCGGTTAAAGGGAAGTCTTGCCTGACAAGGGCGTCTGGGCCGTCAAACGCGACATTTTCATGATGCTTATCCAGCGATTAGCGCAAGCTTGTTCGAAAACGGCGTTGGGAGGCGAATTCCTTCGCCCAGCCTCGGATACGTGCAAACGCGTTGCGGGCAACGTCCGTATCGGGGTCGAAATGTCGCTGGAAAGACGGTCGCCGGAAAGATTGTCGGGGGAATGGTGCCTGGAGGCGGATTCGAACCACCGACACGCGGATTTTCAATCCGCTGCTCTACCAGCTGAGCTATCCAGGCGCCGACGCGGCGTCGCGAGAGGCGGGTCTATAGGCGAGCCGTTTCCGCCTGTCCAGCGCCGTTTCAGTCCTTTTCGTCGTCTTCGTCGGCCGTCTCGTCCAGGGCTGCGGGAATGGCGTAGGCGCCGGCGAACCACCGTTGCAGATCGACGTCGGAGCAGCGGCGCGAGCAGAAGGGTTTGTAGCGCGGATCGGGCTCGACCTTGCGGCAGATGGGGCACAGGCTCACGGCTCAGGTCTCCTGGATACGGCCGCGCCCGGCGGGCGCGTCGGGATCGGCCTGGACGACGGCGCGCGGGCCGAGGCGGCCAGCCAGCGGCGCGGCGATGCGGGCTTCTTCGGGATGGCATCGCGCGACGAACCGAGGGGTCACGGTGTCGGCCAGAATCTGACGCCGCAACGCCCGCACCAGGGCCAGGGCGCGCGTCCGCACTGTCGCCTGACCGTCGGCGCCCGCCAACACCTCTTCTATCGGCGTGCGTCGCCAGGGCAGCGCCACCTGCATCAGGCCGAACCGGCTGACCGGGGCGAACACCGCCTGGGGCTCATGCGCGAAGGCGGCCCGCGCGGCCTTCATCTGCGCCTCCGCCTCCTGCCCGTCCCCGACCAGATCGATCGCCACCAGCCCGCCCCAGTTCTTCAGGCCGATCAGCCGCGCCGTCTGGCGCAACCCCTCGCGATTCGCCGCCGCCCGGCCCTGTTTCGGATCGCGCCCGGCCGAGGCGGCGTAATCGATGTCCACCGCGGTCAGGGCGCGCGTCCGCTCCAATTCCAGGTCGATCCCGTGCGACATGAAGACGTGGTTGGCGCTCAGAGCCTCCTCCTCGGCCTCCATAGCGGCGTCGATGGCCGCCACCCCGGTCGCTGATTCCACGCCAGGCGCGAGACGGTGCAACTGCTCCGCGATGTCGGGGGCCGCCTCCAGCAGGCGGGGCGTCCCCTCCCCCGGTCCAAGACGGCGCAGGGTCGCGCCCTTGCCCCGGCGCGGCTCGGCGACGACAACCACCTCCAGCCGTTCCCCCTGGGTCAGACGGTCCTGCTGCCTCAAGGGCAGAAAGCCCGGCGCCGCCCCGCCCAGATCGACGAAGGCGCCGCGCAGGCCCGGATTGATCTCGACCACCCGCCCGATCGACCGTGCGCCCAGCCGCGTCTCGGCCGGATCGTCCTCCCGTTGGATCAAAAGATGAGTGAAGCGCCCGTCGCGCAGGACGACTCCCCGCGTCTCGCCCGGCGTGTCGTCGAGGAAGACCTCGACCGCGCTCATGCGCGCCAGCCGACGCCGTGCAACAGTTGGACAGCTTCATAGAGCGGCAGACCCATCACCGAGGAATGGCTGCCGACGATCCTCTGGATAAAGGCGGCCGCCGGTCCCTGGATGCCGTACCCCCCTGCCTTGCCGCGCCAGTCGCCCCCGGCGACATAGGCGGCGATCTCGGCCTGGGACAGCGGCTTGAAGGTCACTCGGGTCTCGTTGACGCGCGACGACACCTGGCCGTTGCGCACCACGGCCACGCCGGTGAAGACCTTGTGATTGCGGCCGGACAGCAGTTTCAGGAACCGCGTCGCCTCGGCCTCGTCCGCCGCCTTTTCCAGAAAGCGTCGACCGACGGCCACAACCGTATCGGCGGCGATGACCACCGCCTCGGGCCGCCGCGCGGCGACGACCTGGGCCTTGGTGGTCGCCAGCCGGGCGGCCAGGCGCGGCGGCGTCTCGCCCTTCAGCGGCGTCTCGTCGATATCGGCGGGATCGATATGGTCGGGAACGATCCCGACCTGCGCCAGCAATTCGATGCGGCGCGGGCTGGACGAAGCCAGCACCAGTTCAGGAGAGGCCACGCCGGCCGCTCCTTATTTGAAGCGATAGGTGATGCGGCCCTTGGTCAGATCATAGGGCGTCATCTCGACCAGCACCTTGTCCCCGGCCAGCACGCGGATGCGGTTCTTGCGCATCTTGCCGGCGGTGTGGGCGATGATCTCGTGGTCGTTCTCAAGCGTCACGCGGAAGGTGGCGTTCGGCAGCAGTTCGCTGACGGTGCCGGGAAACTCGAGCAGTTCTTCCTTAGCCATGCGGCCTCTCGCGCCCGTCTGAAATGCGTTCGGCTCCACGCCGGGCGGCTGCGTGGAGCGGAATGGACGGGCCTAATGCCCGAAAACGCAGAGATAGTCGAGGTCAGCCGCGACGGTAGAGGGCGCACAGCAGGGTGAACAGCCGCCGCGCCGTCTCGTGATCGACCACGATCTTGCCGTCCAGCCGGGCCGCCAGCTGTTCGGCGCCTTCGTTGTGCAGGCCGCGCCGACCCATGTCGACCGATTCGATCTGACTGGCCGAAGAGCCGCGCAGCGCCTCGTAATAGCTGTCGCAGATCAGCAGATAGTCCTTCACCACCCGCTTCAGCGGCGTCAGGCTGATGGCGTAGGTGCGCGCGAAGTCCGTCCCCGTCAGGTCGAACACCAGGCGGTTGTCCTGCAACGACAGCTTCAGCTGATATGGTCCGCCCTCTGCGCCCACGGGCTGGAAGCTGTTCTTCTCGATCAGGTCGAAGATGGCGACCCGGCGCTCGTGCTCGATCTCGGCGGTCGCCGCCGGCAGGGTCGCGGCGTCCAGCTCGACCGAGGCCAGCCTGTGGGGCCCGCTCATGCCGCGTCTCCGGCGTCCGCCGCCACTTCGTCCAGATGGGTCGGGGCGACCCGCGCGGGCCACCGCTCGGAAATGTCCGTCACCACGGCGTCCAGACATTCGACATCGACCCGCAGGTCCCCGCCGCCGGCGAACATCAGGATGACGCGCCCGCTCGGCGCCTCGGTGGGCATGAAATCGAGCGCCAGCAGCTCCAGCGAGGCGTCTGGATTGCGCGGCAGGCGGCGGCTCTTGACCGCCAGCACGTCGCCGAACTGCATGGCGCACATCACCCGCGTCCCGCCGCATTCCCAGCAGAAGCGGCTGAAGGCGATGGTCAGGGTCCGGGCCTGCTTGGCCCAGACGATGTCGACCGGCCGCAGGATGGCGTCCTGCAGTGCGGCCGAGATGATCTGAAGATCGTCGGCGTCCTCGGCCAGCAGGCGCAGCGGTTCGACCGGCGACCTGGCTTCGGAACCGATGCCTTCGATCTCAGTGCTCATCGCCTGTTCCCCTTATGCGTCGGATGGACGCTCCGCACGCGCCCAGCTTCTCTTCCAAACGCTCGAACCCGCGATCCAGATGATAGACGCGGCCGACCGTCGTTTCGCCCTCCGCGACCAGGCCGGCGATGACCAGGCACATGGAGGCGCGCAGATCGGTCGCCATCACCTGGGCGCCGTGCAGCATGGGCACGCCCGTCACATGGGCCTCGCCCGCATGGACGGAAATGTCGGCTCCCAGCCGCGCCAGTTCGGGCACATGCATGAAGCGGTTTTCGAAGATCGTCTCGCGCACCGTGCTGACGCCCTCGGCCGTCGTCATCAGAGCCATGAACTGCGCCTGCAGGTCGGTGGCGAAGCCGGGATAGATGGCCGTCTCCACGTCCACGGCCTTCAGCCGCTGTTCGGGATCACGCCTGATTCGGACGCCGTCGGCCGTCGGCGTCACCTCGACGCCGGCCTCGATCATCTTTTCGGTCAGAGAATCGATCAGTTCGGCCCGCGCCCTGGTCAGCCGCACGTCGCCGCCCGCCATGGCGGCCGCGACGGCGTAGGAGCCCATCTCGATCCGATCGGGAATCACCGACCAGGTCGTCCCGTTCAGCGAGGACACCCCCGTAATGGTCAGGACGTCGGTGTCGATGCCTTCGATCTTCGCTCCCATGGCGGTCAGGCAATGCGCCAGGTCGCCGATCTCCGGCTCGCGCGCGGCGCGGCGCAGCACCGTCGTCCCCTGGGCCAGAACGGCCGCCAACAAGGCGTGTTCGGTCGCGCCGACCGAGACGAAGGGAAACTCGATCTCGGCCCCGCGCAGCCCCTTGGGCGCGCGCGCGGTGACATAGCCCTCGTCCAGTTCGATCTCCGCGCCCAGCGCCGTCAGCGCCTGCAGGTGAAGATCGACCGGCCGCGCCCCGATGGTGCAGCCGCCGGGCAGCGAGACCTTGGCCTCGCCGGTGCGGGCCAGCAGCGGCCCCAGCACGTTGAACGAGGCCCGCATCTGACGCACCAGATCATAGGGCGCGAAGGTCGAGGTCAGGGTCTTGGCGTCGAACAGACTCTCCTGCCCGTCCGGCCCGTCGCTTTCCGTCACCTCGATTCCGAACTGACGCAGCAGTTGCCCCAGAAAGCGCGTGTCGGCCAGGCGCGGCATATTGGTCAGCCGCAACGGCTGATCCGTCAGAATCGAAGCGGCCATCAGCTTGATGGCGGAATTCTTGGCGCCGCTGACGGGAATGTCCCCGTGCAGCTGAGCGCCGCCCTGAATGACGATACTGTCCATAGACGTCCTTAAGCGCGCCCGAAGGAAACGCCTCGGGGGGATCGTTCTCTAGCAAGCCGTCCGCCGCTTGCCAAAGGGCGGAACGGCATGGCGGCGATGAACTTCAGTTGCTGTCTTTCGGCGCGGCCGGCGTGCGCGCGGGCGCCTTGCGTCGTCGCAGATTCGCCCTGAGGGCCGAGGCCAGCCGCATCGCCTTCTCGGCCTTCGCGCGCGCAGCCTCTGTCGGAGCGGCCGCCTGGGGCGTGGGGGCCGCGGCGGCGGGCGGCGTATCGGCGTCGTGCGGAGCGCGAGTCATGCCGGGATCATGGCGTGATCGGCGGCCATGTCCAAACTTTCTTTCCCGCGATCAAAATCGGGCTTCCCACGCCGGAAGGGTTTGGCTATACGGCCGCTTCCTCAGTCGGGGCCGCCGTAGCTCAGTGGTAGAGCGCATCCTTGGTAAGGCTGAGGTCGTGGGTTCGATTCCCCCCGGCGGCACCATCTGAGATCCCGAAATCGCAATGATTTATTCCCCAACCGGGGACCGCGCATGACCGCGCGCCGATCTGATCGTGGCGGCCCCTCGGGAGTCAGGCGTGGTGCGCCGCCATGGCGAACAGATGCGGCCAGTTGCGGACCAGCATGATCACGGCGCCCAACCCCATCGTGGCCAACGGCGATAGAATTAAAGCCCGACGGAACCTGTGGGCCCAATAGACGGCTTCTCCGACGGCGACGGCCATCAACATCTTCTCGTCCCCCGACGATCGTTACATCTTTATGACGTTAACGACGTAGGGCCGCCTCAAGGCGGAATGCAAGAGGTCAGTCGCGCGCGGCGTCCTTGCTCCAGTTGAAACCCACGGACATCGAACGGCTCAGCGAATCGACGCCGCGATAGCCGCCAAAGCCATAGCGCGGGTAGAAATAACCGGGCGTCAGCCAGTAGTCGTTCTTGCCTTCGCGATAGGACAGGTCCAGCCGCCCGTTCTCGCCGATCGGCAGGGACACCGCCGCGCCATAGCTGCGATAGCCGCCGGTGCCGATCCCAGCCTCGACCATGCCGTGCATCTGTCGATCGTCGGCCGGCGCGGACGCCACCGCCTGCTCGAACGATTCGCCAGGCGCGCGCGAGGCGATCCAGTTCTGGATCTGCTGTTCGGTGGTCATGCCGTGCGGAGCGGCGTCCTGGGCCGTAGGCGCGGGGGCTTCGACCGCTGGCTGGGGCGCGGCCATGGCGGCCGCGACGCCCGACGAATTGGCCGGCGCTGTCGTCACCACGCCTTCGGGATCGGCCAGCGCCATCAGGCTGAGCAGAACGGCGATAGACATGGACGGTCTCCCTTCAGCCGCACCCTAGCACGGCGAATGCGGCCAAGGTCAGGCCAAACCGTCGCCCCGGCCCAGGGGGTCGGGCAGCGGCTCGCCCTTCGGGACGAAACTCAGGGCGATGGAGTTGATGCAGTAGCGGTCGCCGGTCGGCGGCGGCCCGTCGGGAAAGACATGTCCCTGGTGGCTGCCGCAGCGCGCGCACAGGGTCTCGATCCGCACCATGCCATAGCTGGTGTCGCGCACCTGGCGCACATGGGTCGCATCCACCGGCTGGGTGAAGCTGGGCCAACCCGTGCCGCTCTCGAACTTGGTCGCGCTCCTGAACAGCGGCAGGCCGCATTCGCGGCAGCAGAAGACGCCCTCGCGCTTTTCGCCCAGCAAGGTCCCGCAGAACGGCGCCTCGGTGCCGTGCGACAGCAGGACGCGCTTCTCTTCCGGGTCCAGGGCGGCCTCCAGCCGGGCGCGCGCCTCCGGATCGGGCGGCGTCAGGTCGAAACCGGAGGGAGAGCGCAGGGCGTCGGAAGCAGAGTCTGTCATGACCTGCAAATGGGAAGGGCCGGGCCGGGGTTCCAGCCCCCTGCCCGGCCCTCCTGCTTCAGGCGAAGGCCGCCGTCTTACTGGAACAGGGTTCCGACCCAGGCGCGCACGGCCGTCTCGTCCGTCGGATTGCCCGTATAGGCCAGACCCTGCGCGGGGACATAGGGGGCGTCGTTGCCGCGCGTCCGCGTGGTCCAGGCCTTATGGCCATAGCTCAGTTCGGCGTAGTTGGACGGCAGGCGCATCACGGTGGGCTCGATGAAGATCGAATCCTCGGCCGTGGTCGAACCGGCCAGACGCACGTTCGGCAGGCGCGTCAGCAGGTCCAGCGTATCCAGGCAGCCGCCGCTGCAGCCGCCGTCCACCAGCACCACGACCTTGCCCGCGACCGGATTGGCCGCCCCGGTGTCCGGGACCGACGGACGGCCCGGCATGGTGAAGGTCTGCTGACCGGCCGCAATGGCCGAATCGAAGGCGGCGATCAGGGCCTGGGTCTGTTCGATCACCGCACCCGATTCCTGCACGAAGCGCGGATCGGCCTGCATCCGGCCCAGGGCTGCGGCGTACCACTGACGATTGCCCGGCGTGGCGCGATAGGTGATGGAGCCGGCCTCGGGCTGGCGGCTGACCGTGAACTCGGGCGTCCAGATGCGGTTGGCCAGGCCATAGCCGCGCGCCGTCGCGTTCGGCGCAGCGCCGTTGGCGCCGCGCAGGTCGATCACCACCCCTTGCGCCGCGCGGATGGCGGGGGCCTGCGCCTCGATGGCGGCGTTGAAGGCGTCCCAGCCGGCGCTGTCGGCGAAGCTGTGGACGTGAATCCACGGACGACCATCGACCGTCTCGACCGAAAGCGGATTGGCGCCCGGCATGTAGACGGTGGCGCGATAGGCGGCTTCCAGGCTGGCGGCGTCCACCGGCTGGGGCTGCATCTGGAACTCGCGGTCGCGACGGCCGACCTTGAAGGTGCACATCGACGGCACGCCGCCGGCCAAGGGGTTGTTACGGTTCCACAGCAGATAGGGCGCGGTCCGCACCTTGCCCGCCTCGGTCGTCAGGTCGCCTTCCCAGCGGTCCAGCCGGTCCGACGCCAGGTCGGCGGCGCTCTTGTCGCCGCATCTGACCAGTGTCGCCCCCACCGGCGGCAGGTTGCGCACGCCCGGCTTCACATAGGACACCACATATTCGCCGTTGCGCCAGGCGGTCGTCAGACCCGGCCAGCCGATGGCGAAATACGGCCCCAGCCCTTCATAGGTCGGGCGGATCGCGATGTTCGAATCGCGAAAGCCGTTGGCGTAGTAGCGCAGCAGATAGGCGTGGCTGTCGCCGCTGTTGACGCGCCCGGCGCGGCCTTGCGCGTCCTGCAGGCCCGCGTCGATCCAGGCGCGGAAGCCGTCGCCCGCCGCGCCGGGGACGACGGCGGCCGGGTGGTTGGCGGCCAGGGCGTCATGGGCGGCCTGGAGGTCCTGTTGCGCCAGAGCGCGGAAATCCTGGGCGACGGCGGCGCCGGCCGCGAGCGTCAGCGACAGGACGGCGGCCGAGGCGGCGGCGATCGTGCGGTTCATGGGCGAAGTCTCCTGGGCCTGCTTTCAAGCTTGGTCGAGGCCGTTAAACCTTATGCGTCCTCGTCTTGCCAAGCCCGCGACGGCGATTTCACCCCTTTGTCGCACTGGCGAAGGGCGGATCGACCGCGACGGCGGCCCCGAAGACGCTCCCGAAGCTGGCGTGCAGGGCGGCGTCGGCCTCGTCCATCGTCGCCAGCACGCCCAGATCGACCAGGCTGGTGACGCCGTGTTCCTGAATGCCGCACGGCACGATGCCGCCGAAATGGTCCAGATCCGGCTCCACGTTCAGGCTGATTCCATGGAAACTGACCCATTTGCGCACCTTCACGCCGATGGCGGCGATCTTGTCCTCGCGCGACCAGCCGGGGCCCTTGCGTTCGACCCAGACGCCGACCCTTCCCGGCCGCACGTCGGCCTGGACGCCGAACCGATCCAGCGCCCCGATCAGCCACAGCTCCAACCCGCGCACGAAGCAGCGCACGTCCCGCCCCCGCCGGTTCAGGTCCAGCATCACATAGGCCACCCGCTGTCCTGGCCCATGATAGGTGAACTGGCCGCCCCGTCCGGTGCGGTGAACCGGGAACCGACCGGCGTCCAGCAGGTCTTCGTCCTTGGCCGACACCCCGGCGGTGTAAAGGGGCGGGTGTTCCAGCAGCCACACCATCTCGGCCGCCTCGCCCGCCGCGATGGCGGCCACGCGCGCCTCCATGAAGGCTTCGGCGGCGGCGTAATCGACATATCCGGACGACACGGCCCATTCGACCGGCCGCCCGTCGTCGAGACGCAGTTTCTGAAGGGCGGGGCTTAACGGCTCAGCAAGCATGAGGCTTCAATGTGCAGCCCGAGGCGTTTCCGCAAGAGACGGCCTGAGGTGAAGAGAGTCTCCGTGACGCAGATCAACGCAGTCGACGTCGAAATTTCCGTGGTTCTGGGCCGGTCGGTGCTGCCGATGTCGCAGCTGCTGCGCATGGGCCGCGGCGCCGTGATTCCGCTGGACGCCGCCGAGGGCGAGGAAGTCTGGATTCTGGCCAACAACCACCCGGTCGCGCGCGGCGAGATCGAGATTCGCGACGACCGCATCGCCATCACCGTGACCCGTCCCGCCGATGTCTACGACTTCATGGCGGGTTCGGCCTGAGGTTGAGGACGGGCATCCTCGCGCGCCCGTCGCAGCCCACTCAATTCCCGCTTTCCTTTTCCGACGCACTCCGCTATTCGCCGCCGCTCCGATGCGAGCGGTCGTGGCGGAATTGGTAGACGCGCAGCGTTGAGGTCGCTGTGGGGCAACCCGTGGAAGTTCGAGTCTTCTCGACCGCACCATCTGGCTAAACAGGGCGATTCATCGGCTAACTGCGGCTGGACATTCTACCAAGGGAGGCGACAACGTGAGCACCACGGACCACGCCTTCGTCCCGGCCGAAGCGCCCGATAACGAAGATCACGCCGCCCTGGACGAGGACTATGTCCTCACTCCCGCCTTCGTCGAGAAAGTCGTGGACGCCGCCGACGACGGCGACGGCATGCGGCTGCGCTCCCTGCTGGAAGACCTGCACCCCGCCGACGTCGCCGACCTGATGGGCTTCCTGACGGCCGAGCATCGCGCGGTCGTGGTCCTGTGGCTGCCGCCGGAACTTCTGGCGGAAACCCTGCCCGAGCTGGACGACAACATCCGCGAGGAGGTGCTGGAGCGCGTGCCGCACGGCACCCTGGCCGAGGCGCTGCAGGAGCTGGATTCCGACGACGCCGCCGCCGTGGTCGAGGACCTGGAGGACGATCAGCGCGAGCGCGTCCTGGCCGCCATGCCAGAGGTGGACCGTGCCGCCATCGAAAGCAGCCTGGGCTACGAAGAAGAGTCCGCCGGCCGCCTGATGCAGCGCGAGGTGATGGCCGCGCCCCAGTTCTGGAGCGTGGGCGACACCATCGACCACATCCGCAAACAGGGCGATGACCTGCCCGAACTGTTCTTCGACATCTATGTGGTCGATCCCCTGAACAGGCCTGTCGGCGGTCTGTCGGTCAGCGGCCTGCTGCGCGCGCCGCGCACCGCCGCCCTCTCGGACCTGATGGAGCCGATCAACGAGATCGCCGTCGATCAGGACCAGGAAGAGGTCGCCTACATCTTCGAGAAATACCACCTGATCTCGGCGCCCGTCGTGGACGCGGCCGGCCGGCTGGTGGGCCAGATCACCGTCGACGACATCGTCAACATCATTCAGGAAGAGAACCGCGAGGACATCCTGCGCCTGGCCGGCGTCGCCGACGAGGACCGGGGTTCGTCCGTGACCGAGATCGTGCGCGGTCGCGTGCCCTGGCTGGCCATCAACCTGGCCACGGCGGCGCTGGGCGCCAGCGTCATCGGCCTGTTCGAGGCCACCATCCAGCAGATCGTGGCCCTGGCCGTTCTGATGCCCATCGTCTCGGCCATCGGGGGCAACGCCGGCACCCAGGCCCTGACCGTCACCGTGCGGGCGCTGGCGACGCGTGAGCTGAACTCGGCCAACGCCACGCGCACCTTCCTGCGCGAACTGGTCGTGGGCCTGGCCAACGGCCTGATCCTGGCGCCCCTGATCGGCGTCGCCGCCGCCGTCTGGTTCCGCGACGAGGACTGGCGCATCGGCCTGGTCATCGGCGCGGCCATGATCCTGAACCTGCTGGTCGCCGCCAGCATCGGGGTTCTGACGCCTCTGACCCTGTCGAAACTGAAGTTCGACCCTGCGGTGTCGTCCGCCGTCTTCGTCACGGCCACCACCGACTTCTTCGGCTTCCTGATCTTCCTCGGCCTGGCCACCCTGGTCTTGCTCTAGCCACACCGGCCATCGATACGGCTCGGCCCTTGCTCGGACTCGCGTAAGGGCGCCTCGCCTGTTTCGAATTGGGTCAAACGTGTCCGACGACGTGCATAAGCCTGCGAAGGTCTCCCGAGAGGGGGTCGTGCTGATCAAGAGCTTCGAGGGCTTTCGCCCGCGGGCCGTTCAGCGCGAAGGCGGCGGCTGGGTCATCGGCTACGGCCACACCCTGTCCGCGCGCGAGGGCGCGACCGTTTCGGAAGCCGAGGCCGAACTTCTGCTGCAATACGACCTGATCCCGGTCGTGAAGGCCGTGGCCGAAGCCACGCCTGTCTCGCTGAATCAGCATCAGTTCGACGCCCTGGCCAGCTTCGCCTACTCCATCGGGGTCGCGCGGTTCCGCACCTCCGACGTGGTTGAGCATCTGAACGCCGGCGCCCCGGCCCGGGCCGTCGCCGCCATGGCCGACTGGGACGACGAAGGCGCGGCCCGCAAGCCGAGCCGTCGCCGCTCGGCCGAATACGCCCTGTTCAACGCCGCGCCCGGCGCGCCCGTCGCCCTGGCCGATCTTCTGGCCGCCCCCCTGCCTTCGCCCTTCGTCGAGGCAGCGACCGAAGCGCCAGCGGAAGAAACCGTCGTCGCCACCCTCCTGGACCAGGATGTCGCGCCCTTTCCCGAAGCCTCCGACGACGCCCCCGCCGCCGTCGCTCCGCCCCCCGCCACAGAGGCGACCGCCGAGCCGGTTCAGCCCTTGGCCGCCAACGATATCGCCCCCACGACGGACGCCCAACCGACCGACGAACCCCGCCCGGTCCTGCCGAGGCGTCGCAAGAAGAAGGGCGCCGGGGTCGATCTGGTCGTCATCCTGGCGCTGGGCGCCCTGGGGATGCTGGCCTTCGGCACGGCCATGGCCGCCTTCGTCCGCGCTTCCACCGCACCCGGCGGCGACGCGATCATGATCGCCTGGGTGCTGATCGCCCTGGCGGTCGCCTGCATCGGCGTCTCGGGCTACAATCTTTATCAACGCTGGGGACGGGCCGACCGCCCCTAGCCACGCTTTGCGAAACGCCGTGCGCGATGCTACGCCATCGTGCATGAGCATTCCCTTCGCGCCCCAATCCATGGAATTCGGCCTCGGCGAGACCGCCGACGCCATTCGCGACACGACCGCCCGCTGGGCCGCCGAGCGCCTGGCCCCTCGCGCCGCCGAGATCGACGCGACCAATACCTTCGCCCGCGACCTCTGGCCCGAGATGGGCGAGCTGGGCCTGCATGGAATCACGGTGGAGGAAGAGTTCGGCGGCCTGGGTCTGGGCTACCTCGAACACGTCGTGGCGATGGAAGAGGTCTCCAGAGCCTCCGCCTCCATCGGCCTCAGCTACGGCGCCCACTCCAACCTGTGCGTCAATCAGATCCGCCGCTGGGGCACGCCCGAGCAGAAGGCGAAATACCTGCCCAAGCTGATCTCGGGCGAACATGTCGGCTCCCTGGCCATGTCGGAGGCCGGCTCGGGTTCGGACGTCATGTCCATGCGCACCCGTGCTGAAAGGAAGGGCGACCGCTATGTCCTGAACGGGACCAAGTTCTGGATCACCAACGCCCCCCACGCCGAGACCCTGGTGGTCTACGCCCGCACCGGCGACGGCAACGGCGGCGTCACCGCCTTCCTGGTCGAGAAGGGCATGAAGGGTTTCAGCGTTTCGAAGAAGCTGGACAAGATGGGCATGCGCGGCTCCGACACCGCCGAACTGGTGTTCGAGGATTGCGAAGTCCCCGAAGAGAACATCATGGGCGGCGAAGGGCGCGGCGCGGCCGTGCTGATGAGCGGCCTGGACTATGAGCGCGCGGTCCTTTCGGCCGGTCCGCTGGGCATCATGCAGGCCGCCCTGGACGTGGTCCTGCCCTACGTTCGCGACCGCAAGCAGTTCGGCAAGGCCATCGGCAGCTTCCAGCTGATGCAGGGCAAGGTGGCCGACATGTATGTCGCCTTGAACTCGGCCCGCGCCTATGTCTATTCGGTCGCCCGCGCCTGCGATCAGGGCCTGACCACCCGCTACGACGCGGCCGGCGCTATCCTGCTGGCGTCCGAAAACGCGGTGAAGGTCACGCTGGAGGCCGTCCAGGCCCTGGGCGGGGCCGGCTACACCAAGGAATGGCCGGTCGAACGCCTGGTCCGCGACGCCAAACTGTATGACATCGGCGCCGGCACCAACGAAATCCGCCGCTTCCTGATCGGACGGGAACTGCTGGGAAGCTGACGGCTTCCTTTCCCACAGGAAAGGAGACCTCCGATGCCCGCCAAATCCGCAGCCCAGCAGAAGGCCGCCGGCGCCGCCCTGTCGGCCAAGCGCGGCGATACCCCCAAGTCCAGGCTCAAGGGGGCCGCCAGGTCGATGGCCGAGTCCATGACGGAGAAACAGCTCGAGGAATTCGCCCACACCAGCCGCAAGGGCAAGCCCGAGCATGTGTCGAACTGAGACGCCGCGAATTATCTGAATCTGTTGCCGATCTGTAAGTGGCGGCGCGGGCGGCGACCGACTAGATGGACCCCACGTCCTGCCGAGCGCCCCGCCTGATGACCGCCCTTTCCTCCCCGAACGACGACCTGAGGCGGTTTTCCGACGTCCTGGAAGACCTGGGCGACGCCCCCGGCGAGAAGCTGAGCCTGGAAGAACTGGTCGCCGCCTTCGGCGAGCGCGGCTTCGGGGCCATGATCCTGATCCTGTCGCTCTTGGCGCTGCTGCCCTGGCCGCCAGGGGGCAAGGCGGTCTTCGCCGTTCCCATCATACTGATGGCGCTGGAACTGGCGTTTCAGCGCACCAGCGTCTGGCTGCCCCGCTGGATGCTGAACACCGCCGTGTCGCGCGACGCCTACACGGCCCTGATCCTGTCGCCCTTCGCCGCCCCCAACTGGCTGCGGCAGTGGGTTCAAGGCGCCAAGTTCCGGATAGCCGGCCGCACCTACGGCTTCACCAATGCGGTGCGGCGCGCCGTGAGGCGACGTCGGAGGGGAGCCAGCGTCCTCAGCCTGGTGCGCGCCATCGAACGGCTCAGCCGTCCGCGCCTGCCCTATCTGACCGGCGACGTGGCCGACACCTTCACCGGCCTGGTCTGCGTCTTTCTGGCCCTGACCATGGCCCTGCCCATCCCCTTCGGCGACGCCCTGCCGGGGATTGCGCTCCTGCTGTTTTCGCTGGGCATGATGCAGCGGGACGGCGTGGCCATCCTGCTGGGCGTGGTCGCGACCGCCGCCTGCGCGCTTTATCTGTTTCTGATCTGGGCCACGGTGGTCGATGTCGCCCACCACGTCGCGGCCTGGTTCACCCGACTGTTCGGTTAGGCCGCCTGCTGGGCGCCGCTCGACAGCCCCTGCATGATCATGCGGTTGATGTCGATCAGGTCCTGAAAGCTCTCCTCGCCGCGCATCACCGCCGAGGAATGGCGATTGACGAACAGGCTCAGCGAGATGATTTGCGCGCGCATCGGCCCGCCCAGGGCGTTGGCCGGGTCGGCGCATGCGCCGGCCAGCGTCGACCACAGCCGACGGTTCCAGTCCAGCGCGTCGATACGCGTGGTCAGGTCGGTTTCGGGGACTTCGGAAGCCTGAACCAGCGCGCGCGTGACCTGACCGAACAGTCGGTACTCCAGGTCGCGCGGGGTTTCAGCCCGCGCCGTCGCCGCCTTGTACGCCTGAAGCGACATTCAGAACTCTCTCTTCGTATTCAACGATCTTACGCGCAGACATCAGCGCCTTGTAATATTCGCGCGCCAGCACATGCCGCGACGCCGCTACGCATTCGGCCAGGATATCCGGATTTTTCGTCGCGCCCATGAACTCGGACAGGCGCAGGGCCAGTTCGTCGTAGAATTTCGAGGCGGCGCTCTCGTCCAGATACATCATCATGATCGGGAAATATATGCGTCGAGCGGGCGTGGTGACGTCCTCGGCCTGCATGATGTCCTTTTCGCGCAGGACGCTGGCGCGGTTCTGCAGGATCAACACCCCGCGCCGGTCGCCGTTCTGGACCACAGCCCCGTTCAGGACGAACTTCTCGCCGGGTTTGAGGGACAGCTTCAGGGCCATGGACGACCGCACTCCAAGGGGGGCTCGCGGGTCGTTGCCGATCCGTCGCCGATTAGAGACCAACCTACGCGTCAGGGGTTAATCATACCTTGTCCCGACCGGCCGACGGAACACCCCCGGATAGGCGGCGTTCCTTCTCCCAGGAGGAGACGCCCATGCCGGACAACGACTATCAGGACGATCAGGCCCAGTCCGAAACCTTCGACGAAACCCACATCGACGACGATGGCGACGGCGACCTGCTGCTGGACGAGACGGACCAGGTTCTGGACGTGACCCAAGCCGACGGCGACGCCGACGAGGACGACTTCGACGAGGACGACATCGATCTGGACGACCAGATGGCCCTGGACGGCATAGAGCGCGAGGCCGACGCCATCCTGGGCGCCGACGCCGCTCGCGTGAGCCAGTCGGACGTCGACGGCGCGCCCCAGGAAGCGCCCGACGAGGTCGAGCTGGTCTACACCGGCCTGATGCGCAACGTCCGCGGCGCCCAGGCCAGCGCCGCCCATTGGGAGGCCAAGCGTCTGTCGGACGACGACATCGCCGACCTGGGTTACGGCCCGGAAGACGACGCCGACCGCCCGCCCCACTGAACTCTTGCCACACCGAATTCTTGAAGGAGCGCACGCCATGACCGACGACCGCCGCCGCGACCAGACGCCCGATGATCCCCACGCCGTCCGCTGTCCGCCCGAGGACGGCAAGCCTGACCAACTGCGCAAGGTGGAGCAGAGCGAGGACCGCCAGGAAGCCCTGGTGGACGAAGGCCTTGAGGAAACCTTCCCCGCCAGCGACCCCGTCTCGGTCAAGCGCATCACCTGATCGCTGTTCAGGACCGTTTCAATCCGCTACGCGCTGAAAGACACAGTCATGCGGGAGCGGATACGCCATGAGCCGGTTCGAGGGCACCGACAACTATATCGCCACCGCCGACCTGAAGGTGGCGGTCAACGCCGCGGTCGCCCTTGAACGGCCCCTGCTGATCAAGGGCGAACCCGGCACCGGCAAGACCGTCCTGGCCTATGAGATCGCCAAGGCCTTCGACGCCCCTCTGATCACCTGGCACGTCAAATCGACCACCAAGGCCCATAACGGCCTCTACGAATACGACGCCGTCAGCCGGCTGCGCGACAGCCAGCTGGGCGAGGAACGCGTCCACGACGTCCGCAACTATCTGAAGAAGGGCAAGCTGTGGGAGGCCTTCACCGCCCCCGTGCGCCCTGTCCTTCTGATCGACGAGATCGACAAGGCCGATATCGAGTTTCCGAACGACCTGCTTCAGGAACTGGATCGGATGGAGTTCTACGTCCAGGAGACGGACGAGACGATCCGCGCCGAGGTGCGGCCCATCGTCATCATCACTTCCAACAATGAAAAGGAGCTGCCGGACGCCTTCCTGCGGCGCTGCTTCTTCCACTACATCCGCTTCCCGGACGCCGACACCCTGTCGGCCATCGTCGAGGTCCACTTCCCCGGCATCAAGCCGCGCCTCGTGTCCGAGGCGCTGAAGACCTTCTATGAGATCCGCGACACGCCGGGCCTGAAGAAGAAGCCCTCCACCTCCGAACTGCTGGACTGGCTGAAGCTGCTGCTGGTCGAGGACATCGACGCCGAGACCCTGCGTGAAAAGACGCCGAACAAGCTGATCCCGCCGCTGCACGGCGCCCTGCTCAAGAACGAACAGGACGTGCATCTGTTCGAACGTCTGGCCTTCCTGAACCGGCGCGAGGGTGCGCGGCCCGGCGGTTGACCCGGCGGTTGAATTGCGGCGGTCCTTACCGCGATTTCACTGGAATCTCTCCGGCCAGCGCGCATCATGGCGACAATGAGAGGTCAGATCATGCGTCCGTTCCTGCTGCCGCTGCTGCTGATCGCGGGTCTTGGCGCCTGCGACGGCGAAAACTCGTTCCGTATCACCGCCTCCACCTCGGACGACGGGGCGGGCAAGGGGGTGCTGCGGGTCATCGACGCCCTGCAATGCCCCGACGCGGTCGGTGTTCTGACGCGCAAGGGCCTGGCCGCAAACGGTAGCGCCAACTGCGTCTATGGCGGGCCGAAGGGCGCCGAGGTGATCCTGCATCTGGTCAAGCTGGACGGCCGCACCCCCGACGCCGTTCTGAAGGATTTCGAGGCCCAGATGGCCGCCAGCCTGCCCCAGGCCGACGCGCGCCTGAAGGCCGATCAACCCCCTGCCCCGCCGCCCGCCGCAACGAACGGCGGCGACGAGGCTACGGTTCAGGCCCCCGGCGTGGACATCCGCACCAAGGGCGACGACGCCTCCGTCCGCCTGCCGGGCCTCAGCATCGACACGCGCGGCGACAACGCCAATGTCCGCATCGGCGGCATCAACATCCAGGCCAAGGACGGTCAGGGCGTGCGCACCGAAACCAGCACCGTCAGCGTGGACAGCAGCGGCCCCTCGACCCGTGTGCGCGCCCGCGCGCCGGGCGCGGCCACCCGCATGACCTATGTCGTCGCCGACGATCAGCCCTCCCCCGCCGGCTGGCGTCGCGTCGGTTTCGAAGCGCGCGGTCCGGAAGGCGGCCCCCTGGTCGTCGCCACCATCCGCTCCAAGGACCGCAATGGCGACCGCGTCTTCGACTCGGCCAAGGATCTGGTCTCCCTGAACGTCGGCGACTGACGCCAGGGCGCGGGTCGTCCCTGGACTTTCCAACAACTTGGCTCGAATTTTCGCCTTTCTGCGCCCGCTATCCGAAACTGGCGTACAATGGCCGCCCGGTCTTTGCCATCGCCACGCCGCGCCGATCCGCCCCAGGCCGGCGCCCTTCCGATTTCGGACTGTTCGGACTCTGTTTTCCGTCCCGCTCGTCATCGTCGGGCTTGTCCCTGGGATGACGATCCAGAGCAAATTCGGACTAGTCGGACCATTCGGACTCCGTTTTTCCGTTTCTCCTCCGACCCGCGCCGCTTGATCCCGGCGCGTCTTTGCGTCACCTGACCAGCCCGTAAGCGATCAGGATGCGAACGCCTTGGCCGAGCGCCCCAAGAAGAAGACCGAAGTCCGCGCCTGGCAGCGCATGCTGTCCGGCCGCCGCCTGGACCTGCTCGATCCCTCTCCCTTCGACATCGAGATCGAGGACATCGCCCACGGCCTGGCCCGCGTGGCGCGCTGGAACGGCCAGACCATCGGCGAACACGCCTTTTCGGTCGCCCAGCACAGCGTGGTGGTCGAGGAGATCGCCGCCCACATCAAGCCGGGCCTAGATCCCAAATGGCGCCTGGCGGCCCTGCTGCACGACGCCTCGGAATATGTGATCGGCGACATGATCTCGCCGTTCAAGGCCGCGCTCGGCTCGGGCTACAAGGATTTCGAGGCCCGGCTGGAAGCGGCGATCCACGTCCGCTACGGCCTGCCGCCCAAGACGCCGCAAACGATCAAGACCCTGATCAAGAAGGCCGACAAGGCCTGCGCCTTCTTCGAAGCCACCCAGTTGGCCGGCTTCACCGAAAAGGAATCGCTGGGCTTCTTCGGCTCCCCGCCCGAGGGCTACAGCCTGACGATCGAGCCTCAGCCCGCCTCCATCGCCCAGGCCCGTTATCTGGAACGCTATCAGGTCCTGGCCAAGGCGGTGGGCCTGCTGCCCTCCGACGACGCCTGGCACACCGAATAGCCATGGCGCAGTCGGGCGATCAGGGTGTCCGTATCGGCCTGTCGGTCGTCGTCATGACGCTGAAGGACCGGCAGGCGGTCGTCCTGACCACCCAGGCCGAGAACGGCGACACCCTGCTGCCCTTCGGTCCGTTCGACCCGGTGCGCGACCGCACCTTCGAACGCGCCCTGCGCGACTTCGTAACGGCCCAGACCGGCTTTCGTCTGGGATTCGTCGAACAACTCTACACCTTTGGCGACGCCGGGCGCGCCGTGCCGCGCGCCGCGCCCGAGGGCGACCGCCCCCGCGACGTCTCCATCGGCTATCTGGCCCTGACCCCCGATTCGGCCGAGGGCCAGACCCACGACGCCCGCTGGCGCGCCGTCTTCGACGTCTTCCCGTGGGAGGATCGTCGCCGCGAGAACGCCCACCTGACCGCCCTCGTGACCGACGGCCTGACCGCCTGGGCCGGCGACGACGACCGCCGCCTGGCCCGCATCCGCGCCCTGTTCGCCCTGACGCCCGAGCATCGCTGGAACGAGGAGCGGGTGCTGGAACGCTACGAACTGCTCTACGAGGCTCGCCTGGTGGCCGAGGCCTGGCGCGACGCCGGCCTGCCCCCGCCCGCCGTCCTGGCGCCCGGCCTGGTCATGGGCTCCGACCACCGCCGCATCCTGGCCACGGGCCTGGGCCGCCTGCGCAGCAAGCTGAAATACCGCCCAGTCCTGTTCGACCTCATGCCCGGCCTCTTCACCCTCTCTACCCTCCAGGCCGCCGCCGAGGCCGTCTCGGGTCTGACCCTGCACAAGCAGAACTTCCGACGGGGGGTGGAGCGCACCGGCCTTGTCGAACCCACCGGCCAGACCTCCTCGGCCACCGGCGGCCGCCCCGCAGAGCTGTTTCGTTTCAAGGGCGTGGATCCCCAGACCGGGGCCGCCCCCGGCCTGTCCCTGCCCGCGCAACGCTAGGGTCGGATTTCTTTCACAGACCGCTTGCGAACCGTGACGGCTCCCATTAGAGAAGCCGCTCGCTCGACCAAGCGATATCGGCGCCGCGGAGAGGTGGCAGAGTGGTCGAATGTACCGCACTCGAAATGCGGCGTGCCTGGAAGGGTACCGTGGGTTCGAATCCCACCCTCTCCGCCACCGGCCCCAAGGGCCTATACGCAGGCTGAAATCCTTGCCTTACAAGGCCTTGGCGTCCTAACCTGTTACAACAGGTGCTACAAAAGTGGGTGGACGTCCCTACCGTGCAACGGGTTGCAAATCAGCAGTTCCTATATCGCCGGGGCTCGACACTTTATTTCCGTCGCGGCGTCCCGAAGGCCGCCCGTAAAGCCTTCGATGGCAAGCGCGAGGTGGTGGTATCCCTCGGGACCTCCAGCGTAGCGGAGGCTCGCCACCGCCTAGCTATCCGCCTGCGCGAGTTCGACCGGACCTTAGCTCGCGCCATGAAGCGTTCGGACCCAACGCTCACGGCAGAAGCAATGGCCCCGGTGACGGCAGCGGAAGTCGATGAGGCTGTTCGCGGATGGTTCGCCGAACGTCTGGATGAGAAGGCGGCAAATGATTTCGGTCGTGATAGCCCCGAAGTCCTGCTCCATCTGGAAGATAACGCCCACTACGAAGGCCTCCTGCTCGCAGGCCTCAGACCTGGCCCCGCCAAACTGGACCGACAGCTACAGACAGAATGGATCGCCGACCACCTGATCCAACTTCACGGATGGGCGATGGGTCAAGACAATCCGCTTTACCGGCACCTGCTTAGCCGGGTGGCGCGGGGAGAACTGGAACTGGGCCGCCGTATCCACGAGGAGGTCGAGTTCGCTCCTATGGCCAAGCGGGACGCCTTCTTCGGCGAAGATGCCTATCCTAACGACCGATGGCCTCGTGTCCATTGCCAGAACCGTTCAGAACTACCGGCCAGCCGACCGATTTGCGGCTCCCCTCGATCAATCTCAGTGGGCAGGTAGACGTTTTCGCGTCGAAGTTGCCGTGCCGGACAATGAACTCGTCGGATGGAGTTATGACGCCACTAAGGGCGAAATCACCGTCCGCTCAGAGGCGTGGATGTACATCCCGTCTCATTTTCTGCCCCGTGACGCTTTTGGGGGTAACGACAGCAATCTTCGGGCTAGGCCGTTTTACGAGCGCCGACGCGACGGCAGCGGCTACGTCGGGACCAACGCCTTTGGCGCACGGACCCGCGTGCAGGAGCGCTACGAGACAACCTATGCGATGGTCGAACTCTGGCCGTATTATCGGCCAGTTAGCAGTGGAACGCTGGAACACACTTGGACCGCCTCTCCCGAACAAGCGCGAACCGTCACCTCAAGTTTGAAGATCGCCGACTCCGGGCTCCTGGAGCCTCGTGGAGGTGATGTTGTGGCTTGCTACGAACACCTCACTGAGGCCTCCATCTACAACGCTAGGGAAACGTTCGAGCGCAACTGCGTGGTAAGCGTAGTGGCAGAGACCATGGAACTGATTGACGGCACGACGGGAGAAGTTCTGAAGGCTGTGCAGCGGGAAATCGAACCGCAGTCATCGGCCGCGATTGCTGACCACAAATAGGATTTTACTCCCATCCAGCCCCCTATGCGTGGGACACGCGGAACTAAGCACTGCAACTCGTTGCAACTCTTAAATCTAGGTATATCGGCCGATTGGGGCGCCAACAAACTCGTTGACGCTCCTGTTAATTTCCAAGGGCGATCCGCACTCGTGCGGCTAGTCGGATATCGCGTCCGCTGTAGCCGTCTGGCCACCTACTCCGCAGGCGTCGTAACGGTGGGCTTCCGGTAATGTAGGCGTTCCATCAGATAGTAGATGCCTAGCCCGGTGGCGGTCATGATGTGTGCCAGCATGCCCGCCAGAACGATCATGCCGATCCAGCGAAAGGCCGCGCGGCCATTCATGAGCACAGATGATGCGTCGATGTGAAGCCAGCCTGGTGCTCCAGGTGCGGCGGTGGCGATAGGGACTAGTACGGCCGCAGAAACCGAAAACAGCAGCGATGCAAACGAGAGATATCCGAAAACGGCACAGACGAGTTCCCGGCGGGTGAGAGACTGCCAAGTTGTTTCGCCGTCATGACGGACCGGCCGCTGGACGGCCCCCACAGTCATTTCAACGTCCAAGTCGGGATGGGCAAACGTCGCAGCAGCAACTAACGCGGCGACGTAAAAGCCGGTCAAAGCGGAAGTGAGCCCAATAAGCCGATCCAGAAGACCACCGGACCTGAAAAATGAGGCATCGGGCACCAACAGGAAGGGTAAAAGTATCAGCAATCCGATGATGAGGGTGCCAGTGATGTCAATGGCAGTCTTTTCGCCGTTGCGGAGCGTGAAATAGCGCAGCGGTGTTAACAATCGCCACATACCGCGCTCCTATTTCCAGCTAGCGTCGTCGGCGAACATCTTCTTGGCTTCCGCAACTAACTCATTATTGATGGTAGCACTACAAGACGGGATGTCGCTCGCGACCTTCACAATATCAGCACGGACAAACAAGGTCGTAGCAGCATCGGCCTCACGTCCGACTTTCACGACCTTTGTCTTACCGTTCTCGCGGACCTGCACTGATACATCGTCCCATCCGTGAGCCTTGGCCCAAGTGAACACTCTCTCGAATAATGTGTTGCCGCCGACGCCGCTTCCTCTCTTCGTGTAAATGCGGAACTTCTCGGGTTTCGGCGTCAGCCCCTCTGTGTCGAGCCCCTTCAGATCGGGCGATTTGACCAGCTCTATGAAACCGAAGCCGTTTTTGGTCACGGCCTGCTTCAAGGTGTCGGATGGCACACCGAAAAGATCAACTTTTGTGGATGTCTTCCCATCTACGTTGCGGCTGTCCTTGTAATCGTACTCTTGGCCTTTGATAATCTCGTCCAAGAGCAATTTCATGTAGGAGGTTCCGATCTCCGGAACGTCTTCCATTATGGCCCGATATGAAGCGACAGCGCCTGGATGAACCTTGGTGCTGATGAACAGGTGAGTTGAAGCCGCCGGGTCCTCATCGACGGTCCGATCCGCTTCCCGCAGAGCCTCGCTTTTCTTGTTCTCATAAATCTGGGTGGCCGCATTTGGATTACGCCTCCGGAAGACAAGCACGACCATGTCGTCGGCCTTGCGGTGTTCGATAGCTGTAATCCGAAGGGTGTCACCGCCAGTTATAATGATGCTGGCCGTTTTGGCATCTACACGCTTCTTCAGCACCGAAAAGGCGCTCATCGTCTTGGCGTCACCGGTCAGCGGCAGCGGCGCGCCCTGATTGCGCTTCGGCCTCAGGATCAGCCGGTGGCGAACAAAATAACGGCTTCTCTTATCGAGCATAGAATCCCCTCTATTTCGCCGCAGTCTACGCCTCAGCCGCCTAATGAACCATGCTTACGCGGCAGACATCATCGCCGAATTGCAAGCCGCAGGGCCCCTAGAACAAGCAGGGGGCCGCTTGCTCTCAAAATCGTTCGTTTGTGAGAGCACTGCCATTAGCATCACGCAGTCTGCTGACGGCCCGGTTTAGTCTCTCGAAACTGTCCCTTGTAAGCACCTTCTCAATACGTAAGGTGGACGAGGTTTTTGCGAGACGGGAGGCTTTCATGTTGGTCGGTTACACCTGTGGAAGTCCTGCCCCTTAGGTCTGCCGAAGCGCCGCCACCATTCCCGCTTTGTGAATAATTTGCCGATACACTCGCAACGGGCGTGGTCGCTTCGGCGAAATAGGAGTTTTCCATTGAGTTACCCGTAGGAAGCCGCCCTTGCTGGAAGCCCACACTACCTTCTGCACCTGCGCTAGCTCCTGTACCTGCTGCGTATCCTGCTCCAATCCTTGTTTGGACAAAAAGCTGCGCGCCCCGCCAAGTTCGTGGCGAAAACGAAACACCGCCCACCGCTCCTCCTGACGCTCCTCGTCCAGCAAGAGCTTTTGAACCTGAAATGCCGCCCGCCGCCTGTACATAAGTGCCGGTTGGACATGTAGGTTTATGCGGACGTGTCTCATCTCGGCCCCGCCGACCAATCGCCCGCCAGCCCTGATTTTCAAACCAGCTACCAATCCCCAGATCTATGTAACAGACGTCTTTCACATAGTTCGCGTATACTGTCTTACCGTCCGATGAGACGCTGGTACTTACTAATCTTGCGCATGGAAACTCACGCATTTCTGTTCCGCTTGGATCGGTCCAATTTAATGGATCAGCCCCGACGTAGGCGTAGACGTTCGCCCCATCGCCGTACCCAATCGGATCGGTCTGCATGAACCGCCCGAGCTGGGGCGCATAGGCCCTGGCGCGGTAGTGGTAGAGCTGGGCCTCCGGCAACCACATCTGACCGGTGTACTGGAACCGGCCGCCGTTGCTTGAGCCCGGCTGGCCATATTCGTCATAAGTGTTGGTCGTCAGAGTGTTCGCCTGTCCGTCGGTGATCGACACGACCGAGCCCCGCTCGTCCGACAGCAGCCAGCGGCGGTCGTAGCCCGAGCCCTTGTAGGCCGTGACCACGTTGTCCAGGCCCAGGCCGGGCACATAGCGACGCAAGAGGCCGCCGGAGGTATCGTACTCCCCCACCACCTGCTGGCCGTCGTAGAGGAAGCGTGTCGAACCCGACTGATAGAGCCGCCCGCCCGGATCATAGGACAGGCCCGTGGTCGTTCCGCCCACCGTCGCCGAGGTCAGTTCGTTGGAGCCGTTATAGCCATAGCCGCCCAGGCCAGGGACGCTGGTGATGTTCTGGCGCGTGTCGTAGCCGACGGCGTTCCCATTGACGCCCGTCACCTGGTTCTTGCCGTTGTTGGCGTAGGCGGTGTTCCCCGCCCCCGGCGCATAGGCGTAGGCGCTGTTCGACAGGGTCCGCGCCCCGCCTTGGGCGGAGTCGGTATTCATCCAGAATCTGTCGTGCCCGGTGATCTCGTGTCGTATCGGGTGGCGATGAAAGTCCTGCATCTTCAGGGGCGTCATCGGCCTGGCGGGATGCGAGAAAACAATCGGGCAGAGAACTCACACCTCGTCATCCGACGACGGGAGCGAAAGCAGCAGAGGTTCAAATCCCAAGGTTAAGCGCAGCGTTTCCTCTCGTCTCACGGCCCAATCTACAACGCCTTCAACCTCCAACCCCATCTGATCTCCCGCCCCGGCCTGCGCGTCCTGCGAGGCCAGACCGAAGCCGCGTGGGCGGCCGCGACCCAAGCGGCCTGAAGATGGGAAGGGATTGAGCAAGCCGCGCCCTGCGGAAGTTAACCTGCCAGTCCCAGCCGACCCACGCTCCGCCGCTTCCGCGCCGAAGGCCATGCAGCGTGGGCGGCAGCGACAGTCTAAGTTCTCCAGGGTTGTCAAGTTACGGCCGGCCGCCATTAACCTGACAGCGCTGCAAACTCACCCAAAAAAGTCGTGCTTAGATTACTTAACCCGACCAAATAGAAAGAGCCCAATAATTGTTATTATGGCGCAAATTGGAGTAAATATAGAAAACATTTTCAGCGCCTCACCCCTATAGACCCCGAAAACATTGGGATCAAATGCCATAATTATCAGCATCATGACACCTGAAATTGTAGCGACACCTCCCCCTAAGCACAGGAAAAATATCGTGAATTTTCTATAGCTCATTGGCGCGGACACCTTGAAGCAGCCGGTAGAGCATAGGTTAAGTTTCGAGAATTTGTCGACCCACCCATATAGAGTCCATATCCAACTTGGGGTCTGACACCTGCACCGCCGGACAACGAACCCGGCGACCACGTAAGTGAACCCGAGCCTCCTCCTGGGATAGCAGCACCCGCCTCCAAATAATTAGACGTAGAACTTGATCCACCTTCGGAGAGACGATTCTGACTATAACCACCAGAAAGAATACCACCCGCTCCCGCAAAAAATCCGAATCCTGACATTTGTGTATAGGACAAGCTCAAATAAGAGCGCTGATCTCCAGTAGCGATGTTATGCTCCACCCCAAGTGTCAAAGAGATGTTTCCGCCCACGTCCCGGAAAAACCCAGTTAATGAGAGGCCGACTTCCCCCTTTAGATTTCCAAGGTTAACGCTACACGGATTAAATGGGGTTGGCTGGGGAAGATTAAGGCTTTGCAGTGAACCGCCTCCCCCCACTGCGCCTCCGTGGCCTCCGACTAGGGGCGGAGGCCGACCACCGTCAACTGAACAATACCCTCCGCCATCTTCTTCCCTCACAACAGTTCCGCCACCGGCGCGGCACTCTGCCTCCGTAACCCAATCGCCATTCTTCAATTTCGACAAACCAAAGGGATCGCTGAAGTTCACCGAATCGGCCCCGACATAGGCGTAGATGTTCGCCCCCGCTTGATACCCGATCGGATCGGTCTGCATGAACCGTCCGAGCTGGGGCGCGTAGGCCCTGGCGCGGTAGTGGTAGAGCTGCGCTTCCGGCAACCACATCTGGCCCGTGTACTGGAACCGGCCGCCATTGCCCGCGCCCGGTTGGCCGTATTCGTCGTAGGTGTTGGTGGTCAGGGCGTTGGCCGAGCCGTCGGTGATCGACACGACCGAGCCCCGTTCGTCCGACAGCAGCCAGCGGCGGTCGTAGCCCGAGCCCTCGTAGGCCGTGACCACGTTGTCCAGGCCCAGGCCGGGCACATAGCGACGCAAGAGGCCGCCGGAGGTATCGTACTCCCCCACCACCTGCTGGCCGTCGTAGAGGAAGCGTGTCGAACCCGACTGATAGAGCCGCCCGCCCGGATCATAGGACAGGCCCGTGGTCGTTCCGCCCACTGTCGCCGAGGTCAGTTCGTTGGAGCCGTTGTAGCCGTAGCTGCCCAGACCCGGGACGCTGGTGATGTTCTGGCGCGTGTCGTAGCCGACGGCGTTCCCATTGACGCCCGTCACCTGGTTCTTGCCGTTGTTGGCGTAGGCCGTGTTCCCCGCCCCCGGCGCATAGGCGTAGGCGCTGTTCGACAGGGTCCGCGTCACGATCTGCCCCGCCGGATTGTAGGCCAGATTCAGGCCGAAGTCGTTCGCCGTCCCCGCCGCGTCATGGCTCAGCGCCGACAGGCGGCCGGCCGCGTCATAACTCCAGTAGGTCGTCACACCGTTGGCCCGGCTCTGGGCGATGGGTCGGCCCAGGTTGTCGTAGGCCCAGGCCGACAGCCGCCAGTCCGTCGCCCCGTTCTCGCGGATGCCGGTCAGCGCATTGGCGTAGTCGTAGTCGTACGCCGCCCCGAAGCCGTCCGGCCAATGGATCGAGGTCCGCCGTCCCGCCTGGTCATAGCCGTAGCTCATCGTCCCCAGAGAGCCCGTCGCCGTCAGTTGACGTCCAAGGGCGTCCCAGGTGTTGGTCAGGCTCTGACCGCCGCCGAACGTCGTCAGCATCCGCCCCATATTATCGTAGGTGTAGCCGACATCGTTCGCCGCCGTGGCGTCGGCCAGGGTCACTCGGTTCAGCGCGTCATAGGTGTAGGTGACGCTGTCCCCGCCGCGATTGCGATAGCTGACGACGTTGGAGCCGGCGTCGTAGCCGTACTGCTCGTAGTCGCCGGCGTCGGACCCGCCGTTGCCGACGGCTCCGTCCGGATACTGGATCTGGCTCAACCGATCGAAGCCGTCATAGACCATTGTCGAGACGTTGCCGGCGCCGTCCTTCAGCGTCAGCGGCTTGCCGTTCGCGGTGTAGGTCGCCTCCTCCGTGATCGGCGACGCCGTGCCATGGCCGGAGGTCGTCGAGGTCAGCTGGCTGGCGGCGTCGTACTCGTACTTCGTGATCCGGTCCGGGCCATAGGCGCCCGGCGCACCCAGATCGCAAGCCGAGCCCGGCAGGCTGTTGAACGCCGCCGGGTTCATCCGCGTCGCCACGCACTCCGTGCGGCCCGCCGCGTCATAGCCGATATGCGTCACCGTCTGGGCTTGCCCGCCGCCATGTAGGGCGGTGATCACCGGACGGCCGAAGCCGTCATACGCCGTCAGTTGCTGCTGCAGACTGTTGAAGCCGTTCCAGTCCGCATCCGTGATCCCGTTGACCGCGCCCCGCTCCACCTGGGTCGGACGTCCCGCCGCGTCATAGGTCACGCGCTGCGCCCGCCGCATCAAACTGCCCGCCCCGTCCGGGTCCGGACCGACGACACCCACCGGACGGCGCCCGGCGTCGTAGCGGTAATAGGTGGTGTCGTCCGATCCCGGCAGCGGGCCGTCCACCGACGCCACGTCGCCGTTGGCCGTATAGGTCGTCGTCACCGACGCGGTCAGCGCCCCCGTGCCGTCCTGCTGGGTCACGACGGTCGGCAGAAGGTTGTTGGCCACGCCCGCCGCGCCGTACTGCACCGTCTGGCGAACCTCGTCCGTCATCCCCACGCACGACGGCGCCGCGCCCGTCGCGCACGACGACACCGAGACCGGCAGCGTGACCGGGGTCGGCGAGGCCACGATCGTTCCAGCGCTGTTCTTATAATAGGCCGTCTGGGCCGCATAGGCGATGCGCGTCTGCGGTCGCGTCGCCCCCGACGTCGGCGCCGGCAGGGTAACGCTCTCCAGACCGCCGTGCGTTCCGTTCCAGCTATAGTCCGTGACGGCGCCGCGCGCGTCCGTCGTCGAGGTCGGACGGTTGCAGGTGACGGGGTTGGAGCACGACGCCGGGAAGGTCGCGCTGATGGTCAGATTGCTCAGGCCAGAGCCCGACTTCGGCACGTATAGCGTCTGCGTGACGTTGCCCCGGGCGTCATGGAAATAATCGACATAGCCGCCAGAGACATCGCCTTCGGGAGGGATCACCCTGTCCAGCCGGCCATTGCCGTCTTAACGGTATCGCCAAGTTCGTCCCAGTCCGTCGGCCACCCCGACCGCTCTGCCAATGGCAAGATCGGACGTTACGACAAGGCGTTGGTTCAACGGTCCGGTGGCCGTCGTCGTGCGGGCGCCTGTGCTGTCGGAATAGACATAGCTCCATGCGCCAGACGCATTCGTGACGCCGGACACCTTGCCAGCGGCATAGCTTATGGACACATCGTCGCTCGTAGAGCCTGGACGTCGTATCCCGCTCAATCCCGAGGCCCCATAGCTGTAAGTCGTAGTTCTTCCGGATTGATCAGTGACTGAAGAAACTCGAGAAGGACTGCTCGCCACATAAGACACGCTGGGCCCAGGCTCGGTCAAACCGGCGCAAGCGGGAGCGAACGGATCACAATAGTCGACGGCCAGATTGACGCACGAGATTGCCGTCGCTTTGCATGATCAGTCGCGCCCCCGGATGACCTGACGTGCCGCTGTCCCATACGCTGTCGTTTGATGCGCCTCGCATGACGAGATTGCCGTCCGTCTGCAGGCTCAGCACCGTGCCCCGGCCGCTCGCCGTGTTGGTCGACCACAGCCCGCCCGGGGGGCCGTAGATGACGGCGTTGCTGTCGCCGGCCTGCAGCAAGAAGATGAAACGGCCGTCGGCCGATACAAGCTTCTGGCCCGGCAGCAGATCCTGGCCGGGAAGAAGCTGGTCGTTGGTGGTGCGGGCGTTCGCCGCTTCGGTGATCCGCCCCTCTCGATTATCGGCTGCGTCCAGGCCGTAACGCGTGCGATAGCCGCCGTTCGGCGGGGCTTTGGTCGTGGCGATCAGTCGGCCTTGCACGTCGTAGAAATAGGTGTCCGTCTGCTGCGCCCGGGCCGAGGCGCCAAGCCCCAGCACCACCAGACACGCCAAGCCCATCAGCCCCTGCTTCACCGCGTCCCCCCCCCCAAACCCCGTTTCACGAACAGTGGTCAGAGAAGAACGCCAACGGTCAAGCTACCCGACGATCACACACACGTGAGAGTTGTCAATTTGGCCAGCATGAGGAACGGTGTGCGCCCGTCCGTCGGGCGCTGGGACGAAGCGAAGTCGCGTCGGATGACGTCCGCGGGAGTGGTTTTATTTCGTCGAATGCCGCTTAGGCGCAAAATCACTCTGGCCTCGCCTAGGCGAGCAAGTCTCCAAAGCGCCACACTGAGACACACACCTTGCTCCACCATGCATCTGCGTCATCATTACAATTCAATAATTTATGGGAAGTATAGGAATGTTCTACTCCTCCCACCCTCTCCGCCATCGACTTTTACCGTATCGGGGCGATCAATGATCCTGTCCTGCGACTCAGCGCTCGTCGACTGCTGGATGGCGTTGCTTGCCGCATCGCATTGGGCGGGGCCTAGCGGAAGCGATCCAGCGCACCATCAGGGCGAAGCTGACCTCGGCCATGTGTCTGTGACCCTCCAACACGAACAGCCGTTCCAACAGGGTCCAAACTCTATCCAGGCCTTCATTGAAGCATCGCTCATTTGACGCCGAAGAGGTCAGAATGACGCAAGAAGCGTCTCTTTTGCAGGATCGACCTTGTCATCGCGCGGTGACGCCGTGTAAGTCGCCGCTTCCTGTTGGGGAGTAGCTTCCGGCGCATAACAGCCGGGGCCAGGTCAACACACTCGCGCCCAGGCGCGTGGCCCGGCCAGCGGATGACCGCCTAGCGAGACCAGCGCGTTCCACTGTCGCACCGGCAGGCATGGAATGCGTTGCGTGCTCGACCGGTGGATTTCGTCATGACCCCAGGGGCCATCGCCGTTCTTTCCCTCAGCATGTCGACAGACGCCTTCGCGGCCGCCGTGGGGCGGGGCGCCTCGCATCGTCCCAGTCTGGTCGGCGCGATCAAGGCGGGTCTCGTATTTGGCGTTATCGAGGCCATCACACCCTTGATCGGCTGGGGCCTCGGCATAGTTGCAGCCGGACTGGTGGAGCAGATCGACCACTGGATCGCCTTCGGCCTGCTCGCCGTCGTCGGCGGCAAGATGATCTGGGAAGCCTCCAAGCCCCGCGACGCGGACGAAGACGCCGGCCCGCGTCGTGCCGGACCCTGGGCCTTGATCGCCACCGCTGTCGGCACCAGCATCGACGCCGCGGCCGTGGGCGTGGGCCTGGCCTTCATCGGCGCCGACATCTGGCTGATCGCCGCCTCCATCGGCTGCACCACCTTCGTCCTGACCACCGTCGGCATGTTGATCGGCAAGTCGGTGGGCGCCCGCTTCGGCAAGACCGCGGAACTGCTGGGCGGGATCGCGCTGATCTGCCTGGGCGTGGGCATCCTGCTGGAACACCTGGGCGTCTTCGCCGGCTGACGCGAAGTCCCCCTCCATCCGTCGCCACATCTTGCATCGTCGACGGCCGCTGGTCATAAGGACCGCCTTCCGCATGCGCGGGCCGGCTTAGCTCAGTTGGTAGAGCGCCAGTTTTGTAAACTGGATGTCGCGGGTTCGATCCCTGCAGCCGGCACCACCGCCCCTGCCCTTGCAAACTCCGCAACCGTTCAGTCGTCTGCGAGGACGAGGTTGTCTCCGGGTCCAGCGGCTGGATCGGGTGCGGCGGCCAGGGGTGCGGGTCCGCCGTCCAGGGCGGCCTTCAGGGCGTCGCGATCCAGTTCGCCCTCCCAGCGGGCCACCACGATGGTGGCCACGGCGTTGCCGATGAAGTTGGTCAGGGCGCGGCACTCGCTCATGAAGCGGTCGATGCCCAGGATCAGGGCCATGCCCGCCACCGGCACGCTGGGCACCACCGACAGGGTCGCCGCCAGGGTGATGAAGCCCGCGCCCGTGATGCCCGCCGCCCCCTTGGACGACAGCATGGCCACCAGCAGCAGCAGGATCTGGTCCTGCAGGCTCAGATCGATGTTCAGCGCCTGGGCGATGAACAGGGCCGCCATCGTCATATAGATGTTGGTGCCGTCCAGATTGAACGAATAGCCGGTCGGCACGACCAGGCCGACGACCGACTTGGCCGCCCCCGCCCGCTCCATCTTGGAGATCAGGCTGGGCAGGGCCGCCTCGGAGCTGGAGGTGCCCAGCACCAGCAGCAGTTCTTCCTTCAGATAACGGATCAGCTTCAGGATGTTGAAGCCGTTGGCGAGGGCGACCAGACCCAGCACCCCGACCACGAAGATGATCGCGGTCAGATAGAAGGTGGCGATCAGGGCGAACAGATTGGCCACCGAGGCGATGCCATAGGCGCCGATAGTGAAGGCGAAGGCCCCAAAGGCGCCGATGGGCGCGGCCTTCATCAGGATGGCGACCAGCTTGAAGAAGGCCGCGCTGGCGGAGTCCAGGAAGGTCAGGACCGGCTTGCCCAGGTCGCCGACCAGGGCCAGGGCGATGCCGAACAGGATCGAGACGAACAGCACCTGCAGGATGTTGCCGGTCGAAAAGGCGCTGACGACCGTGTCCGGGATGATGCCGGTCAGGAAGCCGACGATGGTGCTCTCATGCGCCGCCTGGGCGTATTGGGCGACCGCGCCCGTATCCAGGCTGGCCGGGTCGATGTTCAGCCCGTGACCGGGCCGGACCAGATTGGCGATGATCAGGCCGACGATCAGCGCCAGGGTCGAGAAGACCAGGAAATAGGCGAAGGCCTTGGCCGCCACGCGCCCGACCCGGCCGATGTCGCGCATGCCCGCTATGCCCGTCACTATGGTCAGGAAGATCACCGGGGCGATGACCATCTTCACCAGCTTGATGAAGGCGTCGCCCAGCGGTTTCAGGCTCTCGCCGAACGTGGGCCAGAAATGACCGATGAAGGCCCCCAGGGCGATGGCGATCAGCACCTGGAAATACAGATGCCGATAGAAGGGACGACGCACGGTCGTCGCCGGCGCTGCGGACGCGGCAGGAATCATTTCGATGCTCCAGACAGCAAGCCACGCTCGCCACTTCCTCCGCGCAATCTGCGTCGCGC